>Ga0209062_1000004_pt1 | contig 1235139 bp, 1119 predicted proteins | sample Coa_R2_2_FD_187158 | JGI IMG/M metagenome (GOLD analysis project Ga0209062, IMG submission 187158) | Surface soil microbial communities from Centralia Pennsylvania, which are recovering from an underground coalmine fire - Coalmine... | ecosystem: Environmental > Terrestrial > Soil >...
CATTGCCGTCCCGCGGGATATCGGAGAGCCAGGCATCGAAACGAGAGTTGAAAAGTAACGCCATCCAGCGATTCCAATGGCCTCGTAGATGCGGCTCAAATCACTGGCGGCCGAAAACGCACGGCGATAAGTCCGCGAAGCCTCGGCCGCCCGCAGCGCAACTTCCCTTCACCACAGTCCTATCAGCGCGCTTTGCGCAGGAAACAAACGGCGCGGCAATGCTCGCGTCGTGTCCTATAATCAAAAGGCCCGGCAATCGCCGGCCCACTTTTGAACTCCCGCACCGCTCGGCTCAATCGTCGCACCGCCGCCATCGCGCTTGCCGGCTTCTGCGCCTTCCTCGCGCTGTACGCGCCGCAGCCGTTGCTGCCGACGCTCGCCGCCGAGTTCCATACCTCGGTCTCGCGCATCAGCCTTCTGCTCACCGCATCCACCCTCGGGGTGGCGCTGGCCGCGCCATTCGCCGGGATCCTCGCGGATTACGCCGGGCGCAAACAGCTGATTGTGCCGGCGGGTTTGCTGGTGGCCGCGCCCGCCCTCCTGCTGGCCCGCGCTTCCACCGTGAACGGCCTGATCTTCTGGCGGTTCTGGCAAGGCGTGTTCACGCCGGGTATCGCGGTGGTGGCGCCGGCGTACATCAACGAAGAATGGGAGCAAGGGGTGGGCTCGGCGATGGGCGCGTATGTTTCGGGCACGGTGCTGGGCGGGTTCGCGGGACGGATGATTTCGGGGTTCATTGCCGCGCGGTTTTCCTGGCGCGCGGCCTTTGCGGCGCTTGGGCTCATCGGGATCGCGTGCGGGCTGGCTGTGTGGGGCTGGCTGCCCGCCGGGCGGCGCTTCCGGCGCGCTTCGAGCCCCCGCGCCACCATCGCGGCGATGGGCCGGCATCTCCGGAACCCCCGGCTGATCGCCACCTACGCGGTCGGCTTTTGCGTGCTGTTTTCCATGCTCGCCACGTTCACCTACGTGAATTTTTATCTGGCCGCGCCTCCCTTCCGGTTGAACGCGGCGGAGCTGGGGCTGCTGTTCGTGGTCTACCTGGCGGGCGCGGTCGCCTCGCCGGTGGCCGGCCGCTGGATTGACCGCGCCGGCCATCGCGTCACCCTGGTGGCGGCCTACACGGCCGCGGTCGGCGGAATCCTGCTGACGCTCGTCCCCTCTTTGCCGCTCATCCTGGCGGGACTGGCGCTCTGCTGCTCGGCCGTGTTTGTCGCCCAGGCCGCGTCCAACAGCTACATCGGGGTGGTCGCGTCGGAAGCGCGCGCGGCGGCGGTGGGGCTGTACGTCCTTTTTTATTACATCGGGGGCAGCGCGGGATCCGCGTTTCCCGGTTATCTGTGGAACCGCGGCGGATGGCCGGCTTGCGTCGCCTTGATCGTCCTGGTGCAGCTGGTCACGATCGCGCTGGTGTCGCTGTTCTGGAAGCCGGCGCCGCGCCGATCTCCCGCGGGGGCCGTGCTATCCTCCAATAACTAAAGTATGGAAAAGCGTGTTCTGGGCAAGACGGGAATGGCCGTCACGGTGCTGGGCTTCGGCGCGGCGGAGATCGGCTACGAGAACGTGCCTTTTGAGAAAGTCGAACGCCTGCTTCATGCCGCTCTCGACGCCGGCCTCAACATCATCGATACCGCCGAGTGCTATCCCGGAAGCGAAGAGATGATCGGCCGCGCCGTAAGCGGCCGCCGCCGGGATTTTTTCCTGTTCACCAAATGCGGCCATGCTTCCGGATTCGATCTGCCGGATTGGGACCCGCGCATGCTCGAGATGCAGATCGATCGCAGCTTGCAGCGCCTGCGTGTCGACTATGTGGACCTGGTGCAGCTCCACAGCTGCTCGCGGGCAATCCTGGAACAAGGCGACGTGATTCGCGTCCTCGAAAAAGCACGCGACGCCGGCAAGACCCGGTTTATCGGCTACAGCGGCGACGCGCAGGACGCCGTCTACGCGATCGAAAGCGGCCGCTTCGATACGCTGCAGACTTCGGTCAGCATCGCCGATCAGCAGGCCATCGAACTCACCTTGCCGATGGCCGTCCGCCACAACCTGGGCGTCATCGCCAAGCGGCCGATCGCCAATGCCATCTGGAAATCGGCGGCCCAGCCCGCCAACGCCTACTACCAGGAGTATTGGCGCCGCCTCGGCATCCTGCAATACGGCTTTTTGCGCCAAGAGATGGAACAGGCGGTTTCGGTCGCGCTGCGATTCACGCTGGCCCAACCAGGCGTGGCCACGGCGATTGTGGGCACCACCAAGCCGGACCGCTGGGCGGCGAACGCGCGCCTGCTCGAGGCCGGCCCTCTGCCTGCCTCGCAGATGGAGGAAATCCGCGAACGGTGGCGGGCAGCCGCCGCGGCCGATTGGGTGGGCCAGATCTGAGCGGCTTGTTGCGCGCGGCTGCGCGGAATTATAGTTGGTTTGGGCGATGAATCTTCCCAACGCGCTGACGATTCTCCGGATCTTCTTCGTGCCTCTGCTGGTCGCGGCACTGGTTCAGGAGAATGTGTGGTTCGCGATCTCGGGCGTCCAGGTTACGAAAGAGATGCTGGCGCTGGCGATTTTTCTGGCCGCCGCCGCCACCGACCTGCTGGACGGCTATCTGGCCCGCCGCTGGCGCCAGGTCACTACCATCGGGACGCTGCTCGACCCGATCGCCGACAAACTGCTGGTCTCCGCCGCCCTGATCTCGCTGGTGCAGGTGCGCGTGCTGCCCGGATGGATGGCCATCCTGATCGTGGGCCGCGAGTTCGCCGTGTCGGGCCTGCGCAGCATCGCCGCCGCCGAAGGCTACACCATCAAGGCCAGCGACCTCGGGAAAACCAAGATGGTTTCGCAGGTGGTGGCGATCTCTTGCATGCTGCTCAGCATGGGATACCCGGCGCTCCATCTGCCCGGCATGGTTCTCATGTGGGCCGTGGTTCTGTTCTCCGTGCTGTCGGCCGCCAGCTACTTCCGCAAGTTCTGGCACAAAGTCGATGAGAGCATCAAGAAGCGCCGCCGGCGCGAGCTGCTTCAATTGGAGCGCCGCCGGCAGCGGGAGCTGCTCCGGCGTCAGAGGGGATTGGGCGATTCGGTGGGCGGCGCCGGCTTGGAAGCTTCCGGCGGCACGATCTGGAAACCGCCCGAGGTGAACTGAAGGGTCCGCACCAGGCCGTTGGCGCCCAGCGGCCCGATCGGTTTTCCATTGAGCTGGATCTCGACGCCGCCGGCGTTTCCCACCCGCAGCCATACGTTGCGGTTGCCGGCCACCATGCGGCTCTGATTGGCCTCCAGAGTTCCCGAGAATTGATACTGCCCGTCGCTGCGCACCGAAATCCACGTCGGCTCGTGAGCCGTCACTTCGACGCGCACGGCGGCCTCGGCATCCGCGGGCGTCAGGCTGGGGCTGCCGTTGACCGCGGCCGGCGTGGGCGGCTCCGGTTCCGCGGCGGCCGGAAGCGGGATACGGGCGGGAGCCGGGGTTTCCGGCACGCGGGGCGGCGGAGGCGGCGCGGCGGTCACGGCGGGCGGCACCGACTTCGGCGCCGGAGCCAGCGTTCGAGCCGGCGGGCTCTTTTGCGCCAGGGGACGCTGCGCGTGCTGCCACCAGGCGTACGCTCCCGCGCAGGCCAGCATCGCCGCCACCACCAGCCCCAAGGCCCACGCCGAGGAGGACCAGCCGCTTCCCCGGTCGCTCACCGCCTGCCAGCCCGAAACGCGCGGCAGCGGAATTTCGCGGTCCGGCAACGGCACCGGGTGCGCCGGCCGCGGCTCGGACGCCGGTTCCAGCACGCGGCTCAACTCGCCTTCGATTGCCGTCTCGTCCACTTGCAGCAATCGCGCGTATTGCTTGACGAAACTGCGCGCGAAGACTCCCCCGGGAAGTTTATCGAACCGCTCCTCCTCGATCGCGCGGAGCATGGTGGCGGAGATCTTCAGTTCGTCGGCGATGCGGTTCAGATCGAGATTGCGCTGCAGCCGAGCGCGGCGCAGCGTCTCGCCAAGGGAAGTCATGGGGTCGCCTTCCTGGCCTCTAAGCTAATCATAGTACAGGGGCTATCTCTCCAGCGACAAGCCCGTACCAGGACGTGCTGGCCGGCTGTTAGCATAAGCGTTGGCCGACGGCGCCCGCCGCGCCGGATGGCCCGGAAGTGAGGTTTTTCACAAATTACTTTGGACGGAGTCATCGTAGTCGATAAACCCGAGGGGTGGACCTCGCACGACGTGGTCGCGAAGGCGCGCCGCATCGCGGGGACGCGAAAAGTCGGCCACCTGGGCACGCTCGATCCCATCGCCACCGGTGTGCTGCCGCTGGTCATCGGCCGCGCCACCCGGCTGGCGCAGTTCTATACGCGGAGCGACAAGATTTATGAAGGGGTGGTGCGGTTCGGGTGGTCCACCGACACCTATGACCGCGCGGGCAACCCCACCAGCACGCCGCGCGAAGTGGTACTCGATGCCGCCGAGCTCGAACGCAGCCTGGAGACATTCCGCGGCGAGATTCTGCAGATCCCGCCGCCGGTATCCGCCAAGAAAGTAGGCGGCCGCCGCGCGTACGAACTGGCCCGCGAGGCGGTCGCGGTGCAACTCGAGCCCGTCCCCGTTCACGTGTACGAACTCACGCTGCTGGAGGTTCGCGGCGCCGACGCCCGCCTGCGCGCGCATTGCTCGGGCGGGACGTATCTCCGTTCCATCGCGCACGACCTCGGGCAGGCGCTCGGGTGCGGCGCCCACTTGTTGGAATTGCGGCGGATCGCGAGCGCCGAGTTCGAGCTGGCCCAGGCCCGCACGCTCTCGCAGCTGGAAGCTCTGGCGGCCGAAGAGCGCCTCCTGGATGCGTTTGTCCCGGCGGGGGACCTGCTTCCGGGGTTTCCGGCGGTATTTGTGGATGACCGCGCGATCGCGGAAATCCGCCACGGCCGGAACTTCACTGCCTCGGCGTTTCGGGCTCATCCCGCCGCCCGCCACGTCAAGGCGCTCAGCCGGCAGGGCGAATTGATCGCGATCGGCGAGGCGGTGCTGCCCCATACATACCACCCGATTGTGGTCTTTTAAAGCAGGGTGGCTTGCTAGAATGAGGACTGAATGCTGAAGCGCTTCATCCTGTGGGATTACCCTCGCGCCAGCTGGCAGTATGACGTGATGGTCGGGCTGATTCTCGCCTTCATTTTTCTCACTCCGCGCGATTGGTTCCGGGATCAGCCTCGCATTCCCACGGCCAGCAGCATCGCTCCCGTGCCGGTAGAGAAAGGAAGCTCGGTTTTCTTCGTCAACACCGAATTGCTAGCCGGAGTCCCCGAGCCGGAGCGCGCCGCCCGGCTGAGCCGTTTGCTGCGCCGGCAATCGGGGAATGCACGGCTGCAGGTTTCTCGCATCGAACCGGTGCTGGATTCCGAAGGCGGCCTGCAAGGATATCTCGCGTTCGTCCGGCCATGAGTACTTTTTCCGTGCGCCTGCTGCAAGCCGCGGGCGTGATTGCAATTTCGGTGTATGGCGCGGCGGCGGGATCGCTCGAGGAGACCTACTCCCGGATGGACCGCGCCGCCGCGGGGTTCAAAGCCGTCAAAGCGGACTTGCAGCGGCTGAACCATACGGCCGTCCTGAACGAGGACGATGTCGAATCCGGCACTTTTATCATGAAGCGCAGCAAGCCGCAGGACGTTCGCGTGCTGTTCGATATCACCAAGCCCGAACCGCGCAAATATTACTTCGACGGCCGGCAGTTGGACGAATATTTGCCTAAGATTCAGACTGTGCAGGTGTATGAAGCCGGCAAGTACAAACCGCTGGTCGAAGAATTCCTGCTGCTGGGGTTCGGCACTACTTCCAAGGAGCTTACGTCGCATTACGGTGTCTCCTACAAAGGCGCGGAGGCGGTGGGAAACGAAAAGGCCGCGCGGCTGGAATTAATTCCGAAGTCTCGCGATCTGGCCGCGCATCTGACGAAAGTGGATCTTTGGATCTCCGACACGCTCGGCGTGCCGGTGCAGCAGAAATTCTATCGCCCCGGCGGCGATTACAACTTATTCACCTACTCCAACATCATGCTCAATCCCAATATCGCGGATTCGGCTGTCAAACCGAACCTGCCGAAAGATGTGAAGCGGGAATACCCTCTCAAGTAGCCCGGATGGCTCGATCACTTGGAAATGAAGACCAAAAGCAGCGCTGAGAGGCTGGCGTATCTCGATTGGCTCCGCGGCCTGGGAGCGGTGATTATGCTCCAGGGCCACGTATTTCACTCGTTCCTGAAACCGGAATTGCGCGGCGGCGGAGCGTACATGATGTCGCAATTCGTGGGGGGGATGCCGCCGGCGATTTTCCTGTTTCTGACCGGTATCACGCTCGCGTTTCTGATGGATAGCACCGAGCGGAAGGGTCTGGCGCCGGCCGCCCGGTTCCGCGCCGCGCTGCGGCGCGCGGGTTATCTGTTCTTGCTGGCGTGCGCGTTCCGGCTGGAAATGTGGATCTCCGGATGGCCCGCGCCGTGGACCGATCTGCTGCGCGTGGACATCCTGAACGCGATGGGGTTCGCGGTGGCGGTGCTCTCGGTGATGGCCGTTTTCCGGACCGCCGAGCGCGCGCGGTTGTGCGCCGTTCTGGGTTTTGGGATTGCCTTCGCCTCGCCCCTGGTGACGCAAATGAACTGGTCGTGGGCGCCCGCGCTCGTGCGCAGCTACATTGCGCCCGATTACAACTCGTTCGGATTCTTCCCGTGGGCGGCCTATCTCGCGTTCGGCGTCAGCGCCGGCAGCATTCTTCGCGCGACCCCGCGCGAAGGCGCCGAGCGCGTCATGCAATGGGCGGCCCTGCTCGGCGGAGCCCTCATCGTCGCGTGCCAATACTTCGCCAATCTGCCGTTTTCCGTTTACGCGCAATCCGAATTCTGGCTGAACAGCCCGGCGCAGGTGTTGATCAAGCAGGGAGTGACGCTGCTGCTGATCGCGTTCGCGTTCGTCTGGACGCGGTCGGTGCCCGCCGGGGTGTGGAGCTGGGTGCGCCAGTTCGGCACCACGTCGCTGCTGGTGTACTGGGTGCACATCGAGCTGGTTTACGGCCGCTGGTTCTGGTTCTTGAAGAACAATCTCAACGTCACCCAGACCGTAGCCGCGGCGCTGGTGGTGATTGTCCTGATGCTGGCGATCTCCACGGCCAAGACCCGCCGGCACCGCATCGCCGCCGCGCTGGCGAATGGGGGCTGGACGTTCGGGCCGAAGCCGGAACGCGTTCCCGGCGACTAGGCTAGAGCTGATCGCGAAACTGCTCCAGCGCGACTTTGACGAGCTGGGCGCGCGTCCTTACTTTCAGCTTGCCGAACACCTGCCGGAGCGAAGCTTTCACGGCGCCCTCCGAGATTCCCAGCCGCGCGGCGATCTCGCGGTTGGTGAGCCCCTGAAAGATCAGGCGCAAGACGATCTTGTCCCGATCGGTCAATTGCGGGCGGGCGACGGCCCGCGTCCGGTCCACCGAGCGGAACAGCGGGCCGAGGTAGGCATGCTCCAGGCAGACCTCTCCGCTGGCAACCTTGCGGATGGTCTCGCAGAGCACGGCGGTGGAATGGTGCTTGTGCAGGATGCCGGCGACGCCGGCCTGCACGAGTTCGACCGCTTCCTGGTCGCTCACGCCGGCGGTGACGATCAGGATCTTCGCCTCGCAGCCGCGCCGGCGGGCCGCCAGGACGAAATCGAGCGCCCGTTCCGGACCGAGGTCGACATCCAGCAGCACCACGGCCGGACCCGTCTTGGGCAGCAGCGAGACCGCTTCGGCGGCGGAAGCGCACTGGCCTACGATCTTGAGGTCCGGCTCCTTCTCGATGATGCGCGCCAGACCTTCGCGAAACATCTGGTGGTCGTCAACCAGCAACAGAGGAATTGTCGGAAGCGGGGAATTGCCCAATCGGGTCCTCGCCGGGAACCGGCACTTCTACTGTAAAACACGAGCCCGCCGGCTGCGGTTCATACCGCAACTCGCCGCCATAGCTGCGGAGGACCGCCCGCGAAACATACAGGCCCAGGCCGCTGCCCTCCGATCCGGGTTGGAATGGCTCAAAGAGGCGCTCGGGCGACGCGATTCCGGGGCCGGAATCCCAAAAGCGAATGCGCGCGGTCCGCTCGTCGACCGACACCGAGATGCGCAATTCGCGGACCGCGGACTGCTGCACGGCGCGGTGGCTGTTTTGAGCCAGGTTCAGAAACGCCTGGAGCAGCCCATGGCGTTCCGCCAGCACCAACGGCGCGCCGGCCGGCAGGTTCCAGCGGACCGCGCCGCCGATTTCGCGCCAGTCCGGTTCGATCACGATCCGCAGGTCGTCGAGAACCTCCCGCAGCGCCACGTGATCCAGAGTCTCCTGCGCCCGCAGCCGCAGGCCCATCGAAGCGATGCGCTCCAGCCCGCCCACGAGTTTCATCAAGCCTTGAAAGTCCTCGTCGCCCGCCAGGTCGTGCTTCCCCGAAAGATTCGAGCAGATTACGGTAATCGCGCTGCACAGGTTGCGCACCTCATGGGAGACGGCGGCGGCCGCGATGCGGTTGCCTTTCAGCAATTGCTGGAGGCTTTGCTCCTCGCGGTCGCGCATTTCCTCGGACGCATCCACCACGATGGCCGCAATGCGCCGTCCCTCGGCGGCGGCATACGAGGAAAACCAGGTGTGCGCGAGGAACAACTCGCCGTTCCGGCGGCGCCCCTGGCACTGGGCGGCGGTGCGCAAGCCGTCGGGGGCGCTTTGGTATTGAAGCGCATCGGCCAGGACCGGCAGATACTCGCCAATCCGGCGGCCGCGCAGCGTCTCTCCCTCCGGCATCGAGAACAGCTGGTCGGCCGCTTTGTTCGACGCCAGCACGGCGCCGCTGCCGCTGACCGTCAAAATCGCGGCCGGGCTGCTTTCGGCCAGCACCTTCAACTGCTCTTCCGCCTCGCGGCGTAAGCCTTGTTCGCGGCGCACTTCGGCCAGGTGTTTCTCCGCCAGTTGCCGGTTGCGGATCAGAGCCGTCACGAACATGCCGACGCCCGTATAGGCGAGGAACGCAAACAGAAAGCGCAGGAACAATTCCAGCGGCTGCGGATGCGGGAGATCGAACCAGGCGCGCAAGACGGAACAGAGCAATGCGAGCAAGGCGGTTTGCGCCGGAGGCAGAACGGCGGCTCCCATCATCATCGGCAGCAGATACAGCAAGCCGAGCGAAGCGCGCGCGCCGATATACCAGTCGGCCAGCGCGATGAGCCCGATCAGCACGGCAGCGAGCGGAAGCATCTGCCGTTTGCCGGCCTTCAACAACGACGCGAGCACCCTTTCAAGATAAAGTTGTCAGGCGGGCGGCGGCAAACCGGAGCCTGGTTCAACTCCGGCGGAGTTCGCGCTGCAGATCGGCCAGCACGTCGGCGCGGCGGTCGCCGGCGAGGTCACTTTCGAGCCGGCGAAGCGCGACTCCGACCACGTCCCGATGATGCAAACGGCTGCCGAATTCCTGCTGCAACTGCAGCCAGATTTCGTGGGTCCGGTCGAGGTCTTCCGGCCAGAGCCGCGGCGGATGCGGGCCGAGGTTCACATAAATTGACGGCCTGCCTTCGGCGATGATTTCGAGGGAAAACGGATGACGCGGCTCCGGCAGCTTCTCCCAAGCCATGCCGATGCGGCGCGCCAGTTCTTCGGAATCCATGCGGGCCGAAACGCCGGTCACCAGCCGGGATGCCTGCAGCTTGCTGGCGGTCTGCACCATGGCGTCAAACGGATCGACTCCCGGGACCACCAGCAGGTCGACGGTTTTGCCCGCCTTTTCCGCCATCGACACCACGCTGGTCAGCAGTTCCCGTTCATAATCGGCGAAGAGCTGCTGATCCGAGAGCTCGTATTCGCCGGCGCCGCTGGAAACCGGGCGCACCGTCATCACGACAATGTCATGCCGGCGCAGGTTGGTCTTCTCAAGCACGCTTTTCAAATGGGCCATCCGACCGTAGTCGCGCACCGCCACCAGCACCGAACCCGGGCGCGCGTGAACCCCGCCGCCCGCGATGTCGGACCGCATTTCAAGATTGAACTCTTCGAGGCCGGCCTTGCGGGCGTCCACCTTCTTCTTGTTGATGAATTCCGAAATCGTGAACACCACGAACAGCCCGACCGTGAAGCTCACGCCGTAAATGGTCGCGATCTGTTTGGTAAACAGGTTTGCGATCGCCACCATTCCGAGAACCAGCGTGGTCACGAGCAACCCGACCGGAATCTCGAATCTTCCGACGCGGAAGTTGACGGGGGTCTTGTACTCCTGGTCGTGCCGCTTGAAGCGAAGCACCAGCACGCCGAGCGACTTGAGGAAGAAACTCCAGACCACCCCAAACGCGTAGGCCTCACCCAGCAGATTGACATCGCCCCCGCTCATAACGATCGTGCCCAGCTGCATGACCGTGATCAGGTTGATAATCCGGGAAGTCGTCCCATACCGCTTGTGGGGCTTGCGGAACCAATCCAGCAGCACGCGATCTTCGGCCAGCCGGTTCATCACGCCGTTGGCGCCGATCATCGACGTATTGACCGCGCCCGAGAGGATCAGGACCCCGACGATCACGACGAAGATGTGGAACAAAAGCCGCAGGAGCGCGGGCCCGGCCAGATGGCCGGTCAAACCGCCGAGCAAGTTGTCCGCATACTGGCCGCGCACGGCATCCGGGATGATCATGCCGGCGAACAGCGTGATCACGCCGGTCGAGAAGACCGCGTAGAGGCAGACGATATTGCCGGTGTACTTCAGGTTTTTCAGCTTGGGGTAGGCGATCTCGCGGTAGACCTGGGCGAGCGTCTCGAAGCCGCTCATCGACAGCAGAGAATGGCCGAAGGCCACGATGATGGCGATGGCGCCGATCTGCGGCCAGAACGTGCCGCGGAACCAGCCGAGCGCGTCCTGGCTGAACTCGAGGTTGCGCGGCAAAGGGGCCGGCGGGATCTGCACCTGGCCGCGAACCAGCATGGTGATCGGGCACCAGATCAGAAACGCCACCACCATGACGGTAGTGACCTGCATGATGCGGAGGGCTTTCCCGCTCGACTCGTGAATGCCCTTCACGTTGTTCCACCAGAAGTACAGAGTGACCACGACGCCGAAGGCCGCCGAAAACAGGTTGGTGCTGATGTCGCGGCCGATGTGGGTCATGGCGGAGATCTCGTTGAGGAGATGTCCCAGATACTGGCCGGCGCTGACCACGCTGATGGGCCCGGTCAGGATGTAATCGAAAATGAGAGCCGAGACGGACAGGCGCGCCATGAAATGGTTCATGGCGTCCCGCACCACGACATAGACGCCGCCGCGGACGAACATGCTGCACGATTCCAGATAAACCGAGCGGACGGCGAAGCTGAACAGCATCACCCCGAGGATGAACCAGGGCGCGCTCTTGCCGATGGCGTGTTCGGCGATGCCGCCCGCATAAAAGGCGGACGAGGCGAGGTCGCTCAAGACCACGGCGGCCGCGCGCCAAAAAGAGATAAAGGACAAGGCGACCGTTGTCGCTACGACTACTTTCGCGGTGGTCGATCGTTGGGTCTGGGGAGATGCTGCGGTATTCACGTGTTTATCCGTCTAAGTGCCTGAGTAGCTCGCTAACCTGGCGGTACGGCATCAACGTGGATTAACCGCCTGTCTGCCCTCTCTGGATCGAGGCTCGGGCGCACTCGACGATTTCGGGCTTGCCGCGCCGGCTCGCTTCGCGAATGACCTCATCGAGGCGATCGCTGCGCAGTTCTGGAAAGCTCTGGGCGAGCCACATGTAATAGCGCGCGGCGCTCTCCAGGTCTCTGTCACTCATCTGGTCCCATTTCTGCGTCCAGTTCTTGCGTGACATTGGCCATATTGTACGGGAAGTGCAGGGGCAGTCAACAGTGCACCACCCGTGAACCTTGGACTTTCGACCATCGGATAGGCAATGTGAATCGAAAGATAGGCGCCGCTGTTTCGAAAGATAGGCATTACGAGCCGGCCCTGGATCTGCCTGTTCACGCCGAACGCTGATTTGACGGGATCGCCGCGGCCGCTGTTCGGACAGATCGACCATCGTTCGGCCACGAAAATCGGAAATTGTTTAACCGTAAATCCAAATTATTAATTGGACGGACGCGGCGTTTGTTTGTAGACTTCGGTTTCGGCCCCGTTCTGCAGCTTGCCTTGTCCTGCCAGCCGCACTTGATCCCTAGGTCCCGGATCCTAAGTTCCAATTAGCCGACATTACACATATCGCCGAAGCAGCCTCTTGGTCTGCCATCTCTCCGGTGGATGCAGGGGACAGCTGGGTTACGAGTTCACAGCCATGAGGAATGTAACGCCTGGAGGAACGACATATATGAACGAGAAGCTGAGTTGGTCGAAAAAATTGTCCCGTCTGAGGACGCGGCTGCGGGATCCGGAGTGGCGCCGTTATGGAACTCTCTTGCTGAGTGGAAAATGTGTCGCGATCGGCCTGCTGCTGTTGGCGGCTCTGTTCGTGAACCCCGATTTGATCGGATTCCGGGCGTTCGCCGCCGATCCCAGCCTAAAGGGCAATGACATCGTGAACCCGATCAATACGGTATGGACGCTGCTCGCGGCGTTCCTCGTCTTTGGCATGCAAGTCGGCTTCACGATGCTGGAAGCGGGGTTCTGCCGCTCCCGCGAAACCGTCAACGTGTTGATGGAATGCATCGTCGACACCTGTCTCTGCGGGCTGCTGTTCTATGCGTTCGGCTTTTCGTTCATGTTCAGCCACGGGAACGGGTTGATTGGATATCACTGGTTCTTCCTGCAAGGCGCTCCGGCCACCTACGAAACCACCGGCGTCGCCTTCCTGGCGTTCTGGCTTTTCCAGTTCGCGTTTGCCGACACGTGCTCCACGATCACTTCCGGCGCCATGATCGGTCGCACGGGATTCGCCGGCGATCTGATCTACAGTGTCGGCGTCTCGGGGTTCATTTATCCGATCATCGGTCACTGGGCATGGGGGCCGGACGGCTTCCTGGCGACCATGGGCAGCAATGGCAATTTCCTGCCGTGGCTCGGGCAGAGCTTCCATGATTTCGCCGGCTCGACCGTGGTGCACACCATCGGCGGCTTTATTGCGCTGGCCGGATCGATCGTCCTCGGGCCGCGCCTGGGCCGCCGGTTCAAGCGCGATGGTGGGGGGCCCATGCTCCCTCACGATTTGACCATCGCCGCTTCGGGCGGGCTGATTCTCTGGTTCGGGTGGTATGGATTCAATCCCGGCAGCACGCTCTCGGCAATGGATTTTGAAGGAATCGGCCGCGTTGCCGCGAACACGACTCTGGCGGCTTGCTCCGCCGGCCTGCTGGCCATGATTGTCGCGTACCTGAGGAGCAAGATCTGGGACCTCAGCTTCACCGTCAACGGTTTCCTGGCAGGCCTGGTCGCCATCACCTGCCCGTGTTATTGGGTGAGCCCGACGGGTGCCATCCTGCTGGGCGCGGTGGCGGGCGTGGTGGTGGTCTACGGGGTCGAGGTGCTGGAGTGGCTGCGGATTGACGACCCGATCGGCGCCGTTCCCGTCCACGGGCTGTGCGGCATCTGGGGAACCCTGTCGCTCGGCCTGTTCGCGACCGGACAATACGGCGCAACGGGGCCGTTCGCGGCCGACAATTCGGCGCCGCTGAAAGGGTTGTTGTACGGCGGCGGAACCACTTTGCTTACCGCACAGGCCATCGGCAGCGCCATCATCACCGTATCCACGTTTGTCGTGGCGCTCGCCCTGATGTATCTGGTGAACGCAACGGGTCTGTTGCGCGTCTCGGCGGAAGGCGAAACGTTGGGTCTCGATCTCCACGAACACGGAATTTCGGCCTACCCCGAATACGTGATCTCTTCGGTGGGAAAGCCGGCCGCCGTGGTGCTGGAGCCGTCGGGCAAACTCGCGCATCAACCGAGCCTCTCGCTCAATGCCCCGGCCCCGGAGCGCGGTTAAGCGTGAGAGACACGCGGCGAGGCCGCCCCAGCGGCGGCTTCGCGGTTCCAGAAAACTCGGAGGTTTCCCCCGATGGAGCTTTCCTGTGAGAAGAGAGCGGAGGATCCGAATCCTCCGCACGGCGAAAAAAGTAATTTTCGAAAAGTAACCATGACGCTTCCCCCGGGAGCGTACGAGAAACTGATTCAAGAATCCGCCCGGCGCAAGATTGCGGGCGCGCCGAACCAACTTCTATCCGCCTTGCTGCGCGAGGCGGTGACCCACTACTTGAGCGTGCTGGACGATAACTCCAGCTCATAAACGGAGAAAGCGATGAAGAAGATTGAAGCGATCATTCAGCCGTTCAAACTGGACGAAGTCAAAAAGAGCCTGCAGGAACTGGGGATCGATGGCATGACCATCAGCGAGGTGCGCGGCCACGGCCGGCAAAAGGGCCACACCGAGGTCTACCGCGGCCAGGAATACAACATCGATCTGCTCCCCAAGTTGAAAATGGAGATGGTGGTGCCGGCCGCGCGTTCCGAAGAGGTCATCAAGGCTCTCTCCGGAGCCGCCCGAACCGGCAAGATTGGCGACGGCAAGATCTTCGTCTACGAAGTCGCGGAAGCCGTGCGCATCCGCAACGATGACCGCGGCGAAGCCGCCCTGTAGGTCAGGCTGGCAACGTGCTGCGGGTTGGTAACGCCCCAGCGATTTTCCGTAAAATAGGCGCCGGTTGCCAACCTTCGGCGGGTGCCATCCTGCCTACAATCCATGCGGATATCCGGCCACGGGCAACGCCTCCGTTGCTCCACACCGCCGGGCTGTATAATCCGGGCATGATGCGTTCTCTTTTTTTGGCGGCGCTCGCGATCGTTTCCCTTGCCGCGCAAGACCGCGGAGACCGGCCCGATCTCGGGGTCGTCAACCGCATCAAGACCGAGGCGTTCGACAACTCGCAGTTGATGGAAACCTTGGGTTATTTGACCGACGTCTATGGGCCGCGCCTCACCGCTTCTCCCGAGTTTCGCCAGGCTGCCGACTGGGTTGTCAAACGTCTGGAAGCCTATGGGGTCGAGAATGTGCACCTGGAGAAGTTTGGACCCATCGCGCGGAGCTGGTCGCTGCGGCAGGCTTCGCTCGAGATGCTGGAGCCGCGCTATGCGGCGCTCGACGCGGCGGCGCTGGCCTGGTCCGACAGCACGAAAGGCCCGGTGACCGGCGAACCGGTTCTGACGCCGTTCGGCAACGGCCGCCAGGCGCAGGACCCGAAGAAGCTCGAAGCCGACTTGAACCAGTACATGGCGGCGTGGAAGGGAAAACTGCGCGGCAAAATCGTGTTGCTGACTCCGCTGCGCGAAGTGCGGCCCGAGACCCGGCCGCCTTTTTCGCGCTACACCGACCGCGAACTGAGCGACATCGGCATCGCCCCGGTCCCGGTGGCGAAACGCTCGGATCTGAAGGATCTCAAATTCCCGGAAGATCCGGACGAGGAACGCCGCTTCATCCAGAGCCTGCCCGGCTGGGTGCGCGAGGAATTTGCGGAGCAGCGCCGCCACATCATCAACCGCCGCGTGAAGTTCTGGCGCGACGAAGGGGTGCTGGCGGTCGTGAATACGAGCGAGGCTTCGCGGGATGGGCTGGTGTTCGCGCAAGCGGCCGGCCCCTATGACGCGAAGGAACCCCTGGCGCCGCCGGCGTTTGTGCTGTCACACGAGCAATATAACCGGGTGCTGCGCCTGCTCGACAAGAAGATCCCGGTCAAACTGCGGCTCAATCTCCAGGCCGAGTGCTCGGACCGCAACCAGGACGGCTACAACGTGGCCGGCGAAATTCCCGGGGGCGCCAAGCGGGATGAAATCGTCATGATCGGCGCGCATCTCGATTCCTGGCACTCCGGAACCGGCGCCACCGACAATGCCGCCGGCAGCGCCGTCATGATCGAGGTCATGCGCATTCTGAAGACCTTGAACCTGAAGCTGGACCGCACGGTGCGGATTGCCCTCTGGAGCGGCGAAGAGCAGGGGCTGTTCGGCTCCAAGGCCTATGTGAAGGAACACTTCGGCGACCCGGAAACCATGAAGCTGGCTCCCGCGCACGCCAAGCTGTCCGGGTATTTCAACGTCGATAACGGCAGCGGCAAGATCCGGGGCGTCTACCTGCAGGGCAACGACGCGATGCGGCCGGTGTTCGAGCAGTGGCTGGCGCCGTTCCGCGATCAGGGGGTGAGCACGGTCACGATCCGGAACACCGGCGGCACCGACCACTTGTCGTTCGATGACGTGGGCCTGCCCGGATTTCAATTCATCCAGGATCCGCTCGAATACGACACGGTGACCCATCATTCCGACATGGACACCCTCGACCACGTTCAGGCGTCGGACCTCATGCAGGCGGCGGCGGTCGTCGCGAGCGTAGTCTATTCCGCCGCCAACCGGGCGGAGCTGCTACCGCGCAAGGAACTGCCGAAGCCCCATCCGAAGATTGAAAGTAAAGAAACGGGCTCCGGATCACATTAGCCGGGCCAGGCCGCGCTGGCCGGGCTTGCACGTTCCCTTCAACTGAGCTACGTGTATTCTGATCCGAGGAGGTTCACCGCGCATGAAGACGACCCGCGTGTTTCTTCTGATTCTGGCTGCGTCCTGGACGGCCCAGGCGGATTTCAGCTACACCACTTCGCCGAAATCCACCGGCGGTTTTGCCGGCGCCGGGGCGGCGCTGCCGGGCTCGAAATATTACTTCAAGGGCCAGAAGATGAAGGTGGAGACGGGAGAAGGCGCGGTGATCCTCGATTTCGACGCGCGGACCGTCACCGGCATCAACAACAGGCAGAAGACGTACTCGGTGACACCGTTCAGCGATCTCGGCCAGGAACTGGAACAAGCCAAAACCAGCGCGCAGGCCGAGGTCAAGGAGACGGGCCAGAAACGCAACATCAACGGATATGAGGCCAGCGAACTGTTGATGAAGATGGCGGTCGAGAACCCCCAGACCCGCCAGGCCGGCATGAACATGCAGATGGAGATCGAGATGTGGCTATCTCCCGACGTTCCAGGCGCTTCCGAGCTGCGCAGCTTCTACCAGAAGAATGCTCCCAAGTTCCCCTGGAGCGTGTTGAGCAACAACGCCAACCCCGGCCTGCAGAACGCCATTGTGGAAATGCAGAAGCGGATGGCGGGCAGCGGCGGCGGCGTTCCGGTGCTTCAGGTGTTCCGCGCGAAGGCGGCCGGGAACAGCGCGCAAGTGGCGCAAATGCAACAAGCTATGGGCCAGGCCCGGGCCCGCCTGGAAGAAATGGCGAAGCAGAGCGGTCCGGCGGGCGATGCGGCCCGGCAAGCCCTGGCCCGGATGGGCGGCGGGGCCTCCGGAAGCGGTGCTCCGTTGTTTGAGATGACGATGGAATCCTCCAATTTTTCAACGAGTTCCATTCCGGACTCGGTATTCGCGGTCCCGGCCGGCTACCAGAAAACCGACAAGAAGTGAGGGCTCCGGCCGGTACCCTCCTAAACCACTGAAAACAAAAAAACGTTCTCTACTTACCCGCATTCCATTGGCCCCAAAGGGGTTTGACACCGGTGCGCCCCGAGCGGTGTAATGGATTGAAGATGCAAGGCCGCCCCGTGCGGTGATCTGGCGCCTGTAGCTTCTGCGGGATGCGGTTACCTCGCAGGTCCCGGTGACGTCATTTCTGGAGTCAGCAACAGGACCACCCAACCTTAGTGAAGCGGATCAATTCATGATGAAGAGAATGATGTGGGCCGGAGCAATCGCGACCGCGTTGGTCGTTTCTGCCGGATATGCGCAGACGGCGAAAACCACCATCGCCTCTCCCCAAGCGGAACACGAGCTGTTCGACCAATATTGTTTTGATTGCCACTCCGGGAAAAACCCGGAAGCCGGGCTGCACCTCGACAAGCTGGACACCGCCAACGTCGAGAAAGACGCCGAAAAATGGGAACTGGTGGTTCGCAAACTGCGCGCCGGCATGATGCCGCCGTCGGGAATGGAGCGGCCCGATCCCGCCACCCGGGAAGCCATGATCGAGTGGCTGGAAACGCAATTGGACAAGAATCGGGTTTCGGTGCTGCCGCCTCCGGGCCTGCATCGCCTGAACCGGACCGAGTACACCAATGTGATCCGCGATCTGCTGGCCATCGACATCGATCCGACCAAGTTCCTGCCCCCCGACGATTCCACGCGCGGCTTTGATAACGTGGCCGCCGGGCTGTCGCTGTCGCCGGCACTGCTCGAAGGGTACACCTCGGCGGCGGGGAAGATCAGCCGGCTGGCTCTCGGCGATGTCACCGCACCGATGCAGACCACTTTCCGGGTGCCGGAAGACACGTCGCAGGATTATCACATCGAAGGCATGCCGTTCGGGACGCGCGGCGGTCTGCTGGCGAAGTACGAGTTTCCGGCCGACGGCGACTACTCGATCAAGATTACGCCGATCAGCAAGGGCAACATGGGGGACACGAACCCGTTCGGCGAGATCGTCGGCGAGAAGCTCGAGTTCCTCCTCGACGGCCAGCGGATGAAGCTGTTTGATTGGGACAAGGACCGGGTTCGTTCCGACGGCACGTTCAATTTCAAGTTTTCGGCGAAAGCGGGGCTCCACACCGTCGCGGTGACTTTCCTGGCGACCAATTACGCGCCGGGCAACGACCTGGACCAGCATTTCCTGCGGAGCACGATCGAAACGGGCGGCCTGCCCGGGTTCAAGTTCTTCCCGCACGTCGGCAAGATCACGATCGACGGGCCGAACAATCCCAAAGGCGCGGCCGATTCCGAAAGCCGCCGCAAGATTTTCGTCTGCACGCCGTCTACGCCCGCTCAGGAAACTCCCTGCGCGCGCAAGATCATCAGCACGCTCGCCCGCCATGCGTTCCGGCGTCCGGTAACCAGTGCGGATACCGACATGCTGATGGGCTTCTACACGCAAGGGCGGAAGGGCGGCAGCTTCGACAGCGGCATTGAGATGGCGCTGCGGCGCATCCTGGTGGATCCCGAATTCATCTTCCGCAAGGAGACCGAGCCGGAGACCTTGAAGCCCGGCCAGCCCTACCGCATCAGCGATCTGGAACTGGCGTCGCGGCTGTCCTTCTTCCTGTGGAGCAGCATTCCGGACGATCAGTTGATTGACCTCGCGGCGCAGAACAAGCTGCACGAGCCGGCGGTGCTGGAGCAGCAGGTGCGCCGGATGCTGGCCGATCCGCGCTCCGATCAGCTGGTCATCAACGTCGCCGGCCAGTGGCTGCAACTGCGCGGGCTGCAGACGCAATCGCCGGTGACCGCCGAATTCCCCGATTTTGACGACAACCTGCGCAGGGCCATGCGCAAGGAGACGGAGCTGTTCGTCGACAGCATCGTGCACGAAGACCGCAGCGTGCTGGAGCTGTTGGATGGCAACTACACGTTTCTCAATGAGCGGCTCGCCAAGCACTATGGCATTCCGAACGTGTACGGGAGCAATTTCCGGCGGGTGGTGCTGCCGCCGGAATTCGACTACCGGCGCGGCCTGCTCGGCAAGGGAAGCACGGAAACCGTCACGGCGTATCCGAACCGCACGTCGCCGACGGTGCGCGGCAAAACCATTATGGCGATGTTCCTGGGCGTCACGCCGCCCAATCCGCCGCCGAACGTGCCGGCGTTGAAAGAGACCGGCTCGACGGTTCACGGCGGCCTGAAGCCGACCATGCGGCAGCAGATGGAAGCGCACCGCGTGCGCGCCGATTGCGTATCCTGCCACAAGATCATGGATCCGATCGGCTTCTCGCTGGAGAATTTCGACGCGGTGGGCCACTGGCGGACCACCGACGACGGCAATCCGATCGACGCTTCGGGCCAACTCGTGGACGGCACCAAGATCAACGGCGTGGTCGATTTGCGGAACGCGTTGATGCGCTACTCGCCGCAGTTCGTGCGGCTGGTCACCGAAAAACTGATGATTTACGCGCTCGGCCGGGGAACGGAATATTACGACATGCCGCTGATCCGGTCCATCGTGCATGACGCCGAGAAGACCAACTATCGTTTTTCCTCGCTGGTCCTGGGGATCGTGAAGAGCGACCCGTTCCAGATGAATCAGAAAGTGCAGATCAGTTCCAACGCGCCAGAACTCCAGCAGCGCGCCTCGCGCTAGGGCGCCCGCTGGGACAACCAGAAGTGTAGACTTGAACCGTTAGGGAGAGACAATGTTCATCACGAAGAAGCACATATCGCGGCGGACGGTATTGCGTGGCGCAGGCGTTGCATTGGCGCTGCCGTTGCTGGATTCGATGGTGCCGGCCCAAACGCCGCTGGCCAAGACCGCGGCGGTTCCGAAGACCCGGTTCACCGGCATCTTTGTTCCGCACGGGATGGCTCCCGGCTACTGGATTCCGGAGAAGCCCGTGCTGGAAGCGGGAAACTTTCCCTTCATCATGAAACCGCTGGAGCCGTTCAAGGATCGCACTGTGATTCTGAGCGGCATGTGGTCGAAGTCGGCCGAGCCGCCTCCGGGCGTGACGGGCGCCGATCACTGGGTGGCGTCGGCGTTCATGTGCGCGTCGAAGCCGAAAAAGACCACGGGCGCCGACATCCAGGACGGCACGACGATCGATCAGATCATTGCGCAGAAGATCGGGCAGGATACGCTGGTGCCGTCGCTGCAGCTCGCCATCGAGGATCCGGGCGCGAACTCCAGCAACTGCGGCGAGGGATACAGCTGCGCGTACACGAACTCGATTTCGTGGGCGTCGCCGACGCAGCCGCTGCCGATGGAGCTGAACCCGCAGGTGGTGTTCGAGCGCCTGTTCGGAGACGCGCAGGCCCGCACCGCCGAAGAGCGCGTCGCCCGCCGCGAGCAGGATCGCAGCATTCTCGATTCGGTGGCGGAAAGCCTGAAGCGGTTCAAGAAGGACCTGCCGGCCAGCGACGTCGCGAAGCTGGATGAGTATACGCAGGACATTCGCGAGCTGGAACGCCGGCTGGACCTGGCCAAGAAAGCCACCGGCCAGGTATCGAGCGAAGGCGTGGCCGTTCCCACCGGCATTCCGGAGGCGTTCGACGAGCACGTGAAGCTGCACTTCGATCTGCAGGTGCTCGCGTTCAAGGCGGACATCACGCGGGTTTCCTCCGTGCTGTATGCCCGCGATCTGACCGGGCGCGCGTATCCGGCGAGCGACGTGCCGAGCCTCAGCTTCCACGGCGGCTCGCATCACGCCGAGAATCCGGACCGGATCGCCGAATACTCGAAGCTTAACCAGTATCACGTCAAGTGCCTGGCCTATTACATTGACAAGCTGGCCAAGACTCCGGACGGCGACGGGACGTTGCTCGACCATTCGCTGGTGCTCTACGGCACCAACATGGGAGACTCCAACCAGCACCTGCACTACGACGTTCCGCACATCCTGGTCGGCGGCGCGGGCGGGCAGTTGAAGGGCGGACGCCACCTGGCGTTCCCGACCAAGACGGTGACCACGGGCAATCTCCTGCTGAGCATCATCAAGATGTACGGCGTCGAGCAGGAAAGCATCGGCGACAGCACCGGTTACCTGACCGGTCTCGTGTAATTCATGGTGTAGGAGGGGGGACCTGGCGATGAGGCCGGTGAAATCTGCGTTCGTAGTGTGCGCGGCGGTTTCGGCGCTGTGCTGGGGCGCCTCCGGCGCGGGCAACAGTGCCGTGGCGGATGCCGCGATGCGCGGCGACCGGCCGGCAGTAGAAGCGCTGCTCCGGCAAAAGGCCGACGTCAATGCTCCCCAAGCCGACGGCGCGACGGCCATCCAGTGGGCGGCCTATCGCAACGACCTGGTGCTGGCCGACCTGCTGATCCAAGCCGGCGCCGATGTCAAAGCCGCGAACCACGACGGAGCGACTCCCCTCTCGCTCGCCGCCGAGAACGGCAGCGCCGCCATGATCGAACGGCTGATCGAGGCCGGCGCGGATCCCAACGAGCGGCGCCCGAACGGCGAGACCCCGCTGATGATGGCCTCCCGGAACGGCAACGTGGCGGCGATCAAGGTGCTGCTCGATCACAAAGCCGATGTCAACGCCAAAGAGAACCTGCGGGGAACGACCGCGCTGATGTGGGCGGCCGAGCAATCGCACCCGGAGGCGGTGAAGGTTTTGATCGAGCACGGCGCGGATAAGGCCGCCGCCAGCAATCCCGATACCCGCAACTCGCGGCTGAACATCGCGCCGACCGTGCAGCAGCGGGCGCAATCGGCGCAGGGGGCGGGAGGACTCGGAGCGTTCGCGCGGGCCCGCGCCCGGACGGCCCGGGCAGGCAGCCGCGGCGGCGCGGCCTCTCCGGACGACGCGTTCGATGCGTTCGAGGCTTTCTTCCGCGGGCCGCAGGTCAAAGACGGCGGCGGCTTGACCCCGCTGGTCTATGCCGCGCGCGAGGGCTGCCTCGAGTGCGCCCGGGTTCTGGTGGAAGCGGGAGCCGACGTCAATCAGGTGACGCTCTACGGCTGGACTCCGCTGCTGACGGCCACGCAAAACCGCCATTACAAGCTGGCCGCGTATCTGCTCGATCACGGAGCCAACCCGAACCTGGCCAACAAGGGCGGCTGGACGCCGCTGTACCTGGCCACCGACAACCGCAATATCGAGAGCGGCGACTATCCGGTGCGCAAGCCGGATATGGATCACCTCGACTACATCAAGCTGCTGCTCGACAAGGGCGCCAACGTGAATGCGCGGATCTGCGGCGCGCAGTCGACCGACAAAGAATGCAAGGGCGACACGACCGAGACGCGCACCAATTTCACCATGCAATGGCTGTATGAAGACGGGGCCACGCCGTTCCTGCGCGCGGCGCAGTCGGGCGATGTGACTCTGATGAAGCTGCTGCTGGCCCACGGCGCCGATCCGAAGATCGCGACGGCGCACAACGACACGGCGCTGGCGGTGGCCTCCGGAATCGGCTGGGTGGAAGGCGTGACGTTCGAGTGGTCGCCGGAGCAGAGTGTCGAAGCGGTGAAGATGTGTTTGAATCTGGGGATCGATCCTAATATCGCGGACGACCAGGGCCGCACGGCTTTGCACGGAGCCGCGCACAAGGGCAGAACCGAAGTGATCCAATTGCTGGTCGATCACGGCGCGAATATGGAAGCGCACGATTTCGGCAGCCGCGATACGGTGAACGGCGCGATGAAAGGGCTCACGTGGATTCCGCTGGACTGGGCGCGCGGCCTGGTTCGGGTCGGCGTGCAGTCGGCGATCGCGCATCCGGAAGCCGAGAAGCTGCTGGTGAAGCTGATGACGGAAAAAGGCCTGCCGATTCCGCCGCCGCCGAAGTCGTCGATCTGCCTGACCAAGGGCACCAATGGCTGCGAATAACGCTTACGCCGGCGAAACCACCGGGGCCTTGCGCCGCGTCCGCAGGACCTCCGCCGCGAAGAGCGCCAGGGTATAACCGGTGACCGCCAGATGGCCGGGCAGTTCTGTTTTGCTCAACAGCAAAAGATAGGCAAGCGGGGTCATGAGGAACAGGGCCCACGCGCGGAGCCACGCGGCTTGAGGCGCGTCCAGAGCCCACGAGAGCACGGGCAGCAGCAGCACGGCATCATACGCGTACGCGTGCGGGCTGATCAGCAGGCCTCCGGCGAGCGCCAGCGCGGCCGCCGCGGGCAGCGGCAGCCGGCTGCTCAGATACCAGCAGGCCGCGACCACCCCTAGCGTGACCGCGATCTGGACGGCAACACCGCCGCCGGTGAGCGACAGCATTCCTTTCAATGTCGGCATGCGGTCGGCCGCCGGATCGAACTCCGGAGCGCGGGCCAGCGCCAGAAGGCGCAGGGGCCACTCCTTGCCTTCCACCAGAAGGGAGATCAGCAAAGCGGTCAGGCCGCCGGCCAGTCCACCCGCGAGCGCTTTCCATTTTCCGCGCGCGGCCAGGAGGACGGGCAAGAGGAGGGCCAGGTGCGGTTTCGCGATGCAACCCGACAGAGCCACGCCCGCCCAGAATTCGTGGTCTTCGAGCAGCGCCATCCCGAGCGCGACGAAGAACAGGAACAGGACGGAGTCCTGACCGAAGGTGAGGCACATGAGCGCCGGCACCGACCAGCAGATCGCGACGGCCATCCGCGCCCGGCCGGCCATGGGCCAGAGCAGCGCGAATCCCGCGAGCGCCGCCACCTCCACCCCGAACCAAAGCCCTCGCGCTACCCCATAGGGCAGAGCGGAAAAAAGTTGAAAGACGAACGCGAAGAAGGGAATCCGTCCAAACGGAACGGCGGTGGCGCGATGCTGCAATTCCAGGCGCCGGATGGCATCCCAGTCGTAGAGGCGGCCGGTTCCCACCAGCTTGCCCGCGGAATAGAACTGATTGAAATCCACGTCCCACGCGGTGGGACTCCGCGCCGCCAGCACCGCGCAGAAGGCGACCCCGGCGAGAGCCAGCCCCAGGTAGAGCGCCCAGCCGCGCCCTCGATCAACTGTTCCGCGCGTCGCCATAGGTATGCGCTACACGGGTCATTATAGGGCGACTCGGGACGAGCCCCGCTGCTATCGTTGGTTCACGCACAGAGCGGAGGCGGGTGCTTCTCTCGGCCGCATCGTCCGGCAAGCGAAAACGGGCGGCAATTTGGCATGCTGAAAAGAGGAGGAGGGGAATCATGGAAATCGACCGTAAGGCGTTTCTGGCAAGCGTGGGAGGCGCGGCCGCGCTCCACATGATGAGCGACGAAGCCAAGGCCGATGCGCTCGAAGACCTCATGCTGTTTCAACTGAACCAGCAGGCGGCCCTGACGGGTCCGGCCCGGCCGGGCGAGAGATTCCCGACGGCGGCGGAAGTCGAAGCGCAGATCGAAACGCGCCCGACGAGGCGGGGCGTGGGGAACCTGTTCGCCAGCGCCCGCGGCAACGTGAAGAAACTGCCGCCGATGCCCGAAAAGCCGACCCTGATGGATTTTTTCAAACTGCGCTTCCTGGGCACGTCCAACCACGTTCTGCAAAGCGCGAACCTGGCAAAGAAGAACGGCATGCCGGAGGAGGTCATCCTGGCCTGCCTGCTCCACGACACGGTGCAGGAAATGATCAAGGTCGACCACGGCTGGTGGGGCGCCCAGCTCTACGAACCGTATGTTCCGGAGAAGACCGCGTTCGCCATTCGCTATCATCAGGCGCTGCGGTTCTACGAGGACAAGGAGAACGGGTACGAGTATCCGGACCTGTATCGCCGGGTGTTCGGGGTCGATTACAAGCCGGAGCCGTACATCGAAGCGACCTACCAGATGGTGCGCAAGCACAAATGGTACATTTATCCGCGGCAGGTGACGGTGAATGACCTGTATGCGTTCGATCCCAATGTGAGGCCGCAGCTGGAGGATTTCACCGACCTCATCGGCCGGCACTTCAAACAGCCGAAGGAAGGGCTGGGGTACGACAACAGCCCGGTGGCGCACATGTGGCGCTCGATCGCGCGTCCGGATGCGCCGCTGTAATTAGCCCGGCAGCCTGTACGCGATCAGCTCGGCGGGAAATCCGGGCCCGCCCACCGCCACGATGATGTATTGTTTGCCGTTGAGCATATAGGTCATCGGGGTGCCGGTCTGCCCGGCCGGCATGTAGACGGCCCCGAGTTCGTTGCCGGTGGCCTTGTCATAGGCGCGCAGCATGGCGCCGACCTGGCCGGAGGGCGTGGTGAACGTGCCGCGCTCGCCGGCGATGATCAGAGTTTTCGTCACCAGCACGCTAAAGACGCCCGGCCGTCCCGTGCGCGGAATGGTCACGCCTTTCAAGGCGGGGTGATTGCGGATGTTGTCCGGGGTTTCGCCGTGCGCGATCTGCCAGACGATGTCGCCCTTGTTCAGATCGATGGCGGTGATGCTGGCATAGGGGGGCTTCACCAGAGGCAGGCCTTGCACGGTCAGACCGGGTCCGGCGCCCTCGCCGCCCCCTGCTCCGGCGCGCGCTCCAGCGCCCGCGCGCGCGGCCGGCCGCGGCGCCGCGCTGCCGGAGATGTACCGCTCATCCGAACGGCCGTTGGCGGGAGGCACCAGTCCGAGCGAGCTGAGGGAACGCTGCGAGGGTAGATAAGCGATGTGGGTTTCCGGATCGAACGCGCCTCCGGCCCAGTTCGTGCCGCCGCCCGCCGTGGCAAGCGCCAGCGTCGCATAGGGTCCTTCGGGCTTGCTGACAACCGGCGGGGTGAAGATGGGGCCGAGCTTATATTTCGAGACCAGTTGGACGGCCTCGGCATGAAGCTGCGGCGTGAAATCGATCAGATCGTCCATCGTGAACCCCTGCCGGTCGTAAGCGGGAGGCTTTACCGGGAAGGGCTGGGTTGGCGAATACCACTCGCCGGGCACATCGCCTTTTTCCACCGGCCGCTCTTCCATGCCGAAGACCGGCTTGCCGGTCTCGCGATTGAAGACATAGAGAAACGCCTGCTTGGTAGGCTGTGCCAGCGCCTTCACGGTCTGGCCGTTCTGGGTGATGTCGACGAGCATCGGCGCGTCCGGGATATCCATATCCCAGATGCCGTGATGAACCAGCTGGTAATGCCACTTGCGCTGGCCGGTTTTCAAATCGACCGCCACCACGCTTTCGCCAAACAGGCCGTTGCCGGGCCGGTGGCCGCCGTAGTAGTCGCCGGTCGGCAGCTCGACGGGAATGAACGCCATCCCGAGTTGTTCATCGACGCTGATCTGGCCCCACGCGCCGGCATTGCCGGTGTAATCGGCGGAATCGTTTTGCCAGGTGTCGTAGCCGAATTCTCCGGGTTTGGGGATCGTGTGGAAGATCCAGAGGCGCTTTCCGGTGCGCACGTCGAAAGCGCGCACGTAGCCTTTGACGTTGGTTTTGCTGGTCGGAACGCCGCCGGGTTTGTGGGCGGCGCCGACGATCACGATGTCGCCCGCCACCACGGGCGCGGCATGCAGGCCGATTTCGCTGCTTTCGGGATCGATCTGCTGGTCGTCGTCCATTTTCAGATCGACCGCGCCGTTGACGCCGAAGCTGGGGATGGCATTGCCGTTTTTGGCATTGAGAGCGATCAGGCGGTAGCCGGGAGTCACGTAGAGGATGCGCTCTTCGCTGCCGTCGGTCCAATAGGCGAGACCGCGTCCGGAGAGTTTGCGCGGGGCCACTTCGCCGCGTTTGCCTTCGTGTTCACCGTGGACCCACAGCAGTTCACCGCTGGCGGCGTCGAGCGCGACGACAGCGCGGCGCGTTCCGGCGGTCGAATAGATCACGCCGTGGACCATCAGAGGCGTGGCTTCCAGGTTGTATTCGGGCGTGGGACCGAGATTTTCCGTCTTGAAACGCCACGCAATTTCGAGTTGATTGAAATTGGAGCCGTTGATCTGATCGAGCGGCGAGTAGTGCGTGTTTCCGAGATCGCCGCCATAGGTCCGCCACTCGCCGTTTTTTGCGCCGGCCTGGCTCCACGCGGCCGCCGCGGCGCTCAGCAGAAGACTCGCGACGGTTGTCGCATACACGGCTTGCCGGGAAAACAATCGCCTCATTGGGTTCTCCTTCCGCACTCGCCAGGCGTTACGCTGTCGTAAGATTATATGCCAAGGGGCAGGCCGGAGGCGTGCCCCGCAAAGGATGGATCGATGATTTCCCGTCGAGTGTTTTCGAAAGCGCTGGCAGCCGCGCCGGCGATCCTGCGCGCGCAATCCGGCCCGCTGCGCGCGCGCGTGAAGATCGACACGGAGCGGGTGATCGGCGACATCGATCCCAAGCTCTACGGCAATTTTATCGAGCACCTGGGCCGCTGTATCGATGGGGGCGTGTTCGACGAAAAGTCTCCGCTGGCGGACGCCAACGGTTTCCGGCGCGACGTTCTGGACGCCGCGCGGAATCTGCACGTGAGTATTCTGCGCTGGCCGGGCGGCAATTTTTCGTCCAACTACCATTGGCGGGACGGCATCGGGCCGCGCGACCAGCGGCCGCCGCGCCTCGAAATGGCGTGGGGCACGGTGGAGCGAAACCGCTTCGGCACGCACGAATTTCTCGACTATGTCGAGAAGCTGGGAGCGGAGCCGTATATCTGCGCCAACCTGGGCACGGGAACGTGGGAAGAAGCGCAGCAATGGGTCGAATACTGCAATTCGGCCGAAGACACCGAGATGACGCGCCTGCGCCGGCAGAACGGCCGGCGCGATCCGTGGAAGGTCACTTACTGGGGGTTGGGCAACGAGATTGACGGCCCCTGGCAGATGGGCCACCGCAGCGCGGACGATTACGGGAAATTTGCGCTCGAAGCCGCCAAGCTGATGAAGCTGACGGACCCCAAGATCCAGCTGATCGCGGCGGGGTCTTCGAACTTCGGCGCGGGCGCCGATTGGACCGGATGGAACCGGACCATTCTCGAATATCTGAAAAACCATGCCGATTACCTGTCACTGCATACGTATGTCGGCAATCCGCAGAACGATTATGGCGATTTCCTGGCCAGCTCGCTGGAACTGAGTTCCCGCATCAAGACCGCGGAAGGCATTATCGACGCGGCGTTATCGGGCGTGCGCGGGCGCAAGATTTACATCGCGTGGGATGAGTGGAACGTCTGGTACCGGGCGCGCGGCGCGCAGGAGCGAGGCCGCCGCATCCTGGAGGAGCGCTACAACCTCGAAGACGCGTTGGTAGTGGCGACATTTCTGAATGCGTTCGTCAATCATGCGCACATCGTGAAGATCGCCAATATGGCGCAGCTGGTGAACGTCATCGCTCCCATTTTCACCAACGAAAACGGGCTCTACCTGCAAACCATCTATTACCCGCTCCAGTTGTTCGCCGCCAGCACCAGGGGCAAAGCTCTCGAACTGTTCGTCGATTCTCCGAAGTACAAGAGCCGGCGCTTCGACGACATCCCGTATCTCGATGCCTCGGCCGGGTATGACAACGGCGCGCTGGTGATCAACGTGGTGAACCGGCACCGCGACCAGCCTCTCGAAGCCGAATTCGAGCTGGAGGACAAGCAGTTCAGCGGGCCCGTACAAGTGAGCGAGGTCAACGGCCCCGATATCAAATCGGAGAATAACTTCGATATGGTAACGGTCAAGCCGGTACAGCGCTCCGCCATGGCCGAAGGGAAAGCGCTGCGCTACCGGTTCCCGCCGCATTCGTACACACAGATTCGCGCAAAACTGGTGTGACCGTGCGGCAATGTGAGGAGCCGCATTTGTTCTGCCGATTGCGTCGCGCTGTACGGCCGGGCGAGGTTCCAACCGGCTGTCATCGACCCTGATTCGATCATCCGCCGGCGCCTAGTTTCTCTTCCACGCTCCGGATCTTGTCGCCCATGCTTTGAGCCCGGTCGGTGCGCGTGCCGAATTTCATGCTGGTGGAGATCCGCGGAACGCCTTGGGCGTGAAGCGTCTCGTGGCATCGCTTCACGGCGGCAAATACCTCGTCCCACTCTCCTTCGACATTCGTCCCGTAGGCGTGCAGATGCGTCTTCAACCCCGCTTCGGCAAAGATCCGCTCGCAAACGGCAATCTCTTTGGAAACCGAAACGCCCACTCCAAGCGGGATGATACACACGTCCGCAATCACGTTCATACCGGTATTGTGGCGCAATTTCAGCGCTGGCCGTACGTCGCTTGCGGGCCGTGTTTGCGAAAATGGTGCCGGTCCCGCAGCGCGTCCGCGATCGGCGCCGCGGCGGGATTGATGGTCAGGGTCTGCCAGGCCATGGCGGCCAGTTCTTCAACGATGACAGCATGGTGCACCGCGTCGGTTGCCGATTTGCCCCAGCAAAACGGGGCGTGACTGGCGACGAGGACGGCCGGACAGGCGAGCGGGTCGCGCCCTTGCATGCGGCGGATGATGGCTTCCCCGGTATGCAGTTCGTAGTCGCCGGCGATTTCCTCCGGCGTCAAGGAGTCGGTCACCGGCACGGAACCGCAGAAGTAATCGGCGTGCGTGGTCCCGAAGCACGGAATTTCGCGGCAGGCCTGCGCCCACGAAGTGGCGTGCCGCGAGTGCGTATGGGCGACGCCGCCAATCGAAGGGAATGCGCGGTATAAGGCTGCGTGCGTCGGCAGATCGGAAGAAGGCCGCAGCTTACCTTCGACGATGCGGCCGTGCAAGTCGGTCACCACCATGTCGGCGGGCGACATCTTCTCGTAGGGGACGCCGCTCGGCTTGATGACGATCAGGCCGCGCTCGCGATCGACGCCGCTGGCATTTCCGAACGTGTAGATCACCAGGCCGCGCCGGACCAGCTCGAGGTTGGCCTCGTACACTTCAGTCCGCAGCGTTTCCAGCACTTTTCCCTCCGCGGGCGTTGGCGGCGATGCGGCGCAATTCCGGCAGCACGTCTCCGGCGGCTACCGCGGCGGCATCGCGCTTTCCAAACGCAAAGTACAGTTTTCGATAGAGCGGAAACAACGCGCCATACACCGCGGCGGCCGCCGGGTCCGGCGCGATGGTCTGGTGCCCGGGGCACAGCGCGTCCTGGGCTTCTTCGATGCCGCGGAACGTCCCAGCCGCGAGAAAGGCGAAGATTGCCGAGCCCAGGCTGGTCGTATCGCCGCTGGGAACCAGGATGGGCTTGTTCATCACGTTCGCATACACCTGGTTGAGCACCGGGTTTCGGCGGGGGATGCCGCCGGCGTTGATGATGCGGTTCACCGGCACGCCGTGTTCTTGCATTCGCTCCAAAATCACGCGGGTGTGAAAGGCTGTGCCTTCGATGGCCGCGAACAATTCATCCTGCGCGGTATGCGTAAGACGCCAGCCAATGGTCAGGCCGCCGAGCTCCGGATTCACCAGCACGGTCCGGTCGCCGTTATCCCACGCCAGCCGCAACAGCCCGGTTTCGCCGGCGTGGTAGTTTTCCAAGCCGTTGGAAAGCGCGGTCACGGTGGTTCCGGCGCGCCGCGCGATGGCATCGAAAATGTCGCCCGTCGCCGACAAACCCGCTTCAATGCCCACGCGCTTGGGGTCTACCGAACCGGGCACCACGCCGCACACGCCGGGAATCAGCTCAGGCTTTTCTCCGATCGCGATGATGCAGGTGGAGGTGCCGACCACATTGACCACGTCGCCCAGCCGCACTCCCGCGCCGATCGCGTCCCAATGGGCGTCGAATGCGCCCACCGGGATCGGAATGCCGGGGCGCAAGCCGAGCTTGGCGGCCCAGGCCGGAGCGAGCGTTCCGGCGATCTGGTCGGAGGTCGCGTAGCGCCCTTGCAGCTGGGTTCGGATTCCGGCCAGCAAGGGATCCACCGACGACAGGAACTCTTCCGGCGGCAGGCCGCCCAGCGCGGCGTTCCACATCCACTTGTGCCCCATGGCGCAGATGCTGCGCGGGACCTGAGCCGGATCGTCGATGCCGCACAAGGTCGCGGCCACCATGTCGCAATGCTCGAGCGCCGTTCCGAGGCGGCCGCGCTTATCCGGATTGTGCCGGAGCCAGTGAAGCAGCTTGGCAAAGCCCCACTCGGAGGAATACACGCCGCCGCACCAGCGGATGGCCTCGAGCGCTTGCTCGCGCGCCGCGGCCGTGATTTCCGCCGCTTCTTTCCAGGCCCGGTGATCGCACCACAGATAATAATCGTCCAGCGGCTGCAGGCGCGCGTCCACGGGAATCACGCTGGACCCGGTCGTATCGAGCGCCAAGGCTTCGACCATCTCGCCCCGGATCGCCGCGTCCGCGAGAGCGCGGCGCGTGGCTTCCACGAGCGCATTCATATGGCCGGCATGGCTCTGGGTGGCGTGATCGGGATCGTCTTTCTTGCGGAGCAGGGGGTATTCGGCAACCCCGGCTCCGAGGCGGCCGCGCGCGCTATCGAAAATGGAGACCCGCACGCTGAGCGTTCCGAAATCGACGCCGGCCACCACGCTCATCTCAGTTGTGCCGCTCCACGGCCCAGCCCAGATAGCGCGTCGCGGCCTCGTGAACCGCGCCGCTGACGGAAGCAAGATTCGCGGCCACGTGATGTTCGAACCCGCGCTCGCAGATGTACCGCAACAGCTCCTGCAGGCGCGGAATGTGCACCACGCCGGCGCCGCCGAAGGTGTCGAGCGGGTCGTCGGTGAATTCGCCTTCCCCGACGTAGCCGCGGATGGTTCCGGCGCGATCGTCGGTTGAAAACCGGGCGAAGCTCATGGGTGACGCCTTGACGCGCCCGACGCAGGTGCCGTAGGTGTTTTCCTTGCCCACGGTGCCGGCGATGATCTGCTGAAAGTCCATCCGCACATCGGCAAAGAAGTGCTTGGGCAGGTTGCTGCAATGGAAGCAGACGGCCTTGTCGGGATCCTCGCCGTAGTTGTTGTTCCAGTCCAGCAAAGCGCTCGGCGTGCCGGAGGCCAACTGCAGCGCGTGCATCCCCACGACGCCGCAGATGTCGACCTCGCAGGCGCTCGACATGAGATTCTCGCTCATCATGCTCATCACCGCGCAGGGGACCACGCCGAAGAACTCCTCCATCGACGTCCAGCACTGGATGGCGCTGATGGTGCAGCCTGTCTGGCTCATCCACTCGTCGATTACCGCGCCCAGCTTTGCCATTTTCAGGAGCGCCCCGGCGGGCACTTGTTTGGTAGAGACGTAGCGCTCCATTTCCGCCAGCTTGCCCTCCGCGCGGGAGTCGTTATCCGGCATGCGCCCGATGCGGCCGAGGATTTCCGAAAGATCGATCGGTTCGACCGAAATGCCGCTCGCTTCGAGAAGCTTTTCGCTATACCGCACGGTATTGAACGCAGCCGGCCGCGCCCCAATGGCCCCGATTCTCAAGCCACGCAGGCCGCGCACCACACGGCAGACGGCGGCGAACCAGTCGAGGTCGCGGCGAAAAAACTCCGAATCGGGCGTCTCGGTGTGGCGGGTAGTGAGCGAATACGGAATTCCGTACTGAGACAGGTTGTTGCAGACCGACATCTTTCCGCAGAAACTGTCGCGGCGGTCGCGGATGGTCATGCGGCCGGGCGTGTCGGGGGTCGCCTGCACCAGAACCGGAACGGGGAGGCCGGCCATCCGCAGCGCATCCGCGATGGCGCGTTCGTCGCCGAAATTCGGGAGGGTGACGATGATGCCGTCGATCGATTCCCGGTGCTGTTTGAACAGCTCCGCGCACCGCACCGCTTCGGCCCGGGTTTCGATGGCGCCGTGCTTGGTTTCCTCCGGGCCGACCGCCACCACGCCGTACCCGGCGCTGCGCAGCGCCCCGATCATCTCCTCGCGCCCGCTGCGCGCCAGATGATCGGGAAAGAAGCCGCGGTTGCCGACGATCAATCCAAACGTGACGCTGTTCGATTCGGAACTGGCCATGATTCGTTCTCTCGCTCAAAGTAACATCACCCGCGGCGGCTTGCACGGATCGTTCGAAAGCGCGTACAATCCGGAGCGTGCGGCTGGCGGCACTTCTCCTGATTGCGGGGTCCACTCTGATGAATGCGGCGCCCGGTATCCGACGATCGGATTTTGGAAAGACGCGCGACGGGGCGGCGGTTTCGCTGTACACCCTCACGAACAAAAACGGCCTCGAAGCGCGCATCATCACCTATGGCGGCATCGTCGTTTCGCTCAAGACTCCCGACCGGAGCGGCGCAATGGCGGATATTGCGCTCGGCTTCGACTCCCTCGACGGCTACCTCGCCAACCCGAGCCCGTTCTTCGGAGCCTTGATCGGCCGCTACGCCAATCGCATCGGGCATGCGCGCTTTTCGCTGAACGGAGTCGAATACAAGCTGGATCAAAACGACGGCCAGAACACGCTGCACGGCGGCAGCCGGGGATTTGATAAGCGCGTCTGGTCGGCGCGCGAACTCACCGATGGCGGCCTGGAGCTCACATATCGCAGCAAAGACGGCGAGGAAGGATTCCCGGGCAATCTCCAGGCGACCGCCGTATATCATCTGACGGACACCAACGAGCTGCGCATCGATTACGCTGCCACTACCGACAAGCTCACGGTCGTAAACCTGACCAATCACACATACTGGAACCTGAAAGGAGCGGGTTCGGGTGACATTCTCAGCCACCGGCTCACGCTCAACGCCGATCGCTTTACTCCCGTGGATGCCGGGCTGATTCCCACCGGCGAGCTGCGGCCCGTCGCCGGCACTCCGTTCGATTTCCGCAAGCCCGCCGCAATCGGATCGCGCATCGAGCAGAACGACGAACAGCTCCAGCGCGGGCACGGCTACGACCACAATTGGGTGCTGAATCGCACGGGCGGCGGGCTCACGCTGGCGGCGCGCGTCGAAGAGCCAGCCAGCGGCCGCATTCTGGAAGTCCTCACCACGCAGCCAGGCGTCCAGTTCTACACGGCAAATTTCCTCGACGGAACGATTCACGGCAAAGGCGGCGCTGCGTACGGCCGCCGGTCGGCGTTTTGTCTGGAAACCCAGCATTTTCCGGACTCGCCCAATCATCCGGACTTTCCGTCCACCGAGTTGAAGCCCGGGCAGACATTCCAGAGCAGCACCCTATTTCGCTTTCGTACACTCGGCGCAAAGCCGTGACGATGCGCGGTCCCGCACCGGCCTGAGTGTGCCATAATCATCCCTCGGGAGCGAACATGGCGCAGAATTCAGAGATCGTCCGAGGGTTCTATGAAGCGCTGGGGCGGGGCGATGTTGCGTCCGCATTAGGGATGCTGGACGCGCGCGTGGAGTGGAACGAGGCCGAGAATTTCCTCTACGCCGACAAGAGCCCATACATCGGCCCGCAAGCCATCGTGGAAGGCGTATTCGCGCGCCTGGGCGCGGAATGGGACGGCTTTTCCGCAACCCCTGAACAGATCCTCGACGCGGGAGATACCGTGGTGGTACTCGGGCGCTATCGCGGCATTTACAAGAAGACCGGGATTGCGGTGAATGCGCAGCTGGTTCACGTGTTTACCGTGAAAGCCGGCAAGATCGTGCGATTCCAGCAATACACCGACACCGCGCAATTCCGCGACGCGGCCGGGAAAGGCGCCTCCGCGAAAGCGTGATGGCGGTCCGGCGGTTCACTTCTTGGACCACTCGTCCTTGACGTGGCCTTCGGTGATTTCCTTGTTGTTCTCGTCGCAGGAATATTCCATAATTTCCTGCCCCGGTTTCATCAGCACGAAGGTCCGGGTATTTTTCCAAGGCTTCGTGTACATCTTGGGGTCGTCGATCGTGACTTCATATTTCAGATGCTGGAAGTCGGGCCGGTCGATGCGCTCGATCACGTGCAGGGCGTCGCTGGTGAGCCGCTCCGGCTCGGTGTCCAGCCACGTGCGCCCGTTGAACCCAATGGTGTCGATCACCAGCGTGTCGCCGTCCCACTTGCCGACCGAGTTGCCCATCCAGGTGGGCTCCAGATCCTTGGGATGATCGCGCCCATCGGTGGGCACGACGTGAAACATGTTGTTCTGCTCGAAGAGAATCGCCAGCCGGTTGGAGTTTTGAACGAACTCCAGCGGATACGGCGTGCCCCAGGAGCGCACGTATCCCCAGGGCAGGCAGTGGACGCCGTAATCGAATTTCGGCTTGCTGTTTTCCGCGCGACCGTATGGCGTGAGCAGCGAATCGAGGTCTTTGAATCCGATGCTGCTGCACCCCGGGGTGCCGCCGACGCAGCGGCCGCTGACGTCCTTGCTCATGTCGCCGACGCGGGGATGATCCCAAAGCCCGCTCAGGTCGGGCTTGCCGTTCGACAATCTAGGAACCGGCTGGGCACACAGAGAGGCTATGCCCAGGGCCGCGATGGCGCCGATCAGGAAATGGCGAATCATTGGAATTCCCTCCTCCGTGACTCCAGATCATATCGCGTTCGGAGAGCGTTCTCGCGCCCGGCCCAGCGGCAACCGACCGCCCGCTACCGGAACAGTTTTTCGAGTTTCTCCAGCGCGCCTTCGATCCGCTGCGGCTTTTCGAGCACGCCGGCGAAGAGATCGCCCTTTTCGCGAAAACGCTCGCGCACGTTGCGGATGTGGAACTGGCCGGGATGCAGCCCGTGTTTCACTTCCGCCCACTCCAGCGGCGTGGCCACCGGCGCGCCCGGGTATGCGCGCAACACGTAAGGCGCCGCGATGGTCTTCGATTTTCCGTTTTGCAGGTAATCGAAGTACACGCGGTTCTTCTTGCGCTTGAGGACCGCGCGGGGCGTGGTGAACAAGTCGGGTTTCTCCTGGAATACCAGGCGCGCGATCAGCTCCGCGAACGTCCGGGTTTCGTCGTAGGTGTAGACCGGCTCGACCGGGATGTAGACGTGCAACCCGTCTCCACCGGTGGTCTTCGGATATCCGGTCAGGCCGATGCGATCGAGCACGCGCTTCACCAGCAGCGCGGCATCGACTATCATCTCGAACGGGCATTCCTGCGGGTCGAGATCGATCAGGACGAAATCCGGGTTTTCGAGTGTGGCAAAGCGGCTCATCCACGGGTTGTGATCGATGCAGCCGAGGTTGACCAGGTACAACAGGCTGGCGCGGTCGCCCGCAAACACGTAGTTGATCGGCTTCCCATTGTGCTCGGAGTCGATGAGCTCGGTGCGGAGCCAGGGCGCGAACGCCTCGGGCACGTTCTTCTGAAAGAAATATTCTTCTTTGATGCCGTTGGGATAGCGTTTGAGCGAGAGCGGACGGTCCTTCAGATGAGGAAGAATCAGATGCGCGATGGCGGCGTAATAATTGAGCACGTCGCGCTTGGTGTAGCCTTCATCCGGGTAGAAGACCTTGTTCAAGTTGGTGAACTTGAGCGTGCGGCCGTCGATGGTGCGCGTCGCTTCTTTCTCGCTCGCCGCGAACAATTCCGCTTCCTGGCGCGGCACTTCGCGCGCCTCGACGTCGTTGCGCAGCCCCAGATAGACCGGCGCGCGGAGGCGGCTATCCGGGGTCCAGTTGGCGTACTTCACCTGCGCGATCAACTCCGGCCGGACCCAGGTCATGCCGCGATCGGGCTTCGGCCGCTCGGCAAAGGGACACTTTTCGATGACGAGCGGCTGCATCCGCCGGTACAGGTCCGCCAGCGCCTTTTGATCGAAGCCGGTCCCCACGTTGCCGACCCAGCGCAGCTTCTTGTCTTCATATGCGCCCAACACCAACGCGCCGAAGTAATCGCGGCCGCCCTGCGGCTCGGTGTAGCCGCCGATCACGAATTCCTGCTGGCTGACGATTTTGATCTTCAGCCACTCGCTGCTGCGCTTCGATTCGTAACAGCTGGTGGCATGCTTCGCCAGAATGCCCTCGAGACCGTGCTCGCGCGCGGCGTCCAGCATTTCCTCGCCGGCCGCGGGGAAGGCTTCCGAGATGCGGACCACTTCGTTCGGAGTGATCACCGCCTCGAGTACACGGCGGCGGTCGCTCAGAATCACGTTCCGCAGGTCATACCCGTCCAAATAAAGAATGTCGAAGACGAAATACACGACCGGCGTTGAGCGCACCAGGTGCGCGATCGTGTTGGGATCGGAATTGGCGATGCGCGGCTGAATCAGATGAAACCGCGACACGCCTTTTTCGTCCAGTACCGCGATCTCGCCATCGAGGACCGCCTGCTGCGCCGCCAGCTGGTGCGGCAGGACCGCCAGTTCCGGATATTGCCGCTCGCACCGCAGCCCGCTTCGCGACTGCAGCCGGACCTCCTCATGATCGATGAACGCGACAGCCCGCGCGCCGTCCCATTTGACCTCGAACAGCCAGTCGGCGCCGCGCGGCGGCTTGTCCGACAGCAGGGCCTTCATCGGCTCGATGGATTCCGGAATTTCCGAGCGCCGGGCGCCCTTCAGCGCGCCCGGATTGAGCCGACTTTTTTTTTAGGCGCGGCCTTCGCGGCCGCCGCCGCGCTCGCGCTTTTCGCGGCGCGTTTCCTGGCCGGCCGGCTGCTCTCCCAAACGCGATCCGTGGCGCCCGCGGTCTTCCGTTTGCTCTCGCGCGCCGGCAATTCGCGCGCAATCTCTTCCTGCGTGCGTCCGGAGAGCACGCTGTACGCGTGCGCCTCCACGTCCCAGCCCGGCTGCGCGAATTCGTCGCGCTTCTTGATCAGCAGCCACTCGTTTCCCTTGCCGCGGCCCTTCATGTGGACGATCGCGAAATCGCCCTTGAGCTTTTCGCCGTGAAGCCGGAATTTCAAATCGCCGCGCGCCAGCTGCTCGGCCCCGCGCGCCTCGCCGAGCAGCTCGAACGTGCCGCGGTCCCATAACATGACGCTGCCCGCGCCGTAATTGCCCGCCGGAATGTTGCCTTCGAAACCGCCGTATTCGATGGGGTGGTCTTCCACGTGCGCCGCAAAGTGCCGCACTCCGGGATCGAGCGTCGGGCCTTTCGGAATCGCCCACGATTTCAGGACGCCGTCGATCTCCAGCCGGAAATCATAATGCAGCCTCGTCGCATCGTGCCGCTGCACACAAAAGTAATTGGCACCGCCCTTGCTTGCTACCTTTCCGGGCGGCGGCTCGGGCGTTTTTGCGAAGCTGCGTTTGGCGGCGTATTCTTCGAGCGCCATAAATAATTGATTTTTAATCTAGTTACATGCTACCCTGAAAACCGCCCCCGAGGGGAAGGAGGTGCACCGATGGCATCCAGCGTTTGGAAGGGTCATTTAACTTTTGGTTTGGTCTCATTTCCCGTGCGCCTCTTCAGCGCCGCTCGCAGCGAAACCATCAGCTTTAACCTGCTGCACAAAGAGGACCATTCCCGCATCCGCCAGGTCACCTACTGCCAGGCCGAGGACAAGCCGGTCAACCGCGCCGATCTCGTGAAGGGCTACGAGTACGAAAAAGACCAGTACGTGGTGGTCGAGGACGAGGACATCAAGAAGGTGGCGCCGAAAACCGCCAAAGTGATGGAGATCCTCGAATTCGTCAAGGCCAGCCAGGTGGACCCGATTTACCTCGAAAGCTCGTATTACGTCGCGCCCGACGAAGGCGGCGAAAAGCCGTACGCGTTGCTCTACGAAGCGCTGCGGAAATCGGAGTATTACGCGGTGGCCAAGGTGGCGATGCACAACCGCGAGCACATCATCATCCTGCGCCCGGGCTCGAAAGGCATTCTCTCCCACACCATGTACTACCAGGACGAGATCCGGCAGGTGGAAGAGTTCCGCACCGACACCAGCCTGGTGAAAGACAAAGAGCTGGAGATGGCGAAGATGCTCATTTCCACGCTGGAAGCCGATTTCGAGCCCCAGAAGTACCACGACACGTACCGCGAGAACCTGCAGAAGATGATCGAGGCCAAGATCGAAGGCAAGAAGGTGGTGGCCACTCCGGCCGCGCACGTCGCGCCGGTCATCGACATCATGGAAGCGCTGAAGCGCAGCCTGGCGGAAAAGAAAAAGCCGGCCATGGCGGCGACGGCGGCCACTCCGGAGGAGCAGCAGGAGCCCGTGGCGGAAGCCGCGCCGAAGAAGCGAACCCGCAAATCGCGGGCGTCATAGCCTCATCAATCTGGCGGATTACGATTTACCGCGATGGCGCCGATCCCGTGTTGCCGGACGCCTTCTTTAGCACCAGCTCCGCGTTCAGCGCCCCCTCCGGAGTCTCCTCATGCTTGAACATCAGGTACAGGTCCCGGCCGGTTTCCAGCAATTCCTTGGAACGCGCCGCGAATGCGTCGATGTCGTCCTGTGTGTAGTCCGGCTTGCGCAGGCGGTAATAGACGAAATCCGCCGTGATCACTTCGGGCACTTCCAGCCGCTCGGACTCCGCCACGCACAGCGAGACGTTGCGCGCCCGCAGTTCGGCGTAGACCTCTTCGGCCAGCCAGGAGGCATGCCGGAACTCGAAGGCATAGCGCATTCCGTCGGGCAGAAGGTCGAGATAACTTTTCAGCAGCCCGACGTCGCATTTCATGGCCGGCGGCAACTGGAACAGCACGGGTCCCAACCGGCGCGACGTGCGCAGCGGGTCGATGGCTTTGAAAAAGATCTCGGTCGCCTGTTCCGCGTTCTTCAGCCGCAGGATATGGGTGATTCGCATGTTCGCCTTGACCGCGAACACAAATCCGGCGGGCGTCTGCTGCACCCAGTTCTCGAGCGTCGCGGCCGCCGGCAGCCGCCGGAATGTGTAATTGATCTCGACGCAGTTCAGCCGCTGGGCGTAGTGCTGTAAGAACTGGTTTGCCGGCAGCTTGGCGGGGTAGAAGGCGGGCTTCCAGGCCGCGTACGCGAAGCCGGAAGTTCCGGCGTAGAGGGTCGCCATGGCCTATCATTATAGGAGTGCTGGCCCCTAAAACTCCGCTGGAACTGGCGGAGGCTCTTCAGGAAGCGGCATCGCATAGCCGCACGATCACGGTTTCCGGAAACTCGACCAAGCGCCGCATGGCGGGCCCGATCGAGGCTTCGGAGGTGTGCGTTTCGACCGCCGGGCTCAACCATGTGCTCGATTACGAGCCACGCGACCTCACCGTCAGCGTCGAAGCCGGCCTGCGCTGGCGCGACCTGACCGAACTGCTGGCGAAGAACCGGCAGATGGTGCCGCTCGACCCGCCATTCGGGGAAAACGCGACGGTGGGCGGAGTGGTCGCATCCAATTCGCACGGCCCGCGGCGGCGGCTCTATGGCACGGCGCGCGATCTCGTCATCGGCATGAAATACGCCACCCTCGAAGGAAAGCTGGTGCAGTCCGGCGGCATGGTAGTGAAGAACGTGGCGGGGCTCGATTCCGGCAAACTCATGATCGGCTCCTTCGGCACGCTGGCCGCCATCGCGGTGGTGAACTTCAAGCTGATTCCGGCTCCCGAACGGGAGCGCAGTTTTCTTTTGGTTTTCGAGACACTGCCGGACGCCATCGCCGCCCGCGATAAGATTCTGCGCGGCGCTCTCACTCCCTCCGCCATCGACCTCCTGAATCCGGCCGCGGCTGCCGGCGTGGGCAGCCGCGGCTGGACCCTCGCTCTGCGCGCGGGCGGCAGCACGCGCGCCCTGGAGCGCTATGAACGCGATATTGCGGAAGTGGCCGCCGGGGTGGCGCTCGAAGAGTACCGGCACGAAACGCTGTGGAGCTATGTCGAGCGCCTCACCCAGCGGCATCTCGAAACCCATCCAGATGGCGCGGTCGTGCGCGTCTCGTGTACCCTGAAGGGAATTGAGCCGGTGCTGGCTTCGTTTCCGGGGCCGGCTCTGGCGCGCGCCGGGTCGGGTGTCTGTTACGGCTACTTCGATCAATCCGCAACCGCCGGCGCCTGGATCTCCGAAGCCGCCGCCAAAGGATGGAAAGCCGTGATCGAGTTTGCGCCCGAAGCGAAGAAGACGGCCCTCCCGCTGTGGCCGGCCCCGGGCGGCGATTTGGAACTCATGAAGCGCATCAAGAACCTGTTTGATCCGTCGAACCTTTTGAACCGTGGACGCCTCTACCGTATCATCTGAAAAAACCCGGGCCGGGTATGGACCGGAGCAGGTCGACCTGGACCGCTGCGTGCATTGCGGCCTGTGTCTCAACGCCTGCCCGACCTACCGCGAGCTCGGTCTGGAGATGGATTCGCCGCGCGGCCGCATCTACCAGATGGTGCAGGTTGCCAATGGCGCGCCGATCACCCGCTCCTATCTGGAGCACATCAGCCTGTGCCTGGCCTGCCGGGGCTGCGAGACGGCCTGCCCGTCGGGCGTGCAGTACGGGCGCCTGGTGGAGGCGGCGCGCGCGGAGATCGAGCGGCGCGCGCCCGGCGGTGTCCTCACGCGCCTCGCGCGCCACCTGGCGTTCCGGCGCCTGCTGCCGTCGCGGGCAGCCTTGACCGTCGCCGGCTCTCTTCTGTATTTGTACGAAGCTTGCGGCCTCAAGGCGTTGGTCCGGACACTGGGAATTCTCAAGCTGCTGGGAGGCCTGGGAAATGTGGAGGCGCTCGCGCCGCCGGCCGAGCCGCCGTTCTTCTTCAGCCAGATCGGCCGCACGTTTCCCGCCAGCGGCACGCGGCGCCACCGGGTCGCGTTCCTGGCCGGCTGCGTGGCCAATGTTTCGTTCGCCCGTCTCAACGAGGCCACCGTGCGGGTGCTGCAAAAAAATGGCTGCGAAGTGGTGGTCCCGGAAGGCCAGGGCTGCTGCGGGGCGCTGCACGTGCATGCAGGCCTCCGGAAGGACGCGCGCCGTCTGGCGCGCCGCAACCTCGATGCGCTGGTGGGCGGCGATTACGACGCCATCATCACCAACGCGGCCGGGTGCGGCTCAACCCTGAAGGAGTACGATGAACTTCTGCACGACGACCCGGTCTATCTCCTGAAAGCGCGCGCGTTCACAACCCTGATGCGCGATGTGACCGAGTTTCTGGCGTCCATCGATCTGAACCCCGACCTCGGCCCGATCCCCGCCACCGTCACCTACCAGGATTCCTGCCATCTCGCGCATGGCCAGAAGATCCGGAACGCCCCGCGCCAGCTGCTCAGCCGCATCCCCGAGCTGCAATTCCGCGAAATGCCGTTTTCGGATATCTGCTGCGGCAGCGCCGGCATCTACAACATCGTCCACAACGAGATGTCGATGCAGATCCTCGACCGCAAGATGGAGTCCGTGAACTCCACCGGCGCGCCCTTCATCGCCACCGCCAACCCGGGATGCATGCTGCAATTACAGGCCGGCGTCCGCATGCACGGCTCCGGGCAGCGGGTGTTGCACGTGGTCGAACTGCTGGACCTCTCCTATAAGGCGTTCGCGAAGCCGAAGCGCGAGAAAAGCTGAACGGCGGATCGCCCGGCCGCGGCGGAGTGGCGCGGCGCGGGCCGCCGGATTCGCGGATCCGGAACGCTATCGAGACGCGGTCTTCACCGGCTTGGCCGGGTGCTTCAGCTCTTTATCGAGGACCGGTTTGAGGGCGGCCAGGGTGATGGGGCCGTTATAACGCTGGCCGTTCAGGAACAGGGTCGGCGTGGAATCGACGCCGATGTGTTCGCCGTCGCTCATGTCCTGCTCGACGGCCCGCTTGATCTCGGGCGAATCCAGATCGGCCTGAAAGCGTTTCATGTCGAGCCCGATGGAGCCGGCCAACGTCAGAACTCCCTGCCGCGAAAGGTGGCCTTTTTGCGCAAACAGGCCGTCGTACATGGGCCAGAACTTCCCTTGCTTGTGCGCCGCCAGAGCGGCCGCCGCGGCCAGAGGAGCCTGCGCGTGCGTATCCAGGGGAAACTGCTTGAAAATCAGCTTGACCTGCGACGGGTAGGCCTTCAGCACCGCGTCCAGCTGCGGGGTCGCCGCGATGCAGAACGGACATTGAAAGTCGGAGAATTCCACCAGGGTGACGGGGGCGTTCGCCGGTCCGCGCGCCGGCGCGTTGGTAACCGGAATTTTCACCGGATCTTCGAGCAACTGGTTGTGCTCGGCCGGACCCTTGGCGATGTCGGAAGCCGCTAGTGTGGCCAGCACCTGCCGGTCGTTCTGCCCTTTCCGGATCGCGTCGACGATGACCGAAGCCATCCCGCGGCTATAGGCGCAGCTCGGGTCCTTCATCCGGCACTCCGCCACTTTCATGCCGCAGCGGCAGGAGCAATCCTGCTCGCGCAACAGTTTGAGCGCCCGGGCGGTTTGGGCTTGGGTGAGCCCCGAGAAATCCACCTTCGGCAGCGATGTGGCGGTGGTCCAGTCCTGGCCGAAGAGCAACACCGCGCCCACGATGCAAAGTCCGGCAATCTTGTGCCCGCGGATGATCACGTGTCCCCTCCTTGTCGCGTTTTCAATTATAACGCCCGCGGCCGGAGCCTTCCGCCGCGAGCCCGGGATCGCCCGATTCGGTGTTATCCGAAGTGAATCTTGTTTCGGCATACGCCGCACGTTATGTTCACCTGCGATCCGTGATCGGCCGCTCGATATATGCCGGCCGGCACGGCGGGAGACACATTCATGAGCTATCCATCACCCATTCCTGCCCGCGTAGGCGCGTTCACTCCGTACCGGGAGCCGGTTTCCCGGGGCGCCGCCAATCCCGTACGCACCCGCGAGTGCCCGGTCTGTCTGGGACAGCACGAGGAAGAGATCCACACCGCCACCCTGCGGGTACGCCGCTGGTTCCGCGGCGAAGTGACCAAGGGCATGGTGCGCCGTCCGGTCTGCTGACGAGCTTGCTCTAAGTCCTGCCGCTCCAACCGGACTCACAATCCGCCGCGGCGCGCCGATACGAAACAAGAGGCCCACGCGCCTTCGCGCCGGGGTATTATGCTTGCTCTGGTCGGCATCCTGATTGTATTCAGCGCGGTGTTCGGCGGTTACCTGATTGAGAAGGGCAACCCGTACGTGCTGCTCCAGCCGGCTGAACTGCTGATTGTGGGCGGCGCGGCGTTGGGCATCGTGCTGGTCGCCAATCCTCTCGCCGCCATCCGGCGCATGGCCCGGGGCGCGTTCAAGGCGTTCCTTTCGCGGCCATATACCCGCGGCTCCTATCTGCGCAGCCTCCGCATGCTCTATGAAGTCTTTAGCTTCGCGCAGCGGGCCGGCGTCATGGCCCTCGAAAGCGACGTCGAGACGCCGGAAAAAAGCCGCATCTTCTCGAATTACCCCGAATTGCTCAAAGATCGCGAAACCCTGCACTTCTTCTGTGATTCGCTGCGCATGCTGGTGATCGGGGTAACGACGCCGCACGAGCTCGATCATTTGATGGACCTCGACATCGAGATCCAGCGGCGCGGGCAGCATGAGCCGGTGGCGGCGTTGAGCGCGGTCGCCGACGCGCTTCCCGGCTTGGGTATTGTGGCGGCCGTGCTGGGAGTCGTCATCACCATGGAAGCCATCGGCGGGTCGCCCGAAACGGTCGGACAGAAAGTCGCCGCGGCGCTGGTCGGCACCTTTCTCGGCATCCTGCTCTGTTACGGGGTTGTGGGGCCGATCGCGTCGCGCCTCGAGAACGTCTGCGCGGCCCAGACGCATTGCCTCGAAGTGTTTCGCAACGCAACGGTCGCGTTCGCCCGCGGCTCTTCTCCCATTCTGGCCGTGGAATACGGGCGCCGCTCGATCCCGGTGGATTCGCGGCCCGCGTTTGCGGAAATGGAAATCACGATCCGCCGCGACGCCAAGATTCCGCCCATCGCCGCTCCGCAAGGGCAGGAAAACCATGCCACCCGGCCTATCTCCGCTTGACGCCGAGCCGCTCACGCTATTGCCCGCGCGCCGGGGCTCGACGGAGCGGCATCGCGGCGGCGCCTGGAAAGTCGCTTACGCCGATTTCGTCACCGCCCTCATGGCGTTGTTCATCGTGTTGTGGATGATGAACAGCGGCGCGAAAGTAAAGCAATCGGTACAAGGCTATTTCCGGGATCCGAAAGGGTACAGCCGCCGGCTCGGCACCGGAGCCGCCGGCTCGGGCGAAGGGCTCCCGGTCGATCGCAAGAACGTTCGCGGCGTGCAGGAGCAGATCGAGGCCGCCTTGCGGAAGATGCCGGAGTTTCGCTCGATCCGCGACAATATCCTGTTCAGCGTCACCGGCGAAGGCTTGCGCATCGATTTGCTGGAAAACGAACAGGGCATGTTCTTTCTCACCGGCAGCCAGACCCCCACCGACAATGGCGAGCGTCTGCTGGAAGTGTTGGCTCGGGAGCTGGGCCAGCTGCCCAACCCGCTGGTCATCGAGGGACACACCGATGCGCGGCCTTTCCGCAACTCGACGGTTTCGAGCCGGTACGGAAACTGGGAGTTATCCGCCGACCGCGCCAATGCGGCTCGCCGCATCCTGCATACCTATGGAGTCCGGCCCGAGCAGGTCGTGGAAACGCGCGGGTTCGCCGCGCAACACCTGCTCGACGCCGCCGACGCCAACAACCCGCGCAACCGGCGCGTCTCGGTGGTGGTCAAATTCTCCAATGCGGGCGGCGCGCCGGAATAGCGTCCGGGCTGTAGTGTGGAAATGCTGCCGGAATTCCGCTCCGCCTGGCGCGAGATCCGCCGCGCGGCCATTTGATGAGCGGCTCGCGGCAACTGGGCATGGATCGCGAGCCGATGGCGCGGTTTCCGTCGTGCTTGCCCGTCGCGAGGAGCCGGGTATGCCCCAGGCCGGCCAGTCCGCGCGCTGGAGTCACGCTCGGTTCAAAAGATGAAGCTGGAACGGGCCGGACACTTTACAGCTTGAACAGCTCGCGCAGCCGTCGCGTCTGCACCCGGCTCACCGGGATCTCGGTGTGCTTTTTGTCGTCCATGCGGAGCTGGTAGCTCGACTTGAACCACGGCACCACCTCTTTAATCCGGTTGATGTTCACCAGGTACGACCGATGCACCCGCCAGAACATTTCGCGGTCGAGGCTCGTCTGCAGGTCTTCGATGGTGCGGTAGTTGGACTGGCCTTCGAGATTGGTCGTCACGAGCGTGATCAGGCCGCTGTCGATGGTCGCGTAAATGACATCGTTGGCATCGACGATGAAGTTGCGGTTGTTGGCCCGCACCAGCAGCTTGCTGCGCGGAGCGGAGGCGGGCTTCAGAGCGGCCCCGTTGGATACCGGCACCTCGGGCGCCCTCCGGTCCTGGATGATCCGGCGCGCCCGTTCAATGGTCTCCGCCAGCCGCGCCTTTTCCACAGGCTTGAGCAAATAATCGAGCGCTTCCAGCCGGAACGCCTCGACCGCGTACTGATCGTACGCCGTCACGAAAATAAAGCAGGGCGGGTCGATCCCCTTTTCCCGCAGCCGCCGGACCACCCCGATGCCGTCCAGCCCGGGCATGTGTACGTCCAGGAACGCCAGGTCGGGTTCGAGCCGCTGGATCAGGTCCACCGCTTCTAGCCCGTTAGTACCGGTCGCCACCACTTCGACTTCCGGGAAGTCTTTGAGTAAGTAAGAGATCTCGTCACACGCGAGCTGCTCGTCGTCAACCACAATCGTGGACAGCGAGGCAGGCGCGCGATCTCTCATTGAAGCTGGTATTATATCATTGTCAATCCACATGGAGATCCGCTAATCTTGCCGAACGAGAACGTCCGAATCGCGCCCGCCGATGGCAAGCTGGGAGTTTTGATCCCCGGGATGGGGGCCGTCACCACGACTTTTATCGCGGGACTCGAGGCCATCAAACGCGGCATCGGCAAGCCGATCGGGTCCCTGACCCAGCTCGGCACGATCCGGCTCGGCAAACGGACCGAAGGCCGCAGCCCCGCCATCCGCGATTTCGTGCCGCTGGCGCGCGTCGAAGACCTTGTCGTCGGCGGCTGGGACATCTTCGAAGACAACCCGTATGAAGCGGCATTAAAGGCCGGGGTGCTCGAGACCTCGCTGCTGGAGCAGCTCAAAGAGCCGCTCTCTCAAATCAAGCCGATGAAGGCGGTGTTCGACCAGGAGTTCGTCAAACGGCTCAATGGGCCCAACATCAAGCCGAAAGGCTCGAAGATGGACCATGCCGAGATGGTCATGGACGATATCCGCAAGTTCAGGGAATCCACCGGCGTTTCGCGCCTGACGATGATCTGGTGCGGGTCGACCGAAGTGTTCCGCCAGCCCGCTCCGGTGCATGCCAGCCTCAAGGATTTCGAATGCGGGCTGCAAAAGAGCGATCCGGAAATTTCTCCGAGCCAGATTTACGCCTACGCCGCCCTGAAATCGGGAGTGCCCTACGCCAACGGCGCGCCGCACATGACCACCGATATGCCGGCGCTGCTGGAGCTGGCTCGCGAGCGAAACGTGCCGGTGGCCGGCAAGGACTATAAAAGCGGCCAGACGTTCATGAAGACCCTGATCGCACCGGGCCTGAAATCCAGGCTGCTCGGGTTGAACGGATGGTTTTCCACCAACATCCTCGGCAACCGCGACGGTGAAGTGCTGGATGACCCCGGCTCGTTCCGCTCCAAGGAAGTGAGCAAGTCCTCCGCGCTCGAGTACATCCTGCAGGGCCAGCTGTATCCCGATCTGTACCAGGACTTCTACCACAAGGTTCGCATTGAGTACTATCCGCCGCGCGGCGATGCCAAGGAAGGCTGGGACAACATCGATATTTTCGGGTGGCTGGGCTACCCGATGCAGATCAAGATCAATTTTCTGTGCCGCGATTCCATTCTGGCGGCGCCGCTGGTTCTGGACATCGTTCTGTTCATGGACCTGGCGCAGCGCGCCGGAATGCGAGGGGTGCAGGAGTGGCTGTCTTTTTACTTCAAGGCCCCGATGCATGCGCCCGAGGTCTATCCCGAGCATGACATCTTCATCCAACTGATGAAACTGAAGAACACGTTGCGCTGGATGCGAGGGGAAGATCTCATCACGCATCTGGGCCTGGAATATTACGACTAATCGCAGTATCTTTTGAAAGACGCCCCTTGCGGTTGAAGCTTTCCGCCGCGCTGGCGCGTCTGAGACTCTAGGAGAAGTATGAGAGTACTGGTCATCGGGGGCACTTTGTTCATCGGGCGACCCCTGGTGGAAGAATTGGTAAAAGCCGGACACGACGTTGCCGTTCTTCACCGCAAGCCGAAGCACGATCTGGGCCGGCGCGTCGAAAATCTGATGGCGGACCGCAACGACGCCGAGTCGCTCGGCCGCGCGCTGGCGGGGCGGCGCTTCGACGCCGTGTATGACAACGTGTACGATTGGGAGCGCGGCACCACGGCGGCGCAAGTCGAAGCGACGGTCCGGGCGGTCAGCGGCGATTGGTTGAGCCGCTATATTTTCATGTCGAGTGTCGCCGCGTACGGCGACGGGTTGAACCACAAGGAAAGCGATCCGCTCGCGCCGGATTATCACGCCAACCCCTACGTGCGGCACAAAGCCGGCACTGAACGCCTGCTGTTCCGGATGCACTCGCAAAGCGGACTGCCGGTCGTCACGTTCCGGCCGCCGTTCATCTACGGCCCGGGCAATCCGTATTACCGCGAGCAGTTCTTTTGGGACCGCCTGCGCGCCGGCCGCCCTGTCGTGATCCCGGGAGACGGCCATCGCCTGATGCAGTTCGTGTTCGTCAACGATCTGGTGCAAGCCATGGTGCGCGCGCTCGAAGAGCCGCGCGCGGTCGGCGAAGCCTTCAATATCGGCGACAACAAGCCCTGCACCCAGGCGGAACTGGTCGAGAAACTGGCCAAGGTGGCCGGCGCCGAAGCGACGCTGGTGCGGATTCCCCGCGATGTCATCGCCCAGGCCGGCGGCAGTGCCATGGAAGAGCCGTTCTATTTTGGCGAGTATCTCGATGTCCCGCCGATCACCGAGAACATGGGCAAGGTCACCCGCATGTTGAAGGTGAAGATGACGCCCTTCGAAACCGGACTCAAAGAGACCTATCGCTGGTACACGCGGAACCACAAGCCGCGCACGTCCACCTTCGAATTCGACGACAAGCTGCTGGCGTTGTCAAAAACCGGAAGCCCCGCGAGCGTGTAGGCAGGAGGGTCCGGGAGTACGGACGGCGCCTTGATACAGTGAAGGGTGATTCGGCGCTCCCCGCTCCGCCCCCTCGCTTCGCTCCCTCTCATCCTGCTCGTCGCGTTCGGGCTGCGCCTCGGCTTCGCCTGGAATTATCAGCGCCTCGCGCCGCGCCAGGCTTTGCGCGTGATTCCCTTTCTGTTTGAGTCGGGCAACATTGCATATTCGCTGGCCACCGGCCACGGCTTCGCCTCGCCGTTTCACGTGGACACCGGACCGACCGCCTGGACCACGCCCGTGTATCCGCTGCTCCTCGGCGGCATCATGCGGCTGTTCGGCCCGTACACGTTCGCCTCGTATATTGCCGCGGTGCTGCTCAATATTTTGTTTTCGACGTTGGTCTGCGTGCCGCTCTACTTCGCGGCGAGGCGGATCGGCGGAGTGCGTCTGGCCGCGGCGGCTTGCTGGCTCTGGGCGGTCTTTCCGAACGCCATTCTACTGACGTACCAAAGCCTCTGGGAGACTTCACTGGCCGCGTTCCTGGGCGCGACGATTCTGTGGGCCACGCTGCGCGTGGCCGAAACGCGCAGCCGGCGCGCCTGGTGCGGCTACGGTTTGCTCTGGGGCCTGGCGCTGATGACCAACGCGGTGCTCCTCGCACTGCTGCCCTTTCTCTTGTGGTGGATGGTGGGGCCGGCTGCCAGCCGGCGGGCTGTCCAGCCTGCCTTGCCGCTGCTCGCGCTGGCGGCCGCAATTCTCTGCTGCGTCCCCTGGACGGTCCGCAATTATGTCGTCTTCCACAGTTTCGTCCCGCTTCGCTCCATTCTGGGCTTGCAACTCTGGGTCGGAAATAACCCGGACGCCAAAGTGATCTGGTTGGGCGGGCAGCACCCGATTCACGATTCGGCTGAGCGCCGGCACTACATCGAGGTCGGAGAAATCGCCTATATGCGGGAGAAAGAGAACGCCGCGCTCCGGTACATGGTCGCGCACCCCCGCCACGAAGCCGAACTGATCGGCGGGCGCTTCGTTTCCTTTTGGGCGGGAGGCTCGGCAGCCCCGGTCCAGGATTTCCTGCGCAGCCGGTCGGCCTGGTTCCGCTATGTGCTGATTTTCAACATTGCGGTCGCGATCGGGACGGTCCTGGGCATAGCCCGCCTGGGGCGCGCCCGCAACCTCTATCTATTTCCAGTGGCAGTATTTCCCCTCGTTCTTCCCTGGGCATACTACCTGACTCTGTCCCTTCCGAGGTACCGGCACCCGATCGATCCGGTCCTGATGCTGTTGGCTTGCGCCACAGTCGTCGGAGGCCACACTGTGCCGTCCGGGCACGGGATTGACGCTTCAAATTCAGAGATTTAGAATAGAGTACGTCGATACAATTGGTCTCGGGGAAGCGGTGAAGTATGCGAGCGGCACGCCTTTGGATATTCGGGAGTTCCCTGGTGGTCTTCGTGGGCGGGGTTCTGCTGTCAGCGGCAGATTCGAAGTCTTCCACACCCGCTCCGCGCGAAACGGTGGCCAAGCCTCTTTCTGAAAAAGAAAAGAAGAAAAAAGAGGAAAAGCTCCGCAAGGAGCTGGAAACGCCCTATCGCAAGTGGCTGAATGAGGACGTCGCTTACATCATCACCGACGAGGAACGCGCCGCCTTCAAACGTCTGCAGAACGACGAGGAGCGCGAGCAGTTCATCGAAAATTTCTGGCTGCGCCGCGACCCCACGCCCGACACCGTAGAGAACGAGTTCAAGGAAGAGCACTACCGCCGCATCGCGTACGCGAACGAGCATTTCGCCTCGGGAATTCCGGGATGGAAGACCGACCGCGGCCGCATCTACATTACCTTCGGCCCCCCCGATGAGCGGGACGAGCACCCCACCGGCGGCACCTACGAGCGCCCGCCGGAAGAGGGCGGCGGCGAGACCACCACGTTCCCCTTTGAGGACTGGCGCTACCGCTACATCGAGGGGATCGGCAACGACGTGATCATCGAGTTCGTCGATCCGACCATGACCGGCGAATATCACATGACGATGGACCCGTCGGAAAAAGACGCTCTGGCGCGCGTCCCGGGCGCCGGTTTGAGCCTTCTGGAGCAAATGGGGCTGGCCGACAAGAGCCAGCGCTTCAATAACACCGACGGCACGCTGCTGCCGGCCCCCATCGGCGGCCAGTCGTCGCGCTACAACCAGTTCGACCGGCTGGATCAGTTCACGAAGCTGCAGAAGCCGCCGGCCGTGAAGTTCAAAGATCTCGAGGCCGTTGTCAATTCCCGCGTCAGCTACAACATCCTGCCCATGAAGGTACAGGCGGATTACTTCCCGGTGACCGAGTCCTCGGTGCTGGCCAGCATCACGATCCAGTTTGACAATAAGGATCTTCAGTTCCAGTCGAAAGATGGCGTGCAGCGAGCCACGGTCAATATTCTCGGCCACATCACCACCATGACGCGGCGCGTGGTGAACACGTTTGAAGACACGGTGACGGTTGACGCCCCGCCGAACATGCTGCAGGCGTACGCGGCGCAGAAGCGGGTCTACCAAAAGACCATCCCGCTGATGCCGGGGACCTACCGTTTGAACATTGTTGCCAAAGATGTCGTGGCTGGGAATCTCAACAATTACGAGGTGGCGCTGAACGTGCCCCGGATGGAAGAGGACAAGCTGGCGGCCAGCAGCCTGGTTTTGGCCGACGTGCTGGAGCGGGTGCCTACGAAGAGCATCGGCGCCGGGCAGTTTGTGATCGGCGACCTCAAAGTCCGGCCCCGCATGGGGAACACCTTCAAGCGCGACGAAAAAATGGGTATCTACTTGAAAGCATACAACTTCGAAGCCGACGAGGGGACCCATAAGCCGGCCGGCCAGATCGAGTACGAACTCACCAAAAACGGCTCCAACGAGAAGATTTTTGACTTTAGCGAAGATGTGACGAAGATTCCGGGGGCCTCGGCCAGCCAAGTCACCATCGAAAAGCTGCTCCCGCTGAAGGATCTGGCTCCAGGGCAATACACGCTGCACCTGAAAATTACAGATGCAAAGCGCAATCAGGTGCTGACACCCACGGCGCAATTTACGGTAAATTAGGGGTTAGCAGGGAAGGCCCTGCGTTGGTGACTAGCGTCGATGTTTCGAATTGGGACGCACAAATCGGCGGGTTCCCTGGTCACGGCGTTAGCGTGTCTGGCAGCGCTGCCGGTTTCGCTGCGGGCGGTTGAGCCCATCAAACTCTCCGGCGCCATCACGGGATCGGTACAGAATTCCGCCGGCGCGCCGCAAATGGGCGCAACGGTCATCCTTTACAATCGCCAGGATCGCGTCTACGAAAAAGCGCTCACCGATGAGCGCGGGGAATTCAAGTTCCTCGGCTTGTTCCCCGATACGTATTCTCTTCGGGTTACTCTTGCCAGCTTCGTGCCGGCCATCAAACGCAACATTCTCGTGCAACCCGGAATGCGCAGCGTGATGGCGGTAAATCTCAACACGCTGTTCAGTTCGATTCAACTGGCGTACCCGCCCATTGAAAACGGCTCCCTGATGACGGACGACTGGCGGTGGATGCTGCGCACGGCTTCGCCCACACGCCCGGTGCTGCGGTTCGATGGCGACGTGCTGGCCACGACCCCGCGGCGGCCTTCTCGCGGTTCCGTCTTTTCGGACACGCGCGGCGTGCTGGAGTTATCCGCCGGCGAAGGCGCAATGTTCACGGGAGTCGCCAGCCAGGCCGATATGGGAACGGCGTTTGCGCTGGCGACCTCGGTGTTCGGAAACAACATGCTCGAAGTCAGCGGCAACCTGGGCTACGGGTCGCAAAGCGGCATCCCGGCGGCTGCGTTCCGGACCAGCTACAGCCGCAGCGCCGACGGCAATGGCCCGCAGGTTTCCGTGACGATGCGGCAGCTTCTCATGCCGGGAAGCGGCGCCGAAACGAACCTGCCGATGCTGCGCACGGTCTCGGCGAGCTTCGATAACCACGCGCAGATCACCGACAACGTCTCGGTGCAATACGGCTTCACTCTGGACTCGGTTTCGTTTGTGGAGCGCCTCAACTCCTTCAGCCCCTATGCGCGCCTGGTGTACTCGCTGGGCGATCAGGGCGAAGTGACCATGGCGTACACTTCCGGCAACGCCCGGCCGGACCTCGGCGGCGGCTCGGTGCAGACTTCCGATCTTCAGCGCGACCTCAACACGCTCGGGCTCTTCCCCCGGCTTTCCCTGCTCAATGGGCGTCCCAAGATGCAGCGCGGGCAGGAATTGGAGTTGAGTTACTCCCGCAAGCTCGGCTCGCGGACGGTGCAGTTCTCGGCTTACCGCGAATCGGTGACCAATGCGGCGCTCAACATGGTGGCGCCGGATGGGATGTTCGGAAGCGACCTGCTGCCCGATCTGTTCAGCGCCAACGGCATCTTCAACGCGGGTGATTATCAAAGCACCGGTTACACGGCTTCGCTGACACAGGACTTGGGCGAACATGCGAGCGCGACGATGATGTACGGCACGATGGGCGGCTTGACGGTGGATCGGGGCGCCCTGGTGACGGGCAGCCCGCAAGAGCTCCGCTCCATGATCCAGTCGGAGCGCCAGCAGGCGGTGACCTGGCGCATCGCGGCGACCGAACCGCGGTCGGGGACGCAACTGATCGCCAGCTATCAGTGGGCGGCCGATAAGCGGGCGGTGGTGCCGGGCTGGCTCTACTCCACGCAATCGCTCCGGCCGCTTCCCGGATTGAATCTCTACGTGCGGCAGCCGATCCCCGGCTTGTCTCTGCTGCCGTGGCGCGTGGAAGCGACGGCGGACTTGCGAAACCTGCTCGCGCAGGGTTATCTGCCGCTCACTGCGTCCAATGGCCAGCCGATTGTGCTCGTGCAAATGCCGCGCAGTTTCCGCGGCGGGTTGAGTTTTATCTTCTGAAGTCCCCGCAAGCGCATGGTTCGCCGCCTGCGTGAGAACGAGCGGCAGGTATAATGATCCCGATGCCCGTGGCGAGCACAGTGGCGCCTTCCCGCTACCAATTCAAGGCGCGGCCTTACAGCAGCCATCTCCTGCTGCTTGCGGAATTTCCGGCGAATGGAAATGGCCGCCGCGTGCTGGACGTCGGGTGCGCCGAAGGCTATCTGGCCGAGATCCTCGCCGCGCGCGGTTTTGCGGTTACGGGCGTGGATCTTCCGGGCACTCCGCATGGCGATTCGTTTCAGTTTGTAGCCGGCGATCTGGATGCCGGCCTGCCCGCGGTGAACGGCCCCTTCGATTTCATTCTGTGCGCCGACGTGCTCGAGCATTTGCGCGACCCGCTGGGCATGCTTCGCCAATGCCGGAAGCTCCTGGCTCCGGGCGGAGCGCTGATTGCATCTCTGCCGAACAGCGGGCATCTCTACTTTCGCTGGAACGTGTTGAGGGGCCGCTTCCCGCGTCACGACAAAGGCTTGTTCGACCGAACTCACCTGCAGTTCTACATGTGGGATGGCTGGACCGAACTGCTGGCCGGCGCGGGATTTCGCATCGAGCGCGCGCAGGTTTCCGGCGTGCCGGTGGGGCTTGCGTTGCCGCGCTGGGACGACTCGGCGGCGGTCCACTTCCTGGAATGGCTCTCTTTCCAGTCGGCGCGCCTGTGGAAGAAGCTGTTCGCCTATCAATTCATTGTGCGCGCATGCGCGGAGGTCCCGAATGAATAAACCCAAAGTCGTGGTGGTGATGCCGGCGTATAACGCGGCCAAGACCCTGCACATGACCTATGCCGATCTGCCGCGCGACATGGTGGATCTGGTGATCCTGGTGGATGACGGCAGCAAGGACGAAACCACGAGAATCGCGCGCGAGCTGGGGCTGGAGCTGTTCGTCCACAACCGGAACTACGGCTACGGCGCCAATCAGAAGACCTGCTACCGCGAGGCGCTGCGGGCCGGCGCCGATATCGTGGTCATGGTCCACCCCGATTATCAGTACGATCCGCGTTTGCTGCCCGAGATCATTCGTCCCATTCAGGAAGGCCGCGCCGACGTTGTGCTGGGATCGCGACTCATGGGCACGCATCCCATGCAGCAGGGGATGCCGTGGTGGAAATACTACGCCAACCGCTTCCTGACGGCACTCGAGAACTGGGCCTTCGGCCTGAAGCTGTCCGAATACCACACCGGATACCGCGCCTTCAGCCGCGACGTGCTGGAATCGGTGAATCTTCAGATGAACTCCGACAAGTTCATTTTCGATCAGGAGATTCTGGCGCAGATCGTGAGCCTGAACCTGCGCATTACCGAGGTGCCGGTGCCGACGCGTTATTTCGCCGCGGCATCTTCGGCCAGTTTCCTCGCGAGCACGCGGTACGGCCTGTCGATCTTGTGGCTGCTGCTCCGATACGTCCTGCACAGCAAAGGCGTGCTGCGGCAGCGGCGGTTCGAGAGTCTGGAGCGCCGGTACCGGCACAGCGGAGTCGCCGAAAGCCGTTCGGCAAGCTGAGGCGGTCCCCCGGGGCTACCAATTGGTCTCGAATTCGCGCAGACAGCGCCAGCACCGGTATTTGCCGGCGACGGGGCGCGAGATCGATCCGTGCATCAGCCGGCAGTGATACTGGCCGACGGTTTGGGTGACTGCTTTCACGAACTCGGTCACCAGGGGCCGCGCCGTTTTCGGCGCGTCGAGGCACACTACGTCTGTGGCCGCTTTACTCATGTGATCCTCCGTCAGATGCGGGCGGACGCGGGAGAGGCGATGATTCCCGCCCCACAGCCTACGAAGATTATTGTCCGGGACGTTGGCTATGGGAAGTACTTTTGGTACCAGCGGCGGCGCCGCAGCGTCCGAAAGTGTACGAAGCACGCGAGAAAGACATCCGCGTACCGCCCGGAGGGGGTGCCGCGTTTTGGCGCCGGATTCCGGTGTCGGATGGTAAACTGAACGTGACCGGGCGGTTAGCTCAGCTGGTTAGAGCGCCTGCCTTACAAGCAGGAGGTCCGCGGTTCGAGCCCGCGACCGCCCACCACTTAACCCCTTTGTTTTGAAATCAGCCTTCGATTTCAGCGCCGCCAGAAGCGGCCATCTTGCGCCAAAAATGTACCAGAAATCGTTCATGCCGTTTTCGCTGTTCCAATATTCGCTGGATGCTCATTGGCCTTTCGGTCCAGGCGACCCAATGCTTCTCGCATCATGTTGAACTTCGCCTGGCTGTAGCGCTTGAAGACCCCAGCGTCGCCTTGGCGAAGCATCTGGCTCACAAAGTGATCGGCAACGCCTCCCGCGCTCAAGCGGGTTGCGAACGTATGTCGCAACTCGTAAAGCGGAAAATAAGGGACGCCCGCCCGCTTTAAAGTCGCCTCCCACGCCTTCCTGAGCGAGGTGAGATGAGGCTTCTCCGTGCAGCCGGTGCGCGGCGGGAACAGGTAATCGGACTCCGATGCCTCTTCCATCTGGGCCTTAAAGGCGGCCCAAGCCGGCTCGGTCATGGGCATGTCACCGATGCCGCTGGGTGTCTTGGAATCCGGGATGTGCACCAAACGATTTTCGAGATCGACTTGGCACTTTTGAATCGGTAAAAGCTCCTTGAAGGGCCGCAAGCCCATCTCGGAAATGATCACAATGATGTTCTTCAAATAGCTCGGGGCCGCGCCGTCGATCTTGGCCTGTTCGGTGGCCGTCATGTAGTGAGGTTTCCTCACCGAGTGCAGAACCGAGACGGGAAATTCCACCGCTTGGCAGGGGTTGAATGCTAGGCGCTTCTGCTTCACGGCCACATTCAGAATCCGGCGCAAAATCCGGAACTCCTGGTGGACGGTTCCTGGCTTCAACTTGCCACGATGGACGACGCCGAGCTTCGTACGAATCCTCCTTTCTGAACTCAATCTTTGGCGCAAATAATCCTCAATGGCTTCCGCCGTGATATCCGAGAGCCTCAACGCGCCAAAAACCGGCTTCAACGACTTGAGCGCGTTTAAGTTGGCTTGATGAGTGCTTTCGGTCCGGAACGGCGGCTTGGAGCGCCTCTCCAAAAACCAATCGGCCCACTCCGAGAAACTCAAGTGGCGGCTGGCCAGAACCACTGGCAGCTGCCCCTGATCACGGGCTTCCAATCGGGAGCGCAGGAACCGTTGCGCCTCCTCACGATCCGTGGTGCCCGACGATTCTTTCTCTACAACTCCTTCCTTGGTGGAATAACGAACCCACCAGTATGCGGAACCTTTCCGCTGGTACACGGCCCCGTTGAGATTTCGTGGCCGTCCTCGTTTACTCATCGATTCCTCCATTGACGTGGAATTGTTGCCGCCAGGCGTCCAGCTCAAGCAAGCTGAACCGGATGCAGCGGCCAATCCGGTAATGGGGAATCTGCTTCCGCTCGACATAAGCATATACCAGGGATGGGCTCACGCCTAGGAATTGCGCGGCTCCTTTTACATCGACAGACTGGTGGGCTGGGTTTTCCGTCATCCTGGGGCTCCTTCAGCGCTCAAAGGTTGCGGGCTGTGGCGGCTCAGGCCCCTCACTCCTGCTCGGCCTTGGGGCTCGCGATTCTTGTCTTGCGCCCAACCGCGCGGTTCCGCGCGCCGGCACGTCGCAGTCCGTTACCGAGAAAGGCCGCTCCCAAGCCTCGCGCAGGAGTTGCTTGCCTTTATGGATGCGGCTGAGCACCGTTCCAAACGGCACACGCTCGCGGCGAGCAATTTCCCTTACGGAGAGCCCCTCAACGAAATGCGCGGTCAACGCCCGGCGGTGCTTGCTTGGAAGTTGGCCCAAGGCTTTCTGAAGCCGAAAGTGGTCGTCTCGTCTTTCGAGCTCATCGGTAACGAGCTCCGGCGCCGCGAGGTCGTAGACGTTGTCTCGGTCTATGGAATCCAACAGGACTTTTCGCTCCAGCCTCTGCGCATCAAACACCTCGTGGCGAGCGATGGCTTGAAGCCAGGTGTACGGCATGGCTTCGCCGCGGAATCCATCACGCTTTTCCCAAGCCGCCTGAAACGCTCGGGCCGCGATCTCTTCCGCCTTGTCGCGATCCCTCACCATACCCCTGATGCTTTGGATCAGGCGATCCCGATATTGGAGGTGGAGTTTGCCAAAGTCCCCCGCATCCAAGGACACAAAAGAACGGTCGGCAGCGGTCTCCGTTGCATGCCTGTCCAAGGCGTGCTGCTCAGGCACTAGCTCATCGAGAATCTGGGCGGAGGTCTCTTGAATGATCGATAGCGATCGCGCAAGCGCTCGGCTGTCGCCAGTGTACTGAGGCGCCAAGCTGACGGAAGGGCTGTGGTCTTCCAGTCCCAAGCCGCGTCCAACCGCGTACGCTACCGGTCCCGCATACTGCGGCTCGACGACACGCTTGGCGAGTAGTTCCTGTAAGCGCTCGCGATATGCCTCTGGCTGCCCGGCCTGCGGCGTGACTTCAGGCAGCGGCTTGCCTTCCGTTTGCGAGAGATCAAAGACATAAGCCGCGCGGAATCCTGTTCGGGGAAAAGGCTCATTGATAGGCGCGGCCTCTTTTACATCTATAGGTGTCAGAATCAGAATTCCCTTCTCGCTCGCTTTCACCGAGTGTCCGAGGTGGTGCCAGGCATGAATCCCGGCCACGCGCGTTGCATCCGGCCGCTGCGCCGTGATGAGCAGCACGTTTTGCCAGGAGTAATCCCGGAATCGACTGACGGCGCCGAGAAAATTCAAAAGGGAATCGTTTCGGCCCGCCTGTAGCTCTGACATTATCCGGATCAAGGCTTCCGCCGCGATTTTGCGCGCTGTTTTGTTGGGATTCCGGTCCATACATTTGAGCGCTCACCCGCAATGACGGCGCTCACGCTGAGGGGCCTTTAGCGGTCCAAGGTGGCCGCGTCGTGTGCTTGGGTTGTTGGTTGTGGTGGATCGGCCGGCGCCCGCGCTGATAGGTCTGCGCTTTGTTCAGGTTTAGGCGAGGGGCTCATGCTACCAGGGGCAGCGGCCTGCGACGCCGGCAGCGGTCGCTGTTGTTCAGGAAGGATGTGGTCGAGGATCTTGGCGGAGGTGGCCTGGATCACGGCGAGAGACTCGGCGAGCGTTTTCTTGTCGCCATTGTAGAGCGCAATGTAGTCGGCCGCGGCGGTGTTCGTTTCCAGCCCGACTCCCCGGCAGACCACGAAGGCCACGGCCTCCGCCTGCGTCTCCCGCACGAGCTTCGACAATCGCGGCGCGTCTTTACCGTGATGCAGCATTTCATGGGCAAGCTCGTGGGCCAAGACCGAGAATTCCTCTGCTGGCGAAAGGCTCGGTTGGAGCCGGATGCGGCCTCCGCTCGACATGCCCTGGGCCGGCGCGATCGAAGGATCGTATTCGACAGTGATGCCCTGGCCTGAAACAAGGGCCTTGAGCTTCTCGGTGTAGTCCTTTGGATCGCCGGTCGTTTTGGCAAATTCCGGAAGTGGCTTGCCATCGGTTTGCGCGATGTCAAAAACGTAGGCCGTCCGAAATCCGGCCAAGCGGAAGGGGTCCTTGCTCTTTTCTTCCCCTTGGGCGGGCTCTTGTTTGACCACCACGGGAGCAAAGATCATGATGCCCTTCTCGCCTTGTTTGACGTGGCGCCCCAAATGGTGCCAGGTGTGGAATCCAGCCACATGCGTTGCGGTGGGGCGCTGCGAATTGATCAGGAGGACATTGCCCCAGCTGTACCGGTGAAACCGGCACATCGTGGCCAGGTAGTTCCTCAAAGCGTCGCTGCGCCCGGCCTCCAGTTCCGCCGAAAGCCGATTCAGGGCGTCTTCGGCCAGCTTGCGGGCTTTCTCATTAGGCTGGTGCTCCATGCCTATACATGCGTAAAAAGCCCACCGGACCGCTCGATCTACGGACGGGCGCTCGTTTTATAGGATGGAGACAGCCCATCGCTATGAAGATCCCGTTTCTCTACCGCCGTCTGGTAGAAGGCGTGCCCGGCAGCTCGGGGACGCTCTCGGAACCGAATGGCACTGCCGAACCTCGTTTCGCGCTGCAGAGCACCGTCAATTGGATGCGGGCGCTAGCAATCCTTTCGGGCGACGCGGGGTCAGATTGGGCCTATATGCTGGGTCTCTACGCGCGGATCGAACGAGCGACGCTCTCGGAAGCGGCCGTTAATACCGTCTTCGAACAGCTGCTCATGGCTCTCCACCACCTGTCGGCCCTGCGCGCGATCGTCAGGGCGCGCAGCGATTACGATTTGGCTCGAATCGGAATCATGACGTGGTATTACGGCATCTATTGCGCGGCGAGCGCCATGGTCGCGGCGAAAGATGGCTCGCAGCAGGACGATCACACCGCCACGGCAAATCAATGGGACCGTCAAATTGCGGCCAATGGACTGGCGGCTAAGCCATTCGACTTGAGACTCACGACCATGGTCAAAAAAGACGCAGACGCCGAGATCACAGTGATGCGGGGAACGAGCCGCGCCGATGTTAACAGCCGTCCGGTGAGCCTCGAAGATGCCCGTGGCGCTTGCGCATCATACTTGAACGGCACGCGGGCCTACTACGAGTATGCGATGTGCGAGAGACTGAAGTCCCGAGAGCTCAAGGCCTTGAACCTGTCCGATTTCCGTACCAAGAAAGCACGCGAGCTGCGGGACGAGCGATTGCAGGGCAAGAGCTTAGGCTTTGTCCATCAAGCATTCCGATATCGAGGCAAAGCGAATTACCGCGATGCCCTATTTCTCACGTACGAGGCTCAAGTCGGAACGGTCCTCGATGGCTTTACTGCCGATCTTGAAACGGTTCTGCGCGCCTTTGTTACGATGGCCGGCGCATTTTGTTCAATGAGACTGCCCTCTAATGAATGGAATGCGTTCACCCGCGATATGGAAACCCACCTGAAACTAGCCGTGATGCCTGGAGAAATTTGGTCGGCCTAAGGCCGATTCCGATCTCGTGGCCTAATCCGGAAGCTCTGTCTCCTCTTCGCGATCGAAAGCGGGAATTACGGCCGGGGCTCCGCCCTCGAAGCCCCCGAACGCGTAAGCGTCGGCTAACGCTGCTCTCAGTGTTTCCCGTTCAAAAAATACGTGGTCATCCGGCATTCTGGTGTTGGCGACGCAGCGGGCTAGCCATCCCTCAGGAGGATCGCTGACATTGTTTTTTGGCATCCGCTCCATCGTGAGGTAAGCGAGCAAATCGGCGGCCTGCAGCGGAGGGGTTTGTTTCGCCAAAGGGAATGCGATCTCGCCCAGGCGCTCTCTGGTGGGATCAGGCTGACGCGAGCCCTTAATGATCTGGAAAAGCGCCTTGGCGTATTTTGCAAACGGGCGATCCAGGCCGAAGAAGAGATCACATTTCCCGCCGACAGCGGCATAGCTCACGACGATCTTGGTGCAGCGTTGAAACGGTAGGAAATAGGGCTTATTCGGACAGCCGCTCGTCACCAGCTTCCCTTTCTCGATCGTCGCGCCCGTGAAGAAGCGGCGCTGAAGCTCGGTGAACGAGCGAAAATCAGCCAATACAAGGCCAACGCTGACAGGGTAAATCTTGCGGTCCGTTATCGCTTTCGTCAGTTTCCCCAATAGTCCGCCATGCCGGTCGTCCTTCCAGCCTGAGAATGCCTTGCGCCTCTTCATCAAATCGAGGGCATGGAAGTCTTCCAAAGAAACCCCCGAATCCTGCAGCGCCTTGCGCCAGTCGGCCGAAAACCTGTTCCACTGGCCCTTCCCACCGAAATACCCCGCGATGATGCAGAATTCGGCTCCCTCATGAATTCCCGTCTCATCAAGGTATGCAGTGATCATTGCTTCAGAATGTCACTTTCATCGAAAGTTGGATAAATCGTGGCAGGTTGCTCTGGTCCATAGCCCCGGCAATGCGGCCGAAATTGGGGTTGTTGATGTCCGTGACCGGGCCGCTGAAGAACTGCGGCGTGTTGGTCGCGTTCAAAAAATCGCCGCGGATGACGAGCTCCGCTCGTTCGCGGATGCGGTTGTATTTCATCAACGAGAGATCAAGATTGTCGATCCGTGGATTGCGAACGGAGGTGATGCTGCTGGGCCATGATTGAAGCGTCGCAGCCGGCCGAACGGTCCAGGCCGGCGCTTCCCCCGGCAAGCAGTTCTGGGTAGCGCCCGAAGCCAGCAGCGTGCAGGTATTGAACCACCGGCTCAAGTTTTGACCCGCATAGACCGGGCTCATGCCTGTGGGCACAGCGTTGTACGGCGAGAGATTCAGCGGCATCCCCGATTGGAGCCGGGCGATGCCGGCCAGTTTCCAGCCACTAATCAGCCTTCGGATTGCAGGTTGGGCTGAAGCGCCATAGGGCTTTCCTGCGCCAAATGGAAGCTCGTAGAGCCCATTGATTTGGATGTTGTGCGTGATGTCCCAGGGAGCGGCCACCTTTTCCAGTTGGGCGTCCTGGGCGTTTCGGAAGCTCACCATATCCATCGTTTTTGAAAATGTGTAGGCAAAGCTGAAGTTGACGCCCGAAGAGAATCGTTTGTAGAGCATGGCCTGGAGCGCATTGTAGCTGGATCGGCCAATGGGGACATCCAGTTCATTGATCGAGAGAAACTGCGGAAAAGGCCGGAGCAACTGCTGGCGCTGAATCCTCGACCCATTGAGCGAAGTGCCGGGAACGAGTCCCGCAAATGGATTCAGCGCGCTCTGCGCCAAGGCGGTGGCGCCGAGCGACAGCGACTGAAGCGAGATTTCGTTGAAGGCCTTGATCACCTGTAAATCCCGAACCCGGCTGCCCACGTAAGCCAGTGAGAAGAGCATCTGCTGCGGCAGTTCGCGCTGCAAATCAACCGAAAAATGGTGCACGTAGGGAATGGGCCGATTGGTGTCTGCAAACGAAAAGGACTGCCCGATCGCGGTGGCAAGGCCCAGGGAACTGCCTGCAGGTTGAAGAATACCGACAGGAAAGGGATTAGTCACGAGATTGAGCGGCACGCCCGCTTGAATGGAAGTGACCATCGAGGTTTCCTGGCTAAAACCAGGAGCAGGCCCTGGGTCATCGAAAGTCTGGGCGTAAAGAAGGGCATACCCTCCCCGCAATACAGTCTTTGAGCTGAGCTGGTAGGCGACGCCTAGGCGTGGCCCGAGATTGCGCCACTCCTGGTCAAAGATGCCGCGATCCTGTCCATCAACGGCTGCAAAAAGGAGGCCTCCTTTCAGCGCAAGCCCCGGGGGCTGCAGAGGGCTTGGGGTAGTCGTGTCAAACCCCCGCGCCAGCGCGTTGAATCGGTCCGTAAGCGGCCCCAGGTAGTCGTAGCGCAGGCCAAGGTTCAGAGCCAGACGGCGGCTCAGCCGGATATCATCTTGAAAAAATGCCGACCACAGCCGCTGCTGTAACGCGGGCTCGCTATTGACATCGATGAAACCGGAAGCAGGCGTGCCAAGAAGGAATGACGCGATAGCATTGCCGGAGCTGGGCTGGATACTGAGCGGGTTTTGCCCCGTGAACTGCTGGTCAAAGCTGAAATTTCCGGCCCAGTAGCCGGGATTGGTTCGGTAGGCTCGCTGGAGCCGGAATTCGCCGCCCGTGCTAAAGCTGTGGCGTCCTCGGATTTTCGAGACGCCTCCTTGAAAGGAGTTGGTCTGCGCCTTGGGGTCAAATTGACTGGGATAAGAACCTGCGCCGTCATAGTTGGCCCAATTAAAGCGTGGGAACCACGCTTTGGCCTGCGACTGGAACAACGGGGAGAACCCAAGATCCGCTAGGCTGTATCCGGAACCGATCGCGCTGCCGCTCTGGGATAAGAAGCGCGATAAACCCAGGCGCACGTTAAGGACGGTGGTCGGGCTCAATTCCCGCGTAAGCTGGACTGTGGCGCTGTGGTTTTCGCGTGTAAAGGGCGCGTTGAAGCTAGTCTCGGCGACGTTCAGAGCCGAAACTGTCGAGTAGTGGAATCCCCTTTGCTCGGTCAGTGCATTGCGCGAATAGCGCACAAATAAGCTCGTTTTGACGCTCAGGTTGTAATCGACCCGGCCGGTGTATTCCGGAAAGAAGTCCGTAAACTTGCGGGTAGCGGCGTTGGCGACCAGGTTGTTGAGGCCGGTCCCCGGGTTCCCCGGCACATTGCCGAAGGGCACCAACGAGAGCACCTTGACGGCCACCGGGTTCATTAACTCCGCTGGAATCCGGTTCTCCGTAAATGGATCGCGCACAAGGGTGCCATCTGAGGCCACGCGCGTTGAAAACGGGTTGTAAATCGTCTGGACAAGCGGCGCGCCCGAGGGATTGGTTCCGTAATAGGTGGTCGAAAAATTCCCTGAGCGCTGCGCGGCGGTCGGAACCGAGGCCACAAAAGGCGAGGGGACCACTTGCCGGATATTCTCATAGGCAAAGGCAAAGAACAGGTGATCATGAACCACGGGGCCTCCAAGGTCCCCGCCGAAGGTATTGATGTGCGACGACTGGCGCGGCACGCCGAGGCGATTGCTGTTGAAGGTGTTGGCGTTGAGATGCGTGTTTTGGAGGTACTCGAAAGCCGAACCGTGCCAGTCGTTCGTGCCGCTCTTGGTGATGACGTTGATAACGCCCCCAGTCGTCCAGCCATATTGAGCGTCATAGACCGAAGTCTGGACGCGGAATTCAGCGGTCCCTTCCACCGGCGGCACGTAAGCCACCCCGGCCGCGCGGCTTAAATTGGAAACCCCATCGATCAAGACCTCGTTCATCGAAGACCGACCGCCATTGACGGCCATGCTGCTTGAGCCGCCAATATCAAAAGGGCGCAACCGCGTGACTGAGGAAGTCACCGCCACACCAGGCGCCGACCAGGCTTGAGCGAAAATGTTCCGGCCTTGAAGCGGCGTCTCAATCACGCGCTCGTGTTCGACCGTCAAGCCTTGATCGGCCGTCGTGGTCTCAAGAAGCGGCGCGTCCCCTTTCACAGTCACACTCTGGCTGACGTCGCCCAGAGCCAAAGCGAAATCAAGAACCACTCGTTGCGCCACCTGAAGGACAAGGCCTTCTCTTACAGCTTTAGAGAACCCGGGCTTTTCAACCGTGAGAGTGTACTCGCCCGGCGCAATCAGAGGCAGCTCATAGGCGCCGACATCGTTCGATACGGTGTTCGCCACCAAACCCTGAGCAACGGACCTTATGTCGACTCTAGCCGAGGACACCGTGTTGCCACCGGGATCGGTGATACGTCCTACAACACTGGCGCGATATTCCTGGGCCAATGCTATTGATCCTGTAAGAAGGAGCTGAAGGAGCGTTCGGCAGATGGTCGTCATTTTTTGTGGACACGAAAGCTGTACGAGAGAACGGCGTTATTGCCACTCTCAAGGGTGAGGATGTAATCGCGGTCTTCTAGAACAGAATTCTGAATCACCAAATCTAGGAAGCTCCTGTTTGCAGGTTGACGAATTTTTTCGACCCAAACGGGGGTTTCTTCTTCCACTGTGCGGAGGCTGGCCCGGTCGACGGCCACATTGGCCGTCCCGTTGAGATCGAGATGAATCTCAACCGCGGGAGCCATTCGCGACGGCGCGATCACTTGCCCGGTTTCCTGCCCTGAGCGCTCGACGCCACCCGGGACCAAAACAAACGGTGCGGCCGGGCGCACGGAATAGTAGAGGAGGGAAGCCGCGACCGCGATGAGCGCCACGCTTGCCAGTGCGAGACGGCCGACCCAGGCAGGCGCAGAGCGACGCTGGGAGGGTTCGAGCCGACGGTTCAACGCCTTGGCCAGATCAACCTTGCGTCTACGCTCGGGATTTCTCATGTACTGGGATTCAAATGCGCGCCGCTCCTCAGCGGTCAGGCCACCTTCCAGGTACTCCTCAATCAATTCGGATTCGATCGCTTCCAAGCGTTCAAGGAAGGCAGGATCGTCCATACATTGCTGTTCGATTTCTTCTCGTTCCCCGGGCAAGGATCGCCCCAGCAAGAAATAGATTAAACGCCGTTCGTCTTCGGGTCGGTCGATGATAGGCACGGTCTCAGCTCTTCCGAGGCGAACGTCCGGAACGGGGCTCCTGATTTCGGAGGCGCTTCTTCTCCTCGATGCAGTCCGCCAATTTCTTCCGTATCCGGCTCACGCGGATTCGCAACGCATTTTGGGAAATGCCCAGTTGGTCCGCAAGCTTCTTGCGCTTTTCAACTTTCTTGGCGCCTTCCGCCGCGTGAAACGCCTGAATGAGCCAGCGTTCCTGCTTCGACAGGCTTTTGAGGCACTCATCGAGGTCCTGCGCGAGTGCTTCGCTCACGTCTTGCCCGAGTGTTTCCGTCAACGAGGCAGCTTGATCCGGATCAGATTCGGAGAGATTGCGCTCGCGCCCGCGCTTGCGCCAGTGCTCTTTGAGGAGGTTCTGGGCGATGCCGTAGGCGAAGGCTTGGAGGCTCTTGATATCCGTCTGTCCGCCGATGTTTTGAAGAAGCCGGCAGAAGACTTCATCCGCCAAGTCTTCTGGATCGTCCACGTTATTCCATTCGAAATACCGGATCAGCGCGCACCTGAGTGAGCCATAGGTCTTGGGGTCAAGACTGTTTGCGCTAATCGAGTCAAGATTTGCGGGTTTCATATTTCGACCCCGCTTAAGACAAATCCTGCCCAATAGTAAGGCAAGTGCCACCGCTCGCTTTGATAAAACTCCAGTTGCGCCGCCCGGAGCGCTTCCACGGGAGACCGATGATGCGAGCCCAGGAGCTGCGTATAGAACGCTTTCATGAATTCAGCGGTTGCTTCGTCGTTCACTTTCCAAGCGGTCGAAAGCACTGACCCGGCGCCCGCATGCAAAAAGCCGGTGGTCAGACTCAGCATCCCCTCCCCGCGAATCAGTTTGCCCAGAGCCGTTTGGCAGGCGCTTAAGACCACCAGTTGCGCAGGCAGCCGATGCGCATAAAGATCGCTGACGCGCAGGAAGCCGTCGAGTGCATCGCCCTTTTGATCTACCCGTGAGAGTAGGAGTCCGGAAAGATCAGGGTCGTCGTCGTTGAGCAACCCGTGCGTGGCGAAGTGGACGATGTCATAACCTCGGAGTCGTCCGCCCGAGACCAGATCACGGGTCGCCGAAAAATCAAGGAATGCGGCTCTGCGCTCCAGGGACGCCGACTGGAGCGCCCATCTAGCCTCCAGGCGCGAGTAAGAGAGCCTGGGAATTGTGTCGGTCGCAAAACCCGCCGCGCGGATAGCTCGCGTGAAGTCTGTGGGAACCAAAGAGACGGTCTCAAAACCAGTTCGGCTCACCGTTTTTAAACGAGGATCATCACGATCAAATACCGGGTCGGCCACGAGCGCGATTGAATGGAAGCCGTATTGCCGCGGCGCTCGGCTCTCCTGCAGGACCAAAGTGGCGAGGCCAGAAGGAATGTACTCGATTGTATGGCGCATGGCCAGGGGAGCGGCTTCGCCGCTGCCGGGCTCCCGCAATGCGGAGAACGGCACGTACTGAAGCAAGCCATCCGGAACGATGAGCAGACGTTGGGCGTGCAAGTCCGTCGCAACTGGCCCAAGCAACACCTCGCTGAGCGCTTCTAGAGCGGTTGCCGACGCTTGGGTAGGCCTTGACAAGGCATCGTAGGCTCCATGGACGAGCCGCTCGATGGCGGAGCGAGGCGGAAGTTGATAGACGCCGAACGATTTTGGGGTTACCAGCCACAGGTAGCTCTCTTGCCGGTCTTGATCCTCCCTACCCAAGGAGTACTCCAAAAGAGCTGTGTTTTTATCGAGGAGCTTTTTCTGGATGTCAGACAGTGATAATCCTCGAAGCTGTTCGGCGTGGTCAAAGAGGATTCGGCCGTGCGCGCGATCCGCGGCCATGAAGGCTTCTGCGCCGTAGCCTTTATCAGGGTTCTTGCGGTCGAGCGCCAATAGGGTCCGGACGTATACGCCTGTGATCTCGCGGGTGCCGGCAAAACCATATCGCCATTTCTGTTTGGGGATGTCCGCCCGAATTGATTCCTCAAGCGCGAGTGCGCTTTGGGCATGTGAAAGGGCCTTAAGTGGCTCGCCCAAAGTCAACGTAATCTGAGCCAGCCGATCCTGCAACACGTCCAGTGCGGCTCGATCGCCCTGTGCCTCCCTGAGAGAGATCTCTTTCTGGAAGTAGCTGGCCGCCTCCCGGTACTGGTGCGTGCGCTCAAGCACGAGCCCAATCTGATCAAGAGCGGCGGCTTCACCGCGCTGATCGCCGACAGATTGGTTCAGACGAAGAACTTGGAGTCCGAGCTTGAGGGCCGGCTCGAACTGCTGCGAGGCCATAGTGGCGCTGACCAAGCTCTCAAGGGCTTTGGCCTCGCGGTGCGGGTCGCCCAAGGCCCGCTGCAACGCAACGCCTTTGTTGGCATACTCGCGAGCCTTGGAATAATCATGCTCGTGCTCGCGAAAGAAGTCGCTTAAATTGGCAAGAGCCCTCGCAATTCCCCGCCGATCACCGGTGCGCTCCCAAAGCCGCAAGAATTCTGCATCTGAGGGGACAAACGAGAAATGCTCGCCCAAGGGCCCCGCCACGCGCCCAATTTGCTGCAAAGCCTCCAGCCGCCCGTACTCATCCTTGAGAGCTCCCGCCAATTGCAGAGCGCGAACGAAGGACTGGTAAGAATCCTGCCAGCGGCCCTCCCGACCATAGGCAATGCCCAGATGGTCAGTGGCGGCCTCCTCGCCCCAGGAATCGCCAGCTTCTTTCCAAAGCCGGGCCGCGGTCTGGTAGAGCGGGATGGAGTCGGCTGTGCCCGCCTTCTGGGCTCGGGCGAAAGTGGCTTGAGCGCTGATTCGTTTTAGATCGTCTGCCCGGACCGGCCGTTGCTCAGATACGCGGATCTGATAACTGCCCCGAACCGATGTGTCTTTGGCCGCGCGAACACCAATACGGTAGATTCCGCCCTCACCCGCGACCAGCGAAATAGTCTCGCGGCCGAACGGCCCCGAATCCATCTCGCCAGCGGCACTTCCATCGGCGTTCGAAGCCTGGAGACCGACATCAATCTCGCGCTGATCGGCCTCGATTCTGGCAAAAGTTTTTCGTCCCAACTCGATTTGGTACCAATCCACAGCACCTCGGCGGATAGTCCTGCCAAGCGAAGTACCACGATCCAGATGAGTTATTCCGAGAGGTCTCGCGGCGGCAAAGTGGAACGTGAAATAGGCGGCTGAAGTTGCAAAAAGCAGAACGGCGAAAGGGCCGAAAAAGACAATGCCAGGTCTTTTGTTTCGAAGAGATTGGTGCCTGGTGAGCAATTCGTTCCGATCACCCGTTCGCCCATCTGCCGGATCGGGTTCATGAGTCCAGGGCGCACCTCCCGCGAGCCGGTTTAGCGCTGCCCACATCTCGCCATGATCCTATTCCGAGGAGGGTATCACACTCCGGAGCCCGACAAAAAACAGTCCTTTTGTACCAGGAATACTGCCGGGGAGATCGCGAAATGTTTTGTGGTTTCTGTCACTTGAGGTGTGGCCCAAAATCATCGTTCGACTGATTGGCATTTTGAGAATCGTCGGCTATCGATCGGATTGGCGCGCGAGCGTCGTGCGGCAATGCTGGCGCTTTCCGCGTTGCTATTGGTCTGCCCCCGTTGGACGGAAGCTCAACAACCGCCCCAGCTGGTGGGCGTCCTGGATGCGACTAGCTATCTCTCGTACACGGGATTTCAGCCGAACATCCATCTCTCCTCTCCATGTGACCAGGCCGCGTACAGCGGTGGCTCGGCAGGAGATTTCTCTGGAACGAAATCGCAGGTGGGGAACACCGTCAGCGCGTCAGTTGATCTCGGCACGCGCGGCCTGACCAATGCCAACCCAATGACCGTCTACAGCTCCGGCGGGCTCACGATTTATGCCTTGGGGCCGACGGGCACTCACGTTACCCTGACGGGAACTCGAAGCGGCCAAACGACTGTCCAGAGTAGCGGAGCTACAGTCAGCGCTACCGCAAGCGGCGCTCATCTGGCAAACCTGCCTGGGGGGCAGTCAACCGTCACCTTCAATGACCCACTTTCTCTAGGCCCCTTCGTAACGAGTGCGCAAGTAAGCTGCAATGGCCGGATCTACTCATATGTAACCTTCATCGACCTCAACACGAACGTCGTCGTCAACAATAATTGCAACGGCACGACGTGCGGAACCGCGCAGGCGATGAATTCCGTTAGCGTATCCGCTCAATCTCCTACTGGCACGATCAGTGTCACGACGAACCTGAGCGGAGCCTCGTTCTCCGTCACCGGCCCCGGCTCCTACAATGGCGGGGGAATTTCCTTTTCGGTTGCTGACGCGCCTGCTGGGACCTATACCACAACGTTCGCCGCTGTTACCGGATATCTTACTCCGCCTCCGCAGACCCAAACATTGATTGACGGTGGTGTCATATCATTTGCCGGGTCTTATACGCAGACGCTTTCGCTTGGATGTCCGGCCGCCACCGGTCAGGCGAATACACCCTACGCCTCGGCCTTCTCTGCCGGTGGCGGCATAGGCGCGTACGCATCTTTCAGTGTCGCGACGGGATCGCTGCCGCCGGGATTAACTTTGAGCGCGTCCGGCAGCGTCACGGGGACGCCATCGAAAGCGGGGAGCTATTCGTTTGCCGGTAGCGTGACGGACAGCTCTGGAGCGACTGCGACGTCGCCAAGTTGCAACATTACCGTCGCGCCGCCGCCTTGCAGTTTCACGATATTTCCTACGATGAAGTCATACGGACGTGATGGTGGTGTCGATAGCGTTAGTGTCACGGCTTCTGATGCCCAATGCTCGTGGGTGGTCGTCAGCAACAACGCCGACTGGTTGCACGTTTTGGGTGCTGGGATGGGTCTAGGGAATGACCTAGTCAATTATAGCGTTGATGAAAACCCGTCTGGCGAAGAGCGGAATGGCACAATGACCATTGCAGGCCAAACGTTCAATATAAAGCAGGCAGCAGAATGCGGCGACCCAGATCTTGATGCGATTATCACAGAATATAAGCCGCAGGCAAATGGAGGCGTTTACCCATTTGGGGTTTGCGATAGCGCATTTCCAGGCGGCTGCAATCGCACCTCTTACAGCTTTACACTCTTTGCGCCGAGGTGTGAAAACTTCACGAACACCGATCCTCCCCTAGCTCCTCATTTCTCCCTCTCGCAGTTGAAGTCTCCGGATGCGGTATGGGCTATTCTACGTCAGACATTGCAAAATGGATTGGAAGCCATACAGGCGACTCAGAATATTTCGGGGTTCATTAATGCTGCTGGTGGCCGAGCATATAGTACTCCAAGCCACAACGTGCAAGTAAATGACTATAATCTAAAACAATCATCCGGAAGCCGCCATATGCTTGGCGACGCCGTTGATATTGAGACGACGTCAATACCTTGGGATACAATCTACGCGGCGGCTCGTGTGTCAGGTGCCTGCTTGGAGCCCAAAGATACGAAGAACAGGGTTCACGTTGACTGGCGAGGCGCTACATGCCCGTCAAATTGGGAATATATTAAACCCTAGCAGTGCGCATCGATTATTGAATTTCTTGTGGCCCAAACTACTTGCGAATAGGCGCGAAGGCTCGCAGGCGCCGACATTCAGGAGGCCTAACGTGAATTGCAGATATGCGATTTCGATTTTTGCGCTAGCGATCATAATTCGAGGTGTTAACGCACAGGACACTATCTCAAACCTCATTCAGCAATTAAATAGCTCCGCATGGCCGGCGCGCTCGGATGCGTTAAGCCAATTGGCAGCAATTCCAGATGCACTCCAGCAGCCATCGGTACAAGCCGCTTTGATGACGACATTGGACCTCGAGAATGGGATCAGAATTAATACGTTGAGACAATCGGGCGGCACGCAATCTGTCGTGGAGGTCTATGGAGAAGAATATATCGAATACTATGGAGCTCTAATAAGCACCGTGATGCAGTTCGCAAACCTAGCTGATCCGAACGCGATACGAATTGTGGCGCAAGGCTCATACGCTCCAAGATCTTCTGTTGCTCTCGCGCTAACTACTCAATCGTCACTATTGGTGCCTGTGCTAGTTAGCCTAGCTAGCAGTGACGTTTCCCTTGTTCGGGAAAGTACTGTCGAGTTCGCAGGCGTAATCCTTCATGCTATTAAGCCACCTAGCCTAAATACGACAAGTGCAACGCAGCTATTCCAGGTGCTTCAAAAGGCTGTATCTGATAGCGATCTGGGAGTGAAGAGCCAAGCAAGCACCGCTCTCAAGAACATTGCTGATGTTAATTCGGACGGGGTGGTTAACTGTTTGGATGTTGCGGTCATAAGGGGAGCATTCGGCAAGAAGCAGGGCGATCTTGGCTATGATCCTCGTGCTGACGTGAATTTGGATGGTGTGGTCAATATCAGAGACTTGGCCTTCGTGAGTCAACTTCTTCCTGCGGGTACGACGTGCCCTTAAGAGACGATACGATGGAGAGAATTGTATGAGACGGAATTCGATCTTCTATTTGGCTATTTTGTTGGTCGCCGCGGTGCCGTATGGATGGGCCAATGCCGTACCTGCGCTCAGTATTCAACCTGGCAGCGCAACGGCCATCCCGGGCGACACAGTTACCCTGGACATTGATATTTCAAATGTCAGTGACCTGTATGCTTTTCAATTCGACTTGGGCTTCGATCCGAGCGTCTTGTCGGCAACAGCGATCACGGAAGGGGCGTTCCTCCCGGGCGGAGGATCGACGTTGTTCATCCCGGGGACAATTGATAACGTGGTCGGAACCATCGCGTTTACGGCAGACACCCTAATAAGTCTCCTTCCTGGAGTGACGGGTAGCGGAACGCTTGCAACGGTTCAATTCAATGCTTCGGCACTGGGAACCAGCGCTATCACGCTGTCGAACGTCTTCCTGCTGGACTCGAATCTCAACCCGATTGATTCGAACGTCTCAGGTGGAACGGCTCATATCAATGCGGCGGCTGTCCCCGAGCCGTCAGGTTGGGCAACTCTTGTTGCGGCATTCGCCTGTCTTGCGATGTTTTGTCGACATTCCCAGGTTTTGCCAGGATGGCGAGAAACCCGACGATCGTTCTGCGCAACTGAGACTCGCGCTACGTGAGCCCATTTCGGACAGGGCCGGTCTGTTATTTCCATTAGCCCTTCTTCCGAATGTGAAGGTGGTGTGCCAAGCCAGCTACCAGTTGTTCAGGGCTGATGCCAAAAGTTTCGCAGATTCTCAAGAGCGTAAAGACGGTGACTGGTCGACCCGCTTCGACCATCTGCCAATGCCGCACGCTGAACCCGTAAGAGATCATGTCCTCCTGGCTGAGGCCTCGCTGCATGCGCAATGACCGGACGCGGTGACCAAAAGCCTTGAAGAAGCGAGCGTAATGAGCCGGCAGTTCTCTGGTGGCGCCCACCCCTTAAGCCTGCAGTTCTCACGAGCAAAAAGACCACGAGCAAAAATGCGTATCGTGTTAAGCTCATTGGAGAATGAAGCTGCCAGAGCGTGTCGAGGGCTGGAAGGCCATCGCGACGATTCTTGGCCAAAGCGTCCGGACGGCCCAGCGCTGGCATGCGCGCGGTCTGCCAGTATATAGGGGCCGCAATACGGGCCGTGTTTGGGCCTTCCCGGCCGAACTCTTGCGCTGGCGCGACGAGCCGGTACCAATCTCGACCAAGAGTCCTAAACGCTGACGCAAACTGGCGCCATCTGTCGTACTTTGGCGCTTTGGGAAAATCCGAACGGGGTGTAGTTTTTGACAATGAACAAGATTACGTTCCTGAAACCGGCCCTCTCTCTTTTGCCAATCGCTTTGCTGGCATTCTCCCAGATGGCTTCCGCTGACCCGATTAGCTTCACAGACGGGTTCGAAGGAATGAGCATCGACAACTTCTGGACCTCATCGATCTCCGCCGGCGGCTCCATCTCCCTGACCAACGCGCTCTCACACACTGGCGTCCAATCTCTCGCGATCTCAAATGTCCTTGGCCCTCCGGACCGGAGCAATGTCACGCACGACTTCGGTATGGCTGACTTTGGATTGGTCTCGGTGTGGATCTATGATTCGGGACCGCATGCGCCTCTGACGGCCCCGATTCCGAACCTCTGGGCAGGAACTGGCGCGATTGGCACCACGTCAGGGTTCGACATGAATATGGATGGCGCGTCGTACACCGCCTTCGATCCCGTCACGGGCGTCTATACCGGTGTCGGTGCGCGGTCAGTCGGCTGGCACGAATTCACAATGAATTTCTCCGCCACGGAGACTGACCTCTTAATCGATGGCGTAACTGTCTTGACGCAGGCCGGCGCCAATCCCTTCAGCCTGGTCAGCCTCGATTCCGTATACGCGGGGACCACCTACTTTGATGATTTCAGTGTGACGCATGGATCAGCGGTCCCTGAGCCAACAGGCTTGGCATCTCTTGCCGGCAGCCTTGTCGGGCTTCTTTGGTGCTTAAGGCGGAGGGCTTGACGATGCTCAAATCGGCATTGAGTCTGGCCGCCTTGGCGGCCATGAGCTTTGGCCAGACCGAGCCGGGAAAGGCTCCCTACCATATACTCTATGTCGACCTTGGCGGCGAACTCTTCGCCCCGGGTCACGTATCCGCCAACATGCCGACCAAGGTCTGCAACGGCGTCATCGATACCTCCGGTCTCGGCTGCAAAGAGGTCTTGGGCAAAACCGGTGGAGGAGGCGTCACGGCTGGTGTGCGGCCGATCCGCTATTTGCAAGGGGATATGGCGGTGGATTTCCTGGGCAATGTGGATGGCCTAGCGACGCGGAGTTCCACCTTTCAATGCGTGAGCGGCTGCACAGGCACGACGATCTATAAGATCGGCACGACGAACGCGCTTCTGACCACCGGGGCAAGTCTCGTGCTTCCGCTTCGGCACGAGCGCTTTCTCCTCTCAGGCGGCGGAGGCTACACGTGGCTTGTTTCAAATGAACACGCCAACTCCGGCGGAACCCAGGCCACCTGCTACACCTGCCGGTCCGGACGAGGCAGCGGTCCTATGGCGCGCGCTGAATTCATGTACATGCTCGATCGCCACTTTGGCATCGGCCTAAAAGTCCGGCGCGAGCAACTCACCACGCCCGGAATGACTTCGGATGGCAAATTCTCCAATGATTATCTCGGAACGCGCTATAAAGACGGATTCTTTTTGGTCGGCGGCTTCATCTCCATACGATTTGACAAGCTTCGCGACTGAAGCGAGCTTGGATGCCTACTTGATGCACCCGATGACAACAAGGCCGCCGGGAGCAACAATGTTCTTGAGCCCACAACTCGTGCGCTGGATAACCATCCGGCCTCGGCGTATTTCACGAGCCCAACGAGTTCGGCTCCGCATTGGCGGAATGTGCAGGTAATGGCTGATCACCTCTCTTGGGGCGAGCGTTGGTTCGCGCCCTGGCGTCCTTCAGCCCGCAGTGCTTCCATTGCTTTCGATACGGTTAAATCGGCATAGTACTGAGGATTGTGCTTATCAAACCGGCGGTAACTGGCAATTGTGGCAACAACCGCGGCGGGAGACTCGCCGCGCGCGAGAGCCCGCTTTGCATAGGACCAATCCCGCTCCGACTGCGAGAGCTGTCGTGTGCGGCCGTCTTTGTGGATGGCGAGATGGGGTTCGTGACCGCGCTCCCGGAGCGGCTGGGGTGATTCGGGCCGGTTGGGAAAGCGCTCTGGGCCATAGCGGTCGGGAGCATGCATCTCGAAGACGATCAGAAACGGTTTTCCGTACTTATGGTTTTGGAAGCCTGGAAGCCGTAGAACGCGGGCGCAATCAGTCGCGGCTGGGTCCGCGCCAGTTTCTCTGGCGAGCCCCTTTTGGAGAGATTCGGCTTGGTCCTTGGCAAAGCCTTCGACGTTCCAAATCACCTGCCATTTGTCTGGAGATGTGTTGACGACGAAGGACGGGGCAGGCAGATCCTTGCGCTGAAGCAGGCGCTGAACCGCCACGGTGCCGTCCTCATCAAAATCCAGGTATATGTGCCTGATCGTGGCCACGTCCCGCTTCGTGCGTCCCGTGGCGGCATCTTTCAAAGCATTCATCGAGATGTAAATGTCAAAGCCCTGGGCATTCTTGTCGTGTAGCCAGCCTTGAAATTCCTCCCCGGCGATTTTGCTGGCTTTACCGATGCGTTGGACTACGGCTCCGGTTCGTTTATTGAGAAGCACGACCGCCAGAGAATCCTCTGGGTGGAAAGCCGCATTTATGAACTGCGTTGCCGCGTTATCACCCACGGGGGTCATTCTTTCTGGTACCGAGGCTCGAACCCGTAAGCGTCTTCTGTGGGATCGTAGCGTTTGATCTTGACGACCTCGCGGACGATTCGTTTGCCTTGGCGCCGTTCCAGGTGGATAACGAGATCCAGGGTCTCAGCGATGTTGCTGCGGATCGCCTTGTAAGGGAGTTCGACACTAGATTGCAGCACGCAGGTCGCAAACCGAGAGACCGCGGCCTGAGCCGAGTTGGCGTGAATCGTGGAGAGGCTGCCCGAATGGCCGGTGTTTAGCGCCTGCAAGAGGTCAAAAGCCTCTCCGCCGCGCACCTCTCCCAGAATGATCCGGTCCGGGCGGAGCCTCAAAGTGGCGCGCAGAAGCTCCCGGATCGGAACCCCTGGCCGACCCGGCTGATCGCGCCGGGCCTCAAGGCGGACAAGATTGGGCTTCTCGATCTGAATCTCGGAGGTGTCTTCGATAATGATGAGCCGCTCCTCCTGGCCGATGAATCCTGCCAAGGCGTTAAGGAACGTCGTCTTGCCGACCCCGGTACCGCCTGAAATGAGAATATTCTGCCGGGTCTCAACGGCTGTGCGCAGCTGTAGCAGGAGCTCCGGCGTTATGGTGCCGATCCGGACGAGTTCCTCGGGAGTGTAGCGTTTGCTTTGAAACTTCCGGATGGCCAGGGCCGTGCCGGCAACCGAGCAAGGAGCGAGGACGGCCGCCACTCGTGAACCATCCGGCAGCCGGGCATCAAGAAGCGGCTTATCTTCGTTGATTTCATCACCGAGTATTCGTGCGATATTGCGAACCGCGACTTGGAGCGACTTTTCCGGGATACTGAGCCCTGCCGCGCGTTCCATCTGTCCGGCCTTCTCGACAAAGACGCTTGCTTCCCCGTTCACGAGAATATCCGAGACCTCGGAATCCAGGATAAGCGGCTCAATCGGCCGCAAGAACGGAATGATGACCTCCCAACCCGCCGTCAAATTTCACCTCGAGCCAGATAATCAAAATAGGACCGGTTCGGGTCCAAGTAATACGGCTTCAAATAACAGTAGGTCGGAGGATGCGGGTTCAAGCCGTCATAGGCTAAGACAATGGCTTGCGCGTTCTTCAGTTCCGAGAAAGCCTTAGGCTCAAACACGAAATCGCGTTGGACGTTGTAGCCTTTGCTGGCGGTCAGTGTGGCCCGGTGCGCTGCGGCCCGGCCGGTCAGGACGCTCACGCCCGCATCTTGCCCGTTTTCAGAGAAGCTGTAGTTGAGTTTGAGCTGCTCTTCTTTGCCGCAGAGCTCACTGGCGCATTTGGCGCTGAAATCGTCTGAGAGCGCCAGGAAGATTTTGGTGCGGAAGGTCTGCAGCAGCGTGCGCCAGGATTCTCCCGGCAAAGTGGAGCGCAGCGAGCTGATGCTCTGAGTGGCCACGATCGGGATACACTTGGCTTGCCGGGAGAGCGCGAAGAACTTCTCGTCGCCTGACGGGTCGTTCTCTCCCACTGTGGCGAAAGCATGGTATTCGTCGCAAAGGAATAGAACTTGCCGACCTTGCCTGGCACCGTCGCGTTCCAGTCGAGGAATCCGGTTCAAAACGGCGCGTTGAAAGTCCTGCTTCATCATGGTACCGATGGCCTTGGCTAAACCGGGATTGGCCGAGACCGGAAAATTGAGCGCGCACACGGCGCCCATTTCGATTAACTCCGAAAATGGGGGCAGAGGCTTGCCGTAGCGCCCATCCGCATTGGCCACCGAATCGTAGGTCTCCTTGGGCGGGCAGAAGACGCGCTTTACCGCGGGGTTGTCATCGAACAGCGAGAGAAAAACCGAGATGCCCTCAATAATAGAGGTGCGGAGCCGGGCGTCGATCCGCAACCAGTCTTGGTAAAACCAGCGTTTCACCGCCTCGAACTGATCGCGCTTATCTTGGTCTCCTTGCCCGGCTGGCACGGGCTCGGTTTGGGCTTCGTAGTCAATGCCGTTTTTGTCCAAACAGACCCGGAGATCCTGGGTCGCCGGAGCTTTCATGCAATGCGTTTCCGCATCGCGCTCGAAGGGGAAGTTCTCAAGCTCCCGGTGGGCCAAGAATTCCTCGATTCCGATTAGAAAGAACTCTGATGAAAAGCGTTCCTCGCCTTCCTTGATCTTTTCCTCCAAAAGAGCCGGATTGATGGCGCCGTGATAGACGTCAAACAACGTCACGTAGTCGTAAAGCACCTTGTGCAGGAGGATCACGAACTTGATCAGGTTCGTATAGGCCTGCTGCCAGAAGGGCTCTTTGCCTTTGCCGTAGAGGTTGTTCAGGAGCGACGCAATCCCGTAAGCCAGCGCGTATGCGTCGAGGTCATTGTGGAGGGGGTTGTACCGGTAATCGGTGCTCAGGCTGACTTCAACGTAGTCCTCGCCGCGCCCGTGTTTTTCAAGGATTGAGCGAACCTTATGGCAGAAGTCGCCTTTCACCTCCAGCACTAGGCCACCGATCCGGCGGCTCTGGTCTTTGGCGCGGTAGGCGAGGATCTGTTCGGCAAACGGGTACATACAGCAGCTGGTCTTACCGGTGCCGATAGCTCCGACCACGGCAATTCCGGTGTAGAGGCCGCGCTCCGGGATCGTGAGCCACCCGGGACTGTCAACCGGTTCCGGGTGCTTGGCCTGATGGACCTCGCCAGCGATCACAAAGAGCGCGTCGCGCCCGGCTGGATCAGGATAGGCGGGCAGTACCGGCAAACCCGTGCGCCGCTCCAGCCGCGCTAGGAAGATATAGAAGGTGGACGCGAGCACCGAAAAGAGGACGTATGGCGTGGTGAAGCACATCCCAAGGTAGGAATACTTGATCGCCGCAAAGATGAGCGGCTTGTGCCAAAGAACGAGCTGCAAAAGCGCATGCTCTTGCGGAAACGGGAACCGGGACAAGACAGTCCAGCCCGCGATGACAGAAAACCCGGCATTCATCCAATGCCGCTGCCCAGTATTCAATCCGTCCCTCCGATCGGAAACCGGGGTTTAGTTTCCCGCAGGCTTGGACCCGGAGCGGACGCGGTCGCGGCCGCATTCCGTGCGGCTCGCCATGCGGAAAATCCTTTATCTTTGCGGAAGGCTACCTCCAGCACCTTGGCCAAGACATAATCCCGGTCGCTTTCCAGGTACTGGCAGTATTCTTCGAGATCCCGCACGAGCCGGCTATCGAGCCTGGCTTCGATGCGCTCGCGCGTCTGTTTCGGTTGTTTTGGGATGTAGCTCTTCATGCCGAGATTCCTCCGGGTTCACTTGGCGTCCTGGTCATTGCGTGGGCGGGAACGACCCCCGAGTCGCCAGCTCTGGCGAACGAGTAGGTTTGGGCGGTGCCATCCGCCCATAACCGGGGTCGTTCCCGCCCACGCGTTGCCCCTGCCTTCCGCCCAACCGTTTTGTTCGGGTTCTCCAAAATAGTTGCTGTTTGAGCGGATCTCGGAGCCTTGCGACCGAGATCCGCGCCGAAAACTGCCCGCGAGGGTTTTCGCGGGCCTGATCCGCCCAACGGCCCATCAGCGAGCTGTAATGTTTCCGAACAGGTCATAGGAATATTCCAAAAGATACGTTGAAAAGCGGCCAGAACAACTCGCTTGCGAGTCTTGTTTTGGGCTTAAGCTGGCGGGCGAACTAATGTCACCGCCGGATTTCCAGCGCTCATAGAGCGCTTCGAGTTTTGAGCCTGAGTACTTCTCTTGCTGATCACGGAAACGGATCAGTTTGGCGCGGTCAAAAGAGTCAAACTGCTTGGCCTCGAAGAGCTGCCGCGCTTCAAAATACTCCAGAATGTTCTCGATCGGGCCGCTAAGGCAGGCCCCGTTCAGACCCGCCCAGCCATCGGTTGCGAAGCGATCAAAAGTGGCTCGAACTTTCGCGAAAAGAGCGTCACGGTCTGCTACATAGATTACGCAGAACTCCCGGAGAAAACTGAATACGCCTGCATAGCGCCGCAGGAACGTTTCGAATCCAGAAACGTTCGCCAAGCCGGGATCTACGAAGCAAAAGGAGACGACAGGAAGGCTGGCCGGTTGTGGCGACGGCGAATAGAAGATCGGGTACTTTTCGACAAAGTAGCGGTCTGTCAGTTGGCCACGACTGGCGTAATGTTTGGCAGGCAAGACATCGGATTCCAGGTTAAAGATCTCTTTGAAAAAGGCGCGTTTCTCTGGTTCGGTTGCTAAATATTCTTGGTTCTGATGAGCCAAGACAAAGTCGAGGCCATCAGTTTGGCTTTGATTGTAAATAGCTCTTTACGCCTGCGATTTCGATTATCTTCTTGCCCAAGAGCCGCATAGAAAGGGCGAGCGGAGAGATGGTAAATGTGGGTGTTGGCCCGATAAGTGGCAGCTTCGGCATGACTCAAATCCAGAACCTTTTCGATGAGCTGAGTGACATTGCCGCCATCCTGGCCCCCAAGAAAATCCACATATTGGCGTCGCAGGAAGTAGCCGCTATGAAGCCCTGCGAGGCACAAGAAATGTGCCTCCCGCTCGCTGTAGCCGAAGCGTTCCAGCGCGGCTTGGCGTTCAAGATTGGTCATCGCAAGCTGGGTCACGGCCTTCCTCTTTCAGAACGAAAAGATTTGTGCCACATGTTCGGGATCGTAGGGGGTGGAGCCGCCAAGGGACCCCTGCGGCGCATACAGTTTGAATCCAGCCTCGGCTTTGGCTCGGAGACTTGCCCCACGGTAATGATGGGTGGCCAGCTCCAAATCCACATGCGCGCCCGCGCAGGCGGCCGTATCATATTCGATGCGCAAATCCGGGAGCGGGATTTTGCCGCCAACGACTTTGAGTTGATTTTGGCGGGCGATTTCGGCCTGCCGGCGCACGTATTTTTCGGACCCTGGAGCCGCGCCCTTTGCCCTAGCTTTGGCGAGCGGCCGGTATACGCGCTCTTTGAGCTCGTAATCCAGAACCACGCGCCTGATTCGGCCTCCGGCACGCTCGATTTTAGCCGCTTCAGCGTGGTACATCCGGTAGATCGCGGCATCATGAAACACCTCGCGCGGCTTGACAAAGCCGGCGTAGACTCTCTGCGGACCCATCTCTTGAGCGCTTTGTTCAAGTAAAGATTTGCCCTTCCTGGTGAGGACCAGAACCGTGAACTGGCTCGAATGCCCGCCCGTCCAAATCGTTCGTCTACTGATCAGTCCCTGGTCCTGCAACGAGCGCAGGTCCTGGCGGTTGTCACTCTGGTTTCCTTCGTATCGAATGCGCATCAAGTCATCAGCCGCAACGGTTCGGAACCGGCCGATATCCTTCAGGGTTTCGAACTCCGCCTGGCTCAGGAAGTAGGCGTAGTTGCGGCCGGCCACCAGTCGCTGCTCGCGGGAAGCTTTTTGCGTCGATGGCTGTCTCTGGTTCGGTCCATTGCCGGGCCGATTAATTTCGGGCTCACGGCTTAAGTCAATTTCGCGGTCCATTAGTCGTTCAACCTCCGGCTGAGTTCCTTGGCGAGCGGTCCGCCCGTCCGCAGTTGTTTCTCCAAGTGCGCGAGCTTTCGGCCCGTATCTTTTAGGAAGAAAGCGCGACAGACCGTGTAGACAGCGGCAAAGATATTGAGAAACAGAACCGCCGCAAATCCCGCGATCATGGATCCGTACCTCACAAAGACAACGTGCCGGTAAGGGATCAGGAACTGGCACTCTTGCAGGCAGAAGATGCCAAGGGCCAAAAAGACAATGGTGGTGATGAAAACCGCGTTGGCGATCATGTCGAGCCCTTACTGGAACGCCTGATCCTCGCGGAAATAGGTAATGGTGAAGCCCAGAGGGTTGATCGGAATCAAGGCATTTGAAACCGGCTGTTTGATGATGAAGACGAAATTGGCGATGTAGCGCTCACGCCGGACTTCTTTGTGATCGGCACTCGCCAGATACACCTTCTCGAATTCAACGGCGGCTTTGTACGGGGCCTTGCGCAGATCTTCGATGGCCACATTCTTGACCTGGATTTCGATTTCATCCGTCCCGCCGCTAAGGAAGGTTTCAATCACTTTGGCCTTCTTGCCAGCCTCGATGGTCGCATCGGCCAACCGCCCGTCCAGGAAAAATAGCGCGCGGGGATACGCCTCTTGAACCGTGGCTCGCATGCGTCCGTAGTAGCCATGCACGAACTGGACCAAGAAATACTTGATTTCGGCCTCCTGGGGCTGGTAGTCGAGGCTGCCGTAGTTCACGGCTTCGGCTCGGCCCAGCTCGTTAATCCGGATGACCGGCGGCTTCAAATTGTGATACGCCGCGTAAGTGCGGATGTTCAAAACGATGAGTCCTATGGCCACGACGCAGAGGCTCAAAACCGCGATTTTGAGATATGTATTCATGACGGCGAGGGACCCATAGAGCTCCAAAAACTGGCGTTTGGCACTCGCATAATCTTTTGTGGGCGGCGGCAACCAAGGCGGGACGTTTTCCATGCAGATTCTCCCTAGGGAATGCGTGGCAGGCCGGATTCCCCCGACCTTCCGGTAAACAAAGAATTGACCAGGGTAGGGATTTTCAAAATGCCGTACGTAAAGGAAACCAACATCAGAACCAGCGGAAAGAAGAAGACGGCCATCGTGGCGCCATCGTAAGGAGCCGGATGCGCATCCACAAAATGGATGAGCATATTGCCGAAAACAAAGATATAGGCGTTGGCGACCACCGGGTAAAACGCATACTGCAGGAGCGATTTGAACCAGCCCCAAAAGAGCCACTCCATGCCGGGCACGATTAAAAATGGGATAAAGACGGGGCCCAACATGACGGCAATCGCCGCCGCTACGTAGCCAAAGGCAATCACGCCGAAAACAGCCGCCTGCGCGGCCAAAATGCACAAGATCGTGACCGCGTACCGGATAATTTCCATGATGTTAATGGCGATGGTCAGGCCCGGTGTTTCCATGCCCCAGTACAGGTTCGTGAGGCGATCCCAGACTTCCTGCACAAGGGCATGGTTCAGCTGGTTGGCCAAAGTGAGGCCTTGATCGATGATCAGGTGATAGAAGCTCACGCCGATACCGGGCAAAGGCTGGCTGTAGTAGGTGATCATGCCAAAGCCAAAGGCGATCGTCATCAGAAGCGAAGCGAAATGATCAAAATGGAATGCCGGGCCATGCCCTTGGCCGGCTGCGGCAAGCGCGGTCTTGACGCCAAACCAGACGATCAGAATGACTGCAAAGCCGCGATACATGCTGGCGCCCATGGTCTGAAACATACCGGCATGCTGCGTCATGAGATCCGTCAGGAAGGCGAACAGATCGTTCATCGAGCTAGGCGGCATGGCACTAGGGCATCCGCCAGGCGAGCATGGCCGAGCTGGCATTGGCCGCCTGGGAGGCGAGCGCGTTCTGGGCCTGAGCCATGAACTGGATGTGCTCATTGAAAGCGCGCGCCTCAGCGTCGCGCTCGCGTTTGGAGGCCAGAATCTGTTGCTCAGCCAGCGCAACCAGAAGCTTGTTCGTGTCCTGCCCGGCACGCACATTAATAAGTCCGGCCGCGTTGATCTTGTTCAACACGGCGATTTCGGTGTTCATTTCAGGGTCGGAAGAGAGAGAGTCAGTTTCGAGGTTCTGTATCGAACTCTCGACTGAAGGAGCGTTGGCGCGAAGCTCGCCCAACATCTGAATGGCCCCTTGATTGGCGCCATCCGCGAGTTCCACGGTGCCGTATGTCTTTTGCAGCCGTTCCAATTGGTCGGCCGGCACATTCGCGAGCGCGCCGCCGTAGACGCCCAATGGCTCCGTGGCCGCCGAATAGGCCGAAGAGACGCCCTGCCCTGTATTAATCGCCTCGACCCAATCGGCCGTGGTGCCGTAGGCGTTCGGCGCGAAGGACGGCCGCCAAGGTGTAGCAAGCGCACGATACCGGGCCATCATATCCACCGGGACCCGTTTGGCCATCCACACCATCTGCTCGTATTGGCTCTGGATCGTGTGATAGGTCTCAACGAGCTGGGCGTATTCCTGCTCAAGCTGCGCGAAGGTTTTGATGGCCTGCTCCAAATTGGACGGATCAAAAACGATATCGCCTAAGCCCAAGATCGCGAAGGCCGGAACAGACGCTGCCACGAGGATTAAGAGGAGATGTGGAAGTTTATTTCCCATCAAGCGGCTTCCCAAACCCGGCTGGTCTCCACGGTGCTTCTCGTGCGCCGCGGTCCCCGCGTTCGCTCCTGGTTCATTTGGGAGTAGATGGCCACGGCTAGCGCCGTGAGCATGCCGATCACGAAAAGCACTCCGATTCCACGGAAAATGTAGCGATAGATCATGGTCTTTCCTTTCGGTCATTCCGGCTGGCGGCTGTACGCCAGCAGCGTCAGGTCTTGTGACAGGTAAATCTTGACTCGCTGGCCCTCGCGAATCGTGAAGGTCGGTAAAACGTTCAAGTACCGATCCAATATGTGGAGCGACGATTGCGAAAGGCTGTTGGTAACACCCTGTTCGTAGGCGCTTGCCCCGGATTGATCAAAGCCATACCGCGTATCGGCCTGGGCCAAACCCGCAATGGCCCCGATCGCCAGCGACACGCCGAAGATTTGGAAATAGTGGTGGTTCACCTGATCGCGCAAGCCCGTTTCCCCGATCTGGCTCAGGCCCTTGAACTGATCGAGGTTTACCGAGGAGCCATCTGGACGGATGATCCGATGAAACGTGACGGCCAAGCGCTGCTCGCCATACGTTTCCAGTTTTCGAACCTCGCCCAACACGCGCGAGCCTTGCGGAATTAAGAGCACTTGGTGATCCGGAGAATACACATTCGTGGTCACCATGCAGTTAACCGGCCCCGAGAAGCTTGAATCAAGACGATTAGTCAGAACGGTCTCAAGGATGGTGCCTTCCACGAGCCGGTAGGCCGGCTGTTTTGGGGTGGCCGCATCCGCGATGGCGGCCGAAGCAGGGGCTGGAGCCGGTACTCTCTCTTCCGCTTCAATTTCCGAACGGCGGTAGCTCAAGGCAACATTCGAAGAATAGAGTCCTTGATACTCTCGCTTTTCCCGGTCGAGCTCGATCCAGCTCTTTTCGGGAGCAGGGTCGTATTCCCGCATTGCAGGTGGCGGGCTCCCGCTATGTCGCACACGGCCGCCGTCTTCTGCCGATTTGAAGCCAAGGGTTTCTTTGGTGTGGGCAAGCTGCGCTTCCTCCAAAGAGAGCTGGCGCGCCTGCGCCTCGATCTGGGAGCGGTACTCTTCGATGCGAGCCTGATTAGGATCAATGGCGGTCTGAGCCACTGCTGTGCCGGGTGCCCGATGGGATGGTTCTTTATGTCCTGAAAAGATCATCACCAAGATCATGAGACCGGCCACGCCGAGCAGGACGCGCGCCTGAGCGTTCCTGGGCAAGAGGCCCGTGATCTTCGGGCGCTTATCTTCAAGCTGCGGAATTCCGCTCTCGGGCTGCGCCATCTATTCCTCCCGCGTAAAGCCAAGCTTCTGTTTGCCGACCGTCAGATAGCCGCGATCGAGAATCTTGTCCACGATATAAACGCCATCCTTGTACTGGAAGTTGATGAGATTGGGTTGGCCGTCTTTGATTTCGTAGAGGGTGGGAGTCTCTTCGGGCCGCGCCTGGATATAGGTGAAGCGATCATCGTGGTACATGGCGCGCACGTTAAAGGGTTTTTTGCCCGCTTCAAACCGATAGGGAAAGCGCACATTGGATACAAACCGCGCGATGCCTTGATTGACCGCGGCGGCTTGAGCTTCATGGGCCTGGCGCAGTTCTTCTTTCGCCTTTTCCGTTTGCTCCTTGTATGCCTCAATTTCTTGCGCCGAGACAAACCGCGGCGCGGATCGCGCTGCGGCGAGCATGCCGTTGTCTTTGAGCTCGACAAAGAGCTTTAAATCCAACTCCGCTTTGGGGAAGTCCGATACTTCGGACAGGACAAAGGAATAAATGTTGCCGCTGGCCGTGATCAGGTTGAGATTCGTCTGTGCGCCCGATTTCGCCGGTTTGACGTAAGCGAAATTCTGATTGCCGTTGACCACCCAGAACTCCTTGTCGCCACAGGTGAAATCCAAGATCTGCTCATTCTTGGGTAGAACGATCAGCGTGGTGTAGCGGAGTTTAGTTTTCACCGGGATAACGTCGCTCTGGCTGTAGGTCACGACCCGAGCCACAGCCGTCGATTCGGTACCTATCTCTAGATCAGCCGTGTGCCCGGTAGTTGCCGGCGTCCGTTTGGATGCCTGTAGGCCCTGAGTGGGCCCGGCCAGAAGCGATGCCGCGAATAGCAGTTGTGCGGAAAGACAGCTTTTGATGCTCATGCATTCCCCCTTGCGAGTTGTTCGAGTCCTTCCCGGAATCCGTAACGCGCGAAGGCTTGCCTCCTGCGCAGGTTGTCCGGGGGGTTATTGGTGTAAATCCAGTATTCTTTCTGGTCCACGTGGAGCTGGAGCAGCTTGCTCAGGTTGGGCTGCTTAAGCAGGAACTGCTCCTTTGGGACGAGCCGCGCGATCATTTCGGCTTCGGTTTCGTTCAAGTGAAATACGTGCCGGTAAGTCTCTTGATCCATGCCAGGATTAGCCAAGAAGATTTTGGTGGGGCAGCTTTCAACGACTATGGGAAGCAATTCGGACGAGAGCAAATCTCCACCGGACTGCGTGGCCAGGATTACGGCCGCGTTCTTCTTGCGCCAGGTTTTGAGCGCTTCCACGATGTACGCCTTGATCACGGGGTGCCGGAAAAACCGCCAAGCCTCATCGATGACAAACACCTTGAAACCGGGCTGCGCCGCGTCCTCCATGGCGGCGCTCGCCCGGTGAAGAACATAAAAAAGGAATGGCTCTAATTGATCGATCGCCTTATCCATCCCTTCGAAATCGAATGTTTGGAAGCTCGCAAGCGTGAGATGGTCTTCCACGTTATCGAAAAGTGACGCATAGGGCCCACCTTCGACCCACTTTTGCAATTGCACGCGCAGGTTACGGCCGAGGATATTGGAGAGGGTGAACAGCCGCCGCTGCTCTGGCGCCACGGCGTAGAGGTTCTCGATTTGGTTGAAGAGATCGCGCTCCTCCTCGGCGTTCATGCGGTAGCCGTTTGATTCGATGATCACCCGGACGAGCGCAAACAAGAAAAGGAGATTCTCTTTCGTGGGTGGCAGCGAAAATGGATTGATGGTGAACGGCCGATTCTCGCGGCCAATCGGGAGGTACGCGCCGTTGAAGAGTCGAGTGAGGCTCTCGTAGCTGCCGCCTAGATCGAAGATGAAGGTGGTCGGTGCGTATTTCTGCAAGTGCGTAAGCAGAAAGTTCAACAGAAAGCTCTTGCCGCTGCCTGTGGCGCCCAGGATCAGGGTGTGGGCCACATCCGTCACGTGCAGGTTCAAATAAAAAGGCGTTCCGCCGGTTCCCTCCACAATCGCCAGATATTCCGTTCCGAGGTGCGGGTTGCGCTGTTGTCCGGTATGGAGCGTGTAGAGGAACGAGAGATCCGCGTAATTCGTATTGAGCAGCCAAAGGCGCCTATGGTTGTAGGCGGCATTGCCAGGCAGAACCGCCAGCCAGGCGTTCAACCGGTTGTAGCGCTCCTCTATCAATTGAGCGTCGTGTGCGGCCAGGAGCTTGTAGGCCTGGGCCACGGCTCGGCGCAAAATCCCGGGGTCCTTGTGATAGAGCACAAGCGTTAATGAAAATTGTCCGAAGTAGCGCCCTTGGACTTCAATTTCTTCCAGGGACGTGCCGAGATTGACCACCAGGGCCGCCGCGCCTTCATCGATCAACAGGTCTCTCGGGGCGCTGGCCGGGCTTGCTGCGACGAAATTGAGGAACGAGGCTTTGGAGTTGTGGAAGTGACGGCGTTTGGACTGAATGAGCGCTCGCGCCCTGTGCGCCGGCTCGCGTTTCCATTCTGAACAAATGACAGCGCTCGCCGGCAGCTCGCTCAAGCCCCGCAAGAGGTGGGCAAAAGTACGGCTGGGTGGCTCCTTCAAGGTGAGCACCGCGACATAGAAGTCATCCAAGCGCAAATACTCGCGGTAGCACTCAAGGGACGAATCGCACGCCTGAAAGTCGACAAAGCTGTTGTATTTGAGCTTGAGTGAGTCTGCTTTGACCGGATCATAATTAAGCAGGCGGCGCAGTACGCTGTAGGCGCGCTGGCTGTCTAGTATCTCCACGGGGACGACATCGCGCAGTTGGATGGCGAGGCTTTCCACTTTGGAGGCCAGGAGGTCCCGAGCCTGTTCCAACTCGCGCTCCGTAGCCTGGAGGGTTTCTTTCGCCGAAAGGAGGTGACGCAGGCTCGCTACTGGCGCGTTGATCCACCGCGCCGCCTGCATCCGCCTCTCCTTCGGCCGCCATCCTTCATAGACGACGGCCATGTACGTCTCAGTGGAAGAAAGGCGCTCCGGATCTTGCGCCAGGTACCGAACGCGGCTCCTTACGGCTTCGGCGACCACGGGATCAGGATACGTGTCAGAGGGCAGCTCGGCGCTTTCACGCTTGAGTACGTATTGGTAAAGCCGGAAACGCTCATCCAAACTACGCAGCGCGGATTCAAATCGTCGCGCGATGTGATCGGTCTCTGCCGGGTCCAGGCACTCGTAGTCTGCGCCCTGAACCGCCAGCCATATAAGGAGGTCTCCCCCCTTGGTGATGAAGACACCGTCATCAATCGCTGCATGGATCGGGACCAACGAGTTTAGAGCGCCCGACTCCTGGTAATCCCGTAAGATGCGGCCGAGGCTAATCATGAATCCTCCGCCCGGCGTCTGCCCACTTGGCCGGATCGTAATGGGTTTTGAAGCGCGCCGAATTGAGCAGAATCCGCAGAATCTGCGGATCTGTGGCTGTTGCCCAGCGCGCCGCGAAATAGAGGGCTGCAAACATCAAGAGGCCCCCGGTCAGGGTGGCGAAAAAATTGAAAGTGGCTGCCCCCATGATGGCCGCAAGAAAGAAGAGATTTCTCTCCACGCCCCAGACGGTGAGGGGCTTATTCAAGGAGCGATAAACCGGGTGATACTCCGGGCTCTTCGGCATGGATGCGCTCCTACGGAAAGAGCCACGCGATGAAATTGACGGCGCCGATCGCCATCCCAACGCCAAAGACGATTCCGGCCAGCATGCGCTTGGAATCGCCTTCTCCAAACGCGAACATGAGCCCACCCACCACAATCGCAACCAGGCTCAAGCCGCGGGCGATCGTGCCGGTGAAAGCGGTTTGCAGAACCGTAACGGCGTTCTCCCAGGGCGAGTCGGCGCGAGCCGGAAGAGCCGCGACGATAATCAAAAGTGGGATGGCGGAGATTGGAACGTGGCGCAAGCGCCAAGTAGATTTGCGGCCGGGAACAATTCGCATAGCCAAGGTCCTTTCGGTTGTTGGGGCCGTATTTTGTCCGGCCGCATGCAATACATGCGAAAATCCCGGCCAAATCTGCTATCAAATTGGATAAAGCTGGAGCGAGATTTCTGCAGGGAGAACCGGAGTGGCGACCGGACAATTCCCTGCAATTGAAACATGGAATGCTGGCCCGCGACTCTAGTTCAAATTGGCTAGCCCTGCCCATTGAATAACTACAATGAGGCTCGACACTACGAAGTCACACGATATTCAGAGTGGGAGGGTACTGATGAACGCTAAGACAAATGCATTGCTTCGAACTTGGTTCACATCTCTTTGGCTGCTAACCGCAATGACCCAAAGCATCCGGGCGATGACGCTGTCGGTGAGCCCATGCTACGAATTCAGGACCGTGGGGAATCTGGCCCTAAACAAGGTCTTCTATGGCGAAATCGAATTGAGGGATGCCGATGTGGAAACTTTCGAGCTGCTAGCGCCGGCTCACTGCCCCGGGATGTTGGCGTGCTCGAATCAGTGCTCACCCTACGCCAGGGACAAACGTGGCGTCTTCTTTCAAGGAGTGAGAGTCAAACAACTCGACACGGACCCGAGCAGTTTTCATTTCTTGGACCCAACTTACGGGTACGCCGTGGACCGAAATCATGTATATTCGAACGGGGTAGCTCTCGATGGTATCAATCCTAAATACTTCCATCAGGAAGGTGGTTATTGGCAAGATAATAAGACCGTGATTGCGGATCTCTCTCATCGCGTCATGATTCCTAGGGCCAAATTTAAAGCCTTTGGTGGAAACTATGTTTCTGATGGCGCGACAGTATACACCGTTGGCTGTTCTATGGACGGGCAAGCTATCAAAGGAGCCGACCCCTCAAGTTTTAAAGTACTGCGGGACGGCGATGGCTATTTCTCGGCCTACGCCGTTGATGGCCAAAACGCGTACTTCTGCGGGCTAAAATTGAGCGGCTCTCCCGATCTAGAGACATTACACACTACTAACGCTCGGAGCACGATAGCCTGTGATAAGCATGGTTGCTTCTCTGCTGCGGGCCGCGCGGCTAATCCAAATGACTAAGGTCTCGCCAGCCGCAGCACAGCGTGTTCCTCGTCGCGTAACCGGAGCCGACGGATATCGGATGAAGATGAACTGTGACGCTAGGGTATAGCAAGTCATCCCAAATACGCCGAGCGATCAGCGAGCACGGGAATTTATTGGCTTTGATCGTGTGGGACAACCACTACGACCGAACAAGAGCCGACATTGCCGATCTTATCGCTGGCCTGGACCACAATCGTGAATGTACGGCCATTCAGGTCATCTCCGTTCCGCGCTGCAATCAAGGAAACCCCAAAGGTATAGCCTCCATCCGCGGTTAAAACGAGGCTGCCTGTGGGCTGGATTTGGCCGTATTTGTCGATCACGAAATAAGAAGTGCTGCCCGACGGAATGGGTTGGGTTCCAGGGGTCACAGTCCCAGAGATGGTAACCAGGACAGGTTTACTATTGGGCGGCCAGAGAGTAGTTGGATTGGCTGTACAGCGCACACTTGGGGGCGTCTGGAGCACTGCATTTACACTCGTGATGGTTACACCTCCACTCCCGCTGGCCGGATCAACCGGTAAGTAATTGCTGATGGTAGGCATTATCGCAACGATGCCGCCAGTTCCGCTGCAATTGCCATAGGCGTCGCACACGCCGTTGAAGGTGCTTTTCCATTTCCAGCTGAATAGATTCGGAATTATACTTCCATCCTTGCGGATTCCTACAAGTTTAGTCGTAAACTCAAGATCGCTAAACAGAGAGGATGATGAGTTGCTGCAGAAACGCATCTGAAGTCCAGGATCACCTCCTGGCAGACAAGGATCTGAAGGGTAATCGACAAATGAGAGGGTATTTGCGGTCTCGTTGTGAGCCAATGACCAATCGAAAGTCGTCGTGTTCGGATCCCAATAAAACGGATAACGAGCGGCGGTGTTCAAAGTCATTGAGGCGGGGCATGTTGGGCAGGTGTATCCACCATTCGGAGGATCAGGAAAAGAACCGTTCGGCTTCGGTGCAGTGAAGGCGACTCCCGGCGGCCAGTTGGCCAGCGATGGACTCGCCGAAAATAGTGCCCCCGGAGTAGGCCACACGTCAACTGTCTGCTGCCAGTCAAAGTCCCTGACATCACAGGCGGCTGCGGCGTCAGCAAGACCCATGGGGAGACCGTCGACAGTGGGCGTGAATTTGGCGCGCATACCTGTCGGTTGCCCGTTCAGGCTGTAAGGCCCGCCCGCAAATAGATTAATGTCATCCGGATTGACGTGACAATCATCGGTAGAGATGTTAACTGAGAACGAGCCGTCGTTGTCACTATAAAGATTGTCATTTACCCCCAACTGTAGCTGCGTCGCACCTGTAGGGACTGTCAACTTGGTAGGACCGTCTCCCAGGGCGAAAGGAGGGCCGACAATCACTCCGTTTTTGTCCGTAAATGTGCCAACAAGCTCGACGAGATAAACCGGCCCGGGTCCCATGTAAAAGCCAGGGAATTTCCCGTTTGTGCTGTTATAGGTATTCGTGACGGTGTCCTGTTGGCCGTTGGCATCAACGTACGGATAACAGCAATAGTACGCCGAAGCCGTCACTTTTCCACCGGCGTAGGTTACGGTGATCGTGGCGCCGGGCGCGAAGGAGATTCCGTCCTTGGTACCGACCATGACAGGGTCGGCGTTATCATGAACGCCATAGTCAAAACCCGGATTTGCGGTTTGGCTCCATGGCCCAGCGTCTCCAGGGATCGTCTTTGAGACAGTAGTGGCGGAAAGTAGTGCCGGCAGCAGCAGAAAGCAGAGGTGGGTCAGCGTCCGATGGATGACATGGTGCCTGAGAGACATCTTGTCGTTCTCCTACAATCAAGAAATTTGCGCGCAATTTTCCGACTATATCTCAAGTGACTAAAACGAAGAAACATTTCGCTCGGCTTCTCGGCTGGGAAGTCCAGTACCAAAGGATGGTTGAATCAGAATTACTTCGCTACCTCCCTGTTGTGGATGGGGAAGGTTCTATGTTTAGGCCAGATTAGGCATGTTTTTTCGCAACCAGAGTTCGCCGTTCTTGAGCGGCGACGTCGCGATACCGCGTGACGTCGGCACGCCGCACCGCGAGGAAACGAGCATACTGGAGGGTGCCTGAAAGGATGAGGTCAAAATCGCCCTGTGCGCGGCCAAGCTCCTCAATCTGCGTTCGGGAATCGCTGCCAATACGGGATAGCTGGAGATGTGTGAGGCCCCGGTTGAACAGAATGTCGCCTTCATCAGGGGCGCTTTGGAAAAAGTCCTCATCCGGCGCTCTTCGTTGCAGAGCATCCGTGAAAAGGGCTATCGCCTCCGCGCCAGAAAAGAGCGCCTGCTTTGCGTCACCGAGCCGAGTCTCAAGGCTGCAAAGCCCCGAGTAGGCCAAACCTTCGTTCCAGTACGAATCCGCGTGGTTCGGGTGCAATCTGATCACTTGTTCGAGATCCGCAACGCTCTGCTTAAGATCGGAAACAGCACTTTTCAGGTCACAGCCTTGGGGATTCCGATCTTGGCAGTGGTTGGCGGCGATTCGGGCTTGATAGGCCAACGCCTGGTAGAAACGCAGAACTGCTGGGTCCAAGTTCGGATCGTCGCGGTTGGATACCGTGAGGGCGTCATTGAACGCCTGGATCGCGCCATCGTCGTCATGGCCATTCAGCCGCATAACCCCAAGGGCCAGGAGCGAGAGATGCCAAATTTTCTGGGTGATTTGCGCTGAGGTCAGAGAACTCGTGGCGGGCGTCGCCATAGAATTAGTGCGGCTACCGCGACCGCGAACGGGAATGACGACGCCCGGGTCGAGGATCGCCGCTTCAACCGCCGAGGTCGGGCTATTGACATTACCGGACCCCTGCACCCAGAAGATGAGACTGGCGTGTTCCTGGCGTCCCTTTTCAAGGATCACGCCCGCCTTCTCCCCTACCGGTAATTCCTGGGGAAGAGCGCGAATCTCAAGATCAGGGTATTGGCTCGCACGAGCTTGCAGAGATTTGACCGCTTCCCGGGTCAGCCGCGTATCGCCTTCCTCCCTGCCCAATTGAGCAAGGATCACGCGCGTGCGCACAGGAACCTTCTTCGCCATGAGTTCCCTTATGGGTAGAGCACGAATCGCAAGCAACAGGACGACCAAAGTGATCGCCAGCGCTGCCCACCGATACCGCTCACGTAGCGGCCCAGTTGCTGGAAGTCGCATTTTCGGGCGCGGGCGACGAACCCGTGATTTCCCTAAGCAAACCCGTAATTCGTCGGCGCTTTGATAGCGCGCTTCCGGATTTTTTTTCAAACACCGCTGCACGATCGTATGGACCGGACGCGGCACGCCTCTGGGTAACTGTGCCGGCTCATCCCTAAGGATCGCATTCATGGTTTCCACGACCGACATCCTTTTGAAGGGGCTATCGCCGGTCAGCATTTCGCACAAAAGGACTCCGAAGCTGAAAACGTCGGACCGAGTATCAGCCCCTTCGCCGCGCACTTGTTCCGGGGACATGTATCCGGCAGTGCCGAGAATCGCGCCATGCCGGGTCCCTTCGGAGTCCGTTTGGATCGATTCGATCGTGGCTTCGGCGAGGGGCTTAGCCAGGCCAAAATCGAGCATTTTCACGAATCCATCGTGGGTCACCAGGATGTTCGAAGGCTTTATATCCCTGTGGGCAACCTTGGCAGCATGCGCTTTGGCCATCGCCGCTGCAATTTGCCGCGCGTACTCAAGCGCTAGCTCAACCGAGAGCCCCGTCGCCGGAATGGTTTCACCCAGCGTCTGGCCTTCAACATACTCCATGACGATGAAATCGATGTCCCGATCGTGGTCAATGTCGTAGATGGTGACAATATTGGGATGGTTCAGATTCAACAGGCACTCGGCCTCCTGAAAAAACCGGCGCCGGGCTTGCGCGTCGGCCGCCAGAACCGGCGGGAGAACTTTGAGTGCCACGAATCGCTTTAGCCTGAGATCGCGTCCCTTGTAAACGAGTCCCCTGCCACCGTCGCCCAAGCGTTCGAGCACCTGGTACCGGGACAGTGTCTGGCCAGTGAAAGACGCGCCTAGCTGCGAGAAAACCGGGGCCTCAGGCTGGGCCAGGAGAGACTCTACCTCCCGCTGAATCTCGGGACTGTCCCGGCACGCCTGATCCAAGTAGGCTCGCCGCTCGGCGGCCTGAGCCAACCCGCTCGCCTGGGAGAAGATTTCTTTGACCTTCTGCCACTGGTCGGGTGCTACTGGATTGTGTTCTTCAATTCCCGGCTCAGCCATTTTTTGGCAATCGTCCAGTGGCTTCGGACCGTAGATTCGCCCATATCCAAGAGGTCCGCCACTTCCTGGGTCGTGCAGCCCGCGAAAACGATCAGTTCAACGACACGACAGAGTCGCGCGTCAAAGGCTTCAAGGCGTTCGAGCACCTGCTCCAGCGCCAAAACCCTGATTGGGTCCTCAAGACAGCTGAGTTCCACGTCTTCAAAATTGACACGCTGCTGACCGCCGAAGCGTTTGCCCGCGCCCCGCCTCTTTACGTGATCCAATAGGATGCGCCGCATGGTTTGAGCGGCAGCTCCAAAAAAATAGGCCCGGTTCGGGAATACGGCACCCGTTTCCACAAGGCGGATAAAGGTTTCGTGCACAAGCTCCGTGGATTGAAGCGTATGATCCGCATGTCCGCGCTGGAACTGATTTCGGGCCATGCGGCGCAAATCAAGGTAAGCGTCTGGGAAAAACTCAGATAAGGACATTAGGACTCCTGGAGATTCATTCAGTATATGCGCAATCGGAACTCGCGCCGAACGCCTGCTTTTCCGTTTCTTCGTCCATCTTTAGGGAATTGCTCCTTTTGATTTCGATAATGCGGCACATGCGTGCGAGCCGGGAAGGGACCCCCTCATCACCGAACTTCTGTGCAAGCCCGCAGAGCGAGTACCGGCTCGTGACAATGAGCCCGGCGCGGCACTGGAAATCGCGGCCATCCAGGATCTCTTGAAGAATGTAACGGTTCACCGCATTCTCTAGCCCGGGCCCGAGATCATCCACGGCCAATGCATCGAAGCGAACGAGCCGCTCGATCGCCTGCTGCTCCTGTGCGAGCCCATTCATCCGGACCGCGCGTATCAGTTGGACGGCCCCGTGGATTTTCACGGGCAAGCGGTTTTCGAAGCAGAGCCGAGCGGCGGCATAGGCCAAATGAGTTTTCCCAACCTGGGAAGGTCCCCAGAGATAGAGATTGTCGCTGGTCGGATTAAAGGCTTCGCATGCCTTGAACGCCTGCTCGTTTCCGGGAGTAACCGCATAGCGCCCAAAAGTGAATTCCTGGTAAGGCTTTTTTCCCCCCAACAGGGCAATCAATGCTGCTCGGCCCCGAAGGGCATCGCGCTTCCGTTCGCGTACGGCGTAGCAGCCAGGACAATGGCCGTCGATTAAAGTGCTGCGCCAAACACCCGTCCCAGCAAGCCGCTTCGCGTTGACGACCACAGAGGAAATCCACTCCCAGGGAACAGCTCTGCCGCACGCCGCGCAGTTATCGATGTTGAGAAAGGCGCTCATCATTGGCAAGGGAAGTGCTCTGTCCGGCAAACGCGGCATTCGAGCCGTGGGGATTGCCGGCCCATCGAGCGGAATCCGTCTCAATGGCGAGCTGTTTCTTCCGCAGGACGAGAATTCGGGCCTTCAAGAGTGCCACACCTGCCCGGAAAATCGCTGGACGGGTGATGCCTGTGTCGATCGCAATTCGGTACCAAGTAAACGGGGTGGCGCCCCGATTCCAGCCATAGGTCCGGCGCATGATCCAGAAGAGGAGTCGCCACTGTACCCCGGTCAGCCGAGTCCTGAGGAGCGCCTTTAGAAGCGTCGTGGGAACGCGAATGAACCGATCCGACGCCTGTTTTCGTTTGGATGCCATCCTCTTATGAGTCCCGCGAACGAGGCAAGTTGCACACTGGCACGATCGTCCTCGCTCTTGGCGAAGCGTTGTTTGCCGACATCGGTCTTCGACGGAGATTATCGGCTTACCCATTTCGCCTGCCTGCTGGCCGGGAATGCCGGGCGTCCAAGGCCGATGCATCCGTTCCCGATGGTGATCAAGCCCGATTTGGCGAGCTGCATCCCGGCACGATGGGTGTCGCCGCGATCGAGACAGATTTCTTCGGCGATCCGGTACCAGCTATAAGGCACGGTCCGCTTTTTGCGGCGAGCTGTTTCGCTTACGACCCAAAGGAGAACGCGCCAGCTGGCGCCATTAGCGTGTACCTCTAGCCGTTCGATGATTTGAGCATCCACGGTGACAAGTCGAGGGGATTCACGACGGAGGATCGACGGCCGTCCAGCAGCGCGGGCGGTGAACGCGCGCGGAATTCTGAAACCGCGATGTCTCGCGAGCTCGCGGATTTTGCGAAGCATGGCCCCAATCGTATTCCTGTGGCACCCGAGTCTCCGCGCGGCCTGAGACTGATTCCCTTTCTGTTCGATGAGTACCGCCAGGACGCTTCGAAGCCGTGAATCAAGCATCTGAAGAAAGTTGCGAACGTCGAGCTGGAGGTCATGATCCGGTTCGAAAAATTCGAGTATGCCTTCCAATGTCAAGGGCTGATCGGCTTCGACCCAAGCCGGGCTATCCAGGGAGACTTGTTGCTGCCTTTCGATACCACGCTCGCGGTGCCAGTCGGCAATCTTATGGCGCAGGAAGCCCTTCAAATACGCTTTCAGGTTTCGGATGCCTGCCGGCTTGCGGATTCTCTGGATCAGCCATTTCCTGGCAAGTTCGGCTTGGAGTTCTTCTCGTTCCGAGGCGGGCGCCTTCACCTTGGCGACGAAGGCCATAATCAGATCAAGTTCCCACGGCGCAATTACGGGACGCGGCTGGCCGCCTTCGGGGGTGTCCACGTCCTCGGACCTCGTGAATAGTTTTCAGCTTCAGTGAACGCATTTAACAGCCTGAATACGGCTATTCAAGGCCAAATATTGGAGAGGTTAAACGAGCCGTTTGTGCAGTTTTATAGCCTGAGGGCGACTTAACTATCGAATGGAAGGCCCTACTCGCGCGCGGTATTTGACCCCAAAGCAGGCGGCTTCGTATTTGGGTTTAAGTGTTTTCTCAATCTACCGGCTCGTTGAGCGCCGGGCGGTCCCATTTATACCGCTACACCCGTCAGAGAGACGCGGCAAATCACCCGGCAGGGCGTCGGTCCGGTTTGACATTGAGGCCTTGGATGCCTGGATGAAGAAACAAACCGTGAAGCCGTCCGCCGAACATGTTGACGAAAGGATAACCAAATGAATACGATCAACCCGGCTATGCGCGGACTCTACCTGAGGGGCGACATCTATTGGATCGCTTACAAGGCGGTTCATGGCGTCGTGCGTGAATCGACTGGAACGTCGGACCGGAAGTTGGCAGAAGCCGTACTTTCGAAGCGCCGCGCGGAGGTGTTCGAGGGCAGGTGGAAGGGCCGCTTGCGCGATACCCAAACCCCTTTGACCGAGGCTATTAAGGAATTTCTCACGGTGTATTCCAAGCCGCGAAAGTTGTCCTGGCAGGATGATCAGTTGATTCTGGGACGGCTCACCGCGTTTGTGGGGCCAAACGCGTTATTGCAGGAGATCGACCGCCGGCTGATCGAGCGCTTTCAGCTTCATCTCTTTGCCCAGACGCTTTCGAAGCCGAGAATTAACCTTTATATAGCGACTCTGAAATGTTTTTTCAATCGCTGCATCGATTGGGGAAAAATCCAGGCAAACCCGTGCAAGGGGATAAAGCTTTACCCGGAGGTGACGCGGACGCATTGGCTGGAACAAGGCCAAATTTCAGCGCTGATTACATGCTGCTCGCCGCGCGTGCGGCCGATTATTCAGGTGGCCCTATTGACCGGTCTTCGCCGCGGCGATATTCTCCGGCTGACCTGGCACCGGATCGACTTTGAGCAAGGGCTGATCTGCATTACCCAAGGAAAGACTCAAGTGCCCTTGATCCTCCCTATGAGCGAGGCTCTTGCCGAAGTCTTGCGGAATATCCCGCGTGACCCGGATTGTCCCTATGTATTCCAGGAGCGCGGCAGAATGCTTGAGCCCGATGGCTGGCTGCGAACGGATTTCAAGAAGGCGACGCGCGCGGCGGGTGTGGACGGCACGCGATTTCACGACTTGCGGCATACGGCCGCAACACAGCTGCGGCGCTTGGGCCGCGACTTGCAGGTTGTTCAACAGTTGCTCGGCCACAAGTCAATCCGCATGACGATGCGGTATTCCCACGTGCATCCCACTGAATTGCGGCAAGCCGTAAACAGCCTGGGGCGAAAGATCATGCCCAGCTTGTCCTCTCACTTCACAATTACTTCACAATCGGCTGTCCCTGCCGAACCTGGCGATGCGCCCGAGACACAAAACGCATCGAAAAGAGAAGAAAAGCCAGCGAGCGGCGATTCCGGCAGCGGCACAATCGGTGGAGCTGTAAATCTGGTGGACTCACCGTGCGAAAAACGGGAATTACCAGATCCACCGTCGACCACATGAAAGTAGGCGGCGGCACGAGTGAGCAGATTTCGCGCCATTCACTTCACATTTAGTTCACAGCGGAAACTGACTCCTGCAGAGATGATCATGCCACGCAGATTTTGGTAGGATTTGGCACTCACCGCAATCGACCAATTTCGCAGGGGTGCCAGAGCGGTCTAATGGACCTGACTGTAAATCAGGCGGGCTATGCCCTTCGTAGGTTCGAATCCTACCCCCTGCAGTTTTGTTTACTAGCGAGTTTGCTTCGGTTTTTGAAGCTATATCTACACGGACGGAGAAGGAAGCTGGGCCGCCTCAACTATCGAGGATCATGAAAACCACTTCTTGATCTTCCGCCACAGAGTGTCCTGCGGCTTGGGACCTCCGGGAAGCGCGCCACTTGGCGATGGAGCCTCCGTGATAGAGGCTTGCAGTGTAGAGTAATATCGCTCTTTGCTCTTGGCTTCCTGCGCCCGACCACGTGCAATCTGCTGTTTGGTCCACCTCGGCGCCCAAACCACCCTGTTATTGGTGATGAAGTAGTGAGACTGGCACGGCATGCTCCAGTTTCCGATTGAAGGGTAGAGGGAAACAGTTTTACCATCGAAGATCAGTTTCCAGCCCGTCGGTGAAAGCGGTGTTACGACTTCCCGCCCGCACCCACAGCAACACTTGTGCACAGCGGTGGTATAGGTGCACGAGATGTAGAGCGTTCGCTCCTTGAGGTCGTCGGGAATGAACTCCACGAACTCATAAGCGAGTACGATGTCAAGCGCCATGCACATCCTCAGATATGAGTTGGTTCGATCGAATCGTGTAGGCGCAGTAGTGCTCCTTCGTCACGTCGTCAAAGTATCCGTAAAGCTTCTTCCATTTGATGACGGCCAGAGCCGCGTTCAATGCGCTCAGTTCTGAAATTTGGACGTTTTGAGAGTACTCATTGACAGCTTCACCGTCGGAGAATGCTATTCGGCTGCGGAGATGGTCCCGCTTGCTAACCGTGCTCGTTGTAACTGCGGTTGTCCCCTTGGCTGAGACAAACAGTTAAGACACTGTTCGCCGTTCGCTGTAAAGTCATTGTGCCCCATCCCGGAACGGTTTTAGGATGAAGCTGCCGGTGAAGCGGAGACGGGCTCTGCTGACGAGCACCCCGATCGAGGAATAGCCGGTCGGAACTCATCGCGGACGATGAGCAGGGCGCGTTCCTTCCGTCGCGTCCTTTGACTGGGCCCGGGGCCGACCAACGGGAGGCGGCACTCCGGCCCCAGTTTTTACCGGTTTCGCCCGCACCATCGGACCGATAGATTCCGTCATGCCTAAGAAAACGTGCGCTGGCTTTCACGCGTGGGCCTCTGGCGGCTGCCGCCGCAGGTCTCGCTCGAACTCCATCGGCGGTCGATAGCCGAGCGCCGAATGGAGTCGCTTTTGGTTGTACACGCGCTCCAGGAAATGCTGGATCGAAGCCCGCGCCTCGGCCAGATCACGGTACTCTTGCCGGTGCACCTCCTCGTATTTCAGCGTCTTCATGAAGGATTCGCACGCCGCGTTGTCATAGGGATTCCCTTTCCGGCTCATGCTGATGGTGATCTGATGATCCTTCAGCAGATCGGTGTAATTCTGGGAAGCGTACTGAATGCCGCGGTCGGAGTGATGCACTAGACCGGGCGCTGGAATGCGTCGAGCGAGTGCCATTCGCAACGCAGCCAGCGTGAGTTCGTCTTCCAAGGTGCGATCCAGCGCCCAACCGATCACCCGTCGGGAGTAGGCATCCAGCACCACCGCCAGGTAGACGAACTCGGTTTCCAGCCGGATGTAGGTGATGTCGGCGACCCAGAGCTGATCGATATCGGTCAACACCAGGCCGCGCGCCAGATTCGGGTAGACCGGCCGCGTGTGATTCGAGTCGGTGGTCACCACGAACTTCCGCCGGCGCAGGCAGAGCAGATTGTCCTCACGCATGATCCGGTATACGCGCTTGTGATTGACCTCCCATCCACGCCGCTGCAACTCGGCGGTGATGCGCGGCCACCCGTAGCTGGGGAATTCCAGGGCGATCCGCTGGATCTCGTCGCGCACATCCAGGTCGGCATCCACCGCCGGCGGCGCATTCTGCCAGCGGTAATATCCGGCCCGGCTGACGAACGCCAGCCGGCACATACGGCCTAAAGGAAGCGGCGTAGCCAACCTCATTTCTTTTTCGAGGTACGGGTAGACGAGCCGCGGGTAGTCAATGCTTGCAGCTTGCGCTGCTCCTCGACATGCTGCAAGCAGCGCCGCAAAAAATCGATCTCCAGCGCCTGGCGGCCGACCTTGCGCTCCAGCTCGGCTACCTGCGGGTCCTCGGCACGGCGCTGCCCCTTGCCGGAAAACGCCGTCGCCCCGTAGTCCCTCAGTTCCCGTTTCCAGCGGTGCAGCACGTTCGGGTTCACCTCGCAGGCCCGCGCCACCTCGGCCAACGAGGCCCCCAGTCCCAGCCGCCGGACGGCCTCTTCCTTAAACTCCTTCGTGAACTTCCGTCGAGACAATCCCATGACTCAATTCTCCATTGAATGAAAAATGAGTCTTAACCGGTTGTCTCAGTTTAGGGGACAAGTCCAAACCGTGACGATCCCTCCAAGCGTATGGTTCTCGCCGAGCTGGATTCCCATCCCTACGTCGATGAACGGAATACCCCATTCTTCCAGTCGCTCCACGATTAGCCGCTTGCCCGTACCCTTATCGATGCAGACGAACACAAAGCTCTTGTCCTTGAGTAGCTCAATCGTGTGTTCATCGACGATGCAGTCGTGAGGGATAATCCCCTTCCGCATCCGCGAGTACGTGCCCTCGAGGTAATGAACCTTCATCTGCTTTTTGCTCAGGTCATCTAGCGACGCGGCTCCGGGGCTTCTAAACGCATTATGGTTAAGGAAGAAATCGCTGTCGAAAAGATGAATCTCTGCGACGGGCGTCTTGGCAACGAAGTCAAGCACGTAGCCGCCTACTGCGCCTACACCGACGATGGCAATTTTCAATCCTTCTAGCTTGTGATTGGCCGCGACGATGCCAGATTTTGTGGCCGCAGTATCGAGGTATTTGAAGACCGAATCATCCTCTTCGTCAGGCACGACAACAGGATGAGTATAGGCCGTAACAGTGTTATCAATTGCCTGGGCCGGGCTGCAAATGATCGCGATGTACGTTTTGATCTTTTCGTAGTAATCCGCGTATTTGCCGGGCGTCGCCCCGATTGTAGGCTTCCTCGAAATCTGGTGATTGGGGGTGAGCCCCTCGCCCAAGGCTTGGTTTGAGTTTGGGCTGACTCCCGGGAGCGTGGAGCCCTGCTCGTCACAGGGCGGGTCGCCCACGAAAAAAATGACGTGCGACTCCGGAGGAATGGTCGTCTCGCCGGCGAGGTCCAGCACTGATGCAATCGTGCCGCGCTTGATCTCCTTGGCAGCGTTCACATACGGAACGCCGCGGACGAATAGGTGCTTAGACTTGCCGATGGAAATGTCCAAGCCCTCGGCGCGGAGCCTGGAAAGGTCGGGATTAAGATTGACCAGTTTCTGTGACATCGAACTTCATCCCGTTTTGGAGCTGAACGCTCTTACCAGGAGTAAGGCTCCCACCCTGGTTGCCGTGGCTCCAGGTGACCGTGAAGAACGCTGGGGGAACGGGATTGAAGGCCAATGCCACGACTTGTTCGAAGGAGATTGATGGTCCGGGTACCTTTTTTGGTCGCCCATTGACGATGATATTGAACTCGTTTTGATTCATAGCGCTCACAGGTCCTCCTGTACGACTACAATTCCGCGAAGAGTCCACACCGGAGTGGCGACGCTCTCGCGCCACCTGTTTCTTAAATGGAGTTGTGTTTCCCTCCTGTGCTATTTATATCACGTTCGCGCGGTTTCGACAAGTGACTTTTGTTTTGCAATAATGCATCTGGAGGTAACTATTTGCCACGACGGCCATTAGCAAGTCTCGGAGCCCTGGTTCGGGAAAAGCGAGACAAAACGAAACTGCGGGAGGCGGCATCGGAAATTGGGATCAGTCCGGCCACGCTTCTCCGCGTCGAAAGTGGTCGCATCCCGGATGTGGTGACGTTTGGAAAGCTCTGCCACTGGCTCGGAACTGATCCTAGTACTTTCCTTGGCACTGAAGAACGTCCGAAAACATCTGCCCAGCCTGCCGAGCTCGTCAGCATGTCAGCGCATTTCAAGGCTGACCGCACCCCCAAGCCGGAAACGATTCAAGCCCTTGCAAAAATGCTGCTGTTTGCGGCCAACCCAATGATCAAGGAGCCGAAGGATTCGTAAAAATCATGAGCTTCTTGGAGCGAGGGTTCAAAGCCTGGGCTGAACAACTCGCGTTGGGTATCCGCCGAGATATGGGGCTGGCGCCGCACGCACCCCTACCGCCATCATCTCTCGCTCAATACCTAAATGTGGAATTATGGACGCCTCACGACGTCCCGGGTTTGCCCAAGGATGCCCTTGATCAATTGTTGTATCACGACCCTGACGGATGGTCGGCAGTGAGCTGCTTCGTAAATGGCCGAGCCGTGATCATCTACAATCCGCGTCACTCTTCAGGACGGCAAAGCAGTGACCTTGGACATGAGCTCGCACACATCATCCTGGAGCACCAGCCCAGCAAACTCGTGCTTTCGTACGACGGTTCGATTACCATGCGCAGCTTCGACGAGAAGCAGGAAGAGGAAGCTAACTGGCTTGGCTGGTGTCTGCTTCTTCCGAGGCAAGCCCTAGTTCAAGCGATTAAGAGCCGGCTCAAAAAAGCGGAAATTGCGCAGCGCTGGGGCGTCAGCGAGCAGCTGGTTGAGTTTCGCATACGAATGACGGGTGTGCGAGTGCAGTACGGGAAGCGGTAATAGTCGGAGTGACTTCGTGAGGACTACGATTACCAAGTCTGATTGGCTCATCTCACTGGCGTGTCCAGCAATGGCTTGGCATGGACTGCGCGCCGATCCGGTCGCTCCCTCAGAAGCCGAACAGTTTCGGATGCAGCAGGGGCAAGAAATCGGCGGGTTGGCACGCAAACTTCACCCCGACGGTGTGATCGTTCCGGCCACTGCCGGGAAGACACCCGCCCAAATGACTCGGGAATGTCTGGCAGACCTACATAAGCAAACATTTTTCGAGGCGACGGTCGCCGTCGGACCCTTCGTGGCTAAAGCCGACATTCTCCGCCGCCACGATAGCGCCTGGCACGTACTAGAAGTGAAATCCCGGTTTTCCGATGGGGAGCGCATTCAAGACCTTGTCAACGACATCGCTTATACCGTCATGGTGTTTCGGCGCGCCGGCTTGAATGTCGATAGAGCATCCCTCGTCTTGTTGTCTCGCGATTTCCGGTTCGGCGACGGACCAGACCGGTTGTTTGAGACCGTGGATGTGACCGCTAACGTGATGAAGCGGGTTTCGGATTTCGAAGTAACGAGCGATGAGACCGCCAGACTTCTTTTTCAAATGACGCCTCCCGCGCCAATCCTGGTCTCCGCATGCCGTGAATGCCCTTTTTTTGACACGAAGTGTCTCGGCGCCGGAATTTCTCATACCGTGTTGGAAATCCCCGGCCTACATCACAAAAAGCTGAAACGCCTCTCGGCGGAGGGTATTATTGACCTGGCGCAGCTCCCGGCTGATCTGGAGTTGAACGAGAACCAGCAGCGCACCGTCAATTCGGCGCTCTCCGGCAAGCCGATTATCGACCACAGGCTGGGGAAGGCATTGGCAACCATCCCCTGGCCCTGCCACTACCTCGATTTCGAGACGGTCTCAACAGTCTTGCCGCTATATAAAGGACACGGCTGCAACCAACAAGTGCTCACGCAATTCAGCGTCCATCGCCGCGAAACCATCGACGGGGAGCCCGAGCATCGAGACTATCTGGCCGATGCCGGGCAAGACTGTCAGCGGGATCTCGCCGAGTCGTTGATTAATGCCCTCGACGGCAAGGGCGCCGTTGTCGTCTACAGCAGCTTCGAAAGAAACCGTATTAAAGCGCTGCGCGACGCTTTCCCCGACCTGGCCGCGCCCTTGAGCATTATCCTCGGCCGCCTCGTCGACCTTCTTTTCTTCATAACGGAGTTTGTGTCCCATCCCGGTTTTGGAGGAAGCTATTCCATCAAGACCGTTCTGCCTGCGCTCGTCCCTGAATTGTCGTACAGAGGCCTTGCAATCCGGGATGGCGATACAGCGATCACGCGATTTGCGCGAATGGCACGTGGGGAAATTCGGGGCGACGATATTGTACCGACCCGTCAGCAGCTTCTGGATTATTGCAAGTTGGATACACTCGCCATGCTCCGTCTGCACGGAGTCCTGCAGGAAATGGCAGTTTCCGCCGCATCCGGAGCCGCAGACTGACTGAAACCGGCCCGCCTTCAATTCATCAGACGTCGTCAGCGGTAACGACCACTTGGAAGTCAACTCCGATGGCTTCGAAATGCTTCTGCCCACAGCGAACCTTATCTGCCTCACTCGTTCGGAGCTTCAGGAAGTCCTTGGTGCCCTTGGTTTCCCTCACCAGATAAATCGCTTGCCCGTCGTGTTTCAAAATCGCCCAATCAGGATTGTATTTGCCGACCGGCGTATCAACCTCGAACCAGGAGGGCAGTTTCACGAAAAGCTTGATGTCCTCGCGCTGATCGAGTTTCCGGGCGAACTCCCTTTCCACCTCGGAGTCATAGACCACGTATTCGTAAAGCGAATGCTGAACCTGCAGAGCGGTGAGATAACTGATTAGCTCCTCGTTCTTGAAAAGCATCATCTCCCACTCGGCGTCAGGCCCATCCCCGTTCATGCGCTCGTACTTGATGCCGTCAACGAGAAGGCGATGAAGTTCGTACTTGAGGATGGCCGCCACCGCGTCCATGAAGCGCTGTGGGTCCGTGAAAAATTCCGCGAGCCTGCCGGATTCTTTCAGGATACGCACCAACGTGGAACGGGTCAGCTCCGTCTCGTTCTGAAGGTAAGCAAGGATATCCGGCGTCGGAAGCAGCGCCGGGGAAACCCGCTCTTCCGCCGCACTCATGGCCGTGGCAGCGATGCCACCACGTTTCACATCGAGCTTACCAATGTTCACGAGGATCTTCGGGGCCTCGATCTTCTCCATTCGCTTCAAGCCTTCAACCGCACGTCGCACCAGGACCTCGGTCTCGAACTCGACGCGATAACTGGTTTTTGGGTTGATCCGCTCCCAAAGCGCTTTGAAGTCGGGGCTGAGCTGCACTTCCTTCCTTAGCCTGTTGGGTCCTTCGTCCTGATCTTTCCGGACGTGGCGCTCGATCTGGTAGGACGCCAGCAAGTCGGTCACCGCCGGCGCTAAATCGGCGTGGCCTTCGGGCAGATCGATTTTGAAACCGGGCTTTTTAGGGTCGAACGCGGCTTGGATGCGTCCGTCGGCGTCCAGCATTTTCTGTTGAACCAAAGCCTCACGTATGATTTCGGCGGCCTCGCGGCCGATCGGCTGCTCCTGCCCATCCACGACGCGAGTGAGCCGGGCCATCGCCGTCAGCGGCACCTTGCCGAATGTCACGCCGCAATCTTCTTCGTACTCGGTCTGGAGGGCACGCGCGAAGTCTTCATAACTCTCGTTGGCCATCACGAGAAGCTTGTTCACGGACTCATCAAACACACGCTGCCCGTTCTGATCGACCGGAAGCCGCAGACCGCGCCCGATCTCCTGGCGCTTTTTCAAGGCGCTGCGCGTTTCATTTAGGGTGCAAATCTGGAAGACGTTAGGATTGTCCCAGCCTTCGCGAAGTGCCGAATGGCTGAAGATGAAGCGCAGCGGCTCGTCCGTCGACAGCAGCCGCTCCTTTTCCTTCATTATGAGGTTATACACCTCGTCGTCGGCCTGGGTATCGCCGCGTGTATCCTTGAAAACGCCCTTCCTGTCCTGCGCGAAATACCCGTTGTGGAGAGTCTCGAACGGCAGTTTGAGCCAATCGAGCTGAGAGTAGCGCACGTCTTTCGCGAATTCAGCAAGCGCCGCTTCAAAGGCCTCGGCGAACCTTCCTTTCACCGCCTGACCGGAACTGTCGTAGTCTCGGTAATTCGCGACGCGGTCGATGAAAAACAGGCTCAGGACCTTGATTCCCCGCTGCCGGACCTGAAGATCCTTTTCAAGATGCTTCTTTATTGTGGTCTTGATCTGCGCGCGCCAGATGTCGTCGCGCATGCCGCCGGACTCTTCGCCAAGACGCAAGACACGGCCGTTATTGAACTGGATGTATTCGTTGCCCGGCTCCGCATTGATCTCGGCGACGACAAAGCCGTTCTCATATGATGCGCGCTCGCCTGAAAGTTCGAACAGGTCGGCGCCATTCTTGACCGTGAAGGATTTTTCTTTGGGCCCCTCGGGCGTCTGCGTGTGAATTCGCAGTTTGGCCTTGATGCCGTTCTTGTAATCAATCTGCTCCACCCGCACGAAAGCGTCGTTTGCACCTCCGTCCGCCCTGGCGTTCGCAACAACGATTTGTTTGACGAGCCGGAGCTCGAACGCCCGGACGGGATCAAGCCGGTAGATAAGGTTGTAGGGATTTCTGTGCGTGGCCGAATACCGCAACGTGCACAGCGGATTCAGTGCCTTGATGGCTTCCTGCGCCTTTTCCGTCGAGTCGACGCTTTGCGGCTCGTCGATGATAACGATCGGCCGTGCCGCCTGGACGAACTCGATGGGCTGCCGTCCAGAAAGCTTGTCGCTCTCTTTATAGATGACATTGCTTTTCTGCTCCTCTTCGGTCCCAGTGAAATTCTTGCGGAAGGCGTCGATGTTGATAATCAGAATCTGAAGTGTGTTGCTAAGCGCAAACTGCCGGAGCCTGTTGACCTTCTTCGCGTCGTAAACGAAGTGCTCGAAGGGCAGGTTGTTGTACAGAGCGCGGAAATGCTCCGCTGTGATCTCGATATTCTTCAAGACACCTTCGCGGATCGCGACGCTCGGAACCACGATGATAAACTTTTGAAAACCGTACCGCCGCGAAAGCTCGAACACGGTGCGCAGGTAGACATACGTCTTCCCCGTTCCGGTCTCCATCTCGACGGAAAAATGCGGGCAAGTTCGCGCCGTGTTGGCGGGACCGTCAAACAGTTCCCATGCCTCCAAAGCGGATGTGGGGTCAGCTATCTCGATGTCATTGCGCGCCTGCACATCACGGACGTTCTTCATCAGCTTATCCGCGGAAAGCAGTATCTGATTTCCGACTCCCAACTCGGTCTGGGCCTGCCCGGCAAAGATCCCGCCCCAGTCGCCCATCTGGATGACCGAGTATTCCGGCGCACCTTGCGGCTGGCCTTCGAAGAGGTCAACAGTGCCCGCGATAGCGTCAAGCTGGTAGCTCTGGTTCGGATCGAATTGCAGCTTCATGAGTGGCTCCGTCAGACCGTCTTGAAGCTGGTAACACCTTTAGTTTTGAACGTTTGGGCCGCGTTTGCTTTTAACTGGTCGTTACCTGCGAAGCCATCGTCAAGGCAAACCACGCGCTCCGGTTTCAAGTCCGCAATTCCCCGGATCAATTCGAGGGTGAGAGCAGTTTCCAGGCAAACGACCAAGGCGCCGCCCGCGACAGAGTGCACGGTTTTTTCCGCAACTTTCTTGGTCTCGACTGGCGTCGTGAGCGGGAACCCGCTCTTGAGGAGGAGTTCATAAAGAAGGTCTGCGGCGGCGCGGCCTTCACGCACATGGTTAACGTGCAAATCGAGCTGCTCTGCGAGGGCATTTGGGTCTTTCGGCGCCTCGGCATTCCAAGTCTTGAAGTTCGACTCCGCCAGTCTGAACACACGGAATCCGCGGGGGGAGGCTTTCTGACCGCCTTTAAGGTCCAGGTTACCGGCATCCTGGCTATCGAACTTTTCCATCACGCGTCGCACGCGCTCTTTACAAATATCCGCAATGGTTTTAAGTGCCTTCTCCGGTTTCGGTAGCGGCTCCGGAAGCTGAACTAGAATAAACTTCCGATTGCCACCATCCTCCGCATTCTGCGCGACGACGGCGTGGCCGGTAGATCCGCTGCCCGCAAAGAAATCGAGGATGATGTCGCCGGAATCGGTTGTGGTGCCTAGTTGAAGCAATTTCCGGAGTAATCGTGTCGGCTTCACTGTATCGAGAACATTGTCGGTGTGTTCAAAGCTTACGTATTCAAGCAATTCTTTCTTGGCTTCTTGTGTGTTACCCACATCCTCATGTTTCCAGAGCGTCTGCGGGACTATGCCTTGCTTCACCTCTGAAAGAAACCGCTTAAGGCGCGGCATATTGTCGCCGCCTTCGCCCCACCAAATGCGCCTGTCTACATCAAGCGCCTTGAACTTGTCTTCATCAACCGCCCAATACCGACCTCTTGGTGGACCTTCTATCACACGACCTGAGGGGCACTTGACACTGTATAAACCTTTACTGTAATAATTCCGTGCGGTTAACTGATCGGACATCCACGGCCCCCGAGGATCGTTGTCTGGATTGGAATATCGCGCATTAGCTTCTTCGGTTCTTGGCAGGGCTGCAGGGCTCCAGTTATCGGCATTCCGGGCGTAAACAACAATGTAATCGTGGTCCTCCGAAAAATGCCGTGCTGTGTTTTTGGGCGCGAACACTTTCTGCCAAATGACCGTTGCAACAAAATTTTCCTCCCCGAACACTTCGGACGCGACCTTCCTCAGATTAGCCACTTCACCATCGTCGATACTAATAAAGATGGCACCGTCATCACGCAGCAGATTCCTCGCAAGATATAGCCGCGGGTACATCATGTTCAGCCATTTGGAGTGGAAGCGACCATCCGCCTCGGTGTTCGTGCCAAACTTCTTGCCTTCCGCGTCGACCTGTCCCGTGTATTCGAGATAGGTTTCAAGGGATTCTGTGTAGTTGTCCGGATAGATGAAGTCGTTGCCTGTATTATAGGGCGGGTCGATATAGATGAGCTTTACCTTGCCGAGATAAGACTTTTGCAGGAGCTTCAGTACTTCGAGATTGTCGCCCTCGATAACAACATGCTCCGCAACGTCAAAATTCACGCTGTCTCCGGCGAAAGGTCGCAGTGTACCCACGGTCGGCGTTTGGATTGTCCGGAAGCAATCGGCCTTGCCTGGCCAGTTTATGCCGTAGCGTTCCTTGCCAACATCTATGGTTTGCCCCAGCGCCAGTTTCAGGCGATCGAAATCGATTTTGCCGCCCTCTGTGCCCGCCTCGGGAAACAAGCGCAAAAGTTCGGCCTGTTTATCCCCCACGAGGTCCTCAGAGCGCAGGTTCAAACGTTCTGGCTGCCCATTGGTGGTAACGTCTGTTTTACTATCGGTCTTTTCGGTTGGGGTCATCGCAAGTCACTCAAATAAGTTGCCATCGAATCATGAAAAGGTCTTCCCGTTCGGTTTTCTGGTTCAGCTTCTGACTGATATCGTCCAGAAGCCCGTCCTTCTTACGCTCCAAGTCGCGGGATGATTCATCAAATTGCTTCCAGGCCTCATTGCGCTTCGCTTCAAGCTGCCGGAGCTGTCGCTGAAGGTCGAGTTTTGTCGGCAGGTTGGGGGCGCTGCGAGCCTCTTTTTTGATTTCCTTGATCTTGGCATCTAAGTCTTCCAAGTCCGCTTTCAGCGACCGGCGCTGATCTTCCGCCCAGCGATCTAGCTTCTCCATTTCGGCATCAAACCAGACGCCGTTCTTCTCTGCGAGGCGAGCGGCGATGCGCTGCATCTCGGCGGCAATCTGGCCATCGCACTTGCCGCGGATCTCGGCATCGCAGGACGCGGCGCCGGTTTCCTCGCCCGGAACATCGAAAAGACGCCGGCACTGACTATGGTCAAGCTCGTCGCCGTTGTCGGTGAAGCCGGCAAAAAGCAGATAATCTTCGGTTTCGAAGGCTGTCAGAGCCGCTCTACTGCAAAGCAACCAGCCTTGTTTTCCCACGAGAGGCTCAACGACGGCGATGCGCTTGCCGCTGTTCCGGTAATCGAACCGGACAGCTTTTGTATCAGTCTGGACATTCCTACAAAGTGCAAGAATTCGTTGTGCGAGGGGGTGGCCGATCCGGTAAGTGTTGGCATCCTCGACCCGCTTGCCCAGCCGGTACGGCCCTGGGTGAATGCGCTCTCCCTCAAAGGGATTGCGCTCCAACACGAACGAGTAGCCGCCATGATCGAAGCGGGCATATGGGCCAAGATAAAACCGCGTGATTTGCCAAAGCCACTCCTCGAAACGGTCGAGATAGTCGCCGCTACTGACACGCACCTTTTCGACCACCTCCTGGTCGAAATTGTTCAGCAACTGTTCGCGCGCTTCCTTCCGCTTATCATCGATCTCGGTTTCGAGGTCTTTCTGAAGCTGGTCGAACTCAAACGAAATCTGCTCTGGCGTGCGGCATTTTTGATAAATGGCAACGATTCGCTTTTCGAAATCTACGCCGGATTCGATGGCGCCGAGCACTTCGTCGCTCGCGCCGAAGACACCGTTGAACAACCGGAACTTCTCATCGAGGAGTTGATAAACCCTGACATCGGCGGCATTGCTCCTATTCAGGAAGTTGACGACGACCACGTCGAACTTCTGGCCGTACCTGTGGCATCGGCCGATCCGCTGCTCGATGCGCTGCGGGTTCCAAGGAAGGTCGTAGTTGACGACCAGATTGCAGAATTGCAAGTTGATGCCCTCGGCAGCCGCCTCGGTGGCGATCATGATGGCCGCCTCATCCCGGAAATATTCTACAAGCGCTGCGCGCTTGTCGGCCGTCGGCGAATTCGTGATGACGTCCGTGCCGGCGTGGCGTTCGAGCCATCGCCGGTAGATGTCTTTGGACTTGGGATCGTTGTTGGAGCCGTTGAACAGGACAACCTTGCCGGCAAATTCCGTCTTATCCAGGATCTGATAGAGGTATTCCTGCGTTCGGCGCGATTCCGTAAAGATCAGGGCCTTCTGCTGAAGGGCCGGTGCCCCCTTGCTTTTCTGCGCCTGCTCTGACGCGGTAAAGCCGCGCCGCAATGCCTTCAGAAGAACTTCGCCTTTGGAGTTCTTGATGATGGATTTTGCCAGGCCGTGGAATTCGCGCAGCATGGCCATTTCCTGCTTCAGTTCGGCTAACTGCCCCGGCGAAAGCTGCTGTGTTTGCGTTGGCGCTTCTTCTTCGTTCTCTTCCTGCTCCCATTCGTCTTCGATCTCCGGAAAGTTCTCCAGATTGTCGGTAACCGTGTCGGCGGGAGCTGGTACTTGCTCAGCCGCGCTCGCGACGGCCTGAAGTCGGCTGGCAAGACCGTCGAGGGTGTCTGAAATCGCGTAGGTCGACGACGCCAGCAGTTTCCTGAGAATCAGCGTCATGAGTTGCCGCTGGCTGGCGGGGAGGGCGTAAAGGGTATCCTTTTGGAGATAATCGGACACCAGATTATAAAGACGCTGCTCCTCAGCGCTGGGAATAAACTCCTGCACGAGCGCGTGCCGGTTCGTGTACTTGATGTATTCGAGCACCTGCTTGCGAAGAGTCCGTTTGCAAACCGGCTGAAGCCTTTGTTTCAACTCAGCGAAATCGCTGTCCTCCGTCAGGCGGGCATATTGTGCCCGGAAACTTTTCAGGTCCCCGAAAGTGAACTCATCGATGATGCTGACCAGACCGTAAAGCTCAAGAAGGGAGTTCTGCAGCGGCGTGGCCGTGAGCAAAGCTTTCTGATAAGGGTAAACGGCTTGCTTAATGGCCTGGCTTATTTTGTTGTTCGGTTTGTATACATTGCGCATCCGGTGCGCTTCGTCAATCACCACCAGGTCCCAGGTTGTTTGCCTGACATGAGGCTCCTTCGAACGCGCGAACTGATACGAGCAAATGACAGCGCTGTCGCACTGAAAGGGATTCAGGTTCCCGGCTCGGATTGCCTCGTTGAAAGTCCGCGTCTCCAGAATGGCTGAGGGCAGGAAGAATTTGTCGGCAAGCTCTTCGCTCCACTGCTTGCGGAGGTTGGCGGGACAGATGATCAGGAGGCGGCGCTTGCGCTCGGCCCATTTTTGGGCAAGCAGGATTCCGGCTTCAATTGTTTTTCCCAGACCGACTTCGTCGGCGAGAATGGCTCCTTTCGAGAGCGGGGAGCGAAAGGCGAAGAGCGCCGCCTCGATTTGATGTGGATTTAGGTCTACCTGGGCGTTGGACAGCGCCGTGGCCAGCTTTTCGACACTGTCCGAGGCACAGCGCTTCGTCAGCTCATGCGCGAAGTATTTCGCATGATAAACGGTCAAGCTTCTCTTCTCCTGCCCCGCTTCCCCCATTGCGCTTGCGGAATCGCCGAAAGACGCTCGAATTCCCATTTGAATTGATTGTGCGTAATTATACAAGCTATGTTCCAATCCGGGCTAACGTTCGTTAAATGAAGGGGATGAGCTCCGGAAGGCGAATTTCGGGAGCACAGGTCGCCATGCTGGCTCGGTTTGGAGTACAAGCGGGGCGAGGTTGGCTTGAGTTTGCTCAACCGGACAAAGGACCTAACAATTTGAGTAGCGGAGCGTGTTGAGAGCGCCGCTGTTCCAAAAATGTTCCAATAACCCGGGATCAAGGCCCAAAAGGGGTTGCGCTTTGAGCGGAAGCAGAACCCCTGATTTGATGTAAAGGCGGTAAAATCAAACGGCTGGGTGGAACCGGTGGAGAACCTGCCGGTTCCTTACAAGCAGGAGGTCCGCGGTTCGAGCCCGCGACCGCCCACCATCCGATCCTTTGATATCAATTCTTGTGATCGGCCCATCTTCCTATCCTCACCAAAAACGCTGAAACGTATGTTGATACTAGCCTGCCGGCGCTGCGCTCCGTATGGTGTCTTCGCACGATCGCCTCGGTAGCAGGGCGCGGGTTTGAATCGGTCTGAAGTGCGGGCGGTCATGAATATCTTTCACACAGACGCGCAGCAGTTCAGCAACGCTCCAGGCTTGCGCCATGCAGCCGCCCGCACGGTGGGGAGCATTTCCATCGAAGACTTCCGGGATTTGACCACAGCCTTCGTCTCCCATGAAGGTTCGCAGCCCAAGCAGCCATAATTCGGCCTGCTTTCTCGCTGCTTGCGAGTGATCGTTTACCCGCAAGTAGGCCCGCACAAACGGGCCAATGAGCCACGGCCAAACCGTTCCCTGGTGATACGCGCTGTCGCGGCTGTGTGGATCTCCTTCGTAGCGGCCGCGGTACGCTGGATCAGTCGGCGCCAGACTCCTCAATCCATACGGGGTCAGCAATTGTCGTTCTGCCACTTGCACAACCGAGCGGGCTCGATCCATCGGTAACATCTGGTGAGTCAGGCTGACTGCGAGAATCTGATTCGGACGGATGGCGCTGTCCCGGTGGGCGCCATCCGCCACATCGAACAGGCAGCCTTGCGATTCGTTCCAAAAGAGCGGAGCGAAAGCACTCCGCGCGCGGTCGGCCATTTCGGCGTACCGGTCTCGGTCTGAATCGTGTCCGTATTTCCCTGCCAGGTCTTCCATCACGCGAAGCGCGTTGTACCACAGCGCCTGGATCTCGACGGGCTTGCCCTGACGCGGGGTCACCACCCAATCGCCGACTTTGGCATCCATCCAGGTCAACTGGACGCCCGGCTCGCCGGCGCGCAGTAAGCCATCGGAATCCACACGAATCCCGTAGCGCGTGCCTCGTTCGTGCCAGGAGATGATTTCCGCCAAGACCGGATAGAGGCTCTCGCGGACGAACTCGTAATCTCCGGTCTTTTCGACCAGGGCGCTGACTGCTTCGAAGAACCAAAGCGCGGCGTCGACCGTATTGTATTCGGGCGCCTCGCCCGCATCTGGAAAACGATTCGGCAGCATGCCCCGATCCACATGCATGGCGAACGCCTGCAGAATCTGGCGAGCAACTTCCGGTCGGTTTGTCGCCAGTGTCAGGCCCGGCAATGCGATCATCGTATCCCGGCCCCAATCGCTGAACCAATGGTAGCCGGCAATGACTGTGCTTCCGTTGCCGCGCTGCACAAGGAACTGGTCCGCCGCCACGACGAGCGACCGGACGAAGTCGTCGTCCACCGGAGCACTTTCGCAGAGGGCCTGCCGGCGTTCCATTTCGCGCTCCCGCAGCGAATCGGCTGTTGATGACGAGCGCTCCTCTGTCGAAGCAATCCAGGCCGGCCGCGCATTCCGATTCAGATCGAATACCAGGACGCATGGATTGAAGAGATCTTCCTGGAAATCCAAGCCCCGGTCCCGCTCCAGGTCATACTCGAAGTTCCGATACCAGTCCCCGCTCGCCCGGATTTCCGCGTCATCGTGCGCGAGAAAAAGCGATGGCAAGCCTGCGTACGGCGTGAATTTGAGCGAGCCCGGCGCAGCCTCGTAAGCGGGGCGGAGCGCTTCATTTGCATGGGTGGTGTTGTGGTAATCGCGAAATGCGATCAGCGGCCGCAGCTCCAACGAGCATTGGGCGGCGCCGGAGCCCCGGACCGCGTATTGCACGACAGTCGTGTTCTCGCCATGCACCAGGAAGATCGATTTCTCCAGCTTCACGTCCTCCACCTCAGATACTGAAAGCCCCGCGGGTGCACCACGCCCGGATAGCGATTGGCCGAGAGTTCATGACGCCGGCCATCGATGATCAGGGCCTCCTCTACCTTCGAAAGCAACACCATGCGGCCGACCGGAGGTTTCGTAGCGGCTACGAGTAGCCCGTGATACCGGCGCGTGTTGATGCCGGACACCGTCGAGGATGCGAAGCCCCCCAGGCCATTGGTTTCGAGCCATTCGCGTTTAGCCGATACGTTGAGGTCGCGGCAGATGGTTTCGTCAAATCGAATCATGGACGCCTCACAGATCCGCGACTTCGCAGAACACCTTGATCGCGCCGTTTGGATGCGTCAGCTTGTCGAACAGCAGGGAATAGTTTTCCAACCCCTTAACGGGATCAGTCAGCAGCCGCGACAGCCACCCGGGATATTCCGCCTCGGCTTGCGCCATATCGCGGACCCCCGCCTCAAAATGCTCGCGCCCGGCATTCACGGTTCCGACCATGACCCTATTTCCCAGCACGAATTACAGATTGATGCGGTCCGCCGGCACTTCGACCCTGCGGTCGCCGCCGGTGACGCTCGAGAGCACCAGGACACCGTTTTTTCCCAGAGCCTGCATGCTTTCGAAAACGATGGGGGAGAAGCCCGTGGCCTCGAAGATGATGTCGAACGGCCCGAACGCAGCCGCGGCTTTAGAAATCGGAGTTTCTCCCGTAACGACATAGCGGGCCCCGATGTCCTCAATCAGCGCAGCATTCCGATTGGGTTTGGGGGTGAGCGCGAAGGTGGATACCTCCAGGCCGCGCATGCGCAGAGCTGCCGTGGCCAAAAGCCCGATGGTTCCCGCGCCCATGACCGCGGCGCGCCGCGGGCGCCACACCTTCAGGCGGCGCTGAATCTCGAACGCCTGCGCGATCCCCTTTTCTACCACGGTGAACGGTTCGAGCAGAACGCCCACTTCTTTCAGGCCTTGCGGAATCTTGACCAGGAAATCCGCGCTTTCGGCGTAATACTCGGCCAAATACCCATGGCGCAAGTTAATGCCGCGCTCGAAGTAGGTGTCATCCGTGGTCATGTCTGGGTTGCCGATTTGATCGTAGATGCTCGATCCGGGACGCCGCACGGTGGCCACCACATAATCGCCCGGGCGGAACTCGGTGACATTCGGACCGACCTCTTCCACACGGCCGAAGCTCTCGTGACCAATGACCAGGAAGTCGAATCCCGCCGGCGCCGCGCCGTATTCGGCGGCATTGATTTCTTTGTCGGTGCCGTCGACGCCGACCCGCAGGACCTTGACGAGCACGCCTCGGCCCGCTGCGATCTCGCTTACCGAGGGCCGGGGCATTTCGGCCAAATGGACGCTTCCGGATTTGCCAGGGATCACGGCGATGGCCTTCATGACAGCACTCCTTCCAGAATCTCCTGCGACGCGACTTCTTCGACGCGCGCCGCAGTCCGATGTTTCGAGGGCTCTCCGCTCTGCTGCATCAATTTGCCGACCAGTCCCGTCCAACCGGTCTGATGGCTCGCGCCGAGCCCCGAGCCGTTGTCCCCATGAAAGTACTCGTAGAACAAGACCAGGTCGCGCCAGTTGGGATCGTCGCGGAATAATGAATTGGCTCCGTGCACGGGCCGCGCGCCGTCCGCATCGCGAAGGAAGATGGCCGTCATGCGGCGGGATAGCTCCGCAGCCACCTCCCACAAATTCATCATCCGCCCAGAGCCAGTGGGACACTCCACCTGAAAGTCATCGCCCAGGTAATGGTGGAACTTCTGCAGCGATTCAACCAGCAGATAGTTGGTGGGGAACCAGATGGGTCCGCGCCAGTTGGAATTGCCGCCGAACAGGCCGGTGGACGATTCGCCGGGCTCGTAATCCACGCGGTGTTCCATGCCGTTCGCGGCAAGAACATAGGGGTGCTCCTTGTGGAATCGCGAGACGGCACGGATGCCAAAGGGCGAGAGGAATTCGTTCTCATCGAGCATGTACCGCAGAACGCTGCGCAGTTGCTCCTGCGTCACAAGAGAAAGCAGCCGGCGCTCCCCTTCGCCGGGAGTCTTCATGCAGGCCACGTTGCTGGTCAGGTCCTTGCGATTCTCGACGAACCACTCCATCCGCCGTTTGAAGCCGGCCAGCTTGTTGACCGCCTTCGGTTCCAGCGTTTCGACGGCGAAGAGCGGGATCAATCCAACCATCGACCGGACCTTCATGGGAATACGCCCATCGTTGGGTAAATGGAGAACGTCGTAATAGAAGCCGTCTTCCTCGTTCCACATTCCTGTGCCGCCGCTGCCCAGGTGGTTGATCGCGTTGGCGATATACAGAAAGTGTTCCCAGAATTTGCTGGCCACGTCTTCGTAGCAGGGATCCTCGCTGGCGAGTTCCATGGCGATGGCCAACAGGTTGAGGCAATACATGGCCATCCAGCCGGTGCCATCGGCCTGCTCGATGAAGCCGCCCGTCGGAAGCGGTGCGCTGCGGTCGAAGACGCCGATGTTGTCGAGGCCCAGGAAGCCGCCCTGGAAGACGTTCTTGCCTTCGCTGTCTTTGCGATTCACCCACCAGGTGAAATTGAGGCAGAGCTTCTGAAAGACCCGCTTGAGAAAATCGCGATCGCCCACGCCCCGGCGTTTCTTATCGATCTTGTAAACGCGCCAGGCCGCCCAGGCATGCACCGGCGGATTCACATCGCCGAACGCCCATTCGTATGCCGGCAGCTGCCCGTTCGGGTGCATGTACCATTCGCGCAGCATCAGCAGAAGCTGCTGCTTGGCGAACTCGGCATCGACTAATGCCAGCGGGACGCAGTGAAACGCCAGGTCCCACGCCGCGTACCAAGGGTATTCCCATTTGTCCGGCATGGAGATCACGTCGGCGTTGTAGAGATGAAGCCACTCGTGGTTGCGGCCGGAGAGCCGTTCGGCCGGCGGCGGCGAGGCCGGATCGCCTTTCAGCCAGTCGCGCACAACATAGTGGTAGAACTGTTTGGACCACAGCATGCCGGCGAAGGATTGCCGCATCACGTTTTTGGCGTCCGGCGAAAGGTGGGCGGGAATCACAGTTGCGTAGAAGTCATCCGCCTCCCGTTTCCGGTCGGCGAAGATCGTGTCAAAGGTGGGGCCAAAGAGGTCGCCTGCTGGATTTCGATCAACCAGTCGCAGGCGGATAGTGGCCGTTTCGCCGGACGCTAAAGTCAATTGGTAGTGTGCCGCTGCCTTGGTGCCCCCCTCCGCGGGATTGACGGCCTGGCTGGCCTTCTGCACGACGCAGTCGTTGATGCAGTCTTTGGCATAGCGCGAAGCGTTGGACACGCCGTACAGGCGCTCGTAATTCGTTTCGTTCTCGGTGAACAGGAGATTCGGCGCGCCTTCGTACGCCAGCCAGCGTGTGCCGAGTTGATGGTGCCAGAGTTCGATTGCCGGAGCTGCTTCCGCGGTTCTGCGCAGCATAGGCCGCCGGGCGTCATTGCCCCACGACCACGTATTCCGAAACCAGATGGTGGGCAGGAGGTGGAGCTGTGCGCGATCGGGACCATGGTTGGTCACGCGAATCCGCACCAGAATGTCTTCGGGGCTGTTCTTGGCATACTCGACGGCCACGTCGAAATACCGGTTCTCGGCGAACACGCCGGTATCCATCAATTCGAATTCGGGACTGCGTTTATCGCGGCGCCGGTTCTCTTCCACCAGGCGCGCATACGGAAACTCGGCCTGCGGATACTTGTACAGGTATTTCATGTACGAGTGGGTAGGCGTGCTGTCGAGATAAAAATACTGCTCCTTCACGTCCTCGCCGTGATTGCCTTCATTGCCCGTGAGGCCGAAGAGACGCTCTTTCAAGATCGGATCGCGGCCGTTCCACATCGCGACCGCAAAGCAGACGTACTGATGCCGGTCGCAGATGCCCGCAATTCCGTCTTCATTCCAGCGGTACGCCCGTGACCGCGCGTGATCGTGCGAGAGCGACTCCCAAGCGTTGCCGTAAGGGCTATAGTCCTCGCGGACCGTGCCCCAGGCGCGTTCAGCCAGGTAAGGTCCCCAACGCTGCCAATGCGCCTTTCGCGTCCGCGCTTCTTCGAGTCTGATCTCTTCGTGTGTCACGCCGAATAAGGCCAGATGCGCGCCAGGATATTCCAACATGCGCGCAAATTCTCAACTAAAAAAAACGCCGGCCCGAAGGCCGGCGCGGGAAGAAGGGTTTGGGGTCGAGTGGACTAGCCGCGAACGGCAGCCAGGAACTGATGCACGGCCGGGGCCAGGGCGTAAGCAATCTGCAGATTCTGCCGCGCGCCCAGGTCTGACACGACATACGCGAGAAACTGATCGGTCTCGAATCCAGCCACGTCATAGTTTTGCGCCGCGGCTTGATAAACAGGCACGCCGGCCGCGTGGTCGGAAATGGGCAGGGCTTGCATGGATTCTCCGGGCTGCCTGCGCGTAATCACCAGAGAGAGCAGGCTCGATCCGTTGGTCAGCGTCAGGTGCACGAACCGCCGTCCTTGAAATCCGCACTGATGCGCCAGAATGATCCGGTATCCCTCCGGGACTCGTGCCTTCACCAGGGGCACCAGTTCTTGATAGGAAGGACCCAGCTTCTGGGCCATTTCATCGACCGAGGGCGGATTCTTCGGATATTTCCGGAAGATGGCGCAATGGATGTGGTCTCCGAGCCCAACCTTCAAGACCGCGGAGAGACTAGTTGAAACTTTTTGGATGAAGGCATCCTGCCCGCGCCGGTCTGCTAAGTCCGGCAGAGCCGGACGGGTCCACCGCGGCAGCTCAAACCAGAGCCCGGCAGCAACCATCAAAACGGCCGCGGCCGCGGAGGCCCATCGTGTCCAGGCGAACGAGCTGTGGCTCTCCTGTCGCAACGCGGCGTGGACGCGTGCCTGCAAATCTTCGGGAACAGTCTGATTCTGCACCGCGCGTTTCAGACGGATCTTCAGGCGCGTGCGCGATTCCACTTCGGCCGCGCAGGCCGGGCACGTTTCCAGGTGCCGCAGCACCTCGTGGTTGGTTTCTACCAGCAGCTCATTATTGATGTACGAATCCATGTACCTGCGGATACGCGCGCACGTGTTTTCCCCAAACTGCACCAGTTTCATGCGGTCCGTCCTTCCAGCTTACCCTTGCCGATTCCGTACGATTGCGCGGTCTGTTCCAGCTGCTCCCGGAGGAGCTTGCGGCCCCGGCTCAAGCGGGACATCACCGTCCCGATCGGCACGCCCAAAATCCCGGAGGCCTCCTTATACGAAAACTCGTCTACGTCCACCAGCAGGACCACGGCGCGAAAGTCCTGGGGAACGCGGTCCAGCGCACTCAAAATCTCTGCGTCCGTCAAATTCTCCGCTAACGGTTCGGGCGATGCCGCCACCTGCTCGAGGATCTCCTCGCTCTCTTTGACCATCCGCACGTTGAACCATTTCCGGCGGTGATGATGGACCACGTGGAACAGAATCTTATAGAGCCAGGCCCGGCAGTTCGTACCCACTTCGAAACGGTCGAACGATTTCCAGGCTTGCAAGAAGACATCCTGCACCACGTCATCGGCCTTGGTGCTGTCAGCCAAAAGACGAGTCGCTGTTCTGTACAGATCGTTCAGATGCGGCAGGGCCGCGTCCTCAAACTGCTGGCGTTTCATCTCCAAACCGTGAATGCCGGCAAGGAGGCTGGATATTCCCGATTCCGAACAATTTGAAGCGCCTCTATTTCAGGCATTTACGAGATCTCCGGAACGTTGAAGACCCGCCCGCGGTGGATCCGATTGGGCAACCGCGGCGTCCGCCAGGCGAATACCAGCGCGCCCGTCAGTAGAGAACTCGTTTTCATCGATGCTGCTCCTTCGTGGAATCAATGCCCCGCGGCCGCCCGGTTTTTGCGTGGCGGCTGCCGGCAGCGACTCGCCACCAGGGCTGGTCCTCCCGCTGCCGCCAGAAGGCTGGCGGCCAGCACCACGCGCGGAGTGCGCACTGGCATAGCCCAGAGCAGCGCCGCGACGCCGAGGATTGCGGCTTGCCCCCAAAGGTTACGAACGCCAAGTCCCCCTTCCGCGGTCGCTCCGATCGCCATCAAGCTAGCGATCACAACGGCGACCGCTCCGCACAGAATCCGAGCCTCTCCCATTCCCAACTCCGCTCCCACCGGGAGCGAGATCGCGCGTTGAAACCCGACCCCTGCGACTCCGATCCCCAGAAACAGCGGGAGGTGCGCATACTGCCAGAGCTCGAATAGGCGTGCCTGCTTCGAGTTCCGAATGTGGCGCTCTTGGGCGCTCTTCGCGACGTCGAAGTACCACCAGCGCACTGCGAAGGCGAAAGCCATTCCTGTGAATGCCGTGGATGCGGCGGCGAAGCTCCAATACTCCTGGCTCTCAATCCCCCGCATCACTGCCGCGACGAACTCGCCGAGCAGGATGATCGTAAACAGCCCGAAGCGTTCCGGAAAGTGTGCCGCGTCTGGAGGAAACCGGCGGCTGTGCTGGGCGGCGAACCAAGGCGTCGCAAAGTCGACCGCCAACGCCACGCCCCAAAGCCAATAGCGCTCGGGAGGCTCGACTACAGCCGAAGCCACCCACAACAGCGCGGCTGTCCCAAAGCCGGCTGCGTACCGCGTGGTCAACTTGCGAGTGGCCGGCAGGCTGCGAGCGCGGAGGTACTGCAGAACTTGCATGATCCGCATCCCGGCATATGCCGCGGCAAAACCAGCCGAAGAGCGGCTGTCCAGCGCTTCTTTCGCGTTGGCCGCCATCACTGCCGCGATGAAGCACTGCCCCAGCAGCAGTAGCCGGTTTACCAGGTCGTCGTGATCGAATCGCGTGCAATAGAGGGTGTGCCCGCTCCATCCCCACCAGATCAAAACAAAGAGGAACGCGTAGCGAAGCAGACCCGCCGGCGAGTAGTCACCGCTCAGCGGCGAACCCACCTCGGCGACGGCGGCCACGAAAACCAGGTCGAAGAACAACTCCAGCCAGGTCACCCGGCGGTGCGGTGTGAAGTCGGAGGCCCAGAGCCTCGGCAGCCCGGTCATCTGCGCAATCGCCATTACTGGCAAAGGCCGGGACGGGTGCAAATTATTCCAGACAGATTATTCAAAAGTGAGACTCAATCGCACCTCAGTAAATGGACCACACACCCGGTGTGGCCAACTCAACCAGGTGCCCGTCCGGATCGCGGAAGTAGAGGCTCGTTCCGCCGCGGCTCCAGTTGACCCGGCTTTCCACGGCAACACCCCTCGCGGTCAGGAACCGCTCCCAAATGTCCACTTCTTCCCGCTCCAACGAAAATGCGAAATGGATGGACCCGCTGCTGCCGTGAGGCGGAATGCGGCCTCCCGGGATGTCGACGGCTTGCGGAGCGGCTTCCCGCTGGAAGAGCAGGAGCACATCTCGGTCCGCTACGCTCAGGGCGCAGAATCGCTCGTTGCGTTCGACGATCTCCAGGCCTAGTAGCCCGCTGTAGAACGCGATGGCGCGCCCAAGGTCTTGCACATCCAGTGCGGTCTCGACAATTCCGGTTAAGCGTGCCACGCTTCTTCCTTTGCGATGGCTGCGGCGAATTGAACGAGACCGGAGCGAATCACGCCCGCGATTTCCTCGTTGGCCAGGATGCCGCTCACATCCGGCTTCTTACCCAGGAGCGGCACCTCGACACAGGCGTCTGCAGCCACCTGAGCCGACATCGTGGTGAGTGTTTCCCGGAGCGAGGCCTGCGCGTGAAACGCACGGGGCGAGGTGTTGATGAGGGCGACTGGCTTGCCTGCGAATTCGCCCGTGCCGACCACCCAGTCCAAAGCATTCTTCAGGCTGCCGGGCACTCCGTGGGCGTACTCCGGGCTGGAGATCAAAACTCCGTCCGCGGCTCGAAGCTGCGCGCGCCAATCCGCTACCGGCGCGAGCGCGTCCTCGCCATCCAGATCGGGATTGAAATGGGGTAGCCCGCTCAGGCCGTCATACAAGATGATCTCTAGGCCCGGAGGGGCCAACCACGCGGCCGCCTGAAGCGCCGCCGTATTGGACGAGTCCGCGCGCAGGCTTCCCGAGATTGCCAGAATTCGCATACTGTGACCATTTTTTAGAGTCCGGTAAAGCGGATATCGATTCAGAGAGCGCGGTAAATCCGGCAGCACTCAGTTCGCCAGATGCCGGAAGCCCGCCGGGTCGGCCCGAAGGATCAACGTTTCGCCGGAACGCAGCACCTCGCCGCTCACTTGCATGGTCTCGCCCACCCAATCGAGCACCTCGTGCTGGAGCGGCCGGCCATCCCTTCCTACCAGCAGGTAAAAGCCATCGGTTGTCACGAAGGCGGGCGGAATACCGCCGCTGATACACCGCGCCGCGCAGTCGCGGTGGACCTTCGTCCGCCCCGGGTTCATGACGCCCAGGTAACACTTGCTATCCACGATCTCCCCGGTCAATGTCACTTCGCCCACGTTGACAAAAGAAGCCGCGGCCGGCCTTCCCTCCACCGCCTGCACCGATCCCGGCACGAGTTCCACCATCGTTTGGCCGTCGCGGTAAATGAGCGATCCCCGCAGATGGACCGTCTTGCCGCCGAACGCGCCCACCTCCGCATCCGCGCCATGCTTACCCGGCGCAACCAGCAGGTAGCGCGAATACTGGTTGCCGGCGGGACGCCCCACCAGCAAGGCGGGGTACGGCTTCACTTCCACTTCTCCGGTGAAATCGCGGTACTCCTGATATTCGAACGTGGACCGTGCGAACGGGCGTTGCGCGAAAACCAGCACCAGCGCGATCGCGGCTGCCAGCACGTTGAGCCCAGCCACGACGCGAAAGATCGTGCGCGCGATGCGCCGAGGCGGCCGCGGGGCATAGCCGACATAAAATTCGCTTTTATCGGATTCGAGCATCGTAGTCTTTCATCGCCGGAGCTTTCAAGCGGGCGGGCTCGACAAAAGTCCCCGGCGGGTTGGCCCGTGGATCAATTTGCACGCGTCCATTCCGCACTCGCACCGGATAGGTAGCCACCTTCTCCGTGAAAGGGGGCGGCGCCGCGCCGTTCTCCGGCTTGTACTGATATCCGTGCCAGGGACAGGTAATGCAGCCATCCACAATGCGGCCTTCACCCAGCGGGCCGTTCTGATGGCGGCAGACGTTCGATACCGCGGAAACCTTCCCCTCGTATCGGAACACCGCGACGCGTTCCCCGCCCGCGCACACAATCTTCGCCCGATTCTCGGGAATGGCGTTCACGGCGCACACGTCCACGTAACCCTCGGAATCGGTCACCGGCAGTGTGTTATCGGTTCGTTCCTCACGCCGCCCGGCCAGGAGGTGCAGGATCAGAACCGCGCCCAACCCTACGGCCAGAACCCCAGCCAGTAGCGGGTCGCGTTCCGATTGCAGCGCGCCGAGCATGACATGGGCCACCAGCAACGCGTACGCCAGGTAGACCGCCATGTGGATCCGCTTCCAGATTGCCGGCGTCAGATTGTTCAGCCAGAAATCATGGCTGGTCGCGGCCATGACAAACAGAATCAGCAGCGCGAAGAACCCAAGGCTCTCAAACGGGAATTGGGAAAAACTGCCGTAGCGCGAATTGCTGACGAATACGCTCACGAGCGGATTCCGGTCGCCGAGCGCATGAAACTGCACGATCGAGAATACTCCGTGCACCAGCGCCAGCAGAAACATGGTGACGCCCAGGTGCCGGCGATTGTAGAGCAGCGGCAGAAAGCGGCGGTTCAGCCGGCATAGCGGGCCGATGCTGAGAATGACATGCAGCAGCAGGATGGCCGCCGTTCCGAATCCGCGGATCAGCAGTGTTTCGGCCGTCGCATTCGGATGGACCAAGGCGCCGATGCCGGCGAACAGCGCCAGATACAGCAGTACGGATCCCACCAGAATCGCGTCGTAAAAGCGTTTCTGCCGGTTCCAACCAATCGCCCGATATTGCACGCTCATGGCATCTCCTGCGGAGTCGGTGCGCTTGCCAGCACTTCCCGATGGGCCAGGCTGTATAACAGAAGATAGCCGCCGCTCGAAGGCACCGGAATCGCGGCCCGGCGGCCCTGGTGCAGGCTGCCGGCCAGTTGGGCTTCGGCAATCGACTTTGTACCTGTCTCAGACCAATAAATCAGCGGGTCCGGCGCATCCACCGCATTTCCCCAAAGCTCCCGGCTGTCCGCCACCATTTCCGTTCCATTCGGCAGCCGGAAGGTGATGCGCTCCGTCATTCGCTCATCCGCTACCGGAGCGGGCCGCAACGCCAGGCCCGCCGCCAGCAGCGACGGAAGAACGGCCGAGAGCGCCAGCCAGATGGATCGATGCGCGCGCCGCAGAGGTCGGGTCATGATTGAGCTCGAATCCACCGGCGGAGCAATACCGGCCACAAAGCCGTAACTCCGGGAAGAAGGATGAGCCGGAAGCCCAGGCCGGCGCCGGCCGCCTGTCCGTCGATCCGCGAGACACCGCGCCAGACAAATGCAGCCGCAAACAGCGCTCCCACGGCCGCGTACCACGTCAAGGCCCGGACAAACAGTTCGGCCGCCATGTCAGGCCTCTTTTCCGTAGACCGGAATCGCCGCGCCGGTGATCTGGCTTGCGGCTTCCGAAGAAAGAAATACCGCCAGATCCGCTACGTGCTCCGGCGGAGCCCACCGCGAAAAATCGGCCGCGGGGTCGGCTTTGCGATTGGCATCCGTGTTCATGGTTCCGGGGAGAATGGCGTTCACCGTAATGCCCCGGTCTTTGTTCTCCAATGCCGCCGATTTGATGAGCGACACCAGCGCGGCTTTGGAAGCACCGTAGGCCGCGATGCCGGCCGCGGGCTCCACCGCCGCTCGGCTGGCAATCGCCACGATGCGGCCGCTCCCCGCCGCGCGCATCGCCGGGATCACGGCTCGCAGAATATGAAAACCGGAGCGGAGGTTGAGATTCATCATACGGTCCCAGGTGGCGTCATCCGTCTCCTCCACCGGCTTTCCTCCGGAAAACCCGCCCATCACGTGCACCAGGACGTCGATTCGCTGGAAGCGCTGCATCACGGAATCCACCAGTTGGCGCGTCGAGGCGGCGTCCGTCAGGTCCGCCGCCATGGCGACAAATCGCGGATTCGCGAAATCGGACGTCCGGATCGACTTCGACGTGCCGATCACGGTGTCCCCCGCCGCCAGGAAGGCTTCTGTCACGAAACTGCCGAGCCCGCCCTTGGCTCCGGTAATCAGAACGATGCGATTCTCTTCCATGGCGATTCCCCTCTCACTCTCCAGAAGACCACGCAGTTCGGAATTCCGGATAGAGCGTCAATCCGCCGCAGGCATACAGCGTCTGGCCGGTGATATACGACGCATCCTCGGAAGCCAGAAACGCGAACACCGACGCGATCTCTTCCGGACACGCCGCGCGCCCCATCGGAATATGGCTCTCCACTTCCCCGCGCGCCTTCGGGTCGTCGATCCAGGCCCGGTTGATAGGCGTCACCACGGCGCCGGGGCCCACAGCGTTCACCCGAATGCCGCGGCCGGCGTATTCGAGCGCCAGGGTGCGCGTCATATTTTCCAATCCGCCTTTGCTTACCGAATAGGGCAGGTACTTGGGCTTGGGGATCGTCTCGTGCACGCTCGAGTTGTTCAAAATGACGCCGCCGCCCGGCCGCGACAGAAAATGCCGGATAGCTTCGCGCGCGCAAAGAAACGGCCCGCGTATGTTAACATTCAGAACCCTGTCGAAGTCCGCCATTTCGATCTCCTGGCTCGCTGCGGCCTTCTGAATACCGGCGTTGTTGACCAGCACGTCGAGCCGCCCGAATTCCGAGAGCACGCCTGCAAACATCGCCCGCACCTGGTCCTCATTGCCGACATCCGCCTGTACCAGCAGCTCGCGGCGGTCCGGCCGGCCGGTGGCTGTGTATGCATCGCGCACCATAGTCCGCGTGATTTCCGCCTGTTCCGACCCGCTGCGATAGTTGATCGCCACATTGGCGCCTTCTTCGGCAAAGCGAATCGCGATCGCCCGGCCAATGCCCGACGATGCCCCAGTCACCAGTACATTTTTTCCGTCCAGTTTCTTCATGCCCGCTCCAGTCACTCGTGCAAATCCGTGATCGCGTCCCATTTATTCCGGGAATAACCGGCAATCCCCGAAGGATAAACTGGCATGAAGCTCACTCTTTCTTCTCACAAACTGGCGGCCGCCGCCGTCCTTCTTGTATCCGTGACCGCCGCATTCGCCGACAAAGCCGATCCGGTCTTCCAGGACGGCAGCGGCGTAGCCATTCGCGGCTACGACCCGGTGGCCTACTTCACGGACCAGAAACCTGTAAAAGGCTCGGAGCAATTCACCTTTGCCTGGATGGGCGCCACCTGGCGCTTCGCCACCGCCGCCCATCGCGACCAGTTCGCCGCCAATCCCTCGCAATACGCGCCCCAATACGGCGGCTACTGTTCCTATGCCGTCAGTAAGGGACACACGGCGTCCATCGATCCCGAAGCCTGGCGCATCGTGGACGGCAAGCTGTACCTGAACTACAGCAAGAGCGTGCAACAGAAGTGGGCGCAAGATGTGCCCGGTAACATCCAGAAGGCCAACCAGAACTGGCCGGCACTTCACAAATGACCGCGATAATATCTGTGAGACCACTTATGATTACCCGGTATGTGACGCTGTTCGCCGCGCTGGTTCTGGCTGGAGGATCCGCGGAACCAGCCGGGCCGCGGCGTCCGATCCTGCTGGAATTGTTCACGTCCGAAGGTTGTTCCAGTTGCCCGCCCGCCGACCGTCTTCTGGAAACCTTCGACCGAACTCAGCCGGTTTCCGGAGCCGATCTGATCGTGCTGAGCGAGCACGTCGACTATTGGAACCGGCTGGGCTGGACTGACCCGTACTCGTCTCCCTTGTTCACAGAGCGACAGCAAGAGTATGTGAGGCACTTGCACCTGGAGGGCGCCTACACGCCGCAGCTCGTCATGGATGGACAGGCGGATTTCGTCGGGAGCGACGAGCGTGCGATTCGTGCCGGCATCCTGCGCGCCGAAACACGCCCCAAAGCGGCTGTTTCGGTGCGCGCACAGCATGTCGGGTCCGAGGTGAAGGTCTCCTTGGAGGCAGGCGATCGGATGCGCCCGGCCGAGTTGTATTTGGCGCTCGCCAACGACCCGGCACAGTCGCAGGTGACGCGCGGTGAAAACTCCGGACGTACGCTGGGGCACGTCGCGGTGGTCAGAAATCTCATTCGGGTCGCGAGTCTCCCCGCGCATGGCACGTTCGCCAAAGAGCTGACGCTTCCGTTGAAGAATGAGAATGCCCGGCCCTGGCGGGCGGTGGCGTTCTTGCAGGATTCGGGAACGGGACAGATCCTGGGGGCGGCCGAGGCCCGCCTGTAGCGAATCGCGGGAGCCGTCTGTCCGGGCGGCTCGTGGCTGGACCGGCGGTCCAGTTGAAATCTTCGGAGGATGCGATCGTTCAAAACTAAGCACATCTAGGTTCGTTTGGTATCTCGGGGGTGCGCACGGATGGCATCGCCGGGAGTCGGGACGGCAGGGCTTGGGTGAACACAAGAGGAGAGGATTGTGCGAAAGGGACGCCATCCGGTTTCAGCATACTCCCAGGATCCGCGGAGCCCGATTGAGGGCGCTTTGTTTTCAGAGAGTCGGAGCCGAAAACGCGAGTGACGAATCGGCTTTTCGAAGGACCGGTCACGGATTGCTCGGACACGGACGTAAACGGAAAAGAGCGGTCCAGCGGCCAGCCGCTGCGCCAGCCAGTGCGGGCTGCTGCTACGTCGCGGCGCTGCGGGCTGAAGCTCCGCTGCTGTTGTTGATTGTCGTCGAATTCACTCGCATTCTTGCTATTCTCCATGGTTCGAAGTTCATGAACGCCGCAATGGTCGTCGCCGCCGGCCGGGCGGATTCGGGCAGAAGAACTTTTTGGGCTGGCTTGCGCTAGAGATATTTTGCGCCATTGCGCGTCGCAGGGCAGCGCTGCCGGCTGCGGCCTGTAAGGTTGTGTAGAATGGCTTTTTCGTCTCCGCGTGGTTGAGATGCCTTTAATCAGTTATCGAGTGGCCAAAGCATTGAAATTGATACCGCACCTCTTAGCGGTATTCGGGATAACGGCCGCTCTGGGGCAAACCCCACAGGCTCAGTTGGACAGCGAGCCACGGAGCTTCGAGGTCGCATCGGTTCGGTCCGTTCCTCCCGAGGAGTTGCGCACGGCAGCTGCGAAGGGATTTACGGGGATCATGCCTTGCAGTGGGAGCTTCGAGCTTACGCCCGGGCGCATCCGGATCGTTGCAGTTACAGTGTTCCGTCTCATCGCGACAGCGTATGGCCAGCCCTGCGCTGCTGCCTTGGATCTGAAGTTGATTGCAGGTGGCCCCGACTGGATTCAAAAGACTGCCTTTCACATCCAGGCGACTCTTCCTTCCGGAACGCCCGACTACAGCCTGCAACAATTGCAAAACGGTGAGGCCCCCGTTCTGGAAACGATGCTCCGGAATCTGATGGCGGATCGGTTTCACCTTGCGGTGACGCGTTCTATGAAAGAAGCGTCGATCTACAACATATATTCAGCGAAAGAGGGTCGCGTTAAGCTATCGGTGGACCAAACCCCAACGCAGCTTTCTCTTGTATCGGGATCGCGGGGGAATTTCGATATGGCTTTGGACCGAACGACCGGCATCGTTCGGCTTGTGGCGACGGCGATTCCGATTAGTCGACTCATTGCTCCGATGCAGGGCCGGGATGGCCGGATAGTGTTTGATCGGACGGGTATGACGGGCGTCTACGATATTGCCCCAACAACTATTGACGTGGGACCTTCCGCACCCGGGGTTTCGGTCTGGCCGGAGATCATGCAAGCCTTGGGCTTCAGGATAGAGTCCGCGCGCGGGCCTGTAGAGTTCCTACGGATCGATCGATTGGACCGGCCTTCGGAGAATTGAACGCACGGGGCTGACGCTCTATCCGCGACCTGCCAGCCTCATTCCATCTCAACGTCGCGAAAGATCGATTTTGAACGGACTCTCCGCCGCACAACAAAGCCCTGGGGCGCGCCGGGGGCTTTGTTCCGCTCGCGAATCAGGTGCTTATCGCCTTACCGTAGTGCTGGTTTGAGTATCCAACGGGCCAAACTGATCGATGCCAATGCCCTTGGGGGCGGTCGGGATTACCAGTTTCACCCAGACGGCATCCGGACCCTTGAAATACGAAGTCTCGGTCGCCTGGCGCAGGGCCTCGAGGCTGTCCTGCTGCTTCCCGGAGGTCGCGTTAGCGAAACCCGGCAGCTCGAACACGACCCATGAGTCTTTGGCCATTTCGCTCAAGCTGATCGTAACTTCCGGTCTTTCGGTCTTCACAACAATCTCGGTACCGGCGCGCACCGTGCTCTGATTGGCCGTGATCTGGAAGTCCTTGCCATTGCGGCTCAGGGTAATTGGTTTTTCAGGAGCAGCCGCCCGCCTGGGACCAGCCGCCCGCCCAGGCGCAGCTGACCGCAGAGCAACATCTTTCAGCGCAAGACCAACACCCCTTGTGGGTCCGGGCCTCCTGATGCTGAACTGAACGCGTCCGATATCACCCTTGCACACGGAGGCGTTCCAGGTGGGATGAATCTCGCAGGTGTCGTCCGTTGGGAAAGGGGACGGACGGATTTTCATGTATCCAGATCCTCTTGTTCTCTTGGAAATGCGTCCGTCCCGTTTTTCTCCAGTTGGTGGTCCGTGCGACCGAAGTAGACCATCGGCCCGACGTCCGGCTCGCGCCGGGGCTTTGTTCCGTTCGCGAATCAGGTGCTTATCGCGTTACCGTAATGCTGGTTTGAGTATCCAACGGGCCAAACTGATCGATGCCAATGCCCTTGGGGGCGGTCGGGATGACCAGTTTCACCCAGACGGCATCCGGACCCTTGAAATACGAAGTCTCGGTCGCCTGGCGCAGGGCCTCGAGGCTGTCCTGCTGCTTCCCGGAGGTCGCGCTGGCGAAACCCGGCAGCTCGAACACGACCCATGAGTCTTTGGCCATTTCGCTCAAGCTGATCGTAACTTCCGGTCTTTCCGTCTTCACACGGATCTCGGTACCGGCGCGCACCGTGCTCTGATTGGCCGTGATCTGGAAGTCCTTGCCATTGCGGCTCAGGGTAATTGGTTTTTCAGGGGCAGCCGCCCGCCTGGGACCAGCCGCCCGCGCAGGAGCAGCTGACCGCAGAGCAACATCTTTCAGCGCAAGACCAACACCCCTTGTGGGTCCGGGCCTCCTGATGCTGAACTGAACGCGTCCGATATCACCCTTGCACACGGAGGCGTTCCAGGTGGGATGAATCTCGCAGGTGTCGTCCGTGGCGACGCTGTCGTTCTCGCCGTCGTGGATCAGAACATAGGAATCCGGGATGCCGGTCGTCGAGCCGTCCAGATCGTGGATCGCCGCGGTCCGGTAGGCCGAAGCACTCCGGTTGTCACTGTCGAACCGGGAGTCGATCTTCGGGAAATACACGGGCTTGGCATTGATGTATTTCGCACCCTTGACGGTGTTTTCGGTGGTCACCCCGGCGCCCGTATACAACAGCCAGGTAAGCGCGCCTGATTTGCGCTGGTGGTTGTCCTGGAAATTCACGAAGGTGGTATTCACCACGTCGTGACGGTAATCGTAATACTCGTAAGCGTGGATCGGGTAATCCGGAATCAGGCGTTTCGGCAGGCTGCGGCCGTAGGCCTTTTCTTCCGGCGTTACGGGGTTGCCGATGTTGTCGGTTTCGCCCACGAACAGCGAATCCACCACCAGTGAGGTAAATGTGTCAGCGCCGAAGGAACCCGTGGAACTCGTGAACCCGATGGCATTGTCCGCCGCCTTCAGATTCCGGAAAACGTGCAGCTCGCCGCGGCTCCAGACGCCGCCATTGCGGTTCTTGTATGCGGTGAGATCCGCGAGGAGCGATTCCACGCTCTTGCTGTTCTCGTCAGCGGGATTTTCCTTGGCGATGTGCGAGGGGCCGGCCAACCCGAAGACGTTCTCCTTATTGATGTTCCGGTCCAGCATGAACCCGTCGAAGTTGGAGTGGGCAACGTTGCCCCTGAATTCCGCCATCCTGGTTCGACGCGGCCAGGTGATCTTGCTGATCTCCGTACCTTCGAACTTCCCTTGCGGGTGTTCCGGCAACGACCACCAGAAGCCATTCTCCTCGGAACCCGCTGCCACGTTGTCGATGAAGACATTGTCCGGATTGGTGATCCAGTAAGCCGCCACCGTGTTGTCCGAAGGCAGCAGGGTGTCCTTGGCGGACATGCTGGCCGCCTTGTAGGTCGCGCGATCGAGTGGATTCGAACCACCGGCCTCTCCGTTTGGGGCGAGATTGGTCGGCATGCATGCCTTTGAAGTGTGGCATTTGATCTGGATCGCCAGGTTGTGCACGAACTGGTTCCCGTGCTCCGCGCCGTCTTCGAGGAAGAAGCAGTGGCCCACGGTGTTGTAGGTCACGTTGTTTTCGACGCGCAGGAAGTTCGTGCCATGCACGGTCACGCAGCGGTTGTAGGTGTCGTGGATCGCGGAGTTCTTGATGTACTGCCCTTGGGCATCGCCGATCAGATGCCAGTGGATGGGATACCGGGCGAGCGTCAGGTGCTGGCCCATTCGATTGAATTCGACGCCCTCGACAAACATCTTGCTTCCGGCCATCGCCATGACGTGCCCGCCGTAGTAGGACTGTTCCGCGTCGGCCGATGCCTGAAGTTTGATATTGCGTGTCAGCAAGCCGACTTCGCCGCGTTCATCCACGTCGAAGGTGATCTTGCCGAAGTGCATGTACTCCAGCGGCTTGTCGAGCGTGATCGTGTTTCCGCTGACGGCGGAAATGGTTCGCCGTTCGGCCTGCCGGGGATCGAAATCCGTGGATGCGAGAACGATCTCTTCGCCGGCCTTCCAGTCAGCGGCGCTCAGAACCTCGATCGAGGTGCTGCCCTTTTCGGCCGTCTTGGCCAGCTTGGTCCAGGCGCTCTTCTCCGGACCGTGCAGGTTCAGGGTTCCGCCCATGAGCAGGATCCCGCGGTCCACGCGGTCCGTCGTTCCACCCACTCCACTGATGTCTTCGTCTTTGACGTTGTTGGTGAAGGTGATGGTGGCCTTGCGGGTGTGAGGAGCCTTTTCCGTGCCGATCTCCAACTCGCCGTGCACCATGATCCACTCGGTGGTGAGTTCAACGTCTTTATTGTTCGCGAAGCTCAGCTTGCCGTTGATCGTCAGACCGTTCAGCGGCGGGGTATTGACGTCGAGCACCACTTCTTTGCCGGCGTCGATCGTGACCTTGTCGCCTGCCACTGGCACCTTGCGGCTGGGCCATGTCGCCGGATCGGACCACTTCGTCGCCTTCGCTGCCGGCGCTGCCTGCACGATAGTGAACACGCTGACGAGCAACGACGCTGAAATCAACGCCATCAGAAGGAACGAGCGATTCTTCTTCCTCATGACAGGAACCTCCGATACTTGAAAAGACCACGATCTAGCCGTACAGGATATCGTGAAACGGATAGGTGCTTCAAAGGCCTCTCACGTTGGGGAGATGGACGCGTCTGGGGACTACACCAGTGTCCCAAGGCGCACCCAGCTTTCCGCCAGCGGTACTCTCTTCGGGCCGCGTGGACACTGGTGTCTGTCCCCGTCCTCCGTGATCTACGGGCGTTGCACGTTCGACTTCGCCAGCTCCGAAGTTCTGCAGCCGTTCCACTTCTTTTCTTTCGCGACATCACATGGGAAGACCGCGTGCCGGCCGAAAACCGCGCAATGAACTCGTTCAGTTGCGCGATCTTCTTTTCCCGCTGCGCGTTCTGCGCCTCCACCCGCGCGCGAATCTGGGTCTTCGCCAGCACCATGTCGTCATAACCGCCCGTGTACGTGATCACGGTTTCGTAATCGATGTCCACGACGTGCGTGCAGACCTCGTTCAGGAAATGGCGATCGTGCGAAATCACGATCAGGCAGCCCTCGTACTTCAACAAGTAGTCCTGGAGCCAGTGCCCCGATTCCAGGTCGAGATGGTTCGGCGGCTCGTCGAGCAGCAGCACGCCCGGATTCCTGCACGGAGATGGTACGCTGGAGAAAGGCTATGGATAATCAGGTCACCGACGCGATTTACAGCGGCGGCGTTCTCAAGCCTCTGGGTAAGCTTTCGTTGCATGAGGCGGAGCGCGTCCGGCTGATCGTCGAACGGACGGAGTCGACTCCGGAAGCGCGGCGACTGGCGCTGGAGCGGCTCCGCGCGGGGATCGCCAAGATGCACTTCCGTTCATCCGGTCCGCTCCCCGGCCGCGATGATTTGCATGACCGCGTTTGATACGAACGTTCTGATCTACTGCTGTGATCAGAACGAACCTCGGAGGCAGGAGCGCGCTTTCGAGATTCTGGCGGCCGCCGAAGATGGAGTGTTGCTTTGGCAGGTCGCCGTCGAATTTGTGGCGGCATCGCGGAAACTGGCGGGACAGGGTTTTACGGCGCCTCACGCGTGGGCGCGGCTGCGCGAATTTCTGGACGTTTTGCCGTTAGTCGTGCCTTCTCCCAAAGTCTTCGAAATTGCTCAACCCCTTCATCAGGACAAGGGCGTTTCGTTCTGGGATGCGATGGTCATTGCCGCATGCGTCGATTGTGGCGTTCGCACGCTCTATTCGGAGGATGTTCCGGCGGTCGACCTGGGCAGCACGATCCAGATCGTGAACCCATTCGCGTGAAGCCATCCGGCTGCAGGAAACGTGTGGCAGGTCGAGGAGACGCAGTTCAGGCTGATGCATTTCTTTCCGATGCATTTCTTTCGCGCGCCGAAAAAGGCCTGGTGGATGCCGATCTCGGCGGCGGTGTGCTCAAACAGCGCATCGCGCGGCCGGGACGAGGCAAGTCGCGTGGGTATCGAACGATCATCTTCTTCCGTCGCCGAGGAAGAGAAGCAGTTCAAGGAGGCGGCGCGCCACGTGTGCGGTTGGCCCGGAAACAGATCGAAGAACTGGTGAAGAACGGCGATTTTGTGGAGGTGAAAGGTGAGGAAGAAATATCGAAGTAAGGCGATGGCCGCCGTCCACGAAACCATGGAGGCGCTGCACAAAGTGGGCGCGGTCGACAAGCAGACCATGCGGCACTTTGATGATGCCTGCCTCACACCCGTGCAACTCCTATCCCCCAAACAGATCAGGGCCCTCCGCGCGCGCGAGCATGTGAGCCAGACCGTATTTGCCAATTACCTCAATGTCACGCCCAACCTCGTGAGCAAGTGGGAACGCGGCGAGAAGCGGCCGTCCGGCCCGGCGCTGAAGCTCCTGTCGCTGGTTGAGAAGCGCGGGATCGCCGCCGTCGCGTGAGCAGCCGGCGCTAACCTCTGAGTTCTATACCAATTCGAGATCCGACCTCCAAACTGCCGACGACACGTACTGGTTTCCAGTTTTCGGCTTGTGGCGTGATCGCGGGCCGGGCGGAAAAACACGGCCCGAAAAAGAAACGGCCAGGCTTTTCAGCCTGGTCGTCGGCCCGGAGATGCTATCTCCGGGGCTGTTCATCATCGAATTTACGCCCTTCTGCTATGATTGTCAATGCCCCCTAAATCATTGCGATGCCGAAGGTTATTAGCTACATCGACGGCTTCAATCTGTACTTCGGCCTCACAACGCGAGCAGCGAGAAGATGACCGACGTCAACATTGCGGTGGAACTCATGCAGGACGCCTTTCAGGACGCCTTCGACTCGGCAATTCTCATCTCAGCCGACAGGATCTCATCGCGCCCATCGAGGCAGTGAAGAAGCTCTTTCCAAACAAGCGTGTCATCGTTGCCTGCCCGCCCGGCCGTTTCTCTCAGCACCTCTGCCGGTCGGCGCATGGATTCCTGAAGATCGGCCACGGCTCCATCGAAAAGAGTCAGTTCCCGAAGGAGGTGCGCACTCCTTCCGGCTTCATTCTCCGCCGCCCGGCGTCGTGGAGGTGAGCCGATCAACCTCCGGGTTCGATAGCTCTATCGCGAAGCCGATTCTGTGATCTCGTTCTTCCTTGACAGGCCCTTGTCATGGATGCGGAAACGCCCTTAATCTTGGTTTGGTAGACTCCGGGGTGCGGGTCCCGATGAGAAAGCACTTTCTGTTCACCGTTCTTGTTGTGCCGCTGACTCTGGGTGCGGCCGTTCTGATGGTCACTAGTTTCGGTGTTTCGGAACCCTGGCGTAGCCTGTTCGTGAATCTTGCTGCCGGTTTACTTGGAAGCGTCATTACGGTCTTCTACATTGACAAGATTCTCAGAAGAAATGAGCAGTACAAGTGGACAAAGGTCAGGGGCCACGTAGGGAAGCAAGTTAATATCCTCGCAAATGCCACTAGCTCAAGTCTCAGACAAGCCTTGGGAATCAAACTGCGGATCTCACCCAGCGACTTTGCCACTCTTAGCGATTCGCCCGTGTCAATAGCTGAGTGTAAATTCGCTGCCGACTCCAGAGGTCGGGTTTAAGATGCAGTTACCTGAGCGGAGGATAGAGCAACGCAGGGATGCGACTCGAGCGCCGACTCAGGGGCCGAAGTGACAGGGGCGGCAACGCCGCCCCGTAGACACTTTGGCGCGAAAGCGTAAAATCCCGGGAGCGCGAGGGCAGAGCCCTCGCATAAAGAAAAGCCTCTTTCCTCATTGACCTGCCGCCATGGGGACGACCTTCGCCGCCGATTCCTCGGCCGGCGCGTCGTCGAACAGCAGGTACGCTTTGTCGTCGGTCAGCCAGTCCTCGTGAATTTCTACCAGTAGCATGCCAATCAGCCTGAGGCACGCGCCGCGGTGCGGGAAGATCCCGACTACGCGGGTGCGGCGCCGAATCTCGCGATTCAGTCGCTCCAAGGGATTGGTGGAGGAAATCCGGACGCGGTGGCCGACCGGATAATGCAGATAGCTCAGCACGTCCTCGATACCGGCCTCGAAGACTTCCATGGCCTTGGCAAACCGGTCTTGAAACTGCTTCACCAACTCCGCAGCTTTGGCTTTGGCGCTCTTGTCGTCGCGCTGCACGAACACCCCCTTCATCGCCTCGCTCACTTCCGCCTGGCCGCGCTTGGCAACCTGCGACAGGACGTTGCGGTAGAAATGAACCTTGCAGCGCTGCCACTCCGCTTTCAGCACCTTGCGGGCGGCGCCCTTTAGGCCGCCGTGCGCATCGGAAATGACCAGTTCAACCCCGCTGAGCCCGCGCTCTTTCAAGCTCTTGAAGAACTGCGTCCAGCCCTCCTCGGTTTCGGCGGGAATCACATCGAAGCCGAGCACTTCGCGCCTGCCCTGGGCGTTGACTCCCGTAGCGATCACCACCGCCATGCTCTCGACCCGATCATCCTCCCTCACCTTCTCGTACAGCGCGTCCACCCAAACGTACCGGCTCTCGCCCAACGCCCGTTCGCGGAACTGCCGCACCTTCTCATCCAGCGTCGCGCACAACTGACTCACCTGGCCCGCCGACACGCCGGCAATTCCGAACTCCGCCAGCACGTTTTCGATTTTCCGCGTACTGACGCCCTGCACCACCGCCTCCTGAATGACGCTGATCAATGCCTGTTCACTGCGCTTCCGGTGCTCGATGAAACTCGGTACGTAACCGCCCTCGAGCACCTTCGGCACTTTCAGGCTCAGGGTGCCGAGCCGCGTATCCCAGCGCCGCTCGCGGTGCCCGTTGCGGTACCCGTTCCGCTCCTCGGTCCGCTCATGCGGTTCGGCGCCGATCTTCTGGGCCACTTCCGCCTCCATCAGGAAATCCAGAACCATTTCCGCCATCGCTCGCACCGGGTCTTCGGCCGCACTCGCGGTCTCGACGAGCTTGTCCGCCAGCTCATTCCGGTCTATTCTGTCTTTGGCCATCCGTTCGTTAGCTCCTTTCGTGAAAGCTTCGACACTTCCACTGGAGCCAGCAGCGGCTGGCCTTTGTCAAGACCTCAATTTACACTCAGGATTTTACGCGGCCAGCGATTCCGGGCGTTCGCGAGTAATGATGATCGAGCTAATTGAAAAGCAGCTTCTCCCTGCAATCTACGGGTTGTCCCAGATGAACCAAGATGGCTGGCGGACCCTTGCGAATAACATGGCTGGAAGCATGAAAGATGCGGAGCGGATTCTCAGCCTTTTCTCCGGAAGTCTCGATGCCACGATCATTGGGCTAATTCTGGACATACACGAAAAAGCACGGGCATTGTTGTCTACATATCAAACTTGGCCGGACATGCTGGGCGTTCCTTTTTCGGAAATGAAGCCGAACAATCGCGGAGAGTCGATGGTTCCGTATTTCGAGGCAGTCTACCGCCTAATGAGTCAGGATGCCGAGCAACTGCTGAGAGCATGCGCCAGTCTGTTGCAAGAAATCGACGTGCGTCTTCCGGAGGTAAGGCCCTCTACCCCGGGACCAATAGCTCAAAGCCCAGATCGGTCAGCCTGAACGCCCCCTCGGTCTATCGTGGACAGAGCTTGATCGGATCAGGCTGATACATTTTTCGCGGCGATTCTTCATTGCGGCAAGTGCAGAAGTATGTCCATCCCACACAGGATAGGGCCTGAGCCAAAAAACCAGTTGGGTCATTTCTCCGTCGTGAACCGAAAACCCGTCAGGACACGATTATTGAGGATGACTACGGAGTGATACTTCTTGCCCCGGATACTCTCGAAATAGAAGTGAAGCTCGCACTCGCCCGAATAGGCGTTCACGGGTTCGGGCATGGCGATTCGTTGACCTGGCATCGCGTTTTGAAGATAGCTTCGGTCGGCGGATTTCCGTTTTGCAGGCTCTCGCTGTTCAATGGTGTATCGAATATTGAGCGCCACGCCATTGCCGACATTCTGAAGGACAAAACTTCCCTCATCGTCCTGCAAGATAGTGTTGCCCACCGCGAGATCGAGAGAAAGAATCGCATCGGTCGCTTTCCGCAATTTCGCGGCGAGGGTGAGACATGGTTTGGCGAGGGCCTCCAACTGCTCCTCAGCGGCCTTTCGCAATTTCCACGTCTCGATGGCGTACCAGACGAGAGCAATCAAGGTGAGCACACCAACGATCAGAATGCCGAATTGAATCTGATGATCGGACATATCAATCGTTCAGTTTATGTTTTAGAACCTGAAAGCGGGTCCACAGAAAGCTGATAAGGAGCACTATGCGAAATGCGTAGTATTCGATGAGGTCGAACCAGTCAAGGCCGGGCGGTGGCGACTGCACAATCGTCCCTCCTTGCGTTCGGATTATACCAGGCACCACATGCGAGGCACTCAGCAGGAACTCGACAATTTCAGCGGACAGCTTTCACTTCTGCACGAATCGAGAGTGAAGGAGAGTTACAAGGAGGCCTGGCAGAAATGCCAGCTCGTGAAGGATGGGGAATTGTACCTACTGATCGGGGTCTCGTCGGCGCTGGGTACGGCGCTACACGAGATCGGCCGCCGTCTCCCGTGGCTGGCGGTTAAGTTCCCATGGCTATTCGGATGAGTCGCCATCGGGAACAGTTCAGCTATAGCTCATCGGAATATTCGCCTATACTACTGCTGAAAGGCGGTCCAGCGAAGGGATGACGTTTGACGAAATCGAAAGGGCGAAATCGAAGACGCTAAGAAGCGAGGCGAAGCAGTGTTTTGAGTCGGCTCAAGAAATGGCGGGCGGCGCTTGGGAGCGTCGGGTAGCGAAACTCATGGAAGCGCAATTCTACATGAGCGAGCTCGATCGGCGGCATGACAGCTGGATATCGCTTCGCGATCTCATTCTCGAAATCGTGGTGATAGTTCTGATCGGTGGCGAAATATGGCTCGCCTGGAAGCAAGGCAAGGATGAGGACACCCTGATGGACAAACAGAATGCGGTTCTCGCCAATCTGCAAACGAGCTCATCCGCGACCGCTAACACATTGGGAAAACTGGAGACCACTACGGAGGTCATGAACGGCGCCATCCAACGGCAACTGGGTATCCTGTCGCAGGTCTCTCTTGCGATTACGTTCGACATTGGGCAAAGGCGAATCAATATCACTAACAATGGCAATCAGAACCTGGAGCTTTGGGGCAACAGATTGGCGGATCAAAAGCCAACCATTGACAATGAACCGCGCATCATCCCACGCGGAGGTTATTACTACCTACTCGCCGGTAATTTCTACAAGGAAGCAACCGAGAAACTGAAAGACAAGCCGGAGAGTTTTATACCTTTCGAGGTGTACCTGAAAGATGATACTGGAAGTGAATTTGTAGCCAAATCGCAGTTCTTAGCCCAATGGGACGGCGGAGTGTTGCAACTGCACTCGCAGACGACATCGATCGAAAAACGGCGCTGGGGCAAGCGTCTCCCGTAAAGAGCGGCCTCTCGACGAACGCCCAACTAACCGAGAACGGAGAAGGACGCCCCGGTCTCGGGGCAATACACTTCTCGTCGAACAGGACTTGTCCGCCGCACAAAAAAAGCCCCCGGCCGGGGACTTTTTTCACTTCGCGAAACAGATCCTATCGGCTGACCGCGATACTGGCTTGCAGATCCGTTGGACGAACAATCGGCAACGGAGGCTTGGTCACCACCAGTTTGACCCAGAGGGCATCCCCGCCCCTGAAATAAGACGTCACGTTCGCCTTGCGCAATGCGTCCATGCTGGGCTGTTCCGTTCCGGAGGCTGCTTTGGTGAAACCCGGCAGCTCAAAGATGACCCATGACCCCTGGTCCATTTCGGCCAGACTGAGAGAGACTTCCCGTCTTTCGGTCTTCACCAGGATCTCGGTGCCGGCACGCACAGTGCTCTGGTTGCCGGTGATGTGAAATTCCTTGCCATTTCGAACCAGCGCGATGGGCGCCTGCGGAGCAGGACGAGCGGCCCGAGCAGGACGAGCGGCCGGAGCGGCGCCAGCGGCTGGACGATTTCCACCGATCGAAGAGAGGAAAGCGAACCGAGCGGTCCGAGTTTCGATATCGACTGTGCCTGGAAGTTCTCCTCGACTGTCCGAGAGATTCAGGCGACCGACATCACCCGTGCACACAGAGGCGTTCCAGGTGGGATGAATCTCGCAGGTGTCGTCAGTGACGACGCTGTCGTTCTCGCCGTCGTTGAGCATGATGTGGGAATCGGGAATGCCGGTCACCGAACCGTCCAGGTCGTGGATGGACAGGGTCCGGTAGCCCACGCCACCCCGGTTGTCGTTATCGAATCTGGAATCGATTTTCGGAAAATACACAGGCTTGGCATTGACGAATTTCGCACGGCTGATGGTGCTTCCGGTACTGACCCCCGAGCTCGCGAACATCAGCCAGGAAAGCGCTCCCGTTTTTCTCCGATCGTTGTCCTGGAAATTCACGAACGTCGTGTTCACCACATCATCGCGGTAATCATAGTATTCGTAACCGCGGATCGGGAAATCCGGAATTCGCCGCTTCGGGAGGCTGCGGCCATAGGCAACTTCCTCGGGCGTCGTGGGATTGCCGCGATTGTCGGTCTCGCCCACCACCAGCGAATCAACCAGCCGTGTTTTAAACCGTGAGCTGCCGATGTCGCCAGCGGCCGGCGTCATGCCAATGGCATTGTCAGCGAGTTTCAAGTCGCTGAATACGAAGAGGTCGCCCCGGCTCCAGAGACCACCATTGCGGTTCTTGTAGCTGGTCAAGCTCTCGAAGTGCGTCTCCACCACTTCGCTCTCCAGGTCAGCAGGATTTGCCAACGGCAGGAACGGGATGGTGGCCAGACCGAAGGTGTTGTCTTCGTAGATGTTCCGGTCGAACATGAACCCGTCGAAGTTGGAATGGGCCACGTTGCCTCTGAATGCGCGCAGCGGCGTTCGCCGCGGCCAGATGGTCTTGCTGACGGCCGAATCCTTGAACTTCCCTTGCGGGTGTTCCGGTAGAGACAGCCAGAAACCGTTCTCGTCGGAACCGGCCGCCACATTGTCTATGAAGCTATTGTCCGGGTTGGTGATCCAGTAGGACGCCACCGTGTTGTCCGAAGGCAGCAGAACGTTCTTGCTGTGGAAGCTCATTTCCCTGTAGGCTTGACGATTCGCATAGTTGGCGTCTCTCTCTCCGTTGGCGGCGAGATTCGTGGGCACGCAGTCCAATGTCGGATGACATTTGGTCTGGATTGCCAGGTTTTTGATGAATTCGTTGCCGTGCTCGATCCCGTCTTCCAGGAAGAAGCAGTGGCCCACGGTGTTGTAGGTCACGTTGTTTTCCACGTGCAGGAAGTTCGTGCCGTGCACGGTCACGCAGCGGTTGTAGGTGTCGTGGAGCGACGCGTTCTTGATGTACTGCCCCTGTGCGTCGCCGATCAGATGCCAGTGGATGGGATACCGGGCGAGAGTCAGGTGCTGGCCCATTCGATTGAATTCGACGCCCTCGACAAACATCTTGCTTCCGGCCATCGCCATGACGTGCCCGCCGTAGAAGGACTCTGCCGCGTCTGCCGATGCCTGCAGTTTGATATTGCGTGTCAGCAAGCCGACTTCGCCGCGTTCATCCACGTCGAAGGTGAACTTGCCGAAGTGCATGTAGTCCAGCGGCTTGTCGAGCGTGATCGTATTTCCGCTGAGGGCCGCAATATTGCGCCGTTCTGCCTGCCGGGGATCGAAATCCGTGGATGCGAGAACGATCTCGTCGCCGACGCGCCAGCCGGCCGCGTTCAGGACCTGGATCGAGGTGGCGCCGGCGTTCGCTGTGCTGGACAGCTTCGTCCAGGAATTGGTCCGGTCACCGTGAAGATTGAGGGTTCCGCCCATGAGCAGGATCCCGCGGTCCACGCGGTCCGTCGTTCCACCCACTCCACTGATGTCTTCGCCTTTGACGTTGTCGGTGAGGGTGATGGTCGCCTTGTGGGTGAAGGGCTTGGCTTCCGTGCCAATCTCCAGCTCGCCGTGCACCATGATCCACTCGGTGGTCAGCTCGACATCTTTGGTATCGGCGAAGCTGAGTTTGCCTTCGATGGTCAAACCGTGCAGCTCCGGCGTGCTGACATCGAGGACGACATTCATGTCCTTGCTGATGGTGACCACCGCGTCTTTGGCGGGCACCTTCTTGTCAGGCCAAGTGGACGCGTCCGACCAGCGCTTGGCCTTCGCCGTGGAAGAAGTCTTCTGCTGAGCTTTCGAGGCGGCATACCCGCCAAGGCCGAAGAGGACTGGCACCAGCAAGAAGAGTCGGAACGAACGACGATTCAAAAACATGAAACCTGGCTCCTCGGTGTTTCGTGTAATTCGCTTGGCCACTATTATCTTTGCCCTGCCTGCGGACTGCAAGGTGAACCTCGGCCTTCTCCAACGGACCCTTCGGCGAATCCCCCTCGATGTACTCCAACAACAGGTCGTCCGGCCCGACATCGTACAACGTACAAATATGCAGGAGTTTCGGGGACGGGCTACGAAACTCCCCAACTCCCGTGCAATTGAGTTCAGGGGTTGAGTCGGCTGTCCCCGAAACTTCCGAAACTTCCCGAAACTTCCTCGAAACTTCCTGCGGGCGGCCCGGGCGTCCGCCAGCTAATCCACTGTCGAACCGCGGCGGGCGGAGGCGACGACTCGCGAGACTTCGAGTTCGTCGAAAGGCTGGGCGAGCACATCGTAGCCGCCTAGATTGAGGACTTCGGCCCACAACGCATCGTCCGCGTTGCGCGCCGTCACGATCAGTCGCGGCGCCTTGCCCAAAAAATCCCTCCAGTCGCCGTCCGGCAAGGAACTCTCGCAGATCACCACAGGGGTGGTGTGCCGCGACAGGTGGTCGAGCGCTTCCTCCGCGCTCTGTGCCGGCGAGACAGCCCACCGGTCCTTTCGCAGAATCCCGGTCAGCGTGTCGCCGGCCTCCGCCGTCGCACAGACCAACAACACTTCATTCCTATTCACGGCCGCACCTCGCATGAATCGCTCCTATGCGCTGCCGGCTGAAACCCATGCATCAGGCTCCAGCCGGGTCCTCGCGCCATCCGCCGCTCTTAGCGCACCGCCATAGAAAAGCTGGCCTCGCCCAACAGAACTTGCGCCCAGGCGCAATACACCTGCACCTTCACGATGTCCTTTACGTATGAGGGAACTTCGACCTCGCGCTTCTCCGCATTGGTGCCGAGCGTCCCTTTGATCTTGAACGCGTCCAGTGTGTAGATGTTGCCCTTCGAATCCACCACACGCCAGGTCGGGGCCGGCGTGTCGGGCACCTTGAAATCGTCGGAAACGCGCAGCATGCTTTTTCCGTTCACATTGCTCAGCGTGACGGTGCCGGTGCTGGCCTTGGGCCCCTGGAAGGGGCCGGATGTGTGCGAATCGAGTTTTGCGGCGACAGCGCCTCCCACGAGGACGGCGGCCAGCGCGCAGACAGACAGCAAGCGATTGAGTTGTTGCATTTCAGTTCTCCTTCAGTTTTGGTTTGTTTTTATGGCTCCGCGATCTGAACGGCATGCCCGTCGGGATCGCGTACGACGAACGACTTTCGGAACCCTGCCTTCGCATCCGGGAGTTCGACGACTCCGCTGGAGACGAACGGTGCTCCGGCTTTCCGGAGAGCGTGCGCGGCTTGCGCCGCATCGATCCCCGAGAACCTGGTTTGCCAGTGGACAAGGTCATTGGCCTTCTCCTCCGGCGGATACGGCCTTCCGTCGCGCGGCGCCAGGTACTCCAGGAACTCCACGCCCGGCCCGGAAGCCGCTCTCAACGATGTGATGTGCAGACGGGCGCCGAACACATTATTCAGATGCTCCTGTTCAACGCCGTAGTTCTCGCTCTCTCCCGCCACCGTCATGCCCATCAGGTCGCGGTAGAAGCGGAGGCTGGCCTCCGTGTTCGACACGACGATGGCTGTGTGATCGATGCCTAGAAACAACCGATCCCCGCCGCGATGCCACTTGGCATCGCCTTTGTCCGTTGGGAATGCCAGAATCTCCAGAAAGTGTCCGTCGGGATCGCGAAAATAGAACGCCTGGATCCCGCCGGCGTTTTGGTTCCAGTCCGGCAGCCGCTGCGGGCCGGACGATGCATGCTGCACCTTGTTCTGCCGCAGCCAGGCGTATGCCTTGTCCATGTCGCTGACGATGATCGCGATGTGCTGGAACCAGCGGTCATTCCCGCGAGAATCCGCCGGCACCGGCCGGCCCTTCGGCGCCAGGTATTCGATGAGCTCGATCTTTTCGTCTCCCAGTTGCATGCGCGCCGCTCGTATTCGCAATCCGAAAACGCCTTCCAAGTGTTCATATCCCTCGCCGGCCCCTTCATATTCCGAGATCTCCTGAAAATTCAGCACTTTCGAATAAAAATCGACGGACCGGTCCAGATCGGAGACGGTCATGGCGACGGAATCGACCACCGGCGCGGCGGCAAGCGCCGAGGCCAGCAGGGCCGCGACGATCACGGAACGAAGCAAGCGCCGCATCTCAGTTCATCCTCTCCGTGAGGTGATCGCCGACGCGCAGGGCGTTGGCCATGATGGTCAAGGCCGGGTTGACCGCACCGCTCGAAGGGAAGAAACTGCCGTCGACCACATACAGGTTGTCCACCTCGTGCGCTTTGCAGTTGCGGTCGAGCGCGGAGCGATTCGGATCATCGCCGAACCGGATCGTCCCATTCTGGTGCGCCACGCCCGCCAGCGGAATCCGCTGCCCTACATACAGGCTGCGGCTGAACAGGCCTTGGTGGCATTCGTGGCCGTGAACCGGGCAGGCGGACTGTTGTTTCATGAGCTCTTTCAGTTTGGCGGTGAGACGCTTGTGGCCTTCTTCATTGTTCGGCCGGTAGCTCAACACGATTTCGCCGCTGCGATTGAGCGTGACCCGATTTTCCGGATCGGGCAGGTCTTCCGAAGTCAGCCAGAAATCCAGCGAATGGTTGGCCATCAGATCGAGCGTGAACCCCGGCGCAATCGCCGGCGCGCCCGCGCTGAGCGTGATTCCGTCCAGCTTCCCGACAAACGAAATGTGCCCCATCGGGTATTGCCATTCCGGGGAGCCGAAGTAGAAATCGTTCACCGAGAGGGTCTTCTGAAAGACCGTCGGGTTGGGGCACTTCGATACGGCCATCAGGACCGAATTGAGGTGGCCCATATAGTGCCGGCCCACGACGTCCGAACCGTTCGCCAGGCCGTTCGGATGCTTGTCACTGGCGGATCGCAACAGCAGCGCCGCGGAATTGATGGCGCCGCACGAGACCACAACAACGTCCGCCGAGAATTCCTGGACCTCACCCTCTTTACGGACGATCACCTTCGTCACCTCGCGGCCGGAGGCGCTCGTTTCCAGCCGCTCCACATATGCGCCGGTCAATAGCGAAACATTCGGATGCTCGCGCGCCGGATCCACACCCAGCACCTGCGCATCGGATTTGGCATACAACAGGCAGGGAAACCCGTCGCACGTGTTGCAGCGGATACATTTGCTCGCCTGCGGGTTCTTCTCGTTCAACATCACGCCGAGCGGCGTGTGAAACGGCTTGAGACCCATGCGCGCGAAATCCTCACTCAGCTGCTGGATGCGTGATTCGTGACTCACGGCCGGAAATGGGTACGGGCACTTCGACCACGGCTCCGTCGGATCTTCGCCGCGATTTCCATGCACCTGATAAATGTGCTCGGCGGCGTTGTAATACGGTTCCAATTCGTCGTAGGAAATCGGCCAGGCGGGCGACAATCCGCCGTGGTGGCGGAGCTCGCCGAAATCTTCCTTGCGCAGACGGAATAACGCCGCGCCGTAGAACTTCGTGTTGCCGCCGACGTAATAGTTCGTGTGCGGGTGCAGCTCTTTCCCCTCACGATCGCGCCAGGTCTCTTTGGTGTTGTATTTGGACTCGACGTTGACCGCGCGCATGCTCCAGTTGTCCTTCTCGCGCGGCACATAGCCGCCCCGTTCCAGAAGGAGGATTTTCTTGCCGGTAGGAGCCAGCTTGCGTGCCAGGGTGCCGCCGCCGGCGCCGGTACCGATGATGATGACGTCGTAGCGCATTACTTCAGAGCTCCGTAATTGCATCGAAAGATGCAGCGTTGATCGTTGTGGTGGTGCAGCTTGGCGCAAAATACCCGAACTGCGCCATGCCGCGAAACGTAGATGCGGCCGGCCAGAAGCATGCCTAGGACCGGGGCCGTGAAGTAAACCCAGAGCGCCTGAAAGCTGGCGGCCCAAACCGACGAACCGAGCGTCCGAGCAGGGTTCATGCTCATACCGGACAGCGGTGCTTCGATGGAGATGTATATGGCTACGAGCGTTCCCGCGACCATCGGTGTCCACCGGTTCAAGTGTCTGGAATTGGAGAAAGTCAGCACCGCGGTGATCATCAGGAACGAGATCGCAAATTCCGCGCCGAATGCGACCCACGGTCCGTTGGACCCGGGCGTCGTGGCCGCGTAGTTGACCGCCGGATGTCCGAGTGCCGCGCCGATCAGCAGACTTGCTAAACCGACGCCGGCGATGCTGCCCGTGAACTGAGCCAGGACATAGAACAATGCGTCCTGCGCGCGAATCTTGCCCAGCGAAAAGAAGGTTAGCGTCACACTCGGGTTCAAATGTGCCCCGGAACGTTTCCCCCAAGGGGAGTGGAAGATCGAAAGGGCCGTCAGGCCCATCGCAATCCCAGTCAGCACGCGCCGCAGCGTTTCACTGGGAAGAGCCGTTCGAATGGGCGAAGCCGGATGCTGCAATAGCACCGTAAAGACGCACGCCGAAATCATGAAGCAAGCGAGCTCGGCAGCCTCCATCAGGTATTCCGGCCAATGTTGCGGGACGGCCGCAACCGGGGTTTCGACTGTTGTGGTCAGCGTTTCCATAGCCGCTTGTCAACTCACTAATCCCAAGTGGGGAGATGAATATTCCGGCTGCCGCGGGGAAGAAATCAGGCGCGCGCGGCGTGGGCCGGGGTCATCGATGCAAGTTCCGTGCGCAGGTATTCCCGTCCGCGGCTCAGGCGCGACATGACGGTGCCGATCGGGATGGACAAGGTGTCTTGGATTTCCTTGTAAGAGAACTCCTGGACATCCGCGAGCATCACGACCTCCGCATACCGCTGCGGCATCTTGCGAAGCGCGGCGAGGATCTCTTCATCGGTGAGGCGGTCCGGGATTTCCGTCTTCGCTGCCAGGGTGTCTTCCAGGATCTGCGGATCCTCAGCCAGCCATAGCCGGCTCCACTTTCTGCGCTGGTGGGAGACGACGTGAAACAGAATCTTGTAGAGCCATGCGCGGCAGTTGGTGCCACGCTCGAACCGGTCAAAGGATTTCCAGGCCTGCAGCAGGCACTCCTGGACGGCGTCTTCGGCCTCCGCGCGGTTCCGCAATAAAGATGACGCCATGCGGAACAGATCGTGGGTGTGCGGGAGAGCGAAGCTTTCGAAACTCTCTCGCGCCTCGGCCTGTTTATTCAGCGTTTGCATGACCGTTATCGCGGGGTAGGACGGGATCGCACGCAGAAGGATTCACAAAATTCGGCGGGGCGGTTTGGAAACCTCCGCACCGATGCAGTAACCTCTTTCTAATGGGTGATTTTGGGGAAATTCCGTTAGATGCGAGTAGTGTCGCTCTAGCGGTCTTCCGGGAGAATTACGGTTTCGTTCCCCGCCTGTACAGGGCCCAGAGCAGCCTTCCGCGTCTTGTGGAAGCCGAAGCGGCCCTCGCGAGTGCCATCCTTTTTCAACACACGACGCTCACTCGAATCGAAAAAGAATCGATCGTGCTGGCGGAGGCCGCGGGCCGCGGCAACAAGTATAGCGCGGCGCTGCAATGGCAAACCCTGCTGCTGCTCGGCGTGTCCACAGAGCGGCTGGCTCAGTTGACGAGCGGCGATTCTCCGGCGGTATCTGCGCCGGCGCTCGACCAATGCCTGGCGGCGGCCTGGGCAAGCTTCATTTGCACTCTGGCGGCGGGCTTATGCGTAGACCCCGATTTTGCGCCGCCTCCGCTGCCTGCTTGCGCCGCGGCGAGGGCTGCGCCTGGAATTTACAGAGGTGAAATGAATGGGTCCCCCGATGGATCGGCCTTCGCCTTCTTTCGCGAGCACCTGGGTTTTGTTCCCAATCTGTTTCGCGCCCAGGCAGCCCGCCCCGCCGTAGTAGAAGCGGAAGCCGGGTTGATCGCCTCCTTGCTTATGACCGAGGACGCACTGACCATCCGGCAGAAAGAGCTTGTGATGCTCGTGGCGTGCGCCTGGGACCGGAATGAGTACGGCCTGGCGCTGTGGAGCGAGCTTCTGCGGCGCGCCGGAATGCCGCTGGAAACCTGCGACCGGATCGCCGCCGGCGACATAGCCGGCCCCGACAAGCCCTTACTGGATTTTGCCGCGAGACTCTCGGCGGGCGAGTCCGACCTTGCGAGCCTACGCGAGCACCGGTGCACCGGACCCCAGATTCTCGAGGCAATCGCCGCCACGGCTCTGGCAAAGTTCCTGAATACGTTACAGATCGGGCTCGGAGTAGCGCCCGATTTCGAGCCCCGGCCGGTAGCTTGGCCCTCGGTTGAAAATATTTCGAATCTTTCGGCGGAACAACCCCGTCCTACTGACGAATGGGTTCCTGTAGACCCGGATCTGGAGACCGTGAATGCCGTCCGGAGCGGAAATATCGATGCCTTCGAACAGCTCATCGAACGCCACAGCCGCCGCGTTTACCGGACGCTGGTGGGGATTTTAGGAGATCCGGAGGATGCGCGAGACGCCATGCAGGATAGCTTTTTGAAAGCTTTCCAGCACTTGGAGAACTTTCAAGGCCGCGCGAAGTTTTCGACCTGGCTGGTCAGTATCGCCACCAACACCGGCCTCCAGCGGCTTCGCGAACGCAAACCGCTCGAGAGCTTGGACGAAAGTGGGCCGGAGGCGGAAGAGACCTTTCGTCCGCGCCAAATCCGGGCGTGGACCGACGACCCGGAGCAATTGTACTCGCAAGCGGAGCGGCGTAAATTGATCGAGAGCAACGTAATGAAGCTACCAGCAAAATATCGAATCGCGGTAGTGCTGCGCGACCTGGAACTTCTCTCGACCGAAGACGCGGCAGCCGCGCTCGGACTCGAAATCCCCACTCTCAAGACGCGCCTGCTCCGCGGGCGGCTGATGCTGCGAGAGGCCTTGGCGCCGCATTTCACCCGGCGGGGTAGCGAGGTAGCCAATTGATCAGCTGCGCCGACTTCATGGCCGAAATCGGCAACTACCTGGAGGGAGATGCAGCCGTCGAGGTCCGGCATCAGCTCGAGCAGCATCTGGCGCACTGCGTGACCTGTCAGGTGGTGGTGGATTCTTCGAAGAAAACGATTCAGATCGTAACCGACAGCGGCTCGTTTGATCTGCCCGATCCCGACCTCAAGCCCATCGCGAGCGAGATCATGAACAAAATTCGTAAGGAGCACGGCAAAACATGAGTTATCTGCGAGAAGCGCCACTCGATGAGACGAACTTTCCACCGTTCGCCCAATTCAAGAAAATTTACGGATTCATCCCGAATCTGCTCCGGGCTCAGACGTTGCGGCCGGATATCATCGAGGCGCAGATGGCTCTGGGCGGCGCCATCTTGAGAACGCCGGGCGCCCTCAGCCGTAAAGATAAGGAATACATTTTTCTGGTCTGCTCCGCGGCGAACTTGAGCACATACTGTGTGACCGCCCATTGCGAAATTGTCCGAGCGATGAAGTTCGAAGGACCGGACGCAGAAGAGATCGCCGTGAACTTTGCATCCACCAACCTTCCCATGGTGACGAAGGCGCTGCTCAGCTTTGCATCCAAGTTAACGACAGAGCCCACGAAGATCTCCGCCGCCGATATCGACGCACTGCGGACGTATGGCTATACCGACGAGCAGATCCTTGAGGCGGTGCTGATGGTTTCCTGGGCAAAGTTTGCGAATTTCAATGCGTTCGGATTGGGCACCCTGCCCGATTTCGACACGCTGAAAATCAAGCTCTATCCCAAGGAGCCTGCCCAATCGGCGGCTGGAGAGGGCGCATGAGTTTCGTGCACGAAGAGCCGTTGACCGAAGCCAACTAGGCGCCGTTCGCAGTGGTTGTGGGTCTCGCAAAATTTGCGAATCACATCGCGTTCGGATTGGGAACAATGCCCGATTTCGACACATCCAAAGTCGCTTTCGCGACGATGCCGGCGGCCGGCTGAAACGCCGTTGTCCCTCCGGAATAAAAAGCCATGGTGGCGGCATTAGCGAAAGAGGGCGAACTATGCACGCGGCCGCAGCCGAGCGACAGGAATACCTGATTGGCGTCAACATTGCCTGGCTCCGTCAGGCTCAGGGGCTTCTCAACCGAATCAGCGACGCGGACCACACGGCTTCGCCGAGGGGCCTCGACCCGCACAAGGCAGGCGGCCACCTCCGGCACGTCCTGGAATTCTACGAATGCTTTCTAGCCGGACTCGCGAAAGGGCGCATCGATTACGACGCACGAAATCGGGATCTCTCGGTGGAAACCAGCCGGCGGGCCGCGCAAGCAAGGATTCAGTCACTCATCCATCGCCTGGCGGCCGAACCGGCGTTGCGAGTAGATTCGCTGGTCGCGGTCCGCATTGAGGATTCCGACGGCTCTCGAATCTCCGAGCCGTTTCTGATCTCGTCGGTGGGCCGCGAGCTGCAAGTCTTGAGCAGCCACTCCATTCACCACTTCGCTCTGATCGCGATGACGCTTCGGGCTCTCGGCGTAGAAGTGGACCCCGACTTTGGCGTGGCGCCCTCCACGCTGCGCTATCGGGCATCCCAGGCCGCCGCGGAGGCCGCCTGATGTGCACCGTCAGTTGGATCTATCAAGACCAGGGCTATCACTTGTTCTGTAATCGGGACGAGAAACATACGCGCCGCCCCGCGCTCAAACCCCAGTTGCTGTCGCGCGGCGGCATGCGGTTTATGGCGCCGATTGACGGCGATTTCGGCGGCACCTGGATCGCGGTCAATGAGCTTGGACTATCGCTGGCATTGTTGAATCGAGGACCGGCGTCTCCCGCGCAACTCAGCCGGGGGCTGCTCATCATGAATCTGATCGCAGCGCCAACGTTACCGGATCTCACCGAACGCTTCGCGGCGAGCGATCTTTCCGATTTCGCGCCGTTCACTTTGCTGGGTCTGGCGCCGGGCTTGCCGGCCGCGCTGCTCACATGGGATGGACGGATAGCTTCCAATGTGGCGGATGCCGACTCGCAAATGCCGCTGGTCTCTTCGTCGGTCGACCCCGAGGCTTGCGAGGCACAAAGGCGTGCCACGCTCGAAAGCATCCGAGCCAAGTCGCCGGAATTGCGTCCGGGCGCTCTGCTGGCATTTCATCGCTCTCACTGGCCGGCGCCAAGCGCGCACTCGGTCTGCATGCATCGCGATGATGCGCAGACTGTCAGTTTCACTTGGGTAACCGTCGATGGCGCCGGAGCGAACATGTACTATGCGGCAGGTTCCCCCTGCCGGTCGCTGGCGGGCGAGAGTCTTTCGTTCGCACACGCCACCAACCCACAATTGCAATTCGCATAAATTCTTCAATCGCTCGCCGGATACGCGGCCGCTTCGTGGCGGTATCGCGCCCAGTTCTTCCACACGGTGGCCAGCGGTGTAACGCTCAGGCCGCGCTGCCGGTTCTGGTCCGCAATGGCGAAGATGATCTCCCATTGGCGGAACAGCGTGCGATAGGCGTTCCACAGCGAGTTGGAGGGGTCGTAGATGCTGGTAGCCTCCGACGCGACTCCATTCAATTCGACTATCTGAAAGCCCTGGCCGGCTTGCAACGATTCCTCGGAGGTATAGCGAAGATCGTAACGTCCGACGAAGAACCCGGGAACGGATCTCGAAATTCGATCGATGGTTTCTTCCAGTTTGGCGGAGTAGAGGCGCCGGCCATCAAGAAAGATGGCACCCTGGCAATGGTTACCGGCCTCGACCAGCCGGACGGTCTCGCCGGCGGCGACAACCCGGCCCCGCTGTGCTGCCCATCTCTCCAGATAGACGTTCGCCAGGATAGAGGCCCGCTCGTCGCGGTGAATGAGTTCCTCGAGAGTATGGCGGCCATCTCCCTCGATGGACGGGAACACTTTCTCGGTGATTGCGAAGATTCTACCCCTGTCTTCGTTCGGAAAGCGGCAGTAGAAGATGCCGGCCTCATAAGGGCCGGGAATATACCGCTGGACAAGCAGGTCTCGCGGGAACCGTTCCACGTAGGCGCGGGCCTCTCCCAGGGAGTGAATCACCTTGAACCCGGCGCCCCTCTGCCCGACGTCCGGCTTGAAGACGAGCGGAAACCGCAGCCCATGTTCGGCCATCAGCCTTCCGACTGCAGAAAGCTGCTGCTGCGGTGAATGGAACGGAACGAAATGAGTGCCGGCCACGAATTCGCCGTGACACCGGCTCAATTGGGCCAGAGTCTCAAATTTGGACTCTCCGATCAGACCGCCCGTATGCATGCCGGGATTGGCGAGCGTCGGCAAACCGAAGCTGCGGTACCGGATTGCCAGGCTTGCGTACTTGAACAGCACAGGCACATAGAAGGCCTGCATCGGCCAGAATTCCCAGCGCAAAATCTTCTTGAACCTGGCAGCCGGCGCGCCAAATGCAATCCGCTTCAGCAGCTTTCGGAACGGCCAGCCGATGACGGCCGCCAGTGCGGCGCACGCCAGAAGCTTTACAGTCTCCGACCGGAACATGTGAAAAGCAGAGATAGCCATCATCCCAATGTGATAAGAAAACCAGAACAGGCCCGCGACCCAGAGCGCGCACGCTCCCGCCGTGACGAACACGAACCGCCGGGCCGGCACTTTCAGAAGGCCCGCGGTCAGGTAGGTCGGCAGCCGGGTCCCGGGGATCATGCGGCTGATCAGGATGGCGAGCGTTCCGTGGTCTTGAAACCACCTCTCGCTCTTGGCCAGGTCGATGTTGTTGCCGGCGAAGCGTCGGAACCAAGACTTCCGCAAGACCGGCCGGCCGAAGTGAAGCGCCAGGAAATAGAGGCCGATGTCCCCCAGCCAGATTCCGGCGAAGCTGCTCCCGGCCGCCCAGGCCAGCGACACCATGCTGTTGACCACGAGGAGCGCCGCTCCAAGAACCGCCAGATCTTCCAGAACGAAGGTAAGTCCGAAAATCAACAGGGCATGCGCCGCATCCGGGTGAAGCATGGTCACGCCCTCTTCACCTGCGCGGAAAAGAAGGTACCGACTAGCGGCAATTCGTGGCGGTGCAGGGTCAGAACCGCGGCCGAGCATACAAAGACGGTCACGGCGAGAGCAAACAATTCACCATGATCGCCGACGGCCGGCAGCCTGATTCCCAGGCGCGTCAAGTGAAAGAAAATCGCGCCGCTGATGACGCCCAGCGAAAGAATCGCTCCGTAGGCGACCGTCGATGGAGTGAGCAACAGAGCCGCCGCAATGAGCTCGGCCACGCCGGTGCCGATCCGCCCCCAGGGTTCCAGCCCGAGCGTGCTGAAGATGTACACCGATTCCTTAGCCGCGGTGAATTTGAAGAACAACGTTTGCAGAAGGATCACTGCCGCGATGCCGCGCAGCGCCCAACTCAGAATCATGAAACCTTTTCCGTGTGCCATGTGCTTCCCTCGCCCGAATATGCCGCGAGCGGCAGCGGATATTCCGAGGGCGCAGGACTCTTGAGCCGTCGCGCGACTGCCTGGCCGAGGTAGCGCTCCACCAGCTTGGAATCGGTTTTGACCAGGTCCACGACAATCAGCCCGTCCAGGACATCGGCGAATTGGGGATCGACGTTGAAGCCCACGAGTTTTCCGCCTAGCCGCAGGTACTGACGCAACAGCACGGGGATTCCGCCCTGGCCGGGATCGATGTCCGACACCACGGCCGAGAGGTCTTCGACGTCCAATCCTGTGTTGCGTTCCGGGCTCTGCCGGAACGGATTGCGGGCCGCCACCAGGCTCTTGAATTCGGCCCACAACGCGTGGCGCTCCAGGAACGAAACGATCAAGCGGCGCGACAGAGGCTGGTATCGATTGCTGATGCTGACCGGGCCGAACAGCACGCGATACCGAGGGTTTCGAGCCACGTAGGCTCCGATGCCCTTCCAGAGCTGCAAAAGGGGCTGGAAGCCGCGTTGATACTCCAGGCGCACGAACGATCGCCCCAACTCCAGGGCCGGACCCAAGCTTTCCAGAAATTCGCTCCCGTAGCGGAACAGCGTAGCCGTGTAGAGGCGGGTCGTTCGATCGGTGGCGGCCAGCCGATATGCGCCGACGACTTCCCGTTTTTTTTCGTTCCAGAGGAAGAGATGGAGGTAGTGGCGATCGAACTCGTCGAGGTCCACTGCACGACCCGTGCCTTCGCCGGCGGCGCGAAACGCGATCTCGCGCAGCCTGCCGATCTCTTCGAGGGTCGACGGGATCTCGTCCGCTTGGGCAAGGTAAGTAGAAAACTCCGCGTTTCCGCCGAGGCGGCGCTCGGGAGCGAGCGCCGCGATTTCCCTGGCCATCCGCTCGCCGGGCACGGCATCAATCACCGCCTCGGCTGACCGATCGCGGCGCCCAGGCATCGGCAACGCCGTTCGGGGCTTGTAGCTGTTCCGCGAAGCCAGCAAATACGTCCGCCAACGTAGGTATTCGGTGCGCTCTTGTTCTGTCGGCAGCGACAGAATCTTCTCCGCGGGGATCGCGTTCCCGATCCGCACGTCGACCGCGCGTCCGCGCTTGTTGAGAAGTTCCCGCCCCAATAGCAGCGTCGAAAGCCTCGGGTGCAGCAATCCTGCGGCGTGGAAGAGGAAGCTATTGGAAACGCCCAGGTAGATGGGAACCACGGATACGTCGAGGCCGCGCTGCCGCGCCAGGCGCAGAATCGCTGCGGCACCTGGGTTCCAAGGGGAGTCGGTAACTGAGCGAGTTCGCCAACAAAAGCGGGAGACTTCGCCTGCTGGAAAGGCGACCAGCAGCCCGCCCTCAGTGAGGACTCGGACACACTTTCGAATGCCCGCTGCGTTTACCTGTGAAGCCGACTTGCCGCCGAACACATCCGCGGGAATCAGCAGATCGCGAATCCCGGGGATTGCCGCAAGCAGGCGATTAGCCAGGATTCTTACATCGTCACGCAAGGAGGAAAGCAAGGTCGCCAGAACCGCTCCATCGAGGAGGCCCGTAGGATGATTGACCACTACGAGCACCGCGCCTTTGCGCGGAACGTGGTCCAGGTCTTTCTGGGAGATCCGCGTTTCGATGGCGAGCGCCCGGAGCAGCCCTTCGACTAAGGTGCGATCCGTGTGAGTCCGCCGCAGTTCGTCATAGGTTGACGCGATTTGCCGAAAGCCCAGAACCTCTTCGATGATTCGCGCAATCGGCCGCGGCACCGACTCGGGGACGAGGCCCGGCATGCACGGATTGCGTAGCGCGCAGTCCATTCATACCGTACATGCCGGGAGAGGCGGCTGTTATTCCAAGGCCCGCCTGACTTTCCCGCGATATGCTCTTTTCATGGGCGCAGGCACAAAAAGGCGGCAAATTTATCCACATGGCCAGTAATCGCCTGGAGGGCATTCGTGCCTGCATCTTCGATGCGTATGGAACTCTGTTCGACTACCGGTCGGCGGCTTCGCGCTGCCGCGACGTGCTTGGGGAGAAATTCGAGCAGGTCAACGCCCTGTGGCGCGAGAAGCAGCTTCAATATAGCTGGCTGAGGGCCATTGAGGGGCGGCATGCGGACTTCTGGCAGGTGACGGGCGAGGCACTCGACTTCGTCTTAGAGACGGCCGGCATCGCCGACCGCACCGTACGGGACCGCTTAATGGCTCTATATCTCAAGCTCGACGCCTTTCCGGAAGTACCCGATGTGCTGAAACGTCTCAGAACGGCCGGGCTCAAGACCGCTATCCTATCCAACGGCTCTCCTCAAATGCTGGATGCAGCGGTGGGGAGCGCGGGCATCGGCCCTCTCTTCGACGCTGTTCTGTCGGTTGAAGCCGTCGGTGTGTACAAACCCGATCCGAAGGTCTACCAGCACGCCATCGATCGGTTGGGACTCAAGCCGGGCGAAATCGCCTTTCAGTCTTCCAATGGCTGGGATGCGCATGGCGCGTCGCTGTGCGGTATGCGCGTGGTCTGGTGCAACCGCTATCGCCAGCCGCGGGAACGGCTGCCCGGTTCTCCGGATTTCGAGATCACGTCTCTCGCGGAACTCCCGGATCTCGTCGGAGCATGACTCTCGATCGCATCAACTCTTCGAGGTTTTTCGATCGAGCAATTCCTGGTCACGTTCAGAAAACAAGAAATGTTGAAGCGTGAGCGGCAGAGCGAAGGGATTGTCGCGGTTTGATCGAGAGCAGGTGTTTCGCACCGGAGGGCCATGCCGGCGCGATCGGCGCGCATATCCGCAATTTTCTTGGGCGAAACAGGCCGGTCTGACTCACAAGGAATAAATATGTTCGCGATTGTCATTGAACGGTATAGGCGGTCGAAGAGTCTTTGGGATCGAATGGGTGGGCGTCGTCAAGCCCGTTGATCGCGCGAAGCCGCATGCCACTCATCACAGTCAAGGAGAGTTCACAACCATGCCGAAAATTGTTCGCTTCTATCAAACCGGTCCCGCTGAGGTGCTACAGATCGAAGACCTGCCTCAGCGACAACCCAAAGACAACGAAGTTCGACTGAGAGTGCAGGCCATCGGCCTGAACCGCGCCGAAGTCATGTTCCGGACGGGGGTGTATCTGGAGACGCCCGTGTTTCCCGCCCGCCTCGGCCTGGAGGCTGCGGGCATCGTGGATGCGGTCGGCGCCGGAGTCACCAATGTGAAAATCGGGGAGCGTGTCAGCACCGTGCCTTCTTTCTCGATGAGTTCGCACGGCGTGTATGGCGAGGAGGCGATTGTTCCGGCTCACGCCGTGGCGCGCTATCCCTCCAATCTTTCTCCAGTCGAGGGCACTTCGGTCTGGATGCAGTATCTCACTGTTTGGGGCGCGCTTGTGCATCACGGGAAGATTCGCCCAGGGCAGAGCGTGCTCATCACGGCCGCGAGCAGCAGCGTCGGACTGGCCGCGATCGAGGTCGCCAGGCTGATGGGCGCGCGGCCGATTGCTGTCACGCGTACGTCGGCAAAGCGGCAAATTCTGCTGGACTTGGGCGCCGCTCACGTCATCGCCAGCGCCGAGGAAGATTTGCCGGCGGCGGTCAATACGCATACCGATGGCAAGGGCGCTGAATTGATTTTCGATCCGGTGGCCGGCCCTTTTCTGGAAACGCTGGCACAGTGTGCGGCGTCTGGCGCACAGATCATCGAGTATGGCTGGCTGAGCGGCGCGCCAACGCCATTCCCCCTGTTTCCTGCCTTTCAAAAGGCCCTCACGGTGCGCGGCTATACCTTGTATGAGTTCGTGCACGACCCGGCTTTGCGCCCGAAAGCAGAAGCATTCGTCAACCAACATCTTGCGGACGGCGGGCTCCGTCCGAAAATCGATCGCACCTTCCCGCTCGCTCAAATCGTTGCAGCGCACCGGCACATGGAGTCAAACCAGCAGATCGGCAAAGTCGTGGTCACGGTGGGGGACTAGCCCGTATTCTTCCATTCCGGTTCGAAAGACCGTCCGGCCGGCAGCGCCCAGGTGGCGCCCGATTCCAAACGACGTCGCCGTGAAAGCGGAACGAAACCGGTCAACACATCTGAGCCGACATAATGGCCGCCAGCGCCGCGGGACCACCCCGGCCGTGCGCCACCAGCGTGAAGTGTTCGCGCCGACCATAATGAATCGCCGGCCCCTCCTGCCTGGCAGACACCAACCTTCTGCTTCGGGTATCGCAGCCTGCTAACCCCCGGCACCGGCGGGATCGCGTACACTAGTTAGGAAGGGATTCTGCCTGCCCCCGAGGCCGGGTCCGCAGCCGGCCCGAGCACTCCAGGGCAAATCCCAGACTGGGTAGCACTGCAAGGTAGCCTTACATGAGTCAAACGTCGACGTGGGACGCGGAACGAGCTCTCTCCCGCATCCGCGAACTACAGAACCTGCCGGGCGCGCTCCTGCCCATTTTGCATGCATTACAGGAGGAGTTCGGGTATATCGACCAGGAAGCGATCCCGCTTGTGGCGGACGCTCTGAACCTTTCCAAGGCCGAAGTGCACGGCGTCATCAGCTTCTATCACGACTTCCGGAAGAGCCCGGCGGGCCGGCACGTGCTGCGCATCTGCCGCGCCGAGGCCTGCCAGGCGATGGGCTGCGAATCGCTGGTCTCGCATGTGGAGAAGCGTTTGGGCGTCAAAATGGGCGAAACCACGCCGGATCGCAGCTTCACGGTGGAACCGGTGTACTGCCTCGGCCTGTGCGCGCTTTCTCCCTCGGTGATGCTGGACGGCCGACCATACGGCCGGGTGTCGCCGCAGGTGGCGGACTTTTTGATCGATAGCGCGCGGAGGCACTCGTGAGCGGCAAGATTTTTGTTCCGTGCGACGCGGCGGCGATTGCGGTGGGCGCCGACGTCGTAGCGCATGCAATCCAGGAGCAGATCTCGGCCCGGCGGCTGGACCTGAAGGTGGTCCGGAACGGCTCGCGCGGCATGTTTTGGCTGGAACCGCTGGTGGAAGTGGAAACGCCCAGGGGCCGGGTGGCCTACGGGCCGGTTTCGGTGGATGCGGTGGCGGGGCTGTTCGATGCCGGCTTCCAGGACGGCAAGAACCATCCGCTGTGCCTGGGGCCGACCGAGGAGATCCCGTACCTGAAGAACCAGGAACGGCTGACGTTCGCGCGCTGCGGCATCGTCGATCCGCTATCGCTGAGCGACTACATCGCGCACGGCGGGTACAAGGGCCTCGAGCGCGCGCTCGGCATGAAGCCGGAGGCCATCGTCGAAGAGGTCACCACTTCCGGGCTGCGCGGGCGCGGCGGCGCCGGGTTCCCGACGGGAATCAAGTGGCGCACGGTCCTGAACACGCCCGGCGATCAGAAATATGTCTGCTGCAACGCCGACGAGGGCGACAGCGGCACCTTCGCCGACCGCATGATCATGGAAGGCGACCCGTTCGTGCTCATCGAGGGCATGACGATCGCGGCTTTCGCGGTGGGAGCAACCGCCGGCTACATTTATATCCGGTCGGAGTACCCGCACGCCTTCCGCACCATGAAGAAGGCGATCGCCCTGGCTTATGACAACGGCTACCTGGGCGCGAACGTCGCCGGCAGCGGCAAGCGGTTCGATCTCGACGTGCGGCTGGGCGCGGGCGCGTACATCTGCGGCGAAGAGACCTCCATGCTGGAGAGCCTGGAAGGCAAGCGCGGCCAAATCCGGCCGAAGCCGCCGCTGCCGGCCGTCGAAGGCCTGTTCGGCAAGCCGACCGTGATCAACAACGTGATCTCGCTGGCGACGGTGCCCATCATCCTGGAGAAGGGCGGGGCATACTACCGCGATTTCGGGATGGGGCGCTCGCGCGGCACGCTGACGATCCAGCTGGCCGGCAACATCAAGCATGGCGGCCTGGTGGAAAAAGCATTCGGGTTGACCTTGCGGCAGGCGATCTACGATTTTGGCGGCGGCACGTTCACGGGCCGGCCGCTGCGCGCCGTCCAGGTGGGCGGACCGCTGGGGGCGTACTTTCCGGAATCGCTGCTCGATACGCCGCTCGACTACGAAGCGTTCGCGGAGAAGAAGGGTCTGCTCGGCCACGGCGGCATCGTGGTTTTCGATGACACGGTCGATATGGCGAAGCAGGCGCGGTTCGCGATGGAATTCTGCGCGCTCGAAAGCTGCGGGAAGTGCACGCCGTGCCGGATCGGATCGACGCGCGGGGTGGAAGTGATCGACAAGATCATCGCGCACCAGAACCGGCCCGCCAACCTGCAGCTGCTGGACGAGCTGTGCGAACTGATGCTGGATGGCTCGCTGTGCGCGCTGGGAGGGCTGACGCCGTTTCCGGTGTTGAGCGCGGTGCGGCACTTCCCCGAAGATTTTGACAAGCCGGCGCCCGCGCTGCCGGCCCAGGTGGGCGAACGCGCCCAGGAGACACAACCATGGCGTTGATCCAGGAAACCGATTACGGCACTCCGCTCCGCGTGGCGGAGACGATGGTTACGTTGGAAATCGACGGCAAGCCGGTGACCGTGCCGGCAGGCACGTCGGTGATGCGCGCGGCCGTCGAGGCCGGCGTTCCGGTGCCGAAGCTGTGCGCCACCGACAGCCTGGAGGCGTTCGGCTCCTGCCGCCTGTGCCTGGTCGAGATCGAAGGCCGCCGCGGAACGCCGGCCTCCTGCACCACGCCGGCGGAGCCGGGAATGAAGGTCCGGACGCAGTCGCCGAAGCTGGCGCGCATGCGGCGCGGCATGATGGAGCTGTACATCTCGGACCATCCGCTGGATTGCCTCACCTGCTCGGCCAATGGCAACTGCGAGCTGCAGACCATGGCGGGCGTGGTCGGGCTGCGCGAAGTGCGCTACGGCTACGACGGCGCCAACCACCTGCAGCCGGGCAAGGACGAATCGAATCCGTACTTCAGCTTCGAACCTTCGAAGTGCATCGTGTGCTCGCGCTGCGTGCGGGCGTGCGAGGAAGTGCAGGGGACGTTCGCGCTGACCATCGAAGGCCGCGGCTTCGCGTCGAAGGTTTCGGCGGGCGGGACGGATTTTCTGCATTCCGAGTGCGTGTCGTGCGGCGCCTGCGTGCAGGCCTGCCCGACCGCCACTCTGATTGAAAAATCGGTCACCGAGAAAGGCCAGGGCGATCGCAGCGTGATCACCACCTGCGCGTACTGCGGGGTCGGCTGTTCGTTCAAAGCCGAGCTGCGCGGCAACGAAGTGGTCCGGATGGTGCCGCACAAAGACGGCAAGGCCAATCACGGCCATTCTTGCGTGAAAGGCCGGTTCGCGTGGGGCTACGCCACCCACAAGGACCGCATCCTGAAGCCCATGATTCGCGCCAAGATCACCGATCCGTGGCGCGAGGTGACGTGGGAAGAAGCCATCAATCACGCGGCCAGCGAGTTCAAGCGCATCCAGGCGAAGTACGGGAAAGAGTCGATCGGAGGCATCACGTCTTCGCGCTGCACCGATGAAGAAACCTACCTGGTGCAGAAGATGGTGCGGGCGGCGTTCGGGAACAACAACGTCGATACGTGCGCGCGGGTCTGCCACTCGCCGACCGGATATGGCCTGAAGAGCACGTTCGGCACCTCGGCCGGCACGCAGGATTTCGATTCCGTGGACGCGGCGGACGTGATCATGGTGATCGGCGCCAACCCCACCGACGCGCACCCGGTCTTCGCTTCCCACATGAAGCGGCGGCTGCGGGAAGGCGCGCGGCTCATCGTCATTGATCCGCGGAAGATCGATCTGGTGAAAACGCCGCACGTGAAGGCGGATTATCACCTGCCGCTCCGGCCCGGCACCAACGTGGCCATCATCAACGCGATGGCGCACGTAGTGGTGACCGAGGGTTTGGTGGACGAACCCTTCGTGAAGGAGCGCTGCGATCTCACCGCGTTCGAGCAGTGGCGGAAGTTCATTGCCGAGGAGCGGAACTCGCCGGAAGCGGTCGAATCCGTGACTGGCGTGCCGGCGGCCGACGTGCGCGCCGCGGCGCGGCTCTATGCGACCGGCGGCAACGCGGCCATCTACTACGGCCTCGGGGTCACCGAGCACAGCCAGGGCTCGACCATGGTGATCGGGATGGCCAACCTGGCGATGGCCACCGGAAATATCGGCACGAAGGGCGTCGGCGTGAACCCGCTGCGCGGCCAGAATAACGTGCAGGGCTCCTGCGACATGGGCTCGTTCCCGCACGAATTTTCCGGCTACCGGCACGTCTCCGACGACGCGGTGCGCGCATTGTTTGAAGCGGCCTGGCAGGTTCCGCTCCAGGGCGAACCCGGGCTGCGGATCTCCAACATGCTCGACGCAGCCTGCGACGGCACGTTCAAAGGCCTGTACGTGCAGGGCGAAGACATCGTCCAGTCCGACCCGAACACGCAGCATGTGGCGGCGGGCTTGGCCGCGATGGAGTGCGTGGTGGTGCAGGACCTGTTCCTGAACGAAACGGCCAGCTACGCGCACGTCTTCCTGCCGGGTTCTTCGTTCCTGGAAAAAGACGGTACGTTCATCAATGCCGAGCGGCGCATTGGCATGGTTCGCAAGGCGATCCCGCCGATGGCCGGTTACGAAGACTGGCAGATCACCATGATGCTGTCGAACGCGCTCGGATATCCGATGAACTACCAGCACCCGTCGGAGATCATGGAGGAGATCGCGCGGCTTACCCCGACCTTCGCCGGCGTCACCTACGAAAAACTGGAGCGCCTGGGCAGCATCCAGTGGCCGTGCAATGAGAAGGCGCCGGAAGGCACGCCCGTCATGCACATCGGCGGCTTCGTCCGCGGCAAAGGCCGGTTCATGATCACCGAATACGTGCCCACCGACGAGCGGACCACCGACCGTTTCCCGCTGATTCTCACGACCGGCCGGATTCTGTCGCAATACAACGTGGGCGCGCAGACGCGCCGGACCGCCAACAACGTCTGGCACGACGAAGACGTGCTGGAGATTCATCCCTGGGACGCGGAGAACCGCGGCATCAATGACGGCGACCTGGTCTCGCTCACCAGCCGGGCCGGCGAAATCACGCTGCCGGCGCGCATTTCCGAGCGCATGCAGCCCGGCGTCGTGTACACGACGTTCCACCACGCCATGACGGGCGCCAACGTAGTGACCACCGAGTTTTCCGACTGGGCCACGAGCTGTCCGGAATACAAAGTGACGGCCGTGCAGGTGCAGCTCGCCAGGAAGCTGTCACAGTGGCAGGAGCAATACCGCGAGCAGCGCCGGCTGACCACCCAGATCCTCAGCCAGACGGGTGCCGACTAAGCCATGACCGCCGAACACATGGTTCACGACGCCAACGGGATTGCCCTCTATTTCGCGGCCTATCCGCGGGAGGAGGCGATCGCCAGTATTGCGGATCACCTGCAGAAATTCTGGGAGCGCCGCATGCGCCATCAGATCATCGATTACGTGGCGCAGGGCGGCGCTGGGCTGCACGAGTTGGTGATCGAGGCGGTCAAACGCCTTCCCGCCGCCGCGGCGCAGCCCGCTGCGAGATAGCGCAAGTTTCCGTTCACTGGCGCTTTACATGCACTACGCGTGGTTATGGGTACGGCCCGGCCGGCACCGGCGCGGTTGACTCTGCCCCGCGATCAAAATGAAGCGGAACTCACAGTCGGCCGCAAAAAGCTCCGGCTGACCAACTTGCAGAAACCGTTCTGGCCGGGGATCACGAAGCGCGATCTGCTGCAATATTATGCCGACATCGCGCCGTATCTGATGCCGCATCTGAAAAACCGCGCCATGGTGATGAAGCGGTATCCGAACGGGGCGGCCGGGATGTTCTTCTTCATGAAGCGCGCGCCTTCGCCGCGGCCGCCGTGGGTGCGCGTTTGCCCCATCGAGCACGCTTCCGGTAATGTGATCGAGTTTCCGATTGTGCAGGACTTGGGAACCCTCCTCTGGATCGTCAACCTGGGCTGCATCGATCTCAACCCTTGGTATGCGCGCTGCGACGACGTGCAGCGGCCGGACTATCTGCACTTCGATCTGGATCCGGTTGCCGGCGCGGACTTCGAGCGGGTGCTCGAGACAGCCCTTCGCGTGCGCGATACGCTTTCCGAGCGCGGCCTTGCCTGCTATCCGAAAACATCCGGCTCGCGCGGCATGCACATCTACATTCCGATCCGGCGCGGCCCCCTGCAGAAGCAGGTGTGGGCGTTCGCGAAGGACCTGGCACGAACCCTGGAAGCGCGCTTCCCGAATCTGATCACGGCCGAGTATCGCATCGCGAAGCGGCCCGAAGGCCGGGTGCTGGTCGATTACAACCAGAACGCCTGGGGACGCACGCTGGCGTCCGTGTATTCGGTGCGGCCGACCCCGCAGGCGACGGTCTCGATGCCGGTCACCTGGGAAGAAGTGGAGCGCGGCTTTCGGACGGAGGATTTCCGCCTCGAAAATGCGCCCGAGCGGATTCGCGGAACGGGCGATCTCTGGAAACCGATGGAGGCGGCGCGCGGGCGCGTCGACCTGGAGAAGCTGCTGTGAACCTCGCTCCCATGGAGGCGCTGGCGGCCGCGGAGCTGCCGCTCGGGCCGGAGTGGCAATACGAACCGAAATGGGACGGCTTTCGCTGCCTGGCACGGCGGGAGCAGGATACGGTCGAACTGCAATCGAAATCCGGACAGCCGTTGGAGCGCTATTTTCCGGACGTGGTGGAAGCGCTCTCAAAGCTCGGCGCGCGCCGGTTTTTGCTGGATGGCGAGCTCGTCATCCCGGTGGACGGAAATCTATCGTTCAATGAGCTGCAGCTTCGGCTGCATCCCGCGGCGAGCCGCGTGAACATGCTGGCGCGCCGGCATCCCGCGGTTTACGTGGTCTTCGATCTGCTGGAGGACGAGCGCGGCGCCAACTGGCAGGACCGGCCGCTGCGGGAGCGGCGGGCGCGCCTGGAACGCTTCGCGGCCCGGTATTTCGGCGCCAGCGGCGCGGTGCGCCTGTCGCCGGCCACGGCCGATGTGGCGGCCGCGCGGCGGTGGTTGCGAACGATGGGCGGCGGGCTGGACGGGATCATTGCGAAGGATCTGCAAGCCCCGTACGAAGCCGGCCAGCGCACCGGCGCGATGCAGAAGATCAAGGACCTGCGCACGGCCGATTGCGTGGTCGGTGGCTTCCGTTACGGCGCGAAAGAGCGCCTGGTCGGCTCGCTGCTGCTCGGCTTGTATGGCGAAGACGGGCTGCTGCACCATGTGGGGTTTACCTCGTCGATCGCCGCTCGGGAGAAACCCGCGCTGACGAAGAAGCTGGAGGCTATGCGGAGGCCGCCTGGGTTCAGCGGGCGTTCCCCCGGAGGTCCCAGCCGCTGGAGCACCGAACGCTCGGGAGAATTCGAGCCGCTCGCCCCCAAGCTTGTGGTGGAAGTCCAATACGACCACTTCACCGGAGGGCGGTTCCGCCACGGCACGAAGTTCCTCCGCTGGCGGCCCGATAAAGACCCGCGCCAATGCACCATGGCCCAAGTGGAACACGAGAGCCGCTCGCCGCTGCACCTGATCGACACAGCGAAAGCAGCGCGCTGAGGCGCGAAGTCCGTGCCGGCGGTCCCACTCGGCACCCGCTTTCCGGGGAGCGGCTCGGGAAGCCTGGAAATAGGCCCTACACGTCCAGGTTTTTCACGTCGAGCGCGTTCTCTTCGATGAACTTGCGGCGGCTTTCCACGTCTTCGCCCATGAGCGTCGAAAAGATCTCTTCGCTTTCCACGGCGTCTTCGAGCCGCACCTGCAGCAGCGTGCGCTTCTCGGGGTTCATGGTGGTTTCGGCGAGCTGCTCGGCATTCATTTCGCCGAGACCTTTATAACGCTGGACGGAAGCGTCGCGCTTGCCTTCGTTTTTGACATAGTTCAGCAGCTCGATCCAGTTCGGCTGGGTCTCGCGCTTGTCGGACTTCACCACCGCGAACGGCGGCTCGTTGTAACGCGCGATGGCTTTCGCCAGCGCGCGATACCGGCGGTATTCCGGCTGCAGCGTCAGCTGCAGACCGATGCTGCGCTCGGCGTTGGTCGAATCGTGGAAGACCACCGCGTAGGCCGAGTGTTCCTCATCGCGCCGCATCTCGGGTTTGAGGCCGAGCGCCTCCAGCGCCGTGAGCACCGGTTTCAGATTGGCCTCTTCCTGAAAATCGGCCTTGGAGTCCACCCGGAGATCCACGTTGGCCAGCACCTCGACCACGCGCGGATCGCGCAGCCGGCGCTCGACCTTGTGGAACATCTGTTCGTATTCGTCCAGGTTCAGCAGGAACGTGCGCAGCTCCTGGCCTTCGAGCGTAGCTTTGGCTCCTTTGCCGTTGCCGTTCGCCTGGATCTCCAGCGTCAGGTTTTCGGTCGCCCGGCGCATGATTTCTTTGGTGAACTCTTTTTCGTCCTTGATGTACTTCTCGTTCTTTCCCTTCTTGATCCGGTACAGCGGCGGCTGCGCGATGAAGACCTTGCCGCGCATGATGAGCTCGTTCATGTGCCGGAAGAAGAAGGTCAGCAGCAGCGTCCGGATGTGCGAACCGTCGACGTCGGCGTCGGTCATGATGATGATCTTGCCGTACCGCACCTTCAGGGCGTCGAAATCATCCTTCCCGATGCCGGTGCCAAGCGCCGTGATCATCGCCCGAATTTCTTCGTGCCCGAGCATCTTGTCGTAGCGCGCTTTTTCGACGTTCAGGATTTTGCCTTTGAGAGGCAGGATCGCCTGGAAGCGCCGGTCCCGGCCCTGCTTGGCGGTGCCGCCGGCCGATTCGCCCTCCACCAGAAACAGCTCGCAGCGTTCCGGATCCTTCTCCTGGCAATCCGCCAGCTTGCCCGGCAGGCCGCCGGAATCAAGCGCTCCTTTGCGGCGCGTCAAGTCGCGGGCTTTGCGGGCCGCCTCGCGCGCGCGCGCTGCCTCGATCGCTTTGCTCACAATCTTGCGGCCGACCGTGGAGTTCTTGTCGAAATATTCGCCCAGCTTCTCGTTGACAAACTGCGTCATGTAGCCGGCGATGTCGCTGTTCAGCTTGCCCTTGGTCTGGCCTTCGAACTGCGGCTGCGGCACCTTCACGCTGACCACGGCGGTCAGGCCCTCGCGCACGTCGTCGCCGGTCAGGTTTTCCTTGACGTCCTTGAAGAGTCCGGCCTGCTGCCCGAACGCATTGATGGTCCGGGTGAGCGCGGTGCGGAAACCCGTCAGGTGCGTGCCGCCATCCACCGTGTTGATGTTGTTGGCAAAACTGAAGACATTTTCCGAATAGCCGTCGTTATATTGCAGCGCCACTTCCATGGTCAGGACGCCGCCATTGGGGAGATCCCGTTCGGTTTCGAAATGGATCGGTTTTTCGTGCAGAACCGATTTCCCGCGGTTGAGGTGCTTGATGAACTCGGCAATTCCACCCGTGTACAGGAACTCAGTCTTCTTTTCCGGATCGACGCGCTCGTCGGTGAGGGTGATTTTGAGGCCTTTGTTCAGAAACGCCAGCTCGCGCAGACGCTGCGCCAGCGTGTCGTAATTGAACGTGGTGACCTCCATGATGGTCGGATCCGGCTTAAAGGTCACGCGCGTCCCGGTTTTCCGGGCCGCCTTTCCCGTTTTGGCCAGAGGCGCTTTGGGAATGCCGCAGGCGTATTCCTGCTGCCAGGTGTATCCGTCCCGCCAGATTTCCAGCTCCAGCTTCTCGGATAGCGCGTTCACGCAACTCACGCCGACGCCGTGGAGTCCGCCGGAAACTTTGTAACTCTTCGAATCAAACTTGCCGCCCGCGTGCAGCTTCGTCATCACGACCTGCGCGGCGGAGACGCCTTCCTCTTCGTGAATATCTACCGGAATCCCGCGGCCGTTATCAATCACAGTCACCGAGTTGTCGTCGTGGATCGTGACCGAAACTTCAGTGGCAAAGCCGGCCAGAGCCTCATCCACCGAGTTGTCCACCACCTCATATACCAGGTGGTGCAGACCCATTTCACCAGTCGAGCCGATATACATGGCCGGACGCAGCCGCACTGCTTCCAAGCCTTCCAGCACCTTGATACTGCTGGAATCGTAAACTTCTGGCTCGCTTACGCGCACATCATCTGCCATAGGGTTAAACCTGAAATCAAATCCTCATCGGCATAACCACGTACCGGTATTGGTCCGGCACGCTGTCGCCGGCGGGCCGCATTTCGCCCGCGCTTTTCTGATCCTTTAATTCGAACGCGACATGATCCTGGGGAATCGCCCGGAGGAAATCCAGCAGGTACTGCGCATTGAATCCAATCTCCAGATCCGGTCCTTTGTATTCGCTGGGAACACTCTCTTCGCTCTCGCCGGTCTCGACCGACGAAGAGAAGATCTTCACCTCGCCGTTGGTGAACTGCACGCGGATGGCGCGCGAACGCTCGTCCGCAAATTGCGCCACGCGCTCGATCGCCGAGCGAATTTCGTCCTTCTGCAGCTTCGCGGTGAGGGAATGGTCCTTGGGAAGCACGCGTTCGTAATCCGGAAAATTGCCCGTGAGCTTCCGCGTGATGAGAAGGCGATGCGCCACCTGAAAGAACAGGTGGTTGTCATCGCCGGCAAAGATAGCCTTGGCGTCGCTGTCGGCCTCATCCGCCAGCTTGATGAGCTCGGCCATGGCCTTTTTGGGAATCAATGCGCGAAACGGCTTGTCGATCTGCCCGCTCTCGGCGGGCGTGGCCTGAACGTAGGCGAGCCGATGGCCGTCGGTCGCGACCATGGTCAATCCTTCCGGCCGCATCACCAGCAAAGCACCGTTCAAGGTGAAGCGCGACTCTTCCATGGAGATCGCGAACGAGGTCCGGCTGATCATTGAGGCCAGCGTCCGCACCGGAACCTCGGCAATCTTCTCCGGCATTTCCGGCAGTTCTGGAAAGCTTTCCCGCGACATCCCGGCGATCCGGGTACGGGAGCGTCCACTGGTGATGCTGGCCCAGTGGTTTTCTAAAAATTTCATGTTCACGTCGCCTTCCGGGAGCAAGCGTACGTAATCCAGAAGCTTGCGGGCCGGAACGGTTCCCGCGCCTTCCTTCTTCACGCGGGCCGGACAGGAACAGCGAATCCCCAATTCCAGATCCGTTGCCGTCAGGGTCACCCGATCCCCGGCGGCCTCCAGAAGCACGTTCGACAAGATCGGAATGGTCGTCTTCTTCTCCACCACACCTTGCGACAGGCTCAGTTCTCGTACCAGATCGGCCTTGCTGACCGTGAATTCCATCGGGGCTGCTCCTACGCTTTATGGGCTTTATAGAAATACGCCAAAAGAACCGTATTCATCGGGCCTGTGCAAATTGATGAAGACTACCTAAATTATACTAAATTCAGCTATTTCCCGCTACAAGAAGTTGCGGAATTGGGGTGCGGAAAAAGCGAAAAAGAAGGCCCGGCGGCTGTTTTGCACAGCCAGGTGTGCGCGGTTTCGACAGTACCCTGTGCAAAACGGCGCAACTTCATTGTAATGAATCCATTAGGCTGTGCAGGAGCCTGTTCAATTCCGGATCAATATGACGTTGTTGCTCGATTTTGTTGATGGAGTGAATTACGGTGGTGTGGTGTTTGCCGCCGAAGGCTCGTCCGATCTCCGGAAGTGATGCGTCCGTCAGCTCTTTGACCAGGTACATGGCGACCTGCCGCGGGTACACCACCTTTTTGGTGTTGCTTTTTTCCTTGAGCTGGGCCTGCTTGATTTGAAACCGCTCGCCGACGGCTTTTTGAATTGAATCGATGGTAACCCGGCGTTCCTGAACGTGGACCAGGTGCTTCAAGACCTGCTGCGCCATCTGCAAATTGATCGGCGTGCCGGTTAGCGAAGAATAGGCCGTCAGTTTCACCAGGGCGCCTTCCAGTTCCCGCACGTTCGACTTGGTTTTCGACGCCATGAACGAGCGGACGTCGTCCGGCAAGCGAACTCCTTCCGCCTCGGCCTTCTTGTCCAGAATCGCCATCTTGGTCTCGAGGTCCGGCGGCTGGATGTCGGCGATCAGCCCCCACTCGAACCGGGAACGGAGCCGCTCCACCAACCCCGCAATATCCTTGGGGGGCGCATCGCTGGAGATGACGATTTGCTTCTGGTGGTCATGCAGCTCGTTGAACGTATGGAAGAATTCCTCCTGAGTTCGCTCCTTGTTCCCGAGGACCTGGATGTCGTCGATCAGCAGCACGTCCGCTTCCCGGTACCGGCGATGGAACTGAGGCATGCGTTCGGTGCGGATGCAGGCGATCATCTCGTTCATGAACCGCTCGCTGGAGGTGTAGATCACCCGCATCGTGCCATGGTTCTGAATCAGTTCACGGCCGATGGCATGCATGAGGTGAGTCTTCCCCATGCCCACGCCGCCATAGATGAATAGCGGGTTATAGCTGCGGGAAGGATTGGTGGCAACGGACCGCGCTGCGGCATGCGCGAACTGGTTGCAGGCTCCCACCACGAACGAATCGAAAGTGAATTTGGGATTCAGGGAACAGGCAGGCGAGTCGATATCCTGGCTGCCGTCACCGACTGCTGCTGCCTGGACGCGCGCGGCACGCTCCGTCTGGGCCAGATAGTGCACGCTGGTAACGGGAATACGTAGCTCCTGGATTCCGGCGCGGACCAGAGCGCCATATTCGGTTTCCAACCAGGAACGAGTTTCGTTATCAGGAACGGCAACCAACAGAGTGCCGCCTTCCAAGCCATGGTATTGCGCGGCCTTCAGCCAATTCTCGAAACTCTCCGCGCTGACCTTGTTTTGGAGATATTGGCGGATCTGGTCCCAGTAATTCATTGCGTTCAAACACACTCCAACCCCACTCTCCCGCACAGCGTTTCGACAACGAGTGGGATCACACGGTGGCCTCTGGAGTCACGCGGGAGATTGCTGTCAGCCTTGGCGTGGTTGCCAGTGTTCGCCCAGTTTTCCGGCCCAACCGAGACTTTACTCTATCACACCGTAACGCGATTCCAACAGGATTATAAGAGGCTGGAATTCTTCCGCTTACGGGACTGTTTGACACCCGCAAGGCTTCTGATGGACAATGGATTCTTCCACACCTGAGCGGGAGTAACTCAGCTGGTAGAGTGCGACCTTGCCAAGGTCGATGTCGCGGGTTCGAATCCCGTCTCCCGCTCCATTCGTCTATCGAAGTGAATGCAGGCGTGGCTGATCACGCTGTTGCTGGTTCTTCCGTCGGCCGCCGAAGTGTGTAATCCCGCGGACGTTCACGGGGTGTACGGCTTTCAACTATCCGGCACCACTACGATCTCGTCGAGGCCGCAGCCGGTGGTCAGTGTCGGACGCCTGGTGTTCGACACGGATCACTCGGTGAGCGGCATCTCGTCCACCGATTTCACCGGCCTGTATCTCGGGAACCCGGTGCGCGGCATGTACCAGGTGAGTGCCGATTGTTCAATTTCGTGGAGTTTGCAGGACGATTCCGGCCACGATCAGCAGTTCCGCGGAACGGTGAGCTCCGACGGCCGGCGCGTCCAGTTCCAGCAAACGGATCCCGGCTCTCCGCATCGGGGTGTGATGCTTCAGGCGGCAGAGAGCTGCCGGGAATCGGATTTTCAATCGAGCTACCACATGGCGATTTCCGGAAAACTCGTCGATGTCGCCACCGCGCAGACTTCCGGGGATCTGTCGCTGGATGGTTCGATCGAGCGGCGGGGAAGCGGCTTGTCCATCACCGCCGGCGGTGCGACGACCACCGGCAGTGTGGAGGTGGACGACGACTGCTTCGTCCACCTGAATCTGAAGCTGCCACAGGAGAACGGCGGCGCGCGCGAAATGAATTTCCGCGGCATGCTCGTGGATGGCGGCAAGCAGGTGCTCGGAATGGCCACGGATCCGGGTACGGCGGTGAGCCTGCGGCTGGACGCGCGTTAGAGCCGGACGTTGCGAACCCGCATGTAAAACCCAAATAGCACTAAGCCTAGAAAGCCGAGTCCCCACCCAGTGAATCCGGCGTCGGTCCATTGTTGGGGCAACAGGTCCGGCCAGATCCTGCGCTGGATCGAGGAAGCCGTTCCGCCGATGAGACCGACGGCGAGCCAGCCCAGCAACAAGACGAGCAGCGGAGCGCGCCGCCAGAGCATGGCCACTCGGGCGCGTGCTTTTACTCGAACCGAAGCCCCGCTTGGTCCGAGAGACGGCGGCAGGATCGGGCGCCCGGCGCGGACCGGCTGACCGCTCGGCACGCGCGGTTCTCCGGGTACCACCTGTGCGGCAGGATCGGGCGCCCAATGCGAAGCGTCAATCACGACCTGCGCCACTTGCCCAGCCCGGACCGAGTTCGGGTGCCCGCCGGCGGCTAAGAGCTGTGCCGCAACCGATACTAAGGCCTCCGGCCGCGCCTCCCATTCCGGGATCACCGGCACGGCGCCGTTCTCGACCAGCCGCGCCGCCTCGGCGACTCGCGTTTCCGCGTCGAGCCGGGCCACGTTGGCGAGGCGCGTCAGCAGCGCATCCACCTGCGTGCGAACCGGTTCCAGGCCATTGGCCGCGCGCACGGACCCGGCGCGTCCCACGTCGAGCCTGATCAAATCAGCCACACGATCGAGCGCGCGGACCGCGTCGCCGGCGGCGGCCGCTGTGATCGCCTCCTGAAGCAGGGCGTTTGCCTGAGCCGCGATCTGCGCCGCCGGCACCGGTTCGAGAACCGCCGCCAGGCGAACCAGGTCCGGCTGTGACAGCAAGCCCAGGATGGCGGCGTCGACGATCGCGGTGGTTTCCGCGGCGTTTGGGATCGCAGGCTGGCCGGCTCTGGGAACCGGCGCGGCCATGCCGGCGCCCTGGGTGAGACCGGTCCCCGCCGGACCCCCGCTGACGGGCCGCACGTCCATCTTTCGATTTCAGCACAACCGGAGGCCTATGTCTGCCCGCGCGCGATCCACTTGTCTTCCGCCGGGAGCTGGCACTCCAGCATCCGGTCAATCAGCGCGGCAGGCGACTGTTCGGCAATGACAATCCGCCGGTGCGCTGGTTTCAGAAACTGCTCAACGACCGCGTGGTCGAACAGTCTCAGCAGATGATCGTAATATCCTTCGACGTTCAGCAGACCGGCAGGCTTGGCCTGCAGCCCGAGCTGCGTCCACGTCAGGACCTCGCAGAATTCATCCAGCGTCCCGAAGCCGCCGGGCAGCGCGATGAAGCCATCCGACAACTCGGCCATGAGCGCCTTCCGCTCGTGGATCGAGGCGACCACCCGGAGTTCTGAAAGCCGATCATGCGCTACCTCGCGCGAAACCAGGGACTGCGGAATGACGCCGATGACGTCGCCTCCGAGCTCCAGCGCCGTATCGGCCAGGATCCGCATCAGCCCTACATTGCTGCCGCCATAAACCACCGCGATCTTCCGAGCCGCCAACTCCGAAGCGAGCGCTATGGCGGCGGAGGCATACGCCGGCCGCGCTCCCGGGCTTGACCCGCAAAAAACACAAATGCGCCGGAACATGATCTAAGAATAGCCTCACTCGGGGGCGCCATCGGGCTGTCGACTTCCGAATGGCTATTCAGGGCCCTATTTCAGGATCTGGTACAGATTGCTGAAATCATCGGTCCACAGGCGCACGTGCCGCGCGGTTTCCAGGTTGGTCGACGCATTGATGAGCTCTTTGCTGAATCCGGGGTTCGGCGAAGCCACCAGCACCCAGGTGGCTCCGAAGACGTCCTGCGAATCGTCGTCTTCGGTATCGACCAGCCGTGCAATCCGGCCGGTCGCCTGCGCCTCGCCCCGCACCACCGGCTGCAGATCCAGGTACCGATTGGAGATGTGCACGGCCAGGATGCCATCGGGTTTCAGATGCCGGAAGAACAGATCCATCGCCTGCCGGGTGAGCAGGTGCACGGGGATCGAATCGCTGGAGAACGCATCGACCGCCAGCACGTCGAAGTTCTCCGGCTGCTCCCGCTCGAGCGACAGCCGTGCGTCGCCCATCGCGATGTCGACGTGCGCTTTGGAGTCGGGGATGAAATGAAATTCCGTGCGGGCCAGCCGCGGCACGAGAGGATTGATCTCGTAGAACCGATAGTAGTCGCCCGGCCGCCCGTAAGCCGAAATGGTTCCGGTTCCCAACCCGATGACCCCGACGCGAATCGGCCCGTTCTTTTGCTTATCCCGGATCGCCACGCCAATGCCGGTGTTCGGCCCGTAGTAGGTGGTCGGCCAATCGCGCCGCGCGGGATTCAGATATTCCTCGCCGTGATTGATGGTGCCGTGCGTGAGCGAGCGCACCGAATCGAGCCGGTCCGCCGGGCCGGAGTCCCGCACCTTCAGCCCGCCGTAGAAGTTGCGCACCAGCACCAGCGCGCCTTGCTGGTTCTCGCGGATCTGCAGGCCGAGGTACGTCACCAGCGCGACCGTCAGGCCGGCCGCCACCAGGGGAGCCGGCTGGCGGAAGTTTTTGAACCAGGCCAGTTCCGGATCCTGCTTCAACACTGCCACTACCAGGATGGCCGACGCCGCGAGGCCGATGGGCAGCTCATAAAACGCGTTGAACACATGGGGCGCGATCAGGCCGACCAGAATGCCGCCGAGCGCGCCGCCGGCCGAGACCATCAGGTAGAACTGCGTCAGGTAGCGGGGATGCGGCTTCAGGCGGGCCAGCTCCCCATGACACACCATGCAGCAGGTGAACAGGCCCATCGCGAACAGCGGCAGCATCACCTTGATCGCGAGGTTGCTCTCCTGCTCGCTGGCCATCGCATAGGCCATGGAGCCGAGCGCCACCGCGAACAATTGCAGATAGGGCGTGCGGCGGTACCAACCGCTTCCCTCGAAACACAGAATGAACGATAGAAGGTAAATGCTCAGCGGCAGGATCCAGAGAAACGGAATCGCCGCGATGTTCTGGGACATGTGGTTGGTGATCGCCAGCAGCAGCGTCGAGGCGCACGCCGCCAGCCCCATCCACATCCAATATTGCGCCGCCGCCGGTTTGTGAGCGCCTCCGCCCTCCACGGCGGTTTCGGCGATCGGCGCGGTGCCCGATTGGAACGCGGTGACCGCGCACAATACCGCGAACACCACGTACGCCACCGACCACATGTCCGACTGCTGATGGGTGGTGTACACGGGCTCGAACAGCACCGGGTAACTGAGCAGAGCGAACATCGAACCCGCGTTTGAGAGCGCGTACAGCCGGTACGGGATGGACCCTTTGTACCGCCGCGCGTACCAGGCCTGCAGCAGAGGCCCGGTGGTGGACAGCAGGAAATACGGAAGCCCGACGGTCACCGCCAGCAGCCCGAGAATCCGCAGCGAGGGGTCTTCGTTCCCCAGAGGCTTCCAACTGGCGTTCGGATAAATCGGCAGCACCAACGCGCTCAGCGCGAGCAGCCCGGCGTGCACCAGCATCTGAATGCGCGGCGTAAGATACCGGATGGTCGCGTGAGCATAAGCATAGCCGAGCAGCAGGACCATCTGAAAGAACAGCAGGCACGTGGTCCAGACCGCCGCCGAACCGCCGAACCACGGCAGAATGATTTTGGCGATCACCGGTTGCACCTGGAACAATAAAAAGGCGCTTACCACGATCGTCAAGGCGTAGAGAATCATGTTGTGTTGCTTTCCGTACCCGGAGACTTAGCGGTAAGCCGCGACCCCCGTGACCTTCTCCCCGATCACCAGAGCATGGATGTGGTCCGTGCCCTCATAGGTTTTGACGGTTTCCAGGTTGCACAGGTGACGCATAATCGGGTATTCGTCGGTGATTCCGTTGGCTCCCAGCAGGTCGCGGCTCAGCCGCGCGCATTCCAGGGCCATCGCCACATTATTGCGCTTGAGCATGGAGATGTGGGCCGGCTCGATCCGTCCCTGGTCTTTCAGCCGTCCTGCCTGGACAGCCAGGAGCTGCGCTTTCGTGATCTCGGTAATCATCCAGGCCAGCTTCTCCTGGACCAGCTGATGCGAGGCGATCGGCCGGTCGTCGAACTGTTTCCGCAGCACTGTGTAGGCGCGGGCGGTTTCGTAGCAATCCATGGCTGCTCCGAGTACGCCCCAGCCGATGCCATAGCGGGCTTGCGACAGGCAGGAAAGCGGCGCTTTCAATCCCTGCGCGCCGGGCAGGCGGTCCGACTCCCGCACGCGGCAGTCCGCGAACGAAAGGCTCGAGGTGACGGAGGCCCGCATCGACCACTTGCCGTGAATGTCGGACGCCGTGAAGCCCGGCGTGCCGCGTTCAACCAGAAAGCCGCGGATTCCGTCGTCCGTGCGCGCCCAAACCACGGCGATGTCGGCGGCCGAGCCGTTGGTGATCCAGGTCTTCTCGCCGTTGAGGATCCATTGATCGCCGTCTCGTCTGGCTCGGGTCCGCATCCCCGCGGGGTTAGAGCCGAAATCCGGCTCCGTGAGTCCGAAGCATCCGATCGCACGCCCGCTCTGCAGGGCCGGCAGCCATTTCTGCCTCTGTTCCTCCGACCCGTACGTCAGAATCGGGTACATCACCAGCGCGCCCTGCACCGAGACAAAGCTGCGCAGGCCGGAGTCCGCGCGTTCCAGTTCCTGCATGATGAGACCGTACTCGACGTTGCTCATCCCCGCGCATCCGTAGCCTTCGAGATTGGCGCCGAGGAACCCGAGCTCGGCCATTTCCGGAATCAACTCGCGCGGGAAGCGGGCTTCGCGAAAGCAATCGCGCATCAGCGGCAGGGCGCGTTCGTCGGCGAAACGGCGGGCCGTCTGCCGCACCAGCAGCTCTTGCTCGGTGAAGAGCGAATCGACCAGGAAATAGTCCACGCCGCGGAACGCCATCGTTGCAACCTTTCTATTTGAGCACGAAATAACCGGCGCTCAGCGGTGTTGGGCTGGCGCCGGCAGCGTCTGCCAGGGGCGGCGGCCGGAAAGTCGCGCGGCGACCCTGCGAATGATCGCCATCGCCACCATGGACCATCCCCGGCTGAGCAATCGGGCGGCGTCCCGGTACCGGCCGGCTTTCACGGACCGTCTGATCCAGAAGACAAGGAGACCCCCCAACCAGCCGCGCCGCGCCCCCCGGTATGCACGCCCGCCGGGATACTGCCCGGCTTGCTCCTTGTCCAGGAGCCGCTCGAGATTGCGGACGAACGGCGGCACCGTATGAATGCTGTTGGCGGCGTGGATGCGATACAAGGCCGTGGCGGGTGAATCGATGAGGGCCAGAGGAGCAAGCCCCAACTTCAACGAGAGGTCCTGGAGGTCCAGCTCGAAAATCCCCGGAGTCCAGCCGCCGGCCTCCCAGAAAGCCTGCCGCTGGACGGCATAGCTGCTGGCGTACATGCCAACCGGCCGATCCTTTCGGATCATCGCCGGATAGCGCACGAAGCGGATCGGGTTTGGCTCGTAAATCACGGCGGGGATCGTACCGCGGAACGAGACCACGTTGCCGATCAAGACGATCGGGTGCTGCGCGGCGATCAGTTCTTCATAGATATCCAGGGCCCAGGCGAGGAGCAAGTCGTCTCCGTCCAAGAAGACCAGGTATTCTCCCTGGGCCCGCCGGGCCCCCTCGTTGCGTGCCTCGACGGCGCCACGGTTGGGAGTGAGCCGGCAAAGCTGAATCGAGTCGCCGAATTGCCGGAGCACTTCCAGGCTGCCATCGGAAGAGCCGTCGTCCACGACGATCACTTCACGGCAAAGACGCGGGTTCTGTGACAGCGCCGAACGAACCGCGGCCGGGATGAAGTCCCTCTGGTTATGGCACGTCACGACAATGCTGAAGCGCGCTGCCATGGTGGTCTCTTGCCGCTGAACCGTTACGGTCCGGTTTTATGCTGCATCAATCGACGCGGCTTGGCAAACGGTCTGAAACCGAATTAGTACTAGCCGTTTCCCGGACGGGAATACATCGAATAGAACGAACACGGGTTTAAAAGACATTCAGACTCTGTTAGTCTGAAATGGAAAACTGACGTACGCCGGAATTCGGAGGAGCCTTAGCCCGCGTACGAAGAGCCAAACGGGGGTGTGCTTGCGATTTGCCTTGCTGGATAATGTCCGTTGTCCCTGCGGGAACGACCGCCTGCATCTGGAAAATGCGATCACGGTGCCGGCGCGTCCATCGATCCCGCCGGAGGCCATGTGCCGGCGGTTTTGCGGGTGGAAACAGAGCCCGATCGCCGCATCGAAGGTGACTCCGGCGGAGTGTCTCGAATGCCGGCGGCATACAGTGCTTAAGGGAACGTTGAATTGCACGTGCGGAAACTACTGGCCAGTGGTGGACGGCGTTCCTGCGTTTTCGACAGGCCGTCTGTTGGAAACCCCGTCGCGCCGTTTTCGTGTCACGGAAACCAATCCCCGGACCGATCCGCGTTGGGAACCTTTCATCCGCGCGCATCCGGGCGGTTCCCCGTTTTACCATCCAGGGTGGCTTCAGGCGCTTGAAGAAGAGTACGGTCAGACCCGGTTGCATTTGGCGGCCGAAGACTGGGAAGGCCGGCTGCTGGCGGTTCTGCCGATGTTTTACACACGCGGCTTGCCGTTTGACATCCTCGGCAACGTCACCACGCGCCGGCTGACTTCGTTACCGAGAACGCCATCCGCCGGCATTCTCTCGATCGACCCGGAAGCCACGACGTCGATTCTGAAAGTCGCCTTATCTCGCTGCCGCGAAAGCGGAGTTCAGCTCCAAATCAAAACCGAGCAGCAGGGTCTCGAAGAACTGGTACCCGAACTGGTAGCTACCCCCTGGAGGCCGACCTATGTCTTGCCGCTTCCGGACAGCCCGCAGCAAATCGCCTTCGGCAACAGCGCCAGCCGGCACCGCCTGAAATGGGCCGTCAATAAAGCGACGAAGCTGGGCTTGCAGGTGCGGGAAGCCGAGAGCGAGAGCGAAGTTCGCGCCTGGTACCCGCTGTATCTGGAAGTGATGCGGCAAAATGCCGTGCCGCCGCGCCCCTACCGCTTCTTCCGCGCGCTTTGGGAAGTGCTGCACCAGGACGGCATCCTGCGTCTGCTGCTCGCCGAACGGACCGTGGCCGGGGAGCGAACCCTGCTCGCCGGTTCCATCATCCTGACGTTTGGGCCGAACGCTTCGTATGCCTTCACGGGCGGCAGGAAGAAAGATTTCGCCTTTCATCCCAACGACCTGATTCAGTGGGAGGCGATCCACGAGGCCTGCCGAATGGGAGCCCGCCGGTATGATTTCGGCGAGGTCGCCGAAGAGCATGAGAAGCTGGCCAACTTCAAAAGCAAGTGGGGCGCCGAGCCGGCGCCGCAGTTTCGCTATTATTCCGCGCCGGCGCCTGCCTCGGCCTATTCCGAACGAAGGTCGCCTAACCTGGTTCGGCGGATCAGCACGTCTCTATGGCGGCGCATGCCGCTGCAAGCCACCGCGCAATTCGGGGACTGGATGTATGGCCGGCTTTAGCGGGCCGATCGGAGATGGAATGGTGCAGAAGAGGGTTTCTTCCGGGTTGGGAAGATGGCTGCCCTGATTTCGGCGGCCCGGCCCGCGATCCAGCGGGTTCAGCCTCTCGACGATCCGCGTTGGGATCAGTTCGTAGACCGCTCCCGCGACTCCTCGGTGTTCCATACTCGCGGCTGGCTCGATGCGCTTCGGAGGACCTACGGATATGAACCGGTCGTGTTCACCACGTCGTCGCCGGCCGGCGATCTGGAGGACTGTCTGCTGTTCTGCCGGGTGAACAGCTGGCTGACCGGAACCCGATTGGTTTCCCTCCCGTTTTCCGATCACTGCGCTCCCCTGGTGAGGAATCCCTCCGAGCTTCCCCGGCTCCTGGAGGCCGCGGTCCGCGAAGTGCAGCGCGGGAAAATGGACTATCTCGAGTTGCGCCCCCGGAGTCCCCTGGCGATCGGAACGGCGTTTCCCAGTTCCGAATACTCGTACTGCTTTCACCAGCTCGATTTGACCGCGGATCTGGATACCGTTTTCCGGCGTCTTCACCGGGACTCCACTCAGCGGAAGATTCGCCGGGCCGAACGCGACCGCCTGACCTATGAAGAAGGGCGCTCAGAGTGGATGGTGGACGCGTTTTACCGGCTCATGGTTCTCACGCGCCGCCGGCATCGGATCCCCCCGCAGCCGAAACACTGGTTCCAAAATCTGGCCGATTGCCTCGGAGATCGTTTGAAAATTCGCATCGCTTCCGCCAATGGCGAGCCTGCCGCGGCGGTTTTAACCCTCCGCCACAAAGACGTTCTGATGTATAAGTACGGCGCTTCAGAGCCGCGCTTTCATAAACTCGGCGCGATGCACCTGCTCTTGTGGAGGTGCATCCAGGAAGCGAAACGGGAAGGAATCCAGGCTTTGGATCTGGGGCGTTCCAGCACGAACGATCTCGGGCTGATTACTTTCAAAGACCATTGGGGCGCCACGCGGTCGAACCTCACCTACTCGCGTCACGGCATGGCCGGCAGGTTCGAGTACCGCCCGGATGAATGCCGCAAGGAAAGGTACGCGAAATACCTGGTTTCGCATCTGCCCGGACGCCTGTTTGAAGCAGTGGGCCAGCTCCTCTACCGGCACATCGGATAAGCTACCCCGCCAGCTTCTCGATCGCCTCCGGTCCGCAGATCTCTTCCACCACGCTGCGGAATTCCTTATCCGGCTTGACTTTCGCCGGCACGTCGAGCAGAACGGAAAATTCGCGCGGAAGCTCCAAACGCAGCCGCACCTGCGTGTCGCCGGGTTTCCGCTGGAACAATTCCCGCAGCGCCTGCGCCTTGTCGGATTTTCCATTCCGGCCCAGCCACACGCGAATCGCAATCACGGCCGGCAGATCGACCCGCGCGTTGTCGAGCGCGACGATGTCCTGGATCGAAATCTTCGGCGGCGCGTTCTCCTCCGGCAGAACCAGGCCGCGGACGAGCACGGCGGTGTCTTCGACCACTTGCGGCGCGAGCCTTTCGTAGCTGGCCGCGAACACCATCGCCTCGACCGACCCGCTGCGGTCTTCGATCGTTAAGGCGGCCCAAGGCTTGCCCTCGCGGTTCCGCTTGCGCGTGATGCCGGTGAGGACTCCGCAGAGCGCTACTTCGGCGCCCTTTCCCAGGCCTTCCAAGGTCGAGCTGTCGTGCGTGGCCAGGTCGGTGATCTTTTCCGCATAGCGATCGAGCGGATGCCCGGTTACCCAGAACCCGAGCATCTCTTTTTCGCCGGCCAGCTTCTCTTTGTCGCTCCAATCCGGCACGTTGGGCAGCGGCGCCGCATGCTTTTCCTCGTGTCCCAGGGCTTCGCCGAACAGCCCCACCTGGCCGCTCTCGCGGTCGCGCCACGCGCGCTGGCCGCTTTCCATGGCACGGTCCACGATCGCCATTTTCTGGGAACGCGTTCCTTCCAGCGAGTCCATCGCTCCGGCCTTGATGAGACTTTCGATCATCCGCCGGTTCACGGCGCCGACGTCGACGCGTTCGCAGAACTCATCGAGCGAGCGGAACGGCCCGCCTTCCGCCCGCGCGCGCGCGATCGCTTCCACCGCCCCTTGCCCGACGTTCTTCACCGCCCCCAGCCCGAAACGGATGGCCTTCTCCCCGTCCGGCGTGAAACTCCACTCGCTGGCGTTCACGTCCGGCGGCAGGATCTGAATGCCCATGTCCCGGCACTCATTGATGTACTTCACGACTTTCGCCGTGTTGCCGGTTTCCGACGTGAGCAGCGCGGCCAGGAAATCGACCGGATAATGGGCCTTCAAATAGGCCGTGACGTACGCCAGATAGGCATATGCCGCCGAATGCGACTTGTTGAAGCCGTAGCCGGCGAACTGCTCCATCAGATCGAAAATCTTTTCGATCTTCTTCTGCGGGAAGCCGCGTTCCAGCGCGCCTTTGATGAAACGCTCGCGCTGCTTGGCCATTTCCTCGGGCTTCTTCTTGCCCATGGCGCGGCGCAGCAGGTCGGCGTCGCCCAGCGAATAGCCGGCCAGCCGGTTCGAAATCTGCATGACCTGCTCTTGATAGACGATGACGCCGTAGGTCTCTTCAAGCAGTTCCTTCAATTCCGGGAGATCGTACTGTACGGCGCGCCGGCCCCACTTGCGCTCGATGAAATCGTCGATCATGCCGCCCTGGATCGGTCCCGGACGGTAGAGCGCGTTCAGCGCGGTGAGGTCTTCGATGCGGCTTGGCTGGTAGCGCCGCAGAATATCGCGCATGCCCGGCGATTCAAACTGGAAAACGCCGCTGGTGTAGCCTTTGCCGAAAATCTCGTACGTTTCTTTGTCGTCGAGCCGCAGTTCCTGGGGATCGAGCTTCACCCCGTGCCGCTTCTCGATCAGCCGCAGGGCGTCCTCGATGAGCGTCAGGGTGGTCAGCCCCAGAAAGTCCATCTTGAGGAGCTGGAGCTTTTCGAGGCCGCTCATATCGAACTGCGTCACAATTTCGTCGCGGTTCGTCTTGTACAGCGGGACCAGTTCTTTGAGCGGCTGCGGCGAAATCACCACGCCCGCGGCGTGCACGGAGCAGTTGCGCGCCAAGCCTTCCAGGCGCCGCGCCACTTGCAGAACATCGGCCACGCGCGGATCGGCCTTCGCGGCGGCGTCGAAGCCCGGCTCCTGTTTCATGGCGTCCTCGAGCGAGATGTTGAGGACGTTCGGCACCATCTTGGTGAGCCGCTCGACATCGGCGAACGGCATCTCCAGCACGCGCCCGACATCTTTAATCGCGGCCCGCGCGCCGAGCGTGTTGAACGTGATGATCTGGGCAACCTGCTCGCGGCCGTATTTTTCGGTGACGTACTGGATCACCTCGCCGCGGCGGTTCATGCAGAAATCGATATCGATATCGGGCATGCTCACGCGTTCCGGATTGAGGAAGCGCTCGAACAGCAGCCCGTATTGCAGCGGGTCGATATCGGTGATCGACATCGCGTAGCCGACCAGCGAGCCCGCCGCCGACCCGCGACCCGGGCCGACCGGAATGCCCTTCGATTTCGCGTAGCGGATGAAATCCCAGACGATCAGAAAATAGCCGGAAAACTTCATCTTCTGAATCATCTGGATCTCGCGATCCAGCCGCTCCAGGTAGGCCGGCAAGTCGTGTTTCAGCAGCCCCTGCGCGCGCAGCGCCTCCAGCCGTGGCCGGCGCCGTTCGAAGCCTTCGCGCGCGACGTATTCAAAATAGGTGTCGGTCGAGTGGCCTTCCGGAACGTCGAACTTGGGAAACGGCTCCTTGACCTTTTCGAGCGTGACGTTGCAGCGCTGCGCGATTTCCCACGTCCGGTCCACCGCGTCCTCGAGCTCGCCGAACAGCTCCAGCATCTCCGCCCGCGACTTTAAATAAAAATCCGGCGAGTTCCAGCGCATCCGGTTCGGATCGTTGAGAAACTTCCCGGTCTGGATGCACAGCAGGAGCTCGTGCGCGCGCGCATCGTCGCGGCGCAGATAGTGGGAATCATTGGTGGCGACCAGCGGCAGCCCGGTCTCCTGCGAGAGCCGGTTCAGCTCGGGCGTGAGCTTTTTGTCCTGTTCGAGGTGATGGTCCTGCACCTCCAGGAAAAAATTCTTGCTGCCGAAAATGTCGGAATACGTGTGCGCCAGCCGTTTGGCTTCGTCATATTTGTCGGCGAGAATCGTCTCCGCCAGATGCCCGCGCAAGCACGCGGAAAGCGCGATCAGCCCCTTCGAGTGCTGCGAGAGCAGGTCGAGATCGATCCGCGGCTTGTAATAGAAGCCGTCGAGATAGCCGGTCGACACCAGCTTGATCAGGTTGCGGTAGCCGTCCTGGTTCTCGCACAGCAGGACGAGGTGGTTGTAGCGGTCCGTATCGGAGCGGACCTTGTGTCCCTGCTGCGAGACATACACCTCGCACCCGATCACGGGATGCACGCCGGCGTTCTTGGCCGCGTTATAGAACTTGACCGCGCCGAACAGGTTTCCATGATCGGTCATTGCCACGGCCGGCATCTTCTGTTCGACCGCGATTTGCATCAACTGGTCGATATCGCAGGCTCCATCGAGCAGCGAATAATCCGTATGGCAATGCAGGTGGACAAACGGCGACGACATGACCAAGCTTTCCGGGGAGGCGGGACAATTTTATTTTGGCATAGGTGCGGACCGGCCACTCCGGGAGCCGCGCCGCGGCGCCGGCGATCGCATGGCGGGTTGCCGGTTTCATCCAACCCCCGGCTGCACGACCGGGTCGATTTTCGTTATAACGGTTTTGCACGGCGCACTTGATGACCACGGCAAACGGCGGGGAGAGACACAATCGGGATCTTCCACTGCGTCACGCGTTGGCGACCCTGGTGTACCGCGCCGCCAAGACTCTGCGCGGCGCGCCGGCGGATTTCAGCAGCTTTCGGCCGGGAATCGAGGCGCGTTCCGCCGGCGAGATCCTGGCGCATCTGTGCGACCTGATGGACTGGGTGCTCTCGCAGGCCCGCGGGGCAGAGCGCTGGCGGAACTCGAAGCCGGACGCGTGGACCGCCGATATGGAGCGCTTCTTCGCCGCCGCGACCGCGTTCGACGAATATCTGGCGTCCGGTGAGGCCCTGCACGCCTCGCCCGAAAAACTGTTTCAGGGCGCCATTGCCGATTCGCTGACCCACGTCGGCCAGATCGCCATGCTCCGGCGCCTCGCGGGCGCGCCGGTTCGCGGAGAAAACTATTCGGCCGCCAAGATCGAAACCGGACGCACCGGCGCCGATCAGAACCCGCCGGTCCGTGAGTTCGATTGAGCACGGCGGCCCGCGCGGGCTCCCGTGGATTTTTGATAACCTCGGGCATGGACCGCCGGCGCTTTCTTCGCGATGCTCTCTGCACCCTTCCCGGCATCCGTTCCCTACGGAGTGCGCCCCGCGATTTGCAGGAAATGATCGTCTCCGGGCTGCAGCGCGGATTCCAGGAAGGCCGCGTCACGGCCCGCGCCGTCACGGAATGGTACCTGGCGCGGATCGCCGCGCTCGACCACAGCGGGCCGCGCGTTAAGGCCGTCGTTGAGATCAATCCGGATGCCCTTGCGATCGCTGCGGCCCGCGACCGGGAGCGCCGCGCCGGCTTCGTGCGCGGCCCGCTGCATGGCGTGCCCGTGCTGGTCAAAGACAATATCGACACGGCCGACCGGATGAGCACCGCCGCCGGTTCGCTGGCGTTGGCCGGGCATGCTCCGGCTCGCGACGCGTTCGTCATCGCGCGCCTGCGCGCGGCCGGCGCCGTGATCCTGGGCAAGACCAACATGAGCGAGTGGGCCGGCTTCCGCTCTTCGCGCTCCATCGGCGGCTGGAGCGCCCGCGGCGGCCTGACTCGGAATCCTTACGCTCTCAATCGCAACGCCTGCGGGTCGAGTTCGGGTTCGGCCGCGGCGGTAGCATCCAATTTTTGCGCGGTGGCCGTGGGGACGGAAACGGATGGCTCGATCACCGCTCCGGCTTCGGCGAACGGCATCGTCGGGATCAAACCGACCCTGGGGCTGATCAGCCGCTCGGGCCTGATTCCGATCGGCCACAGCCAGGATACCGCCGGCTCCATGGCCCGCACCGTCCGGGATGCCGCCGTGCTGCTCCAGGCGATGGCCGGGACCGATCCCCGGGATCGCGAAACAGCCGGATTGCGGGCCGCGCCCGATTACACCCGGTTTCTCGATCCGCGCGGCCTGCGCGGCGCGCGGCTCGGGATTGAACGCCAGTATTTTGGCGACCATCCCGCGGCCAACAAGCTTCTGGAAGAATGTCTTGCCGTGCTGAAACACGAGGGCGCCGTGCTGGTGGACCCGGCCGAGCTTCCTTCCCACGGCGAACTGGATGAGGACGAACTGGAGGTCCTCCTGTACGAGTTCAAAGCGGACTTGAATGCGTACCTGGCCTGCCGTCCGGGCGCGCGCGTGCGTTCGCTCGCGGACGTGATCGCGTTCAACCGGCGGCATCGCGCCGAAGAGATGCCGTACTTCGAGCAGGATCTGTTCGAACGCGCGCAAGCCAAAGGCGGGCTCGCCGAAAGGGCGTATGTAGCGGCGCGCGCCCGCTGCCTGGAGCTTTCGCGTACCCGCGGAATCGACGCCTTGGTCAAGAAGCACAGGCTGGATGCCATTGTGGCGCCCACCGCGGCGCCTGCCCCGGTGATCGATACGGTGCTGGGCGATCCCAGCTGGCCCTGCTGCACGAAACCCGCCGCCGTCGCCGGCTATCCGCACATCAGTGTTCCCGCCGGCTTCGTGCAGGGGCTGCCCGTCGGACTCTCCTTCTTCGGCCCCGCCTGGAGCGAGCCGGCCTTGTTGAAGCTGGCGTACAGCTTCGAGCAGGCGAGCCAGGCGCGGCGGCCGCCGCGATTCGCGCCGTCCGTTTGAAGCGCCGCTCTCTCGGATAACGGCGCGAACCGCCGACGACCGGCGCAAAAACAAAGGCCGGCGTCCCGCCCGAAGGGGAGGAACGCCGGCCGAGGTCCAGACATCGTCAAACCCGGAGGGGCTTGACAAAGTCGCTCAAGATTAGAACAACAGCTTCAAGCTGAACTGCGTCTGCCGCGCCGCGCCGGTCACCGCAGTGCCAACCAGCGACGTAATCTGGCCGGCGGTCGGGCTCAGCGTACCCTGGTAATTGGTCTGCGCCGACCCGGCGTTGAATGCCGCAGTGCCAGGAATGTTGAAGTTCGGATGGTTGAAGATGTTGAACAGTTCGGCGCGGAACTGAACGCTCACCCGTTCGTTGATCTTCGTATTCTTCATCACGCCGAAGTCGGTGTTTGAGAAGCCCGGTCCGATCAGCACGTTTCTTCCCAAGTTGCCGAGCGTTCCGTACGCCGAAGCCGTGAAGCACGTCGGGTTATACCATTGGTGGACGTTCTGGTTCGCGTAGACATCGCAGCCGCCAACCACGTTTGGCCGCGCGCTGCCGAAGTTGTTCCCCAAGTCGGCCTGGTCGCCTTCGTTAATCGAGAACGGAACACCCGTGTGCCAGGCTTCCACCGCCGTCAGCTGCCAGCCTTCCTTGAACCGGTTGCCTTTGAATGGAAGGAGATAGACCACATTGCCGGAAACGATGTGCCGCAAGTCGTAACTGCAGTTACCGACGTCGTTATTCCAGTAATAAGGATTGGTGTTGGCGGATGTCCCGTTGTTGCCGCCCAGGCCGCCATACGTATACGCGCTGTCGAGGCAGTGCGACCACGTATACGACAGCTGGAAAACCAGACTCGACGAGAGCCGGTGCTGCAACCCAACCTGCAGCGCATTGTAGTGCGAGTGGCTGGTCGTGTCGGTCATGTCCAGCGCGCCGAAGGCCGGGTCGGGCCGCGGATTCTGGTTCATGACCGGCGTTCCAAACGAGGTCTTCTGAACCGGGTCGGGAGTCGCGAAGTGCATCACGCCGTTCGCGTCGACGGTCGGAAGCGGCGCGTTGAAATCATGGAACGCCAGCAGATGCACCCCCTGCGTGCCGACATAGCCCACCGTCAGCAACGTGTTCTTGGGCAGTTCCCGCTGAATATTTAGAGAGTATTCGATCGTATACGGCGTCGTGTGGGTGCCGTAATAGGTGCCGTTGGTCAAACTCAAAAGCGGAGTCCCGGCCCCGCCCACGAACGGCGTCGGCCAGTTCGGATCGTTGTTGAAAAAGAATTGATTCGTGGTCAGGAATGGCCGTTGCGTCAGGTAGGCGGAAGAAAACGTGTACGTCTGGAACACGTCGTGAAAGATCCCGAAGCCCGCGCGAACGGAAGTCTTGTGATCTCCCTTCACATCCCAGGCCAGCCCGATCCGCGGGTCCAGGTTGTGAACCGACGGATTCGTCGAATACGCGTGCGGCACGTTCTGGAAGTCGGTTCCAAACGGCGGGCCCACCACGTTATAGAAATTGTTGTGAATCTCGATCGGATTGGATTCGAACCCGTAGCGCAGCCCGATGTTCAGGGTCAGCCGGCTGTTGATCCTCCAGTCGTCCTGAATGTACGGCTCGAGCGAAATCAAACGCTCCGCGCGATACGTATTGGTTCCGCCGTTCGGCGCGCCCGTAAACGACAGCGGGTTCCCGGTCAGGAAGTTCCCCAGGCTGGTGAAAATGTAAAACCCGTTCCAATACGTGTAAGCGTAGGGATTGAGTTGTTCGCGCCGGAAGGCGGCCCCCACGCTAATCGTGTGCGAGCCTTTGATCCAGGTCAGGTCGTCCTTTTCCGTGAACTTGTTCTGCAGATATTGAAACGGATTGATGAACGAAGAGCCAAGCGCCGCGATGCCGTTCGGCATCGCAATGAAGACGTCCTGGCGCTCCGGAGTAAAGATCTGCAGGGCTGGATGGATGGTCGGCTGAGTCTCCCCGGTGATCGGGCGCGAGTAGGAGGAAGTGAATTGGTTCGTCACGTTCGGCGAGAAGATGTGGCGTTCGCCTACCGTGAAGAAGTTGTTGTGCGTCACATCGAACGTCGGCCAGAGTCCAATTCCGGTATAGTTGGTGCGCTCGCCATAATCGATTTCCCATCGGGCGAACAATGAGTCGTTCGTTGATATCGTCCAATCCACACGGGACAAGCCGAAATTCTCCGGCGAACGCTGAGCTCCGACATAGTTGTAGATGCCGATATCCGGGCTGATGGAAGGCCCGTTCGGGAGCGGGTACAGCGCCAGCATCGCAGCCGAGGCTGGGTGCACCTGATAGGGCACCCCGCTCACGATCCCTTGATGGACCGTCGCGCTGGGTACGAAGTTCCGATACGTGGTGTCCAGCACCTGCTGAATGCCTTCGTAGTTCACGAAGAAGAAAACTTTGTCCTTCTTGATCGGGCCGCCGAGGCTGGCGCCGAACTGATTCCGGCGGAACGGAGGCGCGGAGGCGCCGTCGAAGAACCCGCGCGCGTCCAGGGCGCTGTTGCGGAAAAATTCGTAAGCCGACCCGTGAAACTCGTTCGTCCCCGACTTGCTCACCGCGTTGATCGCTCCGCCGTTGCCGCCATACTGAGCGCCGTACGTTCCGGTGAGCGTCTGAAATTCCGCGATCGAGTCGATCCCGAGGGAAGTTCCGGTCACGTCCCCGCCGGCGTTGCGTTGCCACCAGTTCAGCATTGATTCGCCGTCCAGCATGTTGGCGTACCCTTCCGGCCGCGTGCCGGAAATTGAAAATGCCGGCGCTACCGAAGTCAGCGCGCTGCTGCCTCCCGCCGGATAGGTCGCCACGCCCGGCGCGAGCAGAATCAATTGCTCGAAATTCCGGCCGTTGAGCGGCAGCTCGCGCATCTGCGTCTGGTTTACGAGCGCGGAAACCGCCGAGTTCGTGGTCTCGACCTGGGCGGCGTTGGCTTCGACGGTAACAGTTTCCTGGGTTTGGCCGACCGCCAGCTGGAGATCGACAACCGGTGCACTGCCGACCGTCAGGCTGAGTCCGGACCGGATGCTGGTCTGAAAACCCGTTTTGGAGCCGCGCACGTCGTAAGTACCGATCCCGAGATCCGGAACGTTGTAGCGCCCCTGCGCATCGGTGAGCACGCTGCGCGTCGCGCCCGTGCCGGTGTTCTTTACTTCGATGGACGCGCCGGGTATCGCGGCGCCGGAAGTGTCCGTCACAGTTCCGGAAATGCTGGCGGTGGCTGCCTGCGCTTGCAGGCGAGCCGGGCTGATCAACGCCGCAAGCCCACACAGCAAAATCCAAGACACGGCGTATCTGTTCTTCGTTCGCACGTACCCCTCCTCCGAAAGAATTTCGGGTGCAACTGGTCTAAACGCTTACGGTCGTGAACCTGTTGGAACTAACCTTATGGCGGTCATTTTAGCCCGAGCGGTGGATCTCGTCTATGCGCTCGGCTTGATACGGAATATTCCGGGAATTGATACACGCGCGGGAGCCTGGTAGGGACGGGCAGATTCGAACTGCCGACCTGCCGCTTAGGAGGCGGCCGCTCTATCCATCTGAGCTACGTCCCCGCCGTTTTTCCATTGTACCGTTCGAGACCCTTGCGCCCGATATCGGTGCGGTAGTGCATGCCGTCGAAATGGATTTGGCGGACCGCGGTGTAGGCGCGATCAATTGCGCCCGCCAGGTCCGGGCCGCTTGCGGTCACGCCCAATACGCGTCCGCCGGCCGTTTCGATTCCGCCGGTTCCTTCGCGAGTTCCCGCGTGAAACACAGTCGCTCCGGCGGCTTCCGCCGCGTCGATGCCGCGAATGGGTTTTCCGGCTTCGTACGCGCCCGGATAGCCCCCGGACGCCATCACTACGCACACGCTCGGTTCCGGCCGCCACTGCAGCTTCACGTCCCGGAGCCCGCCAGTCGCCGCCGCGAGCAGGACGGGCGCGAGGTCCGATGCCAGGCGATGCATCAGGGGCTGCGTCTCCGGATCGCCTAGCCGCACATTGAACTCCAGCACCTTGGGCCCGCTCGCGGTGATCATCAGGCCGGCGTACAGGAATCCGGTGAAGCCGGTCGCCTCCACCGTCGGATGGATCACGCGGTCCATCACTTCGCGCGTCTGCTGCTCGCTCAGAATCGACGCGTCGCAGTAGGCGCCCATGCCTCCCGTGTTCGGACCGTGATCGCCGTCCAATACGGTTTTGTGATCTTGCGTCGCCGCGAGGGGAACGACATTCTTTCCATCGCACAACGCGATGAAGCTGACTTCCCGTCCCTGCAAGAACTCTTCGACCACCAGCCTGCCGGTCAGCGTGGAGAGCGCGGCTTCGGCTTCGGCCCGGTCGTGCGCGATGACCACGCCCTTCCCGGCGGCGAGCCCGTCGGCCTTGAGGACCACCGGAAATCCGAACCGCTCGAGCGCTTTTCGCGCTTCGGCGGGACTCTCCACGGCCACAAATTCGGCGGTCGGAATTTTGCTTTTTACAAAAAAGTGCTTTGCGAAAACTTTGCTGCCTTCGAGCTGCGCCGCCTCGCGCCGCGGTCCCACGATCTTCCGCCCGCGCGCCTGAAACTCGTCCACTATGCCGGCTACCAGCGGCACCTCGGGTCCCACTACGGTCAAATCCGCCTGAATCGCTTCGGCCGCTTCGAGCGGCTTCCCGGGCACGCACTTCCCGACTCGCGCAATCCCGGGATTTCCGGGGGCGCCGAACACCTCCACTCCCGGCGACTGCGCCAGCTTCCATGCCAGCGCATGCTCGCGCCCCCCGCTTCCGATCACAAGAATTTTCATGAGGTCGGTACAATGATAACAATGCACGAGAGGTACGACGTCGTCGTTATCGGCGCCGGACACGCGGGCTGCGAAGCCGCCCGCGCCTGCGCCCGCATGGGCCTGAAGACCGCCATGGTCACGATGAACCTCGACCTCATCGCGCAAATGTCCTGCAACCCGGCGATCGGGGGGATTGCCAAAGGCCACCTGGTCCGCGAGATCGATGCATTGGGCGGCCTCATGGGTGAAGTGGCCGATGCGGTCGGGATTCAGTTCCGCCTGCTCAACACCAGCCGCGGGCCTGCTGTCTGGTCGCCACGCGCCCAGATGGATAAGAAGATGTACCGCGTTCGCATGCGGGAAATCCTCGAGAAGGAGCCGAACCTCCGCATCAAGCAGGCCGAGGTCGCCGCGCTGATCGTTCAAGAACGCCGCGTCACAGGTGTCCAGCTCCGGGATGGACGCTCGATTCAATCCGGCGCTGTCGTCGTGACCACCGGAACTTTTTTGAATGGGCTGGCGCACGTCGGGGAAATGACGTACAGCTGTGGACGCAACGGCGAAGCCCCGTCCCAGCTGCTCGGCGACCAGCTCCGCACGCTCGGGCTGAATTGGACGCGCCTCAAGACCGGAACTCCGCCGCGCCTGGACGGCCGGACCATTGACTGGACGCAATTCGAGCGGCAGCCGGGAGACGCGAACCCCACCCCGTTCTCGTTCCTCACCGGGCGCATTGATCGCCCTCAGATCGAGTGCCACATCGGTTACACCAACGAGCAGACGCGGCGCATTCTCCAGGAAGCCATACCGCGCTCCCCTTTATATAGCGGTCAGATCGAAGGCGTGGGGCCGCGGTACTGTCCGTCGATCGAAGACAAGATCGTTAAGTTCCCGGACAAGCTGCGTCACCAGATTTTTCTAGAGCCCGAAGGCCTCGATACGAATGAGGTCTACGTCAACGGCATGTCGACCAGCATGCCGATTGATGTACAGGCCGCCATGGTTGCATCGATTCCCGGCCTCGAACATGCCGAGATGATCCGCCCCGGTTATGCCATTGAATATGATGCGATCGATCCGCGCGAACTGGACCATACGTTAGAAGTTAAGTCGATTCCCGGCTTATACTTGGCTGGCCAAATCAACGGAACCTCCGGCTATGAGGAGGCTGCCTGTCAAGGACTGATTGCCGGCATCAATGCCGCTTGCCGGCTGAGCGGCAAGGATCCGGTCGCGATCTCCAGAACGGAAGGCTACACGGGCATCCTGATTGATGACCTGGTCACCAAAGGTGCCGACGAGCCCTACCGCATGTTCACCTCCCGAGCCGAGTTCCGCCTCCACCTCCGTATCGACAATGCCGATGAGCGTCTGACCGCTATCGGCTGGCGCGTCGGCTTGGTCACTGACGCGCGGTGGGACCTCTATAGTAGGAAGCAGCAGCAAAAGGAGCGACTTGCCCGCGCCTTGGCCGGCCACAAATACGGGCAGTGGCTCAAGCGCCCCGAGGCGTCGATCACGGAGATCCGCCCCTGGATCGGCGAGGTGCTCGGAGAAGAACCGGTTTCGGGCGTGCTCACTACTGTGGAAACCGAAGTGAAATACTCCGGCTACATCGGCCAGCAGGAGCGTCAGATCGAGCGCCTCAAGAACTCCGAGCGGCGGCGCATCCCCTTGGAATTTGAGTTCAGCGGCATTCCGGGATTGTCGCGGGAAATCCAGCAGAAGCTGGAGCGCGTCCGTCCGGAAACCCTGGGCCAAGCCGCCCGGATTCCCGGCGTGACTCCCGCCGCGATTGCCATTCTGGATTGCTATCTGAGCCTTGCCCGTGTTTGCTGAGCTGCTGCGCCAAAAGCTCAGTGGCATCGTCGACCTGAACGGCGAGCAAATCCAGGCGTTGGAAGCGCATTACGAGCTGCTGGTGCGCTGGAACCGCGTCTTGAACCTGACCACGGTAACTTCCCTGGAAGAGGCCATAGAGCGGCATTACTGCGAATCGCTGTTCCTCGGCGCCCACCTCCCGTCAAATCCGCTGCGGCTGGCCGATATTGGATCGGGCCCCGGATTCCCCGGGATTCCTGTGGCGGTCCTACGGCCCGATTGTACCGTCACCCTGATCGAGTCCCATTCCCGAAAGGCGGTGTTTCTGCGGGAAGCAACGCGTCGGCTCCCAAATCTCATCGTGCGCGGGCAACGTGCGGAGGCGGTGGCGGAACGGTTTGATCGCGTCATGTCGCGAGCGGTCAGTTATGAGGACCTTAGGCCGGTGCTAAAGAAACTGGCATCCGCTGCCGATCTGCTGACTGGTGGAGAAGCGCCTCCGGCCGACTTGGGATTCAGCTGGGAGGAGCCAATTTCCCTTCCCTGGGGCCGCCAGCGGTTCCTTCGAGTCGGTGTTTCACGTGAAACTACTCGCTTCTGTTTCACGTGAAACATTCACCGTGGTAGTATTACCGCTTGAGCCGAGTTTTTGCCATCAGCAATCAGAAAGGCGGAGTCGGCAAAACAACCACCGCCATTAATCTGGCCGCGTCATTGGCCGCCAGTGAATTTAAGGTCCTCGTCATCGATTCGGATCCCCAAGGCAACGCGACCAGCGGCCTCGGCGTTCAGAAAAACCCGGATCGGCCCAGCCTCTACCACGTCCTGCTCAATGGCATACCCGCTCGCGATGCGGTTGTCCATACTGAAATGGAAGGCCTTAGCGTCATTCCTTCCGACAAGAATCTGGTTGGCGCCAACCTCGAGCTGGTCGACCTCCCCAACCGCGAATTTCGCCTTCGTGAGAGCATCCAGGAAATCCGCAGCGAGTACCGCTTTGTCTTGATCGATTGCCCCCCGGCGCTCGATCTGCTCACTCTCAACGCACTCGTCGCCGCCGATTCCGTGCTGGTCCCGATTCAGTGCGAGTTCTTCGCGCTGGAAGGGATCTCGGAGCTAATGGATACGATCGAACGCGTTCGAGAGTCTTTTCAACATCCCCTGCAAGTCGAAGGCATCCTGTTGACGATGTTTGATGACCGAACAAACCTGACTCGTCAAGTCGCCGCCGATTTGAAGGGGTTCTTCGGGGATGATGTATTCGAGACCGTGATTCCCCGCAGCGTTCGGCTAGCCGAGGCGCCGAGTTTCGGCAAGCCCATTCTCACGTACGACCCCCGGTCGAAAGGCGCTGAAAGCTATATCAAGCTCGCCAAAGAGATTCTCGATCATGAACAAAACGGAAAATCCGCGCAAGGTGCTGGGTAGGGGCCTCGGGGCGCTGTTACCGACCCGTCCGCCCACGGCGCCTGCTCCTGAAGAACACGCTCAGACGATTCCGATCGATCTCATTGATGCCAATCCGCTTCAGCCGCGGCGAACGTTTCAACCCGAACGCCTTGAAGAGCTGGCCCAGTCCATTCGGGCCAACGGGATCATCCAGCCACTGGTTGTGCGGCGCGCGGGGGATCGCTACCAACTCGTTGCCGGCGAACGTCGCTGGCGGGCGTCGAAGCTCGCGGGAGTTCAGCAGGTCCCCGTTGTCGTTCGAGAGATCCCCGACGAGCGCCTCCTCGAAATCACGCTGATTGAGAACATTCAGCGGGAAGACCTGAACCCCATCGAAACCGCCGTGGCCTTCGAGCGGATGATGCGGGAACTGGCTCTGAATCCCGAGCAGGTCGGCCAGCGGACCGGTAAGGACCGCACCACGATCGTCAACCTGATCCGGCTCCTCCAACTGCCCGAGGACCTGCAACAACTGGTAGCGGAACGGCGGCTCTCTGCCGGCCACGCGCGCTGCCTGCTTTCGCTTCCCACGGTGCAGCTGCAGCGGGAAGTGGCGGAAAAATCGGTCGCGCAGGGCTGGTCCGTGCGCCAGATCGAGCGGGTTACGCAAAAGATGCTGGAAGGGCGCAAGCCCAAGCATGTGGACGAGGTCGATACCGATCCCAACGTGAAGGCAGCCATTCAGGAGATGGAACGGGTGCTCGGAACCCGCGTTCGAATTATCGAAAAGGCCAAGCAGAAGGGCCGGATCGAAATCGAGTTCTACTCTTCCGAGGATCTGGACCGGATCTACAGCGCGATCGTCGGCGACCCTACTTAAGCAGTTGAAGGATTTCCGCCAGTTCGCGGCGTATTTCGGGTAACCGGGCGTCTGAAAACAATTCCTGCTGAATCTGTTTCGGCTGTTTCAGCTTAGCCTGTTTTCCGGCTTGCAGGGATTGGCGCGCGCCTTCGATCGTAAACCGCTTCTCGTAAAGGAGATGCTTGATGCGAAGAAGCAGCTCGACGTCCTTCCGTCGATATAAGCGATGGCCGGTCCCCGATTTTTTCGGTGCCAGCTGGGGGAACTCGCTCTCCCAATACCGCAGGACGTAAGGTTCGACTCCCAGGATCTCGGCAACCTCGCCGATTTTAAAGTACAGCTTGTCCGGGATTTCAGGAGTCCCCGCGCGCACCGCAGCGTCCGTCATGCCCAATCGTCATCCTAACGCACGTCGTCGCTGAAAGTCACTCCGCGACAACCCGGACTAGGTGCCGGCCACTCGGCAATAGTACAGTCACAGGCCCGCCGTTTTCCGAGGCTGCGGGATCTCCGTCCACGTCCACACGGCCAGCCGGGCGATCGAAGATCGCGATGGCCCGGGCCGAGCTTTGGTATTCAAATTCGATGGACGAAGCGCTCAACACGCGAGCCGCCTTCAATTCACCGTTCAGGCGGACCAGATTCAGGCCAGTTCGAGCCGGCGCGGGCTCGATCAGGTGCGCTCCCGCGGGAAGCCACACGGTTTGGCCGTCCGTAGCGGGCCAGGTTTCGCCATCGACCGCCGCCCCGCCCTTCCAGCGCACGCCGATACTCGAGGCGGAGTCTACAAACAGACTGGAACCCTGGCGTTCGACTCGCGTCGGGACTGCTCCCGCGGAAGGCAACAGCGCCAGGTCCACGGGCAATAACGAGCTCTCGAAATAGAGCGCTACTCGCGGAAACTGGCGCGCCGCTTCATGAACCAGCTGCAGCAGCTCCGTGCCGGTTTGCTGTTTGGTGGGATAAACATTCTGGTAACGCTCGACGATATTGAGGTCGATCGCCAGTTTTTCGGGATGCGCGGTGAGCGCCCGGTACCGTTCCGCAATCGTCCGATACCGCTGCGGCCCCAAATGCCACACGGTTGCCGGGTCTTCCACGAGGAACGTGAACGAGTGCCGTTCGAGAAGCGGCAGGACGCGGGCCGCGTCGGCGCCGACGGCGTCGCGGATTTCGGGATCGAGCCGATCATCCACATGCGTCAGGACCACATCCAGGTGCGGCTTCGCCCGACGCGCGGATTCCACGACTTCGAGCCACGCCTGCTGCATGCTGGCGGCGAGTTCCGCGCGGAAATCGAGGAAGCTGCGCCGGGAGAGCGGATCGCTGCGCGTTGAGAATATCTCCAGCGGGTCAAACCCTTTCGCGCTTCGAAATGCAGCCCGCACGTCATCGTTCATCGGGGTAAAGCGCGAAGGGTTGGAAATGCCCTCGAGCGATTCGAAGTAGAGCTCGGCGAGGTTGACGCCGTCCCAATCGAATCGTCCAACCAGGCTCCGCACGCCCGTGGAAACGGCCCGGAAGCAATCGCGATTCGCCAGGTTCATAAGCTTGCGCCAATCCAGTTTTGCGTCCCGGAGAGTGGCGGTCTTCTCCCGCCACTCCGGATGGTCCTCCCAGAAGCGCTCGCTGACGTGAGGCAGCTCGAGCCAGGCGTAAACCAGGATGCCTTCGCGGTGGCAGGCTTCGATCAGCTTGCGCAACCAGGCATCCGTCTCGGCGTCTGGTTCATAGAAGTGCCACGCCGCCACGTGAAGAGCGGCGATCCCCGCCTTGCGCCAGCGGGCCGCGAAGTAGTCGAGGTCGACGCGCGACCGATAGGCGGAATCGAAGAATACCCAGAGGCGCGAGGACTGGAACGGCGGCTCCAAACCGAGATCGCACAACGCCGCCAGCAGGTAGGGAAAGCGTTCATACCCGAGCGTGCCCGGCGCGGTGGCGATCCAGAGGACGGCGCCGGCGCCCCGCGAAAATCCCGCGAGGAGCGGTGCGCCCGACCAACGCTCTCGCGCAAACACCCGCGCCCCTTCCGGCAATTGGAAGACCGGCAGCTCCAAGCTCTGTTCCAAGATGATCGACAGCCTGGGCTGGTGCACATCCACGATGCTCGAGACCCGCACATTCTTCCCGGTCCTCACAAAACCAAACAGTTCGGCAAGCGAAGACTCGCCCTCCAGAACGAGGAGGGCGCCGCGATCGACCCGCGCGTTCCACTCGCCCGACGCCGGCGTGCCCGGCCGAGCCACAAACACGCGCGCACCCGCGGATTGGGGCTGCAATCCGATGGAGGAAAAAATGGCCGGCCAGGCGCCGGCGGGACCCGACACAATCGAGAATTCCAAGTCTGCCGCCGCGGCAGAACAGACCAGCAGGCAGCTAACGAGTAAACGCATACCAAACACCAAGCCGAAGGTCCCGAAAACGGAGCGGCTGCGTGAGATCGCGAATCAGATAAGCACCGCTCAGCAGATCGACCGTGATAAACATCGATGGCGGAAGCATCGGCGCGCGAAAACGGATTCCAGGACCCACTTCAATGAAATTCGCCCACCGCTGGCGTTTGCTGTCCAGGGTGAGATTCAGATTCCAGTAGAATTGCACCCGCAGGGCCGAGCCCGCCGTATAGCCGGCGCGCGTCTGGCTGTAAACGAGGGAGTCATTCCCGAAGCGGCTGAGGAACACCGCGTCGGCGGTGGCGGCGGCGAACAAACCCGGGCGTTCGCTCGCGAGAGTGGCGCCCCAGCTTCGCGCGAAAGATGCGCCGGCGCGATAGTCGGGCAGCTTGTGGCCGGTCAGGTAATTCATAGCCGATCCCGCTTCGGCCCATCCCATCAATCCGTGCCAGGATGCGGTGGCGATGCCAACACCGAGAATGAGTGAGCTTTCGGAAAGATATTGGGGGGAAACAGGTCCGGCGATCGTGCGCCGCGTGTCGCCGATGAACCGGAGACTGGCGTAAGGCCGGAACGGCAGACCCGTGCGGAGATCCGTTTTGATCTGGCTGTACGAAAACAGGTCGTGCCAGCGGGTCGAAAAAATGGGGAAGAACCACGCCGTGGTGCGCACGCGCGCGGCGCCGGCACGGAGATTGCGCCAGGCACGCCGCGCTTCCGACGCAATCCGCGGATCGGGGCTGTGACGCGCGCGGTCGAACCAGCGGGCGGCCTCGGCATCCTGACGCAGGATGTTGTAGCTCCAGCCGAGCTGCAGCATCACGGTGAAATCGCCCGGCTCGGCTTCATGCGCGATGAGCAGATAGCGGGCCGCGTCCTTCATGAACCCCGCTCTGATGCTTCGTTCGGCCATCAGCTTGGCGTCGACGACGGGCGGGCGCGGATCCGGAGCAGCACCGAGCGTCTGCTGCAGCCGGAGTACCGCGCGCACGCGATTGGCGAGCTCCTCGTCGTTACCCGCGAGAACGCGGTCGAACAAAGGTTGTGCGCCCGCCGCGTCGCCGCGCGCGTAGAGAAGAAAAGCGAGCTGGGTGGCGGATAGCAGGTCCTCCGGCGCCGTGTCCGCGATCGTGCGGAATTCGTTTTCCGCTTCGAGCGGCTGATCCATGCGCAACAGCAGAAAACCGAGCTCCCGGCGCAGATCGATGTTAGCCGGATCGAGCTGGAGGGCGGCGCGGAATTCCGGGACGAAGGGGTACCGGTCTGGAAGCAGCTCGCGCGCCATTTCCGCGGCGCGCGGTTCGCCGCCGCGCGAAGCGGCCAGCAGCGCGGCGTTAGCGTCGTCGAGGCGGTGGAGCTGCCGCCAGACGCGGCCGAGCGCGACCAGCACGGAACGCCGGTCGGGCAGAATGCGCCAGGCCTTCTCATAATGTTCGGCGGCGAGATCGAGTTCATCGCGCTGCTCGGCCAGGGTGGCTAGCTCGAAGTGATCGCTGAAGTGATCGGCGCCGAGCTCGATCGCTTTGCGCCAGCGCTCGATGCCGGCCGCGACAGGCGCGTCGATATTCTGGAATGCCTGCTCGGCGAGCGGGTTTCCCGTGCGCCGGAGGCGGTCGAAGATCCGCCGCGCTTCCACCGGTTCCTTGGTTTCGTAGCACAGGAAGGCGTAGTCGAGCGCGAGCGGCGTGTCGCCCGGCGTCAGCCGGAGGGCCTGGCGCAACTGGTCTCTTGCGAGCTCGTTCTCTCCAATCTTCAAGTATGTGTACGCCAGGTCCTTGCGGATGTCCGCGCGTTCCGGTGAAGCTTCCACGGCCTTGCGGAAGGCGGCGATCGCGGCATCGTACTCGCGGGCGCGCAACGAGTCGTACGCACGCGCGAGCGGTTCGAAAGCCGGATCTCGCGGCTGCGCGCCCGCCAGCGGGGCGAACAGCAAGAGCAACCACCACCGGAATCGCATACCCCGCCCGCGGAGATAGTGCGGCTGGCGGGGACTTCTCGCCGGAATTTTTGGGGGCGGTTTTTGCGGAAGCGGCCGCGGACCGGTCGAGCAGGCACCCTACAGATGATCGGCCGCTCCGCGGAGTCTTCAGAACGAGAAGCGCGCCACAATCTGGCCGGTGCGCGGCTGCGAGCCGTTGCCGGGGATCTGGCCGGGCAGCGTGATGTTCGAGGTGTTCACCACGCCGTAGCCGGAGGTCAGGATGCCGCCGGTTTTGACGATCGGAGCAGCGGGATTGGGGCCGGCTGGCTGGGTGGTCTGACCGACACCGGAAGGACTCGACAGGTACAGGCGGTTGAACACATTGAAGAACTCCGCGCGAACGTCGAGTTTGAAGCGGCCTTCCGCACCCATTCCGAATGTCCGGCCGAGGCTCAGCGATTCGGCGGGCTGGCGCTGCCAGCGGAAATTGTTGTAATACGGCGCGGAGGTGCCGAACTGGCCTGCCGGGGCATCCACCCAAGCGTCCTTATTCAGAACCAAGTCCTGGGTCGGGTCAAAGCAGTGGCAGTTGGGATCATGCAGGAACAAGGGCTGCCCGGTCCGATTCCAAAAAGTCGTCCCGCCGCCCCAGATGGCGGGGTTGTTGGAAGGCCCGCGGGCCAGCTGGTTCAGCAAATTGTTGTTGGAGGCCGGCACGCGGAGCACTTCTCCACTCTGGTACCGCAGCACGCCAGCAATGTTCCAGTCGCGCGCCGCCCAGGAGAGGGCTTTGTTCCCACGTAGGCGCGGAGTGGTGTAGCGGAACGATGTGACCAGGACGAACGGCCGGCTGAAACCGGAAATCTGCTTATTGATCTGCCGGTTGTAGACGTCGTTGATCAGGTTGGGTGCCGGCGTCAGGTAGGTGGTATCCGCGCCCACCCCGAGATTGAGCTCCTTCTGCCAGGTGAATGCGGAATCCACCACCAGCCCGCGGGACAGCCGCTTGGTCACCTTGGCCTGCAGAGAATCGTACCAGGTGGTTCCGAGCGGCGGTCCGAGAAAGCCGGGCGCGCCCAGGAATTGTGGAATGGGCCGCAGCACCTGATTGAGCGTCGAAGTCGCCGGGAAGCCGGGGTACACGTTATTCGGGTTGGCCAGCCAGGGGAACCGGGCGATGACGGCCGGCGAATTGATGCGCGTGGTGAGCAGCCCGCGGTCGACGGGGTTGGTGATGTCCAAGCCCCACTGCGATTGCAGAATTTTCGGATCGAGCGAGTTGTACTGCTCGATCGAGAGCACCGGAGCGGTCCACCAGACACCGCGGTTTCCCACGTATGCCGCCTCGATCATCAAGTTCTGAGCGACTTCGCGCTGCAGGCCGATGCTCCACTGGAGGATGCGCGGGGGCCGGCCGGAATTCCGGTCGATGGAGATGAAGGGGCTGGTGGGGGGGCGCACGCCCGGCGCTACCTCGATCGGATATCGCGGAGTGAAATCCGGCCAGACCAGCACGGGATTGCCGAAGCGGTTGCCGGGCCCAAGCGGGTTGCCGTCGCGCAGAAGACTGGCGGCCTCGCCAAACCCCGCGGGAGAGAGCGTCAAAAAATCGTTGGCGCTGCGGCCGAGGTTCGCCTGGTTGGGTGCGGTCCCATAAGCCAAGCCGGCGCCCATGCGGAGCACGGTCTTGGAGTTGATCTGGTAGGCCGCGCCCAGACGCGGACCCAAGGCCCAGGGGTAGTTGTGGTTGAAGGTGCAATGGCAGGTCGCTTCATAGATCACCATGCCGGGGCGATTGGCGGCCACCGGATTCGGCGTGCTGAAGCCGACGCTCGACATGCGGCCGTATTCTTCGCGGAGCAGCGTGACGTAGTCGTAGCGCAGCCCGTAATCGAGAGTAAACTTGCGCGTCACCTTCCAGGTGTCTTGAATATAAGCGGCGAAGGCGTGATTGCCGAGCCGCATGACGGCCTGGCCGCCATCGTTCAGCGCGCCATTCACGCCGAGAAAGAAGCTGGCGTAGGCAAAACCGGTATTGGCGTTGATCGCCTTTCCGTCCTGCCAGGGATCGGCGGTCTGCTGACTCGAAAACGTGAAGACGCCGTGAGCGCGGGAGTACGTGTGGGTCGGAAAGCCTTCAAACAAAGCTTCACCACCGAACTTGATGGTGTGATTGCCGCGCACCCAGGTCAGGCTGGCGTTCGAAGTGGTCTTGACGTCTTTGAAGTATTCGTAGGGCGCGAAGACGCTGCTGGTATAGGTGAAGCCACCGCGCGCATTATCGCCGCCGAAGACGATTTGCGGAAACAGCTGCGACGCCGAGAAGTTCGAGCCCCAGCCCAGCGTGCTCTGGTCCAGCGCCGCGGAAAGCTGCGATTGATTCAGATACATCAGCCCCGCGCCCAAGTGCAGCAAGACGGTTGGGGTGAGGGACTGGTCGTAATTGAGGCGGGTGGTGCGGGTGACGCTGTCGTTGGGAGTGGCGGCCGTAATCGGCTGCGGCAGCCCGTCGGCATTGGGCGAATAACTGCGATTCTCCGAGTAATACCAGGCCAGCTTCATGGTCGAGCTGAGATTGTGATCGATTTTGAGAGACGGGATCGTCGTGTGCCGGTAATTCTGATAGGCCGGAATCGGGTAGTTATTCACGAGCTGCGCGTTCAACGGTAGCGGAATATAGCTCTGGATCTTCCGCGCCACCGGATCCATCATGGTTTGCGGAATCACGTTATTCGGGAAAGGGTCGCGCACCGAGGAGCCGTCAGCGGCGGTGTGGGTGCTGGCCGGGTTGAAGACCTCGTTCTGCACCAGCTGCTGCCCGACAGAATCGATGGCCGGCTGCCCGGCGACGGTGAGCGGCGCGATCAGCGCTTTACTGAAATCGCCGTTCCGATAATCCAAGGTCGGCACTGTGGTGAGGCCGCTGGTGATCACCTGGCTTTCGCGGAACTGTTCGAAGTTGAAGAAGAAGAATGTGCGGTCATGGCCGTTATAAAGTTTGCCCAGATCGACGGGGCCGCCGAACGTGAAGCCGTAATTGTGGCGGCGTTGGGCATTGCGGATGTGCTGGCCGGATTTGAGGCTGTTTCTCACGCCGGCATCGGTGAACGGCGTCCCCGCGTTCAGGAACTCATTGACGTAATAGTCGTAGGCGCTTCCATGAAGCTGGTTGGTGCCGGACTTCATCGTGTAATTGAAGTACCCGCCGCCGGCCTGGCCGAACTCGGCCGCGTAGTTGCTGACCTGGACGGTCACTTCCTGAATGGCGTCGAGGCTGGCCTGATTGATCTGATTGAACTCGCGGTGCTGGCCGTTGGTGGCATCCTGGCCCTCGATGCGGATGGACTGCGTGTTGGCCGGCAGGCCGTTCACGCGCAGCGTGTTGTCGTTGGCAAACGCCGAACCGGGGATCAGGTTGATGGCTTGCAGGGGATTGCGCACGTTGCCCACGCCGGAACCGTAGCCGAGATTGATGACCGGGAGACTGTCGACCCGGTCCGTGGTCATGTTGTGACTCAGCTCGCCGCTCTCGGTTTTGAGCAGCGGCGCGGCTTCGGTGACGGTGACGGATTCGGTGTTGGATCCGACCTCGAGCGGGACGTCGATGCGCAGCGTGCCGGCCACGGAGACCACGACGTTTTCTCGGATGAATTTCTTGAAGCCGGGCACCGCGACGCTGATTTCGTAATCGCCCGCAGGCAGTTGCGAGAGCGTGTAATTGCCGGTGCTGGTGCTGGCCACCTGGAAGACGGCGCCGGTGGCGGCATTCTTGGCTTGGACCACGGCGGCGGCGATGACCGCGCCGGCGGGATCGGAAATGGTTCCAGTGATTGTGCCGCGATCGGTCTGCGCGAATGCAGACACGCCGCACAGGAGGACAGCAACAGACAGGCGCATGGCTCACCCCACAAAATCTCCGCCGTGAAACTAGGCAGGTCCCGGTTACGTGGTGATTCGGCACCCAGCCGAATCGAGTCGTGGAGCGATGATATACCCCGATGGGGAGGGTGTCAATGGATATCGCGCCCGATGCGTTTCGCGCGCGGCGGTTTGTCAGAGCAAGGAAATCATCGAACCGCCGGAGGGCGGGTGTTTACGCCGCTCCCGGCTGGTACATATAGTCGCGCGTCCAGCGCGCGCGCCGCGCGCCCCGTTTGGCCATCAGCACCTGGTAAATGCTGTTGAGCCCCTCTTCGAAGCTCAGCGACGAGGCCGCCAGCCAGATCCGCCAGGCCCGGTAGGTGGCGTCATCCACCAGCCGCAGCGCGGCTTCCCGGTTCGCCACCAGCCGCCGCTCCCAGAGGTGGCAGGTGCGTGCGTAGTGCGGGCGCAGGTTCTCGACGTCGAGCACTTCGAACCCGGCCTGCTCAGCCGCGCGAATCGTCTCGTGCAGGTGGATCAACTGCCCGCCCGGAAAGATGCGCCGCCGCACGAACAGGCTGGCCGCGTCGTCCGAGACTCCTTCCGCGCGCGCGATCGCGTGGTTCAGGAACAAGCCTCCGGGCGCCAGCAGCTCCGCGATTTTGCGGAAATATCCCGGCGCGCGGCGCAGGCCGACGTGCTCGAACATCCCCACCGAAGCGATCTTCTCGAAGCGCCCGGACAAATCGCGATAATCGTGTTCCCGCACGCGCAGCCGCCCGTTTGCCCGGGCCGACGCGATTTCATATTGCGCCCGGCTGACGGTACACCCGGTCGCCTCCACGCCGTGCGCGACCGAGGCGTGTTCGAGCAGCGCGCCCCAGCCGCATCCGATATCCAGGAACCGCTCGCCGGGCTGCAGGTCGAGCTTGCGGCAGATGTGTTCGAGCTTGGCCAGCTGCGCCTGCTCCAGCGACGCGTCCGGATTCTGAAAATACGCGCAGGAATACACCATGCGCGGGTCGAGAAACAGCCGGTAGAAGTCGTTCGACCGGTCATAGTGGAACCGGATGTGCCGCTGCGTTTGCGTCTTGTTCTGAAACAGGCACTCGCGCAACGTGGCGCACCGGGCGACGGCGTTCAGCAAGCGCATCCGCCAACGGCTTTCGGCTGCCCAACCCTTGAACCGGATGGCCTCCCGCAGATCGCCGTCCACTTCGAATTCGCCGCGCAGGTACGCCATCGCCGCGCTATAGGGATCGGTGGAGAGGATGTGTTCCAACACGGCCTGGTTCGGAACCCGGAGTGTGAAGGCGGGAGGCGAGCCGCCGTGGTGCCGGGCCGTTCCATCCTCAAAGACAGCATCCCAGGAGGGTTGAAGATAACGGGCCGGCGCCTCGTTAACTTCCGTATGCATGAGCGCGCTACCTAATTTCAGTAGTAAACACCAGTCAAAAACCGATTTCAAGGGCCGGTTGTTGCATGAGAATGAAATGAGACATGAAGCGGATTGGATTGTGGGCGGCCTGTACATTGGCCCTGCCCGTGCTCGCGCAGGCGCCGAAAGCGCAGACTCCGCAGCCGGCGGCAGCGGCAGCGCCGGCGCCGGCACCGGCGCCCGCCCAGAGAGTATTTGTGTTGAAATACGCCGACCCGGTGCAGACCGCGAACGTGCTCCGGGCCTTCGGCGCGCGTGCGGTGGTGGACACCGAAGCCCACGCCGTGGCTGTGCTCAGCGCGTTTCCGGACACGATGGCGCAGATCAACGACGCGATTCAACGGCTCGACGTCCCGGCCGCCGCTCAGAATATCGAGCTGACCGGTTATTTTGTAATCGGCGGCGCGACGCCCAGCCAGTTAGGCGGCGCTGTGCCAAAAGATCTCGACAGCGTCACCGCGGAATTGACGAAAGCGTCGAACTTCAAGAACTACCGGCTGCTGGATGCGTTAACGATTCGCATGCGCGCCGGCCAGGGCGCCGACACCTCCGGCACGGCCGGGCCTGTCGGGACCGGCTCGCCGCTCATCGCCACCGATTTCCGCGTCCGCTCCGCCACCGTGAGCGCCGACGGAACGGCGGTGCGCATCGACGGACTGTACGCCGGCGTCAAGATGCCGGTGCCTGCCGGCGGCAGCCAGTACACCACCTCCGACCTCAGCCTCAACGCCGACGTGGATCTGAAGGAAGGGCAGAAAATCGTAGTCGGCCGGGTCGGCATGAATCGCGACCAGGCGCTGTTCCTGGTGATGATGGCGCGCATCCCCAAGTAGTGGTCACGCGGGCCGCATTGCCGCCGGAACCATCGCACGCAACCGGATCTCGGCGCCGCCAGACCGCTTGGTCCTCGTCGATGATGGAATGGTGGCGCCCGGCGTACGCAGCATGGCTTTGCTCGTTTTTTTGCGAGGGATCAACGTCGGCGGGCACCGGAGATTTCGCCCGAGCCTGCTCGCAAGGGAATTGTGCGCTTTCGACGTGGTAAACGCCGGCGCAGCCGGCACACTGGTGGTGCGCAAACCCGGGCCGCGCGCCAAATTCCTCGCGGAACTCCGCCGCAAACTGCCGTTGGACGCGGAATTTGCCTGCTGCACCGGCACGGACTTGATCCGGTTGGAAAGGGAGAATCCGTTTGGACCGGGGCCGCCGCCTCCGGACGTGGTTCGCTTCGTCAGCATTTTGTCCCGAGCCGGCCGGCGCAACCTTTCGCTTCCGATCGAAATTCCCGAAGCCGGAGAGTGGTTCGTCCGGATTATCGGGTTGGACAAGCGGCTGGTATTTGGCCTGTACCGTCGCCATATGAAGACCATCGGTTATCTGCAGCACATTGACGAGCTGTTCGGAGCGCCCGCAACCACCCGCAATTGGAACACGATCCTGTCGGTGCTGCGAATCTTGAAAGCCGGTTAGAGGGCGACCGCGTAAACTGAGCCGGTTTCCTCCGCCCCCGTCGCCGCGGTAACGCTACCGTGCGGGATGGAACAGCTTCACATGGTGCCGCCGCCCGTTCGCGCCCTCTTCACACTCATCTTCGACAAGCTGAATTCCTTTTTGGAGCCGAAGCGGCAGGCGAATCGTCCACGGGCGCGTGAAGACTTTCGGATCTTCGATGGTCGCCTCGTACAGCAGGGTGTCGGGATTCGCCCGCGTGTAGCGCTCGACCACGTGCAATTCGCCGCTATGGTAGTTCCCGGCGGCGTCCAGCCAGGTGGAATCGCTGAAGCTCGCGGCATCCACCACCAGGGTATTGCCTTCCCAGTGGCCGCGCGAATCGCCCATGGCGTACCCGAGCCCTTCGTTATGCGGCGTTCCGTTCACGTAGAGGATGCGGTACGCGTGGGCGTCCTGATACACGATGTAGACTGCGCGGTCGTTCTGGAAAATCTGAAACGGAGACGGCAGGTACGCGGCGCGCGGCACGCCGGGCTGAAAGCACCGGGCCTCGGGATCGGCCGTGGCGCGGTGGGCGAAATTTTCTTTCTGCTTCGCAGCCGCTTCGGGCCGGTACGGAATTTTGCCGTCCGGCGGATCGACAATCACGCGGGCGCGCTCGAGGCTCACGTCCGCGTGGTTCTCCGCCATCCAGATGCCGCGGAGGTCCCGGTCCGCGGTTTGCGGCCACCCGCGCCCGCCTGCCGCAGCCAGCAGGACGGCCAGAACCCAACCGCGGCTGCTATTTCGGTTTTGCGGCGCCGGGATAATGCGTCTCACTGCGCTCTCCCTCGATACAGTCGTATTCAATCAGTTCCGTGCCCTTCGGCTCGCGCTTCAGCGAAATGCGCATGGTCCACGGCCGGGAATACACCGTGGGATCGTCGACGCGCGCTTCATAGACGATGGTATCGGGTGCCGTCATGGTGAACCGTTCCACCACGTGTTCGTTTTCGTCGACAAAATTTCCCGATTGATCCAGCCAGGTTCTGCCGTTCAAATCCGTCACATCGACCACCAGCGTGTCGCCCTCCCACCGGCCTCGCGAGTCCCCTTCCCAGGCGCGATAGTTTTTCAGATGCGGTTTCCCATCAAGCGGAATGATGCGAAGGCTGTGCTCAGTCTCGGCCAGGATTACCACGGAGTTGCTGTCCTGCACGATCTCGAAGGGAAACGGAGGCACCAGCAGACGCGGCACTCCATGCGTGTGGCAATGCCCCACCGGATCGCGCTCGTGATGCCTGTGATTGTCATTCGCCTTCTCCAGGGCCGCCGGCAGATACGGCAGCTTCCCGTCAGGCGGGTCCACAATGACGGACGCGCCGCCCGGCTCGTTATAGTAAGCCTTCTGCCCTTCGACGTTGAAGGCCGCCACGATGGCGGAATTGCGCCAGACTCCCTGCAAGTTCGGGTGCCCGTCGGCCAGCCGCGGCGGCTCGAACTTCGCGGATTGCCCGAAGGCGGCCATGGAGAGCAAGAGCGCGGAGGCCCATCGGGCAAAAACCAAGGAACTTCGCATCAGGAGCATTTTACTGAAGCGATGCAGATTATGGGATCACCGTAATGGTGACGCGCCTGCGGGAAGGGTCGGTTTTTCCGTCTCCTGGTTCGGCTTCTTTCTTCCAATCTACCTTCACGCCCGTGACGCCCGACCCGCGCAGGAGCGTACCGATCGCCTGCGCGCGTTTTTCCGCCAGGTCGGGCCTTTCTACCAGACGCTGCCCGTTCGACAACAGTGTCGTCGCGCGGTAGCCCATCACGTTCACCGCCGATGCCTGGATCTTCGCCGCATAATCCGCGGCCTTCCGCACGGTCGCGATAGACGCGAACTCTACGTAGTCATTGTTGAACTCGTAGAGGATGGTGAACTCCTGGCGGCCGGTCAGAGATTCGGCCGGCGGTGCCGAGAGCGTCAGAGGGCGCGATGCCGGTCCGGCGCCGCGCGCGGCCGGCGGCGCCTCGATCCCTGGTTCCGCCGGCAGCAGCGTGTTGCAGGCCGGGTTGACCTCTTTGATCACCGAAATCGAAAGCGGCTGGAGCGGGATGCCGCCGCACACCAGCGGGCCGTCGGCCACGCGGCCTTCCACCAGCACTTCATGCTTCAGCTGCGGCGGGTGGAAGGACGCGGTGATGTCCTGCTGAATGCCGAGGAAATAGAGTTTCCCTTCGTACTCGGCGAGGTAGCACGGAACCGTCTTCGTATCGCGCACGATCGGACACGCGACAAAGTTTCGTTCCTGGGCCATCGCGAAACTGACTACAAACAGAACGCACCAGGCCCGCACTACAGAGCCCCCAGAAAGTTGATCAGGTCTTCTTTTTCCGAGTCCGAGAGTCTCATGTCGAATCGGCGGTCGTAGAAGTCGACCACTTCGCGCAGGTTCTTGGCGGACCCATTCACGAAATTAAGGCGCGCGCGCGGCCAGTCCCCGGAGCTGCTGCATCACGATCGATCCCACGTCCACGCAGCGGCCCGAAATCAGAGCGCGTCCGGGATCGGTGGTGTAGATCACGCGGCCGAGGTACGGGTGCGGGTCGGCGTCGGGCCGGCAGGTGATTTTAAAAACCGGCAGTTCGGCGGTCTGCTGCCAGGTGTCCGGCTCGGTCCACGTCGGGTAATTCGTGGTGCCGACGTCCACCCACCCGGCGGAGAGATCCTGGCCGGTCATCTGCGCGTTGTGACAGGTCGCGCACGTCCGCTTGATTGGATTGCCCAGGCCGATCGAGTTGATGTGAGCGGCGTCCCGGATCCAGAACTGGCGATTCATAAAAATGTCCGCGCCGCGGGCGATGGAGGCACGGTAAAAATCCTTGCCCTTCCAGGACGTGAACAGCCCGAACACCGGATCGGACTCGTTGTCGCCCAGGACACCCGCGCGCCGATCGCGTAAAGCGGCAGGCCCCAGCCCGAACGGCCCGTCCGGTTCGACCAGCGGCCCCGCGAAAACATGTTCCACCTGCGCCATGTAGACCTGCGATTCGTAATCCACGATGGCTTTCAACTTCTTTCCGGAGGGGGCCTCGCGCGCTTCTTCGTGCCCCAGAATGGCGTCGAGGGCCTGGGTCGCTAACGACGGTTCGCGGGCGTCCGCCATCAGGTTCATGCTGACCGGCTTGTCGGTTTCCGGATCGCGGTCGGCCAGCATCCCGGTTTTCAGCACGATGTTCTGCGCGCCGGAAATGACATATTTCAAGTTGGCCGCCGGGCGCGGCCGCCGGTAGACCGAGATCGTCGGATTCGGGCTCTTCAAACCGTAGGCGGGGCTTAGATTGCAGCCGGTGGGATCGCGCACCACCTCGATCGAAAACTCCACCGGCTTCGGCGAGCCGTCGGCGCTCTTCGGCGGCCAGGGCAGCGGAATGCGGAACAGGCCGCGGTCGAGCAGCAGCGAATGCGATTTTTCCTGGTCCTGCGGCAAATCGGGGCAATTCGAGCCATCGAAGGCGGCAAACACCGGGTCTTTGCCGCCGGTGACCTGCCAACGATTCCGCAGGCCTTCCGCGGAAATACTCATGCCGTATGTGGGCTGATGGCAAGTCACGCAGGCGCGGCCGTTGGTGCCGAGCGGAGTAAAGAACGGGTGATCGCTGGTATCCACCGGTCCCGAAGCCTGGATCACGCCCAGTTTTCCGAGGAAGTTGTTGAACACGTCGAACGCGGGCAGCGTGTCCTTCTCGGCTGGTTCGACCCACTTTTGCGAATTGTCCTGATACTGCGCGGCCGCAAGAAATGGGATCGCAAAAAAAAGAAGAGCAGTTCTACGCATGGTTGCCAGGGAGTTTCCGCAATCGCTTCTGCCCGGAGATTATCTTGTTCCCCAGCCCTCTGTCAACGCGACAGGCTGCATGCGCCGCGCTCAAATTGCTGCGTGGGCGGCCGGCGATCATCGGCTCATTCATGCCTTTGCCGGCGTCGTGAGTTGCTCCCCTTTTCTGGCAAGCAGCACGGCCAGCAAGCGGGCGGGCTTGGTGGCACTCGCGTTGCCTGACACGGCATGAAGCTGATTGGGGGTTTCCAGGAACATCTCGCCGGCGCCATAGGTCCTCTCCGGGCCGTCTCCCACCTTGGAACGGATTTCCCCCTCCAGAACGTACGCGATCGTAATGCCGGGATGGCGGTGGGCGGGTGAACTTTCACCGGGCCCATACGAGACCTCCACAGCCGTGACGGACCAGCCTTGCATCGTGAGATCCGGGAGATCGTGCTCGAAAACCGGTTTGAGGTTGGCGGGCTGGTTTTGGCCGTCCAAGAGCTGGGCCAGCAGAACGCCGGCGCTACCGATCAGGATTCGTCTGGTCATCATGAGTTCACCTTCGTAGAGTGTCTTGATCCTTGTATTAAGGATAGACCCCACTCGAGTGCTACTTAACGACCTGTTCGTCCTTCTCCACCTTGCCGTCGCGGATGTGGATGATGCGGTGGGCGTGCAGCGCGATGTCGTGCTCGTGCGTCACCAGCACGATGGTGTTGCCTTGCTGGTAAAGCTTCTCGAACAACGCCATAATTTCGTTGCCGGTGGCCGAGTCGAGGTTGCCGGTCGGCTCGTCCGCCAGCAGAATCGACGGGTTGTTGACTAACGCGCGCGCGATCGCGACTCTCTGGCGCTGGCCGCCGGAAAGCTCGTTCGGCTTGTGGTGCATGCGTTTTTCGAGATCCACCTGCTTCATCGCCAGCTTGGCGCGCTCGAGCCTCTGCGCCGATGGAATCCCGGAATAGATCAGCGGCAGCTCCACGTTGTGCAGCGACGTGGCGCGCGGCAGCAGGTTGAACGTCTGGAACACGAAGCCGATCTCTTTATTGCGGATGCGCGCCAGCTCGTCGTCGCTCATCTCGCTCACCAGGTTGCCGTTGATGTAATACTGGCCGCGCGTCGGCGTGTCCAGGCAGCCGATCAGATTCATGAGGGTCGATTTGCCGGAGCCCGACGGCCCCATGATCGCCACGTATTCGCCGCGCTTGATCTCGATGTCGACGCCCGAGACCGCGTGGATCTCCTGGTCGCCCATGACATAGGTTTTCCAGAGATCGTAGGTGCGGATGACAATGCCCTGACGTTTGAGCTGCTCGCCGCGCTCAATCAGTTCCCGTTCTGCGACCGATGCCATTTCGCCGGTTCTCGTTTTCTACGTCGTGGTCTGGGTGGTGGTCTGGCTGCGGTTGTCCACCTTCACCGGAGCGTCGTTGCGGATGGTCCGGATCACCTGATAGCTGCCCGTGATGATTTCATCGCCGGGCTGCAGCCCGCTGAGCACTTCAATGTCGGTCGTGCCGGTGATCCCGGTTTCCACCTTGTGAAACTCCGCGCGGCCGTTCTTGACGACGAAGACGCCCTGCACTTCTTCCTTCATGGCTTTTTCCGTGGCGGGATCGCTCGGCGCAGCGGCTTGGGCGGCGCCCTTTTCGGGCTTCTTCACCAGATCGCCCTTTTGCCGGACGGTGAGCGCCTGGATCGGGATCGTCACCGCATTGGTCCGGGTCGCCGTGGTGATTTTGGCGGTGCAGGAAAGGCCCGGCCGCATCTCGTCGGGCGGGTTGTCCACCGCGATCACCACCTTGAAATCCTTGGCTTCCTGGCTCGACACCGCGCTCTGCGAAGCCGCCACGCCGGTGGAGCGCACAATCGCCGTATTGCCGATCTCAATCACATGACCCTTGAAGGTCTTGTTCGGGATGGCGTCCACCGTGATGTCCGCCACCTGGTTCAGCTTCACGTTGACGATGTCGGTCTCGTCCACTTTGACCTCGGCGGTGATGAGCGACATATCCGCGATGGTCATGATGGTGCTGGCGGCCGAGTTCTGCACGCCCGGCACGACGGTTTCGCCGACCCGCACCGAAAGGTTGGTCACCACCCCGTTGATCGGCGCGTAAGCGTCATACTTCTGCAAGACATCGGTGGCTCGCGCGAGCCCTGCCTGCACTTGCGCCACTTTCTTTTGCGCGGAAGCCAGCTGCGCGGCGGTCTGCTCGCGCTGCGCTTTGGCCTGCACCAGCCTGGCCTCGGCCTGCCGCACCAGCGCCAATTGGCCTTCGTAGGTGGACTTCTTCAACTCGAAATCCTGAGCGGCCAGCAGCTTATCTTTATAAAGGGCTTGCGCGCGATCGTAGTCGGATTTCATCCGCGCCAGATCCGCCCGGGTGCGATCGATATCGGCCTGCGCGGTCGCCACGGCTTCGTCGGAGGCTTTCAGGGCTGCTTCCGCCGCCGAAGAGTCCGCCTCCGCGGCGTTCAGGGACGCTCTCTGGGCCTGTACATCGGCGGAGGGCTGAACGTTTTCCACACGCGCCAGCAGCTGCCCCTTGCGCACGCGGTCGCCTTCCTTGACCGCCACTTCCGTCAGCTGGCCCATGGCATTGGCGCCGATGTTGATGTAATTCTTGGGTTTAATCTCGCCGGAGGCGGTTACCAGGCTGGTCAGATCCTGGCGCACCACGCGCGCGGTCTGCACCGTAACCAGGCCCCGCTTGCTGTATACCGTGCTGGCCCAAATTCCCAGCCCGGCCAACACCAAGGCGGCGACAACGATCAGTACTCTCCATTTGGGCTTCACGGCACAAAGTCTCCCTGCTGGCGTTCAACCTGATTAGACGACGAAGTTCTGCCGGGAGTTCATTTCTATTTTACATCTTTAGATAAAGGACTTGCCTGAAATGACCCGGCCCGGAATTCACCTCGGATGACGGCGAAATCCTGTGGAAATTAGCGCAGCCATGCGACGGAATCGGGCTGCGTGTTCTCGCATTGCGTCGTTTCCGTGACGCCCGAAGCCAGCTGCGCGCAGGCATTGGAAACGGCCGCGCGGATGGCCTCCTGCTGGGTGGTGGCCGAGGCGATGCGGCAGTCCCGCTGGCCTTTAAAGCTGACGCAGACCTGGCAGCGGACCCGGTCTTGCCGGAAGGTCGAGAGAACCACCATCGCTATCACCGCGACCGCGAACGCGATCGCCAGCCAGACTGTTTTCTTCATGCGAAAAAGTTCCCCATCCGCCGGAATTTGGCATAGCGCTGCTCCACCGCTTGCTCGGGTGTCAAGGTCGAGAGCTTTTCCAGGTGGCGGGCCAGCTCGCGGCGGAGGTTTTCGGCGGCGGCTTCGGGATTTTCCTGGGCGCCGCCGGGAGGTTCCGGCACGATGCCGTCGATCAATCCGAAGTGCAGCAGATCTTCGGCGGTCAGCCGCAGCGCCGCCGCGGCCTGCTCGGCTTTGCCGGAATCGCGATAGATGATGGCCGCGCAGCTTTCCGGCGAAATTACGCTATAGACGGCGTTCTCGAGCATCAGGACGATGTTGCCGACCCCCAGCGCCAGCGCGCCGCCGCTGCCGCCTTCGCCGATGCAGACCGAGATCACCGGGGTGGCGAGGCGCGACATTTCCCGGAGATTGCGGGCGATCGCTTCCGCCTGGCCGCGCTCCTCGGCGTCGATGCCGGGGTAGGCGCCCGGAGTATCCAGGAAAGTAATCACGGGCCGCCGGAACTTTTCTGCTAAATGCATGACCCGCATGGCCTTCCGGTACCCTTCGGGTTTCGGCATGCCGAAATTGCGAAGCAGCTTCTGTTTGGTGTCGCGGCCTTTCTGCTCGCCGACTACGGCCACCGGACGGCCGTCGAATTGCGCCAGGCCGGCCACGATCGCGGGATCGTCGCCATACAGCCGGTCGCCATGGATCTCCTGAAAATCCTGAAAAATGCGCTCCATGTAATCGAGCGCGTGGGGGCGTTTGGGATGCCGTGCCAGCAGGACCCGCCGCCAGGCCGGATGCGCTTCCGCCGCCACGGGGGCGGACGGCTCCGGCACGGCATTTTGCTGGGGATCCACTGACACATCTTAACAGCCCGCCGCCGGGCGTTTGTTACCCTATCGAAGTGCCGCGCGGCTCTCGGGTCGATCGCAAAACCAGGGCGAAGGCGGAGCCGGCCGCCCGCCCGCACGGGTGGCGCTGGCGCGGGGCGCTGGCCGCGCTGGCGCTGCTGGCGTACGCCAATTCGTTCGGTCTGGGGCTGGCGCGGGATGGAAAGGCCCTGGTGGCCGCCGATCCGCGGGTGCGGGCGGCGACGCTGGACAACCTCAGGCTCATTCTCGAAAACGACTATTGGTGGCCGAGCTCGGTCGATCGGCTCTACCGGCCCCTGACCACCGGTTCTTTCCTCTTGAATTATGCGGTGCTGGGCAACGGAACCAATCCGGCGGGCTATCACGTGCTCAACTGGCTGCTGCACGCCGGCAATGTCTGGCTGGTGTTCGAGCTGGCGTTGCTGGTGCTCGGCAATCCGGCGCCGGCGGCATTCGCGGCGGCGTTGTGGGCCGTTCATCCGCTCGGCACCGAGGCGGTGGCGAACGTGGCAGGCCGCGCCGACCTGCTGGCCGCGATGGCCGTCCTCGCGGGGCTCCTGCTCTACATCCGGGCGGTTTCCGCGCACGGCCGCCGCCTGGCTCTCGCCGCGTGCGCTCTGTTCGGCATCGCACTCGCGGGTTTTTTGTCGAAGGAGAGCGCGGTGGTTCTGGCCGGGTTGATCGTGCTCTGGGACATTAGTTTTTCGGGCTCGACTGGCCCCTCCCTCAAGCGGCGCCTTCCGCTCTATGGCGCGGTCGCGGCCGCCTTGCTGGTGATGCTGGCGGCGCGCCAGCGGGTCTTGAGCGCGACGCCGTGGCCCGAGATGCCGTTCGTCGACAATCCGCTGCGCGCCGCTCCGTTCTGGATTGCCCGCCTGACCGCCGTCCAGATCCTTGCGCGCTATCTGGGGCTGCTGGTCTTTCCCTTCCCCCTCTCCTCCGACCGCGCCTACAACGAAATCCCACTGGCGCGCTTTACGGATGTCTCGGCGTGGCTGGCGCTCCTGTTGATTGTGGCGCTGGGGGCGCTCGCGGCAGCCCGCTACCGAAAAGACCGCGTCATTTTCTGGGCCGCCGGATTCTTTGCCATCGCGCTGCTGCCCACGTCGAACCTGGTCCTCCTGATCGGCTCCAACATGGCCGACCGCTTCCTCTATTTGCCGTCGGCCGGGTTCGCCATCGCGGCGGTGGCGCTCGCCTATCGGCTTCCCGGCAAACGCACGGCGGCGGTGCTGCTCGCGGTAGTTCTGACATTCTTCACGGGCCGCACGCTGGCGCGTAATCCGGATTGGGACAGCGATCTCGCGCTCGCCACCGCCGATGTGCAATCCGCGCCCGGCAGCTTTCGCCCGCACGATAACCTCGCTGCCGCGCTGAACGCACAGGCGCCCCTCGAGAACCTCGACCGCGTGATTCAGGAATCGGAAAGGGCCTGGGATATCCTTCACAACCTGCCGCCGGCCGATATTTACCAGCAGACGCCCGCGAACCTGGGCCTATATTACCGGGCGAAGGGCGACGTGGCGGGCGGACCGAACACCGCCGCCGGCCGAACCTGGTACGAGAAATCGCTGGCGGTGTTGTTGCGCGCCCGCGAGGCCTCGCAGGCTCACGAAAAAGCCTATGACGAAGGGCAGCGGGCGCACGGGCTGCCGCTCGCCACGCGCGTCGCTTACCAGCCGCTCTACTTTTACCTGGGCGCCACGTATGCCGGTCTGCAGAAGTATGGGGAAGCGCTCGAAGCGTACCGCTACGCGCGCGTGTTGAACCCCGCCGTCCCGGCGTCTTACGACGGCATCGCGGAAGTGGAGATAGCGGCCGGGAATCCGGTGGGCGCGGCGGTGGCGCTCGATGAAAAGATTCTTGCGCTCGGCCCGGGGCCGCAAAGCCTCGGCGCTCTAGAAAAGGTGTACGCGCAGATTCCGGGGGGCGCCTGCGCGCTGGCGCGAGAAGGCAACGCGGCGCGGCTCAATCTCGGATGCCCCGTGCTGCATGACCACGTCTGCCGCGCATGGGGCGAACTGGCGGATGTATTTGTCCAGGCGCGGCTGCCGCGGGCGGCCGGGTCGTTTCGCGCGCAAGCCTCCCGGCAGGGATGCACGCCGTGATGCCTCAGTAAATCTGAAAGCAGAATACCTGGTTGGAGCCGTCGGGCGAGAGCGAATATTCACCGCGCGGGAGCGTGTCCTCCACTTCCAGTTTGTATACGTTATCGGAGCTGACCTTCATGACATCGAGCCGGATCGGAACGGCCGTCTGCTTCTTCTTGTGCGAGAAGAGGACCTCGCGGCGGCCGTTCTTGGTTTCCACCTTGAACAACTGCAGCTTCTCCGGCTGAATCTTGCCGGCCTGGAACAGAAAGATCGGAGACGCGAGCGGAGTCTTGACCGGGGATGACGCGCCGGGAATGACGTAGAGGACGTCGTCTTTGCGGTGCTCCTCCATGGCCTCGTTGACTTCCGTGGCCAGCAGCGAATCGGCGTGTTTGAGATAGGGAAGGTCGGGCTTGGCCGGCCGCGGCCCGTCATATTTCTGCGCGAACCCAATCCCGGCCGCGGCGGCCAGCAGCATCAGCATTCTGCGCGTCATACGCGATCCATCTTAACGCGGCTGGTTCATGGAGGCCACGCTCAGCCGTTGTATCCCATCACGATCGTGTGGGGCCCGGTGGGCACGGGATGCTGCGTGACGCGCGCGAAGCCGGCTTCGCGGAACATGCTTTCGAGCTGGCGGTACGTATACGCATCGCCGGACGGAGTGGTGGTGAGCATGATCAAGCTGAAGGCGGCGGGCATGGGCGGCGACACGCGGTCTTCGTTCGGCACGAATTCGAGAGCGGCGGCGCGGCCTCCCGGTTTGAGGGCCGCCCGAACTTTCCGCAGCATCGAGACACACGTAGGCGGGTCGAAGTGGTGGAGGAAATTGGTCAGCAGCACGATATCGTACGGGCCCTGGAAATCCACCTCGAAGGCGCTGCCGGGCAGCGTTTCGTAGCGATCGGCAATACCGGCTTTGGCGGCGTTCGCCTTCGCCACTTCGAGGACCGGCGCCCAATCCTGGCCCGTGATGCGGGCCTGCGGATTCTGCTTCCCGACCTCGATGCCGAACAGGCCGTGGCCGGCCGCGATATCGAGCACGCGCACCGCGCCGGAGAGGCCTTCGAGCACGATGGCGCCGAGCGGCCCGGCCATCGGAGCCATCATGGGGGCCATGCTGTGGGCGAACTCCACCCAGTCGGGATTCTCCCGTGAGACGGATGCTTCGCCGGGCAGAACGGTGGTCCCCTTGCGGACAATCTCGGTCAGCTGCCGGGTGGGATCATGCAGGGTCGAATTCGTCAAAAAGTAGGAGATCGAAGCGATGCAGGCCGGTGAACGCGGATCGAGGAACGCCGCGCTGGTCGGCGTGTGCGCATAACGCCCGTCCGTCTTCTTCAGAAACCCGATGACCGTGAGGTAATCGCACAAGATGCGGATGCCCCGCTCGGACGCCTTGCACTGGCGGGCCAGAGAAGCCACGTCGCCCGGCCCTTCGCCGACGGCGCGGAACAAATCCAGTTCAATCGCGGCGCGCAATGCCGCGGAACGCTGGAAGGCCAGCAGAGTTTCGAAAACGAGTTCGGGGGACGCCGCTCCGGCGTGAGATGCAGTGGACATTCGGCCAGTATAAAACAGGCGCAAACCGCACTGGAACCTCTTCCTCGTCTCTAAGTTATCGGCCGGCTGCGACTCTTCACGGCCGCGAAAACGCAGCCTTGTCGACGTCTGGTCAAGCCGGATGACCTGAAGGCGGCATGACGCATCCCGTACTGGTATGGCCGCGGGCGAAGTGGCTTGTATTCCTAGCCGCACGCCAGGCAATTAGCGCGGGCGAAAACCGGGCGCTGTCAGATCAAAGCGGATAGACAGGGCGACTAAAAGCTTGATCCCCGCCATCCCTGAGGCGCGGCAACCATGCTGCACATTAAGATAGGGATCATCTGATTGCGGCCCGATTGAAGCCTGCGATCGCACTTTTCTCAGCTTGAGTTCGCGGTGTCGGCTGGCAAATCGTGCGTCAACTCCGGCCTCGCATGTGAAACCCACTTCGACGCTCGGTGCTCGCAGCGGGCGCCACCGTTTGGTGTGCGGCTCATATTTCGATGAGCTGGCTTCACAGTTATTGGCGAGAGGTGATTCTCGCCTTACTCGCTGCCGATGCGATCGCGGCCGGACCCGCAATGCTCGAAGTATCTACACAAATGCCGGCGCCGTCAAATGATGCCGCCCCAATTACGGAGACCGTAAGGTTACTGGCGATGCAACTCGGCGTACCGAGACACAGAGGTACGCTATTGCATTGCGGAGTTCCAGCAGGAGGCGGCGGAACGATGAAGTTCAGCTGATACAAACCCACGTATCCGGCCGAGAGGCCCGCGTAGATCGGAGTCGCTTGCGACTGCGGATTGGAGTACGATGCCGGCGCATTCGGTCGATAATCGAAGTTCAGTCGAAACGGCCCCGACGCGCTCGCGGGTGAAGTCGCTGATTGACCCGTTACCACGGCTGGAGTCGTCGCTCCCAAACCGAATGCGTACATCACTAATTCCTCTCCGCTCTTGGCCGGATGATGTAGGTCAACCATGGTCCCATCCGCATGAGTGATGCTAATGCCTATATTGCAAAGGCCGGAAAAGTCCCCGTTGAGATCGCAGGACGTCAGCACATGGACTGCGTCGACACGCGGACTGATCTCGATTGCGCTTCCGGCCACTCCATTCTCAGCTACCACAAAGCGCGAGAACGGGACATTGTGGTTCTGAAGCTCAAACGGCACCTCTATGGTGATCGCCGCATACCCGCTACAGGTAACTCCGCCTCGAGCTGCGGGAGGCGTCAGACAGGTGGACATTGGGCGTACCGCCAGAATCGGCACCGGAATCGATTGTGCCGGACTGCCGTTTTGCGCTAAGGTCACCGAAATCCCCGCCAGCGTCGTTGGTAATGGAACGCTTCCCGCAGTAACAGGTCCCGCGAGCGAGGCGCCAACGCCTGGGACAAATATCGTGATGACGCTGCCGGGCGCCACCGGGGGTGGCGTTGGGAGATCGTAGCCAACCCAGAACGGAGCATTTGCACTTTGCGAAAAGACGGCCGAGAACGAAAAAAAGATTCCGGCAAGTAGACGAAAGCACCTTCTACAGATACAGGTCAACACCTGAGTGCGCATACGACTTTTCCTCAACTTCGCCTTAAAAGCATCCCGCAAGCCGTTGAAGATCGAGGCAACCAACGTACCAGCCGAACTGTGGTGAAAATGCGGTATTTCTGTCTGACCCGGTAACGATGTCCGTGTCATTAGGTCACATGGCCGTACCCATCCGATGCACATGACGGCACCGGCAATACTAACTCGATTTTCAACATTCGCGCTCAACAAGCGTCCGAGCGGTCCTACTGCTATTGCCGGTTGTACCCGGGCCACTTCCTTCGTAGCTCGGGTGCAACCCCTAGACTCCCAGGTTGATGCGGCGGCGGAATCGGGCCTGCCCATTTAGCGTCTGGTGGGTAGGCAATGACGTTAGGAGTGAAGCTGTTGAAGGATGGCGGGCCTGGCGGATCGTAATAGAAAAGCTGGTTGAGCTGGGTGCCACCGCCCTGAAAGAAGTTGACGAATGGCGCACTGACTCCGAGAGGATTGTTGTTCGGGTCGTTCGGATTGCCTTGATTCACGCCTATTCGTGCATAGTCGCCCATGGCATAGCACGTGAAGCCACAACGATCAGCGTCGTCACCAAAACCAACAGAAAGCCACGATGTGGGTTGGATGTTCGAACTGCCTGTGCTTCCGATATGTAACTGGTTTGGCACAAGGTAAATCGTTTGATGCAATAGCGGAGTTTGATAACCGCCCCCCGAATATCCCAGGTATGATACCCAAAGACCGCCGAGGTAATCTACGGCTACGCCACCCATGAATTGGAATACGGACGTTTGGTTAACGACGTAGCAAGTGGCTGGTTGACCTTGCTGTACGGTCGTATTCGTTCCCCAGCATACGTTCACATTGTTCGCTCCACCGATACCATTTGCCGCCTGGAATGCTACAGCCCAAACACCGTTGCCGTTTCCGTTGGCATCGATCAGCGGTGCAAAATATACCGCCGGGCTTACGCCTAACGGAGTATTGTTCGCGGGAGCGTATCCGGATAGGTTTGCTACCGGAACCGGGTAGCTCGGAGCGCCGGTAAAGGGTTCCGTGTATAGCCAAGCGCCGAGCGGGACGAATTGACTTCCTGACGCGAAGGCGGGCAAGAATACATAGAACTGATTTCCCGCCGCCGCTACCCGGCCGCCGATACCCCACCGATTCGGGTCACCGGCCGGATTGGTGCCGCTATTCGGAAAGGCGACCTGAATCGGCGCAGACCATTGGCCGTTGGAGAAGATCGTGACAAAGTACCCTAAGCATTGGGAGGTGTTCCCTTTGTTCTGATAAAGTACGGCGCCGACGATTATCCTGCCCGTGTTGTCGACCGCAATTGACGAATAATCGTAGGCGCGTCCGCTAGAACCGACGAGGATGGCCTCAAGCGGATCATTGCTCCAGTTAATGCCATCAGTCGATGTTTTGAAGTAGGCGCAACTTTGATTCACGTCGGGATCAGTCGCTACGAGGACGTATCTGCCACGAGTCGTGTCATATGATAAGAACGGGTCGCCGAGTCCGTGTGACTGCCCATGACATTGTCCCGTAAGTTTCGGAGAATGGCTCCAAGAGCCTCCGGATTGCCAAGCAGCAGTGTAGAGCCCGAAACCCGAGCCGTCGGTTGTGTCGCTATACGCATGAACCCATAATGCACCAACGCCTGTGGCGGGCTCCCAAGGGCTTCCCGAGCCAGCATCGTTGGAGACGTTGAACGGCCCATAGAACATGATCTGTGAATTGTAAGCTGCGTAAACCGTCAAGGTCACGGCAGCCAGGACTAAAGCACTTTCAAAGTAGCAGCGCGCACGCAATCCTCCTGACCGACCTCTTCTTGGACAGCAAGAGCCCGATCGCCTTAACGCCTGGAGCGAGGCACGCCAACCTAAGTGACTACTACTCGTGCCCCGCTTGTGGCTGGATCAGATGAACAATAACCTCGAAAGAAGGGAGGAGTAAATCGGGTAATTTCCCATCGTTGAAAGTTGTTGCTGCACGCCGTCCGGAGGTGGCGCTTGGGTGGAAGTCATTCTGGTGGACTGTAACCGGCTATACCAAATGCATTTTGCGTGCGCCCCATCCGCGAGGCGTCGCGGGCTATATCTCGATTGAGAGCGGCCCGTCTTCCGCATGTTTCTGGTTGAGCCAAAATAGCGAGGTCGCACAGGGATTTGAACTTACGAGACTTGGTCCGCGCTCAAGGTCGGTTCAGCAGAAAGCGTTGGTTTGGCTTACCAGGCATATGATAAGCCGCTCGTTTAGCTTACCGGGTCAGGAAGCATGCGCCGGTTTTTGTTTACTTGTTCGATCTCCCAGAAGAGTAGCGCCGCCATTCGTCCAATCGGCCAGTGCGCAAAAACAATTCTTAAATATCAGCGCCCGAGGGATCGGTTGTCCACTGATGGCGTCTGGTTGGATCGCTTCTGCTTCTGAAAGTCAACGGTAGGATTGCTGCCGCTGTCCTGCGATGGCGGCAATTGATCGGTGGCCACCTCCTTCTTCGCCTGAAAGGCTCTTCTGCCCGCCCCACACTTCTGCCAGTGTGCCGTCCACAGTAAAATGCTCATTGTTTTTGGCGCGCCTGGTTGACGATCCGTGAGAAGAACTCTTAGGCCACCCCGCCTTCCAGCAGCCGGTCGCCGTTCTTCGTGAAGACCGTGGAGTGCCAGACCGGTTCATTCGCCGACAGGCCCACGAACCAGCGGAACAGCAGGTTGTATTCGAGTTGCTCGATCAGCATGCGCTCGCTCTGGATGGTGTAAAACATCTGCAGCAGCAGCGCGCGCAACAGCGGCTCCGGCGGAAGCGACTTCCGGCCGTCCTCGCCATAAATCTCGTCAAAGCGGCCGTCCAGCGCCTCCAGCGCCTCATCCATCATGATTCGAATGGGCCGCAACGGATGATTGGCCGGAACTCGCTTTTCCAGAGATTCATAGCTGAACGGTTCCCGTTGCTGGAGGTCTTCACCGCGCATCCTACAAAGACACCCCAACTGTCCTTCGGGTCACTTATCCGCGGAGAATTTCAGCAGCCTGTTAGACGATCTTCTTCTCGACGGCGTAGCGAATCAGATCCGCTGTGGTCTTCAGCTTTAGTTTTTCCAGCATGCGGGAGCGATAGGTGCTCACGGTTTTGATGCTCACCGCCAGTTCCCCGGCAATTTCGGTCGGAGTCTTGCCCGACGCGATTTTTTGCAGAACCTGGTATTCGCGGTCGGAAAGGAGTTCTCCCGCCGGATCGTCGCCGTCGGCGATGGTTTGCGCCATGGCGGCGGCCAGGCTCGGGGTGATGTGGCGGCCGGTTGCGACGACGTTTCGCACCGCTTTGGGGATTTCGTCGGCGGGACTGTCTTTCGTGAGGTAACCGTCGGCTCCCGCCCGCAGCGCGCGGACGCCGAACTGATCCTCGTTGTGCATCGAATAAACGAGAATGCGCATCGCGGGCTGCAACGATTTCAGGTCCCGAATCAGTTCCAGCCCGCCCAGCCCGGGTAAACTCAGATCCACAACCGCCACGTCCCATCGATGCGCTTGAACCTGTTGGGTGGCCTCGCGGCTGTTGGCGGCGCGTCCGAAGCGCGTCACTCGCAGATTGCTGGTCAGGATCTCTTCCAAGCCCCGTTGAACGGCAACATGGTCGTCGATCAGCAGGATGGTCATGCGGTTTGCAGCGGAAGCGTGACCAGCACGGTCGTGCCGGTGCCAGGCGCCGACGTCACGGAGAAGCTCGCGCCGATCAAGGCCGCCCGCTCTTCCATTCCCAGAAGGCCCAGGGAGCGGCCGCCCATCTCGAATCCGACGCCCTCGTCGCGAATCTCGAGCGTCAGCTCTTTGCCGTCGAACCGGAGCTTGACGTTCGCGGTGTCTGCCCTGGAGTGGCGGACAACGTTGGTCAGGGCCTCCTGGGTAATGCGAAACAGCGCCAGGCGCTGCTCCCCGGTAAGCGGCAAGCGCTTGGCGGGAACTTCCACCCGCACCTTCAGTCCGGACCGCTCTTCGATTTCCTTCGCATGACCGCGGACGGCCGCCGCGAGGCCCACCTGGTCCAGCAGCGGCGGCCGCAAATCGGCCGCCACCCGCCGTACCGAACGGAGGAGCTCCTCGGCGGAAGCCGAAATTTCCGCGAGCAGCGCGAGCGCACTATCGGTTTCGCTGCGCTGCAGACGCTGGCGCAGGTTAGTCAGATCGATTTTGATGCCGGTAAGCGCCTGCCCGAGTTCATCGTGCAGTTCGCGCGCCATGCTGGCGCGAAATTCCTCTTTCTCGCTTTGCAGACGGGCCGCCAGGAGCCGGTACATCTGCAGGCCCTCGCGGAGCTCGGCGCGTTCCTGTTCGTTACGCCGGAGCTGTTCGCTCGAGGGCGCATCCTCTTTGGCCGGCCGCCGCCGTTTCGGCCGGGTTATCCATTGCGTCACGTCCTCCACGGAATGAATGATCCAGAGGACCTGGCCCGATTCGTCGAGAACGGGTGCGTTGATCGGAGCCCACCAGCGTTCCTCAAACTCGTCCTCCCGCCCCGGGCGGCGAATGTCGTATTTCTGGATCACCATGGCGTCCGGTCTGCCCGTCGCCAAAACGCGTTCGAAGGAGGCGCGCAGCCTGGCAACTCCCGTCGCCGCCGGATCTTCCGGATTATCCGGGAACGCGTCGAACATCTTTCGGCCGATGAGCCCCTCACGCTCGGTCATGGTGGCCCGCAGATAAGCCCGGTTTACGGCAACGATCGTCAGGTCGCGATCCAGAACAAGGCAGCAGACAGGCGCGGCATCGAAAACCGCTCTGAAATCGGGAGCAGCCGCGGCGAAATGGGCCCGGTGTTCCATCTCCTATTTATAGGCACTTCTCATGCCGAAATTCCTACAGAACAACCAGAGCCGTCCGACAGCGCACCGAAACCCGTCTCTGTAAAAATCGCCACATGAACACGGCGGTAGTCATCGTGGAAGATTCACAAGCGTCCCTCCGCCGGCTGAAAGAAGCGGTCAATGAAATTCCCGGCCTGCAGCTGGTCGGTTCCGCGCCGGCTGCGCGGGAAGCCATTGAACTGATTGCGAACCTCCGGCCGGCGATCCTGATTCTCGACCTTTTCCTGCTCGAAGGGAGCGGAGTCGACGTCCTGCAAGCCGTTGCCGAACACGGGATCCCGACCCAAACGATCGTTGTCACCAGCGCCCCCTCGGAAACATTGACTCACGCGTGTATGACGTTGGGCGCGCGCTTCTTTTTCGACAAGGCGCTCGAATTCGAGGAGTTCAAAAGCGCATTGCGATCCCTTCAGCAAGAAGCACAGACAGAGGGAATCGTGTGACGGGGGCCGCTGTCCGTAGTACCACACTCCATTTCCATATCGAGGGGCTCACGGCTATGCCGAAGAAGCGCATCCTGGTCGTTGATGACAACGCGGCCGTCTTACGGGTCGCCGAAAGAGTACTTGCCTGGCACGGGTTCGAGGTGTTTCCAGCCAGCACGCCGCGCCAGGCTCTCGAAATGGCTTCCCATGGACTTGGAATTGATTTGATTTTGTCGGACGTATCCATGCCGGGAATGAGCGGACCCGAATTGATTGGTGAGATTCGACGCCATTCCCCTTCGATTCCGGCTGTGTTGATGAGCGGCTACGCCGCCGTCCGTCTTCCGCGCGATATTCCCCTGGTTCAGAAGCCCTTCACCGCGAGCCAGCTGCTCTCCACCATCAACCAGGTGCTGCAAAACAAGGCGAGTTCCGGAGGGCATTCGATGTAGCGCGGCCTGCGGCCGCATCGCTGGTCAGCAGTGAAAGGAGGGTCCCGGAGAGTTGCCGTCCATGGAAAAAACCAAGGTGATTCTGCTCGTCGACGATGATTTGCAAGTGCGAAGGAGCATCTCCGAAACGATGCACCGGGACGGGTATAAGGTGGTCAGCGCCAGCTCCGGCGCCGACGCCATTGCGGCCTTCAATCATTACAGAAGAGAAATCGGCGTTCTGGTGGCCGACCTCAAGCTCTCGGCGGGAATGTCGGGGGTCGAACTGGCGGAACAACTGGTGCGTGCGCAACCCGAACTGCGGGTTGTGCTGATGTCCGGCTCCGCGCGGTACTCCCTGGCATTCGACGGAGCCCCCCACTTCATTCGCAAGCCCTTCGCTCCGGAGCAGCTTATCGAACGGGTGAACAAAGTTCTGGCACTCGAGCCGGGGCTTCCCTTCCAGCGCGACGGCAGATCGGTCGAGGACCTGGTATCGAAGCACTACCCGAACGTCGAGGTCCACTGCGCGGAGTACGGCAACCAGTACCTCATGCAGTTGCGGATACGAGGGCAGAAGCGCTGGAGAGAGGTCCAGTTCACGGTCACGGAATTCGCGGACGGGAGTTGGGAAGAGAAAATCGCGGCCGCCCTCGACCAGCTGTCGTCTGGGTAGAGGCGGCGACCGGACTCGCCTCGAGCGGACGCCGCGGCAGCAAGGAACATCAAGACGCGCAGCCGCATTTCCAGTAAACTACAGCATCATGAGCAGGGCCGGCCCCTGCCTGGCGTTGTATCACTGGACCGAGGCATTTTCTCGAAGGAGCGAGATGGATTATTCAATTACTACGAAAGAACTGCGGGCTCAGCCCGCTCTGGTAACCGAGCGGCGCATGAAACCGTCCGAGATCGGCGCCCAGCTCGGTGAAATGTTCGGAAGCGTCTTCCAATATGCGCAGCAGAACGGAGTGGCGCTGGCCGGCCCGCCGTTCGCGCGCTACCTGGACATGAGTCCCGGGTTGATGACCGTTCAGGCGGGCTTCCCGGTGGCGGCCGCGCCGGATTCGCCCGCGGGCGCGATCACGGTTGAGACGCTGCCGGGCGGGCCGGCGGCGGTTACGACTCACGCGGGCCCCTACGAGCAACTGCGGGACGCGCACGCCGCTGTTCAGAACTGGATCGCAGCGCGCGGGCTCGCGCCGGCCGGCGCGCCCTGGGAATCGTACGTGACCGATCCCGCGGAGTCTCCGGATCCCAAGGATTGGAAGACCGAGATCTTCTGGCCGGTGCGGCGCTGACCGCCGTTCCGCGGTTCAAGTCGTCAGGTACCAGGGCACGTTCACCACGCTGATGCGCTGGTTGCCTTTGAACAGCAGCAAGGCTTTGAGGATCTCGGCGCGCTGGTTATGCAGGAAGTAATGATACCAGTGGCGCTCGACGAGTTCCGGGATGAGAACCGCGATGTAGCGGTCGGGATATTTCTTTTCGATTTCGTTGATGTAGTCCAGGATGGGCTGGAACAGCTGGCGGTAGGGCGAATCGACGACGGTCAGTTTGGGAACGGGAACCCCCAATTCCAACGCCGGCCGCTCCACCAAATGGGTCCAGGAGTCGCGAAGATCGGCGGTCCGCTCGCTGACCCTCACCTGCAGGGCATGCACTTCGGTGGAAAGGTGGATGGCGAAGCGAAGGCCTTTTTCGGCGATCTTGGTCCAGCCCTGCAGCGGAACCACGACCACCGGCGGGTTCAGGCGCGAGAGGTTCAGAGGCGCCTGGAGCTCGATTTCGCGCTCCAGCTTACGATAGTGCCGCCGCACCGCGGCCATCACGGCCAGCAGCGCCGGGATGAGCAGAACTGTGATCCATGCCCCTTCCGTGAATTTCGCCGCCAGCACCACGATGACGGTGAGCCCGGTGGCGGTGGCGCCGAGGCCGTTGACCAGCATGGCGCGCCAGGCGTGGCGGCGCCGCCAATGCAGGACCATGCCGCTCTGCGAGAGCGTGAATGCGAGAAACGCGCCGATGGCAAATAGCGGAATCAGCCGGTCGGTGACGCCGCCGAAGATGAGGAGCAGCGAGCCGGACAAAAGAGCGAGAACGAAAATGCCGTAAGAGAACACCAGGCGGCGGCCGCGCATGGAGAAGGCGTGCGGCAGGTAGCCGTCTTGCGCGACAATCTGGCACAGCCGCGGAAAATCGGCGAACGCGGTGTTGGCCGAGAGCGCCAGCACCGCCAGAATCGAGCCGATGGACACGTAGTAGAACACGCCTTTCCCGGCGACCGCGGCAATGAGCTGAGACAGCAGGCTCTCATAACCGGGCATCCCCGGCTCGCTGGCGCCGATCTGATAAACGCGCGCCAGCCAGGCGATTCCCGCCAGCATGACGATCAGAATTCCAATGATCGCGGTGAGGGAGCGCTGCGCGGATTGGACCGCGGGCTCGCGAAAGGCGCGAACGCCGTTGCTCACTGCCTCCACCCCGGTCATGGCAGTGCAGCCGCTGGAGAACGATTTCAGAATCAGCCAGGCGCCAGCGGCGGTGGTGGAGGCAGCCAGCGGGTGAGGGGGGACCACCGGAACCGGATGGCCGCCGCTGAAAACCGTTTTCGCCGTCCCGAGCGCGATCGCGCCGAGAAGGCAGCCGATGAACACGTAGGTCGGCACCATGAAAACCGTTCCGGTTTCGCGCAGGCCTCGCAGATTGATCATCGTGATCAGCCCGAGAATCCCCAGGCACAAACCGAGCGTATGCGGCTGGAGGTCCGGGACCGCGGAAACCAGCGCCCCCACGCCGGCGGAGATGCCGACCGCCACCACCAGGATGTAATCCACAATCAGGGCCGCCGCCGCGAACAGCGCCAGTCTCGGGCCCAGGTTCTCGCGCGCCACCGTATAGGATCCGCCCCCGCCCGGATACGCGGCGATGGTCTGGCGATACGAGGTGAACACGATGATCAGCAGCACGATGATGCTGAAGCTGATCGGAACCACGTAGGGCACGCCCATGGCGCCGAGCGGGATGAGCAGGGTGAGGGCGGCTTCCGGGCCGTAGGCGGCGGAACTGAGCGCATCCAGCCCGAAGACCCCGATGCCTTGCACCGGCCCGAGGCGCTGCCGGCTCTCTTCGTAATTCGCCAGAGGCTTGCCAAAGAGCAGATCGCCAAGCGACATAAGTCCCCATTCTGCCCTAGGAGCGCCGCGGCGTTATAGAGGGGACGATTACAATCCGGCTTCGGAAGCGCGCACTTTGGGCGATGCCATTTCGCACGGAATCGCATCCAGGGCCTGCGCGAGTTGCACGCGAAGGGCCTCGGCGTCCAACGGCTTGGTGAGAATCCGGCCATGCCAATCGTGCAGATAGTGACGGGAAGCCGCTTCCGTCATCAGCACCACCCGCGCGTTTGGGCGTGCCCGCGCGATGGCGGCAGCCAGTTCCAGCCCGTCGCCGCCGGGGAGATGATGTTCCACGATGATGAGATGGAGGTCGCCTTGGTACGCGTTGAGAAACTGGCGCGCGCTGGCCGTGGTCGAAGTGCTGAACACGAGCGCGCCGTGCTCGTGCAGCCGGTTCTCGATAAAGTCTCTGACCGAGGTTTCGGAGAGGACCAGAAAAACGATGCAGGCGTTCTTCGATGGGGACATCGACTGGGACACGGGACCTCCTGAAAAAAACGAGCCCGGCGTGCAGCAGTGGCGGCGACGAGGAACGAAGCAGGCTTCCTCCGTATGCTACCAGAGGGAAGCTGCCCGCGGGAGGCTACTTTTTGCACATCGCCGTGAGGAAACGCCCGTCCGGGCTGGTATATTCCTCGAGAATTTCGAGGCCGCCCTGGTCGCGGAGCAGCCAGCGGAACGATTGCGGCGTGTAGGTGTACTGGAAATTCAGCCCGATGCGCTCGCCGCGTTCGAGGGCGATTTCTTCGCCGCCCACGGTGGCCGAGAGATCGCGCGCGGCGCGGAAGGAGCGCGTGATCAGGTGCAGGCCTTCGTGCCGCTCGTCCTGTTTGTGATTGAAACGGATTTCGCCATCGTCGGGGGTGATGCCCACGCCGCTCAGCAGGGCGAAGATGAACCGGCGCGCGGAATCGTTGTCGCGCCGCGCCATCGTCATGGTGTCGTCGTACAACTCGCCATCGATGATCAAACGGTCTCCATTGCGGAGACTTTGCGCGATGTACCGGATCTCGGCGAGCGGGTCGAACGAGCTGATGGTGTTGCCCGACATGATGAAGAGCCGCGGCGGTTCGGCGGCGTCGGCGCAATAGACGAGGTGCACCGGGCTGGAGATATCCGCCTTAATGCCGGTGGTTTCGAAATCGTCGTCATCGGCGCCCGCGCAGGCGATTTCGAGCATCGGCTGGCTGGCATCGACGGGGAAATAAAAGCATTCGCAGCCGGCATCTTTGAGCGCGTGCATGAGCAGGCGGTCGCGCGAGCCGTCTCCGGCGCCGAAGCTGATCACCGGGACGCGCCGGCCGAAGTGGTGCGCGAGGGCGGCGGCGCCGGCGGCAATCTGTTTCCAGGTTTCGTTGAGGCCGCCATAGAGATGAGGCTGCGCGGTGAGCTCGCTCCAGCCTTCGGCCGAGCGCGGCGTCCAGAAGAAGAACTTCTCGGGCAGGTCGCGGGCTTGCATGGCTTCCGCGAACTCGTGGGCGATATCGGTTTCGGTGAGGACGACTTCTACTTTCATAGGCGCTAGAGTCCCATCACTTGCATGCCGGAATCGACAAACAACACATTGGCGGTGACGCCGCGGCCGAGATCGCTGGCCAGAAAAACGGCGGTGTCGGCGACTTCGGCGGGATCGGTGTTGCGGCGCAGCGGCGCGCGCTGGGGAGCGACGTCGAGCATCGCGGTGGCCCCTTTGATGGCGCGCATGGCCGCGGTTTTCACCGCGCCGGCTGAAATCGCATTGACGCGAATGTTCCGCGGCCCAAGATCGTTGGCGAGGTAGCGGACCGCGGCTTCGAGCGACGCCTTCGCCACCCCCATCACGTTATAGTTGGGAACCACCCGGGTGGAGCCGAGATACGTGAGCGTGCTGAGAGAGCCGCCGTTGGTCATCAGCGGGGCGGTGGCGCGCGCCACCGCCACCAGAGAGTACGCGCTCACCTCCTGAGCCAGCAAAAAGCCGGCGCGGCTGGTTTCGACGAAGGGGCGCGAGAGATCTTCGCGATTGGCGAACGCCAGGCTGTGGACCACGGCGTCGAGCGGCCGCCCGAGATGCCCGAGCGATTCGGTCAATCCGGCGAGCTCCTCCTCCTTGGTGACGTCGCACGGCAGAATCGAGGTGACGTTCATGCCGGCGGCCAGCTCGGCGATCGATTCTTTTTGCCGCTCGCCGAGGTAGGTGAGGACGAGCGTAGCGCCTTCCCGCGAAAATGCCTGCGCGATGGCATAAGCAAGGCTCCAGCGGTTGGCAATCCCCAGGACGAGGGCCAGTTTGCCCTCCAGGAGTTTGGACATGAGTACTCTCCAGTGTATCTTTAATTCGGGGACAGTCTACGCAACTCCCAGCGTTGGCGTAGAATTCGGGAGTTGCGTAGACTGTCCCCGAATTTAGATGGATCTGGGGACTTCGCTTACCTACGTCAAGGGGATTGGCCCGACGCGCGCGGCGATGCTCGAGGCCAAGGGACTCGCCACCGTCGAAGACCTGCTCGGGTACGTGCCGTTCCGGTACGAGGACCGCAGCAACCTCAAGACCATCGCGCAACTGGCGCCCGGCGAGATGGCCACCGTCATCGCCGATGTCCGCTCGGCGAAGCTGGCGGGGTTCAAGCGGCGCAGCCTCGGGCTGTTCGAAGCGCGGTTCACCGACTCATCCCGCGCCATCCTGGCGGGGAAATGGTTTCACGGCGGGTATCTCGCGAACGTGCTGGCCGAGGGAATGAAGGTGGCGCTGTTCGGGAAGGTGGAGTTCGACAGCTACTCCGGCGAACTCACCATGCTGCACCCGGAATTCGAGATTCTTTCCGGCGATGACGAGGACGGCGAAGCCGCGCTCCACACCGGGCGGATCGTGCCGATCTACGAAGCGGTCTCGAAGATCACCACGCGGCTGCTCCGGACCCTGACCTGGCGGGTCCTGCAGGCCATCGATCCGCTGGAAGATTCGCTGCCTCCGCACATTCGCCAGCGCTTGAAACTGCCGGACCGCTGGACCGCGACGCGCGAAGCCCATTTTCCGCCGCCGGATTCCGACTTGCGGCTGCTGAACAATTTCCGGTCTCCGGCGCAGATGCGGCTGATCTTCGAGGAATTCTTCTGGCTGGAATGCGGGATCGCGCTGAAGCGGCGCAGCGCCCGCGCGCTGCCCGGAATCGCGTTCGAAATCAACGACCGGGTGCGCGAGAAGGTCAAGGCCATGCTTCCGTTCAAGCCGACGGGCGCGCAGAAGCGCGTGATCCAGCAGATCGCCGACGACATGAAAGCGCCGCGCCCCATGCACCGGCTGCTGCAAGGCGATGTGGGAAGCGGGAAAACGATTGTGGCGGCGGAAGCGGCCGTGATCGCCATCGAGAATGGCTATCAGGTCTCGGTGCTGGCCCCCACCGAGATCCTGGCGGCCCAGCACGCGTTTTACTTCCGGCAGATCTTTTCGAAGCTGGGATACGTCGTGGCGCTGCTGACGGGCTCCTTCACCAGCCGCGAGAAGGGGCAGCTGAAGAAACTGGTCTCGGAGGGGCTCGCCCACGTAGTGATCGGGACCCACGCGCTGCTCGAAAAAGACGTCGCATTCAAAAAACTGGGGCTGGCCATCATCGATGAGCAACACCGTTTTGGGGTGCTGCAGCGGTTGCGGCTGGTGGAGAAGGGGCTCACGCCCGACGTGCTGGTGATGACCGCCACTCCGATCCCTCGGACGCTGGCGATGACGTTGTACGGCGATCTGGACGTGTCGGTCATCGACGAGCTGCCGCCCGGGCGCAAGCCGATTATTACCAGGCACGCGACCGCGGACCGCGTCGAGCAGGTCTACAGTTTCCTGAAACGCCAGATCGACGAAGGACGCCAGGCCTACGTGGTCTATCCGGTGATCGAGGAATCCGAGACGCAGGCCATGAAGGCGGCGCAGAAGATGTACGAACACCTGTCGCGCGAAGTGTTCCCGCAGATTCCCGTCGGCCTGATGCACGGCAGGCTGAGCGGAGAAGAGAAAGAAGCCGTCATGCAGAAGTTCAAGGAAGGGGGCATCAAGATCCTGGTTTCGACGACCGTGATCGAAGTCGGGGTGGACGTTCCCAACGCGACCGTGATGCTGATCGAGCAGGCCGAGCGCTTCGGGCTGGCGCAGTTGCATCAGCTGCGCGGGCGGGTCGGCCGCGGCGCGGCGCAGAGCTACTGCATCCTGGTGACCGAGAAAATGAACGATACGGCCCGCGAGCGCATCCGCACGCTGGTGGAATCGACAGACGGGTTTTACATTTCGGAGATGGATTTGAAGCTGCGCGGGCCGGGGGAGTTTTTCGGCACCAGGCAATCGGGGCTGCCGTCGCTGCGGGTGGCCAGCATTCTGCGCGATCCCGAGATTCTCGAACTGGCGCGGCGCGAAGCCGTGAGTTTCGTCGAAAATCCGCCCGCGCCGGAAGAGCTGAGCCGCGCGGTGCGCTACATCCAGGAAAATTGGCAGCGCCGCTACGGCCTGGTGACGGTGGGCTGATGCGGGTGATTGCGGGGGAGCTGCGCTCCCGGCGGCTGAAAGGCGTGCCCGGGATGGCGACGCGGCCCACGCCGGACCGGCTGCGTGAGACGCTATTCGATATTCTGTCGTCGCGCATCGCGGGCGCCACGTTTCTGGATGCGTACGCCGGCACCGGCGCGGTGGGGATCGAAGCGCTGAGCCGCGGCGCGCGCCACGCTTATTTTTTGGAGCGCGATCGGACGGCGCTGGGGGTGCTGCGCGAGAACCTCGCCGCGCTCGGGCTGGAAGCGCGCGCCACCGTCGTGCCGGGAAGGGTGTTGCTGACCTTGCCCCAATACCGCGCGGAGCTGGTATTCCTCGATCCGCCCTACGACCGGGAGCGCGAGTACACGCCGGCGCTGGAGGCGCTTGCGGAAGCCGCGCCGCGGCTCGTGGTGGCCCAGCACTCGGTGCGGTTCGCGCTCGGCGAGCGGTTTGGAGCGCTGCAGCAGGTCCGGCGGGTGCGCCAGGGAGATAACGTCCTCAGTTTCTTCGAACCGCGCTCGTGACTCTGCATTCGAAATTCCGTGCCGCTGAAATGGAAATGGGCGCCGATCGCACCCTGGAGCGAAAGCTACGACCGAAGGCGGCCCAGAGCCTTTTGCGCCGCGCGGCTCCAGCGCGCGGTCACGCGGCGGCGGTAGCGCGGAGCGGAGCGGTCGGAATCGATGGCGCGCTCGTACATTTCGCGGGCTTCGGCGGCGCGGTTCAATCCTTCCAGCGCCTGCCCGTAATCATAGAGACCCTCGACATCGTACGGGTGGCGGTCGATGTAGTCGGCCAGCATGGCGCGTGCATCTTCGTATTGCCGGACGGTGAGGTACATGGCGCCGAGTTCGCGCAGGATTTCGCTCTGGCTGTGCCGGTCGTCCTGGTCGAGCACCGTCTGGAAATGGCCGAGCGCTTCGTTGAGCCTTCCCTGCTCGCGCGCAATCCGGCCGAGTTGAAAGTGGGCGTCGGTTTCCTGCGGGTCGATCGCGATGGCGTTCTGGAAGCGCTGGATGGCTTCACTGTACTGCCGCCGGTGCTGGTAAATCAGCCCGAGCTGATACTGCGCTTCGGCGTCGTGCGGATTGACGGCGGCGGCTTGCAGCATGCGGTAATAGTGCTGGCGGCTGCGCAGGCCGCCGCCCAGGTTGCGCAGTTCGCCGCCCAGGAAATAGATCGCATAAAAGAGGAAGAACGGAGATGCGATCCAGCCGAGCACGTACCGCAGAGGCCCCCACAGAAACGCGGCGGCCCCCAGGGGAATCCACGACAGCGCCACGATTCCGATTGCCACCCGGTTTTCGGTTCCAAACACGGTGCGCACGGCGAAAAACATCAGCACGGCGAAATACAGGTACGCGAGGCCGGCCAGGTACAGAAGCGCCGGCGGGCCGGCGAACCAGCCGGCGGCCGCCAGCGGAAGATTCGAGGCGCTCCAGGCGACGGACGTGCAAGCGAGCATGGGCGAGTAATCCCGGCCGAACGACGCGCCGAGGCTTCCGCCGGCCACGCCGAACAATTTGCTCAAAAGAAGGACGCCCGGAACGTAAAACAGCGCCAGCACCAGCAGCGGGCTGTAGAAGCTGATGCCGAAGCCCGCGCGAGCCAGCAGAAATCCGACCGCCAGCGCGGCGATGCTGGCGAACAGCAGGCTGCCGCGGTCGAGCGTCTCGCTCATGGCGGCCGCGGGCTGCCAATAGATGCGCAACAGCGACATGACGGGTTCCGGCACTAGCAGGATAGCAATCGAGGCGCGGTATATACTGGCAGCTTTCGTGGAGGTCCCTCATGAAGATTCGAACTCCGATGCTGGTGCTGGCGTTGGGGGCCGGCATCGCGGCGCAAAGCCGGCGGCCGGAAGCGGGGCCGCTGGACGCTTCGCGCCTCGAAATGCAGCCGCCGCCCGCGCAGGGTCTCGCGGTGCGGGCAGGACGGCTGTTCGATCCGAAGTCGGGAACGAACCTGCTCAATCAGGTGATTCTGATTCAAGGCGACCGCATCGCCGCGGTCGGGCCGGCCGCGCAGGTGGCGGTTCCGGCGGGCGCCCGCGTGATCGATCTCAGCCGCGCTACCGTGCTGCCTGGGTTGATCGACCGCCACGTGCACTTGATTCAGGACGCCCAGGTGAACGACGGCCGCGCCGCGCTCACCGGCTTGAATTACGCCCTGAAAGACCTGCACGCCGGCTTCACGACGCTGCAGGACATGGGTTCGGGCTTCAGCTACGCCACCATCGAGCTGCGCGATGCCATTCATAAAGGACTGGTCCCCGGGCCGCGCCTGCAGGTGGCCGGACCGCAACTGAACCCGCGCGGCGCCACCTACTATCCGGCGCCTTCGGTGGTGATCCCGTTCGGGCTCGGGCCCGGCAGCAACAATTTTCAGAATGCCGGCAACGTCAATTCGCCGTGGCTGGCGCGCGCCGCCGTGCGCGAGCGCTCGCACTATGGCGTGGACTGGATCAAAGTCTACGAGACGGAAGATTACGAAGGCGGCGGCTACCCGGCCGGCGGCGCGGGCGCGTTCACGCCCGACGGCAAAATGATCAACGTGCCGTCGCTGACCCTCGAAGAGAACCAGGCGATCGTCGATGAAGCGCACCGGCGCGGGTTGAAGGTGGCGTGCCACGCCTATGGCGGAGAAGGTCTGCGCAACTGCCTCGCAGCCGGCGTGGATTTGCCGATGCACGTCATCGTCGGGGTGACCGGCGCGGAAGGCCTCGATGATGAAACCATCCGTCTGCTGAAGCAGCCGATGGCCGACGGCAAGCCTCGGCCGGTGATTCAGACGTTATGGGATCTGATCGGCGATCTCGAAGAGCGCGATTTAAAAGCCAGCGGCGGCAAGACGACGCGCTTTCAACTCACCGAGAAGAGTTTCAAGCGGCTCGTGGCGGAAGGGATCGAAGAAGTGTTTGGCAGCGGGGCTTACACAGTGGGGCACGGCATGCAAGCGTTCCAATTCGCGTACTACGTGAAATGGGGCATGAAGCCAGCCGATGCGCTCCGGATGGCGACGTCCAATGCCGCGGAAGGCTTGAATTTCGATCTCGGTAAGCAGGTAGGGACGATCGAAAAAGGCAAGTACGCCGATCTGATCGCGGTGGAGGGCGACCCGCTTTCCGACATTACCGAGATGGAACGGGTCCGGTTTGTCATGAAAGGCGGTGTCGTTTTTCGCAATGAACTGAAATGAAAGGCGCTCTGTCACAAACTTGAGAGAACCGGCCCAGCCGCGAAACACTTACAGCGTAAACTGAAGTCGGAAATCATCCGACTAAGCTAAAGCGGAATCGTCGCCAGCGGCTCGCATGCCGGCCCGCCCATCCTCCGCCGCCTCGACTCCGGAAAGGAGATCCGGTGCACGTAGAATCACCAGCAAAACCGGACACTGATGCATCCCAGCCTGCGCCGCCGCCAGCCGGGAGCGCGGCTTCCCTCCCGGATGCGCGGCCGCCGCAACCGGAGCGGGTAACGGGCGGCCCTCCGGATTGGATCGCCGCGGGAGCGGGGATTCTGGGCGCGGGACTGGGGCTGGCCGCGTTGGCGGGCTGGCATTTCGATTTCGCGGCGCTGCGGCAGATTCACCCCGGCTTCCCGCCGATGGGATACGACTCCGCGATCAGCTTTGTCGCGCTGGGCGCGGCGTTTGGCGCGCTGTCGTACGGCCGGGTCCGGCTGGCCCGGATCGGTGCGGGAGTGGCGCTGCTGATTGCCGCGATCCGGCTGCTGCAATACGGGACCGGCCTGCCGGCCCGCACCGTCGCGATGGCTCCCAACACCGGGATTGCCTTCATTGTGATTGCGATGGCCGTGTGGTGCAGCGCTCCGCGCCCATCGCGCCGGAAACGATGGGTGGCCGCTCTCTGCGGAACCGCCGGCGCGGCGTTGGGCTTGGACGCGCTGTGGGGATATCTGACCGGCCTGGAAACCTACGCCTCGGCAAACTTCAATCCGATGGAGGCGCAAACCGCCGCCGGTCTGGTCCTGTTAGGCAGCCTGGCGGTAGCGGCCGGCTGGCCTCGCGGGCGCGAAGCTCACGAGGACTGGCGCTGGTTCGGCGCGGCCCTGGCCGGGATCGCCGGCAGCATGACGGCGGTTTCGTTCTGGAGGGCGCTCGCTGCGCTGGAGCAATCGCAGCTCGGCTCGGCGGTCCGGTTCCGCTCCGGCCTCCCGGAAGGTGTGCTGGTGTTTGGGCTGCTCGTGACGGTATTGCTGGGGATCGCCGCGTATCTCGCCCAGACGGCGCGGCTCCGCGCGGTCCTTTCCGACCGGCTGCGAGCGGAAGCGGAAGCGGCGCTGCAAGCGCTGGAGGGCAGCGAACGCCGGTACCGGACGCTGCTCGAAACGCTGCCGCAGAAGATCGCCTACAAAGACCGGGAATCGGTCTATATTTCCTGCAACGAGAATTACGCGCGCGACTTGAACGTCCCGCCGGACTCCATCGCCGGCCGGACCGATTACGAATTCTACCCGCCCGAGCTGGCGGAAAAATACCGCGCCGACGACCGGCGGGTGATGGAGTCGGGCGCAATCGCCGAGTTCGAAGAAGAGTATCTTTTTCACGGCGAGCGGCGGTGGGTTCAGACGGTGAAAACCCCGGTCCGGAACGAGCGTGGCGCGGTGGCCGGGGTCATCGTCATCTTCTGGGACATCACGGACCGCAAGCGCGCCCAACGCGAGCTCGCGAACACCATGGAAGCGCTGCAAGCCGAGCGGCAGCGCTTCAGCGACGTGCTCGATCTGCTGCCGGCCTATGTCATCCTGCTGAGTCCGGACTATCGGGTGCCCTTCGCGAACCGGTTCTTCCGCGAGCGCTTCGGCGAAGCCCGCGGCCGGCGGTGCTTCGAGTACCTGTTCGGGCGGAGCGAGCCTTGCGAGATCTGCGAAACGTACAACGTCCTCAAGACAGGGGGCACGCACCGGTGGGAGTGGACCGGGCCGGATGGCCGCCACTACGATATCTACGATTTTCCCTTTACCGACGCGGACGGCTCGAGCCTGATCCTCGAAATGGGCCTGGATATCACGGAGCGCAAGCAGGCGGAAGCCGCGCTGCGCCAGAGCGAGGCCGAGCTGAAGGAATCGCAGCGGGTGGCGCGCCTCGCCTCGTGGTCGCTGGATCTGAAATCGGGAACGCTTCTCTGGTCCGACGAACTCTACCGGATGCTGGGTCTCAATCCCTCGCTTCCGGCCGTGCCTTATGCCGAGCAGAGCCGGATGTTCACCGCGGAGAGCTGGGGCCGGCTGCAAGCCGAATTGGATGCGACCGTGCGCACCGGCGTCCCTTACGAGCTGGAACTCGAGACCGTGCGGGCCGATGGCACCACCGGATGGATGCTGGCGCGCGGCGAGAGGGTGTGTGACGCCGGCGGCGAGCCGGCAGCGCTGCGGGGTGTCGCCCTGGATATTACCGAGCGCAAAAAGGCCGAGCGGGCGCTGCAGGAAAGCGAAGCGGCCTTCCGCACCCTGGCCAACGCCATGCCGCAAATGGTCTGGGCCTGCCTGCCCGACGGCATGAACGTCTATTTCAGCCGGCAGTGGGTGGACTACACCGGGTTGACGCTGGAGGAGAGCTACGGAAAAGGCTGGAACATTCCGTTCCACCCCGACGACAAGCAAGCCGCGTGGGAGGCGTGGAACCACGCGATCGCTACCGGGGAGACGTACCGCATCGAGAGCCGGCTGCGGGCCGCCGACGGCAGCTACCGCTGGTTTCTCATGCGCGGCGTGCCCTTGCGCGGTGCCGCGGGTGAGATCGTCAAATGGTTTGGAACCTGCACCGATATCGACGACCTGAAGCGCGCCGAACAGCAGCTCGGCCGCGCCAGCGCGTATAACCGAAGCCTGCTCGAAGCCAGCCTGGACCCGCTCGTGACCATCGCCCCCGACGGCCGGATCACGGACGTGAATCGGGCGGCCGAGCTGGTGACCGGATGCGCGCGCCAGGAACTGATCGGCGCCGATTTCTCCGATTCCTTCACCGAGCCGGAGAAGGCGCGCGAGGGATACCAGCGCGTGTTTCGCGACGGGCTGGTGAGAGATTACGAACTGGCGATCCGGCGGCGGGACGGGCACGTCACGCCGGTGCTCTACAACGCTTCGGTTTTCCGCGAGCCAAGCGGGGCCGTGGCCGGGGTATTCGCCGCGGCGCGCGACATCACCGAGCAAAAGCGGGCCGAGCAGGCACTGGACAAAAAGGCGCAGGACCTGGCCCGTTCCAATGCCGATCTCGAACAGTTCGCCTATGTCGCGTCGCATGATTTGCAGGAGCCGCTGCGCATGGTGGCCAATTTTACGCAGCTGCTGGCCGACCGGTATCGCGACCGGCTGGACGAGGATGGCGTCGAGTTCATCGAGTATGCGGTGGACGGGGCCACTCGGATGCAGCGCCTGATCCAGGACCTTCTGACCTATTCGCGGGTCGGCACGCGCGGCAAAACCTTCGAGCCCACCGACTGCAACGAGGTGCTGGGGGCGGCGGTGGCCAACCTGCAGCTCGCGATTGAGGAGAGCGGGGCGGTAGTGACCCACGAGGAGCTGCCCACCGTGACGGCGGACGCTTCGCAAATGGGCCAACTCTTCCAGAACCTGGTGGGCAATGCCATCAAGTTTCGCGGCGGCGCGCCGCCCCGCGTGCACGTGTCCGCCCGGCGCCAGCCCTTCCGCTGGCTGTTCGCGGTTCGGGATAACGGGATCGGCATCGATCCGGCTTTCGCGGACCGCATTTTTGTCATCTTCCAGCGGCTGCACAACCGGGGCGAGTATCCGGGGACCGGCATCGGTCTGGCCTTGTGCAAGCGGATCGTCGAACGCCACGGCGGCAAGATCTGGGTGGAATCGCAACCCGGCCGCGGCGCGACGTTTTTCTTTACTATTCCGGAATTGCAGGAGGAATCATGAATCTCGAACAAGCCGGGGGCATCAAGGCGCGTCCCGTCGAAATCCTGATGGTCGAGGACAATCCGGGCGACGTGCGGCTCACCCAGGAGGCGTTGAAGGAAGGCCGGCTGTGGAACCACCTGGTAGTGGCGCGCGACGGCATGGAGGCAATGGAGGTGCTCCGGCGGCGGGAGGCTTTCGGCAAGCCCGGCTCGCCGGACCTGATCCTGCTCGATCTCAACCTGCCGAAGAAGGATGGCCGCGAGGTTCTCGCGGATATCAAGTGCGATGAGCGGCTGAAGCTCATCCCGGTGGTCATCCTCACGACTTCCCGCGCGGAGGAGGATATCGTCAAAAGCTATAAGCTGCACGCCAATTGCTACATCACGAAGCCCGTCGATTTTCCCCAGTTCGCGTTTGTGGTGCGGTCGATCGAGGATTTCTGGTTCACGGTGGTGAAGCTCCCGAGCGGCATATGAGCGCCGCTGCCATCAATGTTCTGCTGGTGGAGGACAATGCCGCGGACGTCCGGCTGGTTCGCGAGCGGCTGTCGGAGTCCGCCGACGGCCTGTTCCGGGTGGAATGCGCCGACCGGCTGGCCACCGGGGAGGCGCGGCTGCAGCGCGGCGGGGTCGACGTGGTGCTGCTCGATTTGGGACTGCCGGACAGCGATGGGCTGGCCACGTTTCAGCAGATCCATGCCCGCCAGCCCGAGGTTCCGGTGGTGGTGTTGAGCGGAGCGGCCGATGAAGAGCTGGCCGTGGCGGCGGTGGAGGCCGGGGCGCAGGACTATCTGGTCAAAGGCGCGGCGAGCGGCCCGGTGCTCACCCGGGCGCTGCGCTACGCCATCGAACGCAAGCACGCCGAGGAACAGGTTCGGAATATGAATGCCGAACTCGAGCGCCGGGTGATCGCCCGCACCGCCGAGCTCGAGGCCGCCAACCGGGAGCTGGAAAACTTCGCCTACGCCATCTCGCACGATCTGCGCGCGCCCCTGCGGGCCGTAAATGGGTTTGCGCAGATGCTGGTGGAGGACTACGGGCCGGCGCTGCCGGTGGAGGCGCGGCGGCAGCTGGCGGTGATCCGGGACCGCGCGCTGCACATGGGAAAACTGATCGATGGCCTGCTGGTGCTGTCGCGCGCGGGCAGCCAGGCCTTGGAGAAGATCCCGGTCGAGGTGGCGGCGGTGGTGCGGGGTGTGCTCGACGAGCTCGGTCCCGACCTGGAAGGCCGGCGGGTGGAAGTGAAGCTCGGGGTGCTTCCGCGCTGCCAGGCCGACCCGACTTTGTTGAAGCAGGTCTTCATGAATCTGCTGTCGAACGCGCTGAAATACACGCGGCGGCGCGACGCGGCCCGCGTGGAAGTCGGGGCGCTCGAGCAGGGGAGCGAGTGCGTCTACTACGTCCGCGACAACGGCGCCGGATTCGACATGCGCTACCAGGACCGGCTGTTCCGGGTGTTTCAGCGGCTGCACCGGGCGGAGGATTTTGAAGGCATCGGGGTGGGGCTGTCGGTGGTGCAGCGGATTGTGCAACGGCATGGGGGGCGTATCTGGGCCGAGGCGGCGGTGGAGCAGGGGGCGGCCTTTTATTTCACGATGGGGGAAGGGAGCCCGATTCAACTCCCCGCGCCGCCCGCCGATAAGCAACCTGGATGAGCACCACGCCGCAAGGCGAAGCAGGACGTCTGGCGCCGGAGATTGCGAGCACGCTGGCGGGCCGGCGTTTTGGGCTTCTGGGATTCAATGCGGAACAGACGGGGCGCATCGCGGGCGTTCTGGAGCGGGCGGGCGCCGTGTGGGCGCGCTTTGAAGAAAGCTGGATTGGAAGGTCGGTCTATCTCGGGGATGCGCTGCTGATCCAGATGGCCGCGGTAAGCCCGCGGGGGCTGCGGGAAGCGGCGGGCTCGGGGGCGCCGGTTCTGCTGGCCGGAGCCGGGGAAGCGGTGCTGGACGGAACGGGCGGCGCCTACGCCTGGGCGCGCGAGATTCTGGTGGAGCCGTGGAGCGACGCGGAGCTGCTGGTGCGGCTGTTCCGGGTGCTGTCGAGGCGGCCGGACGCGGGCAGGCCCGAGCCGCGGGCGCAGCCGCTGGTCTTGATCGCGGACGACGATCCGGCATGGAACGCGCTGGTGGAAAGCAGCCTGCGCACGCATGGGCTGGCGTGCCGCACGGTGACGGACGGGCTGGGCGTGCTGCGGCTGGCGCGCCAGCTGCGTCCCGATCTGGTGGTGCTGGATGTGCAGATGCCGGGGATGGACGGCTTCGATGTGCTGGAGGCGATCCGCCGGGACCCGGTTCTGGAGAGCGTGCCGGTAGCGATGCTGACCGCCTGCGTGGATGCCGGCGAAGTGAGCCGCGGCTCGGCCTTGCATGCCGATGATTACATCGCCAAGCCGGTGAGTCCGACGGTGTTGGTCACCCGCATCCGCAAGCTGCTGGCGCCGGCGGGGGCGTGCCCGCCGGAATCCGCATCGCCAGAAGGCCCGGAGCCGGAGACGGCGCCGGGGCTGGACGAACTGCGCGCCGTCTACCTGAGCAACCGGACGCGGGAGCTGGCCAGCCTGGCGAGCGCGCTGCAGCGCGCCGATTTCGAGGCGCTGGCGCGGGCCGGCCACAATCTCAAAGGGACCGGAGAGGCCTACGGGTTCGCGGAACTTTCCGAGATCGGCAAGGCGCTCGAAGACGCCGCCAAGGCGAGCGATGCTCCCCAAGTGCAGGTTCTGTTGGGAAAGACCGAGGCTTACCTGAACCGGCTCAACTCGGTTCCCGCCCACGAAGGAGTCTGAATGCTCCCGGAATCCGATTGCCCGATTCTGCTGATCGAAGATGAACCGGAGGCCGCCCGGCTGGTGCAGTATGTGCTGTCCAAGGGAACGGCGCCGAAGCTGGTGGTCGATTGGGCGGCCGATCTCGGCAGCGGTCTCGAACGGCTGCGGGAGCGGGAATTCGAGGCGGTCTTACTGGATCTGAATCTTCCGGACAGCAGCGGGTTCGAAACGTTTGCGCGGGTCCGGCAGCAGTCCACCGGGCCGGCCGTGATCATTCTCACCGCGCAGGAAGACGAATCGCTGGCGCTGCAGGCGGTCCGGTCCGGGGCGGATGAATACCTGATCAAAAGCGACATCCGGGAACGATACCTGGTGCAGCGGATTCGCTATGCCATCGAGCGCAAGCGCCTGCAGCGGCACAGCGGGACGAAGGCGCTCTGCAAGGGAAGGATCTTTGCCTTTCTCGGAGCCAAAGGGGGGGCGGGCACCACCACGCTGGTGTTGAATCTGGCGGCCGCGCTGGGACAGGGAGGAAAGCCGGTGGCGGCGGTGGAGCTGACGCCGGGGTACGGATCGTTCGCGGCGCATCTGCGGCAGAGCCCGGCCTGGAACACGGCAACCCTGCGCCAAACGGCGGCGGAAGCGATCACGCGCGACGAAGTCGATTCGTGCCTGACGGCGCTCGATAGCGGGTTTCGCGCGCTGTTTGGGCCCCAGCGGCCGGAAGACTACGGCGCGATCGCGCCCGACCATGCGCGCGCCGTCCTGCGGAATGCGGCCACCTTGGCGGAATATATTTTGGTCGATTTGCCGTCCGGATTCGAGGCCTTTACCGCGGAAGTGATCCGGCACGCCGCGTTTGTCACGCTCGTCGTGGAACGGGACTGGCTCGGTCTGCATTCCGGTGCGGCGAAGCTGGCGCTGCTCCGGGCAGCCGGCATCCGCGAAGACACGTTCGGGCTGGCGATCGTGGACAAGACGCCGCATGTCGAGCTGATGCCGCCGGCGGAGTTTGCGCGCCAATTGGGGTTGGGAGTGGTGGGGCTGATCCCCGAGGCGGCCGACCTGCTGGCGGCGAATCGCTCCCCCAACCCTCTGGTTCTGAACCGTCCCGAAGCGCCGTATGCGGAATGCCTGCGCGAGATGGCGAAGCGGTTCTGCACCACTCCGGTCCGATTCGTCAAAATCTGATCGCGCAAGGAATCCGGCGGAATTGCCGATAGACCGGTTATGGCGGCATGGGGCACGGCCGGGCGTCTCGGTGCGAAAGTGCCGGCGCCCGGCCAGCCAACCTGCAAGGAACTGGATCCGGTGTTCGCGATTTCGCTCGAACTGCTGTGCGTCTTGGGCAGGGATGGTTTCCTGAAGCGGCTCAACACGGCGTGGGAGCGCGCGTTGGGTTTCTCGGCCGGGGAGCTGATGGCGAAGCCGCTGCTGGAACTGATCCATCCGGATGATCGGCAGCGCACCGCGGAGGTGATCCGGCAGATCGGGGGCGGAGCGGCGGCGGTGTTCGAGAACCGCATCCGAACCAAACAGGGCGCGTACCGGTGTCTGCAATGGGCGAGCGCGGCGATGCCGGGAAAGCGGCTGCTGTTTGCGCTGGCGCGCGACGTCACCGAGCGGGTAACGGCCGGGGAAATCCTGAAGCAGGCGCACCGGGAGCTGGAAAACGATCTGCGGCAGCGGAGCGCCGCGCTGCAGGAAACCAACCAGGCGCTGGCCCGGAGTGAAGGGGAAATCTTGAAACTCAGCCAGCAGCTGGAACAGCGCATCCGCGATCTGACGGCCTCCAAAAAAGAACTGGAGGCATTCACCTATTCGGTGTCGCACGATCTGCGGGCGCCGTTGCGCCACATGGACGGGTTTTCGAAGATTCTGATGGAGGAATACGGGCCGCGGCTGCCGGATGAGGCGCGGCCGATTCTGGGCCGGATCCGGCTCGCCTCGCAGCGGATGGGCCGGATGGTGGACGAACTGTTGGAATTGTCGCGGACCGGGCGGCGCGAACCGGAGAAGCGTCTGACCGGGTTGCGGCCGCTGGTGGAGGAGGCGGCGGCGGATCTGGCCGCCGAGGCGGTGGACCGCGAGGTGGAATGGCGGATCGGCGATCTTCCGTCTCTCGACTGTGACCCGGGGCTGACCCGGCAGGTGTTCGTGAACCTGCTTTCGAATGCGCTGAAGTTCACGCGGCCGCGCCACCCGGCCGTAATCGAAGTCGGCCGGCGGGAGATCGACGGAGAGCAGGTACTGTTCGTGCGCGACAACGGTGTCGGTTTCAGCATGAAATACGCCCCGAAGCTGTTCGGCGCCTTTCAGCGGCTCCACCGCAAGGAAGATTTCGAAGGAACCGGCGTCGGGCTGGCGACGGTACACCGGATCATCCAGAAGCATGGCGGGCGGATCTGGGCGGAAGCGGAGGTGGACCGCGGGGCGGCCTTTTTCTTTACGCTCGGCCCGCGTGCGCCGGATCGGCCGGGGAACCGTGGAGAGGTTTGCGGAACGGAGGAGGTTCAGGATGGCGCGAAACGAAGTTGAGATTCTGCTGGTGGAGGACGACCCGGAGGATCTGGATTTGACCATGCATGCCCTGCATGCGGAGCATCTCTGCAATCAGATCGAGGTGGCGCGGGATGGAGAAGAGGCGCTGGATTTTCTGTTCTGCCGCGGGCCGTTCCGCCAGCGCGATCCGGAGAAGCATCCGAAGCTGATCCTGCTCGATTTGAAGCTGCCGAAAATCGACGGACTGGAAGTGCTTCGGCAGATCAAGGCGGATGCGCGCACGCGCTTCATCCCGGTCGTCATTCTGACATCCTCGAGGCACGAAACCGACATGGTGCGGGGATACGAACTGGGGACCAACAGTTACATCCAGAAGCCGGTGGATTTCGATCATTTTCGCGAGACCATCAAGCACCTGGGGTATTACTGGCTCCTGGTCAACCAGGCGCCTCCGCAGGATGCCTGGAGCGCGCGCCGGAGTCTGGCGCGGTGAAAAGCAACTCTGGCGAGGCCGTGCCGAACGCTTCGTTGCGCCTGTTGATCTTCGAAGACAATCGCGAAGACGTGGAAATGACATTGCGGACGCTGCGGCTGGCCGGGTTTGACGTGAGCGCTGACGTCGTGACGACGATCGAAGACGTGCAGCAGCGCCTGCGGAGCGAGGCGTACGACGTGGTCCTGGCCGATTACCAGATGCCGGGCGCCACCGGGCTGGAGGCGTTCGAGATCGTCAAGGCGCAAGGCGCGGACACTCCCTTTCTGATGGTGACGGGGTATCTGGGTGATGAACGGGCGGTCGAGTGCCTGAAGCAAGGCATGTCGGACTACGTGTTAAAGGACCGGTTGGCTCGGCTGCCCGCGGCGGTCCGGCGGGCGCTCGAAGAGAGGCGCCTGCGCCAGGAGCGGGTCCGGGCCGAGGAAGCGCTGCGGCATTCGGAAGAAGAGCTGCGCCGGCGCAACCATGAGCTGCAGGAGCAGTACCGCCGGGCGGAAGCCGGCAGCCGGGCGAAAAGCGAATTTCTGGCCAATATGTCCCACGAACTCCGCTCGCCGCTCAACGGGATCATCGGGTTCAGCGAGATGATGATCGACGGCAAGCAGGGGCCGGTTACCGAAGCGCAGGCGCAATCGTTGAGCCGGATTTTGAGCTGTGGCCGCCACCTGCTGCGCATTATCGACGAGGTGCTCGATCTGTCGCGAATCGAGGCCGGGAAGCTGGAATTCCGGCCGGAGCCGGTTTCGATTTCCGGCCTTGTCTCGGAAGTCTGCGACTCGCTGGCTCCCATGGCGGCCGGCAAAAGCATCGGAGTGGAACTTCAGGTTGCGGCCGGGCTCGATGTGGTGCTCGACCCGTCGAGGCTCAAGCAGATTGTGTACAACTATCTCTCGAACGCGCTGAAATTCACGGCCGAAGGCGGCCGCGTCACCGTCGCAGTGGCGCCGGAAGGGAGCCGGCACTTCCGCGTGTCGGTGAGGGATACGGGCGCGGGGATTTGCGAAGCCGAACAGGCGGGGCTGTTCACGGATTTCCATCAACTCGACTCCGGAAAAGCCAAACGGTTCCCGGGGACGGGGCTTGGCCTGGCTCTGACCAGGCGGATGGTCGAAGCCCAGGGAGGCACGGTGGGGCTCCGCAGCCGGGTAGGAGAAGGGAGCACGTTTTACGCCGTATTGCCGCGGCGCGCGGGGGACGCCCATGAGCGCGAAACGGATTCTGATCGTTGATGACAATCCGGACAACCTGCTGCTCACGCAGATGCTGCTCGCGTGCGAAGGCTATTCCGTCGAAACCGCGCAGGACGCGGAGCAGGCACAGGAGCGGCTGCGGAAGGTTCGTCCGGACCTCATCCTGATGGACATCCAACTTCCCGGCATGGACGGTCTGGAATTGACGCGCCGCTTGCGGCGCGTGCCGGAGTGGCGCGAGGTGCCGATCGTGGCGCTCACCGCCTATGCCATGCCGGCGGATGAAGAAAACGCGCGCGCCGCGGGCTGTACCGGCTACATCACCAAGCCGATCGATACGCGCGCGTTTCCGCGGATCGTGCGCGGATTCCTGGAACGCTGAGGGAGTAAGAGCTAGAGGCGCTGAAAATCGACCATCCACCCAGTTTAGACGTTGTCAAGCAAACGATTGCCGAGCGGTAGTACGCGCGGATGAGCGGAGTCTGAACGCGCGGGACCCTTTGGTGTCTTCGACTTTCCCAAATAAACAGTGCCCTGTCGCCTCGATGGGGGGCTTTTTCGGGGACGCGCGCAGAGGAAGAGGCCGGTACTTTTTGCGTGCGGTTAGAACTCGGGAACCATTGGTTTACGCCATCGTGTATGCCACACTCCGAAAAAGTTCAGCATTCCATTTGATTCGAACCGTGACATCGGCAAAGGTCAAGGTCCCAAGTGTGCATTCCGTGGCGCGCGGTTCTGAAACAAGGTGACGTATGAGGAACGACCGATGTTTGCGGCGGGGACCGAGTTCTGATCCCCCGAGTTCAGCCGGAGGTCTATCCCGGTCGCTTCGCTTCTCTTTGAAAATCGGGCTGATTCTTGCTTTCGCGAGCATGCCCCCCAGTCTCCTGGCGAATCCGTTCACCTCGATCGTGGTTTACGGCGACAGCCTGTCTGACAACGGGAATATCTACGCAGCGAGCGGGAATACGTATCCCGCAAGTCCGCCGTATTATAATGGCCGCCTTTCCAACGGACCGGTGACCGTCGAACAGATGGCCACCACCTGGGGCGTGCCGCTTTACGATTTCGCTTACGGCGGGGCTACCACCGGAATCGGCAATGCCTCGGACGGAGGTGCCCCTACCAGTCTGGGTAGTCTGGGCCTGCCTGGTATGCAGAGTGAACTTGCCAGCACGCAGGGATTGCTCGGCTCGCTCGTCGATTTCAACACTTCGTTGTTTGTGGTTTGGGGCGGGCCGAACGATTTTTTTTCAGCTTTAGCCCAGAACACGTTGTCCCCACAAACCGTAGACCGAGCCGTGAGCGATCTGACGGGAATCGTGACGACGCTTGAACTACTGGGAGCGAAAAACATCCTGGTACCTGGAATGCCGGACTTGGGGCTCACTCCCAAGGTCCGCGCATTCGGGACGGTCGCCGCCACGCAAGCCTCCTTAGCCACGCAAGCCTTTAACGCGGAGTTGATCGCGGATCTGCCCGCAGGCGCGATTTATTACGATACAGCATCGCTGCTTTCGTCGATGTACAACAATCCGGCGGCTTTTGGCTTTACCGACGTGACCGATCCCTGCTTCGATGGAACGACGGTCTGCGCGAATCCGGACCAGTATTTAATTTGGGACGATGTGCACCCGACCACGGCTGCGGACGCCGTCCTCGCCGGAGCATTCGAGGCGGCCGCCGTGCCGGAGCCGACGCCCATCGTTTTTCTCACCGCTGCCCTGTCGCTTTGCCTGGTGGTACGGAGACGGCTACTGCCACTGCGCTGAAAGAATCGGACCAATACGGCGATTTGGGTTCTGTACGGCCCAACGCTATCCCCGACGGAGCCGGCGGGCGGATTTCGGCGGTTATATACTGGTGGCCGTTTATGGCAGCCAGAATCGCACGGGAGAGGGCAGCCGGGCTGAGCCGGCGCACGATGTTGCAGTTGGGCGGGCTTGTGGCGGCGGGCGCGGCCGGGTGGGGGAACGCGGAGGCCGCCGAAACGGCCGGTCCCGCCATCGCCAGGCTGAGCGAGTACATGAGCGAGGCCGCGGGGCGGGCGCTGCCCGAAGAAGCGGCGGAAAAAACCAAGCAGCACATTCTGGATACGCTGGCGGCGATGGTTTCGGGAATCGATCTGCCGCCCGCGCGAGTGGCGCTGCGGCTGGCGGAAGCGCACGCGGGCGGGACGGCCACGGTGGCGGCTTCGAAATTCCGGTGCGGCGCCATCGAAGCCGCGATGATCAACGGGATGCTGGCGCACTCCGACGAGACGGACGACTCGCACTCGCCGTCGCAATCGCACCCGGGGTGCTCGATCGTGCCGGCGGCCTTGGCGGCGGGCGAGGAGTTCGGCATCGATGGCCCGCGGCTGATGCGCGCGGTGGCGCTCGGGTACGACGTGGGGCCGCGGGTGACCATGACGCTGGGCTCGCTGCCGTTCCAGATGGAGACGCACCACAGCGCGCACAGTATCGCGGGGACGTTCGGATCGGGAGCGGCGGCGGGCTGCGCGGCCGGCTTCAACGCGCAGCAGATGCGGTGGGTGCTGGACTATTGCGCGCAGGAAGCGTCGGGGATCGCGGCATGGCAGCGCGATACGGATCACATCGAGAAGTCCTTGGTGTTCGCCGGCTTTCCGGCGCGCAACGGCGTGAGCGCCGCCCTGGTGATTCATTTCGGCGGGACGGGCGTAAACGATATTTTCTCGGGCGCCGACAATTTTCTGCTGGCGTTTGCGCCGAAGGCGGATCCGGCGGGCCTGATCGACCAGCTTGGATCGCGATACGAAATCGCGCGGACCAATATCAAGAAATGGACCGTGGGCTCGCCGATCCAGGCGCCGCTCGACGCGATTGAAAACCTTCGCCGGCGCCGGCCGTTCCAGGCCGATGAAGTGCAGAAAGTGGTCGTGCGGGTGGCCGCCAGCGACGCCAAGACCGTAAACAACCGCGAAATGCCGGACATCTGCCTGCAGCACATGGTGGCGGTCATGCTGATCGATAAGACGGCGTCTTTCCAGGCGGCCCACGACAAGGCTCGAATGAAAGACGCCGCGGTGCTCCGGCAGCGCGCCAAGGTGGAGTTGGTCCCGGATGAGGAGCTGGAGCGTTTGCATCCGAAGCGGGTGACGATCGTGGAGGTCACGCTGGCGGACGGGATGCGGCTGGCGGAGCGGGTGGAGGCCGTGCGCGGCACCGCGGAGAATCCGATGACGCGCGAGGAAGTGGTGGCAAAGTGCCGCGACCTGGTGACGCCGGTGCTGGGGGCGGCCGCCACCGCGAAATTGATCGACCGGGTGATGGGACTGGAGAAAGTGAAGAGCGTGCGGGAAGTGAGCGCGCTGTTGCAGCGCGGGTAGGGCACGATGCCATCCGGCTGCAGGCTGGCAGCCCGCCCTGCTAGAAACGGAAGTAGAGGAACATGCGCTGGCTGGGGACGCTCAGAACCACGGTGGCCAGCGCGGTGAGCAGCAGCACGACGAGAATCCACGGATCCCAGGGGCGCGCGATCGCGGCCGGCGTAATGGGAATCCGCCATTGGATCAGGTGAGCCACAGCGACGAGCGCCAGGAGCACCACGGCGGTCCACTCGGCGGCGTTGAAGCCGCTGAAGAAGGGCCCGGCCGCCAAGCCGCGCACATAGAGCGGCAGATCGCCCAGGCGGTTCAAGCGGAAAAAGATCCATCCGACCACCGCGAGCTGCTGCATCAGAAGAATCGAGGCGAGAGCGCGAATGCCTGCCGGTCTTGTTTTGGCGCCGCCGCGGGAACGCAGGGCGTGATGGCCGGCCAGCAGAACCCCGTGGTAGCCGCCCCATAACAGGTACGGCCCCCGCGCCCCATGCCACAGTCCGCAAATCACCATCGTCACGACCAGGTTGCCGTAGGTGAAGGCGCGCGACTTCGCGCGCAGGCCGGGCAGCGAAAAGTAGACGTAATCGCGCAGCCAGTTGGACAGCGAGATGTGCCACCGCCGCCAGAAATCGGCGGGGTCGCGCGCCAGGTACGGCCAGTTGAAATTGACCGGCAGGCGGTAGCCGAAAAGGCGCGCGGCGCCGATCGCGATATCGGTATAGCCGGAGAAGTCGCAATAGATCTGGACGGCGAATGCGTAGGTGGCGAGCAGGATCCGGCTGCCGGAGGCATGGAGGCCGGCGAATACGGGGTCGACGGCGCGCGCCAGGTTATCGGCGATTACCAGTTTCTTGAAAAGGCCGAATGAGATCAGAATCAGGGCTTCCCATACCGTGGCGCTCGCGACCCGCGCCCGCTTCTGCAGTTGCGGCAGAAATTCGTCCGCGCGGACGATCGGGCCGGCGGTCAGCCGGGGGAAGAAACTCATGTGCAGGGTGTAATCGAAAAGGCCGGCCGGCTCCGGTAAGTGGCCGCGGTAGCGATCGACGACATACGCGATCGCCTGCAAGACGTAAAAGCTGATGCCGACCGGCAGCGGATTCAGCCGGGCTTTCGCCATCGCGAGCAAGGCAACCAAACCCGCTACCGCGGTGATCAAGACGGCGCGGCGCCGGTAGAGACCGGCCCAATAGCTCGCAATCGTGACACCGGCCAGCAGGAACAGATAAGGAGGAGCCCAGCTCGCGTAAAAGAGGTAGCTGGCGGCGATCAGGAGGGCTTTGCGGGCGCCGTTGCCGGGGATCACGAGATAGAGCGCCCAGACCGCCAGCAGGAACACCCAGAATGGGAAAGCGTCAAAGGACACGGGCGTGGAGGTAATCGGTGAACTGGTCGGCGCCTTGATGATTCAGATGAACGGTGTCGAAAAACAGCCGGCAATCCGCTGGGAAAGGCGGAAGAAGTTTCACGCGCGGCAGGCCGGAGACGGTTTCGCGGATGGCGCGGTCTGCCGCGCGGCGGTACTCGAGCGGATACTGGTCGTAATCCGGGTCGTAATAGGGCGCCGGCACGAGGTATACCAAGCCTGCTCCGGCAGCGAGCTCCTCGAGCAGGCGCCGGAAGCGCACGGTCTCGAACGGATCGACTCGCAGCGGCTGATGCACGCGGGCGGAATAGCCGGCGAGCACGCGCGCATCGTCGGCCGCCTCGGCCTCCCGGCCTTCGCGCCGCAGGCGGGCAATCGTCTGTTCGAGCGCGGGCAGCGGGCCGGCATCGCACACCGAAAACCGGTTGTCGGTTTCGATCATGGGCGAGCCGGGGCCGAAGCTGGCGAGCCAGCCGCGAACCACGGCGGCCTGCCGGAGGCGCTCGCGCGGGCGGGCGAAGAAATCGCGCAGTTCATCACGGAACAGAACCGGGCGGAAGGCGACGTACGACGCGTAATTGGCATAGTCCCGGAGGCCGCGCGAATGGGAAGCCAGAAGGACGAAATCGCCGGAATTCAGCACCGTCTTGAGCATCGTCAGGTCGTTGAGCAGATAGTCGAAGTCCGCGCGCAGACTGAACACCTCAGGGGTGTACATCAGGATCACGGTTCGAGCATGGAGGCCCTCTTCCCGCGCCGCGGAGAGAATGCGCCCGAAGAAGTAAATATGAGCGCTGGGGACGCCCAGGTTCAAGGCGACTCGCGCCGGCGGCTGGGCGTTGAAGCGATTGGCGTGAAAATCTTCGGCGGCGGTGGAGTTGCCGAGCACCACGATGGTAGCGTCGCGATGCACCCGGCTTTGCGTCAAGGCCAGGACCACGGAAAGCGAGGAGCTCTGGTTGGACAAGAAATACCGGAAGCCGCCGAAGTAAAAGAAGACCGCGCAGGCGGCCACCAGGACCGTCAAAACCGAATACCCGGCGAGTTGCGCCGCGCCGGAACGCGCGGGCTTCGGGAGCATGCGTTGAGTGTAACAAATGGGCTCCGGAGAGGCTTTTCGTTTTGATGACCGGCCGCTCCGGGCAATAAAGGTAAAATACGGGGGTGCCGGCGATGACCAGTGCGGATGCGCAGCAGCGTCTGAAGGAGCTCGGGCCCTGGTTTTACGAATTCGACCTGGGTGAATACGGACGCACGCAATCGGAGTTGCCGCCCGAGGTGCTGCCGATTCACCAGACCCGGCTGGAGATGGTGGAGCGCGTGGTCGACCAGCATTTCCGCGGAAGGATGGACCGCATTCGCTGCCTGGACGTCGGCTGTCATGAAGGCTTTTATGCGGTCGCCATGGCCCGCAAGGGAATGCGCGAGGTGCGCGGTGTCGATGTGCGCGCCGCCAGCCTGGCCAAGGCGCGGTTCGTCGCCGATGCGCTGGGCCTGAAGAATCTCTCGTACGAAGAGCGCAACGTGGAAGAGCTTGCCGGCGCGGCCGAGCCGTATGATCTGTGCTTGTTTCTCGGCATCCTCTATCACCTGGAAAACCCGATTCTTTCGCTGCGCAACATCAGCCGGCTGACGCGCGAGCTGTGCCTCGTGGAGACCCAGGTTGTGGATGAAGTCGAAGGCAGCACGGAGTGGGGCGCGGCGGCGTGGACCCGGCCGTACCACGGGATTTTGGCGCTGATCGACGAATCGGGCGAGTTTTACAATCAGAACGCCGAGACCGGGGCTTCGCCGATTGCGACGTGCCCGTCCCGCAAGGCGCTGGAATTTATGCTGCGGCAGGCGGGGTTCCGCCGAACCGAATTTATCGAACCGCTTCCGGATGCCTATGAACAGCACCGGCGCGGCAAGCGCGTGGTCTGCGCGGCTTACAAATGAGCGCATCGGAACAGGCACTCGGAGTGGAAGAATTCTGGCGCGCGGCCGAGGTGTTTAATGCCCGGGCCGAGAAGCTGGGCTACCCGGACATTCGAAACTACTACTGGTATCACACGGTAGAACTGCCGGACGGCCTGGTCACGCCCGGGCAGTACGATTTTCGCGACGCTTTGCCGGCTTTCCCGTTTCCGCGCGACATGCGCGGCATGCGGGTGTTGGACGTCGGCTCGGCCACCGGCTATTTCGCCTTCGAATTCGCGCGGCGCGGCGCGCAGGTGGTTTCGGTGGAACTGCCTTCGCTGTACGCGCTCGATCGCTTTCCGGGGCAGGACATCGAGCAGATTCTGGACAAGATCCGCAAGATGATGGGGCCGCAGTCCGGGGGCGAGGGAAACCAGAGCCGGCGCTACACCGCGGAGCAGATGTACTTCTATTTGCTCGAAGCGCCCTTCGAATTCTGCCGAAAGCAGTTGGGGATCGCGCTCGAGCGCTGCTACTCAGCGGTCTACGATCTGACGCCGGAGAAGATCGGCGGAGCGGCGGATCTGGTGTTCATGGGAGATGTCCTGCTGCACACGCTCAATCCGCTGCAAGCCCTGGCGGCGGTGGCGCCGCTGGCGCGCGGCGCATTGGTGCTCTCCCAGGTGATTCCCGAAGCGCCCGACGGGCAGGCAGCGATGGTCTACGTGGGAGGCGATTCTCTGGCATCCGATGAAGTGAGCTGGTGGCTTCCGAACAAGCCGTGTCTGGTAGCGCTGCTCAAGAAGCTCGGCTTCCGCCGCGTGACGGACGTGGGCTATCACACGGGAGCGCTCCGGCCCTCCGGATACGTATACCGGCGGTCGATTCTGCTGGCTGAGAAATAAAGGACAGGGGACCTGGGTGCAGCTTATCTACTTCGTCAGGATGTAGACCTTTTCGTCCGGATGAACCAGCTTGAGGCGCTGGCGGATCTCCAGTTCCTGTTCGGCGGGATTGTTGGTGAGGCGCTGGATGTGTTCGCGCTTGCGCTCGTTTTCCTGGGCGAGCGCGGCATTTCGTTTTTCCAGCAGTTCGATTTGCCGCCGTTTCTCCAAAAGTCCCGGAACGCCCGACGGCCCGCGCAACGTGAAAACTGCATAGCCGGCGAGAACGAGGAACGCGAGGACATAGACGTAGCGGGCCGGAGAAACCTTCATCGGTAAGTGCCTGGAAGATAATAGTAGCATTGCTTGCCCGATCCGCTGTGGAAAATTTCAGATGACCGACAAAATTGTCGTGCTGAGCACCTGCGGCTCCGAAGAGGAAGCCGGGAAACTGGCGCGTTCGCTCGTGGAGCAAAGGCTGGCCGCTTGTGTAAGCGTAGTTCCGCGGATTCGGAGCTACTATCGCTGGAAGGGCGCCGTCGAATCCGCCGAGGAATGCCTGCTGATTATCAAATCTTCGCGGGAGCGCATGGCCGGACTGTTGGCGCATGTGCAGAAGGAGCACTCCTACGAGGTGCCGGAGGTGATCGCGCTGCCGCTCATCGATGGATCACCCCAGTACTTGAACTGGATCGAGTCCAGCCTGGAGAACGAATCCGGCTAGACGAGGGGCTACAATCTTGGGAGAGACCGGCCGGTTATACATATGGGTACCACTCATGGGGACTTGCCGGTAGAAGAACTAACCATCGATAATCTCGATGGGCGGGAATCCGCAAGCATGGCTCAGACCCCACCGAGCAAGCGGAACGGAACGAAGGCGGCGCTGGTTTTAGCCGCCGCTTTGAGCGGCTATGTGGCTCCGGCGCAAACCAGGCTCACCACCGAACAAGCCACGGCTCGCCGGGCGCCGGACTACTCGCCGGCCTACGCCGGCCAGACCGTCGTCGTTCAGGGAGTGGTTTCCGCGTCCGCGATTCGCTTCCCCGGCTACAAGCTGCTGGCCTTTCAGCAAAACGGCCACGGCGCGGTGCTTGACGTTCCCGAAACCGACGGCGACATCGATCAATATAAGCCGGGGGATGACATCGAAGTGGAAGGAGTGGTCTCGTCCCGGGCCGGGGCGGTCACCCTGCTTCCGGTAACGATTCAGCTGCGAAGCCACCAGCCGCCGCCGCCGCCGGAGGATGTCCGCGTCGAAGACCTGATGGATTTTCGTCACCTGGGCGAGCTGGTGCGCACCACCGGTGTGGTTACCGAAATCGGAGATACCACGGCGGGCGCGTACGCGCTGATCTCGACGCGCAAAGGCGACTATAAACTGTTCTTCCCGCATGCTTCCGGCGCCGCTTCGCCTTCATTGTCCGGCTTCAGCACCGGAGACAAAGTGCAGGTCACCGGCATCGCCTTCCAGTACAGCCCGCACGCGCCGTACGACCGCTGGTTCGAACTGGTGGTGGGAAGCCCGGCTGCCATGGTCCGGCTGCAGCGCGGTTGGGCGTTGCCGCCGCTGGCAGTAGGCGGCGGCTTGGTGGCGCTGCTGGCGGTCGGCCTGTTCCTGTGGAGCCGGGAACGCCGGCTGCGCGGCCAGCGCGAGCGCTTGCGAAGGACCTACCAGCTCGGCGAGCAGATCCTGAGCGCTGCATCGCTGGAAAACATCCTGAGTCAGATCGGGGAGGCCCTGCCTGAGATTCTGGGCGTGACCGGAGTTCATCTGTACGTGTATAACCGGGCCACCAAGGCCCTGGACGGCGTCCTGTCCGGCGGATACGAACCCCTGTCGATTTCGCTCTCGTCTCCTCCCGGAGGAACGCAGGCGGGCGCGGTGGCGTGTTTCCATTACCGCACCTTGCTGGTCATTCCGGATGTCGAACGCAGCCCGTTTCCGATCGCCACGAATTCGGAAAACCGCTCGCCGAAATCGCTCCTGTTTGTTCCGATGCTCTCGCAGGGAGAAGTGGTCGGCGTGCTGGAGTTGGATCAGGACGACCGGGCCCGCGACTTCACCACCGATGAGCAGGCGCTGGCGCAGCATCTGGGCAATCAGATCGGGGTGGCGATCCGGCTCCTCGACCAGCGATCGGTGCAGGAGCAGCTGTTCCGCACCGAGAAGCTGGCGGCGGTGGGCCGCCTGATCTCTGGCGTGGTGAACGAACTGCAAGCGCCGCTCGCCTCGATTTCGGAACTCGCGGCCCGCGCCGGCGAGAAGGCGCACGCCACTCCGGCCGAGCGGGATCTGGCAGCCATCGCGGTCGAATCGCAAAAGGCCTCGGCCATCGTCTCGCGGCTGGTTTCGTTTGCCGCCGCCGAGCAGGTGGAGGCCCGTCCGGTGTGTGTCAGCACGTTACTGCGCAATCTCATCGAGTTCCGCGAGCAGGACTGGAAAGCGTCGGGGATTCGAGTGCGGGATCTGGTTTCCCGAGAGCATCTCTATGTACTGGGCTCCTCCGGGCAGCTCGAACAGGCGTTTCTCACCCTGCTGGTGCATGCCGAACAAGCGCTGGCCCAATCCGAGCAGAAGAGTCTGACGATCCGCACCAGCGTGCTGGCCAAGCGGCTGCTGGTCGAACTCGCGTTTAGCGCGCCGCCCGACGCGCGCACGCCGCAGGAAACGGCGGCGGTGCTGGGAGTCACGCGCGGCGTCATCACCGGGCACGGCGGGGAAGTGCGTCTGATTGAGAAGAACAATACCGAACCGTGCTTTGAAGTCGAGTTGCCGGTAACCGCCGTTGCGGCACGGGAACGCGGAACCACGATTGCGCCGGCGGGCCTGCCCGCGCGCGACTCATCGCGCCGGCTGACCGCTTTGGTGATCGAGCCCGAGGATGCCGCCCAGCGGCAGCTGACCGGTCTGCTCTCGGCACGCGGCTTCCGCGTCGTGCCGGTCGACAATGCCGATACCGGCCTCGAACTGGCGCAGCGCATGCGCTTCGAGGTGGTCTTCTGCTCGGTTCACGCGCCCGGCCTCAACTGGGTCGAGCTCTCGGAACGGATGCAATCGCGGGTGGCCGGCTTCGTTCTCCTGTCCGAAGGCTACAATGCGGAACTCTCGGCGGATTTCGAGGGCGACGGCCGCTACGTGGTTCCCAAGCCGGTCCAGGAAGCCGAACTGGAGCGCGTGCTCCACGCCATGGAATCGCCCGCGCCGACCCGCCAGGGCGTCAGTTAAGCCCTCAGCCCGCGCGCGGCGCTTTCGGTTTTTTCTTCGAGCCGCGAAGCCCGTTCAGCAGCAGCTCCTGGCTGTTCGCCGGCGCGCGCGCCGCCCCACCCCGCTTTCTCGTGTACGACCCATTGGCCAGCATCACGCGCGCTTTGACGTTATCGGCGAGATACGCGGCCAGAATCTCGTCGCGGATGCGGTGCGCGATGAGACGGTCGCGAACCGGAACGAGCACCTCCACCCGGTGGTCGATATTGCGAGGCATCAGGTCCGCGCTGCCGATATAGATCTCTTCCTCGCCGCCGTTGCGAAAGTAATAGACGCGGCTGTGCTCCAGAAAGCGCCCCACGATGCTGGTCACTTCGATCCGATCGCTGATGCCCGGCACGCCCGGACGCAGGCAGCAGATGCCGCGCACCAGCAGCTGAATTTTTACGCCGGCCTGGGACGCCCGGTACAGCGCGCGAATCATTTTCGGATCGACCAGGGCGTTCATTTTAAAAATGAGGCGGGCCTGGCGGCCTGCTTTGGCGTGTTTGATCTCGCGCTCGATGAGCGCGTCAAGGCGCTGCCGGAGATTCACGGGCGCCACCAGCAGACTGCGGTAATCCGATTTTTGCGAGTAACCGGTCAGATAGTTGAAAAGATCGGTGACATCGCCGGCGATCTCAGGGTCCGCCGTAAACATGCCCATGTCGGTGTAGAGATGAGCCGTGACCGCGTTGTAGTTGCCCGTCGAGATGTGCACGTATCGCGCGATCTCATCCTGCTCCCGCCGCACTACCAGCGCCACCTTGCAGTGAATCTTCAGCCCGATCAGGCCATAAACCACGTGCGCGCCGGCGCGCTCGAGAGCTCGCGCCCATTCGATATTGCTCTCTTCATCGAAGCGCGCCTTGAGTTCGACCAGCGCCGCCACCTGTTTGTCTTCTTCGACGGCTTCGAGCAAGGCGTCGACAATCGGCGAGTTCCGTCCCACGCGGTACAGACAGATCTTGATGGCCAGCACGGAGGGATCGCGCGCGGCCTGGCGCAGGAACTCCACGACCGGCTGGAACGAGTCGAACGGATGATGCAGGAAAATGTTTTCGCGGCGGATGAGGCCGAACAGATCGTCCTCTTGGGTGGAGGTCAGCGAGGTCGAAGCCGCGGGGACGAACGGAACGTACTTGAGATCGGGCCGGTCCACGCTGTAGAGGCTCGAAAGGCGCTTCAACGACAGAGGCCGCTGCTGGCGGTATACCTCGCTTTTGCCGATTTCCAGATTGTTGATCAGGATGTCCAGGATCGGCGCCGGCATTTCCTCGGTGACCATCAGGCGAATCACGCTGCCAAATCGTCTTTGGCGAACGCCTTCCTCGATGGTTTCGAGCAGATCCTCGGCCTCCAATTCCTTGATGGCGATGTCGGCATCCCGCGTGACATGGAACGGATGCCACTCCAGGATCTTCATTCCCGGAAAGAGATCGCCGAGGTGGGCGGCGATGATCTCCTCCAGCCAGACCAGCTGGATTCGCTTCGGAGGCCGCCGCTTCGGGCCTTTGGCAGGCACCGGAGCGAGAGTCACCAGTTGCGGCAGCGAATCCGGCACTTTTACGCGCGCAAAGTGCTCCTGGCCCTGGCGATCGGAAAGCAGCACCGCGAGATTCAAACTGAGGTTCGAAATATGAGGGAAGGGGCGGCCCGGGTCGAACGCGAGCGGTGTCAACACCGGGAAGACCGTGTTCGCGAAGTAATCGGCGGCGCGCTGTTTATGGGATGCGCTCAACTGGTCATAGGAGTAGATGAACACTCCTTCCTCGCGGAGCGCTTCGAGAACCGCTTCGCGGCACTTGTGAGCTTCCGAGAGGAGCTTTTTGACCTCGCGCCGGATAGAAACCAGTTGTGCCCGGGGACTCATACGGTCGGGCCCGACCTCCAGCGTTCCCGCGTCCATTTGCGCCGCGAGGCCGGCCACCCGCACCATGAAAAACTCGTCGAGATTCGAACCGAGGATCGATAGAAAATTCACTCGTTCGAGCAGCGGGTTGGTTTCGTCTTCGGCTTCCTCGAGGACCCGGCGCTGGAACGCCAGCAGGCTCAGCTCGCGGTTAATGTAAAGCTCGGGATCCGACAGTCCCGACGCGCCGGAGCTGGATCCGTTTCTCGCCGGTGAAGGCACGGCCGCATTGTTCGGCGGTTTATGGGGCATCACCTGAAGGTGCAGTATCGCACGCCTGTTTGACGGTTCGGTTACGAATGGCGTTTCCGAGGGCTCCGGTCAGCCATCGCGAGTTCAACCGGCGCGCCCGCCCGGCACCCGGTCCGATTCGCCGCCGAGTCCTGGTTGATGGAAATCTCGAGGTAGCCGCCGCTGCCCACAATGGCGAAGAGTTCTCCGGACGCGCGCTCCGCGTAATTGGCCGCCAGGGCGGAAACGCGAGTTGACCCCAGCCGGAGAGAGAATTTGCCGGCGGCCAGCCGGGGGAACTCGCTGGCGTGGAAATTGGTCACGATGTTTCCGAAATGGTCGACCTTCAAAACACTTCCCTTCCAGACCCCAGGCCCGCCCGCGCGCGGTTTCGCAAACTCCGGCCGGACGTAATCGCCGATTCTCTTGCCGAGGCGGTCCGGCTTCAGCCCGGCGGCGATTTGCGCGGCTGCCGGCGAGAAAATGTCGCGGCCGTGGAACGTCCGGCTGACCGGCTTGAGGAAATACCGATCGTTGGAAATCACGCGCACCTTGTGCTTCTCGCGCGCATAAATCATACCGAGCACGCCGTTATCCGGAGCGACGAAGTACTGACCGGCGGCCTCGGCAACGATCGGCCGGCGCGAAGAACCCACCCCGGGGTCGACCACGATCAGGTGCACGGTCTTCTTTGGAAAATACCGGTATGCCTGCGCAATCAGGTAGGCGCCTTCCGCAATCGCATATGCCGGCACCTCATGGCTGATATCCACCATCTGGGCCTGGGGACAGATCTTCGCAATCACCCCCTTCATCGTGCCGACGTAGTGATCGGACAGGCCGAAGTCAGTTGTAAGGGTGATAACCGGTCGCGGCATCTTCCCCGAGTGTACGCGCGGGCGGGCGCGGATTGCAAAATGGTGGCGCCTGAAAGGTGCCGTGGAACGCTGGATTTTGGCGCTACCCCAAAGCCCTCGGTTACCCCGTATACCCATACAGCTAAGTACGGTAGTATGGGTATATTGAAGACGACGGTGGAGATCTCCGATTCGCTGTTCGCCGAGGCAAAGGCATTTGCCGAATCGCGAGGTGTTCCGTTCCGGCAGATGGTCGAGGAAGGGTTGCGCGCCGCGATTCAGCAGCAGCGCGGCGCCCGCAAGAAATTTCGGCTCCGCGACGGGTCGGTTGGCGGAAAGGGGTTACAGCGGGATTTGTCCTGGCCTGAAATCCGGCGGAAAATTTACGAAGGCCGTGGTGAATGATCGCGGTCGACACGAACCTTCTGGTTTATGCGCACCGGCGTGACTCGGAGTGGCACGCCAAAGCGTTCCGCATTCTGCGGGATCTGGCGGAAGGTTCCGCACCCTGGGGAGTGCCGTTGCCTTGCTTCCACGAGTTCCTGTCGATTGTGACGCACCCCCGGATCTACAAACCGCCGACACCGGTCGTGCAGGCGATCCAGCAAGTCGACTTCTGGATGGAGTCACCTTCGCTTCGGCTGATCGGAGAGATGGCTCGGCATTGGCACGAACTCAAGAAAATCCTGTCCGCGGGACGGATCACGGGCGGCGGCGTGCATGATGGGCGGGTCGCGGCAATCTGTCTGGAAAACGGTATTCGGGTACTCTGGTCGGCTGATCGGGATTTTCACCGCATCGCGGGCCTCGCTGTCCGGAACCCGCTGGTTCAATGAACGCCGGCTGCGTTTGTCCGCGTTCGTTAAAATAAGTCTAAGTGCAGCGCGCGTACTTCGATCACAACGCCACCACTCCGCTTGCGCCCGAGGTTCGGGACGCCGTGGTGTCGTGTCTGGATGAGACGTACGGTAATGCGTCGAGCATCCACCACTTCGGACAAGCCGCGAAGCAGCGGCTCGAAGGCGCGCGCCGGCAGATCGCCGGCCTGATCGGCGCCAAGCCCGCCGAGATCGTGTTCACGGGGGGCGGGACCGAGGCCGACAACCTGGCGATTCTCGGAGTGGTTCGCGCCGCGCCCGGCCCGCGGAAACACGTGATCACCAGCGCCATCGAGCATCCGGCGGTGCTCGGGCCGTGCGGGCAGCTGGAGCGCGAAGGCGTAGCCATCACTCGGCTGCCGGTCGACGCCCGGGGCGTAGTCGATCCGGACGATGTCGCCCGCGCCCTGCGGCCCGAAACCGTGCTGGTCTCCATCATGCACGCTAACAACGAAATCGGGACCATGCAGCCGATCGAGGAGATCGCCGCCCGGGTTAACGTCCCGCTGCACGTCGACGGAGTGCAGGCGCTCGGCAAAATTCCCGTCGATGTGGCCGCTGCCGGAGCCAGCCTGTACAGCATGAGCGCCCACAAGCTCTACGCGCCCAAGGGAGTCGGCGCATTGTACGTGCGCAAGGGAACCAGGCTGGCGCCGATCTCGTTTGGCGGCCATCATGAGCGCGACCGGCGGCCGGGCACCGAAAACGTTCCGGCGATCGCGGGTTTCGGAGCAGCCGCCGCGCTCGCCAAAGCGAAACTGCGCGAAGAAGCGGACCGGATCGCCGCTCTCCGCGACCGCCTGGAAAACGCGGTCCTCGAGCGCATTCCGGGAACCGGCATCAATGGGGCCGGAGCCGCGCGCACGCCCAACACCACCAACATTTATTTCGACGGGATCGATGGCGAGGCGCTGGTCATCGCGCTCGATCTGCGCGGCTTCGCGGTCTCGACGGGTTCGGCGTGCTCCAGTGGAGCGATCACGCCGTCGCACGTGCTCGTCGCCCTCGGGCTTTCCGCCGAACGCGCCCGCGCCAGCATCCGTTTTTCTCTCGGCCGGTCCAACACAGCCGAACAGGTCGACGCGCTGATCGAAGCCCTCGAGGCGTCGGTGGCGCACCTGCGCCGGATTTCCGTTCATGCCTGATGCCCCGATTGCAGTCGCGATGAGCGGCGGCGTGGACAGCTCCACGGTCGCCGCCCTGCTCGTGCGGGAAGGTCATCGCGTCATCGGGATGACCATGCAGCTCTGGAACCAGAGGCGCTTTCCGGAGTTGTCCAACGAAGGCGCGGCCGGCCGGTGCTGTTCCCTCGACGACGTGTACGACGCCCGGCGTGTCGCCGAGCAGATCGGCATTCCGTATTACGTCGTCAATTTCGAGCGCGAGTTCGAAGACCGCGTAGTGCAGCCATTCGTGCAGGAGTATCTTGCCGGCCGAACCCCGGTGCCGTGCACGCTCTGCAACAACTATGTGAAGTTCGATCGCTTCCTCGAAATGGCCGATGCCGTGGGAGCGCGCCAGATCGCCACCGGCCATTACGCGCGGGTGCGTTATGACGAGCCGTCCGGCCGCTACCAGTTGCTGCGTCCTGCCGACGAAACCAAGGACCAGACCTATTTTCTGTTTGGACTGACGCAAGCGCAGCTCGCGCGCACCTTATTCCCGCTGGGCGATTTGACCAAGTCGGAAGTTCGCGATCTGGCCCGGTCCATGGATCTGGCGGTAGCGAGCAAGAATGACAGCCAGGAAATCTGCTTCGTTCCCAACGGCGATTACGCGGGCTTTCTTCGCGCCTGGCTGGAGGAAAAGCAGACCGCGCCGGTGCCGGCGCCAGGGACGATTGTGACCGCGGCCAGGCGCGTCCTGGGCACGCATGAAGGCGTCCACCACTTCACGGTCGGGCAGCGGCGCGGGCTGGGCATCGCGACCGGCGAGCCGCTTTATGTCATCGCAACGCATCCCGAGAAGCGCGAGGTCGTCGTCGGCGGCAATGACGAGCTCCTCCGTCCCAGTTTCTTCGCCAGCCAGGTGAACTGGATTTCGATTGCCGGCCTGGGCCAGCCGCTCCGCGCTCACGTGAAGATTCGCAACAAGCACGCCGCGGCCCCGGCGACGCTCCGCGCGGCCGGGCGGCCCGATCGCGTGGAAGTGATTTTCGACGAGCCGCAGCGGGCCGTCACGCCCGGGCAGGGGGCCGTCTTCTACGATGGCGACCTCGTCCTCGGCGGCGGCTGGATCGAATGACCGCGCCGGACGGCCGAAAGCCCCGCCGCTCGGCGATTCGCAACGCCATCGAGTTCATCCCCGCTCTGATCGTTTTGAAATCGCTCGAATGGGCCCCGGTAGCGCTGGCCCACCGGCTGGCCCGCTCCTACACGCGGCTCCTCGATCGCGCCCTTCCGCGGCTGCGCCGCGTGGCGGCGCGCAACTTAAGCGTGGCCTTGCCGGAATTGAGCGAGGAACGGCGCTGCGAAATCATCGACGGCGTGTTTCACTCGATTGCGCGGTTGCTGGTCACGTTCGCCAAATTTCCCTCGATCCGGCGCGACAACCTGCAGCGCTGGATCCGCGTGGAGGGCCAGGAGCACGTTGACGCAGCGTTTCGCGCGGGCCGCGGGGTTCTGTTCGCCACCGCGCATCTGGGAAATTGGGAACTCAGCGCCTATGCACACGCGCTGTTCGCGGCTCCCCTGAACGTGATCGCGCGGCCGCTGGACAATCCCTGGATCGACCGCATAGTCGAGCGGCGCCGCGCTCTCTCGGGCAACCGCATTGTTCTGAAGCGCGATTTCGCGCGCGTCATTCTCAAGGCGCTGGCCGCGAACGAAGCGGTCGGCATCCTGATCGATCAGAACGCGGCGTCGGATTCAGGAGTCTTCGTCGATTTCTTCGGAACCCCGGCCTCGGCCGGAACGGGTTTCGCCAAGCTGGCGGCGCACAGCGGCGCGGCCGTGATTCCGGGTTACGCGTTGTGGTCTGCCGCGGAAAACCGCTATGTGCTCCGGTTTTATGCGCCGGTGCCGATCACCGGGGACGCCGCGCGCGACACCGCGGCGCTTCAGTCGCAACTGGAATCGGTCATTCGCGAGCACCCCGATCAATGGCTCTGGATCCATCGGCGGTGGAAGACGAGACCGCCCGGAGCGCCTCCCTTCTACGAATCCGCTTCGGCGTAAGAACGGTAACGACAATCTTCGGCGGCGCTTGCAAGGCATCCGGTTTGCCTGGACAATAGGCTTGACTGATGCGCATCCGCGTTCTCGGAATTATTCTGGCCGGCGGCAAAGGCACCCGGCTCTACCCGCTTACCAAGGAGCGTGCCAAACCCGCTGTCCCCTTCGGCGGCAAATATCGGATCATCGATTTCGTCCTGAGCAACTTCATCAACTCGGGAATTCACTCGGTGTATGTTCTCACACAGTTCCGCAGCCAGTCGCTGCTGCAGCACATCAATGAAGGCTGGCAGTTCTCGGGGCTGCTGAAGAACCATTTCATCATTCCGGTTCCGGCGCAGATGCGCGCCGGCGAAACCTGGTATCAAGGGACGGCCGACGCCATTTACCAGAACATCAACCTGGTCGAGCAGGCGGACCCGCGCGTCGTGGCCATCTTCGGCGGCGATCATGTCTACCGCATGAACATCGCCAGCATGATCGAAGCCCACCTCAATAAGAGCGCCGAAGTCACGGTCGCGGCGATGCCGGTTCCGAAGGATCAGGCCAGCGAATTCGGCGTGATCGAGACGGCCGAGGACGGGCGCATTCTGGCGTTTCACGAAAAGAACCCGGACGCGCCGACGATTCCCGGAAACACGCACCAGGTCTATGCCTCGATGGGCAATTACATTTTTTCAACCCGGACCCTGCTGCGGCTGCTGCACGACGATGCGGCGACTCCCGGCACCAGTCACGACTTCGGACGCGATATTCTGCCCAAACTCGCCGGCAAAATGGAAATCTACGCGTACGATTTCCAGACCAACCGCATCCCGGGCGACCCTTCGGACGCCATTCCCTACTGGCGGGACGTCGGGACGATCGACGCGTATTATGAAGCCAACATGGACCTGCGGTCGGTCAGTCCGGCGCTCAACCTTTACAACCGGCAATGGCCGGTGCGGACGACGAGTTACCCCGATCCGCCGGCGAAATTCACGTTTGATGACGAAAACCGCCGCGGGCAGGCCATCGATTCGATCGTCTCCGGCGGCAGCATCCTGTCGGGCGGCGTCGTGAGAAACTCAGTGTTAAGCCGCGGCGTGAAGGTGCATGCCGGGGCTCTGGTCGAGGACTCCGTGATCTTCGACAGCTGCGACATCGGCCGCCGCGCCAAAATCCGCCGCGCCATTCTGGACAAGAACGTCCGCGTGCCGGAGGATGCCACCATCGGCTATGATCTCGATCGCGACCGCCGCTACCACCACGTGACCGAAAGCGGAATCGTGGTGGTGGAAGGCAACTCCTCGCCGGTCGATATTACCGAACTGGCCGTTTAGGCGGAATTTCCTTGGAACAGCAGATTCTCGCGTGGATCACGCAATACGGCTACGTCGCCATCTTCGTTCTCCTCGTTTTCGGTATCGTGGGCCTGCCGGTTCCCGATGAAACGCTGCTCACGTTCACCGGCTACCTCGTCTATAAAGGCAATTTCTCGCTGCCGTGGGCCTTCGCCTCCGCTGCGGTGGGAAGCGCGACCGGCATGACCATCAGCTATACGCTCGGCCGCGTCTTCGGGATGCCGCTGCTGCGCCGCTACGGCAAGTATGTGCACATCACGCCGGAACGGCTGCAGCGCGCGCACGCCTGGTTCGACCGCGTCGGCCACTGGGCGCTGACGCTGGGGTACTTTATCCCCGGAGTCCGGCACCTCACCGCGTATGCGGCCGGCACCAGCGAGCTCGCCCCCCACCAGTTCGCTGTGTTCGCATACAGCGGCACCGTTCTTTGGGTCAGCAGTTTTCTCAGTTTGGGATATTTTCTCGGAAAACGCTGGCAGGACGTCCAAAAGAATGTCGATCACTACCTGATCCTGGGCAGTGTCGCGTTGGGCGTGCTGATCGCGGCATACCTGGCGTGGCGGAAATGGGGCCGGCGCCCACCGGCAAATTAGCGGCCCGCGCTGGGATCGCCGGTCGGCGGCGGCGCGAAGTCCTGGCTGGCGGGAGGGCCGAGGATCTCCCTAAAAATCGGTTTCAAGGCGTCCGCCCAAATTTGATAGGCCTTCACGGTGGGATGCAGTTTGTCCCGCTCGTTCATCATGCCCGGGAAAAGGTTCCCGTCCGGGTCCGCCAGCCGGTCGTTGATGTTCAAGTAGCGAATCTTCCTGCCGTCGGCCAGCCGGGACAGATTCGCGTTGATCCGTTTGATGGTCGGCATCACCGCGGGATTGTCATTGCGCGGAAAGATGCCCATCAGGATGATGGTGGCCTCCGGAGCCTTCGTTCGCATCAGTTGGAGAATCTTTTCCATGCCGCGCGTGATCTCCGCGATTTTCGTGCTGTCGCCTTCCGCGGGCACGCTGTTGCCGACGTTATTGGTGCCGGCGAGCAGCACGATCACTTTGGGATGGACGCCGTCGAGCTCGCCGTGCTCCAGGCGCCAGAGAATGTTCTGCGTCCGGTCGGCGCCCCAGCCGAAATCGGCCGCGTTCCAGCCAAAGAAGTTCTTCTTCCAATTGGCGAGGAGCTCGGGATAGTCGGTGGCGCCCCAGCGCCGCGTGATCGAATCCCCCTCGAAATAGATATCGATCCGGCCTTGGCGCGCCTTTTGAAGCAACTGCTCGTGCGCCACGCGCGAGTTCTCATCGGTCCGGGGAGCGGGCTGATCGGCGGGGCCCGGGTCCTCAGCGGCGGCCGGAGCGGCGCCGGCCGCCAGCAGACAGGCCACGGAAAGGAAACGAAGAAAAGCCATCCGCTACAATTGATTTATACCAAACTAAATGCAGACCATTCTCGTGATCGATGACGACGAGAGCCTGCGCGACACCATTGGGGTGATGCTCGAGCAGGAGGGTTTTCGCGCCGTCCTGGTGGGTGATGGGAAGACGGGCTACGACAAAGCCATGACCCTCAAGCCCGATCTGGTCCTGGTCGATCTGCGCCTGCCGGGCATGAGCGGAACCGAAATCTGCAAGCAGTTGCGCGCCGCGCAGGTGGCCGTTCCCATCATCGTGCTGAGCGCGGTGGGCGAAGAGATCGACAAAGTGCTCCTGCTGGAAATCGGCGCCGACGATTACGTCGTCAAACCGTTCGGCGCGCGCGAATTGATCGCGCGCATCCGCGCTGTGCTGCGGCGCGCGGCTCCCGACGGCCGCAAGGTGGCGCATTTCGGCGATACCGATGTCGATTTTGAGCGCCGCGTGGTGGTGCGCAAGGGCGAGGAACTCAAGCTCACGCCGGCCGAATACAACCTGCTCTGCTTCTTTTTGCATAATCCCGACCGCCCCCTGACGCGGGATATGATCCTGAACTCGGTCTGGGGCTATGAGTTCTTCCCGAATACCCGGACGGTGGACGCACACGTCGTGAAGCTCCGGCAGAAGCTCGAGCCCGATCCCAACGCACCGCACCACTTCCTGACGGTGCATGGGGTCGGCTACCGGTTTGTGCCCTGAATTTAACAGGTTTGACCGCCAGTTAACTGGCGTCGGTTTGCACGCATGGCCGAAAATGAGAAGATGACGTCGCTTGCCAGGACTCAGCGGCTGCGCACCATTCTGCTGGTGGAAGACTCGGAGAACTGCGCGGCCACGATGGAACTGGCTCTGCTCACGATTCCCGGCGTGTCGATTTTGCGCGCTCCGTCAGGGAGGGAAGCGCTGCGCATCCTCGAGCAGCCGGCGTCGGACGTGCGAGCTATCGTCACCGATCTCAACATGCCCAGCATGGACGGATTTGAGCTGATCCGGCATGTCCGGGAGGACGGCCGCACCGCCGCGGTCCCCATTGTGGTCGTCAGCGCCGATACCGACCCCGAAACTCCCAACCGCATTGCTCAGATGAAAGTCGATGCGTTTTTCGCAAAACCGTTTTCACCTGCCCAGGTCCGGCGCAAACTGGAGCAACTTCTCGATGCGACAACCGATTAAGCTCGCCCCCGCCCTGCTGCTGTTCCCTGTTCTGCTGCGTACCCAAACCCCCGATCCGATCGCCAGGATGATGGAGCGGGTCGACCGTCTGGAGCAGGAGAACCGGGAGCTGACGAGCGAAATCCAGGCGCTTCGCCAGGAACTGGCCGCGCTCCGGAACAGCACCGAAGCGGCTCAGACGGCCACCGGCGGACAGATCGAGATCCAGCAGCGCCGGATCGACGAGCAGGAGCAAGCGAAGGTTGAGTCTTCGCAGAAATTCCCCGTCCGGCTTACCGGCATGGCGCTGTTCAACGCGTTTGCGGATTCCAAACAAAGCGGCGGCGTCGATTATCCAGTAGTGGCGGCGGCGCCCGGCCCCGGGCACGACGGCGCGACCATCCGGCAGAGCATTCTCGGGCTGGAATACCGCGGCCCCCGGACGTTCTGGGGCGGAACCGTGCACGGCTCCGTTTACATGGATTTCTTCTCGGGAACTCCGCCGCTCAACCAGACCATGCGGCTGCGCACCGGCTCGATTGAGGTGGATTGGAAAACCCGCAGCGTGATGGCGGGAATCGAGAAGCCGATCTTCAACCCGCGCGAGCCGAGCTCGCTGGCACAGGTCGGGGTCTCTCCGCTGACGGGCGCCGGAAACCTGTGGCTCTGGCTGGCGCAGGTGCGGGTGGAGCAGGATTTTTCCTGGAGCAATCAGACCGGCGTGCGCGCGCAGATGGGAGTCGTCCAAACCCGCGAAATCGGTCCCTATGCCGGCAGCACCGCGACGGGCAACCTCGAGGCGTCGCGTCCCGGCCTCGAAGGACGCTACGAGTTCTATCACAAATTCGATGACGAACGGCGCGTCGAGATCGCGCCCGGTTTCCACGTCAGCACCACGCACGCCTCCGGCTTCTCGATTCCATCGCAGGTGCTCTCTTTCGACTGGTTCGTCAATCCGCTCCGCCGCTTTGAATTCACCGGCGCGTTCTATCACGGGCAAAACGTGGCGGCCCTGGGGGCCGGATACCGCCAGGGGTTTGGACTGTACGACAACGAAGTATACGCGGTGCACAGCCAGGGAGGATGGGGCCAATTCACGTTTCACCTCGTCCCGCGCCTGGATCTGCACCTGTTTTCCGGCCAGCAGGACGACCGCAGCGCCGATCTCCTCGCCGGCGGCATTGGTAAGAACCTGTTGTTTGGCGGAAACCTGTATTTCCGCATTGCGCCGAACGTCATCCTGTCTCCCGAGGTTTCCCAGGTGCGGACGGTCTACCTCGGCCAAGGCACGCGTTTGAACAACCATTATGATCTGGCGTTGGGTTATCTTTTTTAGCGCAGCCCTGTGGCTGGCCGATCCGACGACTACATTTGCCGCAGCCGTCACCGGCCAGGTGGAAATCACCAACTCGCGCGACGCGGCGGTTCGCAAACGCAAGGACTACACCGGGGTGTTGATCTGGCTCGAGCCGGTGGATCGCCCCGCCCCGAGTCCCGCTCCTCCCCGGCGCGTGCAAATGGTGCAGCGCGACAAGCGTTTCACTCCCCATGTGATCGCGATCCCGCTGGGAAGCACGGTCGATTTCCCGAACTTCGATCCGATTTTTCACAACGCCTTCTCGAATTTTGCCGGCCAGCCGTTCGACGTCGGCCTCTATCCGCCGGGAACCAACCGTAGCTGGGTCTTCAAGCAGCCCGGCATCGTGCGCGTGTTCTGCAACATTCACCCGACCATGAGCGCGGTGATCGGCGTGTTCTCCACCCCGTGGTTCGCGGTGACTCCGGCATCCGGAAAATTCACCCTCGAAAACGTGCCCCCGGGCGATTACCAGCTCCGTCTCTTTCATGAACGCGCGGTGCCCGAGAATCTGCAGGGTCTGGAGCGCCGCATACATGTTCCCGATTCCGGCCTCGCGCTTCCGCTCATCTCCATCTCCGAGACCGGATTCGTTCCCACCACGCACCTGAACAAATACGGCCAGGAATACCCGCCGGCGGTTAACGCCGATACGTATCCGGGAGCGCCGAAATGATTCCGCGCTGGTTTTCCCGATTATCCCTGCTGTGGAAGATTCTGCTCTCGACCTCCGTCGCGGTTACGGTGTTATTCGCCATTACCGGCGAGATCGTGCTGAACCACATCACCCGGACGATGTCCGACAGCCTCGATGAAGAAGTGCAGGCCAGCTTTCAGGCGTACACTTCGTTGTGGAAATCGCGGGCCGAGCTGTTGTCGTCGGTCAGCAGCATTTTGAGCACGCTGCCGGGAGTGCGGCTGGCCTTCGGGACCGGCGACCAGGCCACGATCCGCGATACCGCGGGCGAGTTGTGGGCCAAGATCTCCCAGGACAACGCCATTTTCCTCGTGACCGACCCACGCGGCAAGGTGGTGGCTTCGCTCGGCGGCGCAATCCCGTCGTCCCTGCCCGGCAATATGGACGTGGTGCGGATGGCCGCCGCTCAGTTTCCCAAGCAGGTCTCGGGTTTTTTCCTGCAAAGCGGTGAGCTCTACCATATCTCGGTGACGCCCGTTTATGTGGAGTCGGCCCAGGGACAAAGCCTGATTAACGTGCTGATCGCCGGATATCACGTGGACGCAGTGGTGGCGCAGGACCTCAAAAAGGAAACCGGCGGCAGCGAGTTTCTGTTTCTCACTCCGGGCCGCGTGATCGCCTCCACGTTGAACCAGCGCGCCACCGCCGCCGTGGTGAAGAATGCGGCCGTCCGCTCGGGCCGGGTGAGCGACGGCGTCGCCGAGTACGCGCAGTTCACCACGCCGCTCGAGGATATCCGCGGAAACCCCGTTGGACAGTTGCTGATCCTGCGCTCGTTTGAGGGCGTGCGCAGCCATCTCGCGGGCTTGTATACGAATATCGTCCTGCTCTGGCTGGTGGCCGTCTCCATCGGGTTCGCGCTGACCTATCTGCTGGCCCGGCGCATTGTGGAACCGGTCAAGCAGTTGGACCAGGCTGCTACGGAAGTGGCGCGGCAGAATTACGAGATCACGGTCGACGTCACCAGCGAAGACGAGATGGGCCGCCTCGCGCGAACCTTCAACAACATGTGTGCCTCCATTCGGCAGGCGCGCGAAGAACTGATCCGGCAGGAGCGGATTTCGACCATCGGCCGCTTATCCGCGTCCATCGTGCACGATCTCCGCAATCCGCTGGCCGCGATCTACGGAGGAGCCGAGATGTTAGTGGACCGGGAGCTTTCACCCGGCCACGTGAAGCGCCTGGCCGGCAACATCTATCAGGCGTCGCGGCGGATTCAGGAAATGCTGCAGGATCTGCTGGAAGTTTCGCGCGGCAAAAACCGCCCCATGGAAATCTGCCGTCTGCGGGAAGCGGCCTCCGCCGCTTGCGACGCGCTCGGCCCGCTGGCCGAAGCGCAGCATGTGGACATCGTCCTGTCGATTCCGCCGGAAATCGAGCTGCCGCTCGACCGGGGGCGCATCGAACGAGCGTTCGTGAATCTGATCTCGAATGCATTGGAAGCGATGCCGGACGGCGGCGTGGTCACGATTTTGGCCAGGATGGACGGCGGTTCGGCGCTTGTCGAGGTGACCGACAACGGCCCGGGGGTTTCCCCGGAGATCCTGTCCCGCTTATTTGAGCCCTTCGTCAGCGCCGGCAAGCGCAACGGCCTCGGCCTGGGGCTGGCGCTCTCGCGCCAGACGGTGCTCGATCACGGCGGCGACATGTGGGTGGAGTCCAAGCCCGGTCAAGGGGCGACCTTCTGCTTCCGCCTGCCCGGAGCGCAAGTGGCGCAGCCGCAAGGGATGCGCGTCTAGGGCCGGGCGGCAGTTTCAAGGCCCGGCGGGCGGTTTTTACAAAGTTTTTACAAGTTCGCAATCACCTCCCCGAGGCCGCGCCGTAGCATTGCCCTTAGGCAATCCACTCAGGAGGAGACATGGGATCGTTTCAGGACCAGAACAGCCAGGGGCAGATCTACCGGGATGAGCATCTGTCCGTGGACTTTCGCCAGCAACTGGCGACGCTCGACAGCCGGCCGATTACTTTGACCCGCAAGGAGTACGATCTGCTGGCGCTGCTGGTGCGGCACGCCGGCGAGATCGTTCCGCGCGAAGCGCTGCTGATGCGCGTTTGGGGCTACGGCGCGGATATCCGCACCCGCACCCTCGATGTCCATATCCGGCGCCTGCGCAAGAAGCTCGGTGTGTTGGCGGACCAGTATATCGAGACGATCTTCGGGATCGGCTATCGCTTCCAGCCGTTTCATGCGCCGCGGTTTCAAAACGCCGACCTCGATCGGCCCGCCTTCGCCGTCAGCGCGTGAGGCGCAAACGAACAGGGCGGCGCGCCGCCATGCCGCGCGCCGCGTCCCCGCCTTTCTCTCCGGCGTAACCGTTCGCCGGCGCTGCATAAATCGCGCACTCCGATAAAAAACAATTTGCGCTTCGATTGTTTTCTGGTATCCTGGTATCGCTCTGGCCAACCAAGATCCGCGCGAGGGGTATGGATACCGTCACGCAGGGCATTCTCACTCGCGATGAAATGGAGAGCAGGCGCCTGCAAGCAGCGCAGGACCTGCAAAGGGGGCTCTCGCAGTCCCAAGTCGCCCGGAAATTCGGCGTCAGCCGCACCACGGCTTCACGCTGGTGCCGGGCATTGAACGGCAACGGCATAGAAGGTCTGCGCAAACGCCGCGCGCCGGGCCGCCCAAGCCGGTTGAAACCCGATCAGCTTCAGGGCGTGGCCGAGATCTATCAGGCGGGGCCGCGCGCCGCCGGGTTCGATTCCGATACCTGGACCACGGCGCGTTTCGCCGAAGCCATCTTCGCCCGCTTCGGCGTTCGTTATGATCCCGATCACGTCGGCCGCATCATGCACCGCCTTGGACTGCGCGAGCGGATGCGCGTGCGGCGCCGGAGCGAGGAACCTGTCTATGCTCCCCGGTTTTCGCCGAATGCGGTTTTAAGCCGCCCCGAAGCGTCTCCGGTCGCGTAGCCAGGAAGCCCCTGCGGTTGGCGGCATCCGGTTAGTATCCGTGTGCCCCGCTTCGTCCGGCGCGGCGAGACTCTCCTCCACGCCGCGCCGGCTCGAAGTCCGTGCGCGCGTCTTCTTTCGGGCGGGATCGGAATACGCCCGGCAGCTTGTGGCTGCGCTTCCACAACAGCCACGCCCCTGCCGCGCCTGCCAGCCAGCCCGCGATCGAGAGTGCAAATGCCGCGGCTACCCGGCCCTCGCGCAGCAGCGCCAGGTTGATCGCGGCAAATGCCGCGAGTCCGATGCTGCCCAGCGCGGCGCCGGCCGCGTCGAGCGAAGCCGCATCCAGCCCGCGTTCCCGGCCGTGTAATCCGCGTTGTGCCTTCTTTTCCTGCTCGTGTTTTGCCACCAGAGTGGCCGACGCCGGAAAAATGGCGGGAAACGCCAGAAACAAACCCCCCGCCGCGGGACCGAACGACTTGGCGATCAGGCCCGCCGCCACCGTGATCGCGCCGCCGAGTGCGAACCGCAACGCGCACTCCCGCCAGCGGGTCTGTTTCAGCGGCGAAGCGTCAATCCGGACCATCGCCGCTCACCTCAGTAATCCGAACCACAGCCCGAACGCGGCCAGGAACCAGACCGGCAGACCATATAACGTAGCGGACAAAGGCTGCACACGCCGCCTCGCGATGAACTGGCAAACCACCCACGCGTACAATCCCAAAGCAGCCGCGCCGATCAGCATCGACCGGCATTCAACCGCGGCATAGGCGGCGCCCCGGCGGCCGATCGTCAGCGCGAGGGTGGCCAGAGCGACCGAAGGCGCGGCCCCGAACAGCCCCGCGAAACTCTTGGGCTTGAAGAGATCGCCCAGGACTGCGAAGGCGGAAACGATCAGCCCGCCGATCAGAAACCGCAGAACGAGATCCATCAATGCCGCCCGCCTTTTTGGATGACTCGAACCTGCACGCGGCATCCGGCATGGGCAGGCTCGTCCATGAGGACCCGGACGTCGAGCGGGTCGCCATCGCCGCCGAGCGTGCTTGGGATGAAGCCGAAGTCGTAGGGAAACGAGAGCCCTTTGGGAAGCAATCCACTGAGTTCGAACAATCGACGTCTCTCGTTGTAGTTGAACTTATTCCGGCCGCCCTGGGGAGTCTCGATGATGACGTTGCTGGAGCATCTCTTTTTTCGCCGCTCGGGATCGATCCTCGCCAGATTGCTCATTTCGGGCCAAGCCGCCATGGCAACCGCCTACGGTTCGCCAAGCACGCCGGCATCCAATGTCACGGAACGCGCGCAACCGTCCAAACGTCAGGTCTTCCGCCGGGCGGGAGCGGAGCGCCTTTTGGAGGCCTGAGCCCTGTGCACGACGGTATGTGGCTTCCGGGCTTTGCCGTCGGGCCGCTCAGCTTCCGCTATCGCCGCTCTTACCAGTTCCCGAACACCGGGCGCGTGCAGGTCGGCCGCTTGAGCGATTCGAATGTGGCGAATCCATTTGCCCTCGCCGCGCAGCAGTTCGCCGGGATCCGGCAGCAGCGAGCCGAAATTGAATCCGAGGTTGAGCCAGTTGGTATGGGTCGTGGTGAAGACGAAGGCGTCGCTTGGGCGATCCGTGAAACTGAAGTGGTCTGCGATCGTGTATACCTCGTACACAAACTCACTGGCTTCGGGTGCCTCTTCAAGGATGAGTTTTCTCGCGGCGAGCGCGAGCTTTTGAATCGCCTGTCCGTACGGCAGGAGCAGTTGGAGATACTCCGGATCGGGTGGACGCAGGCGCACCGTGCCAGTGTAACCCGTACGAACGCAAACGGCATCCGCAGTAAACTGGTCGGATTGGAGACGAACGAATGAAGATCGGAATCACCGGCGCCGGCGGACAACTCGGCGCCGCTCTCGTGAAGCACGCCTTGGCCCGGATCCCCGCGTCCGACCTGATCGCGATCACCCGCGACCCCGGCAAGCTGGAATCGGTTTCCCGGCAAGGAGTCGAAGTGCGCGCCGGCGACTTCAGCCAGCCATCCGGACTGGCGGCGGCTTTCCATGGAATCGAACGCCTCCTCATTATTCCGACGTCCGATCTGCAGCCCGGCGCGCGGAAGCGGCAGCACACGGCCGCGATTCAGGCCGCGGTGGCGGCCGGCGTCCGGCACCTCATCTACATTTCGACGGTCGGCGGGAGGCCCGATCCGAACAATGAACTGTTCGATTCGCATTTCGCCACCGACCTGGCTCTGATCGAGTCGGGAGTGCCGTGGACCATTCTGCGGATGAGCGTATACATGGAAACCCTGCTCGACGCGGCCCAGCGGGCCATCGAGTCCGGGACGCATTCGGCGGTGCCAGGCGCTCCGGCGGCCTACGTGGTACGGGACGATATCGCGGCTGCGGCGGCGGGCATTCTGGCCACCGGCGGGCACGAAGGAATGACGTATCACGCCACCGGCCCCGTATCGGTAAGCCAGGCCGAAATCGCCGATGCCATCGCGAAGGGGAGCGGGAAACCGATCCGGTTCGTGGAACTGACGGAAGCGCAGCAGCGCGCCGGCCTGGAGGCGGCGGGCTTGCCTCCGTCCCTGGTCAACCTGTTTGCCGGCTTCCAGGCTGCGCTGCGCCGCGGCGCCTTCGACCTCGTGACCGGAGACGTGGGACGGCTGGCGGGCAGGCCGGCGGAATCTCCGCTCGCGTTCTTCTCACGAACGGTGGGATCGGCGGCGCGGAGCGCCGGGCACTAGGCTCGTCGCCTCCTGACAGCCGTGGATCGGGTGTGCTTGCGTCCTGCAAAAGCAGCCGGTACTCTCGAAAAGGTCAGTTCTCTATGCAGACTTTGCGCAAGAGTTTCCACCTCATCAGTTCCGTGCTCCTGCTCGCGAGCGGAGCTGGGCCGGCCCTCGCCGCGGATTCCGCAAGCCAGGAACTCGTTCGTTTATCTGGCGAGACCTGCGCCGGCCTGCGGGGATTTTCGATTCCCGCGCCGGCGATCGGCCTGCCGACTTCGGGCGCCGTGGTGCAGACGGCGGTGCTCGTTTCCGCATCGGAGAAGGGCAACGCCAACGGCGAGTTTTGCAAGGTGACCGGCATCGTCAAGCCTCAGCACCCGGGCTCGCCGAACCTCGAATTCGAGGTGAACCTGCCCGCGGCATGGAACCGCAGGGCGTTGCAGATGGGCGGCGGCGGGTACGACGGCTCGCTGGTGACGGGTCTGACCCAGTATTCCAATCAAGCGCCCAACAGTGATCCGCCGCTCAAACAAGGCTACGTCACGCTCGGGAGCGATGGAGGCCACAAGGGCAAGCCCGGCTTCGACGGCAGTTTCGGGATGGATGATGAAGCGCTGCTGAATTTCGGCAAAGAGTCGGTCAAGAAGGCGCACGACGCGGCGGCGGCCGTCATTCGCAAAGCGTACGGACGTCCGCCCGACCGGTTCTATTTTATCGGCGGCTCGCAGGGGGGACATGAAGCGCTGGATGCCGCTGCCCGCTACCCGCAGGATTATGACGGCGTGGTGGCGCACTACCCGGCTTACAACGTGACCATGCTGCATCTCGGATCCCTGAATGTCGGCCGCGCGCTCTACGCGGACGGAGGTGCCGGATGGATCAATCCAGCGAAGACCAAGCTGATCGACGATGCGGTGTACGCGAAATGCGACGCTCTCGACGGAGCCAGGGACGGCATCATCAGCAACGTCGCCGCGTGCAACGCCGCGTTCGATGTGACGGCCCTGCGCTGCCCGAATGGAGCGGATACGGGCGACACCTGCCTTTCGGACGCGCAGATCCGGACCGTGCGCAGCATCAATTCCAGCTACAAGCCGGGCGTCACCATCGCGGGCATGGATACTTTTCCGAAATGGGCTCTGCTGGACGGCGCGCGGTTCCAGGGGCCTTCGAACTTCGGGCAGGTGCCGCGGCCGTCGAACCCGATTTCGGGCAAAGAAGCCCTGCTCTATTCCGCCGGCGACCAGACGGTGAAGTTCATCATCACGCGCGACCCGCGGTACGATCCCCTGAAATTCGATCCGAAGCAATGGCGGCAGCGGATTGCGGCGGTTGCCTCAATCATGGACGTGACCGACGTCAGCCTCGAGAAATTCCGGGCCAAGGGCGGCAAGATCATCATGACTCACGGCACGGCGGACGATTTCATCACGCCCTACAACTCCGTCGAATATTACAAGCGGCAGTTGGCCCGCTTCGGCCAGCAGCGGCTCGATAGCTTCCTGCGGTTCTACGTGATTCCGGGGTTCGGCCACGGCTTCGGCCCGTTCAACGCGAAGTTCGACAGCCTTGTCGCCCTGCAAAATTGGGTCGAGAACGGCCAGGCACCCAGCGGCCTCACCGCGGTAGACGCGAATGAGGGCGCGAATCGCGCGCGACCTCTGTGCGAGTGGCCCAAGTGGCCGAAGTTTACTGGAGCGCCGGGAACGGAGAATTCGGCCGCGAGCTTTACGTGCGTCCGCGAATGATCCGCTGAATGCGCATTGCGAAGTGATCCGGCGGGGACGCTGGATTCTTCCTTTCCTCGCGACGGCAGTGGCGCTGGGCAGCAGCGCCGGTGCGGAAGTCCCCGCCGGGCGCGCGCGCCTGTCGAGCTGCGCATGCCGGGAAGCTAAGCCGGCCGCCGCCAAAAGAAGAATTTGCCGAGCGGATGCCACGCGTAGTTGCCTGACACCAATTCCAGGCCCGCGACGTATTCGCCGTTTTGCGGGAACGTGTACAAAACCGTGCCGACGAAAAACTCGTCTCCCCATTGCACACAGAGTTGAGATCCCTTGAGGAAGCTTCGGCGCGAAGCGAGGCGCATGCCGGACCGGGACAAGTTCAGGATGCGGCAGGCGGAATGACGGCTGGAATCGCCCAATAGCGCGGCGGTGGCGGACCGGTCGGACCGGTACCGCGGTTCGCGCCGCGTATCCACCGGCGCCCGCCGGGCGGCCGCCGTGGAGTGCGCCGACTCTTCCGATTGCAGAAGCGCCTTGGAAGGCTTCGGCATCTTCAGCACGGTGAGCACGACTACCCCCAGGGCAAGCCCCCAGGAAATCGACAACAACATTGAGGTGCTCCTACATGGCCCGGGTGCGGACTGCGCCGTTCTGGCCTTGGTGCAGCGGCACCCGCAGCGGCGCGCCTGCCTGCGCCGAGCGCGGTGCGATGATCTTGCTGTCGAAAGCGCGGTGCAGCTTGTCGAGCAGCGCTTCGCGCCGCCGCGCCGTTTCGGGATCGTGCTGGCCTTCCTCGCCGTTGCTCATCGCGTACACGGCCATGATGATGTCAAACAACTGCTGTTCGCTAACGCTTAATCGGATCATACGAGAGTTCTCCTGTCTGCCGGAAATTGGATTGGTTGTCTGCAAACATCCAGACGGAATCGAATCCGTCGCGCGAGCGCGGCGGCGCCGCGTGCTTGCGATTCGGGGCGGCCACGGGCCGGATCGCCCGCGGGCCGGCCAGCGCCAGTTCGTGGCGGCTTCTGGCGCCGGTCTTCCAAAAAATTCGGTTCATGTAAACCTTCACGCTGCCTTCAGTGGTGTGAAGGGCTTCTGCGATCTCGCGATTCCGGCGGCCTTCCATCACCAGAGCGACCACCTGCTGCTCGCGCGGCGTGAGGACGGGCTCCGCCACCGGCGTCTGCATTTCGCCGTCGAACCGGAACTGGCGTTCTCCCTGCCAGACCTGCGTGAGGGCCTGCGCGGTGTCGGCCGCCGGGAGCCGGCTGGAGAGCAACCCGTGGACCCCGGCTTCCATGGCTTCCTGAGCCAGCGGAGGTGTGACGGTGCCGGACCAGACCACGAACCGGGAGCGCGGCGTTCCGCCGCAGAGCGATCGCAGCGTGTCCCAGGACAGGCCGGCTTCGGAATCGACCACCACCAGGGCTTCGGCGTCGCGATCGAGGCTGCTCTCCAATTCTTCGGGCCGCAGCACGACATGACCGGCGCTCCATCCGGCCGCTTCCAGCACTTCCCGGAACGTGAGCGCCAGCAGCGGGCGTTCCGTCACCAGCAGAATCGTTTCAGGCTGGGCGCTCATCCCCGGCCCCCTTCCTGGTGCGGCGTGCTCGCGGCGCGCGCGTGCGCGGCGGGCGGCGCGCTGCAACCCGGCGCGGGAGCAGCGGGGCGCAGCACGGAACCGGCGGCGATCAACAGCGCCATCGCCAGAATTTCGAAGGTATATCGCATTCGCATGGCCGCCGATATTACTGCACGGCAATCGCCAGGCTAAGCCGGTTATAACCCGTTTGGATACAACCGCCGGTGATCGCCGGGCTAGACAACCTGTCATATCGGGGTTAAACATGATGACAACTTGTCAGGCCGGCAGCGGTAAACGGGAAGCCGGCCGCGGAATCTGCGGGATGGCGGCAAGCAACGCCTGCGTGTACGGGTGCCGCGCATGCCGGAAGATCTCTTCGGTCGGCGCGGTTTCGACGATCCGGCCTTCCCGCAGAATGGCGATGCGATGGCAAAACGACGCGACCGAAAGCAGGTCGTGCGAGATATAGAGGACCGCCATGCCCATCTGCCGGTTCAGGCGCGAGAACAGCTTCAGAATTTCCGCCGAAGTGACCGCATCCAGCGCGCTGGTCGGCTCGTCGGCAATCAGCAGCGGCGGCCGGTGCAGGATGCCCATCGCGATCAGCACGCGCTGCGCCTGCCCCACGCTGATTTCCGAAGGATAGCGCTCCAGGAACGATTTTTCGGGCGGCAGGTTGACCGTGTCCAGAATTTCCAGCAGATCCGGCGCCTGGCTCCGATGCGCGCGCCAGGATTCCAGGATCTGGCGGCCGATCTTCATGGAGGGATTGAGCGCCGAGAGCGGGCTTTGCAGCACCAGCGCCATCTCGCGGCCGCGCACCGCGCGCATTTCGCGTTGCGACAACTCCAGGAGATTGCGGCCGCCGAACAGAAGCTCGCCGCGGCTTCGGCCGCCGCGAAATTCGAGCAGCCGCAACAGCGCCAGCGCCAGCGTGCTCTTTCCCGAGCCGCTTTCGCCCACCAGCCCGACAATTTCGCCCGGCTGGATTTCCAATTCGAGCCCGTTGAGAACCCCAGGGCGATTCGGATAGTCGGCGAACAGGCGTGTGGACAACAGTGGTGAGCGGGTCATTCTAACGGCTCCGGGCAACCTGCGACGACTTCCGCAGCATTTCGATATTCCAGAACGCCTGCGGCGCCAGCGGCGCCGGCGCGGTGTTCTGCAGCTGCGGAGAGAACGCCATCAGCGAGTTCCTATTAACCAGATAGAGAAACGGCTCCTGCTCCCACACGATCTGCTGCACCTTGTCGAAAAGCCGCTTGCGCGCCTCCGGTTTTGTTTCGCCGGCCTGACGTTGCATGAGCCGGTCGATCTCGGCTTCCCACGGCGTGGCGGGCGTCTTCTGGTTTGGATTCCACTGGTGGTACGCCGACGAGCTCAGCCACACATTCATCTGGCCGCTCGGATCGAGGTCCACGTTGGTGTAGCCCAGCAGGCACGCTTCATACTGGAAGCTCTGGTTGAGACGCTCGATCAGGGACGGGAAATCGAGCGTGACCACGTTCACCCGGATGCCGATCGCGGTCAGGTCCTGCTGGATCATGGCCGCCATGCGTTCGCGCGTTCGGTTGCCGGCATTGGTCACGATCGAAAACTCCACCGCGTGCCCTTCGCGGTCATAGAGCTGGCCGCCGCGCATCTGGAAGCCGGCCTGCTGCAGCCGCCGCGAAGCCGAGGCGACATCGAACGGGTGCGGCTTCAGGGCCGCGTTGAACCAGAAGTGATTCGCCGGAGAAACCGGACCGGCGGCGGGTTGCGCGTGGCCCTTGAACACAATGCGGGCGAGATCGCCCCGGTTGATCGCTTCCGAAACCGCCCGGCGAAACGCCTGCGATGAGAACCAGGCTTTCTTGTAGGCCGGCAGCGGCGCGCCCGGCGCCTGGTTGAACCACATCATTTCCGATTCCAGCGAAGCGCCTGCATCGGAAACGGCGGCGGGCAGGTCGCGCGATAACTGCTCGTACACGTCGGGATCGATTTTGCTGATGAGGTCCACCTCGCCGCGCTTGAAGCGGACTAGCTCCATCTCGCGGTTCTGCTGAATCTGCAGATGAATTCGATCGACAAAAGGCAGCCGCCGGCCGCTGGCATCAGTCTTCCAGTAATTGGGATTGCGGGTCAGCAAGACTTCGACGCCCGGCTTATACTCGCCGACCTGAAAGGGGCCCAGCACCGCCGCCAGCTTTTTGGGAGAATGCGCGGAAAGAATCGGAATGCCATCGAGGCGCCGCTCGATTCCGGGGACTGGCGCGCCGAACGTGATCGAAACGATATCGGGAGAATGCACCACGATTTGGGCCGGCTCGTCGCTCGACCGGAACGGATCGGCCGCCGGCGAGTGCGTCTTCGGATCCAGCAGACGCTTCATCGTGTAAGCCACGTCGTCGGCCGAAAACGGCGTCCCGTCGGAAAACAGAACTCCATGGCGCAGATGAAACGTGATGCGCCGGCCTTGCTGATCGATCTTCCACGAAGTGGCCAGCTCCGGAACAAACTGCTGCGTGACGCGATTGACGCGCAGCAGCACGCCGCCGGTCAGATAGCTCACGGTGTCGGAATCCGAATCCTGCACCAGGAGCGGATCGAACGTTTTCGGATCGGAACGCAGGCAGAAGCGAAGCTCGCCTCCGAATTGGGCCTGCGAGACGGCCGCCAGGGCAGCGAACAGGAGAGGCAACCAGCGTCGGGTCATCCGATCCTCCAAAGGAAATCGGGAACGTTCCCTCTGCTCCCGTAACTTCCTACTGCCAATATCTGGCTAAAGTGGAATCGCGACAAGGGTTAGCGAATACCGGCGACGTACTGAAAGGTCCAGATACAAAAAGCCGATGGTGAACAGGACTATGTTCACCATCGGCAGTACGCGAAAGTTACTTCCGGTGAGTTACTCGCCGGTTCCGGTTGTCGAGCCCCATACGGTCGAGCTGCCCCAGACGGTGGAACTCCCCCAAACCGTGGAGCTTCCCCATACGGTCGAGCTGCCCCACACCGTGGAGCTGCCCCACACGGTCGAACTGCCCCAGACAGTCGAGCTTCCCCAAACCGTGGAACTGCCCCAGACGGTCGAAGCGGGCGCGGGCTGTAACACGGTGGATCCCCAGACCGTCGACGTGGACATGGCCGGGCTTGTCCACCATGCCGAGGAGTAGTTCGGGACCGTGTAGGCGGTCTGCGCGGCGCTATCGTAGGTCACCTGCGGTGACAGCGCCGGGTAGGATACAGTGTCATAATTCTGCAGCGCCGCGGGAATGTTCAGATAACCTGCCCCAATCGTGAAGATATCGTACGTGTCGGTGTAGGTGGCTCCGGTGCTCGGATCCGTGGCCGTGCTGTAAAGCGGAAATTGCTTGGAAGCGGTCTTCATCAAACGCGCTTTGACGGTATCCGGTGTCAGGCTGGGATTCTTCTGAAGCATCAACGCGACCGCGCCGGAGACCACCGGAGCCGCCATGCTCGTGCCGCTCAGGGTGATGTAATACGGACCGCCCGAGACTGGAGCGGTTGTGTAAGCCGAGGCCGGAACCACATTGGCGGGGTATTGGGACTCCAGCGTCGATCCAGGCGCCAGGAGGGAATCCACCAGATTGCCGGGGGCGACGATGTCCGGCTTCACCGTGAGGTCGATGTAAGTGGGCCCGCGCGAGCTGTAGCTGGCGATGAGGTCATCCGTGTTCGGGTAAGTGAACATAGTTTTCATGGCCCCGACCGTAATGACGTACGGGCTGTTCGCCGGCGAAAGAATCGTGGCGTACCCGTTGCGGCCGAGATTGCCGGCGGCGGTCACCACCACGATACCGGCCTTCCAGGCGGCTTGCACGACCCGGCACAGCGGGTCGAGCGTGCAGCTTTCGAAAATCGGCCGGCCCAGGGATAAGTTGATCACCCGGATGTTGTATTTGCTCTTCAGTGAGATCGCCTGCTGGATGGCCGCGATCACCGCGCTGTCGCTGCTCATCCCGTTGGCATCCAGCACCCGGAGATCGATCAGGTTCGCGTTCGGGGCGATTCCTTTGAAGGTCCGGAACGACCCCGGCTTGTCCGACGAGCTTCCGTTGCCGGCCACGATGCCCGCCACGTGCGTTCCATGGCCGTAATCGTCGAACAGGACGCTTTTGACGAAGCTCTGATGATAGACCACGCGGGAAGCGCTCGAGTTCGCGGCGTTCAGATCCGGGTGCGGATAGATGCCGCTATCAATGATCGCGATCCCGATTCCCGTGCCGTCGAGGCCGGATGTCCACGCATAAGACGAGCCGACCGCCGCGTCGGTGTAATCGAGCATCGGGCGGACCGGCCGGTCGAGCGAGATGTAGGTGACGTTCGACTGGTTCGATGTGGTGATGACGTCGCCGATGCTCATGGTCGCGCTGACGCCGTTGATCACGCCCAGCAGCGTATTCACCACGCCTCCCACCAGCTTCACTACCGGGCAGAGGAGAGCTCCGAGCAGGCCGGTCGTGCACGTCGTCGATTGCTGCGAGTTGTACTGGATGATGACATTCACCTGCGCCGACGTATTGTTTAACATCGCTTGCAGGTCCGGCGAAAGTTTTGAGTTATCCGCGAAGATCGACCCGGCGGTAAGTAATCCCAGTAAGAGAACGGCGCAGCGGACAAAACGAGTAGGCGTGGCGAAGAGGCGAGTCATACGGGAGCTACAGCAGCAACTGAGTGTCCAAAAACCCCACGTAGTACAAGTAACTGACTAACTAAGGGATTATGGATTCTTCCCGGGAGCCGCGGGGGAAGAAATCTGCCAAATTGTCCGCCAGGCTGGACAGCGTGTCCATTCGGGCTGGAATCGCGCGAAAACCAAAAAAAGCGCCCGGCCAAGGAGCCGGGCGCGGAGGATGAGGAGGATGAGAAGGAGAGGTTAGCGGATCAGGAGCCCCAGACCGCGGAGTCGGTGCGCCAGATGTGGAGCCGGTACGAGACATGCACCAGCCCCATGACGGGCAGCACCAGAAGCGACGGCTGCCAACCGGCGACGCGGCACGTTTCGATCATCACGCCCGCGGCGGCGGCGGCAACCAGGTGATACGGAGCGGACCAGAAGTAGCAGCCCTGCAAAATCCCGGAGAGCGGCTTGTTCTCGACCAGGCAGAGGACCGTCGCGACCATGAAGGTGTTGACGGCGTACAGAACCACCGTGGCGGCGATCAGCAGGCCCACCAGCGATTCCGAGGTCCACAGCGCGAGCGCTCCGCGGCAGATCACATAAGCGGCGGCCGTGCTCAACGCCAGGCAGGCTGCGTTGAAAGCGGTTCGGGTCACCGTGGGCGTCCGCTTGGCCTTCCATACGCACTGCACGATGCCTCCGACGGCGCTCAGGAAGATCACCTCGGAAAGGCTCAGTTGCGCGACCGAAACCAGCATCAACACGAAGTTCACCGAGATGGTTCCCCGCATCCCGGGCAGCCGGACCTTGAACATGGAGGCCGCGACCGTCAGCAGCAGAAAACCGGCGAAGCGGAGCACGTCTTGCGAATGCCACTCGAACCCGGCCCAACCGAACAGCACCAGGCCGGCGGCGATGACTCCGAACACGTAAGCTTTGGCGGCGGCGGGCAGATGCTCGTCGTGGCTCACTTTCCCGGTGGCCGGCCGGGACTTCAGCAGACCGACAAAGAAGTGGACCAGATACAGCAGCGGCAGCAGCAACAGCCAGCCTTCGCTCGGAATACTGTGCAGCGAGGTTGGAACCAGCCCCACCAGCACCGCTCCGATCAGGTAATAGGGAAACGACCAGATATACCAGTCGTTGGACACCGCGCTCAGCGGCCGGCGTTCCAGCAGAGCCAGGACGCCGGAGACCAGCACGGTGTTGATCAGAAAGAACAGGAACGCGATCAGCGCCATCGCCGCCGGCCGGTAATACTGCAGCCCGGAGGTGAGCACGACGCGGCCCGCCGCGAAGCACAGGCCGGTGCTGATCGCCAGGTTCGCCATATTGAACAGAACCTGAACCAGAGTCGGCCGCTTCTTTGTGTTGCAGACCGACTGCACCAGCGCGCCGGCGCAGCCGGCGATCAAAACTTCGGGCAGCGAGTACCTTCCGATCCCGAATAACAGGAACAGAAAGCTCAACGAATAGGTGCGCGTCAAACCCGGTAATCGGAGCTTCAGCGACGACGCAAGCATCGCCAGAGCCAGGTACAGGAGCCAGTTTGAAGGCCGCTGCGGAGCCCACGTGGCCAGAGAACCCGTGAACAAGGCTGTCCCTACCGCAATCACGCCGTATATGTAGAATTTGGCTGATTTGGGCATATCCGTATCCCCCCTGGGGGGCTTGTTCTACCGGATCGTCTCTACTGGTCTCCGTCGTCCGCCGAAAGAGCTTGCGGCGGAGCGCTGCTGAGCAGGGTATCGCCCCACACGATCGAGTCCATGGCGCCGAACACCGTGTCGCCCCAGACCAGCGAATTCCCGGTCACGTTCAGACCGTTCAGGACCGCGGTGCCCCACACCAGAGTGTCGCCCCAGACAATCGAATCGAGCGTTCCCCAGACGTTATTGCCGCCGCGTTGAATGTAGACGCGGCCGGTGGCGGAATCGAGCACGGCAGTCGGCGACAGCGCCGGATAGCTCACCAGGTCCGTATTGTTCAAAGCGGCGTTAATATCCAGGTATCCGGCGCCGATCGTGAAGATATCGGATTGGTTCGAGAACGAGAACAGCGACCATAAGTCGAAGGCCGTGGTGTACAGCGAGAAGCTCTTCGAGGCCGTCTTCATCAGCCGGGCCTTGACCTGGTCCGGAGTAATCGACGGGTTCTGCTGAATCAACAGAGCGGCCGCGCCGGAAACTACCGGCGTTGCCATGCTGGTGCCGCTGAGCCGCAGGTAGTTGCTCGAGTTGCCCGTGACGAGGCCCGTTTCGTAGTAGTTATTCGGAACCAGCGTCTGCGGATACTGCGTCGCCAGCGTGGAGTTCGGCGCCAGCACCGATACGATGTTGTTTCCGGGCGCCACCAGGTCTGGCTTGACGATATGATCGACCAGCGTCGGCCCTTTGGAGCTGTAGCTGGCGATTTGATCGTCCCAGCGGTAGGTCGTGCCTTTCGCGTTCATCGCGCCCACCGTAATTACATACGGATCGTTGCCCGGCGCGATGATGGTGCCGTAGCCTTTGGTCCCGAGAGAATTGTCGCGTCCGGAGTTGCCCGCCGCCGTCACCACGACGATGCCGGCCTTCCAGGCCGCTTCCACCGCCTGGCACAGCGGATCGAGCGTGTAGCTCTCATAGATCGGACGGCCCAGCGACAGGTTGATGACCCGGATGTTGTAAGCGTTTTTCAGCTGAATCGCGCGTTGAATCGCCGCGATCACCGCCGCGTCCGTTCCGGCGCCGTTGGCATCGAGCACCCGGAGATTGATCAGGTTCACTCCCGGCGCGACGCCTTTGAACGTCCGCGAGAAGCCCGTGCCACTCGAATCTCTGCCGGCCGAGCCCACGATCCCGGCCACATGCGTCCCATGGCCATATTGGTCCGAAGCGTCCAGACCGTCGATGAAGCTCTCGCTGTAGACCACGCGGGATTGCCCGGCCGCGTTCTTAAAATCGTTGTCTTGCGCGTAGATGCCGCTATCGATGATGGCGACCCCCACGCCGCTGCCGTTCCAGCCGTAGTTCCAGGCGATATTCGCGGCCACGGTGGCATCCGTGATATCCAGCGTCCTCTGGACCGGCCGCACCGGCGAGACGTATTGCACGTTCGGCATGGCCGAGATGAACGGGATTGCCCACGACGGCACCTTCAGGTGAAACGCGCTGATCGCGCTCAGATTGTGAAGCCCCTTGCTGTCGTCGCCGGCCTGCTGCCGATCGGTCGGATCCCAGAACTTTTGCAGGGCGGCGATATCGCCCATGCTGTGATTCTGTTTGAACTGCACAATGACTTCGACCAGACCGCCGGAGCCAGACTTCGAAAGATCCCACGACTGCCTTCCGTAGTTCCCGAAACCGCCTTGCCCCCCCGAATTGCCCTTGCCCGGATTCCCGGAGTTAGCCTGGGCAAAAGCCAGCGTCGCCGCTGCTGCGAGCACCAGAACCTTCATGAAGCCTTTCATCGTGTTCTCCACTCTTGACACTTGAATCGGAACCGCTGTGCGTGTCGGCCCGTATAAGGCAGGGCGGATTCCAAATCTAAATCGCTGAAAACAAATCGTACTGCCTCCGTTCTAGTACCTGACAGGATGGCAGCCGCGGCCGCGGCGAACTGACAAACTGTCACGTGGGGAAAGCGGAACAGCGATCGGAGACAGGAGGAGTTGGCGCCGTTACGCCTGGAGCCCGCCGCGCGGGCTCAGCAGGCGGAAGCAGCAAACCGAGAGGGCGATGGCGGCCACGGGCGCGAACGCCGCCGGACCAGCCAGCAGCGGGCTCTGCAGCTCGCGCAGCAGGCTGCCCCAGGTCGGGAACGGCTCGCCCGCGCTCAAACCCAGGAAGCCGAGATTGGCTTCCGTCAGGACGAAAACCGGAATGGACGTCCAGAACTGGGCCAGCAAAATCGGCCGCAAGTTGGGCAGCACCTGGCGCAGAAGGATGCGGATTTCGGAGAGGCCTTCGGCGCGCGCCTGCAGCACAAACTCCGAGTCGCGAAATCCACGGACTCCCGCCCGGATCACGCGCGCCGGCGAAGCCCAGCCCAGCAAGGCCAGCAGCGCATACGTCACGATCAGGGACGTCATGGGCGAGGCATTCAAGGGAAGAAGGGCCCGGGCCGCCAGCAGCAGAAACAGCCAAGGGAGGGAAAGCATCAGATCGATGCCGCGTTTCAGGCAGCGGTCCCACCAGCCTCCCCAATACCCGGCGATGCCGCCGAGCACTGCCGCCAGCACGAGCGCGGCGAACGAGGCCGCCGCCGCCAGCAGCAGGGAAACGCGCGTGGCGTAGAGCAGGCGCGCGAACCGGTCGCGGCCGAGGTCGTCGGTCCCCAGCGGGAAGCGAAGCGACGGGGCCGCGTCGGTGAATTCGCGGTATTGCGCGGAGTACGAGTATCTCGGAAGCAGCCCTGCCGCGAAGGACACCACCGCCAGAATCAGCAGCACCACCGCGGCGGCGATGTGGCGCTTCTTCACGGGCGCGCGCCTTTCATCCCGCTCGCCGCCCAATCGGAAACCGCATTGCACGCCTGGGTCAGCAGCGTGATCAGCATCGTGAGGCTCACCAGGACGGGCAGGTCGCGCGCCAAAGCGGCTTTCCAGGCAAGCTGCCCGATGCCGGGAAGATCGCACAGCGTTTCCACCGGAATTGCCGCGCCGAACGCCATGCTGGCCGAGATGCCGGCCAGCGCCAGCAGCTGCGGCGCGCAAACCGGGAGCGCGTGCCGCAGCAGGATCCACACCGGTCCGATACCCTTGGCCTGCGCGGTGACGATATGAGGCCGCTGGTAGGCATCCGCCAGCAGGTTGCGAAGATAATCGAACAGCCGCGGAAACAGAATCAGCGCGACCATGGCGCGCACCGGACCCCGCGTCGTGAAGACGAGGACGGCCAACGCCGCCGATGGAATCGAGAGCAGCGCCACGCTAAGCGCGCTTCCCATCCGCGACCACCACCGGTAGTGCACCGCGATCAGAGCGAACGCGAACGCCAGGATCCAGCCGCCGGCCAAACCGATCGCCATAATCTCCGCGGTGACCGGAAACCGCGACCGGATCAGTTCGCGGACCGGCGCGTTCAACGAGGACGAGATGCCCCAATCGCCATGGAACATGGCCTTCACGTAGCGCAGATAGAACCGCAGCACATCATGATCCGCCGCGCGTTCGGCCAGAATGGCGGCCCGGCTCTGGGCGTCAAGCCTGACATCCATCAGGCGTTCGTCGCCGTCGAATCCCGGGCTGTTCCGCACCAGCGCAGCCGTCAGCACGCCGCCCAGAATCACGGTGGCGGCCAGTGCGCCGAGTTGCCGCGCGAGCCGGATGGGCCAGGTAGTCATCGCGTCCAGGTCCTTGATCAGCGGGAAAGCATCAGCGCATCCAGCTCCGGATCCGCCGCGGGCGTCTGCCGCTGCCTTTTCTCCGCCTGCTTGGACGTATACATCCGGCGATCCGCTTCGGCCAGCAGCTGCTCGGCGTCTTCGCCGTCCTCCGGATAAAATGCTTCGCCGACGCTCATCGTGAGCCCCACCACCGCGGCTTGCGCGCCGATGTTCGCCAGCTCCGCGATGCGGACCCGCAGATCGTCTCGCTTGCTCGCCGGCAGCAGCAGAACGAATTCATCGCCGCCCATGCGCGCGACGTAATCGTATTCGCGGCAGCTGTCGCGCAGCGCCGCTCCCACGGCCTTGAGCACCTGGTTTCCGACCAGGTGGCCGTGGCGGTCGTTGATCTGCTTGAAACCGTTGAGATCGCACACCAGCACCGCGAGCGGTTCGCCGCTGCGCTTGGAGCGCGCCAGCTCGCTATCGAGCCGCAGGAACAGCGAGCGGGCATTCGGCAGGCCCGTCAGGTAATCGGTGGTCGCGGTGGTCTCGGCCTGCCGGAACTTCAGCGCGTTTTCGATGGCCAGCGACGTCTTGGACGCAATCGCCAGCAGAACGCGCAGATTGTCCGACGAGAACGCGTCTTTTTCCATCCGGTAGAGCGTCAGCACCCCGATGGTCGAATCGAGGCCCTTCAGCGGCACTGAAACCGCGGACCGAAGCGTGGTGAACTTGGCGGGGTCGTCCATGTAACCCGATTCCACCGCCGGGTTGCCGTTGAGAATCGAGCGGCCGGTCTGCGCCACCCATCCGGAGAGGCCCTGGCCGATGGGGATCTGCAACGACGAAAGATACCGGAAGCTTTCACCGTTCACGTACTCGGGAACCAGCACGCCGTCCCGCGCCACATACACCGCGATGGCATCGTACGGGATCATGCGCTTCAACCGGGCCGCCACCACCGACAGGGTTTCGTCGAGAGCCAGGGAATTGCCGAGATCCTGCGTCAGCTCGAACAGGAAGTGGCCTTCTTCGCGAGCCGAAGCGATGGTGCTCAGGAAGCTGGGTTCGTTGGCGCCGCGCCGGACCGGCTGCGACACTTCGAAGCCCGCGGCGGGCGCTTCCCCGCGCTGGATCTTCACGTCGGTGGAGAGCCGCGACGTCGGAGCCGGCTGGCTGGTGGCCATCTGCTCCAGCCGGATGTAGTTCTTCTGCAGCACCTCGACGACCTTCGGATCGAAGCTCTTGCCCGCCAGCTTCGCGACTTCTTCCATGGCCTGGTCGAGCGGCAGCGCGCGGCGGTACTGGCGATCGGAAGCGAGGGCATCCAGGCAATCGACCGCGGCCAGAATACGGGCGCCCATCGGAATCTGCTCGCCCTGCAGGCCGTCCGGGTAACCGGTTCCATCCCACTTTTCATGGTGCGCCCGGACGATCGGCACCACCGGGTACGGAAACTCGACGCGCTCCAGAATCTCCGCGCCCACGATCGGATGGATCTTCATCTTCTCGAATTCTTCCGGCGTCAGTTTTCCGGGTTTATTGATGATGTGTTCCGGAATCGCCAGCTTGCCGATATCGTGCAGCAGGGCGGCGGCGCGCAGCGCCTCGATCTCGGCGTTGGAAAGGTTTAACTCCTTCGCCAGCTCGATCGCATACACCCGGACGCGGCTCAAATGCTCGTGCGTCGTGTGGTCCTTGGCCTCGATGGCCAGCGCCAGCGCTTCAATCGTGCGCAGGTGCAGCGCCGCCATCTCCTCGACGTGCTTCTTCTCGTCTTCCAGATGGCCGAGATACATCCGGTAGGACCGGTAGATGATGTAGATCACGGGGACCAGCAGGAGAATGCTCTGCGACAACCCGCCCTTGCTCAGAATGCTGAAGATCCACGCGAGCGAAGCGCCGAGCAGGTAGAACGGAAACGACCAGAAGTACGCGGTCCGCCACGTCGCCGCGATGGATTTGCGTTCGCTCAGCGACACCACCGCCGCCACCCCGGTGGTGTTCAGCAGGAAATAGGTCAGCGACGCCAGAATGAGGGCGATCGGGCTGCCGGTGGAGAACCGCTGCGCGAAATGCCAATGGTAGAGAGAGTACGATCCGAACACCGCGATCGCCATGTTCATCACGCTGAACACGGTCTGTACCGGACGGATGCGGCTCTTCGGCTTCCACACGCACTGCACCAGGGCGCCCAGGCATCCAAGCAGCAGGGTCTGGCCGGAGCTCATGTCGAGAACCCCGATGAGGATGAACAGAAAGTTGACCGACATCGTGCCCAGAATGCCGGGCAGATTGACCTTCATGCTCGACGCCAGAATGCAGACCACCAGGTAGCAGGCGAAGCGGAGGAAGTGCGACATGTCCCAGTCCGCGCGCAGCAGGCATCCCACGCCCAGCAGCGTCACCAGGACGATGTACGACCGGGTCTGCCAGTTCAGCTTCTTGCGCGGTTTCTCCGGCGCTTTGTCGCTCATTGGGCCACCGCCGCCAGGGCTTGCGAGCTCTCCTGGCTGCTATAGATCTTCAGTTTTCGAATCAGCGTTCGCTGCGAGATGCCCAGCATGCGGGCGGCGCGGTCCTGGCGGCCGCCTGTCTCGGTGAGCGCCTCGAAGATGGCGCGCTGCTCCAGCTGGTCCAGCGTGCGGCCGGCCAGGTTGTGCGAGACTTCCATTTCGCACAGGCCGGACGGAAGATCGTTCAAATCGATTTCATCGCCTTCGGCGAGCAGCGCGGCCTTGACCACCACGTTGCGCAGCTCGCGGACGTTGCCCGGCCAGGAATACGACTGCAGCACGTCCATCGCGGCATCCGAAAAATGCATGTGCGGCGCTTCCTTATTGAGGAAGAATTGCGCCAGCGCCTCGATGTCCTCGGGCCGCGTGCGCAGCGCGGGAACATCCAGGCGGGCCTGATCGAGCCGGTGGTATAAATCGCGGCGGAACGTGCCTTTCTCCACCGCCTGCCGCAGGTCGACGTTGGTGGCCGCGACGATCCGGACATCCGCCGTCACCTTGCGGGTGCCGCCCAGCCGGTAATACGGCGTGCCGTCCAGCACGCGCAGCAGCTTCACCTGCATTTTGAGATCGAGCTCGCCGATTTCATCCAGAAAGAGAGTGCCTCCGTTGGCCAGTTCGAAAAAGCCTTGCTTCATGGCATCGGCGCCGCTGAACGCGCCTTTCTCGTGGCCGAACAGTTCGCTCTCCAGCAGATGGTCGGGAAGGGCCGCGCAGTTGACGTCGATCCACGGCTTGCCGCAGCGCAGGGAGTGATGGTGCAGCGCGCGCGCCACCACTTCTTTCCCGCTACCGGTTTCGCCGATGATCAGAACCGCCGCGCTGCTCTTGGCGATCTTCTCGACTCGCTGCATCAATTGACGCATCGGCGCGCTCTGGATCACCGCCGTCATTCCCAGAAACGAATGCTGGTTGCTGTCGCCCTTCGGCGTTCTCTCGTTTGCCAGGTAAGTCTGCTGCATCCTCGGTTCCTTGTGGTTGCCCGGCTGCTCACAGCGCCCGGTGCAACTACTGCCAATATGTGGCGGAACGCGAAAACGGGCAAGAATTAGCGATACCAGAAACGTACTGTCGCGGCGGGGTACGAGACTCACGAGGTGCAGCAAAAATTTGCTGACCGCCGGCAGTCATCGAAGGTTATCTTCCCGGTACCCGGCCGGTGCTCCGAAGGCCGCTCAGAAGCTGCGCTGCAAACGCGCGCCGTGGGAAGAGCAAGCCCCGTGCCATTGCGAGGTACTCGCTACTCCCAGCGCTGGCAACGAATTACCAACCGGAGAAGTTCGCGCGTACCGGGCGCGAGCGACAGACTGTCAGGCGGGCCGACAAAGTGGCGGACGTCCTGATGTCCGTCGTTAACAGGGGACTACAACTTATCCGAAGTTATCAACCAGCACTTCGCGGATTTGCTCGATCACCCAGGCTGTCTCGGCGTCAGTGATGACGTAGGGCGGCATGAAATAGAGGATATTTCCGAGCGGCCGCAGCAGGATCCCGCGCTGGAGAAAGGCGGCCGCCAGCCGCGGCCCGGCCTGATCGAGGTAATCCGGCGAAGGCGACTCCAACTCGACTACCCCGACCCCGCCGATCACCCGCACGTCTCCCACGCACGCCAGCTCGCGGAGCGGCTCCAGGCCGGCCCGCAGCTGCCGCTCCAGCGCCTGCACGCGCTGGAGGACGGCGCCGTCGCGGAACAGGTCGAGGCTTGCCAGCCCCACCGCGCAGGCCAGCGGATTGGCCGTATAAGAATGTCCGTGAAAGAAGGTCTTGCTGCGGTCTTCGCTCAGGAAGGCGTCGTAGATCTCTGGCGTGGCCGCGGTGACCCCCATCGGCAGGTATCCGCCGGTGAGCGCCTTCGACAGACAGATCAGGTCGGGCCGCACGCCGGCGTGTTCGCAGGCGAACATGCGGCCGGTGCGGCCGAATCCGGTGAGCACTTCGTCGGCGATCAGCAGCGTCCCATATTGGTCGCACAGCCGCCGCGCTCCCGCGAGAAACTCGGCCGGCCACACGATCATCCCGCCCGCCGCCTGGAGCATCGGTTCGATCAGCAGCGCCGCAATCGAATCGCCGCCCTCTTGCAGCCGCCGTTCCAGATCGCCCAGGCAGTCGATCTGGCAGGTCGCGCGGTTCAGCTTCAGCGGGCAGCGGTAGCAGTAGGGCGGTTCCGCGCGCACGACGTCGAACAGCATCGGCGCGAACGGCCGTGTGAAGATCGAATCCTCACTCGCCGACATCGCGCCCACCGTGTCGCCGTGATACGCATGGTGCAGCGCGAGGAAGCGCGTGCGCTGCGGCTGGCCCCGATTGCGCCAGTATTGAACCGCAAGCTTCAGCGCCACCTCCACGGCGGTCGACCCGTTATCCGAGTAGAAGATCCGGCTCAGCCCCGGCGGCAGCGCCGCCAGCAGCCGCTCGGCCAGCTCCACGGCGGGCCGGTGCGTGCATCCCGCGAAGACCACGTGTTCCAGCTCTCGCGCCTGCGCGGCCAGCGCCTCATTGAGCTTGGGATGCGAGTGTCCGTGGACGTTGACCCACCACGACGAGATCCCATCCAGAATCCGCCGCCCGTCCTCGGTATACAGATACACTCCCTGGGCGCGCACGACCGGCAGCGGCGCCGCGGCCGTCATCATCTGCGTGTACGGATGCCACACACACGCCCGGTCGCGTTCGACGAGGCTTTTCATTGCAGCAGTTCCACCAGGCGGCCATCCGGATCGAGCTCGCTCCGCGCCCACGCACCCAGCGACTCGGCATCCAGCTTTTCCCATCGCGGCATTTCGCCCAGCACCGGAACCGCGCCGTAGCGCTCGATGGCCGCGCGATTCTCGGCGTTCTTCTCTCCCACCATCACCACGCCCGCGACGCGCAGCGCGCGCCCGCGCAGCGCCTCGACCGTCAGCAGCGTGTGGTTGATGGTCCCCAGCGAGGAGCGCGCCGCCACCAGCACCGGCAAGCCCAGCATCCGCATCAGATCCGTCATGAGTTCGGTGTCATTGACCGGGACGAGCGCTCCACCCGCGCCTTCGACAATCCAGGCCGCCGCCGCGGCATGCGGCCGCGCCACCTGGGCCACATCCTCGAGCCGGATCGCCGCGCCATTGAGCCGCGCCGCCAGGTGCGGAGACACCGGACAGCGCAGCCGGACTCCTTCGGCGAGAATCTCGCGTTCGGAACATCCGCCGAGCCGCCGCACTTCGGCGGTATCGTCGTCCTGCTCGATTCCCGTCTGGATGGGCTTCCAGTAGCGGAGCGGCGTCACATCGCGGTAGCGGTGAAGCAGCGCCGCGCACGACACGGTTTTGCCGACCCCGGTATCGGTCCCCGTTACGAAGAGGCCGCGGAGCATACTTCTTCGAACGCGCCGGCCAGCACTCCGGCGAAACGGTCCAGGACGTCTTCGGAGAGTTCGGCGTTCACCGACAGGCGCAGGCGGGCAGTCCCCGGCGGCACGCTGGGCGGGCGGATGGCGCGCGCGTCGAAGCCCTCCTGCTGCAACGCCAGCGCGATCCGCACCGCGCGCTCGTTTTCGCCGAGCACCACCGGAATGATCTGCGAGATGCCTTCCGGCACGGGCACGCCGCTCTCCAGCAAGCGCTGGCGAAGGTACGCCGCGCGATCGAGAAGCTGGCGTCTGCGCCACGGCTCGGTTTCGATCAGGCTCAGGCTGGCTTCCAAAGCCGCCGCCACCGGAGGCGGAGGCGCGGTGGAGAAGACGAACGGCCGCGCGCGCTGGATCAGCGATTCGATGGCCCAGTCCGGTCCGCAAACGAATGCGCCGCACACCCCCAGCGCCTTTCCGGCCGTGTTGATCGAGAGCAGAGCGTGGGTCGCGGTGGCTTCCAGCAGGCCCGAACCCCGCGGCCCATAAATCCCCACCGCGTGCGCTTCGTCGACGATCAGCGCCGCCCCGTGCGCACGGCACAAGGCTGCGTATTCCGCCAGCGGTGCCATGTCGCCATCCATGCTGAACAACGATTCCGTCACCACAAACGCCTGCCCGCCGCCGGTTTCCTCGCGCAGCAGGCGGCTCAACGCGTACACATCGTTGTGCGGAAAGATCACCCGGCGGGCGCGCGACAGCCGCATGCCGTCGATCAGGCTGGCGTGATTGCGTTCATCGGAGAAGATCACATCCCCTTCTTCCGCAAAGGTCGAGAGGACGGCGAGGTTGGCCAGATAGCCGCTCGAAAAATAGAGCGAGCGTTCCGTGCGTTTGAACCTGGCAAAGCGCTGTTCGAGGCGGCGGAAACTGTCGCGTTCGCCGCGCAGCAGCCGCGAGCCCGTGCTGCCGCAGCCGTCCCGCTCGGCCGACTCGGCCATGGCCTCGCGCAGCAGCGGATGCGCCGCCAGCCCCAGGTAGTCGTTCGAAGAAAGATCGATGCCCGCTGGAGAACGCAGCGACCGCATCAGCCCCGCCGACTCCAGTTCCGCCAGACGGGCGCGCGACCGCCGCTCCAGAAGGCTAGTTGGTTTCATGCGCAACTCTTTCCGTCAACCGCAGCCCGAGCTTCTCCAGCAGCCGTGTGTCGGCGTCGCCGCCGGGGTTGGGCGCCGTCAGCAGCTTCTCGCCCAGAAAGATCGAGTTCGCGCCGGCCAGAAAACACAGCGCCTGCGCTTCTTCCGACAGCGAAACCCGCCCCGCGCTCAGCCGCACCATCGAGCGCGGCATCAGAATGCGCGCCGCGGCGATGGTGCGCACCAGCTCCAGCGGATCGAGCGGCGGCTGCCCGGCCAGCGGCGTGCCTTCCATCGGCATCAACAGGTTGATCGGCACGCTCTCGGGATGCGGATCGAGGCACGCCAGCTGCCGCAGCAGCTCCCAGCGCGCCGCGCGATCTTCCCCCATCCCGATGATTCCGCCGCAGCACACCGTGATGCCCGCGCGCCGCACGCGCGCCAGCGTGTCCAGCCGGTCCTGGTACGTGCGCGTGTGGATGATCTGGCCGTAAAACTCGGGAGACGTATCGAGGTTGTGATTGTAAGCGCTCAGCCCCGCCTCGGCGAGAGCCTCGGCCTGCTGCTCGGTGAGCATGCCGAGGGTGCAGCACGCCTCCAGCCCGAGCGCGCGCACCCCGCGAACCATCTCGAGCACGCGTTCGAACGCGGTTCCGCCCGGCACGTTTCGCCACGCCGCGCCCATGCAGAAGCGGGTCGCGCCGTTCGCGCGCGCGTGGCGCGCGGCTTCCAGGGTGTCTTCGACGCTCAGCAGTTCGCGCCGCGTCACCGCCGTGTCGTAGCGGGCCGATTGCGAGCAGTACGCGCAATCTTCCGGACAGCCGCCGGTCTTGATGCTGAGCAGCGTGCATCCCTGCACTTCGTTGGCGCGATGAAACTCCCGATGAATTCGCTGCGCGTCAAAGACCAGGTCGAGCAGAGGCGTCGTGTAGATACCCTGGATTTCCGGAACGCTCCAGTCGTGCCGCACCGGAGCGGCTGTGGTGGTCCCCATGACGGTGAAGCCTCATTATAGGTCCATTGCGGCGGCGTCAGGCGCCCGGACGCTGGGTCTTGCGCAGCTCGAGTTCCTCCAGGCTGCGCGGCCAATCCTCCCGCAGCAGGCGGGAGAGCCCGCGGTCCGCCAGCAGTTTGCCGCCCGTCTGGCAGCGCACGCAATAGTTCGTCTCGTTCGCCGCATAGCGGATGCGCTGGATCTTCGACCCGCAGCGCGGGCACGGCTGCCCGTATTTGCCGTGCACGGCCATTTCTTCTCGAAAGGCGGTGACCTTTTCGGGGAAGCCGCTTTTGGCTTGGGCGCGCAGCCGCTCGACCCACTCGAGCAGCGTCTCCCGCGTGGCCGCGTGCAGCCTCGCGATCTCCTCCGGCGTCAGCCGCGAGGTCATCGCCACCGGCGAGAGTTGCGCGCGATGCAGAATCTCGTCCGAATACGCGTTGCCGATCCCGCTGAACAGCCGCGGGTCGGTGAGAGAGCGCTTCAACGTGTGGTTTTCGGAGCGCAGGGCCGCTTCGAACGAAGCAAGGTCTGCTTCGAGCGGTTCGATTCCTCCTGCGTCCAGCGCGCGCAACCCGGCTTCGCCCGCGGCCATGTGCAGCGACGCGCGACGCTGCGAGCCCGCCTCGGTCAGATGCAGCACCCCGGAATCGAATTCAAACGTCGCAAGGACGTTGCGCGCGGTCGTTTTTGGAGCGCCTGGGCGCCAGTGCAGGCGTCCCGCGATCATCAGGTGGAACACCATCCAGAGATCGTCTTCGAAACCAATGGCGATTCGCTTGCCGGCGCGGCGTACCTGCCGCGCCTTCTTGCCGAAGACCGCTTCCAGAGGCGGGGTGGTGGAGCGCAAAAGAAAGGGCCCGCGAATCAGGGCGCGGCGGAGAGAGTGGCCGATCAGCCGCTCGCGCAGGGCCTCCACGTAAACCACAACGTCGGGAAGCTCCGGCATGGCGGCTCAGGACGGCTTTCTACAGAAACCCGATGGCGCGGCCTCCGAGCCCGACGCCGAACCACAAGGCCAGCGCCAGGATGGCGGTCACCTTGGCGAAGCCCGGCCGCTTGTCCACATCGATCGACGTGGTGGCCCGGTGATAGATCGTCACCTGAAACAGCAGCGCCAGAATCAGGCACGCCATCTTGAACCGGAACGACGGGCTGTCATAGCACTTCAACGCTTCCGAGGCGAACAGCAGGAAGCCGGTTACGAGCATGATCAAGATGCTCCACCAGGTGTACGGCCGCAGGTCCGTGGCCAGTTCCCGCGTCGATTCGTGCCGCAGAATGACGCCGAAGAGCCGCAGGCTGATGATTACCATCACCCCGAGCAGCACCGTCAGCCCGAGCAGATGAATCGCCTCGATGATCGGGAACAGGTATTTCGATCCCCGAATCACCTCGCCGACCCAGGTGCCGTCGGCCCATTTGAAGAACGGAAACAGGAGACTCACGCGAAACCTCGGTACGAACGCTAGAAATTATATGCCATGTTCCGGCCGGCCACGATGATGCCGATCCAGAGCACGATCGATGCCCAGCCGGCGAAGCGCGCGCGCAGCGGCGGCGGCGACGCCTTGTCCCACTCATCCATGCGGCGGTAGATGGTCAGGTGATAGGTGAGCGCATTCACGGCGGCCAGGAACAGCAGCGCGATTTTGATCTTAAAGAAGATGCTGTTGTACGCCTTCACCGCCTGGCACCAGAACAACAGAATGCCCGTGATCGTCATGATCGTGAACCCCACCAGGGTCCACGGCAGAACCGAGCTGGACACCTTCGACATCGGCTGGTTCTTCATGAATTTGCCCGTCAGCCGCAGGTCCATCCACAGCAGCGTGCCGACCGACAGCGAGAGCCCCAGCACGTGCGTGCTCTCGACAATCGGAAACATCCAGATGGATTCGCGCAGGCTGGTGCCAAATTGCGTGTTCTGCAGCCACGTGCAAATGTCTAAAAGGGACATCATTGCGAACCTTTCGATTCCTCACGTTCCGGACGGCCGTACCACGGACACGGCAATCGAAGGTGCTGGTCGACCTTGGACCGCTGAACCCGCCTGGACGAATACAAGACTATAATACCCGCTCGAAACACCGGTCAACCAGTTCCCGCGAGGGTGAAACGGAACCCGCGGTACTAGTGGCGGGGCAAACCGCCTTTCTTGGAAGGACCACAAAGCGGGCGTCGAGGTTACAGCCGCGTGTCGGCGGCCATCACGGAGGCCCGGGTGATCTGCGGGATCGACGGGGTCCCGCACTCCCGCATCGTGAGCTGCAATTCCGCGCGCAGAATGTCCAGCACGCGCTCGACGCCTTCCTGTCCGAAGGCGCTCAGCGCCCAAACGTACGGCCGCCCGATGCCCACCGCGCGCGCTCCCAAGGCCAGCGCTTTGTACACATCCGTACCCCGCCGAACCCCGCCGTCGATCAGCACCGGCATCTGGCTGCCCGCCGCATCCACCACTTCGCCGAGCGCCTCGATGGTGCTCCGGCCCGTCTCGGTGGCGCGGCCTCCGTGATTGGACACGATGATGCCGTCGACGCCGTGCTCGCGCGCCAGCCGCGCGTCTTCTTTGGTATCGAGCCCCTTGAGCATCAGCTTCATCTTGGTCAGCTTCCGCAGCCGGTCGACATGCTCCCAGGTGGCGAACGCGGGGTTCATGCCGCCGTCGATGCCCTGGAACATCGGCAGGTCGGCGACCGCGCGGCCGCCGCGCGCGGTCGCGTGGCACGAGACGCAGTCGCGCGTGTCCATGCGGCGGAACCGCTCCGCGGTCTCCAGGTTGCGCCCGCCGAGCAGATCGACCGTCCAGACCAGCACCGGACAGCCCGCCTCCTCCACCCGCCGCACCAGGTTCTCGGTGCCCTCCCATTTCACGGGCATGTAAAGCTGATACCAGAGCGGAGACCCCAGCGCCTTGGCGACCTCTTCGACTCCGATCGACGTGGCGCTCGAAAGAATCTGGGTCGTCTTCTTTGCCTTGGCCGCCCGCGCGACGGCCACTTCTCCATCCGGGTGGAACATCCGCTGCCCGCCCACGGGGCTGAGGAAAATCGGCGACTCCCAGACCGTTCCGAAGATCTCCGTCTGCAGATCGGTCTTGCTGACATCCACCAGCCGGCGCGGCCGCAGCTGGAATTTCCGGAATCCTTCGCGGTTGATCCGCACCGTCAGATCGTCGTCCACGCCGGACGCCATGTATCCCCAGTGCGCCGGCGGCAGCACTTTGTGCGCGGCCGGCTCGAAGTCCATCAGGCTCAGCCCGTCCTTGGCGCTCGAGATCACGACCTCGTTTTGCGCCCAGGCTCGCGCCAGCAGGGGACTCCCGGCGAGAAAGCGCAGAAACAGCCGGCGATTGGCCGCGGCGGACGTCGTCATAGCGGCCAATTGTATCACTCGCGGCGTTGGCAGCGTGGCGCTTGACACACTCCGCGCGCGTGACTAACTATAGTACGCATGAAAATTCGATTTGCGATTCCCATGGCATTCGCCGCGCTATTTACGGGCGCGCTGGCGTTCGCGCAGGACCCGGTCACCCCGGCTTCCAACGTGGACGCGCTGTTCCACGACAAGAACAAGAAGCTGGATCAGATGAAGCAGGTTGCCTATCACATCGAGAAAGAACTGCTGCAGTGCAATTACTGGGATCAGGCCGACAAATGGCTCACGCAGCGCTACATCCAGCACAACCCGAACGCCGGGAACGGATTGGCCGGAGTGGTGAAGTTCTTCAGCAGCCGGAAAAAGTCCGAGAGCTGCGATAAGCTCACGGCGCCCGTGGTCGCGGTGCTCGCCGATGGCGACCTGGTGACCGTGGTGACCGCGCGGAATATGAAGGATTCCAAGGGCAACCCCTACACCACCACCTGGTTCGACATGTGGCGCATCATGGACGGCAAGGCGGACGAGCACTGGGATCCGGCGACGAAGCAGTAGATTCCGCGCTCAGATCATCTCGTTCAGCAGTTCGGGGCGCGGGCTGGGGATCACCACCTTATTGACCAGCATCCCCTTGGCGCCCACTTTTTGCGCGCCCGCGTCCACCGCGCTTTGCACCGCGGCCACGCTGCCGGTCAGCGTCACGAACGCTTTCCCGCCTAACGCCATCGCCAGCCGGATCTCGATCAATTGAATCTTCGCGGCTTTGACCGCGGCATCCGCGCCTTCGATCAGCGACGCCACGGAGAACGATTCCACGATTCCCAGCGCTTCCAATACCTCGACCTTCGTCACCCCGCTCAATGCCGGAAACACCGATTCGTGCAGGTTGGGAATGACGAACGTGTCGATCACCGAGAAATGCCCCGCGCGAGAGCCGGAGGCCACCGCCGCTTCGACCGCCGCCACATCGCCCCGCACCATCACCATGTACTTTCCGGAGCAGATGGAACGCGAGAGCACCAGGCTCACGTCGGCCGCCTTGAGCATCGCGTCGGTTACCTGATAGCCGGCCGCGATGCTGGTGAGCTCAATCAGCCCGATCGAATTCTTCGCCATCGTTATGCCGCCACTTCCACGTACTCCGCGGTGACGCGGCGGACCGTGCCGTCGATGCTGGCGTGAACGTCCGCCCCGAGCTTCGCTTCGTCCACCCGGCCCACGGCATCGCCCTTCTTCACGCGCGCGCCTTCGGCCACGCACGGAACCGCGGGTTCGCCGGCGTGCTGCCGCATCCGGATGCGCACGCGCGCCGGCTTGAGGCGCGCTTCGGAAAACGGCGTGTCGCGCTCGTAATCCTGCACCTGCAGGCGCTTCCGTAACTGCGCCAGCGGCACCCGCCGGTACTCTTTCATCGGATGCACTTCCACCGGACGCTGCTGGACGAACTTCAATCCCGCCGCCCGCCGGTCGTGCTTTCCCTGGTCGCAGGCTTCTTTCGGATACAGATCTTCCGGGCAGGCGTAGAGCGTGCACAGCCCGCAGGCGCAGCACAGCTCCGCCCACTGGTTCCAGATCTCCGCGCCGGTCGCCGTGAACCCGAGGCTGCGCATCACCTTGTGCGGCACCACCTCGTACCCGAGCAGATAGCGCGGGCAGAATTCGGTGCAGTAGCTGCACTGGTCGCAGGCCGATTTACCGATGCGGTTCATCTCCTGCTGCGACCGCGTGCGGCGGCTCATCAGGTAATGGTCGCGCGGCAGCACGATCAACCCGCCGGTGGTTTTGGTGACGACTTCGTCGCGATCGAACGTCAGAGTGCCCATCATGATCCCGCTGACGAAGATGCCGTACTCGGAAACCGTGGCGCCGCCCGCCGCTTCAATCAGCTCGCCGAACGTCGCCCCCACCGGAGCCCAGAAGCTCTTCGGCTGCCGCACCGCGCCGCACACGGACAGAAACTTCGCGGTCACGGGCGTGCCTTGCTCGGCCTGGGAAACGTTGTACAGCGTCTCCACGTTGTTCACCACGCACCCGACCTGCAGGGGAATGCCGGCTGGAGGAATCAGGCGGCCGGTGGCGGAGTAGACGAGTTCGTACTCGTCGCCGGAAGGGTAGAAATCGCCGAGCGTCACCAGGTCCACCCGGCGGGGATCGAGATGCGGTTTGACCGCCTCGATCGATTCGGCGTTCTTGCTCTTGACGCCGAACTTGCCCGAACGGGCGCCGGTGGCTTCCATCATCAACCGCATGCCTTCCACGATTCCCGGAGCGAAATGCTTCATCAGCTCCGCGTCTTTATGGATCAGCGGCTCGCACTCGGCGCCGTTCGCAATCACAAACTCAACCTGCGACTGCGCTTTCACGTAGGTGGGAAAGCCGGCGCCTCCGGCCCCCACCACTCCGCATTCGCGCAGCTTCCGGCTGAGCATTCCTGCTTTAGAACAAGGCGGTCGGCCGCCGCGTCCAGGCCTTTCCTTTTTCCTTCGAGATGGCTTCCATGTCCTTCACGTAGGCGCCGGCCTGCGTCAGGATGTGGTGCAGGTCGTTGCCGATGCTGATGAACGGAAATCCTTTGTCAAGGAACTCGCCCACCCGCGCTGTCCCGAACAGGAACAGCCCGAGGATCACGTTGTTCTTCCGGGCGGCCGCCTTGAGCTTTTCGGTGGCCTCGTTCAACTCCGGTGACGTGTACATATCGGGGAACTTGTACTTCTCGTACAGCCCCATCGACATGCACAGGTCGTTCTGGCCGAGGAAGAGGATGTCCACGCCCGGAACCGCGGCAATCTCGTCGATGTTCTTGATGCAGTCCGCGGTTTCGACCTGCAGCGCCACGATGCCGTTCTCGTTGGCCGCGCCGGCGTAGCCGAGCAGCCCCGCGCGGTTCATGCTGCGCTGCGGAAAATAGACCGAGCGCGTTCCCGCCGTCGGATATTTGGTGCAGCTGACCGCCTGCCGCGCTTCGTCGGCGTTGTTGATATAGGGAACCAGCACGCCATCGGCGCCCATGTCCAGCGCCTGCTGAATGCCGGCGCGGTCGTGATACCCAGCCACCCGGACCATCGACTTGGCGCCGCCGTTGGCGATTGCCGCCAGCATCGCCGAAAGATCCAGATACCCCATCGGCCCGTGCTGCGTGTCCACCAGCAGCCAGTCGTAGCCGCTATGCGCCAGCTGTTCCGCCACCGTGGGGCTATGCGAGTTCAGGAACAGGCCGAACTTCGGCTTGCCGGCCCGCAACTGCTTCTTAAACTCCGCTCCTGTGAGCACTTCCGTGCTTGAATCGATGCCAACGCTCATCGTGTTTCTCCTCGCCCCGCGCAGGCTCCTGAACGGGGATTTGATTGTATTGTCGATTACGAACGAAACATACACTGTACCACTAGCAATCTCGGGCGCGGGAGCGCGGTTTGTGCGCGGCCTTACGGTAGATTGCGGGCAGCCCAGGCGAGCATTTCGCGCTGCCGGTCCGCGTCTCCAAGCCGCACCTCGAGGTTCAGATAACGGACTCCGCGCCGCGCCGCGAGGCGCGACAGCGAGCCGTCATCGGCGCTGGGCTTATCGTGCTGCAGGACGACGTTGTAGGGCGATCGCGACAGGACGGCAAAGTCCGCCGGCTGGGTGCAGAGGAAAAACGCGTGCGGGTTCCCGCTTTCTTTCAGAGAGACCGAGTCGCTGAGCGCCACTTCATCCTGGACCGAGTAATCCGGGGAATTGTTGTGCAGCGCGCACAGCAGGCCGCCATCGGGCGGGAAGAGCGCGCGAACCAGGTGCTCGCGGCCGCGGTCGAGCACCGCCAAGGCGTGCTCCAGTTGTTGCGGGGTCCAGCCGGGGTTCAGCATCTTAAGGTTGGCCGCGGCGCCGGCCCGTGAGAACATCCGGTTCGGGTCCAACTCGCCGGAGTCGATCGGCACGTTTCGCGTGTGCGTTTCAATCAGGTAGGCGACTCCGGGCCCGGTCCGCATGAATTCCGTGAGCACGGTCCGGGCCGTCTCTTCGTTGCCGTGAATCAGCAGAAAGCGGCGCTGCGAGCGGCCTTTGCGAATGATCCGGAAGCGCGCGCCGGCGAGTTGGATGTGCCGCGGCCGGAGGAACGGCAGCCACCCGAACGCCAGAAATTCCCGCCGCGACCAGCCGGCCCGGCCCGTGCGCGCCGGGCGCGCGGGGCTCACGAAAGCTCCTCCTCGATTGGCTTGCGGTGCTTCGGCTTCTTGCGCGAGGATTTCGGCTCGATCGCTTTTGCCGCCGGAACCGGTCCGACGCGTTCCCGCGCGATGGCCCTGACTTCCTGACTTAGCGAGAACTTACGTTTCTTCTTCCGAGGCAAGCATCCTCCGGACCGATTCCGCCAGCATTTCCGGCGTAAATGGTTTCAGCAGGAAAGCGACCCGCCCCGGGGCGGCCCTTTCCAGCCGGCTCATGTCCACAGGATACCCGCTGGCCGCGATCACCCGCAGGGAAGGATTGACGCCGAGCAGCTTCAACGCCAGGTCCTCCATGCTCAGCCCCGGCATGGTCGCGTCCAGCACCGCCACCGTGTAAGACGAGGGATCGGCCTCTACCATCCCCGAGGCTTCGTCGGTGCTGGGGCACGTGTGCACCGCGAAACCGCGCCGCTGCAGGTAAAGGCTCATCATTTTGAGCAGGGCGGGTTCGTCGTCCACCAGCAGGATGCGTCCGTTCTCCATGACCGTTCGGATGTAAGATCGCGCTATGCGATTCTATACTGAATATCTAACTTTCCACACCAAGAAGCACCGCGAATATCTTAATATTACGCCGCAGGTGGAGACGGCGTTGAAGAAGAGTGGTATTCAGGAAGGAATGATCCTGGTCTCGGCGATGCACATCACGGCCGGGGTCTGGGTGAACGATGCCGAAGACGGGCTGATCGCCGATATCGACGAGTGGCTGGAAAAACTCGCGCCGTTTCGCCAGGACTACCGCCATCACCGCACCGGAGAAACCAACGGCGATTCACACTTGAAAAGCCTGCTGGTCCATCACGAGGTGATTGTGCCGGTGACGAAGGGTAAGCTCGATTTCGGCCCGTGGCAGCAGATCTACTACGCTGAGTTCGACGGCCAGCGCTCCAAGCGGGTCATCATTAAAGCCATGGGCGAATAGCGGCGGCGCGGCCGGGTCAGCTGTCGCGGTGTGTTACCGTGGGATTTCCGAGTTATGGATGCTTTTACCGTCCACCGGTTTCACTTCGCGTTTACGGTAGCGTTCCACTACCTGTTTCCGCAATTGACCATGGGGCTGGCGCTGCTGATCGTGATTCTGAAGACGATCGCGCTGCGCACCGGCAGCGAGCGCTACAACCAGGCCGCGCGCTTCTGGGGTAAGGTGCTGGCCATTAATTTCGCGATGGGGGTGGTCACCGGAATTCCCATGGAATTCCAGTTCGGCACCAACTGGGCGCGGTTCTCCCGGGCCGCCGGCGGTGTCATCGGCCAGACGCTGGCCATGGAAGGGATCTTCTCGTTCTTCCTCGAGTCCAGTTTTCTCGGCGCGTTTCTGTTCGGAGAAAAACGCCTCGGCCCGAAGGCCCACTGGCTCTCCGCGGTTCTGGTTTGCGCCGGCGCCTGGCTCTCCGGTTTCTTCATCATCGCCACCAACGCCTGGATGCAGTATCCCTCCGGATACCGGATCGCTCCGAACGGAGAAATTCTGCTGGCGAATCTTTGGCAGATATTGCTGAACCGGTGGCTGTTCTGGCAGTATCTGCACAACATGATCGGCTCGGTGGTCACAGCCAGCTTTGTGATGGCGGCGATCGGCGCATATTATCTGCTCGCGCGCCAGCATGAAGAGCACGCCCGCACGTTCGTGCGCACGGGCGTGATCGCGGGCGTCATCGCGTGCTGCCTGATGCTGTTCCCCACCGGTGACCAACAGGGAAAGAACATCGCCTATTACCAGCCGGCCACGCTGGCCGGCATGGAAGGGCTGTTTCATACGCAGGCGGGAGCGCCGCTCGCCATCGTCGGCCAGCCCGACGTCGACCGCCAGCATCTCGACAATGCGCTGGTCATCCCCAACGCACTCAGTTTCCTCACCTACCGCCGCTGGAAGGCGGAGGTCAGAGGCCTGAACGATTTTCCGCGCGAGTGGTGGCCCGATAACATTCCGCTGCTGTACTACAGCTACCACATCATGGTCGGACTGGGCACCATATTCATTACCGTCATGGTCGTGGCGGCGCTGCTGCTGTGGCGCGGCGCGCTCTACCGGTCCAAAGCCATGTTGTGGATTCTGATGCTGGCGATGCCGTTTCCCTACATCGCGACCACCGCCGGTTGGATGACCGCCGAACTCGGACGCCAGCCCTGGCTGATTTACGGCGTCCTGCGGACGGCGGAAGGCACTTCGGCGCACATCTCGCCCGGCAACGGCCTCTTCACGTTGATCGGCTTCATGGGCATCTACGGACTGCTGGCGGTCCTGTTCCTGTTCCTGGTGCGCCGCGAGATCGAACACGGGCCCGAGGCCGTCAAGGAGGCGTGAGGAGAAATGCTGCCCACGTTCTGGTTCTGCGCGGTGGCGGTGATGATCGCGATGTATGTCGTGCTCGACGGCTTCGACCTCGGCGCGGGAATTCTGCATCTTGCTCTGGCCCGCAGCGACGCCGAGCGCCGCGCCGTGCTGGCCTCCATCGGCCCGGTCTGGGACGGCAACGAGGTGTGGCTGCTGGCCGGCGGCGGCACTCTTTACTTCGCGTTCCCCGCGCTCTACGCCGCCGGATTCAGCGGTTTCTATCTCCCGCTGATGATGGTGCTGTGGCTGTTCATCCTCCGCGGCATCGCGATCGAGTTCCGCAGCCATATCGACAATTTCGTGTGGGGACCGTTTTGGGACGCCGTGTTTTGCGGAGCGAGCGCGCTGCTGGCGATCTTCTTCGGCGCCGCCCTCGGCAATGTGGTGCGCGGCGTGCCGCTCGACGCTTCCGGGTATTTCTTCCTCCCGCTCTGGACCGATTTCTCGATCGGAAGCCAGGCGGGCGTCCTCGACTGGTACACGATTCTGATCGGCCTCGCGGCGTTTTTCACGCTCGCCCAACATGGCGCGCTGTGGATCGCGCTCAAGACCGAAGGCGCCATCGAGACCCGGGCGCGCCGGCTCGCGGCGCGGCTCTGGTGGGCGGTTCTGGCCGCCGTGATCCTGATCACGCTGGTGAGTTTCCGGATCCAACCGCACCTTGGCGAAAGCTTCCGCGCGCGTCCGTGGGGATACGTGTTTCCGCTGCTGGCGACCACCGGCCTCGCGCTGGCGAAACTGGGGGGAGAGTTCCGCGCGTTCTTCGGCTCCTGCCTGTTGATCGTGGGAATGCTGACCAGCGTTGTGTTCGGCGTGTACCCGCTGGTGCTTCCGGCCAGCTCCGATCCGGCGCTCTCGCTGACGGTTCACAATGCCGCCGCTCCGCCGTACGGGCTGGAAGTCGGGCTGATCTGGTTCATCCCCGGCATTGTTCTCGCGGTCGGTTATTTCGTGTACACCTACCGAAGCTTCGCGGGGAAAGTGCGCGTCTGACGGCCGCGTTTTCTGCTGCTGAAATTCGGTTAAACATTTCCTCCCGATAACGTTTGTTATCACGCGCCGCGCGTTACGATAAATGTTATGGAGACGGCTTCCGCTCCGGATCCGCAATGGCAGTCCCTGAAAGATGAAGAGCTGCTGAAGCTGCGCATCTGCGATCTGGGCGTGAAAATCGAAGGCAGCGAGCTCGAGCCTCGTCTCGGCCAGTTTTACAGCGAACTGGCGACGCGCGGCGTGAGCCTGCGGCCCGATTGCTATCTGGGCGATGAATGGTTTTCGCCCGAAGGCGTGCCGGCCATCGCCATCCCGTTCTTTCTCGCGCACCCGCGCCTCAAGCTGCTTGAGCTCCATCAGATGATGGAAGTGGAAGGCGGAACGCCCGAGTGGTGCCTGATGCTGCTGCGGCACGAGTGCGGCCATGCCCTCGATCACGCCTACCGCTTCTCCGCGCAGAAGGAGTGGCAGGAGATTTTCGGAAGCCCCGACACCGAATACACTCCCGAAACCTACCGCCCGCGGCCTTACAGCCGGAGCTTCGTGCAGCACCTGCCGAACTGGTACGCGCAGGCGCATCCCGACGAGGATTTCGCCGAAACGGTCGCGGTGTGGCTGACCATGGAACCCGACGCGTGGCGCGAGCATTATCGCGGCTGGAAGGCGCTCGAAAAGCTGGAATTCGTTCACAAGCTGATGCAGGACGTGGCGAACCGCCCGCCCGCGGTGAAACGCGGCCGGCGCATTTCCGAGGCCGCCAAGCTGCGCAAGACGCTGGACCGCTACTATGCCACGCGGCGCAAGCTGTACGCCGAAGATTTTCCCGATTTCTACGACGCCGATCTGCGCGCCATCTTCAGCAACGGCGATCCGGGCGGGGAATCCGCCGCCAAAGTGATGCGGCGGCACCGCGCGGCGTTAGTGGAATCCATCGTGCAATGGACGGGACAGCGGAAATATACGGTCAGTATGCTGGTTCGCAGATTGATCCTTCGCTGCCAGGAACTGAAGCTGTCCGCGCCGAAAGACCAGGCGCGGCTGTACTTCGAGCTGGCGGCGTATCTGTCGGCGTTGGTTACCAATCACATGTACACCGGCAGATTCAAGAGGTCCGTGTAAGCATGAAAGTCCTGGTGCTGTTCGATCTCGCACGGCCGGCGGAACCGAACGAGGTATTTTCCCCGGAGTCGCTGAAACAGGTCGAGGACAAGCCGACCGAAGCGGACGTGCTCGCCGCGTTGCAGCGCCTCGGCCACGAAGCCGATACTCTGGCGGTCTACGACAACGTCAACGCGATCATCGACAAACTGAAGACGTTCGCGCCGGACGTGGTGTTCAATCTCTCCGAATCGTTCTACCACGACCGCGCGCACGAGCCGAACATCACGGCGCTGCTCGACCTGATGCGAGTGCGGTACACCGGGTCGGGTCCGGACGCGCTGCTCCTCTGCAAGGACAAGGCGCTGGCGAAGAAGGTGCTGGCGTTCCACCGGGTGCGGCTGCCGCACTTCGTGGTGTCGCACCGCGCGCATCCGCTGCGGCGGCTGCGCCGCTTCACGTATCCGGCCTTCGTCAAACCGGTCTGCGAGGATGCCTCCGATGGCATCTGCCGCGCGTCCTTCGCCAAGGACGAAAAAGAGGCGATCGAGCGCGCCCGCTTCATCCATCAGAAGTTCAATTGCGACGCGCTGATCGAGGAGTACATCGACGGCCGCGAGCTGTACCTGAGCGTGCTGGGCAATCACCGGCTGACGGTGTTTCCTCCGCGCGAGATCTTCTTCAGCCAGGTGCCCGAGGACGTTCCCAAGTTCGCCACCTTCCACGCCAAGTGGAACGATTCGTACCGCGAGAAGTGGGGCATTCGCAACGGTCCCGCCGGTCCGCTGCCGGAGGATCTCACCGGGCATTTAACCGACCTGGCGCGCAAGGTGTACCGCCTGCTGAAGATCCGCGGTTTCGGACGCATCGACGTGCGGCTCACGCCGAAGGGCGAAGTGTACGTCATCGAGGCGAATCCCAATCCTTGCCTGGCGCAGGACGAAGACTTCGCGCAATCGGCCTGTTTGGCCGGTGTGTCCTACGATAAACTGATTCAAGAAATTCTCGATACCGTCGTCGTGGCATAGTGCCGCCTCGCAGCTCACAAACGGCCCGGCGCTGGCGGATCCGCGGCCGCGTCCAGGGAGTCGGCTTCCGGTATTTCGCGCAGCGCGCCGCCGAATCGCTGGGACTCCGGGGATACGCGCGCAACCTCGATGACGGCAGCGTGGAAGTCTACGCGGTCGGGCCGGAGCCGAAGCTGGCCGAACTGGCCGGCCACCTGCGCCGCGGCCCGCGCTGGGCGGAGGTGCACGCGGTGGAGGAGCAGGAGGCGGAGCCGCGGGCCTGTTCTTCCTTCGAGATCGAGCCGTAATTGCGAACGCCCGCTTCCGAATGTATCATCGATACTGCGGTGCAAGCCGCATCCGGGCCCGCGGGAAGGGTGGAACCCACTTGCTCCTGACACGGCATTTCCGTTTCAGAACCTTTATGCAGCCGGAGTTGCGGGCCCTCGGCAAAAACGCATGGAGGTTTCAGTGCCGCGCTTACCCGAATACCCCAACCTCGATCATTTGAGAGAGCAGGCGAAGGATCTGCTGCGCGATTACCGCAATCACGATCGCGCCGCCATCGCCCGATTCCGCAACTCGCTTCCCGCCGCGGAAGGCAAGGACGATGCCGCGATCGCGGCCATGCAGCTCAAACTGCACGACGCGCAGACCGTGATCGCGCGCGAGTATGGCCTGCCGTCGTGGAAGAACCTGAAGAACAACGTCGACTGGCGGAACAGCCGGCGTTCGCAGGCCCGCGAAGACGCGGTGCCGCTGTGGCTGCACCTGGTCTATGGCCACGAATACGACCGGCCGCAACCGGCGCTCGCCGCCGAGCGGCTGGCCGAGCGTCCCGACCTGGCGCAAGGCGACCTGTTCCTGGCCTGCGCGGCCGGGGACGAAGCGGCGGTGCGGCAGGCGATCGCCGCCGACCCGTCGTGCGTGCACCGCATCGGCAATCCGTGGCGTTGTCCCGGCTGCAAACAGCCGCTCGGCATGCCGCCGCTGGCGGCGGTGACGCATTCCAGCTTTCTCCAGCTTCCGGAATTCCGGCCGCGCCTGCACCGCTGCGCGCGCCTGCTGCTCGACGCCGGCGCCGATCCGAACCAATCCTGCCAGACCGGCGAACACTCGCTGAGCGCGCTGTACGGCGCGGCGGGCAAGAACCACGATCCCGAACTCACCCGCATGCTGCTGGAGGCGGGAGCGAATCCGAACGATGGCGAATCGCTCTATCACTCGACGGAAACGCGCGACCTCTCGTGCACGAGGCTCCTGCTCGAAGCCGGGGCCCGCGTCGAAGGCAGCAACGCGCTGCACCACAAGCTCGACGGCGATGACCTCGAGGGCTTCCGCCTCCTGCTCGCCTATACCAAAGACCCGGATGATTCCACCAGCCGCATCGGCCGCCCGCTGATCTGGGCCATCCGGCGGCGGCGTTCGCGGGCTCACTTGGAAGCGCTGCTCGCCGCGGGCGCGAATCCGCATGTCCGCACCGAGGACGGGGTGAGCGCGTACCGGTTCGCGCTGCAGCAGGGGCTTGCGGACGCAGCCGAATTGCTGGAACAGGCCGGCGCCGGCGAGCCGCTGCCGCTCGAAGACCAGTTTGTGGCCGCGTGCGCGCGGGCCGATGAGGCGGAGGCGCGGCGGATTCTGGGGCTGCGGCCGGACATCATTCGGACGCTTTCGGAAACGCAGCTCCGGCAACTGCCAAACCTGGTGGAAGCCGGCAATCACGAGGCGGCCCGGCTGATGGTGCGGCTCGGATGGCCGATCGCCACGCGGGGCGGCGATTGGAACGCCTCGGCGCTCAACCTTGCCGTCTACCAGGGCAATGCCGCGCTGACGCGCTTTCTGCTCGAACACGGCGCGAGCTGGACCGAACGCCATGGCCATGACGGTGACGTGAACGGCACGCTTTCCTGGGCGTCGCGCAATCGCGATCCGGAGATCGGAGATTGGGTCGGCTGCGCGCAAGCGCTGGTGGCACACGGCATGCCGGTGCTGGAAATCGACGGAGAATACTCGAAGCCCGTGGCCGAGTTTCTGGAAGCCGAGCGGGAACGGCGCCGCAACCAGGCATTATCCGAAAGATAAAATCCGTTTCTCCAGGAGCATTCGAGCCGCGGGCGTTGACACCGGCGCGGCGGCTGCATATACTCCGCCCCAGTATTCGCTGCTGGAAGTCCGGCCATACCGCGCCGGCCGAGGGGGCTATATGCGCCGATTCCAGATATCTGTCTGCTTGCTGTTTGCGCTGCGGGTGGCGTTCGCCCAGGGAGACCGCGGCACGATCACCGGCACGGTGAGCGATCCGGCGGGAGCGGTGGTGGCGGGAGCCGCCATCGAAGCCCGCGAGGTGGAGACCGGTGTGGTGTCGCAGGCGGTCAGCACCAGCACCGGAAATTACACGGTGAGCCAGCTGCCGGCCGGGTCGTATGAGCTGACCGTGGCGGTTCCGGGCTTTAAGAAATATGTGCGGCAGAACTTGCTGCTGCAGGTGGCGCAGGTGCTGCGGATCGACGTGAGCCTGGAAGTCGGCGCGGCCACCGAATCGGTCACGGTTTCCGAGGCCGCGCCGCTGCTCAAGACCGAGAGCGGCGAGCTCAGCCACAACGTCAGCACCGATACGGTAGACAACCTGCCGATCCTGGGCATCGGCTCTTCGATGGCGGGCAGTTCGGCGATCCGCAATCCGCAGGCGGTGGCCTATCTGCTGCCGGGCGCGTACGTGGCGCCGAACTCGCAGATGCGCGTGAATGGAGCGCCGGGCAACACGGCCTCGTACCGTCTGGAAGGGCAGGACGCGAGCAACGGCCAGGTGCCGGCCACGCAGGCGCAGGTGCAGCCGAGCGTGGACGCGATCCAGGAGGTCACCGTGCAGACCAGCAACTTTTCGGCGGAATACGGGCAGGTGGGCGGCGGGTTTTTTAACTACACGATGAAGTCGGGGACCAACCAGCTGCACGGGAGCGTCTACGATTACTTCGTCAACGAAGCGTTCAATGCCAACACGCCGTGGGTCAATGCCAAGCCGGTGTCGCGGCGGCACGATTACGGGGCCACCGTCGGCGGGCCGGTGGTTCTGCCCAAAATCTATAACGGGCACGACAAGACGTTCTTCTTCTTCAATTGGGAGCAGTATCGGGAGACCCAGCGCATCAACAACCTGTTCATCACGGTGCCGACGGCGGGGTACCGCGCCGGCGATTTTACGGGCGCGCTGACGGGGCGCACGCTGGGCAGCGATCCGCTGGGCCGGGTGATTCCGGAAGGCGCGGTGTACGATCCCAACAGCAACCGGCCGGCGCCCGACGGGCGCATCGTGCGCGACCAGTTTCCGAACAACCAGGTCCCGGCGGCGCGGATGGACCCGGTGGCCTTGAAAATCCAGTCGATGATTCCGCAGCCGAATATTGCCGGAGCGGGGCTGCTGAACAACGCTGTGTTTCCGTTTCCCAGCCAGCGCGTGACGGACATTCCGGCGGTCAAGATCGATCATTCGGTCGGGCCGCGCATGAAGTTCTCGTATTACTGGTCGCAGACCCGGACCGCCAGCCAATACTCGCCAACGCTGGGCGGCGCCGACGGACTGCCCGATCCGCTGTCGGCCGAGATCGGCACCTTCATCACCGGGCGCGTGCAGCGGGCCAACTTCGATTACACCATCACGCCCACGCTGCTGTTCCATTTCGGCGTGGGCTATCAGACGGACTATTTCACCGACGATCCGGTGGTAACGAATTTCAAGCCGGTGGAGCAGCTCGGGCTGAAAGGCGTTCCGGTGGACCGGCTGTTTCCATATATGACCGGCCTGTGCCCGGCGGGGACCAACAACGGGACGGTGGTCTCGACCTGCGGCGGGCAGGGCGGAATGAAGACCATGGGGCCGACCACGAACCGGCACCCGCTGCTCTACGAAAAGCCCACGTCGAACATCAGCATGACGTGGGTGCACGGCAACCACACCTATAAGACCGGGGGAGAACTGCGGATCGACAGCAATCAATCGACGCTCTACCGCTACACCGGCGGGCGCTTCGATTTCAGCACCAACGAAACGGCTCTGCCGTATAACCAGTCCTCGACCATCAACGGCGGAACGGTGGGGTTCGCGTACGCCAGCTTCCTGCTGGGGCTGGTGGACGCGGTGACGATCGCGCCCGTCAACAACATGAAGATGGGCAAGCACGGGGTGGGGATCTTCGTGCAAGACACCTGGAAGGTGACGCGCCAGCTGACGCTGGATTACGGGATCCGCTACGACTATCAGACCTACCTGAAGGAGCAGTACGGGCGCTTCGCGCAGTTCGCGCCCAACGTGCCGAACCCGTCGGCCGGTGGGATTCCGGGCGCGGTGCAGTTCGAAGGCTACGGGCCGGGCCGGTGCAACTGCAATTTCGCGAACAACTATCCGTATGCGATCGGGCCGCGGCTGGGCGCGGCGTACCAGATGACGCCGAAGACCGTGCTGCGGGCGGGATGGGGCATCGTCTATTCGGGCACGGGGGATTCCAACGGATCGACGGCGGGAGGCCTCTCGATTCCGGCGGCGGTGAATTCGCCCGCCTTCGGACAGCCCGTGATGCGGCTGCAGGACGGAGTGCCGTTCGCGCCGCTGCCGTTCCCGAACTACGACGTCGGCCAGTTTCCGCAGGCCGGCTACGCCACCACGCAGGCGCCGACCACGTGGTACGACCAGAACGCCGGAAGGCCGGCGCGGCAGATGCAGTGGAGCATCGGGCTGCAGCGCGAGATCACGCCGAACCTGGTGGCGGAAGCCTCCTACGTGGGCAACCGCGGAGTTTGGTGGAACGCACCGGGACTGGTGGATGTGAACGCGCTTTCGCCGCAGCGCATCGCCGCGGCGGGCCTGAACCTGAACAACCCGGACGACGTGGCGCTGCTGAGCTCGCGGTTGAATTCGGCGACAGCCGCGGCGCGGGGATTCAACAAGCCGCCGTTCGCGGGCTTTCCGCTGACCGCGACGGTGGCGCAATCGCTGCGGCCGTTCCCGCAATTCAGCAGCATCACGGCGTTGTGGGCGCCGGACGGCAACACCTGGTACGATTCGCTGCAGGCCAAGGTGACGCAGCGGTTTTCGCACGGGCTGCAGTTCACGGCCCTGTTCACCTGGGCCAAACAGCTGTCGACGGCGGCGCCGAGCAACGTGACGATCCCGGGGACGGGCAACCAGGCGGTGACCGATGTCTTCAACCGCTCGCTGAACAAGTACCTTTCGCCGTACGACCAGCCGTTCCTGTTCACGCTCGCGGCCAGCTACACGACGCCGGCGCCGCGCACGAACAAGTGGCTGTCGTGGGCGGCGCGCGACTGGCAGGTCAATACGCTGCTGGCGTACGCGAGCGGGCTGCCGATTCTGGCGCCGGTGGCGCAGAATAACCTCAACAGCGTTCTGCTCCGCAACACGCAGCCGGCTTCGTCGCAGGTGGGCTATGCCAACCGGGTGCCGGGGCAGCCGCTGTTCCTGCACGATCTGAACTGCCACTGCTTCGATCCGAACAAGGAGTTCGCGCTGAATCCGGCGGCGTGGGCGCAGCCGGGGCCGGGGCAGTGGGGCACGTCGGCGGCGTATTACAGCGATTACCGGCAGCAGCGGCGGCCGAACGAGGACGTCGCCATCGGGCGGGCCTTCCGGTTTCGGGAGCGGATGGAGCTGAACCTGCGGATCGAGTTCAACAACATTTTCAACCGCGCGCAGATGCCGGTTCCGGTGAGCACGAACGCGGCGGCCGGGCAGATCTTCCGGAACAACGTGCCGGCCTCGGGCTTCGGGTTCATCCAGACGGCGGGGACCGGAGCGGTGACGAACCAGCAGACGGCGACTTCGCGGCAAGGCACGGTGGTGGCGCGGTTCCGATTCTGAGGGCGCGCGGCGAATCGGCGCAGACCGGATTCTGATACGATTTCGTAAATGAAAACCGTGGCTCGGCGCGCGGCGGCCGCCTGGATGCTGATCGCCGCCGCGGGCGTCTTGCCGGCGCAGTGGCCCGAGTATCCATCGCGGAAGACGCCGCGCGGCCGGGACGGCAAGCCGAAACTGGACGCGCCCACGCCGCGCACGCCGGACGGCAAGCCCGATCTTTCGGGAGTCTGGGACTACGCGGGCCGCATCGGTTTGCCGCCGAATTCGATCCCCGGGGTGCCGGCGGAGCCGCCGCCCGCGGTCTCGAAGGACGGGATTCCCGAGGCGACCTTTTTCGACGCCGGCGCGGGCTTCAAAGGCGGCCTGCCGCTGACCCCCTGGGCGGCGCAGGTCCTGAACTCGCGCAAGAACGAGAACAGCAAAGACAACCCCGATGCGCACTGCCTGCCGCTCGGGCTGATGCAACTGCACACGCACCCGCAGCCGCGGAAGATCATCCAATCGCCGGCGGTGACGGTGATTCTGTATGAAGCGCAGGCCGGGCTGCGGCAGATCTTCACCGACGGCCGCCGGCTTCCGCCGAACGATGCGCAGCCCTGGTGGTACGGCTATTCGGTGGGGCATTGGGAAGGCGACACCCTGGTCGTGGAAACCACCGGCTTCCGCGACGACGCCTGGCTGGACGTGTTCGGCAGCCCGCTCACCAATACGGGCAAGATGACGGAGCGGTTCCGGCGGCCGAACTACGGGACGCTGCAGATCGACGTCACGATCGAAGATCCGAAGGCGTATACCAAGCCGTTCACCGTGCGGGTCAACCAGAAGATCGCGCCCGACACAGAGCTGATCGAGTTCATCTGCCAGGAGAACGACCGCAGCGGGCCGCACCTGGTGGGCAAATAACATGAAGATTTCTCCCGTTGTTACCGCATGTCTGGCCCTCGCGCTGCCGGTGGCATCGTGGGCGCAGTGGCCGGATTATCCTTCGCCGAAAACGCCGCGAGGTCCGGACGGCAAGCCGAAGCTCGATGCACCGGCGCCGCGCACGGCGGATGGGAAGCCGGATCTTTCGGGCGTGTGGGAATTCCGCGGGCCGACGATCCCGGGAGCCGGGCAACGCGCCGGCCGCGGCCCGGGTGGGCCGCCGCCTCCTCCGCCGATCGCGCCCGACGGCGTTCCGCTGGTCACGTTCCGCAACATCGGCGCCGGATTCAAAAACGGCCTGCCGCTACGCCCTGCCTACGCGGAGCTGCTGAAGCAGCGCAAGGCCGAAAACAGCAAAGACAATCCCGACGCGCACTGCCTGCCGCTCGGCCTGATGCAGTTGCACGCGCACCCGCAGCCGCGCAAGATCATCCAGACGCCCGCCGAGACCCTCATCTTGTATGAGGCGCAGGGCGGCATCCGGCAGATCTTCACGGACGGGCGCACGCTTCCTCCCGACGACGCGCAGCCGTGGTGGTACGGCTATTCGATCGGCCATTGGGAAGGCGACACGCTGGTGGTGGAGACCACGGGTTTCCGCGACGACGTGTGGCTGGATATCGACGGCAGCCCGCTCACGAATAGCGGCAAAATGACCGAACGGTTCCGGCGGCCGAATTACGGGACCCTGCAGATCGATATCACGGTCGAAGATCCGAAGGTGTACACGGCGCCGTTCACGGTGCGGGTGATGCAGCGCATCATGCCGGACACGGAGCTGATCGAGTTCATCTGCCAGGAAAACGACCGGAGCGGGCCGCACCTGGTGGGGAAGTAGCGGCTGCCGCGAGCGCCGCTGCGCCCTCGATGCGCGGCGCGTGAAAAAACGAAGCCAATTCCGGGGCGGCCGGCTCCCGCGGCGCGACGGATTCCTCAACGGGCGGGGATTCCAGCGGCTCCGGGAGCGACTCCGGCTCGGGCTCATCGGCGCCGTCGCGGCGCAGCCGCTGCAACTGCGTGAGCGCGCGATAGTACGAGCGCTCCGTGGAATCGATGCGGCGCTGCAGGCGGGCGAAGCGGTCGTAGGTGCGGGTGTAGATGTGGCCCATGGGGGCCTGTTCATCCAGCGGATTGAACGTGGATTTGCGGGCCTCTTCGATTTCGTGCGCCCAGAGTTCGGCTTCGAGCCGCGAGAGCCGCTGCAGCAGCCAATCGGCGCGGATGAGGGAATCGACGAGGAACCGTTCCAGGTAGGTGGCGGGCGCCCAATCGCGATGGTAGCCGGCGGCCATGGCTTCGAGCTCGGCGGGATCTTCGCCGGGAATGACCTGGGCTCGCGCGTTGATGCCGGTTTTGAGCGCGTTGAAGCGCGAGACGGCCTTCCCTTCGGGAGAGCGGGGTCCGGTCGAGAGCTGCGCATTCCGTCGATTCGCCTCGATTTGACGGGTGGTGGACATAGAGAACCTCCGCCTATACGGTAAGCGTGGGGTGGCGCGCCTCCAGCGGCGGGAGAGAGTAAGTGCGTGCAGGGATGGGAGATCGGGGTGCGAAATGCCGGTGACCGGCGGCCGCGGTGGTGCCCGGGGCGGGACTTGAACCCGCACTCACGTTGCCGTGAAAAGGATTTTAAGTCCTTTGCGTCTGCCGATTTCGCCACCCGGGCGCGGGGTGCCTCTTAGCTTAACAGGGTTTGGCAACGCGGTTCTGCCAACCTTCTCTACGTTGGCCCTCAGGCGTCGTATTTACTCGGTTTTGTCCTTTGCCTTGGCGGCCTCGAATGTTTGCCACTGCATATTTTCCGGCGAATCCGCTCCACCGCGCTTCAAGGGCACGATGTGATCGACGACGTAGCCTTTACAGGGACCGCTTGTCTTGCCGGTGGACGGGCAGGGATGGCTCCGCTCAAACGTTCTCTTCGCCGCCGCACTCCGCTTGATTTTGCCGGAAGAGGTTCGGGCGCAACCCGCACAGCTGCCGCGGGACGGGCGCGTACCGCCGGACACCCGCGCCGAATGGCGACTCCCGCTGGATCTGCTGGAATACGATCCGCCGCCTCGCGCCACGCTGGGGACGGCGCTGAGGATCAGCGCGAGTATCAGGAAGCCGGGAACTCTCATTAGAATTACCTTTGCCGGGGATTAGATAGGCCACCGCGCTGCGGATCGCAAGCTGATTCTCCGGGACGGCAGTACTGCAGGCGGAATCGGGTGGACTACCGGCCGCAGTACTTTGTCGCCAAAGCGGGACTTGGCAATCGAGACAGATCGGCCTATAACTAGCAACTGTCCCGGTTCGGGGCATCGGCTCCCGCGAGGCGCGATGAGCAGAGGCGTCGCGCCTCCCGCCGTTTTCCCAAGCGCACAGTGTTCCCCCACCGCATGACCGCTCCAGTCCCCGCGATTGTGGTGGAAATCTCCAATTTAGCTGAAAAAGATCCTTAATACCATAACTGATGTGGACTTGTTCGGTATCGTTTGGTGCGGGGAAACTCCTGAGTAGGAGGTCCCCCAATGCACATGATGGTGGTATACGAGAATGGATCGAGGGCGGATGCTGTCGTGCTGGCGGTTGGCGAAAACCGGATGCGGGTCGTGCTCCGAGGCAGCAGGGATACGGTGGAATTGCGACTGCTTAAAGAGCAGTGGATGACGGAAGAAGGGGACGCGATCGACATCGAAGCGTTGGTGGCGGGCGAAAGAATTTTCTGGATTCGCTCGCGCTTGACGGCGGCGTGAGCCGGGGAGCCGAGCTTGCGGCACTTGAACACGCGAGTGAGTCTTCATTGCCCGGGCGCGCGCAGCAGCGGATCGATGACGCCGGGAGCGGCCGCGAGTTCCAGGTGCAAAATCTGACCGTCGCGGCGAATCCGGATGCCGGAAGCAACTGGGGCGAGCGCGGGATCCCGGGTGCTCGCGCCGGCGAGGGTCAGGATTCCGCGGATGGTTTCTTCCAAGTGCTGCGCTTCCGCGGCCGAGCCGCAGATTCCGGTGGACCGAAGGGTCAGCTCGCGGCCCGCATCGAGGGAGAACGTCGCGTACTGCGTCAGCGCGAGCAGCCGGTTCAGGTTAGCGGCGTTACCGGGAAGCGGCAAGTGGGTTCCCCCGGCCACCACCGCCCAAATGGGCTGCGCGGCTACGGCGCCAGCCACGGCGACCAGCGCGGGGGAGCCGCTCTTGCCGGTGGAGTGCTGCGCCGCCGCGGCCCGCACCGCCAGCGGCGGCCCGGCGACGGCCAACTCCGGAGCGAGGAGTGTCGCGCCCGGCGGCGCGGCGCGAAAGGGGCCGGTTGCCGCCCAAAGCAGGTCTTTTCCGTTGTACGCGATCACCACGGCCGAAGCCTCGCCGGCCCGATCGAGCATCGGCAGCCAATCCGACAGCGCCTTTCGCAGTAGCGGATTACTCCGAATCTGAGGCAGATGCGCGCCGGCCAGCACGCGCGTATCCGCGGGGATGCAGGAAGCCAGCCCGGAACCCAAACCGACCGGAGGGGCCGGCCGGCATCCCGCCCAAACTGCCACTGCTACAGCGAGTGCGAAGAGCCGGACGCCCGAGGCCATGTGCTTGATCATCGCAAACCTGGCGGAACGGCGCGGCTGCGAAGCGATCCCCAGGCAAGCCCGCTTCGACCCCGCCTCGTTCTGTAAGCCGATGGGGGATGGCCTTACACCTGCAGTGTGAACAGGGACTCATGGTCAGTTGTGCGGAGTGTGCCGGTCTCACGGCGAAATATGAGGAAGCCACGGCCGCGCGGCTCAAAGCCGAGGCGGAGCTCACCGCGGCCTCTTTCGCGCGCGACCCAGGCGCGATCAAGATCGCCCGAGGCGCGGTGATGGCGGCCGTGGTCGGGTGGAACCGCGCCCGTGAACGTTTGCGGCAGCATCAACTCTCGCATGTGATGCGGGCCGGTTCGTAAGCGGGCGGGCTTGTGCCCGCCGCGGCCGCGCGCCGCGGTGCATTCCCCGTCAGTGAGTTTTCAGGTGCGCTTCTAAATCCGCCAGAGCGTCTTCCCATTCGCGGACGGCTTCGGCCTTCACCGCCTGCGCTGCCTGGATCGCATCCGCGTCGCGCGAAGCCATGGCTGCGATGAGATCGGCCTTGGCCCACTCGCGCCGGTCTGTGGCGGCGGCGTACCTCTGCCGCAATCGCCTGCAGTCCTCGCACATCGCGTTATTGTCCCAGAAAGCGCAGCCGCGGGGGGGCCAAATCGGATCGACGGGACGCCTTTGCCGCTTCCGATGTGCCGCACTGCCCGAAAGATAGAATTGACCGGCCGCCGGCAGGCGATGCCGGGTGGGCGGTGTAGTACGCTTCCGTCCAGAATCGGTTGTATTCGCTCCGAAGGCCGCTGGCGGTACATTCGATACAGCGGGCTGGACCGATTGGCGCGGGTTCCAGCCATGAGAAGCACCGTCTACATCCCGGTGGACGGTGAGGGGCGGCTCTGATCCTCCGCCCCTTTCATTCCCTCACCTCCTCACCGAGCGAGACCATCCCGTTGCGGCACGGACGACACATATCGACCCGCACAGGGCCGAGCGCATCCACGGTGAGGCCGGTGAGCGGGAGATCGGGATCGGAGGGGACCTGATCGCTGGAGCCGAAAGTTCAGGGACGCGGCTGCCGCGAATCCTCCACGCCTGCGCTACAGGCGTGGCGCGTGTTTGAGAAAGGGGGTAGAGAGCGTCAGGACACGGACCGCACGCGCTTCTGCACGCTCTGGATCACCGCGCCTGAACTGACGCTCCGCGCCAGGGGTTTCTTCACCGAACTGCGCGCGAGCGATCTCGTGCGGAATTCATAGCGCTGGATCCGGACAGCCGCGCACCCGGTCTGGTCGCCAATGACAGTTCCCGTGACGCACAGCCGCAACCCGACGCTTCCGTTGAGAATCGCGGGCCATTCGATGAGCAATTGGATTTGTGCGCCCGGCCGTAATGGTTCTTCCGCCTGAAAAACGATCACGGCGCTGGATAGACTGATGGTGCATCCGCTGCCACTCTTCGCGGGTTTTCCTCTCTCCGACAGTCTGTATTGGACGTTTGCCATGATCGGATAGTGGCCGCGCGCCGTTTTGAGCGGGGCTGCACTGCCCACGCAAAACTCGTCAACCATTCCTAGCCCCCTTCTGCCGTACGACTCTATGAGTCCGTTGCGGGCCGTAGCGAAACCCAACACTCTGCCGGATCAAGCAAATGCTTGACGATTATGATTTCGAGTAAATAGTGGACTTCAGAGACGCCCGTGTCAAGCCGTTTATCCCCAATGACGAATGAGCAAAGTACCAATCCGGAGGCGAATTTCGAACAGCCTTACCTGCCGGGTTAGCCGGCCCAAATCGCCAGTACCCATTCAATCGGTACTCGCGGCACATTCGGGAAGTCGGCCGTCTGGTATTCTTCCAGCACCGTGCTGGTGACGATTTCATGGGTGTGCGACACGTGCGGGGCGTCGGGCGTGGTCGACGGGGAGATGCCGTCCGGCAGCCTGGGGGAATGGACAATCGAAGCGGCAGCCGGCGCGGTGTTGGATGCGCTTCGTTCGGTGGCTCATCCACATCCCGTTCGGACCAGACTCGAACCGCCGCCTGATTAGGCTTCGCAGGGTTTGCTAGAATGGGCAGGAACGCCCGATGCACCCCGCGGTCGGATCGGAGTGGTTTCAGGAGAGACGCCTTTCAGGTATGTCCTCTCTTGCAGGAAACGGTCAAACAGGTCCAGGTCGACACCCAGGTCGGATCTGTTTTTCCGTAAGTGATTGCAAACAGGGCCACCCTAGCTCAGTTGGTAGAGCGGCTGATTCGTAATCAGCAGGTCGCCGGTTCAAGCCCGGCGGGTGGCTCCATAAAATCAAAGTCTTACGGCTCTCCGCATCACCGAGTTGGGTTCAATTCGCCGGCGTTTCTGAACCGCTCGGCTTCTTCTTCAAGAACTAATCCAAGGATTCGACGGCGACGCGGACGCTCTCGGGTGCGGATCTGATGTGGTGCTCCAGCGTGGTCTTGGCGTTCCTGTGCCGAAGGTGGGCCTGCACGTCCTTTTGCGCTTGTGATCTGCGCCCTGTGCGTCAAGCAGGTGCGACGGAGCATCTGGTGCGTCACGCCTTCGATCCCGGCATCGCGGCCGGCTTCCTTGACGGAAAAGGAGGTGTGTTCGTGTTGATCGCGGTGCCGCGGCTTGAGGGGAAGATGAACGCGTCCGGACTCGCGTTGGTCGCTGGACCGCGCCAGAATTCGAGTTCCGTGTCGATCGAAGCCGCAAGCCAAACATAAAGGGAGTGGGATGCGACGCTATCGGTTTGCTGGTCTCAGCGCTCTCATTGCTTCGGGTTGCGACGGGTTGCATTTCTCGACCGCTGCATCCCGTTTGGGATGCGCCGCCTTTTTTGAGAATTTTCGCCCAACAGCGTCCCGACATGCCGTCCCAGAGTCCCTTAGTATTTAAAGGGTCCGTATTGCCGCAACGATCAATCAGGTTCTCTGACCGAGTATTGAAGGAGGTCGACACCGTCTGGCGGACGCGCGGCTTCGCGTCTCCAACGGCTTTCATCAGGTACGCGGTGAAGCAGGAGCTATCGGAGCGGCAGGAGGGCTTAACGGGAGCGGAGGAACGCATAGCCGCGACCCTACTTCAGGTGAGAAAGGACGTGTACCGCGTTGGGCGGGCGCAGCAAGCACTGTTCGCTTACGTCGATACCCTGGCGAAGGCCCTACTGACTTGCGTGCCGGAGCCGCGGCCGAGGCGAGGCCGCGAGCTGTCGCATGCGCCACGAAAGGTTGATTAAGAGCGCCGGGCGTGCCATGGTCGGCGAATCCAAGCTGGCAATGGAAGACCTTGTCGGCGATCTCGATCGGCCACACTGACCGACTGCACATTCTAAGGTACAATGTACTAAGTACGGTACATGAGATGGCGGACACCCCTCAGCCGAAGAAAATCCCGCTGATCTTCTTCCGGACACTGACTGGAAGCGAGCCGGTACGGGAATGGCTGAAGGAGTTGCCGGAGCAAGAACGGCAGGCGATAGGCAAGGACCTGTTGCGAGCGCAATGGCGTTGGCCGGTGGGAATGCCGTTGTGTCGCGCTATGGGAGGCGGCCTTTGGGAAATCCGGACGGACCTGCCGACGAAGCGTACGGCGCGCGTGTTGCTTTGCGTTTACCGTGAGCATCTGGTCGCGCTACACGGGTTCATCAAGAAGACCCGTGCAACGCCAGATGAGGATTTGTCCCTGGCGCGGAAGCGCAAGAAGGAGTTGGAGCAATGAGCAAGAAAAACATGGGTTCCAGCGTCGATGACTTTCTTAAAGAGGAGGGCATTTTCGAGGAGGCGCAAGCGCAGGCCGTCAAGGAAGTCGTGGCCTGGCAACTCGCCGAGGCCATGAAGAAGAAAAAAATCTCGAAGAACAAAATGGCCACGCTGCTGAAAACGAGCCGCACGCAGGTTGACCGTCTCCTCAGCGCAAAAGACGACATCACGCTGTCGAGCCTGCAGCGAGCGGCGGCGATGGTAGGCCGCCGCGTCACGATTGAGCTCGTGTAGGCGGGCTCCAGGCCGTGTAAACGGATGGCCCCGGATGCGACCCGCCCATCCGGCCCGATGCGTTCTGCACCACCAGGTCCCATAATAGAAGCGTGCCGGATTACCTAAACCGCCGCATCCGCCTGCTGCCAATACTCCTATTGGCATCTGGTTGGGCCGCTGCTCAGGTCTGAGTTAGTGAAATCACTATTCATTCCGGCTGGGGAGGCCTCGGAGCGCCCCAGGACGAGACCATTTCGATTCGGGTCAAGAATGGAGCACTGGCACACAACGGCAAACGACTGGATCAGTCCAAAGTAGATGCTTTGATTGCCGCATTGAGAGCTCCAACCATTTCTGCACCGGACCCTTTGAATTTGGGAATCACGGCCGAGTGGATCGACGAACAAATCGCCGACCAGAAAGGCCGATTCCGGCTGGAGGTGGCTCGGGCAACGCAAAGCCAGCGAGTCTTGCTAACAAATACGCTGAAAGACCGCCAGAAGATCGAGCGCGTCGTCCCCGCACTATTCAGCTACGTCAGAACGGACGATTATCCCGGAGCCACCGTGGTCGGCCACATACAAGGGAGAACCGGAACAGGTGAATCTCCACGCGACACTGCGCAAGGCGTCATTTCCTCCCGGCGTCAGCGTGGCGCTTGTTCTTCAGCTAGTGCAAGGTAAGGTTGAAGGCGTCGATCGTTTCTTTGCGAGCGCAGAGAAGTACGAGATCCTCGCGTTGTCAGTGCCGTGGCTTCGCCAATACCTCAATAGCAATCCCCGGGTCGCAGTACGTATCTGCTACGTTCAGGACCGTTCGTTCGGCGACAAGGCGTTGCGGACGTTTACAGAGGACATGCGATTCCGCGACCGGCCCGATCTAATTGAGCAGGTACGGGCGCAACAGCAGGACATCGCCCTCCTGATCGTAGGTAATACCTACTCGGAGGCGTACTGGATTCTTTTCCCGGATAAGCACATGGTTCTTTGGCGCTTCGGCGGCCCGTCCGGGCTTCTCAAATGGAGCGCCGGCCCCTGCACCCGGCGGTTCCAGCGATAGCGTCGCGGCCTCCTGGAAGGACGGCAAGATCACTGTGGCGCTGGTTGTCTCCTCCTCGTTTTGATGGAGCCGCATGCGGCCGGAATGAAGATCGGGGGTCCGGCCGTCCTGCCTCTTAACGTAATCTAATCCGCACCGGCAATCCTCATGCACTCACTTGGTGGGTACAAACGAATGTGCGACTACTCGTTGATGTGCTTTCCCCACCGGCTTGCCGGGGCGGGTAAGCGGTTGATCGTCCATCGGTTTCCGAGCGGGTCGAAAGGGCTGCCACGCTGGTTCCGGAGGAGATGGAAGGAATTCTGGCAGCTCGAGGCGGAACTGAGCCGCGCCGCATAGCCCGGGGGGCGGCCATGGTGATGGGAGCTTCGACTCCGGCGGCGCGCGCGTCCGGCCGGCATGCGTGGAAAACCGGCCCGCGCATCGCAGCGTGCGTAGCGGCGGGAATGTCGTGGAGCGCGGGATTCGTGGATGTGGGTTGTTACCAGAAGCTCCATCAGACTTATACCTCTCACATCACGGGCGCCACCGCCTCGACGGCGTCTCATCTGGTGCTCGCGATGTGGCCGGGCGCGGGCCGTTCCGCTCTGGCGATCGGATCGTTCATCCTTGGCCTGCTGATCAGCGCCTCGTTGCGGCACATTGAGCGGCGGAAGCGGATCCGCTCGGCTTTCGCGGTGGTGCTGGCGATCGAAATTGTGCTGATCGGCGTGTTCATCGCTTGCGGCGCTCAGGCGGCGTTCCCCATTGAGCCGCTGATTTTCTTCGCGGCATGCGCCATGGGGATGCAGACGGTGACGGTGACGCGGGTGGGAAAAGTGCGGGTGTACACCACGTTCCACACGGGCAATGCGTCCAAATTCTCAGAGGCGATGACCAGCTATTTGTTTTGGGCCTGGGACCGGACTCGCGGGCGCTTCCGGGCGCGCCTGTTTCGCGTGCTGCGGGTGACCGCGCGCCAGGAGACGGCGCAACAGACGGCCGTGACGGCCGGGGTCTGGATCGCGTTTCTGGCGGGCGCCGTCAGTGCCGCAGCAGCCGTGGGCGCGTGGGGGCTGACCGCCCTGATTCTACCCATGTTCCCGCTGGCCGCGGCCATTCTCGCGGACTGGAAGGCGCCTTCCGCGCTGGGCGAAAAGACCTGCGATACGGATCCGGACTAGCCGGTTGGAGAAGCCAGCCCGCGGGCTGACGATTGTCCCTCCGAGGTGTGGAGCAGACTGGTAATGGGCTTCACAACTCCCTTCGCCGCCGCTTCCGGGATTCGCCTGACGCCCGCCGGGCGCGGGTTACCGCGGATACACTCCCCCGGACCGCCCCGCAACCAGCGCACGGCCCGGAGCGTCCTGACGGTAGCACTGAGGCTTGCGGAAGGGAGGCGCGGTAAGATGGCGGCTCCTTCGAAGAGCGAGGACGCAACCCCGACGATCCTCTTGGCCGAAGACGAGCAGCACATCCGGGAGTTGCTCAGCCGGGTTTTCGAAGATAGCGGGTTCACCGTGTTGATCGCCAAGGACGCGCGGGAGGCGCTGCAAGTGGCGGAGCAGCACGCCGGCCCGATCCATCTTCTCGTCTCCGACGTGCAGATGCCGAACATGACAGGGCCGGATCTGGCGCGAGAGCTGAAACGGCACCGGCCCGATCTTCGCGTGCTGTTGATATCCGGTTACCCGCAAGGAGTGCTGCTGCTGGACGAAGGCTGGTACTTTCTTCGGAAGCCGTTTCTTCCCGGAGCCATTGTCGAAAAGGTGCGCGAACTCCTGGGCAAGCCTCCCAACGCCTTCACCGATCGCGGCACGCCCCGAAATTAAACAACGCCGCGGAAACCATCGCGATTCCCGCCGGCGCGGCCGCAGCGGCGGCTGAAAATGGCGTTCTTCGGCCGCCGAGACGGCGCTGCGCTCCCGCGGCTGCATCTTGCGGGAACAGAATTCCGCCGCCGCTCGTTTACATTAAGTACTTACGGCCGTCATCAGTCTTGGAGTGCTTCGTGGCGAAAACACATCGAACCAAATTATGCCGGAACGTGCTCGCCTGCGTTTCCGCAACCGCGCTGCTTGGCCAGCCGGCAGCGGCGCAAAGTGAGATCCGGGTGGAGTCTCCCCAGGGCGGAATTCCGGTGATTACGTGGCTGACGCGCAATTACCGGCAGCGGACGGTGCCGCCGGTGAATCTGTCCAACTCGTCGCGGCTGGAGATGCTGATCCGCGCCGGCGTGTTGTACCTGACCGCGCCAGACGTGGTCGCGCTCGCGATTGAAAACAATCTGGACATCGAAGTCCAGCGCTATGCGCCTCTGCTGGCGCAGGAAGTGCTGCGGCGCGCGGAGGGGGGCGGCGCGCTACGCAGTGTGGGGCTGGGGGTCGCCGCGGGGCCGCAAAGCGTCAGCCTGCAGGGCGTCAGCGTGAATGCCACCGGCGCTCCTTCCAACGCGGGCGCCGGCGTCAGCTCCGGGGGCGGCATCGTGACGCAGCTGGGCCCGAGCATTCCGAATCTCGATCCGTCCATCTTCGCGGTAGGCCAATTCAACCATGCGAGCACGCCGCAAAGCAATACCTTCCTGACCGGCACCCCGGAGCTCATCCAGAGTTCGCAATCCGCACAGGTGGTTTTGCAGAAGAATTTTCTTTTCGGCATGAGCGCGCAGCTCACGTATCTCTCGCAGCGCGTTCACAATAACAGCTTCCTGTACAGCTTGAATCCGTACATCACCGGCAACCTGGATTTGCAGGTCACGCAGAACCTGCTGCAGGGCTTCGGGGCCGCCGTGAATGGACGCAACATCCGGGTGCAGAAGAACAACGTGAAGGTGACCGACCTGCAATTCCGGCAGCAAGTCATCACCACGGTTTCCGCCGTGTTGAACCTCTACTGGGACCTTGTGAGCTTCCGCCAGGATTACCAATCCCGGCAGCGCGAGCTGCAAACGGCGCAGCAGCTGCTCGAAGATAACCGCAAACAGGTGCAGGCGGGGTCGCTCGCCCCGATCGAAGTGACTCGCGCGGAAGCGGGCGTGGCCACCGCGCAACAAGACCTGCTGGTCTCGCAGACCAACCTGCTGCAGCAGGAAACCATTCTGAAAAACGCGTTGAGCCGGCGCGGCGTCATGACGGCGGACCTGGAGAACGTGCGGGTGATGCCACTGGACACGCTGCCGGTTCCGACCGGCGAAGCAACGGCTCCGGTCGACCAACTGGTCTCGCAGGCGCTGGCGAATCGCGTCGAAGTGCAGCAAGGCCAGATCAATCTCGATAGCAACAAGGTGAATCTGGCGGGGATCAAGAGTTCACTGAAGCCGACGCTCCAGGTATTCGCCGAGCTGACCAACAACGCGCTGGCGGGCGACCTGACCGCGTTCGGCGCGCTCAGCCCCGCTTATGGCTACCTGGCGGGCGGCTACGGGAATTTTCTGGCGCAGATCTTCCGCCGCAATTACCCCAACTACTCGGCGGGTGTCTCGCTCAATATTCCGCTGCGCAACCGGGCGGCGCAGGCCGACTACGTGACCAGCGAGCTGGAGCTCCGGCAGAATGAGCTGAACCTGCAGAAGACGCAAAGCCAGGTTAAGGTCGACGTGCAGAACGCCGTGATCGGGCTGCAACAGGCCCGCGCCCGCTACGACGCCGCCACCCGCGCCCGGACGCTCCAGGAACAGACCCTGGCGGGCGACCAGGAGCGCTATACGCTCGGCGCAACCACTCCCTACCAGGTGTTACAGGACCAGCGCGACCTGGCCAACGCGGTTACCACGGAAGTGCAGGCGCTGGCGAATTACACGCACGCGCGGATTGCGCTCGATCAGGCGCTCGGCACGACCCTGGCAAACAACCACATCACGATCGAAGAAGCCACGAAGGGGCAGATGAACCGCACTTCCGCGCTTCCGGCGAATCTCCCCGCGGGAGGTGTGCAATGAGCGCGCGGCGCCCGGCGCGCCTGGCGGCGATAGGCGCCATTTCGCTACTCGGGCCGCTTCCCGCGCTGATCGCGCAGAGCCCTTCGCAAACGGCCGCCATTGAACCGGTGAGGCCCTCCACTCCGTTCTTCCGCTGGTATCGCGCGCCCGAGGTTCCGCCCGTGCAGTTGTCGGACTCCTCCCGGCTGCAGACGCTGATTCGCGCGGGCGTGCTTTATTTGACGGCGCAGGACGCGGTGGCGCTGGCGATCGAGAACAACATCGACGTGGAAATTGCCCGCTACGGCCCGCTTCTGGCGTCGTGGAACCTGGAGCGCGCTCAGGCGGGCGGCGCCCTCCCCGGCGTGCCGAGCGGCGCATCGCAAGCGGGCGCGGTTGCGGCCGGCCAAGGCGTGGCGGGCAGCCAGCAATCCGCGGGCGTGAGCGGCGGCGGGCCGCCGGCCGGCGCCGCGCGCACCAATGCCACGATTTCCCAGATCGGGCCGATCGCGCAGACGCTGGATCCCACCGTGCAAGAAAACACCACGTTCAGCCATATCTCCAATCCGCAATTCAACACCACGCAAAGCGGAAATCCGCTGCTGATCTTAAGCACGCATGCTTATACGGGCTCGTACCAGCAGGGCTTTCTCTGGGGCGGCAACGTGACCGCCACGTACAGCGATCACTATCTGAAAGAAAACGCCGCCACCGATTTCCTGAATCCCTCAGTGGCGCCAAGCCTTACATTGACCTACCGGCAGAATCTGCTGCAAGGGTTCGGGCTGGCGGTGAACAACCGGCAGATCGCGATCAGCCGGATCAATCTTGCGGTTTCCGACCTCACCTTCCGTTCGCAGGTATCCAGCGTCGTGACCAATGTGCTGAATCAGTATTATGCGCTCGCCGCGGATTACGCCGACGAGCGCGCCAAGCGGCAAGCGGTCGAGGTGGCCCAGCAACTGTACGAAGACGCGCAACGCCGGGAGCAACTCGGCGCGGCTTCCCCGCTGGACGTGACTGTCGCGCAATCGCAGCTGGCCACCGCGCAAAGCAACCTGGTGATCTCGCAGACCAGCCTGCAGCAACACCAGGTTCAGTTGAAAGTGCTGCTGGGGCGCCGGGGCGCGCTGGATCCGATTCTCAACAGCGTGCAAGTGCTCCCGCTGAACCGGATCGAGGTGCCGGCGGAAGATAATCTTCAGCCGCTGCCGGATTTGCTCCGCGAGGCGCTGGCCAACCGGCCCGATCTGGCGATCAACGCGCAAAACCTCAGAAGCGCCGAAGTCTCCGCGGTGGGCACCAAGAATGGAGTGCTTCCCACGCTCCAGGTGTTGGGCTCGATGACGCAGGCCGGCCTGGCGGGAACCCAGAAAGGCCGCGCCGACCCTTACTTCGTGGGCGGAATCGGAACAGCGCTCGGCCAGGTATTTCGCCGCGACTTCCCCAGCCAGCAGGTGACGCCGGTTTTCGCCATCCAGATTCACGAGCACCAGGCGCGCGCGGACAATGCAATCGATCTTCTGCAGATCCGGCAGACCGAGCTGACGAATCAGAAAGCCGCCAATCAGGTTCAGGTGGAATTGCAGAATTACGTCATCGCGCTGAGCCAGGCGCGGGCCCGCTACGAAGCTGCCTCGCAAAACGCCCTGCTGCAGCAGCAGTTATTCACGGGCGAACAGGAGAAGCTCAGCCTGGGCGCTTCGACTTCGTCCAACGTCGTCCAGTTGCAGCGGGATCTCGCCACGGCGCAAGCGGCCGAAATCGCGGCCGAAGTCGCGTACAGCCAGGCCCGGATCGCGTTGGATCAGGCGCTGGGGCGGACACTGGCGGTGAATCACATTACGATCGAGGAAGCCCGGACCGGCGTGGTGGCGCAGCCCTCGTCGCTGCCGGCGGTGTTGCCGGCGGCCCCGCCGCAATGATACGGATAGCCTGATGCGGTTTCATCATTCCAGCGCGGACGTGTTTGTCCCGGATGGCAGCGCGGTGGAAGCCGCGCTCGCGCGCACCACGCACCTGGCGATTGCCGCGCACCAAGACGACATCGAGATCATGGCGTATCACGGGATCGCCGAGTGCTTCGGGCGGCAGGACCGCTGGTTCACGGGCGTTGTCGCGACCGACGGCGCGGGCAGCCCGCGCGCCGGAGTCTACGCCGGCTACTCCGACGAACAAATGCAGCAGGTGCGGCGCGGCGAGCAGCGCAACGCGGCCGCCCTCGGCCAATATTCCTGCCAGATTCAGCTGGGATTTACCAGCGCGCAGGTGAAGGCTCCGGGCGACACGGCCGTGATCGACGATCTGGCGGAGATCCTGCGCGCCGCCAGCCCGGAGACGGTCTATCTGCACAACCCGGCGGACAAGCACGAAACGCATGTCGCCCTGGCGTTGCGGTCGATCGCCGCGCTCCGCGGCGTGGCCTCCGAGGTGCGTCCGCGGAAGGTCTACGGCTGCGAAGTATGGCGCGATCTCGACTGGCTCCCCGATGGCGACAAACAGGCATTGCCGGTTTCCGCGCGCCCGCATCTGGCGGCGGCGCTGCTAGGCGTGTTTGATTCGCAGATCGCGGGCGGCAAGCGCTACGACCTCGCGACCGCCGGAAGGCGGCTCGCGCACGCGACCTATCATGAATCGCACGCCACGGACCAGGCGGCCGCGCTCACGTTCGCGATGGATCTGACGCCCCTGATTCACGATCCGAACCTGGATGTCGTGGAATACGTGCGCAGCCTCATCGAACGCTTCCGGAGCGACGTGGAACAGAGGCTCAAATCCTGCGGAGCCGGCCAGTGATGCTGAAGGACAAGACCGCCATCGTGACCGGCGCCAGCCGCGGGATCGGCCGCGCCATCGCCGAAACATTCGTGCGGGAAGGAGCGCGGGTGGTGATCTGCGGGCGGAAAGCCGATACGCTGGCGCAAGTGGCTCGCGAGATCGGTCCCGCCGTGCGGCCGGTGGTCTGCCATGTCGGCCGCGCCGAGCAGGTCCAGGCGCTCGTCGAAACGGCCACGCGCGAATTCGGCCGCATTGACATTCTGGTGAATAACGCCGCGACCAACGTGGCGCAGGCGCCGTGCCTCGAACTGGATGAAGGCATGTTCGACAAGATGATCGAGATCAATCTGAAGAGCGCGTTCCGGCTGATACAGGCGGTCGCGCCCGGCATGTGCGCGCGCGGCGCCGGATCGATCATCAACATCGCTTCGATCTCGGGCATCCGACCGCAATTCGAAGGACTGCTCTACAGCATGACGAAAGCCGCGCTCCTGATGATGACGCAGTCCTACGCGCTGGAACTCGGTCCGAAGGGCGTGCGCGTGAATGCCATCGCGCCCGGCCTGATCCAGACGGCATTGAGCGAGTATTACTGGAAGGACGAGGCGCGCCGTCAAAAGCGCATCGAAGATCAGCCGATCCGGCATCTCGGACAGCCGGCGGAGATTGCCGAGATCGCGGCCCTGCTGGCGAGCGACCGGTCGTCCTTCATGACCGGGCAGACGGTGGTGGTGGACGGCGGCCGGCTGCTGTCGGCGCTCTGACGTCAGCCGGCGCGGAACGTCGAGGTTCGTTCCGCCTCCATGATGGAAGCCGCGCTGCGCAGGTTTTCTCCGGAAACCCGCTGCCTGGCCGCGATCCATCGCTGGGCCGCCTGCTGCTCTTCCTCCGCCCGGTTCATGGCGAAGGCGGCAATCAGACGCTCCTGGGCGAGCCACCAGACGCTGAAGCTGGTCGACGAGAGATCGCCGCGTTCGACGACTTCATCGGCTCCCGCGGGGTCTCCCCAGAACTCGTACGAGAGATCGAACACGTCGGAAAAGAAATACGGGACGTGAACAAAACGCTCGCGTTCGCCGGTTAACAGCGCGGCGCAATGCTGGGCTTGCGCCACGGCGTTGTCCCAGTGCTCCACGCGCCGGCGCTTCTCGAACAGGGGATCGCGGTAGCTGGCCACGTCGCCGGCGGCGTAGATATCCGGCACGCTGGTCTCGAGATAGTCATTGACCACAATGCCGTCGCCGATTTCGATCCGGGTATCGGCCACGGGCTCGGTGACGGGCCGAACTCCAATGCCGGCCACCAGAAGGTCGCAAGGAAGCGACCGCTTGCCGGCCAGCGCGACCGACCGCACTTTGCCCTTGCCTTCCACGCCTGCCAGCCGGGCCCGTTTTTCAAAACGGACGCCGCGCTGCTCGTAATAGTTTTCGAAGAAGCGCGACATCGCCGGCGTGAAGAACTGCTTCCAGATTCGCTCCTCGCGCAGGATCATGGTGGTTTCGACGCCCTTCCGCGCCAGCACCGAGGCGACTTCCATGCCGATGAAGCCGCCGCCGATCACTACCGCGCGTTTGGCTGAGGCCGAGGCATCGCGAATCCGCTTGGAATCGTCGAGCGAGCGCAGGTAATAGACTCCGGGCAGATCGCTTCCCGGAACGTCGAGCGTATGAACGCGCGCGCCGGTGGCGATAACGAGTTTCTCGAAGCGAAGTTCCTCGCCGGACTGAAGGTGGATGGCTTTCCGGCCGGGGTCCACGCGCGCGGCCGCTGTTCCGAGTTTCACAGCGATCTCGTGCTCCCGATAAAAGCTCTCGGGATTGATTCGAATCCCTTCTTCGGATTCCTTGCCTGCGAGAAATCCTTTAGAGAGGGGAGGCCGCTCGTAAGGAAGCGCGGTATCCTGCGAGAGAATCGTGAGTTCGCCGGGTTTCAGCCCGCGCTCCACCAGTTCCTTGGCACAGTAGCCCGCCACCATGCCGCCACCGAGGATGACATACTTTTGCGTGTTCATGACAGCCCTCCCAGTGAGCCTAGACATAAACATCGCGCTTCTTGGCGAGGCTTGCAAGCAGCTTGTCCATGGACTCGGAGAAGAGCCGCACACCTTCTTCCTGCAACTGCTCCGTGACGGCGCCGAGATCGAGACCCAGGTGCTTCAACCGCTCGAGATCGGCGCGAGCTTGATTGATGCCTTCCAGAAGGGTGGCGCCGCGGACGCGGCCGTGCTCCCGGAAGGCGTTCAGGGTGGGAACCGGCATCGTGTTCACGGTGTCGGCCCCAATCAACTCCTCGACATAGAGCACATCCGAATAAGCCGGATTCTTGGTGCCGGTGCTGCCCCACAGGACGCGCTGAGGGCGGGCGCCGCGCGTCCGCAGGTTCCGGAACCGCTCGCCGTGAAAGACTTCCCGGAACCGCTGGTAAATGAGTTTGGCATTAGCGATCGCGATCTTCCCCCGCAAGGCGAGCGCTTCCGGCGTGCCGATTGTCTCGAGAGCGGCGTCGATCCTGGTATCGACGCGGCTGACAAACACGGATGCCACCGATGCTAATCGCCGGGGCTCCGGACAGCGCGCCGCACCCGCCAAAAACGCGCCTGCTACCGCTTCGTAATGCGCCATCGAGAACATCAGCGTAATATTGACGTTGATTCCTTCGGCCAGCAGTGTTTCGATCGCGGGCAGGCCTTCGCGCGTGGCGGGTATCTTGATCATCAGGTTCGGGCGGGCCACTTCCTTCCAGAGGCGCCGTGCTTCGACGACGCTCTCGGCGGTGTCGTGGGCCGCGCGCGGCGAAACCTCGATACTGACGTATCCGTCGGACCAGCCGGTGTTGTCGTAGACCGGCCGCAATACATCGGCCGCCGCCCGAATGTCTTCCACAACCAGCTTTTCGAGAATCTCGGCGGTGGGGCGCCGGGGTTCGCCGTCGAGCAGAGCGCGCAGATCCTGGTCATAATCGGTGCTGCCATCGATGGCTTTTTCGAATATGGTGGGATTGCTGGTGAGGCCGGTCACGCCATCAAAGTTGATGAGGCGCCGCAGCTCGCCGCTGGTGATCAGATTCCGCCGGATGTAGTCCATCCAGACGGATTGACCGTAATCGTTCAGTTGCTTGAGAGGATTCATGGTTGCCTCGCACACGCCGGGTTCGAACGTCAGACCAGCACAAGGCTTGCCGGACGCAAGAAAGTTACTGGCGGGCGCGTAAATCCGATCACGTTCCGGCCGCGGTGTTCTAACCTGAGTGGATGAGGCTAAAACGAGCCGCCGGCCTGGCTGCGCTGGCGGGGGCGGCCGTTCTCGTCCACGGCTACCACCTCGGCGTGGACGATGCCGAAATCTACGTACCCGGGATCAAGAAAGCTGCTGATCCCGACTTGTACCCGTTTGGCGCCGAGTTCTTCCAGCATCACGCGAATCTCTCGTTGTTTCCCAACCTGGTCGGTGGATCGGCGCGATGGCTTCACATCCCGCCGGATCTTGCCATCTTTTGCTGGCATGGAATCGGGATCCTGCTGCTTCTCCTGGCGGCATGGCGGCTCGCGTCCGCCTGCTTCCCATCCGAAGCGGCCCGGTGGGGGGCGGTCACGCTTTTGGCGGGAGCTCTGAGCATTCCCGTCGCCGGAACGGCGCTGGTGATCATGGATCCGTATCTGACCGCGCGCTCTCTGTCCGCTCCGGCAACCCTGTTCGCAGTGGGCTGCCTGATTTCCGGGCAGCCGCGGCGCGCGCTCGCCTGGCTGGTCTTCACGGCTCTGGTCCATCCGCAGATGAGCGTATACGGCGCGGCATTGCTGGCATGCCTCGCTGCGGCGCGCCGCTTGCAGCCGGCAAAAATGGCAGCACCGGCATTTGCACTGGCGCTGCCGTTTCTCTGGGGCTTCGAACCGGCCCGCGGACCCGCGCGCGAGGCGCTGCTGTCGCGCACGTACTTCTTCCTCTGGAACTGGGCGTGGTACGAGTGGCTGGGAGCAGCCGCGCCGCTGGCGTTGCTGGCGTGGTGGGCCGCGCGGCCGCCGCGTCGAACCACTCCCGTGTTCCGGCAGCTCGCGGCGGCACTGATTCCGTTCGGCGCGGCCTTTACCCTGACGGGGATCGTTTTGAGTTCAACGCCCCGCCTCGAAAACTACACGCGGCTGCAGCCGATGCGCGCCTTTCACGTCATTTATCTTGTGTTCTTCGTCTTTCTGGGAGGACTCGCGGGCGAGTATCTTTTGCGCAAACACACATGGCGGTGGTTCGCTTTATTCGCGCCGCTCGCCGCCGGCATGTGGCTGCTGCAGCAATCCGCATATCCGTTCAGCCCGCATATCGAACTGCCCGGAGCGGCGGCAGAGAATCAGTGGGTGGCCGCGTTCTTGTGGATCCGCGCCAACACGCCGCGCGACGCCGTGTTCGCGCTCGATCCGAACTATATGGCGGTTCCCGAGGACGATCAGCACGGATTTCGCGCGGTGGCGGAACGCGGCGCGCTCGCCGATGCCGTCAAGGACAGCGGCGCGGTTTCGCTATTTCCGCAATTGGCCGAAGAATGGAAAGCGCAAGTCGCAGCGCAGGCCGGCTGGTCAGGCTTCCGGCTGGCCGATTTCCAGCGGCTGGCGCGCCAATATCCGGTCACCTGGGTGGTGACGCGGCGGCCGGCTCCGGCGGGCCTGCAGTGCCCTTATCAGAACGCGGCATTGAGCGTATGCCGGATCGAGGCGGTGGCGCGGTGAGCCGCTACAATACGATTCATGTCCGTCCCGCTCATCCAGTTCGAGAACGTCACCATCCAGCGCGGCGACCGCGTCGTTCTCGACAGCATTGACCTGTCGATCGCGCAGGGCGAACACGTCGCCATTCTGGGGCCGAACGGGTCGGGGAAATCGACGCTGATCAAGGCGATCTCGCGTGAGTTGTACCCGCGGCTCAAGCCCGAGCCGTGGTCGCTGCGCATTCTGGGACGGGACCGCTGGCATCTGTTCGAGCTCCGCAATCACCTGGGATTGGTTTCGAACGACTGGATGGCGTTGTGCACGCGCCACTACTCGGGTTACGAAATCGTGCTTTCGGGTTTTTTCGGCAGCGTCGGAATCTGGCCGCAGCATAAGGTCACCGCCGAGATGGAACAGAAGGCGCGCGCGGTGATGGATCTGCTCGAAATCCGGCATCTTGCCGATCGCAACACCGACGAACTCTCCTCCGGCGAGGCGCGGCGGATCCTGATCGGCCGCGCGCTGGTGCACGATCCCCAGGCGCTGGTGCTGGACGAGCCGACCACCAGCCTCGACCTGCACGCCACCTATGAGCTGCGCGAGATCTTCCGGAAACTGGCCCGCGCCGGAATCAGCTTGATCATGGTGACGCATCACCTGCCGGATATCATTCCGGAGATCGGCCGCGTCGTACTCATTCGGAACGGGCGCATCTTCTGCGACGGCCCGAAAGATCAGGTATTTCACTCCGAGACGCTGTCGCGGCTGTTCGGCATTCCGGTCGAGGTGCTCGAGCGGGACGGCTATTATCACGTGCTATAAGCCCGGGTGCCGGCTTCGGACGGCAACTACTTAGTAAGAAATCTTGCCAGCGCATCGGCAAGTAAGTGTCCGAAGCCTTACATCGCTGTTAAGAAATGCCGCCCTAAGATGAAGGTAGGAGTGCGTTTTATGCTGAATGAAACTACCGAAATTACTCCGGCTCGCATTTACTTGCAGCCGGTCGCGGCACCATCCATATTGGGGTTGTTCGGTTTTGCGGGAGCGACGTTCATGCTCTCCGCCCACCTGGCCGGATGGTACGGCAGCGACATGACCTCTCTGTACCTCGCGCCCTTTGCATTCATGTTCGGCGGCGCGGCCCAGTTTCTGGCGGGCATGTGGGCATTCAAAGCCCGCGACGGGCTGGCGACCGCGATGCATGGATTGTGGGGCTCATTTTGGATTGCATTCGGAATTCTGACCTACATGTTCCGCGCGACCGGACTGCCGGCCGGGTCGTTTCCGGAGCTCGGCTATTGGTTCATTGTGCTGGCCGCCATCACCGCGATGGGCGCTTGGGCCGCGCTGGCGGAGAACATCTCGCTGTTCCTCGTGCTGGCGTTCCTGGCGACGGGATCCTGCCTGGAAGCCATCGCGAAGCTGACTGGCGACGTAGGGGCGCTGCAAATGGCAGCCGGCTATGCGCTGCTGATTTCTTCGTTCATTGCGTTTTATACCGCTACGGCGCTGATGCTGGCGGAAGCCTACGGCCGTCCGGTGCTAAGCCTCGGCAAGACCAAGAGGGGCGAACAGGCTCCGATCATTACGCTGGGAGCCGGTGAGCCGGGCGTGATCCGCGGGCAGAACCTGAACCTGGCGCCAGGAGAATCGGCGAGTTAACCCGCTGGAATCAGGGCTGCAGCCGCGCGCGGCGGCTGCAGCCTCCGGGCGCCTAACGTTCCAGCGGATGCTTCATCACGAGTTCCGAAGGTTGTTCGATCCCGGTTTCCACTTCGGTGAAATCCGATTGGGAGAGTGAATCCGGCCAGATCCAAAAACCGCCGGTCGCGCGGCCGAGCGCCCAGTCGCCGCAGATCGTCCGGCCGCAGTAGATTCCGGAATACTCGACGGTGTGCATGCCGGCATAGGTCTTGGTCCACGTTGCCTGGCTGCTGGCTGGATCAAAGCGGCCATGAATGGTAAAAGGAGCGATGTCGTCGACGCCGTCGCCGTCGATGGGCCCGCCCGGCGAAAAAGTGAGGGTCAGCCTCATGCCGTGCTTGAGGCCGCCGTGCCCGTACAGGTAATAACCCTTCCAACCGCCCGAAGGCGGGAGCTCACGCGGCATGCTGTTCGTTGGCTTCTACCCCTGGCCGCAAACCACGTCCAGGGTTCAGCGCGAAGTTACTGCGGAATCCCGATGGGCGCCTGCTGGCGCATGTGCACCGAGTCTCGTTCGTTCTCCAGGCAATAGTAATCGATGAGTTCGCTGTCCAGAATCAGCGGCTGGTTCAGCTTGACCGTCCACGGCGCCGTATATGCCTTCGGATCGTTCACCGTGATCTCGACTTCGAGATTGCCGTAATTGGGCCGCCGGATGCGTTCAATAATCCGGCCTTGATCGGTCAGCGGATTTCCGCTGGCGTCCAGCCAAAGATCATCGCGAAAGCCGGTGGTTTCGACGACCAGGGTGTCGCCTTCCCAATGGCCGGTCGAGTAGCCGTTCCAAGTCGGATTGGGATCCTTGGGAAGCGGCCGGCCGTCGAGCATGATCTGCCGGTATTGCATGTTGCGCTCGGTCAGAATGATCATGCGGCCCGGCACCATGAAGATCCGCTTGTAGTAGTCGTCGGTCCAGATTCGCGGAGCGCCGCGCGGCATGCAATGGACGTTCGGATCGAGCCCCTGCTCGACCCGACGCTTCTTGACCAGCTCCGCGGCCCAGGGCTGGTACGGCAGCGGATTCTTCAAGGTCGCGGCGAGATTGATGAACTCGCGCGAGATCTGCGTGTCGGTACACTCCGCTCCGCACGGCGGTCCGATATTGACCCAACCCCACATTCCGGAAAAATCCGGCTTGCCGTCCGCGGCGCGCGGCGCGGGGGCCGCCAGATTCGGTTTTCCGTCGGGAGTGCGGGGCACACCGGGAGTGGGATAACCGAGCCACTGCCCGAACAAGGCGGGCGCGGCCGCGGCAGCCACCCAGGCAGCGGCCGCATAGCGCAGAGAGGATCGACCTCGCATCAATGTGTTTTCTCCGTAACTCTTGATCTTACTCTGTCCGGCGCCCTTGAGCGCCCGTACCCCGGATAATTATCAAGGACGCTCCGGGCACGCAATTCAGAATCTCTTGATCGGTGAGCGCCCATTCGAGATTGCGCCGGGCCAGCAGGGCGTGTTCCCGAGCCAACGCCTCCGCGCGGGCGCCCTGGCGACGCGCGACGGCGTCCAGGATCGAGTGGTGGTGCTCCTGGCCGATAGCGAACAGCTCCGCCGCCTTCGGCAGCCGCGTGCGCGCATAGACCAGGGCGCTCGGGGAAGCGAAAGGGATCGCTTTCACCTGCTCCAAAGAGCGGCGCAGCATGGGACTCCTGGCCAGATCGAGCAGCGCCGCGTGAAACGCTTCATTCAATTCCATGTACTGGGCAAACGATTCGGCCGTGTCGCCACTGAGCGCATCCATGCGGGACTGGTGCTCGCGAATCTGACGCAACTCCGCTCCGCTCTGCAGACGCTCGGCGGCCAGCCTGGCCGCCGTGCCCTCCAATGCTCCGCGCATTTCGATGGCATCCCACACGTCGTCCAGGTTGAACTGCCGCACCAGGAATCCCCCGGACGGCAGAGACTCCAAAAGACCCTCATGCGCCAGCTTTTGCAGGGCGAGGCGAATCGGTGTTCGCGAGACGCCTAAGCGCGCGACCAGGGACAGCTCGGAAATCCGCTCGCCCGCGGGAAATTCGCCTCGTAACAGCAGCTCCCTGAGCCGGAAGAGCGTCCGCCCCGCCTGGGAATCACTCGGTATCGTTTCGGGGGGCCGGTTCAACAACATACTCGCGCAGGCGGGAGCGGGTTCTGCATACAGAAACCCACTATATAGGACATGTTGTATACAGTCAAATCCGAGTGACTCGTGGCGAGACCCGCTCTATACCGTCTGCGGCGGGAACAATACTTCATTTAGAATCAGAAACTCGCAACAGTTCGGAGCCAATTTCGAGGGGCGCAGATTCCTCTTGACACATCCGGCACTTCAGCATAGAATCCCTGAAACTGAATACATTCGGTATACAGCCGAATGCTTCGCTAAGACTACGGGGGTGAGGAGAGTTCGCATGCGCACAGCCATTTGTGTTCTCCTGCTGGCAATCGCCGGACAGGCCCAGAGCGATCGCGGAACCATTACCGGCACGGTTGCCGACCCGGCCGGCGCCGTAATTGCCGGCGCCGCCATTGAATTGAGAAACTCCGAAACCGGACTGCTGTACCAGACCGCCACCACCGCAACCGGGAATTACACCCTGGCTCAGGTGCCGGTCGGGACGTACGAGTTGTCGGTCACGGTGCCTGGATTCAAGAAGTACCTCCGGCAGAATATCGGGGTAGGCGTGGCGCAGACGGTGCGTCTTGACGTGCCGCTCGAAGTGGGGGCGGCTTCAGAGTCGGTAACCGTGACCGAGCAGGCATCGCTGCTGAAGACCGAAAGCGGCGAACTGAGCCATACGATCGAAGCGGGCCATCTGGTGGATCTCGGATTGCTCGGCATCGGCGGCACATTTTCCTCCAGCCAGGGGATGCGCTTCTACCAGGCGGAGGTGGCGTTAATCCCCGGCGCTTCGGCTCCCGGTTCCGGATTCATTTTCGGAGTCCGCGTGAACGGCGCGCCCAACGGAACGCAGCGAACTCAGATCGACGGCATGGACGGCACCAACCAGATTAATTCCGTGCAGGCCGGGACCGGCGCCAGCGTGGATGCGATTCAGGAGACCGCCATCCAGACCAGCAACTTCGCTCCGGAGTTCGGGTCCGTCGGTGGCGGGCTGTTTAACATCACGATGCGGTCCGGCACCAATCAATACCACGGCGCTGCCTACGATTACCTGGCAAATGATGCATTCAACGCGTCGACTCCATTCGTCAATACCAAGCAACGCATGCGGCGCAACGATTACGGGTTTAACGTCGGAGGCCCGGTCCGCATCCCGAAAGTCTACAGCGGCAAGGACCGGACGTTCTTCTTCTACAACCGCGAGCAATACCGGGAGTTCTTTTCGGTGAACGACGCCTACATTACGGTCCCGACCGCGGCCTATCGCGCGGGCAATTTCGCCGGAGCTCTCACGGGCGTCAGCCTCGGTTCGGACCCGCTCGGTAACAACATCGTGGAAGGAATGATCTACGATCCGCTGTCGGTGCAGAACGTGAACGGGCAGCTCGTGCGAACCCAGTTTCCAAATAACACCATCCCCGCGGCGCGGATGGACAAAGTCGCGTTGGCCGTCCAGAGTCTGATTCCAAACCCCACCAACGGCAACAACGCTCTGAATTATCTGCCTTCGTTCCCGAACGATCGCGTGACTACGAACGAATCGGTGAAGATCGACCACCAGTTGAACGGCAGAGCAAAAATCAGCGGGTTGTTTCTGACCAACGCCAGCGCGTCGCAATATTCCCAGAGTTTGAACGGCTCCGAGGGGCTTCCCGCCACCATTACGGCAACCCGCGGCACATTCAGCAGATCGCAGCAATGGCGGTTGAATTTCGACTACACTCTGGCTCCCACGCTGCTTCTGCACGCGGGGGCAGGCATCTTGAACTACTTACTCGACGATCACTCGCCCACCACAAATTTCAACGACAGCACGATTGGGTTGACCGGCGTTCCCAATCCGGGAGGGCGATTTCCCGGCATCAGCGGACTGTGCGTGTCGGGCTCGGGCACGAACAGCTCGCCCTGTACCGGAACCGGCGGAATGATGACGATGGGTCCCGTCGTCGTGGCCGGTCCCGTTGCCAACGGCGCGCAATCGTTGACGAAACAAATGACCCCCACGTATCAGGCGTCGCTTACCTGGGTCAAGAACAACCACACGTTTAAGTTTGGCAGCGAGGTGCGCGAGTTCGGTTATCCGCTGCTGGCGCTGGCCAACACCAACGGCCTCTTCGGGTTCTCGGCGAATCAGACGGCGCAGCCGTACGCTCAATCCGCGACCATCAGCGGTCGCACAGTCGGATTCCCCTATGCCAGTTTCCTGCTGGGGCTGGTGAATAATGGCGCCATCAATCCGCCGGCCGCCCTGCGCACCGGCAAACATTTCATCGCCTTATTTGCGCAGGACTCCTGGAAGGTCACGCGGAAGCTGACCTTCGATTACGGCCTGCGCTACGACTACGACACCTATCCGAAAGAGCAGTACGGCCGCCTGCCTTCTCTGGCGCCCGGATTGGCGAACCCCACCGTGGGAGGATATCCGGGTGGTGTGGTGTATGAAGCAACCTGCCATTGCAGTTTTGCCCACAACTACCCGTATGCGTTCGGCCCGCGGCTCGGTGTCGCGTACCAGATCACGGCCAAGACCGTGTTCCGCGCGGGAGCGGGAATCGCTTATGATGGCACGGCCACCGCGCAGACCGGGACCGCCAGCGCCTCGCCCGCCAACAACTTCACCGCGCCTGGATTTGGCGATCCGGCCATGACGCTCTCCGGCGGCGTGCCGCAGCAATACCTGCTGCCGTGGCCGAACTTGTCAGCCGGGGCGTACCCCAATCCCAACTTCCCGGCTTCTCAGAACGGACCGACTTCGGTGGTGGATCAGAACGCCGGCCGGCCTGCTCGTCAGATCCAGTGGAGCGTCGGCTTACAGCGCGAGATCTTCCCGAACCTCCTCCTGGACGTCAGCTATGTGGGCAATCGCGGCGCGTGGTGGCTGAGCACGGTTCTCGACAATTACAACGCGCTCACCCCGCAAATTCTGGCGGCCAACGGACTGGATATCAACAGCGCGGCTGACCGGGCGATCCTGAGAGCCCAGATCCAATCGACGGCCGCGGGCCGGTTCCAGAACAAGGTGCCCTATGCCGGCTTCCCGAGGACCGCTACGGTGGCCCAGTCTCTGCGGCCGTTCCCGCAATTCACCAGCGGCTTAACCCCGCTCTGGGCGCCGCAAGGACGCACCTGGTACGACTCGCTGCAAGTGAAAGTCACGAAACGCTACTCGCACGGCCTGATCCTCGATTACGCCTTCACCTGGGCCAAGGAGGAGCAACTCGGGGTGGAAGCGGGCACGGTCAACGACTTTCAGAACCGGATGCAGAACAAATCCCTCTCCGGATTCTCCCGGCCGTTTGTGAGCGTGGTCTCGGCCAACTACCGGCTTCCCGCCTGGGGATCGAACAAAGTCGTCTCCCAGGTGGTCCGCGACTGGACCATCGGCGCCGTGCTGAGCTATGCGAGCGGCCTGCCGATTCTCGCGCCGACCTCCACCAATAACCTGAGTACCTTATTGTTCCGCTCGACCTATTTCAACCGGGTACCGAATCAACCGCTGTTCCTCAAGGATCTGAACTGCCACTGCATCGATCCCACCAAGGACCTGGTCCTGAAGCCGGCTGCCTGGAGCAACCCGACGGACGGCCAGTGGGGAACTTCGGCACCGTATTACAACGATTTCCGCTACGAACGCCGGCCGGCCGAGTCGATGAGTTTTGGCCGCATCTTCCGGATCCGCGAGAGCATGGCGTTGACGATCCGGATGAACTTCCAGAACATCTTCAACCGGACGCAGCTATCCAACCCGGCGGCGACCAATCCCCTCGCCGCCTTCACCTGCACGGCGGGCACCGGTGCGGTCTGCACGAACCCGGCAACGGCCGGCAGACTCACCGGCGGCTTCGGATTCATCAACTACGTCGGCGGTTCGACATTCCAGCCGCCGCGGCAAGGCACGCTGGAGATGCGCTTCAGCTTCTAGCAGGCGACTGGCCGCGCCGTCCCGGCCGGCCGTCGCGAACCACGCCGGCGGGCATCGAACCGGCGCCCGCCGGCGGCCGGAACCTACGTGACGGATTTGTCGATGATGGATGCGATCTTGGAGAAGACGTTGTTGACGGTGCCGCTCAGGTTGGGCATGGCGGCCACCGCCGCGACCGCCACCATGCCGGCGGCGAGCGCATACTCCACCAGGTCCTGCCCCTGGGTATCGTTCCAGAACGTCCGCATGTAGACCTTCATTGTGCCTCCTCGGACTCGGATGAGACCTTACGAGTCGAATCTACCAGCGAAACCAGCTTCCGGCTATCGATCAAGTCGCCCTGTTTGCGGTCCAAAAAGCCTTAAGTGCGCCGGCCGAGAAGCCCGAAAAACGAGCCGCGCTTTTTCGGGCGCTGCTCTACCCCGAGCAGCCGCTGGCCGAGATCGTGCACGCTCCGCCCATAATGCGACCCGGGCGGGACCGGCCTGCCTTCCAGCACGGCTTTCTGGACGGCCTCATAATCGTTGCTCAGCAGCGCATACGGCCGCAGCTTGAGGGCCCGTTCGACATCCTCCCGCTTGAGACCGGTCGCCGGCGTGTAGCGCGTCACCAACAGCTTGATCTTCTCCGCGTCCACGCCGCTTTGCTGCAGCCACTCGATTCCCCGCCGCGTGGCGTGCAACGCCGCCAGTTCGTTGGTGGTGACCAGCAACAGCTCGTCGCAGAGCGGAATGAAATCCGAACCCGGCGCGCCCACCGCCGGAAGATCGAGCAGGATGCACTCGTACCGCTCGCGCCAGTAGCAGATCAGCTCCATGGCGGCGGGCCGGTCGACCGCCACGCTGCAAGCCGGGTTTTCCGGAGCGGCGAGCACGTCGATGCCCTGGCACGGCGCCACCAGGCGGCTCCACAGGTCGTCATCCAGCCGCAGACAATCGCGGGCCGCATCGCCCAGATGAAACGAGGGCTTCAACTTGAGCAGAAAGGCGACGCTTCCGGTCACGCCATCCACGTCCACCAGCAGCACCGGTCCGCCGCCGGCCCGTAGTTCCAGGGCGAGATGCACGGCCAGGGTGCTGGCGCCGCAGCCGGGTTTGCCGGGCAGCACTCCATAGACCGTGGCCGGCTTGGCGGCGGCCGCCGGAGAGCGCAGGCGCGCCAGCCGGGCCAGCACCGCTTCCACCTGGTCGGCCGAAGGCTCGGAAATGAACTCGCAGGCGCCGCGCCGCAGGCAGCGCAGGATCAGATCGGCATCGTTGACCGGGTTCAAGGCCACCACCGGCAGCGCCGGGGCCGCCTCGGAAATCAGCGGCAGCGCCAGTTCCTGGCTCGAGGCGACATCGAGAAAGCAGATACTGCAGCCTTGCTGCGCGGCCAGCCCCGCGATGCTGCCCGGCCGCGGATACTCCGCAACCCGGTATCCCTCCGGCAACCCCAGCTCCGCCCATGCGGCTTCGGCCGCGCGCGCCAGCGCCGCATGCGGACAAACGATCAGCGGCTTCCAGCGAAACGGCGGCGAATGGGCGCCCGGCCCTGACATCGAAGCGCAGCTCTCCTCTGTCCTCCATCGGCGGAATGGGGTGAAATGCTTAGCGCCGCAGCCGCGCGCCCTACAGCGCGAGCCGCAGCAACTGCGAGGCAACCCGTGTGAACGCGTCGTTCAGTTGCGCGGGATCGCCGGCATACTCGCACCGGCCTGGCGCGCCGGCCGCCACGGGGTTGGGCGATAAAGAGGGATCGTTGGCGATGCGCTTAAGCAGCGTCTGGCCGTCGGCATCCATGTTGTATCCAATCGCGTAGATCACCACGCCGGAGACCGAATTGCCGCCCCGGTCCGGGTCCGGATCGCCGCGGCGGACGCGCAGCCCTGCATGGTCGGCCGCGTTCACCGCGCCCCAGTTGAGATAATTGAGCGCCAGCAGGCCGCCGCTCAGATGGCTGCCGGCGTTCTTGTACCCGGTCGTCACCAGCGAATTGCCCGAAGAGTCGGTGAGCGGCGCGTTGACCACGTCCTGGTAGAGGTTGCCGGGAGTCGAGCGGAAGTAGCAATTGTTGGTCGTCGGGGTCGACAGGACCGTCAGGTCCCCGCCCATCGGCTGCGTGGAGCCTACCCACGGATATAACCCGGAGGGATTGGCCGGACTGCTGACCGCGTAGGCGACGCCTTTTTTCTCGGTCTTGTCCGTGCAGTGGCTCGAGGATTTGATCGCGTAGGTTTGGGTGACCGCCGTCGGCAAGCCGTCGGTGAACAGCAGGATCGCATTCAGCGCGCCCGTCTGATGGAGCTCGACCAGCTTGTCGTACGCCTGCCAGAGAGCCTGCGCGGTATTGGTCGACCCGCTGCAGTTCACGTTGTTCAACGTCGTATTGATCGCCGACTTGAAGGTGGTCGACAGCGGATTGTCCACCAGCGAGCTGGTGCCGAACGTAATCAGCCCGACGTTGTCGCGGCCTTCGGCGAACTTGTCGATGAACCCCTTGGCCGCGTTCTTCAGCTGCGTGCACGGCGCGCCCTGCAGCGAAGTCGACCGGTCCATGACGAACATGATGTTGACATCCCGCCGGGTGGCCTTCGAGGTGGCCGAGACCGACGCGCTCTCGGTGCGGAAGAAGCGGAGAAACACGAGCGGCAGATGCACGCTCGCGGTGGTCGTCAGCGAGCGCACGTACTGCGAATCGGTCGCCGCCGTGCTGCTCACCTGCAGGCCGGTCGACCACAGATACCCCGCCGGGAAGTTCGCCGCCAGGTACGCGTTGGCGGTGGCTTCCGCGTTGGCGCGCTGCGCGGCGTCGTCAGACCCCCGGCTGAGCGCCCGCGCTCCGGCCAGCGCCGCGCCGTCGGAGGCCGCCGAGAGCATCGACTTCACCAGATACATCATCCCCACGTCCACCGCCAGCCCCGCCGCGGGAATCAAAATGAAGAACAGGGTCAGGGCTCCGAAGATCAGAACGTACCCGCGCCGCCGCCCGCCGCTAGAACAACATCCGGACATAGTATCCTCCGCCGGTGGATCCGAAGTACTGCAGGCTGATCTCCGGCATGGAAAAATAGCCTTCCACCAGGTACGCCGATTGCCCTTGCGCCAGCGCGATCAGCGCGTCGAACCCGCTGGCGACCAGCGACGCCTGCCGGCAGTAATTGCCGGAACTGATGGTGCCGTCCGCCCCCACATAGCCCGCCGGCGGCGTGCCGAACGCGCTCGCCCGTAGCGCGCTGTTGCCAATCACGAGCCGCTGGGTGAACACCGGCTGGCCTCGATTCGGGCAGCTCGGCACCCCGGCGGCGTCGCAATCGGCTTGATAGACCTTCAACACCCGCGACAGAATCAGCACCCCCGTGCCATTCGCGGTGAGGCTGAAATCGCGGCTCAGGGCGCGGGCGATCGCCTGCGTGCCGGCCAGCGAAAAATCGGTTCCGAGCGCATACATGTGCGCCACGTCGCGCGTCACCTGCAGGCCGTCCAGCGTGCGGCCCAGACGCACCCCGATCCCCGCCACCCCCAGCAGCACCGGGACCGAAACCGACACGATCAGCGCCATCTCGAGGATCGAGTTGCCGCGCCGCCGCTGGCGCGCGCGGTTATCGGGGTGGGGGGCCGCCAATGGGGCTCGCCTCCATGATGTCCGCCGACGCGACCGCAAATTGCAGCGCGGCCGCCTGGCGGAGCAGCGGGACCATCCACGCCCAGGACAATCCCGTCGCCGAGACCACCACGATGTTGCCGCCCGCGTTGCTCCCCGCGCCGGTCACCACCGCCAGCGTGACGGGATCGTAATACGTCACCGAAATGCGGTTCATCCCGTTATGATCCGGGCTGAGCGCGTCGGCCAGCCCGAGCGAATACTGGCGCACCGTGGTCTTGATCGAATCGTCGTGCCCGAGACCGGCCATGGTTTGGCTGGTCACCGCGTACCGGACGCCCTGCCGCACCGCGAAGTTCATCGTGTTTTTCACGAAAATCGCGAACGCCACGTCAAAAATGCCCCACAACAGCGCCAGCATCGGCAGCGTGGCCAGCGCGCTTTCCACCAGCACGCTGCCGCGGCGGGCGTCCCGGTCCGAATGCCGCCTGTCCATGGAACCTCGCGTATCTCTAGATCGGTTCCCGCCCGATCCGCCAACGTAGGGAGAACCCGTTAAAACGGAGCGGAAAAATGCGGAGATTCGACCGGCGCGGCGCCACCACCGCGGCCCGCGTCCCCGGCCTCAGGGGCCGGGCCGGCCGAGCCACAGGGCGATTCCGTTCCAGACGACGCACAGGCCGAACAGCACATTGACGTAGCGCAGCAGGCCGTGCCGTCCGCTGCGCCAGGCCCACCACGCCGGCGCCAGTCCGATCAGCTTCAAGCCCGCCAGCGCCGCCAACGGGGGCAGCCCGAGTCCCAGGACCGCGCGCACCAGCGGATTCGCCTCCGCCACCCCCGCCCGCAAAAAGCAGATCGTGCTGAGTGCGTCCAATCCCTGCAAAACGGCAAATTGTAGGAGGAGCATCGCAATGTCTTCACCCTAACCGGCGCCGCGCCACCCGCCAAGAGGAGCGGTCCTGGTACCGGTTCATGAGAGCGCCCCGACCGGCCGATGGATCTCTCGGGACGAATGCGGATCCGGAAGGCGTGTCAGCTCGCGGTCACGCCGTCGCTCGTCGATGGCTTCTTCGCCATTCTGCTGTTCGCGGTCTTCAACCGGCCCATGAACTGGCAAGGGCTCCTCGCCGATGGCGACACGGGCTGGCACATCCGCACGGGAGAGTGGATTCTCGACTCCCGGGCCGTTCCAGTGAGCGATCTGTTCTCGTTCTCCAAACCCGGCCAACCGTGGTTGGCGTGGGAGTGGCTGGCGGACCTCGGATTCGGCTTATTCCATCGGTGGTACGGGCTTGCCGGAGTGGCGGGGTTCTCGGCGGTAGTACTGTGTTTTTCAGCAGCGTTGGTCGCCGCCTGGCTGCTGCGCCGCGGCGCGGGCCTCTGGGTCGCCGCGGGGGTCACATTGGCGCTGGTGAACGCATCCACCGTGCATTATCTGGCGCGCCCGCACATTTTTTCGCTGCTCTTGTTCCCGGTGGGGCTTTGGGTCGTCGACGAAGATCGCCGCCGGCCGACGCGCTGGCTTTGGTCGCTCGTGCCGCTCGCCGCGCTGTGGGCGAACCTGCATGGCGGATTCGCCGGCTGGCTGGCGACGCTCGGGGTGTTGACGGCGGCGGCCGCCGCCGAGCGCAATCCTCACTCGGTAAGGCGCTACGGATTGCTGGCCGCGCTCTCGGCGGCCGCGACCCTCCTGAATCCCTACGGCTGGCGGCTGCACCAGCACATCGCCCACTATCTAAGCTCGTCGTGGATTCTCGATCATGTACAGGAGTTTCAGTCGCCCAATATCCGCTCGGAAAGCATGCTGGTGTTCGCGGTTCTTCTGCTGCTCGCCGTCGCGTGCGCGGCGCTGGCGCTGCGCGCCGGCCGGAGGTTCGAAGGCGCATTGGTTCTGCTGTGGGCGCTGGCCGCGTTGCGCTCGGCGCGGCATGTCCCGCTGTTCGCGGTGGCGGCCGCGCCGGTGATCGCCGGACAAGGCGCGGCCTGGCTGGCGGCGCGGTCGGCCCGGTCCGGCGCCGGGTCGGTCGCGCGCGTCTTCTGGGAATCGGGAGCCGATCTCGGCCGTTCCCGCGGGTTCAGCCTATGGGCTCCGGTATTCGGCGCGCTGGCCCTCTGGCTGACCCTGGGGCGGACGCCGCTTTCCGATTTTCCGGCCCAGCGCTTCCCGGTGGCCGCGGTCGCGCGCCATGCCGATTGTCTGGCCGGCGCGCGCGTCCTCACTTCCGACCAATGGGCCGATTACCTGATCTACCGGCTCTTTCCCCGGCAGCGCGTGTTTTTTGACGGCCGCAGCGATTTTTACGGGCCCGCGCTCGGCGCCGAATACCAGACCCTGCTCACCGCCGGACGCGGCTGGTCCGCCGTTCTCGACCGGTATCGCCTGGATGTGGCGCTGCTGCCGGCGGATTGGCCGCTGGCGCGGGTTCTGGAACTGGATCCGCGCTGGCATCTGCTCGACCGGGATGGGGTCGCCGAACTCCTGGTCCGGAAGCGCTAAAGAGAACCGGCGCCGGGACGATGCGACTAAGGGGGGCGAGTCGCCATGCGGATCGATCGCCGGTTCGTGATCGTCGTCGGGCTCAGCCTGATCTGGGCGCTGGTGGTCTCGGTGGTGTTCTACCGCGCCGCCGCCAGCGCCGGAAGGAAGCGGCCGTGGGTGGCGGAAAAATCCGTGGTGGTGGCGGTGGATACCCTGCCGCTGGGCGCGGTCATCCGGCCGGACTCGGTCAAACTCGCCCGCGTGCCCGAAACCCTGTTTCCACGCGGCGGGTTCTCGCGCGTGGAAGACGTGCTCGACCGGCCGGTGGTGAGCCCCATCCAGCCCGAAGAACCGGTGGTGGAAGCGCGGCTGGCGCTGCGCGGCTCCGGCGGCGGCGTCGCCCCGCTGATTCCGCCCGGCCTGCGCGCCATCTCGGTGCGGGTCAACGACGTGGTCGGCGTCGCCGGCTTCGTGCTGCCGGGGATGCGGGTGGACGTGCTGGTCACGGGGCGGCCTCCCGGCGGCGACGATACCGTCACCACCACGGTGCTGCAGAACATCGCGGTGCTTTCGGCCGGCAAGACCATCCAGGTGGACGCCAAAAGCCAGTCGATCAGCACCCCGGTGGTCACCCTGCTGGTGACCCCGGAGCAGGCCGAAGCGCTCACGCTCGCCAACACCGAAGGAAGGATCCAGCTGGTGCTGCGCAACTCGGTCGATCAACAGGTGGCCCCGACCCCGGGGCGGGATTTGCGGGCGTTGTACGGGCTGCATCCCGACCGGGCCGAGCGGCCGGCGCGGACGGCGGCGCCGGCGCCGCCGCGTCCCGCTCCGGCTCCGGTGGGGGCGGCCCCGCCGCCGGCGCCCGCGCCGTCGCCGGAGCGCGTGCTGATGATCCGGGGAAACCGGAAATCGGAGGAGCCGGTGGGGCCCGATCCGCTGCCGGCGAACGGGGAAGCGGCGCGCGCGGCCGCCGCGCCGGGTGAGGAACGGCCATGAAGACATCGGTTCGGCTGCTGGTATTCGCGTGGAGCGTCGGGGTGGGGGTCGCCGGGTCGTCCCCGCCGGGCGATCCGGTGGAACTGACGTTGACGGCGGGCACCGGAATGGTGGTCGATTGCCCCGGCGGCATCGCGCGCGTCGCCGCCAGCAACCCGGAGGTGGCCGACGCCGTCACCGCCAGCGGCGTCGAAGTGCTGTTTCTGACCAAGAACGTCGGCCGCGCCACCATGGTGGTGTGGTCCAAGGCCGGGGGCCGCGCCGTCTATCACCTGACGGTCGAACCCAACCTGGAGCCGCTGCGCAAATTGCTGCGGGAAGCATTTCCGGACGAGCAGATCGATCTGCGCGCCTCGCGGGATTCGCTCGCGCTGGTCGGGAACGCCAGCAGCCAGGCGGTGGCCGATCGCGCGCTCACCTTGATTGCGGCCTCCGTGAAAGGCGCGGTGAGCAACCTCGCCATCGCGCCGCCCGCGCCTGAGAACCAGGTGCTGCTGCGCGTCCGCTTCGCCGAACTGAACCGGACCGCGGCGCGCGAGTTCGGGGTGAACCTGCTGTCCACCGGGGCCTTGAACACCCCCGGGCAGATCTCGACCGGGCAGTTTCCCGGCGGCGGCGTCACCAAGCTGCGCGGCGTGATTCCGGGCAGCCTGCCCGGAACCGCCACCGAATTCAACCTCTCCGATGTCCTGAACATTTTTGCGTTCCGGCCCGATCTGGATCTGGCGTCGCTGGTCCGCAATCTGGAAACCCGGGGGTTGCTGCAGGTGCTGGCCGAACCCAACCTGGTGGCCACCAGCGGCAAGGAAGCCAGTTTCCTGGCCGGCGGCGAGTTCCCGGTCCCGATTGCGCAGGGAGGCGCGACGGCCGGCGCCATCACGGTGCAGTATCGGGAATTCGGCATTCGTCTTTCGTTTACGCCCCAGGTGACCGCGCAGGGGACCATCCGGCTGCACGTGAAGCCGGAAGTCTCTTCGCTCGACTGGGCGTCCGGCGTGACGCTTTCGGGATTCAAAATCCCGGCATTGAGCGCGCGGCGCATGGAAACCGACGTCGAACTGCGGCAGGGCGAGAGCTTCGTCATCGCCGGGTTGATCGACGACCGCGTGGTGGAGAATCTTTCGCGCCTTCCGGGGCTGTCCCAGATTCCCGTGCTGGGCGCTCTGTTCCGCAGCCGCTCGGTGAACAAATCCAAGACCGAACTCATCGTGCTGGTAACGCCCGCGACGGCGCGGCCGGCCCAATCGGCAGCCGGTCCGGTGATGCCGCGGCCGTTTCTGGAGGCGCCCGAAGGGAGATGATCCGCCAGGATACCGTCGCCGAGTCGCCGGGGTGGGAGCAGCGGCTGCTCCACCGCGCCGGGCGCAAGAGCGGATTGAAACCCGAATACCAGGAGCTGAAATTCACCGTCCACCGCAAGCTGCTCGATCAGATCAACCTGGACGCGCTGGCCACCATCGACAACGAACGCATCCGCGCCGAGGTCCGGCAGGCGGTGGTGGCGATTGTTTCCAACGAGCCGGCGCCGCTCACGGCGGCCGAGAAGCAGCAGATCAGCGACGAAGTGCTGCACGAGGTGTTCGGACTCGGGCCGCTCGAACCGCTGCTGGAGGATCCGAGTATCTCCGACATCCTGGTCAACGGCGCGCGCCAGGTCTATATCGAGAAGCGCGGGCTGCTGGAGCTGACCAACGTCCGGTTCCATGACGACGCGCATCTGCTGCGGATCATCGACAAGATCGTGTCGCAGGTCGGCCGCCGCGTGGATGAGTCGAACCCCATGGTGGACGCGCGGCTGCGCGATGGCTCGCGGGTGAACGCGATCATTCCGCCGCTGGCGGTGGACGGCCCGCTGCTCTCGATCCGCCGTTTCGGCACCGAAAAGCTGATGCCCGCCGACCTGGTCGCTAAAAAGGCGCTCACCCCGGGAATGATGCAGTTGCTCGAAGCCGCCGTGAAGGCGCGGCTGAACATCATCGTCTCGGGCGGCACCGGCGCCGGCAAAACCACGCTGCTCAACGCGCTCTCGGCCTTCATTTCGCCCAAGGAGCGGATTGTCACGATCGAGGACGCCGCCGAGCTGCAGCTCAAGCAGCCGCACCTGGCGCGGCTGGAGACGCGGCCCGCCAACGTGGAAGGCCACGGCCAGATCCGCCAGCGCCAGCTGCTGGTCAACAGCCTGCGCATGCGGCCGGACCGGATCGTGGTGGGCGAGGTGCGCGGGGAGGAGGCGCTGGACATGCTGCAGGCCATGAATACCGGCCACGACGGCTCCCTCACCACCATTCATGCCAACAGCCCGCGCGACGCCATCTCGCGGCTCGAGGTGATGGTGTCGCTTGCCAACGCCAACATGCATCTGTCCGCCATCCGGCAGCAGATCGCCTCGGCGGTGCACATTCTGGTGCAGGCGGCCCGGCTGAGCGACGGCGCGCGCCGGGTGATCCACATTACCGAGGTCACCGGGATCGAAACCGAAGTGGTGACCTTGCAGGATCTGTTCGTGTTCGAAAAACGCGGCGTCTCGCCGGAGGGAAAGGTGATCGGGCGTTTCGCCGCCACCGGAATCCTGCCGCGGTTTCACGACAAGCTCCTCGCCGCCGGCATTCACTTGCCGGCCGAGCTGTTCGACGAAATCCTAATGGTGGAGCCCGAATGATTGCCGCCGTGTTTCTGATCTCCGCCGCCGCCGCCGTGTTCGGCTATTGGCTGCTCGCCGGCCGCCTGATGCGTCAGGAGCGCTCCGCGGCGGTCCGGCGCGTGACCGGCACCGAGCCGGTGAAAGCCAAGGCGCGGCAGAACGCTCCGGTGCTCATCGAAATGGCGCGCGAAGTGCGGGGACTGCTGGCCACCCGGCTGCTCGAGCGGCTGCGCCTCAAGGAAGCGGTCGAACAGCGCCTGGAAACGGCCGGGTTGAAATGGGGATCGGCGGGCCTGGCGCACCGCGCGGCGGCGTTGTTCCTCGCCGGGTTTGCGGCGGTCACGCTGCCGACCCGCAACGCGGCTCCCGGGCTGGCGCTGCTGGCCGCCGCGGCCGCCGCGGCGCTGCCCGCCATCTATGTGCGCCGCCAGGCGGCGGCCCGGCTCCGCCGTTTCGAGGAACAGTTTCCGGACTGCCTCGAGTTCATTGCGCGCTCCATGCGCGCCGGGCATGCGTTTTCGGTGGCGCTCGATCTGGTCCACCGCGAGTATGGGGAGCCGCTTTCGGGCGAGTTCCGCCGCACCTTCGAAGAACAGAACTTGGGGCAGCCGCTCGAGATCGTGCTGCGCAAGCTGGCGCAGCGCATGCCGTCGATGGACGTGCAGTTTTTCGTGTCGGCCGTGCTCATGCAGAAGCGCACCGGCGGGAACCTCGCCGAGTTGCTGGACCGGCTGGCCGATCTGATCCGCGAGCGATTTAAACTGCGCGCCCGCGTGCGCGCCATCAGCGCCATGGGGCTGATGTCCGGCCGCGTCATGGCGGTCATCCCGGCGGCGGTCGCGGCCTTGATGCTGGTGGTCAACCGCCCGTACGTGATGTTCTTCGTAAACGATCCGGTGGGCCACCAGCTGCTGGCGGGGGCCATCGGGCTGCAGCTGGTCGGGTATCTCATCATCCGCAAGATTGTGACGGTGGAGGTGTAGCGCCATGCTCGAAGGGCTTTCGCTGTTGATTTTCGTCTCCATCGGAGCCGTCACGGTGCTGGTGGCGCTGCGGCTGGGGCGCGGCCCGTCCCGGGCGGTCGAGCGCATCACCATGCAGGCGTCCAGCCCTGCCGAGCGCGCGCCCTCTTCGAATCTGGTCTGGCGCGAGCTGTTGGAACGAATCGGATCGTTCGTTCCGGCGTCCCCCAAAACTCTGCCCGCGCTGAAGCGCCGGCTGGTGCGCGCCGGGTTTCGCAATCCCCACGCGTCCCGGTACTTCACGGGGCTGCGACTGGTTGCCGCGCTGGCGGGCGCTCCGGCGGGTTTGCTGATCGGTTTGAGGGCCGCTCCGGACAACCTCGTTCTGGCCGGCATCGCCGGCGCGGGAATCGGATTTCTGGCTCCCGCGCAATATCTCGCGGCGCGGACCCGCCGGCGGCAGCGGGCCATCGAAAAAGGACTGCCGAACGCGCTCGATCTCATGGTCGTCTGCGTGGAATCGGGTCTGGGGCTGGATCAAACCACCCTGCAGGTGGCGAGGGAACTGCAGCGCGCCCATCCGGAAATCTGCGACGAGTTCGCCGTCATGAACCTGGAGATGCGGGCCGGCAAGAGCCGCGCCGAGGCGTTGCACAACCTGGCCGAGCGCGCCGGCGTGGCGGATTTGAAGAAACTGGTGGCGGTGCTCGTGCAAACGGACCGGTTCGGCACCAGCATCGCCGACAGCCTCCGCGCGCACGCCGCCTACATGCGGACCATGGCGCACCAGCGCGCCGAAGAACAGGCTTCCAAGCTGCCGGTCAAGCTGGTGTTTCCGATCTTCTTCTGCGTGCTGCCGTCGCTGTTCGTGGTGACGCTCGGGCCCGTCCTGACGCAACTGGTGCGCGAGATCGTCCCTATGATCGAAAACATGTAGTCCGCCGATGGATAGATCAGAAAGGAGCCGTGCTCATGGATCCAACCACGATTCGAATCGTCGCCGCCGTCCTGGCGGTGGCGTTCGCGGTGATCATTTTCCTGAGGCGCCGCAGCCATAAAACCGAATAGCCACGGGTTCGGGGCGCGGTTGCCGGACCGTGCCGCGCCCTCTTTTATTGCCGGTTGATGAGGCTGGCCACGTATCCGGCGCCGAAGCCGTTATCGATATTCACAACCGCCACGTTGCTGGCGCAGCTGTTCAACATGCCGAGAAGGGCGGCCAATCCATGAAAGCTGGCGCCATATCCGACGCTGGTGGGCACCGCGATGACCGGGCAGGAAACCAGGCCACCCACCGCGCTCGGAAGCGCGCCCTCCATGCCCGCGCACACGACCACCACGCGAGCGGCCATCAGATGCTCGCGGTGGTGCATCAGCCGGTGAATCCCGGCGACGCCGACGTCGTGGATGGTCGCGACTTCGTTGCCCATCACCTCGGCCGTCACCTGCGCTTCTTCGGCGACCGGCCCATCGCTGGTCCCCGCGCATACCACCGCAATCGTTCCTTTGCCCCGGATCGTCCGGTCGCGCCAGAACCGGATGGCTCCCGAGAGCGGGAAATGTTCTCCGCCCGGAAGCGCCGCCTGCACCGCGCGGGCGCAGTCGCAGTCGGCCCGCGTGATCAGTACGTTCTGGGACTGGCAAAGCAGGCGCTCGGCGATCGCCACCACCTGCGAGGGGGTTTTGCCCTTCGCAAAGACGACTTCCGGCATGCCGTGCCGCAGCTCGCGGTGGTGATCGATCTTCGCGAACCCCAGGTCCTCGAAAGGCAGGTGCCGGACCCGCTCCAGGGCGGCATCCACGTCCACCGCCCCGGCCCTCACTTGTTCGAGCAACGAGCGCAGTTGGTCGCGGTCCATGACGCCAGAATATCAGAAGCGCTTCGGCGAAATTTCCAACCTCAAAATAGTACTAAATGCGAACAACTTTTATGGTCGTATTAGCACTTTTGGTCTATTGTACAAGAATGTGCACAGTAAGGATGATCAGATCATGGCAGGGCTAGGACAGTTCAGCGGGGCGGCGCTCGCACCCCAGAGGACGGAACGTCGTCTGACGAGCCGGTTCCCGCTCCAACAGGAGGTCCGGTACCGGCTGATTCAATCTCGCGCGAGCGCCCGAAGGGGTGTCGGACAAACGCTGGACGTCAGCAGTGGAGGCATCCTGTTCACTACCAGCGAACGGCTGCCAACCGGCCGCATCGTCGAGGTCGCCATGCACTGGCCTGCCCAATTGAACGGGACATGCCCGCTCCAGTTTGTGGCTCGCGGACGAGTCATCCGCTCGGACGGGAAGACCGCCGCGGTGCGGATCCAGCGGTATGAGTTCCGGACGCGGGCTGCCTCTCCGACGCCGCAGGCCTAAAACGCGTATCGACGGATACGTCGGGACGGATTTCGTCGCAGGCTAAACCCGTCTATGAAAATCGGACTTGCGGGATCATCGCGGCCGTCGGTATACTGACATTTTCGCTGAGGCGTCGATGACAGCGAGAGATGAGTTCGATCCACTAGCGCCGCAACGCGAGGCCGCCTTTTTCTACGGCCTGTTCCTGCGCGGACACGATGTCGACGCGCTTCGGCAGGATATTGACGTGCCCCGCGCCATGCTGGACAAATGGATGCGAGCCAGGGATTTTGAGGCCTCTTTCCGGGAAAATCTGCACCGGGTTTATCACTATCGCAAACAGGTGCTGGCCATCTTTGATGGCCTGGTTTTGAACGAGCAGAACCAGCCCCGCCTTCAATAATCAACCGGGATTGACCACCGCCTAAAGCACAACCAGGCGGTGGTCCGGACAGTCCAGCTGTACCGCTTCATACAGCCGCGGAACCAGATCGAGGCCGTGCTTGGCCAGGAACGGCAGGATCGAGTAAAGGCGTTCCTGGAGGTGCCGCTCCGGGTAGATCAACCCGTAGAGCGAGGCGGCATCGCGCGCCGCGCGTTCGTCGCGCCGCAGGGCTTCGCGCCCCACCTTGCGCTCCAGCTTGCCGAGCTGGTACCGGATTTTGCGCCCGCTGCGATCCAGCGCGCCCGCGAGGGTCGGATCGAAGGCGGCCATTTCCTGCCCGAGCTGGTCGAGAGCGCGATTCACGGCGGTGCCTGTTTCGGCCAAAGACCGGTTCAGGGAAGGAGGAATCAGCCGGGCGGAAATCCGCTCGCGCAGACCCTCCTGGCCGTGAAAGAAGTCCCCGAGCGACAGACCATAACGCACCATCAGCTTCTGGCTGTGTTCGTCCAGCAGCGTGAAGGTGCTGCGAGGGAACGGCACCGGCATGCGGCCGAGAATCGTCCGGTAAATCGCTTCGGACTGAGCCAGGTACGCGGTCTCGGCAGGCCCGCCGACGTACGCCGCGGTCGGCAGCATCGAATCCTGAATCACCGGCCGCAGCAGCGCGTTGGGAGAAAGCGACTCTGCGCGGTCCATCAGTTCGGCGGCCGTGAAGCGGCGGCCGTTCAGCACGTATTCGTGATCGGCCCGGCGCAGCGGCAGGCGTTTGCCTTTTTCGAGGAGGAACACGAACGACGTGTGATCTTCGACGTGAACCTGCGCGTGATAGCCGGCGGCGGCCAGATCGCGGTTCCGTTGGATGACGCGCGCGGTCAGATCGGGTGCGGCCTCTACGGCAGCGCGCAGCGCCGGGGCGGCGAGCTCGCGGAACGCCGGCAGCATCGGATCGATCTGCAGCAGATCGAATTGCCCGCACAATCGGCCGAGCAGTTCTCCAAACGCGGCTCCCATCGTGCTGCCGGGACGATAGCATTCCTCGACCAGGTCCGCCACCTCGTCGCCGAAAGGCAACCCGCGGAGACTGGCGCGCAGCTCGCGAACGGGCGGGGCCATCACCGTGATGCTGCCCACCGGTTGATCGGCCGCCGCACGCGCCATCTCGACTTTGGCCGGATGGTGCTCGCCGTCAAACACCCAGGCGTGGTTGACCTCGGCGAAATCGTGATCCTCGGTGGCCAGCCAGAAACAAGCCACCGCCGGAACCCCGGCGGCGGTCAGTGCTTCGGCCAGCCGCGCCGCGGTCAGCGCCTTATAGATGGTGTACGCCGGCCCGGAAAACAGCCCGACCTGCTGGCCGGTCAGAATCGCGACGGTGCCGGGCTGGGCCAGGCGATCCAGCGCCCGGCTGCCGGCATTCTGGTGCCGCAATGCCGCGACTAAGGCCGCGCGGCGTTCCGCCGGAAACTCGATCTTCCGCGCCGCCGCGCGAACCGCTTCCAGATCGTGCCGTTCATGCCCGTAAAAGCCCGCCGTCCGCTCCGGGTGATACAGCACGTCCGCGAACAGGGCGGACGTCTGCGGCAGATCGGTCTGGCGGACGCACGAAATGGGCATTCAGAGGATCAGCTTACCAGATGCAGGACGTCGCGCGGGCGATGCAGGGTTTCCTAGCCCGGCGGCAAAATCTTCGAAATGTCGTTGTAGATCACGAACGCCACGATCATGAGGATGAACACGAATCCGAGCTTGAGAACGGCTTCCTTGACGCTCAGGCTCAGGTCGCGCTGCATCACCATTTCGATCAACAGCATCGTAATCACGCCGCCGTCGAGGATCGGGATGGGCAGCAGGTTGAAGATCGCCAGGTTCAGGCTGACCATCGACATCAGCATGAAAAAGGCCGAGGGTCCCTCGCGCGCGGCTTCCCCGGAAAGCTGGGCGATGCCGATCGGCCCGGTGATGGTCTTCGGCGACATACGCCGCTGCACGACACCCTTGAGAAACTCTCCGATCAGCATGGCGCCCTTGGCATTCTGCCGCACCGATTCCCGGAACGCTTCGGGGAACGAAAGCCGGGTGGTGATGAGGTGCAGTTTCTGCTGCGGAGCCACCCCGATCATCCACCGCGCCGGGCCGTCGAGCTTGGAATAGACCGGCTGCACCGTGGCGTGCCGCGTCTGTCCATTGCGCGAGAACTCCACGTCCAGCGGCTTGCCGCCGCTGTTCTTGGTCATTTCCTGGAACTTGTACACCGAATGAATCGGCTGGCCGTTGACCGCGATCAGCACGTCCCCTTTTTGCAGGCCGGCCTTTTCGGCGGGATAGCCCGGCTCGATCGCGCCCAACTGCACCTCGCCGCGCTCGTCCCATCCGGCGTAGCCGAAGCCGAGGCGCTCGCTGAGAATCGGGGTCACGACGGTGTCGAATCTCCGGCCATCGCGCTCAATCGTCAAATACAGCGGCCGGTCGGCGCTCGCCACTTCCTTCAGATTGACGTCTTCCCAAGTCGGGTTCTTCTCGTTATCGAGCTTGACGATCCGATCGCCGTCCTTGATTCCCGCCTTGGCCGCGGGCGAATCCGGCACCACGTGTCCGATCACCGCCTGCATATCCGCATCCGAGGCGCGCTCGTATTTCACCATGAACAGCCCCGTCAACACGGCCACCGCCAGAACGACGTTCATGAATGGTCCCGCGAACGCGATAATCAAGCGCTGCCAGCGCGGCTTGGCCAGGAAACTGCGCGGATCGTCGATGTTTTCGTCCGTGACTTGCTCGCCCGCCATTTTGACGTAACCGCCGAACAGGATCAGCGAAAAGCGGTAATCGGTTTCGCCGCGCCGGAACCCGAACAACCTCGGGCCGAAGCCGAAGCTGAACGCCTCGACCTTGACGTCGAAAAAGCGGGCCGCCCAAAAGTGCCCCAACTCGTGGATCATGATCATGACCCCGATGAGCACCAGCAGCCACAAAATGTTTTCAAAAATGAGCATATAAATTCACGCCGTCAGCGCCCTGGCACCGGTACGAGCGGTCACCAGTTGCTGCGCCACCTGCCGCGACTCCCCGTCAATCTGTAGAATATCGTCCACCGTGTGTGGTGTGCGCACCGGTACGCGCGACAGCGTCTCCCGCACCACTTCGGCAATTGCCGTAAACCCTATCTGTCCTTGCAAAAAGGCGGCCACCGCCACTTCATCGGCGGCGTTGAGCGTGCATGTCGCCGACCCGCCGGTCTGCTGGCACTCGTACGCCACTTTGAGTAGCGGAAAGCGTCCGACGTCCGGCGGTGAGAATTCCCAGCGGCGCGCCTCGCTCCAATCGATTTTGGGCACCGGCGCCTCCGAGCGCTCCGGGTAAGTCAGCGCATATTGGATCGGCATGCGCATGTCAGTCGCGGAAATCTGGGCCAGCACACTCCCATCGCTGTACTCGATCATGGCGTGCACAGTCGATTGGGGATGGATCACCACCTCGACGTGGGAAGGTTCAAACCCGAACAGCCAGCATGCCTCGATGACTTCAAAGCCCTTATTCATCAAGGTGGCGGAATCGATGGTGATGCGGTTGCCCATCCGCCAGGTGGGATGATTCAGGGCCTGCGCCGGCGTAACTTGTTCCAACGCCTCGCGCGGCGTATTGCGAAACGGGCCGCCGGAAGCGGTCAGGATCAGCTTGGTCACTTCCTTCCGATTCCCTGCGCGAAGACACTGGTGGACGCCGTTGTGTTCGCTATCGATGGGTAGCAGCTCCGCCCCATGACGCGCGACGGCCTCCATGACCAGCTTCCCGCCCGAGACCAGAACCTCTTTATTGGCAAGGCCGATCCGCTTCCCGGCCCGAGCCGCTTCGTAGGTGGCTTCCAAACCCGCGACCCCGACGATAGCCGAAACCACCGTGTCGACTTCCGCTGCGGTCGAGACTTGCACGCGCGCCGCATCCCCGGACAGCAACTCCGGCCACTGTTGCTTTGATAAGCCAATCCCCGTCAACCTGTCTGAGAGATGCACCAGCGCCTCGGAGGTTGCAACGACGGCCACCTTAGGGGAAAACTCCGCAATCTGGGAGGCTAGGGTGTCGACGTTCCGGCCGGCCACGAGCGCATACACTTCGTACAAGTGGCGATTTCGCCGGACCACGTCCAACGTGTTGGTTCCGATTGAGCCGGTGGAACCCAGGACAGTGAGCGTTTTCATCGTGCGCCGGTCTTTGGCCATCTTAACATCCCGGCGTCCAACGCCCTACAGAAATCTGGAGTAGTACTAAAACCGCGCTTTGGTTTGCGCTTTCTCAGGAACCTCTGACCCTTTCGGGCGCCGGGGAGGATTGCTTCAGGGGTCTTTTTTTAGAGGTTAGTCTCGCTTTGGTGGGAGTTGCCTCCCCGGCTTACTTCCAATATTAGTAGATTCCGTTTTTGGAATCAACAAAATTCGTATTTTTTTATGAAGCTTTGACCTCGACTCCCGCGATTTCCTCTAACACCTTGATTGTAGAACAGATATCATCCTCGCCATGGCCTTCGGAAATGGCCGCCTGGAAAATCTGGTTTGTCAGAGAAGTCAACATCAGTGGAACCGAGAGCTCTTTGCCGGATTCGAGCATGAGTCCGATGTCCTTATGCATCCATTTTACGGAGAAGGCTGGTTGAAAATCTCGACGGAAGACGAATGGGGCTTTGTAGCTGATCAGACCCGATTTGGCCGCCGAGTTGTCGAGAATATCGAGCATCAGCTTCGGGTCAACGCCACCCTTGGCTGCCAGCACCATCCCCTCATTAAACGCAATTAACAAATTGGACAGGATCAGGTTCTGGCTGAGCTTGGCCTGCAGTCCCAGCCCGGGGCCGCCACAATAATAAAGACGCTTGCCCATTGGCTCGAAATAGGGCCTCACTTTTTCGAAGACGGCCTGATCGCCGCCGATCATGAACGTCAGCGTGCCGCCTTCGGCGCCGGGAGTGGACCCGGTACAGGGCGCGTCGAGAAATTCGATACCCTTGGCGCGCAGGGCTGCTCCAATCTGGCGGCTCTCGCTGGGACTGATGGTGCTGGCGTCCACGACCACCGTACCGCGCCGCGCACCGTGGACAATTCCGTTGTCGCCGAGAATCACGTTGCGGGACATGGCGGTATCGCCCACGCACAGGAAAATGCAATCGGCGTTTTCGGCGACCTGCCGGGGCGTCTCGCAAAATTTCCCCTTCTCGTCGGCAGCGAGCTGGCGGGCTTTCTGTGCCGTATGAGACCACAACGCGACTTCGTGACCGGCGCGCAGCAGATTGCGCGCCATGGGATAGCCCATCAATCCGAGCCCGAGGAATCCAAGTTTTGCCATAGAGAAAGGATTGTACAATGAACGCGCCGCTCAGACGAAGAAGGCGCGCCAAGTCGTGACCACCAGCGCGTGGGTTACGACGCTGGCCCGGATGCTGCCGGCCTGATTGCGGGCGTGGCCACAAAACCAGCCGAGGACGCCGGCGAGCAAAGCCCAGCGCCAGTTGGGAAAGGCGCGGCCTCCGCCGGTGAACCACAGGTGCACCAGGCCGAAAATCGCGGAAGTCAGCCACAACGCGGCCATGCGGTTCCAGGTCCATTCTTCGATCCACTGCTGAAGCACGCCGCGCGCGAGGAATTCCTCGAATAATCCGACTACCAGAAGCCACGCCAGGAACGTTCCGGCGGTTTTCCAAAGCGGCGCCGGTGCGGCCAGATGAACCGCCTTGAGCGGAATCGCGAGCACCGCCGCAAGCGGGAGAAAGCCGAGGTAATGCAAGGCGCCGATGCGCCATTCGCGGCGGTTGGGCAGGAAGCCGAAGCCCGTCTCGTGAACGCGCCGCTCGACCAGCAGGACCAGCACCGACATGTGGATCAGCGCAATGTGGCCGAGGATGGAGATCTTCAACCCCGGGTAAGGAGCGGGATAGACGGCATCGAAATATTTTCCGATGAGCGCGGCGGAGATCAAGGCGAGGAAGCCCAGGTCGGTGAGGATGCCGACGGGAAGAACGACATACCAAAGCCCCAACGCCAGCGCCAGCGCGGCGAGCCGGACGATGGCGATCCACTGCAATGGCCCGGCTGCCGCGTAGCACGCGAGATACGGCAGCAGCGCGGAGATCAGCAGGAAGAACGGAAAAGTTCTGCCGCTGAGGCGTTCGCGGAGTTCGGGAAAACCGGGAAGCAGATAAAATGGATATTCCACGAGGAAGGCGGCGAGCACCGGCAGCGCCGCCCAGGTTGGAATGTCTTTCACTCGCGCGTACACCAAGCCCGCCGCGCTCAGCGCGATCCAGCCAATCAGCAGAGCCGCCCGGAAACGGCCGGGCGCGTGCGTCATCGGCCTCATTCTAGCATTGACGTTCACGGCGCCCTTGCGCGCCGAGGACCCGCCGCCCAATCTGGCGAAACTGGTGGCGCACCGCGAGAGTGAAACCGAAGCTGAGCGCAATGAATACATGTACCGGCAGACCGTCACGCTGCAGGAGTTGGATTCGCGCGGCGCCGCGCGGGGCGAATACCGGGAGGCGCGGGACATCATTTTCTCGCCGGAGCACGAGCGCACCGAGGAACCGGTGGGCAAGCCGGACAACGGGCTGAAGTTCCTGGCGCTCACCGCGGAGGACTTCCGCGACATCCGCGATATCCAGCCGCTGGTTCTGACCGAAGACCGGCTGTGGAACTACGAAACCAAACCGCGCGGCGACGAAACCATCGATGGCGTGGATTGCTGGGTGCTGCAGGTCCGTCCGAAGCAGATTTTGGGCAGCCAGCGTTTTTTTGACGGCCTGCTCTGGGTGGAGAAGCAAGGCTACAACATTGTCCGGATGGAAGGCCAAGCCGTGCCGCAGATCCTGACCACGAAACAGGAAAACCTGTTTCCGCGCTTCACCACCATCCGTAAGGCGGTGGATGGGAAGCACTGGTTCCCGATCTACACTTACGCCGACGATACCCTGCCCTTCCGGACGGGACCGCAGCGGATCCGGCTGCGGATTTCGTACAGCAACTACCGGCGGTTCGGCGCGGAATCGACATTCCGGCCACAGTAAGGCTCCACGACGGATTCACAATCCGTCTGCTATGGTCGAAGAGATGCCGGGTCATTCGAAGCAGGAACACCATCATCGGCGCTATGTGCGGGTGCGGCGAGTCGATCAATGTGAGAGCCTTGACGAGTTGTTCACGCACTGCCTGCCGGCGTTTGGAGGAGCGTATCTCCGTCGTATCTACCAGATTCTCGACCGCGCGATTGGCAGCGGCTGTCCGCTCACGCTGGCGGTTTCGGGGCCGGTGACGGTTTCCGGGCAGCATCAGACCTGGCTGCTGCCGCTGCTCGAAACGGGGTGGGTGGCATATCTCAGCACGACGGATGCGGTCTGCTATCACGATGGGCACCGCAGCCTGGACGCTTATAAATCGGGGCCGATCCACGAAGTGCCGATCTTTACGGACGATGGCGCGCTGCGCGCCGAAGGCACCATCCGGGTCACCGACATGGCTTTCGATGAAGGTGTGCTGCTCGATCAGGACCGGTTTCTGAGCGCGGCGCTGGGGCGGCCCGAGTTTCAGCGGAAGATGACGGGAACCGAGCTGCGCTACCTGTTGGGCAAATATTATGCGGCGCAGGAGCAGCGGAACGGAGTCGAGCCCGGGCTGCTTTCCACCTGCCATCGTCTGGCGATTCCGATTTTTGTGGGCGCGCCGGGCGACGGCAGCGTGTTTCTGAACTCGATGAAGTTGTGGGCGATGCGCGAGTCGGGATTAATCCCGGAATACGGGTTCGACCTCGATTTACACGGGGAGGTGTTCGAAGCCTGCGCCTATCACCGCTGGGGTCTGTTCGAGCACCCCGCGCACGCGATCGGGACGGTGATCCTGGGAGGCGGCGTGCCCAAAAACTACAACCTGCAGCCGGAGCCCGCCTTGGGGCAGGTTTTGGGATTGCCCGATGTCCGCGGGTATCAATTCGACGTGCAGATCGTGACGGCGCCGGTGACCGACGGTTCGCTCTCTTCGTGCCCGCCCGCCGAAGCGGTCACCTGGGGGAAGGTGGACAAGGACGCGTACCTGCAGACGACCGAATCGATGCAGGGCGACTATTCGATGGTGATGCCGTTCCTGGTCAAGGCGCTGCTGGACAACCGCCGGCGGTATGAGCGAATGGCGGCGCAGGACGGCGAGGCGGCTCTGTTCGCCCGCGAGCCGAAGGCGCGGGGCTATTTGCGCCCGCGCGACGGATACCGGCTGTTTGAACAGCGGCAACATCTGTGCGAGCGGCTCAAAGAAGACGTCCGGAACAATGCCGAATGGCTGCGTGAGAGCGTCGTCTATCCGCTGGCCGCACACTAAACCGTCGACACCTTGCGCGGCGATTTCTTCGGCGGGCTGGCGCGGATGCCGATCGCGCGTCAGGAATTGCTCATGGTACGGCGAGCGTGACGGACGGATCCGCGTCGCCGGGCGGCAGTGACGAGAAGACCGGGAAGGCTTCCGCGTTCAGCGACAGGCTGACGACCGGCGCGGTGGCGGTGATCTCGACGAATCCGCTGAAGCTATTCAAGCCGAGCAACGGACCGACATTCGCATACGCATGCGCGCCCGGATCGAGCGTGATGCTTTTAGCCGCGAGTGCGCGCCCGGTCACTCCATCCACGGCCGTGACCGTGAGGGTGGCGGGCTGGGTGGCGGACGGGTTCGCGTACGCGACGCCGGTGTGCGTCTCGGCGAAGGTCACGAAAGTGGCGGCCGGCAAAGAGGCTGCGCTCACGCTTGCCTCGCCGGCCGCGACGCCCTGGGCGTAGAGGCGGAACAGCACACTGGCCTTGATGGGGCCGGTACACTGGGCCTGGGCCCAACCGGAAACGGCGGCTCCATTGAGGTCGGCGACTGTTTGCTGATGGATGCTCGCGCCGGGAGCAAGAGCGTCCAGGCGGCTTGCGGCCGGCGCCGCGCCAAAGGGCACCGGCAGCGGCGCGCCGGAATCCGAGAAGAAGGACGTTTGACAGCTTACGTTCCGCGGCGAGTAATTGACGTACGTCAAGATCGTCTGGAATCCACCGCCGAATGCCAGGTGAGGGAAATAGTAGTTGTACGAGAAAGTCTGTGCCACGGGAGGCAGGGCTCCGCTGCCCGTCCACAGAGCCGTCGAGGGATCGAGGTCGGCGGCCGGCAGCGACGAGAAGACTGGAAAGGCTTCGGCGTTGATGGCCAGAAAGACGATCGGGGCAGTGGAGCTAATCAGGACGGAGCCGGAGAAGCTGGTCAGGTTAAAGAGCGGTCCGGCGTTCGCGAAGCCGTGGCCGCCGGCCGTGAGATTCACCGTTTGGCTGCCGACAGCGCGCCCCGTCCCATCCACCGCGGTCATCGTAAGGACGGCCGGCTGAGTGGAGGGGTTCGCGTACGCGATTCCCGTGCGGGTTTCGGCGAACGTCGCGAATTTCGTGGTGGGAGTAGAGGTGGCGTTCACTCCCGCCTCGCCGACGGCGGAGCCCTGGTTGTATAGCCGGAACGTGGCGCTTGCCTTCACGGGGCCGCTGCACTGAGCCTGCGCCCATCCCGAAGCCGGCGCGCTGGCAGGATCGGTTTGCGTCTGTTGATGAATGCTGGTTCCGGGAGCGAGGACGTCGGTGCGGCGCGCGGCGGGGGTGCCGCCGAAGGAAACCAGCAAGGGAGCGCCCGAATCGGAAAAGAACGAGGTTTGGCAGCTCACCGTCTGATTGGAGTAATTCACGAAGGTGAGAACCGTTTGGAATCCGGCTCCTAATGCCAGATGCGGGAAATAGTAGACCGGCGGAGGCGGATCGGCGAGCAGCGTCAGAGTCGCCGATTGAATGCCGTTCAAGGTGGCAGTCACGACCGCGGTAGTTTGCACGTCGATGGTGCCGGCGGTGACTGGAAATGTGGCGGCGCGGGTTCCGGTTGCAACGTTTACCGAGGTGGGCACGCTCAGGCCGGAATTGTTGGAAGAGAGATCCACCGAAAGGCCTCCCGCGGGCGCGGCGCCGGAGAGCGACAGCGTGCAGGACCCCGAACTCGCGGAGGGCAGCGAAACCGGCGAACACGACAGCGAACTGACCGCCGGTCCTGTGGCCAGTGAAACGCTCGTGGTGAGAATCTGCCCGTTGAGCACTGCCGTCAAAACGACGGTTTGATTGAACGTGATTGTGCCCGGAGTGACCGCGAACGAGACGGATGTGTATAGCATCGGCACCGTGACGGAAGCGGGCGACTTCAAGATGCTGCTGCTGCTTAGAATGGAAACCGCCAGACCCGCGGGGGCCGACACAGGCTCAGAAACAGTGATCGTGCAGGTCGACGTGGCAGCTGTGCCGATTGTGGCGGGATTGCAGGTGAACGACTTGAGCGCTGCAGACTGAATTGTGATCGCGACGGATGCCCAACTGCCGCCCGCGCTGGCCGTGACACTGGCGACCAGGTCGTTGGCGACGTTGGCGGTAGTCACGATAAACGTGGCGCTCGCCTTCCCGGCGGCCACCACGACCGACGGCGGAAGGCTGAGCGCGGCGTTGCTGCTGGAAAGCGTGATGGCGGTGCCTCCCGCAGGGGCAATTTCCGCCAGACTCACCGTACAGGTGGTATCTCCGCCCGGGCCGAGCACGCTGGGAGAACAGGCCAGTCCGCTCACGATCACGTCCGGTTCCAAGGTGAGAGTAGCGCTTCGAGAATTCCCGAGGTACGTCGCGGTGAGGATCGCCGATTGGACGGCAGGAAGCCAGCTTGTGACAGCAGGGAAAGTGGTTGCCTTCGCTCCAGGCGCGATTGTGACGGTGGACGGAATCACCAGTGAGCTGACGTTGCTCGCCAGAGAGATCATCGCACCGCCGGCGGGCGCTGCCACCGAGATGCTCACCGTGCAGGTCGCCACGGAATTCATACCGAGCACGGCCGGCACGCAACTGAGCCCGCTGACCACCGCCGGGCGCGCCAGCGACAGAGTGGCCGCCTGGAGGCCGCCATTATAGCCGGCGGTAATCACTGCCGTCTGGTCCGTCGCGATTTGGCCGGCAACGGCAGTAAAGGTCGCTGCACTGTCACCGGCCAAAACGGTCACAGAGCCCGGTACTTGTAGAAGGGGATTGTAGCTGGTCAGCGAAACTTGAGCGCCGCCCACGGGAGCGGGTTGGGACAGGGTGACGAAGCAGGTTGAAGAGGTATTATCCGTGAGGACGTTCGGCGCACAGTCCACGGACGTTGGCAGGTTGGCGCTGGAAAAGGTTATGGTTCCGCCGGAAGAGCCGAGCGCAACCGGGGTGCCGGCCGGAGAAGCCGCCAGGGTACCTGTTACTCCGATCGGGACGGGGTTGGCCGGCGATGCCGACAGCATGACTGAGACAACCGCAACGACCCCGTTCGGAATCGGCGAATTGTTTTGTTCGCCGTAGAGGATGCAGCTGTAGGCCCCCGTGGCGGGCGTACACACCGCCGTCTTGTTGCTGTCCGTCGCGGTTACGCTGATTGCCGTTATGTCGTTGGCGGAATAAGAAAGGGTCCACTGTATGGCGGAAGGCTCGCTGTTGGGAGGAGAAGTGAGAGTCAGGGTTAACGCCGTGGTCTGATTGGGCGCGCCATTCCCGGAAGATAAGGCCAGTGATGATTGGGCGTTAACCCAGGGAGCGGCTGCCAGAGACAGGCAGACTAATAGCGCTCTCCTTCGTAAGTACTTCATTATGTATTCGAGTTTACGGTAGGAGCGTCCGAAGGATAGACGCGAGGGTTGAGAATCGTACTATATAACGTACTGGGAAGGGCAGAACAGAACCCATTCTGGGGGTTCCCCGGGAGGGCCCGAAGGCCGGCTCGGATCAGGCTGTGGGCGGCACGGCTTTGTGGAATGATTTCAATAGCTTGGACGGCGTTCGGACCAGCGATATAGGGTAGCCGCGCCGATCTCCGACCGGATCGAGAGACGGCCTACCCGCCAGGAAGCGCTCTCCCTAGCTAGCCCTGAATGCACCCTTGCCGCGGTTCCTGTGAATATCAGGTGGCGGTCCGTTGTTAAACCGTCCGTCCGGCCTACATCCGAAGCCAAGTCTCAGCGCGCTACATTAAGTGTACATATTCGTGCTGGAATTGGCGGGCTAGCATGATTTGTGATGTTTAGACGCCTTTTCTTAGTGGGAATTGCCACGACCTGTGCGTGGTCTGGCGTTGCAGGACTTCCGATCGCATTTGAAGCGAATCAGGGGCAGGCTGATCCAGGGTTCGGCTTCGTTTCACGAAATCCCCGGTACTCAGTGTCTCTCAGCGCCGAGAGAGTGGAATGGGTTTCGGGAAAATCGCGGGTCGTGGCCGTGCTGGAGGGCGCCCACCCCGCGGCTGCCGGCGAATCGGAAGAGCGACTTCCCGGCGTCGTGAATTATCTACAAGGTCCGGACCGCTCCAGTTGGCTCTTGGGGATCCCCACCTACCGGCGTGTGCGCTACCGCGGGGTGTACCCGGGAATTGACCTGGTGTATTACGGCAATGAAGGGCATCTGGAATACGATTTTGTGGTGGCGCCCGAAGCACGCCCGGACCGGATTCAGCTCCGATACGAAGGAGCCCGGCGCCTCCGTCTGAACTCCGAGGGCGATCTGCTGCTGGAAACCGCGAGCGGCGTGATTGAGCAGCAACACCCGACTGCTTATCAAGAAAACAACGGCCGGCGGAGTCCCGTGGCAGCCCGGTACGTTCTGCGGGGCAACCGCGTTCGATTGGAAGTGGCGCGGTACGATCACGCGAAACCGTTGATCATCGATCCGCCTTTAACGTGGGCCACGTATTCGTCGTTTCACAGCTCATCATCAGACATTACGGCCGTGGCGAACGACACGGCCGGCAACGTATATGTCACCGGGTACGAAATCTCCGCGTCCGGAGACGCGGATTGCATGGTGGCGGAACTGAACGCATCGGGCACGTCCGTGGTCTTCAAGACCCTCTTGGCGGGAACCGGCGACGACATCGGATATGCGGTGGCGCTGGATGCGTCCGGGAACATTTACGTTACGGGGCAGACGAATTCCAACGATTTTCCGACAGCGGGTCCGGCGCAGGCACTGGCGGGGCTGGGCACGGACGCGTTCGCGGCGAAACTCGACCCGTCCGGTAAACTCCTCTATTCGACGTATCTGGGCGGATCCCTAAGCGACGCAGGATACGCCCTGGCTGTGGACCTCGCCAACAACCTGTACGTAACCGGCGGAACCCAGTCCTCCGATTTTCCGCACACCGGCAATGCTTACCAAGGCTCGCTGGCGGGTGGAATCGATGCGTTCGTCAGCATCTTCGATCCCCATGGAACCCTGCTCTACTCCACGTTTCTTGGCGGCAGCGGCGATGACGTGGGATATGGGATAGCGGTGGACGCCGCATACGGCGAGTATGTCACGGGGACGACCAGTTCGACGAATTTTCCCGTGACGCCATCCGCCCTGCAGCCGCGCAGCGCGGGAGGCCTCGATGGCTTCGTCACCAAACTCGCGCCATTCGGAGCACCGGTGTATTCGACGTATCTCGGCGGCGGCGGGGATGATGCGCCGGCAGGAATTGCAGTGGACAGCTCGGGTTCCGCTTACATCGCGGGGAACACAAGCTCCAGCAACTTTCCTACGAAGAACGCGTTTCAGCCGATGTTTTTCGGCAAGAAAGACATCTTCGCGGTGAAGCTGAGCGGGGACGGCAGCCAGTTGGTTTACGGGACGTATATCGGCGGCGCGGGAACCGACACCGCCAGCGGAATCGTGGTGGACTCGGCCGGGAACGCCTACATCGCGGGCCGATCCGACTCGGATGACTTTCCCACGATCAACGCCATTGCACCAATCCGCAAGGGCGTGGCGAACGCGATTTTGACGGCTGTGGATCCGAGCGGCAAGACGCTGCCCTTTTCGACTTTCCTGGGGGGATCGAGTCAGGACGCAGCGAACGCCATCTCGCTCAACTGCGCCTCCGGGCTGATGCTGGCCGGCGCGACCATTTCGACGGATTTCCCGGTGACAGCGGGGGTGACGCAATCGGCGTTCGGAACGAGTCAACAGGACGGCTTCATCGCCAGCATCGGAGTCCCGTTCCTTCCCGCGGTGGCCAGCGGCGGCGTCCAGAACGGGGCGACCTTCCTTCCGACGGCCGTGGCGCCGGGGTCGGTCGTCACAATCAAAGGAACGAACCTGGCGGGAATCCGCTCGGTTGCGCTGTCGGCTCCTTTGGGCACTTCCATGGGTGGCGTGACAGTCAGCGTGAACGGCATGCCGGCGCCCTTGTTCTACGTCAGCCCGACGCAGATCAACATTCAGCTGCCGTACGAGATCGCGCCCGGAACCGCCGCTTTGTCCGTCAACGCATGCGGGGGGACCAGCCCGGTTGCGAACTTTACCGTGGCGCCGGCGGCGCCGTACATCCTTCTGGGTGGTAACGGCCAGGCGCTGATCCAAAATTCGGATTACAGCCTGAACACGCCCAGCCAGCCGGCGCATGCCGGAGACACCGTCATCGTCTATCTGATCGGCATCGGGGCGGTGGACAATCCGGTCACGACGGGGGCGGCGGCCAGCATGGCGGTTCTGGCGCGCGCGAAGGCGCCGTCGAGCGCGATCATCGGCGGGCAGCCCGCTCCGGTGGCCTTCCTGGGATTGACACCGGGTTTCGTGGGTCTGGCTCAAGCGAATGTCGTGGTGCCCAGCGTGCCGCCAGGACAATACGATCTGACCCTGACAGTGGGCGGGGTTGCCAGCAATACCGTGAAGATCAACGTTCAGTAATTGGCGTAGCCCGCAGCAAATTTCCGGGCGGCATGCGAAGCATTGCGCGCCGCTGCAGCGGCGGCGACTTCCAACGATGACTGTTTAGGACCGCGGTTGCGACAGGTTCCATCCGCGGCCGCCCAAGCGGTCCTATTCCGGCACGAGCCTGAGTCAAGCCGACCCACTCTTTCAGCAATCAGGGATGGATCAAAAGCGCTTCGGAGTTTGGCCGGATGCATGCTTTTGAAGAGCGTTTGCAACCGGCCGGACGACTGAATTTGCGTCTGGAACTAGCGCGGGATTGCTGCTACACTGGGTTGCTCAATCGACAAGCAGCTCAAGCTCCCTGATTTCTCCAAAGGGGACCGGTGAATTCGTTTGCGACTGGCGCTTCTGCAAGTTAACCCGACGGCTGGCGACCTGGAGGGCAATGCCGCCCTGATCGTTCGCAGCGTCCGTGCGGCGCAGGCGCAGGGAGCCGATCTGGCGGTCACGCCCGAGCTGGCGCTGATGGGATACCTGCCGCGAGATCTCCTGATGAGTCAGGGTTTCGTGCGGCGCGCCTGCCAGATGCTGTCGCGCATGGCCGAAGAAGTGAAGAGCGGGCCGCCGGTGCTGATCGGCGTAGCCACGCCGAATCCTTCGGAAATGGGCCGGCCTTTATTCAACAGCGCGGTGCTGGTGCAGGACGGGGCTGTCGGGCAGGCATTTCATAAGACGCTGCTGCCGACGTACGACGTCTTTGACGAAGACCGGTACTTCGAGCCGGCGCGCGGTCCCTTTGTGATGGAATTTGGCGGGCGGCGGCTGGGCATCAGCATCTGCGAGGATGTCTGGAACGATCGTGACTTCTGGAAGCGGCGGCGGTATCACCGGGATCCCATCGAGGATTTGGTGCAGGCCGGGGCAGAGGCAATCCTGAACCTTTCGGCTTCGCCATTCACCGCGGGCAAGCAGCTTTTTCGCGAGCAGATGCTCGGCCATATGGCGCAGAAGTATGGACTCCCGATCGCCTACGTGAATCAGGTGGGGGGCAATGACGACCTGATCTTCGATGGCCGCAGCTGCGCTTTCGATGGCCAAGGCCGGCTGTTTGCGCGCGCCAAGGAGTTCGAAGAAGACGTGCTGCTGGTGGACCTGGAGCGCGGTGAGGGGGCGCTGGCGGAATACGATTTCACTCCCGAAGCCGAGGTGTGGAACGCACTCGTCCTGGGGGTACGGGATTACGCGCGCAAGACGCGCTTCCGCCAGGTGCTGCTCGGACTTTCCGGCGGGATCGATTCGGCGTTGACGGCGGCGATCGCCGCCGAGGCGATGGGGCCGGAGAATGTGCTCGGTGTGATGATGCCTTCCCGGTACTCGAGCGAGGGCAGTGTCCAGGATTCGGTCGAGTTGGCGCGCAATCTGGGAATCCAAACCACGACGCTGCCGATCTCCGGCATCATGGACGTCTATGACGCCGTGCTGGCGGATGCGTTTCGCGGCCGCTCTCCCGATGTGACCGAGGAGAATATTCAATCGCGGATTCGCGGCAATCTGCTGATGGCGTTATCGAACAAGTATGGATCGCTGCTGCTGACGACGGGGAACAAGTCGGAGCTGGCGGTAGGCTATTGCACGCTGTACGGCGACATGAATGGCGGGCTGGCCGTGATCGCGGATCTTCCGAAGATGATGGTGTACCGGGTGGCGCGCTGGCGCAACCAGCGCCGGCCGGACATTCCGGAAGCGATTCTCACCAAAGCGCCGTCGGCGGAACTGCGGCCGAACCAGACGGACCAGGACAGCCTTCCGCCGTACGAACTGCTGGACGAGATTTTGGAGCTGCATGTGGAGCAGTGCCAGTCGGCGGAGGAAATCATTGCGCAAGGCTTCGACGAAGCGACGGTACGGCGCGTGCTGCGGCTGGTGCGGATCGCGGAATTTAAGCGGAAACAGGCGGCGCCGGTTTTGAAAGTGACTTCGCGCGCGTTCGGCACGGGGTGGCGGATGCCGATCGTGCGCCAGGAGTAGAGGTAGATGAAACTATCGATTGTCGGACTCGGAAAACTGGGCGCTCCCATGGCGGCCGTCATGGCGCACAAGGGACACTCGGTGATTGGCGTGGATATCAATCCGGGTTACGTTCTGGCGCTGCAGCAGGGGCGCGCGCCGGTGAACGAGCCGGGCCTGGACGAGATGATCGAACGCAACCGGGAGCGTCTGACGGCGACCGCGGATTTCGACCAGGCGATTCTCGCGACCGAGGCCACCTTCATCATCGTGCCGACGCCGTCGGGTCCCGATGGCACCTTCTCGATGCAATATGTGTTGAGCGCGGCGGAGAAGATCGGGGCGGCGCTTCGCAAGAAGAAGGCGTGGCACCTGGTGGTGCTTTCGAGCACGGTGATGCCGGGATCGACCGGCGGAACGCTGCTGCCGGCGTTGGAACGGCATTCGGGCAAAAAGTGCGGCGTCGACTTCGGCCTCTGCTACAACCCCGAGTTCATCGCGCTGGGCAGCGTGATCCGCGACATGCTGAATCCGGACATGATTCTGATCGGCGAATCGGACGAGCGGTCGGGCGATTTGCTCGAGGCGCTGTACACAGGCGTGTGCGAGAGCAACCCGCAAATCCAGCGGATGAACTATGTAAACGCGGAGCTGACGAAGCTTTCCGTGAACACGTTTGTCACGACGAAGATTTCGTACGCGAACATGCTGGCGCAGGTCTGCGAAACGCTGCCCGGGGCGGACGTGGACGTAGTGACGGCGGCGCTCGGCTGCGACAGCCGGATTGGCAAGAAATATCTGAAAGGCGCGCTCGGCTACGGCGGCCCCTGTTTCCCGCGGGACAACGTGGCATTTTCCGCGATGGCGCGGGCCAACGGAGTCCCGGCCCTGCTGGCGGAAGCGACGGACCAGATCAACCGAAGGCAAGTGCCGCGGCTGGCGGAATTGATTCTGTCGCGCCTGCCGGAAGGGGGCACGGTCGGGATCCTGGGGCTGGCGTACAAGCCGGATACGGACGTGGTGGAGGAGTCGCAGGGCCTGGCGTTAGCGAAGGAATTGCTGGAATCCGGGGTGAGGGTCGTGGTATACGATCCGGCGGCGATGGCAAACGCTCGGGCGCGATTGGTTGGTACTATCAATTTCGCGTGCGATGCGAGAGCATGCGCACGTGAAGCGGACGTACTTGTTGTCGCGACCCCTTGGCGCGAGTTCCAGCATCTTTCTGCGGCGGATTTGAAGCGATCCGGGCGCAAGCCTTTAGTCATCGACTGCTGGCGTCTGCTATCGGCTCACCAGTTGGACACTGAATACCTGATCCTTGGAAACGGTTTTACACAGGTCGCTAGACGTCCTGCCGACGAGAATGCGGTCTTCGTCCGTAGCGAAACCGCCTAAACAGTAGATTCCGTTCGGCTGCTGAGATCAGAGCGGGTGCTGGAGGGTCCAGCGCGTTTCTAAGGAATGCTTCGATGGTTAGAATTGCAGTGGAAAAATGACCTCGGCGTCTAGGGCCGGCTGCTGAATAAAGCATACTGTCCGCCGAACGGGATCCTCTTCATGAGGGCTTCTATGCCGGCTAAATGCGAATAAAGCACTTGCGGAAAATAGAGGAAGTACTGCTGTGAGACTACTCGTAATCCGGCGTTCGCGGCCAGTTCCCGCCCTTCGCGCGCATTCAGGAGAACTGCATCCGAGTCTACCGGAGTGCTGCTAACAATAAGGCGCGTTACAGGGTTTAACGGGTTGTGCTCGATCATGCAGAATATGCCGCCGGGCCTCAGCACACGCGATATTTCACTGGTCAATCCCGGCCGGACTCCGCGTGGCACATGATGATACACGCAGACCGCAGTGACGAAATCGAATGTTGCGTCCGGAAATGGAATGCTGGAAGGCGTATCTTGCACCCGTGTCTCGAAGCCGGTGACGTGCTGCATCATTCCGGCGGATACGTCACAGCCGGCGCCCTGCCGAAAGTCGCTTTGGAGCAGGCGTAGCAACTCGCCCCGGCCGCAGCCCACATCCAGGTAACGGAAAGAGGACGTGTCCACTTTTCGGTTCCGAAAAAAGTTTCGAATGAGTTCGCATTTCCGCCGATGAAAGAAGAGCGATTCTTTTCCGGAGAAGCGGTCGCGGACCGGATCCCTCAGCAATTCGTCGTACGAGTTCGCGAGTTGGTCGAAGCGAGGCTTGTTCGTCATGGCAGGTGGACTGGCGTGGAATTCGGGTGCTCAGTTTTCCGCGCTTCTCTAGCATCGAGATTGAACGTTCGCGCGACGACATAAAGCGGACGTCCTTTGCATTGCTCATAAATTTTGGCAATGTACTCGCCAAGAATCCCTATGCTCATGAGCATTGCACTTCCAATGAACGAGACGACCACGGTCAAGGATGTCCATCCCGGCACCGTGTACCAGCCCAGGAAGTAAGCCAATAACGCCCGCACTCCTTCCTCTATTCCGAGAATCCCTACCAGAGCCCCCAGAACCGTGCTGACCCTCAACGGCAATGTAGAAAATGATGTCGCGGCAGTCCACGCAAATGCAAACATTTTGTAAAGCGAGTATTTGGTGGATCCGGCTATCCGGGCCTGGCGCTCATAATCAACCGCTATTTGCGGGAAGCCGATCCATGCCACCATGCCCCGCAAAAACCGGTGTGTCTCCCTCATCTGGCGCAATGCCGAGAGGCATTCCATGGAAATCAGACGAAAATCGCCAACATCAGGAGGCAGCCGGTCGTAAACCAGTGACCGCATGATCCTATAAAAGGCCCATGCTGTAAACCGCTTGGCTGCCGATTCGCCAGCGCGCGAAACCCGCCTGCCATAAACGACATCGTAACCCTCGCGATAACGCGCAATCATTTGATGGATCACAGCTGGCGGATCCTGCAGGTCCGCATCCATGATTATTACGGCATCTCCCGTAGCGTGATCCAGACCTGCCGTTGCCGCAATCTGGTGCCCGAAATTCCTGGAAAGGTGAAGTATCTTCACACGAGTATCCGTCTTGGCCCAAGCCAACAGATGCGGGAGGGTCCCATCCGTACTTCCATCATTCACTAGCACGACTTCCAAAGAGCAAGGGAGAGAACCGGCAAAACTCTCGATACCCTCGCGAAGATGGCCGATTACTGCCTCTTCGTTGTACATCGGGATGACAACGGAGAGTCGCTCAGGATGAGGGCGACATTGCAGGAGCTGCCCGCCGGCGGTTACCGCTTCATTCTTCATGACTCGACTGAGTGACTTTATAGAATCAGGATAGCCAAACGATTGTCAATCGCGCAGTCAGCCCGGGCCTGAGTGCGCCGGCAAGATTTCGACAAAGCGGCCGAGTCTGGTATTCCATTCTGCGCCCGATCGATATCTCTTCTTCAGGATGGCTACGTACGCCCGCGCGTCGGACTGATCGGTGACGGTGGTAAGCGAATCGACCATCTCTTGGGCCGGCATCGTCCACAGCGCCGCTGCGACGACTCGCCGGCCCTCGGAAAGGGCCGCGTCAATCTGCTTGCACACGATGGAAGCGGCGTCGGAGCCCTTGATTCCCCGAGTAATCGTGAAGGGACGCGCCAGATGGACACTATTCTCAATGAAACCTTTCGAGTCGCCTTTCCACAAGAGCACGTAGTCCCAACTCAACCAGCCCTCAAAACCATGAGAAACGATAACGGTCTTCGTCTTCGGAAACAATCGGCCTATTTCGGCAATCGCCGCAATCGCCTCGCTGTCCTGCCCCCTCCCACGTTGCATCAGGTATACGTTCCACGTGCTATTGGCGACAGCTATGCCGGTCAGGGCCAACATCCCGCAGCGTCGGCCAATGCTCCCGTTGAGGGCGGCGCCTTGGCGAACGAGCAGAACCATTCCCGCAATCACTACAAACATTGGCTCAATTTGCATTTGCGGATCCTGCGGCTGAGAATAGACCGCGCCAGCCTCCCCGACTGTAAACAGTGCCAGTGCATATACTGAAAGGAACTGAGCGGCAGACGTCGCGCGCCGGCGGATCGCGACGGCGATACAACTGGCCAGCGCAATGGCCAGTACCGTCCAAGAGAGCACCATCGAGCGCAATATTGAAGCATTCTCAAACGCCATCTTGTAGTTGGCCATATTGTTGGCGCCCGAGAAGTAGTTGCCGGTTCCAACCAGCAGATACCAAAATTTCTCACCGAACAAGCCCAACCAGCCGCCGGCGTTTGCTTTTCCGGGATAAAGCACGTACCAAAAAGGAATGTGATGACGGGGCAGCGCAATGAGGATTAGGATTTGTGCCAAAACGCAGAACGCCAGCAGCCAGACTGTACCCTGCCAAAGAAATCGTTTGCCGTGCGGTAGCAGGATCGCGTAGACCGCGCAAACGGCGGCGAGCCCCGGTACCATAACCGTCCAGTGGAGCAGGGTTGCCAAAGCCAGCAGCAGCGCACTTGCTGCGAACCATCGCACTCCGCCCCGATGTAGAAATTCAAAGAAGCAGATCGTCGCCCCGAGAAAGAACGCGTAGGCCGGTATGATGTCTTCCGAGTTAATGCTGTCTAGAAGCACGAAGCCCGCGCCCGCATGCATCAGACAAATGGCGGCCGCAAACGCGATCGAGTACGTAAAGCGGTAAGCTAAGAGGAACACCAGGCCGGACGCAAGGCCTCCAAACATCGCATTCAGGATGGCCATCTTTCGGAATGTGACATCGGGCGGGGCTACTCCATAACGGAGCAGAGAGTCCGGTATAAGCCGGGCGAGATGGCCGTAGAGGTCGGCGTATAACATTCCGCCCGAGTCCACCGGATCAGTCGCGCCGTGACCCCAGGCAAAAACGACCGGGGATTTCCAGAGCCCATTCGTCGTGCCCAGGTTGGTGTTGTCGGTCGTGACCACCAGGCCTATATAGATAGCGGCTACGATGATCGCGCAAAGAGATGCCAACTGCCAAAGCCCGCGTGGAATGACTGAATTCTTCTCAGGGGGGCGGAAAAACAGTTCAAAGTCTTCTTTTCGGAAGGGAGCCCATTTCATCTTCAGCCCACTCCATGCATTCGGGCGATGCGTCCTTATCTCCTGCGCGCTAAATCGAACCAGTTGAAGTCATCGTTGTGAAAATTGAAGCTTAGAATGACCTCAAATTCGGCGGGTCGAAGCCGGTCCAGTAAACGCGGCAAGTTATACCATTCGACCCATGGAGTGCCAAGTCCATCGGTGAATTGCGCCCACTTTTCTAAGGAGAGGCTCCCCTCGCGAACCCAGCGCTCGCGCGGATAGGCTAACTCTACCCATCGCCCGCCGATCCTAAGGTGCTCAATCAAGGCGCGCGCTTCGCGACGGGCGAATTCAAAGGGAGCGTTGATCATTGATCCCTGGCACCAGATAAAGTCGAAATTATCTGGAAGACCGCCGAGCGATTCAAAGCTCTCGAGTTGCTGAAATTCGACCGTCGCCAGATGAAAGATCTTGCACAACCGGCCAAGCAATTCCAGATTGCTGGGCGCGATATCCAGAAAAGTGACATGCGCACCACATCTGGCGAATGTGATGCCGTCGATGCCGAATCCTGGCCCAACGTCCAGAACGCGTTTTCCGCGAAGGACGTCAGCATAAAGTTCTTGGTACCAGCCACGTGTCGAATACCCATCGCCGGTAGTCTCTTCGTCGTGAGCTTGTGTCCAGAGCCGTTCGAGTTTTGTATCCGCGAGACGTAAGAGGTCCGTGGTTTTGCGCCTGTTACGTAGACCGACCGGCACCTCCTTCCATTTTTCTGCGAGCGCCGAGAAGACACGCTTGCCGCTCTGATCGTTGACCGCCCACTCGGCGAATCCATTCAGTGGGCTCCGATCACAAGAGTAAGCGCGAATGGCGGTAAGCTCACATTCCGAAGAACTTCCCTCGGCTGTCGTGTTTCGAATGATGATCCACCCGAAATCGGGTATATTGTCGACCGAAAGCTCGACCGTACAGTCACCGTCAATCTCAGATCGCTCTTGTTCGGCGGCAAGGTACTCGATCAGATCGTCACGCACGAAGCCGATTCCAACGTGGCCTTTGTGAACCACCAAATCCGCCTGAATAACGATTCGTTCAGCTCGAGGAGTCTCCTGTTTTGAAAAGCGTAGGCCTGCCGCGTAAGACCATCTCGCGGGGCCCGTGGTAATCGTTATCGAACCGGAACCGGCGACTCGTCCGTCATTCAGCGAAATGACGCGGCGCAGATCCAAAGCCAAGAAGGATTCGGGATTGCCAATAGCTGTCATGACGAAGAGTTTCCGTCCACCTCCGGTAATTCCCATGTTGCTCGATAGACCTCAATACCGTAGACCCGAAACCTGGATGCTTGCCCAGCAGCGGCATTGCGGATCACGAGCCAACCGGATTGCGGCGGTGGTTCGATGAGAATATCCAGGAAATGCGCACCATCCACCCCCGTTTCGGCGCTGGTCCCCAACACGGTTTGAAGGTCATCACGGACGAAGATGATCCCAGCTTTACCTGATTGGATTTCGATTCTCACGCGCACCAGAATCGCTTGGAGCATCTTCTCGGCTCTCAAAATATGGCTTTGGAGCCGGAATCCAACAGCATAGCCCCACTGCACCGGATCGGTGGTGACTTCGATGAACTCCCGTCGAGCGATTCTAGCTCCCGTATAGGGTTGAACCTGGCGATCGTCTATCGCACCTGGAATCGCGCGGCACTTCCAGATCCCTCGGCCATCAATCGAAACCCACTCATTTACGAACGAGACAGTCGGGTTCCGTTTGACATGATAATCGCCGATAAATAATTCGTCGAGTTCCGTGGCCAACAAAACCGCTACGGCTTCTTCGGGCCGGTTAACTAAAGGTTCACCGTGTTGGTTGAAAGACGTATTCAGCAGGACCGGTACTCCCGTGCGTTCAAAAAAATGCCGGAGCAGCTTGTAATAGCGAGGGTTCGAGGTTGGTGTGACTGTCTGAGGGCGCGAACTTCCATCTACATGCACAACAGCCGGAATCGTGCCGCGTTTCGCTGTGTGAACTGAGGCTTCGAACAGCATATGCGGGCTGTCGTCCACGTCGAACCAGTTGGCGGATTCCTCGCGAAGCACCGAGGGGGCATATGGCCGGAAGGTCTCTCGCTTTTTTATGCCGGCGTTTAGGCGATCTTTGGCTTCAGGGCGCGTTGGATTCGCTAAGATGCTACGATTCCCTAGAGCGCGCGGTCCACACTCCATCCGGCCCTGCATCCATCCGATAATCTTGTGCTCCGCCAGAGCTCGGGCTGCCCGTTCAATTAATTCACCCTCCGCAAGGCGTTCCCAAACGATCGAGTCTCCGTAACGCCGGAGTCCGTTTTCAATGTCGAAGTCGTTGACGATGTCCGGGCCCGAATACACATCAAACGAATACGTCCTCCGGCCCGAGTGTTTAGAATCCAGATGAAGCGCGCAACCTAGAGACGTCCCGCCGTCATAAGCGGGCGGTATTATGAATAGGTTTTCAAAGTCGCCGGAATCTCGAATGAGCCGGTTCGATGAGACGTTGAGAGCGACTCCGCCGCTGAGGCACATGTTAGCCTCATCAGGTAGAAGCTCGCGAGCGTTTCGGACGAGGTGAATGATCGCTGTTTCGAGGACCCGCTGGACGGAAGAGGCCAGATTACGATGGCGTTCAGTGAACGGTGTGCCTGCTGCTCGCGGCTCTCCAAAGCGGTTCAATCCTTTACGCGACAACCCCGAATGGCCCAGGTGATATTCAAAAAACGACAGGTCAATGCGGACGGGGCGCATTGGATCGTCTATCAAGGTCAAAATATCTGCAAAGGGTTCCGGATCCGGAGTCCCGAATCCAGCGAGTCCCATTAGCTTACCGGGCCCCGAAACCCAGCCCAAGCCCAAGTGCGCGGCAAAGACGTTGTAAAGCATCCCGAGCGATTCCGGGTACACCAGAAAATCCCGAATGCGTTCTATACGGCCTTCACGGCCGTGAAATAGCACGCTAGTTTCTCTGTCCCCCGATCCGTCGATGGTAAGGATCGCAGCGCTCTCAAAGCCAGAAACGAAAAAGGCGCTGGCAGCATGAGCAAGGTGATGGTTAATAAAATGAACGGGTATATCGTGGCCGGATCCAAAATGGTTGCGCAGGCGGGATGGCAACTCTCCGATCAGGGTTGCCGCCTTATCGATGTAAGCGATCCGAGATGCCTCGCATCCAAAGGTGGCAATAATTCGGTCATAAAGACATTCACGTAGCACCTGAGGATCCAGATAATATCCGACGATGTCTACATCCTCAAACCGAACACCGCCCTTCTTCAGACAGTAAGCGATCGCCTCGAATGGAATTCCGCTGGAATGTTTCTTTCGATTGAACCGTTCCTCTTCAACCGACGCAACAATTCGTCCGTCCATGACGAGCGTGGCAGATGCGTCGTGAAACATGCCACCGATACCGTTAATTCCCAAAACGTTCATCGCTTCAGGGCACTGCTCAGAGGAGCCGCGGATATAGTCTGGCAAGCGCGAGAACCACGGAGCGCACAAGAGTCGCCGAACCGGCTGGCCGAATTCACTCTGAGGACAATTTGAAATTATAGCATTCGGAAGCTGCACAACATACGGTCACAGACGGCGTCTTTGTTTCGCAGAGGAATCGCCGATTCGCTGCTGGGCTTCCGGCTTTCCCTCCCACCTGCAATCAGCCGCACCGCAACCGGCTATCACGCTAAACTGTGTTCTTCGATCATGTGTTTGGGGAATCAGGTATGTTTACACCGCGCGTGAACCCGCGGCCAGTGCTGACCAGAACGCTGGTGCAGAGGGGCATTTTCCGTCGCGCGCCCTTCTGTCTCGTGGATGTCGGAGCCAGCGGTGGGATTGATCCATATTGGGACGTGTTCGGGGACAGTCTTCGTGCGTATGGATTCGATGGTCTGGTCAACGAGATGGAACGGCTGAACGCGTCAGTTGCCGGTAAAGACCAGCACTACTACCCGTTCCTCGTCGGTGACAGGACGTACCGGTTGCCGGAGGGTGTTCTTGATACGCAGCCGTTCTCGCGAACAAGCGCGGCCAAAGCGGCCGAAATTAAGGATTGCAACTACGCCAAGACGTATTTTGATCAGACTGGCAGCGGCGTGTTTACGAGCGAGATGATTGAACTCGACCAGTTCTTTCTGCGCGAGCACCCCGAAGACGTGGATTTTATCAAAATCGATACGGACGGATCCGACTATCCGGTGCTCCGGGGAGCACGTGAATTGCTGTCGCGGCGAGGCGTACTGGGCGTGGCCGTGGAGTGCCAGTTCCATGGCTTCGTACATGATGAATCGAGTACCTTCCGGAATATCGACCGGTTTTTAACGGGCCTGGGATTTTCGTTGTTCGATCTGGAAGTGCATCGGTACAGCCGGGCAGTCCTGCCGCAGAAGTTCGTGTATTCGCTTCCCGCGCAGACGGTTAGAGGCCAAGTGCTGTGGGGCGATGCACTGTACTTGAGAGATCTTGGGCAGGAGCACTATGAGGAACAGTGGCAGTTCAGTGCTCCGAGCCTTAAGATCGTGAAGTTGGCTTGCCTGTTTGAGATCTTTGGACTGGAGGACTGCGCGGCCGAACTGCTGAGGAAATACGGGAAAGCAATCGCCGATATTGTCAATATTGACGAGTGTCTTGACGTGCTTGCCAGTGAAGCGGCTGGACACGCGGTTTCTTACGGTGATTACGTCGCGGATTTTGAAGAAAGGCCCGAATCTTTCTATCCCGGCGGCACGTCGGCATCGGCGCGGCTCTTGCACTCGAATGGGAGTTCTAGCGTGACCCCGAAATTCAGTCCAGGCCGGGCGTATTGGAACCAGCGTTCGACCCTGGCGAACGCGCGTGGTCGGATTCTGGCTCTCTCCCGGGCGGTAGATCGAAGCTCGGACCTGCTGCCCTACCAGTGGGCCCAGCTCATGTCCGTGGTGATGGATTTCGAACCGGACTTGGTCCTGGAACTGGGGCGCGGCTCCGGCAACTCCACTTGCGCTTTCACCGAAGCATCGAATTTGAACCAGGGGCGCACCCGGGTAGTGAGCCTGTGCCTATCGGATGACTGGGAGAAAACCACACTGCCGCGTATCCGGCGCATCGTCTCTCCCGATTGGTTTCAACCGCTAGAGGCGTTGCGAGCCGATATTCTCAAATTCGACTACCAAAAACTTCTGGCCGGCGCGAAGCGGGTCGTGTTGTTCTGGGATGCGCACGGATTCGAGATCGCCGAGTGTGTGTTGGGCGGCATTCTCCCGTTACTCGCCGGCAGGGAGCACGTGGTGCTCATGCATGATCTGTCCGATACGCGGTATAGTTCCGAGCAGCAGCTGGAATACGGCGGCCATGGGATCTGGAAAGGGAATGACTGGTCCGGTCCCCGGTTGAAGCTGGGAATCATCGACTCGGCGGTGGAGCAGTCCGTCGCGGCTCTGGATTTCACGACACGCAACCACCTGACGCTCGACTCCGCGGATCACAGTTTTCACACCGAATTGACAGGGGAGCAGCAGGCCGAGATGAAGAGCCTGTTGGGAGACTTGTTCGATACCCAGGGGCACTGGTTCTACTTCAGTTTGAATGAGAGGCCCGGGCCTTACAAGTTCCCGAAATTCACGAAGCCTGGCGCCTCGCGAGAGAAACCGCGCCATTAGCGACGATAAACCGGGGCCCTTCGAGTGATGCCTGAGAATCGACCTTACGTTTCGGTTGTGGTCACTGCTCGTAATGACGACCACGGCGGCGATTTGCTGCGCCGCATGCAGACTTTTGTGAATGCATGGATTGGCCAATGCAAACGCCACCGCCTTTGCGCCGAGCTGGTGGTCGTAGACTGGAATCCGCCGGCAGACCGGCCGCCTCTCATGGCTGCGCTGCAATGGCCCGCGGACACGGGGCCATGCCAAGTGCGATTCATCCAGGTCCCGCGAGAGCTGCATCAACGCTATCTGCATGCTGAAGCCCTGCCGCTCTACCAGATGATCGCGAAAAACGTGGGCATACGCCGATCCCGGGGCCGGTTCATTCTGGCGACGAACATCGACATACTTTTTTCCGATGAACTGGTGCGGTTCCTAGCTGAAGGCCGCCTGGAGACGGGTTGCATGTACCGGATCGACCGGCACGATGTGATGAGCGACGTTCCCGTGAGCGCCACGGTGGAGGAACAACTGGAGTACTGCCGCTCCCACCTGCTGCGCGTGAACGCGGGGGAGGGCACATTTTCCGTCACGGGCGATGGAAAACGAGCGCTGAGCGGAGTGGACATCGCCGACCCCGGCTCCGGCATCCATTTGGGAGCCGGCTGGTTTAGCCCGGAACGGACCCCGTCGGAGCAGGCGTTTCGCTGGGTGGAAAATGACGCTGAAGTGGTCATCGAGGGGGCGGACGGCGCCCCCGCCAAGCTGGTTTTCGACGTTGAGCCGGGGCCCGGGGTCAATTACCAGCCGTTCGTGCTGCAAGTTCTGGACGCGCAGCGCATCGTGCTGGCACAGGACGTGATCAGGCGGCGCTGTCGCGTTGAGGTGTCGATCCCCGAGTTGCGGCAGGAAGCGAGATTCTTTCTGCGGGCGCTCGCCGGCGGACGTTCCACCGACCATGACCCGCGGGTCTTGAATTTCAGGGTCTACCGGTGCAGCCTCGAAACACTGGCCGCAGCGCCGGAATCCCCGGCCATATTGCGAGTCACACCTCTGGGCCGGACTGATCCGGTGCGCACATTCATTCGCGCCGGAGGACGGCGATTCTTCACGGAAGGCGGGATTCGGCAAGGAATGCGCCGGGCCCTTTATTTTGCCCTTCAGCGGTATCGACGCCCTCGGCGGCTGGTGTCCGTTGTTCCCCCTGGAGAAGATGTGTTTGATTTCGAGCAAGGCATCGCTCCGGGATCGGGCTGGTACGACTTGGAGTATGTGCTGGGCGAAAGCTTCCGCTGGGCGCGCAATGACGCGGAATTGCGCGTACGGATTCCCCATGACGCTTCGCGAAAACTGGTCCTTCACATCGAACCGGGTCCCGGTCTCGGTTGGAGGCCATTTGATTTATCCGTGCTCCATCCATCCGGCCAGACCTTAGCCAAAGTAAAGGTTCAGAAGCTCGAGCGCGTGGAGATCGCGGTTCCCGGAAAACCCGGCGAAACTCAAGCGCTGGTGCTGCGCTGCCCGGGCGGCGGTTCGCACTCCGCTACCGACTTGCGCGTTCTGAACTTTCGCGTTTTCTGGTGCAGTTGGTCCGGATCGCACCAGTCGATAGGAAAAACCAAATCGGATCTTGAGTTCTGGCTGCATGCAAAGCCGGAATCCAAAGTGACACCGGCACGCTATCTCCACACCAATGCCTGCGGCGATTTCACGCTGATGGCACGCGAACACTGGCTCGATTTGCGCGGTTATCCCGAGTTCGACATGTACTCGTTTCACATCGATTCGCTGCTCTGCTATGCGGCCCATCATGCCGGCGCCTCCGAAGTTCTGCTGAAGGAGCCTATGCGGATCTATCACATCGAGCACGGCCAAGGTTCGGGTTGGACTCCGGAAGGCCAGGATCAGCTGTTTCGCCGTCTTCAGACCAAGAGGATTCCGTTCCTCACCTACGAGGAACTGGTGAGATGGATTGTTCAGATGCGGCGCCTCAATTGCCCCGTGATCTTCAATCGCGAGAACTGGGGTCTTGGCGAATTCGAATTACCCGAAACAGAACTTCCGAAACAACGCGAACTCAGCCGAGCGCAGTGGGCGTAGCGCAATTGGTATAGGCGTCCAGCACTTCATCCGCGGGGCCATCCATCATCACGCGTCCTTGCGCCAGCCACAGCGCTCGGGTGCACAGATCGCGCACTATCGGCATAGCATGAGAGACGAACAGGAGCGTCTTGCCGCCGGCTTTCAATTCGCGAATTTTATCGAAGCACTTGTTCTGGAACGACTGGTCTCCAACCGCCAAAACTTCATCGATGATCAAGATATCCGGATCGGTGTTCACGGCGACGGCAAACGCCACCCGCATCAGCATGCCGGTTGAATAGGTCCTGGCCGCTTCCCCGATAAAATCTCCGATATCGGCAAAGGCGATAATCTCGTCCATCACTTGCTCAGTGCGGCGGCGGCTCATGCCGAGCAGCGATGCATAAAGGCGAATATTCTCGATTCCGGTAAGGTCGTAGTGGAAGCCGGAGCCCAGCTCCAGTAGAGCGGCAACGCGCCCGCGCACTTCCACCGAGCCTTCCTGCGGCGTGGACAATCCGGCTACCAGGCTGAGGAGTGTACTCTTTCCTGCTCCGTTGCCGCCCACCACCGCCATGCTTTCGCCGTCTTCCAGCCGAAAAGATACATTGCGCAGAGCGTAGAACCGTCTCTCCCGCTGGAAAAACAGATCTCTCAGGTAAGCCCGCATGAGCTTAGGGCCGCCGCCATGCCGGAAAGATTTGGAGACCCCGACGAACTCGATCATACGCGCGCCCTATAGATGATCATAAAAGCCGCGCCTTAACCGATGGAACACGATGGTGCCCAAAATCATAGTCGAGAAGGAGGTTAGGGCAAGCTTCATCAGCAGGGAGGAAGGCGGGGGCGCCGCATCCAGCAGGATGTTGCGGAGCGCGAGTACCAGGGCCGCGACGGGATTGTACTGGTAAATCTCGCGATATTGCGCGGGGATCACGCTGAAGGAATAGAAGATCGGCACGACCCAAAAAAGCACGGCATTGAAAGATTCCACCAGGTAGCGGGTGTCGCGAACGTAGAGGTTCATGGACGAAGTGAGCAGCGAAAGGCCGCATACAAAAACCACTTCCAGTGTCCACAGGACCGGCAACCAGATCCAATACACGTTGATGCCCTTGCCAAACAGCAAGGCAAATGCCAGGAGTAACCCAATTTGGATCAGCAAGTGGACGCAATTTCCGAGAACGGTCGTGATGGGAATAATTGCGCGCGGGACGGGGACGCGTTTAATCAGATGCGCATTGTCGACCAGCGAGCTGGTGCTGATGCTCCAGGCCAGCGAAAAAAAATTGAAGGGGATTAATCCGCAGAGGACGAATACGGGGAAATCCTTTTGTGAGCTTGGAAAAATTTTGGTGAAAACGAACGTCAATACTCCCATTGTCACCAGAGGGTTCAGAAGCGACCACAATACCCCGAGCGACATATTGCGGTATCGCGTCTTGAAGTCCTTTTGGATCAGGTTGCCAATGACAAAAGCGTAATCACCATTCCACATGGAAAAAGGATGTTGCCCATTGTTAGGAGCGCGCGTCTGAATCGGAAACCGCATTATACCGCCCTGTTGGATGCGCCCTCAAATCAATACGGAATCGCTACAATGGTCGGTTGAGAGAGCCCTACATTTCCGTGGTGGCCACCGCGCGCAATGACGATCACGGTGGCAATCTGCTGCGCCGTCTCCGCATCTTCACGCGAGCGCTGGCCGAACAAGCCCGAAGACACGAATTACCGATGGAGCTGGTGCTGGTGGAGTGGAATCCCCCTCCGGATAAGCCGGGGCTCTCCGAGGTCTTGGAGTCATTCGGAAATGCGTTCTGTCCCATTCGCATTCTGACGGTTCCTTCCGAAGTGCATTTCCGATACCGCAACGCGAATGCGCTTCCGTTGTATCAGATGATCGGAAAGAATGTGGGTGTGCGCCGCGCCAGCGGCGAATTCATATTGGCCACCAACATCGACATTTTGCTTTCGGATGAACTCATGCGGTTCTTGGCCGCCCGCGAACTCGACGCGGGCCGGATGTACCGCATCGATCGCCATGATGCGGATGCGGAAGTGCCTGCGGAGGCGGCTGTTGACGAGCAGTTGAGGTACTGCCGCTCGCACTGCATTCGGATCAATGCCAAAGAGGGCACGTTTGCGCTGGATCCCGAAGGGTTCCGCCGGCCAGCAGGAGTGGATATCGTCGCCGCTGATGCCGGCATCTGCCTCGATCGGGGCTGGTACGCACCGGAGCAGTATTTCGGCCGCGTGTTCCGGTGGGTGGGGGCGGAATCCACGATTCGGATGCGGCCGGCGCCCGCCGCGCGCGAGATGTCCCTCGAACTCAGCTCCGAATCCCCTTTGGAGTTGCACCTCTGGGAACATTCGGTTCGAGTTCAGGGTCATTGTGTTGTCCACATCATCGTTCCGCCTGGAACTGACGTTTTGTCTCTGTCCTGTCCCCTGTCTCTCGCCCGAACTCTTCCCGACGGGCGGGTGGTTGCCTTCCAGTGCTCAAGGTGTGCGTGGAATGCCGCTCCACGAGGCGATCGTTTGATGCCGCTTTCCGCGATCCCGGCTAGGCCGCATCTCATGCGCCGCGGTTCGCAGGTCCTGCGCGGCGCGGTCCGCCTGCTGGCGGAAGTGCGGCGCGGAAGTGAGCCCAGACGTGTGGGGCTACCGATCCCGGCACCTGTGCTCGATCGTCTGGATGTCCGGCGCGAGTCCGCGAACAGCGCATCCGTCGCGATTGGGCGTAGCATCGCAAAGGACAAAACTGAGAGCTGGCCGCCTTCGCTGCACACCAACGCCTGTGGAGACTTCACCCTGCTTCACCGGCGGCATTGGACGGACCTGCGGGGCTATCCGGAATTCGACCTTTATTCGATGAACATAGATTCGCTCTTCTGCTACATGGCTCACTATTCCGGGGCGCGCGAGCAGGTTTTGCCCGAACCCATGCGTATTTATCACATCGAACATGCCAGCGGATCGGGCTGGACGCCCGAAGGACATCGGCTTCTGTTCGACCGGCTTGCATCGAAGGGGATTCCATGGCTTGAATTTGAGGAAGTCCTGGGTTGGGCCCGCCAGATGGAGCGGCTTCGTACGACTATGATTTTCAACGGCGAGGATTGGGGGCTCGCCTCGTTCGATCTGCCGGAGAGAGTGCTGGGAGTAGACTGAGTGCCGGATTGGCCGCTGGTTACCATTGTCACCCCTTCCTACAATATGGCCGCGTCGCTGCCAGCCACGCTGAGCAGTGTGCTGAGCCAGAACTACCCTTGTCTGGAATATATCGTTGTCGATGGCGGCTCTACGGACTCCACCCTCGAGATCCTGGAGCAACACAGGGGCTCTCTTCGCTACATTTCTGGCCCCGACAACTGCGCCGCGGATGCCGTTCATAAAGGTTTGTCTCAGGCAAGAGGCGAGATCCTGGCATGGCTGAACGCCGATGATACCTATGAGCCTGGCGCGGTTCTGAAAGCCGTCGAATACCTGTCCGACCACCCCGAGATCGATATCGTCTACGGCGACGGATGGTGGATCGATGAACAGGGACAACGCATCCGCCCCTACCCTTCTCTGCCGTTTGATAAGCGCGTGCTGCAGCGCGATTGCTTCATCTGCCAGCCGGCCGCGTTCATGCGCGCGCGAGCGTATCAGCGGTGTCCCATTGATCCCACTCTGAAGGCTTCCTTCGACTACGATCTGTGGATCCGCATGGCCGCTGCCGGGTTGCGATTTGCCTATTGGCCGGAACACCTGGCGAACAGCCGGATGCATCGGGGTGCCCAAACGTTGTATGCTCGCGACCTGATCTTCCGCTCCTCCATGGCCCTGCTCCGCCGGCATTATGGGTACGTCCCATTTTCCTGGGTGTTTGGGTATGCGGCGTTTCGCATGGATGGCCGGGATCAGTTCTTTGAACCGCTGCAGCCCTCTCTGGCAAAGTACCTCTTTAGCTTGCCGCTCGGTCTTTGGTACAACCGTTGCAAACCGTTCCGGTTCTTTTGGGAGTGGCTGGCGGCGCCATGGAACGCCATCCGCGCCCGTCAGCGGAACACGCGCGGGGCCGGATGATATGATCGGGTTGAATTGAACATGAGAGACCAACTCATAGTGGTTACCGGGGCCGGCGGATTTATCGGCGGCGCCCTCGTCGCGGACCTGCGCCGGAAGGGCCATCGCAAGATCCGCGCCGTGGACATCAAACCGTTCCGAGAATGGTATCAGGTCTTTGATGACGTCGAGAACCTCTCGCTCGATCTGAACCTGCGGGAAAACTGTGCCCGCGCGGCCAGCGGCGCGCACCAGGTTTTCAACCTCGCGGCCAATATGGGGGGCATGGGATTCATCGAGAACAACAAGGCTCTCTGCATGCTGTCGGTCCTGATCAATACCCACATGCTGCAGGCCGCTCAGGAGTGCGGCGTCCAGCGGTATTTTTATTCCTCGTCCGCCTGCGTGTACAACGGAGAGAAACAGACGGATCCTCACAACCCCGGCCTCAAGGAAGAAGACGCGTACCCGGCCTTGGCCGAGGACGGCTACGGGTGGGAGAAGTTATTCAGCGAGCGCATGTGCCGTCATTTCCGCGAGGATTTCGGGCTGGAAACACGGGTCGCCCGCTTCCACAACGTGTACGGGCCTCATGGCACCTGGGATGGCGGCCGGGAGAAAGCTCCCGCCGCGATCTGCCGGAAGGTCATTGCCGCCAAACTTTCCGGCAAGCACGAAATCGAGATCTGGGGGAGCGGAAACCAGACTCGCAGCTTCATGTACATCGACGACTGCATCGAGGGCATCCACAAGATTATGGATTCCGCGATTCTGGAACCGATCAACCTCGGCTCGTCCGAGATGGTCACAATCAACCAGCTCGTGGATCTGGTGGAAGAGATCGCAGGCATCAAGCTGAAACGCTCGTACAACCTCAACGCGCCCAAAGGTGTGACCGGCCGCAACAGCGACAACACGCTGATTCGGAAATACCTGGGATGGGAGCCTTCGATTCCGCTGCGGATCGGGCTGGAAAAGACGTACCGCTGGATCTATGACGAATATGTCGCGCGGGAGCGGAACCCGGATTCGGTGGTGGCGCACTGAACCCTGGGCGGCCTGCTGTCGAGGGTCCGGGCGGGTGCTATACTCATACATCTCTGAGACTCCGAAATGATGCTAAGCGTGACCATTTCGCAGCCAAACCTGCCGCCTCAGGGGTGGGGCGCGGACCTTGCGGACGAACCGCGGCGGCCTCATCATGAGCCGTTCTGGAAACTGAGCGGGGAAACGCTCCTGCGCTTCCCTCTGCGGCCCCGAACTCAGTCCGGCAGCGAGCCTGTCGGACACACAAACGGCGCCAGCATCGTTCTGATCGAAGACAATCGAGCCGATGTAGGGCTGGTGCGAGACGCGTTGGAGGAGCACGGAGTCGAGGGCGAACTCATTGTTCTGGTGGACGGCGAGCGGGGAATCCAATTCATCGAGGAAGTTGAGGCATCGACGGCCGCGACGCCCCACCTGATCATTCTCGATTTGAATCTGCCCCGGCGATCCGGGCGTGAGGTTCTGACGCACTTGCGGCAAAGCGTCCGCTGCAGCCAGATCCCCGTCGTGGTGCTCAGTTCGTCGGATATGCGGCGCGATCGGGAGGAGGCGGCGCGCCTCGGCGCCATCGGCTACTTTTGCAAGCCGACGTCGCTCGACGAGTTCCTGGCATTGGGCGCCGCATTCAAAAAACTGCTCGGAACGCCCAACTAGCCGCGCCGCCTCTGCGTCATTCGCTATAGCCGATTTCGGCGCGGCGCGCCGACCACGCCGTGTAGGCGAGGATCAGCATAGCCACCACGAGCAAACCCGGGACGGCGACCCACGGCGCGGCCGGATCCGTCTCGGTCACCAGCACCGCGAGCGGCGGCGGAACATCGTTGACCGGCACCGGGCACAGGCTTTTCAGGTAAAAGATCACGCTGATTTTCTTCAGCAGGCTGGGCAGAAAGGGGTTCAGATTTTCCCAAACCCAAACCGCCGCCGCGGGAATCATGGGGTTGCGGACATACAGGCCCGCGATCAGAAAGACGGCTCCGTAACCCACGCATCCCAGCGCCGTCACCCCGGCGTACCAGCCCATCTGGGAAAGCCCGGGGCCGTGCTGTAAGAACTCGGACCACGCGGCGCCCTGATGCCGGCCGAGCAACCAGAACGAAAGTGTCGCGCTCGGCACAAACAGCGCCAGCGCCACTAGCAGGCCGGCCAGATACTTTCCAACCACCAGCACCTCGCGCCGCATTGGGGTCAGGAAATAGTAGTGGAGCGTCTTCTCCAGCATCTCGCCGCGGAACAGGTTTGAGAAGATGCCCATGCATCCGAAGAAGATGCCAAGGTGCAGGAAAAAGGCTTCGAACTCCACCGCGAAAATCCGGCTGTCCTGAAACACCGGGTGGCCTCTGAGACGGAACCGGGCCGCCACCAGGCTGTGCATCAGGTTGAGTGCCACCGGCGCCAGAGCGATCAGGTAAACCCACCATCCGCGGCGTGAAAGAAATGTCTTTCTCCATTCAAGCCCGATCACCGCCCGGACCTGGCGGAGCCACACCGCGTTCATGCCGTGCCTCCTTCGCCGCCGATGAGGTACTGATACACCGAGTTGACGTCGTCGTCGGCCGGCGCCACCGATTCCACTTGCAGCCCCGTCTCCAGCACAATGCGGTTCAGCATCAGGTAAAACTGATCGGCATCGGTGGTGCGCAGCAGGATGCCCTTGCCATCGGGATGCAGTTTGGCTTCGACGACATGGTCCTGTAAGAACAATTGCGCGGCGAGTTGATTCGGCCGGTCGCAATGGACCAGAATCTGCATCGGTTGATCCTTGACTTCGCTGCGCACCCCTTGAATCTGGCCTTCGGCGACAACGTAACCGTGGCTGAGCAGAATCACCTGGTTCGAGATCCGATCCACTTCGTGCAGAATGTGACTCGATACGATGACGTGCCGGCCTTCGGCGCCCCACTTCTCGAACAGAGCGATGGTTTCGGCGCGCGCCATCGGGTCGAGCCCGTTCAGCGGTTCATCCAGCACAATCACCTGCGGGTCATGAGCGATCGCTTGCGCCAGCTTGATGCGTTGCCGCATGCCCTTGCTGTAGGCCGCCACGGGACGATCCGCGGCGGCTGTGAGGTTCACGGTTTCCAGCGCCGCCTGGGTGCGCTGATCGCACTCGCTGTCGCTCATGCCGCGCAGCCGCAGGAAGGCCTCGAGAAACTGGCGGCCGGTCAGACCTTTGGGAAACGTGTCGAACTGGGCGCAGTAGCCGATGATGCGGCCGAGTTGCTCCGGGTCGTCGGGCGGCACTCCGAGAACGCGAATGTCCCCGCGTGTCGGCCGGATCAATCCCGCCATCAAGTTCATGAGCGTAGTCTTGCCGGAGCCGTTCGGCCCCACCAGGCTGGTGATGCCCGGAGGAATCGCCAGGTTGACGCGGTTGATCCCCAGGACCTCGCCATAAAATCGCGAGACCTCGCCGAACGTGATCAGCCGGTGGTTCACCGCACCACCTCGGCGCCGCGGATCTTGCTCGACAACAGGTACAGGCATGCGGCGCAGATCAGCAGCAGCATCGCCCAGCAGCACCAGACCGGGATCACCGAGCCTGGGGCGACGCGGAAGAACACCGCGCCGTTGTTGGTGGGATCGTCTCCCTCGAAAAGCTGCACCCACACCGAACCGACAAGATTGCTGATGTTGAGCAGGTACCCCCACTTGGTGTCTTGAACGGCGTTGATCGCCCCGCCGAAGCCGGACGCCACAAAAAAGATTCCGAACAGGAGCGCGCCCGCGGCGGGTCTCCATTTGACCCAGGCCGAGAGGGCCAGGGCGAGCAGCGCGATAAGCAGAATCCAGATCCAGGCACCGAAGAAGACGCCGTAGACGATGCGGAGGTGCTCCGCGGCCCAGTTCCCGCCTTCGAGATAGCTCTGCAAAGCGAACAGCAGCAGACCCGGCACCCACGTCATGAGAGAAAGCAAAGTCAGCAGCACCGAGAGTTTGCCCAGCACGTATTCGGTGCGCGAGAACGGCCGGGCCAGATAAAGCGAAAGCGCGTTATTGGTTAGGTCCGGCGAAATTTGTCCGGGCCCGACAAACGCTGCGAGAAAGAGCGCCAGCATGCTCTGCCAGCCGAGTAGTGTCATGTAGAAGCCGGCATCGACGGGGATGAGCCGCGACGCGGTGTCGAGATTGAACAGCTTGAGGGCGCTGGCGTTGTGTTCCACCCATACGATGAGCGCCGCGATGAGTGGATAAAGAAAGCTTGCCAGGTAAAAGATGGTCAAAAACCGCGAACGCCGCAGGTCTTCGAACGCATATCGCCGGATCACCAGGAAGCGCGACCAGGGCGCCGTCAGCGGCCCCTCATACGGCCGGTACGTCTTCTTATAGACGGCCATCGGCGGCCTCCATGGCTTTCAAGAAAATGTCTTCCAGCGAGTCGCGCTTGTGGCTCAAACGGCGAATCTGCACCTGCTGTTCGGCCGCGATCTCGTAGAGGCGGCGGATTTCGAGACCCTCCGGCAGGATCAGCTTCACGCGCCCTTGCGCTCCCGGCGCGGTTTCGCATCCGAGCCCTTCCAAAGCCTCCAGAAAGCAGCCGTTGGCGGCTCCCCGGGTTTCCAGCTCGAGGAAGCGGCGGTTGGAGCGCCGCTCTTCTTCCAGATCGCAATACGCAGCGATGTTTCCGTCTTTCAGAATCAGCACCTGATCGCAACACTCTTCCACGTCGCGCAGCAGATGCGAAGAGAGAATCAAACGCAAGTCGCCGCGGTCGCGGATTTCCTGGATCAGCTGGATCATCCGCGCGCGCGCCGGCGGATCGAGCCCGTTGGTCGGCTCGTCGAGGAACAGCAGTTTCGGCCCGTGCGCGATCGCCTGGGCCAGTTTCGCCGCCTGTTTCATCCCCAGCGAATACGTGCCGAGCGGCCGGTAGCGCACCTCGCCCAGTCCGACGTAAAAGAATGCCTCGTGCGCCCGCTCCAAAGCCTGGGCCGGCGGCAATCCGGCCAACTCCGCCATCAGGCGCACGAAACGGATTCCGCTCATTGACGCGATGAACGCGTCATTTTCCGGCATGTAACCGATCAAGCCGCGCACTTCTCGCGCCTGCGTGCGAATGTCCCGGCCGAGCACGCGCGCGGAGCCCGCGGACGGCTCGTAAAAGCCAAGCAGCGTGTTGAGGAGAGTCGATTTCCCCGCCCCATTGGGCCCGAGTAGTCCGATCGAGCGGCCGGTCAGCGAAGCTTTCAGCCTGTTCAGGATCGGCCGCCCGCCAAAGCGGACTTCCAGACCATCGAGCTCGATTACCGGATCCATGAGGAACGGGTGCCGCCGCCGGGCCGCGGCCCATCATTTACCGAGACGAAGATCGGGTCCCGGTTGTTCCCGCGAATTCCCCTGTGCGAAGCCCGTTGGCTGCGATCCCAAATACGCCCCCGCTCAGGAAGCTATTCAGGCTCATCCCGGGAACATCTCCGTTACTAGCCATGGTAATCCGATCCGGCTCCCCATAGGCGGCGATCAGGAACGGCTTGAGGTTCTGCAGCTTCGGCATCGGCGGGCTTCGTTCGTTTTGCGGGCGGAACGCACCGAGCAGACCGGCCAGCGGCGCCAGCGTGTTGCCCAAATTCTGGTACACCACCGCGGAGAAGTTCTCGTAATGATCGTGAGGCAGCAGTGCCGCAAATCCGGCGGCGTGCGTGATCCCGCCGCCACCCGCTTTCACCTGCAACGCCCGGGTCAGCAGGGCGCGCGTCGGCGCCGCGATCAAATAACCATCCGCAAATGTGTAGTGCGCTTCGGTGAGCGGGTTGGGATCGGCCGCGGCGATGACGTAGACGGTGCGGCCATCGACATTCTCCTGCCCGGTTCGCAGTGGCTTGCCGCCATGGGACGCCGTCTCTCGGTTGTACTGCTCTACCGCCTGCTGCAGGGCGGTCTCGAACCGCGCCGGGTCGTAGATTTCCGCCACCAGCTTCCACGATGGCACCGGGAACGCAGGTCCATCCAGCGCCACCGCGAATTCGCCTCCCAAGCTCGCCGCGGCGGCGCCGTCCTCCGGCGTATGGAGCCGGGAGGATACTTCGTGGAGGACGGCTTCCGGGTTTTTGACCGCGAAGGCAGAAACGAAGGTCGCTTCCGCAGAAATATAGTCGAGCGCTCCCATGGGAGAAGGCGGCGCCAGCCATGCGGCGATCCCGGTGCGCGGTCCGTCGAACGTAAGGGCGGCGCGCGTTTCGGTGTGGCCGCTCACCTGTTTTTGCCCGGCGATCAAATATCGCGGGCCCGCCGTGGATGCATGCGGCCCCAGGTGCGCCAGGTCGGCACACAAGAGCAGCCCGGCGCCGTCGCGATATGCCGCGGAGATCTGTTTATAAAAGTCGGTCCGCTCGAAACCCGAACCCAGGGTTGCTTCCAGCGCTTCCGCCGATGGGCTGAATAGCGCCAAGCCCCGCCTCGTCGCGTATGCGAGCGGCAGCCTCTGCTGCTTCAGGAAACCGGCCAGCCCGTCTCGCTTGACCTCGGCCATAAATACGGGCGCGCGGTTTTCCGCAGTTCCGAACACGACGATTTCGTCACCGAGGTATTCATTCGCCGCCCGGAGCTTCTCCAGCACTGGTTCCACCGCCTTACCCGGGCCGGCCAGCCATTCGCGCAACTCGGCGCTCTGTTCGGCCTGCCGTTGGAATACGCTCTGCGCTTGCCCGAGATAATCCGCCAGGTTCGGAATACTGGCAAAAAACGTCGTCGAAGCCGGCAGCAGCCCCAGCAAACGGCTCGAGTAACGCAGCTTCGGCATGGGAATCCGTTCCAGATTGCCACGCAATTTGGCGAGTTCGCGCAGTAGCGCGGCATTATGGCTCCAGCCGAGGTCCTCAGTTAGCGAAACCGGGTCGAGACTGTCATTCGTGGAGGTTTGATCGCCCGGATGCAGCACTTTCTCGCGATTGTCGTGGCTGACCCGGACTTCGCCCTCCAGCACCGACACGCGCGACCCTTTCACGCCGGAACTGACGCCGAAGACCGTGCCGGTGACCGCCACCCGGCAGTCGGCCGTCGCCACGTAAAAGTGACCGGCGCGCCGTTTGGCCGCCTGCACGATGACACCTCCGCGCTCCAGGTGAACAGTAACCCCGTCGGCGGCTTCCGAAGTGAACAAACCCGAGCGATCGCGCATCTCGACAATCGACCCATCGCGCAGCCGCAGGGTCGCCATGGAATCACGGGCCGTTCGGATCTCCACGCCGTCCGGAAGATCCGAGCCGGCATGGATTACCCGGACGCCCGCGGGCGATACCGCATACAGCGTGCCATTGACCGTCTGCACCAAAGCGCGGCCGGCATGCGGGCCCGATTGAATCACGGAGAACCAGACTACGAGCCCGCCCGCCAGGACAATGCCTGCGGCAACGGCCCAGCGCATCCGGTGAGCTTCACGGCGCTCCGGCCGCGGCACGGCCGCCGGCATCGCGACTACTCGTCCTTCGAACACCCGCCGGCAGGCGACGCACTCGTGCAAATGATCCTGCAGCAGTAGCGCGCGCGCTTCGGGCAGCCGCCCCGCGCGAAATTCGGGAATCAAGGATTGAAAATCGGCGCAGCTCCGGATGTGCTCGGCCGGCCGTTCAGCCGATAACCGAGCCCACACCCGCGCGGCCGCGGCCTCCACCACTTCGTCGGGGATCGCTTCCTCGCGGATTTCCGATACGGCACGCTCCAGGGCGGGGTCCATCGGCATTTCCTCGGGATTCATGCCACACCTCCCAGGTACGATCGAAACTCTTTTTCCAGCCGGTCGCGCGTTCGGGATAAGGTCACCGCCACCGTTCCCGGCGTAGTCTTCAACAGGCGCGCGATCTCAGGATTGTCTTTTCCTTCGAAAAAGCGAAGGATGAACATTTGCGCGATCCGCGGATTCAGGCGCGCCAGCGCGCCCCGCAGCCATTCGCGGATCTCACCCGCGTCCTGCAGGCGGTCCGGCCGGTGCTGGGAGGGCTCGGCCAACACCGGTTCGAGGTCATCGAGCGGCACGTTGCGCACGTTTTGCCGGGCCCGCACCACATCCAATGCCGCATTCACGGCCGCCCGGTGTAAGAAGCTCGACATGTTCTCGACCGGCTCGGCACCCGGATCCCGTTTCAACATCCGCAGAAATACGGTTTGGAGGGCATCCTCCGCGTCGGTGGCGTTACCGGTCACGCGGTAGGCCGCCCGGAACACCGCGGCATGGTTTTCGCGGAAGATGCGCTCCAGATCCGCCGCGGGTAAAGTGACTGGCTCCATGGCGATAGCGGGCAGCGCTTTCATCCTAACAGGCCCATTCATGAACGGAGACGCCCGTTTCGCGCCAAGATTAGCACCTCTGACCGGTGTTTCCCGAGCTACACGAACTTCGTGTTACACTGACTTCGTGTTAAAGAACGTGACCATTACCGTCAGCCAGGAGGTCGCCTTATGGGCCCGGCGCAAGGCGGCCGAGGAGAACACGTCCGTCTCCAAGCTGGTGGGCCGGATGCTCGAAGAGCAGATGCGCCGCAGCGACGAGTATTGGAAGGCTTACGAGAGGGTCAAGAGCATCAAGCCGATTCCCGGCTTCGATGCCTCCAAGCGGCTGACGCGGGCTGAACTGCATGAACGCCGCCGATAGGCGCTGCTTCGCCGACACAAACCTCCTGCTATACACCCTGGACGGCTCCAACCTCGCCAAGCAGGCAGCGGCGCTGGCCTGGCGCGACGCGCTCTGGGAGCGACGGTTGGGCCGTCTGAGCTGGCAGGTGCTCAACGAGTTTTACGCGAACGCAACCGGCAAGATGGGTGCACCTCCGGCGACTGCCCGTCAGATGGTGGAATCGTACGCGCAGTGGCAAGCCGTGGAATTCACGCTTACGTTTTTGCAGCGGGCGTGGCACTGGACCGACCAGGCCGGCGTCGATTACTGGGACGCGCTTATTCTGGCCGCTGCCGAACGCACCGGCTGTCGATATCTGTTAAGCGAAGATTTCCCGCACGAACGCAGGTACGGCCCGATGCAGGTGATTGATCCCTTTCGCGTGCCACCAGACGAATTCTTCGCGTCGTAGTGTGACTTGAAAAAAGCCCCGTGCCAGCCGGCGCGGGGCTTGAAGTCTACTGCAATCTGTCTCGGAGGATGACAGACCGTTGAGTATATTACCACCCGGATATCCGAGGATCAATGAAATTGATCCGGGATTTTAGATCAGTTTACCGGAGCTCTTCCATCACCTCGTCGAGCGCCGCTCGCGAGGGCCGGACCCGGCTTTCGGGCAGCGTCGCCAAAGGCTCCTCCACAAGATTCAGTAGTTCTATGAAGGTTGGGTTGGTGGTATTCAAATAAAGCAGCCCCGTCAGCACTTCGCCCTTGGCCGCCGATTCCTCGAGCGCCGCCAGCGCCGCCAGCCGGTCTGTCGGATTGTAATCGCGTTCCAGCTTGCGAATGCGCAGGCGGGAGCCGTCATGCAACTCGACATCGGTCACTTCCCCTTCGGGAATTTCGACGGCGATGTCTTCGAAGAAGGGCACGAAATCCAGTTCGTGCAGCGCCTCTTCGTGATCCTTCACGTACGAATAGCTCTTGGTCGACCCGTCGTGGTCGTTGAACGTCACGCACGGGGAAATGACGTCGATCACGGAAAGCCCTTTGTGAGCGATGGCCGCTTTCAGGATGGTTTGAAGCTGCTTCTTATCGCCGCTGAACGAGCGCGCCACTAAGGTGGCGCCCCACTTCAACGCCAGCGCGCAGCAATCGAAGGGCGGAAGCTGATTCGGCGCGCCGGTTTTCAGGGTGGAGCCGATATCGGCGGTCGCCGAAAACTGGCCCTTGGTGAGCCCGTACACGCCGTTGTCTTCGATGATGTAAATCATCGGGACATTGCGCCGCACCAGGTGCATGAACTGGCCGATGCCAATGGAGGCGGTGTCGCCGTCGCCCGTTACCCCGAGCGCCAGCAGGTTCCGGTTTGCCAGAAGCGTGCCCGTGGCCACCGACGGCATGCGGCCGTGCACGCTGTTAAACCCGTGCGATTCGCCGAGGAAGTACGCCGGGGATTTCGACGAGCAGCCGATTCCGGACAGCTTCGCCACTTTCCACGGCTCGACGCCGAGCTCGTAAAAGCACTCCACGATGCGCTCGGAAATCGAGTTATGCCCGCAGCCCGCGCACAACGTGGTTTTGCTTCCCTTGTAGTTCAGGACTTCCAGTCCGATGCGATTGACTTTCTTGGGCGGCGGCGCAGCGGTGGTGCTCATAATCCCTCCTGGCGGGCAATCTCATCCGTGACGGTGCGGGCGTCCAGCGGCAGCCCGCCGTAATAGCGGACGCTGCGCAGCTTGGCGATCAGCTCCGCTTCAAACTCCAGCCGCATGAGTTTCAAAAGCTGCCCATCGCGGTTTTGGTCCACCACGTACACGCGATCGTGATCGCGAATGAACGATTTCAACTCGTCCGTAAACGGATACGCGCGCAGCCGGAGATAGCTGGCGTCGATCTTGTATTCGGCGCGCAGCTGATCGCGGCTTTCCCTCACCGCGTAATCCGAAGTGCCGGCCGCGACGAACCCGATGCGCGCTTTCGGTTGAACCTCGACGACCGGGGGCGGCACGTGCCGGCGGATCGTTTCGAATTTCCGCGCGAGACGGTCCATGTTGTTGATGTAATCGTCTTCCCGCTCGGTGTATTGCGCTTTCTCGTTGTGCCCGCTGCCGCGCGTGAAGTACGAAGCGGCCCGGTGATTGGTTCCGGGCAGAGTGCGGTAGCCGACGCCGTCGCCGTCCACGTCCTTGTAGCGCGCGAACCCGCCCAGCCGGTCCAGGTCCTCGGCGCTCAGCACCTTGCCGCGCTGGATCGGCTTCTCCGGATACGGAAACGGATCGGCCATCCAGTTGTTCATTCCCAGATCCAGATCGGTCATCAAGAACACCGGAGTCTGGAACTGTTCGGCCAGATCGAAGGCGTCCTGCGCCATCGTGAAGCACTCTTCCGGAGAAGCGGGAAACAGCATCGGATGCTGCGTATCGCCGTGCGAGAGCAGCGCGTTCTTGAGAATGTCGCCCTGCGCGGTGCGTGTCGGCAGCCCGGTCGAGGGGCCGACCCGCTCGACATCGAAGATCACCGCCGGCAACTCGGCATAATAGCCCAGCCCGATAAACTCCGACATCAGCGAAATGCCCGGGCCCGCCGTTGCGGTCATCGAACGCGCGCCTGCCCAGCCGGCGCTCAACGCCATTCCGATGGAAGCGATCTCGTCCTCCGCCTGCACGATCGCATACGTCGCTTTGCCCGTTTCCGGATCGTGCCGGAAGCGTTTCATGTAGCCAATCAGCGTTTCGACCAGCGACGACGAAGGCGTAATCGGATACCAGGTCACTACCGTCACGCCGGCGAACATCGCGCCGAGTGCGCAGGCGGAATTTCCGTCGATAATAATTTTGCCGGCGGTCGCATTCATCCGCTCGGCGCGGAACGGGTCGGTCTTGGTCAGGGTCTTCGAGGCCCACTCGTAACCGGCCTGCGCGGCGCCCCAATTCAGCTCCGCGGCTTTGGCCTTGCGCTTGCCGAATTGTTTGACCAGCGCCTTCCGCAGCTCCTGCATGTCGAGCGAGAGCAGCCAGCCCACGACGCCGTCGTAGATCATATTGCGGACCAGCTTGCGCAGCTTGGCCTCGGGACAGACCGGTCCGACCAGTTTGTCGAACGGCACCGGATAAAAATGCAAGTCGTTGCGCAGCTTGTTCAACTGCAGCGGCTCGTCATATACGACCGCGGCGCCGCTCTCCAGTTTGAGAACGTCCTCGCGCGCCGTTTCCGGATTCATCGCTACCAGAAAATCCACTTCCTTGCGCCGCCCGATGTATCCGTGCTTGCTCGCCCGGATCGTGAACCACGTCGGCAGCCCGGCAATGTTCGACGGGAACATGTTTTTGCCGGAAACCGGAATGCCCATCTGAAACAGCGTCCGCATCAGGACGTTGTTGGCAGTCTGGCTGCCCGAGCCGTTGACAGTCGCTACCTGGATACTGAAATCGTTCACAACCGGCTGGCCTGACGGACGAGTTACAGGCTCAACGGGAGATACTTCTAGAGTGGACATGTTGTAGATACCTTAACGGGAGGAGATATTGCCCAGTTCCCTCGTTCGATTATAGTTCACTGCTGTCGAAACCCGCACCCCGCGGGCGGCGAGCACCGGGTTTGGCATCTCGAGCGGTGCTAATTTGAAAGCAAGTAACGGAGTGCCGTCCGGCTCGAACCGCCTTAGAGTATCGGTATGATTTCCCAAGTGATGGACCGATTTGCTTCCGACCAGGAGCGCTGGGCCGCGGTAACGCGCCGCGATGCGGCCGCCGACGGCGCGTTCTACTATTCCGTAAGCACCACCGGCGTGTACTGCCGCCCTTCGTGCGCGGCGCGGTTGGCGCGCCGCGAGCATGTCCGGTTTCACCGGACTCGGGAAGCCGCCGAAAAGGCCGGCTTCCGGCCGTGCAAGCGCTGCCGCCCCGATGAGCCGCCGCAAGCCGAGCGCCAGGCGGCCGCGATTGCCAAAGCATGCCGCTTGATCGAACACGCGGGCGAACTTCCGGCGCTCGACGAGCTGGCCGCCGCCGCCGGCATGAGCCGCTTCTATTTTCATCGCGTTTTCAAGTCGATTACCGGGCTGACGCCGAAGGCGTATGCCGCGGCCCGACGGGCCCAGCGCGTCCGCAGCGAACTGGGGAGCGGCTCCCGAGTCACCGACGCCATCTACGAAGCCGGCTATCAATCGAGCAGCCGCTTTTACGAAGCATCTTCGAAACTGCTCGGCATGAAGCCGGGCCAGTTTCGCGCGGGCGGCGCCGGCGCGCGCATCCGGTTTGCTGTCGGCCAGTGCTCGCTCGGCGCGATCCTGGTGGCGGCCAGCGAGAGAGGGATCTGCGCGATTCTGCTCGGCGATGACGCCGGTGCGCTGACGCGCGACCTGCAGGATCGCTTCCCGCAGGCGGAATTGATCGCGGGCGATGCCGGGTTCGAACGCTGGATGGCGCAAGTGGTCGGTTTCGTCGAAGCCCCGCGGCTGGGCCTGGATCTGCCGCTCGACATTCGCGGCACCGCCTTTCAGCAGCGCGTCTGGCGGGCGCTGACCGAAGTCCCGCCGGGCGCAACCGCCAGCTACGCCGAGATCGCCAGGAAACTCGGCGTCCCGAAAGCGGTCCGCGCCGTCGCGCAGGCGTGCGCGGCCAACCAGCTTGCCGTGGCGATTCCGTGTCACCGGGTGGTGCGCACCGATGGCGCCCTCTCCGGCTACCGCTGGGGCGTTGAGCGCAAGCGCGCGCTTCTCGATCGCGAGGCGGGCGCGTGAACCCCGCGCTCGCACCCGAAACGCTCGATTGGCGCCGCATCGGCGACGAGCTCGATCAGACGGGTGCCGCGCTTCTCGGGGCGATCCTTTCGCCCGATGAATGCGCGGCGCTGGCCGGCCTTTACGGGCGCGACGAGCTGTTTCGCAGCCGCGTGGTAATGGCCCGGCACGGCTTCGGACGCGGCGAATACAAGTACTTCCAATGCCCGCTGCCGGAGCCTGTCGCCTCGCTGCGGACGGCGCTCTATCCGCCGCTCGCGGAGATTGCGAACCGCTGGAACGCCGCGATGGGCATCGAAGCGCGGTATCCGGAAGAGCACGCGCGCTTCCTCGACCGCTGCCACGAAGCCGGACAGACCAAACCGACGCCCCTGCTGCTCGAATACCGAGAAGGCGACTACAACTGCCTGCACCAGGATCTCTACGGAGAACTGGTCTTTCCGCTCCAGGCGACATTCCTGCTCTCGGCGCCGGGCCAGGACTTCACCGGCGGCGAATTTGTATTGACCGAACAGCGACCGCGCATGCAGTCGCGCCCGCTGGTGATGCCGCTTGACTTCGGCGAGGGTGTGGTGTTCGCGGTCAACCAGCGGCCGGTCCAAGGCGCTCGGGGCATGTACCGCGTCCGCATGCGCCATGGCGTAAGCCGTATCCGTTCCGGCCGCCGCTATACGCTCGGCATCATTTTTCACGACGCGCAATGAGCTTGTTTAGCGACCTCTCACAACCGGAAGCCACCGAGCCGCTCGCCGAAGGCGCGGTTCTGCTGCGCGGGTTCGCGGTATCCGCCACTCCCGAACTGCTGGCGGCATTGAACGAGATCGCGTCCGCCGCTCCGTTCCGCCATATGGTGACGCCAGGGGGCTTTACCATGTCGGTCGCGATGACGAATTGCGGCAACTTCGGCTGGGTATCCGATCGCAGCGGCTACCGGTACGATGCCGCCGATCCCGAAACCGGACACCCCTGGCCCGCGATGCCGCCGGTTTTCCGCGATCTCGCGCAGCGGGCCGCTTCGGCCGCCGGTTACGAGTTCGATCCCGACTGCTGTCTCATCAACCGCTACGCGCCCGGCACCAAGCTCTCCCTCCACCAGGACAAAGACGAGCACGACTTCACCGCTCCGATCGTCTCCGTGTCGCTGGGGCTGCCGGCCGTGTTTCTGTGGGGCGGCCTGAAGCGCGCCGACCGTCCCCGGCGGATTCGACTCGAGAGCGGCGACATCGCCATCTGGGGCGGTCCGTCACGCCTCACCTACCACGGAATTGCCCCGCTGGCGGATGGCGCGCATCCGGCGACCGGGCGTGCCCGCATCAATTTGACGTTCCGCAAGGCCCGCTGAGGAGTTCCAGGCGTCCGGCGCTTGCGGCCCGGACGCCTCCGGCCCTACACTCAGAAATCGTAGCCGCTGAGGAGGCACACTCGATGAGCCGCACTCGTTTTTTCCTGCCGGCCCTGTTTGCCGCCGGGTGTCTGCTGTCCGGGAACGCGCAGCAGGGGACGCCCGCGACGGGCGAATGGCGCGTCAACGGAGGCGACGCCGGCAGCACGCGCTATTCGCCGCTCGACCAGATCAATGCGTCCAACGTGAAAAATCTGCAGGTGGTCTGGCGTTGGAAGGCGCAGAACATGGGGCCGGCGCCGCAGGCCGCCTGGGAAGTGACGCCGCTCATGATCGGCGGCCGGCTCTATTTTACGGCCGGCACCGGACGGACCGTGGTGGCGGCGGATGCAGCCACCGGCGAGACCTTGTGGCTGTACCGCGGCGATGATACCGCCGAACGCGGCGCCGTGCGCGCTAATAACCGCGGCGTCTCGTACTGGACGGACGGGCATGGCGACGAACGCATCCTCTTTATCACTCCCGGCTACCAACTGGTGGCGTTGAACGCCAAGACCGGGCTGCCGGTCGCCAGTTTCGGCAACGACGCGCACGTGGATCTCTGGCAGGGGTTGGACCGGCCGGTAGTCGAAAAAGGCACCATCGGCGCGACGTCGCCGCCCATCATCATTCGCGATGTGGCGGTCGTCGGAGCGGCGTTGAAGGTCGGGGTGGCGCTGCCGAAAAAAGAAAACGTGCCGGGCTATATTCGCGGCTATGATGTGCGCACGGGCAAGCTGCTCTGGACATTCCATACCGTGCCGCAGGCGGGCGAATTCGGCGTCGAAACCTGGGGCAAGGATCCGGCCACCGGCATCGAGTCCTGGAAATTCACCGGCAATACAGGCGCTTGGGGTCCGCTGACCGGCGATGAGGAACTTGGCTACGTCTACATTCCGGTCGAGGCGCCCAGCGGCGACACCTACGGCGGGCAGCGGCCCGGAAACAACCTCTTTTCCGACAGCATCGTGTGCCTCGATGCCAGGACCGGGAAGCGCGTCTGGCACTACCAGCTGATCCATCACGAGATGTGGGACTATGATATTCCGGCCGCGCCGATCCTGCTCGACATCACAGTGAACGGGAAGAAGATCAAGGCGCTGGCGCAGGTGAACAAGTCGGCGTTCACGTTTGTATTCGACCGGACGAACGGGCAGCCGGTCTGGCCCATCGAAGAGCGTCCCGTTCCCAAAGGCAGCGTGCCGGGGGAGTGGTATTCGCCGACTCAGCCGTTCCCCACCAAGCCGGCCGCGTTCGATCGCCAGGGCGTCACCGAGGCAGATCTCGCCGATTACACCCCGGAGATCAAAGCCGCGGCGTTGAAAGTGGCTTCCCAGTATGTGATGGGGCCGATCTATACGCCGCCGATCGTCAAAGACACGGGCGGCAAGCTCGCCACGATCCAGTTGCCGGGCGCGGGCGGCGGCGCCAACTGGATGGGCGGCTCGGTGGATCCCGAGACCGGCATCCTGTACGTGCCTTCGGTAACGGCGCCATATCTTTCTTCCCTGCAGCCCGGCGGCACCCGTTCCGAGATGCCGTACATCGCGGCCGGCGGGCTGGGCGGCCCGACCGTGATGGGACTGCCGCTGATCAAAGGTCCCTACGGGCGCATCACGGCGATCAACCTGAACACCGGCGAACACGTCTGGATGATTCCCAACGGCAAGCCGGCCGACAGCCTGGTGAACAACCCCGCGCTGAAGGCGGCGAACATCGATGCCAGCAACTGGGGCGGCGGCCAGCGTTCACCGATCCTGGTGACCAAGACGCTTCTGTTTGAAGGCAGCAATACTCTCCGCGTGATCGACAAGGCAACTGGCCAGCAGATTCACGCCTTCGAACTGGGCGGAAACGTGACCGGCGGAACCATGACCTACCTGGTAAATGGCCGGCAATTCCTGGTGGCGGTGGTCGGCGGCCAGCGCGGCGAAGGCGCGGAACTGGTCGGGCTGGCCTTGCCGCGACCGGGCGAAGGGGGCGCGCGCGGCGGCAGAGGCGGCCGCGGCGGCAATGCGGAGCAGGAGAACTGAAGGAAACCGAAGGAGACGATTGCGATGACGAAAACAGGATGGGCCTTGCTCGCCGCCGCGGCGGCGTTCACCGGTGGCGCGCAGGCGCAGCTGCCGGCGTCGAAGGTGCTGACCCTGGAGGTGGCACAGGAGATCGCGCAGGAGGCGATGGCCAAGTGCCACGCCGATGGGTATAACGTGACCGTGCTGGTGGTGGACGGCCTCAATGCACCGAAGGCGCTGTTGCGGGCGGACGGCGCGAGTGCCGCCACTACCGAAGTCGCGAAGATGAAGGCGACCGCGACCATGCTCTACAACCGGCCCTCGGGCCCGGCGCAGCCCTTGCCTCCGGGCACCGCGGCTCCCCCGGCGACCATTCCCGGCACCATCAACGCTCAGGGCGGCGTCCCGATCAAAGTCGGCAATGTGACGATCGGGGCGGTAGCGGTGAGCGGCGCGCCCGGCGGCGACAAAGACGCCGCGTGCGCCAATGCCGCCCTCGAGAAAGTGGCGGGCAAACTGAAGTAACCGCGCCGGCGGCCCGTGGCGGGACGAGCATGGGGGTTTCGTAGACTGTCCCCGAATTGAGGGCCCGAATTGAAGGCTAGCGCTCGTGGACGTCTTCGAGGTACGTGTAGCCGTGCAGGCCTTCTTCGTAGAACTTCAGGAGCGCGCCGCTTTCTTCGTAGGTGAGGCGGCCTTCGCGGAGCGCGCTCTCGACATCGCGGCGTAGTTTGATGACCAGCAGTTCCGAGTTGAACTGGACATAGTTCAGAACTTCCCGGACCGTGTCGCCCTTGATCACTGAGTCCAGAATCACTTCGCCGGAGCGGCCCAGCCGCACGTGGACCGTGTTGGTATCGCCGAACAGGTTGTGCAGGTCGCCGAGGATCTCCTGGTAGGCCCCGAGGAGGAAGGCGCCGAGGTAATAATCGCCGCCGTGGAAAGGGTGCAGGAGCAGGGTGCGTTTGACGTCGCGGCGGTCGATGAAGGCGTCCACCTTGCCGTCGGAATCGCAGGTGATGTCGCCAAGGACGGCGTGGCGGCTGGGCTCTTCATCCAGACGGTGAATCGGCATCAGCGGGAAAAGCTGCTTGATCGCCCAGCTATCCGGCATGCTCTGGAAGAGGGAGAAATTGCAGAAATACGTATCAGAGAGCATGGCTTCGATGCCCTCCAGCTCTTCCGGGAAATAATCCAGCTCGCGGGCCTGCTTCTGGATCTTCCGGGAAATCGACCAATAGAGGTTCTCGGCGATGCAACGCTGGTCGAGTGACAGGTAGCCGAGGCTGAACAGGTTGAGCGCCTGGTCGAGCGCCTGCTGGGCGTCGTGATAGCTCTCCAGCATGTTTTTCGAGCTCAGGTTGCGATTGGTTTCGAGCAGGTCGATGAGCGGTTGCTCGGCGTCGGCCGGCAATTCCGAAGGCACATCGGCCTCGCCCATTCCCGAAACGCCCAGGACATTGAAGACCAGCACACTGTGGTATGCGGCGATGGCGCGGCCGCTTTCGGTGACGATGGTCGGATGCGCCACCCCGACTTCGTCGCAGACGTTCTGCACGTGGTAGATGACGTCGTTCGCGTATTCCTGCAGGGTGTAGTTGACGCTGGATTCGAAATCGGTCTGGGATCCGTCGTAATCAATGCCGAGGCCGCCGCCCACATCGAGGTAGGACAGGCCGGCGCCCGCGCGCGCCAGATCGACATATACCCGGACCGCCTCGTTCACCGCCCCCTTGATCTGCCGGATGTTGGTGATCTGGCTGCCCAGGTGGAAATGCAGTAGATTGAGGCAATCGGCCATGCCGAGATCTTTCAATTCCTGCAGGGCGCGCATCGCCTCAGTGGCCGACAAGCCGAATTTGGAACGGTAGCCGCCGGACGATTTCCACTTGCCGGAGCCGCGGCTGGCCAGCTTGACGCGCACACCGATGGATGGACGAACGCCGACCCGCGCGCTGTATTTGAGAATCAGGTGAAGTTCAGTGTATTTCTCGACCACCGGGATGATCTTGCGGCCGACCTTCTGGGCCAGCATCGCCATCTCGATGTACTCGTCGTCCTTGAAGCCGTTGCAGATGATGGGGGTGTCGTTATCGGCCAGCGCCATCACGGCCATCAACTCGGGTTTGGAGCCGGCTTCCAGGCCGAAACGGTAGGGCTTGCCGAATTCCAGAACTTCTTCGACCACCTGGCGCTGCTGGTTCACCTTGATGGGATATACGCACGTGTAGCCGCCCTGATATTTGTGTTCGGCGATGGCGGTTTCAAAGGCGCTGTGCAGTTCTCCCAGCCGGTGCTTCAGGATATCGGCGAAGCGGACCAGGATCGGCAGGTTGATGCCGCGCAGCACCAGGGTGTCGACCAACTCTTTGAGGTCGATGGAGCGCGCGGGGTCCTTTTCGGGATGGACGCGGACGTGGCCGTTGTCACCGACCGAGAAGTAGCCTTTACCCCAACTGGCAACATCATAGAGATCGCTGGCGCTTTGGGGCGTCCAACGTTCGGTCGGTTCCACGACCATCGAGCCTTTGCGGCCGTTTCTTTCCAATTTGCCTGATTCTCCCTCTTACCGACAGTGTCCTTCGAAAGTCAGGTTCAGGCAAGAAGAAATCGGGGCACGGTTTGTGAAGAACTGATGACGGCAGACTGCGGAGAGCCCTCGGGCCTCCGCGCACAATTGAGCCGCGCTTTGAAGCCGTTCGATGGCGGGGCGCATCCATTGAGCTGGTAATCTTGACTAATAAGTACAGATTCGATAGGCTGACGATAGATAACCCTGACAGGAGCATCCGGTGAGCAGCTCGAATACCATAGAAACCCTTGCGAATCAGGAATATAAGTGGGGGTTCGTCACCGACATCGAGGCCGATGCGATTCCGCGCGGGCTGAATGAGGATGTCATCCGGCTGATTTCGGCCAAGAAGCACGAGCCCGAGTGGCTGCTCGAATGGCGGCTGAAGGCGTACCGGCACTGGCTGACGATGAAGGAACCGACTTGGGCGAACGTGCAGTATCCGCCCATCGATTACCAGGACATCATCTATTACGCGGCGCCGAAATCGAAGAAGGATGCGCCCAAGAGCCTGGACGAGGTCGACCCGGAGTTGCTCAAGACCTACGAGAAGCTCGGAATTCCGCTCAAGGAGCAGGAACTGCTGGCGGGCGTGGCGGTGGACGCGGTGTTCGACAGCGTCTCGGTCGCCACCACGTTCAAAGAGAAGCTGAAGGCGATGGGGATCATCTTCTGCTCGTTCTCCGAGGCGGTGCGGGAGCATCCGGAGTTGGTGAAGAAGTATCTCGGATCGGTGGTGCCGTCGTCGGATAACTTTTTTGCCGCTCTGAACTCGGCGGTGTTCAGCGACGGGTCGTTCTGCTACGTGCCGAAGGGCGTGCGCTGCCCGATGGAGCTTTCGACGTATTTCCGCATCAACGCGAAAGATACGGGGCAGTTCGAGCGCACGCTGATTGTGGCGGATGAAGGCGCATACGTCAGCTACCTGGAAGGCTGCACGGCGCCGATGCGGGACACCAACCAGCTGCACGCGGCGGTGGTGGAGTTGGTAGCGCTCGACAACGCGACCATCAAGTATTCGACCGTGCAGAACTGGTATCCGGGCGACAAAGAAGGCAAGGGCGGCATCTACAACTTCGTGACGAAGCGCGGAGCCTGCCGCGGGGTCAACTCGAAAATCTCATGGACGCAGGTGGAGACCGGCTCGGCGATCACCTGGAAATATCCGTCGTGCCTGTTGATGGGCGACAACTCGGTGGGCGAGTTCTACTCGGTGGCGGTCACCAACAATTACCAGCAGGCCGATACCGGGACGAAGATGATTCACATCGGCAAGAACACGTCGAGCACGATCGTTTCGAAGGGCATTTCGGCGGGGCACGGGCAGAACACGTACCGGGGCGGAGTCAAGATTCTGAAATCGGCGACCGGGGCGCGGAACTATTCGCAGTGCGACTCGATGCTGATGGGCGACAAATGCGGGGCGCACACGTTTCCGTACCTGGAGGTCAAAAACACGTCGTCGCAGGTGGAGCATGAGGCGTCGACCTCGAAGATCGGGGAAGACCAGATCTTCTACCTGCGGCAGCGCGGCATCTCGACCGAGGACGCGGTTTCGATGATCGTGCATGGGTTCTGCAAGGAAGTGTTCAAGGAGCTTCCGATGGAATTCGCGGTGGAAGCGCAGAAGCTGCTGGGCATCAGTCTGGAAGGAAGCGTTGGATAGATGGCGTTGCTAGAGATCAAAGGTCTGCGCGCGCAGGTGGGCGAGCGCGAAATTCTGAAGGGCATCGATCTGACCGTGAACGCGGGCGAAGTGCACGCGATCATGGGGCCGAACGGCTCCGGAAAAAGCACGCTGGCGGGCGTGCTGGCGGGGCGCGAAATCTACCAGGTCACCGGCGGGCAGGTAATTTACGACGGCAAGGACCTGCTGGAGATGGCGCCGGAAGACCGGGCGCGCGACGGCATCTTTCTGGCGTTTCAGTACCCGGTGGAGATTCCCGGCGTCAGCAACATGTATTTTCTGAAGGCGGCGCTGAATACGATCCGCAAGAACCGGAACCTGCCGGAACTGGATGCGATGGATTTTCTGGACCTGATCCGCCAGAAGATGGCGCTGATGAAGATGGATCAGACGCTGCTCAACCGGCCGGTGAACACGGGCTTTTCCGGCGGCGAGAAAAAACGCAACGAGATTTTTCAGATGGCCGTGCTGGAGCCGAAGCTGGCGATTCTGGATGAAACCGATTCCGGTCTGGATATCGACGCGTTGAAGCTGGTGGCCTCGGGCGTGAACGCGATGCGGAGCCCGGAGCGGGCGATGATCGTGGTGACGCACTATCAGCGGCTGCTGAACGAGATCGTGCCGGATTTCGTGCACGTGCTGGCGGAGGGGCGGATCGTGAAATCGGGCGGCAAGGAACTGGCCCTGCAGTTGGAAGAGGGCGGATACGCCGCGCTGGGGATTTACGACGAAGCGGAGGCGGTCGGCAAGGCATGACGGCGGTATCGGAACAGACCGGCGCCTGGCTGGCGGAGTTCGCCGCGCAGAAGCCCGCGGAGCCGTGGCTGCAGGCTTTGCGCGACGCGGCGTTCCGGCGTTTTGCCGAGCTGGGGTTCCCGACGACTAAAAACGAAGAGTGGCGTTTCACGAACGTGGCGCCGATCGCGCGGGCGCGCTTCGCGGCCGCAATGCCGGCGCCGGCCGAAGTCGAGACTTTGGCGCCGTTTACGCCGGGCATCCGGCTGGTTTTCGTGAACGGGGTTTTGGCGAATGTTGTCCCCGAGCTGCCCAAGGGATTGCAGGCAGGGCCGCTGAGCGAGGCAGCCGCCACGCATCTCGGTAAGTACGCGAGCTTTGACCGGAACGCCTTCGTGGCGCTGAATACGGCCTTAGTGAAGGGCGGCGCGCTGGTGCAGGTGGCGCGCGGGACGGTGGTGGAGCAGCCGATTCAGATCGTGTATCTCACGACGGACGGGCAGGCCTCGCAGCCCCCCAATTCCAACCTGCCGCACGTCCAGCCGCGGTCGCTCGTCGTGGTCGGGGCGAATGCGCAGTGTACGGTGGTCGAGACGTACGTGGGAACGGGAAAGTACTTTACCAATGCGGTAACGGAGATTGCGGCGGGCGACGGGGCCGTCGTGGACCACTATAAGGTGCAGCTGGAGTCACCCGAGGCATTCCACATTGCTACCATGCAGGCGAGCCTGGGCCGCAGCGCCAACTTCACTTCGCACTCGATCGCGCTGGGCGGCGCGCTGGTTCGCAACGATGCGAACGCGACGCTCTCGGAAGGCACCGAGGCCACGCTCAACGGGCTGTACGTCGTCAACGGCGCGCAGCACGTGGATAATCACACCGAGATCGACCACGCTAAGCCGCACGGGACCAGCCACGAGCTGTACAAAGGCATTTTGGACGGCAAAGCGGCCGCCGTCTTTAACGGCCGGATCATCGTTCGCAAAGATGCGCAGAAGACCGATTCCAAGCAGACCAACAAGAATCTGGTGCTGTCGGACGATGCCGTGATCGATACCAAGCCCGAACTGCAGATTTTCGCCGACGACGTGCGGTGCACGCACGGCGCGACCATCGGACAACTGGACGAGGAATCGATGTTCTACTTGCGGTCGCGCGGCATCGGGAGGGAACAGGCGCGCAGCCTGCTGACTTATGCGTTCGCGCAGGATATCCTCGACCGCATCAAGGTTCCGGCGTTGAAAGTCCAGCTGGAAAAAGTTCTTTTCGAGAAATTTCATGAGCACGGCGGGTAGGATGCTGGCGACAGGGTTTGACGTGGAGAAGATCCGGGAGGATTTCCCGGTGCTCAAGCAGACCATCCATGGCAAGCCGCTGGTGTATTTCGATAGCGCGGCGACAGCCCAGAAGCCGTTTGCGGTGATCGACGCGATCCGGAAGTTTCACGAAGTGGACTGCGCCAACATTCACCGCGGCGTCCACGAACTCAGCCAGCGCTCGACGGCCGCGTACGAGGAAACGCGGGCGAAGGCCAAGCGATTCCTCAACGCGCACAACAAGAGTGAAATCGTGTTCGTGCGCGGCGCGACCGAAGGCATCAACCTCGTCGCCGGCACCTGGGGGCGGCAGAACGTCAAAGCCGGCGACGAGATCATAGTTTCCGCCCTGGAACATCATTCGAACATCGTGCCCTGGCAGATGTTATGTGAAGAGAAGGGCGCGGCGCTGCGCGTGATTCCGATGAACGAGCGCGGCGAACTGATTCTGGAACAGTACGAATTGCTTCTCGGCCCCCGCACCCGCATGGTGGCGCTTGCACACGTCTCCAATGCGCTGGGCACGATCAACCCGGTGCGCCAGATGATCGAAATGGCGCACCGGGTTGGCGCTTTGACCTTGATCGACGGCGCGCAGGCCGCGCCTCATATGCCCATTGACGTGCAGGCGCTGGACGCGGACTTCTATACTTTTAGCGGCCACAAGGTCTTCGGGCCGACCGGAATCGGCGTCTTATACGGCAAGATGAAGCTGCTGAACGCCATGCCTCCGTATCAGGGCGGCGGCGACATGATCCGCTCAGTGAGCTTCGAGAAGACGACCTATAACGACGTGCCATACAAGTTCGAAGCGGGAACGCCCAACATCGCCGGCGGGATCGGGCTCGGGGCGGCGCTCGATTACGTAAGTCGTATCGGGCTGGACAAAATTGCGGAATACGAGCACGAACTGCTGCTCTACGGCACCGAAGCGTTGCAGCAGATACCGGGGCTGCGCCTCATCGGCACGGCGCGGGAAAAGGCGGCGGTGCTGTCGTTCGTCATCGAAGGCATTCACCCGCACGATATCGGAACGGTGCTCGACCGCATGGGAATCGCGGTGCGCACCGGGCACCACTGCGCGCAACCGGTGATGGACTGGTTCCACATTCCGGCGACCACGCGCGCGTCCCTGGCGTTTTACAACACCCGCGCGGAAATCGACGCTCTGGTCGAAGGCCTTCACAAGGTCAAGGAGGTTTTCGCCTGATGATCGACGACCTCTACCAGGAAACCATTCTCGATCACAGCAAGCGGCCGCGAAATTTCCACGGAATGGCCGATGCCAACCGCCGCGCGGAAGGGTATAACCCGCTCTGCGGCGACAAGCTGCGTCTGTATCTGAAGGTGGAGAACGACGTCGTACAGGACGCCAGCTTTGAGGGCTCCGGCTGCGCCATTTCCACCGCCTCGGCCTCGCTGATGACCGAGAGCCTCAAGGGCAAGACGAGGGAGGACGCGCTCAAGCTGTTGGACAAGTTTCACGACCTGCTCACCACCGATACCGAGGCCGCCAAGGATCTCGGCAAGCTCGTTGTGTTTTGCGGCGTGCGCGACTACCCGGCGCGGGTCAAATGCGCCACCCTGGCCTGGCATACCCTGAAATCCGCGCTGAACAACACCGGCGAGGTGGCCACTACGGAATGAGCCTGCACGACCAGATCATCGCCACGCTGAAAACGGTCTACGACCCGGAGATGCCGGTCAACATCTACGAACTGGGCCTGATCTATGGCGTGTCGGTGGACGAGCAAGGGCGCGCCGGGATCCGGATGACCCTCACTGCGCCGAACTGCCCGGTGGCCGGGACCCTGCCGGGTGATGTCGAGCGCGCGGTGCGGGCGGTGCCCGGTGTTACTGACGTGACGCTCGAATTGACCTTCGATCCGCCATGGTCGAAGGACCGCATGTCGGAGGCAGCGAAGCTGGCTCTGGGAATCGAAGACATCATTCCGATTACGAGGTTGAGGCGATGAAGCTGTCCGCCAACGAAGAATACGGCCTCCGCTGCCTGGTCCGGCTCGGCTATGCCGGAGAAGGCGGAAGTCTGACGATTCCGGAAATCAGCCAGGCCGAAGGTGTCTCGCCGGCCTACGCCGCCAAAATTTTACGCGTGTTGCGCAAGGGAGGCTTCGTCAAGGCGGCGCGCGGCAAGGAAGGCGGCTATACTCTGGCGCGGCCGGCGGAGGCGATCGTCATTGGAGAAGTGATCGACGTGCTTGGAGGGCGCCTGTTCGAAAGTAATTTTTGCGACAGTCACTCCGGACAGGCCGCCATTTGCACCCGCTCGGTGGATTGCTCGGTGCGGTCGCTGTGGCGGGCGGTCCAGGTGGCCGTGGACCAGGTTTTGAGCAAGGCGACACTGCGCGATTTGTTACAAAACGAAGAAGATATGAATTCCTGGGTGCGCACCATCCCGGGTCCCAGCGGCCTTCGGCTGGTTCAATAGTATAATTAGAGCAGATGGTTTTGATCCGCCCGCGCAGGCGGGTTGGCTCCAACTCGATTCCGTCCAATCCCCCTATCAAAATTCTGTCGATTTTTTTGAGCTCGGAGGCATCGAAACACACACTCAATGAAAGCTAGCGTTCGTATCAGCCGGGGCGTCGAAAACCTCTTTGGCACGCGCGATGAAAATATTCGGCTGCTGGAGAGCGGGCTTGGCGTCCACACCCAACTGGTCGACAATAATCTGGAAATCGAAGGCGAAGCCGAAAATGTCTCGCGGGTGGAAAACATCCTCGAGGACTACAATTCGCTGATACGCGAAGGGCACGTCTTCAACAACGGCGATCTGAACGGCTATCTGCGCGTCGTGACCGTGGACCCGGAGGTGTCGCTCCGGGCTCTGGTGCAAAGCGGCCGCCAGCGCAATTTCGGCAAGAAGGTGCTGGCGCCGAAATCCGTGAATCAGCGCCGCTATCTGGAGGCCATCGAGCGCAACGACATGGTCTTCGGAGTCGGACCGGCCGGAACCGGCAAGACCTACCTGGCCGTGGCCATGGGCGTTTCGGCGCTGGTCAACAAGCAAGTCTCGCGCATCATTCTGACGCGGCCGGCGGTCGAGGCCGGCGAGCGCCTCGGGTTTCTCCCCGGCACCCTGCAGGAGAAGGTCGACCCGTACCTGCGTCCGCTCTATGATGCCTTGTATGACATGCTGGAGAACGACCGGGTCGAAAAACTGCTCGAGCGCAATGTCATTGAGGTCGCGCCCATCGCGTTCATGCGCGGCCGCACCCTCAACGACAGCTTCATCATTCTGGACGAAGCCCAGAACAGCACGCCCGAGCAAATGAAGATGATCCTCACGCGCCAGGGATTCAATTCCAAGATGGTGGTGAACGGCGATATCACGCAAATCGATTTGCCCACGGGCCGGCGCAGCGGCCTGATCGATGCGCTGGAAGTGCTGAAAGGCGTTCAAGGCATCAGCTTCGTGCAATTTGATGAGCGCGATGTCGTGCGCCACGCCCTGGTCCAGCGGATCGTCAAGGCGTACGAACGCTACAACGAGAGCATCGGGGTCGGCCGGCAATTGGCTCTCAAACTGTCCGAGCCGGGGGCGGAGAACGGCAACGGCGAAGCGAAGGCGGAAAGCCCGGCCGATACGGCGCCGCAAGCCTGATTCTCACGCCCATGTCTCCCGAAGGCAGTACTGTAACGTTTCGGCGCGTTCCCGCGAACCTGCGCCGGCGCTCGATTGAGAGGTTTGCGCGCACTCTTCAAACAGAAGTCGCGCGGGGGCGGGGGTTCGATTGCCTCATCACCGGAGATGCCGACCTGCGGCGGCTGAACCGCGAGTTTCGTGGCAAAGACGCGCCCACCGACGTGCTGTCGTTCCCGGCGGCGCCAAAGGCGGACCGGCTCGGCGATATCGCGATCTCGGTGGGGCGTGCGCGCGCCCAGTCGCGCGAGTTCGGGCATGCCTTGGAACAGGAAGTCCAGATTCTCATGCTGCACGGCGTGCTGCACCTGCTCGGCATGGATCATGAATCGGATCGCGGCCGGATGGCGCGCGCGGAAAAACGCTGGCGGGCGGCGCTGGGCCTTCCCAACGGTTTGATTGAGCGGGTGCGATCATGATGGTCGCGGTCATCATTCTGACGCTCGCGGCGCTTCCGCTGCTGTCGATGGTGTCCTTTGTCCAGGTCCTCTACCTGGAAAGCATGCGTCTGCGGACGCGCGACCTGCCGTCGATCAAATTCTTCAAGGAAACTCTGGAAGACCGGCTCGGGATGACCACGGAGCAGGGTTCCGGCGTCTTCTCGCTCATCAAGCACACGCTGCTTCTCCTGCTCGCGGCCGGTTACCTGGGCTGGTTTGCCAACGGCCAGCCGTGGAACTGGGGCGTATTCTGGCAGGCGGTTCTGGCGGCCTGGATCACCATGCTGATGTTGGCCTATGCCTTGCCTCAACTGTTCTACCGGCGGACCCAGGCGCGGTGGCTGCTGCCGCTGGTCCCGCTGTTGCGCGGTATGAGTTGGATCGCCCGGCCCTGCCAGGCGCTCCTCTCCTTCTTCCAGTCCCTGATCGATCTCGGCGGCGATTCCGAGACGGCCGAAGAGCCGCCGACTCCCGCCGAAAACATCGAGGCCCTGATCTCGGCCGGAACCGAAGAAGGGCTCATCGAGGAAGAGGACCGCGAACTGATCCAGTCGGTAGTCGAGTTCGGCGATAAAGTCGTGCGCGAGGTCATGACGCCCCGGCCGAACATTGTCGCCATCTCCGCCGATGCCACTCTCGAACAACTCCGGCAGTTGGTGATTTCCGAGCAATACTCCCGGATTCCTGCTTACGAGCAGACCATCGATCAGATCATCGGTTTCGTGCACGTGCGCGACATGTTCGAGCTCGAAGAAGAAGAGCGCGAACGGCGCACCGTCCGGGAACTGGTGCGGCCGCTGATGTTCGTTCCGGAAACCAAGCCCGTCAGCGACCTCATGCGCCAGATGCAGCAGGAAAACACCCACATGGTCATCGTAGTCGATGAATACGGCAACACAGCGGGTCTCGCCACCATGGAAGACCTGCTCGAAGTCATCATCGGCGAGATCCGCGATGAACACGAACCCGATAGCGACGTGGCCGAAGACGGCAACGGCGGCTACATCGTCTCCGGCAACTTCGATCTCGACCGCGTGGCCGACCTGTTCGAGTCCTTCCACCGCGAGGAAGATATCGAATCGACGACCGTCGGCGGCCTGGTCACCGAGTGGCTCGGCCACGTTCCCAAGCCCGGCGAGGTGGTGGAGAGGGACGGCATCCGGGTGGAAGTGCTGGCCAGTGATGAATTGCGCGTCGGCCAGGTGCGCATCCGCAAATCGCAGGCTGTCGCCCATGAGTAGTTTCCGCTCGGGGTTTGTGTCGCTCGTCGGACGGCCGAACGCCGGCAAGTCCACGTTGCTGAACGCGCTGGTCGGGCAGAAGGTCGCCATCGTCGCCGATAAGCCGCAGACCACCCGGACCTCGATTCAAGGCGTGCTGACTCTGCCCGGGCTGGCGCAGGTGGTTTTCGTCGATACCCCCGGCATCCACGAGCCGGATTCACCCCTGAACAAACGGATGATGGATACCGTCCATGCCGCGCTGGAAGAGCGCGACGTGCTGCTGTTCCTGGTGGACGCGACGCGCGCGTTCGGCGAGGCCGACCGCCGCGCCATCCAGGTTGTGCGCCGCACCAGCACGCCGGTTATTGCGGTTCTGAACAAGGTCGACCTGCTGAAGGACAAGGCCGTTCTGCTGCCGCTTATCGAGCAATATAAGGGGGCGTTCGACTTTGCCGACTATGTTCCGATTTCGGCCACCAGGGGCACCGGCCTGGACGAGCTCAAAAAGGTGATTCTCGAGCGGCTGCCCGAAGGCCCCGCTTACTTCCCGGAAGACCACGTCACCGACCAGCCGGAGCGCTTTCTGGCGGCGGAATTGGTCCGCGAAAAAGTGCTGCTGGTCACCCGCCAGGAAGTGCCGCACTCGGTCGCCGTTACCGTGGACGAGTGGGAGGAAACGGCGAACCTCACCCGCATCTACGCGACCATCCGGGTGGAGCGCCCGGGCCAGAAGGCCATCATCATCGGCGCACAAGGCGCGACCCTGAAAAAGATCGGCACCCTCGCGCGGCAGGAGATGGAGCGGCTGTTCGGAATCCGGATCTACCTCAACCTGCACGTCCGCGTGCAGCCCGGCTGGCGGGAGAAGCCGGCCTTTCTGGATGCGCTCGACTGGCGTACAATGGCCGGGAAAGATGAAATCTAACATTTGGGCGTTGCTCCTCGCGGCATTCCTGCTGGCCGGCGTTGGTCTGGCGAAAGACACCGTTTCCGACGACATGATTTACAACAACGTCCGCATTAAGCTGGCGGGCGATCAGGTGGTGAAGGGCGGCGCCTTGATGGTCGATGTCAAGGACGGGGTGGTGACACTGAGCGGCGCGGTCGAGCAGCCCAAGCAGAAGGACCGGGCGGCGAAGCTCGCCAAGAGCATCAAAGGCGTCAAGCAGGTGATCAACAACATCACGCTTCGCGACAAGAACGCCACGCAATGATCGCCAGCCGGCGCCGCATTCTCTCCGTATTGCCCTTTGTTCCGGCGCTGCTCGCGGACGAGCCCGGCCGGTATGTCACTGAACGGATCGCGGTGGGCTTGCGGTTCACGGAAGGGCCGGCCTGGTCCAAGGACGGCTTCCTGATCTTCAGCGATACGGCGAAGGACCAACTGCTCAAATGGATTCCGGGCCGCGAAGCGGAGGTGTTCCGCGAACATGCCGGCGGCCCTGCCGGCAACGCCTTCGATGCCGAAGGCCGGCTTTATACCTGCGAAACGCGCGCCCGCCGCGTGACCCGCACCGATAAGAAGGGCGCCATCGAAATCCTCGCGGACCGGTGGCAGGGAAAGCGCCTCAATGCTCCGGCAGGAATCGTGGTGAGTAAGTCAGGCCACGTCTACTTTACCGACCCGGCGTTCGGTTATCAACTGGACCACCGCGAGCTCGATTTTTACGGGGTTTATCACATTCCACCGAAAGGCCCGATGGAGCTGGTGGCGCGTCCGGCAGGCCGGCCGCACGGGATCGCGGTCGCTGCGAACGGCCGGACGTTGTATGTCAGCAACGCTGACGAGCACAATGTCCGCGCGTATGATCTCGACCGCAATGGCTCTGCTTCCAACGAGCGTGTCCTGGTCTCCGGAACCCCCGGCGTCCCCGGTGGAATGGGCGTCGATGAAAAGGGCAATCTATACGTCGCGGCCAACGGTGTGTCCGTCTACACTCCACAGGGCCACCTGATCCAGACCATCGAAATGCACGACCCGGCTTCGAGTTGTGCCGTGATGGACGGTCCGCCGGCGTACATTTACGTGACTTCACGCGGGACGGTGTACCGCATGCATGTGGCGGAAGAGTGAAGGCCGGCCGCCGCTATCCCCGGCATCCGCTCCTCGGCGTAGGCGCGCTGATCTTCGACGGCGATCGGATCCTTATGGCCGAGCGGGGCGGGGAACCGCTGAAGGGCTGGTGGTCCTTGCCCGGCGGCCTGGTTGAAACCGGCGAATCCCTGGAGGCCGCCATCCGGCGGGAGGTCCGCGAGGAGACCGGCCTCGAGGTGCGGCCCCTGGGCGTGGTCGAGATCTTCGAGCGGATCATGCGGGACGCGCAAGGCGCGGCCGAATATCACTATGTGCTGATCGACTACATCTGCCGCGTTCTCGGAGGCGTGCCGCGCGCCGGCGACGACGTCAGTCGCGTGGAATGGGTGGCCCGCCGGGATCTGGCGCAATTGCGGATCACTGAAGGGACCCTGGCCGTGATTGAAAAAGGCTTCGGCGAACGCGGAAAATACGAGTAAGGGGCTGCCACACTCGATTTGAAAACCAGCGCCGAACTTCTAGAATACGAACCGCTCCGTGAACTGGTGGGGCGTTTTGTGTCCAGTCCGCTCGGCCGGCGCGAACTGGAGAAAATCCAACCGCACACCGAGCGCGACCGCCTGGTTGACGAGCTGGCCGAAACCGCCGAGGCGATGGAGTATCTGCGGCTGGCAGCACGTCCGCAACCGGCGGCGCGGGGTGCGGCGATTCGCGTCGATTTCAGCGGCTTGCCGGATCTGGAACCGACCGTGCACAAGCTGCGGATCGAAGGCGCGACCCTGGAACCCAAGGAAATCTCCGATCTCCTCCTGCTGCTCGACCGCGCCGCCGACGCCAAATCGGTGCTCACCGCCGCCGCCGAGCGGTTTCCGCGGCTGGGACGCCGCGCCGAGACCATCGGCGATTTCCGCGCGCTGCTCAACGACCTGGACGGCAAGATTCTTCCCAATGGCGCGGTGGCCGATCACGCCAGCGTGGCCCTGGCCCGATTGCGGCGCGACATCGAGCGCCAGAAGAAGGCCATTCAGGAATCACTCGAACGCTTCCTGCGCGCCCACCGCGAAGAAGGCGTGCTGCAGGAGGAATTCGTCACCATCCGCAACGAGCGCTTCGTGGTGCCGGTCATCGCCGGCCAGAAACGCAAGCTCGACGGCGTCATCCATGGGGCCAGCTCGAGCGGCCACACCCTCTTTATCGAGCCGCTTGAAACCATCGACCTCAACAATGAACTGGTGCGGCTGGCGGAAGAAGAGGCCCGCGAAGTGCACCGCATCCTGCTCGAGATGAGCGATCGCCTGCGCGGCTATGGCGATTCCATCCGCCAGACCCTGGCCACCATGGCCGAGCTGGAACTGATCTTCGCCAAGGCGCGGTTCGGCATCGAGTTCCAGTGCGTGATCCCGCGCTTCGGCGACCGGCTGCTGCTGCGCGACGCCCGCCATCCGCTGCTCGAAGACGTGCTCCGCCGCCGGCGCAAAGCCGCGGTCCCCATCACACTCGAACTGACGCGCCAAAGTCGCACTCTTCTGATCAGCGGACCGAACACCGGCGGAAAGACCGTGACGCTCAAAACCGTGGGGCTGTTGAGCCTCATGGCGCAATCGGCGCTGCCCGTGCCCGCCTCTGAAGCCGAGTTCCCCGTCTTTGAACAAGTCTTGGCCGATATCGGCGACTACCAGTCCATTCAGGAAAATCTCAGCACGTTTTCCGCGCACGTCTCCAACATTCGGGAGATGGCGCTCGACGTCACGCCCGATTCGCTGGTGCTGCTGGATGAGCTGGGGGCGGCCACCGACCCCGAAGAAGGGGGCGCGCTCGGGGTCGCCATCGTCGAGCATTTCCGCGGCGCCGGCGCATTCACGCTCGTTTCCACGCACTTGATGGCTTTGAAAGTCTATGGCGCTGGCACCGAGGGGGTCGTCAACGGCTCCATGGGGTTCGATGAACAGACTCTCGAGCCCACGTACCAGTTCCGCGCCGGCTTGCCCGGCAAATCCGCGGGCCTGGAGATCGCCACCCGGCTCGGCATGCCCGAGGACATCATGCGCCGCGCGCGGGAATCCATGGGGGATCGCGAACGGGACGTCACGCGGTTTGTCGCCGAGCTGCACCGGCGCCTGGAAGAAACCCAGGTGCTGGAGCAGCAGTTGCGCGAGAAAATTGCCGCGGCCGAGAAGCGCGAAAAAGAAGTGGCGCGGGAGTGGGAAAAGCGCGAGACGGCCAAACTGAAGGAGCTGGAACGCCGCACCGATCAGGCGTTGGCGCGCTTCGAAGACCAGGCCCAGGAAACCCTCGGCAAAATCGCCCAGAATGCCGACCGGCGCAAAGCGGAACAAGAAGCGCAGCGGCGCGTTTCCAAAGCCAAGCGGGAACTCCGCGAGGATTTCCAGACCACCGTGCTCTCCACGCAAGACGACTCGCGGCAGGGCGCGATTCAGCCGCTTCGGATCGAGGAGGGCGCGCGCGTCCGCCTCAAAGATGTCCGCGAGCCCGCGCGCGTCCGCCGCAAGCTGAGCGGCGACCGCCTCGAAGTCGAAGTCGGCTTCATGAAGATGCAAATTTCGCTGGACGATGTCATCGAAGTGCTTCCCGAAACCGGCAAGCCGGCCGGCGCGCGGCTTCCGCAGAACGTCAGTTACAAGCCGGCCCCCGAACTCGCGCCGGTTCACCAGGAGATCAACGTGATCGGCCAGCATGCCGAAGAAGCGCGCGACCGAGTCGACGAATTCCTCGACCGCGCCGTGATGGCCACCGCCAGCCGCGTGCGGATTGTGCACGGCCACGGCATGGGCGTGCTGCGCAAAACCATCCAGGATCTGCTGAGCCATCATCCCCACGTGGCGCGCTTCTATCCGGCGCCCCAGCAGGAAGGCGGCGCCGGCGCCACCATCGTAGAGATCAAGGACTAGAATGCGTTTGAAAATCGTTCAGGCCGGCGAGCCGGTCCTTCGGCAAACCGCCCGCGCGCTTTCTCCCGACGAGATCCGCGGCCCGGAAATGCAACGGCTGATCGAGTGGATGCGGGAGACCTGCGGGACGCTCCCGGAGTGGGTCTTGCCGCGCCGCAAGTCGGACTGCCGCTGCAATTGGCGGTGATCGAAGATCCGGCCGACCTGCAGCGCCTAATGCCGGCGGAGAAACTCGCCGAGCGCGGCCGCCGTCCCTTGCCGTTTCACGTCATCATCAATCCATCGCTCTCGCTGGAAGGCGAGCCGGTGGAGTTCTTCGAAGGCTGCCTCAGTGTCCCCGGCTTCTTCGGCCTGGTCCCGCGCGCGTCTCGGGCTCGCGTCGAGTGCCTGGATGAGCGCGGCGAGCCGCGGTCTCTCGCGGCCGAAGGCTGGTATGCCCGCATCCTGCAGCATGAGATCGACCATCTGCATGGCACGCTGTACCTGGACCGGATGCACCCCCGCTCGTTCACGACGGCCGAGAATCTCAACCGGCATTGGAACGAGCTGCCGATCGCGGAAGTGCGCGAGCGCCTGGGACTTTGCTGACGCTCAGGCGGCCGGAGCATCCAGACTGCGGACTTTCGCGGACAAAGTGGTCCGTTTGAGCCCGAGCATGGCCGCCGCGGCTTTCTTGTTCCCGCCCGTTTTGCGCAATGCCTGTTCGAGTATGCTGCGCTCGATCCAAGCCAGCGTGCGCTCGTAATCCAACCCGCTATCCGGCACCGAAACCACCGGTGTCTCCGCTGCCGCCGCCGGCCGCACCGCGATGGGAAGCGGAAAATCGCCGGCTGTCAGCTCCGGCCTGTCCGCGCTCAACGCGATCGCCATTTCCACGGCGTTCTCCAGTTGCCGCACATTCCCCGGCCAGCCATACCGGCACAGATGTTCCATGGCTTCCGGGAGAATTGCTTTTTTCGCAATCTGTTCGGCCCGGCAGATCTTGTCCGTGAAATGCGCGGCCAGCAGAGGAATGTCCGGCACCCGCTGGCGCAGCGGAGGCAAATGGAGCGGCACGACGTTGAGCCGGTAGTACAAATCTTCCCGGAAGCGTCCTTCCTCGATGCGGCGGGCCAGGTCGCAGTTGGTCGCGGCAACCACCCGCACGTCGGTCGGGATCGTCTCGGAACTGCCCAGGCGTTGGAATTCGCGCTCCTGCAGGACGCGCAGCAGTTTGGCCTGCAGGTCGAGCGGCAGTTCCCCGATCTCGTCCAGCAGTAGCGTTCCGCCCTGCGCCTCTTCGAAGCGGCCCGCCCGGCTCTGCACGGCTCCGGTAAACGCGCCCTTGACGTGGCCGAACAGTTCGGCTTCGAGCAGGTTCCCCGGCAGCGCGCTGCAGTTGACGGCCACCCACGGCCCCCGCCCGCGCGGCCCTGCCCGGTGGAGGGCGCGCGCGGCCAATTCCTTCCCGGTCCCGGTCTCGCCCGTGATCAGCACCGTCGCGCGGCGCGCCCCGACCAGCCCGATGATCTCGCGCACCCGCTCGATTCCCGGGCTTCTTCCGATCAGCAGCGCCGAGGCTCCCTGGGATTTCGGTCCTGCCCGCGTCTGCATCCGCTCGCGGAGCGCTTCGAGAATCACTTCGGAGTCCTCGGTTTCCCCGGTGAGAATTCCATCGACGCCCTGCCGCGCCAGCCGCACAGCCTCTCGTAGACTGGCCGGGGGGTAGCGCACCAGGAGCGCCGCCTGGGGGACCGCCCGCCGCACGTCCTCGACCAGTTTCAGCGCTTCCGGAATCGCCGCAAGTTGCAGGATAACCGCGTCGAACTCATTATGTTTCAAGCGGCTAAGTGCTGTCGAAGGGCGCTCCCAGGAGTTTTCCCAAGGGCCCGCCGGGATGCCCGGCAGCGACCGGCCTTCGGGATTAACCCAGAGGATGCGCGGTAACGGCATAACCGGAGGTACACCCAGCCATCGGCGGCTCTAGTGAAATCTTTAACCAGTCGGCCGAAAGTTAACCCCGGAATCCTAAAGACCGCCCCGTTCCCCGCCGATAAGAGTTATAGCCAGCAATGGCATTGGGTATGAGAATCCAAGATCACACCTCTTTGGGACCTTCGGCGGCGCAGGCGGGGAGAACCGCGGAAACCCAGAAACCGGAACGCGGCGGTGCCGCACCAGCGGGGCCGGCGAGTTCCCCGGATGGCGACCACGTCGAGCTTTCCTCCGCGCTCGGCCGCCTGTCGCAGGCCGTCGCCGCCGACGGCGCGCGGCGCGCCCATCGCGTTCAGGCGCTGTCGGCCGACTACCAGGGCGGACGGTTCCGGCCGGATTCGCTCGCCACGAGCCGGGCGCTGGTCGCCGACGCTTTGACGGCACACGCGTAAGATGTCTCGCTCACCCAGTGAGCGCCTGATCGACGCCCGAGCGGCGGTGGACCGCGCGTGCCACCTGCTCCTCACCCCGAACCCCCAACACCTCGATGACTGCGCGGCGCTGCTGCAAGCTGCCATTGCCGAAGTGAAGCCCCTTCGTACCACAGGAAAGCCCGCCGCGGACTGCCCGGGCGCCTTCGCAGAAGCGTGTCTCCTCCAAGCCTCCATCGGCCGTGCCTGGAAGATGCTGGAGAGTGCAGCTGCGTTCCATGCCAACTGGGTCCGCTACCTCGGCATGCTCTGCTCCGGATATACGGTCGAAGGGGAACCCGCCGCCGTCGATCGCGGCAGCCGGTTGCTGGCGCGAGGTTGATCCCATGTCGAACCTGATCGCGATGCTCTCCAATTCGGCTTCGGCCCTGGATGCTTACGACCAGGTATTACAGGTGGCGCAGAGCAACGTCGCTAACGCTTCGACTCCCGGCTACGCCAAACAAATCCTCCCCCTGGAAGCTCTTCCCTTTGATCCCTCCCGGGGGCTGCCCGGCGGCGTCCATGCCGGCTCGCTGCAAAGCACGCGCGATGAGTATGCCGAACAGGCGGTACGCCGTCAGAGCACGGAACTCGGCCACGAACAGCAGGCCGCCACCAGCCTGACGGCCTTGCAGGCGATTTTCGATATTTCCAGCACCACCGGGATTCCGAAGGCCTTCAACCAGTTCTTCCAAAGCGTCTCGGCGTGGGGCCAGAATCCGGGCAACACCGCCGCGCGCCAGACGGTTCTCGAACGGGCGGCCGATGTCGCCCAGAGCTTCCAGCAGGCGGCCGCTTCGGTCCAGAATCTCGCCCGCGATACCGAAACCCAGCTCCACAACACGGTGGACCGGATCAACCGGCTGGTCGACCAGATTCGCGGTTACAACCAGTTCATTCTCCAGAGCGGGTCCGCCTCCCGCGATGCGGGCGTGGATGCGCAGGTGCATGCCGCTTTGGAAGATCTGTCGGCTTTGATCGATTTCACATCGGGCCAGCAGGCCGATGGCACGACGACGATCCTCCTGAACGGCCGCGCTCCCCTGCTCATCGAGGATCGTCAGTTCACACTCGCCGCCGGCCTTGCCATGCCGGAAGATCCCGTGAATCCGAATGGCGCCCCCCGCATGCAGTTGCTGGGGGCTGACGGTGCCGATCTCAGCGCCCCAACCACGCGCGGGCAACTGGGCGCTCTGTTGGAAATGAGGAATGGCATTCTGCCGTCGATCGCCGGCGACGCCACCCGGACCGGCGATCTCAATCGCCTCGCCCGGCAGTTCGCGGACCGGGTGAACGAAATCCTCACGTCGGGAAACATCTCGGATGGGCCGCCGCCGGTGCCCGGGGTTGCGCTGTTCCAATATGATCCGGTGAACCCGACCGCCGCCGCCCGCAGCCTGTCGGTCGATCCCGCGGTCACCGCCGACCAGTTGGCCGCTATCAGTCCGGGCCCGCCCTATATCGGCAACGGCGTTCCGCTGGCGCTGGCCCGGTTGGCGATGCCGGCCGCCGATGAAGATCGCATCGACGGCGTCAGTTATTCCGAGTTTTACGGCAAGATCGCCGGAGATGTGGGGAGCCGTTTACAGGCGGCCCAGGACGGAAAACAGGTGCAGCAATCGCTCGTCGCACAGGCCAAGAATCAGCGGCAGCAATTGTCGGGGGTGTCTCTCGATGAGGAAGCTCTCGTCCTGGTCGAATTTCAACGGGCGTACCAGGCCAACTCGCGGTTTATCGCGGTGCTGGATCAGTTGACCCAGGAGACGCTCGATATTCTGAGGTGACCGTGTGATTTCCAGTCTCGATCCCGGCTCCGAACTTTTTCTTGGCGAGGTGCAGCGCGCCCAACAACGCGTCGCCGAGGCGCAGCGGCAGATTACCTCGGGAAAACGGGTCAGCGTCGCCTCCGACGATCCGGACGTCGTAACCGACGTCCTGCGGCTGCACGCTGCTCTGCAGCGCAATACCCAGATCAAGTCCAATCTGGTCACGGCCGCGTCCGCCGCCAACGTGGCCGATACCGCGCTCGATGCCTCGATCAAGCTCTTCGATCGCGCCCTGACCCTCGCGGCGCAAGGCGCCACCGCCACGCAGACCGCCGCCGGACGGCAGAGCATCGCGGGAGACATCCAATCGCTCCAGGAGCAACTGGTGAGCTTCAGCCGGACCCAGTCGGGAGGGCAGTATATCTTCAGCGGCGATCAGGACAACGATCCGGCATATCAGCTCAACTTGGATAATCCCAACGGAGTGGATCGCCTCCTGACGGCGCCCGCCACGCGGCTGGTCGAGAACCCCGCGGGCGGCGCCTTTGTCCCCGCAAAAACGGCCGAAGAGATCTTCGATCATCGCAACCTGGATGATTCCCTCGCTCCCGATAATGCCTTCGCCGCTTTGAACAGCGTGCGCTTGGCCTTGCTCAACAATGACGTGGCCGGCATCCACTCCGCCATTACATCGTTGAAGCTGGCTGCGGACCGGCTCAATGCGTGCCAGTCGTTCTACGGAGCCGTGCAGAATCGCATTCAGGATGCCGCGAACTTCACCAGTCAATACGAAGTGCAGCTCAAGACCGAGCTCAGCCAGAGGGAGGACGCCGACATCATCGCCGCTTCGCTCGAGCTGAATCAAGGCAACCTGCAGATTCAAGCCGCCCTGCAGATGAAAGGCAGCGTTCCCCGCACGACGCTATTCGATTTCCTGAACCGCTAGCCGAAGGCAGATCCGCGGGAAGCGCCAGGCGCGAGCGACAGCGACACCCTCCCTCTGCCGATTCTCCGGTTTGCCGCGAACGGACGTGCTACCGTTGAATCTCAGGGATGAATATACTCTTCATCGGGGACATCTTCGCGTCGCCCGGCCGCCGGATTGTCGCCGATCACCTGCAGGATATCGTTGCGACCAACCACATTCAGCTGGCGATCGCCAATGCCGAAAACGCCGCCGGCGGATTCGGCATTACCCCCGCTATTGCGGAAGAATTGTTCTCCCTGGGGCTGGACGTGTTAACTTCCGGCAACCATGTTTGGGACAAGCGGGACGTGTATGATTACTTCCAGCGGCAGCCTCGGCTGTTGCGTCCCGCGAACTACCCGGACGCGCCAGGGCGGGGCGTGGTGGTGGTTCGGGCGCGCAACGGAATCGACTGCGCCGTCTTGAACCTGCAAGGCCGCACGTATATGCCGGCAACCGATTGCCCCTTTCGCAAAGCCGACCAGCTTCTGAATGAGCTGGACCCGGCGGTGAAGGTCCGGTTCGTGGACTTTCATGCGGAAGTCACCAGCGAGAAAATCGCCATGGGCTGGTACCTGGACGGGCGCGTTTCCGCCATGGTTGGCACCCATACCCATGTCCCGACCGCCGATACCCGCATCCTCCCCGGCGGCACCGCTTACCAGACCGATTGCGGAATGACCGGCCCCTATCATTCAGTAATCGGCGTCGAGACGGGCATCGTTCTGCAGCGGTTTCTCACCGGACTTCCCGTTCGCATGGAAGCGGCCCGGCAGGCGCCGGAACTGCACGCCGTCATCGTGGACGTCGACGAAGCCACCGGACGGGCCCGCGCCGTTCGCCGGCATGCCGTCAACGGAGACTGAAGGATGGACGCTTCCGGCCCGGTTGCGGATCTGACTTCCTTCCTCATCCAGGAAGCCGGCGCGCTGCTGTTCGGCGTCGTCTTCCTGTTCCTCTACCGCCAGTCCCAGGTGGTGTATTTCGGGTTGTGGTCGATCGCCTGGGGCATGCGCTTTCTGGCGGCGATTTTCGGGTTCGAACTGCTCCGCACGAACGACGGCCGGTGGCTCGCGCCCTACGCCATCTTCGAATTCGGCTTTGCCATCGTTCTGGTTGCGGCGGCCCGCGCCGGATTCGCTTCGGGCCTGAAGGATTGGCGCACCGTCCTGCGCCTCATTGCGATCCTTCCGATTTTTGTCGCGCTGGTCTATGCGCTGGGCCTCTACTCGCGGCTGGAGGCCTATCACGCCTCGCACGCCCTGGTCCTCTGTTTCGTGTATTTCTATAACTTCCTGATGCTCCGGAAGAATGCCGGTTTCGGCGCCCGCGTCTTCCGATTTTCCCTGTTTCTGCTGGCCGCGGCCTTTCTCGAACACGCCATTATCCTTTTGTATCTGTACAACACCGGCGCGGCGCCGGCCTGGGCCCGTTATCTCCACCACGAAACCTACTATGACTTCGCCCTGCACTGCGTGCTGGCCTTCTCCGCCATGGCGATGTGGAGCGAGAGCCAGATCGACCGCATCCGCGACCTCTCCGGCGAGCTCGATCACCTGCGCCGGGAAGTCCAGAACAGCCTCGATCTCGACCGCTTGACCGGCCTCTTCAATCAAGCCGCGCTGGCGGCCCGCGTCGAAAATCCCGCGCCGTTTGAAGGGGTCGTGACCGTCTGCGACATGGACAATTTCAAGGACATCAACGATCGCTACGGCCACCTGGTGGGCGATGAAATCCTGCGCAACATCGGCAACCTGCTGCGCAGCTCCATCCGCCACGAGGATGAAGCGTTCCGCTGGGGCGGCGATGAATTCGTCATCCTGTTTCGCAACCAGCAGGCCGCCGTAGCCGTCAAGCGCATGGCCGAAATCGAAGCGCGCCTGCAGGATTTCCGCGTCCGCGGCTTCGGCGTTCTGCCCATCTCGTTCAGCTGGGGCACGTCCGAAGCCCAAGGCCGCAGCTTGCGCGAAGCGCTGGACGAAGCCGACCGCTCCATGTACACGTTGAAGCGCGCCCGCGCCGCCGGCGAGCGGTCATCGGCGCGCTGACTCTTGATACACTTGAAGCTTGTCCTCATCACCACAGACACCTCGCGTGCGCGTCTGCGCCGTTAGTTTTCTGAATACGACTCCGCTGGTGTGGGGGATGCTCCACGGCCCGCAGCGCGGCCTGTTCGATCTCGATTTTCAGATCCCGGCCGCTTGTGCCGATCAGCTCGCGTCCGGCGCGGCGGACATCGGAATTATTCCCTCGTTCGAACTCACCCGCCAGAATCTGGAGATCATTCCGGGAACGGGGATCGCCTGCCACGGGCCCGTCCGCAGCATTCTGTTGATCTCGGGCCGCCCGGCGCCGGACATCCGGCGGCTGGCCGTCGATTCCAGTTCGCGGACTTCCGTGCAGCTGGCGCGCGTCCTCCTGGAACGCCGCTTCGGCGCCACGCCGGAGCTGATTCCGCACCCGCCGGACCTCGAACCCATGCTGCGGGTGGCCGACGCCGCGCTCATCATCGGCGACCCGGCGCTCCGCATCGAGCCGTCCCGGCTGCCGTACCACGTCTATGACCTGGGCAAGGAATGGGTGGAGATGACCGGGCTGCCGTTCGTGTTCGCCGTCTGGGCGGGCCGCAAAGAGGTGATCACCCCGCAGGTCGTGCAGGCGTTTCAGGATTCCTGCCGGTTTGGCCGCGCCCGGATTGAGGAGATCGTCGCCGCCGAATCCGGCCGGCGCGAGATTGCGCCCGACCTTGTCCGCGAGTACCTGACCCGTCACATCGTGCATGAACTCGAAGCGCGCGACTACCAGGGCATGGACCTGTTCCTGAGCTATGCCCGGCCGGCCGCCCAATCCGCCTGACCCTCGGCTATACTGGAAGGACAGCAATGTATTATCTGGTTCTTGCGATTCACGTATTGGTGTGCTTGTTTTTGATCATCGTCATTCTGCTGCAAAGCGGGAAGGCGGCCGACCTGGCGGGCGCGTTTGGCGGAATGGGCTCGCAGACGGCGTTTGGTCCCCGCGGTTCGGCGACCTTGCTTTCCAAGGCGACGACGATCTCGGCGGTGATCTTCATGGTCACGTCCATGTCTCTTTCGATCATGGCGACCAGGAACGCCGGGTTAGGCGCCACCGTGCTGGAAGACCGGTCGACCAAGGCCGTTCCGGCAAAGACAGCGCCGGCTCCGCCGCCCACCAAGCCTCCGTCGACGGTTCCGATCACGGTGACTCCGGAAGGCGGTCAGCCGCAGACGATCAACGCGCCCGTGTTGCCGGCCCCGCCGACGCAACCGGCACAGCAAGGCAAGCAGGCCCCGGCCCAGCCAGCGCCGGCAAATAAGAAGTAGCGCCCCAGAAGGTTTTCGCGGAGGTGGCGGAATTGGCAGACGCACTAGCTTGAGGTGCTAGCGGGAGCAATCTCGTGGGGGTTCAAGTCCCCCTCTCCGCACCAGATTTCATCGAGCCGTTCGCGCGTGCGAACGGCTTTTTTGCGCCCGGAGCGGGGCGCCACTACCGCGATTTCGCGACGCAGCCTGCGAACAACTGTGCCACCCGCATATCAGCTCGCCACAGTCAGCCGCAGACGATCAACGGCCCCGTGTTACCGGCCCGGGTAGCGCGTAACCGTTTCCGATCCATATCGCACGCCTTCGGCCTACGAGAACCTCGGCGAGCGCAACTCTGGTTCCGGAATATGGTTTCGGATTAGAGCCTGCCCGAGCTTGACGGCACGGTTCTACAATCGGAGGCGGAGGAGCTATGAAAAAGCGATCTCTGGCCCTGGTATGGCTGCTCTGCGCGGGGTGCTTACCGGGAGCGAGCGGTGCGCCGGTGGTGTTCGAAGGCAAAACACTGTTGACGATTGAAACGTGGGTCGGATCATTCTCGCCTGAAGCGCGCGCCCGGGCTGTGACAGAGCGGCTAGCTCGGCTGTCAAGAGATCCTCGGGTGAAGCCTGAGCTAACCACGAGCGAGGGTGAGAACAATACCGACATTCTGGCCGGAGATCTTGTTCTGCTTTCGGTAACCGACGCCGATGCGCGGGCAGCCGGATTGCCACGCTCTGTGCTCGCGCGGGACTACGCCACCCGGCTGCAGACGGCGCTCGCGCAGTCGCGCCGCGAACACAGTTGGACCCAACTTGCCATCGATCTGCTATTGGCGCTACTCGTCACGGCTATGCTGGTCCTCGCCCTATTTGGATCGCGCAAAGCGTTCACTGGGCTCCTGCGCCGTATTGAAAGCTGGCGGGGGACGCGAATCCGTGGGCTTCGGATCCAGCGGCTCGAGCTGTTCTCGGCCGACCGCATGACCAGCACTCTTTTGGGAATGGCACGGGCGCTGCGCTTCGCTTTAGGCCTCGTGTTGCTCTATTTCTACGTCTTCGCTGTCCTTAGCGTGTTTCCCGGGACGCGGCAGGGGGCTGCGGCGCTGCTGCAATACTTGAGCGCCGTAGTGAACGTGTTCGCGCGGGCGGTTGCTGCTTCGGGACCGAACCTGCTCACGCTCATCCTGATCGCCGTTATTACGCGGTACGTCATCAAGCTGTGCCGCCGGGTGTTCGATGAAATCGAGAAGGGGACCATCTCAATCAGCGGCTTTTATCCCGAGTGGGCAATGCCGACGTTCAAGATCGGGCGCGTACTAATTCTTGCTTTCGCCGCGATCATGATGTTTCCGTATATGCCGGGTCACGACTCGCCGGCTTTCAAAGGTGTTTCGATCTTCTTCGGCGTCCTGCTCTCGTTGGGGTCGGCCGGTGCCGTCGGCAACATTATCGCGGGCGTGCTCCTCACCTACACGCGCGCGTTCCGGGTAGGCGACCGCGTCAAGATCGCGGATACGGTCGGCGATGTTATCGAAAAGAGCCTTCTGACCACACGCGTGCGCACCATCAAGAACGAAGACGTGACCGTGCCGAACTCGCTGGTGCTGGGAAGCCATGTCGTCAATTACAATTCCTGCCGCGACGGGCGGCTCATTCTGCACACCAGCGTAACCATCGGCTATGACGCGCCCTGGCGCCAGGTACACGAGTTGCTCGTCACCGCGGCGCTGGCGACTTCCGATATCCTGCCCGAGCCGAGACCATTCGTGCTGCAAACTGCGTTGAATGATTTCTATGTGACATACGAGATCAATGCCTACACGGAGAATCCCCACGCGATGGCCAATATCTACGCCGAGTTGCACCAGCATATTCAGGACAAGTTCAACGAGGCAGGGGTGGAGATCTGTTCGCCGCACTTCGCGGCGCTTCGCGATGGCAATCGCGCGGCAATGCCTGGCTCCGCCGCGGCCGAGGGGAGCGCTCAGCGCGCCTTCCGCGTGGAGGCCCTTGGCGATGGAGTCCGGCGGCAGGGTGCATCGGCATAGTGCTTCCTGGAGGCAGGCAGTAGAGCAAATGGCCGGATCTCCCCCTCTCCGCACCAGATTTCATCGGGCCGTTCGCGTGCGAACGGCTTTTTGCGCCCGGGAGCGGGGAGTTCCTCGCGCTAGCGGCCCTTTTGCGCCACTACGGCGATTTCCCGGTAATTGCCCTGCATCTCCCACGTGCCTGTGTAACCGGCGGGCAGCACCAGAGAGTCGCCCGGCCGGTATTCGTGCCTGGTGCCATCGGTCTCCGTCAAAATCAGCTTGCCGCTGAGCACATAAACGAACTCATCGCTATCGGTCGGGCGCTTCCGGTGGTTCGTTTTCGCGGGAGTCGATTCGAAGACCTCCACGCGCAGCTGTTTGCCTGCGAACAGCTGCGCCACCCGCATATGCAGCTCGCCGCTGACCAGGATGTCCTGGTAGGCGTCCGGTGGAATCGCCGTCAGTCCCAGGCCCGCGATCTTGTCGCGGTCGAGCCCCACGGGCGCGATGCGGTCCTCCGCGAATGCCCCGGCCGCGACCAAGGAAAAGGCCATATACAGCGATAAGGCGCCACACAGCGCGCCGGCCGATAACTTGCTCATGCAGATTGCTCCTTCCGTCGAACCCTGTTCGCGAAGGTATCACGAATGGAGCGCGCGCTGCGCAGGGAAGCGGGTTCGTGTACGCTAATCCTGAGAGAGTCCTATGAACCGATTTCTTTTTCGACGGATGGCGCTTGCTGCCGTGTTGCTGGTGCCGGCTGCAACTTATGCGGAAACCTCCTGTACGCGCGAAGGGCTCGAGGCAGCCGCCGATCTCTACCTCGCCGCTCAAACCAAAGGCGATCCTTCCGGCCTGCCGCTCGCCAAGGGGCTGGGTTACGTCGAGAACTTCAAAGTGATGGACATCAACGATGGGCTCATCAAGAAGCCGATGAAGATCGACCACCAGCGCAGCCTGCTCGACCCTGCCACCTGCCAGACGTTCACGGAAGTGATCGTCACCGATAAAACGGCACCGTATGTGCTTGGCACGCGGTTGCGGGTGAATCACGGGCTGATCGCTGAAATCGAAACGCTTTGGACCACGACGGGGTACTGGTTATTCAACGCCGACAACTACCTGAAGTACTCATCCTCAGAGGATTGGGGCGTTATCCCGGCCGCCAGGCGCGATAGCCGCGATACCCTGGTGCACGCCGCGAACGCGTACCTCGATGCGTTTCTGGAAGGGAAGAAGGACCTTGTGCCCTGGGGCTACCCCTGCGAGCGCACCGAAGGCGGGATGTACACCGGCAAGGGCTCCCCAACGGACTCCTGCGACGTCGGCGTCCCGAGCGGCGTCAACATTGCCAATCGGCACTTCGTCGTCGATGAAACCATCGGCGCGGTGGTAGCCTTCTGCACCTTCGGAGCCGGCTCCGCGAATGGCGGCAGCGGCGCCCCGGACACGCATCTGTTCCGCGTGGAGAACGGCAAGCTGCGTTACGTGCACACGCTGACGCACCTGCTGCAGTCGAATTTCCGCGGCCCGCGCGGGGGCGCCGGACCAGAAAACCGGAAATAACGCCTGCTGATCTATTTGCCCGGTTGCCAGAGCATGATGTAACCGCCCACGTCGGAATCGCGAAGCAACACGGCGCGGCCGCCCTGGAATTTCAGGATGCCGCCTGCGGAGACCGTGATCGCGCCATTCGCCTTGGCGCGCGCGTAAGCGGTTTCGATGTTGCTCACCTGGAAGCCGGCATAATTGGCGTTGATGTCCTGGAATTTCACCGGCGGCGGCATTTTGCCCTGGTTCAAGGCAAACCAGACCAGTTCGACGCGCAGATTGTTCTGCGTTCCCGCCTGCGGATACCAGCCGTTTTGCATGATCTGCTTCGCGCCGGGCTCGGCAATCGGCGGATAGTCGCCGCCCAACACCTTCATGTAAAAGTCGCGGGCCTTCTCGGGATCGGCAACGTTCACCGCGTAGTGATTGAAACCGGCCTGTTTGCCCCACCGGTCGATGTTCTGGGGTGTCGCGGTGGAATTAGAGACCGTCGGCCGCGCCGGAGGATCGCCGGGCTTCGCAATCGGTTTGCTGAAATATTCGATCAGCAGCCCGTCGGGATCCTCAATGAAGGCGTAGCGGCGGAAACCCTCCTGCCGGCGCGGATTGGGAAGCCCCTGGATCGCCGGCATGACGAGCAGGTTCTGCGCTTCGAGTTTGTCGAGCAGGTCGCTGACATTGCCGCCGAAGGTCAGGTCGATGTGGCTCGAGAGCAGGTCCCAGGTATTGGCCTTGCTCCAATCCTGGCGCGCAATGCCCCGGTATTGCCGCAGAACGAAAGTGAACGGCACATCGGACACAGAGCTTTGCACGCGCATCACGGCGGTCCGCGATTCCGCTCCCGGCGTGTTGCCCAGCTTGTTCAGTTCTTTGTCGACGATCCAGTTGCCCGGCCCCTCTACAAGCTGAAAGTCGATCGCCTCGAAGAATTTGATCGAGCGCTCCAAGTCGGAAACCTGGTGACCGACAAAGGCCAGCCCCAGCACGTCGGAGGGGCGGTCCGCCGCTTGCGCGAACAGCGGCGGCAGTGCCAGGGCAAAACCCAGGGCGGCCGCGATCGAGAACGAGAATTTGGCATCTTTCATGACGTCACCGGACCATCATATAATGCGCCAACGCGAAACGTTTCCCCCGATCCGCTACGCACGGACCGATTCGGCGTGCACCGCCCGCCCCATTTCCACCGGGGCCGAAGTTGCCCGCCCTGCAGCCCCTCCCGCGGGACAATAAACGGCTGGTTATACTCTCTCTCGAATGGGTGCGGATTTATCGCCGGTGCCGTTTCAGGCAAACATCGAGCTGCTGCGGCTCTTTCTGGCGCGTCGCGAAGAGATCGTCGAAGGCATCGACGGGATTCTGAATGCGCAGCGCAAGCCGAGCGGCTACCGGCAGGACCACTCGCTGTTGTCGCGCGATTTCGAGGCTTGCTTCTATGAACGCACTGCGGCCACCGCCAGCCAAACTCGCCTCAGGGGCCAACTGGAAGAAGCGCATGCGGCCGCGGGATTCCGCCCTCGTCCGGTTCGCGATCTGCATAACGACCTGATCCATCCGGCGGAGATGATGATTCGGGCTTTCTACTGCTGGCAGCAGACGCGCTGGCCGGGCCGCAACGGCCGGCTGCACTACGCGCAGACGCTCTTCAATTTGTATACCCTGCGGTGGCTCCAGTTTCTGAGCATGCGGATCTGGGATGATGGCCCGGGCAGCGCGGGCGGCCGCCTCGCCGAAATCCAAGCCGTGCTCGATGAGCTCTGGAGAAGCTCGCCGGCCGGCCAGCCCGCGTTCGTGCGCGATGCCCGCTGGCTGATTCCCTTGGCGCAAAGCCTCATTACCGACGAACTCGCGCCCTATTTCGAAGTCGCCCGCCAGGTCGCAGAATCGCTTCCGGAAGCCGGCGCGCTCGAAATCCAGAAGGCCCATGTGCGCATGATCGGCGGCCACTTGACCTCACAAATTCGGTACTACTGCACCAAGGATGGCATGCCGATCGACGATCCGAGCGTCGTCCTGCGCACGCGCGCCTCCAATGCGCTCGATTTCGCGCTGCTGGTGCAAGGTCTAGTGCCGCTGCTCCTGGCTTACGACCGCGCGTTGCAGCGCGGCGATGAGCCGATCCGGCTCAACCTCGCGGGAGCCATCTGCCAGGGTATTTCCGCCGATCCCGAGTTGTTTCTGAATCGCGTCGATCTGTTGAGTGCGTACAGCATGATCGAGCACGTCTTCATCGGGACGGATCGCGAGTATTCGCCCATGGGACTCCGCCATCGGAAGCTGCTCGAAGAGTACGGCGCCTTGATTGCCCGGCTGATCCCGCCGCTGCGTGAGGATTTGCCGCGTTTCCGGCCCATGGCCGGCCGCTGCTCTCCATACGGAGTGATCTTCGGATTGCCCAGCCACCTCATCGAGCACATGGCGCTCAAAGCCATGCAACACGATGCCGAAGCGCGATTCAGCCTGGAAAACGTCTTTGAAGATGCGGACCCCCACGGCGCAAAGCTTGCCTGGGTGAACGGATGGCGAAACCTGCCCCACATCAGCCGCGAAGTGCAACGGTTGTACGACTACCCGCAGGATTTCGCCGAAGCTATTTTCGGCCGCATCGAACGCGAGATCAGCCGCGGCGAGGGTTCACCAACCGGGCGCCTGTGTATCGAATGCGGGGACGATTCGATTCCGGAACTGCCGGCCCGCTACTTCGTTTCTTCGGACAACCGGATGGTGGAGGCGCAGAAAGCCGAGCCCTATGGCGAGGCGCAACTGCTGGCGGGGCGGCGGGAAGCGCATTTCCTGGTCAGTTACGAAACGCCAGGCGGATGGATGGCCCTCAAGAAGGATTTGCTCACCGAAGTCCTGGGCGTGGGCCGCGACGCCCGGATTGCCGGGCTGCCACTCGGCGCCGCTCAGGTGTTGCGGCTCATGTGCGCCGATCTGGTGCACCGGAGCGTTTGCTAAACCGATCAGCCTGATCTGCGTTATTTTCTTTGCCGGAGCCTTTTCAGCGCCAGCCCAGTCCTGGCGCGACCAGGGTGAGAATCGCCTCCATGACATGCGCATTGTAGGCGACGCCGAGTTGGTTCGGGATCGTGAGCAAGAGCGTGTCGGCGGCGGCAATCGCCTCGTCTTTCCTAAGCTGTTCGATCAAAACATCCGGCTCCGCAGCGTAGCCTCGGCCGAAGATGGCTCGGTGGTTGTCCAGAATGCCGATCTGGTCCTGTTCCTGGCCTTGTCCGAAATAGAAACGGTCCAGGTCGTTGATCAACGGGAAGATGCTGCGACTGACGGAAATTCGCGGCGTGCGCGCGTGGCCCGCCTCCTTCCAGGCCGCCTGGAAGGCGCGAATCTGGGCGGCTTGTTGGACGTGGAACGGCTCGCCGGTCTCGTCGAACTTGAGCGTGGAGGATTGCATATTCATACCGAGTTTGGCGGCCCAAGCGGCGGTCGCGTTGGTCGCCGCACCCCACCAGATGCGATCGCGCAGTCCTTCGGAGTACGGCTCCAGACGCAGCAGACCGGGCGGATTCGGAAACATGGGACGCGGGTTCGGCTGCGCAAAGCCCTTGCCGCTCAGGAGTGCGAGAAACTCTTCGGCGCGCCGCCGGCCCATGGCTGCATCGTCCTCGCCTTCTCTCGGCTGATGGCCAAAGTAGCGCCACCCGTCGATCACCTGCTCGGGGGAACCGCGGCTGATTCCTAATTGCAGACGCCCGCCAGAGATGAGATCGGCCGCGCCGGCGTCTTCCGCCATGTAGTGCGGGTTCTCGTAGCGCATGTCAATGACGGCGGTGCCAATTTCAATGCGTTTCGTCTTCGCCCCGATCGCGGAAAGCAGAGGGAACGGCGACGACAGTTGCCGCGCAAAGTGATGAACCCGGAAGTAGGCGCCATCCATTCCCAGGCGCTCGGCTTCGACGGCGAGATCAATGGACTGGAGCAGCGCGTCCGCCGCCGATTGCGTTCGCGACTGCGGAGAGGGTGTCCAGTGACCGAACGAGAGGAAACCAATTTTCTTCATGTGGGTATCGCGTGAATCACGACGCCGGTGTCAGTATGAATAAGCGGGAATCGTTCAGCATCGCTGCCTGTTCTTCCGTCGTGGGCCGGGCCACGATCTGGTCCTGGATGCCCTCCAAAAGCGGACGCGAATCCACCGCGAATCCGCAGCGTTCGAAAAATTGCCGGGCGTGATCGAGATCCTCGAAGTAATTCGCTTCCAGGCTGCGGCCTACCGTCTTCAGTTCGGCTTCGCGGTGCGCCGGAGTCTGCCGCTGAGCGAACCCGCGAAGGTGGACATCGGGGGTGATCCACCATCCGCCGTAACGGCGGAGAATCTCCAGTACGTTCGAGGCAACCAGAGCCTTCTCTTCGAAGGTCAGATAACGCAGCAGCCCTTCCGTGGTGACCGCGACCGGCTGCCCGGCGGCGAAAGGAACGCAGCAAGCCAGAAGCTCCCCTCGGTCCACCACGCTGGCGGCGCACAGGTGAAGGTTCTGCGGGATCGAGCCGAGCAGGGCGGTCACCACCTCGCGCTTCAGACTGATCGATTCCGCCAGGTCGGCCTCCACGTACACAACGCCGCGCCGGGCAAGTTCCGCCCCTCGCGGTGAGAGGCCTGCGGCGAGTTCGAGGACTTGCGTGGCCGCTTTCTCTTCCACCACCCGGCTCACGGCGCGAAAACGAGCGTCGAAAATGGACGCGAACGCGCCATAGTCCCGCCAGGGACCCTCGGGCAGCGTGGCGCCTCGCTGGCGCAGCAACTCCAGCATCTCCCGGGCCCACGGAATGGTCGTGTGTTCGCCGCGCGCAAACGCGGGAATCAGGGCGGTGACCGAAATGCGCCGGAAATCGTAGCCTTCCATGAGTCAATCACAGTGTATCTTGCCGGCCGGAACGCCTGATCGGATTGGTCCGTGGATCGGGCCTGGTCGCTAAAGCGGCGCGTCGCGGGAATCGGGAAAAGTGCCTGTCCCCTCTGCCCGCGAAACCGGTCTACAATCTCTTTTATGCGAATTCCCCTGATGAACCCATCTCTTTCCGCGGCCGTTCTTTCGCTCGCGTCCTGCGCCTTTCTGCTGGGGCAGCCCGGCGGCGCCCCCAAGGGCGGAGGCAGAGGCCCGGCGCGGCCGGTGCTCTCGGTCACTTCCTCCTCGTTCCCCGATGGCAGCGAAGTGCCGGTCAAGTACTCCTTCTACGGCGAGAACAAGTCGCCCGAGTTCACGTTTCACTGGACGCTGGCCGGCAATCCCACCGCGGCTCCCGAAGGCCTGCAAACCTATGCCGTCATCTTCCATGACATCGAAAACGCGACCAATAAAGGCCCTGAAGACACGCTGCACTGGTCCGCGTTCAACATCCCGGGAAGCGCCAAGGGATTGCCGGAAGGTTTGGGCAACGGCGACTTGCCGGATGGGACGCGCAACGGACCGGGCATTGCGGCGCGGCGGCCGGGCGGCACCCCGGGTTACTTCGGGCCGGGAGCGGGTCCGGGACCGGATCATCATTATGTATTCGAGTTTTACGCGCTCGACACCAAGCTCGACCTGCCGGCGAACACCACCCGCGAAGATCTGCTGAAAGCCATGGAAGGCCACGTGATCGGCAAAGCCGCCTACGTCGGGCGCTTTCACCGGATGCAGTAACAGGCGAGCTTCGGCGGAACCATGAAATACAGACGGCTGTCCCGGTGGGCGCTGGCGGCGCTGATGGGTTGCGCCATCCCGGCGCAGGAACGCTATCCCATCACCGTGGTTCCGCCCGGAAAGGGGCCGTATTCGTTTCCCGCGGGCTACCAGACGCCCTGGGACCGGATTGAGATGCGGGTGACGGAGAAGCTGGCGCCGAACCTCTATTCGATACACGGTTCGGCGGGGCTTGATCCGGCGCATCCCGACGCCGCGGGCGGCCGCGTCGCGGTCCTGTTCGGCTCCGACGGCGTCCTGGTGGTGGATACGGAGGACCGGCAACTGGCGTCGAAGACGCTGGACGCGATTCGCACTTTTACGAATGCGCCGGTCAAGATCGTCGTCAATTCGCACGTTCATCCCGATCACACCGGCGGGAACTCCTTCTTTGCCAAACAGGGCGCGGTGATCTTCGCGCAGGAGAACCTGCGCGAAGAAATGTTGGCCGGCCGCGCGCCCGATCCCGACGGCGTTCCCACTTCCACCTATCGCTACAGCGCGCCCGGCGTGCCGGCGGTGACCATCCACATGGACGGCGAAACGGTGGACTTCATCCCCATGATGCCGTCGCATACCGCGGGCGACACCATCGTCCGGTTCAACCCGGCGAACGTGATCTACATCGAGGATTTCTATCGCAACTTCGGCTACCCGTTCGCCGACCAGGCCCACGGCGGCTCGATCCAGGGCATGATCGAAGCGGTGGACCTGATCGAGAAAATCGCCGGCCCGGATACCACCCTCGTACCCGGCCACGGCACGCTGGTCACGAAGAAAGACCTGCTGGGCTACCGGGCGATGCTGGTCGACATTTGGGGGAAGGTGAAGAAGCTGCGAGAGCAGGGCAAATCGCTCGATGAAGTTCTGGCCGCGAACCTCACGGCCCCCTATGACGCGACCACGCTGGGCGACACGCAGCAGAGCAAGGATCGCTTCCTCACCGAAGTGTATGATGAAGTCAAAGACTTTCCGCCGGTGGTGAACGGCGTGAGGAAGATGCCGGCGCGGGGGCGCGCGGCGCGGTAACGGGAATCCCACAGAAGGGGCCGTCCGCGCTATCCTGATACAAGCATGAAACTCGCGCTACTGTTCTGTCTTTGCCCTTTCGCCTTCGCTCAAACAGGGACGGCTCCCTCGCAGCCGGCTCAACCCCGTGAACCCCAAGACCTGCAACTCAGCAAGACGCGCCAGGCCACCAATGCCCCCCCTCGGCAGGACCCGAATTGGCCGCCCAAGGGACCCACGCCGCGCACCGCCGACGGGCATCCGGATCTGTCCGGCAACTGGCAGCCCAACGCGATTCGCGAGAACGTCGACATGATCGGCTCGGGCATCGATGTGCCGCTGCTGCCCGCCGCCAAAGCCATTTACGAAAAACACAAAGCCGGCTTGAGTAAGGACGATCCCGAGGCGCGCTGTCTGCCTCCCGGCGTTCCGCGCATGAGCACCACGCCGTATCCGTGGAGCTTCATCCAGACCAAGGATCTGCTGGTAGTCGTTTACGAAGGTGGAGCGCACATCTGGCGGAAAATTTTCCTGGACGGCCGGCCGCACAATCCCGACGTCGTCGACACCTGGCTGGGCGATTCCATCGGCCATTGGGAAGGCGACACGCTGGTGGTGGAAACGGTCGGGCAGAACGACATCACCTGGATCGACGAATCCGGCATCCCGCACTCCAACGAGATGAAGGTGATCGAGCGCATTTCGCGCCCTGATTTCGGGCATCTCACGATCGAGCACACGATCGACGACCCGAAGACGTTCTCCAAGCCCTGGAGCTTCACGACTCATCCGTCGCTGCTCAAGGGCGAGCTGATCGAATACATCTGCCAGGAGAACAACAAAGACGTTCAGCACCTGGTCGGCAAATAAGGCGCGGCTGACGCCGCGTGATCGCGCCCGCCAGGCAGCTGGCGGACCGCCACCGTGACCGTATTGCCCGGCGAGCCGTATTGAATCGTCTGAAGCGGCCGGCGCCGGGTGGCGTGCAGCGGCGCTGATTTACGATCTACCGTTCCTACCTCGCCGCCGATTCCGCGACGGGGATGCCCTTCTGCTTCATCAGGGATTCCAGCAAGGCCACGGTTTTCGGGAAGGCATCGGCGCCGCCGCGCTGGCCGCCGGCGCCCTTCGCCGCGTCGAGCGGGGTTCGGCCGTAGGCGTCCTTGGCGGACAGGTCGGCGCCGTGGGCAACCAGGAATTCGATGAATTTGTCGAAGCCGTGTTCAGCCGCGCCGTGCAGGGCGGTTTCGTTGGGAACGGCGTTGGCGCTCGGCATCTGACTGCCGCGGCGGAAGCTGTTCGCGATGCGTTCGCCGACGCTTTCGCCTGCGCCAAAACCGGCCCCGGCGCGCGGCGCGGGGCCGCCCCGAGCGCCGCCGCGCCCGCCACGGCCCCCGGCGGCTCGCAGGTCCACGATGTCATGCGCGTTCACGTTGGCCCCGGCTTTGATCAGCAGATCCATGGTTGCGAGCACGCCTTCGTCGGTGCGGTTGCGGCCGCGCGTGACGCGCTGGCCGAAATCGACGCCGGCAGCAGCCATTAGCGGGGTGATGCCGTCTTTATTCGGCAGATCGACGAGCGCGTGGTATTCCAGCAGGAGCGCCGTCATTTGGGGATCGCCTCCGCGGGCCGCGCGCAACAGTGGAGTGGCGCCTTGCGCGAGCATGGTGTCGCCGCCGCGGTCCTGCGGCACGTCGCGGTAGGGCGGGCGGCGCTTCAACTGGATGTTCGGGTTCGCGCCCTTTTCGAGCATCATGCGCGCGACATCCACGGCGGTCAGCTTGTCTTCGCTCGGCAGCACGGCCATCGCGCCGTTGCCTTTTACGGGCAGGGTGCTGACATCGGCGGCCATGTAGACCGGGGAGCGGCCGAACAGATCCCACTTGTCGAGATCGGCGCCGCCCTGGACCAGCACGGCGGCGGTATCAAAGTGCATGTTCTCGAGCGCGAGCAGCAGCGGGGTTTCGCGGTCGGGGTCTTCGGAATCGGGATCGGCGCCGGCCTCCAGCAGGTACTTGACGCAGAGCGCGCACCCTTCGCGCGCGGCATAATGCAGCGCCGTGAAGCCGCCCTTGTTCAGGTCTTTCGGACGCGGCTCCTGGATCACCTTCCGCGGCCATTGATTGACTTTGCCGTGATCATTTAGGTTCGCGCCCTTGGACGCCAGGAACTTCACCATGTCGGCCTGGCTGAGGGCGGCGGCCCACATGAGCGCGGACTGCTCGCCCCAGGTCTCCTTGGCGTTGATGTCCGCGCCCGCATCGAGCAGAACCTTGGCGGCATCCACTTTGCCGCTGCGCGCGGCGGCCATCAGCGGCGTTTCGCCGTTTGGCGTTTTATAGTTGGGATCGGCGCCCGCTTTGAGCAGCGCTTCGAGGATGGGCGCGGAGCCGATGATTGCGGCTTCGGTGATGGCCGAGGAACCAAACTGGTTCGAGAGCTTCACGTTCGCGCCGGCTTTGATCAGGGCGCGCACCAGTTCAAGGTCATTGTTCGCGGCAGCGTACATCAGGGCGGTGGCGCCATCGGCGGTGGTGGCGTTGACGTTGACGCCCTTGGTGGAAAGCAGGCGCAGCGCGGCGACTCGGTCGTTCGATTGAGCGGCATCGAGCAAGGCGCTGCCGGCAGTGGCGCTCGCCTCGGCAGGCGCGCCGAAAAGCAGGGGCGCGGCGGTTAGCAGGAACGCAACTGCTGCTACGGGGCAAAACGGGGACAGGCGGCGGTGTCCACGCGGCGAGTGAGCATATTGCGTACGGCGAGTGTCCGGGCGCCTTGGGACACTGACGCCAGTCCCCGTTTTGAGCATGCTAAACCTCCGAAAGACCCTGGGTGCTGTCGCCGATGGCTTTTACCGGGATATCGTTGCGTTCCAGCAGCGTGAAGAGCAGATCGCCGTGGCGCGAGTCCTGCGGGTACTTCAGGTGCTGGCCGCCCTTGATCTTGCCGTTGGCGTGGCCGAGGATCGCATTGGGGAGCGGATCGTTGTTGTGCCGGTCGCTGTTGCTCATATCGCTCCCGAACAGGATGGTCGAGTGATCGAGCACCGTGCCGTCGCCTTCCTTGGCGGCTTCCAGCTTCTTGATGAAATCGGCGAACACTTTCGTGTGGTACTGCTGAATCTTGACCAGCTTGTCCATCTTCTCGGGATTGTTGCCGTGGTGGGACAGCGGATGGAAGCCTTCCGCGATGCCGAGATTGGTGTACGTCCGCATGCTGGCTTCGCGATCCATCGAGAAGGTGATGACGCGTGTCACGTCGGCCTGGAAGGCGAGCGCCATCATGTCGAACATGATCTTGAAATATTCGGTGATGTCGTTCGGCGTGCCGATGGGCGCGTCGGGGATGACCAGTTCGGCATTGCTCTGCTTTTCGGCCATCTGGACACGGCGTTCGATCTCGCGGACGGAATCCAGATAATCGCTGACCACCTTGCGGTCGCTCACGCCGAGGCTGGCCTGCAGGCGTTTCGCTTCGCCCTGGACGCGGTCGAGAATGCTGCCGGTCTCAGCGAGAATCTGCGCGCGCTCCTGATCGGTGTCGCCCTGGCCAAACAATTTCTGGAAGACCGCGCGCGGGTTGCCTTCCTGCGGCAGAGGCTGAGTCGGGGTACGCCAAGCGAGCTTGGCGCTGCCCTGCGCGGTAGTGAGCTCCAGCGAAGGCAGGCGCGTGTCCTGGCCGACGTGGCGGGCGGCGATCTGGTCGGCGCTGACGCCGGAGTCCGGGCCGGACTTGCCGAAGTCCCACGGCTTCACGCAGGTCAGCCAGCCCTGCTCGATGTAGGCGTGGGGCTCGGGCGTTTCCGCGGGCTTGTTGCGCAAGCCGGAGACGATGGTCAGATGCTTGCGGAAGGGCTCGAGCGGCTGCAGGATGGGCGACATCGTGTAGTTCGTGCCGGTTTCCTTCGGCGACCAGCGGTCCATAATCGCGCCGTGCGGGAAGCCGACGAAGGCAAACCGCTTGATGGGTTTGCCCGCGGGCGTATCGGCGAACGCGGTGGTTGCGGGAAACATCGCATCGAGGAGCGGCAGCGCGACGCTCGCGCCCACTCCCTTGAGCACTGCACGGCGGGGAACGTGTTTCTTAAAAATGAACATGGCTGTCGTCTCCTTATCGGCTCGCGCTCAGCGCGGCCTGCGGCGCGCGGCGCATTCGAAACTGATCCGTCTTGACCACCGCTTCCACGATGGCGGAAAATTTGTAGTTTTTCGCTGCCGTCTCGCGGACGATCTGGCGGACGGTCGGCATGTCGTAGTATTCGCGCGTGCGGCCCATGGCGTAGGTCAGAAGATTCTCGACGAAGGTCTGCACGAACTGGTCGGGGTGGCGCAGGAGCGCGTTGCGCAGATCGTCGGGGCCGTTCAGCTTGGTCCCGTCGGGCAGCTCGCCGGCGGAATCGATCGGCGTATTCGCGAAGCGGTCTTTGTTCCGCCACATTCCGGTGGCGTCGAAGTTTTCGAGCGCGAAGCCGAGCGGGTCCATTACCGAGTGGCAGGATGAGCAAGTCGGGCTGGCGCGGTGCTTCGCCATCATCTGGCGAACGGTGAGCGCCTTGGTGGTGCCGACGTTCTTGTCGTCCAGGGTCGGGACGTTGGGTGGCGGGTTGGCCGGCGGAACGCCCTGCAGGTATTGCAGGATGAACTTGCCGCGCAGCACCGGCGACGTGCGGTTCGGATAGGCGGCCGCCATCAGAATGGCGCCCTTGCCCAGCAGGCCCCAGCGCGCGGAATCTTTCAGCTCGACGCGGCGGAACTCATCGCCTTTCACGTCGGTGATGCCGTAGTGCAGCGCGACCCGTTCATTCAGGTACGTGTGCCTGGCGCTCAGCAGATCGACCACGCTCCGGTCTTCGCGGAAGATGCTGTCGGCAAACAGCTCCAGCTCCTTGCGGAAATCCTGGCGCGGGTCCATGCGGCCGGACGCGTACGGGAAGACTTCGGTATCGGGAACGACGGCATCGAGCCGCGTCATTTCGAGCCACTGGAACAGGAAATTGCTGGCCAGCGTGGAGGCACGCGGATCGGCGAGCATGCGCAGCACCTGCCGGTCGAGTGTCGCGGGTTCGCTGAGTTTATGCTTGACGGCCAGATCGAGCAGCTCGTCGTCGGGAATCGAGTTCCAGATGAAGAAGGAAAGCTTGGAGGCCAGCTCGAGATCGGAGATCGGGTAAGCGTCGCCCGGCTTCATCCCCGCGGGAACGTGCTCGCCGCGATACAGGAAAAACGGGCTCGCCAGCATGCCGGTGATGCCGGCGCGGATGCCGGATTCAAAGCCACCGTTCTTCGCGCCATCGTTGTAATACTGCATCAACTCGGCCAGGTCGTCGCTGGTTACAGGACGCCGATAAGCCCGCTTTGCCAGGGTGGAGAAGATTTCCTTCGCGCAGGCTTCGGCGGTCTTCTCTTTTCCCGGGCGGCAAGTGAAGATGTGATCTCGACTGGGGGTGGAGCTGAGGCCGGATACATCGAAGGGTCCAAGGAGCTGGAACGAGCTGACGCGATACAAGCGATCCTGGCCGCCGCCGGGAGCGAACTGCTGCAGTTGATCGTCGGACTGCGCGAAACTCTGGCGGCGGAAGGTGACCCCGATATTGTGCGGGCCGGCGGTGGCCTGGAACTTGATGTTCTTCAGGCGGGCGTTGACGCGGTCGAGGGCGCCGCTCTGCACCTGGTCGTAGAGTTTGGAGTCTTCGTCGCCGCCGATCACGGTTTGATAAACGATCTTGTTGTCGAGCGTGACGACGAGCGGGTTCTCGTACTCCATGCCGTTGCCCCAGATATGGGTTGCCATGTCGGCGATGTTGATGCGGTATTCGCCGTCGGCGGGGAGATCGACTTTCGCGAGAATGCCGCCGCGGGTGCCGAGCGGCAGGCCGGGCACATGCGTGAGCTGGTTGCCGGCAGGGGCCTTGAAGGTCCACCCCTGCGGGCGGGTATCGCGCTTGCCAAGCGCGAGGAGCGCGACATTCCGCGCGGCAATGACGTACTGCTCGATGAACGTCGGCGACACCTGAAGGGCGGCGGCGATATTGTCGTAGCCCTGGTCGGTATCGTCGGGCGGGAGCATCTCGTCGGCGTTGATATCGACCAGCAGCAGATCGCGGACGGCGTTTTGATATTCCTTGCGATTCAGGCGATGGAGCAGGCCCTGATCGGAGATGCGCTGCGGGCTCGGGACTTTATCGAGTGAATCTTCAAGCCAGGTGACCAGCGAATCGACCGTCTTGGCGTCGGGCTGCTTGGCGCCCGGAGGCGGCATGACGCGGCCGCGCAGCTTCATGACCGCCTTTTCGAAAAGGCGCGGATCTTTGGTAACGCTGTCGGCGGTGATGCCCTGAAAGCTGAACCCGCCGGTTTTGGCGCGGTCGTTGTGGCAGCCCTGGCAGTACTGCTTGATGGTGGCGAGTTGCGCTTCGGCCGGATTTGGCGCCGGGGCCGCGGGCTGGGCGCTCAAGGCGCCGGCCATCAGGGCAAGCAGAGGAATCAGTTTCGGAATCGGTCGCGGCATCATCTTTGAATCCTCAAGCGTCCGGTGAAAGATAGGCCCACAGGCTCTCGAACGCGCGCTGCACGAAGGCGTCGGCATTCCCCATCTTGGCTTCGTACTCTTTGGCCACCTTGGCCTCGACGGCTTCGGCGGGGCTGTGCCCTTTGTTCAGCATTTGGTTCAGCCGGTCGTAGAGGTTGCCGAACATGTCGAGCTGCTCGGTGAGGTCGGCGAAGCTCAGCAAGGGGCCTTGCGCGGGAACGATTTTCGTTTCCTTGTTGGCGATCGTCTGGAGGCGCTGCAAGCCGCCGACAATGCCCCCGATCCACCCCCCTGTCCACCAATCGATCACCGGCCAGCCTTGTCCGTAAACGGCATCGCCGGCCGCGAGCACATTCTGCTGCGGGAAATAGACGTAGAGATCGCCGTCGGTGTGGGCCGCGTCGGAAATGTAGCCGTAGCGGATGCCGTTGTCGAGCGCGCCCTTGTCGTAGAACGTTTTGTTGGGCTGCGCGATCTTGGGGAACTTTTTGAACGTCAACTTCTGCCCGTCATACGGCCAGGTGATGTTCTGCTGCAGCCAGAGCCGCGTGTTCTCGTGGGCAATGATGGTGACGCCGGCCTGGCCGAGGGTCAGGTTGGAGCCGGTCTGCTCCGGGTGCCAGTGCGTGTTAAACAACGTACGAACCGGGCCGGCTTTGGGAAGCGCCGCCACGGCCTGCGCCAAAGCGGCAGCGTTCCGGGCGAGGCCTCCATCGACCAGTGTGATGCCATCCGAACCGGTGTAGGCCACGACGTTGGCCCCGGCCCCAGACAGCATAAAAAGGTTGTCGCCCAACGGCGTGGACGCAATTCTCGGGTCCTGCGCAAAGACGCAGGGAGCCGCCAAACCCGCCGCGGCCGCTTTCAGGAACCCCCTCCGCGTTGAAACGAACATACTTAGCGCTGATCCAGTATACTCCCGAGCGTTCCCGGGCGCATCCGTCTTCTGTGCTCACCGGTACCAGCCGGCCGGGCACCCACTATCTGGGAAAGCACTGGTCTTAAACCCGTGAAGAAAAAGGCGTCTGCGGAGGTGGCTGCGGTTACCGGGACGGGCCGAAGTTCGGATGGCCGCGATCGGCACCGGCCGGTCGGTCCGATCGCCGGCGGAGTTCGCGGAGCATATCTTCCACGTGAGCATCTCGGGCAGCCGCCGCCTGGTGACGCAGGGCTGCGGGCTCGGTGAAGAACGGGTTCGATATTGAGAGGGATTCGCTTAAGTAGATGGCCGGATGTGTGTACAGCGCGACCTGGACGGCCTCAATCGGTAAGATGCTGCGGTGGTATTGGCAAACACCGGAAAGAGCGGGCTGTTCTCGCAGCAGATCTTCCAGCTTGCATTCGTATTCCAGTAGCTTCTCGAGATTCTCCTCGGTCCCGAATTCCCAGAGCATGTCGCCGGTCGCCCACAATCCCCGGTAGCCGTCCTGCAGGGCCCCGGCCAGACTCTGCTGCAGCATTTGCAGCATCCGATCAATGTGAAAACTACCGTTTGTCAATTGAGCCCGCGACGAAGAGAGCACCAATGCCTCGTTTTCAACTTCGTGCTCCACATCGAAACCTCCCGCCGCAAGATACGAGCGGAATCCGGCCACCATCGCGGGGCTGTTGACATAAAGGCAGCGAAATTTGGATTTCAGCTTCGCCTGCGCCACCGCCGCAAGGCCCGGTAACTGCGATGCGGGGGCTCCCTCATAAATCAAGCATTGGTGCCGAGGCATGACGATCACGATCTGTCCCCGATCTCCAAATGACTCAAATTTTGTGCCGGCCTGAGGGACCAAGTGGGGTCCGGGCTGGGCGAAGAAGGACGCCGCGCCCTTTCGGGTCCGCGTGTCACCTAACTCGCTGCAACGCAAGTTCCTTGGTAAATTTTGTAACGATCGTGCGGTGGGGGACGGCCGGCTCCGGCGATCTGCCTGGGCATACCCACGGCTTTGCGAGTGCGCCGCGCCTCTGCGAAAATGGGGGCTCATTATTGAACATGACTGATTCGTCTCCCGATGAAACACCGCTGTCCCGAATCGGGCCGAAGGTTTCGGTGGACCGCGCTCTGCCGTTTCACGAAAGCCTGATCCACATGCTCTGGCATGCGATCGAGGGCCGGCCGGACGGCGTCGCGGTGATTTTCCAGGACCGCCGGATCACGTACCGGGAATTCGGCCGCGCCACCAAGGGGCTGGCGGCACGGCTCGACTCGCTTGGACTCGACCCGGGGCCGATCGTGGTCATGACGCCGAATTCCATCGAAATGGATGTCGCGCTGATGGCGGTTATGAGCATCGGCGCGCAGGCCGCGCCGGTCAATCCGTTTTTTACCGTCGCGGAGGTCTGTAAAGTGCTCGACGGCTTCGGCGCGCGGGCAATCATCTGCGACGAGAGCACGCGCGATAAAGCGCATGCGGTGGCGGAAAAGATCGGGGTCACGCAGGTGCTCACGGTGGGCGCGGGCGGCGAATCGTTATCGCAGTGGACCGGCGATGCCCGGCTCGACGCGCGGCCGGCGCGGATGCCGCGGGCCGGCGACCTGGCCTTATCGATTTTCACCGGCGGCTCCACCGGCATTCCGAAAGGCGTCGATCATACCCATCGCGGCCTGATATGGGGGCTGATTCAGCATCTCAGCGTCTGGCCGATCCCGTTTGGCGAAGGCGTGTTTCTGAATGTGGCGCCGATGTTTCACATCTGGGGCCTCACGTATGCGACCTGGGTGCCCATCTTCACGGGCGGAACCCTGGTGATGATTCCGAAGTACGATCCGGACGTGGTGGTGCGGGCGCTGGCCGAGCACCGGGTCAGCATCTTCGCGGGCGGCCCGGCGCCGATTTATATGGGGCTGCTGCGAAGCCCGTTGTTCGATCAGGTGGATCTTTCCGCGTTGAAATACTGCCCGTCGGGCGGCGCGCCGTGCCCGCAGGATCTGCACCGCGAGTGGCTCGAGCGCACGGGCTGCCCGCTGCTCGAAGGCTGGGGCATGTCGGAAGGCGCTCCGTTCTGTCTCAATCGCTACGACGGCGAACGCAAGTTGTTGTCGGTGGGCAATCCGGTGCCCGAGACGGAGGTCGAGGTGGTCGATCTGGAGACCGGAACCCGCGTCTTGCCGGTGGGAGAAGCGGGCGAAGTGCGGGTGCGAGGGCCGCAGATGATGACCGGGTATCACAACAAGCCCGAGGAGACGGCCTATGCGCTGCGCGACGGCTACATGTACACCGGGGACATCGGCTACGTCGACCGGGACGGATTCCTGTTTCTGGTCGATCGCAAAAAAGAGATGATCCTGGTCGGAGGGTACAACGTGTATCCGCGAGAGGTGGATGAGGTGCTGTTCCACCACCCGGCGATTCGTGAAGCGGCCACGGTTGGCAAGCGCGACGAGCGCCTCGGAGAAGTGGTGGTCGCGTTCGTCGCGCTGAAAGAAGGCGCTCAACTGGACGAGGCCGCGTTCTTTGCGTACTGCAAGGAGAACCTGGTGAAGTATAAGCGTCCGGTGGAAGTCACGTTCGTCGACACACTGCCGCGCACGCGGACCAACAAGATCGATCGCATGGCGCTACGCGCGCTGGCGAAAGAAAAGATGGCCGCCGAGGAGCGCTGAGGAACGCCGGGCCTATTGCTGCTGCTCGGGCGCCGGCGCCGGCCCCCGTCCGCCTCGGCTTGGGACCGGAGCGGGCTTCGGCAATTCGGCCTTGCCGTCGAGCGCGAACACGAACAGCATCGGCGGATGCTCGATCTTTTCGTCGTTAGGTCCCACCGTCGGCGCGGGCCTTCCCAGGCCGCCCTGGAACGCGACGTACTGTTTGCCGTCCACCTCATAGGTGATCGGCGGCGCCATGCCGGTGCGGCCCGTCTGCACCTCGTACAGAATTTCGCCCTTGTCGGCCGTGACGGCGCGGAAGCGGCCGTCGTTAATCACCTGGAATACCAGGTTGCCGGCCGTGGTCGCCGTGCCGCCGCCGATGCCGCCGCCGCCATCGATGCGCCAGACGAGTTTCTGGTTCACCGGGTCCCACGCTTCGAGCGCGCCGCGCATGCCTTCGGCCGTGGGCGGCCCAATGGCCGGGCTGTCGATCAACTTGGGATTGCCGGTGCGGCCGAAGGCATAGCCGCTCGAACCGGCCTGGTATTCCTTCTGCGCCGCGTAGGTGAACGGCTGTAAAGAAACGGAGATGTACACGTTCCCGGTATTGGGGTTGTACGACATGGGCGACCAGTTGTGCGCGCCGCCGCCCGTGGGGAAGATCGAAATGGGTTCGGTATCGTAGTAAGCCGCGGGATTCACAATCGGGCGGCCCTTCGCGTCGAGCCCCAAGGCCCAGGTCGTTTTCACATACGGCGCTCCCGAGATGAACTCGCCGGTGAGGCGGTCGAGCACCCAGAAGAACCCGTTCTTGGACGCCTGCGTGATGACCTTCCGCATCTTGCCGTTGATTTTCAGATCGAGCAGCATGAGCTGCTGCACGCTGTCGAAGTCCCAATTGTCATTCGGCGTGGTCTGGAAATACCATTTGAGCTGTCCGGAGGTGAGGTCCACGGCCAGGATCGAGCAGGTATAGAGGTTGTCGACGCCCTGCGCGCCTCGGAACTTCTGCACCCACGGTTCGGCGTTGCCGGTGCCCACATACACGAGGTTCGCTTCGGGATCGTACGCGATGCCGTCCCAGACGGCGCCGCCGCCGCCCTTCGTCCAGAAGTCGCCGCCCCAGGTCTTCAGCGCGGCTTTCATCGCTTCGTTCTCGGGCGGATTTTCGGGGTTGCCGGGGACGGTGTAGAACTTCCAGGCCTGGCGGCCGGTCTTGGCGTCAAACGCAGCGAAGAATCCGCGAGTGGGTTTGTCGCCGCCGGAGGCGCCGATGATCACCTTGTCGCCGGCGATGCGAGGGGCCATCGTCAGGGTGTACAGATCTTGCGGAAAGGCCACGCGCGATTCCCACACCGGCTTGCCAGTGAGCGCGTCCAGCGCGAGCAGCCGCCCGTCGATGATCGGCGCGATGATCATGCCGTTATAAAGGGCGATTCCGCGATTCACGATGCCGCAGCAGATTTTCGGCCGCACCGCGGTCTGATTGACTTCGGGGTCCCACCGCCACAGCTCCTTGCCGTTCCGGGCGTCGAGCGCGTAGACCACGCTCCAGGTAGTGATGCCGTAGAGGGTGTTGTTCCACACGAGCGGCGTGCCTTCCTGGTTGCCGCCGCCGGCGCCGATCACGTACGACCAGGCCAGGCCGAGCCGCTTCGCGTTGGTATCGTTAATCTGCTTGAGCGTGCTGTAGCGGGTTTCGCTTTGGTTGCGCCCGTAGCTCAGCCAGGAGCCCGGCAGAGCATCACTCGCGACGCTCCCCGCGCTGCGGAGGATCCTGGCATCGACATTCACTGGTTTGGCTGCCGGCTGCGCGCCCAGCCACAAGGCCCCGGAAATTCCGAGAATTCCCAATGCAAGCGCGGCTTGTGTGCGTACCAAAGTAAGCATCGGATGTCCCCCTCGCGGACGATTCGATCAACGGTATCACAACCCGATAATCGGTTTCACTTCCCCGAGCCGGCATGAGAGGAGACTGGTAAACTGAAATTCCGACAGGCGGCGGCTCCCGCCGCGAGGAGACCTGAGATGCGCAAATTCCTGCTGACGGCGGTCCCGGTGGCGCTTTTGTCCGTTGCGGCTTTTTCCCAGCCGAAGGGGTGGAACGATCCATTTCCACCATTCCGCATCATGGATAACCTCTATTACGTGGGGACCAAGGAGCTGGCGTCCTACCTGTTCGTCACGCCGCAGGGCGACATCCTGATGAACAGCAACTACGAGTCGTCGGTGCCGGTGATTCGGGGCAGCATCGAGAAGTTGGGATTCAAGATGACCGACATCAAAATCCTGATTGCGGGCCACGCGCATCCCGACCACGTGGAGGGCGACGCGCTGATGAAGGAATTGACCGGCGCGCAAGTGGTGGTCGGGCGGGTTGATGCCGATAAAACCAGGGAATTTCGTCCGGGCGGGAAGGAGCATCCGATCGACCGGCTGATCGACGAAGGCGAGACGGTGTCGCTGGGCGGAACGACCCTCACCGCGCACCTCATGCCGGGGCACACCCGCGGATGCCTGGCCTGGAGCACGACCCTGAAAGAAAACGGAAAAAGCTATTACACCTTCATTGAATGCAGTCTGAACGGGCAGTTCCTGCAAGTGCTCGACAATTATCCCGGAATGATCGACGATTTCCGGGCGACCTTCCAGAAGGCGCGAACCTTTCCGGTGGAGCTCTTCCTCAGTTCTCACGCCTCCTTCTTCAACATGGCCGAAAAATACGAGAAGCTGCAGAAGCGCGGTCCGGGAGATCCGAATCCGTTTGTGGACCCGGAAGGCTACAAGGCCCATGTCGATCAGTACGAGAAGAGCTTCGAGGCGGCGGTAGCCAAGCGGCAAACCCAAGGCGCGGGGAACCCGGGCGGTCCCGGAGCGGGCAGAGCCCAGTAATCGCGGCAGACGGCGGGATCGCGCCGTGTTAACAATCGTCCGTTTCGCGCGTCCTACTCCTTTGCCCGAACCATTCGTTCCGAGGAGATGACCACATGAAATATGTCGCGATCGTCCTGGGGCTGCTGCTGTCCGCCGGCATGGCGCTCGCCGCCGATGTCGATGGGAAATGGGCCGGCACCATGGCCACGCCCAACGGAGATGTCCCGGTGAATTTCACGTTTCAGGCCGACGGCGCCGCCCTCAACGGCAGCACCACCGGGCCGGATGGGATGGAAATCAAGATCGCCGACGGCAAGGTAGACGGCGACAAGATCTCGTTTTCCCTCACCTTCGATTTTGGCGGCATGCCGTTCAAGCTGGACTACAAAGGCGTGGTCGCGAAGGACCAGATCAAGTTCACGATCGACATCTTCGGAATGCCGGTCGAGCTCCTGGTCAAAAAGGTCAGCTGAGCTTTCGACGTACCTTCATTTCCCGCCTCTGCAACCGGCGGCGCCTCCCGCCGGAGACGTGTGTCGCTGATTAGAGTGCCGCCGCACCGGCACGCCCGAGCGCCCGGCAATCGTGTCCGCCAAATGGTATACTCTTTCCGCGGCGCTATCCGCGCTGGGGTTCCCTTCCCCGTATGAAAGGTCCTTCTAATCCGGTACTCACCCTAAGGGGGTGTTCGCTTGGTCGATCTAGTTATCGTTCGTGCGATCTTTATTCTGGTTCTTACTGTCGCTGCTTACACGCTTCATCCATTCCAGCTGTCACCCTGGGTGGCGGCCGCCGGCGGCCTGATTCTGGGCCTCTGCATCATCTTTTTTGAAATCCGTCTGGAGCGCATCAGCCTGAAGCGGCTGATTGGGGCGGCATTCGGCAGCGTTCTCGGCATGTTCGGAGCGTTTCTGATGTCGCTGGTGCTCGGCAAGGCGATTTCCGAGCCGTTCCTGGAAGTCCTGCTGCTGCTGTGGATGACCTACGTCGGCCTGATCGTGGGCGCCAACAAGGGCGACATGCTGAACCTGGCCGCGTTGGGCGGCATCTTCGGCGGCGAGAAGTCGTCCAAGAAGACGTTCAAGATTCTGGATACCAGCGTTATCATTGACGGCCGCATCGCGGATATCGCAGAGACGGGATTCCTGGACGGCGTTCTGGTGATTCCGCAGTTTGTCCTGCGCGAGCTGCAACTGGTGGCGGATTCCGCCGATTCGATGAAGCGCAACCGCGGCCGGCGCGGCCTCGACATTCTGCAGCGCATCCAGAAAATGGCGCATCTTCACGTGCAGATCGTCGAGGAAGATTTTCCGCAAGTCCGCGAAGTGGACATGAAGCTCATCGAGCTGGCCAAGATTTACGACTGTAAAATCATCACCAACGATTTCAACCTCAACAAAGTGGCCCAACTGCACGGAGTCGAGGTGCTCAACATCAATGAGCTGGCGAATTCGCTGAAGCCGATCGTGCTGCCGGGCGAAACCATGCGGGTGTTCATTCTGAAGGAAGGCAAGGAATACAACCAGGGTGTGGCTTATCTGGACGACGGCACGATGGTCGTGGTGGACAACGCCAGGAAGATGATCTCGAAGACCATCGACATTTCCGTAACGAGCGTGCTGCAGACCACCGCCGGGAAGATGATTTTTGGGAAATTCGACGAACGCGTGCACGCCGCGGCGGCGGGGGCCGAACGCACCGATCGCGGGCCGGACCGCCACGAGCGTCCTCCACGCCGGGCCGAGCCGCAGCCGGTCCCCAATGTCGGTCCCGAGAAAACCACGATAGAATCGTAGATCCTCATGAAAATCGCCGTGATCGTGCCGGCCGCGGGGCTGGGCACACGGATGGGCCGAGCGTCCGCCGAGAAGACCGGAACCAGCCGCAAGCAGTTCATGCTGCTGGACGGCTCGCCGATTTTGCTGCACACCATTCGAAAATTCGCGGCTTCGCGGCGGGTCAGCGACATCGTCATCGCGGTTCGCGGGGAAGATCTGGCCTGGGTGCGGGAAATGATGCAGCGCGAGTTTCCCGGCCGCGGCGTCCGCGTCGTCGAAGGCGGCAACAGCCGCCAGGAATCCGTGGAAAACGCGCTGGCGACGCTGGATCGCGACACCGAACTGGTGGCGGTTCACGATGCGGTGCGGCCGTTCATCGACCTGGACATCATCGACAAAGTGCTCGATGCCGCGACTGAAACCGGCGCTGCCATTGTCGGGGTGGCCCCGGTGGATACCGTCAAGCAGGTCAATCGCGGCACCGGGCAGGTCCGGGTCCGCGCCACGCTGCCGCGCGACCGCCTGGTTCTGGCGCAGACGCCGCAGGTTTTTCGCTATGACCTGCTGAAGCGGGCGTTCCAGTCGGCTCGCGACGACGGCTTCATCGGCACCGACGAGGCCAGCCTGGTGGAGCGCTTGGACGTCGAAGTCACCGTCGTGCTGGGCAGTGACCGCAATATCAAAATCACCAAACCCGCCGATATGGATCTGGCCCGCCTCTTCCTGCAGGAGCAGACGGCTGGAGAAGTCCGGTCTTGAACGACATCCGAATCGGCCAGGGCTGGGACGTGCATCGGCTGGTTCCCGGACGCCCTTTGATTCTGGGCGGCGTGACGGTGCCGTCCGATCTCGGGCTGGAAGGACACTCGGACGCCGATATCCTGGCGCATGCGATCACCGATGCGATCCTGGGCGCGCTGGCGCTGGGGGATATCGGAATGCACTTCCCCGATACCGACCCGCGTTGGAAAGGATGCGATAGTCTTGTGTTTCTGCGGCACGCCAGGGAACTGGCGGAGGCGCGCGGCTACCGCATTCTGAACGTGGATTCGACGATTATTCTCGAACGCCCGAAGTTAAAGGATTATCGCGAGACGATTCGCAAAACCCTTGCACACACGCTTGGGGTAGACGCCGCCCGCGTCTCGGTCAAGTTCAAGACTGCCGAAAAGCTGGGCCCCGTGGGAGAGCAACGCTCCGCCGAGTCCCAGGCGATTGTCGCCCTCGGCTCGCTGGAGTGACGCCGGGCCTAGCCGGCTTTCAGCAGGCACATGCGCCGCGCGGCGCGGCGCGCCTTCAGCCGCTCGTTGGCCTTCTTCTGTTTTTCCGCGGATACAATGGCCTGACAGGCATCGCAACGCTTCCGAATCCGGGACCGCGTGACGAATTCAGCGCCGCATCGCCGGCACTGCTTCGTCATGGTTTCCTCCAGCGGAAGAATCCCTGGCTTCTTCGGCAACAAATGGGAATAGTGAAAATCGCAATGATTCATGTCAGGCACCTCGTCACGACAACCATGGTTTTAAGATCAAGATAACTCAAATTTGGGTGTTCTGGCGCACCCACCTGCTCGTGCGCCGGGGCGGCTATCCTCCGCGCAACAATCCCGCCCCGATTCGCAACACGTTCCAGTCCTTGGGGTTGCAAGCCGCCATACCGGCATGGCAGGAGAAACGGCAGGCAGTCACCGGCGAAATTGTCATGGTCCACACGCTTCTCTAGCACGCCATCCGCCGAACTCACGCGGCACTCGGCGAGACGGGGCGGTAGACATCCGCCGCACCCAGCAATTCCCACCGCAGATGATTGATATAGAAGACCAACATCGTTTCAGAGAAAGAGGCCCGGAACTTTGCGAGCACTCGTTCTTCCCAGCCTTCCGTGAAATACTTACTCGCCTCCAGATCCTTGGCGAAAAAGCCGTTCTCGTGCGGCACTCCCAGGAAATCCAGGACCGCCGTGATCATATCGAGATGGGAGACCAGAATCGCCTGCGCCAAATCGCGCGCGAAGTCTTCGTCCCGCTCCCCCACTCGCGCCCAAAAGCGAGGCACCGCTTTTCGCAGTATCTCGGTGTTCACCTTATGGAGATGCGCGCGGACCTTGAAGCCTTCGTAAATCTGATACGTCTTGAGCTTTCCGATCGAGATGCTGCGGACCAGTTGACTGAAGGCGTCCAGGCCGAGACCCAGGTAGACTTCCGAAAGCTGCATAGTTTGGGATAAAGGAACAGCGTACCACGTGCGCCGGGCGTTTCAACAGAAGAGTTCTAACACTGATTACGGTACAATAGATCGGTTTGGGCACAATGCGGAACGTCATCATCCTTGGCGCGCAGTGGGGCGACGAAGGGAAGGGGAAGATGGTCGACCTCTTCTCCGAACGATTCGATCTGGTGGTGCGGTATCAGGGCGGCCATAATGCCGGACACACGGTTTTTATCGGCGACAGGAAGTTCATCCTGAAACTGATCCCGGGCGGGATTCTGCGCGGCAAGCACGCGGTGATCGGTAACGGGCTGGTAATCGATCCCGCCGCCCTGCTTTCCGAAATCGAGTCGCTGGAAGCGGCCGGAATCAAAGTACAGGGCTCGCTTTCGATCAGCAGCCGCGCGCATGTGCTGCTGCCCGCGCACCGCATGATGGAAAAGATGTCAGAAGGCCGGCCGGGCCGGGTGTCCATCGGCACGACATCGCGCGGTATCGGTCCGTGCTATGAAGACAAAATTGCGCGCCGCGGGATTCGCATCGCCGATCTGCTCGACCGGGAAGGTTTTCGCGCCAAATACTCGGCCTTGATGGAAGAGAAGGTCGCGATCGCGAAGGCGCTGGGGATCTTCGAGGAAATGGAGTTCGATCGCATCCGCGACGACTACGAGCGCTTCGCCGGCCGCATCCGTCCCATGGTCCGCGATACGGCCCTGCTGCTGAACCAGGCGATCCGCGAGGGGAAAACGGTGCTGTTCGAAGGGGCGCAGGGCACGATGCTCGACATCGACCACGGCACGTACCCGTTTGTCACCTCGTCGAGCGCCAGCGCCGGAGGCGCCTGCACCGGAACGGGTGTCGCTCCGACCCGCATCAACGCCATTCTCGGCGTAGCGAAGGCATACGTGACGCGAGTCGGCGGGGGCCCGTTTCCCACCGAGTCGCTCGACGGAGCGGGAGATCGCATTCGGGAGCGCGGCAAGGAATTCGGCGCCGTGACCGGCCGTCCGCGCCGCTGCGGATGGTTCGACGCGCCGCTGATGCGCTACTCGGCTGCCATCAATGGCCTCGACAGTCTGGTCATCACCAAGCTCGACGTGCTCGACGAGTTCGACAACATTCCCGTGTGCGTGCGCTATCGCATCGGCAAGCAGGATGTGACCGAGATTCCGCCCACCGTTTCGGATCTCGCCAAACTCGAGCCGGTGTACGAGTGTCTTCCCGGCTGGCGCCAATCCACGTTTGGTATGGTCTCTTACGATCAGCTTCCGGCGAATGCGAAACAATACCTCGGGTTTCTGGAAAGCCAGACGGGAGTCGAAGTGGGATGCATCTCCACCGGGCCGGAGCGCAACCAGACAATCGTGAAACCGGGGTCTCGGTTTGAGAATCTAATGGTGTGATGCCGCGCGCGGCCACGTGCGTCGTTCTGCTGGTGTCCGCGGCTGCGCTGCGGGCCGAAGATGCGCGCGAAATCGTTCGCCGCGCCGCCGAACAACACCAAAGAGCCAGCAGTAGTTCCCCAGCGTACAACTACCTTCAGCGTCAGGAGACGCGGGAGCTGGACCATGCCGGCCAGATCCAGAGCCGGAAAATCGAAAGCTTCGAAATCAGCTTTCTGGACGGTTCGCCGTACCGCCGGCTCGTGGCTCGCAATGACCAGCCGCTTTCGTCCGAGGAGCAAAAGATCGAGGAAGAGAAGCAACGCTGGGCGGTCGAGCAGCGCCGCATGGAAACCGCCGAGCAACGCGCGCATCGGGTGACCGAGTACGAACACCGCCAGGACCGGCAACGGCAGCCGGTGAAAGAAGTGGCGGACGCCTTTGACTTCAAGCTGCTCGGCGAACAGCAGTTCGGCGGGCGCACGGTGTACCGGATCGACGGCACGCCCAAGCCGGGGTTCAAGCCGAAATCTCAGTTCGCCGCCCTGTTCCCCAAGGTCAAGCTGCGGCTGTGGATCGACAAGGACGAATATCAGGCGGCACGCGTCGAGATGGAGGTTCTGGATTCAATCTCGTTCGGCGGATTTCTGGTGCGGCTCGGCAGAGGTAGCCATCTTCTCATCGAGCAGATGCGCATGCCCGATGGTGCCTGGCTGCCGAGGCAGTTTTCGCTGACGGCGGCGGCCCGGATTCTGCTGGTCAAGGGCCTCAACCGCGAAATGGATTTCACGTTCAGCGACTACAAGAAAATCACACCTCCGGCAGATATTGTCGCGCGCGCCGGCGGCCGTTGATCCTGCGCCCGGATTGGAATTCCACTTGCACGAATACACTGCGGGAGGCGAGGATTATGTTTTTCATATTGCTCATCGCCACCGTCGTCCTGTGGACGTTCAACCTGAAAAAAGGGTGGGTGTTGTAGCTCAGGCACAGGCCCGCTTCTGACGAAGGTCCGCTGCCAGGCGCAGCGGACCTTCGCGTTCTTCCACCTTTTGAATGGCCCTGGATGAGACGCTGTGTGCCGCGGATCGCCGGCAGGGTCAGAGGCCGATCTGAATCAGATCACCCGGCTTGTCACAGCGGTTTTGAATCCGGCGTTGCAGCGCGGCTTGGAACTCGGCAAAATTCACGCGCTTGAGCCGGCAAGCCTGCTCGAGGCTGATGGAGCGCGCGAATACGCGCTGCGCCACCGGATTGTCGATCAGGGTGAATCCGAAATCGTGGAACACGGGGGCGGTCTCCGGGTAACGGTGGATGACGTCGAAGACCGTCGTTTCGGGCGCAATGGCCACGGTTGCCGAAGCGGCAGCCGCGAGCGGTTGCCGGCCCATCGCGCGCCAGAGATCGATAGCCCAAAGGATGAGGCCGCTGACTTCGAGCCAGGCGCTGATGCCCATCAGCGGGTAGGCCCAGGAATAGCTGTCGGTCAGGATTTGAAACAGCACCCGCATGGCGTTTCCGATGTTCACCAGCCAGAAGGTGGCGCGCAACGAGCTCAGGCGGCCCGGATCCAACCCCCCGAGGACGGGAACGACCTTGCTGGAGACTCCGAGAATCATCATGCTGATGAAGCCGACCGTGAAGGCATGGCGGTAGCCTCCGAAATAGGCGTGCGAGAAGGCAACGCCAAGCCACGCATGGTAGACCGGCTCGAGCGCCAGCAGGGCCAGCGCGACGAGCGCCCAGAAATACGCCGCGCGGAGGAATGGCAGCGAGCGATCGCGCTCCACCGTTTGGGAGAACAACCCGAAGCTGCGGACGAGGATCAGGACCGACGCGAACATGCCGAGGAAGCAAAGCTCGAGCAGGAGTCCCCAGGCGGGCTCGCCGGTGCGGACTGCCATCGAGTAGGCCAGGACGTTGCCGGCGACGGCGATATTCCACAGGTAGAGGACGGCGCGGGCGGTGCGGGCCGGCACCTCGCGACATCCGTAGATGAAGGGAAGGAATCGCTGGCTGACCCCGAGAATCATGCCGCCGGCGAAGCCGGCGAGTTGCAGATCGCGCCAGGGGGCGTCGTAGAGGGCGATGAAGCGCACCCACGCGTCCTCGCCGTTCACGGTGGTGGAGGCGGCGAACATCCACCAGTCGAACGCGAAGGCTGCGATCATCCAGGCGAGGGCTGCGAAGAGAAACTGTTCGTAGATTTCGAGGCGGCCCGGCGCGCGCCGGATCGTCTGGGCGACGATGGCGGCAAAGGTCACGACCACGGCGAATTCGACCGCTCCGGCGGCCTTGCCCGCGAAAGCCCAGGCCGGATTGGCCGTCCACAGGTCGGCGAGTGTCCGGACCGTGAGCGCCGCCGCCATGACGACCAGCGTGCGGGAGGCGACCCTGGGTTTCCAGAGCGTGGTGAATTTGAAGCGGGGAATCGCCTGATAGGCAAACCCCATCACGAAGAATGTCACCCAGCCCGCCACCTGCGCGTGCGCGTGGGCCCAGGTGACGGCCCGCATGTCGAGCGAGGCGAGGCGGCCGCGTGCGGCCATGATGGCCAGATTGATCGCGCCCAGGACGCAACCGAACGTGAACATGGTCAGGATGCCGGCGCGGAAGAACCGGCGATAGATGACGTCGGCGGGCCCGGGCGCATATGCGAGCGCCGCGCCGGAGGCCGCGGTGGAGCAGGCCGCTTCGAGGAGTTCGGCGATGAGCTGGGATTCCTCCACCCGGTGGGCGCGCGCAAAGAAGGCCAGCGATTCCCGGGGCCCAAGCGGGCCGCCGCAGCCCACTAACCCGTAGCGGTCAAAAACCGCGCGGCAGGCGGGATAACGCGAGAGAATGTCCGGCAATTCCATTTCGCGCGTGATGGTGATGTCGGGTGTCATTCGCTTTCGCGCCAGGTGCCTTGCTTGAGCCGGGCGGCCACTTCGGTGTGATCGGCTTCGCCCGGCGGCGGGCTTACCACGTGGAGAGCCACGATGCGCGTTTCGGCCTTCACGCCGCGCGCTTCGCCGGCGGGAACGAAGAGCACGGTTCCCGGCCGGGCCGGCTCCTCGCGCTCTCCGGCCACGAGCCGCCCTTCCCCTTCGAGGACAACCAACACCATATCGACGCCGGGCCGATGCACGGGGATGAATTGTCCCGGCTCGAAACAGGTGAGCACGGCTTTCATGTGAGCGGTGCCGGCGATCGCCACCGGATTGAATTTCTCCGGCCGGAAGGAGACTGCATCCTGAAACGTGTGAAGAATGACCGCCATGGCCTCAGGTTACGGCGCGCAGGCAACATACGCAGTGACCACGGTCACTGGCACAGGACGGTTCAGGACCAAGTAATTTCTACTGGCAGCCACCGGGTCGAAATTCTCTGCCGTGCGATCGGCTGGTCAACGATTGCAACAAGATCCCGTTTGGTTGTTGGTTTGCCCTTAGGTGCGGTAATTCATGAGGAACGGTCTGGTCGCGGTAGGTGTGTCGGTGCTGCTTTTGTCCGCTTGCGGGCGGCGAGAAGCGAAAGAATCCCACGAGAGGAACCGGGAGCAGCCGGCGGCCGCCGCCGTCTCAAGCGCGCCCACCGTTCCTGCGATCACGAACGTCGCTTCGGGCGCGCAGCCGCCGGAGACCCCGGTGGTTTCCCGGCCTTCGCCGTTCGCACCGGAGCCGCAAGCCAGCCGCGAGCAAGCGGCACCGCAGCCAACCGGGGCGGCAAAAGCCCGAGGCAGCGAAGCCGCACGCCAGCCGCTGAAAGCTTTCGAGCTTTCAAGCATTACGCCGAGGGACAAGATGACGCCTCTGCCGCCGCCTCCGGCGCTGCCGGCGGGCGGCACGCACGCCGCGGCGATCCCGGGGCTCGGAGAAAGGCCGTGCTGCCTGGGAACCGCAACGGCAGAGCCGGCCAAACCGGCGCGCCTGGAGCGCGTGCTGCGGAAAATTCCGGGGCTGCGGCGTCTCCATGGATCGCCGGATACCGAGCAGGGTTTTGTCGCGCCCAGGCCGGCTCACCGCATCGTCATGGTGCTGCCTCCCGAGGTGCGGGCGGTCGTCGGCGAGGGCACCATGGACTTGAAGGCTACGGTGGACGAATCCGGGAACGTGACTCGCGTGGAACTGCTTTCGCCGAAAGACGAGGAATTGGTTCGCCTGGCCTCCTATGCCGCGAGCGACTGGCGGTTTGTGCCCGCGCGGCTCCATGACAAGACCGTCGAAAGCGACGTGATTCTGCACTTCAGCTTCTGAGAACGGCGGCGCGTCACTCCAGAGTCAGGAAACTCAGCCGGAACAGCCGCGGCAGGAATTCGTGCGCGACGTTGAATCCGGCGGCTGCGCCGGCGCTCGCCGCCAGGCTGGTCAACCCACTCCGCGGATGCGCGGTGCTGGGCGGCTGCCAGCGGCGCGAGAGAAATGCGCCGCCCGCGAGCGCGCCGATCTTCGACCAGGAAACACGGCGACGGCCTTCGCGCGATTGCGCCATGACGGTTTCGGCCAGCGCGTATTTGAAACGAGGGCGGAACCCGGACCCGCCGGAACGAATGTAGCGCGGATCTTCGCTCAGCACCGCGGCGGTTCCCGAAAGAATGCTCTCCTGCACGACGTGTTCCGCCAAAGAACTTGCGAAACGGGAGCCGTAGCCCGCGGCGCCTTGATGCCATTCGGGCGGAACGTCCCGCCACTGGCCGACGCCCGCGCTGAGAGCGGCGCCGAACAGGGCGGCAGGACTGACAAGAGCACGGATGTAACTCTGGACCCGTTCTTGGTCGGTAATCGGAACATACGCCGCTGCCGTCACCGAGACCGGGGCTCGGCCTCACCGCAGCGCGGTCTCGGTTTGCGCGGATCCAGCGTGCGGAATGCCACACATCAGCGCGCCCACCGCCAGCCGCGCGATCGGCGAAGCTCCGACTTTCACGACCGTCCCCGAGCAACAGGGAGGCCACCTGACGCGGCCTCTGGTACACTCCGGTTACCAGCTCTGTGTATTCGCAGACGGAGTCATCCGAAAATCGGCAAGCCGCATGCGATCACCCGACGCCGTGAGCATTCGATTGGGAAGCTTGGTATTGCTGGTTTCGGCCGCCGCATCGGGCCAATCGGGCTTGGCCGGCGATGAGGCGGCGAGCCGGTCCGCGATTCAGGTGCAACCGGGACCTCCTGCGATCAAGCAGAAAGACTTGTACGAGGAGACCGGGTTCTTCCATCCGTTCGTCCGCATGCCGAAGTACGTGCTTCAGGATCAGAAGGCGATTTGGACCAGCCCGTTCCATACGGCGAAATCGGACATCAAATGGTGGGCGATCTTCGGAGGGGCGACGGCGGCGCTGGTGGCCACCGACCGATGGACCGTCCGCCAGCTTCCGAACACCAACGGGCAAGTAGCGGTCAGCACATGGGCATCGCGTCTGGGTGCCGCGTATTCGCTGATTCCGATCAGCGCGGCCTTTTACATGACAGGCACGGCCAGGCATGACGAACGGTTTCGCGAGACGGGGCTGATTGCGTTCGAATCGCTGATCGACGTGAACCTGGCCGGCGAGTTGATCAAGATCGCGGCGGATCGGGCCCGGCCTCTGGAAAGCGACGGCAAAGGCCATTTCCTCGACAGCCCGAATGCGCGCTGGAATTCGAGTTTCCCGTCCGGCCACGCGCTGAGCACGTGGGCCGTGGCCTCGGTGATCGCTCATCAATACCCGCACCCCGTCATCCTTCCGATCATCGCGTACGGCCTCGCATCGACCGTGGTGGTTGCGCGGGTGGGCGCCCGGAAGCATTTTCCCGGCGACGTCGTGGCGGGTTCGGCGATCGGATGGTTTGCCGGAGACTTCGTCTACGGAAAGCGGCACAACCGGAGCCTCGACCGCAAACCGTCCGCCGCGCAACGAATTCTCGATCACATTCGCCTCAGCGCGGCGCTCGAATGAAGGGGGCCGGGAGCGGCCGCCGCGTTATCCTCGTAGCATGTCCGCCCCCCAGGATTCGGACGCGAAATCCAGCGCGCGCCCGCAGTCAGAACTGGAGCTCAGCGACTTTCTTCTGCGGCTCTGTCACGATCTGCGGTCGCCGCTCCGCGCCATTCGCGCGCACACCGAACTGCTGGCGAAGGACTGGCCGGGGCCGCGCGACCCCGCGGCGGAGGAGCGGTTCGGGTTCGTCGCGTCCGGCGCGCAGAACATCGAACTGCTCGTCGACGGGCTGGCCAGCTATTCGCTGGCGTTGAAGATCGACCGGAATTCGTTTCAACCCGCGCAGATGGATGTGCTGCTCCGGCTGGTGCTGGCGAAATTGCGGAATCCGCTGCGCGAAGCCGGAGCCGAAGTGACTTACGATGCGCTGCCGGTGGTCTCAGGGAATCCGGACCGGCTCTCGCAATTGTTTGAAATCCTGATCATGAATGCGGTGCGGCATCGCGGCGCAGAGGCTCCGCGGATTCATTTCTCGGCCGAACGCCAGGAAGCGGCCTGGCGGTTCAGCGCCCGCGATAACGGTCCGGGCATCGAGCCGGCCTACCTGGAGCGCGTGTTCAAGCCGTTTGAGCGCCTCCGGGGAAAACAGGTGCCGGGTCCCGGCTTGGGGCTCGCCATCGCGCGCGTGATCGTGGAGCGGCACGGCGGGAGCATCTGGGCCGGGCCCGGCGCGGGCAGCGGCACTGCGTTTTTCTTTACGCTGCCCGCCGTCGACTGACGAGTCCGTCAATCGCCGGAGGTGGCGGCCCGCTCCTTGTCTTCTTTTTCGCGGTATGCACGGAGCTTGTTGTACAGGGTGTGCAGGCCGATATCGAGGATCTCGGCGGCCCGCTTCCGATTGTTGTCCGTATGCTTCAGGACGAGCCGGATGTAAGCCTCCTCGACCTCTTTCATGCGCGCCCCGACGGGCACCTGCAGCAGGTCGTCGGACTGCGCCGGGCGTTCCGGCGCCGGCACGAGCGAAGAAGGCAGATGCCGGAGCTGCACTTCGCCTTCGCCGGCCAGAATTACCGACCGCTCGACGGCGTTGCGCAACTCGCGGACGTTGCCCGGCCAGGAGTACTCCTCAAACCGCTTCAGCACATCGGCGCTCAAATGCGTCACGCGGCAGCCGTGCTTTTTATTCAGATCGCGAATCAGCGCGGCGCAGATCGGCCCGATGTCCTGCTTGCGATCCCGGAGCGCGGGCAGAGAAATGTGGAAAACATTCAGGCGGTAATACAAGTCTTCGCGCAGGAGCTTGTTCGTAATCGCCTTTTCGGGGGAGTGGTTGGTGGCCGCCAGAACGCGCACCGAGATCGGGATATCAGCCCCGCCGCCCAGCCGCCGCACTTTCGATTCCTCGATCACGCGCAGCAGCTTGGCCTGCGTGCCGATGGGCATTTCGGCAATCTCGTCGAGCAGCAGAGTTCCATTCTGGGCGCGTTCGAAACAACCGGCGCGGCGTTCGACGGCGCCCGTAAAGGCGCCCTTCTCGTGCCCGAACAGCTCGCTTTCCATCAGGCTCTCCGGCAAGGCCGCGCAATTGACTGCGATGAACGGCCCGCCGCTCCGCGGGCTGAGCCGGTGAATGGCGCGCGCGACCAGCTCCTTGCCCGTGCCGCTCTCGCCGGTGATGAGAACCGAGGCGGTGGTCGGCGCGATTTGCCGGATGAGCGAGAAGATCTGCCGCATCTCCGGCGAATCGCCCACCAGATCGCCCAATACGCCCTGATAGCTCAGCTGGCGGTTCAACAGCTCGGTTTCTTCAAGAAGCTTGTTCTGCTGGATCGCCCGTTCGAGCAGGACCCGCAGCACGCCCGGCTGCACGGGTTTTTCGAGGAACCAGAAGGCTTTCAGATCGTGCACGATCGAGATCGCCTGCTCGATGCTGCCGAAGCCGGTCAGCACAATGGTCGGGGTACGGTCGCCCCGGGCGGCAAGTTCTTTCAGCAACTCGACACCGTCGCCGCAGGGCATGACGAGGTCGCTGAGAATGACGCTCGCCGGAAAAGACGCCAGCTTGCGCAGCGCCTCCTGGCCATCGCCCGCCGTGGCCACTTGAAAGCCAAGGGAGGAGACCATTTGCGCCAAATCGGTGCGCTGATCGGGATCGTCCTCGACGATCAACACACGGGGAGAATTGCCTGGATCGTTCACCTCCCGCCATTCTACTCTTGTGTCACGTCCACTTGCCAACTGGTTCGTATTCGCTCTTACGTTGTTCATGGAGAGTGGCGATCCGGCGCGGTCAGACCCGCCGATCCGTTGAGTTTTGCGGCAGAGATTCCGGGCGCGGCAGTGAGAAGAAGAACGCTGCGCCCCGTCCGAGTTCCGATTCGACCCACATGGTTCCCCCGTGGCGCGCGATAATCTGTTCCGCGATCGGGAGTCCCACGCCGGCCCCGGGATAGCCGTCGTTGTGAACCCGTTTGAACATTTCAAAAATCCGGCGGTGGTATCTGGAATCGATTCCAATCCCATTGTCGCGGACGGCGAAAATCCACATGCCCGGCTGCGCTGTTGCCTCGATCCGGATGCGGGGCGGCTCCTGGCTTCGAAACTTGATCGCGTTGTCCACCAGGTTGGAAAACACAATGCCGAGCTGGGTCCGATCGCCATGGATTTCAGGCAGGCGGTCGTGGCTGATCACCGCGCCGCTGTCATGAATCGCCCGTTGGATCGGAAGGAGCGCGCTGGCCAGCAAGGCATTGGCGTCACACGGCTCTTGGGGGCGGGTCTGGCCCATGATTTGCGCGTACAGCCGAAAGCCGGCAACCAGATTCTGTAAGCGGCTGGCGGAACCCTGAATGAGGCCCACCAACGCATCGGCTTCGGGGCCGAGCCGCTCTCCGTACTGCTTAATGAGCAGGCCGGTCAATGTGCACAACTGATTGGCCGGACTTACCAGATCGTGCAGCGAATCATAACTCAGGCGGATATTCTCCGCCTCGGCTGCGCGCGTTTGCATGGCATCCGTTTCCATCGAGCGCACGTTGGCTTTGGAGCCTGCTCCCATGGACCCGCTCAATTCCGCCTCACGCCGCGCCGCCGGTACGGCTGGCGGCGGCCTGCTCGGCCGCGGGGAGCAGAACGCGAAACCGGGTGCCATGGCCGGGGGCGCTGTCAATTTCGATTGCGCCGCGGTTGCTGCGGACGAAACCCTGTACGGCCGCTAAGCCCAGGCCTCTTCCCGTCGCCTTGGTGGTGAAGAAGGGATCGAAAATGCGGTTGCGGGTTTCTTCGTCCATGCCGCAGCCTGTGTCGCTGACCTCCAACCAAACGTACTTGCCGGGAGCGATCGCCGGCCGGGTGCCGTTAAAACCCGGAGCTCCTTGCGGCAACTCCAGGGCGCCTGTGCGCACTTCCACCATCCCGCCCGTGCGTCCCACGGCTTCGATGCCATTCGTGATCAGGTCGGTGATCGCCTGCCGCATCTGTTCCAGATCGGTCTCGACAGTCAGGTCTTCGCCCTCACTGCAGTATTTCAGAGCGACGCCTTTAGGCAGATTCCGCCGCAAGCCATCGCAAGCGTCGCGCGCGGGCTTCCCGATTTCCACGCTCTCCACGAAGAGATTGGATTTGCCGGCATAGGCCAGCATCTGCCGGGTGAGCTGCGCGGCGCGCTCGCCGGCATGGAGAACTTCCGCCAGCAGCTTTTGCGAAGGATGGGAAGCCGGCAGCGTGTCCATAGCCAGGCTGGCTCCGCCGAGAATCGAAACCAGAAGATTGTTGAAATCGTGCGCCACCCCGCCTGCCAGCCTGCCGATGCTCTCCAGCTTCTGCCGCTGCAGTTTGTCGTGTTCGAGCTGCTTTTGATCCTCGATATCGGTGCAGGTGCCGAACCAGCTGATGATCTCGCCGCTGCCGGGGTTTTTCAGCGGAGCGGCCCTTACCAGGTGCCAGCGGTAGACGCCATCCTCGGCGCGCCGCAGACGGTGCTCGATCTCAAACACGCGATCGGTCCGTTCGGCTTCGCTCCACGCGGCAAAAGTCCGCTCGCGATCTTCCGGGTGGAGAATATCCGACCACCCTTGCGGGACTGCCTGATCCAGGCCCAGCCCGGTGTACTCGAACCAGCGCCGGTTGGCATATTCCATCCGGCCGCCCGCGTCCGCCATCCAGACCATTTGCGGAATGGCTTCCAGCAGCACCTGGTGACGACGCGCGCTCTCCTGCAGTTCGGCTTGCTGCGCCTCGATTTGCGCCTGCATGCGCGCTTTCTCGATGGCATTCACGACGGTGTGGGAGAGCGTGTCGGCGGCGACCCGGCCTTTCGCCAGGTAATCGGTCACGCCGGCTTTCATCGCCTTCACCGCCAGTTCTTCGCCGCCGAACGCGGTGAGCATGACGACGGCGGCCGGGGTACGGCCCGACGCGCTGCGAAGGCACTTCAATGTTTCCAACCCGTCCTGGTCAGGCAGGTTGTAATCGAGCAGAATACAGTCGGGCGACCACGAACGGGCCGCTGCCAGGCCGGCGGCGGCCGATTCCGCTTCGGCGAACTCAAACTTCCACGCTGTGGAAAGACCCAGGCACTGTTTGTAAATCGCGCGGTCGGCGAAATCGTCGTCAATAATTAGTATGCGAAGCGGCCGTCCCGTAAGCATGCAGCTTGAACCCCGACTCGCAGGCGACGTACCAATCTCGGGCGGCCGGCCCGGAACCCTTCGAATTGTGGCTTTTGTCACGGACGCCCTCGGGGATTCACACCAACCCTGCCTTTCGTTCAGTAGGATTGGTGGGGAGGGGCGTACTCCGGGGCGAAATGGACGAGCACGTGCATATTCCCTCCGTCACCTTCGTAAATGAATTCACGATATCAACGTCTTCGGCTCGCGAGTACCCGCCCCAGATCCAAATTCTGCATCAGGCGCATGCAGAAACTGCATTTTTTGTCAGGTTCAGCACGGGAACCGATCACAATCGGGGCCAAGGACAGGAACTGAATGCCGGAGATCTTATTGGCGGAGGACAACCCCGCCGACGTTTATTTGATCCGTGAGGCGCTGAAGGAGTATGGCGTCCAGGAGCCTCTGCACGTCGTGTGGGACGGCAAGGAGGTGCTGCAGTTCCTCGCCGATGCCGGCGAACGCTTGCAGCAGCTCGGCCTGATCATCCTGGACCTGAATCTACCCCGCCACGATGGAATTGAAGTATTACAGCGTCTCCGGGAGACGTCAGGATTATCCCGGATTCCGGTAGTGGTCCTGACTTCCTCCGATTCCCCGCACGACCGGTCGGTGGCCAGCGAACTGGGCGCCGCTGTGTATCTGCGGAAGCCATCGAACCTGGAGCAGTTTCTTAGTCTGGGAGGGGTTTTTAAGAACCTGCTCGGTCCGGCCCAGGCCACCGCCGAGGGGCAATGAAGGGCGCCAAACGCAATCCCGTTCAGAAGGAGTTATCCATGAGCACCGACCTCGTCACCGACGCACTCGATACCAAGACTTTGCTGAAAGCCCTGGTGGCTTTTCGGGACGGCGACTTTTCGGTTCGCCTGCCGGTGGACCGGACGGGTGTGGAGGGGAAGATTGCCGATGTCCTGAACGACATCTTCAAGCTCAACGAGCGCATGGCGAGCGAGTTCTCCCGGATCAGCACGGCGGTCGGCAAAGAGGGCAAGATCAACCAGCGGGCCAGCCTCGGATCGGCTTCGGGCGGCTGGGCTGATTGCCTCGAGTCCGTCAACGGGCTGATCGGCGATCTGGTGCAGCCGTCGACGGAAGTGGCGCGCGTGATCGGATCGGTGGCCAAGGGCGATCTGTCGCAGACCATGGCGCTGGAGGTCGATGGCCGGTCGCTCAAAGGCGAGTTCCTGCACACCGCGCGAGTGGTGAATACGATGGTCGCGCAGCTCAACTCATTTGCCTCCGAGGTGACCCGCGTGGCGCGCGAAGTCGGCACCGAAGGCAAGCTGGGTGGCCAAGCGGTCGTCAAGGAGATGGGCGGCGTCTGGAAGGATCTCACCGACAGCGTCAACTCGATGGCCGGCAACCTGACGGCGCAGGTCCGCAACATCGCGGAAGTGACGACCGCGGTGGCGAACGGCGACCTGTCCCGCAAGATTACGGTCGATGTGCAGGGCGAGATTCTCGAGCTGAAGAACACGATCAACACGATGGTGGATCAGCTGGGGTCGTTCGCTTCGGAAGTGACGCGCGTGGCGCGCGAAGTCGGTACCGAAGGCAAGCTGGGCGGCCAGGCCGACGTGAAAGGTGTCGCGGGCGTTTGGAAGGATCTCACGGACAGCGTGAATTCGATGGCCGGCAACCTGACGGCGCAGGTCCGTAACATCGCGGAAGTGACGACCGCGGTCGCCAACGGCGACCTCTCCCGCAAAATCACCGTCGACGTGCGCGGCGAAATTCTCGAGCTGAAGAACACCATCAATACGATGGTGGACCAGCTGAACGCATTTGCATCGGAGGTGACGCGCGTCGCGCGCGAAGTGGGAACGGAAGGCATCCTGGGCGGCCAGGCGGACGTGCGGGGTGTGGCTGGAACCTGGAAGGATCTTACCGACTCGGTCAACTCGATGGCCGGCAACCTGACGGCCCAGGTCCGGAACATTGCGGAAGTCACGACGGCCGTCGCCAACGGCGACCTGTCGCGCAAGATCACGGTGCCGGTGCGCGGCGAAATCCTCGAACTGAAGAACACGATCAACACGATGGTGGATCAGCTGGGTTCGTTCGCCTCGGAAGTGACGCGCGTGGCTCGCGAGGTCGGCACCGAAGGCAAGCTGGGCGGCCAGGCCGAGGTGAAGGGCGTTGCCGGAACCTGGAAAGATCTCACCGAAAGCGTGAACTCCATGGCCGGCAACCTGACCAACCAGGTGCGTAACATCGCCGGTGTCACCACCGCGGTGGCCAAGGGCGACCTTTCGACCAAAATTACCGTCGATGCGCGCGGCGAAATTCTGGAGCTGAAGAATACCGTCAACATTATGGTCGACCAGCTCAATAGCTTCGCGGCCGAGGTCACTCGCGTGGCGCGTGAAGTCGGTACCGAAGGCAAGCTCGGCGGTCAGGCGCAGGTGAAGGGCGTGGGCGGCGTGTGGAAGGATCTGACCGACAGCGTCAACTCCATGGCCGGCAACCTGACGGCCCAGGTCCGCAACATCGCGGAAGTGACGACGGCGGTGGCGAACGGCGACTTGTCCAGGAAGATCACGGTGGACGTCCAGGGCGAAATCCTGGAACTCAAGAACACCATGAACACCATGGTCGACCAGCTCAACGCGTTCGCCTCGGAAGTAACCCGAGTTGCGCGCGAGGTCGGTACGGAAGGCGAACTGGGCGGACAGGCGGAGGTGAAAGGTGTTGGTGGTGTCTGGAAAGACCTGACCGACTCGGTCAACTCCATGGCCGGCAACCTGACGGCCCAGGTCCGCAACATCGCGGAAGTGACGACCGCGGTCGCCAACGGCGATCTGTCGCGCAAGATCACGGTGGATGTGCGGGGCGAAATTCTCGAGCTGAAGAACACCATCAACACGATGGTGGACCAACTCAACGGTTTTGCATCGGAAGTAACGCGCGTGGCGCGCGAAGTCGGCACCGAAGGCAAGCTGGGCGGCCAGGCCGAAGTGAAGGGCGTGGCCGGAACCTGGAAGGACTTGACCGATTCGGTGAACTCGATGGCGAGCAACCTCACCGACCAGGTGCGTAACATCGCCGGTGTGACCACGGCCGTGGCCCGCGGCGACCTCAGCCGCAAGATTACGGTCGATGCGCGCGGCGAAATTCTGGAGCTGAAAAACACGATCAACACGATGGTCGATCAGCTCAGCTCGTTCGCTTCGGAAGTGACGCGCGTGGCGCGCGAAGTCGGCACCGAAGGCAAGCTCGGCGGCCAGGCGGATGTGCGCGGCGTCGCCGGAACCTGGAAAGATTTGACCGACAGCGTCAACTTCATGGCCGGCAACCTGACGGCCCAGGTTCGAAACATCGCGGAAGTGACGACGGCGGTGGCGCGCGGCGACCTCAGCCGCAAGATTACGGTGACGGTGCGCGGCGAAATTCTCGAGCTCAAAGACACCATCAACACGATGGTCGACCAGCTCAACGCGTTTGCCGGCGAAGTGACCCGTGTTGCTCGGGAGGTCGGCACAGAAGGCAAGCTCGGCGGCCAGGCGACGGTGAAAGGCGTCGGTGGCGTGTGGAAGGACCTGACCGACAGCGTCAACTCGATGGCCGGCAACTTGACGGCCCAGGTTCGAAACATCGCCGAAGTGACCACGGCTGTGGCCCGAGGCGACCTGAGCCGCAAGATCACGGTCGACGTGCGCGGCGAAATTCTGGAGCTGAAGAATACGATCAACACGATGGTCGATCAGCTCAACGCCTTTGCGGGCGAAGTGACGCGCGTGGCGCGCGAAGTCGGAACCGAAGGCAAGCTTGGAGGCCAGGCGGACGTGCGCGGCGTCGCCGGAACCTGGAAGGACTTGACCGATTCGGTCAACTCCATGGCCAGCAACCTGACCAACCAGGTGCGCAACATCGCGGGCGTGACGACCGCGGTGGCGAAGGGCGACCTGACCACTAAGATTACGGTGGACGCGCGCGGCGAAATTCTGGAGCTGAAGAACACCATCAACACGATGGTCGATCAGCTCAGCTCGTTCGCTTCGGAAGTGACGCGCGTGGCGCGCGAAGTCGGAACCGAAGGCAAGCTCGGCGGCCAGGCGGACGTGAAAGGCGTGGCCGGCACCTGGAAGGATTTGACCGACTCGGTCAACTCCATGGCCGCCAACCTGACCATGCAGGTTCGCAACATCGCGGAAGTGACGACCGCGGTGGCCAAGGGCGACCTGAGCCGCAAGATTACGGTGGACGTGCGCGGCGAAATTCTGGAGCTGAAGAACACCATCAATACGATGGTCGATCAGCTTGGCTCGTTCGCCGCGGAAGTGACGCGCGTCGCCCGCGAAGTCGGAACCGAAGGCAAGCTCGGCGGCCAGGCCGAGGTCCGGGGCGTCGCCGGAACCTGGAAGGACTTGACCGATTCGGTCAACTCCATGGCGGGCAACCTGACGTCGCAGGTCCGCAACATTGCCCAGGTGACGACCGCGGTGGCCAACGGCAACCTGAGCCGCAAGATCACGGTGGACGTGCAGGGCGAAATTCTCGAGCTGAAGGACACCATCAACACGATGGTGGACCAGCTCAACAGCTTCGCCTCGGAAGTGACCCGTGTGGCGCGCGAAGTCGGCACCGAAGGCAAGCTCGGCGGCCAGGCCGAAGTCCGCGGCGTGGCCGGCACCTGGAAAGACCTTACCGATAACGTGAACTTCATGGCCGCGAACCTCACCACGCAGGTGCGCGGTATCGCCAAGGTGGTGACGGACGTCGCCAACGGCAACCTGAAACGCAAACTGGTGCTCGAGACCAAGGGCGAAATCGCCGAGCTGGCCGAAACCATCAACGGCATGATCGACACCCTGGCGGTGTTCGCCGATCAGGTCAGCAACGTGGCGCGCGAAGTCGGCATCGAAGGCAAACTCGGCGGCCAGGCTCTGGTGCCGGGCGCGGCGGGCATCTGGCGCGACTTGACCGACAACGTCAACCAGCTCGCCGCCAACCTCACCACCCAGGTTCGCGCGATTGCGGACGTGGCGACTGCCGTGACCCAGGGCGACCTGACCCGGTCGATCGCGGTGGCCGCGCAAGGCGAAGTCGCGGCGCTCAAAGACACCATCAACGAGATGATCGGCAACCTCGCCGAGACCACCCGCAAGAACACCGATCAGGACTGGCTGAAGACCAACATCGCCAAGTTCACCGGCATGATGCAGGGCCAGCGCGACCTGTTGACCGTGGCGAACCTGCTGCTCTCGGAGCTGACGCCGCTCGTCGGCGCGCAGTTCGGCACCTTCTATATCACCGAAAACAGCGACGGGGCCGAGTACCTCAAGCTGATTGCCGCGTACGGAGCGAACCCCGACAGCGGCATCCCGACGCAGTTCCGCATGGGACAGGGGCTGGTCGGACAGTGCGGCTTGGAGAAACGGCGCATCCTGGTGACCGATGTTCCAAAGGACTACATCAAAATCAGCTCGAGCCTGGGCGAGGCGGCGCCGGTCAGTATCGTCGTCCTCCCGGTCTTGTTCGAAGGCGAGGCGCGGGCCGTCCTGGAGCTTGCCTCTTTCCGTCACTTCACTGAAGTCAACCTGGCCTTCCTCGATCAGCTGACGCAGGGCATCGGCATCATGCTGAACACCATCGGCGCGACGATGCGGACCGAGCAGCTGCTGAAGCAGAGCCAGGCGCTGGCTGAACAGCTTCAGAAAACGAACGAGGAGCTGGAGGAGAAGGCGCAGCTGCTGGCCGAGCAGAAGAACGAGGTCGAAGCCAAGAACAAGGAAGTCGAGCAGGCGAAGGCGGCGCTCGAAGAAAAGGCCGAACAGCTGTCGCTCACTTCCAAGTACAAGAGCGAGTTCCTCGCCAATATGAGCCACGAGCTGCGCACGCCGCTCAACAACCTGCTGATCCTGGCGCAGATGCTGGCGGAAAACTCCGAAGGCACGCTGACCCCCAAGCAGGTCAAATATGCCGAAACCATTCACTCCTCCGGAACCGACCTGCTGGCGCTGATCAACGACATTCTCGACCTCAGCAAGATCGAATCCGGCAAAATGGACGTCGAGATCGGCAGCGTCCGCTTCGCCGAGGTGCGGGACTTCTGCTCCCGCACGTTCCGCCACGTGGCCGACGGCAAGGGGCTCGACTTCTCCATCGAAGTCGCCGACAATCTCCCCACCGAAACCATCATTACCGACGCGAAGCGGCTCCAGCAGGTTCTCAAGAACCTGCTCTCGAACGCGCTCAAGTTCACCGAACATGGTTCGGTGCGCCTGAAGATCGAGCGCGCCACCTCCGGCTGGAGCGCCAGCCATTCCGTTCTGAACCGGGTGAAATCGGTAATCGCGTTTTCGGTCACCGATACCGGCATCGGCATCCCGCAAGACAAACACAAGATCATCTTCGAAGCGTTCCAGCAGGCGGATGGCACCACCAGCCGCAAGTACGGCGGGACGGGGCTCGGCCTTTCCATCAGCCGCGAACTGACCCGGCTGCTCGGCGGCGAACTCCGTTTGCAGAGCGCGCCCGGCGTGGGCAGCACGTTTACCCTGTATCTGCCGCAAACCTACGTCGCCATGGTCACGATGCCGAAGGCGGAAACGCCGCGGCCGCAGCAGGACGGCGACGGCAGCCGTCCGGCTCCTCTGGTCGAGGCCGCCAAGCCGGTTGACGATCAGGTGGTCGACATGATTTTGCCGACGCCCGCGGCCGCTCCGGTCGCGGTCGTGCATGATATCGAAATCGATGACGACCGCAACTTGATCCAGCCGGGCGATCCGGTATTGCTCATCGTCGAGGATGACATCACTTTTGCCCGCATCCTGGTCGAGTTGGCCCACGAGCGCGGCATCAAGGTGCTGGTGGCGCTTCGCGGCGGAACGGCCCTCAGCCTGGCCCGCGAATTCAAGCCCGGCGCCATTACTCTCGATATCACGCTGCCGGACATGGCGGGGTGGACGATCCTCGACCGCCTGAAGCACGATCCGGTGACCCGCCACATCCCGGTTCACGTCATTACCGGCGACGAGAACCGGCGGCGCGGCCTGGCCCTCGGCGCCATGACGTACCTGGAAAAGACCATGACCAAGGACAACCTGATCTCGGCATTCGCGACCATTCACCGCTCGCTCGAACGCCGGACCAAGAAACTGCTGGTCATCACGCCGCATGAAGATCTCCAGGCGCATTGCCGCGAAGCTTTAGGCGGGCCCGACCTGGAGATCACGCCCGTGGCATCGGGCGGAGAGGCGCTGGCAATCGTGAAGCAGCGCTACCTGGACGGCATCATCCTCGACCTGCGGCTGGAGGATATTCCAGCCTTGCAGCTGGCCGAAGAAATCCAGAACGCCGTCAGCCCTTATACGCCGCCCATTATTCTTTCCGGCATGCACAGCGTGAGCGTCGGCGTGGAGGCCGAGATCCGCAAGCTGGCCCGAACCAGCACGGTGCGGTACGCCGAGTCTCCCGGGCGCCTGCTGGACGAGACGGTGCTCCTGCTGCACCGGGCGGAAAGCGACCTGTCCGAAGCCCAGCGGGAAGCGCTGGCGAACTTCCGCCGGAACGATAACAGCCTGGCCGGCAAGAAGGTTCTGGTGGTCGACGACGACGTCCGCAACATTTTCGCGCTGACGACCGTGCTCGAGCAGCACAATTTGCAGGTGGTCCATGCAGAAAATGGACGCGCGGGCATCGATACGCTCCTGAAAACTCCCGATATCGATGGTGTTCTAATGGACATCATGATGCCGGAGATGGACGGTTACGAGACGATTCGAGCCATCCGCCAGATTCCGGAAATGCGTTCGCTGCCCATTATCGCCGTCACGGCAAAGGCCATGAAAGGAGACCGCGCCAAGTGCATCGAGGCGGGAGCATCCGATTACATCACCAAACCGGTGGATCTCGAACAGCTCTTTTCCGTGATGCGCGTATGGCTGGTGAGGCGTCATGAATTGTCGCCCGCCAGCCTGACGGTTGCCGGATAACCTATGTCGGTGACGGCCCACAGCATGCAAATTGCGCCGGAGCTTGCGCCGGTGCAGAAGATGAAAATTCTGCTGGTGGACGACACCCCGGAGAACCTCGTTTCCTTGGAAGCCACCCTCAGCGGGTTGGGCGAGGAATTGGTGCTCGCCAACTCCGGCAAAGAGGCCCTGCGCCACCTCTTGAATGAGGATTTTGCGGTCATTCTGCTGGACGTCCGCATGCCGGATATGGATGGCTTCGAAACCGCGGAGTTGATTCGGAGCCGGCCGCGCTCGCGCCATACCCCGATTCTTTTTCTCACCGGCTATCGCAACGAAGAGCACCTGTTTCGCGGCTATGATTTGGGCGCCGTGGATTTCCTGTTCAAGCCGATTGTGCCGGAAGTCCTGCGATCGAAGGTAGCGGTTTTCGCCGAACTCAGCCGCAGCAACGCCAAACTGAAGGCGCAGGCCGATGCGCTCCGCAAGCAAGCCGAGGTCTTGCAGAAAGCCGAGCAGCGCTTCCGCTCGTTGCTCGAGGCGGCCCCGGATGCCATGGTGATGTGCCGCGACGACGGCGAGATCCTCATGGTCAATACCCAGACCGAAGCGCTCTTCCACTGCGGCCGCGACAAGCTCATTGCGCGGAACATCAAAGAGCTGGTTCCGGAATGGGCGCCGCGGCTGCATCCGGAGTGGCAGGACGGCGGCGATTCCGAGCGCGTTCACGCTCTGGAGCGGGGCGTGGAGCTGTTCGCCTCTCGCGAGGACGGCAGCCAGTTCCCCGTGGAGATTAGTTTCAGCCCCCTGCAGACCGAGGAAGGCATCGTCATCACCACCGCGATTCGCGATATCAGCGAGCGCAAGAAGGCGGAAGCCCAGATTCGCGAATTGAACGCCACGCTCGAACAGCGCGTTCTCGAGCGGACCAATGCCCTCATGCGGTCCAACGAGGAGTTGCAGCAGTTCGCCTACGTAGCCAGCCACGACCTGCAGGAGCCTTTGCGCACCGTTTCCATCTACGCCCAGCTTCTGGCCAAGAGATATAAAGGACAACTGCAGGGCGACGCCGACCGGTTCATCAACTTCATCGTCGAAAGCGCCGGGCGCATGGAGCGCCTGATTCACGACCTCCTCGATTTTTCGCGCATTGAAGCCCGCGGCGCCGATTTCTTCATTCGCACCAGTTGCGACGACGCATTGGAGGACGCCATCCGCAACATCCACTCCTTGATCGAGGAGAACCGGGCGGTCATCTCCCGCGCCGGGCCGCTGCCGAAGGTGGTCGGCGATCCGGTTCAGCTGACCCGCTTGTTCCAGAACCTGCTGGTCAACTCCATCCGGTATCGTTCGCAGGAGGATCCGCGGATTGAGATTGAAGCGCGCGAGAACGGCAGCGAGTGGCTGTTTTCGGTGCGCGACAACGGAATCGGTATTGAGCCGCAATACGCCGAGAAGATCTTCGGCATTTTCAAGGTTCTCCAGCCGCGCGAGAAGTCCTCGGGGAGCGGCATGGGGCTCGCGATCTGCCGCAAGATCGTCAGCCGTCACGACGGACGGATCTGGGTCGAATCCAGCCTGGGCAAAGGTGCTACGTTTTACTTCACGCTCCGGAATACCTGAGAACCGGATCTGGCCAGTTACTCGCGTGGAAAACGAATTGGCACGCCAAATGCATTAGTTGGCGGGGTAGACGATTGGCGAATTGAATCGCTACGGAATCTTGGGGGGATTAGAAATGGCATTCGGTCAGACAGCCACTGCAGCCACCGCGCCCGAAGTCGCGTTAGAAGATCCGCTGGCCTACTTACCTTGCTCGAACGTCCTGGAGTACCGGAAAGGGCAGGTCATTTATAACCAGACGCAGCCATCCACCAGCCTCTACTTAGTCATCGATGGCAAGGTGCGGGTGTCGCACTGCGCCAACGATGGCAAACAGATCGTCGTCGACATATACCAGCCGGACGAGTTCTTCGGCGAATCGGTGTTTCTGCGGCTGGCCTGTTGCGCGGAAGAGGCGCGGGCCCTCGAGAATACGCGGCTCATGGCGTGGACGGGGCCGGAAGTCGAGGAGATCGCGGCGCGGCAGCCGCGGCTCGCGGTGGCGCTCCTGCAGGTCATGGTGCAGCGCAACCTGGGCTTCACGCAGCGCATTGAAAGCCTGTGCGTCGAGAACATCGGCCAGCGGGTGGCGCGGGCGCTTCTGCGGCTATCGGAACGGATGGGAACGTTGGAAAAGGACGGTTCGGTCCGCATGATCCCGCTGACTCACGAGCTGCTGGCGCAGTATGTAGGCACCTCGCGGGAAGTCGTGACGATGCACATGAACCGCCTCCGCCGTCAGGGCTATCTCCGGTACTCCCGCAAAACGATCGTGCTGTACCGCGACGCGCTGCAGGAGTGGCTGCGGCGCGATGGCCGCGTGAGCGCCGCCAGTTAAGCTCAGGCGGCGCGCTTGCCTTCCGCCACTACCGGGGCGCAGTACTTGACCCAGAGCCGGGCTTCGTAAGGCTCCGGATCGCAGTGGCTATTCTGCATCGCGAACCCGCGGCAGACCACCAGCAACGCGGAAAAGAGGAAGAGGCACGCGGTCAGGATGGCTCCGATAGTGAAGATCACGGTCATTTGCTCCCGCGCCTGTTTTTGCACGGGGTGGGCCGAATCCGTTGCTCCGTATTTTCAATCATTTGCAAATATCAGCACCAATCCCAAGTGACAAAATGGCAGTTTCTGCACGTTTGGCGATGGACAAGTTGGCGGGATCGCCTATTCGACGCCGAGCCGCCACCCGAGTGAGCCCGCCGCCAGCCAGGACACAGGTTTGCCAAACCAGTTGATTCCGGTATGTTCCGGAGTGCCTTCGGCCAGGTGGAGCACGAACGCACAGGGGATTTCGCCAAAACGGTTGAGGCGTTCGGCGATCCACGACTGCGGGCCGTCTGGCGCGGCGAGCACGACCGGGGTGCCCGGAAACCACGCCAGCCTGGCGCCGAACGCGGGGTCGTTCAGCCGCTCCGGATCCATCAAAGCGTAGGCGCGGCGGTATTGCCGCACAGCCTCGTCCAGATCCTTGACCCCCAGCACCACTTTGCTGATGCCGCGATATCGGCTGACGGTCGGCTTCCCGGTTGGGTACACCCGCCGGTCCCGCGGGGTGAAATCGTGTAGCAAAAAAGGGAAAAAGTTGCCATTCCCCGATCCCACCTGGGCGGTTTCCCATTCGAGTTGCACACCGTCGGGGCGCCGGCGGCCATTCTTCACCAGGTCTGTCACGCGAATTCCCGCGCCCCGCAGGCGCGCGGACTCGGCTGCAATATCGGCTGGACGCACCGCCCACCCGCAGGGTCCGCCATTACTCTCCAGGCAGGCATGCCATTGATTGGCGGCGACGGCCGCCGGGTCGGCATGCGGCTGGATGGCGATCAGTTCCAGGTACGACCCGTCGGGAAAGCTGGTGAGCGCCATCTCGGTCGCGTGATTGGCGTGCGGCCCGCCATACTCATTCGGAATCCCGGCGGCTTCGAGCGCGCGCCGCATGGCGTTCAAATCGCGTCCCGCCACCGTGACGTGGTCCACTTGCAGATCCGCGGCAATCATTGGCATTCCGGCCAGCAGGGCGAACCAGAGACAGCGGCCCATGGCGGAGACTATAACAGATTCGGCCGCGCTCAGAAGAAGTAGTGTTTGGTCCAGTCCACCATCATGTGCAGCGCGGAGGAAGAGAGCACGCTCGACGCCCTCTGAAACACCGCGCCGTAGGCCACGCCGGCTACCGTCGCGACCACGGCATAGCGCCAGTTGGGCAAAGCCTGCGGTCCGTTATCCAGGTGCGCGCAGCCGAAAATGATGCTCGCCGCCAGCAGCACGCGCCAGCCGCTTCCGAAGCGCTGCATCAGCAGATTCTGGATCAGGGAGCGGAACAGGATTTCTTCCGGCAATGCCGTGCCGAAAAAGATCAGCGGCACGGCCGCGGCCATGGCGCCGGGTCGGGCCACAGGCCGGTGCGGCGCGGGAATAAAGCCGATGGCCATTCCAAGCGCGATCAATATCGGCGCCGAGACCGCGAACCCGGCCAAGGGCAGCCACCCATCGCGCGCGGCCCGCGGGAGGTTGTATTTCAACCCGGGAAAGCCGCGGAAGCAGGCGAACAACACCAGCCCGAGCAGAATCGCGATCCCATACGCGACGCTATGCAGGAAGCCTCGCGCCGGCAACGGAATCAGGCTCGCGCCCGCCCCGAATTCCAGCGGGAGCCAGATCAGGAGAATGGTGAGGAAATCGAGCGCGGCCGGCCGCGCGCCGGTGCTCGTGCGGGCCAGCCACGCGGAAAGGGTCGGGGCGGCCGTGTAAGCCAGCACCGCGAAACCGAGCGGTAGGGTCCAGGCGCCCGCCAGCAGGGCCGCCGCGCTAAAGGCAGCCGTGAGCAGAACCGGAATACTCCAGAGGAGCGCTTCGCGCCGCTGCAGCATTTTCCGGAGCCGTTCCTGAACCGCTGCGCATAGGAAGCTCAGAACCGCCGCCAACAACAGGGCCAGCACCAGGATCCGCATCCTCTGATTACCATACCGCGCCGCCCGGCGGCGGTCATCAAGTGGTTTCCTTTTAAATGCTTATGAGTTGCCAGGGAGCGGCCGCACGCCGCCTCCGGCCGCGTGCTATCGTTGGAAGAACAGTGTCGGCACCCCTGAATTTCCACCTGGAGCAATACGAAGGCCCGCTCGACCTGCTGCTGGACCTCATCCGCAAGCAGCAGATCGACATCAAGGACATTCCGATTTCCACCATCACGTCCCAGTACATGGAATACATGGACAAGGCGCGCGAGATGGATATCGACCTGAGCGCCGAGTTCGTGTACATGGCGGCGACCCTGATTTACATCAAGTCCAAGATGCTGCTGCCTCAGGACCCGGCTCTGCGGAAAGAAGGTGACGGCGACGAAGATCCCCGCGCGGAACTGGTGAACCGGCTGCTCGAGCACGAGCGCTTCAAACAGGCGGCCGAGATGCTGCAGCAGAAGCGGCTCATCGAAGAAAACGTCTGGTCGAATCCGCAGATGAAAGCTTTCGGTTCCGAGGAAGAGCCCGCGCTGGCCGTGACGCTGTACGACCTGGTCAAGGCGTTCGGCGAGATCCTCGAACGCGCCAAGAACCGGCCGGTCTACGAAGTCGAACAAGCCGACGTGACCATTTCGGACATGATCCGGTATTTGAAGAACTGCTTCCTCGAAGCCGGCCCGGACAAGCCCGTGTTCATCCTGCGCATTTTCGAGCAGCAGCGCACGCGGCGCGCCATGATCGCGCTGTTTCTCGCCGTGCTCGAGATGGTGCGGATGCAGGCCGTCGTGGTTACGCAGCCGGAGCTGTTCGGAGAAATCGCGCTGCAGCAGCACGCGAATTTCGATTCGGTTTTCGCGTCCGAGCAGCCGATGGCGGCCATTGAGAAAGATTACGTTTGAACCGCATGGAAGAATTGGAACCTCAACCAGTCATTTCGATGGACGAATTGCTGGAAGCCGCTCCCGAGCCGGTCTCGCTGGAAGAGTCGCAGCTTCGCGCCGTGCTGGAGGCCATGGTTTATGTCACCGAGGAGCCGCTGACCATCGCGCAGATGGCTTCGGTGCTGCAGCAGCCCGCCGATCGGGTGCGTTCGGCGATCGAGCAGCTGGTGGCGGAGTTTGAGCGGCCGGAGCATGGGCTCGCCATCCGGGAAGTGGCCGGCGGCTATCAGATGGCGACCAAGCCGGAACACCACGAGGCGGTGCGCAATTTCGTCAAGAGTCTCAAATCGCCGCTGAAGCTTTCCCTGCCGGCTTTGGAAACGCTCGCGGTGATCGCGTACAAGCAGCCGGTGACCGCGCCGGAAATCATGGAAATTCGCGGCGTGCAGGGCGCGGGTGTGCTGAAGACCCTGCTGGACCGTAAACTCATCGCCACGGCGGGCCGCAAGGACGTCATCGGAAAACCGATCCTTTACAAAACGACGAAGGAATTCCTGCTGCAGTTCGGGTTGAAGGACCTGAGCGAACTGCCGTCGCTGAAGGAATTCGAGGAAATCCGGCGCCTCGCGTTCGCTGATAGCGAGCCCGCGCCCGCGCCGGAGACCGGCGGCGAGCCGCCCGCGTCCTCCCCGGAGGCGTGATGCCCCAGGAGCGGCTGCAAAAGATCCTCTCCCAGGCCGGCGTGGCCTCGCGCCGGCATGCCGAGCAGATGATTGTCGAAGGCCGCGTCACGGTCAATGGCGCGGTTGTCACCGAGCTTGGCTCCAAAGCCGACATCGAAAGCGATCACATCAAAGTGGATGGACGCCTGCTCCGCGCGCCCAAGCGGCTGGTGTATATCGCGCTCCATAAGCCGAATAATACGGTCACCACTGTGAACGATCCGGAACGCCGGGCGACTGTGATGGACCTGCTCAAAGGGGTCCGCGAGCGCGTGTATCCCGTCGGCCGCCTCGACTATCACAGCGAAGGTCTGTTGCTTCTGACGAACGATGGCGAGTTGGCCAACGCCATCATGTCCGCCGCCACTCACCTTCCCAAAACTTATCTCGTGAAAGTGAACGGCCCCCTGGCTCCCGAGCAGGAAGAGCGGTTCCGGCAGGGCGTGCCGCTTTCGGGCCGGCGCACGCTTCCGGCGGGTTTGAAGCTGGTGCATGCCGCCGAGAACCCCTGGTATGAAGTGCGCCTTTATGAAGGGCGCAATAACCAGATCCGGATGATGTTCAAACATTTCGGACGTTTGGTCGAAAAACTGAAAAGAGTGCGAATTGGACCTTTGGAGCTGGGCTCCTTGAAGCCGGGCGAGTTTCGGTACCTCGAACCGGACGAAGTGGCCCGCCTGCAGCGCGCCGTGCGCCGGGCGCCGGAGAAGGCGGCCGTATGAAACAGGTTGAGGAAATTCTCCGGTCCGCGCGCACCATCGCGGTGGTGGGCGTCTCGAGCAAGCGGTTCCGCCCCAGCTACGGGGTCACCGAGTACCTGCAGCGGGCCGGGTACCGCATCATCCCGGTGAATCCGCAGGAAACGCAGGTGCTCGGCGAAAGAAGCTATCCCGACCTGGATTCCGTGCCCGGCCCCATCGACATCGTCGATATCTTCCGGCGCTCGGAATTCGTGCCCGAGATCGTCGAAGCCGCCATCCGCAAAGGCGCCAAGATGATCTGGATGCAGGAAGGCGTCGTTCACGAGGAGGCCGCCCGCCGCGCCGAAGCCGCCGGCCTGACGGTGGTCATGGACCACTGCATTCTGAAAGAGCACCGGCGCCTGGCCCTCGCTCTCTAATCAGCTCACCTGTTCCAGTTCGCGGCACGTGCGCTCCAGGATGGTGCGCACCTTGTCCGCGCCGCCCGGCTGCGCGCTGAGCCGCGCCGCGGCCTGCCAGACGTCTTTCATCAGGGTCATCAACGTGTGCATCAATGCCGGGTTGAACGGCCGCATCGGACGAAATGCTTTCCACTGCTCCCAGTGTTCGGCCCGTTCCCAAATGCGCTTCACCGCCTCCGGATCTTTTTCCAACTCCTTCCGGCCGGCGTCGGTGATGTGATACACGCGCTTGCCGTCCAGGGGCTCGGAGTAGATGAGGTCTTCATCCACGAGTTGCTGCAGAGTGGGGTACACGCTGCCGGCGCTGGCCCGGTACAGCCCGCCCGAGCGCTCTTCCAGCGCTTTCATCAACTGGTAGCCGTGCTTGGGGCCCTCGTTCAGCAACGAGAGGATCGCAAGGCGCACTTCGCCGGATTCAAAAAATCGGGAACGCCGCCCGATGAACGACCACGGCCACATTTCGTTAGAGGGGTTCCACCAATCCTTACTGCCCATGTCTATATCGTAAGATATATCAGGCGTAAGGGTTTTGCGCTGCCAGGACGCGCGGAATCCCCGCCAGATCTGGCTGAACCGTAAGGTTTTGCCAGTTTTGAAACAGCTCCTGAACGTGAGCGGCGGCGCCGAACCCAAGTTCTACGATCAGCCACCCTCCGGGCCGCAGGATGCGCGGCGCCTCGGCGGCAATGCGGTCGTAAATTTCGAAGCCCGAATCGCCGGCGAACAGCGCCAGCTCCGGCTCCCAGTCGCGCACTTCCCGCTGCAGCCCCTCCCGCTGGGTCAGAGGGACGTACGGCGGATTGCTGACGACCAGGTCGAAGCAGCGGCCGGCGAACGCGCTGGTCAGATCGCCGGCGACGAACGAAACGGCCGCGCCCAGCTTTTCTGCGTTCCCGCGCGCCACGGCGAGAGCCGCCTGGGAAAGATCCGCCGCCACCGTAACCGCGCCCAACTCGAGCTGCAGCGTGACGGCCAGCGCGCCGGAGCCGGTTCCGATATCGAGAATCCGGCGCGCGCCGCGCGCGAGACGCAGCGCTACCTCCACGACGTGCTCGGTTTCGGGCCTCGGGATCAGCACATCGCGGGTGACGCGGAATTCACGCCCGAAGAACTCCTGGCGTCCGGTGATGTACTGCGTGGGCTTGCCCTGCATGCGCTCGTGCAGATAGCGCCCGTAATGAATCCACTCCACTTCGCGCAGTTCCTGCTCGGGGTGCGCGAACAGGTACACGCGTTCGGCGCGCATCGCGTGCGCGAGCAGGACTTCGGCGGTCAGCCGGGGGGCCGCGGCCTGCGCCTCTTCCAGCAGCCGGGTTCCCTGCAGGAGCGCCGTCTGCACCGTCATCGCAATCTAATCGGCGGCCGTCTGCACGCCTTGTTGTCGCAGTTTTTCGGTCTGATAGTAGGTGGTCAGCGCGTCGACAATCGGGTCCAGCTTGCCGTCCATGACGAAATCGAGCTGGTGGAGCGTCAAGCCGATGCGGTGATCGGTCACGCGGTTCTGCGGAAAATTGTAAGTACGGATCTTCTCGCTGCGGTCGCCGGTGCCGACCATGCTGCGCCGCTCGGCGCCCAGCGCCGCCTGCTGTTTTTCGAGCTCCATCTCATACAGCCGCGAACGGAGCACGCGCTCGGCTTTGGCGCGGTTCTTGATTTGCGATTTTTCGTCCTGGCAGGAAACCACCAGGCCCGTCGGCAGGTGCGTGATCCGGACCGCCGAGTACGTCGTATTCACCGACTGGCCGCCCGGTCCGGACGAGCAGAACGTGTCGATCCGAATGTCCTTCGGATCGATTTTGATTTCCACTTCGTCGGCTTCCGGCAGCACCGCCACCGTGATCGCGGAAGTGTGCACGCGGCCCTGCTGCTCCGTCACCGGAACCCGCTGCACGCGGTGCACGCCGCTCTCGTACTTCAACTTGCTGTAGACCTTGTCCCCGCTGACCAGCGCGATGACTTCTTTCAATCCGCCGACCGACGATTCGCTGCTCGAAGTGACTTCGATCTTCCATCGCTGCGATTCCGCATATCGCGTGTACATCCGGAAAACCTCGGCCGCGAACAGCGTCGCCTCGTCCCCGCCCGTGCCGGCGCGGATTTCCAGCACTACGTTCTTCTCGTCGAGCGGGTCTTTCGGCAGCAGCAGCACCTTCAACTCGTCTTCGATGCGAGCCAATTCCGGCTCCAGGTGAGCGATCTCCTCCTGCGCCATGGCCTTCAGGTCGGGGTCGTGATCGTCCATCATGGCGCGCGCCTGGCTGAGGCCGTCCTCCGTCTTCTTCCACTCGCGGAACTTGGCCACCACGTCCGAAAGTTCGCTGTGCGCCTTGGTCACCTTGCGGTATTGCTCGGCATCGCCGATCACAGCCGGGTCGGCCATTTGCGCCGTGAGGTCTTCAAAGCGCTTTTCGAGTTCTTCCAGTTTTTGGCGGAATTGCATGGCGGTTAGGCGATGACCAGCTGGCCGCCCTGCGATTTTTCGAGCGCCATGGCGCCTTGCAGCGCATGGATCGCGACCGCGGCCTGATCGTCACTGGGCGGCTTGGTGGTGATGCGCTGCGTCCACAAGCCCGGTTTCGTCAGCAGCGCGAGCAGGGAGCCGCGCCGTTTGGCGGCATAGAAAATGAGTTCGTAAGAGAGCCCGATGAGAAGCGGAATCAATACGACGCGCGCCAGCAGCTTCCCTGCAAACCCGGTGAAGGGAATCAGCGCATACATCGGAATCGCCAGCAGGAAGATGACGACCAGGAAGCTGGTGCCGCACCGCGGGTGGAAGGTGGTGAACCGCTGCGCGTTGTCTACCGTCACCGGCTCGCCGGATTCGAAATTGAACACCACCTTATGCTCCGCGCCGTGATATTCGAACATCCGGCGCATGTCCTTCATCTTCGATAGCGCATAGAGCAGCACGAGGAAGATGGCCAGCCGGATCGCGCCGTCGGCCAGCGCCGAAGCCACACGGCCTTCGAACACCGGATAGATCCGGGCCAGGCGCGTCACCAGGAACAGCGGCACGAACTTATACATAAACAGAAAGAAAGCAAATGAGAAGATCACCGGCAGAGTCATGGCCCATCCCGGCATCTCCTTGGCCTTCTTGTTTTCCCCCGCCTCGGCCCCATCCAACGACATCGCGGCTGAAAACTGCAGCGCCTTTCCGCCGAGCTTCAGCGCCTGATACAGGGTGCCCAACCCCCGCAGCAGCGGATATTTGAAAATTTTGTACTTTTCCGACATCCGCTCGATCGGCATTTCCGCCGTCGCCAGTTCGCCGTTCGGCTTTCGCACGGCCACGCAGTAGCTGTGCGGGGCGCGCATCATGACCCCTTCCATGACGGCTTGGCCGCCGACCAGCGTTTCTTCGCCAGCCTCAAGAATCGGCAGCATTTGCAGGTGAGTAAAAAGGCGGAAAAACGTGCGCGGAGACACCGGAACCTCGCCTTCTATCGTAACAAATCCGCCAGCGCCGGACCGAGTTGCCGGTGGCGGAAGCGGAACCCGGCGGCCTCCGCCGCCTGGGGCACGGCACGCTGGCTTTCGAGCAGCACCCCGGCCATTTCGCCGAACAACGCCCACAGCGCCAGCCGCGGCACTGGAAGTAGCGCCGGACGCCGCAGGGCGGCCGCCAATTCCCGCGTAAACTCCAGATTACGCACGGGTTCCGGTGCCGTGCCGTGGAGCGGGCCGGAAACCGGTTGATCGATAGCGAAGCGGAACAGCTCCACCAGGTCTTCGATATGAATCCACGACATCCACTGCTGTCCCGACCCCAGGCGGCCGCCGATCCCGAAGCGAAACGGCGGCAGCATTCGCCGGAGCGCGCCGCCTCGCGGGTCGAGCACGAGCCCGATCCGGATCAATGCCACGCGCAGCCCCACCGCCGCCGCTCGCTGCGCCTCCCGCTCCCACGCCACACAGACTTCCGGCAGAAAGCCGCTGCCGGGCGGGGCGGATTCGTCGAGCAGCTCATCGCCGCGGTCGCCGTAATACCCGATGGCGGACGCGCACACCAACACGGCGGGTTTTCGCGATACTCCCGCGAGCGCCTCCACCAGGCGGCGGGTGCCCTCCACGCGGCTTTCGCGAATCCGCCGCTTGACCTCGGGCGTCCAGCGCTGCGCCACCGGCTCTCCCGCCAGGTGGACCACCGCATCGGCGGCCTCGAGGCTCTCCCGCGGCGGCGCCTTCGCCGGGTCCCAAGGCGAGAGCCGCACTCCATTCGGAACGTTGGTGCCCGCATGCCGGCTCAGGATATGGAGCGCATGACCAGACGCGCCCAGCGCTTTCAGCAGCCGGCGCCCAATCAATCCCGACGCTCCCGAGATTGTGATATTCATGCCAGGCCTCCAATCTTTGAAGGTAGCCGGAAGCGGAGTGGTTCGCAGCCCCGCTCCCCGGAAACTCCGGCCGGCGCTGTTACGTCTTGAGAAAAAGTGAGAGCCGGCGCCACCGATATAATCAGTCGTATGTCTGCCCGGGCCTTGGCGCTGGCGCTGGCGGTGTTTGCCGCGCCGGCGCTTTTTGCGGAAACCACCCTGCTCGACACCGGTTATCGCCAGATGTATAACCTGCAGTTCGACCAGGCCCATCATACCTTCGCGCGGTGGCAGCAGATGCGCCCCCAGGACCCGATGGGCCCGGTTTCCGATGCCGCGGCATACCTGTTTACCGAATTTAACCGCCTCCACATTCTGCAATCGGAATTCTTTGTGCACGACGAACATTTCTATTCGGACCGGAAGCTGACTCCGGACCCCGTGTTGAAACAAAAGTTCGAGGCGGCGCTCCATCAGGCCTTAGCTCTGGCGGCGCGAACTCCCGGGGACGCCGATGCCGCGTTCGCGTCGGTGTTGTGCCATGGGCTGGAATCCGATTACCTCGCGCTCATTGAAAAGCGCTACACGGCTTCTTTCAAAGAAATGAAGATCGCGCGGACCATGGCGGAGCAGTTGCTCGCGGCTCATCCGGAGTATTACGACGCGTGGATCGCGGTGGGGGTCGAGAATTACATGCTGAGCGTCAAGCCGGCGCCGCTGCGGTGGTTGTTGCGGCTGGGAGGCGGCCAGACCGACGGCAGGCTGGGGATTGAGAAGCTGCGGCTCACGGCGGAGAAAGGACATTACCTGGCGCCGTTCGCGCGTCTACTGCTGGCGGTAGCGGCCTTGCGCGATCGCGACAAGCCGCGCGCCCGCGATCTGCTCGCCGGGCTGGCGCGCGAGTTCCCCAACAACCCTCTTTACACGCAGGAGTTGGCGGGCCTCTCGGATTAGCGGTTCAGCGCCGGGCCTCAAAGAATTCGCGCAGCAATTCCACGCAATCGGGCCCGAGCACGCCTTCCACCACCTGCACCCGATGATTCAAAACTTCGGAATCCGCTACCTGGAACTTGCTGCGCACGCCGCCGAAGCGCAAATCGCGCGCGCCGAACACCAGCCGCGCTACCCGCGCCGCCACCAGCGCGCCTGCGCACATGACGCAAGGCTCGAGTGTGCAATAGAGGGTCGCGCCTTCCAGCCGGTAGTTGCCGGTCCGTCCGGCCGCTTCGCGCAACGCGAGGATTTCCGCGTGGGCGGTCGGATCGTTGCTCGCGACCGGGCTGTTGCGGCCGCGGCCGAGAATCGTTCCATCGTGTTCCACGACCGCGCCCACCGGCACCTCCCCGGCTTCCGCGGATTCGCGGGCCAGGCGCAGCGCCTCTCGCATGCATTGCTCGTCCACCGTGCGCAGGTCCGGGATCACTAAGCTTTATAATAGGCACCAACATGGCTGAACTGGAAATTCACCACGAAAGCGAGCACGCCATCGACCCCACCGGACAGAGCGTGGGCATTCTCGCGGCGGTTCTGGCCGTGCTGCTGGCCATCGTCACCATCGCGTCCCACCGTACCCATACCGCCGCCATCATCGATAAGGCCAACGCCAACGACGCGTGGTCGCATTACCAGTCTTCGCGTTTGAAGTATCACAACCTCGAGCTCGGAGAAAACCTTCTGGCGGTTCTTCAAGCCAAAAACGGCGCCGCCGAAAAGATGCTGGCCGATTATCAACTGCAAAAGAAGAAATACGAGAAGCAGCAGGCTGAAATCTCGGCGGAAGCCACCAGGGATCAGGAAGAAGCCGAACGCGATGAACACCGCGCCCTTCGGTACGATCTGGGCGAAGGATTTCTCGAAATCGCGCTGGTGCTCACTTCCCTTTTCTTTATTTCTCGCAAGAAGATGTTCCCCGCTCTCGGCGTGCTGGCCGGTCTTGCCGGCGTGGTGCTGGCCGCCACCGGATTGCTGGTGTAAGGCGGAAACGCTTAGTGCCGGAAGTGCCGCACGCCTGTGAACACCATCGCTGCGCCCAGCCGGTCGGCGGCGGCAATGACTTCGGCATCGCGGACCGAGCCGCCGGGTTGAATAAATGCCGTCGCGCCATGTTTCACGGCTTCTTCGACTCCGTCGGGAAAGGGAAAAAACGCATCGGACGCGACCACTGTTCCCGCCAGCGGCAGCACCGCTTTCATGGCGCCGATCTTGACCGAATCGACGCGGCTCATCTGGCCTGCCCCCACGCCCACCACTTGTCCCGGCCGGGCATACACGATGGCATTCGATTTCACGTGTTTGGCCACCTTCCAGCCGAATAGCAGCGCCGCCCATTCGGTTTCGCTCGGAGCGCGGCTCGTTTTGATCGCGATCGACTCGCGTTCCACCTTCGCGAGATCCGCCGTCTGCGCCAGATAACCGCCGGTGATCGATTTCACCACCAGCAAGTCGCGCTCGCCGGGCACGCGCAGGAGACGCAATTGCTTTTTTCCGCCCAGCACGTGCAGCGCTTCGGGGGTGTAGCCCGGCGCGGCGATGGCTTCGATAAACGTCTTGGCAATCTCGCGCGCGGTTTCTTCGTCGACCGGCCGGTTGAAGCCGAGGACGCCGCCATAAGCCGAAACCGGATCGCACTCGAAGGCTCTGCGGTACGCTTCGGCGACCGTGTCTTGTTCCGCGCAGCCGCAGGGATTGGTGTGCTTGATGACCACGGCTGCCGGGCGATCGAATTCGCAAACCAGCTGCCAGGCCGCGTCCAGATCGACCAGATTGTTGTAGGACAGTTCCTTGCCCTGCAACTGATCGGCGCCCGCGATTCCTTTGCCGGGAGTGCCGTAAAGCGCCGCGGCCTGGTGAGGGTTCTCGCCGTAGCGCAAATCCATAATCTTGGGAGCCCGCAGATTCAGATCGAGCGGCAGCGCGCTTTCCTGATTCACCCGCTCCAGGCGCTCGCTGATGGCGGCGTCATAGTCGGCGGTGGTGCGGAAGGCTTTCTTGGCAAGGCGCCACTTGGTTTCGACGGACAACGTGCCGCCGCCGGCCTTGAGTTCCTCCACGATGGTCGCGTAATCCGCCGGAGAGACGACCACCGCCACGTCCTGGTAGTTCTTGGCGGCGGCGCGAATCATCGTGGGTCCGCCGATGTCGATGTTCTCGATCAGTTCCTCGAGCCGCGCGTCGCTCCGGGCCGCGACGTCCCCGAAGCGGTAGAGGTTCACCACCACCATGTCGATCGGTGGAATGGAATGTTCGGCCAGGGCGCGCATGTGTTCGGGCCGCGAGCGCATCGCCAGGATGCCCCCGGCGACTTTCGGGTGCAGCGTCTTGACCCGCCCATCGAGCATTTCGGGGAACGCCGTCAGGTCCGACACCTCGCGAACCGCGATTCCGTTTTCGCGAAGGAGCCGGGCGGTGCCGCCGGTCGAAATCAGTTCCGCGCCCATCCCGCTCAACTGGCGGGCAAACTCGACCAGTCCGGTTTTATCGGTGACGCTGAGGAGAACGCGCTGGATTTTGCTCATCTACATGGACGATAACAGACTGGCAGGACCGTCCGGTAGATTCAGTTACGGTTGTCTGAAATGCGCTAGCATTAAAGCATGCGGCACTTTGCGTGGACCTCGGAACATGAAGTTTTCATCGCCCAGCTCGATACCGAGCATCGGGGCCTGTTTGAGGCCGCCGAGGCGTTCGCGCAGGCTCTGGAACGGAAAGCTCCGCCCGCGGAGACTCGCGATTGCCTGCGTGACTTGGCGGCGCATATCGAAGATCACCTGTCGCACGAAGAATGGCTGATGCAATCGGTGCGGTATCCGTTGTTCGCGTGGCATCGCCAGCAGCACGACACCGTGAGACGGCGCTTGAAACTATTTCTGCCTTTGGTCGAAGAAGGCAACGCGGAGGCAACCGAGGCCTTTCTGGATTTCCTGGATGGCTGGTTGGCCGATCACACCGGCGTGACGGACCGGATGATGGCCTCGTTCGTACGGAATTATGAGCGGGCGCACGCCACGAGCGCTTTGGAGCGGTGGGGCGCGCCGATGGGACGTTCTCTCGCAACCCGTCTCGGAAGCCGCTCCCAGCATGTGGAGGAGCCGGCGGCGCCGCGCCGGACCGGCGTCAACGCGGATTAGACCACGGCGCTGGCGATTACGGACGCGATCCGCGAAAAAATGTTGTTCACGGACGTGGTGAGCTGCGGCATCGCCGCCACCGCCACAACCGCCAGGACGCCGAGCGCGAGAGCGTACTCGACAAGGTCCTGGCCGAGATGGTCTTTCCAGAACCCGCTGCTGTAGAGTTTCATTCTGCCTCCCGGCGTCGAAGGACTCCCTACGTCCTCGAATCTACGCCGTCAACCCGTCGTCCGGCTATCCACCAAAACCCTGAAGTATCCGATTCATTTACATTAGTGACGAGAGGTGAACCAATGAAACGCAATGCTTCCCGCCGCCGGTTCCTGCAAAGCGCCGCTCTCGCGGCCGGCGCGCCGGCGGTCGCGCAGCCGGCCGGGCCGCATCCGCGGCTTTGATCACGTGGCGCTTCCCATGCAGAATACCGAGGCCATGCTGGCGTTTTACCGCGGCCTGGGCTGTGATGTGGCGGAAAACACTCTCGCCGTTTCCGTGTATTTCGGCGACAACATGATCAATTTCCACCGTCCCGCCACGTGGCAGCGTGCCGGCTTTACGCTGCGCGCCCCGGCCGCCAGGCCGCCGTGCGGGGATTTGTGTTTCGTCTGGGAAGGCACGCCCGAGTCCCTCAAAGCGATGCTGGACAAGGCCGGGGCGAAAATCATCGAAGGGCCGGTGGGCCGGCAGGGCGGCCGCAAGAAGGCCGCCTCCAGCGTCTATGTCCGCGATCCCGACGGCAACCTGCTGGAATTTATGATCTATTCCTGAAGGCATCTGATTCGCCGGTCCGCGCGTACTTGCTGTTGAAGTCTGTGGTTATAATTTCTGGAGCAGTCCGGCGCGCCATTCGATGCTCCCGCTGATTCTCGCAGTTCTGAGTAAGGGCGACGGGGACCTGCTGGTTCGGCTGCAACGGCGCGATCCGCAGGCCTTGGCGGAGCTCTACGACCGGTATGGACGCATGGTTTTCGGATTGATACTTCGTATCGTGCAGGACCGCGGCACGGCCGAGGACCTGGTGCAGGAAACCTTCCTCCGCGTCTGGAACCGCGCCGCCGGTTTCGATTCCGAGCAAGGCGCGGTGGGGCCGTGGCTGCTGGCCGTGGCGCGGAACCGGGCCATCGATTATCTGCGGTATCGCGGCCGGCGTCCCGAGTCCTCCCTCGAGTGGAACGAGACCGAGAACCCGGCGCTGTTCGCCGACGTGCAGACCGATCCGCTGCGGTTCGACACCGTCCGCCAGGTCAAGAGCGCCCTGGCGAAGTTGACCGGCCAGCAGCGTGAAGCCATCGAGCTGGCCTACTTCGAAGGCCTCTCCCAGACCGAAATCGCCGAGCGGATGCGCCAGCCGCTCGGGACCGTGAAGAGCTGGATGCGGCGCGCGTTGCAGCAGATGCGCGACGAATTGGGAGGAGAGGTGCCCGCATGACCTGTGACGAACTCCGTCCCGATTATCTGCTGTACGCGATGGGAGTGCTGGAAGAACCGGAAAAAGCGGAATTGCGCGCCCATCTGGAACGCGGGTGCGAGAACTGCGCCGCGGGTCTTCGCGAAGCGCGCCGGTGGGCCGCCGCCATGGGTGCTTCGGTGGAAGGGCCGGAGCCTTCCCGCGATCTGCGCAATCGGGTGCTGGCGGTCGCCGGTGCGGCTCCGGAGAAGAAGGCGCGCTGGTGGGCCGTGTGGCTGGCCCCAGCGGCGGTGGCGCTGGTGGCGGCGGGCGTCATTGTGTACCAGGCGCGGCAGAAGGACGCCGAGATCGCGCAGGTTCGCGAACAACTGAACCGCAGCGGAGCCGAAGCGGCCGGCCTGCGCGCGGCTCTGGCTTTATTGCAAGCCCCGGAAACCCGCGAAGTGACGTTCGGACAAGGCGCGCCCGCGCCGCCGCGCGGCCGGGTCTTTTTCAATCCCTCGTCGGTTCTGCTGATCGCGTCGAACTTGCCCGCTCCGCCGCCCGGCAAGGCGTACGAGATGTGGATCATTCCCAAGGGCGGCAAGCCGGTTCCGGCCGGCCTTTTCTCGTCCAACGCGCAGGGCGCGGCCTATCACTTCTACCGGGCGCCGGGGCCTCTATCGGAAACCGATACCGTCGCGGTGACGCTCGAAATCGCCGCCGGCGTCGACGCTCCCACTTCCCAGCCCGTCATCGGCGTTCAGCTGTAAACATCCAAAATTTTTTCCGGTAGCCCTCATCCGGGCGCGGCGTGTCTCACGTACTCATCCGGTGAAAGACATTCTGCTCTTCGGAGAAACACTCAAATGAAATTGGCACGAACCATTTTGCAGCCCGTGGTGTGCCTGGCCGCCGGCCTGATGATGCAATCGTCCGGCTTTGCCGCCAGCCATCGCGAGGCGCCGATTACGGCCCTGGACCAGAAGGCCGACATCACCGACTGGTACACCTTCGTCAGCCCGGAACATCCCGACAAGGTGATCATGATCCTTAATGTCGATCCGTTTCTGGAACCGTCCAACGGGCCCAACTATTTTCCGTTCGACCCGAACATTCTTTACGAGATGAAGGTCGACAACAACAACGACGGCGTCGAGGACGTGACCTTCCAGATCCGCTTTAAAACGGAAGTTCGCGCGCCGGGCGTTTTCACCGGGTATGTCGGCGGCCTGCTCGGCATTCCGCCGATCACCGCTCTGGACGGGCCGGGTTCCGAAGGCCTGAACCTGCGGCAGTCCTACACGGTCACCATGGTCACCAATACGCTGCGCGAAGATCTGACCAACGGCCAGACCCTCTACGCGGTTCCGACCAACGTCGGCCCGCGTACCATGCCGAACTACGCTTCCCTGCGGCAACAGGGCGTCTATAACCTGGCGCATGATATTCGCGCGTTTGCCGGCACCGTCTCGGACCCGTTCTTCATCGACTTGGGCGCAGCGTTCGACTCGCTGAACTTCCGGCAGGCGGCGGGCGGCGGTGTGCTGAGCGCATTGGTAGACGCCGATGACCAGCACAATTACGCGCCGAACACACTGGCCGGTTTCAATGTGAATTCGATCGTTCTGGAAATTCCGATCCGGCTGCTTACGCGCGATGGACAGATTCATCCGGCGTCCGATAAAGCGGCGGTGATCGGCACCTATGGCGCCACCTCCCGGCGGCGTCTGCAGGTGCTGAGCGAAGACGGCGAACAGAGACGGGGCCGCTGGGCTCAGGTGCAGCGCATGGGCAATCCGCTGATCAATGAGCTGATCATCGGCACCGGTTCCAAGGACCGCTTCAGCATCGACGATCCGAAGAACGACGCGCAATTCGCCAGCTTTTTCCTCCAGCCCTTGTTGGCCCAGATCTTCTCGTCGATCGGCATTCCGGTGCCGTCGGCGCCGCGCACCGATATGTTGCCGCTGGTCCAGTACATGCCGCCGATTTGCCCGGCCTGCGGCGCCGCCGATGCCGGTCCCATCGCCGACCTGTTGCGGCTGAACACGGGTATCGCGCCGGTGCCGTTCTCGCAGGCCAAGCGTCTCGGCGTGCTGGCCGGCGACTTCGCTGGCTTTCCAAACGGACGCCGCCCGGTGGACGACGTTGTGGATATCGCCGCGCGCGTGGTCTCGGGGGTTCTGGTGGATTCCACGAAGTATGGGACGCGTATCGGCGACGGCGTCAATACGACATCCTCTCCCCTCACCAGCACCTTCCCGTTCATGGGCGCGGCGTACAGCGGCCGGAACAGCACGCATATGGGACCCGGCCAGACCGGGTGCCAGCCGGACGTGTGTTCGTCGAACTGACCGACCTTGGGGGGCGGACTGCCGTCCGCCCCTCTTCAAAAGGAGAAAAACTCATGCGAAAAGAAGCACTCTACTGCACGTTCGTGTTGTGCGCATCGCTGGCCGCCGGTCAGCCGGCGTTGAGCCCCGCCGAGATCAGCATTCAAAAAGCCCAGCAGGAGATCCAGAAGAAGCCCGATCACTACCCGTATTACAACGCGCTGGCCATGGCCTATGCGCGGCGGGCGCGCGAGACCTCCGACGTCAGCTTCTACGGCCAGGCCGAGGAAACGCTCCAGCGCTCGTTCGCGATCGCGCCTGACAACTATGAGGGGCTCAAGGTCAAAACCTGGCTGCTGCTCGGCCGGCACGAGTTCGCCAAAGCTCTGGAAGCGGCCAAAACGCTCAACCGGCGCATGCCGGACGACCTCACGGTGTACGGATATCTGGCGGACGCGAACGCCGAACTCGGCAATTACCAGGATGCCGCTACGGCGGTTCAATGGATGCTCGACCTCCGCCCGGGCAATGTGGCCGGCCTCACCCGCGCCGCCTACTTACGCGAACTGCACGGCGATATTCCGGGCGCGCTGGAGTTCATGCAAATGGCATACGACGCCACACCGTATCAGGAACTCGAGGATCGCGCCTGGCTGCTGACGCAAATGGCCCACCTCCATTGGGTCGCCGGGAACTTCGAGAAGGCGGAAACCTACGCTCGCGGCGCTCTGGATCTTTTCCCGGATTACCACTATGCTCTGGGAACGCTCGGCCAGATCCGGATGGCGCAGGGCAAGTACGAGGAAGCCGCTCAATATTTCCAGAAGCGCTATGACCGGGCGCCGCACGCCGAAAATCTGTACGCGCTCGCGGAAGCACTCGAGCGCGCCGGCCGCCACCCGGAAGCCGACGCCGCGTTCGCCATCTTCGAGCAGAAAGCGCTTGCCGAATCCGGCCAGGCCGACAATGCCAACCACGAGCTCATCGCCTACTACGTGGATTACGCGAAACAGCCGGAGAAGGCGCTGCGGCTTGCGGAACAGGAACTGGCGCGGCGGCACGACGTGTTCACGATCGACGCGCACGCCTGGTCGCTGGCGGCTTCGACCGGCGACTATCGCACCGCCGGGCAAGAAATGCAGCGGGCGCTCGCGGTGGGGGTGAAAGACCCGAAGCTGCTGGACCACGCGCGCGCCTTGGCTGCTCACCGCAGCCCGGCCGCGCCCGTGACGCGCGCTTCCCGGTGATTGCCATGGCGGCCGCATGGAATCTGGTTGCAGCGCTGCTGCTGGTCGCGGCGTCGGCCGCTGGCGACAGCGCCGTCTCCGGGAGAGTGCTCGATCCACAAGAAAAGGCCATCCCGGGCGCGGTGGTTTGGCTTGAGCCCACGGCCGGCGCGCCGTTGCGGATGAGGGCGGACGGCGAGGGCTGGTTTCAATTCCGCGCGGTCTCCAATGGCGCCTACTCGCTGCGGGTTGAAGCTCCGGGCTTCGCACCGTGGACGGAACGGCTGCGGCTTGCAGATGAGGCCGCGATCCACAACGTGAAGCTCGCGAACGTCATCGGCCAGGCGCAGACCGTGGTGATCGAAGCCCATGCCGCCGAGCCCCAGATCGACCTTCGCGATTCGGACGCTTTCAACCGGGCTCTGATTTCCCGAGACGACCAGTTATTTCAGCAGCTCGATGCCGGCATTGACGCCGGCCAGCACGAAGGCGGCGGAAAATCGCTGGAGATCCGCCGCTTCGGTTTCAACCTGGATCACGGCGGCGTGAACGGCGGCCTCAAAGTGCTGCTCGACGATGTGCAACAGAACCAGGGCACGCAAGGGCACGGCCAGGGATATCTCGGCGCGCTCAAGGCCGTCAGCCCGGAACTCATCCAGGACGTCACCATCACCAACGGCCCGTTCAGCGCCGAATATGGCGACTTCAGCGGCTTGGGGGTGGTGCACATCCGCCAGCGCGAATCGCTCCCGGACGAAGTCACAGTGCGGCTCGAAGGTGGCGATTTCGATACCAGGCGCGGGTTTTTCGCCTACAGCCCGGTATTGCCGAAAGCGGATGCCTACCTGGCATACGACGGCTCCTATACCGACGGTCCGTTTCGGAACCCGGGCCGATACCGGCGCGACAACATCAACGGCAATTACACGCGCCGGCTCAATGAGTCCGAAAAACTCGGTTTTCGCGTTCTGTATGGCCGCAACAACTTCGATTCCTCCGGGCAGTTGCCGCTGGACCTGGTGAGCTCCGGTCAGCTGGATCGCTTCGGCTTCATCGATCCCACCGACGGCGGGCGCGTTCAACTGGGGACCCTCTCGTCTTCCTTCAGCAAGGCGCTGGCCGGCGGCGGCAGCTTCAAGGCCGACGGCTTTCTGTCGCGATCACTCTTCGATCTTTATTCCAACTTCACTTTCTATTTGCGCGACCCGTTATACGGCGATGCCTTTCAGCAGCACGATTCGCGGCTGCAGCAGGGACTCAATACGCAATACACGCACGTACACCACTTCGGGTCGATGACCGCCCTGCTGGTCGCGGGAGCCAATTTTCACGACAACCAGATCAATGTCGGCCTGTATCCGCGTCAGGGACGCACCCCGACCGGCGTCGCCGCGCGCGCCCAGGCTCGCGTGGCCAACGGCGCCGGATACGGACAGGAAACCCTGAGCGCCTGGAGCGGCCGTCTGCTGTTCGGAGGCGGCGTGCGTTTCGACGAGTTTCGTTTCGATGTGGAGGACCGCGTCAGCCCCGCGCGCAGCGGCATTTTACCCGCCGGCCGCTGGCAGGGAAAGGGCAGCCTGGCGGTCACCCCTTTTCGCGTGGTCCCGCTCGCTCTGCACGTCAATTACGGCCGCGGCATCAACAGCAGCGACGCGCGCGCCGTGGTTCAAATGCCGGATCAGCCGCGCGTTGCCACTACCGATTTCTATCAATTGGGAACGTCCTCGAATTTCGGGCGCGCTTCGCTGGTCACGGATCTGTTTTGGATCGACCATTCTCACGAACAGGTCTACATCCCGGACGATGGCAGTTTCGAGTTCAAGGGCCCCAGCCGCGCCTACGGTTATGAAACGAAGCTGTCCGTCTCGCTCAGCCGCCGCGTTTCGCTGAACGGCGGTCTGACCAAAATCGGCAAGGCCTTCTTTCGCGGAGGAGAGCGCCGGCTCTACGTCGACAGCGCGCCGCATTTCGTGGCGAACGCGGCGCTGACCGTCGCCGCGTGGCACGGCTGGAACGGGTCGCTCCGGATGCGCGCCATCAATCATTACCGGCTGGACGGCGCGAACCCGTCGATCGTGGCGTCCGGCCACACGGTGTTCGACCTGGGTGTGTCACGGCAGATCCGGCGCGGAGTCGAGCTCAGCGTCGCCCTGGACAACCTCACGAACCGCGATTACTACGAAACCCAGAATTACTTCGAATCGCGGGTCGCACCCAGCGCGCCGGCGGTCGCGCGCATTCACGGCACTCCCGGCTACCCGCTGACCGCCATGGCCGGGATCACCTTTCGGTTAAAGGGTAAGTAAACGTCCGCGGCTTACGAGATTTGCCGCGAATGCACCGCGGTGGTGGAGCGGGAGAGATCGAATTCCAGAATCCACGAGCTTGCCACGGCCCGGCCTTCGACCGTGGGCGGATTGAACCGCCAGCGGCGCGCGGCCTGCAGACTGGCATTGGCGAAATAGCGGCTCACGCGAGGGGTGTCCAGCTTCGCTTCCACGACTTTTCCGGAGGCATCGACCCGCACCGTGACCCGCACCTTGACCGTCCCCTGAATCGTTTCCCGCGCCTTGCGGGGAATATCCGGCTTCACCTCCGTGGCGACGCGCCCGCGCACTTTGCCGGCCGGGGATGGCTTCTCTTCGCCGGGCGCCGGAGCGATCGGCTTGGCCTCGCGCGAAGCTTCCGGAGGAGCCGCCCCGGAAGGCGTCACCGCCGTCCGCGGCCGGAATACGAATGTTACCGCGAATACCGCCAGTATGACCAGAACTCCGATCGCGGCCATGACATAGTTGCGGGGCGAAAACCGCGGCTCGTCGGGTTCGGCTTCGGCGCGCGGCGCGGGCATCGCGAGCACCGGCCTCGGCGCCGGCTTCGCGGGGGATAACGCTTCCGAAATGTCGGAAAGACTCCAGCGGCGTTCCGGATCCGGATCCAGGCAGTGCACCGCGATCTCGCGGAACTCTCCCGGCAAGGTCTCCGGCAACACCGGCGTCCCGTTCTGCACCGGCAGTTGTTGCGTCAGGATCTCAACCAGGGTCACGCCCAAGGCCCAGACATCGGCCGCCGGCGTCACCGGCCCGCTGGTTGTCTCCGGCGCGTCATAGGGGCCTCTCGCACCGGAGCTCGCGGTTTCCCCGCTTTTGAAGATGCCGTCGGTCGCAATCTTCAGCCGCTCGCCCGCGGCCAGAATATTGCTCGGTTTGAGATGCCCGTGAACGAAGCCTTCCTGGTGCAGATACGCCAAGGCATCCAGCACCGGCAGCAAGGTTTCGCGCGCTTCCTGCGAAGTGAGGGCTCGTTCGGAAATCACCTGCGACAAGACCTCGTCGCCGTACTCCATCACGATATACGTCAGCAGCGTGTCGTCGAGCCGGCAGCGCGCCGTCCGGTAGATCCGGATCAAATGCGGATGCGACAGCCCGGCGCCCCATTCCGCGCGGGATTGCTCCGGTTGCAGCTTGAGAACCGCCGGACGGCCGCCGAACTCGGTCAGAAACACGCCGCTGTGCTCGGTCCCGCCGAGATACCGGTCCAGGCGGAATTCGCCGTCTACCACATGGCCTTGCCACCGCGCCCAATCTTCAGCCATTTCGCTCCCATCCGGAGTGTAACGAGCGGCGCGCGCGCGGAGCAATCCCCGCCTTCGGCGGACGCCGGAGGAATTGTACTGTTCTCTCCAGTACGTTCGGACTGCTGTTTAATTCGACCCGTGCTGGTGTGTTTCGCGGCCGCCGGTCTGCGCTTTCAGCCACGACACGATCATCGGTTCGAGTTCCGCGTTCTTGGCGAACATCGGCACGCCGTGCTCCGTCCCCGGGTAGAGCTTCAGCGTCGAATGTGGGTTCTTCGAGGCCTCCACCGCTTCCTTGATCCCCTTCGCCGCGTTGGTGTCGCCTTCGCTCGCCGCGCCGAACACCGGCAGCGATGGAGTCGATGCGATGTATTGCCGGGTGGCATCGGTCGTTGAGCCCGAGAGGAGCATCAGCGCTTTGATCTCGTGATGGCGCGCCGCCAGATCGGACGATTGCGTGACTCCGCAGCTGGCGCCCCCCGCCGCGACCCGCGCCTTGTCGACTCCCTTTTGCGCGAGCAGATACGCGTACGCGGCATCCACATCGCCCGGCCACTTCTCCTGCATCACTTTGCGCCGCTCGGCTGCGTCCGCCGGGCGCGAGCCGCTTTCGCCGAAACCGCGGAAATCGAAGGTTAAAACGTGGAAGCCCGCCTGCGCGAGATCGTTGGCCAGCCCGTCCCAGGCATGCCGGTCCATGTTGCACTGGTGCAGTAGAATCATCGCCGGCCCCGGCCGGCCCGGAGAAAAGTACGAGCCCTTCAGGCTGGTTCCATCGGGCGCTTGGATGTCCACATCTTTCTTTTGAACATCGGCCGCAAAACCGGACGACACGAGCAAAGCCGCCGCCGCAAACGTAAGTAGTCGCATGGTCCCCTCCGTGGCAGCCATTATAACCCCGCCGTTCGTCGATGCCGTGCTTTGATATAGAATGTCCACCGAGCCTTCGACACGCCTGGAAAGGATAACCCATGCGCCTTCGCTTCATTTGCATTTGCGCCCTCGCCGCCGGCATCGTCGGCGCGCAGACCAAACCCACCACCAGCAATCTGGGGCTGAAGGGCGACCGATTCAAGCCGCTGACGTACGACGAAATGACGCCCGAGCAGAAGAAGATGGTGGACCACTTGCTCGCGGGCGAGCGAACCGGCCTGGGCGGCCCCTTCAACGTGCTGCTGCGCAGCCCCGAGATGGGCGACCTCGGCCAGCAGATGGGCGCCGCCATGCGGTTCCATGCGGCGCTGCCGCCGGACGTGCGCGAAACCGTCATTATTCTGACCGCGCGCTGGTGGATGGCGCAATACGAATGGAACGCCCACAAGCGCGCCGCGTTGCAAAATGGCGTGAGTCCGGCGATTGTCGACGCCATCGCAACCGGCAGGCGGCCCGCCGGGATGAGCGCCCCCATGGAAGCGGCTTACAACTTCGTCACCGAGCTGTACAAGACGCGCCAGGTCAGCGACGCCACCTTCCAGGCGGCCAAGGACAAGTTCGGAGAGCGCGGCGTGGTGGACATCATCGGTTTGACCGGCTGGTACAACCTGGTCTCCGAGGCGCTCAACGTGGACCGCTATCCGCTTGGCGACGGCGTGCAGCCTGAACTGAAGCCGCTCGCCAATCCGTTCCCATAGAAACTGGTGCACCGCATGCGTATCCTTGAGAACACCGCTGCCGCGCTGGCCGCTTGGTCTGCCTTGGCCCTGGCGCCGTGGCTCGACGCCCAGCCGGCTTCCGCCGCGTGCCCCGACAAAACCGTCGCCATCTCCGGCGCTCCGTCCGGCTGGAATGGGTGGAGTCCATCGCCCTCCAACACGCGCTTCCAGAATTCGGATGCGGCCGGTCTGACCGTCGACCAGGTCCGCAAACTCAAACTCAAATGGGCGTTCGGGTTCGAAGGCGATCCGATCGTGTTTTCGCTGCCTTCGGTGATCGGCAAGAACGTCTTTGTCGGAAGCGCTTCCGGCAAGGTGCACGCGCTCGATGCCCAGACCGGCTGTACGCACTGGACCTTCGAGGCCGGCGCCGCGGTGCGGCCGGCCATCGTGATGGCGGCGCTCGGCGGCTCCCGTCACGCGCTGCTGTTTGGCGACCGCGCCGGCTGGTTCTATTCCCTCGAAGCCGAAAGCGGGCGCTTGTTGTGGAAGAAGAAGGTGGATGACCATCCGGCTGCCCGCATCACCGGCGCCGCCGTCGTGCAGGGCGATGTGGTCTATGTTCCGGTCGCTTCCGGCGAAGAAACCTCGGCGCGCGACGACAAGTATCCCTGCTGCAGCTTCCGCGGCAGCGTCGTGGCGTTGCGAATCGCGGACGGCTCCCAGGTCTGGAAGACCTATACGATTACCGAGGAGCCGCGCAAGCGCGGCGTCAATCCATCCGGCGTCGAAGAGTGGGGACCGTCGGGCGCGGGCGTCTGGTCGGCGCCCACCATCGACGCGCGTCGCGGGCTTCTCTACGTCACCACCGGCGATAACTATTCCGCTCCCGCTTCGGACATGAGCGATGCGGTGGTCGCCATGGATCTGAAGACCGGCCGGATCGCCTGGGTCCGGCAGACCATTCCGGGCGACGTCTTCAACGGCAACTGCCAGCCGAAAGGCACTTGTCCCGGCCCGGACTACGATTTCGGATCGTCGCTGATTCTCGAGAGTGTCGGCGGCCGCGACTTCCTGCTGGCGGGACAGAAATCCGGCATGGTCTACGCGCTCGATCCCGATCACAACGGCGAGATCCTCTGGCAGGCGCGCGTCGGCAAAGGCGGCGTCAACGGCGGCGTGCAGTGGGGCATGGCGAGCGATGGCCGGCAGCTCTACGCCGCCACTTCCGACGTGGGCCGCCGCGCCGGCGCTCCCTACGATCCCAAGCAAGGCGGCGGCTTGACCGCCTTGCGCATCCGCGATGGAGAGAAAGCCTGGTATGCCGCGCCCGCCCCGTGCGACGACAAGCCGGGCTGCAGCCCGGCGCAATCCGCCGCCCTGACGGCCATCCCCGGCGTCGTTTTCTCCGGCTCGCTCGACGGCCACTTGCGCGCGTACTCGGCCGAGGATGGCAAGGTGCTCTGGGATTTCGACACCGCGCGCGAGTTCCCCGCCGTGAACGGCGTCAAGGCGAACGGCGGCGGAATCGATGGCCCCGGCCCCGTGGTTGCCAACGGAATGCTTTACCTCGGTTCGGGGTATGCCCGAACCGGCGGCATGGGCGGCAACGTGCTGCTGGCGTTCGCGCCGGAAGAATAATCAACGCCGGTTATTCGTAATACGCCGGCGCGATCTTGCGCCTTTTGCCCGCTGTGGCGTCGTGTTGAATCCACAGCTGGGCATGCGTCTCCTCCACGAACGCCTTCATCGCAGCGCGGCTCTTGCGGGTTTGTGCCGCGTCGAAGTCGAACGAAGGCACCTTGTCCAATTTCATCTCTTCCGGGTAGTGATACAGGTCGCCCGAGAGCAGCACCGGGCCGGTCTTCGCGAGTTTCAGAAATAGGGACTGATGCCCCGGGGTGTGGCCCGGCGTGAACTTGATCACCACCGTGCCGTCGCCGAACACGTCGTGGTCTTTATTCGGGATCACCATCGTTTTCGCATTCCGCAGCGCTGAGTACAGCTCGCCGTTGGGCGTCCCCGGGCCTTTCTTCTCATTCGCCGGCCGCGGCGCGAACATGGCGTCGCGCTCCACCTGCTGCACCAGCCACGTCGAGGTCGCGGCAAACGCATTGGCGTTGGCCACGTGGTCGCCGTGATAGTGGGACAGCGCCAGATACGTAATATTCGCGGGCGTGTATCCGATTGCCGCCAGCTGCGGCAGCAGCGGCCGGGTCACCGTGAAGACTCCCTGCCTGGTCGGGGTCCCGTCGGTCTTGACCGCGCTATCCGGGATCTCGCCGGTGTCCCACATCAGCGCTCCCCGCGGATGCACGATCAGGAAGCACGGCGTCACCATGTCGCTGGTGGCGAGGTCGCCGTCCTGGAAACCGAAGCCCGACGCGTTGACCCCCGTAATCACGCCGCAATCGAGCACGTACAGCCGCACCGATTTCGGCGGCTGCGGAGCGCGCGTTTGCGCATCGAGAACCGGCAGCACCGCCAGAGCGGTAAACGCGGCGGCCGGCAGCACCAGGCGCACAATTCGAGAGAGCATGCGGATCAGCATACCACCGCATGCGCTTCAGGGGCGTGTCAGATGGTGATGACGATCTTGCCGACGAAGTCGCCGGCGGCCAGGCAGCGGTAGGCGTCCGCCGCTTTTTCGAACGGAAATACTTTGTCGACCACCGGCTGGATGCCGTTGATTTCGATTGCGCGATTCAGCGCTTCGAACATCGCCGTGCTGCCCACCCCGATCCCTTGCAGGCTTCCGCCCTTCAACATCATGGGTACCGGGTTGGTCTGCGCCGCCGCGCCCGCCAGGAATCCGATGAGCGCCACTTTTCCGCCGAACGCGATCGATTCGAAGGATCGGTTCAAGGTTCCGGCTCCGCCGATCTCGATCACGTGCTCCACGCCGCGCCCGCCGGTCAGCCGCGCCACTTCCTTCTCCCAGTCCGGATGCGTCTTGTAATTGATGCCGTCGGAAGCGCCCAGGCTGCGCGCCCGCTTCAGCTTTTCATCGCTCGAAGAGGTCACGATCACGCGCGCGCCCGCGGCGGCTGCAATCTGTAGCGCCAGGATCGACACGCCGCCGGTGCCGAGGCACAGCACCGTGTCCCCTGCCTTGAGCGGCGCGCCCGAAACCATCAGCGCGTTCCAGGCGGTGACGCCGGCGCACGGCAGCGTCGCCGCTTCTTCAAACGAGAGACGCGGAGGAATTGCCACCACGCCGTCTTCGTGCAGCACGATGTATTCGGCCAGCGTGCCGTCCAGCGGAATCCCCAGCGCCGGATGCCGGCGCGACGGCGGCCCGTCGAGCCAAACCTGAAAAAACGTCCCCGCGACGCGGTCGCCTTTCTGAAACCGCGTGACGCCCGGCCCCACCGCCACCACTTCGCCCGCCCCGTCGGAAAGCGGAATCGTCGGCCGGCTCACCGGCGTGAAATAGTGTCCGGTGGCGATCATGTGGTCGCGGTAATTCAGCGAAGCGGCGCGGATGCGAATCAATACCTCGCGCGGCCCCGGCTGCGGATCCGGCCGCTCGCCGCGCCGCAACCCCTCGAGATTCGTGCATCCTGGCTGGATTTCGTAGACTTTCATCGAATTGTCAGTTCGCCTGCTTCGCCCGCGCGCGCGCCGGCTCGATGTTCGGCAGAAACGCCGTCAGCAGGCCGATCGCGGGCAGGAACGAGCAGACCTTGTAGACGAAGGTGATGCTGGTTGCGTCGGCGAGTTCGCCGAGCAGCGCCGCGCCGATTCCGCCCATCCCGAAGGCCAGCCCGAAAAACAGTCCGGACACGGCCCCCACTTTCCCCGGCACCAGGTCCTGCGCGTAGACCACAATCGCCGTGAACGCGGATGCCAGCACGATCCCGATGATCACGCTCAGAATCCCGGTCCAGAACAGGTTCACGTAGGGCAGCGGCAGGCTGAACGGCAGCACGCCGAGGATCGAAACCCAGATCACGTACTTGCGGCCGATACGGTCGCCCACCGGTCCGCCGATAATGGTTCCCGCCGCCACCGCCCCGAGAAAGACGAACAGGTAAATCTGCGCGGTTTGCACCGAGACGTGAAACTTTTGAATGAGGAAGAACGTGTAGTAGCTGGTCAGGCTGACCAGGTAGAAGAACTTCGAAAACACCAGCGCCACGAGAATGCCCAGCGAAAGGCCGATGGTGCGCGACGATAGCTGAGGCCGGTGCTCGTGCGCGCTGCCGCGCTGCCGCCCGCCGGGTTTGCGATGCGCTTTGTACCAATGGCCGACTTTCGTCATAACGACGATCGCGACCAGCGCGAATGCCGATAACCAGGCAATGCTGCGCTGTCCCGCCGGCAGCACGACAAACGCGGCCAGCAGCGGTCCGAGCGAGGTCCCGAAATTCCCGCCGACCTGGAAAATCGATTGCGCCAGCCCGTGCCGCCCGCCTGATGCCATGCGCACCACCCGCGAGGACTCGGGGTGGAACACCGACGAGCCGACCCCCACCAGCGCGACCGCGCACAAGATCATGAGGAAACTCGGCGCCACCGACAACAGCAGCAGCCCCGCCAGCGTGAAGGCCATCCCGACCGGAAGCGAATACGGCATCGGCCGCTTGTCCGTGAATAGCCCCACCATCGGCTGCAGCAGCGAGGCGGTCAATTGCACGGTCAGCGTGATCAGCCCGATCTGCGCGAAATCCAGATGATACGAGCTCTTCAGGATCGGATACACCGCCGGAATCACCGACTGCAGCATGTCGTTCAGCAGGTGACACAAGCCGAGCGCCGCGAGAATGCGGTAGGCGGTTTCCTCCGGTCGAAGCGGAGTAGCAACACCAGTAGATGTGGTAACGCCGGGGGCCGAGGACACTCTTCGTAGTGTATCAGCAGCGCGCCAATGTCACGGCTTTTAGCGGCGGCGCTGGCTGGACGGCGGCACCAGGCCCTTCAGCCGCAGGTACACCACCGCCGTGCCGTACATCTCGTTATCGTGCGCCACGTTGAAATTGAGCACGCCGATCTTGGTCAAATCGCGGCCGAACATTTTCACCATGGCGGCCCCGTCGGCGTCGGTCATCGAATTGTACACGCCGTCGCAATAGTCGAACGATTCTTTGAGGGCGGCGGTCGCCTCGGCTTTCGTCTTGGCGCTCTTTTCGTACCCGGGCTGCTTCTGCTCGCCTTTGACCAGCCCGCACAACACCATCTGGATATCGGCGATGTGGCTGATGATTTCCGCGTAAGTGCGGGTTTTGCCCGGCACGGCGGAGAAGGAGTAGTCCGCTTCCGGCATCTCCTCGGCGGCGCGGGTCACCGTGTTCTTGATGCCGTTGTACGCGTTCTTCGCGTCGGTGCTGAACGGGTTCTGAGCTTGCAGGGATCCAACAGCGGCCAACGCCGCGGCCAACGTCAGGATACAGCAGTTCTTCACGCGAGTTCTCCTTATAGAGGGCTAGTATACAACGGCGCGCCGCCGCGCAGTCCCGCTGCTTTGTCCGGGAACTCGCTTACGTAGAAAGACCGATTGTCTGGAGGCGGAGAGTGGCGCAAAATCAGGACCAGAGGCTGGCAGGTGCTAGCGAACTCCGTTTGGTCTCACAACCTCCGGCGCTGCGATGGTCTGCCAGCCTTTCCGTAACTTACCGTAAGACCCGCGCCGATCAAAGCAGCCGTTGTGCCATCGGGCGCCGCGGCGTAAGTTTCCTTACCGTTTCACTCCCGCGCCGTGCGGCTCAGGCAGCCGTGCTCCCGTTCGTGTTCGCGAAGCGCTCCCACTCGGCGCTCTTTTTCGCCCACCGCGTGCTCGAGTTCGCGATCGAGATCCTCGAACCGGCGCAGCACGCCCTTTCGGAAAACCACCAGCTGTTCCTGTGTGAGCTTCACGATCCTTTCCAGCGAATCGTTGACCGCCTCGGCCAGGCGGTCTCTCTCCGGGCATCCCATGACGGACCTCTCCCATGCAATCCGCGCGCCTGTCCCGGCGGAATGGTCTCCATCGTCGCCTTCGCGGGCGCCGGTTCGATATCTTGAAAGATCGGCAATTCACAGTTTCGACCCCGGCAGATGCGCAAACCAGAAGTCCCATCTCGCGGATGGCGGTCCGTCAGGCCCTACGTTCTTTTATTTTTCCTCCTCTCGGCTGTCTACCATTCCAACCTGCGGCCCATCGCCTCGGGCGATTCGCTCCCTGGGTCGCTGGTTCCCTTCTCTGTTTGGCTCGATGGCTCCCTCCGCCTCGACCGTTTCGGCCCTTACATTCACGACCATGTGTGGTACGGCTGGGCGGTGGTGCACCAGTCCGGCGGCCATTGGTACAGCGCGTATCCCATCGCCGGGCCCGTTTTGGTCGCGCCCCTGTATCTGCCCGCCGCATTCGTCCCGGCGCTGCGCCGCCAGTCTCCCGCCACCCTGATCTCCATCGCCCGCATTGCGGAAAAATTCGCTGCCGTCGCTTTGGCCGCTGCCACCGCCGTGGCGCTCTTGTTTCTGTTGCGCCGCCTGGCCGCGCGGCGCGCCGCGTGGATTCTGACGCTCGTGTTTGCGCTGGGAACCGGAAACTGGTCCACCTCAAGCCAGGCGCTCTGGCAGCACACGTTCGACGGGCTGGCGATTGTCGGCTGGCTCTATGCCATAGAGCGTCTGGGCGATGCCGCCGCCGGGGACCGCTGGTATTGGCTGGCTGGAATGTGCGCCGCCGCCGCTCTCGTCATCCGCCCCACCAACGGTCTGCTGCTGCCGGCCCTGGGGCTCGTGCTCTGGATGCGCCGCGAACACGTGGCGCGTTATGTTCGAGCATTCCTTCTTCCCGCTTTGGCAGCCAGTGCCTTCGCCGCGTACAATCTCGCGGTCTTTGGACACATCACCGGAGGCTACCATCGGGTCCCGCTCAACGGACACCCCGTGGAGGGGCTCCTCGGCCTCCTGCTCAGCCCGGGACGCGGCTTGCTGATCTATACTCCCGCCGCGATTTTTGCGTGGGCCGCCTGCGCGCCTCGCGCGCGCGAGAGCAGAATGCAGCATCGGCCCGTGGTCGCGGCATCAGTCGCTTTTATCGTGCTGCACTTCGCGTTTTTTGCCGTCTTTCCGGACTGGTGGGGCGGCTATTGCTGGGGGCCGCGCTTGTTGACGGAAATCCTGCCGCCGCTAATGGTTCTGATTGCCGTCGGGATGCCGGCGATCCGCGGCCGGCCGCTGCGATCGGCCTTCGCCTGCCTCGCGCTGTTCGGCTGTCTCGTTCAGGCGCTCGGGGTCTACTGCTACCCCAAGGGCCGCTGGGATCAACTGCCGGTGAGCGTCGACAGCGCCCCGGCCCGCCTCTGGAATTGGGCGGACAACCCGCTCATTCGCACCGCGCGCGCGGGCATTGCGTGGGAGCCGTATGCCATTCTCGCCGCCGGCGTGACCGGAGGCCCGCCCGCGGCCGCCAGGAAATTGCAGCAGTTGGGAATCAACCCGTATTAGCGGCTCCGCCTCGCCCTGCCGCAAGCCCCACGGCCGTCCGTGATATTCTTCGATCTTGCGCAGCCTACTCTCCACACCAAGGAGCAGCTGATGAACCGTCTCTTCGCGGCGATTGCCCTTGCCCTAATCGCTCCCGCGTCCCTGCCGGCGCAAGTCAAAAAGCCGGCGCCGCCCCAGAGCTTGCGGCTTTACGTGTTCGATTGCGGCTCCATCAAAGGCCTCGACCCCGCCATCTTCGGCTTCCGGAAAGAACAACTGGCCACCACCGATTTTGCCGTGACGTGCTACCTGATCGCGCATCCGAAGGGGACGCTGATGTGGGACGTCGGCGTGATTCCGGACAGCGCTTTCCAACCCGACGGCGCCCCCGTGACCCAGCGCGTCTCCACGGCAACCAAGCCTTTGAAGCGGCAGATGGCGGCCATCGGCTACACGCCCGCCGACATCGATTACCTGGCGCTCTCCCACTATCATTCCGATCACACCGCGAACGCCAACGATTTCGCCGGCGCCACCTGGCTGGTGCAACAGCCGGAACGCGATGCCATGTTCGCCGGGAAACCGGCCGGCATCATGGAGGTGGCGACGTTCGCCGCCTTGAAGAACAGCAAGACCACGATTCTGCACGGCGAGGATTACGACGTGTTCGGCGACGGCACCGTGGTTCTGAAATCGGCTCCCGGCCACACGCCGGGCCACCAGGTGCTCTTTCTGAAGCTCGCGAAAACCGGACCGCTGCTGCTCGCCGGAGACCTGTATCACTACGCCGAAGAGCGTTTCACCGACAAGGTCCCGACTTTCGAATTCAACAAGCAGCAATCGCTGGCCAGCCGCGCGAAGATCGAAGCGTTCCTCAAACAGACCGGCGCCCAGTTGTGGATCGAGCACGATTACCTCCTCCACGCCAAGCTGAAAAAGGCCCCCGAGTATTACGAATAAAGCTTTCGCGACCCCGCTCCGGACCTGTAGCCCGCCAATCGCCCGGGGGTGCGCCCGCAGGCCCGAAACCGCGCCCGCTTTCACGCCGCGTCAATAAATCAGGTTACCGATTACTTTCGCCGCCGGATGGATTCCGATCATCACCCGCAGTTGGAGACGGCGCATTCGCGCGATGACCGCGCCCGGGATTTGGAAGCCTCGCGTGTTCATATCGGCGGCGTCCATTTCCGGGTCCCCGCAGCCGAAGGTGAGTTGCCGGTCTGGAAGCGCCAGCCATCTCTCCATCTCCGGTTCGGGCATCTGTTCCAGAAAAGAGCAGATATGCTGCAATTCTTCAATAGGGTCCAGCACGTGGTACATCGGCATCGCCAGACAGATGTTTCCCGGCCGCTTGTCCTCTTCGCGGATCGCCGTTGGGTTCGGGTGCGAGTACCCGCAGACCTCCCAATTGTCGGGCCACTGGACTCCCGGATGTTCCGCGCCCTCCTCCACCCAGTACGCCAGCGTCGGCCCCCAGTCGACCCAGTTGCGCTTTTCTTCCATATTCCGCACCGCGCCCAGGCCAATTGTGCCACACGGCGGCCGGCCCGCGGCCGGCCGCCCTGGCGCGGGAACATCGACGGGCAAAAGTACCGGTTGCGGTACCTTGAGCCGCCCTTTGGCACTTGGTGCCTGCCGGGAAATCATTCAAACTTAGTTAGAAATCGGCCCGCTCCACGCCCGCGGACGCGTGCGTGTACGGCGGGTTACAATTGCCCATGATGCTGGAGTCCAAACCTCCGGGAATTCGATAGATCGCCATGCCGGGCAACAACAACGAATGGGAAAAACGCCTCTGGTCCGCCGCCGATGAGCTGCGCGCCAACTCGAAATTGAAATCCTCGGAATACTCCGTCCCGGTCCTCGGCCTCATCTTCCTCCGCTACGCCGACCACAAGTTCACGCAGGCCCAGGCCAAACTCGCCAAACAAAGCACCGGCCGCCGCACCATCGGCAAAGCCGACTATCAGGCGCAAGGCGTCCTCTACTTGCCCAAGGAAGCGCGCTTCTCCCAGTTGCTTGACCTTCCCGAAGGGGCCGACATCGGCAAAGCGATCAACGACGCCATGCGGGCCATCGAAGCGGACAACGATGACCTCAAGGAAGTTCTTCCCAAGACGTACAACCGGCTCGACAAAGACCTGCTGGTCTCGCTCCTGAAAAACTTCGCCGCCGTCCCCATGGAGATCGAAGGCGACGCCTTCGGCAAAATCTACGAATACTTTCTGGGCAAGTTCGCCATGGCCGAGGGCCAGAAGGGCGGCGAGTTCTTTACCCCCACCAGCATCGTCAAGCTGATCGTCGAAATCATCGAGCCCTACCGCGGCCGCATCTACGACCCAGCCTGCGGCTCCGGCGGCATGTTCGTCCAGTCGGCGGCGTTCGTCGAGCACCACCGCAAAGCCGTCACCGACATCTCCATCTACGGCCAGGAAAAGGTCGCCGAAACCATCCGCCTCTGCAAGATGAATCTTGCCGTACACGGCCTGGCCGGCGATATCCGCCAGGGCAACACCTATTACGAGGACGTCCACAAGAGCGTCGGCCGCTTCGATTTCGTCATGGCCAACCCGCCGTTCAACGTCGACAAGGTCGATAAGGAGCGCCTGAAAAAGGATCTCCGCTATCCCTTCGGCCTGCCGAAGACCGATAACGGCAATTATCTCTGGATCGAAATCTTCTATTCGGCGCTGAATGCCAAAGGCCGCGCCGGTTTCGTGATGGCGAATTCCGCCGGGGACGCGCGCGGCTCCGAGCTCGAAATCCGCAAGCAACTGCTCCAGGACCACGCCGTGGACGTGATGGTTTCCGTAGGCCCGAATTTCTTCTACACCGTCACGCTGCCGTGTACGCTGTGGTTCCTCGACCGCGGCAAGAAGAACACGCCTCGCAAGGACAAGGTGTTGTTCATCGACGCCCGCCACATCTTCCGCCAAGTCGACCGCGCCCACCGTGAATGGACTCCCGACCAGATCGAGTTCTTGTCCAACATCGTTCGTCTCTACCGAGGCGAAGAGATCGAATCCGACGCCGGCAGCCGGGAGCTCATGAAAGAGAGCTTCCCGAAAGGCAAGTACCGGGACGTTGCCGGCCTCTGCAAGGTGGCGACTCTCGCCGAAATCGAGGCACAGGGCTGGAGCTTGAATCCGGGCCGCTACGTCGGAGTGGCCGAGCGCACCGCCGATGATTTCGAATTCGCGGAGCGATTGGAGGAATTGAACGAGGAACTAGAAAAACTCAACGCCGAAGCACGGGAATTGGAAGCGCGCATAACCCAGAACGTTACTTCTCTCCTCGCGGTGAACGCTTGATGCACGGCTGGCTGCACACTACACTCGGTGAGGTTTTGACACTGCAGAGGGGGTTTGACTTGCCCGAGCGAATGCGGGAAGAAGGGGAAATCCCTATCGTCTCTTCGTCTGGCATAAGTGGATACCATTCAGAGGCCAAAGTTGCGGCGCCTGGAGTGGTAACGGGACGCTACGGAACCCTGGGCGAGGTATTCTACCTGCGCGACGATTTCTGGCCCTTGAATACCACGCTTTGGGTAAAGGATTTCAAAGGTAATCATCCCCGTTTTGTGAGTTATCTTCTGCGGACCCTGAATTTCGCCCGTCAAAATGCGGCCGGCGCCGTTCCGGGAGTGAATCGCAACGCACTCCACCTGCTAGCAATCAGATTGCCCCCTCGACCCATTCAGGAGCGAATTGCGTCCATCCTGGCCGCCTATGACGACCTGATCGAGAACAACACCCGGCGCATCCAGATCCTCGAAGACATGGCCCAGCGGATCTACCGCGAGTGGTTCGTCCACTTCCGCTTCCCCGGCCACCAAAGAGTACGAATGATCCCTTCGAACGTGGGCCTCATCCCCGACGGCTGGAGGCCAACCCGGGTAGGCGACCTTTGCGATGAAGTAAGGCGGTCAGTGCAACCGAACGAGATTGATCCTGAAACGCCATACATCGGATTGGAGCATCTACCCCGCAAATCGATCACGGTCGGCGAGTGGGGCAGGGCCGGCGAAGTCGGAAGTACAAAGCTGAAATTTTTTCGCGGTGAGATTTTGTTCTGCAAAATCCGTCCGTACTTTCATAAAGTCGCCGTAGCGCCAGTCGACGGCGTCGCGTCTTCGGATGCGCTCGTGATCGTGCCGAAGGCCCAGGAGTATTTCTGCCCAGTCTTGTGCTGTGTGTCGAGCGAGGAGTTCGTTCGCCAAGCCACGCAGACTTCTCAAGGAACAAAGATGCCGAGAGCCAACTGGGACGTCCTCACCAACTACCCTTTGCCGCTGCCGCCGCCTGAATTACTCGAATATTTCAGTGCGGCAGTCAGACCAATAGTGGATCTGCTTGGCAATCTCATGTCTCGCAACCGAATACTCCGTGCCACCCGCGACCTCCTTCTCCCCAAGCTCGTTTCCGGCGAAATTCCCGTTGACGCTGCCGAACGGTGCATCGACGACCGCAGTACACTGGTGACACAGAATGGCTGAGATCCATCTGTCGCAAGCGGAAGCCGACGCCCTTCTCGCCATGGAGAAGCATCGCGTCGATGAACGGGTGTGGAATTACGGCGGGCTTGCCGGTTCGATGAACATTCCGCTCGTGTCCGCCAACCGCAGGGAACAGTTTTCCTTGGACATCTATCGCGGCCGCATCAACCTGCAAAAAGGGACTTACCAGAACCGCGCGCGTCAGGCCGTGATCCTTGCCCGGCTGGATTTCGGAGGCGCGCCTCACCGCAATCCGGATGGCACGGAACTGCCTTGCCCGCACCTGCATCTCTACCGCCAAGGATATGGCGACCGATGGGCCACTCCGCCTCCACTCAATCGCTTTACGCCCGAGGCGGAGCCCTGGATCCTCCTCCAGGAGTTCATGAGCTTCTGCAACGTTACCCAGCCGCCCAATCTCGAACGAGGGCTGTTTACATGATCGAGGAAATCCAGCGGTTGTTGCAGCAGTACACCGCCTGGCTCAAGGACAAAACCTCGCTCCGCCAGCTCGGCGATTGGGTCGAGATCACCACGCCGTATCTGGACCGTCACAACGACTACCTGCAGATCTACGCGCGCCGCCAAAACGGCGGGTTCGTGCTCACCGACGATGGCTATATTCTCGACGACTTGGCGAGTGCCGGGTGTCTGCTGGAAAGCTCCAAACGCAAGAAGCTGCTCGAAGCCACCCTCAACGGCTTTGGAGTCCGGCAAAACGGCGCCGCGCTCGAAGTCCACGCCACCGCGGACAATTTCCCGCGGCGCAAACACGACCTCGTCCAGGCCATGCTCGCCGTGAACGACATGTTCTACCTTGCCGTTCCGGTGGTAGCCAGCCTCTTTCTCGAAGACGTCGCCGCCTGGCTCGATCTCCACGACGTCCGCTACACCCAGAAGGTGAAGTTCACCGGCAAAACCGGCTTCGATCATCTCTTCGATTTCGTCATTCCCAAATCGCGAACCCGGCCCGAACGTGTCTTGCAGGCCGTCAACCGTCCCAACAAAGATGCCGCCATGAAGCTGGTCTTTGAGTGGGAGGATACCAGGGATGTGCGCCCCGTCCGGTCCCGCGCCTATGCCGTGCTGAACGATTCGGAGCGTCCCGTCCCCGCCGATTTCAGCGACGCGCTCCGCAACTACGACATCACTCCCGTCCCCTGGTCCGCGCGCGAGCAGGTTGTGCCGGAGCTGGCCGAATGAACCCCGATTCCGAAGACGCCGCGATCGAGCAGCCGGCCATCGCGCTCTTCGCCGAATTGGGTTGGGAAACCCTCAACTGCTACCACGAAAACTTCGGTCCGCTTTCGCTGCTCGGCCGCGAAACCAGCGCCGAAGTCGTCCTGCGGCACCGGCTTCGCTTCGCCATCGAAAAGCTGAATCCCGGACTCTCCACAAACGCCGTCGAAATCGCCATTCAGGAATTGACCCAGGATCGCAGCGCGATGAGCGCGTCCCGCGCCAACCAGGCCGTCTATAAGCTCCTGAAGGATGGCGTCCGTGTGTCGTTCAAACGCGGTGAGGAGGGCGAAGAAGAGGAAGTGCTCGAAACGGTCCATCTGGTCGATTGGAATAACCCCGAGCGCAACGACTTCTTCCTGGCGTCGCAGTTCTGGATCTCCGGCGACTACGGCCGCAAGCGCGCCGACCTCGTCGGCTTCGTCAACGGCATTCCGCTCGTCTTCATCGAGCTGAAAGCCTCGCACAAAAACGTCGAGCTTGCCTATCAGAAGAATCTCTCCGATTACAAAGACACCGTCCCGCAGGTCTTCTGGTACAACGCGTTCATCATTCTCTCCAACGGCTCGAAGGCCAAAATCGGCAGCATGACGGCCGGCTTCGAACACTTCGCCGACTGGAAGAAGGTCGACGACGAGAGCGAGCCCGGCCGCATCAGCCTCGAAACCCTGATCCGGGGCGTCTGCGAAAAGCGCAGGCTCCTCGATCTCGTGGAAAACTTCACCCTCTTCAGCGAAGCGCGCGGCGAACTCGCGAAGCTGGTCGCCAAGAACCACCAGTTCCTCGGCGTCAACAACGCCATCGCCGCCGTTGAGAACCTCCGGGAGAACCGCGGCAAGCTCGGGGTCTTCTGGCACACCCAGGGCTCCGGCAAAAGCTATTCCATGGTTTTCTTCTCCCAGAAGGTGCTCCGCAAGATCCCGGGCAACTGGACCTTCGTCATTGTCACCGACCGCGAAGACCTCGATGGACAGATCTACCGCAACTTCGCCACCACCGGCGCCGTCCTCGAAGACGAACAGCGCGTCCGCGCCGACAGCGCCGAAAGCCTCAAGCGGATGCTCAATCAGGAAGACCACCGGTACGTTTTCACCCTCATCCAGAAATTCCGCACAGAGCACGGCGAGCGGTACCCGGTGCTCTCCACCCGCCGAGACATCATTGTCATCACCGATGAGGCGCACCGCAGCCAGTACGACATCTTCGCCGCCAATATGCGCAGCGCCCTGCCCAACGCCGCGTTCATCGGCTTCACCGGGACGCCGCTTATGGCCGGTGAAGAGCTCACCCGGGAGGTATTCGGCGATTACGTCTCCGTCTACAACTTCAAGGAATCGGTCGACGACGCCAATACCGTTCCGCTCTATTACGAGAACCGCATTCCGGAAGTGCAGCTCACCAATGAAGCTCTCAACGAGGAGATGAACGCCATCATCGAGGCCGCCGCCCTCGACGCCGACCAGCAGGCCAGGCTCGAGCGCGAATTCGCCCGCGAATACCACCTCATCACGCGCGAAGACCGCCTCGAACGCATCGCCGAAGATATCGTCGCCCACTACATGGGCCGCGGCGTCCTCGCGAAAGCCATGGTCATCTCGATCGACAAGGCGACGGCGGTCCGCACCTTCGACAAGGTCCAGAAGCACTGGAAGGAGGCGCTGAAAAAACTACGCGCTGAACTCCGCGCCGCCGATCCCATGGACAAGCCGGAACTCGAACGGCGCCTGCGCTTCTTCGAGGAAACCGACATGGCCGTGGTGGTTTCCCCCTCCCAAAACGAAATCGAGGAGTTCCGAAAGAAAGGTCTCGATATCGCGGCGCACCGCCGGCGCATGGTCAAGGAAGATCTCGAAACCAAATTCAAGAACCCCGGCGACCCGCTCCGCATCGTCTTCGTCTGCGCCATGTGGATCACCGGCTTCGACGTGCCCTCGTGCTCCACCATTTATCTCGATAAGCCGATGAAGAACCACACGCTCATGCAGACCATCGCGCGGGCGAACCGGGTTTTCGGGGAAAAGGAAAACGGTCTCATCGTCGATTACGTCGGGGTCTTCCGCAACCTGCAAAAGGCGCTCGCCATCTACGGAGCGTCGCAGGCCGGTCCGGGCGATACTCCCATCCACGACAAGAGCGAACTGGTGCGGCAGCTTCGCGGCGCAATCTCTACCGCCACGGCTTTCTGCGCGCAGCTCGGCGTCGATCCAGCGAAAATTCGAGACGCGCGCGGCTTCGAGCGCGAAAGACTCAAGGACGATGCCGTCGCGGCCCTGGTCGCCAACGATGAGACCCGGCGCCAGTATCTGAACCTCGCCGGCGCGGTCGATTCGCTGTTCAAGTCGCTGCTCCCGGATGCATCGGCGCACGAGTTCGGCCCCCTCTGCAACGTCTTCAAGGTTGTGGCGGAGAAGATCCGCTCCGAACTCCCGGTGGTTGATATCTCCGCCGTCATGAGCGAAGTCGAAGCTCTGCTCAACCGCTCCATCGCTGCCGATGGATATGTGATGCCGCCGGTATCGAACGACCCGACCCGCTACATCGACTTGAGCCAGATCGATTTCGATGCCCTCAGCGCGCAATTTCAGAAAGGGCGCAAGCCCTTGGAAGCGCAGAGGTTGCGGGCGCGCATCGCGCTGAAGCTGGCGCGGATGGTGCAACTCAATCGCACCCGCGTCAACTTCCTCGAAGAGTTTCAAAAGATGATTGACGAATACAATGCCGGCTCGTCCAACGTCGAAACATTTTTTGCGCGGCTCATGGCGTTCGCCCGCAAACTCAACGAAGAAGAGAAACGGGGTCTCGCCGAGCAGCTGACGGAAGAGGAACTCGTCGTGTTTGACCTGTTGACGAAACCGGACATGAACCTGACCAGGAAAGAGGCTCTCGAAGTAAAGAAAGTGGCCAAAGCGCTCCTCCAGAAGCTGAAGTCGGAAAAATTAGTGCTCGATTGGCGCAAACAGCAAACCACCCGCGCGATGGTCCTCACCGCAATCCGGGATATTCTCGACCAACTCCCGAGAGCGTACACCAAGGAAGTGTATGAGCAGAAATGCGATGCGCTGTATCAGCACTTCTATGACTCGTACACCGGCCAGGGCAAAAGCTTCTATGCCGTGAGTTGATGATCGCCCCTGCCGCCGCGAGTCCGGCGCGATTCCACCGGCGCTGCCGGCGATACGGTAACCATCCTTTGCAAACTGAATCCCTCGTCTTTGCACAATCTTAGGTTCCCGCCCACCCGGTTCGCCCGCTCCGCCTGGTTACTCTATAGCCGGAACCGGATATGTCGCAGCTTTCTCTCAAAACCGGCATCAATGCCAAAGCCCAGGTCATTCCCGGCGAAGATCCCGCCGGCTTGGAGGCCATGACCGCGGGCTATCACCACGATTGGGCCCCCGCCAGCTGGCTCGAACGCTTCCTGGTCGATTCGCTCGTCCGCGCCGATTGGCTCCTCCAGCGCCTTTCGCGCCTCGAAGCCGAGCTCTGGCTGCACGAGATCGAAGAGGCCCGGAAGTCTCACCTCAATCCGTTGGACCAAGCCGCTCCCATGGGCCACATCTACACCCGCATGTGCGACCGCTTCACCCGCCTGCAGCGGCGGATTGATTCCACCGAGCGTTCCTACTATCGCGCCCTCACCCAGTTGCAGCGGCTCCGCGCCGCCGGGCCCCCGGCGCCCGCTCCCGACCCCCACTCCCCGGCCCCCGTTCCGCCAGGGGGCGGCGAATTGGCTTCGTTCTGTCACCCCGCCCCGTCTCCCTGCGCCAAATTGCACAACGTTGAGTCGATTGGCCCAGATACTCCCCAACGAGGCGCTGTTGAAATTCACATCAACGTGATGCAACGGCTTGCCTTAGCTCTCGCCCCCATTTTGGGAGCCCGCGTGCATTTCCACCCGCAAATCGCATCGGGAGGATGCCATGGAAAATTTGTCGTCTCAAGCCCCGTTACTCATCAAAGGGTTGGCTGTCATCATCGGCGAAATCACGTTCGGCGTGAACGGCCCCTTCTTCTTCGAACGCTTCGGGCTGAATACTCTGGAGGCCATTGTGAGCGGGGTGCTCGTGGGAGCGGCCGCCGGCTTCTGTACCGCCACGGTCGGCCTGGCTCTCCGCCACCGCCAGCCCGCCTCGAAGGCCCACGGCGTCCGGGTGGGTGCGCATCTGCGCCGCGCCTGATTTTCTCCGCCGCTTCCGGCGAGGATCGAACCGGACGAACGCGCTTCCCCTCTGGGCGCTTCCACACGGACGCGCCGCGTCCGAGCGCCTATATTAATCAGCAGGACGACTGTCCACTCGAAATCAAAACTGACAGGAGGAAGCGATGGCAGAAGTGCCTGTTCGGAGAGAGCAATCGCCGGAGCGTGGCGTCTCGCGGCATAGAGAGTGGTTTCCCAGGCCCGCCAGGTGGGACCCCTGGGATATTTCCCTGACTCCGTTGTCCATGATGCGCCGGTTCACCGAAGACCTGGACCGCTGGTTCGGAACGCCCCGCGAGGCGGGCGAATCCGCCATGTGGTCGCCCAATATCGAAGTCCGCGAGAAAGACAACAACATCATCGTCAGCGCCGATCTGCCCGGGCTCAACAAGGACGATGTGAAGGTGGAACTGACTGACGAGGGGCTCTGCATCCAGGGTGAGCGCAAGCAGCAGCACGAGGAGAAGCGCGAGGGCTACTACCGGTCCGAGCGCAGCTACGGCACATTTTCCCGCATCATTCCCTTGCCCGAAGGCGCCAATGCGGAGCAGGCCAAGGCGAACTTCAAAGACGGCGTCCTGGAAGTGACGATCCCGATTCCCGAGGGCGCCCGCAAACGCCGCGAGATCCCCATCGAATCGGGCGCCGGGACCCCCAAGACCCGCACCTCCGGCGGCGGCGCGTAGTTTACTTCTTCTTCCCCGGCAATCCCGCCGGGTTCTCGTGGGTTCGTTCGCGGAATTTGCCGCGCATGCTGGCGGCCAGCGAGACCGCCGACTCGCCGAATTTGTCGCGCAGGCGGTCCGCCGCCGCCAGCGCCCGCGTCCACCGCTCGTGGCGTTCTTCGCCCAGCAGATCCATCTGCTCGGCCGGGTCGTCGAAACCGGAGGCACTGACTCCCAGCAGCCGCACCGGTGCCCCCGCCTTCCAGTTGCGATGGAACAGCTCCCGGATTTCGGCGTATAACTCGGTGTCCAGTTGCGTCGGCCGGCCGGCCGAATGCGCGCGGGTCACCGTGGAGAAGTCCGAGTACCGCAGCTTGAGCTGGATCGTCCGCGCGTGCAGCCCGTGCTCGCGCAGCCGGCGGCCCACCATCTCCGAAAGCCGCGCCAGCGTGGCTTCGATCTGCGCCACGTCGGCGGTGTCTTCGCCGAACGTGTGCTCGTGGCTGATCGATTTCGGCCCGGAGTCTTCCCCGATGGCGGTGTCGTACCAGCCGCCGGCATCCTCGCCGCGCGATTTGCCCGCCAGCGCCAAGCCCCATTTGCCGAAGCGCTCTTCAAGAAACCGCTCGTCCAGCGCGGCGAGGTCGCCGACCTTGCGGATCCCCACCTCGTGCAGCTTCTTCTCCGTGACCTTGCCCACGCCGGGCACTTTGCGCACATCCAGCGGCGCCAGAAACTCGGCCTCCCGGCCCGGAATCACCCAGAGAATGCCGTTTGGCTTCGCTTGGTCGGAACTGATTTTTGCCACCAGGCGCGACGCCGCGATCCCGATCGAGCAGTTCAACCGCGTCACCGCCTTCATCCGCTCATGCAGCAGGTGCGCCGCCTTGAGCGGCGGTCCGTAGAGCCGCTCCGTGCCGGTCATGTCGAGATAGGCTTCGTCGATGGAAGCCATCTCCACCAGGGGCGAAAACGACTTCAGCACCTCGTACACCTGGTGCGAGCACTCGCGATAGCGGTCGGGATGCCCGTCCACGAAAATCGCCTGCGGGCACAGCTTATAGGCCGTCCGCAGCGGCATCGCCGAGTGCACCCCGAATTTCCGAGCCTCGTACGATGCCGCCGAAACCACGCCGCGCTCGTTCGGACGGCCGCCCACCACCACCGGCTTGCCTTTCAGGGACGGGTCGAACAGCTCTTCCACCGACACGAAAAACGCGTCCATGTCGACATGGAAGTACGTGCGCATGCCGCTTACACCGGCTCGATCGCGAGTTCGTCGCCGCGTTCGGTCCCGGTCTGCTTCGCCGTTCCGGCCGGCAGTTCCAGGATCGAGTGCGCGGTCAGGCACGCCGAAACCCGCCAGGCCGGTACCGCGTGCCGGACCTTCCGGACGCGTAGATTTCGGTCCAGGTACACCAGATCGATGGCGAACTTCATGAAAAACGTGTGCACCGATTCACAGGGCTTGATCCACAGGCCCTCGCCGGGATCGAGCTTGGTGTGTTTGAGCAGCCCCGTCCGCCGCTTGGCGCTGGTGTCCGCGACTTCCGCCGCGGTCGCCAGGACGGTGTTCCGTGTCTGATTACGAACCTGGACTTTCAAGCCTGCAGAGTACCACAAGGACTTCTGCGCGGGACGGGAACAGGGTAAGGTGTATGGGTGCGCCTCTCGCGATCGATCTGGACCGCCCTGCTGGCGCCTCTCTTGTTCGCCCAGACCGCCGCGAGCGTCGGTTACATTCCGGCCTTGGCCTACGGGCCGAACGTGTGGTCCATCATCCGGCTCGCCAGCTCGGCGGCGACACGCCAGTCGGCGGAGATCCGCGTGTACCGCGAAGACGGTATGCCGCTTCCGCTCGAAGCGTCCTACAGCGTGGACCCGGGCGCGACGGTCGATATCCGGATCGATCCGAAGTCGGCGGAGGACCAGATGTGCTGGGCGCGCGTGGTCCTGCCCGACGGCGTGACTGCCCGCGGGTTCGTCGAGATTCTGCAAGACAACGCGCTCGAGGACTTCGCGCGCGAAGCGCACGACCTTTCCGGCGACGCCCGTTGGGTGACGCTTGCCTCGCGCGTCCAAGGCAAGCAGATGTACTTCTTAAATGCGGCCGCCGCCCCGACCGTCGTGACATTCTGCGCCTCCAACCAGGCGCCCCTGAGCGCGTGCGAGAAAAAGGGAGTCCGCGCGGCGCGCTACCGCGTCGGCGCCAACCAGTCGCTGGCCGTTCAGGTGCACCGGTTGCGCGGAAAATTCTTTATTACGGAATCTTCGGCGCCCGGGGCCGCGGTACTCGCGTTGTTCGACAACGGCCCCGGTACGAAGCGGACGTTCGGCTCGAACTCGTCGGTCGAATTCGGCGAACCCTTGCCTTGACCGCTAGGCTCCGGCCTTGCGCGAAACCGAGGCCAGGTGCGTGTCCAGAAACGCCAGCGTAAGCGGCCACGCCTGCGCCGCCGCGGCCGGATTGTAGCTGGCCCGCGCGTCGCAGAAGAAGCCATGGTCGGCTTCCGAGAACACCACGTTGACATACGGCTTCCCGGCCGAGATCATCGCGCTCTCCACGGCGCTCACGGCATCGTGCCCGATGTGCCCGTCCTTGCCGCCCCAGAAATAGAGCACCGGCGCTTTCAAATCTTTGAACCGGTCGGTGAGGCTCGGAAACATGCCGCCCGGCGCGATGCCGCCGCCGTAATAGGAGACCGCGCAGTTGACCGGCATGGTGATCGCGGCGAGGCAGGCCGTGCGCCCGCCCATGCAGTAGCCGATACAGCCGATGGCCGAGGCCTTCCCCTCCTTCTGCAGCCAGTCGAACGCGGCGCGCGCATCCGCGGCCAGGCCGTTGTCAGTCAGTGCCTTCATGTGCGGCATCACCGCCGGAAAATCCGTGTAGCTGCCTTCGAAACCCGGCGCGGTGCGGTGAAACAGTTCGGGCGCGATCGCCAGGTATCCTTGGGCGGCAAACCGCTCGGTGATGTCGCGGATATGCGCGTTCACTCCAAACGCTTCCTGGAACACAATCAGTCCCGCGCGGGCCTGGCCCGCCGGACGCGCGACGTACGCCCGCATGGAGGTGCCGTCGCTCACAGACAAGGTGATGGTTTCGGTTTGAGCGCTCATAGGTTTCTAGTGTCCCACGAAGACGGGGCGTGCTGAACGGAAGCTTCGAACGGTTTATGGGAGGGAGGAGGGCGGGGCAGCCGGGATCCGGCTGCCCGCGCGGAAAACTACTTCGTGGTTTGTTTCAGCTTCTCGCGCTGCTCTTTGAGCACCGCTTTGCGGCTGAGCTTGATCTTGTTGCCTTCGAGCGCCAGCACCTTGACCAGGATCTGGTCGCCTTCCTTCAGCTCGTCGCGCACGTCGCGGATGCGGTTTTCGGCGATCTCGCTGATGTGCAGCAGGCCGTCGGTGCCCGGGAAGATCTCGACGAACGCGCCAAAATCCACCAGCCGCACGACCTTGCCCAGATACGTCTTGCCCACCTCGGCCGTGGCCGTGATGTCGCTGATAATCTGGATGGCCTTGTTGGCCGACGCCTCATCGGCCGAGGCCACGTGCACGGTGCCATCGTCCTCGACATCGATCTTGACGCCGGTCTGCTCGATGATCCCGCGGATGACCTTGCCGCCCGGCCCGATGACGTCGCGTATCTTATCGGTCGGAATATGCAGGGTGTAGATGCGCGGCGCGTATTGAGAAATGCTGGTCCTGGGCTTGGGCATCGCCTGTTCCATCTTGTCGATGATGAACAGGCGGCCGCGGCGGGCCTGCTCCAGCGCTTCCTTCAGGATGGCGGTGGTCACGCTCGGGACCTTGATGTCCATCTGCAGGCCGGTGATGCCGTCGCGGGTGCCGGCGACTTTGAAATCCATGTCGCCGTAATGGTCTTCGGCGCCGGCGATGTCGGTGAGGATGGCGTAATCCTTGCCTTCCATCACCAGCCCCATCGCGATGCCGCCGACGTGCGCGGCCAGCGGCGCGCCGGCATCCATCAACGCCAGCGATGCGCCGCAGACGGTGGCTTGCGAGCTCGAACCGTTGGATTCGAGAATATCGCTGACCACGCGCATGGTATAGGGGAAAACGTCTTCGCCGGGAATCAGCGCCGATAGCGAGCGCTCGGCCAGCGCGCCGTGGCCGATTTCCCGCCTGCCGGGACCGCGCATGAATCCGACTTCACCCACGCTGAACGGCGGGAAATTGTAGTGCAGCATGAAGCGCTTGGTGGCCTCGCCGGGCTCGAGCAGCTCGATCCGCTGCTCGTCTTCCTTGGTGCCGAGCGTGACCGTCACCAGAGCCTGCGTTTCGCCGCGCGTGAACAAGGCCGAGCCGTGGACCCGCGGCAGCACGCCGGTTTCAATGCTGATCGGCCGGATTTCATCGAAGGCCCGGCCGTCCGGACGGCGATGGTTCTTGAGCATCTCGTCGCGGAAGATCCGCTCCTTGAGAGCATCGAAGCACTTGCCGGCCTCGTCCTGCTTCTCTTCCGGCTGCGCTTCCTTGACCTTCTTCTTGAGCGCGTCGACCTTGGAGTAGCTGGTGATTTTGTCGTACTTCTTGGTGTCGAGCGCGTCCGTCAACTCGGCGCGGACCTGTTTGGCGATCTCCTCGTACAACGCCTTGTCCAGAACCGGCGGCGTGAATTCGCGCTTCGGCTTGCCGGCGAGCTTGACCAGTTCGCGAATGCCGGCCGCAATCTTCTTGCAGCACTCATGCCCGAACTCGATCGCGCCGAGGACTTCAGCTTCGGAAACCTGCTGGGCCCCGGCCTCCACCATGACGATGCCTTCCTCGGTGCCGGCGACGACGATGTTGAGCTTCGACTCGCGGCCTTCGGTGTAAGTCGGGTTGGCGATGTACTGGCCGTTCTTCATCCCGACCCGAACGCCGCCGAGCACGTACGGAAACGGCAGGTCGGAGATGGCCAGCGCCGCGCCGGCCCCGGCAATCGCCAGCGAATTCGGGTCCTGCTCGGGATCGGCCGAAAGCACCATCGCGATGACCTGCGTTTCATTGAGAAACCCTTCCGGGAACAGCGGCCGGATCGGGCGATCGATCAAGCGGCTGGTGAGGATTTCTTTTTCCGAAGGCCGGCCTTCGCGCTTGATAAAGCCGCCCGGAATCTTGCCGGCGGCATAGGTGTATTCCCGATAATCGACGGTGAGCGGGAAGAATCCGGCTCCCGGTTTGGCCTCATCGGCCATGCATGCGGTGACGAGGACTACCGAGTCCCCGGAGCGAACGACGACCGCGCCGTTCGCCTGTTTGGCCACTTTGCCCGTTTCGAGCGTGATCTTCCGGCCGCCCAGATCAACTTCAACTGTGTGTGACATTCTTCTTTCTAGACCTCCAACCTCGCCGGCAAGAGCCGCAGGGGCGCCACCGGCCAGTCAGGGATAGACATCCGTAACGGAGCCGTTTGAGACTGGAGTTGACAGGATGGGCAGGCCCGGGATAACCAAGGCCCGATGCGCCGGCCGCCAGGGCCGGTTTGAACTGAGTTCGGAAACATCGGTTTCCGAAGAATGGACTAACGCCGGATACCGAGCCGCTGCAGAACCACTTTGTAACGTTCCGGGTCCGTATCGCGCAGGTAGGTCAGAAGCCGGCGACGCTTGGCAACCAGGGTCAACAGCCCCTTGCGGGAACCGTTGTCTTTCTTGTGCGTCTGGAAATGCGTCTGCAGCAGCGCCAGGCGCTGGCTGAGCAGGGCAATCTGTACTTCTGGCGACCCGGTGTCGGTCTTGTGGCGTTGATTCGCCGAAAGAACCTGCCGCTTGGAGTCTGTCGCCAGTGCCATTCTAAAGGATCATGCTCCTTGTCTTCTCTAAATCTCGTTTTGGTACTCACATAATATAGCACAAGCCGGGCGGCCGGGAGGAAAATCCCGCCCGCCGGCGGCAGCCGGCCGGGGCAGCCTTCGTGCTCCGGACTGTGGTGAATCGCCCGGTTTAGCCGTACTACGGGGCGCTCCCGATCTTGCCAACTCGCGGCGGCGGGGTCGAAACTCGAATTAGGAGGGGAGAAGAAGCATGTGTGATTACTCTCTCATGGCAGTTCCGAACCGGCTTGCTCGGGCGGGGGAAGATCTCGTAGCGCACCGGTTTCCATCGGGATCGCTGGGCCTGGCTTCGCCCGCGGACCTGAAACAAGCAACCGAACCGCCGCTGCCCAGCCGGAAAAGTTTCTGGCGCCGGGTGGCGGAGTTCTTCGATCCGCCGCGGACCCAGCCGGTTCCGGCGGTGTGCATCCCGCCGGGGGCGCGTCTGCAGCTGCACGACATTCCAGCCCGCATGCAGCAGGAGTTCGGAGTCGGGCCGAGCGAACCCGTGACGTTCACGCAGATCTCGGCCGCCGTGAACTCATACCGCGATGCCGTACGGTTCCGCAACGGACGCGAAGTGCGTCTGCAGGAACTGCGCGAAGGACAGCGAGTGAAGGTGCTCGATCTGTCGATGGCAGAAGAACTCGATCTCGCCCGTCTGCGCGAAGAACGGGCGGAGTTCGCTCATCGCCTGCGATGAAACCGCTACGCCGTGCGCCGGGGCTGCATCCGCTGAATCGGGATGTGAGGCTCCCGCGCCCGGCTGCTGCGCTACACTCGGAATAGCTTGACCGACCTCGAAGAACTGCAATCACACACCGCCGCCGAACTGGTCGCGTGGGCCGTGCGCACGTATGGCGACTCGTTTGGCATCAGCAACAGCTTTCAAAAAGAAGACATGATTCTGGTGGACCTGGCCGCGCGGGCCGGCGGGCCTTTCCGCGTCTTTACTCTGGACACCGGGCGGCTTCATGAGGAGACCTACCGGATGATGGAGGCGGTGAAGGAGCGCTACGGCGTTCGCGTGGAGCCGGCGTTCCCCGACCGCGCGGACGTGGAGCAGATGATCGCTAGCCACGGCCCCAACCTGTTTTATACAAGCATCGAAGCGCGCAAGCTCTGCTGCGAGGTCCGGAAAGTGCGGCCGCTCGAACGCAAGCTGGCCGAGTTTCGCGCCTGGGCGACCGGCCTGCGCCGCGAACAGACGCAGGCCCGCGCGGGAATCCGCAAGGCGGAGCAGGCGGGAGGACGGCTCAAACTGAATCCGCTGGCGGATTGGACGTCGGCGCAAGTCGAGGAGTACACGGCGGCCAACGGGCTGCCGGTGCATCCCCTGTATGCGCGCGGATACGCCAGCATCGGATGCGCGCCATGCACGCGCGCGATCGAACCCGGCGAGCCCGAGCGCGCCGGCCGCTGGTGGTGGGAGCAGGGCGGCGCGCGGGAGTGCGGCATCCACTTCGCGCCCGACGGCTCGGTCCGCCGCGGCGCGCCTGCCGGAAAAGATACATAACCAAGGTTTGCGCGCGGAGCGCAGGCGCAATCTAGGCTACACTGGAGAGCTTAGGTCTCGTTTCCGTTGATCGATCTTCACTCGCATACCAACGAATCCGACGGCACCTGTTCGCCCGCCGAACTGATTGAAGAAGCGGTGCGCGCGGGCGTCAACGTTCTGGGCATCACCGATCACGACACCTTTCGCGGCTACGACCAGGCGGCGCCGCTGGCTTGCCAGGCCGGCATCGAAGCGGTCTGCGGCATCGAGCTATCGACCAAGCTGAACGGCCAATCGGTCCATCTGCTCGGATATTTCTTCGGCAACGGCGGGCTCCAGGGTTTCCGCACGTGGGTGCTGGAGATGCAGGCCTCGCGCCGCGAACGCAATATCCGGCTGGCCGCGCGTTTGCGCGAACTGGGTTTCGACATCCGGCTGGAAGAGGCTGAAGCGCGCGGGCGCGGGATGACCGGGCGCCCGCACTTCGCGCAGCTTATGGTGGAAAAAGGCTACGTCCGGAGCATCCGCGAAGCCTTCGACGAGTACCTCGATGAATCGGCCAAGGGCTACGTGCACCGCATCGAGCCGCAGTTCGGCGAGGCCGTGCAGCGGATCCGCGAGGCGGGAGGGATTGCGTCGCTGGCGCACCCGGTGCGCGTCCGCGCCGACATTCCCGCGATCCTCCCGGAGCTGTGCGAGGTGGGAATGAACGCCATCGAAGCGTACCACAGCGATCACACCCCGCAGGACACCGAGTTATACCTGGCCTTGGCGGAGCGGTACGGCCTGATGGTGACCGGCGGCTCGGATTTCCATGGCGCGGTCAAACCGGGGGTGCGGCTGGGCAGCGGGTACGAAGGCAACCTGCGGATTCCCGGCGACCTGATGGAACATCTCAGGCCACGCGTGCGGTAGCGCCATTGGCTTCCAGCCGGGTTCCGGATAGCGCAAAGGGCGTGCGCACAATCGCCAGTGCGGCGATGCCTCCCGTGCGGGGAGAGCGGACCGAAGATGTGATCTCGCCGGCCTCCTTGCCGTCGGAGAAAAGCTTCGTGCCGGGCGGCAACGGTTCGGACGATTCGACCTCCAGGCGGACGAGCAGCTTGTTCACGTGGCCTTGCGCGCGGATGCGCTCGACGATCTCCTGGCCCACGTAGCAGCCCTTGGTGAAACTCACGCCTTGCATCTGCTGCGTCTCCTGCGGCAGAGAGGTCTCGCGGATGTCTTCGCCGTAGCGCGGCTTGCCGTTTTCGATGCGGACGGCGCGGGCGTCTTCGGCGGTGGCGGGCGCCACGCCGGCGCTCTCGGCGCAGCGCGCCAGTTCGGGCAAAGCGGCGGATTCGGAGATCACGCGGAATCCGGGCTGGCCGGTGACTGCCGCATCGAGCACCGTGAACTCCGGATGGCCGGAGAACGCCGCGCGGAGCTCGGGCGCTTTCGGCCCTTCGATGCCGATCGCGGCGGTCTTGCCGGTGATGTCTTCGAGTTCCACCTGGTCCGCGACTTTGTATTTCATGACGAGCGGCGGGAGCTTCTCCCGAAGTTCGGGCTCCGTGTCGATCAGGAAGTGCTCGGGGAAACAGAAGATGTGCGCATCGGCCTGGATGCGGCCTTGCGGCGTGAGCAGGAACGCGTAGCACGCCGAGCCGGGAGTCATTTTCTTGATCTCGTTGCTGGTGACGTTATGCAGGTAGCGCGCGCGATCGCGGCCGCGCATCACGAAGCGTCCGCGCGCGGAGAGATCCAGCCAGGCCGCGGCATGACGCAGTGCTTCATAACCGGTGCTCATCAACCTCAGTGTAAAAGACGGACCGGCAGCGCCGCTTTACCAGCGCACGATCCGCGGGGAACTGAATTCAGAAAATCCGTCGGAGGTAAGCCGAGATCAGGATGATCAGGAATCCCGAGATGAAGGCGCCGGTCATCTGGCGCGCGCGGCGCGGATTGTGGGGGCGCATCGCGAGAATCCCGGCGGCGAACACGTGCGCCACCAGCAGAAGCTTGACGCCGAGCAGGACGTGGTAGCGCGTGCTGTGTCCCGGGGTGGTGATCACATTGTAGATGCCGGAAACGATCAATGCCGCGATCGCGATCAGAAGCCAGGGACGGAAGCGGGCGGCGGCCTGATCGCCGAGCGCCGCCGCCGAGTCGGCGGGGAGCGTCTTCGCCGCCGCGCGTAATGCCAGCGCGCCGAACAGGAAGCCGCCCACCAGCGTCGCCACCGACGAAAGGTGCAGCCAGCGCATGATTACCGCGGGGACGTCGCCCATACGGTTGAGTATACAATCGCGTTATGATCCACGAGATTTTGCCGGTTGGCCCGCTGCAGTGCAACTGCTCGATCTTCGGCGATGAGGCCAGCCGGGAAGGGCTCGTGGTCGATCCGGGGGATCAGATCGAGGCGATTCTCGAAATCGTCCAGCGGCACGGGCTGAAGGTCAAGGCCATCGTCATCACGCACGCGCACATCGACCACATCGGCGGCGCGCAGAAGCTGAAACAGGCCACCGGCGCCGCGGTCTACATGAACCTGAACGACGCCGAATTGCAGAAGATGCTGGACGTGCAGGCGGCGTGGCTGGGGATGCGGCCGCCCGAAGCGGTGGCCATCGACGCGCAGGCGAAGGACGGCGACCGGCTGCTGGTCGGCGCCACCGAATTTCATGTGCTGCATACCCCCGGGCACACGCAGGGCAGCATCAGCCTGTGGATTCCGTCGGAGGGGAAGCTCGTTGCCGGGGACACCTTGTTTCGCGACAGCATCGGCCGCACCGATCTGCCGGGCGGCGACGGCAAGCAGATCCTCCGTTCGATTCACGACAAGCTGATGCCGCTGCCCGAGGAGACGGTGGTGATTCCCGGGCACGGCGACAACACCACCATCGGGCGCGAAAAGCGCTTCAACTACTTCCTGCGGCCCGGCGTGACCTTATGATGCCGGCACGCTGCCGTGCCGCCGTGCTGGCGCAGCCGCGGGCTCCCGTGACGATCGCCGCCGTGGACCTGAGAGAGCCCGGGCCGGGCGAGGTGCTGGTGCGCATGGAAGCGTGCGGGCTGTGCCATTCCGATCTGTTCATCGCGGGCCTGGAGAAATTGCCGTTCGCGCCGCTGGTGCTCGGCCATGAAGGGATCGGGCGCGTGGAGGCAGTCGGGGACGGCGTGCGGGAATGGCGAGTGGGAGACCGCGCCGGCATCACCTTTTTGGGCACGACTTGCGGCGCGTGCGAATGGTGCCGCGCCGGGCGCGAGCGGTTCTGCCCGCAGCAGACCAATTTTGGTTACACGCTGCCGGGCGCGTTGTCTGAATATGCGGTGGCGCCGGCAGCGGCACTGGTGCGCGTGCCCGGGGATCTCCCGCCCGCGGCGGCAGCGCCGATGTGCTGCGCCGGCTGGACGGCATTCGGCGCGCTGCGCGAGGCCGGACTGCATTGCGGCCAATCGGTCGCGCTGTTCGGGTTGGGCGGGCTCGGCCATCTCGCGCTGGCGATCGCGCGGCACCAGGGTCTGCGCGTCGCGGCGGTGGATCCGTCGGAGCAGAAACGGGAGTTGGCGCGCGCGGCCGGCGCGGAGTTGGCGATCCCATTCGAGGATTCCGGCCGCGTCTTGCAGCGGGAACACGGGGGTGTGGATGCCGCGATCGTGTTCACCGCGGCGCCAGAGGCCATTCCGCAGGCGTTCGGCGCGCTGAAGCGGCTGGGGACGCTGGTGCTGGTAGGCCTTTCCACCGCGCCATACGAGTTGCCGCTCGTGCAAACCGTGACGCGCGGCATCTCGATCCGCGGCAGCTATCTCGGCGCTAAACAGGACCTCGAAGAAGTCTTCCGCCTGCTGCAGGCCGGCGTGATCGAGCCGCGCGTCCAGACGCATGGTTTGGACGAGACGCCCGCTTTGCTGGACGAGATGCGCCGTGGAACGCTCGCCGGCCGGGCTGTAATCGCGTTCTGATAAGATTCTCGCTATGGCCCAGACGAGCGTCTATCCCCCCAGCCCCGAGTTTGCGCGGCACGCGCGCGTGCGCGGCATGGATGGCTACCGCGAGTTATATCGCAATGCCGCGGAAAAGCCCGAGGCGTTCTGGGGGGAACTGGCGGAAAAAGAGCTGTTCTGGTTCGAGAGATGGACCAACGTCTTCGAGTGGCAACCGCCGTTCGTGAAATGGTTCGCGGGCGGCAAAACCAATGTCTCGTACAACTGTCTGGACCGCCACCTGACCACGGCGCGGAAAAACAAAGTAGCGCTCCTGTGGGAAGGCGAGCCCGGCGACCAGCGCATGATCTCGTATCAGGAGCTGCACCGCCTGGTGTGCCGCTTCGCCAACGTGCTCAAAGCGCGCGGGCTGAAGACCGGCGACCGCGCCATCATCTACATGGGGATGATTCCGGAACTGCCGGTCGCCATGCTGGCCTGCGCGCGGCTTGGGATCACGCACAGCGTGGTGTTCGGCGGATTTTCGGCCGAGGCGCTGAAGACGCGGATTCAGGATCTGGAAGCGCAGATCGTCATCGCCGCCGATGGCGCGTGGCGGCGCGGGCGCGAAGTGCGCCTGAAAGACGCGGTGGACGAGGCGCTGAAAGACTGCCCTTCGGTGCGCGACGTGATCGTTTACAAGCGGACCGGCGGCACGATCCAGATGAAGGAGGGCCGCGACCACTGGTGGCACGATCTGGACAAAGACGCGAGCGAACACTGCCCGGCCGTGCCGCTCGACAGCGAGCATCCGCTGTTCGTGCTTTACACGTCGGGCACCACGGGAAAGCCCAAGGGCATCGTCCACACCACCGCCGGCTACCTGCTGCACGTGCACATGACCGCGCAGTGGGTCTTCGATTTGCGCGAGGAAGACACGTTCTGGTGCTCGGCTGATATCGGCTGGGTTACCGGCCACAGCTACATCGTGTACGGGCCGCTCTCGAACGGAACCACCAGCGTGCTGTACGAAGGCTCGCCCGATTATCCGCAGCCGGACCGCATGTGGCGGCTGATCGAGAAATACCGGATCAACATTCTGTACACGTCGCCGACGGCGATCCGCGCCTTCATCCGGCACGGCGACCAGTGGCCGAACGCGCACGACATGTCAAGCCTGCGGCTGCTTGGCTCCGTCGGCGAGCCGATCAACCCGGCGGCGTGGGAATGGTATTACAAAACGATCGGGAAAGAGCGCTGTCCGATTGTGGATACCTGGTGGCAGACCGAAACCGGCGGCATGATGATCGCGCCGATGCCCGGAGCCGTGCCGCTGAAGCCGGGCTCGGGGACGCTGCCGATGCCGGGCGTCTTGACCGATATCGTGGATCTCGAAGGCAAGCCCGTCGAGGCGAACCGCGAAGGCTTCCTGATTGTGCGGCGGCCATGGCCCGGCATTGCGCGCACCATCTGGCGCGATCCGGAGCGCTATAAACAGCAATACTGGGAGCGCATCCCGGGCGTCTACATGACGGGCGACGCGGCGCGCCGCGACGAAGACGGGTACTACTGGATTCTCGGCCGCGTGGACGATGTCATGAACGTCAGCGGGCACCGGTTGAGCACGATGGAGCTGGAATCGGCGCTGGTGCGGCACCCCGCGGTGGCCGAAGCCGCTGTGGTCGGCAAGCCGCACGAGATCACCGGCCAGGCGGTGGCGTGTTTCGTCACGCTGAAGAAAGGCGACTGGAACCACGCGGAGTTGGCCGAAGATCTACGGAAGTGGGTGGCGCACGAAATCGGCAGCTTCGCCAAGCCGGAGCAGATCCGGTTCACCGACGCGCTGCCGAAAACGCGCAGCGGCAAAATCATGCGGCGGCTGCTGCGGGAGATCGTGACGTCGAACGCGGTGACAGGGGATGTGACGACGCTCGAAGACTTGTCGGTGGTGACGCGCCTCGCGTCGCAGCACGACGAAGACTGAAGCGTTTCACCGTGCCGGCGGGCTACTTCTTAGACGCCGCGGGCTCCATGGTGGGGAGATCGTTTTCCGCGGCGCGCCGCAGGAATTTCCACCGGCCGTTTTCACGCACGAGCATGTCGTCGTAGCGGCCCGCCTGAGCCGGCGAGGGCCGCTTGTCGGCGCTGGGCACGAAATAAGTCCAGCGAGACCAGGCTGTCGCTCGATCGCCGTGGACCTCGATGACGAAATTCGACAGCAGATGAAACGTGTGGCCGGTATTCGGCCCCGGAATATTCTTTTCCATGAAGGCCTGGATGGCGGCCGGTCCCTTGACCGAGCCGAAACCGCCGATCCATTCGCCATCTTTGGCGAACAGATGAGCGTAGGCAGCGAAATCGCGCGCATCGAGATAACGGCCGTAGTTCAGCAGCAGCACCCGGATCTCTTCGATGTCCTCGAGCCGCTGGACGCGGGCAGCCAGCGACGGGCTCTCCGCCTGTGCGCCGGCAATCAGCAGCAGCCCTGCCAGCAGCAGCCGCGCTCCGCGCCCGAACATTCGCGAACCCTTCATCTGCCGGCCTCCTCTTTCACGAGAGTGTAACACCGGCGCGCGGCTACGGCTGGTGAAAGAGGTAAATGCCGCTGGGGTCGTCGCCCGCGGCCGCTTCGCGGGCTTCTGGAGAGATCGTTAACCCGCGGGATCCGGCGATGCCGAAGCCCTCGTGCGTGTAGCAATGACGGGCCGCGAGCCGCCATCCGTTGGCGGCCACCCGGTCCAGGATCTGCCGCCCTTCCACGCGATCCTGCGCGCGCACTTTTTCGATCTCCGCGAAGCCGCCTTTGTGCGCGTTCCTCATCAATACCGAAGGGGCGACGTCGAGGAGCCAGTGATGGATGCCGCTTTGGCGCGGCGGCTCGGCGGCCAGGGCGGCGGTGACGGCGGCCGGCAAGTAGAGCAGCAGCCCTTCGGTGACGATCAAGCCGGGCTCGCGTCCGGCGGCGGCCCACACCGCCTCGCGCTCGGAGGCGGCGCGCAGGTCGGCGGCGATCCGCTCCAGCCGGCACTTGGGCGGCTCCGCGGCGAGCAGGTCGAATTTGTAACCGAGGATGGGGGCGAAATCCACCTCGATCCAGCGCAAATCAGCGGGCAGAGGGAGACGCCACGCGCGTGTGTCGAGGCCGGCGCCCAGCAGCACGACCGTTCGGATACCGTGCGCGGCAATGGCCTCGAGCAGCATCCGGTCGATGGTGCGGCAGCGCAGCCCGATCCCGATTCCCAGCCAGTCGGGGTCGAGGAGTTTTTCGGCCAAGGCCGCGCCGCGCGCGCCGGCCAGCCGGCCGGCGAACGGGTCGTTCACTACACCATCGGGGCGCGCGCTTTCGCGGGCCCGCGCCGCCGCGACCATCAAAGCGGTATCGCTGACGTGCTCGACCTTCACGTCGCCTGAAGCCATTCCCTCATTATGCAGGGCGGCGGGGCAGGTCCAAAACGAAAAAGGCGCACGTTGAACCGAATCCACGTGCGCCAAGACAGGGCGAATCGAGGTTCTTACTTCGGCCTCAGGCTGCGATTTCGCAGCGGCCTGTCTGATTCGACTCTACGGCGACTCCGCGACGGCTTCAAGTACTCCCCGGTCTAGAGGGGTTATGCGCGGCTCACGGTTTTGCCACGACTGCCAGCGCCCAGCTGCCTTTGCGGCGGATGGCGCGCGCCGGCGGCAGCGCGGCTTCCACGGCCGGCACCTCGTGCGCTTCGAATCCGCTGGCGAGCAGAACGCCTTCCGGGCGCAGAGAGCGCAGCAGGTCCGGCGCGAGCTGGATAATGGCTTCGGGGCTGATGTTGGCGACCGTGAGATCGGCCGCCGCGGAACGCACGGCATCCACGGATCCGATGAAGCCCTCGCCCGCAATCGCGACAGCGACCGGGTCGATGTCGCAAGAGTAGACGCGCCCCGCGCCCAGCAAGCGGGCCGCGCGGGCCAGAATACCGGAGCCCGCGCCGACATCGAGAACGGTCATGCCCGGCTTCAGAAAATCCTCAAGCGCCTCGAGGCAGAGCTGCGTGGTTTCGTGAACGCCGGTGCCGAACGCCATCCCGGGATTCACGGTGATGCGGAAGCGGCCGGGCGGCGCGGGATCGTCGCGCCATTCCGGCACCAGGAAGAACCGCGCGCCGATCGCCGTCGGCTGCAACAGGTCGCGCGCCGACTGCACCCAATCGCGCTCCTCTTCGGTGCGGACCGCGGCGCCCGGATAGCGCTGGAGGAGCGCTTCGCGGTCGGCGGTGTCTTCGAAGAACGCGCGGATGCGGCGGTCGTCGAGTTCCACAATTCCGGCGGAGCCCTGTTCCCACAGGTCCGCAATCAGCAGGTCGCTCCCGGCGGGGTCGCGTTCGATTTCGAGAGAGAACATTGGTGTTATCGTGAAACTTCAGCGAGCGTCATGAAACTACAAGGTATTTTCCCACCCATCACCACGCCGTTCGACCACGCCGGAAACCTGTACGCGGCCAAGGTGCAGCACAACGTCGAGAAGTGGAACAAGACGACCCTCGCGGGATACGTCGTGTGCGGCTCGACCGGCGAGGATGTCTTCCTCAGCACGGAGGAGAAGGTCGCGCTGTGGGAACTGGTGGCGCAGCACGCCGCGCCGGAAAAGCTGCTGATCGCGGGCAGCGGCATGGAGAGCGCGAAGGAAACCATTTGCCTGACGAACCGCGCCGCCGAGCTGGGCTACAAAGCCGCGCTGATCCGCACGCCGCATTACTTCAAGAACCAGATGACGCAGCCGGCGAATCAGATCGTGTACTTTCGCGCGGTGGCGGACCAGGCGAAGATTCCGGTGCTGCTCTACAACTGGCCGCAGATGACGGGGGTCGATCTGCCGGCGGAAGCCATCGTGACGCTTTCCGAACATCCGAACATCATCGGGATGAAGGACAGCTCCGGGAACATCCAGCGGGTAATGGACGTGGTCCGCGACGCGCGCCAAGGATTCCAGGTGCTGGTGGGTTCGGCGCCGGCGCTGCTGCCGTCGCTGCTGATGGGCGCGTCAGGAGGCATCCTGGCGTTCGCCAACGCAGCGCCGTACGCGGCGATTGCAATCTGGGAAGCGTTCCGGACGCGTGAAGACGAAGCGGCGCGCGACTGGCAAAACCGCGTCGGCCGCGCCGCGGCCCGAACCGCCCGGTATGGCGTGCCCGGCGTGAAGCACGCGATGGACCTGAATGGATATTACGGAGGACCACCGCGCTTGCCGCTTACCGTTCCGACGCCCGAAGCCAAGCGCGACATCGAAGAAGCCTTCAAGGATTTGAAAGGCTAGCGCGCGGCGGGGCCGGCTGCCTACCGGACCTTCAACTGCTCGGGAAGCACGGCGTAGCCGTCCGGCGGCGGAAACAGGGAGATCAGCAGTTCGAGGCGCCGGCGGAGATAGCGGCTCGGCATCTGGCGCGGGCCGGTTTCCACGTCGATGTCGCAGCAGGTGCCGTGCAGATACAGCGTCAAGGTGTCTTCGAAGGCCTGGCGGGCGTATTCCCGGAACAGCTTGGTTTCCCGGCGGACATTCGTCTGGCGGCGGAGCAATGCCTGCTTGAGATGCCAGCTTCTTTCGTCCACCTCGCCGTGCACCTCGGCGCTGAGCTCTTCCCGGATGTTGCGGTTGAATCTTTCCTGAAGGTCCGCGGGCAGGTGATCGGCAATCAGGATCGCCAGCGCATTGTAGAAATGGTAATGATAGTCGGCGACCTCGATGTCTTTGATGGCGAGCGCCAGCACGGCCTCTTCCGCCACATCCCGGAAGGACGTCGGAATGGCGCGGCCTTCCGGCGGGCGTTCGAAACTCACGGCGTCGCCCGACTTGCCGTTTCCCCGCTCCAGATACGGCACCAGGATGATGTGGGTTGGCGGCAAGGTCGAAGCCGCCACCGGAGAAAGGGCGGCGATGGGATCGTGGAGGTACTGGCGCAAGTCCTCTTCCGGCATGGGTAAGGCGCAGAAATAGGAGAACTTGCTGGTGAGAGGGATCATCTCGCCACGAACCTGCGCGGCCATCTCTTCCACGGTCATCTTCGACAAATCTGGATTGGCGGACATCCCGTGGTCGATTGTAACAGGGCGGCAACCAGGCAAGCGGCACGCTACACTCGTAATCAGATGCACCCGAAAATCCTGGTTTCGGCGGGGGAGGCGTCCGGGGACTTCTATGCGGCGTTGGTCGTGGAAGAACTCCGGCGGGTCTGGCCGGATGCCGAATTCTTCGGTTGCACCGGTCCGCGATTGCGCGCGGCGGGCGTTCGAACCGTCGTGGACGCCTCCAGCCTGGCGGTGGTCGGGCTGCTCGAGGTGGTCGCGCACATTCCCCGTATCTACCGGGAGTATCGAAAAGTACTGGACAGCGCCCGGAGCGAAAAGCCGGACTTCGCCATCCTGACCGATTCGCCGGATTTTCACCTGCGCATTGCGCGGCGGCTGCACGCTCAAGGAATACCGGTGTTCTACCTCGTGGCGCCTCAGGCGTGGGCGTGGCGCAAGGGACGGTTAAAGGAACTGCGGCGGAGCGTGCGGCGGTTGCTGTGCATCTTTCCCTTTGAAGAGGATTTCTTTACGCGGGAAGGAGTGGCCGCGACGTATATCGGGCACCCGCTGGCGGGCTTGATTCGGCCGCGTCTCAGCCGGGAGGAGTTTTTTCGGAAACATGAGCTGGCTGGCAGCCGTCCGTTAATAGTGGTACTTCCCGGGAGCCGCCGCGGGGAAGCCGCGCGTCATCTGCCGGCGCTGCTCGAGGCCGTCGGGCGGCTCCAACGGGAAGAGCCCCTGAATTTTGTCTTGCCGGCCTCGGCGACCACGGGAGGAAAGTTCTTTTTGGAACGGATCGGCACGGCCCCGGTTCGCGTGCTGGAGGGAGAAGCGTGGGACGCTTTGGCGCATGCCGATCTCGCCCTGGCCGCCAGCGGGACGGTCACGATTGAGGCGGCGCTGCTGGGCACCCCGATGATCACGTTTTACAAGGTAACTCCGGCGAGCTGGCTCGCCGGGAAGATGCTGGTTCGCGTGCCGTACTATTCGATGGTCAATCTGATCGCCGGCCGGGCGGTGGTGCCTGAATTGATGCAGGGGCAAATGACGGGGGAGCGCCTGGCGGCTGAAGCCCGGCGGCTCCTCAATGACGGGCCGGCACGGGCCGCCATGCGCGAGGGGCTGGCCGAGGTGAAGCAGCGGCTTTCGAGCGGGGGAAGCGCTCCGCAGCGGGCCGCGGCGATCATTCAAGAGAGTTGGGAAGGACGAGTTGCACATGTTTCGTAATCTCCGCCACCGCGCTCCCGCGGTACTTGCGGCCGGGCTGCTGCTGGCCGGCTCCCTTGCGGCCACTGCTCAAGAGCGCCGGAACCGCATCCGGGTAGTGGCTTATGCGATTGACGCCGAAGTGATGCCGGACACGCAATCGCTCAGCGCCAAGACCACCGTGCAGTTCATCCCGATCGATGACAACACGATCGCGCCGTCGTTCGAGTTGAACAACGCCCTGAATGTCTCGCGCGTGGTGGACGGGCAGGGCAAACAGGTTCCCGCCTCGCGCAACCAGCAGGATTTCACGGTGCGGCTGAATTTCGAGCAGCCGCTGCCCAAAGGCCAGCCGGTCACGGTCACGTTTTACTACGATGGGCGCCTGAGCGGGCAGGAAGATTCGCCGGTCTACGGCATCAAGTTCGCCGCCATTCACCCTGATTTCGCGTACCTGATGTATCCCGCGCGCTGGTTTCCGGTGAGCGGCTACACGTCCGACCGCTTTGCCGCCAATATCCGGGTGACGGTGCCGGCGGGGTATTCGGTGCTGGCGAGTGGAGCGGAAACGCATTCCGACGCGGGCGGCAAGACGGCCTACGAATTCAAATTCGAGCGGCCCTCGTTTCCCGGCAGCTTCGCGGTGGTCAAGGGCGACCCCGTGAAAGTGCAGTCGGAGGGCGTGACCACCGCGCTGTATTTCCGCGGGGCGGAAGCCAACATGGCGCAGCCGTACGGACAGGAAATCGGGAAAGTCGTCTCTTACTTTGCGGGCGAATACGGGCCGCCGCCGTATGCCGATCTGACCGTCATCGAGACCGAAGACGGCGCGCCCAACGGGTACGCCTCGCCCGGCCTGCTGTTCCTCAGCCCGAAAGGCATCGGCCGCGAACCCCAAGGCAAACTGCTGGCCAACCAGATTTCGCGCGAATGGTTTGAAGATCTGGTTTCGCCGGCTACGCGCAACCACCTCTGGCTCACCAACGGCCTGGCGGAATACTCGGAGCTGCTCTGGACCGAGCATCTGAACGGTCCCGGCGCGATGGAATCGGCGCTGCGGGACGTGATGGTCGAAGCGCTGACCATCGACAACGTGCCGATCATCCAGTCGGCGCGCCTGGAAGACTATTCGCCGGAGTTGTGGGCATTGACCGGCTCCAAAGGGGCCGCCGTGCTGAGCATGCTGCGGTACATCATCGGGGACGATAAGTTTTTCCAGACCCTGAAGAACTACACCCAGCAGTACGCCTGGAAATCGGCGACCACCGACGACTTCCGCAAGGTAGCGGAAGGCGTGGCCAACCAGGATCTCGGCTACTTCTTCATCCAGTGGATCGAATCGAGCGGCGCTCCCGAGTTCAAGCTGGAGTACACGATTTTCCGCACCCAGAAGGGCTTTCGCGTGATGGGCAAGGTGTCGCAGGACCTGGACACGTTCCGCATGCCGGTGGACCTGAAGATCGAGACCGAAGGCAATCCCGAACAGAAGCGCATCGAAGTGGTGGGGACCTCGTCGGAGTTTTCGGTGGATACCTTCGGCAAGCCGAAGAACGTGATCATCGATCCGGCCGACAAGGTGCTGCGGTACAACAACGATATCCGGGTGGCGGTGGCGATCCGGCGGGGCGAGCAGTTCGCGGAGCTGAGCGAATACGGCGAGGCTCTGAAGGAATACCAGAAGGCGCTGGAGACCAATCGCACCAGCTCGCTGGCGCATTACCGCATCGCCGAGGTCTTTTTCCTGCAGAACAATTATCAATCCGCGGCCAACGAATTCCGCGAAGCGCTCAACGGCGACCAGATGCCGAAGTGGACCGAGGTGTGGTCCCACATCAATCTGGGCAAGATCTTCGACATTACCGGGCAGCGCGAGCGCGCGGTCAACGAGTACAACCTCGCCGTGCGCACCAAGGACAACACCCAGAACGCGCAGGAAGAAGCCGGCAAATACCTCAAGACGCCCTACGAACGGCAGCGGCGCGCGGAACAGTAGGGGTCCGCGGCAGTTGAATTCAAGACTGACTTATCCTAATATGTAAGGCGGTGCGGCCCCTCGAATGGACCATTGACGACTTCGTGTTTGTGCCCCAGCTGGACTCCGACCATCAAAAAGTCTTTCAAGACGCCGAGCGAGTGCGCCAGTCTCTCGAGAACGGCACTTCGACGGCGCAGATTCGATTTCAGGTGTGGCGGCTCTCGAAGACCCTGGCCACCCACTTCGCCAGCGAGGAACGGGCGATGCGCAGCTCGCACTACGAGGCGATCCAGTGGCACGCGCAGCAGCACCGCACCGGGCAGCGGAAGCTGGCCCAACTGATGGAAGCGGCGCACCGGCGGGATAGGCAGGCGGTTTGCGACGCTCTCGAGGCGTTCACCCATTGGCTGCGGGACCACGTCGGCCTGGCCGATCGAATGTTCGCAGCGCACATGCGCAACGACCGGCGCGAACGCCTGGTTTCGTAACTTTAGAACGGCGCGCGCCGGCGCAGGCCGTCAACGCGAGGCGCTGCTCCGCTGCCCCAGGCCTGGTGATCGCCCCGGCAGCGGCCGCGACGAGGCGTGCGTAATCAACAGCGCGGTCGCGATCACCACCGCGCAGCCGAGCACGTTGTACCAGAGGAATGAGATGTGGGTGAAGAAGAAGGCCGAAAAGATGGCCGCTTCCCCCGCCAGCATTCCGAAAAATGCGGCCGTGCCGCCGACCCGGCGGAAGAAAAACGCCAGCACGAACACTCCGAGCAGCGAGCCGTAAAACAGCGAACCGACCACGTTCACGGCGACGATCAGCGAACCCAGTTTGCGCCCCCAGCCGGCGAAGATCACGGCGTAGGCGCCCCAGAAAATCGTCGCCCACCGCGAGGCCATGAGGTAATGGTGATCGCTCCCCTGCTTATGAAAATGCCGGCGGTAGAGATCGACCATGGTTACGGTGGCGAGCGAGTTGATTTCGCCCGCGCTGGCCGACATAGTGGCCGCGAAAATCACGGCAATGATCAACCCCACCAGCCCGACCGGAAGGTATTTGGTGACGAACGAGAGAAAGATGTAGTTGGTATCGCTGAACCCCTGCTCGCCTCCGTTGCGGGCCACCAGCCGCGAGGCCTGTGCCCGCGCGCTGTCGATCTCCCGCTGCGCGTTGTGGTAGGCGGCTATCTGCTGCCGCTCGCCGGCGGCGTTGTGGACATGGTGCTGCTCGATCAGACTGAGCGCCGCCTGCCTGCGATGCTCAAACGCCTGGTTGTACTGCTCGGCTACAGGACGAAATCCGGCCGTGGTCTGAATTCGTTCCAGCTCCGCCTGCTCAAACAACACCGGCGGCGGCACGAACAGGTAGAACACGAACACCATCGCGCCGATGAACAGAATGAAGAACTGCATCGGGATCTTCGCCACGGCGTTGAAGATCAGGCTGAGCCGGCTCTGCGCGACCGATTTGCCGGTCAGGTAGCGCTGCACCTGCGATTGATCGCAGCCGAAATAGGAAAGAAACAGGAACGTGCCGCCGATCAGGCCGCTCCACAGCGTGAACTGGTCGTTCCAGTTGACATCGGTTGTCACGGCATTCAAGCGCCCCGCCATTCCCGCCAGGTACAGAGCGTCCGGAAACGACACCGCGGCGGGCATGAGGTGAATGACCGTCACCAGCGCGATCACCAGGCCGATAAAGATGATGCACATCTGCTGCACGTCCGACCAGGTGACGGCCTTGACGCCGCCGAGCGTGGTATAGGTGATGACCGTCACTCCCATGAGGAAAATGGTGGCGCGCTCCGGCCATCCGAGAATCACGGAAAGCACGATTGCGGGGGCGTACAAGGTCAGGCCCGCGGAAAGCCCGCGCTGGCACAGAAAGATGATGCTCGCCAGCGCCCGCGTCTTGGTGTCGAACCGCTGCTCGAGGTATTCGTATGCCGTGAACACCTTCGCCCGATGGAAGACCGGCACCACCGTCGCGCACAGGATGACCATGGCGATGGGGAGGCCGAAGTAAAACTGGACGAAGCGCATGCCGTCGACGTAGGCCTGGCCGGTGGTGGAAATAAAGGTGACGGCGCTGGCCTGCGTCGCCATGATGGAGAGCGCCATGGCGTACCACGGCATGGTCTTGCCGGCGAGCAGAAACCGGTCGACGGTGTTGCTGCCGCGGCTGCGATACAAACCGTAGCCGACGATCACCGCCAGTGTGGTGAACAGTACGAGCCAGTCCAGACTCGTCATTCAAGGGCCCGCGTGAAGCCGTAACACGCCACGATGACCAGGCCGAGGTAGACGAGAACAGCCAGATAGACGCGCCGCCACGTGCCGAGAAACGGCGGGGGCTCGTCGCGCACATCGCGAATGTCCGGCATGACCGGAGTGTATCATGAGCCGGAACAGAGGGCCGGGCCCAAAACCTCACCCTTTTGGCCCTGGCGCGTCCAAGCGCATATGAAACGGCAGATCCCTCTTCTCCTGGCCGCCTCGGCGCTGTTTCTGGGCGGCCGTCAGCCCCTCCAGGCGCAGCCCTGGTTCTGGCGGACACGTCTGCACTTCGACGGCCGCCGCGATGCGGAAACGTGCTCGGATTTGAACGCTCGCGCCGAGGGCGAACTCGCGAAGGCAACCGAGAAGTTCACGCTCTCGAAGCGCCAGGCGCCGGCCCTGGAGGTGCGCGCGGGCAGCCACAGTTCCATGCACATTCGCGGCTGGAATCGCTCCGACTACGAAGTGGAAGTCTGCAAATTCGCAGCCGCCGGCAGCCGTTCGGAGGCGGAACGGCTGCTGCGCTCGATCGACGTCCGCCGCGACGGCGCGCGGGTGAGCGCGAGCGGCCCGGATGACGACCGCGACTGGCACGCCGTCTTCCTGGTGCACGCGCCGCAAGACGCGGTGCTGAACCTGGAGAGCGGCAACGCCCCGGTGGCCGCGACGCGCGTCAACGGCAAACTCACGGTCCACGGCACCAACGGGCCCGTTTCGCTCGATGAATGCTCCGGGACAATCGACGTGGAAACCACGAATGGGCCCATCTCGTTCACGGGAGGTTCGGGCGACGTTCACTTGCGGGCCGTCAACGGGCCGATCTCGCTGAAGCTGACGGATGAAACGTGGCACGGCCCGGTCCTGGAGGCTCGCACGAACAACGGTCCGGTGAACGCGACGGTGCCGCGGGGGTTCCACTCGGACCTTCGTTTGGAGAGCACCGGGCATGCGCCCATATTCTGCCAGCCGGATGTGTGCCGGAATGCCAGGGCCGAAGGAAAGCGCTTCTTCCCGCGTGTCGTGCAGTCCGGTTCGGGCGATGTGGTCCGCCTGTCGACTCACAATGGGCCGCTCTCGGTGAACACCGGCCGGAGGCGCGCGCGGATCATCTGAGACAGTGGGCTGAGATCTGCATTACAGTCGGGGAGTGGAGCAGCCCTGCCAGGTTCATATCGGCACCTCGGGCTGGCACTACGCGCACTGGCGCGGACCTTTTTACCCGGAGAAGCTGCCCGCTTCGAAGATGCTCGAGTTCTATACCCAGCGCTTCGACACGGTCGAGTTGAACAACACGTTCTACCGGCTGCCGGCGCCCGGCGGCGTGGAAAACTGGCGCGATTCGACCCCCAAGGGTTTTGTGTTCTCGGCCAAAGGCAGCCGATTTCTCACCCATATGAAGAAGCTGAAAGACAGCGGCCCGGGCGTGGACAAGTTCTTCGAACGCGTGACTCCCCTCGGCAAGAAACTGGGACCGATCGTGTTTCAGCTTCCGCCGTTTTGGGAAGTGAACGCCGGGCGGTTGGAGGAATTCCTGCGCGGCTTGCCCCGCCGGCGCCGCTACGCTTTCGAATTGCGCAACCCGACCTGGCACATCGAGCCCGTCTACCGGATCTTGCGCCGGTACAACGCGGCGTACTGCATCTTCGAGATCGCCGGGTTCCGCTCGGGCCACGAAATTACCGCCGATTTTACGTATATCCGGCTGCACGGGCCGGGCGCCGCCTACCAGGGCGCCTATTCCGATACCATCCTTCGCGAGTGGGCGGCGCGCATTCGAAAATGGCGGAAGGAATTGCGCGCCATTTACGTCTACTTCGATAACGACCAAGCCGCCTACGCGGTCGAAAACGCGCTGGCGTTGAAGCGCATGGTGAGTGAGTAGCTATTTGGTCGCGCGGCGGCGATAAATTGCGGGAGAGACTCCCACCAGCCGCACGAACCAGTTCGACAGATGGCTTTGGGAGGAGAACCCCGCGGCCAACGCGACTTCCACGATCGGCAGGTCCGTATTGCGCAGCAGATCCTTGGCGCGCTCAAGCCGCCGCGCCAGCACGTACTGATGCGGAGACTGGCCGATCGCGGTCTTGAACGCGCGCGCGAGGTACAGGGGGCTGACATCCACTTCGGCGGCCATGGCTTGCAGGCTCAGATTGCCATCCAGATGCTCTTCGATGTAGGCGATCAGCCGCCGCATCCGCCAACCGGGCAGGCCATCGGGGGCAGCCACGCGGGCGGGGCGCGAGCGGGTGGAGTGGAACCGCGCCAGGTGAGCCGCAATCATCTGCGCCAGCGTGTCGATATACAGCCCGTCCTCGGCCGTGCCGTCGCGCAAGGCGGTATGGATGGCGACGGCCAATTGCTCCAGCAGCGGATCGGTCATGGCGAAGCGCGGGATCAGTTGCGCCGCTTCCGGATCGCAGCCGTACATTTCCGAAACGATGGAATCGTAAATCGATTGCCGCAGGTAGATCTGCAGAATCTCGGGGCGCCCGTTGTGCTGCCATTGCGTGATGGCATTGCCGGGAGTGAGGCAGATGCGTCTCGGGCCGATGAGCGCTTTTTCCTGGGCGGCGCCGGCGACCTTGCGCGTGACCTCTGTCGGACGAGTCAGGTGATAGATCAGAAACGGGTGGTGCACCGCCTGCTCGGTCGCCCGGAACGGCGCTTCTTCCATGACGGCCGCGTACAGCGACCGCCAGCCGGCGTCGGGGCTGTGCACGATGAGCCGGTTTCCGGGACGCAGCACGCGGCCATGAGTTTCGCGAACCGAAAAAACCGGAACATCAGAGGCAAACATAGGCGCTCCCCTTGGTAAATGTGACGTTATTATACGCCTCGGGACAACGGCGTGCATCCCGGAGGCGCGGCATCTTGCCCGAGAGGCGGTTTTGCAGAAGGCCCGGGTGGCGTCGAGCCGCTATCATGGAGGTTCTCTCTCATGTCCGAAGCAAAATCCCTGACACCCGAGGTGCTCCTCCACATCGCCCAACTGCTGCAGGTTCCGATGAAGGGCCTGGCCGCCACCATCGAACTGCTGAATGAGGGCGGCACGGTCCCGTTCATCGCGCGTTACCGCAAGGAAGCCACCGGCAATCTGGACGAAGTACAGATCCGGTCAATCGAGGAGAAGCTTGCGTATTTCCGGGAATTGCAGGAGCGCAAGGAAACGATTCTGGCGTCGATTGAAGAGCAGGGCAAACTCACGCCGGAGCTGAAGCAGCGGATTGAAGCGACGCTGGAGAAAAGCGAGCTCGAAGATCTCTATCTGCCGTACAAGCCGAAGCGGCGGACCAAAGCGACCATCGCGCGCGAAAAGGGCCTGGAGCCGCTGGCATCGTATCTTTGGGAGCAGCAGGCGGCCGGCACGCCGCTCGCAACGCTGGCGGCAGGATTTGTGAATCCCGAGGGTGGCGTTGCGAGCGCCGCCGAGGCGCTGGAAGGGGCGCGGCACATCATCGCTGAAATGATCAGCGAACACGCGGATATCCGGAAATCGCTGCGGCAGGCGATGCTCGCGGAAGGCGTCATCGTGAGCCGCAAGATCGAGGACGCCGCCGATGCCGAACAGAAATTTCAGATGTACTACGATTACCGGGAGCCGGCGAAGTCGATTCCGTCCCACCGCATGCTGGCCATCCGGCGCGGCGAAAGCGAGAAGGTCCTCTACTTCACGATCGATCTGGAACCGGCCCGGGCGCTGGCGTTGATTCAATCGCAGATCCACAAACAGCCCGGCGATTGGACGCCGCAGCTGGACCTGGCGGCCGAGGACGCCTGGAAGCGCCTGCTGAACACGTCGATCCAAGGCGAGATCCGGTTGGAGCTGAAACAGAGGGCGGATGTCGATGCCATCCAGGTATTCCGCGACAACCTGCAAAACCTCCTGCTCGCCGCGCCGGCCGGGCAGATCGCGGTGCTGGGGATCGATCCGGGGATTCGCACGGGCTGCAAGATCGCGGTGGTCGACGAGACCGGCAAGTTTCTGGCGCACGACGTCATCTATCCGCACGCTCCCAAAAACGATACAGCCGGCGCGGCGCGCACTCTGAAGACGCTCATCGAGAAACATGCGGTGAAAGCGATTGCGATCGGCAACGGGACGGCTTCGCGGGAAACCGATGCCTTCGTGCGGGATTTTCTGAAACGCGAAAGCGCGCTGGGCGTGTTCACGGTCACGGTCAATGAGTCGGGTGCCTCGGTCTACTCGGCCTCCGACCTGGCGCGCGAAGAGTTTCCCGACCTCGACCTCACGGTGCGCGGCGCAATCTCGATCGCGCGGCGTCTGCAGGACCCGCTGGCCGAGCTGGTGAAGATCGATCCGAAGTCGATCGGCGTCGGCCAGTATCAGCACGATGTCGATCAGCGCCAACTCGAGCATTCACTCGAAACCACGATTGAAAGCTGCGTCAACCGCGTCGGCGTCGATTTGAACACGGCGTCCTGGGCGCTGCTGCGCTACATCGCCGGCATCAACGAGCGCACGGCGAAGAAGATTGTCGAGTACCGTAATGACAACGGCCGTTTTCGCTCGCGCGTGCAACTCACGGCAGTGCCCGGCGTCGGACCGAAGACCTTCGAACAGGCGGCCGGATTTCTGCGCATCCGGGGCGGCGACCATCCGTTGGACATGACCGCGGTCCATCCGGAGTCGTACCCGATCGTCCAGGAGATCGCCGCGAACCTGGGAGTCACCATCGAACGGTTGATTCAGGAACCGGATCTGCTGAAGAAGGTGGATAAGTCGGCTCTTCAAGGCGGCAGTTACACGGTCAACGACATCCTGGAAGAGCTGCGGAAGCCGGGGCGCGACCCGCGGGACCAGTTTGTGGCGCCGAGTTTTCAGGAAGGCGTCAACGAAATTTCCGATCTCCGGCCCGGCATGAAGCTCGAAGGCGTGGTCACCAACGTCACGAAGTTCGGCGCATTCGTGGACGTCGGAGTTCACCAGGACGGCCTCGTCCATGTCAGCGAATTGTCCAACCGTTACGTGAAAGAGCCCGGCGAGTTCGTGAAGGTCGGCCAGATCGTTAAGGTGCAGGTGCTCAGCGCCGATCCGAAAACGAAACGAATTGCGCTTTCGATGAAGGCGCTGATGGCTCCGGCGGCGCCGCCGAAAGCGAAGCCACAGCCGGCGGCCCGGCCGGCGATGGAAGATCAACTCGCCGCTCTCGCGAACCGGTGGAAGGTTCGCTAAATGGGGACGGTTACTCCTCGAGTGACCTGAACGGCGCGTCTTTTTGATTGCATGAGGCTGCTGCGCACTTTCATTCTGCGGCCGATGCGCCGCGACCGGCTGCGGGCGGCGCTCACCATTGTCGCGGTGGCGCTCGGGGTGGCGGTGGTGGTGGCGATCGATCTGGCAGGCGACGCGGCGACCGGCTCGTTCCAGTCTTCCATGGAATCGCTGGCCGGCAAGACCGATCTGCAGATCCTCGCCAACGGCGGGATCGATGAGAGCTGGATCGGACGCCTGTCTTCCCTGCCGGTCGACGCGCGGTTCGCACCGGTCATTCAAGCGCAAGTCGATCTTTCGTCCATCGGCTCGGTCGATCTCTATGGAGTCGATCTGGCGGGCCTTCCCGAAAATGCCGCCATCGTGTCGCGCGCGCTCTCCCGGCGCCTCGGCCTCAAGCCGCAAGCGGGGCTGAAAACTCTGATCGGCAGTTTCACCGTGGAGCGAATCGCCGACGCGGGCGATGCCGAGTTCGTCGCCATCGACATCGCCGCGGCGCAGAAGGCGCTCGGGCGCTACGGCAAGCTCGACCGCATCGATGTGACAGTGGGGCGGGGAGAAACCTTCGCGCGCGTCGAACAAGCGATCCAAGGGGTGCTGCCGCCCGGTTATCTGATCGAAAAGCCCGGGGTCCGCAATGAGGAGAACCAGCGGATGCTGCGCGCGTTCCGCTGGAACCTGCGGGTGTTGAGCTACATTTCGCTCGTGGTGGGCGCGTTTCTGATCTACAACACAATCTCGGTGAGCGTGGTGCGGCGCCGCGCGGAAATCGGCGTTCTGCGCGCGATCGGCGCGAACCGCGGCACGGTGTTCACGCTCTTTCTCGCCGAGGCCCTGATTCTCGGATTGACGGGGGCAGTGCTCGGCGTTTTTCTCGGGCGGCTCCTGGCGGCCGGAACCGTGGGGCTCATCGCCAGCACCGTCAACGCGCTTTATACGACCAGCCGGCCGGCCGCCGTGTCGCTTTCCGCGGGTGAAGCATCCGCCGGCATCGTGGCGGGAGCGATGGTCGCATTTCTCTCCGCCTTCGCGCCGGCGCGGGAAGCGATGGATGTGCCGCCCACCGAAGCCATGAGCCGCGGCGCGCACGAGCATCATGCGCGGCTGCGGTGGCGCCGCGCCTTGGCCTGGTCGGCGGTGCTGGCGTTGCTGGCCGCGGCTGCTGCGATGGCGCGACCGCTCGACGGCAAGCCGGTCGGCGGATATGTAGCGGCGTTGCTCGCGGTGGGCGCGGCCGCGCTGGCGGCTCCCGCGGTGGTGCTCGCGGTCAATCGGCTCACCCGATTCGTGGTGCGGCTCCGGGTGGAGAGTCTGCTGGCGGGCCGAAGCCTGGCCGCCTCGCTGTCGCGCACGTCCGTCGTGGTCGCTGCGCTGGCCACCGCCATCGCGATGATGGCGAGCGTAGGGATCATGGTGGCCAGCTTCCGCGAAACGGTCACCCTGTGGCTGGACGTGCAGCTTCGGGCCGACCTCTATGTCGCGCCCGCGGGCCGCCTCGGCGCGGGAGAATATCCACCGCTCCCCGCCGCGGCGCCGGCGATCCTGGAATCTACGCCGGGCGTTGCCGCGGTCGATTTGTTTCATGCGCTCGAATTTCATTACCGAGGCGAGCGCGCCACGCTCGGCGCGGGCAACCTGGAAATCGTCCGCCGCTACGGCCGGCTGCGTTTCCTGCCCGGGCAGAATCGCGACGCCATCTTGAAGTCCTTGCCCGGCCAGGACCGCGCGATTGTCAGCGAGCCGTTTGCCAACAAGTTCGGTATCCGGCAGGGCGACCGGCTGACGATTCCGATCGGCCCGCGCGACGTGGCCGTCACGGTGGCGGGCGTCTATTACGAGTACTCCAGCAGCCAGGGCTTCGTCCTGCTCGACCGTTCCACTCTGTTGAAATATCTTCCCGGCCAGCCGCCGACGAATGCCGCCGTCTACCTCAAGCCGGGCGTGGACGCCGCATCCGTGCAGCACGACATGCAGCGCCGGACGGCAGGCCTCGGCATCAGCGTGAGCCTGAACCAATCGCTGAGGCGCAACGCCATCCTGATTTTCGATCGCACCTTCGCGATTACCTGGGCGCTGGAAGCCGTGGCGATCGTGGTGGCGATGCTGGGCGCCGCCAATTCCCTGCTGGCCCTGGTGCTCGACCGCCGGCGCGAGTTCGGCCTGCTGCGCTACCTTGGCGCATCCTCCCGGCAGCTGCGCGGCATGATTCTGGCCGAGGCCGGGTTTCTTGGCCTGCTCGCCAGCGTCCTCGGATTGGCGCTGGGGTTTGCACTTTCGCTACTATTGATATTCGTAGTCAACAAGCAGAGTTTTGGCTGGACCATCCAGTTCCATCCCCCTGTAGACCTGCTGGCAGGCGCGCTGTTGCTCGTGTGGTGCGTAACGGTGCTTGCCGGGCTATATCCCGCGCGGGTGGCCGCGCGGCTGGACCCGATCGACGTGATACACGAAGAGTAATGCTGGAAACCGACACTCCCCGCGCGCTGCAGCAGGCGCTGCAAACTCTCGAACGGGAGTTCGCGGCGCTGCCGGATTTCCGCGCCGGCGCGGCGAGCGGCCTGGATACCGTCCTGGCCGATGTAGCCGCCCGCCTCGGGGACAACTTTCCGTATTTCCATCCGTTGTACGCCGGCCAGATGCTCAAGCCGCCGCATCCGGTGGCGCGCGCGGCGTACGCCCTGGCCACGTGGATCAATCCCAACAACCACGCGCTCGACGGCGGCCGGGCGAGTTCCGCCATGGAACGCGAGGCGGTGGCGCAGATCGCCGCAATGTTCGGCTGGCGGGAGCACCTCGGCCATCTGGCGGGCGGCGGCACCATGGCCAACCTGGAAGCGCTCTGGGCCGCCGGCCGCCTGCATCCGGGCAAGAAGATCGTCGCCTCGTCGCAATCGCATTACACGCACGAGCGCATCAGCGGGGTGCTGCAGCTTCCGTTTGCGAAGGTCGCGACGGACCGGCGCGGCCGCATGGATCCGGAAGCGCTCGAGTGCCTCCTAAAAGCGGGGGATGTCGGCTGCGTGGTCGCGACCCTCGGCACGACCGCGACCGGCTCCGTGGATCCGTTGCCCGAAATTCTGTCGCTTCGCGAGCGCTACCGCTTTCGTCTCCACGTGGATGCGGCCTACGGCGGTTATTTCACGCTCGCCGACAATCTGGGGCCGGAAGCGCGCGCCGCCTTCGACCGCATCGGAGAGGCGGATTCCATCGTGATCGACCCGCACAAGCACGGGCTCCAGCCATACGGCTGCGGCTGCGTGCTCTTTCGCGATCCCGCGGTCGGAACCTTGTACCAGCACGATTCGCCGGCCACGTATTTCTCTTCGCACCAGCAGCATTTGGGCGAGATCTCGCTGGAGTGCTCGCGGCCGGGCGCGTCGGCCGTGGCGCTGTGGGCCACCATGCGGCTGCTGCCGCTCGAGGGCGGTGGCGAATTTGCGCGCGGGTTGTCCGCCTGCCGGCGCGCGGCGTTGGCGCTGCACACCCGGCTGTCCGCCGATGCGCGTTTTCTCGCGCCGTTCGAGCCGCAGCTCGACATCGTCGTGTGGGCGCCGCGGAACGGATCGGCGCAGCGCATCTTTGACGAAGCCGCCCGCCGGAATTTGCATTTGGCCCTGGCGCGCCTTCCCGGCGCGTTCTTCGGCCGCCCGGAGCCGGAGATCCTCGCGCTCCGCTCGGTGCTCATGAAGCCCGAGCACGAGCAGTGGATCGGGCGCATCTGGGAAATTTTGGACCAAGCCACCAACGCATGAACAGTTCAAACGCATCCATTCGAAATATCGCCATCATCGCGCACGTCGATCATGGCAAGACGACTCTGGTCGATGCCATGCTCAACCAGAGCGGAATCTTCGGCTCGCATGAAGAGCATGTCGAGCGCGTCATGGATTCCAACGAGCTCGAACGCGAGCGCGGCATCACCATCCTCGCCAAGATCACCGGCGTGCGCTATCACGGCGTCAAGATCAACATCGTCGACACGCCCGGCCACAGCGATTTCGGCGGCGAGGTCGAACGCGCCCTCAAGATCGTCGACGGCGTCATGCTGCTGGTCGACGCCAGCGAAGGGCCGCTGCCGCAGACCCGCTACGTGCTCATGAAGGCGCTCGAAGCCAAGCTGCCGCCGATCGTCGTGATCAACAAGATCGACCGGCCGGACGCGCGCGTGGCCGAAGTGCTCAACGAGGTCTACGACCTGTTCATCGATCTCGACGCCACCGAAGACCAGCTCGATTTTCCGGTGCTCTACACCATCGCCAAGACCGGCATCGCCAAGAAATCGATGGAAGACGAGTCCAATGACTTGCGGCCGCTCTTCGATGCCATCGTGCAGCATATTCCCTGCCCCAAAGGCGATTTCGAAGATGTGCTGCAGATGCTGGTGGCCAACCTCGATTACAGCGATTACCTCGGCCGCCTCGCCATTGGCCGCGTCTTCTCCGGCACGCTACGGCACGGCGACGAAGTGGCCATTGCCAAACGGGACGGCTCCATTCAGAAGACGCGAATCACGAAGCTGTATTCGTTCGAAGGGCTGAAGCGGGTGGATGAGACCATCGGCCGGCCGGGCGACATTCTGGCGATCGCCGGCGTGGAGGGCATCACCATCGGCGAGACCGTCACCAGCGCCGAGACGCCGCGCCCGCTGCCGCAGATACAGATCGACGAGCCCACGATTGCGATGACGTTCACGATCAACACGTCGCCGTTTTCCGGCCGGGAAGGGCAGTGGGTCACGTCGCGCAACCTGCGCGACCGGCTCGATAAAGAGCTGCTCACCAACGTCTCCATCCGGGTCGAGGAACTCGGCCCCGACACCTTCAAAGTGATGGGCCGCGGGGAGCTGCAGCTGGCCATCCTGATCGAAATGATGCGCCGCGAAGGCTACGAGCTGATGGTCGGCAAGCCCGAGATCCTCACCCGCACGGTGGACGGCAAGGTGCAGGAGCCGCTCGAGCATCTGACCATCGACTGTCCCGAAACCTTCCTTGGCGTGGTCATCGAGAAACTCGGCCAGCGCAAGGGCAAGATGGAGAAAATGGTCAACCACGGCTCCGGCCGGGTGCGCCTGGAATTCCACGTCCCGTCACGCGGGCTGATCGGGCTGCGCAGCGAAATCCTCACCGACACCCGCGGCACCGCCATCATGAACTCGCTGTTCCACGGCTACATCGAGTGGCAAGGCGACATTCCGACGCGTCCCACCGGTTCGCTGGTGGCCGACCGTCCCGGCAAAGTCACCGGTTACGCCGTGTTCAACCTTCAGGAGCGCGGGGAGATCTTCGTCGCGCCCGGCACCGAAGTCTATGAAGGCATGATCGTCGGCGAAAACGCGCGCGAAAAAGACCTCGACGTCAACATCGTCAAGGAAAAGAAGCTCACCAACATGCGCGCCTCCACTGCCGACGAAGCCATCCGGCTGGTGCCGCCGCGCATTCTCAATCTCGAGCAAGCCATCGAGTTCATCCGCGACGACGAATACGTCGAAGTGACCCCGGTCTCCATCCGGCTGCGCAAGAAGATCCTCAAAGCCAACCAGCGCTGAACCTTGGCGGGTCCGGGAAGCCCGCGCGAAGCGGCTGCCCGGGCCCGCAGGCGGCACTGCCGCCCCGGCAAACCTTATTGGTAACTGACCGTGCTGCCGTAGTTGAAGAAACTCGAGATGCCGAAGAACTCGATTCCGGTAGGCGGAGTCGTGGCCGTCGTCCCCGCGAAATGCGAGAGCGAAAGATTTCCCGATCCGGCCGGAAGCGCGAGCAGCACCGCCGATGGAACCGTGAAGCTTCCGTCGCTGGCTTTCGCCGTGCAGGTGAAGCTCGCCGATACCGTGCTGCCGGCAACTCCTCCCGTAACGGAACTGCTGCCGCTGATCTCGACGTAGCCCGCCGGGTCGCCGCCGCTCCAGTTCACCGTGACGCCGTTGGCGCGCGCTACCGAGGTGACCGCCGTCTGGTTGCTCCAGACAAACGGCTGCGGCATCGTATAGCTGGCCGAAAACGCCCCGACATCGGGACCGCCCGGACCGGTGATCTGGTAGGAGCCCGCGGTGAGCGTCGTGGCCGTCTGATCGAGCGCCGCCGAGTAGGCAAGCAGGCTTCCGGCACTGAGCTTGGGGACGCTCTTCGAACCCCCGGCCGGCAGATTCAGGGTGAGGGCCGGCCCGGCATCCAGATACTGAATCGAGCTGGAACCCGGAGACGTGGTCTGCCCGGCGATTGAGAACGACATCGTGCAGGAGCCGTACGAGTTCACGTCGATCTGCGAGCCGAGCGCCTGTTGGTTCGCCGAATAGGTGACCTTCGTGAAGGTCGCTCCGACGCTATCCGATTTGGTGGTTTGGGTGTTCCCGCCGATCGTCGTGGTCTGCACGCTGCGTGCCAGCGAAAACTCGCCGAAGCTGTGAGTCCCGCTATATAAAGAGAGGTTCCCGCCGGTGATCTGGCTGGTCAGCGTGCAGGCGCGGCCGCTCGGCGCCACCGCGATGGTGGTCCCGTTGCTCACCTGGTTGCCGATCTGCATCACCACCGAAACCGCGCAGCCGCTGACGCCCTGCGGAATCGTGACATACACCGTGTCGACCGACGTGCAGCAGCCGTTCCGCCCGCGGAACAACACATTCGCCGGTTTCCCGCCGATGAACACCTGGATCGGAACATTCGTCATATCGGACTGGACGGCGGGCTGCGTCTCGTCCGAACTTACCGGCCCCAGGCCGGTCCCCCAGAAGATCACCACGTCTCCGGGATTGGCGGCGTTGGTCGGCGTGATCAGCGTGGAATTCGAGTTCAGATACGCGACCGCGTCCCCCATGCCGCTCTGGCTGAGCGTGTACATGCCGAAATTGCTCTGCACCACGGTGATGGGCGCGGTGGCGCTCTGCCCGTTGTACGTGACCTTCAGGGTGCCGGTTCCGGTGGGAGTTTTCGAAGGCAGGATCGCCGCGATCTGGCCGGCCAGCGAGTAGAACATGATGGCATCGACCGAGGTGCCGCCGACGGTCACGTTTACCGATGTCCCTCCGATGGACGTGGTGAACGGAAACGCGCCCTGGATGGCGATATTCGCCGGCCCCAGCAGCGTCCCTTTGACTACGAACATGGCCCCCTGCGCGATGGCCGCGTTGGGAAGCCCCGGCGGAATATTGGTCGCCGCGTTTTCCACAGCCGTGATCGTCATGGTCGGCGTAGAACTGGCGCCGAAGGTGGTGTATTGCAGGGCCAGGGTCCCGCCGCTGATGCTGGTGACCAGCAGCTTCGCGTAATTGGCCCCGTTGGTATGGACGATCAGAATATCGTTCTGCGCCACGGTAAGGGCCGTCTTGCCCAGAAGGGACGAGAAGGCGGAAGCAAGCGACTGGGTAATGGTGCCGTAAAAACTGGCGCCGCTCCCCCCGGGAAGCTTCCCGGCGGTGGCGCTCCCCTGCGGCGCGAGCGTGCTGCCGTTCCAGAGCAGGTCGCCTCCCGAAGATCCGGTGGATCCCGTATCCAGATTCAATGTCTGATTCGCCGTCAGATTGGCGGTTCCGCTCACATCCGCGAACGCGCCCGTTGCCGCCGCAGCTGCCAGCGCGGCCCAAACGATTCCGTCCCGCAACCGATTCACCATCCCGTCTCCTCCGTAAGAACGTCTATCCGGCCGCACGGCCATTTCATCAGGGTACGCGAGATTTCCGGGAAAACTGGCTCACGCCCCCGGAGAAATTTGCGTGAACCACGTTTAGTGATATCGTTAGCAAGCGAACGAGACCTGAGGGGAATGGGAAAAATCTTTTATTGTCTGCTGGTTGGGTTGGGAGCAGGGGTTTTGTCTCCCCGGTGCGAGGCACAGGCGCGCGGCGCTGCGGGGAAGGAATTGAAGCCGCAAGTATATGCGTCCCTGGCCCAGGTCATGAGGGGCATTCTGTTTCCCGCCTCGAACGTGATCTTCGCGGCTCCGCGCCAAAATCCGGCCGATGTGAAGCCGGCAAAAGATCCGTCGACCGCGACAGACCCGTTGGACGGCTCGTACGGACAATGGGAGGCGGTCGAAAACAGCGCCCTGGCGATCGTCGAGGCCGCCAACCTTCTGATTCTTCCGGGCCGGAAGTGCGCCAACGGTCGCGACGTTCCGGTGAAGAGCCCGGACTGGCCCCGACTCATTCAGGGGTTGCGGGAGGCCGCGATGACGGCATACCGCGCAGCCGAATCCAAGAATCAAGAAAAAATGACAGACGCCGCGGCGAAGCTCAACGCCGCTTGCGCGAACTGCCACGACCGGTATCGGGTAGCAAACGACCTGGTGCCGCTGGTCGAGAAGGCCAACCTGCCAGACCGTTGTAAGTAAGCGGATTTGGCAAGCGGCGATCCCGCACCCGCGCGTTGGGGGACAGGCCACGCAACCACCACCGAAGAGGGTCGGGGAGAGACCCCGTCACGATTATTCGAGGTCGCACCCGAGCGAGAAACGCAGCGCGCCGCAGATTTCTTCCATTCGCCCGGGCGTAAGGTGCGCGACACGCTTGCCGAGGCGCCGTTGCGAGACCGTCACCGCGTTGTGAAGATTTACCGCGCACGGCGCCTTCAGCCCGTCTTCTTCGTCCAACCGCACCTCCGAAGGAACGCCTCGGACGGTGGAGGTGATCGGCGCCACCGTCGCTGTGGACAAGTACCGAAGCGCGCTGTCACGAGTCAGTACGACAACCGGCCTCGCCTTGTCCGGAGGAGCAAAGCGGTAAAGCCGAACATCGCCCCGCGCTATTCCTCCGGCCAAACGGCCTCCTTTTCCCAACCGGACCAGCCGGCCGCGTTTCGCCGGCCGGCTTCATAGCCTTTGCGATCGCGCAGCTCCCGTTCCCGGATCTCCAGACGCTTCAGATGTGCCTGGAGCGCTTCCCGAATTAGCGCGGAACGATTCTGCTTCGTCCGCCGGGCCGCGGCGTCCGCGGCGCGGAGCAGCTTGGAATCGAGAACCACCTGGATGGTTTCCATTGTGGACTCTAGTCCACAGTATACTCCACAGCCGATCAACGCTGTACCGGCAGGCGCCTCTTGCACCCGGGTGGCCTTCGCGGATATAGCTCTGATACACCCCGGTGCTAAGATTGCCTTAGCCGGTGTCCCGTGTCGCGCGAAGAGGTGCTCGCCCAGCTTCGTGAAAGGATCGTCCGGTTCGCGGCATCCCATGTATCGAGGGAGACTGCCGAAGACCTGGCGCAGGAGGTTCTGATGCTCCTGCACGAAAAATACGCCCACCTGGAGCGGCCCGAGGACCTGCTGCCGCTATCGCTGCAGATCGTGCGGTTCAAGATGATGAGCTGGCGCCGTAAAGCCGTCCGGCACGGCGCGTACACGCAGGTTTCCATCGAAGACCTGCCGCTGCCGGATCTCGGAGCAAGCCCGGTGGACTCGCTCGAGCGCAAGGAAATGCTCGAACGCCTCGAAGCGGCGCTCGGCCAGATGGGCGAGCGCTGCCGCGAGTTGTTCCGGTTGAAACTCGAAGGCCGGACGTTTCCGGAAATTCAGAAGATCCTGGGCGTGCGGGCCATCAACACCATCTACACGTGGGACCACCGGTGCCGCCGGCACTTGCTGGAGCTCATGGGCGGCGCTTGGGAGCAGCCGAAGCGATGAAACGCGAAGATATCGAAAAGCTGCTGGGCGGTTACGCAACCGGAACGCTCACGCCGGAGGAGCGCGATGCGTTATTCGCGGCTGCGCTCGAAGACCAGGAGCTCTTCGATGCACTGGCGCGCGAAGAGCCGCTCCGCGCGGTGCTGCAGGACCCGGCGGTGAAGGCGCGGCTGCGCGCGCTCCTGCCCGCTCCGGAGCCCGGATACCGGCGCTGGTTGCGCGCCACTGCCTGGGCGGTGCCGGCCGCCGGCCTGGCCGCGATTGTCGCTACCTTCGTGTTTGAGCGGCCTGCGCCGCGGCAGCCCGCGGCGGTTGCCCGCGTGCGGCCATTCCAGCGTACGGAGCCGGTGGTGCCGGTGCCATCCCCGCTGCCGGCCAGGCTGGAGAAACGCCCGCTGCCGCCGTTGCGCGTCCGGCCGGCCGAATCCACACCTCCGCCCCCGGATGCGGCGCTGGACCAGTTGGCGATCGCGGTACCGCTGGCGCGGTCGCAGGTGCGGTCCGGCCGGCCGATTCGGCTGGAAGCGGCTTCCGCGCAAATCGCGCCAGGGGTTCCGGTTCCCGACGCGCGGGCCCTCTTTTTTGGAGCCTCGCCGCCACCGGTCGTGCAGACCAGCCTTGTGGAGCCCGAGAGACCATTGAGCGCGGCGCCGTTCACGCGCGTCCGCAGAGCCGCGCCGGGGCAGGCCGGCGGCCCGGCTGCCTACCTGGGTCTGCGGTACAGCATCGTGCGAACTCTGGAAAACGGGCAGACCGCCGCGGTCAATCCGGCCGAGCCGGCCGGCCCCGGCACGGAGATCCGGTTGCGCGTGGAGCCCAATGAGGCAGGCTATCTGTATGTTTTCGAGCGTGTCTCCGACGGATGGCAGCTGCTGTCGAGCAGCCGGGTGGAGCGAATGGCGCCCTATGACGTGCCGCAAACCGGCGGCCTGGCGTTTGAGAAGCTGTTCGTCGTCTTTGCGCGACAGCCGCTGCAGAGGCCGTACCCGGTTCCCGAGGAGCGGCTCGACCAGCTGCTGAGCGGCAATGCGGCCGAAGGGGCCACCTACGTGGTGAGCACGGCCGCCGTCCCGGCCGCCCAGACCCTCGCGTTTCCGATTACGCTGACGCGCAAATAGGCAGCGGGTCCGCGATCGCGGCAAGGAACAGGCGCGCCACGGCCGGGGCGTCGAACTGTTTCACCCGCTCCAGGCCGGCGGCCGCCTGCGCGTCGCGAGCTTCCGGCGCGCGATACAGCGCGGCAATGCCGGCGGCGAAGGCGTCCGGGTTGTCGGGCTCCACCAGCGCGGCCTGCGGCGCTACTTCCGGAATGGCTGCCGCGCGCGAAGCGACGATCGGCAGCCGTGCCGCCATGGCCTCCAGGAGCACGATTCCGAAGCCTTCCTGGACGCTGGGCAGGCAGAACACATCGGCGCGGTTGTATTCGGCGGCGAGGGCCGATCGCGTCAGATCGCCCAGCCAGGTGACGACGCCCTCCAGCCGCAGCTCGCGCGCCAGCCCGCGCAAGCCGGCGGCGCACGGGCCATTGCCGACCACCCGCACCTCGAACTCCGGGATATGTTCGCGCAGTTGCGCGGCCGCGCGCAGCAGCACGTCCACGCGCTTGCGGCGATACAGGCGGCCGACAAACAAGGCCGTAAAGCGCCGCGAGCGGGCCGGGTGCCGTTCCAGCCGGCTTCGCCATTCCGGAAGGTCGATCAGTTCGGGAACCACGGTGGGAAGCCGCGGCAGGCCGTAGAGGTCGCGCGCGCGCTCGGCCGAGTAGCGGCTGGTGACCAGAACACGCCGCGCGCGATGCACGTGCAGCCGCTCGCAGCGGGCCTGGATTCCCATGGTGAATGCGGTGAGTCCGGACTCGAACCGCACCTCGTCGGCAATCACGCCTTTTAGCGCCGCGATATCGGGGACGCGATAGCCGTCCATGTCGAACCCGACGCTCGCGTCGAAGCCGGGCTCCAGCCGCAGCCCGCGGTTGAAGAGCAGCCGTTCCGCCGTATAAACGGGCAGGTGGAGGCGCGGGGTCCGGAATTCCACGGAATGGCCGAGCGCTTCCAGCGCGCGGGCAAGCACGTGCATTCCTACGTAGGTTCCGCTGCCGCGCGCGATGTCGAGCGGCGTGGACGTGAGAAAGCGGAGGCGCACTGAAGCTACCATGATAATTGGTGAAGAACGCGGTTTGTTTGCTGAGCGGCGGCCTCGATTCCGCCACCTGTCTTGCGTTTGCGCGCCGGGCCGGATACGCGTGCTACGCGCTTTCCTTCGATTACGGACAGCGCCACCGAGTGGAACTCGAGGCGGCGGCGCGGGTCGCCGAAAAGCTCGGCGCGGAACGCCACATGGTCGCCAAAATCGGACTGGATGCGTTCGGCGGCTCGGCGTTGACGGCCGACATCGAGGTTCCCAAGGCGCGCTCGCCGCAGACGATGAGTCGCGGTATCCCGGCGACCTACGTGCCGGCGCGCAACACGATTTTTCTTTCGTTTGCGCTGGCCTGGGCGGAGGTTCTGGAGAGCTCCGACATTTTCATCGGTGTGAACGCGCTCGATTACTCCGGTTACCCGGATTGCCGGCCCGAGTTCATCGAAGCCTACCAGAAGATGGCGAACCTGGCGACCAAAGCGGGAGTGGAAGGCCGGATGAACCTGCGCATCCACACCCCCCTGATTGGTTTCTCGAAGGCCCAGATTGTACGGCTGGCCGCCCAGCTCGGCGTGCCGTTCGGCCTGACGCACAGCTGCTATGACCCTCTTCCCGGAGGCGCCCCGTGCGGCCAATGCGACTCGTGCCTCCTGCGCCGGAAGGGTTTCGCGGAGGCCGGGATTGAAGATCGCTGAGCTGTTCTATTCGCTGCAAGGCGAGGGCGCGCTGGTGGGGACGCCCTCGGTCTTCATTCGCACCAGCGGCTGTAATCTGCGGTGCGCCTGGTGCGATACGCCGTACACGTCCTGGAACCCGGAAGGCGCCGAGCTTTCGCTCGACCAGATCATTCAAGAAGTGAAGGCGCATCCCGCGCGGCATGTGGTGGTGACCGGCGGCGAGCCGATGATCGCGCCGGAAATCATCCCGCTCACCGAACGCCTGCGGAGGCTCGGCCTGCACATCACGGTGGAAACCGCCGGCACGGTGTTCCAACCGGTCGCGTGCGACCTGATGAGCATCAGCCCCAAGCTTTCGAATTCCACGCCCACCGGCCCGTGGGCCGCGCAGCACAACCGTCTGCGGATTCGCCGCGAGGTGCTGTCCGATCTCATGGCGCGCTACGACTACCAGCTGAAATTCGTGATCGAAAAACCGGAGGATCTGGCGGAAGTGCGCGATCTCGTGGCCTCGCTTCCGGCCGACCCCCGCCGCGTCATCCTGATGCCGGAAGGCACGGATCGCGAGGCGCTGCGGGAACGCGGAGTGTGGCTCGCCGAGATCGCGAAATCCGAAGGCTTCCGGTACACACCCCGCTTACACGTCGAGCTCTGGGGCAACCGGCGCGGCATCTGAGACGCTGCCGCTATCGCTCCAGAAACAGCAGGACCACGTAGACCAGCACCAGCATGGCGAGCGTGGAGAGCACCATTCCGGAAGTCAGGAACACGCTTTCGATGCTGGTGTGAATGAAGCCGAGTTGGCTTTGCATTCGCGCGTGCAGCCTGCCCGACATGGCCGGGCCTCCTTTCTCCGCTAGTCGCCGGTGGGAGGAGCGAGGGGAGCTTCGATCAGCACCTTCACCGGCTCTTCGATCAGCTTGGGCTCCTTGCCCTTCGTGAGGACCATCAGCGCCAAACGGCCGGTCTTCACGGCTACCGGAATTTTGAATTTAATGGCGGTGGCGGTCTGTTCGACGATTTCGGTCTTGATGTCTTCCTTGCCATCGGTGAGGTACAGAGCGGCCACCACGTTCTGGCCGAGGTTCTCGCCCGTGACCGTCACGACATCGCCGATTTTCGCGGAAGCGGGATCGACCGTCTGCATCAAAGGCAGGGTGGACTGCGAAACCGCGATTGTCGCAGTCAGCGCGAAGAGGACAGCAGCCAGCACTAAGGATGTTCGCATCTGAATACCCTCTACCTTCATACTAGACCGATTTGGTGGAAAAAGGCAATGGTTCTCTCCGCCGGGTTCTCAACGTGATTGCAGTCAGGAAAGAGGCCGTCGCCGTGGAGGCGCGCGGAGTACTGGGCCGGTTGGAACCGCGGCGCCGGCTCGCCGCGCCGAAGCGGCGTTCATGGCTACGCCGTTGCTCTCGTCTTCTGGCCGATCACCCTTACTGGGCGGTTGCAGCCCCCAGGCCAAACAGCCGCATGGCATTCTCCTTAAGAATCAGCGGCCGCACTTCGTCCTTGATCGGGATCTTGGCGAAATCCGCCATCCAACGGTCCGGCGTGATCAACGGGAAATCCGATCCGAACAGCACCTTGTGCTTCAGCAGAGTGTTGGCGTATTGAATCAGGTTGGGGGGGAAATACTTGGGCGACCATCCGGACAGATCGATGTAGACCTGCGGCTTGTGGAGGCAGACCGAAATCGCCTCGTCCTGCCACGGGAATGACGGATGCGCCATGATGATCGGCATATCCGGGAAATCGACCGCGACGTCGTCGATGTCCATCGGGTTTCCATATTTCAGGCGGACTCCGCCGCCGCCGCGCATTCCGGTGCCGATGCCGCTGTGCCCGGTGTGGAAGATGACCGGCAGTTTGGCTTCCGCAACCGCTTCGTAAAACGGGTACGCTATCCGGTCGTTGGCATGAAACTGCTGTAACGGCGGATGCAGCTTGAACCCGCGCGCGCCGGCGGCAATGAGGCGGCGCGCTTCGGTTTCGGCTTCAAATCCGCGGGTTGGATCGACACTCACGAATCCGAGCATGATGTCGGCGTTCTCGGCGGCGAACGCCAGCACTTCATCGTTCGGCACCTGCGGGCGTCCCGTCAGCCGTTCGTCCACGGAAAAGACTACACAGCCTAGTTTTCGCGACCGGTAATATTCGGCGAGCCCTTTGCGGTCGCGCGGCGCGCCGGTGTCTCCGAAATATTTGCGGGCGGCCTGGTCGGCCTCGTTGCCGGAAACGTCGGGCTCAAGATGAACGTGCGTATCGATGGCCACCAGCGGGCCGGGATCGAAGCGTTTTGAATTTTCCATGATTCCTTTCGTGCCGGAGAGCGCGAATCCTTATCTTATATCGGATCGGGCGCCGGACAGCCGCGCGGCAATGGCAGGCGAATTGCTTCTCAAGGGATGGATGGGCCGCGAATTGGAAAGCGAATGGACAAGCGGGTTGTCCGCGAGAGTGCTGCTTCCGCGCACACTCCACTACTGCGGTATCTGTGAAAAACAGACTCCGCACGCGATTGTCGGCCCCGTGGAGACCCTGCTGTGCCTGGGCTGCGCGGACCGCGCCTCTGTATTCGAACTCGACCGCGATTGAATCGGCTTCGGGCGTGAGCCGCGGCGGACGCTCCGCAGATCAGGCGCTCTTCCCGAAATTTTTCTTTAGAATCGCCGCCAGGATGAGCAGAAACGCCAGCAAGCGGACCAGGTAAACGGCCGGGCTGCCTTCGTTCGGCCGGGCCAGCAGCAGGGTCGCGGTCCGGTTCAGTCCTTCGATGATGAACGACACGCCGAACGCCAGGAACAACGAGTCCCGAGTATCTCTCCAGAATCTGAGAAAAAAGACGCCGGAGGTGACGGAGGCAGTCGCAATCACACCCAGAAGAAAGGCTTCCACCAACGCTTACCTGCTTTCCCAAATCAGACCGTACAGCATGAAACCCATGGAAAGGGCCGCAGCGACCAGCCGCCAGAGGTACAGATCGATCTGCGGCACTAAAATCAAGTCCACGAACACGAGAATATTCGAAATCGTGAGTCCGGTAAAACACACCCCGGTCCACAGAAGCAATCGTTTCTTGCCGCGCCGGTAACCGCGCAATAACAGCAGCGCACAGGCGAAGGTGACCAGGATACCGAGCAAGTATACAGCTGCTGCCATCGTCATTTTTCCTTAGTAAAGCGAAATGCGCGCGCAAACTCGAGAACCGAGGCAGGCGCTTTCTGGTGAATCATGGTGGATATGCGAACGAGGTCGCGCCGGTACGCGGCTTCGACGGCGAGCAGGAGCTGGTCGCGTTCGCCCGGTTCGTAACGGAATTCTTTGGCGCGGCCCGGAACCGCGGCGATCAACCCCCTGCGCGCGAGATCCTGCAGGATTCGCGAAGCGGCCGCGGTTTCCAGGTACAGGCGTTTTGCGATTTCTTCGTCCGCCCAGGCTCGCGGACGATCCCCCCAGACCAGCAACAACGCTTCCAGGTGCGGAACGCTATCGATAGCCTCCAGGATGAATCGATCGATTTCCTGTTGTTCGTAGGGTTCCGTCATCGGGGCTTGTGCGTACTCCACCGCCGGTCAGCGGTGTCGAACGTCAGAACCGTAATAATACCTCCGGTGAAGAGAATGTGGCCGGCACGGACGGATCGCCTAGCCGGCCGCCTTCGATAAAAGGGCGCCCGCGCTCCAGCAAACGGGCCGCGGCTGTTGTGGGAGCACGGCGCACACCAGGTTGGCCGCCCAGGAATAGATGTTGTTTTCGCGAACGACGCCGCGCAGCGACCGCATCCGGTATCGCCGCTCTCCCGGCGGCATCGTGAGGGCCCGGCGGATGACCTGGGCCATCTGATCGGCGGAGAAAGGGTTCACCGGGAGCGCCGACGTCAGCTCCCGCGCCGCGCCGGCAAAGCTGCTCAACACCAGCACGCCGTCTTCGTCCGAGCGGCTGGCCACGAACTCCTTGGCCACCAGGTTCATCCCGTCATGAAGAGAACTCACCAGGCAGAAGCGGGCGAGGCGATGAAGCGCCATCATTTCGGATGGCGGCAGGTGCCGGCGGCAGAGATAAATCGGCCGCCACCCGCCGCGCGACCAGCGGCGGTTGATCTGCTCGGCCTTGCTCACGATTTCCTCGTTCAGCTTCTGGTACTCGCCAATCTGAGTGCGGCTGGGCACGGCGACTTGCAGAAACACCAGCCTGCCGCGGTACTCCGCGTGGTTTTCCAGGAGGCGATCGATGGCCAGAAGCCGCTCGGGAATTCCTTTTGTATAGTCCGCCCGGTCGATGCCGATGCCGAGAAAGTCGCAATCCGGCCCGAGTTCGGCGCGCCAATGTTCCATCTGGGCTTCGACCGCGGAGCCGCCGGCCTCGCGCGCATGCTGCTCAAAATCGATGCTGATGGGAAACGCCTGCACGCGCGTGGCTCTTTCCCCGCGCCAGACTTCGCGACGCTCCTGGTCGACCATCGCCTCCAGCCCGGAATCCACGGTCTCCAGGAAATTGGCGCAGTGATGCTGGAGGTGAAAGCCGAGCAGGTCGTTCCCCAACAATCCGTCCAGAAGTTCCTCCTTCCAGGGGAATGCGCTGAAAACTTCCCGGTTCGGCCATGGAATGTGCCAGAACTGGGCCACCATCAACTTCGGGTTGCGTTCCTTCAACATGCGGGGCAACAGCGCGAAATGATAATCCTGGATGAAGACAAAGGCCGGCTCTCCGCCGGCTTCCTCCAGGACCGCCTCCGCGAACGTCTGATTGGCTGCGCGATACGCCTCCCAGTCTTTCAGCCGGAACACCGGGCGGTGAAACGCGATGTGGCAGAGCGGCCACAGGCCTTCGTTCGCCAGGCCATAGTAGTACCGGTCCTCGGTGCCGGAATCCAGCCACACCCGGCGAAGCGTGTAGGATGGCTGCTCCTCGGGGACCGCGACGTGGTCGCGCCGGTCAACGACGAGGCGGTCGGCGTCCCCGCTGCCATGCGCGACCCAGATGCCGCCGGTCGCCCGCACGATCGGATCGAGCGCCATCGTCACGCCGCTTGCCGGCTGGATGCACTCGATGGTTGCTCCGCGCCGGCGGTGGATGTACGGCTCGCGGTTGGATACGGCGATGAATCGCAAGCCATCAAAGCGCGCTCTGACGAGTTCATGAAGGGCGGTTCGAGTCCAGGTGGCTTTGGTATGGGCGGCAAGCTGCATCGTTCCTCCTCGGGCGCCTGCTTCTCGATGATGCGCGAACGCGGCGACGGAAGGTATCCCGGAAAGAGGTGAAATCGGCGCGTTGCCGCGCCGCTCACGAGATTACTTTTTTGCGGACCGCGTAGAGGACGATCTCCGCCGTGTTGTGCAGATTCAGTTTCTGCATGAGGTGGAGCCGGTGGGTATCGACTGTATAAACACTCACGTTCAGAATGGAAGCCACTTCCTTGTTCGACTTGCCTTCGGCGAGCAACTGCAGCACCTCTTTTTCCCGCTCGGTGAGAAGCTCGTAGGAATCCTGCAGGTTTCGCTGCTGCAGAAATCGCATGTAGTCTTCGAGCATCGTCTTGGCGATTTCCGGACTGAAGAAAGGAGTCCCGCCGCGCACCGCCCGGATGGCGCGCACCAGATCCACCTCCGCCGATTCCTTCAGCAGATAGCCTTTCGCTCCCGCATTGAGCGCGGAGAGCAGGTAATCCTCGTCGGAATGCATGCTGAGGATGATGACGCCGAGATTCGGATTCCTCTTGACGATTTGCGCGGTGGCTTCGATTCCGTTCAGCAGCGGCATCGCGATATCGATGATGGCCACATCGGGATTCACGGTTTCGGCCAGCCGGACGGCTTCGCGGCCGTCCGCCGCCTCTCCCACCACCTCCATTTCCGGCTGCCTCTCCAGCAGAAAACGCAGGCCCTTGCGCACCACCCCGTGATCGTCGGCGAGCAGAATGCGGATCTTCATCCGGCGGCCGCCTCTTGCCGGAGCGGGATCCTGGCGGACAGCGAGGTGCCTTGCCGGACCCGCGAAACCAGCGTGAGACTTCCTCCCAGTTCCTTGACGCGCTCCTGCACCCCGATCAGACCGATTCCGCGCCCCCGCACCGCCGCGGGATCGAAGCCGACTCCGTCATCTTTGACCGCCACCGCGAGCAGCCCATCGTGCCCGGCCACCATGACTTCGATACTGCGGGCCTTGGAGTGGCGCGCGCAGTTGGTGAGCGCTTCCTGCACCAGCCGGTAGACGCAGGTGCGATGGCGCTCCGGCAGCGAGGGCGGCAAGCCCTCGATTTGAACGTTCACCGGAATCCCAGTGTGCTTGGAAAACTGGCGGGCCTGCCATTGCACCGCCGAGCCCAGCCCCAGGTCATCGAGCATCGACGGCCTCAGCCCCATCGCCATATCCTTCAAGGCACGGACGGACTGTTCGGCGAGGTGCTTCGCGCTCTCCAGGTGATGGTTGAACTCCTCGGCCGGCGCCGCGCGCAGCTCCTGCATCCCGCGCAGTTCCATGCGCAACGCCGTCAGCATCTGGCCGACCTCGTCGTGCAGCTCGCGCGAGATCGATTTCCGCTCTTCCTCCTGCGCCTGCACCAGCTGCCGCGAGAGGCGCCGCAGTTCCTGTTCGGCCGCTTCGGTGCGAAGCCGCTGTTCCTCGGATCGGTTCTCCAGCTTGGTGATTCGAAAGACGGCGGCGCCCGCGATGAGCAGCCCCAACAGCACCGTCATGCCCAGCATGCGGCTGATGAACACGGCCATGGACGCCTGTTCGGTGTCGATCTCTTTCCGCTGCTGATCGAGGTTGGTTTCGGCAAGCAGCGAGATCTCCTGCGCGATGGCCAGCGCCGCGCGGCGGCGCGGCAGCACCTGCCGGCGCAGAAAGCTGCGGCTTTCGATGGCTTTCTGGTCGGCGGTCCATTCGAACAGCGGGTCCAGCGCCTCCCAATATCCCTCCACCTCGCGGCGTAATCGCTCCAGCTGCGGCTTGTCCTGCTCCCGAATGACGGGTTTGAGTTCGCGAAATTCCCGCTCCATCAAAGAGCGTTCCGCCATCAGCCGCGAACGGTAGTCGGCCGCATCCACGTTCGACGGGTCCAGCAGATAATCGCGCGCCAGCAGCCCCATCGTGGAGATTCCCGAGGCGATGGCGTTCAGGATGCGATCGGTGCGGCGATACCGCTCATTCAAGGCCGAGACGTCGCGATAGTTGGCTCGTGCCCGCTGCAATGCGCCGATGCCGGAGAGTGCAATCAGCCCAATGAGCAGTCCAAAACCGATAACAAGGACCGGCGCGGAACGATGCGATTTCATGGCCGGTGCGCACGGCACCATTTTCCATGCTACGCTCCCGGGGCCCGCCGGGCCATCCCATAAAGGGGTGAGCTCGGCGTCACGCCGCCTGGGCGGTGAGCCGCTTTTCATCGGACCGGTAAGCCCGGTAGGTGGCGCGGAAGGCGATGAGCATCAGGACGGAAGCCGCTCCGATGGTGATGGCCAGCGAGGAGCCGAGAGCCTGCTCGCTGTGAAACAGCCGGTCGTTCAACAGCCCGGGCGTCAGAGGACCGAGGGTCAGGCCGCCGAGGTTGAGCAGAAACAAAAAGAGCGCGGATACCTGGCCGCGCACCTGGTTGGGGAAAATCCGCTGCAACGCCGCGGCCGAAGTGCCCATCGGCAGCGACAGAAAGAAGATGCCGGGAGCCAGCAGGGCAAGCGTCCCGTTGGCATGGGCGAACAAGTAGGCGGGCGGCAGCAGCAGGGCCGCGCCGGCGCCGCACACCACACCCACGCGCAGCGGCCCTTCCGTGATGCCGTTGCGCTGCCAGTAATCGCTCAGCCGGCCGCCGGCATACATGCCGAGGCAGCCGAACGTCAGCAGCAGCAGCGCCAAGCCGCGGCCGGACTGGCCGGGCGTCCAGTGGTGCACGCGCTGGAAATACGTGGGGGTCCACGAGATCAAGGCATAAGTGGGGACGGCCTGGAAGATTGCGCCGATCGAAATCCCCATCAGCGATTGCCAGCGCTTGCCCATTTCTCCGAGCGACGCCCGAAAGCCGAGCCGCGTGACTTGCCCGTCGCGCGCGCGCAGCACTTCGCGCCGCAGCGGCTCGCGGATCGTCAACAGCAGCAGCGCAAACAACACTCCCGGCACGCCCACGAACAGAAACGTGATCCGCCACGAGGCCATGGCGCCGAGCAGCGGCACCGTGATCACCGGCGTATGCGCTACCGCGTCCACCACCATGCCGGTCACCAGCAGTGAAAGACTGGTGCCGAAGAAGACACCCATGTAATAGACGCTGATCGCGACACCTAAGCGATCTTTCGGGAAATAATCCGAAATCAGGGAATAGGCGGCGGGTGACAGGCTGGCTTCCCCCACGCCGACGCCCATGCGCGCCAGGAACAGCGACCAGAAACTGCGCGCCACGCTGCACGCCGAGGTGAAGATGCTCCACAGAACCACGCCCACCGCGATCAGCCCGCGCCGGCTGCGGGTGTCCGCGATACGGCCGAGCGGCAGCCCCATAAATGTGTAGAACAGGCCGAAGGCGAGGCCTTGCAGCAGCCCGACCCGCGTGTCGCTGATGCCCAGGTCGCGCTTCATCGGGCCGACCAGCAGGCTGAGGATCTGCCGGTCCATGTACGACAGCATGTAGATCGCGGTCAGCGCGAACACCACATACCAGGCGTACCGCGTGCTGGTTTGCGGCTCCGGCCGCGCCGGCTGCGTCTGGGAAGCGGGCAGGCTCATGCGAGCGACCATTATGTCACGGCCGCCTGTGCATTGCATGCAAAGAAAACCATCTGCTAAGATCCGGGAGGTAGTTTGAATTTGCCGATCGCGGATTCCAAGAACCTTCCGGCGCCCGAAGCCTCGCAAACCGGCCGCACGATCCTGAATCTTCGTGAGATGCTGTTGCGCGGCGATTTCCAGCCGGGCGAGCGCATTTCGGAATTGCCGCTGGTGGCGCGGCTGGGCGTATCGCGCACGCCGATCCGGCTCGCGCTCGACCGGCTGGCCAACGAAGGACTGCTCGAAGTGCTGCCGGGCGGAGGGTTCGTCGTCCGCGAGTTCACCGTGGCCGATATCTGGGACGCCATCGAAATGCGCGGCGTGCTGGAAGGGACGGCCGCCCGCCTGGCCGCCGAACGGCTCACGCACCCGCGCGAGCTGGACGCGCTGCGTGCCTACCGCGATCAGATGGACCATCTCCGCCGGCCGAGCATCGATTCGTTTGCCCGCTACCTGGATTTAAACGAGGCGTTCCATTCCGCGATTGTGGACCTGGCGAAATGCCCGATTCTGCGGCGCACCCTGGAGCGGGTGACCGCGCTTCCGTTTGCATCGCCGAGCGCGTTGGTCTTCGCGCGGTCGAAGCTCCCGCAGGCCGACGAAATGTTCGCGCTCGGACACGAACAGCACCGTGCTATCGTGGAGGCCATCGAAAACCGCCAGGGCACGCGGGCCGAAAGCCTGGCGCGCGAGCACGCCCAGTTGTCGCGGCGCAACCTGGAGTCCGCCCTGCAGGATACGGCGGTGTGGGCCGGGCTGCCGGGCGCTTCGTTAATTAAGCTTCCGAACGCCGTCTAGTGTTTTCAATTACCTGGCGGTACCAAAGGGTACCGGGCGACTGTAACCCATACACACTTCGTATAGATAAATTTCTTGACGCCCCACTATATGTTGGGGCAAGATGACGAAGTCCCCGAAAAGTGAACCGTCAGGAGGGTTCTTCGAATGGGCCAGCTTTCCGTTGATCTGAGTGCGAAAATAGAAATATTGAAGGCCAAAACACCTGTTAAAACCGGGCACGGGATCGCCTTCCCGCGGTATTTTACGGCACGTTTGGCGCCGGGCAAGACCCCCTATGACGAGGTCCAGTGGGAAACCCGGACCGCCACCATCGGCAACGACAAGGGGTCGGTCATTTTCGAGCAGCGCGAGGTCGAGGCGCCCGCCGAATGGTCGCAGACCGCGACCAACATCGTTGCCAGCAAATACTTCTATGGAAAGCTCGGATCTCCGGAGCGCGAGACCAGCGTGGCCCAGTTGGTCCAGCGTGTAGTGGATACCATCACGGACTGGGGCAAGAAGGATAAGTACTTCAAGACCGGCGAAGATGCTGAAAATTTCCGCAATGAGCTCGCCCACCTCATGCTGACCCAGAAGGCCTGCTTCAACTCGCCGGTCTGGTTCAACGTGGGAGTCAAGGAAGCCCGGGGGTACGGCTGGGTGTACGACGAGGCGGCGGGCCGAATCAGCAAGCTCGAAGCGGGCCAAACGCGTCCACAATGCTCGGCGTGCTTCATCGTTTCGGTGAAGGATTCGCTGGAATCGATTCTGGATCTCGCCAAAACCGAAGGGATGTTGTTCAAGTGGGGGTCGGGGACGGGCTCCAACCTGTCCCCGCTCAGGGAAGAAGGCGCGACGCTGGGCGGCGGCGGGACGGCTTCCGGCCCGCTCTCGTTTATGAAAGGGTTTGACGCCTTCGCCGGGGTCATCAAGTCGGGCGGCAAAACGCGCCGCGCGGCGAAGATGGTGATCCTCAACGCGGAGCACCCCGACATCGAACAGTTCATCTGGTGCAAGGCGAAGGAAGAAAAGAAGGCGTACACGCTGGTGGAGGCCGGGTACGATTCTTCGCTCGATGGCGAAGCCTACAGCTCAATCTTTTTCCAGAACGCGAACAATTCCGTGCGGGCCACCGACGATTTCATGGAGGCGGTGACGCGCGATGGCGACTGGTGGACCAAGTCGGTCGGCACCGGCCAGCCCGTGAAGCGTTACAAGGCGCGCGACCTGATGCGGCAGATCGCCGAAGCCACCCACCAGTGCGGCGACCCCGGCATGCAGTTCGATACCACGGTCAACCGCTGGCACCCGTGCAAGAACACGGCGCGGATCAACGCCTCGAATCCGTGCTCGGAGTACATGTTCCTCGACGATTCGGCCTGCAACCTCTCTTCGCTGAATCTGATGAAGTTCGTGGGCCCGGACGGGCAGTTCGACGTCGAAGCCTTCCGGCACGCGGTCGACACCATGATCGTGGCGCAGGAGATCATCGTCGATAACGCCAGCTATCCGACGGAGAAGATCGCGGAGAACTCGCACAACTTCCGGCCGCTCGGCCTCGGCTTCGCCAATCTCGGCGCGCTGCTGATGTCGATGGGGATTCCGTACGACAGCGACCAGGGCCGCGATTTCGCCGGCGCCATTACCGCCGTCATGTGCGGCCAGGCATATCTGACCAGTTCGCGCATCGCCGAATCCACCGGCCCGTTCCCCGGCTATGGCGTGAACGAGCAGCCGTTCCTGGACGTGATCCGGATGCATCGCGATGCGGCCGGCCGGCTGAACCGCCACAACCTGCCGGCGGCGCTGTTCGAAGGCGCGCAGCAGTGCTGGGACGATGCGTACGACTCCGGCCGCCGCTACGGCTACCGCAACGCGCAGGTCACCGTGATCGCGCCCACCGGCACCATCGGGTTCATGATGGATTGCGACACGACCGGGATTGAGCCCGATCTCGCGCTCATTAAATATAAGAAGCTGGTGGGCGGCGGCGTCATCAAGATCGTCAACAACACGGTGCCGGCCGCGCTCATCAAGCTCGGCTATTCGCCCGAGCAGGTGGAAAAGATCGTCAGCCACATCGATTCCACCGGCACCATCGAAGGCGCGCCCGAATTGAAGCCCGAGCACCTGGCGGTGTTCGATTGCAGCTTCCGCCCGCAGAACGGCACGCGGTCGATCCACTACATGGGCCATGTGCGCATGATGGCGGCGGTGCAGCCGTTCATCAGCGGCGCGATTTCCAAGACCATCAACATGCCCGAGGAATCCACGGTGGAAGACATCATGAATGCCTACACCGAAAGCTGGAAGCTGGGGCTGAAGGCGGTCGCGATTTACCGCGACAACTCGAAAAAAGTGCAGCCGCTCAGCTCGGGTTCGGGCAAAGGCGAGAAGAAGGCCGCGGCCGCGAATGGCACGGCGGCGGTGGCGCCGGTGGAAAAAGTGGTGTACCGGCCGGTGCGCCGGAAGCTGCCGGACGAACGCCGCTCGATCACGCACAAGTTTTCGATCGGCGGCCATGAAGGCTACATCACGGTCGGCATGTACGAAGACGGCACGCCGGGCGAAATCTTCATCACGATGGCCAAGGAAGGCTCGACGATTTCGGGCCTGATGGATTCGCTGGCGACGGCGATCAGCTTCAACCTGCAATACGGGGTGCCGCTGAAATTCCTGGTGGACAAATTCGCGCACGTCCGGTTCGAGCCGAGCGGCTGGACGGGGAACCAGCAGATCCCCTACGCGAAGTCGATCATGGATTACATCTTCCGCTGGCTGGGCGCGAAGTTCCTGGGGGACGAATACGCGGTGACCGAAGCCGGCGAAACGCCGGTGCTGCGGCCGACCGAGCCGGATCCCCAGCAGGCCTTGCCGTTCGCTCCGGTCGTGGCGGATGCGCCGTTATGCGCGGAATGCGGCTCGATCATGACCCGCAACGGCAGCTGCTATAAGTGCGGCAACTGCGGCGGGACCAGCGGCTGCAGCTAGGCGCCGCAGCCAGACATCTCTCTCCACCGAATGCGGAACTCCTCCAGGGCAGGCCTGTCGGGCCTGCCCTTTTTTTCGGAGCGACAGCGGTCCAGTCGTATCCCAATGGTGTATCGGGCCGACCGTATTACTTGGCGCCGCCGAAGGTGAAGCCGATCAGAACTTCCAGCTGATTCTGGTTGCTCGAAAACGCGCTGGCGTTGGTGACACCGCCCGTCGAGATGCCGCTGGAGGAGACAAAGTGCTGCGAGCCCCAGCGGGTATAGCGGACTTCCGGCTCGATCCGGAGCCATTTCGCCTGGAACTCGATGCCGAGTCCGCCGACGTATCCGAACACCGTGTTGTTGTTCACGCCGGGGCCGGTGAGCGGGCCGGGGAAGACGCTGGACGCAGTCACGCCCGTGCCGGTCAGGTGATCCCAGGAGACGCCGCCATCAATGAACGGGTGCACCACCGGGATGGGAACCCGCCACTTCGCGAGTAACGGAAATTCCCAGGCGCCCGTGCTGGTGGTGGGACCCGCGGTGCCCGAGACGCCGAAGCCCTGGAAATTGTAGTGCCGGTACATGGCGTCGAACTCGATGCCGAAGCCGGCCGGTAAATTCAATTCCAACTCCGGACCGACAATGTACCGGTTCGTAGTGCTGCTCAAAACACCCTTGGCCGTATTGGTTCCGTTTACGAAATCATTGATGGGAATGCCCCCTTTCACTCCAATCGAAAACGGCTCCGAGAAGGCCGCAATCGCACCAAAGAGAATCACAACTAGTAGCCTCATGCTCCTGCGTACGGATTTCTTTTTGCGCCGGTTTCCTTTGCCGGAACCGGCTCCGGAAACGATCTTACCGATCGAAATCAAATTCGTAATCGGAATTCCGGTTCCGGAATGGGCGCAAAAACCGGGGGCGGCCGGGCGTTCCATTTTTGGCGTCTCGAGTAGGCGATCATAGCCAAGGGGGGAGGCGCCGTGACAACTTCCAGAGTGGGGATTGTGCATCCGGGGCAGATGGGCGCAGTCGTGGCCGCGACGGCGCGAAACAGCGGCCAGGAGGTCTACTGGGTATCGGAGGGGCGCAGTCCGGAAACGCGTCGCCGGGCGGCGGATGCCGGGCTGGTTGATGCGGGCACGCTGGCGCGGCTGTGCGAGACGTGCGCGGCGGTGGTCAGCGTGTGCCCCCCTGAATTCGCGGAAGGAGTCGCGCGCGCGGTGGCGGCGTGCTCGTTTCGCGGCTTGTATCTCGACGCCAACGCGATCTCTCCGGAACGGGCGCGGCGGATCGGGCGGCTGATGGAGCAGAGCGGCGCGACATTCGTGGACGGATGCATCATCGGAATGCCGACCCAGCGGCGGGGCGAGACGTGGCTTTATGTTTCCGGCGAGCGCGCCGACCGCGCGCTTCCTCTGTTCGACGGCGGGCCGCTGGAGATCGAAATGCTGGGGGACGAGATCGGGCAGGCGTCGGCATTGAAGATGTGCTTCGCGGCGCAGAGCAAAGGCAGCACGGCCTTACTGGCGGCGGTGATGGCGGCTTCCGAGGCGCTGGGGGTGCGGGCGGCGCTGGAGCGCCAGTGGTCGCGTTCCGGCCCGAACGTGGCGCGCGCGGTGAAGGCGGTGCAGCAAGCCGCGCCCAAATCCTGGCGTTTCGTGGGAGAGATGAAAGAGATCGCGGACACCTTTGACTCGATGGGTGTGCCGCAGGGGTTTCCCAGAGCCGCGGAAGAAATTTACGGCAGGCTGGCCGGCTTCAAGGGCGGCAGGGAACCGCGCTTCGAAGAGGTATTGAGGAGGCTGGCGGGCGAGAGTTAAAGCGGTAGGGGGCGCCTCCGCGTGGCGCGGAAAGCGCCCCCGTTACGAGCTAGAACATGTATTTCAGAGCGAACTGCAGGATGCGCGGATTGGTGATGGTCGAGGTGATCTGCCCGAAGGTAGCGGGCGAATTGACATTGGCAGAGGTCGGATTCGCGAACTGCGGATGATTGAACGTGTTGAAGAATTCGGTCCGGAACTGGATCTGATGCCGTTCCGCGATTCTCGCGTTCTTAATCAGCGAAATGTCCCAGTTGGACTGGCCTGGGCCGAGCAGGACTCCGACGCCGGAGTTGCCGAACAGGGTCGAGTTGTCGGGCGAGTTGGGCGCCACCGGCGGGGCGCAGAACGCCGAAGCATTGAAGTATCCGGGACCGCCGCTCTTGCCTCCGAGACGGGATTCGATGCCGCCGGAAGTCCCGATCTGGCTATAAGAAACGCCGGGGCAGATCTGGGCACGGGCCTGTCCATAGTTGCCGAACCCGTAGACGGTGCCGCCGCGGGAATCCAGCATCGTAATCGGGGTGCCGTTCTGAACGGTCGTCACTCCGTTGACCGTCCAGCCGTTGGTGGCGATGCCCAGGAGCTTGCTGCGTACCTTAACGGGCAGGTCATAGCTGTAATTCACGATGAAGCGCTGCGGGTGGTTGTAGGTGACCGGTCCGTATTGCTGCCAGAGGTCGGCAGGAAGATTGCTGTTGCCGCCATTGCCTACGGCGTTGGCCTGGGCCATGTCGCTGAGGGCCTTGCTCCATGTATAAGAGGCCTGCAACAGCAGACCGCGGCTTAACTGTTTCCGGACCGTAACCTGCAGGCTGTTGTAGTTCGCGGCTCCGTCAAACGAGGTCACCTGGAAACCGCCCGGCTGATAGCCGAGAATGGGGGCCCGCAGACCCGCATTGGCGTTGGTATTGACGGTGAGGCCGTTGATCGGATTCGTGGGACTCGCAAGGCCGGGCGAGTTGATCGTGTGATACTGATCGATCAGGTTGATCGAACTCGATCCGACATAGCCCACTTCCAGCAGCCAGCTTGGGGCGAAATTGTATTGAATGTTGAGGTTGTACTCCCGGGTAAGCGGGGTATGCAAGGCTTCATCGACCGTGGGCGTGTTCAGGTTCGAGGTCTGGCCGGTTGCGAAATTGGCCCATCGGGAAGCAAAGGTTCCGAGCGGTAATTGTGCCTCGGTGTAGTAGGGGTTGGCATTACTGAACGGATTGCTCGCGATGCCCGCGTAATCCAGCGTGATGGCGTACGGATACCCCTGCTCCAGGCCGTGTACGAAGGTGCCGCCTCCGATCCGGTCATAGAACAAGCCAAAGCCGCCGCGAACCACAAGTTTCCCGTTTTCCCGCGGCTGCCAGGCGAAGCCGAACCGGGGGGCGAAATTATTCAGCGGCGGGCCGGAGCGAACCGGCAGACTGCGATCGGACACTTTGACGCCCGCGGGCGGATTCGGGTAGTGCTGCGTATAGTTGTTCGGCACCACATAGCCGACGAGACCGGGGCCGGAGGTGGTCGGTCCGGTCGGCGGGGTCGGGACTGACTGCAGCAGGCTCGCCCACAGGTTGGTCAGGTTGCCGTACTTGTCGCTGTAGGTGCCGTCGTATTCCCAGCGCACGCCGAGATTCAGGGTCAGCCTGGAATTCACCTTCCAATCGTCCTGCACGAAAGCCCAATGATTGTGCTCGACGTAATTGTGAACGATTCCGTTGGGCCCGCTGCGGACGCAGAAGAGGCACTGCAGGATGTTGCTGAGGATTCCGCCGTTGGTGTTGCCGGGGTTGGCGGGGCTGCACGTGGTGCTGCCGAGCGGGCAGCCCGAGCGGCCGATCATCCAGTCCGCGAACGTTCCGTAGAACAGGAAGCCGCGTTCCAGTCCGGCAAACGTGATGGGCCACTGCGAATACTGAAATTCATAGCCGGCGCGGATGGTGTGCTTGCCGTGGCTCCAGGAGATCTGATCGCCGTATTCCATCTGGTCGGTCGGGCTATTGCTTGGGTACAGCGAGCCGTTCAAACTGGGGCCGTTAAAGATAATGGTGACCGGCAACTCCGTCATGGTGGGGACGATGGTCGCCTGCCCGATGGCTTGCGGGGTGGTGGCCGTGACGTCGCTGCCGTGCTGGCCGTTGCGCTGGCCGGCGACATAGAGCTGGTTGACCAGGCTGCCGGAGACCAGCGTCGTCAATCGGGTGACGGCATCGATGTTGCTGTAGAGCAGCGTGATCGGGGTGCCCGGAAGGTTATTGTTGACCGGCTGCAAGGTGTTGCTGGAGCTCCAGAAATAGCGCGCCGCGAAGCTGTTCTTTGAATTGATTTGATAATCGACGTTCTGAATGAACTGATGTTCGGTATACCGGTCGGCCTGGCTGAACAGGACGGGGCCGTATTGGCCCGTCGGGTTGCCGGGGATGTAGTATTGGCCGTTTGGCAGCTTCGTGTTGAGAAGGCCGAGCGACTGCGGGCTGAGGTTCGAGCCGTCGCAAGCGATCTGCATGTTTCCGGTTAGCGCCGGAAGGAAGGTGCTGTAAGCCGGATTGCCGGGGTGGTTGGCGGGACACAGAGCCGCGCCCACGTTGGCGGCGGTGCGAACCTCCGGCAGCGGGAACAGGAACTGCGTGGCCGAACCCACGTACCCGTTGATCTGGCGGGTTTCCTGATAATTGCTGAAGAAGAAGAGCTTGTCCTTCTTGATGGGGCCGCCGAGCGCGCCGCCGACCTGATTCTGATTGAAGATCTGCTGCTTGCCGCCGCCGTCCCGGTTGTCGAAAAAGCTGTTGGCGTTGAGATCGGAGTTGCGGAAGAACTCCCACACGCTGCCATGGAACTGGTTGGTGCCCGAGCGGGTCACCACGTTGACGTTGGCGCCGGGATGCGAACCGTAGCTGGCGTCGTAGGTGGACGTCTGAATCTTGAACTCCTGGATCGCGTCCGGGTTCGGAACGCCGATGCCGGTATAAATCCCGCTGTCGTTGGCGCTGCCGGTGTTCGCTGTATTCACGATGGAGACGCCGTCCATCTGATAATTGTTATTCTGCGGATCGACCCCGTTGACGCTGATGTCCATGGTCGCCCGGCCGAGCGCGGTCGCGTTGTTGACGTTTGCCTGCGCGCCGGCGGCCATGCTGAGAAGCTGCGTATAATTTCGATTGCTCAGAGGAAGCCCCGTGACTTGCTGGGAAGCCACGGTGGTTCCGAGAGTCGAGGTCGCCGTCTGCAAAACTTCCGCGTTGGCTTCGACGGTGACTTGCTCGCCCGCCGTGCCGATTTCCAAACTCTGGTCCAAGACGGGCGTTTCGGTGACGTTGACGGTCACGCTGGGGACTTCGGCCGTCTTGAAGCCGCTGGCGGCGAATTTAACGCTGTAGGTTCCCGGCGGGATCAGAGTGAAACGGTAGACGCCGTCGGCGCCCGTAACCGTGGAGCGGGTGGCGTTGGTCGCGGTATTGGTCAGGGTGACCGAGACATTCGCGATCACGGCGCCCGACGGATCCTTCACAGTGCCGGTGAGCGCGCCGGTACCGGCCGACTGGGCCATCCCCGACGGGACAAACGCGATGCACGCCAAAGCGAGCAGAACTGACCACAAACGCATATGCGGCGACCTGATCCAGAGCTTCATAAATCCTCTCGTTTCCGGGCTGCCCGGCTGAACACAAGCCCGCAGCACCTGCTGCTACCGCGCTATTTGGGGGGATTCACACAACTGAGAATCAGAAAAGCCGCCGGATCGCGCCCTATCCACTCCCCTCGACCCCACCCGGCACCAGCGTGAATCGTCTTTTCCAACACTTCCGGCGCCTCACCCGCTTGGTGCGTTAGAGGGGATTGTATGATATACTCCCCGGCACAGCGGTCAAAACCGCGTCAAATTTGGGGATGATGCAGTGGCCTCGGGAGTCTCGGTAGGGCAGTTCTCATTCGGTCCGTTTACATTGGATGCCGCCAACACCCGCCTGGTGCGGGAAGGCGTCGAAGTCGAGTTGCGGCCCCAGGCGTTTCAAGCGCTCTGGGTGTTGCTGCAGAACGGCGGACGCCCGGTCGATTATGAGCAAATGATCCGGGACGCCTGGGGCGGCGTTCTGGTTTCCCGGCACACCGTCGCGGTCACGGTGGGAGAAGTCAAACGGGCGCTGCGCGAATACGGATCGTGGATCACGTGCCGCCCCGGGTTGGGCTACCGGCTGGAAGTGCCGAAATCGGAGGCCTTGATCCGCAAGGGCTGGCATTTCAAAAATCAGTTCACTCGGGACAGTTTGGACCGCGCACTGGCGTGCTTTCAGCAGGCGGCACGCGAGGACAGCGCGGATTTCCGGGCGTTTGAAGGCCTCTCGCGCTGCTATCTCACGCTGGGCGCCGGCGGCATGCGGCCGCCGCGCGAAATGTACCCGGCCTTTCAGGAGGCGCACCGCCGTGCCGTCGAACTGGCCGGGCTCACGCCGGAGTTGCGCACCGACCGGGGCTTCAGTTTGCATATGTTCGAACGCCGCATGGCCGAGGCGGAGTCCGAACTGCTGCGCGCGCGAGACGAGCGACCCACACTGCCGGCCACCTATGCGTTCCTGGCGATGTTGTACGTGGCGCAGGGGCGCCTGGACGAGGCGGTCCGGGCGCTGGACGAAGGCTATTCGGCCGATGCGCTGTGGCCCATCCTGCCGGCCACCGAAGTGATCATGCGGTTCTGCCGCCGCGAGTACGACGCGGCGGTGGCGTGCGGCAAGAAGGCCCTCGAGCTACAGCCTTATATCCAGCTGTCGCACGCTTATTACGCGCAGGCTTTGGATTACTCAGGCCAGGGCGACGAGGCGCTGGCGCAATATCGGCTCGCCTGCGTGATCTGTCCCGACATACCGTGGCTGCGGGCGTTGGAAGGCGCCGGCCTGGCGCGGCACGGCCGCGGCGCGGAGGCGTTGAGCGCGCTTCACGAGTTGGAACTCCGGCGGGCCACCGAGTACGTCGATGCCTATTATATGGCGCTGCTCCGCGAGGCCCTCGGACAGCGGGACGGGGCATTGCAGGAACTCGAGCGGGCGTGCGCCGAGGGGTCGACCGCGCTGTCGATTTTGGAAGTGGATCCGAAGATGGAGCCGCTTCGGGCGGATCGCCGGTTTGCCCGCATCCGCGAACTGGCGGCGCCCCAGGTGGGAACCGCGACCGCGCTCGGGGTATAGGCCCGGCACGTCAAGAATCTGCTCACCACGGCCGGTTTCTGGAAGCCCTCGCCCGACGCCGTCGGCTAACGTAAAATAATCAGGCATACCGGCCTCGTCGGAGTGAGGACACCAATGCACTTCGTTTCCAAGATTGATTGGGCTCAGGCGCGGACGCCCACATTGTACGAAGGCCGCAGCTCCGGCTTCCGGCGCGCCACCTACGTGGACCGCGGAATGGGCTCGGTGCACATGGGGGCAGGGGTTTGTGCCCTGGAGCCCGGCGGCATGATCGAGCCGCACCTGCATTCGTTTGAAGAAAGCTTTTACATCCTCGAAGGAAATCTGGTCGGCCAGATCGGAGACAAGAGTTGCGCTCTGGGACCGGGAAACTTCGGGCTGATCGGCACGGGAGTGCGGCACGGATGGCGCAACGCAAGTACGCAGCCGGCGCGCTGGCTCGAAATGCAGGCGCCGCAGCCGCGCCCCGCGGATTACGGACGGGACACCTTCTTCGTGGGGGGCGAAGTGCCGTCGCTGGCCGTCCAGCCGGATGGGGAGAAACTGATCGGCCATTTCGACGAATCGCAATTGCCGCGCCCGGGCGGGCCGTCGCAGATGGAAGGATTCAACCCCACCACCGGGGTGGCGATCAAGATGTTCGTCGACCGCTCCTTCGGGGCCGTCCATCAATCGCTGTTCCTGATCCAATACATGCCGGGCGCGAAAATCGATCTTCATGACCACACCTTCGAGGAGTCGTACCTGATCGTCAGCGGCCGCGTGCGCGCCACCGCCGACGGAAAAACGTACGATCTCGGCCCGGGGGACGTCATCTGGACGAGCGTGGGCTGCATTCACAGTTTTGCCAATCTCGGCGACGAGCCGGTGCGCTGGATCGAAACGCAGGCGCCGCTGCCGCCGGCCAAGGAAGTGTTCCGTTTCGAGCGCGACTGGGCGCAGTACGATAGCGTGTCGGCTGGAAACGCCTAAGGGGGATTCGTGTTGACCAACGAAAAGACTCAAACCGCCGCGCCGGACGCCACCGCGCCGCGAACCAAGCCGTTTACCGGCCAGGAGTACATGGAGAGCCTGCGCGACGGCCGCGAGATCTGGATTTACGGCGAACGCGTCAAAGACGTCACGACGCACCCGGCGTTCCGAAATACCGTGCGGATGCTGGCGCGGCTGTATGACGCGCTGCACGATCAACGCAAAAGCGTGCTCTGCACGGAAACCGACACGGGCAACGGCGGCTACACCCACAAGTTCTACAAAGCGACGAAGAATGCGGAGGAACTGGTGGGCGCGCGCGATGCCATCGCCGAATGGGCGCGCGTGACCTACGGGTGGATGGGACGCAGCCCGGATTATAAGGCTGCGTTTCTCGCGACGCTCGGCGCCAATTCGGATTTCTACAAGCCGTTCGACGAGAACGCGCGGCGCTGGTATAAGAAGGTCCAGGAAGAAGTCACCTTCGTCAACCACGCCATCGTGAATCCTCCGGTGGATCGCAATAAGCAACTGGACGAAGTGCGCGACGTCTACATGCACGTGGAGAAGGAGACCGACGGCGGTCTGATCGTCAGCGGGGCCAAGGTGGTGGCGACTACGTCCACCCTGACGCACTACAACTTCATCGCCAACAACGGCGCGCTGCCGATCAAAACCAAGGACTTCGCCTTCGTCTGCATTGTCCCGACCGATGCGCCCGGGATGAAGCTGTTTTGCCGGCCGTCTTACGAAATGGGCGCGGCGGCGACGGGCAGCCCGTTCGATTACCCGCTCTCCAGCCGGCTCGACGAGAACGATTCGATCATCGTTTTCGACAAGGTTTTCATTCCGTGGGAGAACGTATTCGCCTACGGAGATATCGATAAGGTCAATAATTTCTTCCCGCGCTCCGGCTTCCTGCCGCGCTTTATGTTTCACGGCTGCGTGCGGCTGGCGGTGAAGCTCGATTTTCTCGCGGGTCTTCTGCTGAAGGGCGTGGACGCGACCGGTTCGAAGGAATTCCGCGGGGTGCAGGCGCAGGTGGGCGAAGTGCTGGCGTGGCGGAACATGTTCTGGGGACTCACGGACGCGATGGCCCGCACGACCACTCCGTGGACGCCCGGCTACGTGCTGCCGAACCTGGATTACGGTTTGGCGTATCGCGTGGCGTCCAATTTCGTCTATCCGCGCTTGAAAGAGATTGTCGAAAACGTGCTGGCCAGCGCGCTGATTTACCTGCCGTCGCATTCCAGCGATTTCAAGGTGCCGGAGATCCGCAAATATCTTGACCAGTTCGTGCGCGGCTCGAATAACTATTCCGCGGTCGACCGGGTCAAGCTCATGAAGCTGATGTGGGACGCGATGGGAACCGAATTCGGCGGCCGGCATGAGCTCTACGAGCGCAATTATTTCGGCAACCACGAAAGCATCCGCTTCGAGACTCTGATGGTTGCGGACATGACGGGCCAATCGGCGAAGTACAAGGGCTTCGCCGAGCAGTGCATGGCGGAATACGACCTGGACGGCTGGACGGTGCCCGACCTGATCAATCCGGACGACATCAGCCTGGTGATGAAGAACAACCGCAAGCCCTAGGACGATGGCAGCCAACGGCCAGCCTTTCGACCCACGCCAATTCCGGAACGCGCTGGGGCGCTTCGCCAGCGGCGTTACCGTCATCACCACGCAGCATGAAGAACGGCCGCACGGGATGACGGCCAATGCCTTCGTTTCGGTGTCGCTCAATCCGCCGCTGGTGCTGGTGTCGGTGGACAACCGGGCGACGATGCACCGGCTGCTGCCCCTCACCGGCCGTTACGGGGTCAGCGTGCTGGCGGAAGACCAGGAAATTTTGAGCAACCATTTCGCGGGGCGGACGGTAGAAGGGTTGCACGTTCGGTTCACCGAGCGGCTGGGGATTCCGCTGCTGGAGGGTGCGGTCGCGTACTTCGTCGTCCGCGTCGTGGACGCGCACGCGGCCGGCGACCACACGCTGTTCATCGGCGAGGTGGAGCATTTCGAGGCGCGCGACGACCGGCCGCTGCTGTTCTATTCAGGCAAGTACCAGCAGCTGCGCGCCGAAAAAGCCAAACCCACGCCGTGGCCGCAGGATGAGTTCTCGCTGTTTTCCATCGGGAGCTTCGATCCTCCGGTTGGCTAGTGGACTGAAAGAGCAAGCCGGCGGCGCACCGGGTTCGGCGCTTTATTGCGAATCGATGGATTCGATCCGGCCGTCGCGCAAATGCACGCGGGCGCCGGCGATGGCCGCGGCCTCGGCACTGTGGGTCGCGAGCAGCACGGTGGTTCCGAAGCGCGAGGCGCTTTCGCGGAGCAACGCGAGCACCTGGTCGCCGCTTGCCGTATCCAGGTTGCCGGTGGGTTCATCGGCCAGCAGCAAGGCCGGTGTGTGAACCAGCGCCCGGGCAATCGCCACGCGCTGCATCTGGCCGCCGGAAAGCTGGTACGGCATCGACCCGGCTTTGTCCTCCAGCCCGACCCAGGACAGGCGATCGCGCGCGGCCTGGCGCGCGCCCGACGCGCCGGCCAGCAGCAGCGGCAGCTCCACGTTTTCAATCACGGTCAAAGTCGGCAGCAGTTGGAAAAACTGGAACACGAATCCGACCCGCCGCCGGCGGAGCGCGGTCAGCTCCGGTTCGGAAAGTGATGAGGTGGCGCGCCCGTCAATCCGCACTTCGCCGGCGCTTGGAAAATCCATCGCGCCCGCCAGGTTGAGCAGCGTGGTCTTTCCGCAGCCGCTGCGGCCGAGCAGGGCCGTGATGGTGCCCGGCTCGAGCGCCAGGGAGATCTCCCGGAGCACTTCGACCGGCTGTCCTCCGTTCCGATAGGTTTTGGAGACCCGGCGCAGTTCCAGGCGAGGGGGCTTCGTCACTCCTTCTATTCTCCCCGGTTCCGGGCCGCTGCCGCTGTGCAGGGCGGCCGGGCGCTCCCATAGAATAAGATCGAGAGTTTATGACGGTTGAGATCGAAGGCGTTACCCTGCACCTGGCGCATCCTGACGAACTCCCGATCCACTGGGTGGGGCAGGAGGAGCTCATGCGCCAGCTGCTGGCGGCCTGGATGGTGGTGCACGAGCAGGATGTTCCGATGAACCCGCGCTTGCTCGGCAAGCCGGGGGTTGGTAAAACCACGCTCGCGTATGCCGCGGGCAAACGCATGGGCCGCGACGTCTACATTCTGCAAGCCACGCTCGATACGCGGCCGGAAGACCTGCTGGTCACGCCCGTGCTCGAAGGCGAAGGCAGCCTGCGCTACGTGGCCTCCCCGCTGGTCACCGCCATGCTGCGCGGCGGCGTCGCCATCCTCGACGAAGGCAACCGCATGAGCGAGAAAAGCTGGGCGAGCCTGGCGCCGCTGCTCGACAACCGCCGCTACGTGGAATCGATCGTAGCCGGAATCAAGATCAAGGCGCATCCGCAGTTCCGGCTGGTGGCCACCATGAACGACGACGCGTCCACCTTCGAACTGCCGGAGTACATTCATTCGCGGCTGCAGCCGCAGATCTTCATCGATTTTCCCGAGCGCGACGAAGAGTATCACATTCTGCGCGAGAACCTGCCCTTCGCCGAAGACCGCATTCTGGAGTACGTGACGGAGTTCCTGCAGATGGCGCACGCCGCCGACGAGCGCTACACGGTTCGCGACGGCATCAACATCGGGCGTTTCGCTATCAAGCTGAAGAGCCTCGCGACGGCCAAGATGCGCGAAACCGAAGCGCTCGAAACCGCCATCACCGAAGTTCTGGGGGAGGAGGCGCTGCGGTATGTCCGAAGAAACCGGCCTGCCTCTTCCTGATCTCGGAAGCCTGCAGCGCGGCCGGTTCACCTACTTCCCGGTGGCTCCCGGCCGGCTGGAATTCGCCATCGAGGCGCGGCAGGCGCTGCTGCGCGAGAAGCCGGACGTCGTCGCGGTCGAATTGCCGTCGACGCTGCAATCGGCCTGGATGCGGGCCGTCAAGCGGCTCCCGGAAATTTCGGTCATTCTTTACGCCGACGAGACGGCGGGCTCGCCATCGGAGGAAGATCGGGCCGTCTACGTGCCGGTCGAGCCGGCGGACCCCTTTACCGAGGCGGTGCGCACCGCCAGCGAGATCGGCGCGGAAGTGATCTTCGCCGATCCCGATCTGGGGCCGCGGCCGCATCTGCCCGACGTGTATCCCGATCCGTATTCGATCCGGCACATCGGCCTGGCTTCCTATATTGAGGCGTATCGCGTGTACCCGCAGCCGCGGTCGGAAGAAATCGCGCGCCACGCCGCCGGCATCGCCTGGAAGCTCCAGGGCGCGAACCCGGAGGCGCGCGTGTTCGTGGTGCTCGGGTTGAACCTGCTGGATGCCGTGCTGGACGCCATGGAAGAGCCGCAAGCCCAGCCGCTGGCCCGAGTCCGCCGCCAAGGCATCCAGCTCATCAATCCGCATCCCGACTGTCTCGGCGAAATCTTGGTGGAATACCCGGCTCTGCAATGGCGCTATGAGAAATTTCGGGCGGACATGACGGATGCCAAGGCGGTCGATCGCCGCCATGCTCAACTCGCGCTCTTTCGCGAAGCGGAAGCTGAATACGAAGTCAAAACCGGCGAGCGCATCGCCCATTGGCAGCGCCGCCTGCTGGCCCGCTATACGCGGAACCTGGCGATGGCGGAACGCAATCTCATGGCCGGCATCTTCGACCTCACGGTGGCGGCCCGCTCGCTGGCCGACGATAACTACGCCTGGGAGGTTTGGGAAGCAGCCAATCGCTATCCGGAGCAGAAGACCGCTTCCGACTTGCCCACGGCTCGTCTCTCCGGCGAAGAGGTCTGGATCGATACCCGCCGCATCCGCCTGCGGCGCCGTCTGCCGAGCACCAAGCGCCGGCTGCGCCCCTATGGTTTGAAGCCGCGCAAAAAGGAGAAGGTTCCGGGCGAGTGGGCCAGCGAATTAAACGGCACCAGCATCTGTTCCTATCCGCCGGAAGACCTCGTGATCGAAGACTACGGGCGCTTCCTGAAGAAGAAGGGCAAGAGCATTCTTTCGGAGGAACGCACGCGCGTCGAGCCGTTCACCACGTCCATTCTCGACGGCATCGATATGCGGGAGACCATCCGCCGCTGGCATGAAGGCCGCATCTACGTGCGCCAGTTCCAGAAGATCCAGGGCGAGGTCGGGTCGGTGGTGGTGATCTTCGATGAAGACCGCGACAACCGTTACACGTACATGACGACGTGGCTCGGGGAAAACCAGAACGAATCGGACATGGCGTTCTATTCGACGTTTCCGTTCGACCAGATCGTCGGTCCCGGCATCGGCCGGGCGGAATACGGCGGCTTCCTGATGAGCCTGCCGCCGCGCCGCATGTACGACGTGTGGCAGGATCCCGATTACGAATTCGCCGAAACCAAACCGGAGCGCCTGCTGCTGGCGGCGCTGGATTACTCGATTCACCGGTACGTGGTCTACGTGGCCGCCCGGCCGCCGCGCTCAATTTTCAAGACGATCGCATCGCGCGCCGGGCGCACCATCATCTACATCCCGCTCGGCCAGCTGTCGCCGGTTTCCTTGAAAAAGATTCGCGTGGTGCACGTGCTGGACGGTTACGACAAGCGCGAGATCGCCAAAGAGTATCTCTGGTAGAAGTACGAGTCTCTCCGCGACGGGCGCTTCCGCACGCTGTGCGAGCACGGGGATATGGGAGAGCAGGGCGCGGTGCTCGTATTCCGGGACGTCACGGCGCCCCGCCGAACCGCATGCCGCGGTATTCGCGGCTGAAGTAGGTCGCGATCGCGGCCAGAATGCAGACCGTGCCGGCGGTGGCGGCCATCGCCACCGAATAGCTGGTGTGGCCGGCGAAGACAGCTTCGATGTAAGCCACCGTGCCGGCGATCAGGACCCCGCACTGATAGCCGAAGCCGGGCAGGAAGCCGCGGACCGAATCGGGGGACAGCTCGGAGAGGTGCGCGGGGATCACGCCCCAGGCGCCCTGCACCATGAACTGCATCAGGAAGGCGCCGACGACCAGCAGCGCCATCGACGGGGCAAAGGCCCAGAGCGGGATCGTCAGAACGGCCGCCAGAAGCGCCGAAATCATGGCGCGGCGGCGGCCCATTCGGTCCGAAAGCATCCCGAACAGCGTGCCGCCGAAGATCGCTCCCACGGCCGACACCATCGTCAGGGCCGAGCGCGATTTCGCGGAGAGACTCCACTGCCGCTGCAGGAAGGTCGGGTACATGTCCTGCGTGCCGTGCGAGACGAAATTGAAGCAGGTCATCAGCACCACGATGAATACGAACACCTTCCAGTAAGAAAGGATGGCGCGGAAGAGGTGGCTCCAGCTTTCCGTGCGGGTCTTCTCCCAGACTTCGGATTCTTTGACGCGCAGGCGCACGAACAAGGCGAGCAGCGCCGGCAGCCCGCCGATGAAAAACAGCGGCCGCCATCCGAAGCGGTCGAACAGGAAGAAATAAGCGATGCCGGCCAGCAGGTTGCCGGCCGCGTAGCCTTGCTGCAAGACTCCGGAAAGCAGGCCGCGGATTTTGGGGGGCACCTTCTCCATCGCCAGCGACGCGCCGACGCCCCACTCGCCGCCCATGCCGATTCCGAACAGCGCGCGCAGCACCATGAACGTGGTGTAGTTGGGAGCGAGGCCCGAAAGCACTTCCACGATCGAGTAGAACACCAGGTCGAGCATGAGCGGCAGGCGCCGCCCGTAGCGGTCGGCCAGTAGCCCGAAAATGAAGGCGCCGACCGGGCGGAACGCCAGTGTCAGGGTGAGGGAGAGCGCCATGGCGGCGTCGGACACATGAAAATCATGGCCGATGGCGGTCAGGCAATAGACGACCAGGAAATAGTCGAAGGCGTCGAGCGTCCACCCGAGAAATCCGGCCGTCACGGCCGCCCGATGATCGGTAGCGGCGGCGGCCGGGATCGACGGAGATCGAGTCGCGCTCATGAGTTTGCCCCGCTGGGACGTCTTACTTGCCGTAGCTCACGCGCCAGATCGAGCCGGAGCCGTCGTCGGTCACGTACATGGAGCCGTCTTTGCCGATCGCGACGCCCACCGGCGTGCCCCACTTCTTGCCGTCGGGAGTCACAAACCCGGTGAGGAAGTCTTCATAAACTCCGCTGGCTTTGCCGTTCTCGAGAGGAACGCGCACTACTTCGCTGCCGGAGCGCACCGCGCGGTTCCAGGAACCGTGCTCGGCGGCGAACAGGTCCCCCTGATACTCCTTCGGGAACTGGTTGCCTTCATAGAAGGTCAGGCCGAGCGAAGCGCTGTGCGGCTGGATCAGGACATCGGGAACGATGGCCTTGCCGACGAGATCGGCGGGAGGATTGCTCTTGCGCGGGTCCGGATGGTTGCCGATGTAGAACCACGGCCAACCGTAAAAACCGCCTTCTTTGACGGAAGTGATGTAGTCGGGCACCAGGTTGTCCCCGAGCTCATCGCGCTCGTTCACCGAGCACCACAGTTCTCCTGTGGTTGGATTCACGCCGAGGCCCACGGGGTTGCGAATTCCCGAGGCGTAGATCTTGACGAACTTGCCTTCGGGCGTGTACTCGAGAATATTGGCGCGCATCTGGTTGTCACCCTTGGCGTCGATGTTGTCGTTGGAACCGACCGCCACGAACATGCGTTTGCCGTCCTTGGAAAACACCACGTCGCGGGTCCAGTGATTGCCGTTTGGCTTGAGGTCCGGGACGATGGTCTCGGCCGGTCCGCTCGCCTTCAAATCGCCGTTCTTGTAAGGGAAGCGCACTACCCTGCCGGTCTCGCCCACATACACCCACTGCGGATTCGGGCCCGGCGGATAGAAATTCACGCCGAAGGGGCGCGTCAGGCCGGTTGCGAAGACAGAGACTTCGACGGGCTTGCCATCCTTGTTTCCGCGGAAGATTTTGACATCGCCATTGGCGGCGACTTGACCGCCAAATGGGTTTGCGGTTCGCGGGAAGCTTTCGACCACGAAGAGATCGCCATTGGGCGCGGTGCGGATCTGGCGCGGCGTGTTCAGGCCGTCCGCGTAGAGCTCGACCTTGAATCCCGGAGGGGCTTGCGGCATCACGCCTTCGGGCCGGGGAACGACCGGGCCGAAATTCGCGCTCGATTTGGTCGCGAACGGTTTCGGGAGCTGGTCGACCGTGATTTTATGGAACGTTCCGGGCTTGAGAGACTGTGCGTCGGCGAACGTCTGCAGGTCTTTGGGATCGATCTTCACGCCGGCCGCCTGCAGCAGCAATGCCGCGGACAGCGACAACACTCCACCCCCAATGAGCCAGCGGAGCTTTTTCATGAGGCCTCCTGATAGGAATCAGGAGAGATTGTATCAAAACGTGATTCCTACCATCGCTTCCACCTGGTCCTGATTGCTGTTGTATCCGGTGCTGGCGGAGAAGATGCCGCTGGTGACGGTGCTGGCGGTGAAATGCTGATTGGTCCAGTGGGTGTAGCGGATCTCCGGGGAGACATGCACGAACGGCACATGGATATCGAGGCCGCCGCCCAGAACAACGCCGGTGGTGGTGCTGTGCGACGGCTGGTTGTAATTGCTGGGAGCGGTAATCGGAACCGGGCTGACGATGGTGATCGCCTGCTTAAAACCCTGCAGCGTGTCCCAGGCGATGCCGGCATCGAGAAACGGCCGCACGATCCGGGTGGGGAACCGGTATTTGAGCAACACCGGGAATTCCCAGGCGCTGGTCTTGCCGGCCGTGGTGATGGTGCTGCCGGGAGCGCCCGGCAAAGGACTATTCGGCGAGCTCGGGCCCAGACTGCCGACTGTCTGGAAATTGTAGTGCCGGTAGAGCGCATCGACTTCGACCCCGAGTCCAAACGGCAAGTGAATTTCGCCGGTCGGACCGATCAGGTAGCGGTTGGTGTAGCTGTGAAAGTTGATGGTTCCGCTTTGCACCGTGTTGAGAGCATCGCTGGCCGGCGCGCCCACTTTGACCCCGAAGGTAAACGGCTGCGCGAAGGCGGCGACGGAGAAGAGCGTCGGGAAAAAGAGTTTCTTCATGAATTTCCAGTTTACTGCGGCGGCCGTTTTTCCAGTAAGATGAGTGTCGTTATGAAGAACCCGTTCGCTTTTGCCGTGCTGTTCGCGGCGGGCTGCCTGGGGGCCGCCGCCCAACACAAGGTTCCGTTCCAGAACGGCATTCCGGTCGCGCCGCAGGGGCTCGCGAACCGCCCGCTTCCGAAACTGCCGATGGAATTCGACACCGGCGAGGGACAGCGGATCCGCGTGGTTGCTGTAACCCGCGACCTGGAATATCCGTGGAGCGCCGCGTTTCTTCCCGACGGCGCCATGCTGGTGACCGAGCGGGCCGGCCGCCTGCGCATCATCCGCAATGGCGTGCTCGACCCGAAACCGGTTGCCGGCGGGCCCGCCGCTTACTTCGCGGGAGAATCCGGCCTGCCCGGCGCCGTCCACGGATACATGGATGTCGCGCTGCATCCGCGCTTCGCCGAGAACCATTTCGTTTACCTCACGTATACCAAGCCGCTCGACGAGAAGCGGCGCGTCGCGGCGCTGGCGCGCGGAGTCTGGAATGGGCACGCGCTGACCGGCATGAAAGACATTTTCGTCGCCGATGGCGGCGGGCCGTCGCGCATCGCGTTCGGCCGCGACGGCGATATCTATATGACGGTGAGCGGCGCTAAGCCCGACGATGCTCAGAATCCGGATACGGACGGCGGCAAGGTGCTCCGGCTCCGGGATGACGGCAGCATTCCGGACGACAATCCCTTTGTCGGGAAGGCCGGCCACAAACCGGAAGTCTACACTCTGGGGCACCGCAACTCGCTCGGCCTGGCGCTCAATCCCACGACCGGCGAGATGTGGCAGAACGAAAACGGGCCCAACGGGGGCGACGAAATTAACGTCCTGAAGCCGGGCCGGAATTATGGATGGCCCATCGTGAGCCTGGGGCGGAGCTATCAGGGACCGTGGCAATCGGAGCGTCCGGGCCATGCCGGCTACGAGCCGCCGGTGGTGTACTGGATGCCCGCCATCGCGGTTTCCGGCATGACGTTCTACACGGGCGACAAGCTGCCGAAGTGGAAGGGCGACGTCTTCGTGGGCTCGATGCGCACGGGCGAAATCCCCGGCACCGGCCACGTCGAGCGGATCCTGTTCAACGAAAAGATGGAAGAGCTGCGCCGCGAATCGCTGCTGACCGAATTGCACCAACGGATCCGCGATGTCCGCCAGGGGCCGGACGGATTCCTCTACGTGCTGACCGATCAGAAACCGGGAGCCGTGCTGCGGATCGAACCGGCGGAATGATGCTCAGGCGACGCGGCGCATGTCTTGCTCCTGTTCCGGCGCGACATTCAGACAAACGCCCGCGGTATGGCAGGCGTAGATGCGGGTGAACTCCGCGCCGAACAGGAACAGCAGCGAGGAGTAATAGACCCACAGCAACAGAACGACCAGCGATCCGGCCGCGCCATAGGAAGAAGTGACGCTGGCGCGCCCGAGATAGAAACCCAGCAGGAACTTCCCGGCGGTAAAGAGAACCGCGGTTCCAAAGGAGCCCGGCCACAACCTCCGCCAGGGCAGGGTTTGCTCCGGCACGAAGCGGTAGATCAGCGCGAAGATGACCGTGATCACTGCCAGAGAGAAGATGGCGTTCGCGACGTGGAACACGCTCACCGGTAAGTAGTGGCCGGCAAATTTTCCGAGAGCCGACAGGAACGTGGTGATCAACAGCGACACCAGCAACAGGAAGCCGAGCCCCACCACCATCGCAAACGAAAAGAACTGCTGGCGGAGCAGGGAAAACCAGCCGCCCGTCTGGCCGGCCCGGATATCCCAGATGGTATTCAGCGCTTTGCGCAATTGCGAAAACACGCCCGAAGCGCTAAACAGCAGAACCGCGAAGCCCACCACCGTGGCAATAATTCCGGCCTTTGGCGATTGAGCGTGGGTGAGCATGGTTTGAATCGCGTCCGCTCCGGACCCCACCAATCCCCGCATCTGAGTGACAATCTGGCCCTGCACGGCCTGCTTGTGAAATACCAGTCCCGCGATCGACACGGCGATCACCAACAGCGGGGCCAAGGACAACACGGTGTAATAGGAGAGGGCGCCGCCTTGCGTGAAAGGGTCATGTTTGTCCCACTCCTCATACGTTTTGGAAAGAAGCGACTGAGCGTAGCGCAAACGTTCCTTCATACAGCACCATGAATCGGGGAGCACTTGGCCTGCCAAGGGCGGGCGGCGAACCGTGCGGTTGAATACCCCGCGAATCTAGTCCAGCCAGGAAGCTTCGCGGCAGCTGGGAACTACCGGGACGGCGCCGAAGCGGCGCTGGCGGCCGTGAAATTCGCGGACCGCCGCGGCCAGGTCTTCGGCCGCGAAGTCGGGCCACATCCGGCGCGAGAAGACGAGCTCGGCATACGCGCATTCCCACAGCAGGAAGTCGCTCAGACGCTGCTCGCCGCCGGTCCGGACCAGCAGATCGACGGCGGGTCCCAGCGCCTCGTCCAGATCCTCGCGGGAAAGCCGGCCGGCTCGTTCGACGGCCGTCAGAATGGCTTCGCGCCCGGAGTAATCGACGGCCAGACGCAGCCGCAGGCGGTCTCCCCGGCACGTCGCCTGCTCGGCCCTGCCGATGGCGGCGCATAAGGAAGGGTTCAGCCGGTCGCGCCGGCCGATCACTTCGAGGCTGACGCCATTGGCGACGCAGCGCTCGGTTTCGCAATCCAGAAATTCCGCGAACAGCTCCATCAGGGCCGAGACCTCGTCGTCGGGGCGGCGCCAGTTATCGGAGGAAAAGGCAAACAGCGTGAGCGCGCCGATCCCCAGCCCGGGCGCCGCTTCGACCACGCGGCGGACGGCCTCAGCGCCGGCCTGGTGGCCGGCCACGCGCGGCAGCCCGCGGCCAATCGCCCAGCGGCCGTTGCCATCCATGATGATGGCGACATGAAGAGTACTTTTCCTGGTAAAGTAAGAGGACATAAAAAAGCCCGTTATCCCTCCCGCATGGCGCGGATCAACGCTTCCATGTGGTCGAGATAGCGCTCGAACGCGCGCTTGCCGGCGGCGGTCAGCCGGTAATCGGTGCGCGGCATCCGCCCTTCGAAAGACTTCGCGCAGGCAATGTAGCCGGCTTCTTCGAGTTTGCGGGCGTGGACGCTCAAATTGCCGTCGCTGGTGTCGAGCAGTTTCTTGAGCTCGTTGAAGGTGAGCGATTCGTTCACCGACAAAGCGCTCAGAATGCCCAGCCGCAGCCGCTCGTGGATCAGCCGGTCGAGCTTCGGGGCATCGGCCGCTACGCCGACCGGTCCGGGCTCCGGTTTCCGTTCGCGGTCGTGCCGCGCCGCTCCGCTCTTAGCCGCCATATTTCACCGTGATCACCGTGCCAAACAGGATGTGCAGGCCGCCAAAGCCCCCGGCCAGCAGCAGGTTGCCCCAATTCGCCGGCCCCAGAAGCGCCAGCGCCCCGGTCGCCATGAAGCAGACGCCCATCAGGGGAACCACGCGCACTGAAGCCGCGCCCCCGGAAAACACACCGGCGCCATACAGCAGCAGCCAGGTTTCGGGCAGGAATTCGAGCGCGCCCCCGCGAAACAAAACCAGCGTGAGCAACGCTCCGGCCGCCATGGCGGGAACGAATCCGGCGAAGAACCGGCGGCTGGGAGCGGACAGCAGCGGCATCCGCGCGCGCGCCGACTTGTGGGCGGTGGCCACGATGCCGATCAGCAGGGCCAAACCGGCTTCCACCAGCCACGTCGCCAGCCACCGCGCGGCATGGACTTGCCGGCCCGCCAGCGTGGCCGCCACAACGGCGCTGCCCCCCATAAGGATGCCCCCCAAACCCGGCACCGAGGTAAAGGATCCGGCCCGTTCCATGGTCCGCCGGATATACCGCAGGTTGTCCATCGCGCGCGCATGCAACTCCACGGGCTCGGGCGCGGGAGGGCGAATCGGGCGGATGACAGCCACGAAGCGATCATACGATCTTCGTCGCGAACTTTTCAAGTACTTTTTTCCGTAAAGAACCGGCATTTCACACCGCGCTGCCCCAAATTGGGTGATTTGCCCCCAGACGGAACCGGCCGGGTTGGTTCCCTCCGGTGCAACGACTTGTGAGCCGAGCACTTACGCCGATACCGCCAGGCTGGTCCGGTACGTGCTGTGCACCCACACTTGCCGAGGCGACGATGCGGTTGTTTCCGGATGCCGGTCATCTCGTCCGCCCGGCCGCGGTCCTGCTGGCCGGAGTGGCTGTGTTTCTCCTGATTCGGAGCGCGGTGGTTCCCAAGGCTTTCGGCCAATACGGCCACTACCGTCCAGCGGCATTGGACCTGATCCGGGAGCATCCCCTTGCATTTGCCGGACAGGACCAGTGCGTCCTTTGTCATGATGACGAAGCCAAGGCGCGAGCGGCCGGTCGGCACGCTCATGTTTCGTGCGAAGCCTGCCACGGTCCGCAGGCCAGGCACGCCGGCGATCCCGCCAGCGGCAAACCAGCGCTGCCGGACGTGGCGGTTCTGTGCGCTCGTTGTCACGAGAAGGACGCCGCGAAGCCGAAGACTTTGCCGCAGGTCGTGACGGTGGAGCACGCGGCGGGAATGCTCTGCAACACCTGCCACCCGCCGCACAATCCGCATTGGTAAGGAGACGCCATGGAGACCACCCGCCGCGAACTCCTGATTCACGCCGGCAAGCTGCTGGTTCTGACCGGCGTTGCCGCCCGCGCGCTGGAAAAAGGCGGCGAGGCGCCCGGCCCCGCCGATACCTACCACATGGCCGATCACTGGTGGGGAATGATCATCGACATCGACAAGTGCATCGGCTGCGGCAATTGCGTGCGGGCGTGCTCCAAAGAGAACAACGTGCCCGAAGGTTACTTCCGGACATGGGTGGAACGCTACCAGGTCACCGAAGATCGCGAGCACCCCGTGGTCGAGTCTCCTCAAGGCGCGATCAACGGCTTTCCGCCCACGACGCGCCCGGACGTGAAGAGCTTCTTCGTTCCCAAGCTCTGCAACCATTGCGCGGATTCGCCCTGCACGCAGGTATGCCCGGTAGGGGCGACGTTCATCAGCCCGGACGGCGTCGTGCTGGTAGACCCCGACTACTGCCTCGGCTGCCGCTATTGCATTCAGGCGTGCCCTTACGGCTGCCGGTACTTTCATCCGCAGAAGGAAATCGCGGACAAATGCACCTTGTGTTACCACCGCATCACGAAGGGCCTGACCACCGCCTGCTGCGAAGCGTGCCCCACCGGCGCGCGCCAGCTTGTCGATCTGAAAAATCCGAAAGACCCGGTGCATGAATTCCTGCGCAACAACAAGGTCCAGGTATTGAAACCGTACATGGCGACGGGCGCCAAGGTCTTCTACAAGGACCTGGATGGTTCGGTGCGGTAAGGAGGGCGGATGAACGGCGTCGATGGGTTCATGTATCCGAACGAGGTGGAGCTGCAGTGGAGCCTGCTGATCGTGCTCTATCCGTACATCACCGGGCTGGTGGCCGGCGCATTCATTCTGGCCTCGCTCGAGCGGGTGTTTCGGGTGGAAGCGGTGCGGCCCACCTACCGGCTGGCGCTGCTCACGGCGCTGGCTTTCCTTCTGGTGGCGCCGCTGCCGCTGCAGCTGCATCTCGGCCACCCGGAGCGTTCCTTCGAGATGTACCTGACGCCGCACCGCTCCTCGGCGATGGCGATGTTCGGTTTCGTCTACCTCTGGTATCTGACGGTGGTGCTGCTGGTCGAAATCTGGCTGGAGTATCGGGCCGATATCGTGCGGTTCGCCCAGACCAAAACGGGGATGGCGCGTTGGATCTACAAACTGCTCACGCTCGGGTCGGAAAACGTAAGTCCGGCCAGCCGGCGCATCGACGATCGCGTCGGGTATGTCGTGACCGTGATCGGCATCCCTTCCGCGTTCCTGCTGCACGGCTACGTGGGATTCATCTTCGGCTCGGTGAAGGCCAATCCCTGGTGGTCCACGCCCTTGATGCCGATCGTCTTCCTTTTCTCGGCCATGACCTCGGGGATCGCCGCCGTGCTGGTGCTGTATGTCATCTCCATGAAGCTGCGAAAGACTGCGATCGACATGCATTGTCTGGACACGGTGGCCAAGTATCTCTTCTACACGTTCGTCATCGATTTCTCGCTCGAAATGCTGGATCTGGTGCAGCGGACCTATGAGGCCGATGAATCGTTCCGGTCGCTCGACTTCATGGTGCACACGCGCCTGTGGACCTCCCAGGTATTGGTCCAGATCTTCTTCGGAACTCTGGGTCCTCTCAGCCTGCTGGCGGTGACACAGCTCGGGCGCTTGTCGGAAGGCGTGCGCCGCGCCTTGTATGTCACGGCGAGCGGCATGACGCTGATCGGGATCTTCGCCATGCGGTGGAACGTCGTGATCGGCGGCCAGTTGTTCTCGAAGAGTTTTCTCGGCTACACGACGTACAAGGTGCAGTTCGCGGCGCGGGAAGGCCTGCTGCCCGCGATTGGACTGATGATCCTGCCATTCGTGCTGTTCTATGTGCTCGTGAAGCTTCTGCCTCCCTGGCAGGAACGGACCGCGGGCGGCGCGTGAGGAGAGCCTTGTGCCCGGTGCCGGCGGGGATGAAAGCGAACTCGTCCGCAGGGTGAGCGAACTCGAACAACGAATGGCGCGCCTCGAACAGCGATTCGAGCGGACTCCGGCCGTTCCGACGCCGCCGTCCCCCCATGCCGCGCAAGTTGCCCTGATCGAGAGCGCCGGCGTCGTGCCGGTCGTGGGCCGCGCGGTCCTCGCGATGGCGGGGGCTTATGTGCTGCGCGCCTTGACCGAATCCCACTTGCTGCGGCCGGAAGCGGGCGTGCTCGGAGGCATCCTCTACGGAATGTTCTGGCTCGTTTGGACGGCCCGCCTGCCGGCCGCGCGCCACGCCGAAATCGCGCTGTACGGCGTCACCTCCGCTTTGGTGATCGGCCCGCTGGTGTGGGAGGCGACACTGCGGATGCGCGCGATCTCGACGTGGAGCGCGGCGTCGGTCCTGCTGCTGTTCACCGGGCTTGGGCTGATTCTTTCGTCGGTGAGAAGCTTATCCGCCGTTGCATGGACTTCCATTCTCACCGGCGTTGCGGCCGCGGCCGCGCTGCTCATCGGGTCGCATGACGTGCTCCCGTTTCTTCTTCTCCTGGTGCTGATTGCGGCCGCGGTGGAGATTGCGGCGTGCCTCGGCCGCGGGTTCGGGGGACGCTGGGTTGCCGCGGCCGCCGCGAATCTCGCGGTCCTGCTTGTCACCTATCTGGTGAGCCACCCCAGAGGGCTGCCCGAAAGCTATGTGCCCATTTCGCGCTCGTCGGTAGCCGCCGCTCAACTGGCTTTACCGGGCATTTATGTATCGAGCACGTTTTTCCGCACTCTCGTGAGGCGAACGACCATCGAGACCTTTGAAGCGGCGCAAATCGCCGCCGTATTTCTTCTGGCCCTCGGCGGAGGCCTTCGGCTGGGCGGGATGGTTCCGGCGATCGCCGCGCTAGCCGGCGCCGGCAGCGCGGCCTTCTATGCGGCGGGCGCGTTTTCGAAAGGCCGCAATTCCGCGGTCTATCGTGTCCTGGGATTCCTGCTGGCAGCGGCCGGAATCGGCGTTGCCTTGCCGGCGGGACAGGCCGCGCTGGCGTGGTTCGCGCTGGCAATCGGATTTCTGTGGTTCGGCCGGACCGAGTGGCTCTGGCAAGGAGGCGCTTATCTGTTCTGCGGCCTGGTTGCATCGGGTGGGCTGGCGCGTGCGACGGCGGGACTGCTGGGCGGAACCGATGCGGGTTCTGGCGCATGGCCGCTGCTGGCGCCCGCCGCGGTCTCCGTAGCCTGTTTCTTCCTGGCCGTTCGCGGCGGCGGCAGCCGCAGCGCGGTCCGGACCGCGCTGGCAGCCGCTGTCTGCTGGCTGCTGGCGGCGGCAGTCGCCGGGGCGCTGGCGGCCTCCTATCACGCCGTCTTCGGCGCGCTCGCCTCGCATGCCTACTGCGGGGCGGCGCGAACGGCGGTGCTCGCGGGCGCAGCGCTGTTGTTGGCCTGGGCCGGCTCTCGTTGGAGAGGGTTTGATATCCGGCCTCTGGTCTATCCGCTGATGGCCTTGGGCGCATACCGGCTGCTCACGATTGACCTGCGCCAGGACGACAAGGCCGCGCTGGTGCTCTCTCTGCTCGTCTACGGCGGCGCGCTCATCCTGATCCCGCGGCTGTTAAGGCCCGTGGGAACGGCGCCAAGCTAAAATGGTCGCGTGGTCTCCAACGCGCCACGTCAGGAATACTCTCGTGCCCACGTGCGCCGGCAATTCGGCCTCTCCGAACGCCAACTGAGGAAGTGGGAGCGGGATGCGCTGCTGCCGGCGGCGGAGGCCTACTCTTTCTCCGATCTCATCGCCATCCGCACGATCATTGAGTTGCATGGCAAAGGATTCCGTTCGCGCAAGATCGCCGAAGCGGTGGAATCTCTCCGGCACAAGCTTGACGGCGTCAAACAGCCGCTTTCGGAACTGCGGATTCTCTCCGACGGCAAGAAAATCGCGGTGCGGCTCGCCGGCCAGAAGATGGAAGCCGTCACCGGGCAGATCGTTTTCGACTTTGAAGCTTCCGAGTTGGGGGGCGTCACCGACTTCGGATCCCGTAAACGGCCGGCCAACCGGCTTCGGGAATCCGAGGCTTGGTTTCAGAAAGCGGTCGCGCTGGAGGAATCCGGCGCTCCCCTCGATGCGATCATTGAGGCGTACGACAAAGTGGTCGAGCTCAATCCGGCCGCGGCCGGCGCGCTGGTCAACCTGGGCACGATCTATTATCGCGAGCGGAAATTCCCGGAAGCGGAAAAGTACTACAGAGCGGCCATTGCCGCCGATCCGAGCTACCCGCTGGCCGAGTTCAATCTGGGCAATCTTTATGATGAGCAGGGCCGGCTGGAGGAAGCGTTCGACCACTACCGCCGGGCTCTGGCGCTCAACCCGCAGTACGCCGATGCGCATTTCAACCTGGCGCTGCTTTGCGAGCGCACCGGAGATTCGCTCAAGGCCGTTCACCACTGGAAGTGCTATCTGAAGCTGGACCGCAGCGGCCCATGGGCCGAGATCGCGCGGCGTCAACTGGAGCGGCTCCGCGAAGCGACTGTCATTCCTTCCCGCCGGGCGCCAGAGTAGCCCTTTTGAGTGATGCGAAACCGGCAGTTCTTGCCGCAAAATCGACGGCGGGCCAAAATTGCCTCCAGGCCCCGGCGAGTCCTGTGTACGGATTCGCACATTTCCCTGGCGAACTGCGTGTATGAATCTGACCGAAATTATTCGAAGTCTCTACGCCGAAAAAGCGAGAGTCGAACACAGCATTGCGGCGCTGGAGTCCCTGGATCCCAGCCAAGCCGGGTCGCGGCCTGCTCGCCGCCGCGGCCGGAAGTCCATGGGCGAGGAGGAACGGCAGCAGGTTTCCCAGCGGATGAAGAGGTACTGGGCCAGCCGCCGTCAGATGTCGGACGGTTTACCGGCTGCCAGCTCCAACTAGATTGGCGTCAACACGCTATTCTAGATTTCTGGAGCCAGATCGTTGAACCGTATCTTTCTAGCATTCCGCTGTTTTTTCAATATTCTCTTCCAAGGCCGGCTCTCCGACAGCGCCATCACCGAACTCGGGTTAAGCCGGCGTTCCGGCCCAGCCGCCGCGGCTGCGCCGAAAGCCGCGCCCGCGGCCCCTCCCGCCGTGAAGGTTTCCGACGGCGCGCTGCAAATTCTGGCCATTCTCCAACGCGATTCGCGTTTGATTGACTTTCTGATGGAAGACATCAGCGCGTACTCGGATGAGCAGGTCGGAGCAGCGGTTCGAGAGCTGCACAACCAATGCCGGGATTCGGTCGCTCGCTACGTCACCCTCCAGCCGGTAATCGATGGTGTGGAAGGCACGTTCACGCAGGCGCCGTCCAAAGATCCGAACGTCGTCAAGTTTATCGGAAACGTGCCGGCCACGCCGCCCCCGGGAGGCATTCTGCGGCACAAAGGCTGGCGTGCGGTGAAGGTGGATCTGCCGCCGCTGGGCCCCAAGCAGGACGCGGCGGTCCTCGCGCCCGCGGAAATCGAAATCGAGTAGATCGCGTTGGAACCTAAATACGTCATCGGAATCGACCTGGGCACTACGAATTCAGCCCTCTCGTACGCCGAGATTCGCGAGGATGCCGACCCGTTCGCTCCGGCCAACGTGCAGGTGATGCCCATCCCGCAGCTCACCAATCCCGCGGAAGTTCGCGAGGAAGACCTGCTGCCGTCGTTTCTGTATCTGCCGGGCCCTTCCGACTTTCCCGCGGGATCTTTGGCTCTGCCTTGGGACCCCGGCCGCGACTTCGCCGTCGGCGCGCTCGCGCAGAAACGGGGCGCCGAAAATGCCGGCCGGCTGGTTTCTTCGGCCAAGTCGTGGCTCTCGTATTCCGGCGTCGACCGCACCGCGCCCCTGGTGCCGTTCCGCGCGCCGGAGGGGGTCGAGAAGATTTCGCCGGTTACGGCCAGCCGCCGCTACCTCGAACACCTGCGCGAATCCTGGGATCATCGCATGCCCGATGCGCCGTTTGCCGAGCAGCAGGTGCTGGTGACGGTGCCGGCTTCCTTTGATGCGGTGGCGCGCGAACTGACGCTGGAGGCCGCGCAGAAGGCCGGCTATCAGAACTTGACCCTGCTGGAAGAGCCGCAGGCGGCCTTCTACGCGTGGATCGAACGCCACCCGGACTGGCGCGAGCGGGTCCAGGTGGGCGACTTGATCCTGGTGGTCGACATCGGCGGCGGCACCACCGATTTCACGTTGATTGCGGTGACGGAGCACAACGGCGAACTGGCGCTCGAGCGGGTCGCGGTCGGAGAGCACATTTTGCTGGGCGGCGACAACATCGACCTGGCGCTGGCGGGCGTCGTCTCGCAGCGGCTGGCGGAAAAGGGAACGCGGCTCGACGGCCGCCAGATGCAGACGCTGTGGAACAATTGCCGCACCGCGAAAGAGAAGCTGCTGGACCCCGAATCGAAGGCCAAGCAGGAGCCGGTCACGATTCTGGGAAAAGGCAGCGGGCTGGTCGGCGGCACCATCAAAGCGACGCTACTACGCGAGGACGTGGACCGCATTTTGAGCGAAGGCTTCCTTCCGGCCGTTTCGAGTTCGGAGTTGCCGGCTCGCCAGCGGCGCGCCGGCCTGCAGGAAATTGGTTTGCCGTATGCGGCTGATCCGGCGATTACGAAACACCTGGCGCGCTTCTTGCGACAGCAGGCCGCCAGTTCCGAGCACGGTTCGGTACGCCGGGGCCCCAGCGGGTTGGCCTGTCCGACGCACGTGCTGTTCAACGGGGGCGTGCTGCGGGCGGGATTGGTCCGCGAACGCCTGCTGGAGACCTTGAATTCCTGGCTCGCTCAAGAAGGCATGGCGGCGGTGCAGCCGCTCAGCGGCGAGGACCTGATGCATGCTGTAGCACGCGGCGCTTCCTACCACGGGCTGGCACGCCGCGGCCGCGGGGTGCGCATTCGCGGCGGCGTGCCGCGGACGTATTACGTGGGGATCGAGAGCGCCATGCCGGCCGCGCCGGGCTTTGCCGCCCCGCTCAAGGCGCTCACGGTGGTCCCGTTCGGCATGGAGGAAGGAACCGACGTGCGGATTCCCGGCCGCGAGTTCGGCCTGGTGGTCGGGGAGCCGGCGGAGTTTCGCTTCTTCGCCTCCGCCACCCGCAAAAACGACCAGCCGGGCGACCTCATCGAAGATTTCGGCGGCGAACTGGAAGAGCTGTCGCCCATGGAAGTGACTTTCGGAGCCGGCGAATCCTCCGCCGAAGTGGTTCCGGTTTCCTTCGAAACCGTCGTGACCGAAACCGGCCTGCTGCAGCTGTGGTGCGTGGCGCGCGACAACCGCCGCTGGAAGCTCGAATTCAACGTCCGCGAGCGCGTGGCTGCGGCATAGCGGGCAGGCCTTTCACGCCGCCGCGATCACGTACTCTGGAAGAGACAGATGAAAATCGGCATTGACCTGGGCACTACCAACTCTGCCCTGGCTTACATCGACGAGCGGGAAGCGGAAGACCGGGACTTTCCGCCGGTCCATATCTTTGAAACGCCGCAGCTGGTGGCGGCGGGCCGGGTGGAGCCGCGCCGCACTCTGCCCTCGTTTCTCTTCCTCGAGGATGGGCAGCCGGTCGGGGTCTATGCGCGGGAGCAGGGCGCGCTGGTGCCCACGCGGCTGGTTCACTCGGCCAAATCCTGGCTCTCCAATTCCGACGTCGATCGCACCGCCAAGATCCTGCCCTGGGATTCGCCCGAAACCGGGCGCGTTCTGTCGCCCGTTGAAGTTTCCGCGCGATACCTGGCGAAGTTTCGCGAAGAGTGGGACAAGGCCAAAGGGTTGCCGCTGGCGGAGCAGGACATCGTCTTAACCGTGCCTGCCTCCTTCGATGAAGAAGCGCGCGAGCTCACCGTGATGGCGGCGCGCGATGCCGGCATGGAGCGGCTTACCCTGCTCGAAGAACCCGCGGCGGCGTTCTATTCCTGGATTGCCAACAATCTCGCGCAGTCGCGCAAGAAGCTGTTCGACGGCCAGACCGTGCTGGTTTGCGATGTCGGCGGAGGGACGAGCGATTTCAGCCTGATTCGCGTCTCCCGCGATGGCGATCTGGTGAACTTCACCCGCACGGCGGTGGGAAAACACCTGCTGCTGGGCGGCGATAACCTCGATCTGACGTTTGCCTGGCTGGTCGAGACCAAGCTCGGCGCGCAGCTTTCCATCCGCCAGCGCAGCGGGCTGCGGCGGCAGTGTTCGGCGGCGAAGGAAATTCTTCTGACCGATCCGACGCGCCAGAGCGTGGAAATCACGGTGCTCGGCTCGGGATCCGCGCTCATTGGAAAAGCGCTCAAGAGCGAGATCCGGCGCGAAGAAGCCCTGGAACTCGCGCTCGAAGGGTTCCTTCCGTTCACCGAGCGCGGCGAAGGGCCGAAGGAAGAGAAGCGCAGCCTGTTTCGCGAACTCGGCCTGCCGTACGTTTCCGATGCCGCCATCACGCGCCACCTCAACGCCTTTCTCGAAGGCGCGGGTCAGGCGCCGGACGCCATTCTGTTCAACGGCGGGTTTTTTATTCCGGAAATTCTTCGCGAGCGCGTGGCCGACGTGGTCGGCCGCTGGTATGGCCGGCGGCCCGAGATCCTCGAGAACATCGACCTCGACCTGGCGGTCGCGCGCGGCGCCGCGTACTACTCGTACGTGCGCGCCACCGGCAGCGGCGTGCTCGTGCGAGGCGGGCTGCCGCGAACGTACTACATCGGAATCGGCGAGCCGGCAAACGGCAAGCTCTCCACGGTCTGCCTGGTGCCGCGCGGCGCCGAAGAGGGCGCGGCGCTCGAAATCGACAACGAAGCGCTGCAGCTGGTTGCCAACCGCCCCGTGTCGTTCCGGTTGTACAGCTCGCTGACCCGCACGGAGGACAAGCTCGGCGATGTCGTCGAGTTCGCCGCCGATGATGCCGGCCTGCACATGCATGCGCCGCTGGACGCGGTAATCCGGTTCGGCAAGAAAGCCGAGGAGCGGCTGATCCCGGTCAAACTCGGCGCGCGCCTGACCGAAATCGGAACACTCGAAACATGGTGTGAATCGAAGATCAGCGACAATCGCTGGCGGCTCCAGTTCGAGCTTCGCAAAGCGGCTGCCGAGCAGCCGGCCGAGCGCAAGGCGGCTGCCGTGGTGAGCGAGCAATCGTTGAAGTCATCGCTGGAGCTGATCACCGCCGTATTTTCCACGGCGGCTCGATCTCCGATCGCGCCGGAAGAACTGCCGGCGAAGCTCGAGCAGACCATGGGGCTCGGCAGGAACTCCTGGCCGCTCTCGGCCATTCGCCAGATGGCCGACGCTTTTCTCGCAGCCGCCGATGGCCGCAAGAAGAGCCCGGCCTACGAGGTCCGCTGGCTGAATCTCTGCGGGTTTTGCCTGCGGCCGGGGTTCGGCTATCCCGGCGACGATTTCCGCGTCGAGCAAGCGCGCAAAATCTTCGCCGGCGGCCTCACCTACGGGAACCAGGTGCAGTGCGAGATCGACTGGTGGATCTTCTGGGGGCGTGTCGCCGGGGGACTCAATCGCAACCAGCAGGCCGACATTTATCAGCGGTTGTCCGGCCACCTGCTGCCGCGCGGCAACAAGAAACCGCAGCGGATCAATGCGGCGCTGCTGCGTGAAATGTGGCGGACCGCCTCCAGCCTGGAACTGCTGCCGATCGGCACCAAAACGGAGCTGGGCGAGGCGCTCCTCAAACGGGTGAAGGCCGGCGACTCCAAGGAAAGCGAGCTGTGGTGCCTGTCCCGATTGGGCGCGCGCCAGCTGTTCTACGGCCCGATCAATCTGGTGGTTCCGCCTGCCACCGCAACCCGGTGGGTGGAAGCGTTGCTCAAAGTCCCTGCCACGGGCGAGGCGGTCGCCGCCCTGGCGCGCCGCACCGACGACCCCACGCGCGACCTGGCCCCGGCGGTTCGCGAAGCCGTCAAACACAAGCTGGAAACGCTGCCGCATGCCGGCCGGCTGCTGGCCGTTTTGGAAGGCGAAGAAGAGGACGACCGCACGCTCGGCCGCATTTTCGGCGAGGAGCTGCCTTCCGGGCTGGTTTTAGTCGCGCAATCGTAAGCTCGGCGCCGGCCTGCTTGTTCTTCTTGCCGCCGAAGACGTTGTTCAGCAGGCTGCCGGCGGCCTTCCCCAGATCGCTGTTGCGGGTCAGGGGTTAATCCTGTCACTTCTTCTTTTTTCCGCCGAACAGGTTGTTCAGCACGCTGCCGGCAGCCTTGCCCAAATCGCTGTTTCCGGTCAGTTGCTGTACTTTCTGTTCCGCGATGCCCTTCACATCGGGCCGGAACGACGGATCTGACGACGTGCCGCCAATCAGGAACGGCACGCTCGTGTCATGCCGTTGTCCGAGCGCCGCCATCACCGCGCCGGACGTGTGCAGCGTCACGCGCATTTTGAAATCGAGAGCGTGGGAGGCGCTGACCGTGCCAGCGCCCGTCAATTGGCCAATCGTCGGCACGATGAACTGGAGATTGTCGATAGCGGTCCCTTCGGGTGAAGAGCGGACGTTGGCTCCCAGCATTTGAATATCGGTGTTGGGGCCGACCGGAATTCCGGAGAGCAACCCAATCACCTTCATTTTGGTTCCCATGTCGAACCCGGCAAGCCGCGTATTGCTCAACCCCAGAGAACCGTTCGTGACCAGGCGGTCGGCCGGTCCGGCGAAGGCGAGCTTGGCCATGGCCGACCCGCCCTGCAGAGAAGAGCCGGACGGCAACACCACGTCGAGTGCCGGCAGCAGTTCCTTCAGTTCATCGACGGCCATATTGGGCCCGGAAAACGCCATGTTCAGAACCGCCGTCTCCCCGCGAAGATCATATGTGCCGGTAAGCGATGCCGGCGCTTGGCCGAAGTGCAGATCGCCGCGCTTCAACTGCCCGGTCCGTTTGCGAAGGTCGTGATCCACATCGAAGTCGAACTCCACCGCGCGCCGCGCCGGCGATCCGGTTTTGACCAGTTTCAGCTTCTCGCCCTTCAGATGGCCCTTGAGGCTGACGACCTGCCCGTTCGAACCGCCTTGCGCATCCAGGGAAACCAGCCCGGCAATGCCGGTGGACGGCTGCACGATTCCGGTGCCGGCCAGATCCAACTGAGCGACATGAAAGGCGGCGTGGACCGGCGTCATCGCCGCATCGCCGGGTATCGGGCCGGCGGTCCCATCGAGACTCAAACTCCCGCCGCCGGCGACCTGCGCCGAAAACGAAAACGGAAACGAAGTCGCCGGAGCGAAGTCCCGAACTTCGACGTTGACCTTATCGAGAGCCAGTGGCTTGGTCTTCGCATTTGTCTGCCCCACCGCGAAATGCCCGCTCGTAATCTTCACCAGCTTCGCCGACAGCGCCATGGGCTCCTTCGGATTCGCCCCGGCCTCCGGCGCCGGCCGGGTCTTCGATTTGCCGCCCAGACTGGAGAAGTTCCACGCGCCGGAGGGAGATTGCAGCAGCACCACCGCGGGCTGGTCGATGGTGAGCCCCGTTACGTTCAGCGCGTGGGAGAAGATCAACGGCATCATCTCGAGGTTCAGCTTCAGCGATTTCGCCTGCAGGAAGGGCGTGGAGCTGTAGGCGGGATCGTCCGCGATCGAAAGATCCTCCGCGGTCAGGCCGCCGGACCACAACGAAACCGCGAGATTGCCCACCTTTACGGGGCGTCCGAGCGAATCGCTCAGCGCCGATTCCACCCGCGGCCGGAACTGGTTGGCATCGATGAAGAATGGGATCGCGGCGACAACCAACAGCAGAACGGCTACAACGATTGCGACGTATTTGAGAACGCGCATCTGAACCGCCTTACGCCACGGTTCTTGCTGCTTTTCCGAGCCGGACCGCGTTTTCCATCAGCCGCAACCCATGATCGCCTTCCGCGGTAAGAATGGACTCGGGGTGAAACTGGACCGCCTCGACGGGCAGTTCCCTGTGGCGCACCCCCATAATAACCCCGTCTTCGGTTTCGGCGGTGATTTCCAGACACGCGGGAAAGGTATCGCGGCGCGCGAAAAGCGAGTGGTACCGGCCGACACGGAACTCCGGCGGAAGACCTTCGAACACGCCAACGCCGTGATGCCGCACGGTCGACGGCTTGCCGTGCATCGGGTAATCCAGCACGCCGAGCTGGCCTCCGAACGCTTCGACGATCCCTTGCAAGCCCAGACAAACGCCGAAGACCGGCACGCCGAGCCGAACCGCCGTCTTCACCAGATCCGGGATGCCGAAATCCGCGGGCCTCCCCGGACCCGGAGAAATCAGGATCAGGTTGGGCGCGAGCCGTTCGATGAGGTCCGGCGGAAATCCCGCGCGATACGTGATCACTTCCGCGCCCGTCTGCCGCGCATAATTGGCCAGCGTGTGGATGAAGCAATCGTCGTTATCGACCAGCAGCAGCTTGGCACCGTCCCCTGCCGCTTCCCGGCCGGCAACCGCGGCGGGCGCCGTCTCCTCGACCCCGAGGGTCCGGAAGAAACCGGTCGCCTTCAGACGTGTTTCGCGCTCCTCCATCGCCGGAACGGAGTCGTAGAGCAACGTCGCGCCTACCGGATAGGTGGCGATTCCGTTGCGCAGGTACGTGGTGCGGATCAGGATACCCGTGTTGATGTCGCCGTTGAGCGTGATCATTCCGACCGCGCCGCCGTACCAGCCCCGGGCGTTCTTCTCCAGGCTCTCGATCGTCTGCGCGGCTGCCTTCTTCGGCGCGCCGATCACGGTCACGGCCCACATGTGGCTCAGGAACGCATCGAGGGCATCAAAGCCTTCCTGCAGGATCCCCTCGACGTGATCCACGGTGTGAAAAACGCCGGCGTAGGACTCAATCAGGCGCCGGCCGATGACTTTCACGGTCCCCGGTTCGCACACGCGGGACTTATCGTTGCGATCCACGTCGGTGCACATCGTGAGCTCGGATTCTTCCTTCGTCGATTTCAGCAGCTCGCGGATATTGTCGGCATCGCGCAGCGGGTCTCCCGTGCGCTGCGCCGTTCCCGAGATGGGGCACGTCTCGACCCGTTGCCCTTCAACCCGCACGAACATTTCCGGCGAAGCGCCAACCAGCTGCTCGTCGCCGAACTGAAGCAGAAATTCGTACGGGCTCGGGCTGGCGCGCTGCACTCGTTCAAATAGTTCCGAGGCCTTCCCTGAATAAGGCGTCTGGAACGTCTGGCGGAGCACCACTTCGTAATAGTCGCCGCGCCGCATCCCCTCGCGCACCGCCTCGACTTTGGCCATGTATTCTTCCGGCGCATGATCGGACGTGATCGGCGCCGGCTTCGCTTTCGCCGGCCGGGGAACGGGCTCGGCATCCCGAGGCAATCCAGCCGTCGAAATCCCATCGCGCGCGAAATCGTACTGAAACCGCTCGATCTGCTCCTTCTTGCGGTCCATGAACCAGATGTCGTCGCAGAGGAACAGGTGCAGATCCTTGTGGCCGTCGCGCGGCAGCTTCTTTTCGATCGGTTCGAACTGGAACAGCAGGTCGTAGCCGAAGGCGCCGACCAGGCCGAGCCGCGAATCTTCTTCGCCGCGAAACTCTTCGATCAGAGTCCGCAGGATCGTGAACGCGGAAGGCTGTTTGCTGCGCTCCTCTTCCGGAAAAAGCGCCGGCAGCGGCTTCAAGCGCCCCCGCAAGAGCCTCGGTTCCGCGGTGAATTCCTCCCAGTGCGGATGCCCCGCCAAAACCGGACGCAGAATCTCGAGAATCTTCTCCCCCCGCGCATTCAATGCCCGGAACTGCACTTCGCGATCGTACGAGATGATCTCCATCGGCGGCCGCGCCGAGGCGATGTCCCAGCGCGAATACCTCCCGGGATACTCATATCCCGAAGAAAGGTAGATCCCACGGTGCCGGTCGAGATCGCGCAGGAGAGACTTCAGGCCCTTGCGAAAATTGGCCTTGGAAACGCTGCGCGTGACTTCGATCCCGTGAGGAGTTTGATAGCGGTATGCGCGCATAGGTGAACCCTCGGGGAAATTACTAGTCAGGATATCATGCGCCCACTCGCCGGTGGGGTTAACTCGCCACGAGCCTTCCCGGCTGGCTTCTCCTTCCATCGAAGCTGTGACGGTAACAGAGATCACCATGAGATCGGATCCGAGAACAATTGATAACCCGGATGGCATCGGGTCCATCCAGCGCGCGCTACGCTTTGGCCATGGCGCCTTTTGCGATTTCGGATTCGGCAAGACGGCGTTTCCGCCCGTGCTTCTCCCTTGTGCTTGCGATTTCATCCGTTGTCCTCGCCTGCCGCGCCATTCACGGTCCATTCCATTTGCTGGCGATTTCTGTGAACTCCCCGGTAAACGCGCAAGGCGCTCTCGGCCTCTCGGTGGTTGCGCTGGTATTACTGAACAGCAGACTGGATAAAGAGGATGTCAGCCACGTAGAAAGGATTCGTCACGAGCCTGCCATTGTCTTGGCGATCTTGCTGCTGACCACGGCGGGCCTCTGGCCTGCCCTTCATTTTCCGTTGGTATCCGACGATTACACGCTGGCACGGTACGGGGAAGAGCTGACTCCCGCGATGGTTCGATACTACTTCACGCAGCCCGGCGGCGACGGGTTTTACCGACCGGTCGGCTACATTTCATTGGGCCTGGACGCCTTGTGGGCGCGGCACGATCCGCTCGGCTGGCATCTTTTGAACTTGGCCCTCCACCTGGCCAATATCGTTTTCGTTTGGTTTCTTGCGCGCCGGATTCTGGGGGGCCAAGGCCCGGCCCTGTGGGCTGCCGCTCTGTTCGCGCTTCACGGCACGGTTCCTTTGACCGCTGCCTTTCTCGCGGCCCGCTTCGATGTACTCGCCGTCTTCTTCGTGCTGGCGGCCTTAATCTTATTCACCTGCTACCTCGCATCGGGCGCCGGTTGGGCCCTCGCCGCCAGCTTGCTGTGCGCGCTGCTCGGCTTTCTCACGAAAGAAGTAGCGTTCTGTTTGCCATTGCTCGCGGCCTTGGCGGCGCGCGGGAGCATCAGGCCGCGCGCGCGCGTCCTGGCCGGTTATTTCGTTCTCGCCGCGGCTGTGTTCTCATACCGGTTCTGGTTGTTGGGCGGCATCGGCGGATATCGAGATCCCGTCACGGGAGAGCCAGACATTTTGCATGTCAGTGTTATTCGTCTCCTGAATGGCTTTGGATCGCGAATCTGGTCCGTATTCGATTTTCCACTGAATTGGAGCCGGGAGCCGGAACCGTGGCTTGTCCCGGCCCTGCTCGCGGGCACCGCCGCGCTTGTTTATATTGCGGCGCGCACGAAGGCGTCCCGATCGAAGCTGGCTCTCACGCTGGCGTTTGTATTCATCGCCCTTTTGCCGGTCGCGCACTTATTGCTCGTGGACTCGAGCCTGCTCGGCGCCTGGCGGTTCTACCTGGCTTCCGCGGGATTCGCTCTGTTTCTCGCCGCGGCGCTTCAAGGAATGGGGACGCGGGAACGGGTCTGTGCCGGAGTGGTGCTGCTGGCGTTTCAAACGGCCGCACTGGTCCACAACCTGGCGATCTGGAGCCATGTCGCGGCGCTCGCCGATCACACGTGCGCGAGCGCGGCCCGCCAAACCGCGCTTCCGGCGGCGGTCGTCTTTCCAGCACAGGTCGACGGCGTGCCATTCCTCCGAAACGGATTTGAACCCTGTGTCGCATTTCACCGGGAGCAGGCTAACCGGCGAGCGCTTCCAGCCGCTCGATGATTTCGACGCTCAGATCGGCCGCCCGCGCCACGTCATGCCCGGCGCCTTCGATGGCCAGCAGGTCGGTGCGGCTGGGAATCAAATCCAGGGCTGCCCTTAGTTCTTCAATCGAACCGAACGGGTCGTTCGTGCCGTGAACGAACAGCGCCGGTACACGCAGTTCGGGAAAGTGCGCCGTGCGTGGTTTTTCCGGCTTATCCGGCGGATGCAGCGGATATGACAGCAGCAGCAGCGCGTCGGCCAAGCCCTGCCTTTCGGCCGCCAGCATGCTCGATTGCCGCCCGCCATAAGAATGCCCGCCCAGGAACAGCCTGCCGGGCGCCAGGCCCCGCAGCGCTTCGGCGGCGCGCGCAATGCCTTCGCGATCCCGCCCCGCCTGCGCCGGAAACGGCGGACCTTTGGGCCGCTGCTGGCGAAACGGCAGGTCATAGCGCAGCACGATGTAACCCGCCTCTTCAAACGCATGCCCCAGCCGGATCAGCAAAGGAGCATTGCAGTGAGAACCCGCGCCGTGGGTAAGCGCCAAGGCCTGGCCGCTGCTCGTGTCGGGGCGGTGCAAAACGCCGCGGACTCCCTCCGCCTCGAACGGCTCTTCCATGCGTCGCGGCTATTCTTTCTTCTTCAGCAGGTGATCGTTTTCCTGGATGAACCGGCGAATCTCGTCGGCCATTCCCAGCAGCTTTTCCCACTGCTCGCGGTACAGCGTGACGGGGAATCGGCCCAGCCCGTACACGGAAAGGGCGCCTTTCTCGCTTACCTTCATCGCCATTTGGCCGCGCGGCCGTTTGAGCGCTTCGTTTTCGGCGCGGAGGCGTTCGAGTTCGGCTTGCAATTCTGCTTCGGTTGGCATGGTGCTTCTGAATCCGTACAATAGCACAACCCGGACGGCGTGCTACGCTGGGCATTTCTTGCCGAATGCCCCGCTACGACGCCATTCTGTTCGACTTCGACGGCGTGCTGCTCGATAGCGAACCGCTGCACGCCGCGTGCTGGGCCGAGGTGCTGGCGCCCTTCGGCGTGCATCTCACCTGGGAAGAGTACGGCGCGCGCTACGTGGGCATGGACGACCGCGAGATGCTCCGGCTGATCGCCGCGGAACACCAGCCGCCGCTCGATTGGGAAGCGCTCTGGGCCCAATACCCCGCGAAGAAAGAGCTTTTCCGGCGGCGCATGCGGAATCCGGTGTTTCCCGCCGCCCTGCCCGGATTGCTGGAGCGGCTGCACGGGGAATATAAGCTGGCCGTAGTGAGTTCGAGCGCGCGCACCGAGATCGAGCCGCCGCTGGAGATCTGCAATCTGCGCCGGTTCTTCGGCGCGCTGGTCGATGGCGGCGCCGTCGAGCGGCACAAGCCCGCGCCGGAGCCCTATCTGCTGGCCGCCCGCCTGCTGGGCGCCCGCGCCCCCCTGGTCGTGGAAGATTCGGCGCCCGGAATCGCCAGCGGGCGCGCCGCCGGCTTTGACGTGCTGGCGGTCCCGAGCGCGGCAGAGATGCCGGAACGCCTTCGGACCTGCCTGTCCGGCTAGTAGCGCATCCCCAGCGGGCCCGCTACTCTGAAAAGAAGGCAACGTCGTGGCTCCTTCCAAACCGAAGAAGAAAACCAGCGAGCAATTCCGCAGCGTGGCGCCGCTGCTCCAGGAGCTGGTGCGCCCGCGCCGCAAGCTGCTGGCGTTGGGACTGCTCCTCACCGTGATCAAGAGCGGCGCCGGCCTGGTGCTGCCCGCGTCCACCAAAATTCTGGTCGACAACATCGTGGGCAAGCGCCAGATGCAGCTCTTGACCCCGCTGGTCCTCGCGGTGGTCGCCGCAACCATCATTCAGGGCGTCGCCTCGTTTACTCTCACTCAGCTGCTGTCCATCGAAGGGCAGCGGCTCATCGCGCAGCTGCGCCGCAAGGTCCAGGAGCATGTCGGCCGCCTGCCGGTGGCGTACTACGATGCCAACAAGGCCGGCGTGCTCGTATCCCGCATCATGACCGACGTCGAGGGCGTCCGGAACCTGATCGGCACCGGATTGGTGGAATTTCTCGGCGGCGTGCTGACCGCGCTGTTCTCTCTGGTCATCCTGCTGCGAGTCAGCGTCCTGCTCACCGCCACTTCGCTGCTGTTCATCGCCGTATTTTCACTGGTCCTGAAGCGGGCGTTTACGAAAATCCGGCCGATCTTTCGCGAGCGCGGCAAGATCAACGCCGAAGTAACCGGACGGCTCACCGAGTCGCTGGCGGGCGTCCGCGTCGTGAAAGGCTATCATGCGGAGGCGCAGGAGGCCGAAGTCTTTTCCGGAGGCGTTCAGCGGCTGCTCGAAAATGTGATGCGCTCGTTGACCGCCATGTCGCTGATGAGCCTCTCCGCCACGGTGCTGATGGGAATTGTCGGTGCCGTGATCATGTTCCTGGGAGCTCGCCAGATCTTCGCCGGCACTCTGACGCTGGGCGGTTTCACGATGTTCACCGCCTTTCTGGCCTTCCTGGTGGCGCCGGTGTTCCAGATCGTCGGTATCGGCACCCAGATCACCGAAGCCCTGGCGGGCCTTGACCGCACGCAGGAAGTGCTGCGCGAAAAACCCGAGGATGAAGAGCCGCGCCGCAACCGCCCGATCGGCCCGATCCAGGGCGTGGTCGCGTTCGATCGCGTAACTTTCGCCTACGAGCCGGGCAAACCCGTGCTGCACGACGTCAGCTTCGAAGCGCGGCCCGGCACCGCCACCGCGCTGGTGGGGCCGTCCGGTTCCGGCAAGTCGACGATCATCAGCCTGATCGCCGCCTTCCACGAGCCTACCGAGGGAACCGTCCAGGTGGACGGCGTCGATCTCTGTACCGTGCGGCTGGATTCCTACCGCTCGCAGCTCGGGGTGGTCCTGCAGGATACCTTCCTGTTCGACGGCACGATCCGCGAAAACATCGCCTTCTCGCGCCCCGGCGCGGCGGAACAGGAGATCCTGGAGGCCTGCCGCATCGCGCGGGTGGATGAGTTCGCGGAGAAGTTCGAGAAAAAGTACGACACGGTGGTCGGCGAGCGCGGCGTGAAGCTCTCCGGCGGCCAGCGGCAGCGCGTCTCGATTGCCCGCGCGATTCTGGCGAACCCCCGCATCCTGATCCTGGACGAAGCGACCTCGAGCCTCGATTCGGAATCGGAAGCCGCGATACAAGCCGGCCTGGCCTACCTGATGGAAGGCCGGACCACGTTCGTCATCGCGCACCGGCTTTCCACCATCCGGCGCGCCGAGCAGATTCTGGTGGTCGAAGAAGGCCGGATCGTGGAGCGCGGCACTCACGAATCGCTCTACGCTCTGGGGGGCCGCTACTACGATCTGTATACGCGGCAGCACGGCATTGACGCCAACCTGTTTCTGGCGCCGGGCGAAGGCGACAAGGTGCCGGAAACCGAACAGAAGGCCCGCATGCCCGGCGAGGCCGCGCCGAGCGCCGCATCGCTGTTGCGCGGCGGAATCGCGTAACAACGGCCCCTGGGGTGGCGCCGCGGCGAAGTTAGCGCCCGATCAACACCCCGACTCCCGAGGGTTGCACGTCGACCTTCTCGATGTGATCGCCGAGATCGAAAGGCCGTCCAACCACCGCGTCCGGATACAACGGCAGCAGGAAATGCTGGATCAGAAAGTCCAGCGTGCGGCCGTCGATTGTCACTCCCGAGATCTGGACGCTCATCACGTCGACCGTCGCCTGTCCCCCCGAGGAGCGGATGCGCGCTGTCACGCTCACGGGCCGTTCGCCCTCCAGCAAATGCGACATCAGCCATCCGGGCGGGTTCCCCTGGGAGCGCCGCACTTCCGCGAAGTTGATGAGCGCCGTCGCCTGCGCTGTTTCGGGGCGCAACAGCGCGACATGCGGCTGCCGCACGCCACCAGTCACCAGAGGCACCTGGTGCTCGATATAGGCGTTCAGCTCGGCGGGAGTCAATTCGATCCGCGAACCCGGCTTCAGAGCGCCGCTCTCGATCAAATCGAACTTGTGCTGGACCGCCCGATACTCCGCGGGGCCGGCTCCGAAAAGGACCGCTAGGGGAAGACAGAATATCGGCACAGTGGCGCGTTTCACCGTAGTAGTTTAGACGAACGGCGTGCCGGAAGCGTTGCCTCCCAGCGCCAAACGGCGCATGATTGTGCCAAGCGCCCCAGTTTCCTAAAGTTGTAGGACCGACGTGCCAGAGGAATCGGCCATGGATTCAACCGGTTAGAGGACTCGCCAGTACCGCCCGCCTGTGGTCCCTCCGTTGCATTTCACTATTTGGGATGTGAATATGCTGAATACCGGAACAGTGCTCCTCGGCATCATCGCCATTCTGGCGGGCGTCGCGGCGTGGCGCCTGGCTCGCATCTGGTTGAAATATCTCGGCCGCATGGTGATCACCTGTCCGGAAAATCAGAAACCGGCGGGGGTCTCGGTGGATAAAGGGCACGCCCTCGCGACCGGAATTGCCGCCGGCCCCGAACTGCGGCTGGCCCAGTGCTCGCGCTGGCCGGAGCGGGCCGATTGCGGCCAGGAATGTCTCCGCCAGATCGCCGACGCCCCAGACGATTGCCTGGTTCGCAACATCCTGGTGCGCTGGTACGACGGCAAAAGCTGCGCCTGGTGCGGCCAGCCGATCGGCGAAATCCATTTGGCTCAGCCCAAGCCCGCGCTCCTCAAACCCGATCAGGTATCGGTCGAGTGGAACGAGGTGCCCGCGGAACAGTTGCAGGACACTCTCGCAACCGCCTTGCCGCTTTGCTTTGCCTGCCACACGGCGAACCGGATGGTCCGGACGCATCCGGAATTGGTGATTGACCGGCACAGACCCGCGGCGACACAACCGCCGCGGCATCCACATGCGGTCTGAACGTGACGTGATCGATGAAAAATCTCGCGCTTGTCCTGGCGCTGGGGGTTCTCCCGGCGTTCGGAGGCAACCGGGTTCCTCCGATTCGCCTGTATATTCAATTTCAGCACCAGCCGCCCGATGCGGTGCTCGAAGCCATCCAGGAGCAACTGGAGGACATCATGGTTCCCGCCGGGATGGGCTTCCAGTGGCGGTCGCTCACAGCCGCGACCGGCAGCGAGGTTTCCGTCGAGCTGGCCGTCATTCATTTCAAAGGCACCTGTGACGTCGCGGATCTGACGCCAATGGAGGCGTATCCCGGCCCGCTCGGCTGGACCCACATCAGCGACGGAGAGATTCTGCCGTTCAGCGACATCAATTGCGACGGCATCCGTTTGTTTCTCCAACGCGACTTGCTGCGGATGCCGCAAGCCGACCGGGAACGCCTGTACGGCCGGGCCATCGCGCGCGTGCTGGCGCACGAGCTCTATCACATCTTCGCCAAGACCACCAAGCACGCGTCCTGGGGAATCGGCAAACCGGCCTACACGGTGCAGGAGCTGCTCTCGAACAAGTTCCAGTTCGAGAAACGGCAGTGCGACTTGCTGCGCGCCCGCGAGGCGCAGTTGGCCGCCATGAACGACGACGGGGCGGGACAATAGGCGCGCGGCCCGCGGAATCTGACCCCGCGCGCCCCGGTCCCCGCGCGCCACTGGCTATAATCCCCCTTTATGGGGGTTCACGAACTCGAAGAGCTGCAGAAGCAGTTTCAGCACATCGGTGAGCAGGCGAAGATCCTGACGCAAGGGTTGTCCGAGGCTCAGTTCAACTGGCGACCGCATGCCGGCTTGTGGTCCATCGAAGAGTGCCTCGCGCATCTCACCATGGTGGGGCAGACGGAAATCCGGCTGATCGAAAAGGCCATCCAGGACGGGCGGGCGCGCGGGCTCACCGGCAGCGGGCCCTTCCAATATGGATGGCTCGAACGCATGATCCTGCGGCAGACGGAGCCGCCGGTCCGGCGGCGGTTCTCGGCCCCGCGGCGGTTCCGGCCGGTGCACGGCCAGCCGGTCACCGCCATCCTTCCCACGTTCCTTCACGTGCAGCGGCAATTCGCCCAGCTCGCCGCGCAGGCGGACGGTCTGGATCTGGCGCGCGTGAAGGTATCGACCCCCATGACCCGGCTGGTCAAATTCAGCCTCGGCATGACCCTGGCCCAGGCCGCGGCTCATGAGCGCCGCCATCTCGATCAGGCCCGCCGCGTCCGCGAGCATACCGGATTTCCCAAGAAGTGACCGAGCCTTCCACCGCCGCGCGCATCGTCCGGTACGTCAACCTGGCGATCCTGATCCTGCTGGTCGCGGCTCTCGCTCTGGTGTACTGGTTTGCCTGGCGGCCCCTGCCGCAGCGATCCGGCACCATCGCGGCTCCGGTAGGCGCTGCCGTAACCGTCTCCTTCGACGCTCTGGGCGAGCCGCATATTCACGCTTCTTCGGTCGAGGACGCTCTTGTGGTGCAAGGCTACGTCACCGCGCAGGACCGGCTCTGGCAGATGGATGCCCTGCGCCGGTTCTCGGCTGGCGACCTGGCCGAGGTTCTCGGGCAAGGCTTGCTGGAATCCGACCGCGAATCGCGCCGGCTGCGGCTCCGCCGCGTGGCCGAAGAGGCGTATCTTCATCTCCCGCCGGCCGATCGTGCCGTCCTGGCGGCCTACGCGCGCGGCGTCAATGCTTTTATCGCTACGCACCGCGGCAATCTGCCGGTGGAATTCACGCTGCTCGGGTATCAGCCCCGGCCCTGGAGCGTCGTCGATTCCCTTCTCATCAGCTTGCACATGTTTCGAACCCTCACCACCACATGGCGTAGTGAGCTGATCAAGCGCGGCATGATGCGGGCCGGCGATCCGAAAAAAGTCAACGCCCTGTTCCCCGTCCGCGTGGGCAGCGAGGTGCAGCCGGGCTCCAACGCTTGGGCTCTGGCGGGGAGCCGGACGGCCTCCGGCAAGCCGCTCCTCGCCAACGACATGCACCTCGAATATTCGCTGCCCGGCATCTGGCACCTGGCCCATCTGCAAGCCCCGGGGCTGGACGTCGCCGGTGTCGCGATCCCCGGCCTCCCCGGCATCATTGTGGGCCACAACAACCGCATTGCGTGGGGCATTACCAATCTGCAATTCGACGTGCAGGACCTCTACATCGAGAAGTTCGATGAACGCACCGGCCAGTATCGATATGAAGGGCGCCTCGAGCAGGCGCGCGCCGAGCGCGAACTGATCCGCGTCAAAGGCCGGCCGCCGGTCGAGATGCTCGTTTGGGTCACACGGCACGGACCGGTATTCGTCACCGAGGGCGGCGACCGCATGGCGTTGCGCTGGGTTGCCCAAGACGCCGCGATTTATCAATACCCGGTGATCGAATACGACCGCGCCCAGAACTGGCCGCAATTTACCGCCGCTTTGGCGCGGTTTCCGGGACCAGGCTCGAATTTCGTCTATGCGGACGTGGACGGCAACATCGGCTATCACGCGGTGGGCCGCCTTCCGAAACGGCGCGGCTACACGGGCGATCTGCCGGCCGACGGTTCCTCCGGCGCGTTCGACTGGGACGGGTACATCCCGTTCGACCAGCTCCCGTCCGCGTTCAATCCCCCGCGCGGCCTCATTGTGTCGGCCAACCAGAACCCCTTCCCGCCGGATTACCCTTACCCGGTGAACGGCAACTTTGCCCCGCCGGCCCGCTCGACCCAGATCTTCGATCGGCTTTCGGCGCGCGGCGGCTGGCGCGCGGAGCAGATGCTCGATGTGCAAACCGATATCTACTCCGGGCCGCTGCAGCAGCTCGCCCGAGACGTAGTCGCCGCGTATGACCAAACGAATCACCGCAACCCCGCGCTCGCGCCGGCCGTTGCGCTGTTGCGCGCGTGGAGCGGGCAGATGGACAAGGATCTCGCCGCGCCGTTCCTCATCTCCCTCGTCTACCAGCACGTGCGCACCGCCATCGCCGAAAGCGCCTCTCCCGGCCACGGGGCGACCTACGAGTTTACGCTCGCGCCGGCGGTTGTCCGGCAGTTGCTGCAAACCCGGCCGGAAGGCTGGTTCCCGGATTACGATGCCATGCTGCTGCGCGCGCTCGCGGACGCCGTACAGGAAGGAACGCGCATCCAAGGCCGCGACCTGACGCGCTGGCGATACGGCAACTACTGGCGCGCCGTCATCAACCACCCGGTGCTGCACCAGGTTCCGCTGGTCGGACACTATTTCGATATCGGGACCATCCCGATGAGCGGCGCCGGCACGAGCGTAAAGCAAACCACCCCGCAACTGGCGCCCTCGATGCGCATGGATGCCGATCTGAACGATTGGGAGCGCTCGCTGCTGAATCTCCAGATCGGGGAATCCGGGCAGATTTTTTCCAGTCACTACAAAGACCAATGGCCGAGTTACTATAACGGGACCAGTTTCCCGATGCAGTTCGGCAAGGTCGAGGCAAAAGACTCGCTGCGGTTTGAGCCGCCGGCCGACGGAACACGCTGAGCAAGATACCGTGGACCCTTCGATCGACAGGATTTGCCGGGACATACTGGAGGTGGCGCCCAGCCTGCACAGCGCCGGCACTTTCTCGCCGCGCACCTTCGAAGCCATTGCCAACGCCGCGCGGAAGCGCCGGATCCGTCATTCCGCGGAAACCGGTTCCGGCGCCAGCACCTTGCTGTTCTCCCATCTGAGCGAGCACCACACGGTCTTCGCCCTGGACGCCGGCAGCGGCAGCATCGCCAACGTGCGCCGGTCCCCCCTGTTACGCCACGACGCCGTCACTTTCGTGGAGGGCCCGACTCAGGTCACACTTCCCCAGCACCGCTTCGGCGAGAAACTTCAGCTAGCTCTCATTGACGGTCCGCACGGCTACCCCTTTCCGGATCTCGAGTACTACTATCTGTATCCCCACCTCGAGACCGAAGCCGTGTTGATTATCGACGATATCCAAATTCCCACGGTCCATCACCTGTTTCAGTTCTTGCGCCGCGACGCGATGTTCCATCTGGAGCAGGTAGTCGAAACCACCGCCTTCTTCACTCGCACGAGCGCCCCGACCTTCGATCCGTTCGGAGATGGCTGGTGGCAACAGAACTACAATGCCAGGCCGCTGCGGCGGTACACCTGGCGCGAAGACCTCAAAAAGCTGTTGCCCCCGACATTGGGGCGAAGTGCCGCACACCTCAAACGCCGGGCGTCACGCGGATTCTCTCGCGCGTCCGTCGACATTCTCGCCCCTCGGAGCGGAGCGCTTGTAAACGATACCGGGCACGTCGAGGGATCCGCCACTGTCCCGCCTGGTTCGTACCTGTGGGTTTTGGCGCGCCGCAAGGACTTCGCTGGCTGGTGGCCTCAAGGAATGGGGGCCGCGGCGCTGGACGGAAATCGATGGAAAGTCGCGGTCACCTACGGAGGACCGCAAGACCGCGGCGCGGATTTCGAAGTTGCGGCTCTCGTCGTGCGGCAAGCGACGCACGAGTTGTGGCTCGACTGGGTGGCGCGGCTGAGGGAAACCGGTCTATTCCCGCCCGTCCAGTTGCCTCGACCGGCGTCCGTGCTGGGGGAAGCCTTTCGAACGGTGAAGAAAGCGCCGTAACAGGACGGTCCCGCGCCCCAGGGAAACGCGTCCTTTCCACCTTCCAACGGGAGCCGTCGGAAGAGTTACTATAGCGGGACGACTCTTCTCATGCACACCAACAAAGCGGTCTATATCGAACAGACCGGCGGGCCCGAAGTGCTGCGTTTCGGCGACCGCCCCGTTCCGGAACCCGGCAAAGGCGAAGTGCTGCTGAAGCTCGAATACTCCGGCGTGAATTTCACCGACCTCAACGCGCGCAGCGGTATCAATAAGGTTCCGCTGCCGGCCGTGCTGGGGTCCGAAGGCGCGGGCATGGTGGAGCGCGTCGGCGAAGGCGTGACGGAATGCAAGCCCGGCGATCGCGTCGCGTATTGCATGGTGCGCGGGTCGTATGCCGAGCGCGCCGTCGTCCCGGCGAAGATGCTGGTGCCAATCCCGGCGGGCGTGGACTTCGCCGCCGCGGCCGCCATGATGCTGCAAGGCATGACCGCGCACTACCTGACGCATTCCACATTCCCGCTGAAGAAAGGGCAAACCGCGTTGGTGCATGCCGCCGCCGGGGGTACCGGCCGGCTGATTGTGCAGGTGGCGACGCTGCTCGGCGCCCGCGTCATCGCGACGGTGGGGACGGAGGCCAAAGCCGAACTCGCGCGCCAGGCCGGCGCCAGCGACGCTATCCTCTACGACCAGCAGGACTGGGTCGCGGAAGTGAAGCGCCTCACCGGCGGCGCCGGCGTCGATGTGGTCTACGATTCGGTCGGGAAGGCCACGTACCTGAAAGGCTTCGATTGCCTGAAGCCCCGCGGCATGATGGTCCACTTCGGCGTCGCCAGCGGACCGATTGAACCGTTCGATACCCGCACCCTCACCGCCAAGGGTTCCGTCTTCCTGGCCCGCCCCACGCTCGCCAGCCACATCGCGGATCCGAAAGAACTGGCCTGGCGGGCCGGCGACCTCTTCCGGTGGATCGGTGAAGGCAAGATCACGCTGCGGATCGACCGCGAGTACCCGCTTGCCGAGGCTGCGCAAGCGCATCGCGATATGGAAGCTCGCAAGACTACGGGCAAGCTGCTGCTGCGCGTTTGATAGTTACCGCCGGCCGCCGCCGTGGCCGCCACCGCCGTGAAAGCCGCCGCCGCCGAAGCCACCGCCGCTCCGCATGCCGCCTCCGGGGTTGCCACGGAAACCGCCGCCCGTGCTGGGAGCCCGGAAGCCCCCGCCACCGCCGCCAAACGACGGAGCGGGCCGTGACATCCCTCCTCCAAACGCGGGAGCCGGCCGCGACATGCCGCCTCCGAATGACGGAGCCGGCCGCGATGCGCCGCCGAACGAGGGCGCTGGCGCCGAGCGGTACGCGCCGCCATAGGACGGGCTTTGCCGGTAACTCGGCATCGACCGTGCCGCGCCTCCGAACGCCGGGTTCGACCGGTAACTCGGCATCGACCGTGCCGCGCCTCCGAATGCCGGGTTCGACCGGTACGCCGGTTGTGGCGCCGGAGCTCCGAACCGGCTCCAGGAACTGCCTCCGCGATTCTCAGAAGGAGCCGCGAAATTATTCTGCCTGCCGGCAAACGCTCCGCGCGGGGGAGCGGGCCCGCTAGACGGCCCTGGCTCGCCGAACCGCCTCCACCCTCCCGCGGCGTTCCCAAACGGCCGCGAGCCTCCGTTCGCAAACCCGGCGGCTGCGCCGCGGCTTCCGATGGCCGGCCCCGGCGCCGTCCTCTGGCCCGCGAACCGGGCGTTGGCAAATCCGTTCGAACCCGCGAAGCGGCCGGCTACCCGGGAGTTGGGATAGGGCACTCCCAGCCGATGTTCCGGATTATGTGTCCACACCGCCGAACCGCCCCGGAATCCGCCATACCCATGGAAGCGGTCGAAATCGTGGAAACCATAATGGCTGAAGAAAAAGGGCCGCTCGAACACCGTGCAGCCGAACCAGTTCGGGCCCCAGCCCCAGCCGCCCCAGCCGAGGCCGCCAAAGAACGCGTTGATGTAGATCCCCTGCCCGAAACCGAACCCGAACCCGACGCTCGGATACCAGATCGGCGGATAATAGCCCCACACCGGCGGCCCCCAGATGTACTCCGGGTTGTATATCGGAACATAGACCACTTCCGGATTGGCGGGCACGATTTCGATTACGGTGCGGCCGTCCTGTGTCTGCGTGGTCACGGTTTCTTGTGGAGTGGAATACAGTTTTCCCGCCGCCTGCGCTTGCGCCCGCATCCGCTGGATCGCATTCATCACGTCGGCCTGCTGCGCCAGGAACGCGTTTCCCAAATCGGTAGTCCAGCGGATGTCGGAAGCCAGACGGCTCACCACGTCGGGAAATACCACCAGCGCCTGAATACTGGGATCCCAGTTCTGCTGCCGCGCCGCGTCCACCAGCGCCTGCCCCTGCAGGCCGCGGTTCTGCTGCAGCCACTGATTGGCCTCCACGATTTCCAGCGGGTACGTGGCGGCGACCAGGATCTGGCTGACCAGCGAATCCGGGTACAACGCAATCGGGGCGACCATCGTATCCAGCTGCGCGGGCGAAAAGGCGGGGGCGGGCGGGAGAGGCTGCGCGGGGGGCGGCGGAGGCGGCGCTTGCGCCACCAGCAGCGCGGCGGCCGGGAAGAACAGCAGCACCAGCACGCACGCCATGCCGAGCGCGCCCGCCGGCATCCTTTGCAAGATCGAACCGTTCATGGGCCACCTCCCTGTCGCGCCGGGCAGAAACGAGAAGGGCACGCTTCCGGCCAAATGAAAAATGCTGCAAGCGCACAGCTTACGCGTCCGATTTCCGTCGCGCGGTGGCCGAAAACCACCACCCGTGCGGGATTCCGGCCGGACTGTTCAGCTGATCACACCTTTGCGCACCGCGTACAGGATCAGGTCCGCGGTGCCGTGCAGGTTCAGTTTCTGAAAGATGTTGCTGCGGTGCGTTTCGACCGTGTAGAGGCTGAGATTCAGGATTCCCGCGACTTCCTTGTTGCTCTTACCTTCGGCCAGCAGTTGCAGAATTTCGCGTTCGCGCGTGGTCAACAGTTCGAAACTGTCTTCCATCTCGTGCTCGCGCATCTTGCGCATATAGTCCTCGGCCAGCATTTTGCTGATCGCCGGGCTGAAGAACGACTTGCCTTCGCTCACCACGCGCACGGCTTGAATCAGGTCGTTTTCCGCCGAATCCTTCAGCAGGTAGGCGCGCGCGCCGGCTTTCAGCGCTTTGCTGACGTAGGCTTCGTCGGAATGCATGCTGAGGAATACGATGGCGGCGTGAGGCAGTTTGCCCGAAATCTGGCGCGCCGCCTCGATTCCGTTCAGAATCGGCATCGCAATGTCCATGACCACGACGTCCGGCCGGTGCTGTTCCGCCAGCGCCACCACGGCCCGGCCGTCGGCGGCATCGGCGACCACCTCGAAATCGCGAACGCCCTCCAGCAGGAGACGCAAGCCCTTGCGGACTACGGTGTGGTCGTCCGCCAGGACGATGCGGATCCGCTTCATGCCACCGCCGCCTTGACCAGCGGAAGCTTCACCCGCAGGGTGGTCCCCTCGCCCGGCCGGGACTCGACCGTAAACGTCCCGCCCAGGTGCCCGACCCGCTCCTCCATCCCCAGCAGCCCCATGCCTCGCTGCCGCCGCGGGTCGAAGCCCTTGCCATCATCGTGGATCGCCAGGTCCAGAGACTCCGGATTTTGCCGGACGGTCACGCTCACGCTATGCGCGCCCGCATGCTGCACGATGTTGTGCAGCGCCTCCTGGACGATGCGATAGATACAGGTCTTGTGTTCTTCGGGAAGCTGATCGGAAACCTGCTCGGCATCGACGTGAATCCACAGATTGTTGCGCTTTCCCACTTCGCGCGCCTGCCATTCGAGCGCGGGCAACAGGCCGAGATCGTCCAGCATGGAAGGCCGGAGCAACAACGCCATGTTGCGCACCACCCGGATCGAGCCTTCAATCTGCCGCTTGATTTCGGCCGCTTCGGCGGCGACCCGCTCCAGGTCGCGCGCGCGGATCGACGTGGAAAGGTTCGCCATTTCGACCAGGGCTCCGGTGAGCGCCTGCCCGATTTCATCGTGCAATTCGCGCGAAATCGAGCGCCGTTCCTCTTCCTGCGCGGCGAGCAGCCGCGCCGAAAGCTGCTGCAGCTCGGCGCGCGCGTTCGAGATCTCGCGGAACTGGGCGGCCGTCTCGCGTTCCAGCTGCAGGGTCTTGCGCGTGGCGAAGATCGCCAGCAACAGCCCGATCCCGATCGTCAGGCCCAGCGTCAGCGTCAGCCGCCGCCGGAACTGCGCGAAGCTGCCCTGCATCCGCACCTTGGCCGCGTTCAGTTGCGATTCGTCGATGGAGCGGATCTGGTCGGCGATGCCGAGCATGGTGGTGCGCCGGGGAAACACCTCGTCGCTCAAAAACCGGAACCCGTCGCGCCGCCGCTTCTCGGTATCCCAGTGGAACACCGGATCGAGCACCTGCCAGTAGTTCGCCAGCTCGCGGGTCAGACGCTGGAACGCCTGCGCCTCCTGCGGAGTGAGCAGTTTCCGGTACTGCCCCAAAGCGTCGTCCATGTCCTGCTTGGTCTCGAGCAGGCTGTAGCGGTGCCCTTCGGCGTTGCCGCTGATCGGTTCCAGCAGGTAATCGCGCACATAGGTGCCAGAGACATAGAGGTCGCCCCGAATCCGTTCGAGCACCCGGGTGCGCATCAGGAAATCTTCCCGGATGTTGTCGTTGGAAGCCTGAATCCCCGCCAGCGTCTCGAGCATGTCGAGGCCGGCGAAGGTCATCAGCAGCAGCAGACCCCCGAACCCCACCATCAATACCAACCGGCTTTTCATGCGCGAGAGCCTCGAAAATTCATGATCGCACGCGCGTTCCGGCGCTCGCCGAGGCCAAGGAGGGATCAAGTGTCCGGAAGTGACTTATTCGTGCTCGGCCGGGGAGTGCCGGGCGATCCACTCGGCGTAGTCGCCGCGGTACCCGGCACGCTCCTGCAAGGCGCGAATCCGGTTCTCGATGGCCGCGATCTCGTCATCCGAGAGCGGCGGCAGCGCTTCCACCCGCTCTTGCACGGCCTTGGCCTGCTCGGCGCCGCGTCTTTCGGCAGCCGCGTACAGCGCGGCATAGTCGGCTTCCGCGCCGCCCACGCCAATGTAGTTCTCCACCAGCCGGGTGGTAACCTCCTGGCTATGCACCTGCGAGGCCCGGATATTGCCTTTGCCGGTCACCACGTTTCCCACCCCGAAGACGCGGTCGCAGGCCGTGTATTGCGGCACCGCCTCCCCGGTGAACGAATAGTATTCCCCTTTCATGGTCACGCCGGGGATGGGTTCGGGAACGGAACCGATGGACGAGACCACCAGGGGAGCCCGTTGTTCATATGCCGTTTCGGGCATCACTTCGGCGCGCCCGCCTTCGATGCGGGTTTCGGCCAACTTCAGACCGGCCAGCCGGCCGTCTTCCACAATCAGGCCGACCGCCGCCCGGCGCTCCTGAAAGCGAAACAGGAATTTGTCCCGGGCCAGGTTCAGCATCTTCTGGCGCACCGCTTCCGTTTTCGCGATCTGCTCGTGCGACGCGTTTTCCGGAGGTTGCGCCAGCGGCATATCCTGCACGCGGCGGCGGTAGATCAGCAGGCAGCCTTTCACTCCGAGTTCATCCGGGCGCACGCCATGGAGCTTGCAAATCGCCGGTATCCCCTTGCTCTCCAGCTCGCGCATGGTGACCGGAATGCCGCGCGCTTTGAGCGCCCGCTCGTAATTATCGAGCTGCAGGATCTTGACGACGTCGATCGACGCCAGCCCGCCGCCCACCACCAGCGCTTCGTCCGGTGACGTGTACCGCGGGCCCGAGTACCCCGGCTCGTCGCGATGGTTGTACCAGTAGATCAGCGAATTCTGGTAGACCAATCCCTTGCCAAGGAACTCTTCGGCTCCCGGAATGCCGATCGGGCGGTCGCGCCAGGCCCCGTTGGCCAGAATCACCGCCGAAAATCCCCAGCCGTTGCAGAGATCGGCAAAATCGATATCGCGGCCCAGCTTCGTGCACGGGAGAAACGAAACGCCGGGCTTCTTCATGCGCGCGTCGATCCGGCCGTACTCCATCTTGCGCTGCTCGGCGTGCCAGCGCGGCAGCCCGTCTTCGATCTTTCCGTACGGCCGCCGATTCTGCTCGATGACCACCACGCGGGTGCCGCGCTCGGCCAGAATCTCGGCCGCCACCGAACCGGCGATCCCTCCTCCAATAATGGCCACGAAGTGACGCGCGGTTTCAGGCATCGGCTAATGATTATGTCACGGCCCGGGCGGATTGCGCCGCCGTGCCCGCCGCCGCCTCGCAATTATCGCAGAAGCCGCACGGACCCGTAAACTCGTCCCCCAGATAGCGCAGCAGCAGTTCGCGGCGGCAGCCGGAGCTTTCGGCGTAGGCGCGCATGGTCTCCAGACGCTCGCGGTTGGCCTGACGGCGTCGTTCCTGTTCTTCCGCCGCGGTCTGGATCGGGTCCGGAAGGCCCCCCGCGGCGATAGCGCGCACCCGCCCGTCCGGCCGCGCCTCAATCGCGCCCGCGTCATCCAGCCGCTGCAGCGCGCTCGTCAGTTTGCGGGCCGAAATGCCCAGCTGCCTGGCGAGTTCCCGCGGGTCCGCGGAGCCGTCTGCCTCGCGAATCCGCGCGAGCAGGCCGTCGAGCAGCCCCGTGTCCACTTGGCCGGCGCCCGTTTTGTAGCTTTGCCTCCCAATATCGGCATGCCGGTAGAACAGAATGGCCTCCGCTTTCTCGCCGTCCCGGCCCGCCCGGCCGATCTCCTGGTAATAGGAGTCGAGCGAATCCGGCGCGTGAAAGTGGTAGACGAACCGGATGTCCGGCTTGTCCACCCCCATCCCGAAGGCGTTCGTGGCCACGATCACCTGCGCTTCTCCGGACATGAAGCGGTCCTGAATCTCGCGCCGTTCCGCCCCCTTCATCCCACCGTGATAGAACAGCGCATCGATCTGTTCCTCGGCGAGCACCCGCATGATCTCCTCGGCTGCTTTGCGTGTCCCGGTGTAAACAATCCCCGGCTTATCCGCCCAATGTACCCGGTGAACCAGCGCATCGCGCTTCTCCGCCTCGGTCTTGTACCGGTCCACCCGCAGGTAAATGTTCGGCCGGTCGAATCCCCGCACGAATACTTTCGGGCGGCGCATGCCGAGCCGTTCGATGATCTCCGCGCGGACCGGCTCGGTCGCGGTGGCGGTCAGGGCCAGCACGCGGGGATGCCGCAGCGCTTCGATCACCCGGCCCAACCGCAGGTAGTCGGGCCGGAAATCGTGGCCCCATTCGCTGATGCAGTGCGCCTCGTCCACCACGAATAGCGACACGTTTGCCTGCTTGAGGTGCTCGATGGTCTCGGGTTTGCGCAGCTGCTCCGGCGCGAGGAAGAGGAATTCCACCTGGCGTTGCTTCACCCGCGCCAGCCGCTTGCGGATTTCCGAAGCCGGCTGGGTCGAGTTGACGCTGACCGCGTCTCCCGAATCCTGATCGGTGATCGAATCCACCTGGTCCTTCTGCAGCGCGATCAGCGGCGAGACCACCACCGTCGAATCCTCGATCAGCAGACCGGCGATCTGATAGATCGCGGATTTGCCGGAGCCGGTCGGCTGTACCACCAGCGTGTCGTGGCCGTCGAGCACGGCCGCCACCGCCTCTTTCTGGCCCGGCCGCAGCGATTCGAATCCGAGGCTTTCGCGGGCCGCTTTTTCGATGTTCGGTTTGCCTCTCTGGGTTGTTTTTCTTGTTTGTTTTGGCATTTAGGAACTTCCGGTTTTGCGGGAAACTTTGGGGAGCTTCGGCGGCCGCGGCCCATGGCGCGTGAGGTTTCCCAATGGCGCATACTTCAACTCGGCACCGGCGCGCACGCAGCGGAGCAGCAAGCCGCCGCGGCTCATGTCGCCGCGCCCGATGAACTCCTCCGGAAACAACAGCCGGTGCCCAAACACGCCGAACATCGGCTCCAGGTACTTCAGAGTGGCCACGCTGCCGAGCAGAACAAAATCGCACTCCGGTCCCGCCATTTCGTCCAGCATGCGGCATGCCTTCTGCAGCGGCTCGCGGTAGCGCGGGTCGGCCGCATCGATGGGAATCGACGCGATCTGCCGGAGGTGTTCCCGCGTGACCACGGTGTCGGGAGGAACCAGGCCGTACCCGGACGTGATGACGAACGCCCCCGGAATTCCTTCCGGCGGCGCCGCGAACGCCTGCGCGTACGCCAGCTTGCCGCGAAAATACAACCCGCTGACGAACGCGAACGCTTCTCCCAGCGGCACGCCTTCGCCGCGCAGACGCGCCGCCAGATCGAAATCGGCCGAAGGCCGCAGCAGCAGGCGTGCGCGATCTCCCCCGGCGTTCGCGGGGGAGAGCAGAAAAATGCGCTTCCGTTCACGCGCATCGTCAGGCATTGGCCTGTCCTTCCGTTCCCATCCACGGCGCGACCACAAATTGGTCCGCTTCATCCCGCGTGACCTGGTACAGCTCGTCAAAACCTTCCGCCAGCCGGGGCGCTTCGAGCCGCTTCAGCGTTCCGATAATTCCGGCGACCGGAATATTGGCGGTCCCGGTGCGCTGCGCGTTCCGCCGCAGCGCATCCCTGAGATTGACTTCGAAGTAATATCCGATCACGCGAAATCCGGCCCGCCGGGCAGCCGCGATATACACCGCCCGCTCCGCCGCCCGCACATTCGTGTTGTCCACCACGAACGGCTGCCCGGAAGCGAGACATGACTGGAGCGTGACACGCTCCCGGTCGCGCGTTTTCAGCACATCCAGGTTGATCCGCGCGTGCGTGCCCGCAAACCGCCGGCAGTAAAACGTGCTCTTGCCGGATCCCTGAATTCCGATCAGAAGGACCGCTTCCATGCCTCACGCCGCCACTTCGCGCGTTACATCGCGAGCATCTTTATCGTCGCGCAGGCCGGCGAACCGGGAGTGCCGCAGGTGGTTGGCCGCCGTCCACTCAGTGAACTCGATTTGCGCGACCAGCTCCGGCTTCAGCCAGCGGCACTTCTTCATCACTTCCGCCGTCAGCGCTTCGCCGCGCCGCGCGTTCTTCGGCTCCGGCAGATTCGCGAACGGACACACCCCCGTTTCCAGACTCCGAAAGCGTTGCATCAGCTCCGCGCGGACCCGCGGCACAAACCCGTTCTTCACCTTCGCGTTGAACACCAGCTTGGCGCCTTCATGGTAGCCGACCAGCAGCGATTCGAAACCTTGCGCGCCGGGGATGTATCCGCCGATGACGAGTTCCTGGCCGGGGTTGAGCTTGCATTTCACCCATGCCCCGCTCTTCGCCCCCGGCTGATAAATGCTGTCGAGCCGCTTGGCGACGATTCCTTCCAGCTTCTGCTCGCGCGCGGCCCGGATCACGTCGGCGGCCGAGGCGTGGAGCGGCTCCGAAATCCGGATTGGCTCCCCGAGCCTCTCGATACCCGCCTCTGCCAGCAGTTCCCGCCGCCGGCTCAGCGGCAGGTGCAGCAGGCTCTTGCCGCGCCAGGCGAGCAGGTCGAACACGTAATAGTAAATCGGGCGGGCCGTGTTCCGGTAGTTTTGCAGCGCGTGGAACGCCGGCCGGCCTTCTCGATCGAGCGCCACGATCTCCCCGTCGAGCATTGTCCCGTCCGCCAGTGCCTCCAGCGCCGCGGCAATCCGCGGAAACCGGCCGTTGAGCCCCCGGTTGTTCCGCGACAGGAGCTCGACCCCGCCCGCCTTCTTGATGGCCAGCGCGCGATACCCGTCGAACTTGATCTCATACTGCCAGCGCGCGCCCTCCGGGAGGCCCGCCACCAGCCCGGCCCGCATCGGCTCGATGTAGGCGAGGGCCGCCGGAGGAAGGTCGCGCAACGCGTCTCCGGGGGCGTCCCCGGCGCGTCGCTTCCGCAGGGTTTGCTTCAGCGTGAGGACCGGTTGAAAGAGATCGCCCACTCGCTCGAGCCGGGCGAGCGCGGCCTCCGGTTCGAAATAAAGCTCGCCGGCATTGCCGGCGTCCAGCGCGGCCCGCAGATCCTCCCACCGGACCGGCATCGAAACATAGGGCTTCGCGCTCTTGGCGCGCAGGGAGTAGACCGCTACCGTCGTTTTGAAATCCGAGTTCTGGCTCCAGTCGATGAACACTTTTTTCTGGCGCTGCGCCTTGGCCATGGCGGAAACCACGAGGCCGGCGTGCTCGCGCTCCAGTTCCTCGGCCAGGCCCCGCGCGTACGGTTGCGTCTCCGCGTACGTCACGGGAGTGTTCAGCGGCACGTACACCTGAAGGCCTTTCGACCCCGAAACCTTGGCGAACGCCTGGAGTCCCGCCGATTCCAGTTTGTCTCTCAGTAAGAAGGCCACCGAAGCGCACGTCAGGACATCGGCGCCTTCGCCCGGATCGAGATCGAACACCAGCGCGGTCGGCCGTTCGATTTCGGGAGCGCGGTGCAGAAACGGATGGAGTTCCAGGCTGGCGGTGTTGGCGCACCAAACCAGCGCCGGCAGATCGTCGATCACCACGTAACGAATGGCCGCATCCCCGCTGCGGCGTGGCACCGGGAACGTGCGGACCCACGGCGGTGTGAACCGCGGCGCGTCCTTTTCGTAAAAGTGTTTCTCGGTCACTCCGTTCGGGTAGCGCTTCAACGTGATCGGGCGTCCCGCGAGATGCGGCAGCACCCACTCGGAAACGCGAATGTAGAAATCGATCACCTGCCCCTTGGTGAATCCCGAGGGATACAGCGGTTTGTCGAGATTCGTCACCGCGACTTCGCGGCCTTCGATCGGCAGCACCTGCTGGTTGCGGGAGGCCATGGTCGGCTCTCGGGGCGGAGACGGCACGCGGGCCGCTCCGGCCGCTCGTGCGATCCCTCCCAGGAGTTGTCTTCCAGTGCACCTGCGAACCCAGTGTATGCTGCCTTGCGATCCTTGCGCCCGGCGTGAGGCAGATCACATCCTGCGGCGGTGGCCGGCCGGTGTTTGGTTCCGAAGGTGCTCTCGGTTGCGGGGCGTGCTCGGCGCTTTTCCGCGTGAACCGCATTCGACAGATCGTCTTCGCGCTCCTGGCTTTCATATTCGCTTCCAGACCCGCGGCGGCCTACTCGCAATTCACTCATGAAGAACTGATCGATCTGGTCTGGGCGGATTCCATCGAGCCGTTGCTGCGGCAGCGGTATCCCGCCGCCAGCGCGTCGGCCCTCCGCCGCGCCCATGCCTTCGCGTACGGCGGCAGCCTCGTGCAGGACATCGGCTACTATCCGTTCGGCAACCGCTTTTTTAGCGATCTTGCGCATTACGTGCGCAGCGGCGATTTCGTGGTCGCGATGTTCCACGAGGCCACCAGCCTCAATGAACTTGCCTTCGCCATCGGCGCCTACTCTCATTACATCGGCGATTCCATCGGCCATTCCGAAGCCGTGAATCGGGCCACCGCCGTGGAATTCCCCAAATTGGACGCCCGGTACGGCCCCGTGGTGACCTACGAAGAGGCCCCCATCGATCACATCCGCACCGAGTTCGGATTCGATGTCGCCCAAGCGGTATTCCAGCACTATGCGCCCGGCGGCTATCGCGAGCGTGCCGGTTTCCGCGTTGCCCGCCCGCTTCTGTACCGCGCCTTCCGCGACACCTACGGCATCTCGGCTCGCGGGATCCTCGGACCCTTGCGCAGCGCGCTCTCGACCTACCGCTGGTCCGTCACCCGGTTGCTCCCCGCGTTTCTGCGCGCCGAGGAAGTGCGGCTCGGCGGGCGTTTGCCCCCCGAGACCGATGACGGCGCGCGCGCCGAATTTCTACGCAACGTCTTTCAATCCGATTACGCCGTTCACTACCCAGGCGGCTACCGGCGGCCCGGCATCGGCGCCCACCTGTTCGCGGCGGCTTTGGCGGTCATTCCCAAAATCGGCAGGTTGAAAATTCTGGATATCCAACCGCCCGTAGCCTCCACCGAGGACCTGTTCGTCCACAGTGCGGACCTGGCCGTGGCCGCCTTCCGGGCCGGCCTCCACATCCTGAGCCAGCAACGCGACCCGCAGTTCGCGCTCGCCAATCTGGACCTGGATACCGGAATGAGGGTTATGCGCGGCGAGTCGAAACTGGTGGACCGGACCTATGAAACGCTCTTGCTCCGGATCGTTCAGGAGCACGCCGCCGTCACACCGGAATTGCGGGATGTCTTCACCGGCTACTACTCGGATGCCGATCACCCGCTGCCCGCCGGAAACGACGCCAAGCACCGCCGCAAGATTGCGGACGCGCTGGCCCTTCTGCGTGCTGCCCGCCGCTAACGCTGTCGACGCCGGTTCTTCGCGCCCGCACGGCCGCGTCTAGAGCGTTGAAGCTCTCCGGACGGCCGGTCTTTCAGCTTCGCTACGGCTCGGTGATGGCGCCGCCCATCAGCAGAACTTCGCCGTCGGGGCGCTTGCCGCTCACCCACATTCCGCCTTTGTCGCCGTTCTTCATGGGACGGAACGTGACCGTGATCTTGTCGCCGGGCTTAAGCGTATTTCGATTCCACCCGCGGCGCTCCAGGAAATTCGGGCTCATGCCTTCAAAGCCCCACGTGTCGACGCCGCCGTGATCGTTGGCCACGTCGATCCACACCCAGGTGTGCGGATTGGTCCAGTCGAACTTCTTGACCGTGCCGGTGATCTCCTTCTGGGTGGTGACGTCGAAGGCTGCGAACGAATGGTGAGCCACGGCGAGCGTTGCGCCGCCGGTCAGCAGGCCGGCGGCCAGCGCCGCCCTCAGGACCGCTTCTCGTGCACTGCGATTCATCATCTTCCTACCTCGGTGCCGCTTCGGGGTTGGCGAGGTTGATTCCCGCCTTGCCCTGTGAATCCACGAAATTCCGGTTGTTCTCTTCGCAAACGTACTCGGCGATGGTCCAACTGCGATGGCGCTTTAACGTGCGGGTCCCCATGTCGAACGGCTTGGTGAGAGCCTTCGGGTCGACGATCGTGGTGTCGATCGTCATGGTGTCCGGGTCGGCGAGGTGAAAACGTTCGATCACCTTCATCTGGTCGCTATATGGAAAGGTGAGCCCGCGCGGAACCGGCTCAAACCCCACCGATTCGGCAACCAGAGTGTCGCCTTCCCAGTGGCCGACCGAGGTGCCGTAGAACGTGGGATCGGGGTCGGCGGGCAGCGGACGCCCGTCCGTATAAATGTGGCGCACCTGCGAATAAGCCTCGATCACGATGGTCACCTGGCCGGGGGTGAGCAGAAATTCCATCGGATACGGCTGCGTCATGATGCCGGGCAGCCCCGGCGGCAGGCAATTCGCGGACTCGCTTTCGGCGCTCGCTGCTTTCGCGGCTTCGGCCTTCGCCTTCGCTGCGTATTCCGGAGTGAGCGATGGCTGCGGGCGCGGCGCGCGGGCGCGCGGCGGAGCGGGAGCCGCGGCGCGGTTGCCCGCGCGGGGTGGTCCGCCGCCCATCACCACCTCCCACACTCCCGTGAAGTCGGGCAACTTGGCAAGAGCCGCCCAATCCTCCGCGGTCGGCGGCTTGCGAGTGAATTTTTCGGCTGCTGCGAGCGGGCCGCCCGCCAGCGATCCGAGCAGCAATCCAATCAGAACCCGGCGTGTGTTGTTCATGGCCGAACGCCCTCTGCAAATCTGGTCTGTTCGATATTCTAGCCGATCCCCTGATTCAGCCACTCGCGCAGTGCCTGCGAAACGGCCGCGGGTTGTTCCAACGTAGACATGTGCCCGCAGTCGGGCACGATGACCAGCTTCGCATTCGCCACGGCGCCGGCCATCAGCCGGTGGGCCGCGGGCGTGCTCCAGCCATCTTCGCGGCCGGATAAGAACAGCGCGGGGCAGCGGATCTGGGCCAGCAGCGGTGTGGCGTCCGGCCGCGCCAGCAGCGCGTTCATCTGCGCTTCGAACAAATCGGGTGTCTTCCGCTCGAACATGGCGATGACGGATTCCACCAGGACTGAATCCGCGAGGCGCGCCGGCGCGACCATGCCTTGAATCCACTGCTGGGCCATCGCTCGCATGCCTTGGGTTCGGGCGATTGCCAGCAACCCGCGCCGTCTCTGTTCTTCCTCCTGTCCGGTGACGCCGGCGGAACGCGCCGCCGCTCCCGTATTCAACAGGGCGATCCGCTCCACGCGTTCGGGAGCCTGCCGGAACACTTCGAACGCCACTCGTCCACCCATGGAATGGCCGGCCACGGAAAACCGTTCGGGCGCGTGGCGGAGCACCGATTCCGCCATCGCCGGGATCGAATCCAGCATGCCGTAATCGGCGCAGGTGGGTTCGGCGATATCCGAGAGCGCTTCCATCTGCGGCTGCCAGACCGCGCGGTCGCACAAAAACCCGGGGAGCAGAACCAGCGGCGGCTTGCCGGAACTCATCTCTTCGAGACCACTTCCTCAACCGGCGGGGTGCCGTAGGTATGGAACGATTCGATGGTCTTGAGCCCCCACGCCTGGCCTTTTTTGCGTTCGGCCTCGGTCCAGCGGATGGGCTTCCAGTCGGGCGCCAGGATCAGGCGCGCCCCGGCGTTGGCGACTTCGACCCGGTTGCCGCCGGGTTCGTACACATATAAGAAGAAGGTCTGCTGGATGGCGTGCTTATGCGGGCCGGTCTCGATGTGGATGCCATTTTCCAGGCAGATGTCGGCGGCCAGCAGCACTTCCTCGCGGCTGTTCACCGCGTACGTAATGTGGTGGAACCGGCCCTTGGTGCCCGTATGGTCGCGTGTGTAAGCAAAGTCGTAGCTCTTGTTGGTGCAGGTCATCCACATGGCGGCTTCGGTGCCGTTATCGAGCACGATCTGCTCCGTCAGGCGAAAGCCGAGATACTTCTCGAAGAACTCGCGGTTGGCCTCGATATCGACAGCCAGGCCGTTCCAGTGGTCCAGCCGGCGTACGTTGATGCCGCGGGCGGGGAACTTCTGGGCCTGGTTCTTTAGAGCCGGCTTCAACTCCGGCGGAGCCTGGTACCACTGGGTTTCGTAATAGAGCTCGATGCGGTGGCCGTCCGGGTCCTGGCAGACGAACGCCGGGCCATGGCAAAGGTCGCCATCGGTCCACCCGATATCGAACCCCGAGCCTTTCAGCGCGGCTACGCGCCGTTCCAGCGCCTGCGGGCTGCGCGTGCGATACGCGACGTGGCCCATCGCGGGCACTTTCGCTTCGGTGAGCTTCAGGGAGTGGCGCTCGTAATCGTCATACGCATGCAAGTAAACCGACTGGCCTTCCCGTCCCGTTTCCGTCATTCCCATGACGTTGACAAAGAATTTCAGGCTCTCTTCCGGCTTCGGCGTCAGCAGTTCCAAGTGGCCCAAATGGGCTAAATCCATGATCGGTTCGTTTTGCATGCATTTCCTCGTAACGGCCATTTTACCTTGACATTCCCGGCGCCCGGCTGTCATACTACCGCCGAATTTGGGTGAGATTTGGGGAGCGTGGTTCCATGCGGCATCGTTCGCTAGTGGTATCAACGTGTGTGTTTGCCTGCTGGGCCGCATCCGCATGGAGCCAGGCCGCCATCATCGCCGGCCGGCTTCCCGAGGAGAAGGTTGCGAAGCCAAGGCCGGCGCCGCGCCTGCCGGACGGGCACCCGGATCTCGGCAACGGCAAGGGCTCCTGGAATCCGCGCATCATCGCCAACCTGGCGGGCAACGGACCGGGCGGACCGGCGCGATCGCCCGTCGACAAGATCGTCGACGTTCCGTTCCAGCCCTGGGCCAAGGCGGTTTATGAACAGCGGCAGGCCACCTTATTAAAGGACGATCCGGAAGGCCTGTGCCTGCCGCCGGGCATCCCGCGCCTGATGGCCACGCCGTTTCCGTTTCAGATTTTCCAATTGCCGGACCGCGTGCTGTTCGTCTTCGAGGGCGGCGCGCACATCTGGCGCGCCGTGTACATCGACGGGCGCCCGCATCAGAAGGACCCGAATCCTTCGTTTCTCGGCGATGCGATCGGACATTGGGAAGGCGACACCCTGGTCGTCGACGTCATCGGGTTCAACGACACCACGTGGCTCGATCAGGATGGGCATCCGCACACCGAAGCGTTGCACGTGGTCGAACGCTACACGCGCACCGACGAAATGACCCTGCACTACCAGGTAACGATCGACGATCCGAAAGCGTACACGAAACCTTGGTCGAGCAGCTACACCATTCCCTGGTCGCCCGGGACCGAACTGCTCGAATACATCTGCCAGGAAAACAACAAAGACCTGCCGCACTTAGTCGGTAAGTAGCGTCCGCATCCCGTTATCACGCCGACATTAGCTTCGGATAAGCCGAGTTCCGCTGCCGACCCGCAGCGCGAGTACTTTTTCCCCAGCACGCAAATTTGGCCGGCATGGAGGACGCGGCACGGCCTTCTGATTTGTAAGCAGATTTCGAAGGCTTCGATTTGGCCGGAAGCGTGCTCACGGTTACGCGCCTATGAAGACGCGACTGTTTGCTTTCGTTATGCTGGCCGCGGGCTCAGCCCTGGCGGCGGATATTTCGATCGGCATTCAAATCGGCGCTCCGCCGCCCCCGCCGCGGGTGATGGTGGTTCGTCCGGAATGTCCCGGTCCGGAGTTCGTCTGGGTGGAGGGCTACTGGTATCCGGTCGGGCATCGCTATCAGTGGCACGAGGGATACTGGACGCGTCCGCCGTACGAGGGAGCCATCTGGGTGGCCCCGCACCATGAAGGCGATCGCTTCTTTGCCGGATACTGGCAAGGCCCGCGAGGACGGTTCGAACACGACCACCACTGGGACCGCGACCACGACCGCGACTTTCACCGCGGCTGGCGCGAGCACGACGAAGATCACGATCATGATCACGGGCACGGCCGGGGCCGCGGTCACGATCGCGACTGACACGCGCCATCGGTCAGCGGTTTTGGGCTAAAGCCGCGGGCGCGAACTCCTCGTTCATCCACGCCTTGAGGGCGTCCATGTTCTGTGGACGCCCCAGAAAATCCTTCACGATTCCGGTGGCGGGTTCGGATCCGCCCGCGGCCAGAACTTGCCGCCGGTATCGCATCGCGGTGGGCCCTTCCAGCAGGTTCTTGCGATCGAACTGGCTGAAAAAATCAAGCGCGATCACCTTATCCAGCAAATACGTGTAGTAGTTCGACGAGTACCCGGTCAGGTGCGTGAACGAAGCATAGAAATGGCTGTCGAGATAGGTGTACGGCGAAAAGCGCGCGAACTCGGAGCGCTGCAGAGCGTCCGGATCCAGCCCGCTCGGCGGGCGATCGTGCAGGTCGAGCGACAGATTGCTGTAGACCAGCTGCTGCTGCACCCACCGGCCGCGGCCAAAAGCGCTGGCCCGGTTCATCTTTTCGATTAGCGCGGCCGGCAGCACGGCGCCGGTCTGATAGTGCCGCGCGAACGACTGGAGAATCCGCGCATCGTGGAAGAATTCCTCCAGCATCTGAGAGGGAGCCTCCACGAAATCGGTTTCCACGTTGGTGCCGCTGATGCCCGACCAGCGCTGATTTCCGCCGAGGATCTGGTGCATCAGGTGGCCGAACTCGTGGAAAAACGTGACGACGTCGTCGTAGCGCATCAGGCCCGGATCGCCGGGAGTGCCGCCGGGAAAATTGCAGATCAACGCGCCCTCGGGCAGATGTTCGCCCGCCACGCCGGACAGAACCGGGTACATGCTGAACCATTGATCCTTGCCCGGGCGCGGATGCATGTCGAGGTAGAAGCGGCCGGCCAGACGGCTGCCATCGTAGACGTCCCACGCGGTAACGGCGGGATCCCAGACCGGCGTTTTCGGATCGGCCTGGAATCGCACATGAAACAGCTTGGCGGCCGAATCGAGAACGCCCTGCTGCACGCGATCGTAAGGAAAATACGGACGCACCGACTGCGAGTCGAAGTCGAATGTGGCGCGCCGGTACTGCTCGGGCCAGTAACTGGAGTCGGCCACCGTGATGGTCTTCAGGCCCGGCTGCGATTTGCGGGCGAATGCCAGCAGGAGATCGTACTCGCGCTGGGCGTCGCCGCGCGAGGCGGCGTCGACCTCATCGAGAAGCTTACGGACGTTGGCGGCCGAGCCGATCATCTGGTCGGCCGTCGCCAGGTCGGCCCACGCCCGGTAGCCGAGCAGCCGGGCGAGTTGATCGCGGGTGGCGAGCAGGTCCAGCAGCACCTGCCGGTTGGCCGGATACGCCCGGTTATAGTAAGCGAGGTACATGCGCTGGCGGAGGTCCGGGCTTTGAGCATATTGCAGCACCGGCATCGCTTCGGCGTTATCGGTCCCGATGGTGACGGTTCCTTTGGGATCGGGTGTGTGCTTTGCCAGAAAGTCCTGAGGCAGGCCGGCGAGCTCCGATTTTTCCGCTTTCACTTTATCGGAGCTTTCGGCCACATTGCGGCCGAAGGCCAGTCCGAGCTGCGTGATTTTATCCTGAAGCGCGCGAACCTTGGCGCGCGTCGCGTCGTCCTTGTCCACTCCCGCGAGGCGGTATTCGAGCAAGGTCCGCTCCACATAATGGCGGGTCGCGGCGTCGGCCGCGGAGACGTTGAGGGCGGAGAGGGCCTGGTACACCTTCTGATTGAGGCTCAGATCGGTCTGCGCCGCGGCCACGGTCTGGGCGAGTTTTTGGGACAGGTCGCGAATCGTTTTTTCGCGGTGCACGGCGTTGAGCAGACCTGTCTGCATGGAGGCCGTTGCGAGTTCATCGGCGGCCTCGTCAAACGGCGCGAGGGTGTTCTCGATGGTGCGCGCGCCTTTCACGGCGAGCAGCCGGTCGATGTCCGCGCGAGCCAGGGCGAGCCGCCGGTTGACCCAGGTCTGCACCGAGTCCGCGCTCACGTTCCCCGCCCAGATGTGCAGGGGATCTTGATTCCGGGGGCCGGGCTGCTGCGCGGATGCGCCCACGCAGACGAGAGCCAGGGCGATTGCGCCGGGAAGGTAGTTCTTGGACAGCATGTGAGTTACTCAGAGTATAGCGGTCCGCCGGGCGGACCTGCCCGTTGGGTCCGCTTACCGGGGGCTTCTGATGGAATCTCCGGTTCGAGAGCGGGGGCCTTCGAAGCCTGCCAGCGCGTGGCGTTCGAGCGCGGCCGTGAAACATTCACACAGGGCGGAGAAAACCCAGACCAGCCAGAGGGAAACGGCCGCGACCAGCAGCACTTCCAGGACGCCCGTGTCCACGCCCGTCGGGCGTGACAGCATGGCTGCCACCGGATGAACCCACGTCGCGCGCAGGCCGGTCCGCTCGGCGATGCGGCTCAGGAACGCAAACTGGGCCACGCCCAGCACCAGCTTCACCGTCCAGACCAGCAGGCGGAACATGCGCAACCTCGTCTGTTCACATCGGCGCGCCGGTCCGGCGACTCGATACTTACCTTTGTTATGGGCTGTGTCTGGCGATTACCGGCCGAAGTGGAAGCGGACGGCCAGGATCAGCGCGAGATTCCAGGTCACCACCGCCGCGAACCAGTAGTTGAGGAATACGATCGCGCGCGTGCGCCGCAGTTTCAACGCCATGGCCACCAGCGCGACCGCCAGGATTTTGGAGATCAGCAGCCCCGAAATCGGCCCGGTATTCATCAGCCGCCCGATGAACACGCTGGCCTCCTGCGCGCCGGCGCGCAGGCCAATCAAGGTCGTCAGGATGTCGAGCATCTGCAGCGCCACGAACGCACTCAGCGACGGAGCCGGAAATTCTTTGCGAAAGCGCGAAGGAATGACGCGCTCGAAAAATGGCTTGCGCGGGGAAAGGACGGCGCCGTGGTCCATGAGCCCATTTTGGAAAATGGCGGGCGGCCCAATCCAGCTTGTCTTTTGTTAGGTGACAGGCGCTGCCGCCGCGGCACCCGGCGGTTCGACGAGGCAGCGATCCCTGTAAATTTTGGCTCACGCGGGATGTTAGACTGAGATGCATTCCGCATGGCTGTGGCAGTAGAGCGCCCGGAGTGGCAGGAACGCAGGATTGCGGTCATTGGCGGCGCCGGGTTCATTGGCAGCCACCTGGTGGATTCGCTGCTGGCCAGCCCCCAGGTGGAAGCCGTAACCGTTTTCGATAACTTTTCTTCCGGGCGCGAAGCGCATCTTGCCGCCCACCGGCACGATGTCCGGCTGCGCGTGGTTTGCGGCGAGGCGGGCGATCTGAATGCCCTGCGCGCGTGCCTGGAGAATCAGGAACTGGTCATCCACCTGGCGTCCAATCCGGACATTGCCAGGGCGATGCAGGACCCCTCGGTCGATTTCTGGCAGGGGACTCATTTGACCTTCAACGTGCTCGAGGCGATGCGCCAGGCGGGAGTCAAGCGCCTGCTCTATCCTTCCGGCAGCGGCGTCTATGGGGACCTGGGCGCCCTCGAAATCGGCGAGGATTATGGACCGCTGGTTCCTATCTCGACTTACGGCGCCAGCAAACTGGCCGGCGAGGCGCTCATTTCTTCTTACTGCCACATGTTCGGCTTCCGCGCCCGCGCCTTTCGATTCGCCAATGTAGTAGGCGCGCGCCAGACTCACGGAGTGGGGCTGGACTTCGCGAATCGCCTGCGAGAGAATCCGCGCCAGCTCCGCATCCTCGGAGACGGAACGCAGAGCAAATCGTATATCCATGTATCGGATGTCGTGGAAGCGGTGCGGGTCGCCCATTATCGCGAAACGGCCCCCTTTCGCGCGTTCAATGTCGGGACCGGGGACGCCGTAACGGTGACCGAAATCGCGTTTCTGGCGATGGAGGTGCTCGGATTGCCGCGCGACTCCGTCCAGCTCTGCTATACCGGCGGCGACCGCGGCTGGAAGGGCGACGTCCCCGTCGTGCGGTTGAACTGCGAACGCATTCGCGCGCTCGGCTGGCGGCCCAGCATGGGTTCGCGCGAGGCCGTGGCCCGTTCGATTCGCGAGATTTTGGAGGGAGCGGGGATCTCGTGAGTAAGTCTGCCGCCGCCATTCGCGCCGCCGCGCCCGCGGATGCGGAGCGTCTCTTCGTGCCCGTCGACGATGTCGCGGACCCCGAAATTTCGATCGTGATTCCGGCGCTGAACGAAGAGCTCACGGTCGGCGACTTCGTGGACTGGTGCAAGCAGGGGCTCGAGCAGGCGGGCGTGCGCGGCGAGATTCTGATCGTCGACAGCTCGCGGGATCGCACCGCTCAGGTGGCGCTGGAGCACGGGGCCCGCGTCCTGTGTGTTCCCAAGCGCGGCCTGGGGCGCGCCTACATCGATGCTGTTCCGTACATTCGCGGCAGATTTGTTTTGATGGGTGATGCCGATTGCACCTACGATTTCCGCGAACTGCGCCCCTTCATCGAGCGGTTCCGCGCCGGCGACGAGTATGTGATGGGTTCGCGGTTTCGCGGTTACATCGAACCGCGCTCCATGCCGGCGCTGCACCGCTATCTGGGAACGCCGGTCACTACCTGGCTGCTGAATCTGATTTACGGAACGCGCTTTTCCGACATCCACTGCGGGATGCGCGGCATCACCGCCGAAGCGCTCCGCCGCATGGATCTCTCGTCCGAGTCGTGGGAATATGCGTCGGAAATGGTGCTGAAGTCGGTGCAAATGCAGCTGCGTACCGCCGAGGTGCCCGTGCGTTTTTTGCGCGACCGCGAAGGACGCCAGAGCCACCACAAACGCGCCGGCTGGTTTTCGCCGTGGAAGGCGGCCTGGATCAATCTGGAAGCCATGTTCGAAAATGGCGCCGACTTTTTCCTGTTCCGTCCCGGCTTGGCGCTGCTCGCGATCGGGGCTGCCATGGTGCTGGCCGCCAGCCTGGGCCCCGTTTCTCTGGGCCCGGTGACCATCTCGATTTACTGGAGCTTGCTCGGCCTCACGCTGGCGGTGCTGGGACTTCAGAGTTTTTATCTTGGATGTCTTGCCCGCGTGCTGTACGACCGGACCGGCCGCAACGTGGCGCGATGGACCGCCCGTTTTCCGTACACGCGCACCTGTCTCATCGCCGGCGCCCTCTTCGTGTCAGGTCTGTTGATGGCGCTGCCGCTGGTCAAGGAATACATCGAAAGCGGGCTGAGGCTGTCGTCCGTGTTGGACGCGGCCAAACACCTGGCCATTACCGGGATGTTTTTTATCATCGGCGGCTTCATGACGTTCACGTTTGTTCTGGTGCTCCGCGCGCTTGCCAAATATGTCACTCGAACCCAAGCTCGCGGCTGACCGGCGGACCGCCTATGAGCAGGACCGTGCGCCTACGCTCGTCGACCGGTTCGGCGTCTGGCTATCCGGCCGGCAGATCCGGCGCTTCGTTCCCGCTCTGCGCGGCCTGCGGGTCGCCGATATCGGCTGCGGGTACCACGCGAAACTGGTCTGTTCTCAGCTGGAATTCGTCCGCGAGGCGTTCCTGGTTGATGTCGCCTTATCCTCGGAACTGAAACAGCGGCCGAATGTGCGCCCGATTGAAGGCCGGCTGCCCGCCGCTCTGGAACAGATTCCGGATTCCCGCATCGATGTCGCGTTGTGCACGTCCGTCCTGGAACATCTCTGGGAGCCGCTGGAGTGTCTGTGCCACATCCGGCGGATTCTGGCGCCGGCCGGGATCGCATTGATCAACGTTCCTTCGTGGCGCGGGAAGCGCTGCCTGGAGTTCTCCGCGTTTCGCCTGGGGCTCAGCCCGGTGTTGGAGATCGACGACCACAAGATGTATTACGATGTTCGCGATCTGTGGCCGCTGCTGGTGCGCGCCGGCTTTGCGCCTCATCAGATTCGCTGCTTTCCACACAAGTTCGGGTTGAACGTGTTCGCAGCCTGCAGGTTGGATCCATGATTTCCGGGCAGCGGGACGGCAAAATTTCCAGCACTGCCGACGACTGGGAGGCGCACTGGCGCGCGTATGCTCCCTCGGCGGAATTCAACCCGGCCCAGGCCTTCCGCCGCGATCTGATTTGCGCGTTGATCCGCGCCCGCGCTGCGGACGCAGCCCGGTTCGTCGATCTCGGTTCCGGGCAGGGCGACCTGGCGGGAGACTTGCGGAAGCGGCTGCCGTCAGCCGACATTCTTGGTCTCGAGTTAAGCGCCACCGGCGTCGATCTCTCACGACAGAAGGTTCCAGCGGCGCGTTTTCTCCAATGGAATCTCTTGAATCCCACGGAACCGCCCGACGAGTTTCGCCGCTGGGCTCAGGTCGCCGTGTGCTCCGAGGTGTTGGAACATGTCGACGACCCCGCCGCGCTGCTGCGCAACGCGCGGCGGTTTCTGGCGCCCGGCTGCTTGGTGATCGTGACAGTTCCGGGCGGACCCATGTCGAGCTTCGACCGCCACATCGGACATCGCCGGCATTACACGGCCGATTCGATCGGCGAACTATTGCGTGGGGCCGGTCTCGCGGTCGAGTTCGCGGCGGGAGCCGGATTTCCGTTCTTCAACTTGTACCGGCTGGCCGTAATTGCGCGCGGGCGGCGGCTCGTGGAAAGCGCGCGGGCCGATTCGCTCGATCGGCTGTCGGTTTCAGAGGCAATGGTGTTGCGGTGTTTTCGCCGGTTATTCGGATGGCATCACGCCAGGGGGAAGTGGGGTTGGCAGATTCTAGCCTGCGCTCGAGAAAACGAAAGCCGATAACAGAACCGCCGGAGGATGGCTCCCGCCGGAGACGCCGCGCGCGCGCGAAGCCCCAGGCGGCCGCCGAGCCCGGGGTTGCGGGCATCCGCTTCCCGGGTTGGCGCTGGCTGGCGTTGTGCGCGCTGATCGCGATTTTCGCCCGCTATTATTACTGGACCATTCATCCCGCGCCGGGACCGATTCGCGAATACGGGCCCTACACTCTGCTGGCGGACGCCTTTTACCACCGGCAGACATACCTTCGGCTCGAGCCGGCGCCGGAGTTGCTGGCGCTCCAGGACCCGTACGATCCCGAGCAGAACCGGCCGTATCGGCTGCACGATGCCAGCCTCTACAAAGGGAAATATTATCTGTATTTCGGCCCCGCCCCCGCTCTGGTGCTGTTTCTCCCCTACGCGATGATCACCGGAGACCCGCTTCCGGACCGGGTGGGCACGTGGGTATTTGCCACCGCCGCGTTTCTGGTGGCCTGCTTCCTGTTGAAACTGCTGATGTCGCGCTACTGGCCGCGGTCGCCGCAATGGCTGTTCTATTTTCTCTGTGCCTGCCTCGGGTTTTCGAATTCGTTTCCGTTCCTGCTGCGGCGGCCCGCGGTTTACGAAACGGCTATCGCCGCCGGGCAATTCTTCGTTCTCCTCGCGTTGTATGCGCTGGCCCGCGCGGTATTCGGCCGGTCGCATGCGCTCCTCTGGTCCGCGGCCGCCGGATTGTCTATAGGCGCCGCATTCGCGTCGCGGCCCCACCTGGTGCTGGCGGCGGGCGCGCTGATCTGGCTGTGGTTGCTGGATGACGTAACCGTGCGCGAGCGGCTTCGGCGCCTGGCGGCAGCCCTGCTTCCCCTGGCCGCCCTTGGCGCGCTCGTCCTGATCTACAACTACGTGCGGTTCGATTCGCCCTTCGAATTTGGAAATCACTACCAGCTCGCGGCTGTGAATGTGCGCAAGCTGCGGTTTTTCCAAGCCGGAATTCCCCGAATCCTGGACGGCCTCTGGTATAGCCTGCTGCACGCGCCGCGCCTGCACTCGACTTTTCCGTTCATCGTGCTCGCGCCGGCTCCGCGCGATTCACTGGTGCGCGGCATTGAGGTCGTCGCGGGACTCGTCTGGCTCGCTCCCCCGGTCCTGCTGACCGGCGCGGCCCCGCGCGTTTGGAAGAAGCTGGACGCCGCGCGAAGGCTGGAATGGGCCGTCTGCGCCGGCACGCTTCTTCTGCTGGGTGCGGCCTGGATCCTCATCGATGCCGCGGTCGGAGCCACCATGCGGTATCAGGCCGATTTTGCCACCGTCCTGCTCCTCGCTTCGGCTTTGGTGATTGCGGGATGGGCAGCCGCCGGCAATCCGGCACGCTGGCGCGCGCGGGCCGTGGTGGCGCTCGGGATCTGGGGAATCGTTATCAACGGCTGCATCGGTATGACCGGCTACTACGACAATTTCCGCGCGGAAGCGCCGGAGGAATATCAGAGCACGGCCGCGTTGTTCCAGCCGGTTTCCAATCTCCTCGGCGCGCTCGGAATTCCGCCGTAGGCGGCCGGTTCTTTATTCCGCCGCCAGCACCTGCACATCCCCCAGGCCCAGCTCCCGGATTCCGGGCTCGATCTTCGCGCGATCGCCCACCACGACCCACACCATGTGATCGGGCTGCACCACCATCGCGGCGGCCTTCGCCACGTCCGCCAGGCTCACCTCCCGCACCTTGGAGGCGTAGGTGTCGTAATAGTTATCCGGCAGACCGTAGGTCACCAGTTGCTCGATGGACCCGGCCACCTGCCCGATCGTCTCTCGCGAGCCCGGCAGGCGGAGCGTTTCGCTGTTTTTGACGCGCGCGAGTTCGGCGGCGGTGGCGGGCTGGTCCCCGCGAATGCCGCGGAGTTCTTTGGCGATTTCCGCCAGCGACTCCTTGGTCTTGTCCGTTTCCACCGGAGCGTACACCAGGAAGGGCCTCTGGCCGACCGCCCCGAACAGCAGCGTGTAGGACCCATACGACCAGTGCTTGTTTTCCCGCAGATTCATATTGACGCGCGAGCTCGATTCGCCCCCCAGGATGTTGTTCATCGCTTCGATCGGAATCTCATCCGGGTTGTTCCGGGGAGGCGCGGGGTTGCCCGCCAGAATCAGCGACTGCTGCGAGCCGGGCCGGTCGATCAGATACACGACCGGCTTCGGCGGAAGCGCTACCGCGGCTAAATTCTTCTTCGGCGGCTCGCCCGGTTTCCAGCCGCCGAATGCCGCTTCGAGCTTTGGCCGCATCTCTGCCAGCGTCGTGTCACCCACCACAATCACGGTGGCGTGGTTCGCTTTGAACCAGGTCTCATGGAATTTCACCAGATCCTCGCGGGTCAGCTTCGCCAGGCTGGCCTCGGTGCCGGAGCCGGTCATCGGCTCCGCGTAAGCGTGCCCTTTTCCATAAATCAGCGCCGGCAGGACCCGGAGTCCCATCTGGATGGGAGTGGCTTTCTCCTGCTCAATGGAGTTCAACTGCAGCGCGCGCTGCCGCCGGAAATCCGATTCGGGAAACGACGGATTGAGAATCACGTCGGCATAAATCCCGAGCGCCGGATCCAGATTGGCCTTTAACGAAGAGAGCCGCACAGTGATGTTGTCGACGGAAGAGCCGGTCGTCAACCGCGCCCCGAGCTGGGCGAGTTGTTCGCTGATCTCGAGGGCCGAACGGGTTTTGGTCCCCTGGTCCAGCATGTTGGCGGTTAAACGAGCGGTTCCGGGAACCGCGAATTGATCGGCCGCATACCCGGAGTCCACCAGCAGGCTGATATTGACCAGCGGGATCTCGTGCCGCTCCGCCAGCACCACCCGCAAACCGTTGGACAGCGTGATCCGTTCCAGCTTGGGAAGCTTGGGGTCGGGAGACTGGCCGATCTCCGGCGGCTTGGAGCGGTCGGCCCGGCTGGTGGTTGCTTCCGGATCGCCGAACGGGTGCACCTCCAGGACGTATTCGCCGTCCGACAACCACCGCCTGGCGGCGTCTTGAAGCTGCTCCGGAGTGGCCGCTTTCACGCGGTTGAGCTTGATTTTGTAAGCGCCCGGATCGCCCAGGTAGGTCTGGCTGGTGGCGAGCACATCGGATTTGCCGCTGAACCCGCCCACCTGGTCGATGCCGCGGATGAAGTTCGCCATGTACTGCGTGCGTACCCGGTTCACCTCTTCGGAAGTAGGCCCTTCGCGGAGAAAGCGCTCCACTTCCTGGTCGATCGCTTTTTCGATGCGTTCCAGGCTGACGCCCGGCCGGGCCATCGCGGTGATCCCGAACTGGCCGCCGATTTCGCGCGGGTTCACAAATGCCGCCACCCGTGTAGCCAGCTGCTCGTCATAGACAAGCCGCTTGTAAAGCCGGGACGTGCGGCCCGCGCCCAGTACGTCGCTCACCAGGTCGAGATAGTCTGTATCCGGGTTGCCGAATTCCGGAATATTCCAGAGCATGTCGACGCGCGCCTGCGGCACGCGGTCCTGCATGACGGTCCGGTGTGTGCCTGACATTTTCGCGATCCAGGCGCGCTGGCGCGTCACCGGCGGCCCGGGCGGGATCTCGCCGAAATATTTCTCCACCTTCTGCCGGACCACCTCCGGCTGGATATCGCCCGCCACCACCAGCACGGCGTTCGACGGGCCGTAGTAGGTCTGGAACCACGTCTTCACGTCGCTTAAAGACGCCGCGTTCAAATCCTCCATCGATCCGATGGCGCTCCAGGAGTAGGGATGTCCGGCCGGGTAGGTGTCCTGCTGCTCGATCTCCTCCACCATCCCGTAGGGCTCGTTCTCGCCCTGCCGTTTTTCGTTCTGCACCACCCCGCGCTGCAGGTCGAGCGTCTGCTGATCGATGGCCCCCACCATGTATCCCATGCGGTCGGATTCCAGCCAAAGCGTGTAGTCGAGCGCCGACACCGGCACCGTCTCGAAATAGTTGGTGCGGTCTTCGGTCGTGGTGCCGTTCAGGTCCGTGGCGCCGATGCGCTCCAGCGCATTGAGATAACGTTCGCGAAAATGTTCGCTGCCGCCGAACATCAGATGCTCGAACAGGTGCGCGAACCCGGTTTTGCCCGGCCGCTCGTTTTTGGATCCGACGTGATACCACACGTCCACCGCCACGACGGGCGCCTTGTGGTCCTCGTGGACAATGAGGGTCAGCCCGTTCTTCAGCACGAATTTCTGAAACGGAATCTCCACCTGTTGAGCCAGGGCGGGGCAAGCGACAAGTAACGCGGCGGCTAAAACGCGGCGCATCGGACCTCCTTTTGAGGACTGTAGCATGAGCCCGCGGGAGAGCCCCGCGGAGCAGCGGCTAAAGAACGTTTGACGCGAGCGGGCCCGATTCCGTCACGTACATTCGCGACGGGGGCCCTCCAGTCCAGCACATGGAGCCCGCACGTGAGCGATATGTTCCAGGGACGCCGTTTACGGCAACGCGTTTCCGGTTTGGGCGAGAGGCTTGTTGCAAAGAAGAGAGTTGGCCGGCCAACTCCGGAAATGCATAGCCGAAACCGGGTTCATGGCCGGTGTGCCCTCGAGTTTCGCCAACGGCGATTCCGTCTCCGGGACACCTGAAGTAAGATATTGAAAATCGAATTAACGGGGCTCCTAAGCCCGATGACCCCCGAACGTTGGCGCCGGATCGAAGAACTCTATCACGCGGCGATCGCTCGCGATGCGGCGTCACGCTCCGACTTTCTGAACGGCGCCTGCGGCGATGACACGGAACTGCGCCGCGAGGTAGCTTCCTTGCTGCAGCGTGAGGAGCAGGCCGGAAGCTTCCTTGAAACCCGGCCGCCGGCGCCCGAACGAAACAGGTTGACGGGCCTGCAATTGGGACCGTATCAAATCAAGGCGCCCCTCGGCGCCGGGGGAATGGGCGAAGTCTATCGAGCGCACGACAGCAAACTCGGCCGCGACGTCGCGTTGAAAACTCTGCCCGCGGCATTTGCCAACAATCCCGACCGCCTGGCGCGGTTTCGCCAGGAGGCGCGCACGCTGGCGTCGCTGAACCATCCGAACATCGCCGCGATCTACGGGCTGGAGGAATCGGAAGGCGCGACATGCCTGGTCCTGGAGTTGGTGGAAGGCGAGACTTTGCGAGGGCCGCTTCCCATGGAACAGGCTCTGGATTACGCGCGTCAGGTGGCGGAAGCGCTGGAGGCCGCCCACGCCAAGGGAATCATTCACCGCGATTTGAAGCCGGCCAATGTGAAGGTGACGGCTGACGGCCGCGTAAAGGTGCTGGACTTCGGGTTGGCGAAGGCGGTGTGGGCCGCGAACGAGAACCAGGATCTCTCGCGGGAAGCCAAGCTAACGCCGCTCCACACTGCGGCCGGACAGATCACCGGCACGCCGCCCTACATGAGCCCGGAGCAGGCGCGCGCGGGAGACGTCGATCAACGGAGCGATATCTGGGCCTTCGGCTGCTTGCTCTACGAATTGCTGACGGGAAAGCGGGCATTTCGAGGAGACACGCTGCGGGATACGTTCGCGGCGATCCTGGAACGCGAGCCCGATTGGGCGGCGCTGCCGTCAAAGACGCCGGCACGCATCCGGGAGCTCTTGCGCCGATGCCTTCAGAAAGACGTCGCGCGCCGCATGCAGCGGGTAAGCGACGCCCGCGCCATACTCGAACAGCAGTCACGAAGGAGCCGTTGGGTGGTCGTGGCGGCAGCCCTCGGGCTTGTAATTCTTGCGAGCGGAGCGTTCCTCCTTCTGCGAGACAGCGCCCGGCCGGCAGGCCAAGATCAATGGGTGCAATTAACGAAACTTCCGGATTCCGTCAGCCAGCCCGCCCTTTCGCCCGACGGGCGCATGCTCGCGTTCGTGCGCGGCCCCATGACGTTCTATGGTCCGGGGCAGATTTATGTCAAACTGCTGCCCGACGGCGAACCCAAGCCTCTCACACACGATGACTACCTGAAAATGAGCCCGGTTTTTTCCCCGGACGGTTCACGGATCGCTTACACCGCTATCGACACTCGCTTTGATTGGGATACCTGGACCGTGCCCGTCTCGGGAGGCGCGCCGCGCCGCTGGCTCGCAAACGCTTCCGGGCTGGTGTGGAAAGATGCGCGAACCATTCTGTTCTCCGAAATATTGGTCGGTATCCATATGGCTTTGCAGACCGCGGGAGAAAGCCGAGCCGCGGAGCGAGCGATCTATGTTCCGCCGACGCAAAGCGGGATGGTGCACCGATCGTACCCCTCGCCCGACGGCAAGTGGGCGTTGGTCGCGGAGATGGACGGACCGTGGTTGCCTTGCCGCCTGGTCTCGATGGACGGCAGTTCGCCAGGCCGGCGCGTTGGCCCGCCCGCCGCCGCCTGTACCTTCGCGGCATGGTCTCCCCACAGCGATTGGATGTATTTCAGTTCCAGCGCGGGAGGCGCCTTTCACATTTGGAGACAGCGTTTCCCGCAAGGTACGCCCGAGCAGCTGACATTCGGACCCACCGAGCAAGAGGGTATCGCGATCTCTCCGGATGGCCGCTCTTTCGTGACCGCCGTTGGGCAGAGGCAGAGATTCGTTTCTCTGCACACGCCCAGCGGGGACCGGCAGATTTCGCTCGAAGGCTACGCGTACAACCCCAAATTCACCCCCGACGGCAAGATGCTCTACTACCGAATCCTGAAAGGCTCCCAGCCCTCCAGCGATCCAACCGAGCTTTGGGTCGCGGACCTGAATTCGGGTCGAACTGAGGCGCTACTGCCGGGTTTTTCCCTCGTCGGCGCGCAGCCTTATTCCATATCCCCGGATGGTCGTGATCTTGTTTTTTCCGCGCGAGACCGCGATGGCAAAGACCAGTTGTGGCTGGTCCCGCTGGATCGGCACGCGCCGCCGCGCCTCCTTCCAAATGCTGACGGGAATTTTCCCTTGTTCGGGCCAAAGGGTGAAATCTACTTCCGCGCGAACGATGGCTACGCGTATCGGGTCCAGCCAGACGGAAGTGGACGACAAAGGGTCGGCAATGCACCCGTTCTGGAGATCAGAGGCGTTTCTCCCGACGGGCAGTGGGTCGCAGTGTATTCTTTCGACCCCGGTCAGAAGGGTTCGGATGCCCGGCAGGAGGCGGATCTGGTTTACCCAACGCGCGGAGGAGCTCCCATCCGAATCTGGGGTCTCGATTCCTTGTTGAGATGGTCGCCGGACGGAAGATTCCTCTTTATCAACGCGAACGCCGTAGGAAGCGGGGCCGGGGCTATCGGGAAGAACTACGTGTTTCCGCTCCCGCCCGGCCGGATGCTGCCGGATATTCCGGCCGGCGGCTTCGGCTCGGAGGAGGAGATGGCCAAGTTTCCCGGTGTACGCGTAATCGACGCCGCGGATATCGCGCCCGGACCCACGCCCGATGTCTACGCGTTCTCGAAAGAGACAACGCAGCGTAACCTGTTCCGGATTCCCGTTCCATGACGCCGAACGATATCACTACGCTGCTCGCGGCCTGGGGCAAGGGAGATGAAGAAGCGCTGAACGGGCTGATTCCCCTGGTGTATCCGGAACTGCGGCGGATCGCGCGCCACCACCTCGCGCGGCGCACCGATCATTCTCTCGAATCGGCCGCCGTCGCCAACGAGGCGTACCTGAAGTTGATCCGCGCCCATGGCATTGAGTGCGAAAGCCGCGCGCAGTTCTTTGCGCTGTGCGCGCAGATCATCCGGCGCATTCTGGTGGACCATGCGCGGCACCACGGGTATGCCAAGCGCGGCGGTAACGCCGTGCACATCTCGCTGGACGAAGCCTTGTTGGGAACGCGCGCGCAAGGCGTCGAAGTGCTCGCACTGGATGAAGCGCTGAAGCTGCTTTCCAGGATCGACCCGCGCAAAACGCGGGTGGTGGAGTTGCGTTACTTCGGCGGCCTCACCACGGAAGAAGCCGCCGAGGTTCTGCAAATTTCTCCGGAAACCGTTCTCCGTGACTGGAAGATGGCCAAGATCTGGCTCTTTCGCGAATTATCGCGGTCCAGGCAATCCTGAGGCCCGGACCGCGCTTGCGGCTATTTAGTTGCAATTGAGACGGAAGACCCCGGAATCCAGGCTGCCGTCAATTGCAGGCTGGCGGTGCCCGCGGGAATTCCCGCCGGGAACCGGAAGTTTACTTGATAACCATCCACTGCGCCGGCGTATCCAACGGCTCCCAGAACCTCCGCCGGTTGACCGTTCACCAGCACATCGACCGGAGCATTCGCCGGATACGCCGAGCTTTGCGGGAAAGGCTGGCCAGGATCCACAACCGGCGTGGTGGGGCCGAGGCCGGTCGCGTACAGCGTCAGAAGCTCGCCGGCTGACGCGGGATTGGCGCTGGTCACTTGTTTACCATCCTGATGGACTACGGCCGGGCCGGCGGACGTGGTCACGATTGTGGGACGGGACCTTGGATAAAGCGTGAAGGTGACCCCGACCTTACCGCCACCAAGAAGCCGCCGGTTGGCGGGGTCCTCCGAAGTCGAAGCGCCGCGTTGAACGGAAATGGCCTGCATCGGCCCGTGCACCCCGGTCGTTCCCAGAAACGCGCCGGAGCCGCCGGTCACGATATGGTACGGGCTTGGCGACGCGCCGGAATCGAGCAGAGTGCCCACGTACTTACCGTCTGCCGTGACGATCTGCCAGATGCATTGGAACATGCCGGTGGCGTCCATGTCGGCTATGGCCTGGCCCGGCTGGGGATTGGCGCGGAACGGTATTGCGACCACTTGATAAGACCAAATGCCCTGAGCGGCTTTCCCATTCACCGTCCGTATGTCGCCTATGTTCACGGAGGTCAAAAACGCGGTGTTGACCGATGTTGTGGCGCTGGGTGTCTTGGCAATTTTGGAGATGTCGAAAGTATCGCCTCGATAAAGCACGCTGTTCTCAGTCTGGACGGTGATCGTGATGGGCTGATCCGCGCTCGGGCCTTGCGCGAACGCACCAGCACTCCACACACAGATAGCGCCAACGCGAAACAAGGCGGTGTACCGGCTGTATATTGCGGGTTTCATGGATTCCTCCTTCGTCACCCTATTAACGGGAAACGACGGAAAAAGCCGTCACCGAAACACGGAAAAAATCGCCTGCGTGCCCCAGTAGCTTCCTTCGCTCAGCCAGCGCCCTACGTCGGAGAACGAAACCGCCACGATCAGCAGCAGGAATCCGAACTGCGCCAGCTCCCGGTACACCACCAGCGGGATGCGCGCCGCCAGCAGCAGTTTTGAGCCGTCCAGCGGCGGGACCGGAATGAGGTTGAACAAGGCAAGGTAAAGACTGAGTTCCACCCCTTGTACCGCAAAGCGGGAGAACGTCGGCGCCGTGTGCACCGTGACCACCGCCACAAGAGCCAGCACCACGGCGAAAATGATGTTGCTGATCGGGCCTGCGATCGCTACCAGCGCCATCCCGTTCAAGCCGCCCTTCAGCTTCGCCGGATTCGTGTTGACCGGCTTTCCCCATCCGAGAAAACCGCCGGCAAACAGCGACGTCAGGAACGGCAAAATGGCGGTGCCGAGCCAATCCACGTGCGCCAACGGATAGAGCGTGACGCGGCCTTCGCGGCGCGGCGTGTCGTCCCCCAGACGCGTGGCCACCCAGGCGTGGGCGAATTCGTGCGGCGCCGTCAGGATCCACAACAACAAAACGTTCAATAACGCCGCTTGAACTTGTAAATGCATGGGGTTAGCGCCGCCGGACGACGGCCGCCCAGAGGCTGAGCAGCGCCAGGATCGCGAGAACCGCCACTACCTGTATCACGCTGTCACGTCCATTGTACGTGGTATCATGTGATTTACACCATCACTTCTTTCCCGAGGTAAAATCCACTTGGTTGTGCTCGAAGGTTGCCGGCGCTCGCTGGAAATTTCCATTCCTGTTGACGAAGTCGAAAACGAAACCAGCCGTGTCACTGCCGATGTTCAGAAGCGCGCCAAGCTTCCCGGCTTCCGTCCCGGCAAGGCGCCCGTCAGCATCATCCGCAAGCAGTTCGCCGGCGACATCCGGCAGCGGGTGCTGGAAAATCTCATTCCCAAGCACCTTCAGAAGCAGTTCGAGGCGGAAAACCTCAACGTAGTCGGCCAGCCGGACATTAAGGATATTCACTTCCACGATGGCGAGCCTCTCCGGTTCAAAGCCGAATTCGAAATCGCGCCCGAGATTGAGCTGAACGATTACAAAGGTGTGGAGGTGCCCTACCAGGAGCCGTCGGTCAGCGATGAAGACGTAGACAAGCGCATCCAAGAGATCAGGGAGCAGAAAGCCGACTACCGGAACATCGACCCGCGGCCCCTGGAAAACGGCGATTATGCCGTGGTGGCGCTGGAAAGTGTCGCCGGGGTGGAGGGCGAGCCGGTCAAACAGGACGAAATGGTCCTGGAGATCGGCGGCTCCGACACGCTGGAAGCTTTTAGCGATAACCTTCGCGGCCTCTCGCCCGGCGAAGCCAAGGAGTTCGATGTCTCGTATCCGGCCGACTACGGTTCGCCGCGTCTGGCCGGCAAAACTGTGCGTTTCCAAGCCACGGTCAAAGGCATCCGCCAGAAGGAACTGCCCGAGTTGAATGACGAGTTCGCGCAGGATCTGGGGGACTATCGCAACATGGAGGAATTGCGCGAGGCGGTCCGCAAGGCGATTCTTGCCCAGCGCGAGCACGACGCGCAGCAGGAGGCCAAGAACAAAATCATCGACCTGCTGGTAGACCGGCATGATTTCCCGGTTCCGGAAACCTACGTCGACCGCCAGATCCGCAACCGTGTCGAGCAGACGCTTCGCGCCATGGCCTCCGAGGGGGTCGACCCCCGCGGGCTGAAGCTAGACTGGGAGAAGGTCAGGGAGTCGCAGCGCGAGAAGGCTATCCGTGAGGTAAAAGCCTCCATGTTGCTTTCCAAGATCGCCGAGCGGGAGGCGATCGGGGTTTCCCGCGAAGAGGTGGACCGGGAGGTAGAGCGGCTGGCCCGGCAGCAGCGCGAGCCGGTCGCCGCCCTGCAGATGAAATTCGAAAAAGACGGTACGCTCGGCCGTATCGCTTCGCATATCCAGAGCGAAAAAACACTAACTTTTTTGTTCGAGCATGCCAGAAAGACGGCTTAAGTTGAGTCCTATCAGTACCAATCAAACATCAACCCTCGGCATACATTGCCAGAGAACGCTGGTTCGGGTAATAATGGAGACGAAATCAATGGCGGGTCCCCTGGCCGGGACTCCCGATGAACCCGAGCGTCTCGCCCCCGCGCCCGGACGAGGAGAAAGCGTGTGAAGCGTACCGGATCTGATGATGCGTTACGGTGTTCATTCTGCCATAAGAGTCAGGACGTAGTCGGCAAGCTCATCTCCTCCCCCAGCGACTATCCCCGGGCCTACATCTGTGACGAGTGCATCGCCGTTTGTAACTCCATTTTGGAGGACGACAAGGCGGAGCCCTCCTCCGGAGTCCCCAACAAAATCCCGAAACCCTTGGAGGTCAAGGAGTTTCTGGATCAATACGTGATCGGGCAGGAAGCCACCAAGAAGAAGCTCGCGGTCGCGGTGTACAACCACTGCAAGCGGATCCACATGAACCGGATGCGCAGCACCGAGGTCGAGCTGCAGAAATCCAACATCCTGCTCATCGGGCCGACCGGGACCGGCAAGACCCTGATGGCCCAGACTTTGGCCAAGATCCTGGACGTTCCGTTCGCGATTGTGGATGCCACCACCCTCACCGAAGCGGGCTACGTGGGCGAGGATGTGGAGAACATCATCCTCAAGCTGCTGCAGGCCGCCGACGGCGACGTGCAGAAGTGTCAGCAAGGCATCATTTACATCGACGAAATCGATAAGATCTGCCGCAAGGACGAGAACCCTTCGATTACCCGCGACGTCTCTGGAGAAGGGGTGCAGCAGGCGCTGCTGAAAATCCTGGAAGGGACGGTGGCGAACGTTCCGCCGCAGGGAGGTCGGAAGCACCCCCACCAGGAATTCACTCCGGTCGACACGACGAATATTCTGTTCATCTGCGGAGGCGCGTTCGTCGGGTTGGAGAAAGTCATCGCGCGGCGCACCGGCAAGAAGTCGATGGGCTTCCTCCAGGAGGAAGAAAAGAGCGGCAAAGTGACCGGCATCAGCGGCCGGCGCGATATCGACCTGCTCTCTCAGGTGCAGCCGATCGACCTGATCAAGTTCGGTTTTATCCCCGAGTTCATCGGCCGTCTGCCGGTGAATGCCGTTCTGGAGGACTTGGACCGCAACGCGCTCATCCAGATTCTGACCAAGCCCAAGAACGCCATCATCAAGCAGTATCAGAAGTTGTTCGAGTTTGAGAACGTCCGGCTCAAGATCGGTGACGAGGCCCTGGAAGCCATCGCCGATCTGGCCATGGAGCGCAAGGTGGGAGCGCGGGGTCTGCGAATGATCCTCGAAGACCTGATGCTGGATTTGATGTACTATCTGCCCTCCTACAAGAAGGTCCGGGAATTTCAGGTCACCAAGGAAATGGTGCTCTCGCAGAAGATCAGTCTGACGCTATTGGAAAAGGCCGGTTGATCCCTGCAAGCCGGCTTGGGCATCTAATCACTAAGGGGCCTTGGGGGGATCTCCCCTGCGGAGAATAATGCTTACTTCAAAGGAAAAATCCGATTCGAAACGTCTGCCGATGATGCCCATCCGCGACGTGGTCATCTTTCCGTACATGATGACCCCGTTCGTCGTGGGCCGCGAATCGAGCGTGCGGGCGTTGGAAGAGGCGATGGCCGGCGACAAGAAGATCTTTCTTGCCACCCAGCACGATGCCTCGATCGATGAACCGAAGCCGGACGAGATTTATAACGTCGGCACGATCGTCAATATCGTTCAGAGCCTGAAGCTGCCGGACGGCAACATCAAGGTGCTGGTCGAAGGCGTGGAGCGCGCCAAGGTCGTCTCGGTCAGCGACGATGAAGGCTTCTTCCGCGCGGTGGTTCGCACGGCCTCTTTCAAGGTTGAGGCCGGGCCGCAACTCGATGCCCTGATCAGCCGGGTCACGAGCCTGTTCGAGCAGTACGTTAAGCTGAGCCAGAACCTGAACTACGAGACCATGATCGCCGCCATCCGGGTGGACGATCCCGGCAAGCTCTCGGACACGGTCGGCGCCAATCTCCAGCTCACCATCGAAGAGAAGCAGGAACTGCTTGAGATCTTCGACCCCATCGACCGGCTCACGCGCGTGGCCGAGATGCTCGACATCGAAATCGAAAAGCTCAATGTCGACCGCACCATCCAAGGCCGCGTGAAGCGCCAGATGGAGAAGGCGCAAAAAGAGTATTACCTCAACGAGAAGATCAAGGCCATCCAGAAGGAATTGGGCCGGGGCGAAAAGAGCGAAATCGACGAGCTGAAGAAGCGGATCGAGAGCGCCGGCATGACCAAGGACGCGCTCGACAAGGCCACCCAGGAGCTCAAGCGGCTCGAGAACATGCCGCCCATGTCGGCCGAATCCACCGTCAGCCGCAATTACCTGGATTGGCTGCTCGCGGTGCCATGGAAGAAGAAGTCCAAGGAAATCCGCGACCTCAAGTTCGCCGAACAGGTTCTCGAATCCGATCACTACGGCCTCGAGAAAATCAAGGAGCGCATCCTGGAGTTCCTCGCCGTCCGCCGCCTGGTGAAGAACCCGAAGGGTTCGATCCTGTGCTTCGTCGGGCCTCCGGGCGTCGGCAAAACGTCTCTCGGCATGTCGATCGCCAAGGCGACCGGCCGCAAATTCGTCCGCATGTCGCTCGGCGGCGTGCGCGATGAGGCCGAAGTGCGCGGCCACCGCCGCACCTATATCGGCGCGCTTCCCGGCCAGATCATCCAGATGATGAAGAAGGCCGGCACTCGGAACCCGGTGTTCATGCTCGACGAAGTCGACAAGATGTCGATGGATTTCCGCGGCGATCCGTCGGCGGCTCTGCTCGAAGTGCTCGACCCCGAGCAGAATTACATGTTCGTCGATCACTATCTCGACGTCGAATACGACTTGAGCCAGGTGTTCTTCATCGCAACGGCCAACGTCTTGCACACCATTCCACCGGCGCTGCAGGACCGCATGGAAGTCATCCGGCTTTCCGGCTACACCGAGCTGGAAAAAATGGAGATTGCCAAGCGCTTCCTGGTCCGCAAACAGATGGAGCAAACCGGGCTGTCGAAGGACCAGATCGAATTTACCGACCAGGGCCTCAACGGCGTGATTCAGTATTACACGCGCGAAGCCGGCGTCCGGAATCTGGAGCGCGAGATCGGCAATCTGTGCCGCAAGGTCGCGCGCCAGGTCGTCAACAGCGAGAGCAGCAAGGAGAAGAAGTCGTTTTCCAAGGTCACCATCAACGGCGAAAAGCTGCCCGAGCTTCTGGGGCCGTGGAGATTCCGCGATCTTCAGGCGGAGAAGAAGAACGAAGTCGGGGCGGCCGTGGGGCTCGCCTGGACCGAGGTGGGCGGCCAGATCCTCACTACCGAATGCACCCTCATGGAGGGCAAAGGCAAGCTCACCATCACCGGCAAGCTGGGCGAAGTGATGCAGGAGTCGGCGCAGGCGGCCATGAGCTACATCCGCTCGCGGGCGCACACTCTGGGGCTGCCGCGGGATTTCTACCGCAACCTCGACGTTCACCTGCACATTCCCGAGGGCGCGATTCCGAAAGACGGCCCGTCGGCGGGCATCACCATCGCCACCACCATCGCCAGCGCCCTGACCAAAATTCCGGTCCGCGGCGATGTGGCGATGACCGGCGAGATCACGCTGCGCGGCAAGGTGCTGGGCATCGGCGGCCTGAAAGAGAAGTTGATGGCGGCCCATCGTCATGGCATCCTGGAAGCAATCATGCCCCGGGAGAACGAGAAGGACCTCCCGGATATTCCCGAGGCGATCAAGCAAACCATGAAGCTTCATTTCGTGGATTCCATGGATGAAGTCTTGAAGATCGCGCTCGACGGAGAAATTGTCGCTCTCCCCATGCCGGCCACGACGCCCGGCGTGGAGGTACAGCCGGCCGAAGAGAACCGGACTCATTAAGCAGGTCGGGCAGCCGGAAGTTACCCGCTTCCGGCTGCTCCGTCTAGATGTTTGAAAGCGGAATTCATTACTAGTTCGGCGCGCCCGGAAACATTTCCCTCCGACGGGCTGCCCGAAGTCGCATTTTTAGGGAGAAGTAACGTAGGGAAATCCAGCCTGCTGAACGCTCTCGCCGGGCGGAAAGGCTTGGCTTTCACCAGCAACACACCGGGTCGCACGCAGACGATCAATTTTTATCGTATCGATGGCGCCTTTTACTTCGTCGATCTTCCCGGATATGGTTACGCCCGCGTGCCGGCCGAGCAGGCGAAGCGCTGGAAGGGGCTGATTGAGCACTACTTACTGAAGAGGGAAAATCTGAAACTATCCTGTCTGGTGCTGGATTCGCGCCGGGGGTGGATGGACCCGGACCGGGACCTGAAACACTGGCTCGAACACCATGGCAGGCCGTACTTGGTGATTGCCACCAAGATGGACAAACTAAATCAATCGGAGTCAGACCGCGGTTTGCGCGCCATCCGCCAGGAAGGCGTCGAACCGCTGGCATTCTCGGCCCTGACGGGCCGGGGAGTGAGGGAAATTTGGCAAGCAATATCGAAAACACTACATCCGTAGGGAACCCACCCCAGGACAAGCCGGCCGACAATCCGCCGGTTCCCGCCTCCGCGGAAGCGGAAAAGAACGAAAAGCCCGAACGCGCCGAACGCGCCGAACGCGCGGAACGTGGGGAGCGGCCCGAGCGCGGCGAACGGGCCGCCAAGAATGCGGGCGCCAGTTCGGCGCCGCCGGCCGAGCCGAAAGCCGCCGATGGCAAGCCCGCCGAGGGAACAACCGAAACCGGGCCGGGAGCCGGGCAGCGCCGCCACTCCAAACAGGCGCAGAACGTGAAGAACGGCACCCCGACCCTGGACTTGGTCGAGCTGAAGGACATGAGCATCCAGAAGCTCAACGATGTCGCCAAGGGCATGGGTATCGCCGGCGCCGCCGGCCTGCGCAAGCAGGAACTCATCTTCAAGATCCTCCAGACGCAGGCGGAAAAGAGCGGCCTCATCTTCTCCGAAGGCGTGCTCGAATGCCTCCCCGACGGCTTCGGTTTCCTCCGCGCGCCCGAGTACAACTACCTGCCCGGTCCCGACGATGTCTACGTCTCGCCGTCGCAGATCCGCCGCTTCGACCTGCGCACCGGCGATACCATCTCCGGACAGATCCGCCCGCCCAAGGAAGGCGAGCGCTACTTCGCGCTGATCAAGGTGGACGCGATCAACTTCGAGCCGCCCGAGGAAGCGCGCAACAAAATCTTCTTCGACAACCTCACGCCGCTCTATCCCAATCAGCGGCTGAAGCTCGAAACCGTCCGCGAGAACTACTCCGGGCGCGTCATGGACCTGCTCACCCCCATCGGCAAAGGCCAGCGCGGCCTCATCGTCTCGCCGCCGCGCACCGGCAAAACCATGCTGCTGCAGTCCATCGCCAACTCCATCACGGCCAACCACCCCGAGGTGACCCTCATCGTCCTGCTCATCGATGAGCGGCCGGAAGAAGTCACCGACATGCAGCGCAGCGTGCGCGGCGAAGTCATCAGCTCGACCTTCGACGAGCCCGCCACCCGGCACGTCCAGGTGGCCGAGATGGTCATCGAAAAAGCCAAGCGCCTGGTCGAGCATAAGCGCGACGTCGTGATTCTGCTCGACTCGATCACGCGCCTCGCCCGCGCCTACAACACGATCGTTCCGCCCTCGGGCAAGGTGCTCTCGGGCGGCGTCGATTCCAACGCCCTGCAGCGCCCCAAGCGCTTTTTCGGCGCCGCGCGCAATATCGAAGAAGGCGGCAGCCTCACCATCATCGCCACGGCCCTGATCGACACCGGCAGCCGCATGGACGATGTGATCTTCGAGGAATTCAAAGGCACCGGCAACATGGAAATCCACCTCGAGCGCAAGCTGGTGGACAAGCGCGTGTTTCCGGCCATCGACATCAACAAGAGCGGCACCCGCAAGGAAGAGCTGCTGCTTCCCAAAGACGAGCTCAACCGGGTCTGGATCCTGCGCAAGGTGCTGAACCCGCTTTCCCCGGTCGAGACCATGGAGCTGCTGCTCGACAAACTCGGCAAGACGCGCACCAATGGCGAGTTCCTGGCATCCATGAGCGGGTAGCCGGGCGCCGGCTGGAGCGGCCCGACGGCCTCTTTAACGGTCGCGCGTCGGGAACAGACGCCTGATGTGTACAAAATGGGCCATGGGCGCGCGGCGTGCATTCTGGCGAGTGGTATGAGCGTGCTGCGAACGTGCGGCAGTTGTGGCGCGGCGAACCGTGTCCCGGCCGGGCGCCTCGCCGACACCGGCCGGTGCGGCGCCTGCAAGAATCCGCTGCCGCCCGTGGACTCCCCGATCGAAGCGGATCCCCCGTTGTTCGAAGAGATCGTCCGGCAGGCCCGCGTTCCGATTCTCGTGGACTTCTGGGCGTCCTGGTGCGGCCCGTGCCGCATGGCTGCTCCCGAGGTTGCCGCCCTGGCCCGCGAGATGGCCGGCCGCGCGCTGGCGCTCAAGGTGGATACGGAGGCGTACCCCGCCTTGGCCGCGCGGTTTGGTGTGCAAGGAATTCCCAATTTTGTGGTGCTGCGCAACGGAAGAGTGGTCTTGCAGCGCGCGGGAGTCACGCCACGTTCGGAAATGCGGCGCTGGCTCGAGGGAGAGGGCGCCCCCGCCGTCTGACGCCCTGAGCTGCTCCACGGAATCGATCCCGCCGGCAGTCCTGGCCGGCACGCTGCCGGTTGACGGTCGGCGAATGCTTTAATATCGTTAGGCTTCGAATGGTGCCCGCAGGCCAGGCCGGTTCTGAGTCGCGTTCGCTGGCGGATGTCCACGCCAGCGTAGGCACCGGCCAAGTCTCGTTCTGGCGCCGCATGTTCGCGTTCGCGGGGCCGGCCTACCTGGTCAGCGTCGGCTACATGGACCCCGGCAACTGGGCGACCGATCTGGAAGGCGGCGCGCGCTTCGGCTATCAGCTCCTCTGGGTGCTGGTGATGTCGAACGCGATGGCCATTCTGCTCCAGACGCTGGCTGCGCGGCTCGGCATCGTCTCGGGGCGCGATCTGGCCCAGGCCTGCCGCGAAACTTACCCGCGCGCCATCAACCTCGCGCTGTGGGTCCTCTGCGAAATCGCGGTGGCCGCCTGCGATCTGGCGGAAGTTCTGGGCGCCGCCATCGGGCTGAATCTTCTCTTTCACATTCCCCTGCTTGCGGGCGTCCTGATCACCGCCGCGGACACCCTGCTGGTTCTCTGGCTGCAAAGCTTCGGGATCCGGACCATCGAGGCGTTCGTGCTGTCGCTGATCACCGTGATCGCCGGCGCGTTTTTTATCGAAATCGTCTGGGCGCGGCCTTCTTTAGGCGAGATGCTCACCGGTCTCGTGCCTCGCGTCAGCCATGACAGCCTGTACGTGGCGATCGGAATTCTGGGCGCGACAGTGATGCCGCACAACCTGTATCTGCACTCCGCCCTTGTGCAGACCCGTCACATCGGCCAGACCCCCGGTGACAAACGCACCGCTTGCCGCTACAACCTGATCGACTCCGTGGTCGCGTTGAACGGCGCTCTGTTCGTCAACGCCGCCATCCTCGTGCTGGCGGCAGCCGTGTTTTTCAAACGCGGCATTGTCGTCACCGAGATCCAGCAGGCCCATGTTCTGCTCGAGCCGCTGCTCGGCACCGGGCTGGCCGGCATTATGTTTGCGGTGGCGCTGCTTTGTTCCGGGCAGTCCTCCACGCTGACCGGGACCCTGGCCGGCCAGGTGGTCATGGAGGGATTCCTCAACTTCCGCATGCGGCCCTGGCTGCGCCGCCTCATCACCCGCACGCTCGCGATTACCCCGGCGGCCCTTACGATCTATGTCGCGGGTGAGCGGTCCACCTTCGGAATGCTGCTTCTCAGCCAGGTCATCCTGAGCATGCAGTTGCCCTTCGCGATCATCCCGTTGATCCACTTCACCAGCGACCGGGAGCGAATGGGCGGGTTGGCGAACGCGGCGTGGATTCGGGTTCTGGCCTGGACTACGGCGGCGATCATTGTTGCGCTGAACGTAAGGCTGGTGATCACGGGCGTTTCGGAGTGGCTCGCGGAAGCCGGGCCGTGGCGTCCCGCGATTTTCGTCGCGATTACGCTCGCCGGTTCTCTGCTTCTGCTGCTGCTGTTATGGGTGACGCTCGAACCGCTGCTGAGCCGCTGGACGCGCCGCTTCGGCCGCGCCCCCATCAGCTTGCCTGAGACCGCCGGCGCCGAGTCCGCCACCCCGGTGTATCGCCGCATCCTGGTCCCGCTCGATCACACCAACCTCGACCGCCTGGCCGTCAGCCATGCCTCCGCGATGGCCAAACAGTACGCCGCCAAGTTATATCTGGTCCATGTGGAAGAGGGCGTAACGAGCCAGATCTATGGGCCGGAATCTTCCACCGCCGAAGTGGCGGCCGGAGAGCAGTACCTCGAGACCATTGCCGACGCTTTGCGCGAGCAGGGCATCGCCGTCGAAACGGTCGTTTTCCACTCCGCGTCCCCGCGCCGCGAGATTGTGAGGTACGCCCGGGAGATTTGCCCGGACCTGGTGGTCATGGGGGCCCATGGCCACGGCGGCCTGAAAGACCTCATCTTCGGCAACACCATCAACCCGGTCCGGCACAACCTGGATGTCCCGATTTTGATCGTGCGCCCCGGCAAGTCCTGATTGAGACAAGCTGTCTCAAGGGCGTGTCGCGGATACACAGGCAACCCGCCCTAAAAGTAAGTAAGTCTTTTGATATCAATGCATTCTGGTGGAATGTGGTATGCTGATTACAATACCGTGCGGAACGTGCCGCAATGGCTGAGGCTTACGGCGGGGCTGGGTTTCGCCCTGGCGCTGGCGTGCAGCGCGACGCTGCAGCAGCTGTCGCTCGATGACATGATCGCGCAATCGACCGCGATCGTCCGGGGCAAAGTTTCCGGCTCCTATGCGGCCGCGCGCGGCCCCCTGATTTATACCTACTACACCGTGCAAGTGAGCGAGACGCTCAAAGGCGCGCCGCAGACTTCGGTGACGGTAGCGGTCCCCGGCGGGACGGCGAACCATTTGCGCCAGACCGTGCCGGGCGCGCCCGAGTTTCACGGCGGCGACGAATTCGTTTTCTTTCTTTGGACCGGCAAGTCGGGCCTTACGCAAGTCATCGGTTTGACCCAGGGACTTTTTAAGCTGTCTCCCGGCCAGGCGTCGGATCCGGTGGCGACCCGGACCGCGAGCGGGGAACTGATGCTCGATCGCAGCTCGGGCCGCCCGGTGAAAGATCGTACCCTGGTGATGAATCTGAGCGAACTCCGGTCGCGTATTGCCGCCGCGCTCGCGCCAGGAGCGGCGAAATGAGCGGCGTACGGGGCCGGACGCGCGTGCTCGCCGCGCTCGCGGCGGTGCTGTCCGCGGCGCCCGCCGAAGCCTATTATCAATACGTCCACTACCTGGCTGGGGCGCCCAACACGCCGGTATATGAAAAGTTCGATCTGGGGGCGCTGCCGAACAAGACCCTCACCTTCCTGGTCAATGACAGCGGTCCCGCCGCCTTCGCGCCGGGAGACGATTTCTCTTCGGTGCTCAGCCAGATCCAGCAGGCCGCGGCCGTGTGGAACGGCGTAGCCAGTTCCGATCTGCGCGTCGTGTTCGGCGGGCTGGAAGCCCCCGGCCAGCCGGCGAACACGCCCGGCGCCGATGTGGTGTTCACCGAGCTCCCGCCGGGACTGCTGGGCATGGGCGCGCCCACCGTGGCCAGCCCGGCTGTGCCGGTAACCGGCGCGAACGGCCCCTTTGTTCCGATTGTCCGCTCGACCGTCTGGCTGAGCAACAACACCAGCCTGGGCGCGGGTCCCAGCTACCTGGAAGCCTTCTTCACCACCGCGGTGCACGAGATGGGGCACGCTCTCGGTCTGCAGCACACGTTCACGGGCTCGGCGATGTCGGTGGCGGTGATCCGCAATACGTCGCGCACGCGGCCGATCGATCTGGACGATATCGCCGGGCTGTCGCTTCTGTACGGCAAGCCCGGGTACGCCGCCACCGTGGGTTCGATCGCCGGGCAAGTGCTGTCCAACGGGCAGCCGGTCGCGCTTGCGTCCGTGGTGGCGCTGACGGCGACGGGGCCGGCCGTGAGCACCTTATCGAATCCCGATGGAACCTACCGGATCGACGGGCTGCCGCCGAACGCCAACGGCTACTGGGTCTACGTGCACCCGGCGCCGCCCGATGCGTTCGCCAACTACCAGATTAAGGGGCCGTTTGACGCCAAAGGCCAGACCATTGCACCGGCCGGCCCATTCGAGACCCTGTTCTTCCCTGGAACGCGCGATATGGGCGCGTTCGGCCGCGTGGCGGTGGCGGCCGGCGCTGTGTCGGCGGGAATTAATTTCTCGGTCCAGCCCCGCTCCGCCGTGCCTGTGTACGACATGCTGACCTACAGCTACTCGGGCCAGATCGGCCTCTCACCGGCATTCGTCAACACCAGCAACGGGCTGAATACGATCAAGGCGGTGGCCGCGTTCACGGCGACCCCGGTTCCGCAGTCGGTCACGGTGCCGGCCTTCGCCAGCGCTTCCATCCGGCCGTATGGCTCGCCGCTGGCTCTGGCTCTGGATCTGCCCACGCTGCTGCCGTCCAGCGGGACGCGGCACATGCTGTTCAATTTCGGCAGCGACATGTATGTCCTGCCCGACGGGATCGTCCTGGTGCAGAAGAATCCGCCCGTCATTACCGCAGTCACGCCGAATGCCGATGGCACAGTCACGGTCTCGGGGCAAAACTTCGGGCCCGACAGCCGCGTCTACTTTGACGGCTTGCCGGCGGCCGTGGTCACCCCGTTCAGCGGCGATGTGACGAATGGATCGATCACGGTGCTGCCGCCGCCCGGTTATAGCGGCCAGATTGCGAATGTAATTGTGTACGGCGCTGACGAGCAGAACTCGACGTTCTACCAGACGCAGAATCCGCCTACTTATACCTATCCCGTCAGCGGCCCGCCGCAGATCGTCGTCACCCCGCAGGTGCTGCCCGCGGGCACGTCGGCGCTGGTGGATATTACCGCCGCGAACATGCAGTTCGTGGATGGCCAGGTCGCGGTCGGATTCGGGACCTCCGACATTCAGGTGCAGCGCGTTTGGGTGCGCGGTCCCAATCACCTGATCGCCAATGTAGCGGTGGCAGCGGGAGCCGTGCAGGGCAGTTCCGACGTCAGCGTGATCTCGGGTTTTCAGACGGCTCTTCAACCGCTCGGATTCCAGATCCAGGCGGCCGCTCCCGGCCAGCCGGCCATCAATGCGGTCGTGAATGCCGATGGATACCAGCAGACGCTGTACGCCGGCGCGTACGCCACGGTGTATGGTTCGAATCTGTCGATCAACGGGACCAATCCCGTGGTGACTCTCGGAGGCCAGCCGGTCATCGTACTGTTCGCCGGTCCGAATCAGATCAACTTCCAGATTCCCGCCGGTTTCGCGAACGGGCCGGCGATCCTGAGTATCTCGAATGGCGCAGCCAATTCTCTGCCGCTTGCCATCCAGATCGATACGCCGCCGCCGGTGGTAGTGAACGTGAACAATGCGGCGGGCCAGGCCGTTACCCCGGGTCAGCCGGCCCCGGCCAATAGCGCGCTCACGATCGTGCTGGCCGGAGTCGACCCGTCTCTCGTCGGTACCCAGGGCCGGATTCACGTGAGCGTTTCCGGAATCGACATGCCGGTGCTTGCGGTATCGGCCGGCGCCGCGCCGGGAACCGTCCAGGTTTCGTTCCAGCTGACCCAGTCGTTTGGCGGCTTTGGAGTGCCCCTGGTGGTGACCGTCGATTCCGCCCACACGGACCCGTACATGCTTCCCGCGCTGTAGGTCCTTGACAGCTTCCTAATCGCGATATATAAGAGAAACAGACCAGTTTATTGGCATTTGGTTCAGGAGGTGCGGCGTGATCCAACGAATGCGCCTGATCGGCCTCTGGCTGGGAATCGCGATGGCGGCTTGGGCCTCCGTCGGCAGCACGGTCACTTACTATCGGGACGTTCTCCCGATCCTTCAGAATCATTGTCAAAGTTGCCACCGGCCCGGCCAGACGGCCCCCATCTCTTTCATGACGTACAAAGAAACTCGCCCCTGGGCGGAAGCCATGAAGTACGCCGTAACGTCGCGGCAGATGCCGCCGTGGTTTGCGGAGCGGCATTACGTGCCGTCCGCGGTTCACGAAGGCCTGAAGGTCAAGGACATCGAGACTATCGTGAAATGGGTGGAACAGGGAGCGCCCGCCGGAGATCCCAAAGACGCGCCGCCGCCTCTGTACTTTCAGGAAGGCCGGCTCGCCGGCGCTGCCGATTGGGATGCGTTCAGGCCTGCCGCGTGGCGCTGAGAAGCGCTTCCAGAGTGGAATGCGCCGTCGCTTTCCAGGAGAACTGCGCGGCGCGGCGCGGCCCTTCTTCCGCCAGGCGCGCGCGTAAATCCCGGTCCGTGGCCAGCCGTTCCAGCGCGCCGGCGATCGCCGCCGGATCGCGCGGATTGAATAAGAGCGCCGCGGTTCCGGCAAGGCCGGCAATCGGCTCGATCGCCGAACAAGCGGCGGGAACGGCGGACGCCAGCGCCTCCAGCACGGGGAGGCCGAAGCCCTCAAACAAAGACGGATAGACAAACGCCCAGGCGCGCGCGTAAAGATCGTGCAAGGACTCCCGCGGAATCCATCCCGGGAACTCCACCGCGCCGGCCAGTCCCAGTTCGTCGCGCAGGTCGCGCAGCGGCCCGGTGAAGAACCCATGAATCCCGCAAACCACCAGGCGGAAGTCGGGATGGCTGCGCCGGAAAATGGCGAACGCCCGCAACAAGCCGTCCAGGTTTTTGTGCGGATGCAGAGTGGAGACGGCCAGCAGAAAGCGCTCCGGCTGCCTCCGGCGGGCAATTTCGAAAAAGACCGGATCCACCCCCAGAGGGACCACTTTCACGCGGGACTCCGGCAGACGGTAGTATTTCAGCAGGTCTGCGGCAGTGGCTTGAGAATCGGCCAGCAGCCGCTGCGAGACGTGCGCCGCGCCAAACAGAAACATCCGCCAGAACGGAAGGTCAAACCAGCGGAAGTATTCGGGGTGCCGTTTGTGCTGGAGGTCGTGGAAAACGGTGACTTGCGGGCACGGGCACAGCAGCGGGGCCGTGAACCCGGGGTTCAGCATCACGTCGAGCTTCAGCCGCGTCGCGGCCACGGGCAAAACGATCTGCTCCCAAAGGAGGCGCGCCGGCCGATGGACCGCGCGCACGATCTGCGGGACATGCCGGAAGTTTTTGGCGGGCGGCGCCAGATCGGCGCCGGTTTCACGATTGGTAAATACGAAATACTCGTGGAACGTGTCGACTTCCGCCAGCGCGGCGAGCAGGCCGCGCAGATAGATCTCGGTGCCGCCCACGCCGCCCGGAATCAGGTACAACGCGTTGATGCCGATGCGCAGCGGCTGCATTCATCGACCGGCCTGGAGCCGCGCCTGAGCCTGTGCGAGCCCGTCCCGCGCCTCGGTGAAGTCTCCGTTCAACGCCAGCGCGCGCTGGAAATCCTGCACCGCGGCGGCAGGCTGGTTGGAGGCCAGATGCACCACGCCCCGATACGCATAGGTGACGGCGTAGTTCGGGTCCAGTTTTTCCGCGGTCGCGAGCGCATCCAGCGCTTCGGTCCAGCGCTGCCGCTCGCCGTAGACTTTGGCGATTTGCGTATATACGTGAGCCGTGCGCTCCAACGCGGCCGCTTCCCGGAGCTTCTCCAGCGCCTTTTCCGGCTGGTTCAGGCAGTCGTAAGCGGCGGCCCAATCCACCAGAAGATCGTAGGCGGGCTTTTGCAGCGCGGCGGTTTTTTCGTACTCCTGGACCGCCAGATCGCACCGCGGCTCGCTCTGGTCCTGGATGGGCCCGCCGCAGCTCGGACCGCAGTAGGCGCTGGCTAATTGAAAATGCACCCGCGCCTTATTCGGGGATTTCTGGGCCGCGTCTTCCCAGAGAGAGCGCGCGCTCGACCAGACCTCCGCGCGTGTGTGCGCCAGCATGCCCAGCAGGATCACCGCCGCTGTGCACGCGCCCGCGAGCACCTTGCGCTCCAGTTTCCATCGCCCGAGCAGATCCACTACGATCAACAGCAGCCCCAGCATGCCGGTGTATAACCGGCGTTCGGCGACGGGGTCGCGAATCGGGAGAATCGAAGAAGTCGGCGCCATCAAAATCAGGTAGGCAAAGAATCCGAACGACGCCAGCCTGTACTGGCGGCGAAAGCGCCACGCGGCGGCGGCTGCGGCCGCCAGCACCAGCAGCCCGATGAAAGCGCCGTGGTCCAGGATGGTTCGCGAAATCGGAAAATCCCAATCCGCCGTCTGATTCACCGGAAAGACGAACAACCCGATATAAACGAGCAGCGCGCGGAATTGCGTGAATAGGTATTGATACCAGGTGAGATCTTTGAGGCCGAAGCCGGCGGTGGTGGCCGATAGAATCAGCGGCCAGAAGCGGAACAGCCCGTAAGCGGCGCCGGCCGATAACACGGCGTAGAGTTTCCAGTTCCGCGCGATGCCCGAGAAGGAGAATCCAGGGTTCCACCAGTAGTCGGTGAGCAGCAGCAGAGCCGGCAGGATGATGGTCTGCTCTTTCGAAAGCAGGGCCGCCACGAAGAGCAGGGTCACGGCCGCGGTCGCGGCCCAGGAAATGGCCGTGGTCCGCCGATAGAGAAAGACGGCGAACGCGGCCAGCAGCAGCAGATTGCTCAGCGCCTCCGAGCGGCCGGCCAGATAGGCTACCGCTTCGGCCTGCACCGGATGGAGCAAGAACACGGCGGCGGCGAATCCCGCCAGAACCTCGCGCTTCTCCCGCGCGGTTCCCGACCATTCCAACAACCGGCGCGCGATCAGGAATATGAGGCCGCCGGCGAGGCAATGGATCAGCAGGTTGACCAGATGGTAGGAATACGTATCGTCGCCGGAGATGCGGGAATTGGCCCAATAGGTGGCCATCAACAGCGGGCGCAGGTTGTTCACCCACACCGACAGCGGCGCATGGAAGCCCGGAAGCGCGAACTGCAGCGCGTTGTCGTCGAATAAGAATGGCCCGTGCGCGGCGGGCGCGTATGCCCAATACACGACAATGGCGGCCAGCGCCGCGAGGCCGCCGGGGAGCCAGACCGGCGTTCGCGCCGGAGCGGCGGCCGCGGGAGCCGCGGTCCGGAGCTTCCGCTTGTCGGCCTGCTTAGTTTTCATGCGCCTGCAGACTGTGGATGTGGTATTCGAGAATCGCCACGCGCTGCGCCAGCGCCACGTTGTCGTCGCGCAGATGCGAAATGATCACGGTGAACCGGAAGAACATGATGAGGAAGACGCTGCTCCCCACCATGAAGAGGGCCAGCGGGGAATCGGGAAGCCCGAGGAGGCTGCGGAGCGCATCCAGCACGGGAGGCGTCCGGGAAAGCACCAGCATCGCGGCCGCCGCTCCCAGCCAGGTCGCGGAGTATTCCACGCGAATGTGCGCGCGGCGCACGGAAAACAACACAATCCCGAGCAGCAGAATGCTGAAAGCCGTCGTTACGTTCAAAAGGCGATCCATGGTCATCCTCCTGTTTGCGCCGGGCCGCTCTGCCGATGCAGGCGCCGGTCGTATTTCAGGACGTTCACGAATACTCCCAGGAGCACGTGAAAAATGTAGTACAGCGACTTGAGCGCCGTAATCGAAGAGCGGCCGGCCAGCCGCGGCCGGATGGGGCAGGGCACTTCCACGAACCGGAACCGCCGGCGCTGCAACACCACCAGCGCCTCGATTTCCGGATATTCAAGCGGAAAGCTGCGCGAAAAGACATCGAGCGCGCGGCGGTTGACGCCCACAAAACCGGAAGTCGGGTCGCGGACGGGCTTCCCCAGAATCGGCCGCAGCACCAGGCGGAAGAACCGGATTCCCAGGCCTCGCACCGGGCCCGAATGGCCTCCGTCGCCATTGAGAAACCGCGAACCGATCACCATTTCGCAATCGGAACCGCGCAGCCGCTCAAAGATCTTCAAAATGTAGCGCGCATCGTGCTGGCCGTCGCCATCCACCCGGATCACATACTCGAACCCCAGTTCGTAGGCCAGTTTGTAGCCCGCCTGGACGCAGCCGCCGAGGCCGAGATGATGCGGCAGCGGCAGAACGGCGGCGCCCGCCTGGCGGGCCACCGCGATGGTTTGATCCTGCGAGCAATCGTCAATCACCAGCACCGGCACGCCGGGGACGCACTCATGGATCGAGTGCACCACGCTCGCGATCGCGCCCTCCTCGTTGAACGCGGGCACGATGATCAGCAGGGAATCGGGACCGGATGCGCGAATCAAAACCGGGCAATCCTCCGGGCGCTCATGGAATAGCCGGCGATCAGCCGGCGAAACACTCGCGGTGTAATGCGGGCGCGGGCGCGGATGCGGCGGCGTTCCCGCCACAGATCCGGGGCATGGGCCAGCACCGCCAGGTGCGCCCTCAGCACATACCACGCCAGCTTCACGCCGGCCCCGCCCTCCGCGCGATACCGCGCCGCGCTCCCGCGGCCTTCCAGCAGGTACCAGGCGTGCCAGAAGTAGCGCGCCAAAGCGACCCACGGCGCCGCGAGCAGGAGCGAAGCCGGAAAATTCTTGGCCAGCACGAACAGGCGATTTCGCTCGACCAGGTACGCCTTCAACGGCGAGGCTGCGCCGGCCGAATGTGAATAGTGATGCTCGACGACGGCCTCCGGCACGTACAGACATTTCCATCCGGCCCAGCGCGCGCGCAAGCCAAGGTCCGTGTCCTCGCAATACAGGAAAAAGCGCTCGTCAAACCCGCCGATTTCTTCCAGCATGGCGCGGCGGTAAAGCGCCGCCGAACCGCTGGGAAACAGGGCTTCTTCTTTGACCGGGAAGTCTTCGGGCGGCCTGCCCTGGCCGCGCTGTTTGCTGCTGCCGTCGCGGCACACCAGCATGCCTGCTGAATCCAGGCGCTGCTCGCCGAACAGGCGCACCTGCGAGGCGCACATTCCCGCGTCGGGCCGCCGCTCCATCGCGCAAAGCAAAGCTTCCAGCCAGCGCGGGTCCGCCACCGCGTCATCGTTCAAAGTAGCGACGTATGGGGCGCGCGATGCCCGGATCCCCTGGTTGATGGCCGCGCCGAACCCGGCATTCCGCGGGTTCTCGATCACGCACGCACTCCCGGCGGAACCGTTTTTCCGGACCAAGCCCTTGCCGCTGTTATCCACGATCCACAGCTCAAAATCGCGCCGCGTCTGCCGCGTGAGCGATTCCACGCACTCCCGGAGCCTCGAATCCGCACAGAGCGTGGGAATCACCACCGCTACGAGGAAATCCGGCAATCCTCGATTTTAACAGCTATAAGTCGCGTTCTCTCGCGAATTCACAGCGCCGCGAAGCATCCTTCGTCCGCCTTGCGGCACAATGGGATGTGGCGGGACGCCGGCAATCGCTCCTGGTTCCTCGTGAACACGGCGCCTGGGGAATCCTTCTGGTTCCCTTGATCACGGGTGCGAGCGTCGGACTCCTGTCCGGCGGCAAGCCGTCGGGCCTGGTGCCTCTCTGCCTGGCCGCGGTCGCGCTGTTCTGGCTGCGAACGCCGGTCGAAAGCTGGACCGGAACCAGCCCGATCCACGTGCGTGACGGGCGGGAGAGGGTTCTGGTCGGCCGCGCCATCGCCGGGCTGGCGGCGGTCGCAGCCCTCGCGCTGCTCTGGCTGTTTTGGGGAGGGCGAAATCTGCCGATCCTCTGGATCGGCGCCGCGGCGGCGGTGGCATTTCTGGCTCAGGCTGCTCTGAGGCGGATGCGCCGCGATGCCCGGACGGCCGCCCAGATGATTGGCGCCGCTGGTCTGACATCCACCGCTCCCGCCGCGTACTACGTGGTCACCGCCCATCTGAATTCTGAGGCGTTCGCGCTCTGGGCGGCGAACCTGTTGTTCGCCATCAATCAGATTCATTTCGTGCAGCTGCGCCTCCGGGCGGCGCATCCCAAAAGCCGCCGCGAGAAGCTGGCCGCCGGCAAAGGATTCCTGGCCGGCCAGATCACTATGCTGGCCGCGCTCACCCTCGCGTGTGCGCTGCGCGTGTTTAGCGTCTATGCCGCGCTCGCCTTCGTGCCCATACTCGCTCGGGGCTTCGCCTGGTTTCTTGCGAAGCCCCGGCCGCTTGCGATCTACGCTTTAGGCAAAAGCGAGTTGGCGTACGCCTCCGCCTTTGGCGTGCTGCTCGTGCTGGCCTTCGCGCTGCCGTGATCGATTATGCCACCAGGGCCAATTCGGCGGCCTTCTTCAAGCCTCGCGAGGCGAGCCGCACCATCAGATTTCCGGCCTTCTCCGGAACATCTTTGCCGCCATGCGGCAGAGCGTGTTTTTCGGGGTGCGCCAGATACAGGGCGGCCCCCAGCGGCAGCCGCGCGATTTTCGGAGCATCGCGGCGCGCGAGCAAAAAGGCGCCGTAGGCGGCTCCCAGCCCGGCGCCGGCGGCGTAAGGCGCGATCGCGTGCCGCCGGGAGCTTTGCCGCGCCATCCGGTAGAACCGGTCGATCGCCCACCAGCAGACCACGCCGCCCGCGAAGCCCGTCAGCAAACCCTTCCCGATGCTTTCCTTCATGCGCCCTCCTTCAGCGGCTGATTCGCCCCGCGATCAGCCCGATCAAAACCGCTCCCCCGATGATCGCTCCGGCCACCACGGCGGTGCTTTGCGCCTGCTGCTTTTCCGCGTCGATCTTTCGTTCGAGCTGGTCCAGATGCATTCCGAGCCTGGCGCGCTCGTCCGCAATGTGCTGTTCTATGCGCTCCGATGCTTCGCCCATTCCATGGTCTCCTTTGTGCTGGAAATTGCTCTCTCCGGAGCCAGCCGCACCTGTTTCAGCTGCTTTCGTCCTTTGACCATCATGCCGGCAGCCGCCGCGCCCACGAGCACTCCCATAATGAGGAACGACAGCCACAGCGGCAGGACCAGGAAGAGAGCGGACGCACCGGCCATCAACAGGAACCACAGCGCGTACAAAGCGAGGACCGCTCCGCCCCCCAACATAGCGCCCGACCGGCTCGCTTCCGCAATCCGTTCTTTGGTTTCGACCTTTGCCAGCGTGACCTCGGACCGGATGATCTCTTGCACGCTGGACAGGGACTCCTGAAGTAACTGTTTGAAGCTGGGATCACTGATTGGTGACATAAACACACCTTCTTCTCCCCGCGATTCCAGGAAGCGGGGCAGGCCCGCACAGGGAATCACAAGAGCACGGGACAGTATGGACCCAGCATGCGGTTTGCCAGTTTTCGCGCTATCGCGCCGGCGCGGCCCGGTATTCCGCTTCGGTCACTTCCTGCAGCCACTTCGTTTGCCCGTCGCTGACATCCACGGAAAACAGAGTAGCCGGCTGGTCCGGCGCCGCGCCGTGCCAATGCGGCACTCCGCCCGGCACGTACGCGGTCTCGCCCGCGTGCAGGATCTGGACCGGATGTCCCTGCGCTTGGGTGCGCGCCACTCCTTGTTCGCAGAGAAGCACCTGGCCGCGTTCGTGAATGTGCCACTTGGTTCGCGCCCCCGGATCGAAACGGATGCGCGCGGCCCGAACCCGAATGTTACTTTCCAGCCGTTTCACGATGCCTGTGAAGTTCGAGCTGGTCTCGGGTTGGGGTTGCGCGCAGAGGAACAAAGCCCCGAAAAGAGATGCTCCGAACAACGTGCGGCCCGTCATTGCGCCTCCGGCTCCAGCCCGAATGCGAGCAGCACGTTTCCAGGCATGCCGCCGCGCGCCGGATATCCGGAAACCGTAAACAACATTCCACCCGCCACCACCGGGCCCGCCACGTCGAGAGCGCCGCCCTTTCCGGAAACACGATTCACGGTGTTGTACTCGTGCGCGGTGTCGTAGTCCCAGAGAATCTTGCCGGTCGCGGTGGAATAGGCGCGCAGGTGGCCGTCTTCGGAGCCGGACCAGACGATACCCGGAACGGCGGTGATCGCCGCGGATTGCGCCGGGCTGCACGGCCGGCGCGTCCCGCAGCCGGGAGGCGGCGTCTGCCACATGCGCTCTCCGTTATCGATCCGGAAGGCGAACAGCCCGCCGCCTTTGCCCGGATCGAGGCTGTAGGCACGATCGTTGCTGCCGGGTTTTCGCTGCACGTCGAACCGGATGTCGGAGAGGGCCACGTAGACATTGCGGCCGTCGGTGGCCGAGCCCCATTCGATGCCGCCAACCGTGCCGCCTTCGCCGATGCGCGCCTGCCAGAGAATCTGCCCGCGGCGGTCCGGATCCACCGCGTACACCACGGCGGATTTCTGTCCCAGCAGCAGCGCGCGCCGGCCGTTCGGCAGCGAAACCAGGATCGCGGGAGAAGCGAAGTCGAAATCCGGCCCGTCCGAATCCGGGCAATTGACCTTCCCGGGGAGCTGGCAGGAACTGTTCCACGCGTCCTTGGCGGTGAACTGCCGCGACCACAGGATTTCCCCCGTGGACATACGCAGGGCCACCAGCGAATCGCTGAGCGGCGTCGGCGGATCGGAGTAGTTATCGCCCGTGGTGATGTACATGGTGTCGCGGGCGGGGTCCAGCGTGGGGGCGGTCCACACGCCCACGCCCGACGGTCCGTACGCCGCCGCGCCCAGCTTGGTCTTCGGCCGCGCCTTCGCCGGCTCGGGTATCATGTACGTCTTCCACAGCACCTTGCCTGTGTTTGCATCGAGCGCCGATTCGCTGCCGCGGAAGGTGCAGCAGACGTATCCCGGAGAAACCGAAAGCGCCTCTTCCCGCGAGGCGGCGCCGACGTACAGCCGGCCTTGATGATAGACCGGCGCGGCGGTGACGCTCGACGCGGGGTGCTCGTCGGGCCGCATCTTCCACAGTTCCTTGCCATTCGCGGCATCAAGAGCATAGACGAAGCCCGCCGAATCCGCGAAGAACACCGCGGGATTTCCGCCCGCCTCGCCGATCGTGATGCCGCTTCGCACCTGGGCTTGCACCGTCGTCGCCCAATGCACGCAGCCGGTGGCCGCGTCGAGCGAGTACAGGCTGCCGTCCTGGCCGCCGGCATAAACTCGGCCGCGATACACGGCCGGCTGGGAACGCATGGTCGAAGTGTCCGGAAACGCGAACGCCCATTTCAATTTCAGGCGCGGCAGGTCCTCCGGACGGATGCCCGCGTCCTGCGCCGGTTGGAAACGGGTGTTGGTCAAGCCGCCGCCCCAGCTGCTCCAACCCGCGCCGCCGCTCCATCCGGCGCCCGCCGGGCAGGGGTTGGCGATCTCCTCTCGTTTGCGCTCCAGGGTGATGCCGGTTCCGAGAAAACTCGCGATCTTGATCCGCTCATCGGCCGAGAGCGGCGCGGCCTGCGCTTTCATGAGACCGCTTTCGAGCGTCTTTTGAATGGCCGCCGGCGTCATCGCTTTGAGCGCCGCCACTTGCGGAATGCGGCCCCCCGCGCCGGCTTCGGAATCGTGGCACGACGCGCAATGCTTCTGAAAGAGCTGCGCGGCGTAGGGATCGTCGGCCGCCAGCATCAGCAAGGGTGCAATCACGAAAAGACAGCAGAGTTTCATCCGGTCCCCTCCGGCGCCCGGTTGGCGTTTCAGGGAGTATATCAAGGAGCTGCCGCACCTGCTCTAATGAGGGGATGAGCGTTGGGATGGCGCCCCGGCAGCCTGGCGCAGCACGGCGAATTCCCGTGGCGCGCGTCCGTCCCGCTGCGGCCCTCGCGCTCCTTACCGCGATTCTGTACGCTTCCTTCCTGACCCGCAATTACTACTGGGACGGCATCTCGTTCGCCATCGAGATCGAGCACGCGCAATCCTATCGCGATCTGTTCAACGTCCACCACCTGCTCTATGATTTCGTTGGCTACGCGGAATATCTGTTGCTCGGGCGCGCCGTTCGCGCCCTCTATCTGATGCAATGGACCAACTGCCTGGCGGGAGCCGCCCTGGTGTGGCTGGCCTACCGGATCTTCCGCTCGCACGACGTGCCGGTTGCCCATAGCGCCGCCTGCGCCGCCGTGGTGGCGGCCTCCGGAACGTTCTGGAAGTTCAGCACCGACGCCGATTCCTATATCCTGGCGAATGTCTTTCTCGCCGCTGCGTATCTGGCCATTCCGCGCGCGCCGTTTCGCGGAGCGTTGCTGCACTTCGGCGCCTTGATGATGCACCAGCTTGCGGCGCTGTTCTATCCGGTGGCGCTCGTTCTGCTCTGGCGCGGGAAGAACGGGCGCTTCGGGCGCGCGGCGGTGGGTTATACCTGCCTATCCGCTGGCTTGACGATGGCGATGTATGCGATGGCGTTCCGGCTGGCATCGCACAAGCCGCCCGGTATCTCGTTTCCCGGCTGGCTGAGCTATCACGCGGAAGTGCCGTTTTCGTTCAAACCGCTCGCGGGCGCCGGGTGGCTGTTGCTCGGCACGGCCCGGCTGTTTGCTGGAGGCAAGCTGGAAGGTCTGGCCTATGCGGCGGCGCCGGTATCGTTGGCGCTGGTGGTGTGGGCCGTCGCGCAGTTCGTCAAGGGCCGGCGGCTCATGGCATCACTCCGGCGGGAATCGCCGCTGCTCTTATGGACCGGTGTGTACGCGGCATTCCTCCTGATTTGGGAGCCGTACAACACGTTCTACCGCTTGTTTTATCTCGTGCCGCTAATCGCCCTGCTCGCGGTGGCGGCCCGCGCTCTGCCCGCTCGTCCGCTGGCCGCGCTCGCGATGTCCTTGTTCTGCTGGAACCTGTTCGCCTATATTTATCCGAACAGCCGGGTGGAGAAGAACCAGGTGCTGGCATTTGCCCTGGAGCAGCGGAAACACTGGCCGCCCGGAACCGGCATCATCTTCAGCCAGTTCGTTCCGGATCTATGGACCATCAGTTATTTCAACCCGCAGGTTTCCTGGATCCCGCTGGAGCGGCCCGACGCGGCGCGCGTCTCCGAGTACGCCGCCGAACTCAGCCGCCGCGGCGCGAAGCTCTACCTGGATTGGACCTACCTCGAGCGCTCCGGAAAGCCGGCGGCCCGCTTTCAATTCGAGTTAGCGCGCTAGCCCCGCGATCCCCTCGGCCGCCCGCTTGCCCAGCCGGATGCAGTCCGGAATCCCGATGCCTTCATAGGCGTTGCCCACCAGGTGCAGCCCGCGAATCGCTTTCACGCGTGCCTCGATCTCGGCCAGCCGTTGCGGATGCCCCACCGTGTACTGCGCCATGGAACGCGGCCAGCGGAAAATCCGCGTAAATTTCGGCTGGGCCTGGAAGCCGGCGATCTCCTGCAGCTCCGCCAGAACCGTCGCGGCCACCGCTTCGTCCGATTCCTCGAGAATCCGCGCGCTGTCGCTGCCGCCGAGAAAGCATCGCGCCACTATCGTCCCTTCGGGCACCCGGTAGGGAAACTTCGCGCCCACCCAGGTGCATGCCATCAGACGGCGGCGTTCTTTCTTCGGCACCAGGAATCCGTGGCCTTCGGGCAGCTGCGGAAAGTCGCTGGCCGCGAATCCCAGCGCCACCGTGATCGACGAGCTGTATCCCACGCTGCCCAGCAACTCGGCCAGGCGGCCGTCGGCCTCGCCGAGCAGTCCGGCGCCGCTGTGCGCCTCGCACGCCACCACCACGTGCGACGCCTCGAGCCACTCGCCATCGAGCCGCACCCGGAACCCATCGCCCGCGCGCTCCACTGCCTCCGCCCGCGCGCGCCGCACTTCCACCTTGTCCCGGATCGACGCCGCCAGCGCGTCGATCATCTGCCCCAGGCCGCCCTTCAACGTGCGGAACAAGGGCGCCGGTTGCGCATTGTGATTGTGCGAGGCCTTCGCGCGTTCGGCCAGGACACCGCGAGTCAGGCTGCCATACTGTTTCGACAGCGTGACGAACCGCGGCAGCACCGCCGTGACGCTCATTTCCCGCGGGTCGCCGCCGTAGATTCCCGAAAGCAGCGGCTCGGCCAGGTAATCGACGGCCTCCGCGCCATAATGTTCCTCGATGAATTCGGCGACCGATTCGTCGCCTTCGCGCGGCTTTGGCGCGCGCAGCAGTTCCATTCCCATCCGCGCCTTGGTGCCCCAGCTCAGCAGCGGCGTCGTCAACAGCGGCATGATCCGGGTGGGCACCATCATCATGAGCCCTTCCGGCAGCGGAATCAGCCGGCCGCGCTTCCAAACGAAGGTCTTTCGCGAGTAGTCGTTGGAGCCGATGACGTCGTCCGCCAGGCCGAGCTCCCGGATCAGCTCCAGGGCGGCCGGTTTGGCCGAGATAAAGCTGTCCGGCCCCGCTTCGATGGTGCAGCCGTCCACATGTTCGGTTTGAATGACTCCGCCGAGGCGCGGTCGCGATTCGATCAGCGTGGAAGCGATGCCGCGCCGGGCCAGATAGTAGGCAGTGGAAAGTCCGGAAATTCCGCCGCCGATGATCGCTACGCCAGGCATGTCAGCCCAAGCAACGCCGGGCCACTTCCGCCAGCGCGGCAAGGAAGGTCGGAGAATCGTTCAGGGTCTCCGGCCGGGACAACGAAATCCCCCGCTCGGCCGCGTACTTGCGGAAGAGGATATCAATATCGTACAGAATTTCGACGTGGTCGCAGACAAACCCGATCGGGTCGACCACCACTTCGCGCACGCCCTCGGCCGCGTACCGGTCGAGCATCGATTCCACGGTCGGCCCGAGCCACTTGTCGCCGGTCATCCCCTGGCTCTGGTAGGCGAAGTCCCAGTCCGGAAGCGACAGCCGCGCTGCCACTGCCGCCGCCGTCGCGCGCGCTTCGCAATCGTATGGATCGCCGCCGGCCAGCGCCTTCTCGGGCAGGCTGTGGGCCGTGAACAACACTTTCTTGTTCTGCGCCACGGGCGCCAGCTTCTCCGCGAACGCCTCAATCAGCAGCGGCTCGTCGTGAAACGTCTTGGCCCACACGATCTCGGTGCTGAGACCCGTCTCGGCCTTCGCCTCTTCGGTCCGCTTGATATACAGCCCCACGCTCAATTCCGAATATTGCGGCGCGAGACAAATCGCGGCCAGCCGCTCGATGCCGGCTTCCTTCACCCGCGGGATCACTTCGCGGATGAACGGATGCCAGTTCCGCATGGCGAAGAAGACCGGAATGCCGAGCCGGGCCGCGAGGCCCTCCGCCTGCCGCCATGTCCACATCGCCAGCGGGGAAGAGCCGCCGATTTCCGCGTACCGGTGCCGTACCTCTTCCACCACCTGCGCGGACCCGGGCCGCCCGCCCCGTACATAGTTGAGATAGCTTTCGACGTCCTCGACCCGCTCCGGCGCGCCATGCGCCAGCAGTAATACTCCCTGCTTCACGGGCGCATTTCGCGGACCATCTCGACGACGGCTTTGACGTTCTCGACCGGCGTCTCCGGCAGAATGCCGTGGCCGAGGTTGAAGATGTGGCCCGGACGCGTGCCGGTGCGCTTCAACAGTTCTTGCACTTTCGCGCGCAGTTCCGGCAGCGGCGCGAACAATGCCACCGGGTCGAGGTTCCCTTGAATCGCGGAGCGGTAGCTGATGTCCATCCAGGCCTGGTCGATGTTGATGCGCCAGTCGCAGCCCATGACGTCGCCGCCCGCCGCGTGCAACTCCTTGAAAAAGCCCGAAGCGCCGGTGCCGAAATGGATGACGGGAACGCCGGTAGACCGGATCCGCTCGATCAACGCGCGCGAGTAGGGCGCCGCGAACCGCACGTAATCGTCGGAGCCCAGCGCGCCCACCCAGCTGTCGAATACCTGGATGGCGCGCGCCCCCGCGGTCACCTGCGAGTGCGCGAACGGCGCCAGCACGTCCACGATCTTGCCCATCAGGCGCCGCCACAGCGTCTCATCCGCGTACATCATCTTCTTGGTCCGGATGAAGTTGCGCGACGCGCCGCCCTCGATCATGTAGCTCGCCATGGTGAACGGCGCGCCGACGAACCCGATCACCGGCACCTTGCCGGCCAGCGCCCGCACCACCATCTGGATCGCCTGGGCGACATAGCCGAGATCATCGGTATTCGCCGTCGAGAGCGAATCCACGTCATCGGTGGTGCGCACCGGATTGTCGATAATCGGCCCTTCCCCCGCCGCGTATCGAAGTTTGAGCCCCATCGGCTGGACCGGCAGCAGCAGGTCGGCGAAAATGATGGCCGCGTCCACATCCAGGATTTCCACAGGCTGGAGCGTCACGGTGGCGGCCAGATCCGGCCGTTTGCACATTTCCAGTATCCCGTGCTTCTCGCGAATCTGGCGGTATTGCTTGAGGTAGCGGCCCGCCTGGCGCATAAACCACACCGGTCGTACGTCCGTCTGGCGACGGCGGCAGGCGTCCAAAAACCGGCTGGGCATGGGGGCCACGCGCATGGGCTTGTTCAACTAGAACAAAACTAACACAAAGTGTTTGATTTTAGGGCTGATTTTCGGTTTTTCCGCGAGATTTTTTCGCCCGTTTGAGCAGAATATCGATCCGGCTGTCCGCATCCGGGTTCCGATCCAGCTCGAAATGCAGTTCGGGCACGTGCCGGAGGCTCAGCCGGGTGGCCAGTTCGTGACGCAAATAATGCCGGGCGTGGTCCAAAGCCGCCATCGAGGCTTTCTGCTGCCGCTCATCGCCGCCCAGCGCCACCTTGACGTGCGCATACCGGCCGTCGGAGCTGATATGCGCCTCGGTCACCGTCACGTCGGTGAGCCGCGGGTCGTCCAGTTCGAACCCGACCAGCTCGGCCAGCTCTTCCTGGAGCGCCACCGAAACCCGCAATGTCCTTCGTTCATCCATCCCTGGCCCTTCGCCGCCGCCTCCAGTCCCCTCAAGAGAGCCACTCCACGCTGGCGTCCGTCAAGGCCGCCCCCAGCAGCGCCGCGGCCTCGTCTTCCACCGACCGCAGCAGCTTCTCCGCGAAAGCGTGGCTCGGCGAAACGGTCACGGCGGCCACCGTCGCGCGCTGCCACAGGTCCTGCGCGTCGATCTCCGCCACCGCCACGTTGAACTTGTGGCGCAGCCGGTCCTTCAGGCTTTTGACCACATGCCTCTTGTCTTTCAGCGAGTGCGAATGTTCCAGCCGCAATTCCAGCGTCAGAACTCCGACCGTTGCCATTTCTTCATCAAGCGAAGACTTCGCTGGCCACCCGTTCGGTCACGAACGCTTCAATGACGTCGCCCTGCTTGACATCGCTGTAGTTCTGCAGCGTCACGCCGCATTCCATGCCGCTTTTGACTTCGCTCACGTCGTCCTTGAACCGCCGCAGCGACGCCACTTTGCCGGTGTAGACCACTACGTTATCGCGCAGCAGCCGCACCTCGGAATCGCGCGTCAGCGTGCCGTCCTGCACGATGCATCCGGCCACGTTGCCGACCTTCGAAATGCGGAAGGTATCCCGCACTTCGGCGCGGCCGCGGTAGACTTCCTTGAACACCGGTTCGAGCAGGCCCGTCATGGCCTTCTTGATCTCGTCGGTGACGTTGTAAATGATGGTGTGCAGGCGGATATCCACTTTTTCCTGCTCCGCCAGCGCCGCCGCGTTGCGCTCCGGCCGCACGTTGAACCCGATGATGATCGCGTTCGACGTGGAGGCCAGCAGCACGTCCGATTCGTTGATGGCTCCGACCGCCGACCGCAGCACCTTCACCTTGATCTTGTCGTTGGAGAGTTTCTGCAGCGTTTCGCTCAGCACCTCGGCGGAGCCGCTGACATCGGTCTTGATGATGAGGGCCAGCTCCTTGACCTCGCCCGCCTGCATCTGCTGGTGCAGTTGTTCGAGCGTGATGCGGCTCGATTTCGCGAGCGACGCCTCGCGCGCCTTCTGGTCGCGGAAATTGACGATCTGCTTGGCCTTGGCGGTATCGGTGACGACCTGGAAGTCGTCGCCGACTTCGGGCAGCGCATCCAGACCGATTACCTCGACCGGGGTCGAAGGCTCGGCCTTGCGAACCTGCAGGCCGCGATCGTTCTGCATGGCGCGCACTTTGCCGAACACCGCGCCGCAGATGAAGAAATCGCCGACGTTGAGCGTGCCGTTGCGAACCAGCACGGTAGCCACCGGTCCGCGGCCGCGGTCGAGCTGCGCTTCGATCACCGAGCCCATCGCCGGCCGGTCCGGGTTCGCCTTGAGATTCTGCAGGTCGGCCACCAGCAGAATCATTTCCTGCAGGGTGTCCAGACCTTCGTGCGTGCGCGCCGAAACCGGCACCGTGACCGTGTCGCCGCCCCAGTCTTCCGCCAGCAGGCCGCGGTCGGCCAGCTGCTGCTTGATCCGTTCCGGCTGCGCTTCCGGCTTGTCGATTTTATTGATGGCGACGATGATCGGCACCTTGGCCGCGCGTGCATGATCGATGGCTTCGAGCGTCTGCGGCATCACGCCGTCGTCGGCCGCCACCACCAGCACTACCACGTCGGTCACCTTCGCGCCGCGGGCGCGCATGCGGGTAAACGCCTCGTGGCCGGGCGTGTCGATGAATGTGATCTTGCGCCCGTTCAACTCCACCTGATAGGCGCCGATGTGCTGGGTGATGCCGCCGGCTTCGCGGGCGGCCACATTGGCTTCGCGAATGGCGTCGAGCAGCGAGGTCTTGCCGTGATCGACGTGGCCCATGATCGTGACCACCGGCGGCCGCGTCTGCAAGGCCTTGGGTTCTTCCTTCTCTTCCACCGCCAGCTGGGCTTCTTCTTCGTAGGTGACGGTGGCGGTCGAGGCGCCGAACTCGCGCGCCAGGTCGGTGGCCAGCTGCGAATCGAGCGTCTGGTTGATGGTCGCGAAGATGCCTTTATCGAGCAGCTTCTTGATCACCAGGTTGGCCTTGACATCCAGCTTCTCGGAGAGTTCCTTGACCGTGATCCCTTCCGAAATGGTGATTTCCCGGTTGATCGGCGGCGGCCCCGTTTCCACCTGGCGGCGCGATGCCGGCCGTAGGATCTTCTCTTCTTCCACCCGCTCGCGCTGCTGGCGCGCGGGCCGCTTGTCGCCGGCGCGGCCGCGCGGTTGTTCGACGATCGGCGGCGCCAGGCCGGGTTCGAGCCGGCCGCGAGACGTGGGGTGTGGTCCGCGCGCTCCGCCGGGACGGGCGGGTGCGCCGGGACGAACGCCGGTTCGGGCCACCAGCGGCTGGCCGGGGCGGATCGGCCCTCGATAGATCGGCTGTCCCGGCACCGGCGAACTGGGAGGCCGCGGGGCTCCGGGACGCGGCGCGGCTGGACTGGCCGGCATGGCCGGACGCGGCGTGCCCAGCTTCGCCGCCAGATCCGGACGCGGCGGCACCACCGGGCGCGCCGCCGGCTGGCCCGCTAAAGGACGCGCGGTTCCGCCGGCAGCCGGCGCGGCGGGAGCCGGCGGCGCCGCGGGCGGAGCCGGACGAATCGCTTCACCCGGCCGCGGACGCGGCGGTACAACGCTCGGACGCGGGGGCGCGGGGGGCGCCGGCGTTCCCGGACGGGCGGCCTCGGTGGGCGCCGCCGGGAATGGCTGGCGCGGCCCGGAAAGAATCTGTCCCGGTTTGGGACCGCTGGCGGCCGGCGTGGTGGGCAACGGTTTGGGCGCGGGAGGCGTCGGGCGGCCGGGTGTAAACACTCCGGCGGGCGGCGCTTGCGAGGCCGCGGGTGGCGGCGCCTGTCCCGGAGTGCCGAGCGGCGGATGCACCGGCCGTCCGGTCGCCAGCGGCGGGCGCACCGGGGCCGCCGGACGAGTCTCTTCGGCGGCCGGCTGCTTCTCTTCAGCGGCGGGAGCCGCTACCGGCTCCGGCGCCTTCTCCGCCGGCGCGGGCGCGCTGGGCGCGGCCACCGGCTCCGGCGCCGCTACCGGCTTCGCCGGCTCGGCAGCGGCCTCCGGTTCTTCGGCCTCCGGCTCCGCTACGCCATACAGCTTGCGCAGCTTGATCGCCACGTCCTCGTCGATTGAGCTGGAGTGCGTCTTCTTTTCTGTTACGCCGAGTTCGGGCAGGCGTTCCAGAATCTCGTGAGCCTTGACTTCCAACTCCCGCGCCAGCTCATTGATCCGAATTTTCTTCATAAATACGACTATTTGCGTCCACCGCGGGCTGCACCGCCCGCACTACTCACCCTGCTGTTCCGCGGCACCCGAAGAGGGTTCCGTGACTTCCGGCCCCGCTCCTTCTTCCGAATTGTGAGTGGGGAGACCCGCGTATTCTATCGTATCAGACTGGCCTTCGGCACCTTCCGCCGGCGCGCTTTCCACGGCTTCGGGACCCTGTTCGGCGTCGGGCGCGGCTTCCGCCGCGGGCGCCGCCGGCTCAAACTGGCTGTAATAGGCGTTCACCGCGATTTGGATGCGTTCTACCGCGTCCGCCCCAATGTCGGGGATCTCTTCGATCTGCTCGGGCGTCATGCCGCCCAGCTTCTCGATCGTCCCGATCCCCGCCTGCACCAGCTTCTCCACCACGTTCTCCGCCAGCCCGTAATCGATCAGCACCGAAACCGGCGCTCCCGGCGCGACCAGCGCGGCCATCTGCGATTCCACTTCCTGCCGCTTCTCTTCCTCGCTCTTGATGTCGATCTTCCAGCCGAGCAGTTTCGCGGCCAGCCGCACGTTCTGCCCCTTCTTGCCGATCGCCAGCGACAGCTGCGAATCGTCGACAATCACTTCCATGTGCTTCTCGATCGGGTCCAGAATCGTGATCCGGCTCACCTTCGCCGGGCTCAGCGCGTGCGTCGCGAACACCACCGGGTCCTCGGAGTATTCAATAATGTCGATCTTCTCGCCGCGCAGCTCCCGGATGATCGACTGCACCCGCATGCCTTTCATGCCGACGCACGCGCCGACGCTGTCGACATCGCGGTCCCGGCTCTGCACCGCAATCTTGGTGCGTTCGCCCGCTTCCCGCGCGCAGCCTTTGATCTGCACGGTGCCGTCGTAGATCTCCGGCACTTCCTGCTCGAACAGCCGCATGACCAGCTCCGGCGCAGCGCGCGACACCAGCACGCCCGGCCCCTTGCTGCCTTTGTCCACCAGCTTGATCACGCAGCGCACCCGGTCCCCGACGGAGTAGCTTTCCAGCCGCGACTGCTCTTTCTTTGAAAGCTTCGCCTCCGTCTTGCCGAGATCCAGGATGTAATCCGGCCCCTCGATCCGCTTGATGGTGCAGTTGACCAGTTCGCCGGCGCGCCCGGAGTATTCCTGGAAGACCGTCTCGCGCTCGGCTTCCCGGACTTTCTGAAAGATCACCTGCTTGGCCGTCTGCGCCGAGATCCGGCCCAGCGCATCGGTATTCTTCTTGATCCGCACTTCGGATCCGATCTCCGCCGAGGAATCGATGCGCCGCGCTTCTCCCAGCGTCATCTCGCGCGCCGGGTCCTCGACCGCCTCCACCACCTTCTTGACGGCGTACAGCGCGATGGCCCCGGTCTTGGGGTCCATATCGGCGACGTAATCCTCGTTGGTGCGGTAGTGCTTGCGGGCAGCGACCAGCATGGCGTCCTTGACCGCGTCCAGCACGATCTGCGGGTCAATTCCTTTTTCCTTGCTCAATATCTCAATGGACTGAAAAATCGTTTCCAAAGTGCCCTCTTTTGTTTCTGCTGATTGCGTTTCCGGCGGGTTACCACTCAAACTTCAGGTTGGCCTTGACGACTTGGTCGAACGGGAACCGGATGGTTTTCCCCTGGCCGACTTCGAGCGCGATCCGGTCGCCTTCCATCCCGGCCAGCGTGCCTTCCCACGCGCGCCGGCCGTCCAGCGGCTCGCGCAGCGTGATCTTCGCCTTCTTGCCTTGAAACCGCTCATAATCGCGCGGTTTCAGGAGCTTGCGTTCCACTCCGGGGGAACTGACCTCGAGCGTGTACCGGCCTCCCGGCACGACGTCTTCGACATCGAGAATGGTGCCGACCTGTTGCGACACAAGTTCGCAATCGGCGTGCGTGACGCCGGCCGGCTTGTCAATCGAGATCCGGACGAGCCGGTGCGGCCCGCCGCCCTTGACCTCCACCTCGACCAACTCCATGCCTTCCGACTCCGCCACGCGCTGCGCGATTTCCTCGATCTTGGACGCCACCGCTTCCCGCATCGTTGCGATGAATGTCAAACCCAACAAAAAAGTGGGCTTTCGCCCACTCCGGAGGTTCGCCACTCAAACTTCATTGTACCGCGCCCGGCCGCGGTTGGCTATGTGGGGCGCGCCGGCGGCTGCTCCGGCGAAAGAATCGGTACAGAATGAACGGAGAACCCGGCGTCTCGGAGGGTAGTTCTAAACGCCGTAGTCCCCGTCATCCGCCTCACCAAGGTGTTGAAAGGAAACGCTGAAGGCCGGCGCGCCTCAGTCGTCCCAATGCACCGTCTCGGGAGAAAAGGCAGGCAGGCAAATGGCGACATATTCCGCCCCGCCTTCGCGCGGCGTCGAGTACCGCACCCACTCGCCCTTAGGCGCCAGAAGGGCTTCGCCGGCGCGAACTTCGATCCCCAGGACTCGTGTTTCGACGCAGAGCGCTCCCCTCAGTACCAGGGTGTACTCGTCGAATTCCGGCGTTTGTCCGGGCTCCTTCCATCCATGCGGGCTGATCATGTGAGCGATGCTGAGGGCGGAGCCGCCTGTGTTGAGGCGGCCCACATACTCGGCGATCACTTTTGGCGGACTCCCGGCCGCATGGATCACCGTCGCAGCGTCAATTAATTGCACGATTACCTCCCGGCCCTGGTTCTCGGATCGCGACCACCTGCAGATACTCCGCATCGACCCTCGTGGTTCCGTCGTTCGCGCGATTGTGACGGGACCACAAATCGGTCAGCTCGGCGCGAAGCTGGCGCTGCGCCCCTTCTCCGATCGATGCAAACGCGCGCGTCATCGGCCCATAGTGCGCGCGGAAAAACTCGACCACATCCGCCGGCGGGAACGGATAACTGAATTCGTAGAGGTGGCGGGAGCATTCGAGGCTCGCGATCCCGGTCCGCAGGCGTTCGCGAACGGTCGGCTCGTCGCCCCACAGCACCGGCGATGGCATACCCGAGGGCGCAATGTGTCTGGCGATGGCCTTAAACATCTGCCCCACAAAGCCGGGACCCGTCCAGTTCGCCATGGCGATGACTCCTCCGGGCCGGCAGACGCGCGTAAGCTCGGCCGCGACGAGTTCCGGACGAGGTGCAAACATCGCGCCGATCAGGCTGACCACGGCATCGAACGTGGCGTTGCCGTAGGGCAGTGATTCCGCATCGCCTTCTTCGAATACCACGGTCAGCCCCTCCGCGGCGGCGCTGCGGCGCGCCTGGACCAGCCAGTTTGCCGCGATATCGCATCCCGTCACACGAGCCCCTGCTCGCGCCGCAATCAGCGAAAGCTGGCCTGCGCCGCAACCCACATCGAGCAACTCCGCGCCTGGCTTGATGGGCAGGCGCCGGTAAAATGCCTCCGCATCGCGCTCCATATACCGGCTGAATCGGCCATAGTCGCCGGTCATCCAGGTATTGCGCAAGCGGATTTTCAATTCGTCCAGTCCGGTCTCATTCTCTAAGACGCTCATTGCTGCTGCCTCCTGGCTCTACTATGCGGCGGGCCTGATTTGGAAACTTGCTCGACCGTTCCGCATTCTTGCCGAAACATCCAAATCGAGAGAAGCTGAAGCGATGGACGCCCTCTCCGAAGTGCTGAAGATCATCAAGCTCAGAGGAGCGCTGTTCTTCCATGCCGAGTTTTCCGCTCCCTGGCGCGTGGCGTCGTCTCAATCGAGCAAACTCGCTCCACTGCTCTGCCCCGGCGCGGGTCACGTGATCATCTATCACTATCTGGCCGAAGGCCGCGCGTATGCGGAATTGCCCGACCGGAGCCGTCGGGAGCTGGGGCCAGGCGACGTGGTGATCTTCCCGCACGGAGATGCGCACCTTCTCGGCAACGGCCTGTGCCAGCCGGTTGATTCGCTGAGAGCCTTCGCGAAAAATCTGAGCAACGGGCTCAAAGTCGCCCGCTACGGCGGCGGCGGCGAACTGACGAAGTTCGTGTGCGGTTACATGGCCTGCGATCCGAGTTTGAGCGAAGTCGTACTGGCGGGCTTGCCGTCGATGTTCGTAGTCAACATCGCGAATGATTCGGAAGGCCGGTGGCTGGCGGATTCGATAGAGTTCTCCGTGCGCAAGGCCGGCGGGCCCGGAACCGGCAGCGATGTGGTTCTGAGTAAGTTGTCTGAAGTTCTGTTCGTCGAGACGCTGCGCCGTTTTATCCAAGACTTGCCGGGACAGCAGAAGGGATGGCTCGCGGGTGCGCGCGATCCCGTGATCGGCGAAGCGCTCGCCCTGATGCATAAAGACCCGGCGCGCCCGTGGACCATCGCGAGCCTCGCTCGCCATGTCGGCGTCTCGCGCACGCGATTCGCGGAGCGTTTCCGGCACTTTTTGGGCGAGCCTCCCATGGCCTATTTGACACGCTGGCGGCTCAAGCTGGCCGCGGAAACGCTGTTGTCTTCCCACGCGAATGTGGTCGAGATCGCGGCCGCGGTCGGTTATGAGTCCGAAGCCGCCTTCAACCGCGTCTTCAAGCGGGAATTCGGATGCCCGCCCGCCCAGTTCCGCCGCTCCCGCAATCCGTCACCGGCCAAGTAGGCTCTGACACGCGTTCCAGATTGCCGCCGCCTGTCAGTCGCATCGTACTTGCTCAGACACTCTGCGCGAGAGGAGTTTTCGGCGACTCGTCCTCCGTGGCGTCGGATCGCGGCGGACCCTCCTGGCGCGCCGGCTTCCTGCTCGCAGTCGCACTCCTCAGTTCGTCATGAACCTGACGCCCGAGGCGCGCAACGAGTGGCGGCATGGCCTCAATGTCTTCCGCTGAAGCGCGGAAATTCACAATGCAGAAACGCAGAGCGTACTTGCCGGCGATTTCAGCGTTGGAAACAAATGCCTCGCCGCTTTTTTCGATGACCTCCAGCAGCCGCCGATTCAGGCCGTTCAGATATTCTTCAGTCTGTTCAGATCCCAGATCGGCGCGAAGTTCTTGAGGAACATAACGCAATGTCGTGATGCTGAGGTGGTGCGTGATGGCTTCCAGTTCGGGGTGGTCCGCTGCCAGCTCATACAGGCGCCGCGCCAGAGCGATGTCGTCCTGTATCATCTCGCGGTAGCCCGCTGCTCCCGCCTGTTGCAGGGCGAGCCAGACCTTGAGTGCGCGAAATCCGCGCGAGTTCTGAGGGCCTGTGTCGTAATAGTTCATGCCCTCCCCCGCGAAGCTGTAATAAGGCGGATGATACGAGAAGGCGTTCCTCAAAGCCGCGGGGTCGCGAACGAGCGCACAGCCGGCCTCAAGGGGCGCGTACAACCATTTGTGAGGATCCACCGCGACGGAGTCAGCCGACGCCACCCCCTTGAGTTCCTCGGGTGTTCCCGGCAGGCCGGCAGCGAATGCGCCGTAGGCGCCGTCGACGTGGAACCAGAGTTTGTGCTCGTGACAGAACGCCGCCAGGTCCGGCAACGGATCGACCGCGCCGGTGCTGACGGTTCCCGCCGAGCCAACCACGAGAAATGGCCGATAGCCTTCGTCTCGATCCCGCCGGTACCGGGCTTGCAACTGATCCAGGTCCATGCCTCGCCGCCCGTCGATCCAACGAATCGCTTCGGTTCCCAGGCCGGCCAGATCAACGGCTTTCTGTATCCATGTGTGAGTTTCCGAGGACGCGTAGACACACAGGCGCGGCCCGCCCGCTACGCCTTGCCTGCGGATATCCCAACCGGCCTGCGCGGCGCGGGCAGCCAGCAAGCAAGTAAGATTGGCCATGTTCCCGCCGCTCAGGAGCAGACCTCCGCAGCCGGCCGGGTAACCGATGAATTGCGCGATCCATTGAATTACCTGGGCTTCGATTTCGGTTGCGATCGGCGCCAGTTTCCAGGCGCCGACATTCGCGTTTACAGCTGCCGCCAGTAAGTCCCCAAGCACACCGATCGGAGCGGCGCTGGATGTGATGTAACCGTAGAACCGCGGATGGCCGTTGAAGAGCGAGTGTTCAAAGAGCAGCGCGGCGGTATGCCGTAACAGGGCCCCTGGGTCCTGCCCCTCCTCCGGTAACGCGCGATCCGCGGGTAGAGCCGCGCGTACTTCCTCCGGGGATTCCGCCCGCGTGACTGGAAACGTGCGTATGGAACCCAGGAAGTCAGCGATCCGATCCACGAGGTCGTGACCGAGCGAGCGAAACTCGTCACTGGTCATATCGAGCGGCGCGCCTCGGGTCCTGAGTCTTTCGATCGGAAGAGCAGTTGACATAGTTCTTTACCTCAACCCTTCAAATAGGTCGTTTTCGAGCCTGCGCCCGCCATTGACCGTGCTGTAGACGCGGTAAAACTCCTGGGATCCCCACAACGCCTTCTGCTGTTTGTCGGTGAGATCGGCCAGTTTTTCGTAGATGGACATCTGGGTTTGATGGCAGCAGACGGCTTTCCAGACGATGTGCCACCAGACGGACGTATCGATTTCGGTTGTGACGGCCCAATCCGGCCAGGGTGTGGCCTGGCGCTGAACGCCGTCGACCGTCGATGTCAACTTGCCAAAGGCGGCCTGATAAGCCTGCCATTTGTTGCTTCGCCATGCCAGGTAGTGCAGCTTTCGAACACGATGAGGCCGAAGCGAAACCTCGCCCTCGGTGTGGTAGCCGCAGTCGGCGGCGCATAGCGTGGCGGCGGTCGTGAATTGCGAGATGGCAATGTGGTCGGGGTGCCCGTACGCCCCCTCCGGACCGAAAGTCACGACCACGTCGGGCCGGATCCGCCGTATGTGAGAGACAACGGCACGAATGGCAGTGGTGGCCTCGACCTGATCCAGCGCGCCGTCCGGGTAGCCGATTATGGAGACCTCGCGAATTCCGAGCACCGCGGCGGCGGCTCGCAACTCGCTTTCCCGAACGCGGCCGACTTCAACCGGATCGCCCCCCTTGCCGAGTGAGCCGAACCTTCCGCGTTCTCCACGAGTGGCTGTGACGAGATACGTTTCAACTCCCTCGGCAGCGTACTTGGCGAGCGTGCCGCCGAACCCGAGTGACTCATCGTCTGGATGGGCGAGAACGGCCAGCAATTTGAATTTCTTGCTCATCGCGACCCTCCCGCGCGCTCATCGTGTGCAGCCTGGGAGTGCGCGCCCGCCTCGGCCCGCTTCTTCAGTCCCTGCGCCTCCAGAGCGAGGTAGCGCTCGTTCAGCCCGCGGGTCACACGGGCGACCAGGGGGCCGAGAAAGCCTGAGAAATCGAGCGAGAGCGTGACCCGGCTGCGATCGCCGGCGCCTTCGACATCGTGGCGGGCGGTTACGAGTGTGCCGGGGCCGCGCATGATCCATGTAAACCCGCGGGCCTCCTCCACCTCCGTGACCTGCCAGCGCGCGGGGAGAAGCTTGGGCTGGCGCACGGCAGCTCGGCTTCCAACTGCGACAGGACCGGGGTCGAGCAGTCGAATGCTCGTGATCGTTGGCGTCCACTCCGGCCAGTGCTCAACGTCCCGCAGGAGCGCCCAGACCCGGTCAGGAGGCGCCTGGATATCGATACGGATGTCGAAGTGCGTCATACGCCCAGTGCCGCTTTGATCCGAGCGAGGTGATGGTAACTGTGGCGCACCGCATGATCCTCCAGGAAGAATTGGCAAGTGAGTGGAGCGTCACTGTTGAGCGACACAGGCGCGGCGCGGTCGAGCTCTTCCTCGGTGAACGCCCGGATCGCCGCCGCCGCCGCCGCGCTGTTAGCTTTCAAAAGCAAGAGTGCGGCTTCTTTGGCGACGTGATCGTTCTCTTTTGCGTGATCGCGGTTGATCTGGTCGACCGCGTCCCACGTCACACCCGTGATCGGCTGGCCGGCAGCCAGCAGACTGGCAAGCTGGATCTCAATCGGGTACATACTCGCCACGTGGTGTACGACCACGCCGACTTTCCGGCCGTCCTTGGGAAGGCGTGTCTGCCATTCCGCCTCGGAGAGAGTGGCTGCCAAAGCAGCAAGCGCTGCCGCCCCGTTCTCAAGACGGGTCGCCAGAGCCTCAGCCCTGCGGTTCAGCTTTACCCCTTCGGACATCGATGGACTTTCGGTGATTTGTTGGTAGGTGGTGTTTTTCATTTTCTAGTCGTTTTCTTCAAAGTGAAATCGTGACTCTCAAAAAAGTGGCGGGTATCAACGTGCCGTCATTGGTGCTCTTGTTGTGCGCTTTCGCAAGATCCAGAAGCCGATTGTGAAGCTCTTCGGCCCTCCCGTTCTGTTCCGCGGCCTCAAATGCGTTCATGGTGGGGCCGTAAAAACGCCGGAAGCAGCTGATGAACTCTTCTGGACCCTGGCTCGCTGACACGAAGTAGTACGTATCTCGGGTCACGGACACTTTTTCCTTAGGCACGCCGGCCTGGCCGAAGCGCTCAATGACGGAACTCTCGACGCCCCACAGCATCGGGCTGACGAAGCCTTCCGGGGGCGGAGGTGTAAACGACGAGCTGATCTTCAGCAATTGCGAGACGAAGGTCGGATCGTTCGGGATCCAGTTGCCCATCACGATCGTCCCGCCTGGTTTTGTGACCCGGACCATTTCCCTCGCTGCGTCCAAGGGCCTGGCGGCGAACATGGCGCCGAATACGGAAAGAGTCAAGTCGAAGGTATTGTCCTCGACTCCTTCCAGGTTGCAGGCGTCGCCCTCCTGGAATTTCAGGCGCCGGAGGCCTTGTTCCGCCGCCCGTTTCTTCCCGGCCGCAACAAGATTCCGGGAAATGTCGATTCCGGTAACTTCTGCCCCGAGACGCGCCAGCGGCACCGCCGTAGTTCCGTCTCCACAGCCGAGATCCAAGGCCCGCAATGGCGGCTCTACCCCGAGCGATTCAACTACGGTTTCACCTGACTCCCGCATGAAAGCGGCGATTGCACTGAAATCGCCCTTTTCCCAGAGTGCTCTGTTCGGATTCACGAATGGTCCTTTCTTTGAATTGCCGCAAGTCGAAGCCCGGCTATGCCCGGTCAAGATCGGCGACGCGTGGGTAGGCTCGTCGATCGCCCGGCTGGGCGGTTTTCGAAATGACGACGTGCTTGGGCAGCGCCGGCACGATCATTGGCACCTGCTGCCGGTAATTGCTGTACTCGGGGTGCTTCGCCATGAGATCGCGTTCTTCGAATCGGATCGCAATAAAGATGTAGAGCGTTGTCATCACGGCGAAGAACAGATGAGTCACCGTCATGACCGGAGTGCTCCAGAACAGGGTGATCCAACCTATGTAGAGCGGATGGCGGACCATCCGATAGAGCCATGGCGTTCTGAACATCAGCGCGGACTGAGGCCGTCCCTGCAGGTTCAGCCAGATTTGCCGCAGGCCGAACAAGTCAAAGTGGTTGATCACGAAAGTCGTGAGCAGCAGGAGCGCCCAGCCGAACGCATACCCGGCGTAGAGTAGCGACACTCCGAAACCGTCTTTAACAGCCCAGACGGTTCCGCCGAGAGGCTCCCATCTCCAGAACAGAAGCATCATGGCGAGATTGCTGGCCATGACGTAAGTGCTCCGTTCGGCGGCAGGTGGAATCAGCCGTGCCAGCAGACGCTTGAACGCCGGCCGCGCCATCACGCTGTGCTGTAGGGCGAAAACGAACAACAAAGCGAGATCGATCAGCAGCGCGGTTTGCCGCGGGCCCTCCGGCGGGGAATCGATCGATTTCGGAACGCCGAAGTTGCCGAGGAACCCGGCGAGGTACAAAAAAGTGGCCAGGCACGTCAGATAGCTGAGCGTTCCATAAACAAAAATGGTGATCCGTTTCATGTCTTCCCGCTCCTTGGTCTACAATTGTTGAGGAAACGGGACACAACGACCATGTCCGGGCGTCCCGATGAATTGCTCGGACGTCCGCCTGGCCGGATTGTTTTGCAGTCCAGCCGGGAGAATTTGCCGGTCGTCCAAAGAGCGGGATGGATGCATTCTCCGAGATTCTGAGTGGAGTCAAGCTGAGCGGCGCGTTATTCTTCAGCGCTGAATTCTCGGCTCCCTGGTGTTTTGCGTCACCCGCGTCCAAGACTCTTGCTCCTCTATTGGCCCCAGGAGCGCCCCACCTGGTGATCTACCATTTCGTGATCGACGGCATAGCGTTCGTGCAATTACCCGATGGACCATCGATCGAGCTTGGCCCCGGAGATATCGTCGTCCTTCCCCACGGGGATCCACACGTAATGACCAGCGCGCCAGGGGTGGCGGCCGCATCGCTCGACTCGGCGATCATTTCCAAGATTAAGGCGCGCGACTTGCGCCCGATGCTCGGCGGCGGAGGGGGCGATTCGGCGCGATACGTTTGTGGGTATATGGCATGCGACCCTTTCCTGAGCCGGCCGATTCTGGGCGGTCTGCCGCCCGTCTTTAAGGTCAACATCCGAACGGACCGCTCGGGGCAGTGGCTCGAGAACTCCATCCTGCACCTGGTAGAAGAAGCCGCTTCGGGGCGGGTCGGCAGCGATGCCATGCTCGCCAAACTATCGGAGGCTTTGTTCGTTGACACCCTGCGCCGCTATGTGACCGGGCTGCCGGAACAACAGACCGGGTGGCTCGCCGGCGCGCGCGATCCCATCGTCGGCAAAAGCCTCGGATTGCTGCACAGCCGCATTGCCCATCCTTGGACGATCGCGGATCTGGCGAACGAGGTGGGCATTTCCCGGACTGCTCTCGTCGAGCGTTTTACCCGGTACCTTTCCGAGCCGCCCATGACGTATTTGACTCGCTGGAGGCTTCACTTGGGTGCGCGCTCGCTGGAGAATACGCCGCGCGGCGTTGCCGAAATTGCGGCTGAAGTGGGATACGAGTCGGAAGCGGCCTTCAGTCGCGCGTTCAAACGTGAGTTTGGGGATCCTCCGGGCCGCTACCGCCTCAAGCAGAAACGGACCTTCGACAAGAGCGCCGGCGCGACCACTCGCCATGCCGACCCGGCAGCGAATCCGAGCAGTGACGAATTCGGATCTCCGCCCGCCCCATTCCGCCGCTCGCGTCATGCGTTACAAACCAAGTAGTCACTCGTTTTCGAAAATTTTCGCGATTTGTTTTGAGCGGCTTGCGGGCTGGAAGGGCCGGCGCGCGGCTTTCGCCTGTTAGGGTGAAATCAGAAGGAGGCTTGCGGCAGCGCCGGCCTCCGGATTTTCTTGCCGGCCGGCAAGCGTTGCATTGCAGTGGTGCTGAACTTCCTGTCGGGCTGTGGAGGCCCAAACGGCGGATCCCCTACGTGGAGGAGGCCGGCGGGGAGATCTTGGAAGTGCTTCCATACCACCCGGCGGAGTGCGGATAGCTCGGATTGCCGTCCCGCCGGATATCAGAGAGTCGCCATCGAATCGAGAGTTACGCAGCGCCAACCAGCGAGGTCTATGGCCTCGAAGAGGAGACTCGATCCATCGGGGGGCCGACACGCACGGCGAAAAGTCCGGTCCGGATTCCGGACAGGCCCGGCCTCCCCGCAACGTTCCACCTTCCACCCTTAATTAGCCGCAGTGTCTTCGAACGGCGCTCGATCTGCGTCCGCACCCGGACGATCTCATCGCGAAGACTCCCGCCCACCCACCGGGCGATCACCATCGCGGCCAGTCCGACCAAACTCCAAAGAGCGGCAATCATCCAAACCTGATCCATGGCACCCCGCCAACCGAACTATGGAAGGTCCAACTTTAGTAGCTGGTGCCTTCGGGCACAATCGGGACCGCACCTTAGAAATCCTAGGAGAATCACCTTAGAAAAAGCGCGCCGGCGAGACGCCGTGCACCTCCCGCAAGTGTCACATTTCCAACACGAAACTGGCGGCTCAGGAGCTTGACTTCACTATCCGGCCGGTGGTACCCTGCCCGTCAACGGGATTAGATGCTGTTGGCCTACCGCACACACTGCGTCGACGGGGTCGGTGTCCGCGGTCGTGTAGTTTCAATTTGCGCTCTTAGGAGTTAATGCCATGGCTTTCAAACTCAACGTGAACGGGAAGTCTGCGACGGTAGACGTGCCCGGCGATACGCCTCTGCTGTGGGTCATTCGAGACATCCTGAACCTCAAAGCGACGAAGTACGGCTGCGGTATCGGGCAGTGCCGGGCCTGCACCGTGCACCTGAACGGCAAGGCCGTGCCTTCCTGCCAGACGCCGGTGTCGGCGGTGGGCGATCAGAAGGTCACGACGCTCGAAGGGCTTTCGCCCGACGGGACGCATCCGGTACAAATCGCGTGGCAGGAAATCGACGTGCCGCAGTGCGGCTATTGCCAGGCCGGCCAGATGATGTCGGCGGCGGCGCTGCTCGCCAAGAACCCCAAACCCAGCGATAAAGACATTGACTCCGCGATGAACGGCAACCTGTGCCGCTGCGGAACGTATTTGCGAATCCGGCAGGCCATCCATAAGGCCTCGGAGATCACCACCAATGCGTCAGCCCGCACCGTGCAAACGGCGTCGGTGACCAAGTAAGGAGGGGAGAGTGATGAAAACCATGCGCATCGATCGTCGATCATTTCTCAAAGTCAGCGCGCTGGGTGGTGGCGGCGCATTGATCTCGCTGTATGTGAAGCCTGCCGCGGCGCAGTTCGGACCGCAGGCTCCGCCCGAGCCGAACAATTATATAAAGATCGCGGCCAACGGCACCGTGACCATCATGGCCAAGAACCCCGACCTCGGCCAGGGGGTCAAGACCATGCTCCCCATGCTGATTGCCGAGGAGTTGGATGCCGATTGGAAGCGGGTCAAAGTCGAACAGACGGATTTTGACGACAAGAAATACGCCGGCCAGATCGCGGGCGGCAGCACGGCCACTCCGACCAACTGGACGCCGATGCGCCAGGTGGGCGCAGCCGGCCGGGCCATGCTGATCACCGCCGCCGCGCAGACCTGGAACGTGCCGGAATCCGAAATCACGACCGATTCCGGAAAGGTCATCCACAAGGCTTCGAACCGCAGCCTGGATTACGGCGCGCTGGCGTCGAAGCTGCCGGGCATCAAGCCGCCGGCTTTGAACACCCTGAAGCTGAAGGATCCGAGCGAATACAAGATCATCGGGCACACGCAGCAGGGCCGCGACACGCACGCCATCGCGACCGGCCAGCCGATCTTCGCCATCGACATGGTGCTTCCCGGTATGCTGTACGCCGCGTACCAGAAGTGCCCGGTGTTCGGCGGCAAAGTGGTGAGCGCCAATCTGGACGAGATCAAGAAGATGCCGGGCGTTCGCGACGCCTTCATCGTCGAGCGGCCGGTGCCGCAGGAAAACGTGCTCCCCGGCGATCCCGGCCTGGAGAACGGCATCGCGATTGTCGCCGACACCTGGTGGCAGGCGCAGACCGCGCGCAAGAAGCTGCAGGTCACCTGGGATGAAGGCAAGTGGGGCACCCCGGAACAGAGCAGCACCGCGTATGCTCAAAAAGCACAGGAGTTGAACAACGGGACGCCGCAGCAAACAACCCGCAAGGATGGCGATGCCGAAGGCGCGCTGAAGAGCGCGGCGAAAGTGGTGGAAGCGGCGTACTCGTATCCGTTCATCGCGCACGCGCCGCTCGAGCCGCAGAACTGCACGGCCGAATTCAAGGACGGCAAGCTGACCCTGTGGACCAACAGCCAGATCCCCGGCAACGCGCGGCGGCTGTCGGCCGAGGCGTGCGGCATCCAGCAGTCCGACGTGACCATCCACATGATCCACGGCGGCGGCGGCTTCGGCCGGCGGCTGACCAACGATTACGCAGTGGAAGCCGCTTACATCGCGAAGCAGGTGGGGAAGCCGGTGAAACTGCTGTGGTCGCGCGAGGACGATTTCGCGCACGACTACTATCGCCCCGGCGGGTTCCAGTTCCTGAAAGCCGGCCTGGACAGCAATGGCAAGGTCGTGGCGTGGCGGAATCATTTCATCACCTACGGCGCGGACGGGCGCACGGCGACCTCGGCCGGCATGGGCCCGACGGAGTTCCCGCAGCGGTTCGTCCCGAATTACGAATTGCATACGTCGATGATGCCGCTCGGCATCCGCACGGGTTCGCTGCGCGCGCCGAGCAGCAACGCGTTTGCGTTCGTCATCCAGTCGTTCATCGATGAGCTGGCGCACGCGGCCGGCAAGGACCCGGTCGAGTTCCGCATGGACCTGCTGAACTCCGGTTCCGCGCTGCCGCCTCCTCCGGCGCCGGGCGCTCGCGGCGGCTTCGGTCCCGCGGGAATGGACGCCAACCGGATGAAAGGCGTGCTGCAACTGGTGGCGGAGAAATCCAACTGGGGCAAAACCAAGCTGCCGAAGGGCACCGCCATGGGTGTCGCCTTCCACTTCAGCCATCTCGGCTACTTCGCCGAAGTGGCGCAGGTGAAGGTGGATTCCGCGAACAAGGTGAAGGTGGAGAAGGTCTGGGTGGCGGCCGATATCGGCAGCCAGATCATCAACCCGGGCTTCGCGGAGAACCTGACCCACGGCGCGGTGATCGACGGCATGAGCGAGCTGATGGACCAGGAGATCACGGTCGACAAAGGCCGCGTGGTGCAGACCAACTATCACCAGCACAAACTGGTGCGGATGGCGCAGGCGCCGCCGGTGATCGAGGTCCACTGGTTGAAGACCAACAACCCGCCGACCGGATTAGGCGAGCCCGCGCTGCCGCCGATTCTGCCGGCGATCGCGAACGCGATCTTCTCGGCAACCGGCAAGCGGGTGCGCTCGCTGCCGCTGTCGAAATCCGGCTTCAGCTGGGCGTAGAAATACGGAGAACCGTTCAGGCCCGCCGGCAAAAACCGGCGGGCTTTTTTCGTCTATGAATGCAATGCCTGGCGATCTCGCAGACGCCCTGCGCGAACAGGCCGGCTGGTGCCAACGTCTTGGTTCACCGTTCTACCAATCGCTGTTTCTGCGGATTGCGGAGGACGTGCAGGCAGGCGGCATTTGCTGGAAAACGCTCGAAGCGCGCGCCGCTGATCCCGTTCGTATGAAGCTGCCGCTGCGTTTTCTGGCGGCAGTGCATCGTCTGGTGCTGGAGGCCAAACTTCCTGGACTGGCGCGCTATTTTCCATCAACCGGCGGCAACGGTGACGCGGACGGTGCATGGCGTGAGTTGTTGGCGATCTTGGAAGAACACGGCGACGCCATCGTGGCGCGCTTGCCGGAAACTGTGCAAACGAGCGAGGTCAAGCGCTGCACCGCCTTGCTGCCGGGGTTCCTGGAAGTCGCGCGAGAAACGGGGCTGCCGCTGCGGGTTCTTGAAATCGGATCGAGCGCGGGTTTCAACCTGCGGTGGAATCACTACCGGTACGAAGCCGATGGACATTCCTGGGGGCCTGCTGATTCGCCTCTGGTTTTTCGCGATTTCTTTGTGGGAAGCCCACCGGTGCTGGATGTGAACGCCAAGGTTGTCGAACGGCGCGGCTGCGATCTGAACCCGATTGACGCGCTCACCGAAGACGGCCGCCTCACGCTGCAGTCCTTCGTGTGGCCCGACCAGATGGACCGATTCTTGCGGCTGGAACGCGCGATCGAAGTGGCGCGGCGCGTGCCGGCTTCCGTCGATCGCGCCGATGCGGTCTCCTGGATCGAGAACCAACTCGCCGGGCCGAGGCCGGGCGTGGCCACGGTGGTGTTCCATTCCATCGTTCTGCTCTACTTGAGCCCGAAAGCGCGCGAGCGTTTCACTGAAATTATCGCCGAGGCGGGACAGCGCGCGACAGCGGCGGCGCCGCTCGCCTGGCTCAGCATGGAACCTGGCGACGGCGAGGACAACGTGCATCTGACGCTATGGCCGGGCGGTGAACGCCGGGCGATAGCCCGAGCCGGCTACCATGGCGGCAGCGTCACCATGCTGTAGGGCGGGCTGGCAGCCGAGATCTGGTTGCGCGCTGGCGCCGGGGCGACGAGTAGCGCGCCGCGCACTTCGGCGCCGGCCCTATTCGTAGAAGGCCGGCGCCTTCTTGAGCTTCAACGTCCCGTAATAATCGTGCTGGATCCAGAGCTGCGCGCCGGTCTTCTTCAGGAACGCTTCGATGCGCTCGCGCGACGCGGCCGTCTGCTCTTTGTTGTATTCCATGGTGGGAAGACGCCCCAGCTTGCGCTCTTCGGGGTAATGCCAGAGGTCGCCGCTGAGCAGCACCGGGCCGGTGCGCGCCAGCTTCACAAACAAGACCTGATGATCGGGCGAGTGGCCGGGCGCGGCTTTGATGATCACGGCGCCGTCGCCGAAGACATCGTATTCGTCGTCTTTAATGATCACGGTCTTGCTGTTTTTGAGCGCGCTGAAGTGGGCCGGAATCGTGCGGTCCGAAGGCGGATCGGCAAACATGATGTCGCGTTCCTTCTGGCGCACCAGCCACGTCGAACCGGCGAACGCGTTGGCGTTGCCGACATGGTCCCAGTGAAAGTGGGACAGCGCGAGATACGTAATGTCGGAAGGCTTGTACCCGACTTCCGCCAGTTGCTCGCCCAGCGGCTTGAGCGAGGTGGCATACCGGAGCGTCGCGGGCAGGCCGTCCGGTTTGAAGGTGGCGTCCGGGATGGCGCCGGTGTCCCAGAGCAGCGTCCCTTTCGGATGCACAATGAGGAACACTGGAACCGACATCAGGTGCGTGCCGATTTCATTGCGCTTGAGCTGGTAGCGCGAGGTGTCGGCGTTGTCGAGGATGCCGCAGTCGAGCACGTACAGCCGGACGGTCTTGGGCGGCTGCGGCTTTGTCGGTTGCGCCGCCGCCCCTGAGGCCAGCGCCAGCGCCAGCAGGAAGAACAGGTTCTTGGTTTTCATCGGTTATTCGTATTCGCGATTCACGCGCGAGCCGCCAGTTCCACCAGCGTCCGCCGGATCACCGCTTTCGTCAACGGGACTTTGTAGGCGTTCTTGCGGAGCGGCGTGGCGCCCGCCAGGGCCGCTTCCCCCACCTGTGCCGCCAGTTCCGGAGTGATGCGCTGGCCGGCGAGCAGACGCTCGGCATCCGGAACGCGCCAGGGGATCGGAGCGACGCCGCCCAGCACGATGCGCGCGGAACGGCAGACCGCGCCATCCATTTCCAGCACGATCGCCGCGCTCACCACGGCGTGCGTCCACGCTTCGCGGTCCATCACTTTGTGATACGTGCTGCGCGTCCCGGGGCGCGGCGCGGGCAGTTGCACGGACGCCAGCACTTCGTCATCGGCCAGGACATTCTCGCGCGCGGCGTTCTGCTTCGGAAGAACGAAGAAGTCCGCGGCCGAAACGGTGCGCGCGCCGGAAGGGCCGGCCACGCGAAATTTCGCATCGAGCGCCACCAGCGCGGGCGCGGTATCGGACGGATGCACGATGAAGCTCGGACCTCCGCCGAAGATCGCATGGAACTGGTTTTCTCCGGCCGCGGAGAAGCACTGGTCGCCGCCGGCCTTATAGCATGGGAAGCCGTTGCGGTAATACCAGCACCACGGACGCTGGCAGACGTTGCCGGCGAGCGTTCCGACATTACGGATCTGCGGCGTGGCAACCGTTCCGGCGGCTTCGGCCAGCACCGCGTAGCGGCCGCGGATCGTCGGATGATTGCTGAGCGCATCGAGCGTGATCTGTCCGCCGATGCGCACGCCGCCCGCGTCCGGCGCCACCCGATCGAGGCCTTGGATCGATTTCAAGTGGACCAGCACGTCGGGCTCGACCAGGTGGTCTTTGACCATCCCGAGAAGATCGCTGCCGCCGCCGGCGATGGCGGCGCGATGGCCCGCGGCCCGCGCCTGATCGAGCTGCTGAATCGCCTGCGAGAGATCCCGCGGGCTGGAGCTGGTGAAGCGTTTCATGCCAGCACCCCCAGCACCTTGTCGCGCGTGATCGGCAAATCTTTCATCCGGTGGCCGAGCGCATTGAATACCGCGTTGGCCACCGCGCCCACCGCCGGCACCTTGCCGGATTCGCCGATGCTCTTCGCGCCGTAGGGGCCGTAACCATCGTCGCTTTCGATGAACAGCACTTCTATGTTCGGCGCGTCCCGATGCGTGATGATGCGCGCGCCGTAGTAGCCGGCCGTCAGCGGCTGGCCGCTGCGCGGATCGTAGAGCAGGTCTTCGTGGAGCGCCATGCTGATGCCTTGCAGCGCGCCGCCCTTGATCTGGCCTTCCGCGGTCAGCCGGTTGATGATGCGCCCGCAGTCCTGGACCGCGAGATATTTCAAGACCCGGATGGTGCCGAGTTCGGTGTCCGCTTCGACTTCCACGAAATGCGCGCCGAACGTGTTCCGCACCTTGCCGCCCGCCACCGTCGGGTTCGGAGCGGCTTCGACGGTGATGAAGTTGTTGCCCGAAGGCAGGCCTTTTTCCGCGATCTGCTGCTTGATATCGCGCGCCGCCGCAATCACGGCGTCGCCGGTCATGATGGTGGTGCGGCTGCCGGATTCGCCGACCGAGTACGGGCAGCGGTCGGTGTCTCCCCAGATCAAGGTGATCTGGGAAAGCGGCACCCCGAGCGCTTCGGCGGCGATCAACGCCATCGTCGTCTTCGCCCCCGCGCCCACATCGGTGACGCCGACGTGCACGTAGTAGTGCCCCTTGGAATCGACGCGGATCACCGCGTTGCTGCGCCCCACGCCGGAGCGAAACGCCATGTATGCCATGCCCGCGCCGCGCTTGATCGGGCCGCCGTCGGAGCCCGGCTCGGGACGCCACCGGTTTTTCCAGCCAAAAACTTCGGCGCCGCGCCGGATGCACTCCTCGAGCGTGTAGTTCGTGAACTCGGCCGTGCCGTTCGCCTTGCGCACGCGGTTCTTCAGCGCGAACTCGACCGGGTCCATCTTCACCTGGTAGGCGACGTCGTCCATCATCGACTGAAAGCCGAAGTAGCCTTGCGGGAACTCGGGACCGCGGAAATTTCCGGAGACGGTGCGATTGGTGTAGACCGGATAAATCGTCTCCTGGATGTTGGGACAATCGAACGCGTCGATGCCGCCGATGTTCCCTGAGTTCTTGCGGTAGCCGCCCATGCCGCTGTAACCGCGAAGCTGAATGGCGGTGAGGGCCTTGTCGCGGTCCACGCCCACTTTGAAATACTGGACGGTCGGCCAGCGGCCGTGCATGCCGATGAAATCTTCTTTCCGGGACATCTCGAGCTTCACCGGCGCGCCGGCCTGCTTGGCGAGCATGGCGGCAATCAGGTCGGCGTCCTGGTTCTGGTTCTTGTTGCCGAAGTTGCCGCCCATGTACTGCGAGATGACGCGCACTTTTTCATCGGGAATTCCGAGATCCCGCGCGATGTCGTGCCGGCAGTTGGCGATGCCGCCGGTGGGCGTGTAGACCGTCAGCTTATCGCCCTCCCATTCGGCCACCGCGGCGCGCGGCTCCATTTGCGCGTTGTGCACGAAGGTGGTGGTGAAGCGGTTCTCGAAAACGTGCTCCGCCTTGGTGAAACCGGCGTCGACATCGCCGCGCTGCTGGCCGATGGGCTTCGCTTCATTCTGGTTGTTAAGCGCGAGGTTGCCTTCCGGCCAGATCTTCGGCGCATCGGCCTTCAGCGCGTCTTCGGGGTCGAGCACGTGCGGCAGCACTTCATAATCGACCTTGATTTGAGCCAGCGCCTCTTCCGCCAGGTGCCGGTCGGTGGCGGCGACGGCGGCCACCGGTTCGCCCACGAACCGCACCGGGTTGTTGAACGCGTAGCGGCGCTGCCTGGTGATTTTCTTGATCTGGTCGTTGTATTGAACGCCGCCCGCCACCCCGCCGGCGCCCCAAACCACCTGGCAGTTTTCGTGAGTCAGCACTGCTTTGACGCCCGGCATGGCAGCGGCTTTGGAAATATCGATGCTGCGAATGCGCGCGTGCGGATGCGGGCTGCGCAGCACGCGGCCGTAGAGCATGCCGTCGAGATGAAAATCCGCGGTGTAGGTGGCCTTGCCGGTGACGCGCTCCAGGGCGTCGATGCGCGGCGTGGCGTGGCCGGCGATGGTGAGCGCGGGGAGCGGCTTGCCGTCCGCGGGAATGAACTGCGCGGTGCCGCCCGCCGGTACCGCGGCCGCGGCGGCCAGCGTGGCTTCCACATAACGGTTGTAAGCGGCGCAGCGGCAAATGTTGCCGGTGAGACCGGCCCGCACTTCTTCTTCGGTCGGGTGCGGATGGCGCGCCAGCAGCGCTTTGGCCGCCATCACCTGGCCGGAGGTGCAAAACCCGCACTGCGGCGCATCGTGCTCGATGAAGGCTTTCTGCACCGGATCGAGCCGGTCTCCCTGCGCGAGACCTTCAACCGTCTCGATCGATTTGCCGTCCATCCAGACGGCGAGCTGGCTGCACGAGTAGACCGGGTGGCCGTCCATCAGCACGGTGCAGGCGCCGCATTCTCCGCGGTCGCAGCCGATCTTGGTGCCGGTCAGCTTTAAGTGATCGCGCAATACCTCGACCAGGGTCCAGCGGTCTTCCACTTTCAGATGATGGGTGGTGCCGTTGACCGTCAGGCGGATCGGCCTGCCTGGCTGCGTGTCGGCATGCAGCGCCGGGACCTCGGCCGCGGCGACCAGCGCCACGCCCGTGCCTTCGAGGAATTTGCGGCGGGAAATGCGGCCCTTGCTCTTGCTCTTGCTCACGTGCCCCTCCCACGCGAAGTTGGATTGGAATGTTACCGCTGCCCGTGATGATCGTTGTTGGTCAGCTTGCCGGCGTCGGTTTCGACGCACTTGGGCGATTCTTCCAGCGGATCGTTAGACGGTTTGATGATGCGCGGAGGCTCCGTCCAGGGCCGGGCCAGCACTTTGGGATCTTCCACCGTCACCTGGTACACCAGGTTGTCGCCGCTGCGCCAGAGCCGCTCGATGACGTGCATCGCGTCCGTGTGGAAGTAGCCATCCTCGCCGAACCAGCTCGTGTCCACGAAACCGGTCACATCCACCACCAGCGTGTCGCCTTCCCAATGGGCGACCGAATCTCCGTAGTACGACGGATTCGGGTTCTTGCGGTGCGGCCGGCCATCGGTGGGGATGATGCGGTAGGGATCGCCCGAGATGTCTTCATAAAAGAAGATGATCTCGTTCGGCAGCTGAACGATTTTTCGCGGCGGCCCGATGCGCGGCACGCCGGGCTTGCCGCAATAGAACACTTCGTCCGTCTTGCTCTCGTGCTCGGCCAGGTATTTGACCTTTTCCTGAAACTCCGGCTTGTACTCCGGCGCGGGCGTGGACGGCAGCGCGCCGGCAATCTGAATCTTCGCCGGCTGGCGCGCGCTTTGATCGAGCGTATTCACCGCCACCTTGCCGTTGACTTCTTTCTTCAACGCGACGGGCGGCAGATCGATAGCGAACTGCCAGACGCCGCTGAGATCGGGGTGGCCGCCGGCGGCGCGTTTTACCGTGCTGCTGGCGGGCGCGGCGCTATCTACGACGGGCAGGAGAGCTGCCAGCATTCCCAGACAAAGCAGATGGAGTTTCATCGTCCACTCTCCTGGGCGGCGTTCGGGCTGACCAATTCCAGGGAAGTGCCGTCCGGCAAGACGATCTTCTGCAGATATCCGTAGAACGAGCCGTCCTTAGAGCGGACGCCTTCCACCTTGACGGTCTGGCCGATGGCCTTAGCGAGGTCGGCGCGGCTGACTCCGACGCGGCGGAACCAGGCGGGGGGATTGCTTTCGAACCCCCAGTTCTCGACCTTGCCGCTTTCGCCTTTCACTTCCATCGCGACTTTGATATGCGGATTGATCCAATCGACGCTGGTCAGGGTGCCGGTCAGCGTGATCTTCTTGGTCATGTCGAACTCGGCGGAAGGCGAATGATGCGCCCACAGGAACGCCGCGGCCGATAAGGCCAGAACCCCGATACGCAGGCCAAAGAGCTTGTGTCTCAAGGCGCTACTCCTTTCCAACTTTGTCGGGCAGTATATCACAGGGGCAGAGCCGCGACCCTGCCGCGGGAGGTTCGTATTGGGCGCGCGCTTACTTCCTTTTCAGGTCGCGCTTGAGACGGCTTACAATGTCGGAGGCAGTGCGATTCAACTCATCGGAACCGGAACCTTTGGGCGGCCGGTATGCGGACCACAAGACGCGGTGGGATTTCGGATCCACCAGGAAGACCGTGCCTTTGCCGCGGCGTAAGGAAGAGACGGAGGCCGGGTTCGCGAGCTTGTTGAGCGGGTTGCCCAAGGCGGAGCCGGGCGCGTCTTTGCCTTGGTCGTCTTTCTCGGCTGCTTTGCTTTCGGCTGCGGCTGGAGCGCCCGCCAGATCCGCCAGCTTGTCCTCGAACGCCTCTCCGATCCGGTCGGTCAATAGGGCGTCCGCCATCTTCGGCGCGGTCACCACCTGGAAGACATGCTCCCGGGTGAGCGCGTTCGCCAGGTATTGGTCGAGCCCCTGCGACATCGGCATTAGATATACGGAATGGACCTTCGAGAGGTCCTGGCCGAACATCACAGCTCCGGAAAACGACAAAAGCAGCGCCAGCCGTTTCATTGATCCCATGATAGCAGCGGCCGCGCGGGCGCTCGTTCCCGCATGGCGATGAGCCTGACCGCGATTGTTCCGGTCTGCAACGGCCGGGACCTGCTGGCGCGCCTGCTGGACAGCGTTGAAGCGCAGACCGCGCCGCCGTCGGAATTACTCGTGATCGATAATGGCTCGACCGACGGCGCGCCGGACCTCGCCCGTTCGCGGGGCGCGCGAGTGATTCCGATGGGCCGCAACGCCGGGTTTGCCGCGGCCGTCAATCGCGGCATTCGCGAAAGCCGCACTCGGTGGATCGCGGTGCTCAATAGCGATGTCGAACTGGCGCCCGATTACTTCGCCACGTTGCTGGCCGTCGACGCGCCGTTTGCAACCGGCAAGATCCTGTCGGCGGCCGCCCGCGACCGCATCGATGCCACCTTCGATGCGGTTTCGCGCGGCGGCGCCGCCTGGCGGGTGGGGCAAGGCCGCCCCGATGGGCCCGCCTTCTCGGCCCGCCGCGCGATCGGCCTGGCGCCCTGGACTGCGGTCGTGCTCCGCGCCGACGTGTTCGATCGCGTGGGAGCGCTCGACGAGCGGTTCGAATCGTATCTCGAAGACGTCGAATTCGGATTGCGCTGCGCCTCCCGGGGAATCACCGGAGTTTACGTGCCGGAAGCAGTCGCCTGGCATCAGGGGAGCGCCACGCTCGGCCGCTGGCATCCCGAAACAGTCCGCCGCATCGCACGCAACCAATGTTACTTGGCGGCGGTGTATTGCCCGTCGCGATTCTTTTGGCCGGTCATCGTAAGCCATTGCTTGTGGGGCGCGGTGGCGGCCCGCCACGGCGCCGGGCTGGCCTGGCTCCGCGGAAAGTGGCAAGGCGTGCGGCAAGGCATCCGGCTCCGCCTGGAGAAGTCGGTCCTTCCAGAGAGTTTCTTCCGGCACAACGAACGGGTTATTTACGAAATTCAAAAAGCCACCGGGTTCGACTGGTATTGGCGGTTGTATTTCTTTCTCACCGGGCATGGGGCAAAGTGACACATGGCGGAGATCGGAATCGTCATCGTCACTTATAATTCGGCGGCGGTCATCGAGTCGTGTCTGTCGGCCGCCCTGCGGAGCGGCGCTCCGGTGGTCGTGGTGGACAACGCTTCGGTGGATGGGACTGCGGCATTAGCCGGCCGTTCCGGCGTCCGGGTGATCGCCAATTCGACAAACATCGGATTTGCCGGCGCCGTCAACCAAGGATTTTCCGTACTGAACTGTCCATACATCCTAATACTGAACCCGGATGCGGTGCTGGAAACCGGCTTGGAAGCGATGCGCGCCGCGTGCGATTTGCCGCGGGCCGCGGGCGCCAGCGGAACGTTGCTGGACATACAGGGAAATCCGCAGGTCGGTTTCATGGTCAGGAAATTCCCTACGCCCGGGACGCTGGTTTTGGAATCCCTCTTGCTCAACCGGGTGTGGCCGGCGAATCCGGCGAACCGGTCGTACCGCTGCCTGGGATTGAATTATTCACAAACGCAAACGGTCGATCAGCCCGCCGGAGCATTTCTGATGATCCGCCGCGCGGTCTGGGAGGAGTTAGGCGGCTTCGATGAATCGTTTTGGCCGTTGTGGTTTGAAGACGTGGATTTCTGCCGGCGCGCGGCCAGCCGGGGCTATCTTTGGTACTTCGTCCCGCAAGCTGTTGCGAAACATACGGGAGCGCACTCGATTGTGAAATTGACACTAGAGAAGCGCCGGATTTACTGGTATGGTAGTCTACTGAGGTATGCGGCCAAGCATTTCCACGCGAACGGGGTGCGCGTGGTGTGCGCGGCAGTGGTGTTAGGCTCTTTCCTGCGGATTTTGAGTGAGTCGGCGCTACAACGGAGCCTGAAGCCGGTGACGGCTTACTGGAAAGTCATCCGGCTTGCCGCCCGGTATTGGCATGGCGGGACGAATTACTCACGGTCATCTATTTTCGGTTCGTAGGCGGAAGTTCAAAAGTTCGAACTCTGGTTCTTTCGTTCATGGCGCAAAACGGGTTTGTCTCCGTCACCATTGTCACTTACAACAGCGGCCGGTTCATCAAGCGCTGCCTGGAATCGGTACTCGCTCAGAAATATCCACTCGAGATCATCGTCGTCGATAACGCATCGACCGACGGCACCATCGACATACTGGAACAGTTTGAAGATACGTGCCGGATTTATTACAACGATGAGAATATTGGTTTTGCCGCGGCGCAGAACCAGGCCATCGCGTGTTCCCGGGGCGAATGGGTGCTGACCCTGAACCCCGATGTGCTGCTGCTTCCGAATTTCATTCAGGCGCTGGTGGACGCCGGCCAGTTTGATTCCCGCATCGGCACCGTCTGCGGCAAACTCCTGACCATGTCGCCGCACTTTGAAATTCCGGCGCGCGCGGTGGTGGACTCGACCGGCATCTACTTCAACCCGATGCTGCGCCACCTGGACCGCGGAAGCCAGGAAATCGATAACGGCCATTATTTGAATTACGAGTACGTATTCGGAGCCACCGCCGCGGCGGCGCTCTATCGCCGCGAAATGATCGACGACATTTCACTCGACGGCGAATTCTTCGATTCCGATTTTTTTGTTTACCGCGAAGACGCCGACGTCGCTTGGCGCGCTCAATTGATGGGCTGGAAGTGCTTGTATGTGCCGTACGCGCGCGGTTATCACGTTCGTAAAGTTCTGCCCGGCAATCGCCGCGCGCTGCCGCCCGAAATCAACATGCACTCGGTGAAGAACCGCTTCCTGATGCGCATCAAGAACATTTCGGCGGGCCTGTACTGGCGCAATTTCGTGTCGATCACGGCGCGCGATATCGTGGTCGTGGCATGCTGTCTGTTGTGGGAGCAGACTTCGCTGAAAGCCCTCTGGTTCCTCGCCCGCAACTGGAAGAAGGCGGTCGCCAAGCGGCGGCTGATTCAATCCCGGCGGCGGGTGGACGAGGAGTACATGGCGAGCTGGTTCCACTACACTCCGGTCAGCAAGCGAGCTCCCAAGAAGCTGACGCGCTCCCGGTCGGCGGCCGCCCGCACCTGACCGCTCCGCTGCGCATCGCGCTGCTCGGCACGCGCGGCATTCCGGCCAACTACGGCGGCTTTGAGACCTTCGCGGAGGAGTTGTCCACGCGGCTCGCGGCCCGCGGCCATCAGGTCACGGTCTATTGCCGCGAGCGCTACCGGTCGCGCGAATACCGCGGCGTGAGATTGCAGTACCTTCCGACCGCGCGGCATAAATATCTCGACACGGTGGCGCACACCTGCGTCTCCACCGCGCACCTGCTGCTGCATCGCGCCGACGCCGCGCTCTATTGCAATGCCGCCAACGCGGTGTTCACGCTCTGGCCGCGGCTGGCGGGCATCCCGACCGCCTTGAACGTCGATGGCATCGAGCGGCGGCGCGCCAAGTGGAACCGGCTGGCGCGCGGGTGGTACTTCATTTCCGAATGGCTCTCCACGTTCTTTCCCGCCGCGATGATCACCGACGCGCGCGCCATCCAGGAGTATTACCGCGAGCGGTTCGGCAAGGAAGGAATCTTTATCCCTTATGGCGCGGAGATCGGGTGGGTCTCAGACGCCACCCTGGTCCGCAAGCTCGGGCTGGAGCCGGGCCGCTATTTCCTGTATGTCAGCCGGATGGAGCCGGAGAACCGCGCGCTTGAAGTGCGGCAGGCTTTCGAACAGGTGGACACGCCCTGCAAGCTGGCGTTGATCGGCGATGCGCCCTATGCGCGCGAGTACATCGAGCGCGTGCGGGACACGCAGGATCCGCGCGTCGTCATTCCGGGAGCAATCTATGGCGAAGGCTACCGGCAACTCGGCTCGCACTGCTTCGCCTACATCCACGCGACCGAAGTCGGCGGCACGCATCCGGCGTTGATCGAGGCGATGGGCCGGGGCGCGCTGGTGCTCTACCGGAATACGCCCGAAAACGCCGAGGTGGCCGGCGGCGCGGGAATCCCGTTCGAGCCGGAAGATCTCGCCGCCAAGCTCCGGCTGGCGCTGGAAATGCCCGAACCGGAGCGCGACGCGCTGCGCCGCGCCGCGATGGATCGCGTCCGCGAGCACTATTCCTGGGACGCGGTGACGGATGCGTACGAAGACCTGCTGATCCGGCTCGCGCGCCGGTAAAATAAAGGCAAGTGCTGCCTCCATTCCGCTCGTATGTGCTGGTATCCCGCCAGCAGATTGCCGCGAATTATCGAAATGTCCGGAGCGTCGTCGGCCCGGATGTCGCGGTGATGTGCGTCGTCAAAGCCGATGCCTACGGCCATGGCGCGGTGGAAGTGGCGCGGGTCCTGGTGGCTGAAGGCGCCCGCTGGCTGGCGGTCAGTTCCGTGGACGAAGGCGTGCAACTGCGCTGCGCGGGCCTGCACGATCCGCGCATCCTGGTGATGGGCGGCTTCCTGCCGTACGAGGGGGAAGCGCTGGTGGATTACGACCTGACTCCCGCCATCCATTCACTGCCGCAGTTGAGCGATCTGGACCGGCTGGCGCGCGGCGCGGGCCGGCCGATTGCGTTTCATCTCAAAATCGATTCCGGCATGAACCGGCTGGGGACGCGCGCCACCGCGCGGGAAATCATCCAAGGGCTGTGCGAGGCCCGGCACGCGACGCTCGAAGGCCTCATGACTCACTTTGCCTCGGCCGCCGATTACAGCACAACCCAGACGGCCGACCAGCTCGCGTATTTCCATGCGGTCCAGACGGAATTGTCTCAGGCCGGAGTCCAGGCCCGCTGGGTGCATGCCTCGAGCACCAATGCGATCGGCTACGGCCGCCGGGAAGGCTGGCACAACATCGTGCGCGCAGGCCATGCGCTCTACGGATATGTTTCTCCAGCCCGCGGCGACGCGCCCCGCCAATTGCTGGATGTCCACCCGGCCCTGACCTGGAAGGCCAAGCTCATGGCGGTCAAAGAGATTCCGGAAGGCGCGCTGGTCGGGTACGGCGGCTCGTTCCGGGCGCCGCGGCCGATGCGGATCGGGGTGCTCGGAGCCGGCTACGCGGACGGGGTCTTCCATCGGCTTTCCAACCGCGGCAAAGTGATCGCGGATGGAAAGCTCACATCCATCCTGGGAACCATTTCGATGGACCTGACCACCATCGACTTGAGCCACACCACTGCCCTGAACCCCGGCGACGCGGTCACGTTACTGGGTGTCGAAGGGGACGCCCGGCTGGACGCCCAGCAAATCGCCCGGGTAGCCGGCACGATTTCTTACAATATCCTGTGCTGCATCAGCGCTCGGGTGCGGCGGGTATATCTTTGAGCCTCTTCCTATTGTCTTGAAATCAGGACGCTTTCCCGGTCTGGTGGAGCGGGGCACCGCCAACTCTAACAAAAGGCACAAAACGTGCTAAGGATTTATCGATTCTCCGCAATCCCGCGAATTTCCAGTGATATCATAGGGAACAGATGAGCTTACTGTCGCCGAGACTCCAGCTGAAGGTCGCACAGAAGCAGATTCTGACCCCCGGGCTGGTACAAATGGTTACCGTGCTTCAGCTTAACCGGCTGGAGCTGAAAGAGATGATCACCCAGGAGATCGTCAAGAACCCGGTCCTGGAGGAATCTTTGGACGATGCGGGCGAGGAGGTAACGCCCGAAGAGCTGCTCCCGCTGCTGGAGCCGGAGCGGGTGGCGGAGCCAGCCGACCAACAGATCCTGGAAGCGGCGCTGGATCCGGCGGCTTCAGCCGATGGCGCCGGCGGCGACGTCGCGATCAACGGCACGATTTTCGCCGACGCCGAGGAGACCGCCGCGGCGGTAGCCGCCGCGGAAGCCGCGCCCGTCGATCCGCTGGTGGAGCCTCCGGCAGCCACCGATCCGTTCGACGAAATCGATTTCGGCTCGTTCTTCGACGACTACCTGGATCCGGGCTACAAAAGCCCCGCTTCGGAATCGATTGAAAAGCCCTCGTTTGAAACATTTCTATCGGCGCCGATGACGCTGGGCGACCATTTGCGGTCGCAGCTCAGCGTGACTCTGATCTCCGATGAAGTGCGCAACGCGGCCGAATCGATCATCGGGAATTTGGACGAGGACGGCTATCTGTCGGACTCGCTCGAAGAGATCGCCGCTGCGGGCGAGCACAAAATCGAGCAGGTGCAGGAAGCGCTCAAGGTCGTGCAATCGCTCGATCCGGCGGGCGTGGCGGCGCGCAGCCTGCAGGAGTGCCTGCTGCTGCAGATCGAAAGCCTGAACGGCAAAGGCGGGGTGGCGTGGCAGATCGTTTCGAATCACTTGCGGCTGCTGGAAACGCGCCAATATAAGGAACTGGCCAAGGTCCTCGGCCGGCCGCTGGAGCATATCGAGATCGCGGTCAACATGATTCACCATCTGAATCCGCGGCCGGGGCAGCGCTACTCCGGAGCGGGCGCGCGGGTGGTGGAGCCGGATGTCACGTTCCTCAAGGATGGCGACGACTGGATCATCCAGATGAACGACGACGACGTGCCGCAACTCCGGCTGAACGCGCAATACCGGCGCATGCTCGACCGGGAGAACGGCGCGACCAAGGAAGTCCGCGACTACGTTCGCGAGCGCTACACGTCGGCCATCCAGCTGATGAAGAACATCGAGCAGCGCAAGCAGACCATCCTCAAAGTCTGCCAGGCGATCGTGAGGCGGCAGACCGAATTTCTGACGCACGGCATCGATCACCTCAAGCCGATGATGATCAAGGAAGTGGCCGAGGAAGTGGGCGTGCATCCCTCGACCGTGAGCCGGGCGGTGGCCAGCAAGTACGCCCATACGCCGCAAGGCGTCTTCGAGCTGCGCTACTTCTTCTCCGAAGCGGTGCAGGGGCCGCAGGGCAGCGGGACCCCGCTGCTGCTCCTCAAACGCAAGGTCAAAAAGATGATCGAAGAAGAGGACCGCACCAAGCCGCTCACCGACGAGCAGATCACCGCCTTATTGCAAGCCGAGGGAATCGACGTCACGCGCCGGACCGTCGCCAAGTACCGCGAGGATATGAAGATTCCCTCCACGCACCAGCGCCGGATCCGGAACTGACCCATTCCGAATGGAGTTATAAAGGGAGTGGGGCAGGTGTCATCGGCCGCTGCCCCAAACTGGAGAACCCATGAAGATCACGTACACGGGTAGGCAGGTGGAACTGGCTCCGGCTCAGTTAAAAAAGCTGGAGGCGCGTTTTGCCAAGGTCGGCAAGCTGCTGGATGGCAGGAAAGAATGCGAAGCCCACGTGATTTTGTCCTTGGAACGGCACCTACATCACGCGGAGGCGACCATCAACTACCATCACCATCAACTGGTCGGAATCGGGTCGAACAGCGACCTGTTCACCGCGATTCACTCGGCGATCGAGAAGCTCGAGAAGCAGGCCGTCAAAATGCGCACCAAGTGGCGCGACACCAAGCGCACGCCGCGAAAAAGCGGCGAGGAGGAAGAACCCGCGGCCGTTGCGGAGCCTGAATCGGACGGCGAGGCGGGTACTCGCGTGTACCGCGTCAATCATCACCAGAAGCGCAAGCCGATGACGCTGGACGAAGCGCTGCTGGAGATGGACAAGAACCGCGATTACCTGGTTTACCGTGACGCGGCCACGGACCGCGTTTCCGTGCTGGTTCGGCGGCGCGACGGCAACTTCGATCTAGTGGAAGGATAACGGCAGCGGATGGCCCGTAAGAAGTCCACGGCCCCCCGCCGCGCGCCGGAGAGCCCTGCCCGCAAGCCGGAACTGGTGGTGATCACGGGTCTGAGCGGCTCCGGCAAAGCCAGCGTGCTCAAAGCGCTGGAGGACCTGGGCTTCTACTCGGTGGACAATCTGCCGGTGGATCTGATCCCGAAGTTTGCCGAACTGACGCGCGACAACCCGAGCATCCGGTCCACGGCGCTGGTGGTGGACATCCGCGAAGGCGAGGGACTCCAGCGGTTTCCGGAGATCTTTTCGCGCATCCGGCGGTCGATTTCGGCGCAACTGATTTTTCTGGAGGCGGACGAAGAGGCGCTGCTGCGCCGGTTCAGCGAGACGCGCCGGCCGCATCCGCTCGGCGGCGACCGCTCGATCGTCAAGAGCATCCGGGCGGAGCGGGCCCGGCTGGCGCCCATTCGCGCCAGCGCGGACCTGATCATCAACACCTCGAAGTTCACGGTTCACGAACTGCGGGAATTCATTGGCGAGCGGTTTTCCGGGCAGCGCGACGAATCGAAGATCCGCATCTACGTGACCAGCTTCGGGTATCGGTACGGATTGCCTCCCGACAGCGACCTGGTGTTCGACGTGCGGTTCCTGCCGAATCCGAACTACATCCCGCGTTTCAAGAACCAGACCGGCAGGAACCCGGGGGTGGCGCGGTACATCCGTTCGTTTCCGCAGACGGTGGAATTCATCGGCCGGATTTCCGATCTGCTGGTGTACCTGCTGCCGCACTATATCCGGGAAGGCAAGAGCTACCTGACGATCGCCTTCGGATGCACGGGCGGCCAGCACCGTTCGGTGATGATCGCGGACACGATTCGGGAGAATCTGGTGAAGGCGGGATTCAAAGCGAAGGTGACGCACCGCGACCTCAAAAACCGGTCAGCCTGAACTGCGCGATTTTTCGAAACTTGGTCAGCCTGAACTGCGCGATTTTCTTTGGAGATTTTCCGCCGCCCTGCGGCACTTCTCTGACGTGCCCAGACGGAATCGATGTGTCTTGGCCGGGGTGCCGTGCCACATCACGCAACGCGGCGTCGACGGTCGCGACGTCTTTTCTTGCGACCAAGACCGCGGCACCTACCTCCGCCTGCTGCGCAACAACCTCGGCGATGCGCAAACCAGCGTGCTCGCCTGGTGCCTGATGAACAATCACGTGCACCTGGTGGCTATCCCGCAGCGCGAGGACTCGCTGGCGGTTCTGCTGCGGCGCGTCCAGGGACGCTACTCCCAGTATTTCAACACGCGCGCAGGTCGCACGGGGCATCTCTGGCAGAATCGCTTCTTCGCGTGCATTCTCGGTCCGGAGCACCTGTGGGCTGCGTTGCGCTATGTGGAGCGCAATCCGGTGAGGGCCGGGCTGGTCGTCTGGGCGGGCGAGTACGCGTGGTCGAGCGCCGCTGCACACCTGTCCGGCGTCGACGAGCGCCGGATCGTGGATATGGACTGGTGGCGCTCCCACATCCAAACGGCTGACTGGCATCAGGTGCTGGCGAGCGAGGATCCGGAAACCGGCGTGCGCTTGCGGAAATGCACCTATTCCGGGCGGCCGTTCGGCGGCGCGGACTTCGTCAGCGAACTGTCGCAGCGGTTCGGCCGGTTTTGGGAACCGGGTCGCCCGAAGAAGCAGCAAGAGCCGGGAGGGGGCGGCCGAGCCGGACCGGCAATTCTCCTGAAAATGCGGGACGGCTCAGGCTGATCGGGTTTCAAAAAACTGCTCGGTTCAGGCTGATCGGGTTTCAAAAAACAGCGCAGTTCAGGCTGACCGGGTTTTAGAGGGCGTTCTCCGGCGTCAGGGCCGGCTGCCGGATCTCCAGGCAGCCTTTGCCGGTCGGCAGGACTTTGCCGGGGTTTAGACGGCCGTCCGGATCGAACAGCAGCTTGAGGCGCCGCATCAGATCCAGCGACTCCGGACTGAACAGGTTCGCCATCAGCTCGTTCTTCTCCATCCCGACGCCGTGCTCGCCCGTGATCGAGCCGCCGGCCTGAATGCAGTAGTTCAGAATATCTTCTCCCGACGCGCGCGCCTTGTCGATATCGCCGGGCTTGCGCGGGTCGAAAAGAATGATCGGGTGCATGTTGCCGTCGCCGGCATGAAAGATGTTGCTGATGGTCAGCCCGTATTTGCGCGACACCTCGCCGATGTACCGCAGAGTCGGCTCGATCTTCGTGCGCGGCACCACGCCGTCCTGCACATAATACGTGGGGCTGACCCGGCCCACGGCGCCGAACGCGTTCTTCCGCCCCTTCCAGAGCAACTCGCGTTCTTCGGCCGTCCGGGCGACGCGAAATTCCCGCGCTCCGCATAAAGTGCAGGCCTGGCGGAGCTGCTCGACCTGCTCATCGACCACTTCGTTCAAGCCCTCGAGCTCGATCAGCAGCACGGCCGAGGCGTCCAGCGGATAGCCCGCGTGCGTCGCTTCCTCGACCATCCGCAGCATCACGCCGTCGAGCATCTCAATCGCCACCGGCGTGATCGCTCGCGCCGTGATCTCGGTGACGGTCCGGCCGGCATCCTCGCTGCGTTCGTAGATCGCCAGCACCGTCTTGATCTGCTCGGGCCGGCGCATCAGCCGCACCGTGACCCGGGTGACCAGCACCATCGTGCCTTCGGAGCCGGTAAGCAGGCCGGTGAGATCATAGCCCGGCAAGTCGAGTTCCTTGCCGCCGGTCTCCACGATCGAACCGTCCGGCAGCACCAGCTCGAGGCCGAGCACATGATTCGTCGTCACGCCGTAGGCCAGCGTATGAGGGCCTCCCGCGTTCTCGGCGACATTGCCCCCGATGCTGCAGGCCCGCTGGCTGGAAGGGTCGGGCGCATAGAAATAGCCGGCGTTCTGCACGGCCAGCGTGAGATCGAGATTGATCAGGCCGGGCTGCACCACCGCGCGTTCGTTTTCCAGGTCGATTTCCAGGATGCGGTTCATCCGCGCGAACGCGACCGTGATGCCGCCTTCGCGGGGAATCGCTCCGCCCGAAAGCCCGGTCCCGGAGCCGCGGCCGACCAGCGGAACCTGGAACTCGCGCGCGATCTTGACGATCGCCGACACATCTTGCGTGGTGCGCGGAAAAACGACCAGGTCGGGGCGGTGCTTGTCGATGCTGCCGTCGTACTCGTAAATCGCCAGGTCTTCGGGGCGGTCGAGATAGCCTCGCGAGCCTACCACCGCGGCGATTCGTTCCTTGCACCCGGCCGGCAGCATGCTTACAGCTTAAGTCCCTTCAGATATTCGCGGAAAGGCCCGCCCAGGTCCGGGCGCCGCAACGCGTATTCCACGGTCGCCTTGAGGAAGCCCAGCTTGTCGCCGGCGTCGTAGCGCGTCCCGTCAAAGCGGTAGGCGTAGATCGGACGCGAGCGCAGCAGATGTTTCATGGCATCGGTGAGCTGAATTTCGCCGCCCGAACCCGGATTGATGCTTTGCACGGAATCGAAAATATCGGGTGTCAGCACGTACCGGCCGATGATCGCCAGATTCGAGGGCGCGTCGGACGCCTTCGGTTTTTCGACCAGGTCGCGGATGCGGAACACGCGGTCATTGGTGTGATGGTGCGTAACCGGTTCGGCATCGATGCAGCCGTAGGCGGAAATGTTCTCTCGGGGAACCTCCATCACGGCCAGCACCGGCGAGCTGAAAAAGTTGTAAACGTCCAGAAGCTGCCGCAGGCACGGCGTTTCCGCCTCGATCACATCGTCCGCCAGGACCACCGCGAACGGCTCCTGGCCCACCAGCTCCATGGCGCGCAGCACGGCGTGCCCCAGGCCCAGCGCCTCCTTCTGGCGGATATAAGAGACATTGATCATGTCGGAGATGTTCCGCACGATCGCAAGCAGCTCTTTTTTGTTGCGGGTTTCCAGCAGGTTTTCGAGCTCGAAGCTGACGTCGAAATGATCTTCGATGGCGGACTTGCCGCGCCCCGTCACGATGATGATGTTCTGAATGCCCGAATGCAGCGCCTCCTCCACCCCGTACTGAATGATGGGTTTATCTACAATCGGAAGCATTTCCTTCGGCTGCGCTTTGGTGGCGGGGAGGAACCGGGTGCCCAGCCCCGCGGCAGGAAAAACGGCTTTTCGTACTTTGGCTGGCATCACTTTACAGTTTCATTCCTCGGTCGTGCAAACCGCAAGCTGAGGTTTGCGGGACGCCCGGCACGGGTTCGCGTAAATTCCGTTCACGTCCTCCTTGACGGCGGGTATAGGCTCGGATAAAATCGCTGACACTTCGATTTCGCTTGGGGGAAACCTTGGGGAAGGTTCCAAGCCGATTCGATGTCGCTGTCGATAAGGGGGATTTTTCGTGCGGGTACGGTTGCTCGTTCTGAGTCTATTGGCTCTTGCGTTTTCCGCGTTCGCGCAAAGCGATCGCGGCACCATCACGGGAACAATTTCCGATCCGGCGGGAGCCGTGATCGCCAACGCCGCCGTGGCGGCCAAAAACACGGCCACCGGCGCGGTTTATCCGGTTGCCAGTTCGGCAACCGGCAATTACACGATTCCGCAATTGCCGGCCGGCACCTATGAACTGACCGTCACAGTGCCCGGTTTCAAGAAGTATGTGCGCACCGGTCTTCAGGTCGAAGTCGCCGGCACGCTGCGCGTGGATGCCGCGCTGGAAGTCGGCGGCGCGACGGAATCGGTGACGGTGGAAGCGGCGGCGCCGCAGCTCAACACCGAAAGCGGCGCGATCTCCAGTAACGTCCAAACCAACACGTTGAATGACCTGCCGATCCTCACGCTCACCGGGTCGGCGGCCGCCATCGGGAGCGGAAACGCTCTGGGCAACATTCGGAATCCGCTTTCCGCGGTCCAGTTGCTGCCGGGCGCGCGCATGCAGACCGACACCATCATGCGCATCAACGGCATGCCGTCCAATTCGCAATCGATCAACATCGAAGGCCAGGACGCCACCAACGGGTTCTTCAAACAGCAGAACCAGATTAATCAATCCGGTGTCGAGGCGATTCAGGAAGTCGCGATCCAGACCAGCAACTTCGCGGCCGAGTATGGCCAGGCGGGCGGCGGCTATTTCAACTACACCATGAAATCCGGCACCAACCAGCTCCACGGGAGCGGTTACGACTATTTTGTGAACGAGGCTCTGAACGCCGGATTGCCGTTCACCGACGCCGGCACCACCAAGCCGAATAAGATCGGCCAGCACATCCGCAACGCCCTCCGCCAGAACGATTATGGCTTCACGCTGGGCGGGCCGATCGCCATCCCGAAGATCTATAACGGGCACGACAAGACGTTCTTCTTTTTCAGCTTTGAGCAGTTCCGGCAGAGCGCGGTGACGTCGACGACCCAAGGCATTGTGCCGACGCCGGCTTATCGGAACGGGGATTTCAGCGGGGCGCTGACCGGCGCCTGCAACGGACCCGACCCGGCCGGGCAGCTGGTCTGCCAGAACGAGATCTTCGACCCCACCACGACCCGGACCGTGGGCGGGCAGCTGGTTCGGACGCCGTTTGCAAATAACACGATTCCGAAGAGCATGATGGATCCGACGGCGTTGATCATTCAGAATATGATCCCGCTGCCCACCGGCGGCGGCCTCCTTAACTACACGGCGCCGGCGTACTCGAACTTCCGCCACACCACGATTCCGTCGTTGAAGATCGATCAGAACATCAGCGCCAAAATGAAGCTGGCGGGGTACTATTCCGCGACGATCACGAATTCGCCGCAGACCAACGGGTTCCCGCAACCGTACACCGCCCTGCAACCGCAGGCCGATTTGTCGCAGACGGTGCGGCTCAACCTGGACACCACGATCTCTCCGACCCTCCTGCTGCACATCGGCGCCGGCTATCTCGAGACCAGCCATCCGCAGGACGCGCCGCATTACGATCAGCATCAGTTGTTTCCAAACGGCATTCCGTTCACGGCGAGCAACTACTTTCCGTACATGGCGGGCATGTTCAGCGCCATCGGCGGCGGTTGGAACGGCGGGGCTGGATTCCCGGCCGGCAATACCGGCGTGGCGTTCACGCTGACGCCGATCCAGCACGATTACAAGCCGACGTTTAATACCAACCTGACCTGGGTCAAAGGCAACCACACCTACAAGGTGGGCGCCACGGCGCTGTTTGAAGGCATCCAGAGTCTCAACGTAAGCCGCGCCGACGGGCAGTTCGGCTTCTCGGCGTTGCAGACGAGCGACCCCTGGCAGGGAACTCAGGCGTTCGCGAATTTCGCAAGCAGCGGTTTCGGCTACGCCAGCTTCCTGCTCGGCCAGACCAACAGCGCATCGAGCGCGGCGCCGGCCGATGTTCGCCTGGGCATGCATTCGTTCGGACTCTATATTCAGGACAGCTGGAAGATCACGCGCAAGCTCACGTTCGAGTATGGTTTGCGATGGGATTACGCGACCCTGTGGAGAGAGCAATACGGCCGCATGCAGAACGCGGCCTTCGACCAGCCGAACTCGCTGCTGGGCGGGCGGATCGGGACGGTTGAATACGAAGCGACGTGCCACTGCAGGTTCGCCCATCCCTACCCGTACGGCATCGGACCGCACCTCGGCGTGGCTTACCAGATCACTCCGAAGACCGTCTTCCGGGCCGGCGGCGCGATCTCGTACGCGGCCGTGTCCGATCAAGCCGGTCTGAACAGCAGCGCCGGCGACTTCTATACGATCGGCTCTCCCGGCTACGGTTTGAGCGCGCCGCAACTGCAGTATGGCGATCCGCTGGGGCCTGGAAACCGGTACGGCAATCCGGCGGTCCACTGGCCCAACTTCAACCCGCAATATCCAGTGCCGGCTTCGACGAACCCGCTGGTCATACCTCCCGCTTCGCCGTTTGTCTCGATCGCTCCCAACACGGGCCGGCTGCCGCGCACGTTCCAGTGGAGCCTCGGGTTCCAGCGCGAGTTGACCAGCAACATCGTGGTGGAGGCCGCCTATGTAGGCAATCGCGGAGCTTGGTGGGTCTCGCCGCTGCTTGCGGGCCTGAACTACAACGCGCTCACGCCGGAGCAATTGCTGGCCACTCGGGCGTACGGCGCGACGCAAGGCATCGACATCACGAAGGCTTCGGACGCGGCTCTGCTGCTCACTCCCATCAATGCGCCTTCGGTCCTTGCCCGATTCCCGGGTCTGGCGAATCCGAACAACGTGTATCCGGGATTCCCGGCGACCCAGCAGTTGATTCAGGCGCTGCGGCCGTATCCGCAGTGGGTCGGCATTCCGCCGTTCCTCGGCCCGCCCATGGGGAACACCTGGTATGACTCCCTGCAAGCCAAAGTGACCAAGCGTTTTTCGCACGGTCTGACCGCGCAGGCCGCGTACACGTGGGAGAAAGAGCTCACGAACGGCACCAACTCGAACACGTCGTATGTGACGCCTTCGCCCCCGCTCATTAACGACGTTTACAACAAGGCGGTCAACAAGCAGATTTCCGGCTTCAGCCTGCCGCAAGAGCTGGTCATCTCGTTCAACTACACGACGCCCAAGCTGGCGGCCGGCACCGGCGGGTTCAAGGTGCTGTCGGCGATCGCTCGCGATTGGACCTATAGCGGCGTTCTGCGCTATCAGAGCGGCCAGATTCTTCAATCGCCGTTCTCGACCAATAACCTGCTGCTGCAGCTCGGCCGCGGGCCGACGAATAATCCGGCCCTGTGGGGAGGCGGCTACACCTTCATGAACCGTGTCGCCGGCCAGCCGTTGTTCAACGTGAATCCGAACTCGAAGTTCGATCCCACGACGACGCTGGTGCTGAACAAGAACGCCTGGGTCGAACCGCCGCAAGGCCAGTTCGGCCAATCGGCTCCGTACTTCAACGACTTTCGTTGGCAGCGGCAGCCCGCCGAGAGTATGGCCTTCGGCCGGATCTTCCGCATCAAGGAACGGGCGCAGTTCCAGATTCGGGCGGAATTCCAGAACATCTTCAACCGCCTGTTCTACTCGGTGCCGGCCAATGGGTCTCCCTTTGGCGTCGGCTTCACCTCGGTCACGACGACCGTGGGCCACGGAAACGCGCTCAGCGGGACCACCGGCCTGCTGTCGTCAGGCTTCGGATACGTGAACTGGGTCAACGGGGGAATCGGGAACCCGCAAGGCGGAGGCGCTCAACCCCGCTCCGGCCAAGTCGTGGCGCGATTCACGTTCTGAGGCGATTGCCGTTCCTTTCCAGGCCGTGCCGAGTCTTCCGGCTCGACGCGGCCTTTTCCTTTTCGCGCGGGCTTGGTGACAATCCAGCGCACAGCCGCCCCCATTGGCGGAACTTCGTTTGAGTTTTCGCGGGGCGCTGTGTTATGAAATAAAGTTACCGGGAAAACACTTCAATGGCATACGTGATCGCAGAACCCTGCATTGGCACCAAAGATACGGCTTGTGTCGACGCCTGCCCCGTCGATTGCATTCATCCCAAAAAGGATGAAGCGGGCTACGCCGACTCGGAAATGCTGTACATCGATCCGGTGGAGTGTATCGACTGTGGCGCCTGCGTGCCGGTCTGCCCGGTTTCGGCGATTTTCGCGCTCGACGATCTGCCGGAGAAGTGGGCGGAGTTTACCGCCAAGAACGCCGCGTACTACGGCCGGTAAGTCGCGAACGAGGTGTCCGTCTCCCAGAGACGGACCGAGCCCAGCCGCACGCCTTTGACGTTGATCCCTTTGATCACCTCGTCATAGATGAACTTCGCGATGTTTTCGGCGGACGGGTTGAGCACGTCGAACGGCGGAAAATCGTTCAGCCACTGGTGGTCCATGCGGTCGATCACCGCCCCGACGACTTTCTTGAGCAATACGAAATCCACCACCAGCCCGGTGTCATCCAGCTGTTCGCTTTCCATGGTGACCTGGACGCGGTAGTTGTGGCCGTGCACGTTTTCGCATTTGCCGTGATAGTTGCGCAAAGCGTGGCCGGCGGCGAACGTCTGTTCAATCGTAACTTCAAACATCGAAAAAACTCTCCACGTCTTCGATCCGGGTGGTGAAGGAATAATCCGGAAGACTGTCGAAAAACACCTGCCCGTATCGCTGCTTGGTAATCCGGTTATCGAGCAGCACCAGCACGCCGCGGTCGCTCCGGCTGCGAATCAGCCGTCCGAAGCCCTGCTTGAGCGCAATGGCGGCCTGCGGAATCTGGTAATCGTAAAACGGATTTCCCCCGGACCTGCGAATGTTTTCGATCCGGGCCTGGACCACGGGATCGGAGGGAACCGCGAACGGCAGCTTATCTATAATAACGCAGCTCAACTGCTCGCCCGGGACGTCCACGCCCTGCCAGAACGCGGCGGTCGCGAACAAAACGCAATTGGGCGTGGAACGGAATTCTTCGAGCAGCGCGCGCCGCGGGCCCGTGCCCTGGAGCAGAGTCGGATAATCGATTTCGAGCGAGACCGTTTCATAGACCAGCCGCATCTGCTGGTAGCTGGTGAAGAGCACGAAGGCGCGGCCGCGGCTGTGCCGCAGGATGCGCGTCACCTCCTGCGCCGCCGACTTCGGAAAAGCCGGGCTGCGGGGGTCGGGCAGATGCTGCGGGATATAGAGCAGCGCCTGTTTCTGATAGTCGAAATGACCGGGCACGATCAGGGTGCGTGCGTTGTCGAGCCCGAGCCGTTTCTGGACGTACTCGAAGCCGCCGGCCACCGCCAGGGTCGCCGATGTCAGCACCGCGGTATCGACGCGGTCAAACAGGCGCTCCGTCAGCAGGCCGGAGACATCGATCGGGGTGGCCTGCAGGAAACAGCCGCGGCCGCGCTTCTCCACCCAATAGACGTAACGATCGTCGTCCTCTTCCATAATGAACCGGAGACCCATAGAAAGCTCGCCGGTGCGGCGGAACAGCGGGATGATCTCCTCCGGCGGATTGTGAATCAGTTTCAGGTGCGAGGTGATGAGATCGAGCACCCCCAGCAGGTCTGTATAGAGCTCATCATGATCCTCGCGGAACGCCGCGCGGCCGAGGAATGGCGACCGGCCTTCACCGGCGCCGAACAGGGCGAAAAAGCGGATCGTCAGCTCGTCCAGGCGTTCGAGGATGCGGTCGAGTTCCGGAGTTCCGAATTTCTTGATGCGGCCGACGACCGAAAGATCGCGCCGCAACTCCTGGAAGCGGTGATTGCTGATCGAGACGCCGAAATACTGGCCGGCCACATCTTCCAGTTCGTGAGCTTCATCGAAGACGACCGCGTGGTAATCGGGAAGAATGCCGCCTTCGTAGTTTTCGTCCTTGATGGCGAGATCGGCGAAAAACAGGTGGTGGTTGACGATGATGATGTCGCTTTCGAGCGCGCGCTGGTGCATCAGGGTGAGAAAGCAGCGCTCGAAATTGGGGCACTTCTGGCCGGTGCAGAGATCGGCGCGGGCATCGATCTTCGCCCACGCGGAACTGGATTCGGGCAAGGCGGCGATTTCCGCGCGATCGCCGAACTCAGTGGTCTTCTCCCATTCGCGAATGGTCTGGAAATCGGAGAGCTCCTCGAGGCCCGATAAGATCGGTTCGTTTTCCGCGTCGTAGATCTTCTGCCGGCAGGCGTAGTTGTTGCGGCCTTTCATGTAGCAAACCTTCAGCGGCCGCGTGAAGTGCTGCTGCAGGAACGGCACATCTTTGAAGAAGAGCTGCTCCTGCAGGTTCTTGGTGCCGGTGGAAACGATGATCCGCTTGCCGGAAAGCAGCGCGGGAACGAGATACGCGAGGGTCTTGCCGGTGCCCGTGCCGGCCTCGACGATCAGGTGCCGCTTATCGGCGAGCGCCGATTCCACCGCCTCGGCCATGTCCCCCTGTCCGGCGCGGTATTCGTAATTCGGATGCCACTGCGACAACGCTCCCTGGCGTGAAAAGAACTGCCGGGCGGAGGCGCTGCGGGCCTGGGTGGGCATCGGGATGTCTTGATTTTAGCGTGGGGCGGACCGTTCTGCCCGCGGCAGGCAGCCGCCGGGATGAGGCCGGCTAAAGAACCGAATCGAGGTTCCGCCGCAATTCCGCCGACAGGCGCGGATTCCGCCCGCCCGTCGCGACCGCAATCTGGACCATGCCGCGTTCGAGGAGCGCCGGCACGACGAAGGCGCACTCTTCGGCGCAGTCGGCAATGTTCGCCAAGATGCGCCGCCGCCGGGCGGCTGCGCCGATTCGTCGGTTGACCTGGCGATCGTTCGTCGCCGCGAACGCCAGGGCCATGCCGCGCAGATCGGATTCCTGAAACCGGCGCGGCACCAGCCGCACCGGCAGCTTCGCGAATTCCGGTTCCCACTCCGGCGCCACGACCGTGACCTGGGCGCCTGCCCTCACCAGCCGCCGGGTTTTCCGCAGCGCCACCTTGCCGGCGCCCGCCACCAAGACCGGCCGGCCTTGCAGATCGAGGAAGATCGGGTAGTGTCTCAACTTCCGAAATGTAGCACGCTATGATGAGGGTGCATGTCGGCTGCACTCCCCACGTTGGTGATTGTGGGCCGGCCCAATGTCGGGAAGTCCACCCTTTTTAATCGCATCACGGGACAGCGGCGCGCCATTGTCGGCGACGAACCGGGCATCACGCGCGACCGCATTCACGGGCTGGCGGAACACAATGGCATCCGTTTCGAATTGATCGATACGGGCGGAATCGTCGTTCACGATCAGGAGTACATCCCGAGCCAGATTCTGCGCCAGGCGCGGGTGGCGTTGGACACGGCGTGCCACATTATTCTGCTGGTGGACGGACGGGCCGAGATCACCGGGGCCGACCGGGATCTGGCACAGATGCTGCAACGGCTCGGCAAACCGGTCACGCTCGCCGTCAACAAGATCGATGCCGCGTCGCGCGAATCCCTCGCGCACGAGTTTTACGAACTGGGGATCGCGGACGTGGTCCCGATTTCGGCCGAACATGGCGTGGGGGTGGACGCATTGCTGGATCGGATCACGGCCGGTTTTCCCGCCGCGGACACTCCGGCCGAAAGCGCCGGCCCCGCCGAGCCGATCAAAGTCGCGATCATCGGCCGGCCGAACGTCGGCAAATCGACCCTGCTGAACGCGCTCACCGGCCAGGAGCGCTCCATCGTGTCGCCGGTGGCGGGGACGACGCGCGACGCCGTCGATGAAACGGTCACGCAGGGAGGCGTCGCATACCAGTTCGTGGACACCGCCGGCATTCGCCGCAAAGGGAAGACCAAACTCATGGCGGAGAAGCTCAGTGTCGTGATGGCGCGGCGGCACATTCGAATGGCGCACGTCGCGTTGCTGGTGCTCGACGCCACGGAAGGCGTGGTCGGGCTGGATGCCACCATCGCCGGCTATGCGCATGAAGGCGGCCGGGCGCTCATCATCTGCGTGAACAAGTGGGACGAGATCAAGGAAGCGAGGAAGCGCGCCTTTGAGCGGGACGTGCGCGACCATTTTAAGTTCCTCGAGTATGCGCCGGTGGTATTCCTCTCGGCCAAGACCGGGGCCGGAGTGAAGCCGCTGTTCCGGCTGATCCGCGAAGTCGACGCTGCGGCCGCGCAGCGCATTCCGACCGGCGAATTGAATCGTTTTGTCGAACAACTTCGATTTGAAGAACGCAAGATCTTTTATATGACGCAAGCGTCGGTGCGGCCGCCGACGTTCGTTCTCTTCACCGGGCGCGGCGGACCGCTGCACTTCTCGCACGAACGCCAGTTGATCAACCAGATCCGCCGGCGTTTCGGATTCCGGGGAACACCGATTGTGCTCAAAACGCGCGCCAAGGCCCGGGCCGGATCTTCCGATTCATAGGATTTTCAGCAAGTTGACTCGAACCGAACCAATCTTTACAATGGGGTAGAAGGAGGCCGTATGCGGTCAATTGGCTTTCCCGAACTTCTCGTCATCCTGGGCGTGGCAGTGCTGCTGTTTGGCGGCAAGAAAATCCCAGAAGTAGCGAAGGGTTTAGGTGAAGGAATTCGCAACTTCAAAACTGCGTTGAAGGGCGACGAAGAACAGGGCACCACCAAGAAGGACGAAAAGGTCGAAGCGAAGATGTAAGCGGCTTCCGGAAACAGCCCGCAGGCCGGGCTGAGTTCATCGGCTTTTTTATCAGGAATCAAACCCCGCGAACCGGCTTCCGGACCGCGGGGTTTTTGCTTTTCGAAGGGACTACTTCTTTTTCGGCGGGACGATCGCGTCTTTGGCGGCCTTCGCGACGCGGAACTTCACGACTTTCTTCGCCGGAATCTTGATGCTCTCGCCGGTGGCCGGGTTGCGGCCGATGCGGGCCTTCCGGTCCACGCGCACCAGCCGGCCGATGCCCGGCAGCACGAAGACACCGTTCTTCTTCACTTCCGAGATCGCCAGGCTCGAGAGGCTATCCAGAAAAGCACGCGCGGTCTTGTTGTTGACCTCGCAGCCTTCCGCCAGCGTTCGCACCAGTTGCGTCTGGGTCATTCGTTGATTCGCCATATTTCTCCTTCTGATCTCCGCCCTAGGAATCTGACTCTGATTTTGGAGCGGGTCCGCACGTTGCGCGGGCGCCGCGCTCATCCCCATTGAACTATGTTGAATGAAGCGGCTTTCGCTGCCACGGCCGTCTCAATTCGATTCCATCATAAGGGAAGGTCCGATTGATGTAAAGAGAAAACGCGCAAAAAAGCCCGATTTTCCGGGGTTTTTTTGCGCTTCGCGCGATCCGCCGCCGGTTTCACGGCCCTTCGACAAAACCGCCGCCGCGCTGCCACTCCAAACGCGCTTCGGAAAAAGCAGCGCCGAGATTGTTCTTCACCACACGAACGCGCACGCGCCGGCCTTGAGCCGAGAGTCCGATGCGCACGGCCGCCTGCAGCTTGATGGAGAGGCCGCCGGCGCTGGTTTCCGGTTCTCCCGCCGCCCCCGGCCGGAACCGCGTCTGATTCAGCAGAACCAGCGCCGCGCGGGCGCGCGCCGCCACCTGAGCAAGCCGGCGCAGTTCCGAGCCCAGCACGCGGCTTTGCAGCCCGGCTCCGGCAAATCCGGTTTGCAGCTCAAGCAGCGGCACCAGCGCGGCGACGGAGTCAATGGCGATCAGATCGATGGCGCCGGAGCCGGCCAGCCGCCGCGCCATCTCCAGCGCCTCCTCCGCGCTCTCCGGCGCTGTCACCGCCAGCCGGGTCATGTCTACGCCCAAGTGAGCCGCAAACGCCGGATCAAATGCGCGGTCTGCGTCGATCCATGCCGCCGTTCCGCCGCCGCGCTGCGCATGAGCGATGGACTGCAGCACGAGCGCGGTTTTTCCACAGGAAGCAGGCCCGAAGATTTCGGTAATGAAGCCGCGCGCCCAGCCGCCGACTCCCAGGGCCGCATCCAGCGAGGCGAACCCGGTGGGAAGAACTTCCGTTTTCCTCAACCCCGAGGCGGAGTCGAGTTGCGACAGGCGCTGTTGGATGGCGCGGCGCCGTTCGAATTCGTTCATCGCGCCGCGCGGGCCGTTATCGGCGCGCTGGGACCGGCCGCGGCGACGACGTGCTCGCGGTCGCGGCTTCCGCCACCGGCGCCGGCTCCGGCTTCAGCAGGCCCAGCGCTTTCCGCAATTCGGTGTCGAGAGCCTGCCGGATGTCCGCATTGTCTTTCAGGAACTGGCGCGCGTTCTCGCGGCCCTGGCCAATGCGATCGCCCTTGTAGCTGAACCAGGATCCGCTCTTCTCGATGATGTTCTGCGCGACGCCGAGATCGATCAGGTCGCCTTCCCGCGAGATGCCTTCCCCGTAAATCATGTCGAACTCGGCTTCGCGGAATGGCGCGGCGACTTTATTCTTGACTACCTTGACCTTGGTCCGCCCGCCGATTACGTTATCGCCGTCCTTGATCGCGGCGATGCGCCGGATGTCCAGCCGCACCGAAGCGTAGAACTTCAGGGCGCGGCCGCCGGTGGTGGTTTCCGGGTTCCCGAACATCACGCCGATTTTTTCGCGGATCTGGTTGATGAAGATGAGGCACGTCCGGGATTTCGATACGACGCCCGTGAGTTTGCGGAGAGCTTGGGACATCAGCCGCGCCTGCAGCCCCATATGACTGTCGCCCATCTCGCCATCGAGTTCGGCTTTGGGAACCAGGGCCGCCACCGAGTCCACCACCAGCACGTCAATTTGCCCGGAGCCGATCAGCGCGCCGGTGATTTCGAGGGCCTGCTCGCCATAATCGGGCTGCGAAACCAGAAGGTTGTCCACATCCACGCCCAATTTCTTGGCGTAGGAGGGGTCGAGCGCATGCTCGACGTCGATGAAGGCGGCCATGCCGCCCTTCTTCTGAGCTTCGGCGATCACCTGGAGCGCGATCGTCGTCTTGCCGGAAGATTCCGGGCCGTAGATTTCACAGACTCGGCCGCGCGGAAATCCGCCGACGCCGAGGGCTGCGTCCAGCGAGATCGACCCCGTGGAAATCACCGATACCGGAACAATTGCGTCTTTTGATCCGAGACGCAGGATCGAGCCCTTGCCAAACTGCTTTTCAATCTGGCCGAGCGCGAGGTCTAAAGCGCGGGCGCGCTCTTTTTCATCCATGGCAGGCACCCCTTTTGTATGTGAAACCTCATTGTAGCGCGAGAGGATCTCACAGCCAGAAGTATAATTTTGGAAGAGGTTTTCTCTGATGAAAGGGCGGATTTTCCTCCTCCTGGCGGGCGCGGCCGGGCTACTTTGGGCCGGTCACGATAAAAGGATCGTGGGGACCGCAATGGGCGAAAACCAGGATTTGATCCTGCACGTCACCTTGTATCTCGATCCGGCATCCGTGAACCAGGCGGCCGGCGCCGATCTCGGCGGGAACTTCATAGTGGCCGATGTGAAGATCGAGCCGAAATACGGGAAAGAGATTACGATTGACCGGGACGACTTCGTCCTTCGTACCGACAAAGATGGAGAGAAAACCACGCCGTTTGCGCCCAGCGAGATCGCCGGCCGCGGCGCGCTCGTGGTGAAACATCAGCGGGTGGGCGGCAACGAAGGCTCCATTCTTTATGGAGGAGCGGCGCCGCAGGTGAACGGGGGGACGGTGTTCCAGGACGGCAAAGCGAATGACTCGTTAGAAAAGACGCTTGCCGCCAAAGCGCTGCCGGAAAAAAAGACCGATCAACCCGCTTCCGGACTGCTCTACTTTTCCATGGACAAACAGAAGATGAAGGATCTGGAACTGGTCTACGGCCCGCCGGGCGACCAGCGCATTCGTCTTCGATTCAAACCCCAGTAATCGCGCGCGGATCAGTCGATCAAGCTCATCTGCCGCGGGTCTGGTTCCGGCGTGGCGGGCTTCGGCCGCTCGACGTCATCGAGGTTCGGGTCGAACTGGCGAATGAGCCGGTTCAATTCGAGCGAAGCGCGCCAGATGTCGAACAGCAGCTGGCAGCGGGGACAGCCGCCGCGGATTCCGCCCAAGCCATCCACCGCGGGGTTGTACTTCTTGTGGCGGCCGCAGCGGCCGTCGAATTTGCGAGAACGGATCTTCAAACCGGCTCCTGTTTTACTTACCTTATCAGGCCCGGCGGCGCGAGCGTCCGGCCGGCGCCGGCGCGGTACAATCCGGGTGGATGGCGTTGGGTCGAGGCGTAGCGTGGGCCAGGTTTCGGGTGGCGGTGGTCGCGCTCGGAGCCCTGGCCATTTTTGGCGTCACCGTCTATCTTTTGGCGGGGGGAACCATTTTCGCCGAGAAGGCGGCGCTTTTCCTTTTCATCCCGGATGCCACGGGTCTGGAGTCCGGTTCGGCCGTGCGCGTGAACGGAATCCCGGTCGGCAAGGTCGATCGGGTCGCCCTCTCCGGCTCCAACGCGCCGGATCGCGCCGTCCGGCTCACTTTGAAAGTCGATCGAAATCATTTGCGGGACATCCCGGCCGACTCGACCGCGCAGATCAGCTCCGAAGGAGTGACCGGCGATAAGTATGTCGACGTCACTCAAGGGCGCAGCCCGGCCCGCCTGCGGTCCGGCGCCGAGCTGGCTTATAAATCCGCGCCCGAGCTGGTGAAGACTCTCGATCTCCAGCAGTTCGCGGTGCAGCTGCGGTCGGTCGATGCCACCATCACCGACATCGAACAGGGCAGGGGTTTTGTCGGGCAGTTCGTCACGGGCACCGACCTCTACGACCAGACGCGCAAAATTCTGCAGGATGCGGAGCGCGGATTCCGCGAGGCCGTCAGCACCTCCTCCAGCGCCGGACGGATGTTGCGCAGCGATGAGTTGTACCGCAAAATCAGCGACCCATTGCGCGAGCTCGACCAGCGGCTGGAGCGGATCCAGTCCGGCGAGGGGCAAGCCGGCCGGCTGCTTCGCGATGACCGGCAATACACCCAGCTGCAGCAGCAGGCGGCCGATCTTCGGAAATCCATCGCGGATCTTCGCGGGCAGCCCATGTTTGTCTCCGACGAACTCTACCGTTCCTGGACGCGGGAACTTGCCTCGTGGATCGGAAGCGTGGACAGGGCAAACCAGAGTCCTTTGTTCAGCAGTTCGATCACGTACGACAATTTGAACGGCTTGCTCGGCAACCTCCGGACGACGCTGCGCGATTTCCGGACCAATCCGCAAAAATACATGCAATTTGATGTGTTCTGACCGCTAGCGCCGGTTGGACCCGAGCAGGGCGACCAACTCCAGGGAGCCGCGACCAACGTCAGGTGGGTGTGGCCGCCGCGGGGAAGCCGCCAGTTACAATCGGATTTGCCTCAAGTCTCCTTCGAAGTGGTCGCGGAGTGCCCGCGGACGCGGGCCCGCGCGGGGCTGCTTCATACTGCCCACGGGACGATTGAAACTCCCGTGTTCATGCCGGTCGGCACGCAGGCCACGGTCAAAGGCCTCACCCAGCGCGATCTCGCCGAGGAACTCGGGGTACAGATCCTTCTGGCCAACACCTATCATCTGTTTCTGCGGCCGGGGGCTGAACTGATCCGCCAGATGGGCGGCCTGCACCAATTCATGTCCTGGGCCAACGCGATTCTCACCGATTCCGGCGGGTTCCAGGTATTCAGCTTGAGCGGATTGCGCCGCCTCACCGATCATGGCGTGGAGTTCCGCTCGCACCTGGACGGCGATCTGCACGTGTTTACGCCCGAATCGACCGTCGACGCCCAACTCGCCTTTGGCAGCGACATCCTCATGGTGCTCGACGAGTGCCCCGAGTACCCGGTCAGCCACGAGTACGCTCGTGAGAGCATGGAGCGCACGGTGCGGTGGGCCAAGGAGGCCCACGAGCATTTTCGCCGCCGCCTGGCGGAGTTGCCCACGCGCCACGCGCTGTTTCCCATCGTGCAGGGCTCGATGTTCGTGGATCTCCGCCGCCGCTGCGCCGCCGAACTGCTCGAACTCGACACCGACGGCTACGCCATCGGCGGCCTTTCGGTGGGCGAGCCGCGCGCCCTCAGCCTCGAAATGGTGGAGGCCACCGAAGACCTGCTGCCGCGCGACCGGCCGCGCTACGCCATGGGTGTCGGGATGCCCGCCGAGCTCCCCGAGTATGTCGCTCGCGGCATCGACATGATGGATTGCGTGCTGCCTTCCCGCAATGCCCGGAATGGATATTTGTTTACGTCCGAAGGCCGCATCATTATTAAACACGCCCGCTTCAAAGACGATCCGCGCCCGGTCGACCCGAAATGCGGATGTTATACTTGCACTAGGTATTCCCGAGCTTACCTGCGCCACCTGTTCTTATCCGGGGAAATTCTTTATGCGGTTCTGGCGACCCGCCACAACATCCGGCGGTACCTTGACATCATGGGGGAGATCAGGCAGGCTATAATGTCGGGTTTGTTCCCTGAATACTTGAGACGTGTGCGTTCGGCCGAGTTCGAGGCCGAGTGACCCCTGTTTTGGGGCGAAACTGTGTTCCTGGCTCTGTTTCTACAGCAATCATCGCCGGCATCGTCGAGTTCCCTGATGGGATTCCTGCCGATTCTGCTCATCTTCGCAATCTTTTACTTCTTACTGTTCATGCCGATGCAGAAGCAGCGGAAGAACCAGCAGAAGATGCTGGCGAGTCTGCAGAACGGAAACGTGGTGCAGACCAGCGGCGGGATCGTCGGGACGATTGTCGCGATCGAAAATGACGACACTCTGGTGCTGCGGGTGAAGCCGGACAACGTCAAGCTTCAGGTGGCGCGCAGCGCGGTTTCGAGTCTGGTCTCGAGTGAAGGCAAGAAGTAACGCTTAAGAACGTATACAGGCTATTCCCATGAAACAAAATCTGACGGCGCGCTCGGTGGTGATCGTCGCAGTCATCCTGATCTGTGTGTTCGGCATCATCGGCTTTCCCAAATCGATGGCCGATTTGAAAAAGAACTGGGACAACAATATCCGGCTCGGGTTGGACCTCAAGGGCGGCAGCCGCCTGGTGCTCCAGGTTCAGGTGCAGGACGCCCTGAAAGCCGAAGCCGACATGGTCATCAACCGGCTCAAGGACGACCTCAAAAAACAAAACATCAGCTGGACCGACATCAGCCGCAACGATCCACAGACCGTGCAGGACGCCGACAGCATCGAAATCAACGTCAAAGGCGTTCCGGCCACGCAATCGAGCGCGTTTCGCAGCCTCGTGAACGATCGCGACAGCGACTGGGTTTTGACTCCCACCAGTTCCACCGATTACGTGCTGCGCATGAAGCCCTCCGAACTGCTGTCGATGAAGAAGGACACGGTGGACCGCGAAATCCAGACCATCGGCAACCGCATCGACCAGCTCGGGCTGGCGGAAAAATCGGTGCAGCAGTACGGCCGGTCCGGCGATGATTACCAGATCCTGGTCCAACTCCCCGGTGTCGACGATCCGGCCCGCGTGAAGGAGCTGATTGGCACCACCGCGGTGTTGGAAGTGACTTCGGTTGTGGACGGCCCATTTCCGACGAGGGATGCGGCGCTGGCGGCGCACGGCGGCGTGCTGCCCCTGAACACCAAGGTGGTGAAGCAGTTGCCGCGCGGCGGAAGCGAAGGGGAGCAGTGGTACATCGTCAATCGCAACGCGGTGATCACGGGCCGCGAAATGCGGAATGCCCGGGCCGGCCAGGACGAATTCCGGAAGTGGGAAACCGATTTCACTCTGTCGCAGGACGGCGGCAAGCGATTCGGCGCGTTCACTGGAGCGAACATCGGGAATCGCCTGGCTGTGGTTCTGGACAACAATATCGTCAGCGTTGCCACCATCCAGTCGAAAATCGACGATTCCGGGCGCATCACGGGGCTGGGCAGCCAGGATGAGGCGGTCGACCTCGCCCGCTACCTGCGGTCCGGGTCCTTGCCCGCCGGCATCGTGTATCTGGAAGAGCGGTCGGTCGGCCCGTCGCTCGGCGCGGACTCCATCCACCAGGGGTTTGTGGCGGGCATCGCGGGCCTGATCGCGGTGGTGGCCGTAATGCTTGTGTATTACAAACGCAGCGGCGTCAACGCGGTGTTGGCCCTCATCCTCAACGCAGTAGTACTGCTGGCGGCGGTTTCCTATTTCGGCGCGGTTCTGACTCTGCCGGGCATCGCCGGGATCATCCTCACGGTCGGTATGGCGGTCGACTCCAACGTGCTGATTTTCGAGCGAATTCGGGAGGAGCTCCGGGCCGGCAAGGCGGTGGTCTCGGCGGTGGACGCAGGCTTTAATAAGGCCTGGTGGACGATTGTCGACACCCACGTCACGACAGTGGTATCCTGCGCGTTTCTGTTTCTGTTCGGCGAAGGCCCGGTCAAGGGCTTCGCGGTGACCCTGGTCATTGGCCTGATTGCCAATGTCTTCACCGCGGTCTTCGTCTCGCGGACTATTTTTGATTACGAGCTCTCCAGCCAGCGCCGCATGGAGGCCTTGAGTATTTAATCGGGAATCGGCCCGAGAGGCCATTCTCCGGGAACTATTTCTGGACTGCCGGTGTCCATCTATTTTGGGTGAAACCGGCTTGGAAGGCTGATGGAATTATTTAAGAACACGAACTTCGACTTCCTCCGGTGGAAGTGGCCCTTTATCGGCGCTTCTTTGGTGTTAAGCGTGGCGGGAATCGTCAGTATCATCGCGCACGGAGGCCTGAAGTATGGCATCGACTTCAAGGGCGGAGCCTTGATGACGGTGCGGTTTGCCTATCCGCCGCCGATCGACAAGATTCGCACGGCCATGGCGCAGAAGATCAAGGGCGATATTTCGGTGCAAAACTTCACGGATCCCGCCTCGAGGGACGAGGTGGCAATCGGCACCGAGCTGCAGGAAGAGCGTTTGCTCAACGCCAACCGGCAAACCATGGCGGATGTCCTGACGGCGACCTTCGGCCAGCCGCAGAGCGGGAAGCTGGACTTCAACAACACCAGCCAGCAGCAGTTGATCGATCGGCTTCGCGATCCGCTGGCCCGCGCCGGCGCGGCTCTCAGCGAGCAGCAGCTCCAGACACTGGTGGTCAATCTTCTGCGTTTCCGCGACACGCCTCCGCGGTCCGGAATCGTGACCGACTTCAACCAGCTCTCGGCGGTGCCGGGCGTGACTCCCACGGTCCTGAATACGCTGAAGCAGGAGTGCTACCTGGCTCCGTTTAACATCCGTAACGTCGAGATGGTGGGGCCGAAAGTGGGGGCGGAACTACGCACCAAGGCCATCCTGGCCACCCTGTACGCGCTGGCCGGAATGCTGGTCTACATCGCGTTCCGCTTCGAGTGGATCTACGGTTTGGGCGCGGTCATCGCGTGCTTCCACGACACCATCATTACGGTCGGGCTTTTCTCGATCTTTAATAAAGAGATCGATATGACGGTCATCGCCGCATTGCTGACCCTGGTCGGCTACTCGATGAATGACACGATCGTCATCTTCGATCGCATTCGGGAAAATCTGAAGTTTATGCGGCGCGACTCGCTGGAAACGGTCATGAACCGGGCCATCAACCAGACGTTGAGCCGGACGGTGATGACTTCCGGGCTGACGTTCCTGACCGTCATCGCGCTGTTCATTTGGGGCGGTCCGGTACTGCACGGTTTCTCATTCGCCCTGGTGTGTGGCATCATCGTTGGTACTTATTCATCGGTATTTGTGGCCAGCCCGATCGTGCTTTTCTGGCATAATTACGCTGATAAGCGCAAGAAGCGCACGGCGCCGGCTCCGGCGGTGGCTCCGGCGCGCGCCGAGACGCTGCGCAAGAGCCCGACGAGGGCGGCCAAGTAGGGAATGGCCGCGGACGGCCCGGTTGGATAGGGCGGCCGCCGCGGAGTAACGAAAGGAAGCGAGCATGTTTGAACAGACATTCGTGGCAACGGGGAAGACGCACAAGACGAAGACCGTTCTTGTTTCCTTCGTGGCGCAGTCGATCCTGGTAGTCGTCGGAATCCTGATCCCGATGATTTACTTCGACGCGTTGCCTGCCGCTCAGTTGCAGAGCTTATTGGTGGCGCCTCCTCCGCCGCCGCCTCCTCCGCCGCCGCCTCCGCCCGAAGCGCCCAAAGTCGTTAAAATTATTCCCCGCCAGTTCGACGCCGGGCGCCTGATGGCCCCCAAGGAAGTTCCCAAACAGATCGCGATGATCAAGGAAGATGAGCTGCCTCCTCCTTCCGCCGGCGGCGGCGTAGTGGGTGGTCTGGCCGGTGGCGTCAGCTCCGGCGTGCTCGGCGGGATTCTCGGCGCTGCTACCGCGGCGCCGCCTCCTCCGCCCCCGCCGGTCGAGAAAAAAGCTCCGCCTCCGCCTTCCCGCATTCGCGTCGGCGGCCAGGTGCAATCCGCGAAGCTGGTGCGCCAGCCCAAGCCGATCTATCCGCAGCTCGCCAAGCAGGCGCGTATCCAGGGTGTCGTCAAGCTGCATGCCTTGATCTCCAAGGAAGGCACGATTGAGGATTTGAAGGTGCTCAGCGGGCACCCGCTGCTCGTCCCCGCCGCTCTGGAAGCCGTGAAACAGTGGGTCTATCAGCCTACGCTGCTGAACGGCGAGCCGGTCGGGGTGGAAACCGAAATCGACGTGAACTTTACATTGAGTCAGTAACAGAACATTTGAGTCAGGAACGACCCGATTCCGTATTCGGGAAATTTAAATCAACTCGCAGGAGAGAGAAGACAAAATGATTGTGCAATTGCATCTCTGGTCGCTGTATTTGCTCCAGGAGACAACCGTCAGTTTTGACCCGCGTTCGATGTGGAACCAGATGGGCGACCTCGCCAAGGCGGTCGTCATTCTGCTGTTCATCATGTCGGCCTACTCGATCGGCGTCATGATCGACCGCGTGATGGCCTACAGCGCGGCCCGCAAGCAGTCCCGGGCGTTCGCCCCGGCGGTGGCCGGCGCGCTGCGCGAAGGCAAGCTGGATGAGGCCGTCAAGATTGCGGACCGTTACAAGAAGAGCCACCTGGCGAAGGTCGTGGTCGCCGGTCTTCAGGAATTCCACGCTCATCAGAGCAGCTCGGAAATCCCGGGTGAAGAGATCGACGCATCCAAGCGCGCGCTGGACCGCGCCGAGGCGATTGTCCGCGCCGAGCTGAAGCGCGGCGTCAGCGGCCTGGCCACCATCGGTTCGACGGCGCCGTTCGTCGGACTGTTCGGAACCGTCGTCGGCATCATCAACGCGTTCAAGGGAATTTCGACCGAGAAGTCGACCGGTCTGGGCGCCGTCGCGGGCGGTATTTCCGAAGCCCTCGTCACCACCGCTATCGGACTGTTCGTGGCTCTCCCGGCGGTCTGGGCGTACAACTACTTCAGCAACCGGATTGAAGCGTTCGACGTCGAGATGGGCAACTCCAGCTCCGAGTTGATCGACTACTTCCTGAAGCGTTCGCAGCGCGGCGCCGGCGCCGCCCGCAAGTAACTCCGGCCAGCCGGAATCCGGCGAGTTGATAAACGGGGAGGCGCGAGCCTCCCCGCGTTTTCGTGCCGAGTTCCAGGAGGACGACGATGAAGATCGAGTTCAAGAAAGCCAAAGAAGAGCGTCCCGTAGCCGACATCAACGTGACCCCCATGGTCGACGTGATGCTCGTGCTGCTCATCATCTTCATGGTGATCACGCCCATGTTGCAGCACGGCGTCCAGGTCAACATGGTCAAGACCAAGAATCCCATTCCCATGGCGGACGCCGACAAGAGCGACGCGATCCTGGTGGCGGTCACCCGCAACGGCGACGTTTTCCTGGGCACCACGAGAATGAGCCCGGAAGACCTGCCCAACAAGGTGCGAGACATGCTCAGCAACCGGATCAACAAAATGGTGTTCATTCGGTCCGACGCCCGGGCCCGCTATGAAAAAGTAGTCACCGTGGTCGATAACCTCCGCGCCGCCGGAGTCGACCAGGTGGGGCTGCTGACCGAACAGATCAAGGATCAGAAGGCCAAAGGCGGAACCGCGGCTGGCGAATGACCGGCCGGATCTAGGGATCTTTAAGGAGTAATTCATATGGCAATGGCAGTGGGATCCGGCAAGGGTCCAAAGTCCGATATCAACATGACGCCGATGATCGACGTGCTGCTGGTGCTGATCATCATTTTCATGGTCATCACGCCGCTGACGCCGCACGGCCTCGAGGCCCTGGTGCCGCAGCCGCCTCCTCCCAATTCGAAACCCAACCAGGCCGATTTGCGCACGGTCGTGATTGTGATCGACAAGGATCACTCGATCAAGATCAACCAGGATCCGGTCACGGAAGCCAACCTGGGCCCGCGCCTGGAAGAGATCTTCAAAACGCGCGCGGAGCGCGTCGTATTCGTGAAGGGCGATCCCGATCTGGAATTTGCCGATGTGGCCAAGGCCATTGACGTGGCCCACGGCGTCGGCATCGACAAGGTCGGTCTGATGACGCCCAAATCGGAGGCGGGACAATAAAATGCGCAAGCTGACTCTTTCGGTGGCGCTGGCGGCGGCCGCGATTTTCTCCGCCGGGTGCCAGAAGCTGAAGTCGCGCGACCAGCTCAACCAGGGTGTCCACGCGTTTCAGAACGCGCAATACCAGGAAGCCGTCGAACACTTCAAGACAGCCGTCGAGCTGGACCCCGCGTTTCCGACCGCCCGGCTGTACCTCGCCACGGCGTACATGCAGCAGTACATCCCCGGCGCCATCTCGCCGGAGAATGACCAGATGGCCGCGGCTGCTCACGACGAGTTCATGAAGGTGCTCGAGCAGGACCCGAAGAACACGGTGGCGCTCGCTTCGGTCGCTTCGCTCTTTCTGAATCAGAAGAAGTGGGATGACGCGCAGCAGTGGTATGAAAAGCTGGTTGCTGTCGATCCCAACAATGCCGATGCCTATTACAGCCTCGGGTTCATTGCCTGGTCCAAGTGGTACCCCGCCTACACCAACGCGCGGCTGGACATGGGGATGAAGCAGGACGATCCGGGCCCCTTCAAGGACAAGAAGGTCAAAGAAGAATTGAAAGCCAAGTGGCTTCCGGTGATCAACGCCGGTCTTCAGAACCTGGATAAGACCCTGCAGATCAATCCCGAGTACGAAGATGCGATGTCGTACGAAAACCTGCTGATTCGCGAGCGCGCCGACCTGCTCGACAGCAAGGAAGAATACGACGCCGCCATCAAGACCGCCGACAACTGGATGCAAAAGGCGCTGGATACCAAGAAGATCAAGGCCGCCCGCAAAGAGAAGAAAGGTGGCGGCGGCATCATCGCCGAAGCGCCCACAAAGTAGCCCGAGTCTTTGCACCTCTCAGATGGGGAGCCCGGCCCGCCAGGCCTGGCTCCCCGTTTCCTTTTCAGGGGCCGTTGCCGTTCGCCGGCGCGGAGGAGTAAGCTCCCCAGTAGAGGACATTCCCATGAGGTTCCTGTGGCAGCTTACTCTGTGCGGTCTCCTGGCTGCCGGCCCTGCGGTGGCGCAGCGCGGCGGAGGTGTTCGCGGCGGTGGGTTCGGAGGCGGTATGCGCGGCGGAGCCTTTGCCGGCGGCGTTCGGGCCGGCGGCTTCGGCGGCGGTTTCCGCGGAGGCTGGGGCGGGTTCCGAGGCGGCGGGACAGGCCGCTTTGGCGGCTTTGGCTACTACGGCCGCGGCTTCCATCGCGGATTCTATGGCGGCTTCTACGGCGGCTACTATTGGTGGCCGTACTTCGGGTTCGGCCTAGCCGGCTATTGGCCGTATTATTCCTATGCGCCGTATGGGCCGGGCTACTACGATCCGTATGATTACGGCTATGCCGCGTATCAGCCGTCGCCGAATGTCACGGTGATTTATCCGCAGCAGCCCGCGGCCGTTCAGAGCGCGCTGGCGGTGAGCCGCACGTACGACCAATACGGGCAGGAGGTCCGCCCCAATGCTTCGCCGCTTTACCTGATCGCGTTTAAGGACCACACGATCCGGGCCGCGATCTCGTATCGTGTCGAGGGAAACACGCTCCACTACGTCACCATGGAGCGCGAGGAAAGAGAAGCGCCGCTCGACACCGTCGATCGCGCGCTCAGCCTGCAATTGAACCGGGAGCGGCGCGTGCCGTTCCAACTGCCGATGCCGCAGTAGCGGCGCCGGGCTTCATCGCCGGCCGGCGACTCGAACCAGAGTGCCTGCCGTCTTCCGCGCGGGCGCAATGTTTCGCCACTTACAATAAGCTCATGCACAAAGCAGTCGTTTTTTGTTTTGCCTGTTCCTGCGCTCTGCGCGCGGAAGTGTTCACGATGACGTTGCGGCAGGCCGTCGAAACCGCCCTGCAGCGCAACCCGGACGTCACGCTGGCGCGGCTGGACGAAGAACGGGCGCGGCAGTCCGTGCGGCTGGCGCGAGATCCGTTTACCCCCAAAGTCACGATCGGGAGCGGTCTTGCCTACAGCAACGGATTTCCGATGAGCATCGAAGGCTCCGCCCCCAGCATCGTGCAGGCGGTCGCCTCGCAGTTCCTCTTCAACCGCCCGCAGAGCTATGCGGTGGCGCAGGCGCGCGAGAACGCCCGCAGCGCGCAGATCGGAACCGCCGGCAAGCAGGAGGAAGTGGCGTGGCGGACGACGTCGTTGTTTCTCGACGCGGAACGCACGGCTCGGGTCGGCGAATTGGCCCGTCGCGATGCCGAGAGCCTGCAGGCGGTGCTCGAGGCGGTGCAGGCCCAGGTGCGGGAAGGCCGCGCTCTGCCGCTCAGTGAAAAGCAAGCGAACCTCAGACTGGCCCGCGCCCGCGAGCTTGCCAGCGATCTCGAAGCCGATCAGGAAACGGCGGAAAGCGCGCTCGCCATCGCTGTCGGCTATAGCGCGCAGGACCGCGTGCGCGCCCTGTCCGATGAGCGCGCGGCTCCGCCGTTGCCGGAATCGGAAGAAACCGTGATTCATCGCGCGCTGGAATCCAACAAAGACCTGCGCCGCCTGGAATCGCAGATCGCCGCCAAGACCCTGGAGATGCGCGGCGCGCGCGCCGCCCGCCTGCCGCGCGTCGATCTTGTCGCGCAGTATTCGATGCTCAGCAAGATCAATAATTACGAGCAGTTCTTCCAGAGGTTCCAGAGAAACAATGTGGAGATCGGCGCTTCGTTCCAGCTCCCCCTGCTGGCCGGTCCCGGCGTCTCGGCGCAGATGGCGCAGACCATGACCGACATCACGCGCCTCCGCGCCGAACTGAACGCGACGCGCAACCGGATCTCCACGGAGATCCAGCAATCGTTCCGTGATGTGAAGAAAGCGGACTCCTCCGCCGAAGTGGCCCGCCTGGACCTGGACGTGGCGCGCGATCAGGTTTCCGTCCTGCTGGCCCAGATGCAGGAAGGCCGCGCGACGATGCGGCAGGTCGAAGAAGCCCGCGTCGCCGAGAACGACAAGTGGATGGCGTTTTATGACGCCCGGTACACCGCCGAACGCGCGCGCTGGAATCTTCTGCACCTTGCGGGAAACCTGCTCGCCTCGCTCCCGGCGAAGCCCTGAGCCATCCCCGGGACTGTGACTTTTTGAAGTTTGAACCGGAACCAATAGAACCGCGGTAGTACGTAACGTTACCAAGCCCGGTTCGGCTCGGGCCCGTTCGAAGGTAAACTCCAAAATGGCCAGGATGTTGCTGGAAGTTGGCTCAATCTCGAAGGACGCGGGCGGAGGGTATTCTTGGTCATCCTGCTATTTGGCGCGCCGGGCTGCGGCAAGGGAACTCAGGCGGCATACCTCACCAAGGAACTAGGCATTCCGGCGATCTCGACCGGCGAGATGTTTCGCGCGGAGTGCCAGGCCGGCACCGAGCTCGGCCGCCAGGCTGCGGCCATCATGGCGGCGGGCGGGCTGGTCGGCGATGAGATCGTGAACCGGATGGTGGCCCGCCGCATCGCGCGAGACGATTGCGCGCGCGGGTTTCTGCTCGACGGATATCCGCGGACCGTGCCGCAGGCAAGATATTTCACGCGGCTGCTCGCTGACCAGGGCCGGCCGGCGCCCACCGTAATTCACCTGGATGTCGCGGCCGACGTCTTACTGATGCGGCTGACCGCGCGCCGCCAGTGCTCTGCCTGCCGCCGCATCTACAACCTCTTGCTCCAGCCCCCGCGCCAGCCCGGATTTTGCGATGACGACGGCGCCGCTTTGGTGGCGCGCGACGATGACCGGGAAGAGGTGATTCGCGAGCGCCTGCAGGCTTACCAGGCGCAGACCGGCCCCGTGCTGCAATGGTTCGGCCCGTCCGGAGTTCATCGCATACCAGGCGACGGCGAGCCCGCCCAGGTAGCGGACGCCATCCGGGGTGTTCTGGTTCGTGCCGCCGGGCCGGGCTTCGCCCCTCACTCGCTGCGGGCGCAACGCTTTGCTTCGGCGATTCGTCCCTAATAACGGGCGCTCCTGGTTCCCGCTGGTCTCTGAAGAATAAACGCAAGGTGCTGCTTTGCCAGCCGCCCGCAAAGGAAGCCGGGAGCGCCGCCGCAAAGGCACGCGGCCTTCAACTGGTCTGCAGGCGGCGTCTCGTTCGGCGCACGAGCGGCCTCAGCGAGAGCACGATGAGCAGGAGCGCGGTAGCGAGGCTCACGCCGCGGGCTAACAGCATTTCCAGGCCGCCATCATAGAAGATGCGGGCCTCACAAGGCCCCGCGATTCCCGGGTCCAGATACATTAAACCGATCGCGTCGCGCTGCACCGGGACCGAACGCCCGTTGACGTCCGCATGCCACCCCCGGCTCCAGGCGATTTGCAGCGAGATCACCCGGTCCGGCTCGAGATGGGTCGCGATGGCGGCCGAATGGACGCTGGTCCAGCGGAATTGCGCGCGCGGTAGATGCGGGTCGTCAAGCGCGGCGACGTACGGCCTGACCGGTTCCACATCCAGTCCGTTGACCGGTTCGCGGCGCGCCAGAGCGGAACGCGGCACCACCCGAGCGAGCGAAGGACCCGCCTCATCGACCCGATAGATGACGTCGTCCCCTTCGCGCCAGATGGGAGCGAGCACCCCTTCGAACACTTTCGGATTCTGGAACAGTTTGTACTTTTCCGGGCTGGCGGGTCCGCTGACTCCGACGGCATGGACCCCCAGAGCTTTGAGCCACAGCACCGCAATGGCGGCGTGATCGGGGCCGGTCCGGTCGCTGTGATAGATGGCGTATTCTGCGACCCGAATGATGGGGTTGGTCGTGCCCTGGTCAACTCCCCAGAGCTCCGGAACGTCGCTGAACGCCGCCCACCAGAACAACGACGAACCGGCGATCAGCACCCGCCCGCCGGTCCAGTTTCGGTTGATCCACTGCGCTTTTTGCCACTCGATGGTGTTCCGAATGTCGCCCGGCCGCAGCAGGAAGTTGCGCGCGTAGCGCCGTTCGAGACGAACCGGCTGGATCACGGCAATCGCCAAGAGCGAGATGCTCAGAGCGGCGGCGCGGCGAGGGCGGTTCCGCAGCAGCGCGTGGCCGGTGAAGGCGAGCAACAAGGCCAGAGCCAGTTCCATCTCCAGGTGGTAGCGGGCGGCCATCGGAAGAATGGCAAGGCCCCACCAGTCATCCGCCAGGGTCAACAGCATCATCAGAAACGCGAACAGAATGGCGAACTGGAGGTAGCGCGGCAATCGGCGAACCAGGAATTTGCCGATGACGAGGCCGGCGGCAACTCCGATGGCATTCGGCAGAGCGGCGTGGTACGCGTAGGCGTAATCGCCGCCGGTGGTAACGGCATTGAGCTTCAGAACCGCAATGGTGGATGGCGGCATCAGAGGAGCCGCCAGGCAGTAGGCGGTCGCGCCGATGAGCCCCACCCAGGCCGCATCCCGCCATTTCCAGCCTTCGCGGCCGCCGAGATGCGCGATGGTGTAGGGCACGACGATCAACACGGTGGCGAAAGCGCCCATCCAGTTGGTCAGCGCGGTGGCGGCGAAGGCGAGAGCAGCGAGCAGCACGCGCGGCGCGCGCCGCTGTTCCATCGCCCGGTCGAGACAGAGCAGCGCGGCCGTCAGCAGCGTGATCGAAGATACGTGCGGCCCCTCGCCATAGTAGACCAGGGCTTGGAGGCGCCGGGCGAAGAAGGGGCTTCCGAGATCTTGCGCAATGGCCGGCACGAGCCAGGCCGAGGTGGAAAGCGAAGAGTAAATCAGGCCGGCGGCGAACGCGGTCCATCGCGAGCGGCTCAACCGGAAGGCGAGCGCGAACAGCGCGACAGGACCCAGGCAATAGAAGAATGCGGTCACCCAGTGGTATGCGTGGGCCGGGGAGAGCCCCCGGATTCCGCCGCATAAGGCCGCCAGCAGGGGCAGCAAGGGCGGGTACGCAGTCTGATACGGAACGCCATCGGCCCAGAGCGGAAACCAGGTGAGGTCCTTCCAATGCGCCATCGCGAAACGCGCCAGGGCGATGAAGACGCCTTCGATCGATTCCATGTGCCGGAGATACTCGATACCGAACAGTTCCCGGCAGATGTACACATTCAACAGGAATACGATCGCCCCGAGCGCCGCGGTCCGGAGCCACTCCCCGTTGCTCTTGCTCGCCGGAAGTTCGCGCATTCAGAAATTAGAATAGCGGACCGCGAGTTCGCGCCACGCAGACTCGCGCTAGGATGGCAACGTGGATATCCGCCAGCGGATGCGGGAGGAGTGGAACCGGCGGGCCCGCGAGGACGCTTTTTTCTATGCGGGATTTGGACGGCGGCGCCAGCAGCCCGAGGAATTCCTGACCAGCGCGGCGGATACGGTCGCCAAGCTGGAAAGCGAACTGGTCCGCCTGCCCGGCGGCCCCGTTGAAGCGCGCCGCTCGCTGGAAATCGGCTGCGGGCCCGGCCGCCTGATGCTCCCCATGAGCCGGCATTTCGGAGAAATCCACGGAGTCGATGTTTCCGAAGAGATGGTGGCCCTGGCCCGGGAAAATTTGAAGCCGGTCTCCCATGCGCAGGTGCACGCCACCTCCGGCGCCGACCTTTCCTTGTTTCCCGACGATTTTTTCGATTTTGTCTACTCGTACATCGTCTTTCAGCACATTCCGGATCGCGAAATCATTCTCAATTATCTGCGCGAGTCAAAGCGTGTCTTGAAGACGGCGGGCGTGCTCTGCGCGCAATTGCGCGGCGCGCCGCCGCTGCCGTCCGAACTGGAGCGCGAGTCGGCCACGTGGACAGGCTCTTATTTTACGGCTGAAGAGGTGCGCGCCTTCTCGCGCGAACAGAAGTTTCACCTGGTGGTTCTGGAGGGAACCGAGACGCAATATCAGTGGACCACCTGGGTGAAGCCGCCGCGGGAGGTTTCGGATGATTTCAGCCGCTTCGCCCTCAAGGCGGTCACCGCCGCCAGCGGCGGGCACTCGGTTGTGCCGGCGCGGGGACGCGATGCGGCCGTCAGCCTGTGGCTGGAGGGACTTCCGCCGGGCGGCCATCTCGGGAATCTCGATATCCACTTCCATGACGCGGCCGCGCCGGGCTGTTATCTTTCACCCTTGAGCCCGACTGGCGCCTGCCAGCTCAATGCGCGGCTCCCCCGCGGGCTCGCCCCCGGCCGCTATTCGGTGGGGCTGGCATGGGAGGGCAGGTTCCTGGGAGCGTTTGCCGGCCTGGAAGTGACGGCTCCGCCGCCGCGCCGTCCCCGCATCCTGGCGATCAGCGACGGCATCAACATCGCCTCGAAGAATCGCGTGGAAACCGGCGGAATGAAAGTGACGATCGAGGACATCGAGCGGCCGGAAGAGGTCGCGTTTACGGTAGCGGGGCTCCCGGCCCAATACCTGCAGTACGAACGCAAGGATCCGATCACCGATACGTACGAGTTCGCGTTTCATTTGCCGGAGAACACGCCGCGCGGTAAACAGCCGCTGCGCATCTCGGTCTCGGGCCGCGATCTGCCGCCCGAGCCGATCGAAATTGTGTGGCGTCCGCGAGGTTCCTCGGTGCCGCGCCAAGTGTGGCGCCGCCTCCTCAGCCGCTGGCGGAGGGATTCCCGATCGGGCCCCAAGCCCTGAGCGCCGCTCTCCACCGCCCTCGCCTGCGCCTTGGTTCGATATAATCGCCTACCGAGGACGACCAATGAAATCCGTGGTTCGAACGCGCGCCTTTCCGCTTGGTTTTGCGCTGCTTGGATTGCTGGGCCTGGCGGGTTTATCGCCGGCCGCCAGTCTCGATCCCAACAATCCGACCGGCAGCTCCGGGCTGGTCCTGGTGGACAAGTTAGGCCACTTCGTCCGCTTCTTCGACCCGTCCACCTTCAAGGAAATTTCCAGCGTGCAGGTCGGCATCACGCCTCACGATCTCGCCATTTCTCCCGACCACCGGACGCTCTATACGCCGGTTTACGGCGACGGCGTTTACGGCCGCAATCCACACCCGGCCCATACGATTGCCATCATCGATCTACCGTCGCGAACCGTGACCGGCATGATTGATGTTTCCCCGTACCAGGCCCCGCACGGCATTCAGATCGATTCGGCCGGCACCCTGTATGTAACCTGCGACCTGAGCCGCAAGCTCTTGGTAATCGATCCGAAAAAGCGCGCCATCGAGGCCGCGATTGACACAGAGGGCACCGGGCACTGGGTAGCCGTGCTCCCCGATGCGAGCAAAGCTTATGTGACCAATAAGAACGATCGCCTGTTTGTCAGCGTGATCGATCTCAAGGCCCGCAAGATGATCGGCCGGATTCCGGCTCCCAACGGCACCGAGGGCGTGGCCGCCTCCCCGGACGGCAAGCGCGTGCTGGTTGCCGATCATGCCGAGCCGGTCATCCTGGTGATCGACACTGCCACGGACACGGTGGTGGATAAGATTCCCATGAAAGGGAATACCAAGGGCATGTATAAGGTGCGTTACACGCTGGATGGTTCCCAAATACTGGCCATGAACTCCAGTGAAGGCCTGATCACCATTTTCAGCGCGTCGCACCCGCATGGAGATCAGCACATCCTGAAGGTCGGAAAGGCGCCCATGGGCTTCGCCTTCTCGCCGGACGGGCGGATCGCGTTGATCGCCAACCACGGCGATGGAACCATCTCCGTGATTGACCTTCAGAAGCTGGAGGTCGTCTCCAGCTTCACCGGCGGCACGGGCGTGGAAACGCTGGCGTACTATTGAGCGGCGCCGGGCTGTTCCATGAGCGGCGCCCAGGGGCCGGGGGCCGGCCGCAAGACTAACTTTTGGGGCTGTCGCTGGCTATTGGCATTTCTGACGCGAGACGCTATCCTTGAAACTTATGGATCGGGCTTGGGGATGGTGTAACCCGTGTTGAAGGGCATGCCTTCGGCGATGCAAAGCGTGACCGCTGTGTTGGTGGCGGCGCTGCTCGCGCTGCCTCCGGAAGCGGCGGCTCAGACGCCGAACACGGCGGCTCCGGCTGCGCCGCAGGCACCCAATTTAGCGCCGCTGCCCGTGCAATCGCTGCAGATCTATGTTCTCGAAGGCCAGGACGCAATTCACGACATCCGGGATCGCGCGGCCGCCATGGTGGTGGTGGAAGTGCGCGACGAGAACGGGCTTCCCGTGGAGGGCGCGGAGGTGACTTTCACGTTGCCGGCGGCGGGCCCCGGCGGGTCGTTCGCCGGCCAGCAGTTCACTCACACCGCGAAAACGAATTTTCAAGGCCAGGCGGCCGCTGCCTATCTGCCCAACATGCAGACGGGCCGATTCAATCTCCGGGTCAGCGCCAAGCTCGGCAACCGCGTCGGCCAGGCGGTCATCCGGCAGACCAATGCTCTGCGTTCGGGCGTGGAGGAGCGAAAATCGGGCGTTTTCAAATTTGCGTGGTGGAAGGTGGCGGTTCTGGCGGGAGTCGGCGCGACCGTCGGCATTGTGCTGGCCACGCGCGGCTCCGGTCCGTCCGTGACACTGATTCCAGGAACGCCTACATTTGGAGCGCCATAAGCCAACAATGACTTCTCCGCAGCGTTCGCCTCGCGCGATCTGGTCCGGCATTTTGTGCGCCGCGGTTCTGGGATTTGCGGCATCCGCTTCGGCGCAGGGCCCAAGCTTCACGGTGGGCTACACTCTGCCCCCCAATCAAAATACGCTGCCGCTCACTTCCGGGGGCACGGTGCAGTTCCCGCCCACTCCGGTGAACACCAGCATCACCGCGACCATTTCGGTCGTCAACACGGGAACTGCTGCCGGCACGATCACGGCCGTATCGCTGGCGCCCAGCAGCGCGTTTCAGCTGGTCGCTCTGCCGCTTGTGCCCGCCACCGTGAATCCGGGCGGCACTTTTATTTTTGGCATCCGGTACACTCCGGCCAGCGTCGCCGCCGACGCGGGCACCCTCACCATCGGCTTCGGGGCGGGCTCGGTCGATTATCATTTGGCCGGCTCCGGTATCACGCCCCAAAATCTCATCGTCAGCTACACCATGCCGCCCACTCAGAATACGGTTCCTCTGTCGGCCGGCGGCACCGTGCAGTTTCCGGCGACCCAAATCAATACCAGCACCACCGGCGTGGTCTCGATTACGAATACCGGCACGACTGCCGGCTCATTGACCGCGGTTGCCATCTCGGGGCCGCCCTTTCAACTGCTTGGTCTGGGCTTGCTGCCGGCGACCATCAATCCCGGCCAGAGCTTCTCTTTCGGCGTGAGATACACCCCGACCCAGGCGGCTACCGATACCGGCAGCCTGACCATCACGATTGCGGGCACGCCGACCAATTACGTGTTGGCAGGTTCCGGCATCGTCTCCGCGTACTCGTACACGATGTCGACGCCCAGCGGCAATACGACTTCGATCACTCCGAATACGACGGTATCGTTTCCCGACACCAACCTGGGAAGCAACAACAGTGTCTTCATCCAGGTTCGCAATGTGAGCGGGGCCGCCGGCACGATCAACGCCATCAACGCGACGGGGGCGTTCGCCGTCAGCGATGGGCCCACGGTTTTCCCGGTCACGGTGAATGCCAACGGTCTGGTCACCTTTACGTTGACATTCACGCCGGCGCAGCCGGGTGAGGCCAAAGGCAAATTAACGGTCGGCAACGATGTTTTCGACCTGGCGGGGACCGGGCTCGGTCCGAAACTGACGTTCTCCTACGGCTCCGCGAACACCACCGTTGTGCCGCCAGGCACCGTCATTTTCAGCCCCACCCAGGTTGGGCAAAGTTCACAGGTGAATTTCAAGATCGCCAACACGGGCACGAGCCCGGCCACAGTCACCAGCATCGCGGTTGCGGATACCCGGGGTGTATTCACCATATTGAATCCGCCAAGCGGGGCCGTGACCATCAATCCGGGCGACTCGTTCAGCTTTCAAATCGCCTTTGCGCCGGCCCTCACCGGCTTCTCGACCACCACGCTGCAGATCGATACCCAGTCGTTCACTTTATCAGGCTCGGGAACCCCGCCGCCCGCGCTTCCGGCCTTTCAGTTCACCGGGTCGGCCGGGAATATGGTTCCGCTGCAACAGGCCGCGATCGGCTTGAGTTTATCGGCGCCCTACTCGCTGCCGTTGAACGGCACGCTCACGATCTCGGTGAATTCGGGTTCGCTTGTTCCTGATCCGTCCGTGCAGTTCGCGACCGGGGGAAAGACGATCTCCTTCACCATTGCCGCCAACTCAACGGATGCTGTGTTTCCGACGGGCGGCAATCAGATTGGCCTCCAGGTGGGAACGACTGCCGCCAGTATCTCGATTACGCCGGCGTTCTCGACCCGTTCGGGCCTTGACATCACTCCACTGTCGCCGCCCGTGCTCACGTTGACGGTCGCCCCCGGCGCTCCGAAGCTGCGGACCATTCAGGTCACCAACGTGAGCCAGGCTGCCTTTTCGGTCGGCATTACCGGCCTGAGCACGACCCGTTCGCTAACGACTCTGAACTACCAGTTCACGCCGGCGGGCGGAGGAAAACCCGTATCTTATTCCATCGATGTCTCCGCCGCCGCCGGACTCTGGTATAGCAGCACGGCGTCTCAAAATTTCGGAGGCCAGTTCTCCGTTGCCGTGCCTTTTGCCTTGCCGAATCCGAGTACGACGGCGCTGTCCACCTCCGGCATCAAATCGATATCGGTCACGGCCAGTAACGCGCAGGGCACGTCGGATCCGGTGAGCCTTACGCTTCAGTAATTTTCCGCGATCAGAACTTGTAGGAGAGCTCCAGGTAGCCCAGGGAGCCGCTTTTTCCGCGCGGATAAATTGCGGCCAGTGCCGCCCGGCCACTGGCGTAGCCGTAATAGGCGGTCGCGGTGATGCTGCGGTTCAGACGCCATTCGACTTGCGTGTCGTACAGGTTCGCGAGCGACTGCGCGCCGCCGGCCGGGCGGCCTACATAACCGAACGTCCAGGGCTGGTAGGGGCCCCCGCCGAGATACCAGAGGTCGTTGCGGTTCGCCAGCGACAAAGCGTGGAGTTCGCTCGAGGTTGTCACGTTCCGGTGCGGGCGCAGGATCAGGGTGGCCATGATGTCGCGGTTGTTCTCCATGTCGAAGAACGGAAATCGCGCGAACGGCCGCGGAGTGGGGAGGATTTGAAAAAAAGTGCCGTGCGTGGTGTCGTTCGGATTGCCGTCGCCCGATCCATAGGTGTAACCGGCCCGAAGCCACGGTCTGATGTGGCGAAGGACGGCGGGCTGATAGCCTCCTTCAAAATCGAGCGCGTAAGAGCGTTGGTTCAGAAGGCCCCAGCGGCCGGTCTGGCCGGCGGCCCAGACGAGCAAGTCGAAGGTGCCGGCGGCGGATGTGAAGGCGCTCATGTGATGGCCGCCAAATGTGCCGATGCGGATGTTATCCAGATCGCTGCGGCGGCTGGGCAACGGCCGGTTGTCCGTTTTGAGCACTGCGCGCCAGTCGTCGTAGTAGATCGCCAGCACCCGAGTCTCGGCTGCATGCCGGCCGGTTCCCCACGGTCTGGTATACGCCGCATAGCCGAAGGCTGTCTTGAGTTCGCCCCAGCCATTGCTCTGGAAGACGCCGCGTGTGGGAACGGCTCCCACAAACGTGAACGTGGCGCCCGGACGGCTGTCGAGGTACTGCACGCCATCAAAGCTGCGTTGCACTCCGGACCAGCCGAAGTTCCCGATCAGCCGCTGCGTGACCCGGTCCCGCTTGATCGCGGCCAGGGTCCCACTTTTCGGAGTCGCTTCCGAACCGTCCAGGAATTCGAATCGGCCCACTTTGAGGCTTCGGCCGGAACTGCCGCCCAGGTTGCGAAAACGCGCGTATCCTTGTTTGGCAAAGATCATGGCGGAATATTGCGAACGGCTGTTGGCGGCGAAGTAGGAAGCGCCGAGGCCGAGCTGTCCTTGTGTTCCGGCGGCGCCGGCGTTATCCGGCAGACCGAGAAACAACGGCGCGGCAAGTTCCAGCTGCCAATCGAAGAATTCTCTCGATTGAGAAAACGCGATACGGAACAGGTTGCCCGAATACAGATAATTACCGTCGCCGCTATCGGGCTTGAACCAGTTCCAGTCTTCTTCGCGCGTGCGGAAACTGCCGGTCACGGTGACGCCGCCGATCTTCAGCGGAGCGGGAGCGGCGTTGGCGTCTGGCTGTGGAGGCATGCTGGGAAGGCCGGCGGCGAGCGCGGCGGCCGCCCCGCAGAGCAGGGGAACGATGGACAAACCACGTTGGGACATAAGACTCTCCTTGTGCGACGGACCGGCGGCCGGGCTTCCGCGCGGCATCCGCTGACGGCGGATCCGCGGGCCGACAGCCTGCCCTACTCGGCCGCGACGGCTTCTTCGAAGGGAACCAGGCCGGCGCGGATCGCCGATTCGCGCGGCCACGTCCGGCGCCAGTTCTGCCGCTGCGACATGAGAGCCGCTAATCCGCACGCGGCCACAACCGCAAACAGCGCGAAACCCACGCCGAAACTGCCGGTGGCTTGCTTCAGGGTGCCGAGCACCGAAGGCAGCAGGAACCCGCCTAGTCCGCCGGCCGCGCCTACGATGCCGGTCAGCATTCCGACCTGAGCGGGAAAGCGCTGCGGCACGAGCTGAAAAAGGGCGCCATTGCCCATTCCGAGCAGCGCCATCGTGAGAATCAGGAGCCCCACCGCGGCTCCGACCGGAGGGAGCGTTCCGACACCCGCCAGGCACACGGCCACGCCGCCCAGGAGGATTTGCAGCATCCGTACGCCTCCGACGCGATCGGAAATCAGTCCGCCGATGGGGCGCAGGAAACTGCCGAACACCACGACCAGCGTAGTGAGGTCGCCGGCTTGTATCTTCGTGAGGCCGTATTGATCGTGGTAGAAGATCGACAGATAACTGGAAAGCCCCGAGAAGCCGCCGAATGTGATGCTGTAAATGAAACAGAACCAGGCGGTGTCCCGCTCGGCGAATGCGGCGGCATAGTCGCGCAAGCGGTACGCCGGACGCCGCGAAGGCGCGTCTTTGGCCATCAACAAGAAAAAGAGCCACACCAGGCTGACCGGAATCATGGCGATGCCGAAGACGCTCCGCCAGCCGAGCGCCTGGGCCAGCCGGGGCGCGAATAGCGTCGCCATCAAAGTGCCGGAGTTGCCGGCGCCCGCGATTCCCATGGCCAGCCCTTGATACTCGGGCGGGTACCAGCCGCTGGCGAGCGGCAGGGCGGCGGCAAAGCTGGCCCCGGCAATACCGAGCAACAGCCCGACACCCAGAAACTCGCCGAACGTCGACGCCCATCGCCAGGCGGCCAGCAACGGGAGCAGCGTGAGGCCGAGGCCGATCAGACCAGTGCGGCGCCCGCCGATCCGTTCCGTCATCAGTCCGAGAATCAGCCGGAAGAACGAGCCTCCCAGCAGCGGCAGCGCCGTGAGAAACCCTTTTTGCGATGCGCTCAGCTGCAAGCTCTCCCCAAGAAAGGGTCCGAGCGGCCCCAGGATCACCCAGACCATGAAGCTGACATCGAAGTATAGAAACGCGGAGATCAGGGTCGGGGTGTGCCCCGCCCGCCGGAATTCTCGTAGTGACATGGTTCGGCCTTTTTGTTGAAAGTGCGGGGCAGCGCGTCCCTCCGGTTTATGCGGCTTGTTCTTCCCTTCGCTTGGAGTACAGGACCCGCACGATCCCGTCCTCGACCGACACCGGATACGTGCCCACCTTGACGCAGACGTCCGGTTTGAGCACGGCGCCGGTATCGAGGGAGACTCTCCAGCCATGCAGCGGGCACACCACGGTGTCGCCGGAAACAATGCCGTCGCACAGCGGCCCGCCGCGGTGGGGGCACGAATTATCAATCGCGACGTAACGGCCGCCGAGATTGAAAATCGCGATTTCGTCGTCACCCAGGCGTACGCTCCGGCCTTCGCGCAGCGGAATGTTGTCGGCGTTGGTGATGCGAATCCATTTCATTGAACGTATGCCTCCATGGGTTGAATCTGCACGAACTGCGTGGGATGCACGGGCTTGACCCGCTCCATCCAAGCGTCGCGCGACAGCGTTTTGGATTTCTGCAGGCGGCGCAGCAGCGCTTTCTTCTGTTTGTCCGGCGCGTAGACGGTCTCCTTGCGAACCTTCTCGATACCGACCCGTTCGACAAAATCGTACGTGCGTTCCAGGTAATTGGCGTTCTCGCGGTAATACTGGAAGAAAAGCATCGCCGCGTTCAGGGCTTCTTCGGTGGTCTCGACCGTGATCAGGAGGTCGGCTTTGCGCACGTGCTTGCCGGCGGCGCCGCCCACCACGACCTGCCAGCTGCCTTCCTGTCCGACCAGCCCGATGTCCTTGACGGTGACTTCGGCGCAGTTCCGGGGGCAGCCCGTCACTCCCATCTTGACCTTGTGCGGCGTGTAGAGGTTTTCCAGGCGCCGCTCCAGCTCGATGCCGGTGTGCACCGCATCCTGCACGCCGAAGCGGCAAAACTCGGCGCCGACGCACGTCTTCACCATCCGGACGCCCTTGGTATAGGCCTGGCCGGAGGGCATGCCGAGCTCGGCCCAGATCGCGGGCAGATCGGCCTTGTTGACTCCCAGCAGATCGATGCGCTGGCTGCCGGTGACCTTCACCATCCGGACTTTGTACTTCTCGGCGACATCGGCGATGCGGCGCAGCTCGGCGGGCGAGGTGACGCCGCCGCGCATGCGCGGGACCACCGAGAACGTCCCGTCGCGCTGGATATTGGCGTGCACGCGATCGTTGATAAACCGCGCCGAGCGGTCTTCGGCGTGCTCGCCGCACCAGACCACATCCACCAGGTAGCTGAGCGCCGGCTTGCAAATCTCGCAGCCTTCGCCGTTGCCGTAGATCTCGAGCACGTCCTGCACGCTCTTGAGCTTTTGGCTATGGATGATCTCCCGCAGGTTTTCCTGGGTGAACGGCAGACATCCGCAGAGCGCCTTTTTCGTGTCTTCCTCGAATTCGGGCGCCACGGCTTTGAGCAGTTGCTGGCACGTGCCGGTACAGCTTCCGCAGCCTGCCGAAGCGCGGGTGCATTCCTTCAATTGCGCGAGCGTGCGAATTCCCTTCTCGTGAATTGCCGTGATGATCGCGCCCTTGGTGACGCCCATGCAGCCGCATATGGTTTCGCTGTCCGGGATTTCGGCGACGGCCTGGCCGCGATCGGCCGCCGGCTCGGGAAACAGCAGGCTCTTCCTCCGCACCAGCAGGTCGGCGTTGGTGCGCAGCCATTCCACGTACCGGCCGCTGTCGGCCGCATCCCCTACCAGCACCACGCCCGCCAGCCGGTTCTCGCGAATGATCAGCTTCTTGTAAATCCCGAGCGCTGGATCTTCGTAACGGACGGCTTCGGCGCCCGGCGCTTCTTCCACCTCCCCCGCCGAGAAGACTTCGACTCCCATCACCTTGAGCTTGGCGGCGGGCTGCCACCCTTCGAATTTCGGCCCCTTGTTCCCCGTAATGGTGGCCGCCAGCACTTTACCTTGTTCGAGTAGAGGCGCTACCAGCCCGTAGACCTGCCCGCGATGCTCGACGCACTCGCCGACCGCGAAGACGCGCGGGTCCGAGGTCTCCATGTAGTCGTTGACGACGATGCCGCGATTGACGGTCAGGCCGGCTTTGCGCCCGAGATCGGCATTCGGCCGGATCCCCGCCGCGATCACCACCAGGTCGGCTTCGAGCAACTCGCCGTTCGCGAATTCCAGGCCTTCCACCCGGCTCTCGCCGAGCAGCCGCCGGGTCACCCGGCTGGTGAGCACCCGCACGCCGAGCTGTTCCATCTTCTGCTGCAAATAGGCGCCGCCCGTCATATCGAGCTGCAGATTCATGAGCGTTTCGAGAAGATGGACGACGGCGACCTCGCAGCCCTGCGCCTGCAGCCCGCGCGCCGCCTCGAGCCCCAGCAGGCCTCCGCCGATCACGACCGCTTTCACGCCCTTTCCGGCGGCCTTCAGGATCGCGCGCGTATCGTCCAGGTTGCGGAACGTGAAGACGTTCTCCTTGTCGAGACCGCTGATCGGCGGCAGGAAGGCGTGGCTGCCGGTGGCGAGAAGCAGCTTGTCGTAGAAGGTGACGCTGCCGTCGTCGCCTTTCACGGTTCGGTTCACCGGGTCGACATCGGTCACGCGCACGCCGAGCCGCAACCCGACATGATTCAGCTGATACCACTCGAGACTGTTGATGGTGATGTCGTCCGCCGAACGCTCGCCCGCCAGAACGGAAGAAAGCAGGATGCGGTTATAGTTGGCGTGGGTCTCGTCCCCGAACACCGTGATATTGAACTTCGGGGCATGTTTCAGAATCTGCTCCAGGCAGGCGACCCCCGCCATTCCATTGCCGACAATGACTAGCTCTTCCATAAGGTGGTTCTCCATTCACCGCAGAGACCGTGAGGCGCGGAGCGGACAAAAAGAGCTTTTTGGAGCGCAGCGTTGTTTCCCCGGCGTCTCCGCGTCGCCGCGGCGATCCCTGTCTCTACGCCCGTCATGACGCTCTCTCGGTCCGCTCCACCTGGACCGCGCACTGCTTGAAATTCGGCTCTCGCGAGATCGGATCGAAAGCGCTCTGTGTCACCAGGTTCGAATTGGTTTCGACGAAGTGGAACGGCATGAATACCTGGCCGGGCGCGACGATTTCGGTAACGCGGAGTTCGATGCCGTCCACGCGGCTTCGGCGGGAAATCACCGACACGCGATCGTGCGGCTTCAGCCGCAGCCGTTGGGCATCCCGCGGATTCATCTCCAGCCAGGCGCGCGGGGAAAGCGTTTGCAAGGCGGCGACCGCTCCGGTCTTGGTGCGGGTGTGCCAGTGCTCCACGGTGCGGCCGGTGTTGAGGATGAACGGGAACTCCGGGTTGGGCTGCTCGGGAAAGGGCTGCCACTCGACGGGGAAGAGCCTGGCTTTCCCGTCTTCGGTGGGAAACCGGCCGTCTTCGTAAAGCCGCGGCCCGCCCCACTGGATTCCGCCGGAGCTTTCGATAGCCTCCCAGCTAAGCGCGCTGTAATCGCAGAGACGCCCGGCCGAAATCCGCCGCCATTCTTCGAACGCGTGGCGGGGCGTGCTCCAGCCGGGGAACAACTCCTCGCGAACACCCAGGCGGCCGGCGAGATCCAGGAAAATGTCGAAGTCGCTGCGCGCTTCGCCGGGAGGTCCCACCGCGCGATTCACCTTGCTGACACGCCGTTCGGAGTTGGTGTACGTGCCTTCTTTTTCTCCCCAGATCGCGGCGGGGAGCACCAGGTCCGCCAGTTCCGAGGTGGGAGTCGGATGAAACCCATCCTGGACCACGAGGAAATCCAGGTTTTCCAGCGCCTGCTTCAGCACGCCGAAATTGGGAAAGGAAACGACGGGGTTGGTCGCGATGATCCAGAGCGCGCGGATGCGCTTGGCGAGCGCCGCCTCGATGATATCGGGATACGCCAGCCCGCGGGACGCGGGAATGCGCGTGACGGGGATGTTCCACAGGCGCGCGAGCTCCGTGCTCTCCTGCTCGCTTTCGAATTTCCGGTAGCCGGGCAGGCTGGAAGTGAAGCTCGCTTCGCGCGATCCCATCGCGTTGCATTGGCCGGTAATGGAAAACGGTGCGGCGCCCGGCCGGCCGATTTGTCCGGTGAGCAGCGCGAGGTTGTTGATCGCGTTGACGGTCTCGGTGCCTTGCGTGGAGTGGTTCACCCCCATCGTCCAGCCGAGGAAGGCGGCCTTGGCGCGGCCGTACAGCGAGGCCGCGCGTTCGATCTGGTCGGCGGAGAGGCCGGTGATTGCCGACACGTGCTCCGGCGTGTAGCGGCTCACTGCCGCGGCGAGTCCGTCAAACCCGGTGGTGTGCCGATCGATGTACTCGCGCCGCACCAGGCCGTCACGAATCAGGATATGGGCGATGCCGTTCAACAGCGCGAGATCCGTGCGTGGTTTGAGCGGCAGGTAGACGTCGGCGAGCATCGCCGTCTTGGTCACGCGCGGGTCTGCCACGATCACGGTAGCGTTCGGGTTGCGCTCCAGGCGGGCGCACAAAATCGGATGGTTATCGGCAATGTTGGCGCCGATCAGGAAAATCACATCTGCTTTCTCCAGGTCTTCGTAGGAGCCTGGAGGGCCGTCGCTTCCGAAGGAACGCTTGTAGCCCGAGACCGCGCTGGCCATGCACAGCGTGGTGTTGCCGTCATAGTTCCTGGTGCCGAAGCCGAGCTGCACGAGTTTTCCCAACGCGTAGAACTCTTCCGTCACCAGTTGGCCGGTGCTGAGTACGCCCAGCGCATCCGGCCCGTGCTTCTTCTGGATGTCGCGGAAGGTTGCCACCATGGCGTCCAACGCTTCGTTCCAGCTCACGCGCGCGAGCTGGCCTTCCCGGCGCAGCAGCGGATAGCGGGCGCGCGTGGCCGCGGTGAGGGTATGGTGCTCGGAGAGGCCTTTCGGACACAGCTTGCCGCGATTCACCGGGTGATCGGGATTGCCGCGAATCGCCACCGCGCGGTTCTCGCGGACTCCGATCAGGATGCCGCATCCTACCGAACAATACCCGCAGGTGGTCGGAACCCAGCGGTCCGCCACGCGAGCCGAGGCCGTCCACCCGTTCGCGGGGTCGTGCTCGTACGTGTAGCGTTCGGAGAGGATATCCAGGCCCAAGGCGCGCTTCAGGTTCACGCGGCCTCCTTGCGCAGGAATGAAGCCGCCATGTTGCGCGGCACCACCGACACGAAGAAGAGATAGCGGCCCAGCAACTCACCCGCGGTCGCCGCCAGCAGCGCCGCCGCCGGCAGATGGACCAGCGGCAGCGCCACACCGCCCGCGATCAGCAGCACGATTCGGAGCAGCAGCAGGCGTTTCAAATCATTTCCGAGCAGCCGGGCCGAAGCGCGCAGCTCGAATTCGTCGGACACCGTGAACTCGACAAACCGGGCTACCAGGTTCAGCAGTTGGGCCGAGGCGGCGGCGAGCGTCAACGCCGCCGGCACCCGCGCGCCCAACCCGGCCAGAAACAGCGGCCCGAGCAGCCAGGCGGTCAGGTGGAAGTCGAGCAGCGTGTGTTTGCTGTTCCAGGCCGGCCGCGCCGGAACCAGATAGATAAAGGCGCTCGCCGTAATCCCCGTCAAGCCCAGCAACGCCGTGCCGGCTTCCAGCGCGCGCGCCGGCCATCCCAGAAATCTCAGACCCGCGCAGAGCGAGGCCGCGCCCGCGAACAGCGAAAAGGCCAGGACTTCACGGCTGAGCCACGACCGCCGCCACATTCTGATGGCGCGATAGGCGTGGACGGGCCTGCCGAGATGGAGCATCGAGGCGGAAAGGGAGAGAAGCGCCACCGCCAGAGGCGCCGCAATCGCGATCAGGCCGGTAATCCGGAATATCGGCAAACAGAGGAACGCGCCGGCCGCCAGTTGCGTGAACACCAGCATGAAAACCAGCGGCAGGTGTGGATGCTCGGGCCGGACCCGATGATAGTCGGCCTTTTCCAGTGCCGGCGCGATCTTTTCCGGCAAGGTGATGCGCGTCGTGGAAACGGTGTATTCGGCCGCGGGCATCCCGGGCGCATTCGCCGCCGTGTGATCGGCGCGCCATTCGGCGATGTTGACGAGCTCGATCCGGATGGCGCCTTCGGGACACGCGTTGACGCAGGCGGGCTCGCGCGCTTCCGCAAGCCGCCCATAACACATATCGCACTTGCCGACTACGCCGCGCTCGGGATTGTATTGCGGCACGCCGTACGGGCAATTCCAGGTGCAATACTGGCAGCCGATACACGTTTCGGCGCTGTGCAGCACCAGCCCGGTCGCGGCGTCCTTGCGATAGGCATCCACCGGGCAGCCGCGCAGGCACGCGGCATCCACGCAGTGATTGCATCCCATCGAGAGATAAAAGCGCTGCGTGAACGGATAGCTACCGCCTTCGATTTCGCCGACGCGCCGCCAGTTCCGCTCGATCGGGTTGTTGTTCTGCTCCGAGCACGCCACTTCGCAGCACCGGCACCCGATGCACTTGCTCATATCGAAGTGGAACCGGTACTGCTCGCCCGCCGCCGGCCGGCGCGCGGGAATCAGGCCGTCTCCGGCGCCGTGACGGCAGGCCGGCCCGTCGCTCAGGTGGAAGTGGGGGTCTCCGGTTCGTGCCCGGTCGAGCAGTAATAGTGACAAGCGTCCTCCGTTCGCTGGGATGCAAAACTCAAGGACGCCTGGGTCCCGGGATTCAAAGGCGGTGAATCGGCGAGTACAACCCTGTACTGCACTCAGGTTACCCGGTCCGGCCCGCGAAATCCAATCGAAAGAATGGATTTCGGGAGGAAGAAATATTTATGTTAAGAGCTATAAGCAATTGAAAATAAATAATGTATGGTTGCCGCCAAGCCGGCGCAGTCCGGTCCGGGCCGAGGCCGGCGGGCTTGGCCCTTGCGGGCTATCTTGCTTGACACCTCCGGGTTGAAATAATAGAATGATCGCACCGAACGGGCGGTGGCTGGTGGTCTGTCCTCGAAACTGTGCGCCGATGATCACTACACAACCGGTAACCGAGCTGGGCGTTCACGCGCCACAGTTATGCACGGCAGCGACAAGGCAAGGGGAGGTTATTTCAGGATGAGAGCGATGTGGGGTGTCTGGGCGGCCGGTCTCGGCCTGCTCCTTTCCGCGGGACCGGTGCTGGCGCATCATTCTTTTGCCGCCGAATACGACCAGAACAAGCCAATCAAGGTCGAAGGCACGGTCACCAAACTGGAGTGGACCAATCCACATGCCCGGTTCTATGTGGATGTGAAGGACGCGGAAGGCAAAGTCACCAACTGGAATTTCGAACTGGGCAGTCCCAACGTGTTGATTCGCCAAGGCTGGCGGCGGACCGCGTTGAAGGAGGGCGACCACGTGACCGTCGAAGGGTATGTGGCCAAAGACGGCACCAATCTGGCAAATGCCCGCCGAGTGACCCTGCCGGACGGGCGCAAGGTCTTTGCCGGTTCAGCAGAACAGGACGGCGGGCCCTCGAAGTAAGTCGTAGCGAAAAACTGCATTTGGAGGCATTACCATGAGAGCAATGCTGGGTATATTGGCGGCGGGTGTGGGCTTGTTGGTGTCCGCAACGCCGGTCTTGGCGCACCACTCGTTTGCCGCCGAGTTCGATGACAAGCAGCCGGTGACCCTCAAGGGCACCGTGACGAAGATCGACTGGATGAATCCTCACATCTGGATCTACATTGCCGCCAAGGACGAGAGCGGCAAGGTGACCCAGTGGCAGTGCGAGGGTGGTCCGCCCAACACGCTCACCCGCAACGGGTGGAACAAGAGCTCTCTCAAGGAAGGCGACCAGGTGACCATCGAGGGGTTCAAAGCCAAGGATGCGACGAACACCTGTAACGGCCGCTCGGTGACGCTGCCGGATGGAAGAAAAGTATTTGCGGGATCGGCCGAAGATGGCGGGCCGAATCGCGGCGCGCCGAAGCAGTAGCGCGCGACATTGCAATCTGCGGGTAGTAGCTGAAGTGGTGGTCTGCCCGGGTGGATTCTAGGAGTGTTCCTCAACATGAAAGTATATTTTCTGAACTGGGCAGGCACCGCGGCGCTGGCGTTGGCTTTGGGTTCGATCGCGCCGGCTTCGGCACAGCGGGCTCCCAAGCCGCCGGAAGGTCCGGCGCCGCGGATTAACGGAAAGCCGGACCTGAGCGGTCTGTGGCAGCGGCCGTATGTTCCCGACATGACCGTCACGTCGCGGAACGGGGATCAGATCGCCGACCCGTCGCTGCCGGACGCGAAGGCGGCCCCCGGGCAGGGCGCTCCCAAAGGGCCGCCCGCGCCTCCGCGCAAGGAACTGCCGTTTACCGCCGAGGGCAAGAGAGTCTGGGAATCCTACGACGCCGCCAAGGGCGACTACACGGGCAGCTGCCTGCCGTTCGGACTCATTCGGTCGATGAATTCCCCCGACCCGATTCAGATCATGCAGAACGACCACTACCTGGCGCTGCTGTACGAGCAGAATACGTGGTTCAAGGTCTTCCACATCGACGGAAAACCGCATGGAGACGGCGTGGCCACCTGGTTTGGCGATTCCACCGGACATTGGGAAGGCGACACGCTGGTGGTCGATACCGTGAACTTCAACGGGAAAACGCGGCTCGACACCATCGGGCATCCGCACAGCGACAAGCTGCACACCATCGAGAAGTTCACGCGCACGGATCTCGGGCACATCGCGTACGAGATCACGATCGACGATCCGCAATATTACACGCGGCCCTGGAAGAACACGCGCACGTTCACGCTGCGGCCGGACTGGGAAATCATGGAGTACTCCTGCGAGGAGAACAACAAAGATTTCCTGGAAGGCCATATCAAGGGCGGGATCAACCCCTCGAAGTAGCCGGCGCGTGTAAAGACGCGCCGCCCGTGAGATTCATGCCACGCATCCAAGGAGTCCGGCTTCCAGCAGGGCTCCTTGCGTTCACCGCAACCCTCAGCCTCGCCCAGACCACGCAAGACCTTGTCAACGACGGCAAGAATCCGGAAAGCGTGCTCACGCAGAGCATGGGCTACGACCGGAAGAGCTACAGCCCTCTGGCGCAGATCAACAAATCGAACGTTCAGCGGCTGGTGCCGGTCTGGAGCACCAGTCTGATGAACGACCAGGGCGAACTCGCGCAGCCGACCGTGTATCAGGGCGTCATGTACCTGGTCAACGGCAAATGGAGTTTCGCTCTCGACCTCGAGACGGGGCGGCAGATCTGGCGAACCCCGGTGGAACTCGAGCCCGATGTGCACCGCACCGCGATCAACCGCGGGGCGGCAACGATCTACAACGGCAAGCTGTTCCGGGTAACAATTGACAACCACCTGCTGGCGCTCGACACAAAGACCGGCAAGGAGCTGTGGAACCAGAAATTCGCCGACGCCAAGGACGGCTACTACGCGACCGGCGGCCCGATCGTGGCCAACGGTGTGCTCATTTCCGGAGTGGCCGGCGGAGAATCGACGACGCGCGGTTTCCTCGACGGATGGGATCCGGACACCGGGAAAAAATTGTGGCGCCGGTACACGATTCCGGCGCCCGGCGAGCCTGGTTCCGAGACGTGGCCCAAAGACAGCGACGCGTGGTCGCAAGGCGGCGGCCCCACCTGGCGGTCGGGTTCCTACGATCCGGAACTCGACCTGGTTTATTGGGGCACGGGCAATGCCGAGCCGTACGATCCCAGGCCGCGCCAAGGGTTGGACAGCCTGTTCACCAACAGCGTGCTGGCGATCCGCCCGAAGACGGGCGAGGTGGTCTGCTATTACCAATACACGCCGAACGACGTTTACGACGTCGATGCGACGGACGAACAGGTGCTCGCGGATATTCGCGTGGACGGCCAGGTTCGCAAGGTCATGATTCAGGCGAACAAGAACGGCTTTCTCTACGTGCTCGATCGGACCAACTGCAAACTGATCGCGGCGCATCCGTACGTCAAAGTGAATTGGGCGGCCGGAATCGATCCGGCCAGCGGGCGGCCGGTGCTGACCGACATCTATAAACGGTTTGCCGCCGGCGAAGAGGTGGAAATCTGGCCGTCGCGCGGCACCAACGCGGTGCCGATCGCATTCAACCCCAATACCGGTCTGACCTACATCAGCTCGTGGAACGTGCCGCGGATCCAAAAGCTCGCGCCTCCCGCGCCCGCGGTGCATGGCGGAACGACCACCGGGGTGACCGCGCGGTTTCCGGAAATGCGTGCCACCGACGTGTTCGGCTACTTCCTGGCGATCAACCCCCTAACCGGCGAGAAGAAGTGGGAAGTTCCGTTGACCGAGCTGCCGAGCTCGGCCGGAATGCTGGCGACCGGCGGCGGGCTGCTCTTCACCGGCAAATTGACCGGCGAGTTTATGGCTCTCGACCAGGAGACGGGCCGCACGCTGTGGCAATTCAAAACCAGCTCCAGCATCAACTCCACGGCCATCACCTACATGCACAACGGGCGGCAGTACGTGACGATCGCCTCGGGGTTGGGCGGCATTCTGGCCGATCGCTATGCCGCGCGGAAGGTCCCCGCCGGCGGTTCGGTGTGGACGTTCGCGCTTATGGACAAATAAACCGCCGGCAAGCTAGCGCCGCGCAACCGGCCGGGCATGCGGAAGCCAGGCAATCGAGCCCGGAGGCGCTGGTTGGCCGAACCGCCGGGTCGCGAACACGATGCCGCGCAAGGGATCCGCGCCGGCGGGCAGTTCGCGGTTTCCCGCGGGAAAGCCGTTGGACTTGAGAAGGTAAGCCAGCAGCGCCGCGGTGGTCTCCTCGCTCAGCTGTCCCGGCCGGTTGGCGGGCATCGAAATCTGGATCTCATCGACGATGTCGCCGACGGCCGTCAAGTCCCAATCCTGGGCGAAATCGCTGCCGGCGAGGGCCGGACCCCGGTCGGTTCCTTCCAGCTTTCCTCCGTGGCAGGACGCACAGTACAGCCGATAGGCGGCTTCGCCGCGCTGCGCTTGTTGTTCGGTATAGATGCCGTCCCAGACGGAGGGCGGAAACTCCGCGCGGCCGGCGAGGCAGGCGATCCCGGCAAGAATCAGTAGCTTTCCCCGCTGACCCCGATGCCGACCCATCATTTCTATCAAGTACAGTGTATGCCGAACGCCTCCGAAATGCATCGGCCCGAGAGGGCCAACGGTCAGGATTTGCGGGAACGTTTCCGCGGCTTCGCCGCCCGGCCGGCGGTCTTCGCGGGCGCGCTGTGTTTTCGGACGCTCGCGTCGGCCGCCCAGTCGTGCTCTTCGGGGTGATGATGGCCGTGCGCCAGGTCCCGCAGGTGTTTCTTGAATTCTTTGTTGTCCATCTCTGGCGGGGGCCGCACGATTCGTGCCGTATCTCCGGCCGAGGCTCGCCCACGGTGCGGGCGAATACAAATTCTGCGATACAATTCTCACTAATCCGAAAAAGAAAAGGCCATGGCGGAGAGAGCCGAGATCACCAGCTTGTTGGAGGCGGCCCAAAGAGGTGATCGCGCCGCGGAAGCCGCGCTCGCTGAAACGGTTTATGGCGAGTTGCACGCGATTGCCGGCTCTCACATGCGGAGAGAGCGCCGGAATCAGACTCTACAAACCACGGCGCTCGTCCACGAAGCTTATCTGCGCCTCGTGCGTGATCGATCGGTCGATTGGCAGGGCCGGACTCACTTCTTCGCCTGCGCCAGCGTGGTGATGCGCCGGATTCTGGTGGATTATGCGCGCCAGCGGCTGGCGATGAAGCGGCCGCCGGCCCGATATCGCGTCGAGTTGAACGACTGGCAAGCCAGCGAGCAGCCGAGAATGGATCAAATGCTGATCCTCGATGAGGCGTTGAACCGGCTCGCCGAACTCGATGCGCGGCAGGCCCGCATTGTCGAAATGCGCTATTTTGCCGGGCTCACCGAAGAGGAAATCGGAAAGGTGCTGGAGATTTCGCCGCGAACCGTCAAGCGTGACTGGACGTCGGCGCGAGCGTGGCTGCAACTGCAACTCGCCGAAAGAGCGGAATGACACCCGAGCGCTGGCGCAGAGTCCGCGAGGTTTTCGATCGGGCGCTGGAATGCGATCCGGCCGACGCCGAGCGCGTTTTGCGGGACGCCTGCGGCGACGACGCGGAGCTTTATGAGGCCGTGCGGCGGATGCTGGCCGAGACCGAGCGCTCCAGCCCCCTCGATCGGAACGTATGGGAGCCGGCCGAACAGCATGTCTTCCGGAAAGGCCAGATCGTCGCGCGGCGCTATCGAATCGATCGCTACCTCAGCCGTGGAGGGATGGGCGAAGTTTACGAAGCGTACGACCAGGAACTTGGGGAGAGGGTTGCGCTGAAGACTCTGCTTCCGGAAGTTGCGACGGATGTCCGGATGATCGCGCGCTTCAAGCAGGAAATTCAGCTCTCGCGGAGGATCGGCCACCCCAACGTTTGCCGGATGTTTGACCTGGCGCGCGAGCCGTCCGAAGGGTCCGGTCACGAGGTGGTTTATTTCCTCACGATGGAGTTCCTGGCGGGGGAAACCCTCAGGACCCGGTTGGAACGCGACGGGCGGATGAGCCCCGCCGCGGCGCTGCCCCTGTTAGAACAAATGGCCGAGGCGCTCGATGCGGCGCATCGCGCCGGTGTGATCCACCGGGACTTTAAGCCCTCCAACGTCATGCTGGTGGATTCGAATGAGGCGGGAGGCGGGGCGGCAGCTCGCGCCGTCGTAACGGATTTCGGTCTCGCGCGCAGCCATTCGATCGAAAACGCATCCACGGCCACGATGTCGGGCCAGTTGATGGGGACGCTGGACTACATGGCGCCGGAGCTGTTGACCGGCTCTCCGGCAAGCTTCGCCTCGGATCTGTACGCGCTGGGAATGGTCGCGTTCAAAATGATCTCGGGAGCGCTGCCGTTCGCGTCCGACACTCCGTTCGCCGCCGCCATTCTGCGCTCGAAGCAGCCGCCGCCTTCGCCCAAAGCTTTGGTTCCCGATCTGGAGCCGCGCTGGGAACGCGCTATTGTGCGCGCGCTGGACCCGGAGCCGGCACGCCGGTTTTCCAGCGCCGCCGATTTCATCCGCGCGCTCCGCGGGGAGGCGAAGGCCTTCACGGTGCCGTTTGCCGCGGGGCCGTGGCGCAGGTGGGCGGCGGCCGCCGGCATCGTGGCGGCCGCCGCGGGACTGTGGGCGGGCTGGGGGACGTGGGCGCGCGCGAAGGACCGGCCGCCCGCGGCGGCCCAGGCGTTCTATCGCGCCGGCATCGAGCAGATTCACAATGGAGCTTATTTCGCGGCTACAAGAGCTCTTGAACAGGCCGTCCGGGCCGCGCCGAACTATCCCCTGGCCCATGCGCGGCTGGCGGACGCGTGGCTTAGCCTGGATGCCCCCGAGAGAGCAACGCGGGAAATGGTGCTGGCGCTGAGCGGAAACGTTTCCGCGCTCTCGAGCGCGGAACGCCTGCAGATCAGCGCTATCGGCCACCTCGCCACGCGCGACTATGCCTCCGCCGCGCGCGACTATGAGCGCGTGGTGGCCGCCGGCGAGAGTCCGGACAGTTACCTCGATCTCGGCACGGCCTATCTGCTCGGAGGCAGACGCGACGAGGCCATCGCGGCCTATCGGAAGGCGGCGGAAAGCCCCACGCCGAGTCCCCCGGCGTGGATGTGGCTGGGCTTGGCGTATGCCCGAGCCGCCAAGGACCGCGCCGATGTTGCGAAATCGGAAGAGGCGTTTCAGAAGGCCGAGGAAGGCTACCGTCTGAAAAGCAACCTGGAAGGGATCACGTCGCTGGCCTACCATCGCGCCATCGCCAGCGCCCGGCTGGGCGATTTGCAGCGGAGCAACCAATACCTGCGGCAGACCATGGAAACGGCCCGGCTGGTCCAGAACGCCTATTTCGAGATCGAGGCCGAGAACCAACTCAGTCTGAATGCGTCCAATGCGGGCGACGCCGCATCCGGGGAGAAACTCGCGCACGAAGCGCTGGACCTGGCACAGGCCAACCAGCTGGGGATGCTCAGCATCAACAGCTTCCTGGGGCTGGCGACGGCCAAGCTTCGCGGCGGCGACTTTGCCGGCGCGGAGAAATATTATCGCGACGCGCTGGCCCTGGCGCAACAGGATAATTCACTACGCTGGGTGGCGCAGGCGCAGCTCTGGCTGGCGGCTCTTCATGACCAGATGCGCCAGCCCGACGCCGTATCGCGCGAAGCAGGCCAGGCGTTGAGTTATTTCCAGTCCCAGCATTGGGAGCAGGAAACGCGGCAGGCGCTGGTGTTGCTGGGCCGCGCCGAGTCCGCTCAAAGCCGCTACGCCGCGGCCAGAGACAGCTTCGGGCAGCTCGTCCGGGTGGCCGAAGCCAGCCATGATCCGCGAACTTTGTATCTGGCCGAAGAAGGGCTTGGTTCGGCGTTTGCCGACGAGGAGAACTACCCGCAGGCGTTGGTGCATTTTCGGAACATGCGAGCAGCCAGCCAGTCGGCCGAACAAAGCGCGTATGCCGCGCTGCGCTGCGGCCGCATGCTGGCCATTTTGGGCGAGTTCGACGGAGCGCAGCAAATGTTTGCGGAAGTCGAGAAGGCATTGCCCAAGGCCGGCGCGCTTCGGCCGTACCTCGCCCTGGCGCGCGCGGAACTCTCGTTGAGCGAAGGGCGCTTCAGCGAAGCAGTGGGTGAGGCCCGCCGCGGCCTGGCGCCGGATCAGCATGCCAATCCGGCGACCGCCGGAAACTTGAAGCGAGTCCTTGGCCTCGCGTTGCTGCGCTCCGGCAGCAGGGCGCGAGGCAGGCAGGAATGCGAAGAAGCGCTGGCGGCGATCGAGAAAGCAGGCGATCCCCCAGCCTTGGTGGCGGCGCGGATCGCCGCGATCGAAGCGCGGCTCGAAGCCGGCGAGAGGCCGGGCGCGCTCGCGCTCTGGAAACAGGCCGAACCCACACTTTCCGCTTATCCCGAATCCGCTTGGCGCGCGTTCGCGCTAGCAGGGCGCTGGAATCCGGAGGATCGCGGGCGCGCCGCGGAGGCGCTCCGTAAACTGCAACGAAGCTGGCCGGCCGATCAGTACGGCGCCTACCTGAATCGTCCGGACATCCAGCCGCTGGCACGGCCCCTTTCAGCCGTGGTCAACGCTAAAGCAAATTGAGGACATACCTATGAAACTGCTTACTTCGTTCGCCGCCGTTGCTGTGGCACTGGCCTTTTGCTCGCACACGGCGCATGCCCAGGACAGCCCCATCTATCTCAGCGACAATGGCGGCATTCCGATTAAGTTATCCGCAAAGTCGAATGCGATGACTAACTCCGGGAAGCAGGCGCAGGGCAGCGGGGAAATTCATATTGAGCATCGCCAAGATCACGCGATCCAGCGAGATCTGCACGATCCGTTCCACCCCTTCTTTTTCGTCCAAGAGAGCAACCATCACGCAGCTTGCCTCGACATACCGTCGACACCGATGCCCGATCAGATAGACCTGAGCAGCCTGGGTCAGTGGACGCTGGTGGCCGTCTCGAAGAAGGACAATCTCGTGATCAGCCCGAGTATGGCTGATCCAACAATCATCCGCATTGACCCTACGGCTAACACGAAGCACCGAAGTAGCACCATTCCAAACAGTGACCTGGACGATTCCGACGGGAGCACCAGTGACAATACCCAGCTCAAAGGCCTGCTGCTACTGTGGGGCAACAATTCCGCTTGGTATCCGCAAGTTCCTGACCAGGCCTTTACGCTCCACTATTGCGGTTCGAGCGGATGCCCCACTGAGTGCGCGGGCGCCCACAGTCCTGTGAAGGCAAAAGGAAATCTGGCGCGGCCCGTTTCGGGTACGGTCAACGCTAAAGGTAAGTGAGGACAGATGAATGAAACTGCTTACTTCGTTCGCCGCCGTTGCTGCCACGCTGGCCTTTGGCTCGTATGCCGCGCATGCCCAGGACAGCCCGATCTATCTCAGCGACAATGGAAACCTTCCCGATATGCTAGGTGCCCGCGGCAAGGCAAGTGGGCCGGCAGACGCGCGCTCAAAGGCTCAGGGGGGAGATAGCGTCAAATGGAATGACCACGAAACCCATGTCGCCTACCCCAGCACGACCGACAAAATTCAGCAAGGTCCGAATCGTAGCTACTACTTCGTTGACGACGGCAAATCCGTAGCAGTATGTTTCGAAACTCCGGGGGGAGACAAGTTCAGGTTGGACGACGATGGCCCGTGGAGCCTGATTACCATCTCCAGGAAAGATAATCTCGCCTTCAGCTCAAGCGCAGGCGACACGCGCGTCCGCATTGACCCGGCTGCGAACACCGCTTGGCGAGACGCCAACCACCTGGACGATGTAGACCCAACCGGCGGCATGAACGCCAAGTTGATGGGTGTCTTGCTGGGGTGGGGGACTTCTTTTCAGTGGTACCCCAACGACAATGACAAGAAGCCGTTTGTGATTCACTACTGCGGCAAAAACGGTTGCACACTGGACGGAGTAGACCGGTGTAAGAATGCCCAGAGTCTTCACGCCCTGAAGAAGAAGTAATACATGTCCCCCTTTCCCCTCCGATTGCGCAAATCCCAGTAAGCCTGGAGATTTCCGGCCATAGGAGATGCAAATGCCTGTTCTCACGAACGCCACCGTCAAGTTTCATACCAACAACGAGGACAAAGACAGCGATACGCATGTGACTGTAACCGTGATCGATTCGAACAACATCGTCGCGGCCAGAGTTGACAACGATTTCGGACATTTCGACGACAACAGCGATAACGGCCCCTTTGGGTTGAGCGTCCAGAACCCAAGCACAGAAGACGCGCTGCAGAGCGGAAGCGTGATCATTCGCATCGATCCAAACGGTCACGATACGTGGCGCTTCAACTTCTTCCTCGATCTCCTCTTCAACGACGGGAGCCATCTTTCCGGGGGAGCGAACGGGCTCGAACTGACTCAGGATCGCCGGGAGCAGCAATTCGGGCTGCAGGGGATCACGCACGTGACACCTCCTTCGAGACCCTCTGCCGACAGGCTGCGCGCCAAGATGGAGAGCATGTTGGTAAGGCGATAACAATCAGCACGCCAATGCAGTCTCGGGTTGGCGTAATTCAGCATCGAAGGCGGGCCGGGAATTCGCGCCCGCCTTGCCGCGCTTCGGGAAAACCGGGAGGTTCTGACGACGGTCGCCGCATGAACGGACCGCTGCCGCTCGTTATAATCAGGACGGATCCATCCGGATTCGGGGTCCGAGCGTTCTCTCGGAACAAAATCGGGAGCTCGGTCGTAGCTCTGATCAGAAAAAGAAGAGAGGCGCTATGGCTGCCCGAAAGAGGCGTTCGGCGGTCTGGATCGTCCTCGTCGTGATCCTGATCGTCAGTGGTATTGGGTTCTTCTCGGTTCGCGCGCTCAGCCGCACGCCGGCAAAGATCGACCCGGACAAACTGGCTCGCGCGGAGCGCATGGACCTGGCGCGTTCGGTGGTGGCGACCGGCAAAATCGAGCCGACCACCAAGGTCGAGATCAAGTCCAAGGCCAGCGGAATCATTCTGAGGCTCCCGGTGAATGTCGGCGATGTGGTCCGGCAGGGGCAGGTGATCTGCGAGCTGGACCAGAACGACCTAGCGCCGCGATTGCGGCAGGCGCAGGCGGCGCTGGCGATGGCCGAGGCGCAGCTCAAGAGCGCGCATGCCGATTTCGAACGCAACCAGGTGGAAGCGGCCGGTCCCGACATTCCGTTTTTGAAAAAAGACATGGAGCGCGCCGATGAAATGTTCCGGCGCCACATCCTGGCGCAGAATGCGCGCGACGAGGCGGAGAAGAATTACCAGCTCGGGGTCAACCGGCAGCAGCAGGCCATCGTCAACCTGGGGGTAGCGCGCGCGGCGATCAGCCGGGCGGAAGCGCAGGTGGAGCAGGCCAAGGCGCAGTTGGCGCAATCGGAAGAAGATCTGCGGAACGCGACCATCGTTTCGCCGATTGACGGCGTAGTGCTCTCGCGCGATCGCGAGGTGGGCGACGCGGTCAGCTCGATTCTGACCATGGGCGCGGGCGCCACCCTGATCATGACGCTCGGCGATCTGCGCGAGGTTTACGTCAAGGGGAAGGTGGACGAGAGCGACATCGGCAAGGTCTATCTGGGGCAGCCGGCGCGGATCACCGTGGAATCCTACCGGGACCGCCAGTTCGCCGGTAAAGTGACGAAGATCTCGCCCATGGGGGTGGAGAAAGATAACGTCACCACGTTTGAAGTGCGGGTTTCCATTTCCAACGAATCGCGCAAACTGATGGCTACTATGACGGCGAACGCCGAAATCGTCCTCGAGGAACGCAAGGGCGTGCTGGCGATTCCGGAAGGCGCCATTCTCTACAAGAAGGACCGTTCGACCGAGGTCGAAATTCCCGACCTCACGGCGGAGAAAGGCCGGCGGCGCGTCGCGGTGGTGGCCGGCATCAGCAACGGGTCGAAGACCCAGATCGTCCAAGGCCTCTCGGAAGGCCAACAAGTCATCCTGCCGTGATCTGCGCGCACGAGCTGCTGGGAGAAGTCGCATCGAGTCTGATGCGCAACAAACTTCGCAGTTTTCTGACCATGGCGGGGATCGCCTGGGGTGTGGCCTCGATTGTGATCATCGTCGCGATGGGGGACGGCTTCAAGATCGGGCAAAGAGACCGGCTGCGGCAACTGGGGGAGAACATCGTCATCGTCTTTAACGGACGGACGGAGAAGCAGGCCGGCGGGCGGCGCGCGGGCCGGCTGATCCGGCTCGATTATGGCGATGTGCGGGCCATCCGCGCCGAATGCGGGCTCGTGAAAACGGTGGTCGCGGAATTGCAGAATCAGGCCAGCGCCGTCAGCGCGTTCAACAGCGGCACGTTTTCGGTGATCGGAGTCGAGCCGCTCTACGCCCGAATCCGGACCACGCCCATCCGCAGCGGCCGCTTCTTAGTCGAGCGGGAAAATTCGGAGGCGGAACGCGTGGCGGTCCTGGGCGACAATGTCCGGCAGCAGCTCTTTGGCGAGCGGCCGGTGGCGCCGGGCGACGCGGTGGCGATCAACGGGCTGCCCTTCCGGATCGTTGGGCTGATGCCTTCCAAGTCGCAGGACAGCAGCTATAACGGCCTGGACAGCGATAAGATTTTCATTCCGTATGCCACGATGGTGCGCGACGTGCCGCCGGCCGATCCGAATTTTCATCCCGGAATTGTCAGCGACATGATTTATGTTCCGGCTTCGCTCCGCGAGTGGAAGGCGGCGCGCGAGCAGGTGGTGCGCGTGCTGGCGCGCAATCACCGATTCGAGCCGGACGACCCCAGCGCCGTGTTCATCTGGGACACGGTCGAAGACGCGGAACTGGTGGATCACATTTTCACCTCGATGACGGTGTTTCTCGGCGCGATCGCGGCCGTGACGCTCACGCTCGGCGGGGTCGGGGTCATGAACATCATGCTGATTTCGGTGACGGAGCGAACGCGGGAAATCGGCCTCCGCAAGGCAGTGGGGGCGACCAGGAAGCGCATCCTGGCCGATTTTCTGGCGGAGGGCGTTCTGCTGGCGGTGTGCAGCGGAGTGGCCGGTTGGCTTGGAGCATATGGGATCGCCGCGCTGGTCAACGGGCTTCCGAAACGGGAGATGTTCGGCGGCTTGCCGGTGAAGGGAACCACCACCGCGATCGCGTTCGGCGCGCTGGCGATCATCGCGGTGGCTTCGGCATTGTGGCCGGCGTGGCGGGCAGCGAACCTGACTCCGGTGGAGGCGCTGAACTATGAGCGTTAGCTCGATTTTCCGGGAGGCCGCGCAAGCGCTTCGCTTCAATCGCCAGCGCAGCGTGCTGACCATGTTCAGCCTGGCCTGGGGGGTGGCGTGTTTTGTCATTCTCTATTCGTATGGAGATGGTTTTCATGCCGCGCTGCGGGCGGCCTTCCGGCAGGTCGGGCAGGACCTGGTCCTGATGTTCAGCGGGCAGACGTCGACGCAGGCGGGCGGCGAGCGCGCCGGCCGGAAGGTGCGGCTCGAACTGTCCGATGTGGACGCGATTCGCGATGCGGTTCCGCTGGTCGCGGCGATTTCGCCGGAAATGATGATGCGCGGGATGACGGTAACGCGCGGCTATCGCACGAACGTCACGATGGTCCGCGGCGTCCGGGCGGCTTACGGACGGATTCGCAATCAAACGATGGCCGCAGGGCGGTGGCTCCAGGCCGACGATGAGCTGGAGAGACGCCGGGTGGCGGTGCTCGGAGCGGAAGCCGCGCACCGGCTGTTCGGCGAGATTCCTCCCGTGGAGGAAGAGATCGCGATCAACGGCCTGCGCTTCAAAATTGCCGGCGTGCTGAAGACCAAAACGCAGGTCAGCAATTACGGCACCCCGGACAACGAGTGCGTGTTCATTCCTTATGAAACGGCATCGTTGTACCGCGACCTGAAGTATCCCAGCGACATCGTGTGGATGCCGGCCAACCCGGTATTTCGCGAGCAGACCGTGCGGGGGGTCCGCGCGGCGCTCGCGCGCGCTCACGATTTCAACTCTAACGACGAACGCGCCGTGCGCTTCATTGTCTTCAACGAGTTCATGCGGATCGTGGACACGATGGGGCTGGCGCTGCAGCTGCTGCTGGGGTTCGTGGGCTCCCTGACGCTGGCCATCGGCGGTGTGGGGCTGGCCAACATCATGCTGGTTTCGGTGACGGAGAGGACGCGTGAAATCGGCGTGCTGAAATCGTTCGGGGCGACCAGGCGCTCGATCCTGGCGCAGTTTCTACTGGAGGCGATGGCGATCGTGACATTCGGCGGGGCAATCGGAGTTGCGGTGGGATGGGGTCTCACCTCGTTCATCGGCACCCTGCCGCTGCTGGGCCCGCTTTTCCACGACACCAGCGGCACGGGCGACGTGCAGCTAAGGATGTCGACCTTCGCGGTGGTAACCTCGACCGTGATGCTCGAAAGCGTCGGATTGATCGCCGGGCTGCTGCCCGCCATTCGCGCGGCGCGGCGGGATCCGATCGAAGCCTTGCGGTACGAGTAGCGCAGGCCGCCGCGAACGGCGGTGATATCATACGAAAGGCCGTAGCCGCACTCAGTACAGGTGCCGATGTGTTGAGAATCGCGGAATTTGCCCTGCTCGCCGACCGCCTCCTGCTGGCTTTTGTGTTTCTCCTCGCGGGCGCAACCAAACTGGCCGATCCGATCGGATGGCGGAAGGCGTGGCGCGATTTCGGTCTTCCCCCCGCGTTGGCTCCGGCCGCCGTTCTTGTGGTGCCGGTGCTCGAACTGGGGGTTGGGGTCTCGCTGGTTCCGTCGGCGGTGGCGTGGTATGGAGCCTGGGGCGCGCTGGCGCTGCTGGCCGCGTTTCTCATCGTACTGGGGGCCGCGATGGTGCGCGGCCGCAAACCGGACTGCCGGTGCTTTGGCCAGTTGAGTCCGAAACCCGTCGGCTGGTCCACGCTAATTCGGGATGGCATGCTGGCGGCTTGTGCGGGATTACTGGTGGCGCGAGGGGAATCCGGCGCCGGGCCTGCGATTTGGGACTGGTTCGGCACTTTGAATACGGACGAGCGCAAACTGGCGGTGATTGCCGCCTGCGCGGTGGGGTTCCTGTTTTTTCGACTGCTTGACCGGGCGCGGCCGTCCCCGGAAGCCGTCGAGTCTCCCGAACCCGAGGAATTCGATTTCGAAGAAGTGCAACCACGGCGGCCCGCGCCGGCAAACCGCCGGCCGCTCCCCGCGCGGCCGCGCCAGGAGGATCGGGTCGCGGAGGAGGAATCTTCTTCCGTGGCGTCCGGGGCGCGGGGGGTCGGGCTGCCGGTGGGGACGCCGGCTCCCGATTTCGAACTGCCGTCGCTCACCGGCCAGAAACACTCGATGAAGTCGGTCTGTCAGCAGGGCAGGGAAGTGTTGCTCGTGTTTTCGAACCCGTTTTGCGAGCCGTGCCGGGCGCTGGCGCCGAAGGTGGCGCGCTGGGCGCGCGAACTGCACGGAGTGTTAAATTTCGTGATCGTCAGCCGCGGCTCGGCGGCGGAGAATCTTTCCAAACTGAGCGGATTGGAACCATCCCGCGTGCTGCTGCAGCGGGAGTTCGAGATCTCCGAGGCCTATGACTGCAACGCCACTCCGTCCGCGGTTCTGGTGGGCGCGGACGGCCGGATCCGGAGCGAACTCGCGGTCGGCGGAGCGGCCATCCAACAGCTGGTTTCTTCGTGCGCCGAGCGCGCCTCGGACGGGTTGGCCGGCTCGGGGCCGGGCGGCTCCGGAGCCGCCGGATCTTTAGCGTGATCGTCCCATTGGCGCCGCAGGCAGCCGGCCGGCCGTAGTAAAATAACTCATGAAGAAAATTTCGGTCTCTCTAAGCCTCGAAGAGCTCCAAGCCTTAGTTACCCTGGCCGACAACCAACTGTTCCGGGTCAAATACATCGACCCGAAAATGCCGGGGTACATCGTGCAGCCAAAGGAGTTAGAAGTGGCCAGTTCGGCTGTGCAGGTTTTGGGGGAGGCGCTGAAGGCCGCTAAAGACTCCAAACCGAAGGCTGTGTCGGCCGCCAATCGGTAGCGTTTCGTACATCGGCCGGCGGCCGGCTTCCGCCGGTGCGTGCTATAGTAAAAATGCCTTTTGATCGTCCTGCAACATCCTGGCTGAATTCCAAAGACGCCTCGTGTAGCCCGCACAATTGAAAGACAGAAAACAAGGTTTCGATGAAAAATATTTTTGTAGGTAATTTGGATTTCGGCTCGACGGAAGCGTCGGTCCGTACGTTGTTTGAACGCTATGGATCGGTAGAACGAGTGAACGTAGTAACAGACCGGGACACGGGGCGGTCGCGCGGATTCGCATTTGTGGAAATGAGCGATGCGACGCAAGCCGACCGGGCCATCACGGAACTGAACGGGTCGGACCTGGATGGCCGCGCCCTAAATGTGAACGAAGCGAGGCCGAAACCGCAAGGCGGCGGTTTTGGCGGTTCCCGCGGGAATCGCGCCGGCGGCCCGCCCCGGCAGCGCCGGGAACCCCGCTGGTAACAACGAGCGCCGTTTGACAGGCAGCGGCCGGCTCCGCCCGGCCCTCGCCGTCCCATCCGCCGCTGGAGCACCGAAATCGACCATGCGCACGCGCACCTCATTTCAAAAACGACAAAAAGAGATTGCTCGCGCGGAGAAGCAGCGCGACAAGATTGCCAAGCGGCAGCAGAAGAAGTTAATGGCCAAACAACCACCCGGCCCTGACGAGCCGGAGGAACTGGGCGGCGCGGCGGATGAGTCCCCCGAGCCGGCCCACGGTTCCGAGCCCGCGTCTTAACGGCCGACTACTTTGGGCCAGGGAAACTGCGCTTCCGGGCAGAGAACCTGCAGAGTGATCTTGGCGTCGTAAACGTCGACCGCCGAAAAGTTGACCCCGTTCGCGGCCGCCCACCGCTTCCAATCCTCCAGGTGTTTCCGATGCGCGTCCGACTGGCTGTGAAATTCTTCGCCGCGGACGAGCAGGCGTGTCTCCAATTCGAGCGTCAGGGCGCCCGTCGCTTCCACCACGCCGTCGCGGACCACGCGGTCATACAGACGGCGCGCGGGCGCGGAGAGATTGTCAAACTGCCACGGTTCTCCGGAAACCGCCACGGCCACCAGTTCCGGCCAGACTCGCCGGTGCACCAGAGTGTTCTTCCCCTCGATCAGTTTGACGACGAGCACATCCGGATGCGCGGACAGTTCCTTCAAAACCGCAAAAATCTGTTTTGACCCCGGGTGCGCCCACCAGGAGCCATGAACCGGGCCGCCGGTCACCAGGGACGCGAGACTCGGGAGGCGCGCATCGGAGACCAGCAGAATGCCGCGGGTGTCCAGCTCGGACAGAGGCCGGGAGATCACGCTTCCAGCCCCATCTGCGTGAGCCGGTAGCGGAGGGCGTTGCGGGTGAGGCCCAGGAGGCGCGCGGCCTGGCTTTTGTTGCCATCGGCGCGCCGCAGAGCTTCGCGAATGAGTTCCTGTTCGTATTGATCGAGTGTCATACCTTCGGGAAGAAAGTGATGTTCGTTCTGGCCGCGCGGGCGTGGAGCGCTCTCGAGTTTGATGTCGTCCGCATCGAGCTCCTTGCCGCGGCATAAGACCAGGCTGCGCTCGATGACATTCTCCAGTTCGCGCACATTGCCCGGCCAATGGTAGTTCACCAGCTTCTCCACGGCGGCGGGAGTGATGGATTCAACCTGCGAGCCGCTCTCGGGCGCCAGTTTCTTGATGAAGTGGTTCGCCAGGAACGGAATATCCTGCTTGCGGTCGCGCAGCGGCGGAATGTTGATGGGAACCACGTTCAGACGGTAATACAGATCTTCCCGAAAAGTGCCCTGCTCGAGGGCCGCGCGCAGATCCTGGTTGGTGGCGGCGATGACGCGCACGTCGGTGTGGCGGGTGACGTTGCTGCCGAGGCGCTCGAACTCGCGCTCCTGCAGAATCCGGAGCAGCTTGACCTGAATGGGGCCGGGCACGTCGCCGATTTCATCGAGGAAGACGGTTCCGGTGTCGGCCTGTTCGAATTTGCCGGGCTTGGAGGTGACGGCTCCGGTAAACGCGCCTTTCTCGTAGCCGAACAGCTCGCTTTCCATCAGGTTTTCCGGGATCGCGCTGCAATTGATTTTGACGAGCGGCCGGTCTTTGCGCGGCGAGCGGAAATGGATGGCGCGGGCGATGAGATCTTTGCCGACGCCGCTTTCGCCGGCCAGCAACACGGTCGCGCGCGAGGGCGCGACGCGTTCGACGGTGGCGAAGATCTCCTGCATCGGCTCGCTGCGCCCGATGATGTTGTCGTATTCGTAGCGGCGGCCGAGCTCCTCTTTGAGCTTGCGGTTCTCATCGCGCAGCGCGCGGACTTCCAGCGCTTTCTGGACGACCTGCATCAGGTGGTCGAGCGAGAACGGCTTCAGCAGAAAGTCCGTGGCCCCCGCTTTCATGGATTCGACGGCCGTTTCGATGCTGCCGTAGGCCGTCATGACGACCACCGGGACCTGCGCGTTCTGGCGGCGGATCAAGGCGAGCAGCTCGAGGCCGTCCATGTGGGGCAGCCGCAGGTCGGTGAGGACGAGGTCGGCGCGGTCGACTACCTTGATTCCCTCTTCGGCGGTGGCCGCCTTATCGACCTCGAAGCCCGCGGACGTGAGCTGGAGCTCGATCACGCGGCGGAGCTTCTCCTCGTCTTCCACGACCAGAACACGCTTTTTCATGCGGAAACTTCAGAGGCGGGGCGGACCATGGGGAGGAGGACGCGGAACACGCTGCCTCTCCCCGGTTCGCTCTCCACTGCTATCTTACCCCGGTGTTCGTCGACAATCTTGGAGACGATGGCGAGGCCGAGGCCGACGCCGGCCGGCTTGGTGGTGAAGAAGGGATTGAAGATGCTGCCGAGATCTTTGGGTTCGATGCCTTTGCCGCGGTCGATCACGGAGATCTCCACGGTTCCGCCGGCCGCGCGAGTCTTTACCGTGACGGCGCCGCCGGGCGGCGTCGCCTGAGCGGCGTTCACCACGAGATTGTAGACGACCCGCTCCATCAATTCGGCGTCGAACGGGAACGGCGGGATTTCCGGGTCGTAGTTCTTGTAGATCGCGACGCTGCCGGCTTCGCGCTCGGCGGCGGCCACGGCGCGGTCGAGCATCTGGGCCAGGTCGGCTTCCTCCAGCCTGACCTGAAGCGGCCGCGCGAATTGCAGAAAGCGCGTCACCAGCGAATTGGTCCGGTCGACCTCGGAGGAAATAAAGCCGGCGACCTCGCGCGCGATTTCGTTTTCGGCGCTCACCTGGCGCGCCAGCATTTCGGCGGATGCCTTGATGGTGCCGAGCGGGTTGCGGAGTTCGTGCGCGAGGCCCGCCGAGAGCTGGCCGAGAGCGGCCAGCCGGTCGGAGCGGCGCACCGCGTCTTCGGCCTGCTGAATATGAACGTTGGCTTCGGCGAGTTGTTCGGCCGTGTGCCGGTAGTTCTGCGACTGGATGCGCAGATCCTCGGCGAGAATGTTCGCGAGGTTCCCGACCATGGCCAGGAAGACGATACGCAGCAGCAGGACCGGCCATTCCACTATGACCTGAGAAAGATCCAGCCAGAGCAGGAACGAGAGATAGGCGCTGCCCGCCACCACCGTGAACACCAGCGTCCCCAAGACTCCGAGGAAGGTTCCGGCCGAGACCACCGGCAGCAGCAGGACCAGCCAATAGTTGCTGCGAATGGAGCCGGTATAGCCGATCACGAGGTACCCGAGGGCGACTTTCAAAAAAATCCAGAAGACGCGGCCGCGCGTCGAAGCGAGCGCCGGGATCTTGGGCTCGAAAACCTGGACCAGCCCCAGCGCCACCAACGGCGCCACCGAGTAAGCGTCCAGGTACTCGGGAGGCAGGGTCGCGACCAGGCCCGCGAACAACAGCAGCCAGACGAGATCCTGCGCGCGGAGCAGCCGGGTCCAGCGCGGCAATGGAGGAACGGGCACGTCAGTTATCCCTGCCGGGATTATGCCACAATGAGAATTAACAAGGTCTCCATGTCCAACCCAAGCGCTCTGGATCAGGACCGGCCTGCCGGCGCCGGACCCGCCACCACCCCCGAAGAGTCCGCCGAATCGTTCGGCGACATCCTTTCCCAGTATGAGCGGTCGCATTCGCACAAAGCCGAAGGCGGCTCCCCGGGACTCGAAGGAACAGTCGTCGCGGTCACCGCGGATTCGGTGATGGTCGATATCGGTTTCAAGACCGAAGGAATCATTCCGCTGGCCGATTTTCAGAAGGCCGGCGAGACGGTGAAGGCAGGCGACAAGCTCGCGGTATCGATCAAAGGCCGCGATCCGGAAGGCTACTACGAGCTCTCGCGGTTGAAAGTCGAGCGGCCGAAGGATTGGTCGTCGCTGGAAAAGGCGTTCGCGGACAAAGCGCCGATCCTGGGCGTGGTTACGGCGGTGGTGAAGGGCGGGCTGAGCGTCGATGTGGGCGTGCGCGCCTTCATGCCGGCGTCGCGGAGCGGGGCCAAGGACGCGGCCGAGATGGAAAAACTCATCGGCCAGGAGATCCGCTGCCGCATCATCAAGCTGGATGTCGCCGATGAAGACGTGGTGGTGGACCGGCGCGCGGTGCTCGAAGAAGAGGAGCGGGCCACCAAGGAGCGGCGCTACACGGAGATCAAGGAAGGCGACACGGTCACCGGGACGGTTCGGACGCTCACCGATTACGGCGCGTTCGTGGATATCGGAGGCGTGGACGCGCTATTGCACGTGGCCGATATTGCCTGGGGCCGCATCAGCAAGGCTTCCGACGTGCTGTCAGTCGGACAGCAGATCGAAGCGCGCGTTTTGAAGGTGGACGCGGCCAAGCGGCGGATCTCGCTGGGGCTGAAGCAGCTCACGCCGCATCCCTGGGAGCAGGCGGGCGAACGCTACAAGGTTGGGGAACGCGCGCGCGGCACCGTCACGCGCGTCACCGATTTCGGCGCCTTTGTGGAGCTGGAGAAGGGGGTCGAAGGGCTGATCCATATTTCGGAACTTTCGTGGTCGAAGAAGATCAAGAAGGCGTCGGATGTGGTGAAGCCGGGCGACACGGTAGAGGTCGTCATTCTGGGCGTGAATCAGGCCGAGCGGCGCATTTCTCTGGGCTTGAAGCAGGCGCTGGGCGATCCCTGGGCGGAGGTTCCGCAAAAATTCCCGGTCGGGACGGTGGTGGAAGCGCCGGTCACCAGCATCACCAAGTTCGGCGCATTTGTGCAGTTGGCCGAAGGCGTGGAAGGCATGATCCACGTGGGCGACATCAGCGCCGAAAAGCGGATCAATCACCCGCAGGATGTGTTGAAGCTCGGGCAGGTGGTGAAAGCGCAGGTGCTGGAGACCGACACCGAGAAACGGCGGGTGCGTCTTGGCATGAAGCAACTCGTCCCGACGAGCCTGGACGAGTACATTGCGGAGCACAAGGAAGGCGATGTCGTGACCGGGCGCATGACCGAGGTTTCCGGCGACCGGGCCCGCGTGGAGTTGGGTGAAGGAATTCAGGCGGCGTGCCGGCTGGGCGCCGACACCGCTTCACAGGAACCGGCGGCCGCTTCGTCAAAAACCGATCTTTCCTCGCTGAGCTCGATGCTGCAGGCAAAATGGAAGGGCGGGACGGGCGGCGGCGGGGGAACCCGCAAGGAACCGGCGCGGGCCGGGCAGATCCGCAGTTTCCGCATCGCCAAGCTCGACCCCGCGGCCAAGAGAATCGAACTCGAACTCGCCTGAGCCGCAGGCTTGAGGAAGCCCGTCCTAAGCCTCAGGAACATTGGGCGCGGGCTGGGATGCGGCTTCCGCGGGCACGGGCACAGGTTCGCTATCAGGGGACGATGCGGCGGCCGGAGGCAGGTAGCGCGGGAATTGCGCGAAAGCGGCTCCGTAGATCACATGACCAAGCAACGTCGGCTGCTCGGGGTGTAACAACGTGACCAGCGGGCTCACGGCGTGCCAGATCACGTGAAACGAAACGTAGTACCAGAACACGGCGGCGAGAACGCTGATCAGCAGTAAACGCAGACGCGGAAATCCGAGCCGCACCGCGGCTGCCAGACAAGCGCCGAATGTGCTGTAGACCAAGAGATAAAGAGCCACGCCGGAGAGCGTGCTGGTGGAGAAGCCGCGATGAATCGCGGACGCGCCATGGAACGTAGTGGCCCATAGATTCTCAGCGGCCCAGAAGCTGCCCTGGCGCCACACGGAACTGAGCCCCAGCCAGGCGAGCATCCAGAGCGCGGCGGCCATTCCCGCCTGGAGTCCGGCCAAAAACACGCTGAGTGTATCCGTGGCGCGGCGCTCCCGGGCAACCCTCATGACTTTCAGCCTATACTGACAGGGGGATAAAGGCAAAACCCATCTCATGCGGCGCGTGGTCATCACAGGAATCGGAGCTGTCAGTCCCAATGGAATCGGGCGCGAGCGATTTTGGGAAGCCACGCGAAACGGACGGAGCGGCGTGCGGCGCATCACGAGGTTCGATCCGTCCGGTTTCCAGGTGCAGGTGGCGGGCGAAGTCCCGGAAGAATTCGACGCCACGCAGTACGTGGAGCCGAAGGACCGGCCGCATGTTTCCCGGGCGGTGCCGATGGCGGCGGCGAGCGTGGCGGAAGCGCTCGAAGACGCCGGACTGGACGTCCGTTCGATGAGCCGCGACGAGTTGCGCGGGATCGGGGTGATTGTGGGCTCGGGCGGCGGCAGCCAGGATTTTACCGAGGAACAATACCGGCTCTACTACACCGGCCACCAGAAACAGTGCAGCGTCTATACGATTCCGACGGGCACCATCGGCACATTGGCGAGCGAAGTTTCCATGCGGTTCGGTTTCCGGGGCATGAGCCACATTGTCTCGACGGGCTGCACATCCTCGACGGACGCGTTGGGCTATGCGTACCGGAACATTCAGGCAGGAGTAGTCGAAACGATCATTGCCGGCGGCGTGGATTCGCCGATCGCGCCGCTGATCTTACGCGGATTCCAGCTCATGCGGATCATGACCACGCGCTGGAATCATGCGCCGGAGCGGGCCTCGCGGCCGTTCTCGCGCGATCGCGACGGTTTCGTGCTCGCCGAGGGCGCCTGGTTTTTCGCGATCGAAGAGAAGGAACATGCGCTCGCGCGCGGAGCCCGCATCTACGGGGAGATTGCCGGGTACGGTTCGACCTGCGAGGCTTACCACCGCGTGCGCCTGGAGGAGTGCGGCGAGGAGCCGGCCCGGGCGATCGGGCTGGCGCTCGAGGAAGCGCGCATCCCGCCCGAAGCGGTGCAATACATCAACTATCACGGCACGTCGACCGAATTGAACGACCGAATCGAGACCAGAGCTGTCAAGCTGGCCTTCGACGGGCACGCGTATCGCCTGGCGGGGTCGTCGCTGAAAAGCCTGATAGGCCATCCGCAGGGAGCCTGCGGAGCGGCGGGCCTGGCCGCCACCCTGCTCGCCATGCGCGATGGCGTGCTGCCTCCCACCATTAACCTGGACGAGCCGGATCCGGAGTGCGATCTCGACTATGTGCCCTGCCCGGGCCGGAGGCTCGAGATTGAACATGCGGTGGTCAACTGCATTGCGTTCGGCAGCAAGAATTCGGCGCTGGTGCTGCGGCGAGCCTGAGGGCCGGCTTCCGGCTGTGTAACCCCGCTGCACCGAGGAGCTCCTTCGACGGGCGCGCGGGCCGATTTTAAAGGATGTACTTTTTGGTCACCAGGTACGGCAACAGGAGCAGTTCGCCAAAGAAGGGGAGCGGATCTTCCTTCGAAAAGACGGATTCGATCCGTGTATTCCGGAGCGATCGGCAGTAGGAGCCGAAAGTCAGACGAGAGTGAAGAAGACCCGACAAGACCGTCGGGGCATCGGTGAGCGCTCTCATCCAGCCAACCCCGGCACGGCCGCGGCAAGGAGCCACCGTTTGGCCGACAGCGTCGGCAAAAAGCAAATAGGGAAAGTCGACGCCGGCCACGGATCCAAGCGCGTGGAAGCCCCACGTCCGGGCATTCACGTCGAGCAGTTTGAACTCGCCGTCTCTCACGTCCCGCTTGTACTCGATCTCCACGATCCCGTGGAATTGGATGGCTGCCAGGAAGCGCCTTGAGAACTCCGCCAGAGCGGGCATTTCCACGGTTTCCACATAGGTGGCGGCCCGGCCAAACTCATGCGGGTGCTGGCGCAGCCGGCGAGCGACAAAGTCGCTATGGATTTCGCCGTCCCGAAAAAAGACGCAGTGCGAGTATTGTTGCAGCCCGTCGCCCGGAATGATCTCCTGCACTAAGATCTGGCCGGGATCGATCTGCCGCCGGGCCTTGGCGTAGAAATCCCGCAGTTGGGACGGCGTGTCCGCCCGCCAGGCCTTCGAACCGGTTGCATAAAAGAAGTTCTCTTTTACCGCGGGTTTGATGGCCAGAGGCAGCCGGGAATCGAGGTATTCCAGTTCCTGCTCGCTGCGTGGATTGAAGGTCCGCGGGCAGGGTATGCCCAGTTGCTCCGCCAACTGGTAGGTTTTCTTTTTATCCCATGCCCATTGCACCGAGTCCCACTCCGGGGTTGTGACCCGGAAGAAGTGATTGAGTTCGTCTCGATAGCGCGCGATCGCCGCCACGGTTTCATCTCTGGTCGGGAAAAGAACCCACTTTTGTAGATGGAAACGGGCGCCGACGTCGAGAACCGCCTCGACGGTCTTCCGCTCGTCGCGCAGGTCCTTGACCCTGGTGAAGCCGGTGGTGTACCTGGAAAATGTCGAAACCGAACACTGATCATCGATCACATGCACCGGAATGCCGCGCCTCCCCAGGCTGCGGACAATGCCGAGGCCGGGGTGATCGCCTCCGATGACGAGCGCCCCAGTTTCGGTAATCCTGCCTGGATTCGATACGTCAGACAAGACTGCAACATCACTCGGCGTCATTTCCCCTCGCTACCCTTCGCTCTCGGGTCCCTAACTCAAACACCGTGAAGCCACTACTGGCCGAGATGGCCAAGACAACCCGCCGCGCCTTCGGTGAACCGCGCGGATACGCCGCCCCCTCCTGTGGCTCGCCCCAGTTCCGTTCATCGCGACGGCGATCCGGTTACTAAATTCCACGCGGACGAACTCAACGGCACTCGATCGTTTGTAAAAGTTGGCGCCTCATGGGCTCGCAAACTTCAGGTATTATACTGGGGAAGCACGAAGATGATGCGCGACAATGGGCACAGTCTGATTTGTTGAAGTACTAGGACGTCGCGTGCCCTGTCGCTGCTCGAAACGCGCGGGCAACGAATGCTCGGGGCGGACAGCTCCAGTTTGCGCCCAGAGCAGTATCTTTCGTATTTCCGAGCCGGGCACGGAAGCGAGCACTGGGCCCATTCCTTTCCTCTTCTCCTTTGTGGGGCATCACTTCTCAACCAAGCGAGTAGTTTCGGCATAAGTACTGGAACCCGGGGCCGTTGACCCGATCTCCACTGTCGCTGTAGATTTGGTGGGCGGGCCATCGAATCGAGCTGCTTTAGAGGAAGCAACACCGACTCTCGACCACGTAACGCATGAGAATGGGAGCCCGACGGAGGGCAGAAAGGCTCTAATGAATCTGCGAGCTGTTTGGAGTTTCCTTGGAACCCATGGCTTTGACCGGAGCACGTCTGCGCTCAGGCAGCCAAGGCCGGGGGAAGAGCTTCTCGCGCAAGGAGCTTTCTTGAGGGTTTTGGCCGCCGAACAGCAAAGAACCGAGCGATCCGGGCGGAGCTTCGCGCTCATGCTGCTGGAGGCGACCGGCCCGGCGGCGCGCACGTTTGGGACGCAGACTACGCAGCGGATTCTGGCTGCGCTGTCCGCTTCCGTTCGCGATACCGACACGGTTGGTTGGTACGAGACGGGGTCGATTATCGGCGTCATCTTCACTGAGATCGGCGGCCCGGCGGAAGCTGTCGTAGAGCGCCTTTCGAACAAGGTGTCCGGCACGCTGCGCCAGGCCCTGGGCGATGCGGAGTTCGAAAATTCCACTCTCGCGTTTTGGGTTTACCCAGAGGACCGTCATCGTTCCTACCAGTCTTTCGATTCGGCGTGGCGTCCGCATTCGATTGCAGCGCCAGAGCTTGACCTTTCGGATCGAGGACAGCCGCCGGCTTTGGAGAGCCCGACGCCTCTGACGGCTGCAGTATCGGAACTCGAGCTTCTTAGAGAGAAATAGAAGAACCGGATCAACCCACGCCGGGCGTACGCGCGCGCCTCACAGGCGCGAGTGCGCCTACAGGAGTTCTTCACGAACGACGGGATGCGGCGCCCCGCCGTTTCGCGCTCAGCGCCGGAGCGCGCGCACGAGTTCCGCGCCGGCGAAATGACTCCCGGAAATAAAGTTCAAGACCGGTCCGAAACTCCAGGCGGCGGGCTTGCCCAGGAAATGCAATCCCGGCACGGACGATTCAAATCCGCGGCCGAGCACCGGGTAGCCCCTCACGGTCTTAATCGACTGTCTGAGGGCCGGGCTCAAAAAATCGCATCTCTGAATGTCGACGCGGTAACCCGTGGCCACAACGACGTGATCGACTACGCGCACGCTGCCATCGCTCAAGGTGACGGCAACCTGGTTGCCCGTGATCCTGGAGGAGGTGACCTGCCGGCTGGTTGTGATCTTCACTTTGGCGAGGTACGGGCGTTGCCAGCCGGTGCCAGCCGGCCGGATCGCCCGCTGGCCGATCGCATCTTGCCAACGCCGTGGTAAGCGCCGGAACAGGTTGGGGAAGCCGACCAGGCGGCTGATGCCTGCCGGGCCGACATCGAGATCCGAGTACAAGCACCGGGAAATCAATCCCAGGTGATGCAGCCAGGCATTCTCGCCAACCCAGCGGATTTCCTCCTGCTTGGCGACCACTTCGGCGTGGGCCCCGTGCAAATGCAAAATCCGAGCCGCATCCAGGGCGCTCTGACCGCCTCCAATCACCAAAACGTTGCGGCCGCTGAAGCGGCTCAAATCCGCATGGTCCGACGAATGGGTGACGTGCGATTTCGGATGGCCTTGCAGCTCCTGAGGGATCCAAGGGAAGGGGGCGATGCCGCTGGCAACGATCACGCGCTTTGCAGTGACCCGCTGGCCGGTGCTCAGCGACGCCTTGAACCCGGCCCCGTTCCTCTCGATTGCCGTCACTTGGCATCGCGTCAGCTCCGGCACAGCCCGCTGCTGGTACCACAGGCCATATTCGACAAACCGCTCCAACGGAATCGGGAATTTGAACTGAACCCCGGTGTCGGCCTGGAAATGATCCAGCGTCAGCCGGCGGTGTGGATCGGAGATGTGGGAGGCCGCCCAGTTGGATCGGAGATACATGCCGGCCGGCATGTGATCCCGCCAGAAGCTCATCGGGTCGCCAAAGCTGCCGACGCCGAACCCCTTATCTCTGAGATAGGCAGCACTCGATAAGCCGTACGGCCCTGCTCCCACAATCATTAAATCGAAATCCATCTTTGACATATCTGTCGTATTCCGGGAAGCGATGATGCACTGCGCCTCTCCCCTCACGGGAACGGAAGCCGCGAAAAGGGCGGCGTGAGGAGGCCTCCTTTTAAATAGCCACAGGTCTGGCGGTCGATCAAGTGCTCGGGTACTACCGGCGGGGCTAACTCCGGACCCATGTTCACATTTGTGGAGCCGTTCGGATTTTCGACTGACGTCTGAGCGATTCCGCACGGGGTCACGTTCCCTGTCAAACCGGCTAGTACTCCTGCCTATCGAATCACGGGCGCAAATGTGAGTATTATAGACCTGTTGATCCTTAACTCTGAAATTCCGAAAATTCGACAGGTCTTCCAGGGCGAGTGAGGCGTGGCATGAAAATCCATTTCCTCAGCAGGCTTCTGCAAAAGATCGCTTTTGTGGCTCCAGGAGGAGGCACGGTGCGCCCCTGGCTACACCGTTCCAGAGGCGTCCACATCGGGGCGAATGTCTGGATCGGACAGTTCGTCTATCTCGACGAGCTACATCCGTCTGATTTGCATATTGGCGAGAATAGCACGATCGGGATGAGAACGTCTGTCTTTACGCATTTCTACTGGGGTCCGAGGCGCGCACGGAGCAACGGGAACGTCACGATCGGCAAAGATGTTTTCATCGGGCCTCACTGTGTCATCCTCCCCAATGTGCGAATCGGCGACGGCGCCGTCATACGGGCGGGCACCGTGGTGACCCGCAATGTGCCGCCGCACGTATTTTGGGGCGCTCCCGGCGCGGAGGTCTTAGGGTTGGCAACCGTTCCCCTGACCAGCCATCACAGTTACGAGGAATTTGCGAGCGGGCTCCGAATGAGGCCGCCGCGGAAAGCGCCGAACCGGAATACGGGCGCGGCTTGACCAGAGGGCGATGGCATGTGCGGGATCTGCGGATTCGTGAATTCAGGCGCGGGCGGCCGGCCTGACTGGCTGCACAGCATGGCCGCTTCGCTGCGGCATCGCGGTCCCGACGACACGGGCTTCTACCGCGACGGTCACGCGGGCCTCGGGCACACGCGCCTGAGCATTGTGGATCTGGCCGGGGGCCATCAGCCGATGTGCAGCACGGATCGCGCGGTTTGGATCACCTTCAATGGCGAGATCTTCAATTACATCGAACTTCGGGAAGATCTGATCCGGCGCGGTCATCGGTTCGCCACCCGGTCGGACACCGAAGTGATCCTGCATCTCTATCAGGAGGAGGGGGAGCGGTGTGTGGACAGGCTCAATGGCCAGTGGGCGTTTGCGATCTGGGACAACCGCTGCCGCAAGCTCTTCCTTTCGCGAGACCGGCTCGGTGTGCGCCCGCTCTTCTATACGCAGACCCGAGACCGCTTTCTGTTTGGATCCGAGATCAAAGCACTGCTCGCCTGGCCGGACGTGCCCCGCGAGCTCGATCTGGAAGCGCTCGATCAGATCTTCACCTTCTGGGTGGCGCTGCCGGCGCGAACAGCGTTTCGGGGCATCCAGCAGCTTCCCCCCGGCCACTGCCTGACGCTCCAGGATGGCCGGCTCCATGTTTGGCAGTATTGGCGTGTTGAGTTCAACTCCGAGGCCGAACGCTGCGAGCCGGAAGACGCCTTGGCCGAGGAGCTTTTCGCGCTGCTGCTGAACGCCACTCGAATCCGGCTCCGTTCCGACGTACCGGTGGGCGCGTACTTGAGCGGCGGCCTGGACTCAACGTTTATCACGGCCCTGATCCGCAAAATTGCCGGCCACCGGCTACGCACCTTTTCGGTGGCCTTTGATGATCCAGCATTCGACGAGAGCGACTTCCAGAATGAGGCCAGTGCGTACTTGGGCACGGAGCACAGCCGGCTCCGCTGCACGGGCGCGGACGTTGCGCGGGTTCTTCCCGATGTCGTCCGGCACGCCGAACAGCCGATTCTCCGGACAGCGCCGGCGCCGCTGTTCCTGCTTTCCAAGCTGGTGCACGAGAGCGGTTTTAAGGTTGTTCTGACCGGGGAGGGCGCGGATGAAATCCTGGGCGGATACGACATCTTTAAAGAGGCCAAGGTCCGCCGGTTCTGGGCGCGGGATCCGGGTTCGTCGATGCGTCCGGCGCTGCTGCGCAGGTTGTATCCCTATTTGGAAGATCTCCAGCGACAGCCGGCCGATTATCTGAAAAAGTTTTTTCACGTCTCAGAGGCCGATCTTCGGAGTCCGTTTTTCTCGCACCTGCCGCGCTGGGAACTGACCGCTAAAATCAAAGGCTTTCTTGCTGACGAGATCCGCCCGGCGGTACCGGACGGGACGGCTCTCCGGGAACTGGAAGGACTCCTTCCGCCGGCCTTTGCGCAATGGAAGCCGTTTCACCAGGCCGAACACCTCGAAACCGCATATCTGCTTCCGGGCTACATACTCTCCTCACAAGGGGATCGAATGGCGATGGCGCACGCGGTCGAGGGGCGCTATCCATTCCTCGACCACCGGGTTGTCGAATTTGCCGCGGCTCTTCCCCCACGGCTCAAGATGAAGGTGCTTGATCAAAAGTATCTGCTGAAGCGATCCGCGGCAGGCTGGATTCCGGAAAGTATCCGTCAGCGCTGTAAGCAGCCATACCGCGCGCCGGATGGCCAGGACTTCTTTGCATCTTCGAACGGCTACGTGCAGGACATGCTTGCGCCGGAACGGATCAAGCGGACCGGAATTTTTAGCCCGAACAGGGTCGCTGCATTGGTAAAGAAATTCAGGGCCGGGATGCCGGTGGGAACCAGGGACAAGATGGCCTTGATCGGCATTCTATCTACTGAAATCCTTGTGCAGGAATTCATCACATCGGAGGCGGGTGCAAATATCCGCGAGAGGACCACCCAACATGGAGAGAATGACACACATACGCAACTTCATTTCGGAGAATTATCTGTTCGGACAGGCGGATGAAATTCAGGATGACGACTCATTTTTGGAGACCGGGATCCTGGATTCGACCGGCGTTCTGCAGTTGGTGGACTTTCTGGAGCAGACCTACGGCATCACCGTGGAAAACGATGAAGTGACGCCCGAAAACCTGGATTCCATCGCAAAGATCGCGGCTTATCTTCAACGCAAAATGGATCGGCAGCGAAACAGCCGATTGGGAGCCCTGGAAGCAACCGGGAGCAGGGCATGAGCGCCGGTGCGCAGGTAATTCCCGACATTCTCCGGCTCGACGCCGCCCGCGAGACGGAGCGCATCGAAGCCGAAATGAGAGACATCGTTTTCCATCGGTTGAGGCGCAAGGGCGCGGTAGTTGGCGTATCCGGCGGAATCGATAGCAGCGTGGTCGCGTTCTTGTGCGCGAGAGCGTTTGGACCGGAGCGCGTCCTGCTGTTGTTCATGCCGGAAGCGGACTCTTCGCCGGAGAGCCTGCGGCTGGGAAAGCTGGTGGCCTCCTGCCTGAAGGTCCGTTCGGTGGTCGAAGACGTCGGTCCTCTGCTCGAAGCCGCGCGGTGCTATGAACGCCGCGACCAGGCAGTGCGTATGGTAATCCCCGAATACGGAGGCAGCGATAAGTGCAAGATTGTTCTGCCAAACCTCCTGGAACACGAGCGGTACGCAATTTTTTCCGTCGTCGCGCAGTCGGCCGACGGCCGCATCCGGCGCGAACGATTGAGCGCCCCGGCATACCTGGGCGTTGTGGCGGCCACCAATTTCAAACAACGCGCGCGGAAGATGATGGAGTACTACTATGCCGACCTTCTGCAGTACGCGGTTGCCGGCACGCCCAACCGCCTCGAATACGATCAGGGCTTCTTTGTAAAGAATGGCGACGGGGCGGCCGATTTTAAGCCGATTGCTCACCTGTACAAATCCCAGGTCTATCAGCTGGCGGAATATCTGGGAGTTCCCGAGGAAATCCGGATGCGGCCTCCGACGACCGATACGTATTCGCTGGAGCAATCACAGGAAGAGTTTTACTTTACGCTGCCGCTCGAAAAAATGGATCTCTGCTTGTATGGCAAAACCAATGGAATCCAAGCGGAGGAAATCGCACCGCTGGCGGGGATGACGGAAGCGGAGGTTGAACGCGTGTACAACATGATCGATGCCAAACGCAGGATGGCGCGTTACCTCCATTCCGAACCCTTGCTTGTGGAGCCGCTAGAGCAGGAATGAACGGACCGCCGGCCATGACCCATGTAGCCGAGTATCTGCTTGCGGAGAAGGACCCGAACCGCGTGGCGCTCTGCTCGCTTCAAGGAAACCATAGTTACGGCGAATTGCAGAGAGCCGTGGACGCGGTCAGCCGGCACCTTTTGCTCGGGTCCTTCGAAAAGGGCGAGCGGGTCATTCTGATGGCGGAAAATTCGCTGTTCTGGGCGGCCGCTTATCTCGGCACGATGCAAGCGGGTCTGGTCTCGGTGCCATTGCCAGCCAGCCTGGATCCCGAGGATCTGCGGAAGATCCTCGAGATAACCGGCGCCCGCGCCGCCTTCGTACATTTCCGGCTTGCCGCCCGGCACGCGGATCTGTTTGCGGGCATGCACCTGGTCACCGACCGCCGATTGCCGGCCGAAGCGGGCGTCGCGCCAGTAGATTTTCGAGAACTGCTTGGCGGCGGAGGCAGTGAGCCCGGTCCCGCGGCGGAAGTAGGCCCCGACGATGTAGCGGCTCTGATGTTCACTTCGGGATCCACCGGGACGCCTCGCGGCGTGATGGTGTCCCATCGGAACATCATGGCCAATACCGACTCCATTATTCAGTATCTGGGCCTCACGGCGGAGGACCGTATCATGGATGTCCTGCCCTTCCATTACTGTTTCGGGGCATCGCTCCTGCACACGCACCTGCGCGTTGGCGGCGCGGTCGTGATGGACTCCCGCTTCTTGTATCCCGAAGCCGTGCTGCAACGGATGCAGGCCACCGAGTGCACTGGGTTTGCGGGGGTGCCGAGCCACTTTCAAATCCTGCTGCGCGAATCGAGTCTTTCCCGAATGACGTTTCCGCGCCTGCGGTATGTGCAGCAGGCCGGGGGAGCGCTGGCGCCGCGATTTATTCAGGAACTCCGCGAAGCCTTGCCGCAGACTCAAGTGTTCGTCATGTATGGCCAGACGGAGGCGACGGCGCGGCTCTCGTATTTGCCTCCGGAATTGCTGGACCGCAAGATCGGGTCCATCGGAAAGGCAATTCCGGGAGTGCGGCTGGAGGTCCTGAACGAATCGGGCGTCCCGGTCAAGCCGGGCGAAACCGGCGAAATCGTGGCGCAGGGGGCCAATATCGCCGCAGGGTATTGGCGGGCGCCGGAAGATTCGGCGGCCGCGTTCCGCAACGGCAAACTGTACACGGGCGATTTGGCCACCGTGGACGAGGAAGGTTTCATTTACATCGTCGACCGCGCCAAGGACATGATCAAATGCGGAGGCCAGCGCGTCAGCGGCCGGCGCTTGGAAGAACAACTCCTGGCCTTCGGCGAACTCCAGGAGGCGGCCGTCACCGGCATGACGGATGAGATTCTGGGAGAAGCCGTAAAGGCGTTTGTCGTGCTGCGCGGGACGGAATGCGGGGCGAACTGTGACTGGCGGCAGTGCCGCGCCGCCCGAGAGCAGGTGTGGCGGCACTGCAAGCGAAATCTGCCTCCGCCACAGGTGCCGAAGCAGATCGTTGCTCTGCCGTGCTTGCCGAAGAGCGGCACGGGGAAAATCCTCAAATCGCAATTGAGCGGACTGTAACTCGCGCTCCGGCCAGCCTCCCGCGCGGGGTGGGCGCGGGCAGCTTCACGGGCGCGTGCCCGCCGGCTCGGCCACCGCGCGGGGGCGGCCATACTGTGGATTCCTCTCAAAGAAGCTCGAGATATTCTCCACGACGAACCGTGCCTGCGAATCCGTCAACTCCGGATAAATCGGAAGGGCAATTGTCTCGAGCGCCGCGCGTTCGCTTTCAGGGAAGGCGCCAGCCGAGTGGCCGAGCCGCCGGAAGCACTCTTGGAGATGGATCGGGACCGGATAATAGATTTCGGTTCCCACGCTCTTCTGCTTGAGATAGCGGTGCAATTCATCCCTGCCCGAAACCCGGATGACGTACTGATTGAAGATGTGGCGGTCCATAACTACCGCGGGCGTGACCACCGGTACACCGGCCTCCTCAAACAACCGGTCGTACCGCTTTGCATTTCGCTGTCGGGCCTCCGTCCAGGAATCCAGATAGGGTAGTTTCGCCGAGACCACCGCCGCCTGCAGCGCATCCAGCCGGAAATTGCCTCCTACCAGCTTGTGGTAGTACTTTGGCTCGGATCCATGGTTGCGCAATACCCGTACTTTTTCCGCCCGCCCGGCATCGTTGGTCACGACCATTCCTCCGTCGCCCGCGGCGCCGAGGTTCTTGGAAGGGAAGAAGGAAAAACACCCGTAATGTCCGATGGAGCCGGCGCGACGCCCTTTATAAACGGCGCCAATCGCCTGAGCGGCATCCTCGATCACCGCCAGCCCGTGCTCTTCGGCAATGCGCATGATCGGGTCCATATCGGCCATCTGCCCGTAGAGATGGACCGGGATGATGGCGCGCGTCTTGCTCGTCACCTTGGCCGCGATCTGGTTCGTATCGAGATTGTAGGTCGCCGGATCGATGTCTACGAAAACCGGCGTCGCTCCCAGCCGGGCGATCGCGCCCGCGGTCGCGAAGAAGGTGTAGGGCGTGGTAATTACCTCTTCGCCGGGCCCGATGTCTTCGGCCATCAAGGCCACAAGGAGTGCGTCGGTACCTGAAGAGACGCCGATCCCATGAGCGCACTCCGAATAGGCGGCGACCGCTTTCTCGCACTCTTCTGTTTTCGGCCCCAAAATGAACTGCTGCGATTCCAGCACCTCGGCGATCGCCGCTTCTACATCGGCTTTGATCGATGCATACTGCGCCTTCAGGTCGAGCAGCGGCACATTCATGAATGGCCTCTGGTGTTGACGGGATTCGTTGTTCCCCGTATTCCGTAGAAAGCGGAGGCCCTCGTCCGCCTTCCGACGGTCCAAGCTACCGAGCCTTGGTGCGGCAGCGATCGCACATCGACTCGTTGCCCCATTTGTCGTGCCATGAACCCAGAATACCCCAGTCGAAAACACTACATGTCTTCAATGATTGACTAGCGGTGTTGGAAACTTCGCCGGCAGGGGCCGCTCACAGCGGGCCGTCAGGATACTGGAAAAGGGTAAGGCGCTAAGACCTTTGACTGCGAGTATAACCTGGCGGCACCAAATCATCGGCGCCGTGAACGCGTCCTTGCAGGATTGCTTTGATTACACTCCCCAGCTCATACGCGCGGTATTTGGCTGCGATGGTATACCGATCGTGCTGGTTGGGCACGTGGATGAGCAGCACGGGACGGGAGTCAAAGCCGGTTTTCGATGCGGCTTCATCTTCCGCGGACCAGAATCCAAATTCGCGCCAGAGCCATGGACGCCAGGAATGATCGCCACTAATGATCAGGGTCGTTTTCGGCCAGTCGGGCGATCGTTTCAGTTCATCCAGCAGTTCACCCAAAGCCGCGTCCGCGAGGGCCAGGTTATCTATGTACGATCCGCGGCTCGAAAACGCGCCAGACTTCCGGTCATATACCGCGGGGAAATGCGGGATCGGCAGGTGAATGAACGCAAATCGAATCGAGGCGTTCTGAATCAGCGCATGAGCATGTTCCATGGCGGAGCGGTAGTTCTGCGCCCGCAGGGAAATCCAGTTGGTTCGGTACTCGTTGCCATCGGACGGTCCAACCGGCATCCAAGTGTGGAATTGCTCGAGCGGCAGCTTGGCGGCGTTCACCGCGATTCCCCGGCCGGGATCCATTGTGCTCTTGCTGATCATGGGACCGTCGTAGGGCTCCCAGTAGCAGCCATCGACCCAAGCTCCCATCAAGCGGCAATACGGGTTCGACCATCCCACGATTCCGCTTCTCCAGCCCAGATGCCGGGCTTCCGCGAAAACGGTTGCGCTCGGGTCGAAGCGTTCCCATCTCTTGGAATCGTTGGTATAGAGAAAGAGGTTGCCTGTGCTGGAACTCTGAAATCGCGACGCGGGCCGGCCGAGCAGCATGGACGGGATCGCGATATTCGTGTAGTTGGCGGCAGGCTCGACATTGCTGAACGTAACACTTTCCGTTGCGGCGCGATCAAAATTGGGAAGAGCCAATCCCGGAAAGCGGTGCTCATAGGTCTGATCGTAGGAAAGCTCATCGAACAGCACCCAAACGAGCCGCGGCCGGTCCTGGCTGGGAGGCTGCTGGGATGCGAAGACAGCCGGCGCTTCCGGTCCTGAGGTGCGCCAGGCTATGTAGACCAGATTGGCGGCGAGGACAAAAAAGGCAAAACCGCAAATGGACAAACTCCATCCGATGCCGCGGAACGCCGCGTTGAAAGCCGGTCGAGCTTTCCACCAGAGGGTGTAGACGGAGAGCAGCAGGAGGCCAGCTACCATCGCCCAAGCCCGGTGAGAGAAATCGGAATTGCCGTGAGAATAAAGAAACACCAGGCCGTGGGCCTCGATCAGGAGAATTCCCGCCATTATCAGGGGCAGCAGCAGACCGCGCCGATCGACTCGCCGGATCCACAGCCAGCCCAGGGCGGCCATGATGCTGACAGCCAGAAGGTCCAGCAGAACGGCAACGTACACGTTGGCGAGAGGGAAGCGGTGATAATACACTACTTGACGGGTAGGTCCCAGGAGTCTGGTTGTGTACCACAGGGTCAGGAGGACACCGCATCCCGCGCCTCGGATGAGAGTCTGCGTCTTCATTTGATCCGGAAGAGGTGCAAAGAGCGCCCGTTGGCTAACGCGGCGCGCCGGACAGGCTCAAAATAGCGGCTAAAAGAGGCAATGAACCGCTCTTCGGTCAGGTGGCCGAACAGCGAGTCGCGCCCGTTGCTGAGAGCGCGGAATTTCTCGTCCTCAGGACCGACCCACTCGATCAGCAGCCAGTCCCGTGTCAGCTCGCGCGTCAGGCTGGCCACATGGTCCATGGGGATCTGCGCCTGGACCAGCAGATGGTGCAGCACCGCCAGCATCATGACGAGATCGAAGCGGCCTCGGGACCGGGAGAGCAAAGATAGCATCTCTGCGTTGTTCCATCCGACGGCTGGAGTAGGCCGGGCCAGGTCGGCCACCAGCGGCAAGACGTCAGCCTGGGCTTGCCGGGCGAGAAGCCAGGCTTGCTCCGTGGTGGCCGCATCGGCGTCCCACGCCACCACGCGAGCGCCGGTGCTTGCCGCCATTCGCGAGAAGAATCCGGCGTTGCCGCCGATGTCCAACACGTAACGCGGCCCGGCGGCCAATAGGCAATCGTTCACAAAATCGCGCTTGCTGTTCCAGTCTTCCGGCGAGTAGTGCCTGGCCGTTTGTTCATAAGTGCTCCAGCGCGATTGCACAGCGGCCGGTGTGACCTCGCGAAGAGTGCGCCGCAGGGAGCGGAGCGTACGCCGGAGAATCGCCTCCGCCACCGGAGCGGGACGCCGCATAGTGGGCGAGGAACGGACGCTGCGCCGATTTCCAAGCCAGACCGGGAACGTCACCAGAGACCGCCACGGCGCGAACAGACGCTGCGCGGGCCCGAGCACATGGAACAGTTCTTCGGGCTCGTATCCGTCGCGGCGTCCCAGCATTGCAGCCAGAGGCCACCCTAACCGGCCGCACGCCGCCAGCGGAAGCAGGAAGGTGCGGATGAACTGACCGCAAGCCAGCCAGATGGGATTTTCCAGATCGCGGCGCTCTACCGACAGCAGGTCCACAAAGATCGGTTTGCCGCCCTCGAACAATACGTTCGATGGCGTGGCGTCCTTGAGAATCCAGCCCGCGCTGATCAGATCTTCGCACAAGTCCAGGGTCAGTTCGGCGGCCGCGCTCAATTGGGCCGGAGTCCACTCCCACGAGTACGACGGAAAGAAGATTCGCGGATGTGCCAGCTGCAGCGTCAAGCCCGGCTTCCACGTCTCGATGACTTCGGTTGGAATCAACCGGCCAGTCTGCGTCCAGTTCCGGGCCACCGGCGAATCGAGAAATGCGAGGATATCCTGGGCGTGCTCCGGGAAGACGGTTCGCACGGCTCGGTCTTCCTGCATGACCAGAGAGCCCGCCGGATCGCGGAATGAACCTGGCCCCAGCACCGTCACGGAGCTCATATCCGGTTTCGCGCGGTCGAAATTGCGACCGGCTCCAGATCCTGTGGATGCGGCGCAACCGGTAAAGCCATGGGCTGGCTGACTCGCCGATAGAGAGCCACCCCGGAAAAGTCCCCGGTTTCGCGCACGTGCATGGCAAATCGTACCATCGGCTGAGCGCGTTCGAAGATACGGCGAATTCTGTATGGCGCGGTACCAAGAGTGCTGAACCAGTAAATAGTACCGAAACGCCGGGAACCTGCTTCTTTTGGCAGACAATGGCCGGTGTAGTCGATCGTGACGATTTACCAGCGGCGGAGGATAGAATTGAGCAGCGGCACAGGCATGCCTGGCCTCTTGTTTCTAGTGCGCTTCCTGGCTGGCCAGGTCTTCCTCAATCGCCTGGCACAGATAATGATACAGGCACAAATGGGCTTGCTGGATCAGCGGGGTGGAACTCGAAGGCACGGCAAAAAGGAAATCGCTCAACGTCCCGAGCCGCCCGCCGCCTTTTCCGGTGAGAGCGACAGTCTTCATGTTCAGAGCGCGTGCCTGTTCGAACGCGGAGACCACGTTTTGCGAGTTCCCCGAGGTGCTGATTCCCATGACCACGCCTCCCGGCACGCCGTGAGCTTGCACCTGTCTCGAAAAGACTGTATCGAAGCCGCTATCATTTGCGCACGCGGTTAACACGGAAGGATTGGCGCATAGGCAGATGACGTTGTATGGCCGCCGCTCCAGAAGGAAGCGGCCAACGAGCTCGCCCGTGATATGCATTGCGTCAGACGCCGATCCGCCGTTCCCGCAGACCAGCAGAGGCTTGCCCGAACGCAGAGCTGCCACAATAGTCGCCCGAGCTCCGCTTACCAGATCCTCGCCCCAGACCTGGCGAGCCGATTCCATGACCTCAATGGATTTCAACAAATAGCTGGACAGGCTCATTAATTTTCTGTGACCTTCTCAATCCTGGAATTCGTATCACGCGGAACTGGAATTCGGGGTGCCCGGGCCCCCTCCGGAGCCCGATTGACGGGCCTGAAACTCACTCCAGAGACTCAATAGAGAGTCTCGTGCTGGCGCGATGCGGAAAAGCGCTTCGCCCTTATCGTTGGTATCTTCAGGCAAACGGCGGGCCGAGTCAAGTGCGGCAGCCGGCGGAACGAACCCTTGACTCGTTCCGCATTTGCCTTATTTTAAGGTCGAAAGGGTTCCTTCGAGGCCATGCCTCTCCGTTTGCGCCCCGGTATGGCGAAGCCCCTGTGCACCCCACATGCCACTCCAACGGCTGCCGAATACTATATAAAGTTGGCTTGTTGCCGGCCCTGTACGTCTTTATCATCGGAATAGCGTAATTGGTGTATACCAAGCGCGTGGTAAGAGAAGTGCGAATCGTGATCCCGGAGAAAAGGGCAATGGTAAAAGCGAGGCGAATGCGGCGAATTGTGCACCACGGAGGGATTTTACTTCTCCTGTCGGGAATCGGTTGGGCGCAGACCAATAGCTGTGATCTGAACGCGGATGGCACGGTAAACGCCATCGATGTTCAATTGGCGGTGAACCAGGAGATTGGCGCCTCGGGTTTCTCCTGCACGGCAAATGTCGGCGGAGTGCTGGGTTGCAGCGATTCGGCCCGCCAGGTCATCATCAAGGCGGCTCTCGGCGGAGGGTGCCATTTCGTTTATCTGACCTGGACTGCCAGTTCCTCTTCCGGGGTAATCGGATACAACATCTACCGCGGTACAGCGTCCGGTGCTGAATCCACCACTCCGCTGAACAGCAGCCCCATTAGCGGAACGAGCTTTGCGGATACCACCGCGGTCAGCGGCACAACCTATTACTACGTTGTCAAAGCGACCGATGGGAGCAGCGAGAGCGGCGCTTCGGCGGAATCTTCCGCCACCGCTCAATAGCAGACGCCATTGGCAGCTGGTCATTGCCCGCAGCGGCGGGCAGAGGCTGGTTTGCCGCTATAACCGGCTGCTGAACAGCATCGCCGGGTCCCTTCGCTCCGACGTTCCGCCGAGTTATCGAATCCCGGGAGGATCCTCCCGGAATCCGGCGTGATCTGCCCGCTCCTGTAGCGATCCGAATCCGGAAAGTCCTCCGGTTATTCTATCGATCCCCTTTAAGCTATTCCCCCGGGACCGCCCGTGGCACGGCGGCGCGCAGCGGTCCACGGCCGCCGGCCACGCTCCGCTTCACGGAGCAGAATCCGGCGCGCATCGAAGATGTCCTCGCCACTAAGGGTTGCTGGGATTCCGGTCGCCCAAGATGCGCGGCTGGATTCCGCCGCTCTCGTACAAGCGCGCCCCTGGGGCGGCTGATTCCGGCCGGCCGCTGCGACGCCGAGGAGAACGCGAATGTGTTGACGGAATAGAACATTTTCAAACTTAGCGTCCGATGTAGGCCGGAGGATTTAAGGAGGATTGCTATTTCGTATTGATATCAGCTTGCCCTTCGCGTTTCACGCCCGGTAGCAACTTACTGCAAACGAATGAGATCGCCGCTTGCTTCCTGTCCCCCTCGACCTTCGTCACAGACGGCCCAGACACCAAAGACAGCATTGAACGCTTCGCGCTCTTAAACCCATATTTATCTGTGCTGAGGCGCTTCGGCGGCGCGAGCAGCGAAAGACTGGAAAACAGCCTTTTTCTTTCGGAGGTATATCATTTTGCGACATCGGCTCCGCAAGCGACTGCTCCTGCGCTCGCTTTCTCTCGCGGCCTCCTTGGCGATTCTTCTCGTCGCTCTTCCAAGCCACGCCCAAACCGATTCGCTGAGCCTGGCCTCGGCTTCGACGAATCCCGCGGGCAGCGTGTCCCTGAACCTCACGCTTACCTCCGGTTCTACGCAGCCCGCTTCGTTGCAGTGGACTATGTCTTACAGTCCGGCGAGCATCGCCGGTTTCAGTGTTTCCATCGGGAGTGCGGCGACCGCGGCATCGAAATCATTGACGTGCACGAATAGCAGCGGTTCTTCCGTCTGCCTCATTTCCGGACTGAATCAGACCGCGATCGCCAATGGAGTGGTGGCGGTGGTCAGCGCAACCCTGTCCGCCACTGCCTCCGGAACCGTAAACATCGCGGTCACAAACGTATCCGCGGCCGCGCCCAACGGGAGCAGTGTTTCGGCTAGTGGAACCGGTGGAAGCATTTCCGTGGTTACTCCGCCCGCCCTCAGCAGCGTTGGCTGCGCTCCGACAACGTTGAACTCCGGCGGAACCTCCAATTGCACGGTCACGATGACGTCCGCCGTGGCCTCCAACACGTCCGTTTCGCTTTCGAGCAACAATGCCAGCCTGACCGTGCCGGCCTCGGTGACCGTTCTCGCCGGCGCGACTACCGCTACATTCACGGCCACCGCCGGCACCGTCAGCAGCAATCAGACCGCCACCGTCACTGCTACCTATAACGGCGCCTCGACGTCGGCCAACATTTCGCTGGCCAGTTCCGCTGTCCTGAGTTCAGTGGCGTGCGCTCCGTCGAGCCTGAGCAGCGGCGGTTCTTCCACGTGCACGGTCACTCTCTCGCAGGGCGCCCCTGCCGGAGGTGCGGTCGTCAATCTGAGCAGCAACAACGGGCTCTTGACTGTGCCGGCCACGGTGACCGTTTCATCGGGGGCGACCAGCGCCACTTTTACGGCTACCGCCGGGACGATCAGCACGACTCAGACCGCTACCGTCACCGGCACCTATGGCGGTTCGAAAACGGCCAGCGTGACGCTAAACGCGCCTGCTGTTCTGAGTACCATTTCCTGCGCGCCTTCCACGGTGAGCAGCGGCGGTTCCTCCACCTGCACCGTCACTCTGTCCCAAGCCGCCCCGGCCGGAGGTGCGCTGGTCAATCTGAGCAGCAACAACGGGCTCCTCACCGTGCCCGCCTCGATTACCGTTTCCTCGGGAGCAACCACCGCCGCCTTCACGGCGGCTGCCGGTACCATCAGCGCCAATCAGACCGCCACCGTCACCGCAACGTATAACGGTGTGTCGCAAACCGCGAGCGTGTCACTGAGCATCTCAGCGACCCTCGTCTCCGTCTCCTGCTCGCCAGCGAGCCTCAGCAGCAATAGCGCCTCCAGCTGCACGGTCACGCTCTCGCAAGGAGCTCCCAGCGGCGGCGCGCTGGTCAGCATCAGCAGCAACAACGGACTCCTTACCGTGCCCGCATCCGTGACGGTTGCTTCGGGAGCGGCCACCGCCACGTTCACGGCGACTGCCGGTACCGTGAGCAGCAATCAGACCGCTACCATTACGGCCGTTTACAGCGGCGTTTCGCAGACTACCCAGGTGTCGCTGTCCGCGCCCCAGCCGCCCGTCATCATTTCTCTCTCGTGCGCGCCTGCCAGCCTGGCGTCCGGCGCCACTGCGAACTGCACGGTGGGGCTGTCTAAAGCAGCACTCGCTGGAGGCGCTGTCGTGGCGCTTTCAAGCAACTCCGGTCTCCTCAGCGTACCGTCCTCCATCACGATTGGCGGCGGATTGGCCTCGGGCGTGTTCGCCGCCACTGCAGGCACGATTACGAGCAATCAGACGGCGTCTGTCAGCGCCACTTATAATGGGACTTCCCAATCGGCGTCCATCTCTTTAACCGCGTCATCTTCCACTCCGCCGCCCTCGAACAATCCTCCGCCGTCGAACAATCCTCCGCCTAGCGGCGGTTCGGTCACGATCACCGCCTTGAACTGCACGCCGGCGTTTGTGCCTGCCGGCAGCACCGCGACCTGCACGATCTCGCTTTCAAGCAATGCTCCGACGGCGGCATCGGCGTCGGTCTCCAGCGACAATTCCGGGGTAACGGTTCCTTCGCAGGTCAACATTGCGGCCAGCGCAACTTCGGCGACGTTCGTGGTGATCCCCGGCCTCAGCGCCGCCGGCCAGACCGTCACCATCTCCGCCGTGTACAACGGCGCATCCCAGAGCGCGTCGATCACCGTTCTGGCCGCCTCGGGGATTACGTCTTTGTCCTGCGCGCCGACCTCGCTCAGCTCCGGCGGAACGAGCACCTGCACGGTCACGCTCTCCAGCGCGGCTTCCGGCTCCGGCGCGGCAGTGGCGCTTTCGAGCAACACCGGTGTGTTGAGTGTCCCGTCCTCCGTAACGATCGCAGCCGGCGCCAATTCGGCGACCTTTCTGGCGAGCGCAGGTTCGATCACGTCGAATCAGACCGGCGTCATCACGGCGACCCTCAACGGCAGTACTCAAACCGCCGCACTTTCGTTAACAGCGGCCCAGGGCGCGATTTCAAGTCTGACCTGTACGCCCGATCCGACCAGCGGCGGCACACTGAACTGCACGGTGCAACTGGCGTCGGCCGCGCCGGCTGGCGGCTCCACCATTTCGCTTCAGGCGGCCAGCAGCCAGGTGCAGATGCCTGCTTCGGTGCAAGTTCCGGCCGGCGCGCAGTCGGCCCAGTTTCAAGCCACGGTGCCGGCATCCGACCAAGACCGCCAGGTCAACATTACGGCGGCCCTGAACGGGGCCAGCAACACGCTCGCCATTGCAGTTGCGGGAATCCGCCCGACCTCGGTGGTTTGTCCCGGCACTCTGCAGGCCGGCGGCTCGGTTTCCTGCGTGGTACGCCTGACATCCACGAACGTACCCGCAGTCGCGCATTTGACCGTTACGGCGGGCAGCGCCAGTCTCAAGATTCCGACTTCAATCACCACGCGTCCGCGACAGACCAGGCTGACATTTCTGGTTGAAGCCGATCCGCTCGCCCCGCAACAGTCATCATCGATTTCCGTCCAGTTCGGCAGCACGAGCGTGAGCACTCCGCTCTCGGTTCAGGCGCTCGCCGCCCCGGTCCTCACGCTGCCAGGCGATCAGGCGGTGATTGCGGGAACCTCTCTCAGCTTTACGATCTCAGCGGCGGATCCGGCCGGGCTGCCGGTAATCCTTTCAGCAAGCGGCCTTCCTGACGGTGCAACCTTCAATGCCTCGACGGGAGTGCTCTCCTGGACCCCGACGACAGCCCAGCAGGGGCAATACTCCGTTACCTTCATGGCTACCAATTCGGCATCCGCGTCGTCTTCCGGTACTGTGAAGATTTACGTGGACTCCGGAGCCCCGGTTCTTACAGAACTGAGGAACGCGGCCAGCCAGGCTCAGCCGGCGTGCAGTTCCGGTTCGGTAGCGAGTGCCGTTGGCCGTTGGCTGGCGGCGGTCTCACAGCCCGTGACTGACCTTTCGGGAAGCTCCACCAGCCTCGGTGGCGCTCAGGTTCTGGTGAATGGAGCCGCGGTGCCGGTACTCGCTGTTTCGGCCCAAAGAATTGACTTCCTCTGTCCCGCCGCACCGGCCGGCACCGTTCTGAATGTTTCGGTCACGAACGGGTCCGGCTCCAGCAGCCAACTCCAGACCACTGAGCAGAATGTCGGTGTGGGAGCCTTTTCCGCCGATGCCTCCGGGCAAGGCCAAGGCACGATCTACCTGGCGGGTACCTCGTTGTTGGCGACCAGCCGCACTTACCAGAACCTCGGACAGCCGGCTCAGATAGGCGACGCTGTCGCCGTCCGCATCACCGGGCTGGGAGATGCGGTTTCAGTCCTTCCTATGTTGAACATCGGCGGTCTCTATGCGCGCGCGGATTCCGTCGCGCCGGTTCCGGGAATGGCTGGAGTTTATGACATCACGGTGACAATTCCGCCGGGAGTCCCAGAAGGACAATCCGTGCCGGTGAGCGTAGTTTCGCCGCTTCCGCAGTCGAGCGCGGCGTGCGCCCCCGCCATACCTGCGGCCGGAAGCTGGCCTTCGGCTCCGTCCGGGTCTTGTCCCGCCGGCGGTCGGGTCCGTGACGCTTCGAGCAACACCGTGATGATGGCAGTGGAACTCGGATCCTGAGCGATCGCAGCATCACGGCTGAAATCTCGGTGTAGCCGGCCGTGAACTGGAGCCGCTTTGCGGATTCGAGGCCGCGGGAATTTGCCGGGAATAACGCTTACGAGAAAGGCGTTTCCGGGGGCGAAACGCAGAGATACCGAAGGTTGGTGGACCTGGCGGGATTTGAACCAGCGCGACCTCCCGACTGCTTGCAGCCAGGCGCTCTCCCAAACTGAGCTACAGGCCCGTCTCAAACAATATCCGAATCTGCGCGATCATTCAACATGGAGAAGTTACCACTGTACTAGGAAAAGATTCATGGGCGGCACAGAACGACAGGACAACGTGTAACCCGAAATTTGCAACGCGTCCTCCAGCGGGTTGGTTCCCGCCGGCTGGGAGGAGAAATATGGAATTCAGGCCGCGGAGCCGAAGGCGGGATCCGACTCAGAGATCAGAGAATCGTGGCCGTCGCGAGCCTGGCTAGTTGCCAAAAAGGAGGCGGAACGAGCAGACCCCAGCGGGCTGACTCCAGGCCGAACTTTTCAGTAGCTAAGGTACTGGGTGTCCTATGCGTTCCGCGTGCCACGCGATGTTGACAGTGGCGCTGAAATCGCCGATGATTGGCCTTGCAAGCCCGGAATGGGAACTATCCGGGCTGTGACAGAAAGGGCGGTAGCTTGCTCGCAGAGTCGTGTATCGAAGGCGTTACTCCTTTAAATACAACGACATGGCTTTTTGGTGGCGCGAGATCGAAAACCTCGTGTGACAGGAACATATATCCGTGGTTTGCGGTTCGCGTCAAGTCGAATTTCGAGCGCTCAGCGGAACGGCACCTGAGCGAGCGAGGGTACCAGGCCTGCGTCCCACGGTACCGATGCCGAAGTCACTGGTCAGATCGGATCAAGACAATAGAAAGGCCGTTGTTTCCTGGATACGTGTTTTGCAGTTTTGATCCGGGCCGCCAGCTGCCGATCCTCTCCATTCCCGGTGTTCTCCACGTTGTAGGTCTGGGGCGAGTTCCGACTCCGATTGAGCCGGCGGAGATTGAGTGGATACGCGCCGTGTTGGCGTCAGGCGTTCCGGTGCAACCTTGGCCCTTTCTGGAAATCGGGGAGCTCGTCGCGATCAAAGGCGGACCCTTGGCCGGTCTGGAGGGCTACGTCATAGATTTTAAAGGGAGCTACCGTCTGGTGTTATCTATCAGGCTTCTTCAGCGATCCATCGCAGCGGAATTACAAAGGAGCTGGGTACGTCCGATTTCGTAAGCGTACGATCAATCTGTTATACCGATTGCCGAAGGCTGTAAACGTTATGCCGGTACTGCGATCCCGAAATCGCACCTTGTCGGTTCGAGGCCCTCAAGTCAAATTTCCCCGCTACCGAGAGATTTCCGCGTGCAGCATCTTCGGCCTCGCGCAATTCGCACGTCAAAGAACAACGCCAAGCGAAAGTAGCTCGCATACGAAATCAACATCCACTCAGCTTTCTGGATTGAGAACTATTGGTCTGCCGGCCTGAGCGGTAACTGTTACCGGATGGTCCGGGAGCTTATGAATCAGAAGGTCGAGTGAGAGAAGGGAATATGCTTAGGGAAGAATTCTGCGTAATGCTGTTGTGCTTAGCCGGAATGGTTTTGCCGGGCTTGGCACAGGAACCCCAGCAGAACCGTCCTCAGGGCGGAGCGGCGGCCGCGGAGCCAATCCGGCCATCAGACGCAATCCGCCCCTCGTATGTCTTGGGCCCGGGCGACGAGGTTACCATCCGAGCTTTTGAAGTTGAAGAAATCGGTGACAAGCCGTACCGCATTGACGATGAAGGCGACGTAAACCTGCCCGTATTGGGCAAAATCCACGCCGGCGGTCGGACCGTGGAGCAGTTTGAAGCGGACTTGGCCCAAAGATTAAAGACTCTGGTCAAGAATCCGCAAGTCACCGTTTCGGTGGTGCAGTACCGCAGGGAGCCGGTGTTCGTGGAAGGGTACTTCAAGAATACGGGCATCTACCCTTTGCAGAACGGGCGCACCCTGGTGGAGTTGCTCACCAGCATCGGCGGCGTACAGCCCAACGCGAGCCGGAGGATTCACGTCACCAGACGCCTCGAGATGGGGACAATCCCTCTGCCTAACGCCGTGGTGGATTCCGAGAAAGGGGTCAGCACGGTGGAGATCAATATCGAGACTCTTCGTCAGAATCTGAACCCTCAAGAGAACATCATCCTGCAGCCTCTCGATACGGTATCGGTAGGGCGGGCGGAATCAATTTATGTGAATGGCGAAGTCAACAAGGTCGGCACCGTTGAGCTCATGGATCGGCAATCGATCCCCGTCACCCAGCTACTGACAATGGTCGGAGGGCTGGGCAAAGATGCAGCACCTGACAAAGCGAGAATTTTGCGGCAAGTGCTCGACTCTTCGCAGCGGGCCGAAATCCCGATCAACCTGACCAAAATTCTATCCGGTCGCGACCGGGACTTCCCGGTTTTGCCGAACGACATTCTGTATGTGCCCCGCAGTTCCAGCAAACAGGTGCTGGGCCGTCTGGCATTGATCGGTATTCCAATGGCGACCGCATTTGTTTATGTGATCGTCTCGAAACTGTAAGGCCTGCTTGCCACAAGACGAAAGACAAATGTCAGATCGCTATCTAGCTCCCGCGCCGACAGACCCGCTTGGAAATCCTCCCGAAGAGGGCTTGCAGATAGATTACGTCAGCCTGGTCCGCCGGTACGGACTAGTCGCGGTTCTGCTCATCCTGCTCGGGACAGCAGCGGGCGTTCTCGCGGTGGCAGTAATTCCGCCGAAGTACACGGCCAGAACCCTCCTCGAAGTGCAGCCGTTAGGCAGCTCGATGCTGAAATTGCAGGCTGTGCAAAGCGTGCAGGAAGGGGAAGACGTAAACGTAGCGCTGCTGACCGAGGCGCAGAAGCTCCAGACTGCGACATTTCTCCGAAAAGTCATTAAACGGTTGGAGCTGAACGGTAATGTTTCGCCGGCTCTCGAACGCAAGGACTTCTTCGGGAAGGTCCGCCGGTTTCTAAATATCGGTTCGCAAGATACGCCTCTCGAGAATGCGCAAATCGATGGCCTGGAGGTGGAACATCTGCCGAAAGCCCTTGCGGTTGCCTTGCGTACACTCGATGCTCACCCGGTCAATCGGACACGGCTCATCGAGGTCACTTGCGACTCCACCAATCCCCAACTCGCCGCGGATTTCCTGAACGCGCTGGGGGAGACTTTTAAAGAGGAGAATTACCAGTCCCGCATCCAGGTGGTTCAGACCACATCGCAATGGCTTTCGCAGCAACTGGAGGACGCGCGGCGGAAAATGGTGGACGCGGAGACGAAGCTCCAGGAGTTTAATAGAACCTCCGGAAACATCTTTGTATCACAAGAGAGCACGCTGGCTGATTCGAAGCTGCAGGGATTACAGCAGCGCATCTCGGACGCCGAAACTGAACTGATCTCGAAGAAGGCGCGCTACGATGCTGTGCAGAAGACGCCGCCGGAGCTCCTGGGCCGGGTGATTGACGATCCGTCACTTCGCGGATATGAAACACAGATCGCGGCGCTTCGACAGAAGCGGGCAGAGCTCACGACAACGTTGACCGCCGACAATCCTCGAGTACAGAAGATTGATGCCCAGATCGCGGAATTGCAGCAGGCGCTCAAAAGAGACGGCGAGAACATAAAGAACCGGATCATCACTGAGTATCAAGCCGCTAAGGATACGCACGATCTTTTGGTGAAAGCCTACGGTTCACAAGCGCGGGTGGTCGGGCAGCAAGCTGCCCTGGAAGGGCAGTACACGATCTTAAAGCGTGAAAGCGACACCGCGCGGGCGACTTACAACGCGATGTTGGCGCAGGCGAACGAAGCGAATATCGCCGGGTCAATCCCCGTAAATAACGTCCAGGTGGTCGAGCCCGCCGTTCCGCCGATCACGTATAAACCCAAGCCGATCATGATAATCGGCCTGGGTGCCATGGGAGGCCTTGGTCTTTGCGTCGGGATCGCCTTCCTGCGGGAGAAGGCGGACCAGCGGATGAATACGCCGCGGCAGGTTCGCTTTCTCAACGTGCCGCAACTTGGAGTCATTCCATCGGTTGAAGAAGAGCAGAACCGCGGTTTTCTCTCAGGCATCCGGCGCCAGCGAACGCCCGCGATCGAAGCCGCTACCATCAATGGGCCCATCTCCCGCGAATTGACCGCCGCAACACAAGACCCCGACAAACAGCTGCTGGCCGAGTCCTCCCGTATTACGCTTGCGTCGCTGATTCGGGAATCCATGGCCGGCGACGGCATTCACGCCAAGGTCATTCTCATCACCAGTCCCGCGCCTGGGGAAGGGAAAACCACGATCACTACTAATCTTGGACTGGCTTTGGCGGAGACCGGGCGGCGCGTGCTGGTGCTGGATGGCGATTTCCGGCGGCCCAGGTTGCACAAGGCGCTGGGGATACCGAATACGACCGGGATCGCTGATCTGCTCGAAGCTCGGACCCCGATTAAGGATTACGAGCTGGAAGCGCTTGCTGTGCGCACCCCATCCGTGGGACTTTCCGTTCTTCCGAATGGGCGTCGTGTCGAGAATATAGCCAAAATACTGTACTCGCCGCGCTTTCGGGAATTGATGGAGCGGCTCAGAAGGGAGTTCGACATGATCCTGATCGACGCCCCGCCAATCCTGCAAGTCGCCGACGCGAGAGTGATGAGTGAAATGGCCGACGGAGTGGTCTTGGTGATCCGCGCGGGTGTGACTGAAAGGTCCAGCGTCGTCGAAGCTATTGAACAGCTTCGTAATGACCGCGTCCCTGTGTTGGGGACTGTATTCAATGACTGGAAGCCGACTAAGTCTCAGCTCCATAAGTATTATTACTACACGGCTTCTGAGACGCCGGATGGTAAATGAGCCCGAGTTGGGCTTCCTTCCTCCAAGCTTTACGAGCTTTGCTGGTTCGATTCCAAATAGGGAGCGCGCCAAGTGCCTGATCTGAGCGCCGAAGACAGAAAGGCCATATCGTTTCTTTCTGGTACGCAGGCGCCTCGCCAAAGCGTCTGCCGCCAGGTTTATCCGGCTGGTAACGTGCACAGGTTTCGCTTAGATCGTGCGGCCAGTTTGTTTATCTTTTACCCGCTCCGAACATGGATGCGCTCCGCAACTCGGGGTATCCCGATCCTGATGTATCACCAGGTGGCGCGAGGACTCGGATCACGACGCGTCCATCCCTACTATCGAACCGACACCGATCCGCTGGTCTTTGAAGAGCAGATGAGCTTTCTGAAGCGGAACGGATATCGGACGGTTCACCTGGGCGAGGCGATACGGTTGATGCAGGAGCCGCCAGCGGACTCCGAAAAGCGAGTCGTAATCACGTTCGACGATGGCTTTCAAGATTTTTATTCAGACGCATTCCCGATTCTCCAGAAACACGGCTTCTCCGCTACGGTGTTTCTCCCTACGGGTTTTATCGGGCGCCAGAGCCGGATGTTCAAATCGGCCCCATGCCTGACGTGGAGTGAGGTTCGAGAGTTATCCCGAGCCGGCATCATATTTGGGTCGCATACGGTGACTCATCCGCAGCTCAGTCAATTGCCCCTCGCCGAAGTGGAAAAAGAATTGCGCCGCTCGAAGGACACGATTGAGCAGCAGTTGGGCCGTTTGGTCGATTCGTTTGCTTATCCGTACGCATTCCCGGAGGCTGATACGGCATTTCGACGCCAATTGAGACGAATTCTGCTGGAAGCCGGCTACCAATACGGAGTATCAACGACCATCGGCACTGCAACGCAAGCTAGTGACCCTCTCCTGATGCGGCGGTTACCGGTGAACTCCTGCGATGACCCTCAGCTATTCCGCGCGAAGCTCGAAGGCGGCTATGACTGGCTTCATACGTTTCAGTATGCCAGCAAGCTGATAGGGAGGGTGAGGGGCTAATGACTGTATCGGCGCCAGCCGGGACCCAACCCGAAACGCATCCAATACAGCGGACGCCAAACGAGAGCGGCCGGTGTGTGAGGATTATCCGGGACGTCGCGGAGATCGAAGGTATTCGATCTGCTTGGGAGCAATGGCAGAAGCACCCGAATTGCGACATTGACTTCTATAAAACGATTCTGCGGGAGCGGGCTGAAATCCTCGGCCCCCAGATCTTCGTTGCCTATCGGGACGGGCGTCCCGTGGCGATGTTGGTCGGCCGGCTCGAGTCCAAGCGGCTGGCATTCAAGCTCGGGTATTTAACCGTTTTCCGGCCGCACCTGAAAATATTTACATTCCCGCTTGGCGGATTGTTGGGGGACTCGTCCCCAGAGATCTCCAAGCTGCTGGTTGAGGCGGTCATCGGATCGCTTCGCAATCGGGAAGCTCACCTGGCTTTCTTCGAGCCCATGGACGTCGCGTCTGCGTTCTATCAATCAGTGCTGCATCTTCCTGGCCCGCTCTGCAAGGATTATTTGCATCCCGTCCAGGTACACCGCAGCATGGAGCTTTTTGAGACCGCTGACGCTTTCCTGCAATCCCTGTCGCCGAAGGTGAGAAAGAACCTCAAATGGCAGGCGAAGAAGTTGGCGGCGGACTTCGCGGAAGACGTGCGGATTGTCCAATTTCGTGGCACTCACGAAGTAGATGAACTGATCGCAACTGTAGAGAGCATCGCACGCCACACGTACCAGCGTGCGCTCGGCGTCGGCTTCTCGAACAATGCCGAAATGCGGGCGCGTTTGCACTTGGAAGCCGGCAAAGGGTGGCTTCGGGGATATGTGCTGCAACTCGGAGGAAAGCCTGCGGCCTTTTGGCTGGGGAGCTTGTATGATTGTGTCTTCCACAGCAACTTCATGGGCTATGACCCCGCTTTCGGCAAGTACTCTCCCGGCATGTATCTGGTGACCACGGTGATTGCCGAACTCTGCCAGGCAGCCGGCCAGGAGAGACCCAGCCGGATAGATTTCGGGCTGGGCGATGCTCAGTACAAGCAGGTACTTGGGACAACGGCATGGGACGAGTCCGGCCTGACTCTGTTCGCGCCGACAATGAAGGGCGTGATGTTGAATGCGGTCCGCACCTTCGTCGGGCTAAGCGACAGACTGGCGCGGGAGGCCCTCGGGAATTGGCAGCTCTTGGGCCGCGTCCGGACGCGATGGCGCCAACTCGCCCGCAAGGGTTTAGAGAATTCCGGAAATGCCGAATCACACGCTCCAAAAGCGTAGGGGCGTCGGCAATAAGCTACCGATAACTTAAGTTAACTCAGGTAGGACAAAAAGCCAATTGATGTTCAGTGCGGGCGTTGCTATACTTCGGCCGTGATCGCCGCCTAAGGCCTCACAGGTGCGGAAATGAAGCTCCATATACAGTTCGTCAACATCTCTTTCATCCTAACATTGGCTGCTACGTCGGGCTTTGGGTCGGTCTCGAATGTGTACATCGCGGCGACCGCTGCTGGCACCCAAGATGGATCCAGCTGTGCCAACGCCAAAGCCGTCAGCTTCTTCAACACGAGCGGGAACTGGGGTTCCGGTTCAACCCAAATCGGCCCCGGGTCAACAGTGCATCTGTGCGGAACGATTTCCACCAGCTCCACGAACACTCCCATCTTGACGTTTCATGGTTCGGGGGCAAGCCAGAATCCGATTACGCTGAAGTGGGAGCCCGGAGCGGTTGTCCAATCGCCTGCCTGTGGTCTGGATAATGGATCCTGTATCATGGCAAACAATCAATCCTGGCTCGTGCTCGATGGCAACGGGACAAACCCATCCGTTCAAAATACGGCGAATGGCTCGAGCCTGGCTAACCACATTGATTCTTTTTTGATCAATGCCCAGAACTGCAATAATTGCGAATTGAAGAATCTGACATTGCTCAACGCTTATCAGATGACCTCTTTTACGGACGGAAGCGGGAACCGTCAGTATGCGATTTCGTTTCAGGGCAGCAATGTCTCCATTCACGACAATGTGATTTCGGATGCATACGCCGGAATGGATGATGAGTATCAGAACAACGACAGTAACATTCAGATCTATAACAATACGATCACTCGGTGCAACTGGGGTTTGCACATTGGGAATAATTCTCCGTCCGCGCTGAGCGGCGTTTATATCCACGATAACCACATCTCGAACTTCACGAACTGGGACAACCAAAACGATTCCTATCATCACGACGGAGTCTTTGTTGTTCAGAACAACTTCAGCGCCAACATCAGCAATGTCTACATTTATAACAACCTGTTCGATGGCGGAATGAGCAATTGTACGTCGAGGATCGGGAATACGTGCATGACTGCTTATGTCTACACGAATACGGGTTTCAAGAGTCTGTACGTTTTCAATAACATCTTCGTCGGTGACGGGACGAGCTATCTTGCCGAAGGCGGAATTACAGGGGATCTGAACTACAACTACTTCAACAACGTGTTTGACTGTGGAAATGGCCTCTGTTTGAATTTTTCCTCCGTGAACGGGTTCACCTTCAAAAACAATATATTCATGAACTTGGGGAATAGCCCGTTCTCGCTGAACGGGAACACCAATATGGTGTTTGATTATAATGCGTATTTGAACAGCACTCCCTACCCTTCCGGACAGGTTCATTCCTTGAACCTCTCTTCGTTGGGTTTGAACTCTTCGTATCAGCCGCTGCTCGGGTCCGCTCTGATCAATGCGGCTACGAATCTTACGTCGCTGAATATCACCCAGCTTGACAGGGATAAGGCGGGGGTTGCGAGACCTGCGACGTCAGCTTGGACAATCGGGGCCTATGCTAGTTCGACTCTCCAGCCGCCGACAGGCGTGACAGCAAGCGCGCGATAGAGCTCGAACGAACGACTTCTTCGAAAGTTTGCGGCTCATCGGCCAACCCCTCTCGGGACACGATGGGCCGAAGCAGTCTCAGAGAGCCATTCCGGGCGCTTGCGTCCAGCAATATATTCGACGTCTTCGCATTCCGCGGAGGAACGTTAGCACTCGGCACGCTTCAAAGCTGTATTGGAATACCTTCCGGAAGCCTTCCTTCCGGAGTGACCCTCCAGGCAATCTCCTTAAATGACAACTGAATCACGTGAGGAGTTCGGAACCGGAATGGCTGTTCAATCCGAGCTCGCAGTCGCAGCGGAAGCAACCAGCTCTTCCAGCCAGAAGAACCTTGAAAAGTATAATGCGCTGCACTCGATTGGCAAGAACACCCTATTCGGCATTGTTGCGAGTGTCTTTCAAATCGGCACTCGATTCGTCACTGTTCCACTGGTGATCAGCCACCTGGGTTTGGGCGGATACGGCATTTGGTCCATTATCATGACTGCCGCGAGCTACATGCGATTTGGCAGCGTAGGCTTGAAATCGGCATTTCAGAAATACGTGGCAGAGGCGACCGGAAATGGGAATTATGAGCACGCTAACCAGCTTCTAAGCACCGGAAGTGCGGCGATGCTGGTGCTGTCGCTGATTGGCTCGGGACCGATTGCCATTTTCTCGGGGCCACTGGCGAAAATGGCTGGTGTGCCTCCGGAGTTTCTTGGCTCGGCCGCCCGGTCACTGTCGGTCTTGGGATTGACGATGGTGATCGCAAATGCCGGTGCGGCGTATGAAGCAATTGTCTCCGGCTGCCAGCGAATTGACCTTGCGCGGAAGTTCAATACGTGCCTGTGTGTCCTGGAAGCAGGGGCGATCATCGCGGCACTGAAAATCGGCTGGGGTCTCCTTGCCATGACGGTGATAATGGCGGCATCGGAATTGGTCTTTGTCGGCTGCTGCGCGGTAGCGTGCCGGCGCGTGGCTCCGGAGTTTAAGCTGCTGCCGAAGTATATCTCCCCGGCGGTTTGGAAAGAGTTGACGCGGTATGCGGGAAGTTACCAAATGGTCAGCGTGCTCCAAATTATCTACGGGGCCATAGTGCCGGTCGCGACCTTGCGCATGTTTGGAGCAAACGCCGCGGGAGTCATCGCCTTGGCGAACAGGCTCGTTTCTCCCGTTACCATGTGTCAGTCGGCGTTCTTGGTCCCGATCTTGTCGAGTGGGGCCATGATTTATGCCAGCGGAGCGATAGATCGCATGCAGGCGCTGGTCGTGAAATCGGTGAGGATCATGTTAGGCGCGACCTTTCTGCCGTTGGCACTGGTTTCGGCTTTCGGCTCCTATTTGATTAAGGCGTGGACGAACGAATCGGATCCGCGCTTTTTAGCGGTTTTGGTACTAACCTCGGTTGCGACGGTCTTTTCCGGCCTCGCCCTGCTCGGCCTTGTTCTCTACCGGGCTTCGGGGCGGGCGCTGACGGACAATATCCGGGAATTATCGCGGATCTTCATCATCGTACTCGTGACGCTGGGGGCTGCTCGATTAGGCCTGTATGGGGTCCTTGGAGGCGTGGCTTTGGCGGAATTGATCGGCATGATAATTATGATCTTCGCCATTGCTAAAATATTACCGGGTTTCCACCCCGCCGTACTTCTTCCGACTACGGTCAAGATGATTGCCGCCACTGCCGCGACCACTGTTTTCGCTGCCATAGCCGCCGGCGTGGTGCCCGACATTGTCGCTAATGCGAGAACCGAGGCGGCGATCCGGCTAGGCATTGCCGGTTTGATTGTCTTGGTGTTTGGATACCCGATTTTCCGGGCGTTCGGGGCCATCGACAAGAGCGAAGCACTGGCTATCGTCAGTGTCATTAAAAAGAGAGCCAGGTAGTCGAATCGATTAAGCAGCTATGAACAGCCAGCCATCCACCTCCACCGAAGTCGCGCCGGGAATCATCACTGTTCCAGCAGGAGCAAAACCCGATTTGAGGCCAGTCGACGCGTGCCGAGCATGCGGGCAGGCGTCCACCTCCGTATTTCTGACGGGGCCGGACTGGTTTAACGGAGGGACCCAACAATACACGTTGGTGCGTTGCCGAAACTGCTCACTAGTCTGGCTTTCCGACCGTCCAGAACCGCATGAAATGGGCCAGCACTATGGCGTCGACTACGATCGATTCATATCAAATGCCGGCGATTCCCAAGAGCGTTGGGAACACCGTCAGGCGGCCATCCGCCAATACAAGTCGGGAGGCGCTCTGTTGGACCTGGGCTGCAGCTCGGGATCATTTCTCGCCTCTCTAAAAGGGCAGAATTGGCGTTTGTTCGGCGTCGAGATGTCGCCCGAGGCCGCCAAGGCTGCACGAGCGAAGACCGGAGCGGATGTCTTCATCGGCGATATCCTCGACGCTCCGTTTGCCCCCGAATCATTCGATGTCATCACCTGCTTCGATGTTCTGGAGCACGTGTACGAGCCGGACCGCGTGCTCGAGAAAGTGAAGCAGTGGCTTAAGCCGGATGGTGTGTTTTACATGCTCGTTCCAAACATTGATTCTGGCGAGGCCCGTACGTTCCGCTCATATTGGTATGGATTGGAATTGCCTCGCCACCTGACACATTTTTCACCCGAGTCGTTGCGTCAGATGGCACATTCGGCCGGTCTGACCGAATTGTCGATCGAGTCACACTCGAACCCGACTGTAGAGTACAGCATGTATCACCTCATGACAGCAGGGCTGCGGGCGATCGGGATCTCGCGGCCGGCCCTGGCCAAGGCGCCGAGGCGGGGCATCGTTGGGCGGATTACCCGAAAGGCCTTGCGGCTCACGTTTTACAGCGTTCTCAAGAAGGTTGTCTCGATGAGAGGACCAGGAGAAAGCATCCATGCCGTGTTAGGCAAAGCGCAATCGTCCTACCATGCCAGATAAATTCGGCGGCGGGGCCGCTGAGACCACGATCACGGCGGTATCGCTTGCCCTCCTCCTGATTGCGGCGGCCCTAGCCCTCTTTTTGCCCCGCAAGTATGCCATCGTCGCTATTCTGGGGGGAATTCTCTTTATTCCATCCGGCAATGTTTTCGTCGTAGCCGGAGTACACCTGCTGCCGGTTCGCGTGCTCTCGCTGGTTGGGTGTATCCGCCTCCTCATCATCAAACTCTCATCGAACGTCCCGATTTACGGCTCCCGCTGGACATCGCTCGACACCCTGTTCGTAATGTGGGGCATCTGGCGCTCCTTATCCGTCATATTGTTGTGGCAGACTACGCCTGCCATCATCCTGGAGTGCGGACATTTGTGGGCGGTCCTTCTGACGTACCTGGTCCTGCGAGGGTTTATTGTTGACGAAGCGGATGCACAGCGAACCATTAAACTGCTCGCAATCGTCGCAATCGTGAGTTCCATCGGGATGGTGTACGAGCAAATTCGGATGCAGAACCTGTTCGGAACTTACCTTGGTGGTCTCGAGACCGCGCCGGCGATGCGCGACGGCCGGGTTCGAGCCCAGGGTTTGTTCCGGCACGCCATTCTCGGGGGATCCTACGGCGCAACCATGATCCCGCTCGTGCTGACGTTGTGGCGGACCGGTAAATCCAATGCTTTTGTCGTGATCACGGTGATGGCGTGCTTGGTCAGCGTGTTGGCCTCCGCTTCCAGTACTCCGATTGGCGCGGCTGGAGGGCTGGTCGTCGCATTGGCGTTCTGGCCGGCGCGCAAGATAATGAAGCTTGTGCGATGGAGCGTCGTGTTGGGCCTGCTTGCGTTGGATATGGTGATGAAGGCGCCGGTTTGGTTTATTATCGCGCGCGTGAGCTTTGTGAGCGGCTCGACGGCGGATTTTCGCGCCCACTTGATAGACGAGTTCATTCGACATTTCTCCGACTGGTTCTTGCTTGGCATCAAGGACAGTAATTCATGGGGCGAGAGTATGTGGGATTACAGCAACCAATTCGTAGCTGAAGGGCTCACCGCTGGAATCCTGGGATTTGCGATGTTCATCGGCCTGTTGAAAAAGATGTATTCGAGCTTAGGAAATGCGCGGAAGAGCATCGCCGGAAACCGCAGGCTAGAGTGGATTCTCTGGCTGCTGGGTTGCGCCATATTTACGCATATGAACGCGTGGCTGGGCGTGAGTTATTGGGATAATTCACAATTTTGCTGGTTTGCGCTAATTGCCATCATCATCACGACTACCCAAGCTGTTAAAAGAAGCGCCGGATCTACGGGCGTTCGGGCTCACCGTGCGCAACCGATGCGCGAGTTTCGGACGGTGATTCAGCCCGCGCGAATCGGCTAGAGACGATAGGGCGAACGCAGCAGCTAACACCACATATGGATCATTCGAGCGTGATCAGGATTTTGTACAGTTTTCCGACTCCCCTTGGCACGGGAAGGATTGCGGACACAGCGTGGTATCAGGTCAAAGGAGTGAGTGATTGGGGCGGTAGTGTGGACGTCTTCACCTCTTCCAACCATAAAGCCCTTCCCAGTACCGTGCGCGTCCACCCCACGCTTTCCCGAGGCCGGTTTCGCGTGCCGCTGAAAATCCTCGGCCGGCAGCGGGCGTTCGCCATTCACGACAAGCTCGTGGCCCGGTGGATTCGCAAGCATGCCGGCACGATCGATCTGATCCATACGTGGCCGCTAGGATCTCTCGAAACCCTGAAAACAGCCAGACAACTCGGCATTCCCACGGTGTTAGAACGGCCGAACGCACACACCCGATACGCCTATGACGTCGTCAGTAAAGAATGCGAGCGTCTTGGTGTTGTGCTTCCGAAACGCCATGAGCATGCGTATAATCCTGAAGTTCTTCGAATCGAGGAACAGGAATACGCGCTCGCGGACCACCTATTGTGCCCTTCGGATTTCGTAGTCCGGACCTTCCTGGATCTGGGCTTTGCGCCGGAGAAACTCGTCAGACACACGTATGGATACGACCCGGCGCGATACTATCCGAACCCTGAGAGGCGGGAATCGGAGGGGCTGCGTATGCTGTTCGTCGGGGTGTGCGCGGTGCGCAAAGGCCTGCACTTTGCACTTGAAGCCTGGCTCCGCTCGACCGCCAGCCGCAAGGGTAGATTTCAAATCGCGGGCGCATTTGTGCCTGCATATGCAGAGAAACTCGCTCCCATGCTGGCTCATCCCAGTGTCGAGGTGCTCGGGCATCGAAACGATATTCCCGAATTGATGCGCGACAATGATGTATTGGTCCTGCCCAGCATTGAAGAAGGCAGCGCTCTCGTGACATCAGATGCCCGGGGCAGCGGTTGCGTCCTGCTCGTGTCGGAAGCTTCGGGCGCCATCTGCACCCATATGGAAAACGCGCTCGTGCACGCCGTGGGCAATATCGATCAACTCACCGGCCATATCACACTGCTCGATCAAGACCGCGCGTTGCTGCAAAGACTGAGAACCGATTCGCTGCAAACCGTTCACGAAATCACTTGGAGCGCTTCCGGACGTCGTCTGCTCGACATCTATCGGCGGATCGCCTCGTCGAGAACTAACGCCCTCTCAGCTGGTTGCCTGGTGCCGTCATCGCCAGCTGCGGTCTAAAGCACTAACACTCTTGCAATGACCCTCTCGATCGTATTTGTAAACTGGAAGTCGACGGCATATCTGCTGGATTGTATTTCGAGCATCTACGAGTATGCTCCTTCCACCGAGTTTGAAATTATCGTCGTCGACAACGCATCTCCCGATCAGGATGTCGACCGGGTTCACCAGCTGTTCCCGGCAGTCAGGATCATCAAGAGTTCGAAGAACTTGGGCTTTGGGGGCGCCAACAACCTGGGCGCGGAACACGCTCGCGGGCAGTTTCTGCTGTTCCTCAACCCAGATACGAAGCTGAATTCTCCAGCGCTCGACCGCATGCTGGCATGCCTGAAAGCCCAGCCGGACGCCGGTATTGCCGGCTGCCGGCTCCTCAATGGCGACCTGACGCTGCAAACGAGCTGTATCCAGACCTTTCCGACAATTCTGAACCAAGCCCTGGATGCTGAGGTCCTGCGCAACCGATGGCCCAACTGGCGGATGTGGGGGATCGCTCCGCTTTATCGTTCCGAATCGGAACCTGTTCCCGTGGAAGTGATCTCGGGGGCGTGCCTCATGATCAAGCGGAGTGTGTTCGAGGCTATCGGCGGATTTAGCCCCGAATACTTCATGTATGCGGAGGACCTGGATCTCTGCTATAAGTCGCATCGGGCAGGATACCGAAACTATTATGTCGGCGATGCGACCGTGATTCACTACGGTGGCGGAAGCAGCGCGGCCCGCTCGGCTACTGTAATGAAATGGAAGTCGATCGTTCAGTACCTGGTCAAAAACCGCGGCCGATCGTATGCGCTGCTGTTCCGGATGGTGATGACCTTGGTCGCCGCGCTTAGGATTGTGCTCATCTCCACACTCTATCTCTTGCGGGTCCTTCGCCGGAGCCGGGAATTTTCCGAATCCGCCAAATGGAAGACGATTCTGCAAACGCTCTTATGCCCTTCCGAGTAAAGGCACTTCGCCGTTCTTGCGGTTTCGGGCACTCAGGGGAAACCAGATGAATCCATTGTCCACAAAGTACGTAGTCATTACGCCGGTGCGTGACGAAGAGGCTTATCTGCCTCTGACGATTGACAGCATGGCGAATCAGATCGTGCGCCCATACCGATGGGTGCTCGTGAACGACGGCTCTACTGATCGCACGGGAGCAATCATCGACGAGGCCGCGGCGCGCTATCCGTTTATCCGGACCGTCCACCGCACGAACCGAGGATTCAGAAAGGCGGGCGGCGGCGTAGTCGACGCCTTCAATGACGGGTACAGGGAGGTGGAAGGCGAGGCCTGGGATTTCGTCGTGAAGCTCGACGGCGACTTGTCCTTCGCACCGGACTACTTCCTTCGTTCCTTCGAGTATTTCGAAAAGGAACCGAAATTAGGCATCGCTGGCGGATCCATCTATCACATGGTCGGAGAGGCGAAAGTCCTCGAGGCCTGTCCAAAAACCCACGTCAGAGGCGCAACCAAGATTTACCGAACTGCGTGCTGGCGCGATATCGGAGGATTCTGGCCCGCGCCGGGATGGGACACGATGGACGAGGTGAAGGCTCAAAGACTCGGCTGGAAAACCAGAACATTCGATGACCTGCACTTATTGCATCATCGTTATACGGGGTCGGCCGACGGGTTTTGGCGCTCGTCCATCAAGAATGGTCGGGCGAACTATATCTGCGGCTACCACCCGCTATTTATGATCTGCAAGTGCCTCGGGCGCCTTCCGCGCAAGCCGTACGTCCTGGGAGCGGTCGGGCTGTTTTGGGGCTTCTTTTCCGGATATTTGAAGAGCGTGCCTCAAGTGGATGACAAGGAGACCATCCAGTTTCTCAGACGCCAGCAGTTGTGGCGTCTGACCGGCCACCAGAGCGGCTGATTCATTCAGATAGGTCTCCAAACATCTTTCGAGTAGGCTGGGAGCGCTCACATGTGCGGCATCTGTGGAAAATTAAACTTCGATCTCCAAGCGCCCGTATCGCGGCCATTGCTAAAGGCAATGACGGACCATATCGAGCACCGGGGACCCGATGACGAAGGCTATTACACGTCGACCGGTGTGGGGCTTGGCTTCCGGAGGCTGTCGATCATCGATCTGTCAACCGGGCATCAGCCGATTTCGAATGAGGACGGAACCGTTTGGATCGTCTTTAATGGGGAAATTTATAACTACCGTTCCCTCCGAACTGAGTTAATCGCCAAAGGCCACGTGTTTCGGTCCGATACGGACACCGAGGTCATTGTCCATCTTTATGAGGAACTCGGAGAGCGATGCCTCGAAAAGCTGCGTGGGATGTTCGCGTTTGCCATTTGGGATGACCGGAACAAGACATTATTTCTAGCGAGAGACCGGGTCGGAATCAAGCCTCTGTATTACTACCGTTCGGACGAGTGCCTGATCTTTGGCTCCGAGATGAAGTCAATTCTCGTCGATTCCGGAGTAAATCGCGACCTCAACCCGGCGACCATCGATCGCATACTGACGTTCCAGTATTCGCCTGGCAGCGACACCCTCTTCAAGCACATTTATAAGCTGATGCCGGGATGCTATTTGCGGGCGCAAGGCCGGAAGGTCGAGGTGAAGCAGTATTGGGATCTGCAGTTCCGTCGCACGGATATCAGCCTCAAAGAAGCGGAGCGGCGGCTGGTGGAAATCCTCGAGGAGACGGTCCGGCTGCACATGATCAGCGATGTTCCGGTCGGGTTCTTGCTGAGTGGCGGCCTGGATTCAACGGGGTTGCTCAGTATTGCGAGCGCCGGCGCCGATCGCCAGCTCAGCAGTTTTACGGTTGGATTTTCCGGATCGCAGGTCACCGACGAGCGGCCGTACGCGAAACTGGCGGCCGACCGTTTTCACACCGAGCATCATGAGATAACGTTCTCGGCGAAAGAGTTTGAAGCGGTTCTGCCAAAGTACATCTGGCATATGGAAGAGCCGGTGTGCGAGCCCCCGGCCATCGCGCTCTACTATGTGTCAAAGCTCGCCCGCAACTATGTCAAGGTGCTGATTTCGGGCGAAGGCGGCGACGAGGCGTTCGCCGGCTATCAGAACTATAGAAGCATTTTTTGGCTGGAGCGTTTCAAAGCGGGGCTGGGGCCTCTCGCGGGAGTGCTGTCTGCCGGGCTGTCAGCGGCAGCCCCGGTTCTTCCGCGCCGCCTTCGGAAGTATGCTCCCCTGCTCGGAATGCCGCTAGAGTCGTATTATCTGGGCCGCACCGCGTCGAAATCGGCTGACTGGAACATTTACTCGGATGGGCTTCGTCATCGAATCGACCGGGAGTTCTCGCTGCACCCGGCGACCGAGGCGCTGCAGCGGTCACGCCCATACGGACCCGTTAACCGCATGTTGTATGTGGACACGAAGACGTGGTTGCCCGACGATCTTCTGGTGAAAGCGGACAAGATCACCATGGCAAATTCCATCGAGCTGCGCGTGCCGCTGCTCGACCACGAACTGCTGGAGTTTGCCGCCTCTCTGCCTGATGAGTTCAAGGTGAACGGGTTTTCGACAAAATACATCCTCAAGCGAGTGATGAAGAATCGAGTTCCGCCAGAGATCGTGAACCGCAAGAAGACGGGCTTTCCAGTTCCCTATGCATCTTGGTTCCGCGGTGAGCTGCAGCCGTGGGTCCGCGACATCCTGCTCGACAGGAGAACGTTACAGCGCGGCTATTTTGTCCCTGCCCGGGTTGAGGAATTGATTTCGAATAACTTCGAAACCGGAGCACATCCCAAGGAAATATTCTCTCTCGCGATGTTAGAGCTGTGGCATCGTGCTTTCGCTGATAGCCCAAAATCGCCGGATTCCGCATCCGTTGGGGAGCTGATCCCCGCCGGGCCGCTCCTCGGATGACGCTTGCCGGCAATCGTCCGCTTGTCCGGGAAAAGTACTGAGCTGCTCATTACGCACTACCCCAGCCCGAACATTGACATATAAACGGACACGCGTCATTATCGAAATGCGTTCACGGACCTATGAGGACCGGGATGAAATCCGCAAGGTTACTCCGCTGGGCATCGGTCCACTGTGGTTTGAACAGTTTCCTGCGATCCTCGCGATTTGTCTCGCCTGACCGGCTCGCTTCCGGTGGCGAACTGAGTGATCGCTTCAATGGTATAACCACAAGTTTTCGAAACAGCGAACTCATCTGAAAGGTTAACACTACCTACTATGTCAGCTATCGCACTTCAAGCCGTCACCGCCCGGGATCTGCTGAGCGCGAAAATCCGGAGCGGGGCTGCGCGTGCAGGAATCATCGGCCTGGGTTATGTCGGTTGCCCGCTGGCCGTCGAGCTGGGCAAGGCGGGATTTACGGTTACCGGGATCGATGTCCAGCAATCCAAGGTCGATACGATCAATCAAGGGTTGTCGCACATCCAGGACGTGCCAGCGGCGGAGATTCAGGAGCTGGTTGCCGCGGGTAAACTGCGGGCCACGACGGATTTTTCCGTGATCTCCGAGCTGGACACCATCAGCATCTGCGTTCCCACGCCGCTGCGCAAGACGAAGGATCCGGACATGACGTACATCGTTGCCGCGTGTGAGCAGATTGCGCGGTACGCTCATCCCGGAATGCTGATCATTCTGGAGTCGACAACGTATCCTGGTACCACCGCCGAAGTGCTCCTGCCCATGCTGCAAAAACCGGATTTTCGGGTTGGTGAAGACTTCTTCTTGTGCTTCTCGCCGGAACGGGTCGATCCCGGCAATCCGAATTTCAAAACGGCGAACATTCCAAAGGTCGTCGGCGGTACGACGCCTGCGTGCACAGAGCTCGGGAAACTGTTCTACTCCAGCGCGCTGCAAACCGTTGTCCCGGTCAGTTCGACTCAGGTGGCCGAGATGGTCAAGCTGCTTGAGAACACCTTTCGCATGATCAACATCGGTCTTGTGAATGAGATGGCCCTCATGTGCGACCGCCTCGGCATCAATGTATGGGAAGTGATCGACGCCGCTGCCACGAAGCCGTTTGGCTTCATGCCGTTTTATCCGGGTCCCGGATTGGGCGGCCATTGTATTCCAATCGATCCGTTTTATCTTTCCTGGAAGTCGCGGCAGGCCGGCCTTGAACCCCGATTTATCGAGCTCGCCGGATACATCAACGCCAACATGCCGCATTTCGTGCTGGAGAAAATCCAGAACGCCCTGAACGATGCCGCCAAGCCTTTACGGGGTTCCCACGTGCACATTTTAGGCGTGGCCTACAAGCGCGACATCGATGATGTGCGGGAGTCGCCGGCCCTTGACATCATCGAATTACTCCACCGGAGAGGAGCTCGAGTCACCTTCAGCGATCCCTTCATCGACCGCATATCGGTGAGTGAGACCGGGGAACTGCGTGCTCAAGATGCGCTTGAGAGTGCCGCGATTGCAGACTGCGTCGTCATCGTGACGGATCACTCGGCGTTTGATTATCGCAAAATAGTCGAACTGGCCAGCATTATCGTCGATGCGCGCAATGCTCTGAAGGGAATCCAATCAGACAAGATTGTCCGCCTGTGAGTCGGGTTGGCTAAAAACCCGAACATTCGCTGCCGGAGACCCTGAAGGCGATTTGTGATCCAGCGCCCCAAGGGCTCCCGCGCGGAGTGGCAAGATCGGTCATGATCGGCACAAAGGGCTACAATATGGATGTTACACGGGGAGAGATGGTTGTGGGCCGTGGCGATCCGAAAGTAATGGCTCTGGGCGCCGATGTTCCGGCGGCTGATCGACGGGTGCGAAGGCGTATCTGTATGATCACGCACAGTCACTATGAAAGTGACAACCGCGTGCGCAGGTATGCGGAGGCCCTTGTCAAGCGGGGTGACCAGGTCGACGTGATCGCGGTGGGCTCCGACTCGGCTGCTCGGCCCGTCGATGCGATCGCCGGCGTTACCGTGTACCGGATCCAATCCCGTGAGCGGAACGAGCGCTCGAAGTGGACCCACGCACGGCGGTTGATCCGATTTCTTGTCGGTGCCGCGGTGTTTCTGGCCCGGCATCACCGCCAGCATCGGTACGATCTCATCCATGTCCACAACGTCCCGGATTTCTTGGTATTCGCTGCGTGGTACCCGAAACTCACGGGCGCTAAGATCATTCTCGACATCCATGACATCGTTCCGGAACTGTACGCCAGCAAGTTCGGCAAAGACCGGTTCAGCCCGTTTGTTTCCCTTCTGAAGCTGGTCGAGAAAGTCTCTTGCTGGTTTGCCGACCATGTGATCGTTTCGAACGATTTGTGGAAAGAACGGCTTCTTTCTCGCTCCGTTCCACGACGCAAGTGTTCCGTTTTCGTGAACCATGTGGATCGCGCGATTTTTTATCGTCGCCCGCGCACCAGGAATCGGGATAAGTTCATTATCCTGTTTCCTGGGGTCTTGCAGAAACACCAGGGACTCGACGTTGCGATTCGTGCATTTGCCTTGATTGCCGCCAAGGTCCCCAATGCGGAATTCCACATCTATGGCTCCGGCGACGCCAAAGATGGTCTGATCGAACTGACTGAGAAATTGGGCCTCGTCGGGCGCGTCAGGTTTCTTTCAGGAGTACCCCTCAACGAGATCGCCCCTATCATCGCTAATGCGGATCTCGGCGTCGTTCCCAAGTTGGCGAATTCCTTCGGGAACGAGGCCTACAGTACCAAGATCATGGAATTCATGTCGCAGGGTGTTCCGGTCATCGTCTCTCGGACCAAGATCGACAGCTTTTACTTCAACGATAATGTCGTTCGATTCTTCGAGTCGGGGAACGCCGAGGATCTGGCGGCCGCAATGTTGGATCTGATCAACAATGAAGACTTGAGAAATGCCCTCGCACGAGAGGCGTTCAAGTATGTGGATCAGAACGACTGGGACGTCAAGAGGGATGAGTTCCTGAATTTGATCGACTCCTTGCTCGTCGAAGAGGCCAAGCGGGCTCAGAGCCCAACGAAATCCGACGTCGCCATCCTTCACTAGCCGTTCAGCGGGCGCTGTGGCCCGCACCAATCTCACTGATTTTCCGAATCGCTAATGTTATCCGAACAACCGCGCATTCCCATCCGGTCGATTTTGCTGTACGGGCTGTGGCCCACGTTCATCAAGGTCTTTCTTTACCGCCTTAAGGGTTATCGCATCGGCAAAGGCGTATCCATCGGCCTGGGGGCCGTCATCTGTGGAGAACAGGTGGAGGTGGGTGATTACACGTCCATAGGTTTTTTCACGATCATTCGGGGTAAGACGATTCAGCTCGGGTCCCACGTTCACATCGCCTCTCTCACGTTCTTGGACACGCCGCACATCCAGATCGGCGAAGGCAGCAATATCAACGAGCAGGTGTTTGTCGGCGGTCTTCAGTACCCCGATTCCCGTTTCACTGTTGGCCGCAACTGCTCAATCATGCAGTTGTCGTTCATCAATCCCGCCAGGCCGATTGTGATCGGTGACGGTTGCGTGATTGGCGGTCATTGCCTGATTTTTACTCATTCTTCGTCGCTGAATCACTTTGAAGGATACCCAGTGGATTTTGCGCCCATTGAAATCGGCAACGGCGTCGGTTTGGCGTGGCGCGTCTTCGTCTTGCCAGGCGCGAAGATCGGCGACGGCACCATGGTGGGAGCTAATTCGCTCGTCGCGGGCACGCTCCCTCCGCATTCCATGGCCGTCGGATACCCTGCGCGCGTAGTAGGTCGTCCTCCTGTGTTTCCCAAGCCCGTCTCCGATGAAGAAAAACGCGATTTGTTTCGCAAAATCTGCCAGGAAATGATCGATTATCTCATTGGCATGGGATTGGAGTGCCGCCGGGATGGCGACTCCTGTGAAATTCGAGTGAAAAGACGCTGGCGCAGAGCGAAACAATGGCGGCTTCAAATGATCGAAGAGGATATCCGATGCGAATTGAAGCGTGTCACCAGTTCGTCGCCGCATGTCTTAGTGAGCCTTCAGGAAATCCCTGACGACGTCAGGCACTTCCTGGCCGCTCGGGGCGTATTGTGGATCGACATTGCGCGCAAGGAGCGCTCCCCCAGCCTCAACGACCTTGCCGAAGAGGTCCTTGCCTTTCTCAAGCGGTACGGAGTGCGGACCTCGCAATACCGAAACTCGTCGGATCCTTCTGCCATTCGGGACAATTCCTCCCGGCCCGATATGGCGGAGCACGCAAGCCTTTAGCATCTGAACCTTACCCCTGACTCACCAATGAGTACTGAGTTCGAGTCCTAGCAGTCTTGACCGAAAGTACTGTTACTGTGATAGTGCTGACACGGAATATGGTTTTCCCGGCTTCTGGTAATATCATCCTCGGGGGAAACACAAAAAAGAATGTCTGTCCGAACCGGGGTCCTGAAGGTCTTTGCCGAGGTCGCTGCGGAACACGGGAAGCCGATAGTATCGCTTTCTGACGAAACCGCTCTGCTCCATTCAGGGCTCGATTCATTGTGTCTGGCCGTAATCGTTGCCCGGCTAGAGGACTCGCTGGGCATCGACCCGTTTAATTCGGATCAGGATGCCGCGTTTCCGGTAACTGTAGGCGACTTCGTCAGGCTTTATGAAAGTGCAGTGGAGTCCGTACGTTGATCGGCTCGCAAGAACAGGCGATTAATTAACGGATAATACCGAGGTTTTTGTTGGCTGAACGTTAAAAAAGGAGTTAATCGTGGCTTCACTCGCTAGCCAGATTCAAAAAGACAACGGTTTGCAGGACTTTTCATTGCGAGCCCAGGTTGAGTGCCTAGTGGATGAGTTAATTAGCTCACTCCCGAATCCGGAGACACTCCCGGCCGATCAACAGCGTGGCATCATCGCCCGATATACCGCCGTTCTCGAAGGCAACTTCATCTATTGGATGACTGCAACCCTGCTCTCGGTAAAGTCGGAAGAGGCTCAGTCGATTATCGTCGAAAATCTCTCGGAAGAAGTTCGCGATTGCCACCCGGGTATGATGCGGCGCTTCGCGCTCGCGGCGGATGCGGCCCCCAGCGCCTCAGACGCCATGGCGGTGTATCGTGACTTGACCAATGTCCGGGTTTATCTGGGCCGGCTTGCGGCTGTGCCGAATCTGGTCGCAATGGCCTTCTTCGAAGGCTTTATTCAGAAGTTCATGGCGTATTTGGCTGATCTTGCGAGGCGGCAGGGATCGTCGGATATGGAGTACACCGACGTCCACGGGGTCTGCGATGTTACGCACACCAATGAGCTCTACCGTGCGCTGAGCGCGGAGATGGGGCTGAATCCCCCTGATGCCGACACCAACATCTTTGAAGGTGTGGAATTGCTCCGAAATCTCCTGATCACTGTCCTGAACCTCAAGCCGCGGGCCGCCTCGGACTTCGTTGCAGCGCACGTCAATTAGTTTGCGGAAATACCCGGAGTTCATAACCGGCGTGCACGCTGCATTCGGCGTCTGACGCCGGTTGAGAGTGTCAGTTTGCTCGGGTGAGCCGCTCGCTCCCCGAGCAAAGTAAGCGTTCTTCCCGATTGATCCAAAATGCCGCAAATTGACCGCAGATCTCTCTGGACGGCACTCGCATCGACGCCCACCTCCGGCCGTTTCTTCTGCGCGCCGGAGGCGCAGCTGAACGGGGCTGATCTTCTTGGCGGCTCATCTCTTTCGGCGCCTCCCGAAGAGCTTCGGGGCCGGTCCGTCTTGCTGGCGACCACCGACCAGCTCACGGCTGCCCTTGCCTTAATCGAACTCGATGGCATTGTTCGCCACCTGGTCCTGTGTCCCCCCGACCTGGCGTTGGAGCACCTCCCCTTCATTATCCGTTCCGTGCCCGTGGACTTGGTCGTTTCGAATCGAAGCGAACTCGTCGATGAAAATGCGATCCGCTGCGGTCTCCCAATCGCGCCCGCTAATTCACCTCGCACACCCGAGCACGAAACGGAATGGATTCTCCTTACCTCCGGCACAACCGGCAACCCGAAGATGGCGGTCCACACCCTCTCGGGTCTGGCGGGAGCCATCAATGCCGGGGACGAACTGGCCGATTCCCATGTCTGGAGCACGTTCTACGACATCCGGAGGTACGGCGGACTCCAGGTCTTCCTCCGGGCCGTCTTGACCGGCGGATCCCTGGTGCTTTCGGGCCAGCAGGAGCCGATGGCCGATTTCCTCAGCCGGGCGGGCGCCTGTGGCGTCACCCACATCTCGGGAACGCCATCGCATTGGCGAAAAGCGGTCATGACCCCGGCGGCCCAAGCGATCGCCCCTCGCTACGTCCGCTTGTCCGGCGAGATTGCCGACCAGGCGATCCTCGACACTCTGCGCTCCGTCTATCCAAACGCAAGCATCGCTCACGCGTTCGCCTCAACCGAAGCCGGGGTGGCGTTCGATGTCCGGGATGGTCTGGCGGGGTTCCCGGCGAGCCTGATTGGACAGCCTGCCGGCGAAGTGGAAATGAAAGTCGTGGACGGCTCGCTTCGCATCCGGTCGCCGCGAACGGCCATCCGCTACATCGGCCAGACGGACCGCATATTGAAGGACGCGGACGGTTTTGTGGATACCGGCGATATGGTCGAACAGCGCGGCGATCGCTACTATTTTGTCGGCCGGCGAGATGGTGTGATCAACGTCGGGGGGCTGAAAGTGCATCCCGAAGAGGTTGAAGCCGTCATCAATCGCCACCCGCAGGTGCGTATGTCGCTGGTGAGGACCAGAAAGAGCCCTATTACCGGTTCCCTCGTTGTCGCGGAAGTCGTCTTGAAGACGTCTGCCGAGAATGGACGGGCTCGGGCGTTGGAGCAGGAAATTCTGCAACTTTGTCACGATGCCCTCCCCCGCCACAAGGTGCCGGCCGCGATCTCGTTTCGAAAGGAGTTGTCCGTCGCGGGGACGGGCAAGCTGGTGCGTCAACGTGCGTAACGTGATCGTCACCGGCGGAAGCCGGGGAATGGGGCTGGGGGTCGGCATGAAGCTGGCCGCGGAGGGCTACCGCGTGATCGCCGTCGCGCGGAAACAGACCGATCCGCTTGCCTCGGCGATCGCCCAGGTGGAAGCTCAGAACCGCGGCGCGCTTCACTTCGCGCCCTTCGATCTCTCGAAAGTCGAGGACCTCGGCGCCTTTGTGAAGGACCTCCGCAAGCAGTTCGGCCCGATTCACGGCCTCGTCAACAACGCGGGCATCAGTTTCGACGGCGCGCTTTCCCTGATGCCTCTTGCTCAGATCGAACAGCTGGTCCGGCTGAACACGCTCTCCCCGATCGTGCTGACCAAGCATGTGGTGCGCTTCATGATGTCCGACGGTGGCGGCCGTATCGTGAATATCGCTTCCATCATGGGCTTTACCGGCTATAGCGGCCTTGCCGTCTACGGCGCGACCAAGGCTTCGCTGATCGGCTTCACCCGGTCGCTGGCCCGCGAAGTCGGGCGGATGGGTATCAACGTCAATGCCGTCGCGCCCGGTTTTGTGGACACGGAAATGACCCAGGGGCTTAAGGACGAGCAGCGCCAGCAGATTGCGCGCCGCAGCGCGCTCAAGCGCCTGGCGGATGTCGAAGATGTTGCCAACGCGGTCGAGTTCCTCCTCGGCTGCAAATCGAAAAGCATCACCGGAACCGTGCTTACGGTCGACGCGGGTGCCACGGCCTAATGGAAAATCAGGCGCAGAACGAGCGTAAAGGCAGCGAATCGCCGGCCCGCGCGTGGGCGCGCGCCATCGAGCTGACGTCCTCGATCGCCCGCAATCCGCGCCGCATTCTTCCCGTGGTGATTGAGGAGCGCGCCGCTGCCGTCGGAAATGCGCCGGCTCTGCTCTCCAACTCCGAAACGCTGACCTACCGCGAGCTATCCGAGCGCTCCAACCGGTATGCCCGGTGGGCTCTCGCGCAAGGCATCGGGCGCGGTGAAGCGGTCGGCCTGCTGATGCCAAACCGGCCCGAATACCTGGCGATCTGGCTCGGCATCACGCAGGCGGGCGGCGCGGTGGCGCTTCTGAATACCAACCTGACCGGCGTCTCGCTGGCCCACTGCATCAACGCAGCCGCGCCCCAGCATCTGATTGTTGCCGCGGAATTGGCCGCGGCGGTTGGGGAGGCTCTACCCCATCTGGCCGCGCCCGCCTCGGTCTGGATTCATGGTCCTTCGCCCGCTTCCTTCCGCCGGCTCGATGAGGAGATCGAACAGTTTTCCGGAGGTCCCCTGAGCGAGGCCGAGCGTCCGCCGGTCACCATCGCGGATCGGGCGCTCTATATTTACACCTCCGGCACGACGGGCCTGCCCAAAGCCGCCATCGTCAGCCACGGGCGTTTGATGCAGTGGAGCCATTGGTTCGCCGGCATGATGGACACCCAGCCCGGCGACCGCATGTACAACTGCCTGCCCATGTATCACAGTGTCGGCGGCGTGCAGGCGCCCGGCGCCGTGCTGGTGCGCGGCGGTTCGGTCGTCGTCGCGGAGAAGTTTTCCGCGCGCCGCTTTTGGAACGATATCGTCACGTGGGATTGCACGGTGTTCCAGTACATCGGCGAGCTCTGCCGGTATCTGCTCCACACCGAACCGTCTGATCTGGAGTCCAGGCACCGCATCCGCATCGCCTGCGGCAACGGGCTTCGCCCCGACGTTTGGAATCAATTCAAGAGCCGCTTCCACATTCCGCGCATCCTCGAGTTCTACGCCGCCACCGAAGGAAACGTCTCCTTCTTCAATGTCGAAGGCGAGCCCGGTTCCATCGGCCGCGTGCCGTCGTATCTGGCGCACCGCTTCCCCGCGGCTCTGGTGAAATTCGATGTAGACAAGGGCGAGCCCGTCCGGAACCAGGAGGGATTCTGCGTTCCCTGCGGGCCTAACGAAGCCGGCGAGGCAATCGGGCGTATCCTGAAAGACCTCTCCAATATCGGCAGCCGCTTCGAAGGGTACACCAACCAGGAGGCGTCGGAACGAAAAATTCTCCGGAATGTGTTCGAAGCGGGGGACGCGTGGTTCCGCACCGGCGACCTGATGCGAAAAGACGAGAGAGGCTTCTTCTACTTTGTCGATCGCATCGGCGATACCTTTCGATGGAAAGGTGAAAATGTCGCCACCTCCGAAGTCTCCATGGCGCTCTGCGAATTTCCCGGCATCCGGGAAGCGAACGTCTACGGCGTCGAAATTCCCGGAGCCGACGGCCGGGCCGGCATGGCCACTCTGGTGCTTTCGGATCCGCGGCTGGACCTGAAGGCGCTTTGGGCTTACCTGGCCGGCCGCCTTCCTGCTTACGCGCGTCCGCTGTTTCTCCGAATTCGGACGGAAATCGAGGTCACGGCCACTTTCAAATACACCAAGACCGACCTGGTTCGCGAAGGTTTTAACCCCGCCGCCACGGCCGACCCCATTTTTTGGAACGACTCAGAGCGGGCGACGTTCGTCCGCGTGGACCAGGAACTCTATCAACGGATCCTGAGCGGGCAGCACCCCATCGTGCGCTCCCGCCCATCGGAACAGCAATTGCGTGACCATTCGCCGCAGCCCGTTGCGCTCGCGCCAGGCAGCCACGGGCCGTCGGAAAGGCGCCTTGAGGTGGAACGTGCTTGAAGCCCTGCAGGATCTGATCCTGGGCGTCCAGTCCGAGATCGCGAACGGGCCCATCCTGCCGTCGGTCGCGCCTCAGGAAATCCGCCAGCGCCTTTCGCGGTACGACTTCCGCACTCCGGTCGCATTGGAAGAATTGTCTGCCGATATTTCGGAGATGTTACGAACCTGGCATGTGCAGGTCACTCATCCCCGGTACTTCGGGTTGTTCAATCCAAGTGTGACCATGGCTTCCGTGATCGCCGACACCCTGGTGGCCGCGTACAATCCCCAGCTGGCCACCTGGCGTACGTCGCCGGCCGCCAATGAGATCGAGCGGCACACCCTCGCCTGGTTGCGCTGCAAATTCGGACTGCCGGCAAACGCCAGCGCCTCTTTCACCACCGGCGGCGCCGAAGCAAACCTCTCCGCCGTCGTGGTGGCGTTGACCCGCGCCTTTCCCGAATACGGCGAGCACGGCGTGCGGCATCTGGCGGCGAACCCAACCATTTACTTGAGTAGCGAGGCTCATCACTCGTTCAACAAGATTGCCCACTTGACCGGCATCGGGCGGCGCGCGCTCCGGCCGGTCGCGACTGATCGTAATCTCAAAATGGATCTCGACGACCTCGCCCGACAGGTCGCCGCCGACCGCAAGAACGGCTTCGCTCCGTTCATGGTAGTCGGGACGGGCGGCACCACCGGCGCGGGCGTCATCGACCCGCTGCCCGAGTTGAGCCGTTTCTGTCGCTCCGAACGCCTCTGGTTTCACGTCGACGCCGCCTGGGGCGGCGCGGCCATCATCTCCCCTACCTTGCGGCATCATCTCGCCGGAATCGAGGACGCGGACTCGATCACCTGCGATGCCCACAAGTGGTTTTCGGTGCCGATGGGAGCAGGCATGTTCTTCTGCCGCCATCCCGAGTCCGTGAGCGCGGCATTCCATGCCGAAACCTCCTACATGCCGCCGAAAACCTCTGACGCGGCCGTCGATCCCTATACCAATTCCATCCAGTGGTCTCGGCGGTTTATCGGTTTGAAATTGTTTTTCGCAGCGGCCCACTACGGCGAAGCCGGGTATATCGAAATGATCGAACGCCAGACCCGCCTGGGCAACCTTCTGCGCCACTCGTTACAGCAGACCGGATGGCAGATCGTCAATGCCACTCCGCTGCCGCTTGTCTGTTTCACCCGGGAAGGCCTGGACACCACGAAGTTCCTGGCCGCCCTGCATGCGCGCCAGATCGCCTGGATGTCCCAGGTGCAACTCGCTGGGGGGCCGCCCGTGCTTCGGGCGTGTGTCACCAGTTTTCGAACCAGCGAGTCCGACGTCGAATGGGTGGTGTCGGAGATGAACAAGCTTGTAGACGGAGCGGATGATTCGAAGTTCAGCTGAGGAGATGCCGGCTTCCGAATACGCGAACTCAGGGGAAGAAGATGCGTAGAGAAACAATTGCAATCCACGGGGGGTATGAGGGCGATCCCGCTACCCGGTCGGTAGCCGTCCCGATCTATCAGACGGTGTCGTACGAGTTCGACAGCGCCGATCACGCTGCCGCGCTGTTCAATCTCGAAGTGGAAGGATACCGGTACAGCCGGATCAGCAATCCCACCACGGCCGTGCTGGAGCGCCGCGTCGCCGCCCTCGAAGGAGGGCGGGATGCGATCTGCGTGGCCACGGGCCAGTCGGCGCTCACCTATGCGGTCCTGAACCTCACCGAGCTCGGCTGCAACATCGTCTCTGTTCCTCAGCTGTACGGCACCACCCATACTCTGTTCGCGCACCTGCTTCCCCGGCAGGGTGTGACGGTTCGCTTTGCCGATTCGGATAAGCCCGAAGCCATCGAAGCCCTGATCGACGACGAAACCCGCGCGGTCTATTGCGAAAGCGTCGGCAACCCCGCCGGCAACGTCTGCGACATCGAAGCCATGGCGCGGATCGCTCACCGGCACGGGGTTCCCCTGATCGTCGACAACACCGTCGCCACCCCGATGTTGCTGCGCCCCATCGAATATGGCGCCGATATCGTCGTCCATTCGCTGACCAAATACATGGGAGGACACGGCACCACGCTCGGCGGCGCCATCATCGATAGCGGCAAGTTTCCGTGGAAAGAGCACGCCCGCCGGTTCCCGATGTTCAGCCAGCCGGATCCGTCCTATCACGATCTGGTTTATACCGAGCATTTCAAGGATGCGGCCTATATCGGCCGCTGCCGCAGCGTTTACCTCCGCACGACCGGCTCGGTTCTGCCGGCGATGAGCGCCTTTCTCCTGTTGCAGGGCATCGAGTCGATGCCGCTCCGCGTCGAGCGCCACATCGCCAACGGCAAGGCCGTGGCGGAATTTTTGCGCAGCGACCCGCGCGTGGAGTGGGTGAATTACGCGGGATTCCCGGACAGCCCCTACTATTCGCTCGCTCAGAAGTACCTCTCCGGCCAGGCCTGCTCTCTGCTGACGTTCGGCGTCAAGGGCGGATTCGAGTCGGCAAAGGATTTTTACGACTCGTTGAAACTCATCAAGCGGCTGGTGAACCTGGGTGATGCCAAGACGCTGGCCTGCCATCCGGCGACCAGCACGCACCGGCAAATGTCGCCGGAAGAGCAACGCCGGGCCGGGGTGACTCCCGAGATGATTCGGATCAGTGTCGGCATCGAACATATCGACGACCTGATTGCGGACCTCGACCAGGCTCTCCGCGCCGTCGAATCTCCCAGACGGGCCCAGTTGATCGCGACGGAGGGGCGCTAATGCCCGTTTATCTCGACCGGCCGCTGTCTTGCGAGGCTCACGCGGGCTCGCGCGCCCGGCGCCGCGATATTCCCAAGAACTGTGTCCGCATCGGTTTGATCAACAACATGCCGGATGGCGCGCTGCGCGCGACCGAGCGTCAGTTCTTGAACCTTCTGGAGTCGGCGGCCTCCTCGTTTCCGGTCCGCCTCAGCTTCTTTTATTTGCCCGGCGTCCCCCGGTCGGATTGGGGCCGAAATCACGTCCGCACGTTTTATTCCGGGATTGAAGATTTGTGGGACAGCCCTCTGGACGGCCTGATCGTTACCGGCGCTGAGCCGCGCTTTCCAAGCCTGGCGCACGAGCCGTATTGGGGGGAATTGACCGAGGTTCTGAAGTGGGCGGACGAAAATACCTCTTCGTCCATCTGGTCCTGCCTGGCTGCCCACGCCGCGGTCTTCCACATGGACGGGCTGGAACGGCATCGTCTGGACGACAAACGCTTCGGACTGTTCCGCTGCGTGCCGGCTTCCGTTCATCCGTTGATCTCGGGAAACTCCTCCGGCGTGATGATTCCGCACTCCCGGTGGAACGACTTGCGGGAGCAGGAACTGCTGGCATGCGGTTATCAGATTCTAGGCCGTTCCTGCGAAGCCGGAGTCGACGTTTTCGTCAAGGAGAAGCGCAGCCTGTTCGTGTTTTTCCAGGGACATCCGGAGTACGAAGCCAATACTCTGCTGCTCGAATACCGCAGGGACATCGGCCGCTATCTTCGCGGTGAGCGCGAAAATTATCCGGCGATGCCGCAGTGCTACTTCGATTCGGAGACCGAAGCCGCGCTCCGCGCGCTCGAAGACCGCTTCTCGAGTGATCGGCGGGAAGAGCGGCTTGCCGAGTTCCCGTCCGACGCTCTGGAACGCAATTTGAAAAACCGGTGGCACTCGGCCGCGTCTCGAGTCTACCGCAACTGGCTGGCGTGCTTGTCCGGGAAAAAGCAGCCATCGATGGGCAAGAGGGCCGCGGGGAGATCCACACTACGGGCACCAGTCCCGAACCGTCTCTCCGCCGCTGGGGCCGATTAGTCGCTCGTTTTTACCTTTGATGCCCGGCGGGCGTTTCACGAGTCCAGGTGGCCGCTGGGGATCCACCGGAGCTGCCCCGGGTTCACGGGGCAGGGCCGGGCTGGCCCCAGTACGTCTAAAACCAAAGGACTGGCATATTAGCGGCTATTGGAGTAGGATCAATACGTTAGACGTGCTGAAAAGGGAGCAATGCGGATGAAGGGGATAGTGCTGGCGGGGGGCACGGGTAGCCGGCTTTTTCCGCTCACCAAGATTACGAATAAGCATCTGTTGCCGATCTTTGACCGGCCCATGATTTACTATCCCATCCAGACTCTGGTCGGGGCCGGCATCCAGGATATCCTGATCGTCACCGGAGGCCGCAATTCTGGCGATTTTCTGCGCTTGCTGGCCAATGGCAAAGAGTTTGGCCTGAAGCACATCAACTACACCTATCAGGAAGGCGAAGGCGGCATTGCCGACGCGCTCGCACTCGCTGAACATTTCGCGGACGGCGAGAAGATTTGTGTTGTCCTCGGAGACAACATCATCGAGAGAGATATCCGGGCGGCCGCCGACCGCTTCCGCCAGCAGCCGAACGGCGCGCACATTCTTTTGAAGGAAGTTCCGGACGCGGAGAGATTCGGCGTCGCCGAAATCTCCGGCGATCACATCGTCGGGATCGAGGAAAAACCCAAAGCTCCCAAGAGCAATTACGCCGTGACCGGCATCTACATGTACGACTCCACTGTCTTCGACAAGATTCGCACGCTGGTTCCGTCGCGGCGAGGAGAGCTGGAGATCACCGACGTCAACAACGCGTATATCCGCGAGGGCACGATGACCTTCTCGTACCTCGACGGCTGGTGGACCGACGCCGGAACTTTTGACTCGTTGCTTCGCGCCGCCAATCTGGTGGCGGACTCTCGAGCGCGCCAGACACAGCAGCGTTTGAGCGAGGCGGAAAAGGTGGTGGGCGCCTGATGACGGGAGAAGCGATCGCGATGGACAGGGATCGGCGGATTGCGACGGCCGGGTCGCTCGAGTTGGTGCTGCCGCAAAACGAAAAGGGTTTGGGCAAGATCATCGGCGCCATCGATTCGCCCGATCTCATCTCGGGAGTCCGTCTGGCGCAGTTGGCGGTGTTTCCCGATGACCGAGGTTATTTTCTCGAAGTGCAGCGCTTCGGCCGCGGGCTCGCCGCGGATTTCCCGGCTGCCACTTCCCAGGTCTCCGCTGCCCTGAATTACCCCGGCACCATCAAGGCGTTCCATTACCACCTGCATCAGACCGACTGCTGGACTCCCGTAAAAGGGCTGTTTCAAGTCGCCCTTGTGGATCTGCGATCCGGCTCTCCCACATTCGGATTGCGTAATACCCTCTATGTCGGCCCGCTGCGCCCCTGGCAGATTTTGATCCCGCCCGGCGTCGCCCACGGTTACAAGGTGATCGGGGGCCAGGACTCGCTGCTCGTCTACATGACGGATCGTTTCTATAATCCCCAGGACGAAGGCCGCATCGCGTACAATGATCCGTCGATCCACTACGATTGGGAAACGCAGCACAAGTAGCGCACTCGAATTGCTATGAAAATTCTTGTCACAGGAGGAGCCGGCTTCATCGGCTCCGCGTTTGTGCGAATGCTGATTCACGCGACCCCGCACCGCGTGATCAATCTCGATAAGCTCACCTATGCCGGGAACCTGGAAAACCTTGCTTCGGTGGAAGACAGCGATCGCTATCGCTTCGTCGAGGGCGACATCTGCGATCAGCGGCTCGTCGAGCGCCTCGTTGCTGAAGAGAAGCCGGATGCAATCGCGCACTTCGCCGCCGAATCGCATGTGGATCGCAGCATTCTTTCGCCTGAGCCCGTCGTCCGCACCAACGTCTTCGGCACGTTCACCCTGCTCGAGGCCGCGCGTAAGTTCCGCACGGAACGCTTCGTGCACGTCTCCACTGACGAAGTGTACGGCAGCTTGGAGCCGCCGCATGAGGCGACGGAAGACTACCCTTTGAATGCCAGCAGCCCGTATTCGGCTTCCAAGGCGGGTTCGGATCTTCTGGCGCGCTCCTATTTCGTTACCTATAAGATGCCGGTAGTCATCACGCGCGCTTCGAACAACTACGGGCCGTACCAGTTTCCGGAGAAACTGATCCCTCTGATGATTGCCAACGCCCTCGAGCATCGGCGTCTGCCCGTCTACGGCGACGGCATGCAGGTTCGCGACTGGCTTTTTGTCGAGGACCACTGCCGGGCGATTCTGGCTGTTCTGACGAAAGGCCGGACGGGCGAGATTTACAACATCGGAGGCAACCGTTCGCTGCCGAATTTGGAAGTGGTTCGCAAGGTGCTTGCTCTCACCGGCCGGCCCGAGACGCTGATCGAATATGTCACTGATCGGCCGGGCCACGATCGCCGTTACGCCCTTTCGAGCGAGAAACTCATGCGTGAGACCGGCTGGCACCCCGAGATGGATTTTGAAACCGGACTGGCCCGGACGATCGAGTGGTATCGATCCAATGCCGGCTGGGTCGAGCGTGTCCGCAGCGGCGAATACCGCGATTATTACGAGCGCAATTACGGGCAGCGGGCGGTGTCGGCCTCCTGAAGAGGGCGGCCGAAAAAGAGGACTGCCTTCCACCGGTACAGCGCCACTCCCATTGCCGTCCCAGCGATATTCGTGATGACGTCGGACATGCTGGAGTCCCGGGTCGGAAGCTGCGTCTGGATCACTTCAATGAACAGACTGAGGGCCGCGCCGGCGGCCACTGTGATCAGAGCCGGCCGCTTCCAGCGGCGGATGGTGAGATAGCCGCAAGCGAAGAACCCCATCGGCACGAATCCGGCGACATTGGCCAACGCGTCCCTCCAAAATCCCCATGACCAGTCGAACGCGCGCCAAACGGGGTCGAAAGCCGCTTGACCGACTACCGTATATCGCGGCGGAATGTACAGGTCATTGCCGCTGCCGCTTTTGTCGTGAACAATCGCGCCGCCCTGTTCGTCGAACAGATAAAGCGCAATGCAGTCTTCGCCGGCCGCGATGTCGGGTCTCATCCTGGTTGACCAGGTCTGGAAATGATGTTCGACTTCGCGAGGCGCAAGCGCGCGGCCATAGACCGCCAGGCCCCGCACCACTCCGGCCCATGGCCGCGTAAACAAAGGAGCCGTGCCAAGCACTAGTCGGCCTGCCATCGCCGAACTGATCCGGAAGTCCGGAGCCCGCTCGACGGGGATCCCGTCTCGAAAGACGGCAGTACCTTCGGGGCCGGTCGTGATCGTCCAGAATCCAGTTTTCTTCTTCTGAAAGGCCTCGGGAATATACAGGCGCTTCGGCTTCCATGCGCGCCACTCCGTCGACGGTTCGATTCGGAGTTCCAGGTCGCTTATGGATTGAGCAATCATAAAATTCGCCTTCCGAGTTGGATCAGAGAAGGCCAATATGGTGCTGCTATCCTCAACGCGCTCCGTTTCCACCCAAATCTCCACTGTCCGCTCGCTGCCGACGTCGGTGAAGGGCTTTGTGCTCAGGACTGTCCCGGGTTTCTCAAATCGCACGCCGTTGCCGGTTGAGAGCCATCGGGCCTTGTTCTTCGGCGCGTGGAACGGGGTTAGGCCGGCGTACAGGATAACGGCTAGGGTGACGACGCAGCCGAGCTGCAGAATCTTCTGCGCCCGCTGGCTATGATTCCGGAATTTTGGACCTCTGTTAATGTTATCCGTCAAGAAATCCTTCGCAAGGATCAGCTTCCCACATCGTTCTGCCGGAACGGCGTCCCGGCGAGGCGCGAGAGGGCATGCCAGCGGTGTCCGAAAGATAGCATCTTGAAGGATTCAGTACGCGTAGGTATACCAGTGCGAGGCGGTCAATCTTGGTTTCTCTCCGTGTTGCTTCGACAGTTGGGGCGCGGTACTCGGACCATTCGGCTCCAGTACTTTCCACAGTCGACTCCCATTCGTCATTATCAGGTTCCCATGTAAAATCATTTACAATCATATGCCGCGCAACTCGAGCGTTTCATCGATGAAGGGAAGCATGGACGGCATGCAGGTTTACTACGGCGCCATGGATCTGGATCGCAGCACCGGGCACACAATGCTCGAGCACTTTCGCTGCCCACCCGAGTTCATCAAGATTGAACTGAACCGGGACCCGCGCCTGGACGCAGGCTACTTCCGTGTGGGGGACGAGCCAATCGGTTACGGCGCATGTTCCACCGGTACTCGAAGGCTCGTGAGCGATGCTCTCCCGGACGCTCTTGCCGAGATGACCGCAAGTTCGTCGACCGTCTGCCTCCCCTTCGACCCCGATGAAGTAGTCGACAATCTTCGATACGAGCGATACGCGAGCAGCGCGAGATCCCTTGGCGGCGACAGCTTCATCCGCCGCATGTATTATGTAGTCCGTCCCCTCATGCCCGTGGGTATTCGAAAACACTTTCAGAAGCGCTATCTGCGCGGCTGGGACAAACTCGAATTCCCCAGGTGGCCGGTAGACCATACCGTCGAAAGCATCTTTGAAAAGCTCATGGTGCTGACGATGCAGGCCAACGGAATCGACAGAATTCCTTTCGTTTGGTTCTGGCCGGACGGCGCGCGCAGCTCGGTAATCCTCACTCATGACGTGGAGACGCAGGCCGGCCTGGAGTTCTGCTCGAATCTGATGGATCTCAATGACTCTTTCGGTTTCAGGAGTTCGTTCCAAATCGTGCCGGAGAAACGATACCCGGTTAATCCGGCGGTTTTGGAAGAGATCCGCGCGCGCGGATTCGAGGTGAATGTCCATGATCTGAACCACGACGGACAACTTTTCAGCAATCGGGAAGAGTTTGTGCGGCGGGCCCGGCGGATCAGTCACTACCGCCGGGAGTTTGCGGCCGAGGGCTTCCGTGCCGCGGTGATGTACAGGAACCCCGATTGGTATCAGGACCTCGATTTTTCCTACGACATGTCTATCCCGAATGTCGCCCATTTGGATCCGCAGCGCGGTGGCTGTTGCACCGTGTTTCCGTTCTTTATCGGAAACCTCGTGGAACTGCCGCTGACTACGGTGCAGGACTATCCGCTATTCCACATCCTGAACGATTATTCGATCGGGCTCTGGAAGAAGCAGATTGCGATCATCTCGGAACGAAACGGGCTGATCAGCTTCATCATTCACCCCGATTACGTCATCGACGGGGCCTGTCGCCGGGTTTACAAAGAGTTGCTTCAGTATCTCGCAACTCTGCGGGACTGCGGTCAGGTTTGGGCCGCTTTGCCAAAAGAGGTCGCCTCGTGGTGGCGCCTGCGCAGCCAGATGACGATTGTTAAAGAATTCGGCAGCTGGCGTGTCCAGGGCGAGGGCAGTGAACGCGCCCGCCTGGCTTTCGCGGTGCTGGACCACGGTACGATCCGGTACGAGCTTTGACCAAACGGTCTGTTACCGAAGTCCGGATGCGCCTGGCGAACGTCCAGTACCGTGGAGCCAAATGATCTGTTTTCTCGTGAAATCAATGGTTGCATAATGGGGCAGTTGTGCTTCCGAACACGAGATCGCTTGGGAGCCTCTGAGAACCGCTGGCGCTCGCACGAGCTGTGGGGACTCGGAGCATCCACTTTAAGGCTGAACGATTGAGATCAGTTTCTCCAGTTGGTGTGCAGGTCGCTGCGAAGGCCGAGGCCGTCGTATACGAATTGGACCCGTTGAGCGATACACGATGGGACGATTTTGTCCACGCGCATCCTCAAGCGTCCGTGTTTCATAGCACAAACTGGTTACGCGCCCTGCGCGATACCTACGGATACCAGCCGAGCGTCTTGTGCACTTCAGCTCCCGGAAAACCGCTCACTTCCGGCTGGGTCTTCTGCCGCGTCAAGAGCTGGCTCACCGGAAACCGAATCATCTCGCTCCCGTTTTCCGACCATTGCGAAGCTCTGGTGGACACGGTTGAAGAACGCGATGCGATTCTGCAGAGCTTCAAAGGTTTCGTCGAGACTCAGGGTTGGGATTATGTCGAGCTCCGCCCGATCCGGGAGATGGATCGACAGAACTCTGATTTTCAGGCGTGCGCGACATATCTCCGGCACGTCATTGACTTATCGAAGAGCTCGGACGCCCTTTTCAGACGCTTTCATAAGGATTGCATTCAGAGAAAGATCCGCCGGGCGGAGCGGGAGTCACTTAGTTATGAGGTCGGCAACTCCGCGGCGCTGCTCTCGAGTTTTTACAAGCTCTTCGTGATGACGCGCTGCCGCTTTCATATGCCGCCGCAACCATATATCTGGTTCGAGCAGTTGGCTGCCGCTTTCGGCGATCAACTGCAAATCCGCTTGGCGTCCTATCGGGGCCGGCCCGCGGCGGCTATGTTGACGCTCAAAGATGGCCGAACCGCTCTTTACAAATATGGCTGCACCGATATTCATCTGAATCGGCTGGGCGGTATGCCGTTCCTGTTTTGGAGGGCGATTGAAGAGTCCAAGCACGAGCAACTCGAGTCCTTCGATTTGGGACGCTCGGATATCGATAATGCGGGGCTGATCACATTCAAGGATCGGTTGGGAGCTGAATCGGAAGTGGTTCGTTATCAAAAATTCCCCGCTCCGGGTCAGGGGGAGCGAGTTGCAAAGAGCTCGCGCGGCCTGGGCCGCATGCTGTTGCGATTCATGCCGGAACGCGGCCTTCGCATCGTGGGCAGAGCTTTGTACCCTCACATTGCCTAGGCGAGCGGCAACTTAGGCGGCGGTCCGGTCTAGGTGGGCTCCTGGGCTGGCCCCGGAATTCTCCGAAGAGCGCCTTTCCGGGCCCGCTATCCTGGGCTGTAACTGATTACAAACCAACAATTATTCAGCTGGGCTGCCTGCTGGGCCAGAATCCCGTGGAACTCAGGCTGGAGTACCTGAGCCACTCTGGCGCCGAATAACACCCATTGTCTTCCAATGTATAATCGCCATCAGGAGACAAACACCATGGCGGCTGATCCACGTATTCGACGGATACTGCGGTGCGGTGGATTGCTGGCCCTGCTTGCAGGAGCGGTCTGGCCTCAGACGAATAGCTGTGACATCAATAATGATGGTTCAGTCAACGTCATCGATGTCCAACTGATCGTGAATCAGGAGATTAACGCTGCTGGTTTCTCGTGCACAGCCAACGTGGGCGGGGTGCTCGGTTGCAGTGATTCGGCTCGCCAGGTCGTGGTGAAAGCTGCGCTGAGTCAGGGCGGCGCCGGCTGTCATTTTGTGTATGTCACGTGGTCGCCCAGCCCTTCGCCGGGCGTCATCGGGTATAACATCTACCGCGGAACCGCGCGGGGCCAGGAGTCCAGCACCCCGTTGAATATGAATGGGCCGGTAGCCGGGACGAGCTTTGCCGATACCACGGCGGTTACCGGGACCACGTACTACTACATCGTCAAGGCAACCGACGGCACCAGCGAGAGCGGACCCTCGGCGGAAACATCAGGGACTACGGCGCTATAGCTGAAGCCGCGCTGGGTCGATTAAAACGACCCGCCGGCGGGCGCCAACTACTGGGCCTGACAGTACTCGCCAACCCATATAACCGGTTCAATTGGGCCGCAAACCAGGACATAATGAATCGAACCGTGACGCTCGCTTCGGCCATGCTCCGCCTCGCTGATCAAACGGCGTATTTTCGCATTTCTGCGGCTCCTCACCTATGAGCGCTTCCCGATTTCCTCGAACTAGCGAACCGGCGGTGTTCCGCTTCGGCTTCCGCGGAGGCGCCGATGAGCGCCGTATTCGGGTGGCGTCGATCGCGGCGGCCTGCGTTCTCGTCATCGCGCTCTTCTGGCGGCAACTCATGGCCGCCGTCATTCTCGCGGTGCAAAATGACCGCTACATTCAGATCGTCGGGGGTCCGATGCTCTGTGTGGCTTTGCTCTATTGGAAGCGCGACTCTATCTTCACCGAGGCGCGCTTTTCTCCCCGTCCCGCTCTTCCGGTTCTTGCCGCGCTTTTCATCGCGTGCTTCATCTGGGTAATGGTGCAGCCGCCGGGCACGGACCTTGGCGCTTTGATGGCCGTGGTGCCGGTGATCCTTTTGATTTGGATCACGACCTTCCTGCTGTGCTATGGTCCGCTGACGTTCCGCCGCGCTCTCTACGCGCTGGCCTGCCTGGCGATCGCGATCCCGGTCCCTTCGGCGTGGCTCGACGACGTCTCGTCGGGCTTTCAGCAGGGCTCGGCCGCCGTTTGCTATGCGGTGCTGACCCTGATCGGTGTCCCGGTTCTGAGGAACGGGATGGTATTCTCCCTTCCCGGGCTCGATTTCCAGATTGCTCCCGAGTGCAGCGGTATTCGTTCCGCGTTGGCGTTCATCATGGTCGCCTTGCTCGCCGGAGGCCTGTTCCTGCGCTCCGGCTGGCGGCGGGCCATTTTGATCGCAGCCACCATCCCGATCGCCATTTTCAAGAACGCGGTCCGCATCGTCGTGATCACGACGCTGGGGGCCTATGTCGACCGCAGTTTCATCGAAGGCCCGTTCCATCATCAATACGGCGGGCTGATTTTCGGCCCGCTGGATATCGCTCTGTTTATTCCGGTGCTGATGGGACTGCAGCGGCTTGATCGACGTTCTTCTCAGCCGGCCGCCCCGCGTGTCCCGGAACACGCTGCCAGCTCCACCGCCTGATCTGCTTCGTCCCGCCTCGCCCGTCCGCCAACGGACGCCGCGCTTCGGCTGCCGATGCGCGGTAAGAAGCATCTTCGATTCTCACGGCTGCCATTCCTCACCAGCGGAGTGATTCCACACGTTGCGCTCAACTTGATGACAGCATCCTGGAATCGACCACGGTGATGTATGAAGAACTGGCACGCCCGTGACGGATTGCCGGCTTTCATAGATCCCGCGTACGCGATAATCTCCACATGGAGCGAGAGCCCTATCCCGCGGCCCGCAACGTCTCGCCCGGAGTGTTTGCCTATTTCGCGCGGCATCACGCGAACCTTCGGAATGAAGGCTCTCCCTCGGTGGCGGCGCCTCCCGACCGCCCGATCATTGAAGCGATCATCGACGCCGCGTTTTGGGCCAGCCTGCGGCGCGAAGAAGGATATATCCCGAAAATTTCGCTCGCCTTTCTGCCGCCGGAACAGACGACGCATCCCCTTGTATTCGAGCGGCCGCTGCCGCTGGACCCGGGGCTGCTGACGCGCGTGGCGCCGGCGGTCGAACGGCCCGGCATTCATCTCGGCGTCTGGCGCGACGCCGGCGAACTCACGGTGTGGGGCATCGCCCGGCCGCTGCCCCGGTTGTGCTTCGTCGTCGAAGTCGCCGCCCCCGGCCTGCTCGTCATCAAACATCACACGGGCGAGCCGTCGGGCAAGTTTGTCAATGTCGCGGTGCTCGAAGGCGACCGCATCAAGATGATCGACGGCCCGTCTTCCGGGCTTTGCCGACTGCTCCTCTCTGCTGACCTCGTTGTTGGGATTGGACGCGCCCGCCGACTGGGTCCACTCGGGGAATGTGCTGGCCCGGATGGCGATTTCGATGCGCGCGCACGGCCGCGGCGGATCGCTTCTGGTGGTGTCGGCCGGCAGCGACGCCTGGCGCGAATCGATTGTCGCTCCCGTTCCGTATGCCGCGTCCCAGCCTTTCACCGAGTTGGCGGTGCTTGGACGGGCAGCTCCTCCGGAAGCGGAGCGCCGCGCTTGGAAGGAATCGCTCAGCCGCGCCATCGACGCCGTGGCCGGCCTCACCGCGGTGGACGGGGCCGTGGTGATGACCGGCCAGCTGGAAGTCCTCGGATTCGGCGCCAAAATCGTGCGCAGAAAAACGTGGCCGCCGGTGGAACAGGTCACGGTCACCGAGCCGATCCAAGGCGGAACCGGAACCCTGGTCCACCCCGAGCAATTGGGCGGCACGCGCCATTTCTCCGCCGCTCAATTTGCCCAGGACCAGCGCGATTCGGTGGCGTTGGTGGCCTCGCAGGACGGCCGCTTCACCGTTTTTGCCTGGTCGGAGCGCGACAACATGGTGCAGGCGCACCGCATCGAAGCGCTGCTGCTGTAACGGCCGCGGGCCGCGGGAAACGGCCCGATTCCGGAAATCCATTTCCGAAATCGGGCGCCTGGGCGGAGTTGGCGGCGCCTGGCTCCGGGGCGCGGCAGACCGGGGCTGCACGGGCAGCGTGAGGCCGCAGGAAACATCCCGGCTCAGAGCGTTCGAGGAAATTTCGGAGGCGCGTGATCGATCGTCAAGCGCGCCGCGGCGCAAACCAAAGCAAGGCTTGCGGGGGCGGGGCCGCGTCGGACGGTTTCGCGAACGAGAGGAATTGCCACTCCTGGCCCGAGAGCTTGAAGAGCCCGATCTGCGTGCCGGAGAGTTCGAATCGGGGGAAGCAGGCCTTGACTCCGGCGGGCGCTTTGGCCCAGTCGATTTCCCAACGGATGGCGGCCTGGCGCGTGTCGGGCTCGGCGCCCGTCGTGATGCCGGTGACTTCCAGAAGATAGGGCCCTTCGAGAATCACCTCGTGGAATTTGCCGGAATCCTTCAGATCGATGGCGAACAGGGCCTTACGGCCGGCATCCGTCAATTGGTAGGTGCTGATGGTGAAACCCTGGTGCTGTGTCTCGACCCGTTTCCAGAGATCGTTTTGGATGCCGCAGGCGATCAGCGTGTCCGAGTGGAAGGTGACGGGGAAGTGATTGAACTCGTCGCGGGACCATTTCTGAGCGATGAGGGCTCCGGCGGCGGCCGCGCTCAGATCGGGCGGCGGTTCGGGGTCCGACGCGCAGCCCGCCAGGCAGGCGGCCGCGAGGGCGAGGGCCGCGACCCACACCTTTTTCCAACGATCAGCCAAATTCCGCATACGGACTTTCGCGCCGGCAGAGTGCCCGCCGAGCCTATCGGTGCTCAGAATAATCGCTTTTCGACGGGTTGAACAGGTTGCCGTCCGGGGGATGTTTGTCGCTATCCATGGTGGATGGCGCGGGGGCACCATGCGTGCGCAGGTACGGGACAAGTGCAAGGGTTTCTGAATCACCCTACTGCGTCCCGCACTCCTGCTCCCGCGCCGCCCGACTCGCCAACTCGTCGCAGCGGTTGTTGTCTTCGTGCGACGCATGGCCTTTCGTCCAGACCCAGGTCGTTTTGTGACGGGCTACCTGCTCGTCCAACGATTTCCAGAGGTCCTGGTTGATGACGGGCTTCTTGGCGGCCGTCATCCAGCCTTTGCGCTTCCAGCCGTGGATCCAGGTGGTGATGCCGTTTTTCAGGTACTCGGAATCGGTCACTACTTCGACTTCGCAGCCTTCTTTGAGGGCGCGGAGGCCTTCGATGGCGGCGCGGAGCTCCATGCGGTTGTTGGTGGTGCGGGGCTCGCAGCCCCACATTTCCTTCTTGTGTTCGTTGAAGCGGAGAATACAGGCCCAGCCGCCGGGGCCGGGGTTGCCCAGACAGGCGCCATCGGTGATGAGATGAACCTTCTTCACTGCGCGGGCTTCACTGGGCAAGTGCCGGCTCGGGCTCGCGGGATTCGCCGAAGAATTCGTCCACGCGCGCCAGGATTTCCGCCGGGTTGTGCAAATGATAGATCTCGCCGCGGAGCTGCGAGCCGTGGCGCACGCCGTGCGTGAAGTAGGTGGCGAACTGCTTCATCTTGCCGACGGTGTCTTTTTCGTCGCGCTCCATCAGCATGGCGTAATACTGGCGCATCATCTGGTGGCGGTCGCGCTGCGTGGGCTGGTCGTAGCGGCCGGTTTCGAGATACTGGCGGATCTGGCGGAAGATCCACGGATTCGACGAAGCGGTGCGGCCGATCATCACGGCGTCGCAGTGGGTTTCGTTGACCATGCGGACAGCGTCTTCCGGGGTGACGATGTCGCCGTTGCCGATCACGGGAATTTTCACCGCGGCTTTCACTTCGGCGATGCGGGTCCAGTCGGCCTTGCCGCTGTAGCCTTGCTCGCGCGTGCGAGGGTGCAGCGCGATGGCCTGCAGGCCGCAGTCTTCGGCGAGGCGCGCCATCTGCACGGTGACGAGTTCGGAATCGTTCCAGCCGGCGCGGTATTTCAGGGTGAATGGAATCTGAATCGCAGCGCGCACGGTGCGGAGGAGGCGCTCGACCAGCGGCAGGTCGCGCAGGAGGCCGGAGCCGCCGTTGCACTTCACGACCTTGTTGACGGGACAGCCGAAGTTGATGTCGAGGATGTCGAAGCCGAGGTCCTGGCAGACGCGCGCCGCATCGGCCATCACGGCGGGATCGGAGCCGAACAACTGGGCGGAGATGGGGTGTTCGTCGGGCTCGAATTCGAGATACTTGAGCGTCTTGGTCGGCTTGCGCGCGCCGAGCGAAGCCTTCACGCCGTGCGAGCTGGTGAACTCGGTCATAATCAGTCCGCACCCGCCTAAATTGCGGATAAACCGGCGGAAAACGGTGTCGGTGACGCCGGCCATGGGCGCCAGCACGGTAGCCGGCCGGATGGTAATGGGACCGATCGAAAGATAGGACGGAAACGGCGGCATAGCCCTGTTATTAGTTGATTTTAACGGTTCAGAAGCGGAAACGGAACCGAGGGGCGTCTCGTCTGAGGGTGTGAGGATGGAAACGCCATGAAGCCGTTCCAGGTCGCACTGTTAGTTATCGCCGGCGGAGTGGGTGGCGCGGTCGTGATGCGAGTGATGCAGCGGCCCGCGCCTGTGGCGCCTGTGACGACGCCCGCGCCGGTTGTGGCGCAGAACCCGGCGCCGGCGCCAGCGCCGCAAGCGGAGCCGGTTGCGCCTCGGGCAGAAGCCAAGCCGCCAGCGTTCGCGGCGGGGACAGCGGCGGCGGGGACAGACAGAACTGTCCACGCGGCGCGAAAGCCGCGCCTTGGGACAGGTTCGTCTGCTCCCAAACAAGATCCGGAACCAATTGCGCGGAATACTCCGCCGCCCGCGCCGGCGGCGCAGCCCGCGGCGGCGGAAGTTCCTCCACCCGCGCCCCAGCCGGAGGCCGCACCTGCACCTCCTCCGCCTCCGGCCCCTCCGCAGCAGGTGACGCTGAACGCCGGGATGTTGATCCCGGTGCGCCTGATCGATGGACTGTCCACGGAGCGCAACAATCCCGGTGATGCGTTCACCGGGACACTCGATGCCCCTCTGGTGGTGGATGGAATCGTCATTGCGGAGCGCGGGGCGCGGGTGGAAGGGCGGGTGGCTGCTTCCGACAAAGGCGGCAAGGTGAAGGGAGTCGCCTCGCTATCGGTTCAGTTGACGCGGATTCACCTGTCCGACGGGCAGACGATTTCGGTTCAGACGGACGCGTTTGAGCGGAGAGCCGAAGAGTCGAAGAAAACCGACGCGGCGAAAGTCGGCGCCGGGGCGGCCATCGGCGCGGTGATCGGCGCGATTGCGGGCGGCGGCAAAGGGGCGGCGATCGGAGCCGGAGTCGGCGGCGGCGCCGGGGCCGGCGATGTTTTGCTGACGCGCGGCAAGCCCGCGACTCTGCCTTCGGAGACGCGCATCAGCTTCCGGCTGGCGGCGCCGCTGACGGTGACCGAGCGGCAGCGCTAGCGGACTCTTCCAGACACTTCTAAACCGCCGGCTCGGGCGGCATAGGCCGCCCTGCGGGCGCGAAGCGGTTGCGGCGTTTCATCGCCGCGCCGCCGTCACATTAAACACGCTTCACATGCGCAACGGGAGGGCGGGTTGGCGCGGTCCAAATCAGTAGAGAGGTACGGCAGCGATGAGAGCGAAATTTTTGGCCGTCGCGGCGTTGGGGCTCGGAGCTCTTTTGAGCGCCTGCGGCCCGAGTCATGCGTACGTGGGGGTGGGGTTTGGGCCGCCGCCGCCAAGGTATGGAGTGATCGGTGTGGCGCCCGGTCCCGGTTACGTGTGGACCGACGGATTCTGGGATTGGCGGGGCGGCGGATGGGTCTGGGTCCCCGGCCGCTGGATGCGCGCGCCCCATCCGCGCGCGGTGTGGGTGCCGGGCTACTGGGAGGAGCGGCACGAACACGGCCGACGCGGCTACGAATTTCATCGCGGGCACTGGCGCTGAGGATCTTCTGAAGCGCCGCGAAGATCCGGAGCTCGTTCCGAATTCACTTATTCGATGCGGTCAGCTGGGTGCTGTCGAGGATTTTGCCCGCGGGCGTTCGGGCTTCGACCGTTAGCATTTTCCCCTCGACCCGCACGACCAGAAAGTTCTCCGTCTTGGCGACCAGCTTCGTGATGCCGGGCGGCGGCACGTCGACGTCGTAGAGGGGCGCGCCGCCGCCGCCGGTGATGAAGTAGTGAATTCCGTTCTTCAGATAGTGCTGGTAATTGTGGTCGTGCCCGAACAAGCCGGCCGAGAGCTTATATTTCTCGAATAGCGGCTCGAGCGCGGCCATGTGCGGATTCTCTCCCTGGCGGATCCTCACGGCGGTCATCGGCGGGTGATGCGCGAAGACGAAACGGAAGTCGGCCTTTTGCGCGCGGCGGAGGTCGTCTTCGAGCCAGCGCGTCTGTTCCTGCCAGAAGGCGTCTCGCTGTTCCTGCGTCTCACCGGCGGTGGCGATGTCGCTATCGATGGCGGCGAAGTGGGCGCCTCCCCAATCGAACGAATAATACGGCTTGGCGTTGAGGAAATCAAAATAGTTCGCGGAATCGCGTTCGTGATTGCCGAGCGTGGTGAAGAAGGCCACTTTGCGCAATAGCTCGCGTTCGATATCGAAGAACGTCGGCCAGAGGGACGAATCATTGGCGTCGGCGACGAGGTCGCCAGTGTGGATCACAAAATCGGGCTGAGCGTCCTTCAGAATCGCGGAGATGACCTGGCGATGCACGTCGTCCCGCGTGCGCGTATCGCCGTAAACGACGAACTGGAAGCGGGCCTCGCCGGAGGGAGGAGTTTTGAACGATCCCTTACCCGCCTCGCCCGGAAACGCCTGGTAATAGTAGGTCCTTCCGCGGTCGAGCCGCACGAAGGCGGCCTTCTCCGCGCGAAGCAGGGGGACGCTGCGATCGCGCGTCCCCGGCTCGAAGCCGAGCGTGGCTTCGCCGGTTTGCACCAGCCACATCACGGTCGCGGATTGGGGGCGCACATTGACCGTATACGGGCCGCCCACGATCTTTTCGGCGGCCGCCGGCTGGGCCGTGGCGGGCACCGGACAGGCGGCGATCAGCAAAACCGGAGCCAGATAGCAGGCGGCGCGCGAAACAGTTTTTCTCACCGAGCAATTCTCCCAGTTGACAGCATGATTCAATTCTCTTACATCGCGATGACATTCCAGGGGAGGCACGAAGATTCGTATCCTGAAAAGAGCGCCTTTGGGCGCGACCGGGATTTTGAACGAAAATGACAACCCTACTCAAGCCACCTCTGTCTCAACTCTTGACGCGTCTGTTTGCCGACGCGGACGCCAGCGATGCCGCGCTGCAGCGGCAACGGGCGGGTCTGTCGGACCAGGACCGCGCCCGAATGATGACCAACCCCGGCGACTATCAGGCGCTCTATGCCAGCATGAAGGACTTCCACCTGGCGGTTTCGCGCGAAACCGGCGCTTTGCTGTACATGCTGGCCCGCGCCAGTCGCGCGACTTCGATCGTGGAGTTCGGAACATCGTTCGGCATTTCCACGCTCCATCTGGCCGCCGCGCTGCGGGACAACGGAGGCGGCCGCCTCATCGGGACCGAGTTCGAGCCGTCCAAAGTCGAGCATGCGCGTAAGAATCTGGCCGCGGCCGGGCTGTCGGACCTGGTGGAGATTCGGGAAGGCGATGCGCTCCAGACGCTGGCGCGCGATCTGCCGGATGCAATCGATTTCGTTCTTCTCGACGGCGCCAAGCCGCTGTACGTGAGCATTCTTTCGCTCCTTGAACCACGCTTGCGCGAGGGCGCGCTGCTGGTTGCCGATAATGTCAATTGGTGTCCGGACTACCTCGCGCGCGTCCGTGCGCCCGGGGGAGGCTATCTTTCGGTTCCGGTTGCCGGCGACGTGGAGTTGTCGATGAAGGCGGGAGCTTCGCCGCGAGGGTGAAGGGCGCGCGCGCCGGGCCGCCCGGGGGTCCAGCGCCACTTTTCATTTGAGATCGGGAAAAATCCGCTCCGAAGTTTCCCCGTTATCGGTCATACTCAGGAAAACCCACGATGCGCCGCGATGCGCTCTTCTTGTATTCTCGCGATGTGCCGGCTATAGTTTCAAACCAGAACGAGTCGCACCAAGCGGTTTTCGGGGAAGCCCGTGGCGCGCCAATCGGCCGCGCGAGATTTCCGGTTTCCTGAAAATCCCTTAGATCGTTCATCGATACTCTTTCGAAATCAGGCAATTTCGTGATGGGTACGCTGTAATCCGCATTCACGCACAACGGACGCATAGTGGTCAAAGCTCAAGCTCTCGGGACGGCGGATGGTGGAAACGCGCGAGGTAATCAAAAGCAGCAGCGACGGCGAAATGCGGCTGGCGGTGAGCGCGCTAGCTCAGGCGGTCAACCCCCCGGCGGAGCGAGCGGCCGCCGTTCCGATATCGGGCCGGCGGAAAGCCGCGATTCTTCTTGCCAGCCTGGGTGACGAAGCGTGTGCGGCGATTCTCCGCCAATTGACGGAAGAGCAGGTGCACGATCTAATCCGCGAAGTCGGCACCCTCGGCAGGTTTTCGGGCCAGGAGCGGCTGGCGGTTCTGAATGAATATCTGGAGACGGCCAAAGATCCAGGCGGCGCGGCAGCGGGCGGAGTAGAGTACGCCACTTCAGTGTTGCTGGCGGCATTCGGGCCGGACGCCGGCCGCCGTATGGCGGAACGTCTGCTGCGGTCGGTCGGACGGGATGGATCGAGCGCCGGTGTTCTGCGCGGCGCCGATCCCCGGCAGCTGGCGAAGATCGTTCAGCGGGAGCACCCGCAGACGCTGGCGCTGATTCTGTGCAACCTGGACGCCAACAAAGCCGCCCAGGTGCTGGTGGAACTGCCGCAAGCGCAGCGCGCGCAGGTGGCGCGGCGCATGGCGGCGGTCGACCAGGTTTCTCCGGAAGTAACGAGCCGGCTTGGAAAGATTGTCGGTTCCAAGCTGCGGAGTGCCGGCGCATCGGATTCACAGTCGTTTGGAGGGCCGCGCGCGGTTGCCGAGCTGCTGAACCGTGTGGACCCGGCGACGGCGGAGCAGATCTTAAAACAAATTTCCGATCAGGATCCGGAGATGGGGCAGACGATTCGGGAAATCATGTTCGTGTTCGAAGACCTGCTCAACGTCAATCCGGATTCGCTGCGCCGGCTGGTGAGCAAAGTGGACCGGAAGGTACTCACGATGGCTCTGAAGGGAAGCCGGCCCGAAGTCAAGAAACATTTTGCCGCGGCCATGTCGCAACGGGCCGCCGAGATGCTGAACGAAGACATGGAGGCGCTCGGACCAGTGCGGGTCAAGGAGGTAGAAGCCGCGCGGCAGGCCCTGGTCGCCACGGCGCGCGCGATGGCGGATGCGGGAGAGATCAGCCTCGCGGCCGGACTGGAAGAATACGTGGAGTAGCTGCCGGGATTCTCGATCCCGCGGCTGGATCGTCAGATCGGATGTGCCCGGGCGAGCTTGTCGTTGAGTTGAATTCCGAAGCCGGAGCGCTCGGGGACTGCAATGCCGCCGGATACGAAGCGCTCTTCGGGGATGACGAGTTCCCCGCGCCAGCCGGCTTCGCCCCATTGCAGCTCGAGGAGCCGGAAATTCCGCATACCGGCGCCGATCTGGACGTTGGCGGCGGTGGAAACGGGGCCACTCGGGTTGTGGGGGGCCACGGCGATTCCGTGCGCGCGCGCGAGGGCCGCGATGGCGTTCATTTCGAGCAAGCCGCCGCAGTGTTTGACGTCGGGCATGATGACGTTCACGGCCTGGGTTTCACAAAGCGGGGCGAATCCCTTGGTTCCGAACAGCAGCTCGCCGCCGGCCATGGGCTGGCGGATCGAGCGAAGAGTGCCTGCTCGATGGCGCTATAAGCGGTTGCCGAGACCAATCCGCCGGCGGCCGCGGCGGGCTCCGCTTTTTGCCGGTAGCTTTCGATTTCAAGGGGCGATTGACCTTCGATGAGGCGGAAGAATCCGCGGAGTTCGGATTCCATTCGAAGGGCGTCCTGCTTCGTGGTAACCGCGAAGCCGAAGGCGTCGGAGGCTTCGCCCAGGCCGGAGATTCCCTGGTCCGTATGGATTCGGACAATCAGCCAGACGGTCCGTTCGGTCGCTCGGATGGGGAGTAATTCAATGGCAGTGACACGGAGACGAGGCGCCGCGCACAATTTCAGCGCCAGGGGCCACAGAGCAGAGGCGAGGACGGCGCGGCGGCTGCTGTTCACGGGAGCAGGGGCGCGATTAGCGGCCGAGAAGTTCCAGGTAGCGCGCGACGGATTCGATGCCGCGGAAGAAATTCGGCAGGTGGAATTTCTCATTGGGCGCGTGCAGGTTGTCGTCGGGCAGGCCGAAGCCCATCATGACGCTCGGAATCCCGAGAGCCTCATCGAAGACGCCGACGATCGGAATGGACCCGCCCGAGCGGATGTAAACCGTTTCCTTGCCGAAGACCTGCTTCATGGCTTCGGCGGCGGCGTGGATGAAGGGGTTGTCGGGGTTGGTGAGCGATGGGGCCCCGGCGTGCAGCACCTTATATTCCGCGGTAACGCCTTTCGGACAGGCGGCTTTGATGGCGGCTTTCAACTGATCGGCGGCTTCGTCGATGCGCTGGTCCCCGACCAGGCGGGCGCTGATCTTGGCGACGGCGCGCGCGGGAATCACGGTTTTGGCGCCTTCGCCGATGAAACCGCCGCGAATGCCGTGCACCTCCAGCGTCGGCCGCGCCCAGAGGCGTTCAAAGAGCGGAATCTCGGGTTCGCCGACCAACTGGCGGGCGCCCATTTCCTTTTCGGTGAATTCTTTTTCGTTGAACGGGAGCCGCGCCCACGCTTCGCGCTCTTTGGGGCTGGGCGGAACCACGCGGTCATAAAAGCCGGAGATTTTGATGTGGCCGTCGCGATCTTTCAACGCACATAGGATTTCGGCGATCGCTTGAATGGGGTTGGGCGCGGCGCCGCCGTAAATGCCGGAGTGCAGGTCGTGGTTGGCGCCTTCGACGGACAACTCGCCGTACACGATGCCGCGCAAGCCGACGCAGATGGTGGGCAGTTCGGGCGCAAACATTTCGGTGTCGCAGACCACCGCGGCATCGGCTTTCAAGCGCGGCGGTTTGCTTTTGACATAGGCCTCGATGTGCTCGCCGCCGCACTCTTCTTCGCCTTCGATGAGGAACTTGACGTTCACCGGCAGCTTGCCGTGCGTCTTCATGAGGCTTTCGACGGCCTTGATCTGGATGTAGACCTGGCCTTTGTCGTCGGCGGCGCCGCGGGCGAAGATATCGTTGCCGCGGATGGACGGCTCGAACGGCGGCGACTTCCACTCGTCGAGCGGTTCGGCCGGCTGCACGTCGTAATGGCCATAAAAGAGGATGGTCGGCTTGCCGGGAGAGCCCAGCCACTCTCCATAGACCAGCGGATTTCCCTTGCCCTGGATCAACTCCGCCGTGGTCATTCCGGCGGCGCGCAGTTCGTCGCGGACGAATTCGGCGGCGCGTTGGATGTCCGGCTTGTGTTCCGACAAAGTGCTGATGCTCGGAATGCGGAGAAAGGCGGACAGGCCTTCCACGAACTGCGACTGGTGCTGCTGGAAGTAATTCATACTTTCTCCACATTAACCCACTTGCGTGCGGGGATCGAGCAGGTGTTCGAGGCGGGCCGGCGGGATGCCGGACTGTTCGCGCGCGACCTCGCGGATGGTGCGGCCGGAGGCGAAAGCCTGTTTAGCGAGGGCGGCGGCCTTGTCGTAGCCGATCTCGGGAGCGAGGGCCGTCGCCATTGCGAGGGACTGCTCGACGAACCCTTCCGCGCGGGTCCGGTCGGCTTCCAAGCCGTCGACGAGCTTTTCGGCGAAATTGCGGCTCGCGGCGGCGAGGAGATCGATGGATTCGAGCAGATCGTAGGCCATGACCGGCATCATTACGTTGAGCTCAAAGTTCCCGGCGGCGGCGCACCAGGCGATGGTGGCGTCATATCCGATCACCTGCGCGCACACCATCAGGAGGCTTTCGGCGATCACGGGGTTGACCTTGCCGGGCATGATGCTGGAGCCGGGCTGAACGGCGGGAATCTTCAGCTCGCCGAGCCCGCAGCGCGGGCCGGAGCCGAGCCAGCGAATGTCGTTGGCGATCTTGGTGAGCGAGGCCGCGTAGGTGCGCAGCGCTCCGCTGAGAAAGCAGATGGCATCGCGCGCGCCCTGGGCTTCGAAGTGATTGCGCGCCTCGACGAACGGCAAGCCGGTGCGGCGTGTAATTTCGGCGATGACCTCCGAAGCAAAGCCGGGAGGCGCATTGAGCCCGGTGCCGACGGCCGTGCCGCCGAGCGGCAGTTCGTAAATGCCGGGGAGCGCGGCTTCAATCCGCTCGCAGGCGGCCTCCACCTGGCGGGCATAGCCGCTGAACTCCTGGCCGAGCCGGATCGGCACGGCATCCTGAAGATGGGTGCGGCCGATCTTAATGACGTCCTGAAACTCGTTGGCTTTGCGCGCGAGCGAGTGCGCCAGCCCGCGCATGGCGGGCAGCAGGCGCCGGGTCACGGTCTCGGCGGCGGCGATGTGGATGGCGGATGGAATCACGTCGTTGCTCGATTGGCCGCGATTGACGTCGTCATTCGGGTGGGCCTTGGCGAGGTGCGCGATCACCTCATTGGCATTCATGTTGGTGGAAGTGCCGCTGCCGGTCTGGAAGATATCGACGGCGAACTCGGCGTCGTGCCGGCCTTCGATCACCTGCTCGGCAGCGGCCTCGACGGCGGGCAGGTGGTTGACCTTGGCCGCGGCGGCCTTGATGAGGCCCAGCGCGCGAAGGAACGAACGCGGGAACCGCTTGCCGCTAATCGGAAAGTTTTCCAGCGCGCGCGCGGTCTGCGCGCCGTATAGAGCCGTCTCCGGCACTCGCATTTCGCCCATGCTGTCGCGTTCGATTCGGAAACTCATGGTTCCATTCTGGCGCGGCGCGAAGGAGTTATCGCCCCAGGAGATGAACGGATGTAGCTTTGAGCACGGCGGAGACGGGCGCGCCGGGACGCAATTGAAGATCTTCAGCGGATTGCGCGGTGACAAACGCGACGAGCGGGAACCCGCAATCCAGCTCGATGCGGGCCAGCGCCCCTTCCAACAGGACCGACTGAATCCGGCCGGCGACGCGGTTGCGGGCGCTCGAGGCAGCAGGGAGGCCGGGGGAGAGCGTGATTTCTTCGCCCCGGATGCAGGCGAAGACGGGGCCGGCTTCGCCCGTATCGACGCATTCCAGATGGACGCCGCCTACCTGGACCGTGCACAGGCCCGAGGCGCGCGCCACGATTTCGCCGGGGAGTACGTTTTCCACCCCGACGGATTCCGCCACCTGAACGTCGGCGGGGCGGCGGAAGACTTCCTCGACGGGGCCGGCCTGGCGGATGCGGCCGTCGATGAGGACGGCGATCCAATCCCCGAGCGCGAGGGCTTCGACGCGGTCGTGCGTGACGATGATGCTGGGGACGCCGCCTTCGACCAGTGTGCGGCGTAATTCGTGGCGCAGCCGGGCGCGTGTGGCGGCATCTAACGCAGAGAGCGGCTCGTCCAGGAGCAGGAGCGCGGGATCGGCGGCCAGGGCGCGGGCGAGAGCCACACGCTGCTGTTCTCCACCGGAGAGGGCGCGCGGCCGGCGGGCGGAAAGATGAGAGAGGCCGAAGCGCGAGAGCCAGTCCGCGGCTTTCGCCGGTGGATTGGCGGCGAAGGCGACGTTGCGTTCCACAGTGAGGTGCGGAAACAACGCGTACTCCTGGAACAGGAAGCCGGTCCGCCGCTGCTGCGGGCTGCGCGAGAGACGGCGCTCGGAATCGAACCAGGGATCGTCGCGGAACTGAATCAGCCCCTGATCGGGAGTTTCCAGACCGGCGAGAATCCGGAGGAGGGTCGTTTTGCCGGAGCCGGATGGGCCGAACAACACGGTGACGCGCGTCTGGTCGAGCGGAATGCGCAAATCGGCAGCGAGCGTGAAGCCGGACCGCAGTCGTTTGCGGCAGCAGCAGACTAACTGGTTGGCCATACCGCCCAGATGCGCCGCTGGAGGGCGTAGGTCAACGCCAGCACCGTGAACGAAACGGCGAGAAGAAACAGCGAGGTCTCGGAGGCCGCGCGATAGTCGAGCGCCTGGACCTGATCGTAGATGGAGATGGACACGGTGCGGGTGACACCGGCGATGTTGCCGCCCACCATCAAAACCACGCCGAATTCACCCAGGGTATGAGCGAAGCTGAGGATCGCGCCGGTGGCGATTCCCGGCATGGCAAGCGGGACGACGATGCGGCGGAAGGCCGAGGCGCGCGACACGCCGAGACACCAGGCGGCTTCGATGAGCTTGCGATCGACCGATGCGAAGGCGGCCGTCATGGGCTGCACGGTAAACGGAAGACTATAGAGGACGGAAGCGACCAGCAGGCCGGCGAATGAAAACGGGAGAATGCCGCCCCCGGTCAACACGCGATAGAGCGCGCCGGCAGGGCTTCGCGGGCTGATGGCGACAAGGACGTAAAAGCCGAGCACGGTGGGCGGCAGCACCAGCGGCAGGGCGACGGCGGCCTCGACGAGAAACTTCCAGCGGCGCGGCGAGTAAGTGAGCCAATAGGCGAGCGGCGTTCCCACCAGCAACAGGATGGCGGTGGTGAATGCCGCGAGCCGCAAGCTGAGTCCGATGGCCTGCCAATCCATATCACTTGCCCGGCAACGAAAACCCGTACGCTTCGAGGACCCGCGCCGCGGCCGGAGACAACAGCCAGGCGCGGAAATCGCGGGCGGCCGGGGAGTCCTTCACGATAACACCAGCCTGCTCGATCGGCGGATACGTGTCGCGCGGGAGTTCCCAATAGCGGCCCTGGTGGCGCACGGGCGGCGCGAGCGCCAGCGAGAGCGCGACGATGCCGGCGTCGGCCGCGCCGCTCTGGACGAATGCGAGAGTCTGGGCGATGTTTTCGCCGAGGACCAGCTTGTCCTTGAGCGGATCGTATACGCCGAGCGAGTGCAGGGCTGCTTCGGCGGCGCGGCCATAGGGAGCGTGCTGCGGATTGGCAATGGCCAGGTGGTGGACGGCTGCACCGCGGAGCGCAGTGGCGGGGTCAAGCGGCGACGCGGCCGGGACCCAGATCGCAAGGCGGCCGAAGGCATAAACGAAGAGCGAATCAGGCGCGCCGATGTGCTGTTGCAGCAATTGGCGCGGGTAGGCTCTGTCGGCTGACAGGAAAATGTCGAAAGGCGCCTGATTGCGGATCTGGGCGAGGAAATTGCCGGAGGAGCCGTAGGCGATGCGGAGGTCAATGGCGGGGTGCGCCGAGCGGAACGGGCGCGCCAGATCTTCGAGGGCGAATTGCAGATCGGCCGCGGCGGCGATGGAGAGGGTACGCGGCGCGGGCCGCGCGGAACACGCGCCCAGGCCAAGGCATGAAATCAGCAGGAACCATGGGGCGAGCAGGATCCTGGTTCGGTCAGCGGCACGGCGGCAGTTCGTCATTCATAAGAGACAGCGACTCTTGTAGACGACAATAGCACAGGCGTGCCGCCCCGCGCGGGGCCGATGGGAGTGGGTTTGCTAAAATGGGAAAGCCTTCGAGATTGCGGTGAGGTGCGAGAGTGGTTGAATCGGGCGGTCTCGAAAACCGTTGAACCTTTACGGGTTCCGTGGGTTCGAATCCCACCCTCACCGCCAGCCTAATGATTCCGTTGCTGGTGAATTCCCAATAGGGCATGTTTAGATGCGCATCCGGAGAGGCTCAGGCCGCTGCGATCGTGAATTCCGCGCGACGGCTTCGGCGAGATGCAGGTCGTTCCAGACGAACAGCCGTCCCCGTGGCGGCCCGGGATCACTTCAGCTGGACCGGTTTTCCGTGCGGGGTGCGGCGGTAGGCGTCGGCCCAGGCTTGCTTGCGTTCCGCCAGCGCGGCGGAATCGGATAAACCTTTTTCGGTGACCAGGCGCTCCAGAGCTCTCAACCAGTGCTCGTAGTAGCGCGATCCATCGTCGGGCTCGCCGCGAGCGGCGGCGGATTTCAGTTCCTCGGCCAAGGCCGCCGCCCATTCCTTCCAGGTGAAATGGCCTTGTTCCGAGAGCCGGACGGCCAGAGCGAACGCCTGAGCCTGCCAGGGCTCGGCAAACACCGGGCCTCCGGGATCGCGAGGCAGAGCGGGGAGGGTGGACAGATCAGGCTGGCTCAAGGTAGTCATCCCATAGATCAACGTAGACGGAATCGCGGGCGGATGCCGATTCACCCCAGAGTTCGCGCGCGGCGAAGCGGACCGAATAGACGTGCTGCGGCTTTTCTCCGAGAAAGTGCGCGTTGGTATCGGGGAAAACGAAGACGCCATGATCGCGGTCAATGACGCCGCGTTTGCCGCGGACGTAGCGCGGCAGGCGGGTGTGGCCGGTGGGATGCAGATTGCGGGCGCGCACCGGCTGTCCGGCGCAGAACCGCGGAACGGACGGAACATCCCGGCTGGTGGGGCCTCCTTTGCCGAGGGTTTCGGCCACGCGGCTGGCGGTGAGCGGCGGGTCGAGCTTCGCCGTGCCGGGCGCCGGCCGGCCGCTCGCCAGCTCGGCCGGGGCAATCAAACCGCTTTCGAGCAGCAGCGTCAGCAGGCGGGTGAACCACTTCTCGTAGTAGCTCATCCGCAGATACTCGGCCGGGGGAATCCGCTCGATTCCATGGCGCGAAGCGTCGATGTTCCATTTGCGCCAGAAGCCCATCGCGACGTTGAGGGCGAAGACGCGTCCCTCCCAGGTGGCGTGGAACACGGGTTCGTTCTTCTCGGGTTCGACCGGTCCCATGCCGTGCATGCCGCCCATATCGTGAATGCCGTTCATGCAGGCGCTCCGACTTTGGCGACTCCGACCATGGCATCACGCGTGACCAGCGAAGCCAGTTGCTCTTCGGTCATGTGCTCGGTTCCGGCCGGGCGCTCGGGCAGGACCAGGTAACGGAGCTCGGCGGTGCTGTCCCAGACGCGCACTTCGACGTCTTCGGGGAGATGGAGCCCGAACTCCCGCAGCACGCCCCGCGGATCGATGACCGCTCGCGAACGATAGGGCGCCGACTTATACCAGACGGGCGGCAGGCCGAGCACGGTCCAGGGGTAGCAGGAACAGAGCGTGCAGACGACCAGGTTGTGCACGGTGGGAGTGTTTTCGACCACCACCATGTGTTCGCCCTGCCGCCCGGCATACCCCAATTCGGCGATGGCTGCGGTGGCATTGGCGAGGAGCCGCTGCTTATAGCCGGCATCCACCCAGGCACGGGCGACCACGCGGGCCCCATTACGCGGCCCGACTTTGTGTTCGTAGGTGTCGATCAAGGCATCGAGCGCGGCGGGATCGACCAGGCCCTTTTCGACCAGCAGCGATTCGAGCGCTTTCACGCGCAAGGCGAAATCGGAAGGAACTTCCTGGCCATGATCGTGGTCGTGGTGGTGCGCTGGGCCGCTCATTGCTGCCATTGTACACGGGCTTATGAAGGCTCAGGCTCTCCGAGCGCAGCGAGCTACCATGATTCTTTGCTGCTTCATGTCTCTCCCAATCAAATCCAAACAGAATTGCCGATGGGATCTGATCGCTCTCGGCGAAGTGATGCTCCGGTTGGACCCGCGCGACCGCCGGGTGGCCACGACGCGCAGTTTCGACGTTCACGAAGGGGGCGGCGAGTATAACGTGGCGCGCGGGCTGAAGCGCTGCTTCGGCATGGACACCGCCATTGTCACCGCGTTTGTGGATAATGCGGTCGGGCGGCTGCTGCAGGACCTGATCTATCAAGGAGGCGTCGATCAGTCGCTCATCCGCTGGGTGGAGTTCGATGGCGTGGGCCGCGCCGCGCGCAACGGCTTGAATTTCACCGAGCGCGGGTTCGGCGTCCGCGCCGCGCAGGGGTGTTCCGACCGCGGGCACACGGCGGTCTCGCAGCTCCGAGCCGGCCAGATCGATTGGGACGAGATCTTCGGCAAGCAGGGCGCGCGGTGGTTCCATACCGGCGGGATCTTCTGCGGGCTTTCGGAGACCACGCCGGACGTGGCGGTGGAAGCCGTCCAGGCGGCGAAGCGGCACGGCGTCGCGGTTTCGTATGACTTGAACTACCGGCCCTCGCTGTGGAAGGGCTTGGGAGGGAAATCGCGCGCGCAGGAAATGAACCGGCGGCTCGCGCCCCTGGTGGACGTGCTGATCGGCAACGAAGAGGATTTTTCCGCCGCTTTAGGCTTCGAAATCGAGGGCGCGGACGCGAACCTCACGCAGCTCGATATCGAGAGCTTCCGAAGAATGATGAAACGGGTGGCCGGTGAGTTCTCGGTTCCGGTGGTGGCCACCACGCTGCGGCAGGCGATCACGGCCACCCGGAACGACTGGGGCGCCATCGCGTACATCGACGGTTCGTTCTATGAGGCGACCCCGCGCAAAGATTTGGAGATCTACGATCGCGTCGGCGGAGGCGACGCGTTTGTTTCCGGCATGGTGTACGGCTTCCTCAGCGGCCAATCGCCCCAGTGGTGCGTGGAATGCGGCGCCGCGCACGGCGCGTTGGCGATGACCACCCCAGGAGACACGACCATGGCGACCCTGCCGGAAGTCCTTCAGGTGATGCAGGGGAAGTCCGCGCGGATTGCGCGATAGCGGGAACACTCAGCGCAGGATGCCGAACATGTTCGAATAGTCGTCGGTCCAGATGCGGAACTTCGGATTCGGCTTCAGGATCTTGGCTTCGTCGCGCAAAGCGGGGTGCGCCTCGAGCGTCGCCGGGTCCATGATCAAGGCCCAGGTGCACGCATAGCAGAGATTGTCTTCCGGATCGGGATCGAAGTCGTACGAGAGCGCGATTTTGCCGAACGCCGCCGCAGCTTGGGCGACGACGGGTTCGAGATCCAGGTACGAGTTGGAAATGTTCACCGCGACCATACCGCTGGGGTTCAGGTGCCGGAAGTAGCTCTGAAACGCTTCCCGGGTGATCAAGTGAACTGGGACGGAATCGCCCGAGAAGGCGTCCATGACGAGCAGGTCGAAATGCTGGCTGGGCTCGGACTCAAGGACCAGGCGGCCATCGCCCAGGGCCACTTCGACCGCCGCCGCGGTATCGCGAAGGTAAGTGAACTGGCTGTTGGCGATCCGCAGCACGAGCGGATTGATTTCGTAGATTCGGATGACGTCGCCGGCGCGTCCATACGCCGCGAGGGTCCCGCACCCCAGCCCGAGAATACCGATGCGTCGCGGCTTGCCGGCCAGCGCGGCCATGGCGCGGCCGATGCCGCTCTGCGGGCAGAAATAGGAGACCGGCTGGCGGCGGTACTCGGCGCGCAGCATCTGGACGCCGTGGTTGATGACACCGTGGATCAGGTTGCGCGAAGCCCACGGGTCGGACTGATTCTCCGCCACGTCGCGCACACGCAACTGTCCATAGAAATTGCGCGCGACCACGCGATACGGATTCACCATGTCGCGCACAATCACGCCCAGCAGGATGAGGTACGCGCCCGCGGCGAGCGCCAGTGCGCCGCGGCCTACCCATATCCACCGCCTCGGGAGCCGGCTCGCGGCCAACCACAGGGCCCCGGCTGCCAGGATGGCGAACAGCGCCAGGCCGATGGGGAATTCGTAATACGCATTAAAAACGTTGGGAGCAAGCAGCCCGACGAACACGCCCCCGAGCGCGCCACCGAGCGAGACACTCACGTAAAACGAGGTGAGGTAGCGCTTGTGCGGGCGGATGCGGACCAACTCGCCGTGGCAGATCATGCAGCAGACAAACAGCGAAGCCGCCAGAGCGAGAGTCTGCGGGAGCACGAGCATCTTCGGACGGTCCGGCCAGAGTCTCCAGGCCATGAAGACCAGGGCACCCGCCGCTAGAGGCACGAAGATAGCGCGCTGGTAAAACCGCGGCGAATCGAAGCAAAGGATGAACGTCAGCAGATAAACGCTGAGAGGAAGAATCCACAAGAACGGGATGGCCGCCACATCCTGCGTCAGGAAAGTGGTGACGGCGAGCAGCAAGACCGACGCGCAGGCCGCGAATGCCACCCAGAGCACGCGCGCGATCGCGTTGGGAGGCGGGTCGGGCTCCTGCGGCGCCTTCGACGGCTCCGCGACGGCCGCGGCGCCATTCTTCGAAACCAGCCAGGCCGTCGCTCCGCAGAGCAGAACGAATGCGGCGTAACCGGCGGACCACGTCAGCGCCTGGACGCGCGCCGGCAATTTCGGCTCGACCAGCACGGGATACGTCAGCAAGGCCAGCATCGAAGCCAGGTTCGACAACGCAAACAGACGGTACGGCATGCCGGTTGTGTGCGTCCGCGAATACCACGCCTGCAGCAACGGGCTGGTGGAGGCCAGCAGAAAATAAGGCAAGCCGACCGTTACCGCCAGCAGCGCCAGGATCCGCAGCGAAGGATTGCCGGCCGCCGCGCTCTTCCAGACCGGGTTGGGAAGGATGGGCAAGGCCGCCAGGCTCGCCGCGAGCACGAGGATATGGGTGACCGCCTGCCTGCGTCCCGCCAGCCGCTGATGCAGCCAGTGCGCGTAAAGATATCCGAACAAGAGCACGGCTTGAAAGAACAGCATGCACGTGCTCCAGACGGCCGATGATCCGCCAAACCACGGCAGGATGATCTTCGCGATGATCGGCTGAACTTGAAACAGCAGGAAGGCCGAGAGGAAGATGGTAACGGCGTACGCCAGCATCGCTAGATTACACGCAGGTCCTTGCTGGTGGGAGTCAGAACGCGGCAGCCGGAAGCGGTGACCTCCACGGTATCTTCGATACGGATTCCGCCGAAGCCTTCGATGTAGATGCCCGGCTCGATGGTCACGGCCATTCCGGCTTCGAGTTTGCCTTTATCATGTTTGCCGATGCGGGGCGGCTCATGGATTTCCAGCCCAAGCCCGTGCCCGGTCGAGTGGATGAAGGCCTGATCGAGCCCGTAACCCTTCAAGACTTTTCGTGCCTGCCGGTCGACGTGCGCGGTCGAAACACCGGCGCGTACGGCATCGATGGCCGCGAGTTGCGCTTCGAGAACGGCTCGATAGGCTCGTTTCACCTTGGCGCCCGGCGAACCCAGGAACAGCATGCGGGTCATGTCGCTCGCGTATCCGTCCTGAAAAGCGCCCATGTCCACCACCACCAGGCTTCCGGATTCCATCCGGGCGGACGTAGGCTGCGCGTGCGGCAGCGCGCCGCGCGCGCCGGCGGCCACGATAGTTTCGAACGACGGCTTCTCGGCGCCGAGGCGGCGCATCCGGTATTCCAGCTCCGCCGCCAGATCCTGCTCTTTCATGCCGGGACGCACGCGCGTCACGGTCTGCTCAAAAGCGCGCGAGTTGGTGTCCACCGAACGGCGGATCCGCTCCAGTTCCGCCGCCGATTTGAGGGTGCGCATCTGCTCGATCCAGCCGGCTACTGCTTTAAACGACGCGCCGGCCGGGAGGCGGGAATCGAGCGATTCAAAAAGATCGCACGTCGTCCGCGCCGGTTCATATCCGATGCGCCGCAGGCGGAGCCGCCGGATGGCGCTGACGATATCCAGGGGCAGCGGGCCTTTCGCGACCTTCACCTGGCAAGTGGTCTCCTGTCCCGCCTGGATGGTGTAGCGCGGATCGGTGAACAAGATGGCCCGCTCCGGCGTGAGAAGCAGATTCCCGTTGCTCCCGGTGAAGCCGGTCAAATAGCGCAGATTCGGAGAGAAAGCCACAAGCAGCGCATCGAGCTTCCGCTCCTGCAGGCCGGAGGCCACCGTCTGCCGCCGTTGTTGGAATTCGTCAGCGGCCACTCTGCAACTCCCGGATCAACACCTGTGCCTGGGTGGCCAAAGCATCGGCTTGGCGCATTTCGTTTTTTCCTTCCGCGTCGTCCGATTGTTGTACCAGGGTCTTGATACGCGCGACCAGGTCCCGCTGACCGTTATTCAGCCTGCGGACGTCGGTTTGGTCGAGAATCTTCTTGATGTCACGCTTCTTGGCCTGCGCGGAGTCCTGCAGGCGCTTGGCTTCGGCGGCCGGGAGGATCTCCTGAATCGGAGGCCGCTCCGTCTGCTCCGGCTGCGGCGGCGCGGGCGGCGTCTGCGCCTGGGCGGGCGGCGGCTCCGGCTTCGGCGGACCGGCGACCGGACCGGCGCGCCGCGCCGGAGTTCGCGCGGCCGGCTGCGTTTCGGCGGGCTCTTCGGATTGGCGAATGGTAGCCAGGGCATCGGGGCTGATCGGCTGCGGGGCCGGCAGTTCCGCCACGGTTTGCGGGATCGACAGCGGTCCACTCGGCGCCGGCGGCGTCGCCGGAACCGAAGATGCGGGTTTGGGCGGCGGCGGGGTAGCGCTCGCTTTCTGTTTTTGCTGCTTGGCGCTGAGTACACAGCCGGCCAGCAACAACGTGAGCGGAAGCACCAGAATCAATGCCGCTTTGTTCATGCTGGATCCTCAGTCACACGGCCATGGGCAGGCGAATCGAGAAGGTCGTGCCTTTACCGGGTTCGCTGGTGAAATCGATTGTACCATCGTGAAGTTGGACGATCCGGAAGGTCATCGCCAGCCCGATGCCGGAGCCTTCCTTCTTGGTCGTGAAATACAGGCGGAAAATTTTGTCGCGCACGGCGGGATCGATTCCAACGCCGGTATCGGAGATGCGAATCTCGGCCATTTCGCCGTTGGACGAAGATTCGAAACGCAACTCTCCGCCGTCGGGCATCGCCTGGATTGCGTTCACGACAATATTCAAGAACGCCTGTTTCAGCAGATCGCGATCGACCCGCACTTCTTCGTGATCGGCTTGCTGCTGGACGCTCACCTGGATATTGGACGACTCCGCCTGAGGCCGGGCCAGTTCCACGATCTCGCCCACCAGTTCGCGCAACGGGACATTACTGAAATTCAGCTCGACCGGGCGCGTGAAATCGAGAAACGTCTTCACGACGCGGTCGAGCCGCAGGATCTCGCGCGAGACGATTTCCATCTGCTGGCCAACGTCGGTATCGCCGTGAGCGAGCTTCGCGCGCGCCACCTCGACGTGCAGCAGGATGGCGTTCAGCGGGTTCTTCACTTCATGGGCGACGCCGCCCGAGACCCGGCTGAGCGCGGCCAGCCGGTCGGCCATCTGCAGTTCGCGCCCCAGTTTGCGCTCGGCTTCGGGATCGCGCAGCCGAACCAGCAGCCCCGCCCCCGTCGCCTGTGAGCCGGGAGGGCTGGCGAGGACATCCACGGACAGCAACACCGTGCCCGGACCCGCGGCGCCTCCCGGGCGCGGCGGCAGCGGCACACGGCGATTTCTCACCGGTTGGCCATTCTGCATGGCTTGCGCAATGACCAGGCCGAGCGTCGTATACGGCGGGAACACAGCCGGCAGACTCTTGCCCGCGAGGTTGGTGCGGGCCGTTCCCAGAAATTTCTCCACCGTCCCCGACGCGAAGACCAGGCGGGATTCCCGGTCAAAGATGAAAACGGCATCCTCGAGATCCTGCAGGAGCCGGTCGATGTTCCCGCGCAGATCGGAGACTTCAAACTGCGCGCCCCTCAGCCGTTGGCCAAGAAGGCTGACCTTGGAAGCCATCACCGCCAGTTCGTCTCCGGACTGTTTCACCGGGGGCGGCTCCGGCTCGTATTCGCCCTTGGCCGCCAGGTCGAGCATGTGGCCGATGCGGCCCAGGGGGCGGAAGGCGACGGCCGAAAACAGAAACGTAACGATCACCGCGCCCACCACGGACAACAGCGCGACTACGGCATTTTTTTGCAGGCCCGGCCCGATGTCGTTGCGGATGAGCGCAGGCTCGATAATGACCCGGACCAGGAGCAAGGGTTGTGTTTCGGAGGTCCCGAGTTTCGCTTCCTGCAGTTGGTAGTAGTGGGTGCCGCGTTGCAGCAATACCCGCAGCTTCTGATACCAGTTGCTGGAGGTCACGATGGGCCGGAAATCCGGCACCGGCGGCGCGACGACTCCGATCCGCTCGGCGTCGCTATCCTGCAGGATTTTATTGTGGGGATCGACCACCGCGATCTCCAGAATGGCGTGCGAATTCGCCAGGATATTGACCAGGTTGCTTTGCAGTTCCGGGTCGCGCAACGCCTCTTCGATCGGCAGCGTGCGTTGACGGTTGAGCGTCTGACGCACGAGGCTGGTCGCGAGATCTCGCTGGACGGTGGCGCGCTCGAGGGTCTCGGCGAACTGCCGCTCGATTTCATTCTCCAGTTCGACCGCGGAAACCAGCCCCACCATGAGGGTGGCCAGCACCACTGAACCTAGCGTGAGCTTGGCCTGGAGGGTCATGCGTTCACTGCGGGATCAGCAGGAGCTTCCCGGCGGTCTTGCGGCCTTCCAGATCGCGATGGGCCGCCGCTGCTTCCGCCAACGGATACGTGCGTTCAATGCGCAGCTTCAGTCTGCCGGAGGCGATCCATCCCAGCACATCGCCGGCCCGCCACTGCAACTCGTCGCGCGAGAGCAGGTAATGCGCCAGGCTCGGGCGCGTCAGGAACAAAGAGCCTTTGCCGTTGAGGATATTGGGATCGAACGGAGGCACCGGACCGCTCGACTGGCCGAAGAGCGCCAGCACGCCGCGCGGGCGCAAACAATTCAAGCTCTTGTCGAACGTGGTCTGACCCACCGAATCGTAGACGACGTCAACGCCGCGCCCGCCTGTCATCCGCTTCAATTCGGTTTCGAAATCGCGTGCGGTGTATAGAATCACGTCGTCGGCGCCGGCTTGCCGCGCGACGTCCGCCTTCTCCTGCGTAGAGACGGTGCCGAAGACACGCGCGCCGGCCATTTTAGCCATCTGGACGATGAGGCTGCCGGTTCCCCCGGCTGCGGCATGGATCAGGCAGGAATCGCCGTTCTTCAGCGGATACGTCGAGTGCGTGAGGTAATGCGCGGTCATCCCTTGCAGCATGGCGGCAGCCGCGGTTTGAAAATCCAGTCCGTCGGGAATCTTCACCAGGAGGTTTGACGGAACCGTCGCGAATTCGCCATACGAGCCGCGATGCATGGCCCAGGCGACACGGTCGCCGGCCTTCACCTCGGTCACATCCGGGCCGGCGGCCTCCACCGTTCCGGCGCCTTCATTGCCGAGCACAATCGGCAGATCGGCCTTGTACAACCCCTTCCGAAAATACACGTCGATGAAGTTCACCCCGATGGCGGCAACGCGGACCAGCGCCTGCTTGGGCCCGGGCTGCGGCATCGGCACGTCGACCACCTGCATCTTCTCGGGTCCGCCGGGTTCTTTCACGTGAATGGTTTTCATCTCTCAGCCTCTGCGTAGCGCCCTGCGAGTGTGGACAGTCGTTGCATAGAGTAGCAGATACAGGAACGTGAACGGAAACGAGATCACGCGGGCCAGCGTGCGGACCGCCCCGGCGCCGGCCAGCCCGGCGCGGACCAGAAACAGACGCCATACGTTGCGCCACTCAGGAAGCTCCAGCGAAAAATAGTCAGCATTCTCGTTAATGATGAAAACTTTGGCCGGAAGACGCAGCGCGAGCGCCCATTTCCACTTAGTCATCAAAGGCTGCTCGGAACAGACGATTCCCACCAGCGTGTAGCGGTTCTGCGCAAGTTGCCGGTACAGGCGCCGGCGGCCTTGCTTTCCGCGATAGTCGCCGACATGGTAAACGCGGGTGGTGGCCGGATCGAACCCGTGGGGCAGCCCGCCGTAGCAGGTGACCAGATCGATGTAAATCCCGGTTCCCCAAGTCCGCCGGAGGTGGACGACCGCGCGTTCCAGCAATTCGCGCGACCCGCTCTCCACCAGCAGAATGGAATTCACGGCGGGGTGGCCGCGCCTTAGCAAATAACGCACTATTCTGACTATAACGCGGCCCAGCGCCGGGCCGCTCCGACCCAAAGCGGGACTACCTGGGGGCGGCCGCGGCGTTGTCCGCCAGCTCGAAAACCCAGAGCCCGGCGCTGCGATCGGTCGGATTCTGAATTTCCGGAATCAGCGGCCACCAGGTGGCCGGAATTGCGCCGCCGTTGCCCACCGTCAGTGCCACGTACTGTTTGCCGTTCACGGTGTAGGTAATGGGCGCTCCGTTCGGCACGTCGTTCAAGCGGACCTGCCAGAGCACCTTTCCCGTCCGATCGTCACGCGCGCGGAACCAGCGGTCCATCGAACCTTCGAAGACCACGCCGCCGGCGGTCGCCAGCGCGCCGGTGGTGGTGGGAGCACGCCGCCGCTCGATCCAGAGCACCTTCCGGGTCGCCAGATCGATCGCCTCGACGCGGCCGTAGTTGCCGTCCGAATCGAGACGGGGCCTCACCGCCCAGCGCACGCCCGAGGTCAGGCTGGCCCGCCCGCCGCCTTTTACGGGAATCATGTCCATGCAGGACTCCACCAGCGGGACGTAGAGGATTTTCGTTTCCGGATTGTACGATCCCGGCAGCCAGTTCTTCGACCCGCCGGCATGCGGGCATACCAGCTTGGTCTCGCCATCGCCGGGAATGACTTGCGGGTTGATGGTCTTGGCGCCGGTTTTCGGATCAATCCCGCTCACCACGTTTTGCAGGCCCAAATCCATGGAAAACGCGTATTGGCCGGTCGCGGCGTCCAACGCTTCGTAAACCGCGATCTTTCCGGACGTGATCGCCACCTTCGTAGTGGCGCCGTTGACCGGCAGCGGCATCACTTGCCGTTCGAAAACCCAGTCGAGATCCCACTGGTCGTTCGGCACGTGCTGGAAATACCAAACTAATTTGCCGGTGTCCGGATTCAACGCGAGCGTGCAATCGGTATAAAGACCGTTGTTGGTGACGCCGGGCTCATTCACTGGCTTGAGCAGAGGCCCGGTATCGTAGGTCTGCGCGACTCCGAAGAAGGCCAGGTTCAGATCGGGATCGTAACTTCCGGCCGTCCACACCGACGCGCCGTTGCGTTTTTCAAGCGGCAGACCGTTCCAGGTGTTTCCTCCGGCCTCGCCGGGACGCGCGATGGTATAGAACCGCCAGGCTTCCTCGCCGGTGAGCGCGTCCAGGGCCGCGATGAAGTTTCCTCCGGCGGCGCGGCCTCCCACGCCCTGCATCACCTTCCCTTTTGCCACCAGCGGTCCACCGGTCATGTTGAAGCCCGCTTTCGGATCGGCGATCATGTGGTCCCAGACGACCCGTCCGGTCTTCGTGTCGAGCGCCACCACGTGGGCGTCCGAGGTCGGAACGTACAGGCGGTTTTCATAGAGCGCCATGTTGCGCTTGACGCTCGGCTGGATCCCTTGCGGCAACTGCCGCGCATATTGCCAGAGAAGATCGCCGGTCGCGGCGTCCAACGCCTGGACCTTGTCGCCGTACGCGAACACAAACAAGACTCCGTCGTGCACCAGCGGGGTCATTTCATTCGGTCCCGGCGCCAGCGACCACGACCATGCGACGCGCAGAGCGCCGGCATTGGCGCGCGTGATCTGCCGCAGAGGGCTGAAACCGAGATCGTCATAGGTCCGCCGCCACGTCAGCCACTCTCCGTCCGGCGGGTGCGCCAGCATGGCATCGCTGACGGGAGTCAAACGGTCGAGCGGATTCGCGCGTTTCGGGGATGGCGGCAGAGTGACGTACGGCGAGACGCCGCCGCCGGGCCCGGGAGGCGGGGTGACGAGTCCCGCCGGCCCCGATTCCTGCGCGTGGATGAAAAGCAACGCGCCAATCAGCAGAACGCCTGCGAGAATCGCTGATTTGTGTCTCATCGCCACAGCTCCGTTCATTCGTGTGCCTAGTCTATCTCAATGGTTCGGAAGTTCGCGATAGAATCTCGTTCATACTTCGTCACGCAAGGAGAACCGCCCGTGCGCATCGCCCTTGTCGCCGCCTGTCTGATCGTTATCGTTGCTGCGGCCGTCTACTTCGCTCCCGCCGCGACCGCTTCCACCGGGCCGATCCCGCTCAACTGCAATCGAGCCTGCCTGGAGGATTTGGTGAACCAGTACCTTGCGGCTTTGGTGGCGCACGATCCGAAGCGCCTGCCGCTATCGGCTGATGTCACTTACACCGAGAACGACCAGGTGCTGCAACCCGGCGACGGCTTCTGGAAAACGGTGGAAGGCATGGGCAATTACAGGCACATCTACGCCGATCCGGAATTCGGGCAAGTCGCATTGATGGGAACGATGCGGGAGGCGGGCACGCCGCTCCTGATGAGCGTGCGGCTGCGGCTCGAACTCGGCCGCATTACGGAAATCGAGAGCGTCTATTACCGGCAGGGCCAGGGAGGCCCGTCCGGCATCGCCGCGCTCGATGCGCCCGGCTATAAGCCCGAAGACATGTGGTTCCAGACGGTCCTTCCCGCGGAGCGGCCTTCCCGCCAGGAAATGATCTCGATCGCCGACGCCTACTTCAGCGGGCTGGAGAAGAACGACGGCAAGGGAGTCAACGGCACCGGCACGTATCCGTTCACCACCGATTGCGACCGCATTGAAAACGGCGCCCACACCACCAACCTGCCCCGGCCGGCCAACGAGCCGCCGGACGCCGTCAACGGTTTCGCGCTCGATTGCCTGTCGCAATTCAAGCTCGGATATTACTTCGTGGTGCAGAGCATTCACCACCGCCGGTATCCGTTGGTCGATAGCGAGCGCGGCGTGGTCTGGTCGCATGCCGTTTTCGATCAGGGCACGGTGAATTCCGGCACGCTTTCCGACGGGCGGAAGTACACGTTCCGCGGGTTCAACCGGCCGTCGAGCATCCTGGTGACGGAGGCGTTTCTGATTCAGAACCGGAAGATCCGGCGGGTCGAGATGGTCGGCCCGTCGGTGCCCTATCATCTGAACTCGGCATGGCCGGGCTCGTTGAGCGGCCGGTAGCGCCGGCGCCTTGAGTCACCGGCGGGAGCGGGAAGCACGCCGGGCGGCCGCAGCGGTGGTTCGCCGCCGCCCCCGCTCGGGCAGTTCTTCCAGAAGCGAGAACTGCAGCCTGCGGTCGTTGGCATCGACGCGATCGAGCACCACGCGGACGCGGTCCCCAATCGAAAATTCGCGGCGCGTGTGCTTGCCGACGATCTTGCGGACGTTTTCCTGATAGGTGAACTGATCGCCGGGCAGCGAGTCGATCGGAACCAGGCCTTCCACGAACAGATCCGTGAGTTCCACGAAGAGCCCGTATTTCGCGGTGCTGATCACGAGGGCGTCGAAATCCTCGCCCACGCGCTCGGCCATGAATTTTACCTTCTTCCACTCAACCAGTTCCCGCTCGGCATCGGCGGCGCGTCTTTCCGATTGCGAACACTCGTCGGCGATCGAACCCAGTTCCGCGTCGGCGGGAGTGGACTGGCCGGCGAGCACGGCGCGCAGCAGCCGGTGCACGACCAGGTCGGGGTACCGGCGAATCGGAGACGTGAAGTGCGTGTACGAACCGGCGGCTAGCGCGAAATGGCCGGCGTTTTCGATGCTATAGCGCGCCTGTTTGAGCGACCGGAGCATGAGGTAGCTCAAGATCCGCTCTTCCGGCTTGCCTTCGACCTTGGCGACCAGCTTCTGGTACTGCCGCGAGGAGATGGCCACGCCGGAATCCGCCATCACGATTTCGCGGCGCCGCTTGCTGCCGTCGCGATGCCTGTCGGTGATGCCGAACTTCTTCACGGGAATCGCGCCGACCCCGAGCGAATATCCGAAATGCGCGGCCACTTCCTCGAACTCCATCACGCGCTTCGGGTCGGGCTTCTCGTGGATGCGATAGATCGACGCAATGTTTGAGTTTTCCAGATGCGAGGCCACCGCCTCGTTGGCCGAGAGCATGAACTCTTCGATGATGCGGTGCGCGATGTTGCGCGGCGCCCGCGTCACTCCGGTCATGGCGCCCCACTCGTCGAACTCGATCAGGGGTTCCGGAAGGTCGAAATCGATCGATCCGCGCCGCACCCGCTTGCGGTTGAGCGCCAGCGCCAGTTCGCGCATCAGCTCGAAGCGTGCCACCAGCGTCCGGTAGCGGTCGCGCAAGCCGGCGTCGCCTTCGAGCAGCAGGTGCACGTCGGTATACGTCATGCGCTCCGCGCTGCGGATGACTCCTGGCGTGAACTCCTGCGCGACAATTTCGCCCTGGTGGTCGATTTCGAGCAGCGCCGAAAGCACCAGCCGGTCCACCTTCGGATTCAGCGAGCAGATATTGGTCGAAAGCTCGAACGGCAGCATCGGCACGGCGCGATCGGGGAAATAGACGCTGGTGCCGCGCAGCCGGGCTTCGGTGTCGATCGGCGTTCCCGGCCGGACGTAATGGCTGACATCGGCGATGTGCACCTGCAGCGCATAGTTCCCGTTCGGCAGCCGGTCCACCCACACGGCATCGTCGAAATCGCGCGCGGTCTCGCCGTCGATGGTCACGATTTCGAGCGCGCGGAAATCCCGCCGCCCTTCCAGCTCGCGCGCCGCAATTACGTTCGGAATCGCCTCGGCCTGTTCGATCACCTCGGGCGGAAAGCGGTGCGGCAGGTGGTGCTTGCGGATAACGATTTCGACGTCCACCCCGAAATCGTCCGGCCGTCCCAGGATCTCGATCACGCGCCCGACCGGACTGGAGCCCCGTTCCGGATACTCCAGCAATTCGACGTTGACGATCATGCCGGCCAGGTCTTCAACGGAAGAAACTTGCGGCGCTGTCACGCCGATGCGGTCGACCGCCGGCCCGCGCGGGATCTCCAGGCCTTCCGGAATTTCGATCCAGTGGCGGATCCGCTCGTCGTGCGGCACCACGTACTGCCCGCGCCGGCCGAAGCGGAATTCGCCGACCACGGTCGGCTGCGCGCGCTTGAGGATTTTGACAATTTCGCCGTCGGCGCGGCCGCCGGCTTCGATACGCGCGATTCGCACCACCACGCGGTCGCCGTGCATGGCTTTTTCGGCCGAGTCGGGCGCGATGAAGATGTCGCCCTTCACTCCTTCCAACGGCCGCTCGGGAATGAGGAAGCCGTAGCCGTCCTTGTGCATGTTCAGGCGGCCGACGGCGAACTCGCGGCTGCGCGCCGTCACCGCGTAATGGCCCGAGCGCAGCTCGATCAACTCGCCCCGCGCGGTCAAGCGCGCCAATGCGTTTTCGAGATCTTCGCGCCTGGTTCCCTTCGCGCCAAGCTCCCGCACCAATTGCTTGAAATTCGCCCGGGCGTGCGGCAGTTTCGCAATATGTTCGACCAGCGCCGCATCCCGCATATATTTCGATTCTAGCGATTACCGGCGAAACGCCGGAGTGTTTCCCCCGGGCAGCTCGCCTGCGCCGGTTTTTACAGAATCTTTACGCGAGGCAAACAAATTACTGCGGTCAATTTGGCAAGCTCTGAGAAGTGATTTCGGGGATACGGCTGAATCAGACTTGTGGGCGCGATTCGCCGCGTGGTCGTTTTCGGCCGCTACCGTTACAAGTGTTGAAACATCTCGGTTCGCATCCCGGGATTACTCCAGCGATTTCAAATCCAGGCCGGTCTTTTCTGAGGCGGCCCTCCATGGAGTCAAAAGCGTGAAGAGATTTCAAACGGAAGTCTTAGCGGTAGCCTTGCTCGGTTGTGCTGTGTCAGCCAGCGCTCAGATCCTCGCTACGCAACGTGCCGGCGCCAATCTGCCTCCCGGCCAGGTCGCCGCGCCAAATACGCCGGGCGGCGGCGTGGTCGTGGGGAGCAATCTGTATACCGGCGACGCGGCAAATGGATTCCGGCACTGGAAACCCGCGGATCCGGGTAATCCGGATCCAGTGAACACCGGCTTCCTGGTGTTTGACTCCGACCCATCGAAGAGCGTGGGAGGAAGCGAGCTCTGTTTCTTTTTCTGCAAAGTCGGCCAGGTGGCGTACGACGGAAATCAGACCGTCTACGTGACGGCGTACGATCAGGCGAAAGGGCAGCCGGGCTCCGTCACGTTTCCCGGCGTATGGCGGCTGATAGTCGACCCTCTGAGCGGCAATGTGCAGCCCGATCAGCAGCTGGTTCCGAAGTTCGGGCTCGCCGGCAATCTGCCGAACTCCATCGCGCTCGGCCCGGACGGGAATCTTTACGTCGGATTCATTAAGAACGGCAACGTGGTGCGGATCGTCCATCCGGCGCTGAGCAACACGGATCCCACCCAGATCGTGCAATCGGTCGGCACTTCTCCGAACGGCCGCCCCATCCGGTCGCTGGCGTTCGTGGGACCGAATCTTTATCTGGCCACCTCCGATGGACTATCGGTCATCAGGAACGCAGTCTCCTCTACGTGCCAGGGCGGGTGCAACGGCGTCCTGGTGAACGATGGGTTCCTCGGAAAGACGCACGTCGGGCTGGCCAGCGATGGCATCAATCGCGTTTACATGTCGATCAATGGGGTTGGTGTATACCGGTACACGATTTCGACGGGCGCCAGCCAGCTGGTTTCCACCGGAGGGCTGGATCCGAACACCGGGGCCCTGCTCGCCTTTGCGTTCGTGGGCGGAGACAGCAACCTGATAATGCTCGACCGGCTGGGCAATCTGTGGATCGGAGATGACATTTCCGACGGAGCCGCGAATTTCAGCGGCCGGATCTGGTACATGCCGGCGGGTGCATTGGCGAGCATTCCTTAACGGATATCGAGAGCGCCGGGAGCCGCGGCCTGCATTGCTACACTGACAAATGAATGGCCAACAGCGCACTCCCGGCGGCTCTGATCGGCGAAATCGCGGACCAGCGCGAAGTGCGCGACTGCCTCCAGTGGTTCACGCGCGAGAAGCAGTGGATCAATGAGATGCACCTGCAGCTCTGCCGCATTCCCGCGCCCACCTTTCTGGAAGGCGAGCGGGCGGTCTGGTTCATCGAGCAGTTCCGCGCGCTCGGCTGGGACGCCTACGCGGACCGGTCGGGGAACGTGATTGCGTCCCTCGGGGATGGGCCTTACGTCGCGCTGACCGCGCACCTCGACACCGTCATCGCGCCTCGCGGCAAAGACGACATCAGCGTGGAGCCCGATGGCCGCTTTCGCGGACCGGGTGTTTCCGACAATGGCGCCGGACTGGCGGCCCTGCTGGCCGTCGCGCGCGCCTGGAAGGACTGCTATCACCTTTTCGATTTTCCGGCGAACCTGCTGCTGGTCGCCAACGTCGGAGAGGAGGGCGAAGGCAACCTCTCAGGCATGCGGCATCTTTGTAAGCAGTTGCCGCTGGCCCGGAAGATCGGGGCCTTCGTGGTGGTGGATGGCGCCAATACCGATCACATCACCACCCGCGCGCTCGGCAGCCGCCGCTTCGAGGTGGTCTTCTCCGGGCCGGGCGGGCACAGCTGGAGCGATTTCGGGCTGGGCAACCCGGTGCATGCGCTGTGCCGCGCCGTGGCGCTCTTTTCCGAAACGCGCCTCGAAGGCACTCCTAAATCGGCGCTCAACGTCGGCCTGATCGAAGGCGGCTCGAGCATCAACGCGATCGCTCAAACGGCGCGGGCCAAGGTCGACATCCGTTCGGAAAGCAACGAGAAGATCGACGAGCTGGTGGAGATTCTTTCCGGCGCGGTCGACCGCGCGCGCGACCTGGAAAACCAGCGCGCCATCGCCGGCAAGGTTTCGGCCAAGCTCAAAGAGATCGGCTCCCGCCCGGCCGCCGCGCTGCCGGAAAGCGCCGCTATCCTGCATTACATCCGCGCGGTCGACGCCCACCTCGGCATTCGCTCGCATGTCGACTGCTCGTCGACCGATGCCAATATTCCGATGTCGCTCGGGATTCCGGCCATCGCGATCGGCGCCGGGGGGCTCGGCGGCGGGGCTCACACGACCCAGGAGTGGTTTCGGCCCGAAGGCCGGGACCTCGGATTGAAGCGGATCTTCCTCCTGCTTTTGCTGCTGATGCGCGATTCCGGTAACAGCCGGTGAAAGGCCGAAAAGCGGATGCAGCGCTGGCCTTCAACACTTTGATTTGGGGCTCGACCTTCACCCTGGTCAAATCGGCGCTGGCAGACATCTCCCCTTTTCTGTTCCTCGCCCTCCGCTTCTCCCTCGCCGCTGCGGCGCTGGCCGCGCTCTGGACTGTGGCGTGGCGGGGACGCGCCGTCAAGCGCACTGCCGTCACGGGAGGAATTCTCACGGGGATCTTTCTTTTCGCCGGCTTTCTCCTGCAAACACTGGGGCTGCAATTCACGACGCCGCCCAAATCGGCGTTCTTGACCGGGTTGACGTCCGTGATGGTACCTTTGCTCGCCGCTCTCGTCTATAGGAACAAACCTCAGGCCGCGGAAGTGCTCGGGGTTCTGGTGGCGATCTGCGGATTGGGCCTGATGACGCTGGAAGGCCCGCTCGGGTCCATCGGCAAAGGGGACCTTTTGACGGTCTGTTGCGCCGTCGCCTTCGCCGCGCAGATTGTCACGCAGGGGCACTACTCGGAAAGAGCGGATTTCGAGGTGTTATCGCTAATTCAAGTCGCAACCGCGGCGGTGCTCGCGCTGGCGCTGGTGGGATGGGTGGAACCCCTCAAGATTGTATGGAATCCGGCGGTCGTCTACGCCATACTGGTTACTGGTTTGCTCGCGACGGCCTTGGCATTCACGATCCAGGCCTGGGCGCAAAAGTATACCAGTTCGACGAGAACGGCCCTGATCTACATGTTGGAGCCCGTGTTTGCCTGGCTGATCTCGTATTTTATTCTCGGGCAAGGACTTGCGGGACGAGCGGCGCTCGGCGCGGTGCTCATTCTGGGCGGCGTGGCGTTGGTGGAATTGAAACCAATGCAGATTCGGTTACATCCATGAAACAGCGTCACTGGCCGCGAAATCAGGCCGCGGAGGCCGGGACTATAATGATTTTGTCCAGTGAACACGCGGAGGATTGAATAAAATCCATGAGTTTTTTTGACAAACTGCGGACGCAGAAATTTCTTTCGTTCACCCTGATCCTGTTCACCCTCTCGATTGGAATCGTGATCGGCACCCTGATCACTTCCGGAGTCAAGGCCGCGAAGGAGAACACGGTGGCGCCGGGAGCGACGCCGCTCACCATTCCCGACCCGGTGCAGTTGTCCACCACCTTCACCCAGATTGCCAAGCAGCTGGAGCCGTCGGTGGTCAATATCTCGACGGAGTACCGTCCCAAGGCCCCTACCCAGACGCGCACGCCGAATCGCCGCCGCCAGGTTCAGCCACCGGATGACGACCAGGGCGACGACAGCGGTTTGCCCGATCTGTTCCAGCGCTTCTTCGGCAATCCGTTTGGCGATGGCGCGCCCGACCAGGCGCAGCGCCGCGGGTTTGCTCTTGGCTCCGGCGTCGTGGTCGATCGCGCCGGCTACATTCTGACCAACAACCATGTCGTCGACAAAGCCGACCGCATCCAGGTGAAATTTTCCGGCGATCCCACCCAGTATGAAGCCAAGGTCGTCGGTACCGATCCCCAGACCGACCTCGCCGTGATCCGGGTGGAAGGCAAGCACGATCTGACTCCCGCCAAGATTGGCAACTCCGACGCGGTTCAAGTCGGAGACTGGGCCGTGGCGATCGGCTCGCCATTCGGCTTCCAGGCCACCGTCACGACGGGCATTATCAGCGCCAAGGAGCGCGATATCCCCGGCGATTCGACGCAATTTCAGCACTTCCTTCAGACCGATGCCGCCATCAACCCCGGCAACAGCGGCGGTCCCCTGCTGAACATCCGCGGGGAGGTGATTGGTATCAATACCGCGATCGCGTCGCGGTCCGGCGGCTACCAGGGCATCGGCTTTGCGCTGCCCATCAATACGGCGGTCACGGTCTACAACGACATCATTAAGACCGGCAAGGTGACGCGCGGCTCGATCGGCATTCGCTTCAGTTCGGCGGATTCCGAACAGGGCCGGTCCCTGCTCAAGTCCTATGGTGTCAGCGAAGGCGCCTTCGTTCAGCAAGTCGCGCCCGGCGGCCCGGCGGAAAAGGCCGGCATTAAGCCCGAAGACGTGATCGTTGCAATTAACGGCAAGCCGGTCCGTACCAGCAGCGATCTGGTCAACACGGTCACGATGACCCCGGTCGGCCAGACGTTAGATATTACGGCAGTCCGGGATGGCAAGCGTCAGAACTTCAAAGTGGTAGTCGGCGATTTGGCCCAGGTCTTCCCCGATGAGTTCGGCACGGGCAGGAAGGACGAACCCGACAAGACGGAAAGCACGACCGCCCGCTTTGGCATGAGTATTCAGAACATGACCGACGCGCAGCGCAACAACCTGGGCATCAAGGAGAAAGGAGGCGTGCAGATCGCCTCCGTCGAGCCAGACTCGTTCGCCGAGGACATCGGCTTGCAGCCGCGCGACATCCTGTTGTCTATCAACCGCCAGCCGGTGAACTCAGTCAACGATGTTCAGAACATCCAGAAGAACCTGAAGCCCGGCGATGCGGTAGCGGTTCGCATCCTCCGCCGCGATCCGGGCACCCGGGAGTGGAACTCGCAGTTCCTAGCGGGGACTCTCCCATTGAATTCGCAGCAGTAGCGTGCCTGACGGAAACGGATAGGCCGGGGGGCTGGGTGTAGTCCAGCCCTCCCGGTCCGTCATGTGAGTTGCGGTACACTAAAGAAAGACATGCGAACGGTCTTGTCTTTGGCTGCTGTCGTTGCCCTGTGCCTGACAGGCATGGCTGCATCGGCTGCGACCTCGGCGAAGAAGTCAACCGCCAAGAAGAGCACGCGAACTGTGGCATCATCCGCGCGTAAGAAAAGCGCCGGTGTGAAAACAGCGAGCGCTTCGAAAGGTAGTCCTTCGAAGACCGGGGTGACCGCCAGGCGCGGAAAGAAGACCTCCACCCGGCGGACTGCCACAACCTGGCGGAACCGGCAACTTACTCCCACGCCGGAACGGTACAAGGAAATTCAGCAAGCGCTCGCGGCTAAAGGTTACCTGACGCCGGAACAGGCGACCGGCAAGTGGGACGACAGCTCCGCCGCCGCGCTTCGCAAATTCCAGGCCGACCAGAATCTGGACGGGAACGGGAAGATCAATTCGCTCTCTTTAATTGCGCTCGGGCTCGGGCCGAAGCGGGAAACCGCGGCGGCCGCGAAGGCGCCCGCTACAAACCCAGGCGGACCGGCCCCGGAACCTGTTCCGGCGCCCACCGCGAATCCGTAAGGTCAGACCGCGGCGATTTCTTCCAGAACCCGATCGAGTTCGGCCGCCGGGTCCGCCGCTCGCGTGATCTGCCGGCCCATCACCACGTAATCGGCTCCATCGCGAATCGCTTCCGCCGGGGTGGCGACGCGTTTTTGGTCTCCCTTGGCCGCACCGGCCGAGCGGACTCCGGGCGTCACCACGATCATCTCGCGGCCGGCTGTCCGGCGGATCCGTGCGGCATCCAGGGGCGAGGCGACGATCCCGTCGATTCCCAGCTCCCGCGCCTTGCGAACCCGCAAATCGACCAGCGTGGAAACTTCGCAAGGATAGCCGAGGTCTTCGATATCCTGCCGGTCGAAGCTGGTGAGGACGGTAACCGCGAGCAGTTTCAGGCTCGCGGCCCCTCGGCCTTCCACCGCGGCCCGCATCACCGCGTCGCTGCCGTGGACCGTGAGGAATTGGAGCCCGGCGCGCGCCACCTGGCACACGGCCCGCCGCACCGTCTCGGGAATATCGTAGAACTTCATATCGAGGAAGACGTTCTTCCCCTGGGCGCGGAGTTCCTTGGCGAACGCCATGCCGGCCGCGGCGTAGAGTTCCATGCCGACTTTGTAGAAGTGGACGCGCTCGCCCAGGCGCGCCACCAGAGCCGAAGCCTCGGCCGGGGATTCGAAATCGAGCGCCACGATGATCGGGTTGTCTTTCATAGGATTCGTATCGGTTTTGCCGCGCGCGCGAGCACCCGGCCGATCCGGTAAGCGTCCGGGTACAAGCGCTCCAGCGCCACCGCATCGGCCTCCGGCAAGGTGATCAGCAGGCCTCCGGAAGTCTGCGGGTCGTACAGCAAATCTTCGATCTCGCGGGGTAGCGCGCGGGCTGTCTCGACGACGCATTCGGCGAAGTCGCGATTGTTTTTCAAGCCGCCAGGAATGGCGCCCTGCCGTGCATAGTCCACAGCGCCGGGGAGGAACTGCACGCGGTCCGCCTCGAGTTCCAGCGTCACCTGGCTGGCCAGGGCCATTTCGCGGGCGTGCCCGATCAAGCCGAACCCGGTGACATCGGTGCAGCCGTGCACGTCCAGCCGGAGCATCTCGTGGCAGGCCCGGCGGTTCAGGGTCAGCATCGACCGGATTGCCTCCTCCATATGCGGCCCATCGGCGATGCCGCGCTTCAGCGCGGTCGCGATCACCCCCGTGCCGATCCGCTTGGTGAGTACCAGCGCGTCGCCGGGAAGCGCGTTGGCGTTGGCTTTGATGCGTTCGGGGTGGACCGTCCCGGTCACCGCATAGCCGAACTTGATTTCGTCGTCGGCGACGCTGTGGCCGCCAATCACCGAGCAGCCGGCTTCGTGCATTTTCTCAGCGCCGCCCTTCAGGATCTGTTCGAGGTCGGCCAGGTCGCCTTTCCCCGGATAGGCGAGAATCGAGAGCGCCGAAATGGGCCGGCCTCCCATCGCATAGACGTCGCTCAGGGAATTGGCCGCCGCGATTGCGCCGAAGGTGTACGGGTCGTCGACGATCGGCGTGAAGAAGTCGACCGTCTGCACCAAGGCACACTCCGGCGTCAGCTTGTACACGCCGGCATCATCGGCGGTATCAAACCCGACCAGCACGTTCTCGTCCGGCCAGCGCGGCACGCTCGCCAAAACCGTGTCCAAAACCTTTGGACTCAGTTTCGACGCTCAACCGGCGGCCTTCACGTGCGCGGTCAGCTTGCGGAGTTGCGCCGTATCGCTCATCTGGGCTTCTCAATTATGATAGCGTCCGGGAGTCATGCACCGGATCATCAGCCCTCAGGAAGCGTCGATTGTCCGCTGGCTGCTCGATCATGCCGCGAGAGGAGACGTTTCAGAGTATCGCTCGCGGCCGGTGGAGGAGCTGTGGGTCGTGGGTGGATGCGACTGCGGCTGCTGTAGCCTGGATTTTCAGCCGAAACGGCCGGGATCGCGATCGAAGATTATTGCGGACGCGCTGGCCGTCTATCCGGATGGACAGGAGGCGGGCCTGATTCTCTGGGGGCGCGACGGCATGATCCGCTCGCTCGAAGTTTTTGATCACCATCCGGGCGCCTCCCATCGCGTGCCGGAAATCTCCAACCTGCGGACCTACGAAGAACGCGGACGCGAGTTGCTGTAGGATTGGCCGGAATTGCGTCCGAAGCGGCTGCGTGCGCGGTGCGCGAAAAACCACTATTCTGGATGGCATGATGAAGCGCCCATTGGGATTGGCCTGCGCCTTATTGCTGCCGGCGGGACTCTTCGCTCAAGCTCCGGCAAGGCCGGCTTTCGAAGTGGCCACCATCAAGGCCGCACCGCCGCTCGATCCGGCGAAGATTATGTCGGGACAGGCGCACGTCGGCTTGAAGACCGATGCGGCACGTGTAGATATCGGGTTCTCTTCGTTGGCCGAGCTGATTCGGGTCGCATACCGCATCAAACCGTATCAGCTGTCGGGAGCGGAGTCGCTGCCGTCCCAGCGGTGGGACATCGCCGCGATCATCCCCGAAGGCGAAACGGCCGATCACGTTCCGGAGATGTTGCAGACTCTGCTGGCGGACCGGTTCAAGCTGGCGGTCCACCATTCCAATGCGGAACACCCGATTTACGCCCTGGTTGTGGGCAAGAACGGCCTCAAGTTGAAGGACGCCGCGCCCGATACGCTGGCTGCGGAACCGCCGCGCGGCGCCATGACCTTTGGAAGCGGCGAAAACCAGGTGAGCATCACCCCGAATCCCGGCGGGCGGGGCTCGACCATCTCTTCGGCGAAATTCGGCCAGATGAAGATCTCGATGGGCGAGGCGGGCTCCATGCGGATGGAGTTCTCGAAAATGAAGATGCCGGATCTGGCCGATCTGCTTTCCCAGTTCGCCGACCGTCCCGTGCTGGACTTGACGGAGCTGAAAGGCACCTACCAGGTGACGCTGGATGTCTCCATGCAGGACCTCATGAATGTCGCGCGCGCCGCCGGCGCGGGGATGATGGGGCAGGGGTTCGAGGCCGCCCGCCTCCCGGTCGACGCGTCCACCCCCACCAGTTCGATCTTTACCGCCGTCCAGCAGTTGGGCCTCAAGCTGGATGCGCGGAAGGCCCCGCTGGAAACGATCGTGATCGATCACGTGGAAAAAACTCCGACGGAAAACTGAGGGGGCGGGCGGCCGTGGTCGCCGCTGCCACCCGCATTTGATATCTTTGCTGGGACGGAGGTTCGCAATGCCTGTCCCTTACCGCACGCTGCTTTTTCTTTCAGTGGCCGTCCTGGCTGTCGCGCAGTCCAATGACATTCCGCGTTTCCCTGACGGCAAGCCTGATTTCAACGGCGTTTGGGATCACCCGCGAGTGGCCGATGTCACTCGCAGCAGCACCGGGTGCGCCGCCAATACCCCCGGCTGCAAACAGGTGGGCGCGGGCGAACTGCCGTTTACGGAGTGGGGCCTTCAGCAATGGAAAACCAAGGACCAGCGCGTCGACTACTCGGCGCGATGCCTGCCGTGGGGTTATACGCGCGCCTGGCAGGTGGAGTATCCCGTGGAAATCGTGCAGACGCCGAAGCGGATCGCGCTGCTGTTCGAATCGAACAACATCTTCCATGTCATTCACACCGACGGGTCCGGCCATCCCAAGGATCTCGAGCCGACCTGGATGGGCCACTCGATCGGCCATTATGAAGGCGATACCCTGGTGATCGATTCCGTCGGGTTCAACGGTAAAACGTGGATCGACACGGCCGAGCATCCTTCGAGCGAGCAGTTGCATGTCACCGAGCGGATTCATTACATCGATCCGCAGCACTTGTCCTACGAAGTCACGTGGGACGATCCCAAGACCTACACACGCCCGATCCGAAATACGCGGGTTCTGGCGCGCATGAAGCCCGGCGACGAATTAATGGAGTACTGGTGCATGGAGAACAACAAAGACCTGCTGGAGGGGCATCTGTCGCGGTGACGCAAGGCTGGGTCCAAGCGAAAATCAAACGTCAAACGTGATTGGAACCCCGTGTGAAGCGGGCAGCCGCGCCAGTGAGGGCGTGGTGCGGCTGCGGTCAATCGATTGCGGCCCCTGCGCCGGATCCCGCGGGGATCGGCTCTTTACTGCTGCGCGCTGGCGGTGGTGGCCGCCGGGGCGGGAACCGGCATCGGTTCCTTGCCATCGAGAACGAACGTCAGCAGCTTCGGGTTGACGAAGTTGGTCGAAGGACCGAACGGGCCTGCGTCATTGGCGCCTGCGTCCGCAGCACCGGCGGTTCCGGGGGCCGGCGCTCCGGCGCGCGCCGGCGGAGTCGCCGCGCCGCCGCGGTTGTTGCCGCCACCGCCCGGGAACGGGAATGCGACGCGGCCCGTTCCGCCCATCACCGAGATGTACTGTTTGCCATCCAACTGATACGTGATCGGCGGGCCCATGCCGCCGCGGAGCCCGGTCTGCACTTCGAGGAGCTTTTCTCCTTTATCGGCGCTGTAGGCCATGAGCCGGCCATCAGGAACCACCTGGAAAACGAGGTTGCCGGCCGTCGTGACGGTGCCGCCGCCGATGCTGCCGCCGCCGGGCGCGCGCCAGCGCTCGGTCTGGGTCACCGGATCCCACGCGATCAAGGCCCCGCCGCGCGGTCCATCCTTCGTGGACGGTCCGATCGCGGGCGGCGCGGGCCGCGTAGGCACCGGAGCGGCGGGCGCGGGCTGCGCTCCCGGAGGCCCGAAGCCGAACACGATTCCCATGTTCTGCTGCCCTTCCCGATAGGTGAAGTTCGGCTGGCTCTGGTAGGAGAAACTGCTGGCCGTCGATGTCGGAATGTATACCAGCCCGGTATTCGGGTTGTACGACATGGGGGACCAGTTATGAGCCCCGCCGGGGCCCGGCGCGATGGTCACTTTCGAGGAATCGTTGTAGCGCGCTTCTTCGTTCACAAACGGCTTGCCCGTCTTCTCGTCCAGGCCCTTGGCCCACGTTACCGTCGCAAACGGCTTCCCCGAAATGAACTCGCCGGTCACGCGGTCGAGGACATAATAGAAGCCGTTCTTGTTGGCCTGCATGATGACTTTGCGCTGGCGGCCGCGGATGTTCAGATCGGCCAGGATCATCTGCTGGACGCTGTCGAAATCCCACGAGTCGTTGGGCACCATCTGGAAATACCACTTCAACTCGCCGGTCTCGGGTTTCACCGCCACAATGGAGCAGGCGTACAGGTTGGATTTCCCGTTCTGCTTGCGGATGTCATCGGGCCAGGGGCCGGCGTTGCCGGTGCCTACATACAACAAGTCGGCATCGGGATCGTAGGCCATGCCGTCCCACACGGTGCCGCCGCCGCCCATCTTCCACCACTCGCCTTGCCAGGTCTCCGCCGCCTTGCGCATGGCCTCGCTCTCGAAGCCTTTGGCGGGGTCGCCGGGAATGGTATAGAATTTCCACGCGAACTGGCCGGTCTTGGCGTCGAACGCGGAGAAGAAGCCGCGGACGGGATACTCCGCTCCGCTTACGCCGACAATCACCTTCCCCTTGGCAACGCGCGGCGCCATCGTGATGGTGTAATTCTCCTGCGGATAGGCCACTCGCGATTCCCAGACGACTTTGCCGGTCTGGGCATCGATGCCCTCGAGACGGCCATCGATGATCGGCGCGATCACCAGGCCGTCATAAAAGGCCAGCCCCCGGTTGACCACCCCGCAGCAGATTTTCGAGCGCACGGCCTGCTGGTTCACTTCCGGATCCCAGCGCCAGCGCTCTTTGCCGGTGCGCGCATCGACAGCGAACACAACGCTCCAGTTGGTGATGCCGTAGAGCGTGCCGTTCCATTCGAGCAGGGTGGCTTCCTGCGAACCGCCGCCGGTGCCCACGTCGTAGGACCAGGCCAGCCCCAGCCGGCTGACGTTGCTGGCATTGATCTGGGCCAGCGGGCTGTAACGGTTCTCGTTGTAATTGAGCCCGTAGGTCACCCAATCCTCGCCGGTCCGCCCGGCGGTTTTCAGGGCTGCGTCATCGATTCGCCGGGGCTGCTGTCCCCATGCCATCCAGGCAGTCAAAGCCAGCCCGAGCGCGGGCAGGGACAACACGGTCAGGGTTCGTGCGCGCATCGTTTTCACACCTCTTCGGTAGGCGTACTTGGGAAGGATTATAACAAAATCGGCTGATTTCCCCCGGGATCAGCCAGAGTCGGGCTGGCAAGCCCGCTCATTCGAGCGGAATCTCGAAATAGAAGAGTTCCTGGCCGCTGGTCGCGTCTTCGAGACCGTTGAGATAAAGAGTGGCGCCGCGCTGCAGGCCGGTTTGAAAATAAAAGAACCCGCTGGCCGTCTGGCCGGCTGGGAGCATCTTGGCGGCGAAGGCGCGGCCTTCGATTTCCCACGCATTCAGCGGATTTTTCCCCTTTCCGATCGGCAGTCTTGCGGTGGGGCCGGCGGGAACCCGGGGACGATTGGGGCCTTGCAGGTACCGCACATCGCCGGCGGGCGTGGCTTCCACCTTGTCGCCCTGCGGCCCGTTATAGACCGCCTGGATGCGGTCGAGCCGGATGGTTTTGCTGCTGTCGTTCTGGATGACGACCAGAACCGGCAGCACGCCGTAGGCGTAGGGGTCCAGCTTGCCGAACGCCGCGTGGACCTTGTCGCCGGAAACATACGGATCGGCCGCGATGGTAACTTTATCGTTGGTCTGCCGGTGCGGGTAACTCGAGGCCGGATCGGGCCGGAAGACGGTGTGTTCCTTGTCGGCCGCGAACGCCGCCGTTATACTCAAAACAAGAACCAAACGTTTGAAAAGAAAAGGCATCTATCTCCTCTACCGCGTTCTTCTGGCGTTTGGGTTACCGTGGCTCCTATTGTATTTCCTGGCGCGCGGGTTCGCGAACCGCGCGTATTGGCGGTCGCTGCCCCAGCGATTCGGGTTCCTTTCGCATTCATTTAGACAGACCGGTCCGGGAGCGATCTGGTTGCACGCCGTTTCGGTGGGGGAAGTGCTCTCCTGCCAGGAATTTCTACGGGGACTCGCGCGGGAATTTCCGCAAACGCGGATTTTTGTTTCCACTTCCACCCTGGCCGGACAAGCGCTGGCGCGCCAGAAGCTGGCGGGGCTGGCGTACGGCGTTTTCTTTGCCCCGATAGATACGGTCTGGGCGGTGCGGCGGACCTTGCGGTCGATCCGGCCGTCGCTGGTGATCATCGCGGAAACCGAGATCTGGCCCAACCTTTTCCGGGAAGTGAAACGCACCGGCGCCGCCCTGGCCCTGGTGAATGGCCGGATTTCGGACCGGGCCTTTCCCCGCTACCGGGCGCTGCGCTGGTTCTTCCGTGCCGTCCTGCCCGCCGCCGATTGTATTTTGGCGCAGACCGAGGCGATGCGCGACCGCTTTGTGGAAGTAGGCGCGGCGGCCGATCGCACTCAGGTCGGCGGTAATTTGAAACATGACTTCACCGCCAGCCCGGCCCCGCCCGATTCGCCGGTCCGGGCCTTCGTCAATCGGCTGGCGCCGGCTCGCGTCTGGATTGCGGCCAGCACCATGCCGCCGGCGGCCGCGAACGATCCGGATGAAGACGATGCGGTCATCCGCGCATTTCGTGAATTGGCGCCGCGGCACGCGGGGCTCCTGCTCATTCTGGTGCCGCGGCATCCGGAACGGTTCGACGCGGCGGCCCGCAAGCTGGACAACGCGGGCGTCCGCTACGTGCGGCGGTCGCACCTGAAAGAGACCGAGACTCTCGCGCTGCCGGGAGCGCTGCTGCTCGATTCCATCGGCGAATTGAGCGGCCTGTTCGCGATCGGCGACGTCGTGTTTATGGGCGGCACGCTTGCCTCGCGCGGCGGCCACAACGTGCTCGAGCCGGCGCTGTTTGCCAAGCCCATCATCGTCGGGCCGCATCTGGAGAACTTCCAGGCGATCGCGGATGAGTTTCGCGCCGCGGGAGCGCTGTTCGAGATCCATTCCGCCGCCGGGCTGACCGAAGCGTTGGACCGGCTGCTCGGGGATTCGGGCCACGCCGGCGAGTTAGGCCGGCGCGCGCTGGCGTGCGCCGAAGGGCGGCGCGGCGCCACCAGCCGCGCGCTGGCGGCGGCGCGTCAGATGTACGATACGCATCTGCCCCGGTACCGGCCGGCGCAGCCGTGGTATGCGCTTCGGTGGGTTCCGGCGCAGCTCTGGGAATCGGTGGCCCGGCGCCGCCATGGTCCCGGCCGGCGCCGGCGGCGGCTCCCGGCGCCGGTGATCAGCATCGGCAATCTCACCATGGGCGGCACCGGCAAAACGCCGTGTGTGCTGCGGCTTGCCGATGCGCTGCAACGCCGCGGCTACAATCCCGGAATTTTGACGCGCGGATACGGCCGGGTCTCGCCGGAAAAACTGTTGGTACTGCCTCCGGGCGCGTCGATCGGACCGGATCGGACGGGCGATGAGCCGCAATTGTTTCTTCGTTCCGGGCTGGCGCCCGTGGGGATTGGCGCCGACCGGTTCGCCGCCGGCACGGCCTTGTTGCGCCTATTCGCCAGCAATTTGCTGCTGCTCGATGACGGCTTCCAGCACGTCCGGCTCGCGCGCGACATCGATATTGTCCTGATCGATGCCTTGAACCCCATCGGCGGGGGCGCGGTGTTCCCCTTGGGTCGATTGCGCGAGCCGCTGGCGGGCCTGGCCCGAGCCGATCTAATCGTCGTGACGCGCAGCGAACTGAATGATCTATACGGCGCGGTGGAGCGTGAAGTGAGGCGCTGGAACCCCTCTGCGCCCCTGTATCGGGCGAGCCTGCAGCCGGAAGCGTGGGTGGAGTATCGAAGCGGGCGCCCCTGGCCTCTAGCGGAAGTGTCGCTCGGGCCAATTGCCGCGTTTTGCGGGCTGGGCAATCCTCAGGTGTTTCGGCGCACCCTGGAGCGCATGGGCGTCCGGCTGGTGGACTGGCTGGAGTTTCCCGATCATCACCGCTACCGTCCGCATGAACTGCGTCACATGGCAGCGCAGTTCCAGGCGCATGGCGCGGCCGCGCTGGTGACCACCGAAAAGGACGCCGTCAATCTGGGCGAAGGCAGCGCCGATTTGCTGGGTGCGGCGCCGCTATACTGGCTGTCGGTCAGCCTGGTGGTGGAGCGCGAAGAGGAGCTTCTGCGCGAGATCGACTGGCGGCTGGCGCGCGGGCGAAAGTGAGGCACGAGATGCCGGACCTGTCTGGAAAAGTTGCGGTGGTGACTGGCGGCTCGCAGGGAATCGGGCGCGGGACCGTGCTGGCGCTGGCGGAATGCGGCGCGACCGTCTATTTCACCGGAAGAAACGCCGCCGCGCTGGAATCGGCCGCGGCGGAAGTGACGCGGCGGGGCGGCCGGCCGGCCGCGGTGGTCTGCGATCACTCCGACGACGCGCAGGTAGAGGCGCTGTTCGCGCGTGTCCAGGAAGAGGCCTCCGGGTTGGACCTGCTGGTGAACAATGTCTGGGGCGGCTACGAGGCCCACCCCGAAGGAATGCGGCCCAAACGATTTTGGGAGCTGGGGCTGGAAGACTGGGACGCCATGTTTGTCCGCGGGCTGCGGCCGCATTTCGCCGCCAGCCGGCTGGCGGCGCCGTTGCTGATCGCGCGCGGGCGCGGTCTGATCGTCAATACGATCGCTTCGGCGCAGGGCAAGTACCTCCTGCAGCTTTACTATGATGTCGCCAAGCAGGCGGCGGCGCGGCTGGCGTACGGCATGGCTCTGGAACTCAAACCGCACGGCATAGCCGCCGTGGCGCTGGCGCCCGGCTTGGCGCGCACGGAACGAGTGATGGCGGCGCACGCGGCGTATCCGTTCGATCTGAGCGGGACCGAGTCTCCCGAATACATCGGCCGCGCCATCGCGCATCTGGCCGCCGATCCGGATATCCTGAGCCGCACCGGGCAAGTCCTCACGGCCGGCCAACTCGCTCGCGAATACGGGTTCACCGACGTCGACGGAAGCCAGCCCGCGCCGTTTACCATGCCGGCGAAATTGGCGATGGACTAAAGACCCTTGGTCCTCGCGGAGCCGACTCCCCGGGGTGGGCGAGCCCCAGGAGGCTATAATTGCGGGGGAATGCGAGAAACGTTCCGCAGCGATCTCAATGGCGTCTGACACGTCGATGCGAGTGGAAGCAGATTTCGCCGGGTTGATCCGCCGCTTCGCCGGAAAGCGCATGCTGGCGATCGGCGACCTCATGTTGGATGAGTTTATCTGGGGGCGCGTGTCGCGCATCTCCCCCGAAGCGCCGGTGCCGGTGGTGAATGTGACCGGCGAGTCGTACTATCCGGGAGGCGCCGCCAACGTGGCGCGGAATCTGCGGGAGTTCACGGCCGAGACGTTCGTAATGGGGCTGGTGGGAGACGATGCGCACGGGCGGACTCTGCTCCGGCTGCTGGACGAGGCCGGGATTGGGACCGAAGGCGTGCTGCGGGACTCCGCCGCCTCCACCACCGTCAAGACGCGCGTGATTGCGCGCAACCAGCAGGTGGTTCGGGTGGACCGGGAGCGCAAGGCGGCGTTGCGGCCGGACCAGTTGACGCAGGCCTTGGCGTATTTTGAGCGCGCGGTGGCGGAGGCGGACGGCATCGTGGTGGCCGATTACGGCAAGGGATTTTTGACGCAGACGCTGGCCGACGAGATTTGCCGGCTGGCGCGCCGGCACGGGAAAATTCTGGCGGTCGATCCGCACCCTCACACATCGCTGGTGTGGCGCGGCGCCACCGCGATCAAGCCGAACCGCATCGAAGCCTTCAGCGCGGCGGGGATGCCGCCGGCCGACCCGGTGGAACCGGTCTGCCGCGACGAGGCGCTGCTCGAAGCGGCGCGCCGCGTGAAGCGCCTCTGGGAAACCAGGAGCCTGCTGGTGACCCTGGGAGAACACGGCATGCTCCTCTTTGATGGCGATGCCGAGCCTTTGCACCTGCCGGCGCGCGCTCACGAAGTGTTTGATGTTTCCGGCGCCGGCGATACGGCGATTGCGGTCTTCACGCTGGGAATGGCGGCGGGCGCAAATCCGGCGCAGGCGGCGGAGCTGGCGAACCGCGCCAGCGGCATCGTCGTCGGAAAAGTCGGGACGGCGACGGTGACTCCGGCGGAACTCATCGCGGCTTGCGAAGCCGTATGAGCCGCCGCCAGGCCGTCTTCTTCGATCGCGACGGGACCCTCATCGAGGAGGCGCACTACTGCGCCGACCCCGCCCGGGTGAGAATTTTGCCCGGCGTTCCCGCGGCGTTGCGGCGGCTGAAAGAAGCCGGTTTCCTGACCATTGTGATTACCAATCAAAGCGGGATTGGACGCGGCCTCATTTCGGAAACTCAGTACCGGGCTGTTGAACAGGAAATGTTGCGGCAGGCCGGCGCGGGCGCGGTGGACGGCGTTTATTTCTGTGCGGACCCGCCAGGCTCCGGCTCGCTCCGCCGCAAGCCGGAACCAGGCATGGTGCTGGAGGCCGCCCGGGAACACGATATCGACCTCGCACATTCGTTCTTCGTGGGCGACAAGGCGGAAGACATCGATTGCGGCCGGCGAGCAGGCACGCGCACGATCCTGGTACGCACGGGGTATGGTTTGCAGCAGGTATGCGACCCCGATTACGTGGCCGCGGACGCCGCCGCGGCGGTCGATTGGATTCTGGGTTTGGAAAAGGGCGGCGGGCCCGCCGCCCCATAACAGAAACTACTGAAGCGAGGTGGAGCCCGCTCGGGTTCTTACGCGATGCGCAAACACCTGTACGTTCAGGTCGGCGGGCTTGTCCCAGCCGGAACCCTGAGCGCTGAACGTCCCCTGGAAGCGGCCGCCGGCGTCGAACAGCAGCATCGTCCCGTCAGCCCCATCTTGCGCGGCTCCGCTGAGCGCGGCATTGGAGGCGTGCGTGAACCACGGGTAGGCCTTGCTGCTGCTCCCCGGCTCCGGCCGCCCCAATCCCCAGACGCCAAAATGATAGCTGGCGCCGCCGTCTACGGCGAGGTTCAGATTCCTAAAGTCGACCTGCCAAACGCGAAGCGCGGATCCGAAATCATCGTAAAGCGGAGAGCCGCCCTGGGTGGCTTCGCTGATCTGAATATTGGGGTTGCTGGTTTCGCTGCTTCCCGCGTTCAATGCTCCGGCCGCCACCGGAGTCAGGTCCGTCTGGCCCCGGCCAAAATAGAGCCGGACGTCCTGATAGAAGTCGCCGAGCTGCGCGGGTTGCGCGCCGGCATCGCCGGGCACGGTCCAGGTTCGAATCGAATCGATCACCCACTTCTCGCCCGGCGCTCCGATCGTGAAGCTGTCGCCGAGAAAGCCCTGGTCATACCAGCCCCACCGCACGTTGCTACGAACCGGCCCCGAGGAGTTGTTCAGGTTGATTTGCGGCAAACCCCGGTCGACGACCAAAATCGAATCCGCGCCGAATGCGGGAAGGCCCAACAGAACTCCGAGTGCGCAATTCAAATAAAATCGTTGACTCAATGTCCCATTCCTCCTCAATCGATTGATTCTTTCGCAGGTTATCGCAAACGGTAAAGGCGTGCAAGGAACGGCCGCGCGGCGCTGCAACCGTGATAGAGTTGTTCACATTCGCTGGAGCAGTGGGCGCCAGAGTAATGGTGGAAAAAAATGATGTTTCGGCAATGAGCAGCCAGGAGTCGCTGGCCAGGCGACTCTGCCAGGTCTCGCCATACGCCCGCCGCCTCGCGCCCCTCATCGGCCTGATTCCAGAGATCATGGAGCGAAACGACCAACTCCGCCCTTTGTGGACGGCGTGGCGACAAAATGCCACGCCTGATCTGAGGCCGCGGCAATATTTCACTCGGTCCCAAATCAAGGTGCTTTGCCATTTTATGGAGTACCTGTATTTCGCCAGCGATGCCTTTGCGCGCTCGGCCCGGGCAGGCCGGTGACGCTTCGCGCGAAGTTCTGCGTGATCGGCACCGGCGCTGGCGGGGGCATCCTCGCGTACCGTCTGGCGAAGGCCGGCGCCGATGTGCTGGTCATCAACTCAGGTGGTATCCCCGCGCCGTCCGAATTTCAAAACGAGCTGAGCCCTGAACAAAAGGGCCATTTTGAAATAGGCGCTCACACCACTTTCCCTGTCCGGCCCGAAATCTCTATCGTGCATTCGCTCCTCGCCGACGCCGGCTGCCGCAGCTCCATGGAGTGCTCGCGGGAAGGCGGTTTCCAGCACTATCAGATTCACCACGTCAACGGCTTGCAGAACCTCTGGAATGGGATCTGCTTGCGGTATTCAGAGGACGATTTTGCCAATCGCAATTCCTATAGTGAGGATTGCCGGTGGCCGATTTCTCTCGGCGATCTCGCCGACCACTATTCTGAAGCCGAGCGGCTCGCTCTGGTCGTCGGCGAGTGCGACGGGTTGCGCCAATTTCCGGACGGATCCTTTCTCACGCCGCGCGGCCCCAGACCAATTGATCGCCTCTTCATCGACAGCAACGCCGGCTCGCTCGGCCCGGATCTCTTCTTTTTCAAAAACAGGAAAGCCATCGACTTGCGGCCGGATTCCAGGCAAAAGTGCGTCGCGTGCGGCAATTGCGGGCGCGGTTGCAGCGCCGGCAGTGTCTATAAGTTCTCAACGCGTCTCCTGCCGGAGATACGCGCGCTGCCGAATTTTCGGCTGCTCGAGCACACCAGGGCCATCAAACTGACCGCCGTCGACGATAACCGTGGGGAGGGGTTCGCGATCTCCCAGGTCGTGGCGATCGAGGAGCGCGATGGGCGGATCGTCGACATTGAAGCGGACGTGGTCGTCGTCTGCGCGGGCGCCATCGAATCGCCCCGCCTGCTGCTGAACTCGTTCGCCGGCGATCGCGGCAAAGCCGCGCAGGTCGGTGAGTTTTTGCAGGACAGCCCGCGCGCGGTCGTCGGCACCAGCTTCTTTCGATTGTGGTTCAAGAAGGCGGCAGAGGATCGCGGTTATGGCGATCACATCTTGCTGGGCGGTCGAATCAGGGATTCCCGAGGGGAACGCTTTCCATTCGTGGCCCAATTCTGGTCGGACTTCATGAAGATTCCCTATTATCTGGCCGAAATGCCCCGCCTGCCCCCATTCTTGTTGGAAACCGTTTCGCGGCAAGTTTTCAAGAGCACGGCGACGATGGTGTTGTTCAGCCCGGCCGTTCCGCAGCGAAAGAACAAGGTCGTTTTGGCCGATGGAGTCGATCGCTTCGGACAACGTCAGGTGCGTATCGATTACGAAACGTCGCCCATCGAGGCCGACCACATCCGGCGGCTGGCCGCGCTGGCGCGTCGGATGCTGCGGAAAGCCAGCGGCTACATCGCCGATGACGCCGGATCTCCCCCGGGATCAGGCATTCATTATGTCGGCACCTGCCGGATGGCCGCGGACGCGAAAGGCGGCGTGGTCGACAGGGACCTGAAATATTTCAAGAGCAAGAACCTTTATGTCTGTGATGGCAGCGTAATACCGGTTCTCAGCGAAAAGCACCCCACGTTGACGATCATGGCGCTCGCCCACCGCCTGGCGGAGCGATTGATCAAGACGCATACGTAGCGCAGCCGCATGAAATCTCCAATGTCCAGAATCGTCCTCGGCACCGACTGGATGATTGCCGTGCCAAATCTGGCGTCTTGGAATATCGCTCCGACCAAGCGCGCGGATGCCATCCTGAACGGCGCCGTCGAGATGGGCATCAACGCGTTCGATACCGCCCGGCTGTACTGGAGCGAAGGAGTTGTCGGCCGCTTCGTCAGCAAACATCCGTTAGGCCGCGAGACTTTTCGGATCATCTCGAAAGGCGGGCACCCGAGCGTTTTCTGGAAAACGCCGCTGACACGGAAAAAACTCCTGCGCGAACTGGACGGTTCGCTGCGGGCCCTTGGCACTGACTACCTCGATGTCTATCTGCTGCACTATGATGATCCCAAAGTTCCCGCGCGCGCGATTGCCGAGTGGAGCGTCGAACTGCTGGCATCCGGCAAAGTCCACAATATCGGATATTCCAACGTCTCTCTTGCCAGGCTCAAGGAGTTGCGGACCTACTTGCGGGAGGCGAACGTTGTGCCATGGGTGAGCAACGAATTCAACGTTCTCCCGGCCAAGGATGGGGAGCGGTGGAAGGGTGCGCAGAACATTTCCAATGACCGGACATACGTCGATTATCTTCGCGAGGAGGGCCTTCCTTTCCTTGCCTATTCACCGCTGGGGCGGGGCGACCTGAAAAGATGGACTGATCGCCGCTTACCGGAACACAACCCGGAGGCCGGGCGAAGGATCAGTCAGCTCCGATCTCTCGGGCACAAGTATGGTGTGCCGCTGTCGGTTATCGCGCTCCACTACATCTTGCAAACCGCGCCGAATTTTCACGCGGTCGTGGGAACGTCAAAACTTGATCACCTGAAAGAAAACGTCCGCGCCTTGGCGTTCCAAATGAGTGAGGACGACCGGGACGGCTTGGCGCCGCCTCTTCCTTTTGCCGGGTGAACAAAGGGGCTGCGATTCATCGGATCGATTCATGCGCCGACCGCTCTAGTCATGCTCGACGCGCCATCGCTTGTCTGGCGTATACTCGGAACTTACCCCCGATTTATGAAGAGCCTTTCCGATCTGCGCATCAAAATCTTTGCCGATGGCGCGGACAAGGCGCGCATGCTGCAAATGGCGGCCCACCCGCATATCCGCGGGTTCACGACCAACCCGACTCTCATGCGCAAGGCGGGAGTCTCGGATTACGAAGCGTTCGCACGCGAAATCCTCGAGGCCATCCCGGACCGCCCGGTCTCGCTGGAGGTGTTCGCGGACGAACTCCCCGACATGGAGCGGCAAGCCCGCAAGATCGCGGGATGGGGCGAAAACGTCCTGGTGAAGGTGCCGGTGACGAATACCCGCGGTGAGAGCACGGTTCCCTTGGTGCGGCGGCTGGCCGGGGCGGGTGTGAAACTCAATGTGACCGCCGTAATGCCTCTGGAGCAGGTCTGCGAAGTCGGCGCCGCTCTGGCGGGAGGGCCGCCCGCTTGCGTTTCCGTGTTTGCCGGCAGAATCGCCGATACTGGGGTCGACCCGGTGCCTCTGATGTCTTCCGCGCTCGAAATTCTGAAGAGCTATCCGAATGTGGAACTGGTTTGGGCCAGCCCCCGCGAAGTTCTGAATATCTTTCAGGCGGACGCCATCGGTTGCCACATCATCACGGTCACGGACGACCTTCTGCAGAAGCTTTGTCTGATCGGCAAAAGCCTTCACGAGTATTCTCTCGAGACGGTGCGGATGTTTCACAACGACGCCGCCCGTTCCGGCTTCGTCCTGTAAACTCCTAAATCCCCGCATAAATGAGTTGACAGCGGGCTATTCAGTCGTATAATTAATACACATGATTGAATCGAATGATTGACACGAAGCAACGGATCCTGGATACGGCCGAACGCCTGATTGCCGAACGAGGTTATGCGGCCACTTCGCTCCGGCACATTATCGGGGAAGCCGGGGTGAACCTCGCGGCGGTGCACTATCACTTTGGATCCAAAGAAGATCTGCTCGACGAGTTGATCGTGCGCAAAGCGGATGGGGTGAATGCCCAAAGGAAAGCCTTGCTGGAACGCTTTGAGGCGGAAGCATCCGGCGGCGTGGTCCCCGTTGACAAGGTCTTGGCCGCTTTTTTCGAGCCGATGATCGAGTACGGCAGCAGAAACCCTCAATTCATCAAGCTGATGGGCCGGATGCACGCCGAGGGCCTGCTCCCGGCCATCGTCGCCAAGCATTTCCAGCCGACTCTGCTGCGATTCACGCAAGCGCTCCGCCGTGCGGTTCCGCACGTTCCCGAATCGGAATTGCAGTCCCGCTTTCAGTTCATGATGGGGGCGATGAGCCAGGCGGTGTCGGGGCGGCGCGAGATTCTCTTGGACGCGGCCGGATCGGCGGCGGCCCCGGACTTCCGACAGACAATTCGGAGATTGATGGTCTTCTTGAGCGGAGGCCTACAGGCTCCCGCTACCCCGGAGGGAACGGAATGAGATCTGTGTTGGTTTTGGCAGCAGCGGCGGCTTTGGCTTCCGCCCAGGATCGAGGACCAATCCAGCTCAGCATGAAGCGAGCGGTGGAAATCGCCACATCTCCCGAGGGCAGCACGCAGATGCAACTCGCGGGTGAGGCCCTGAAACAAGCGCAGTTGCGGTCGAAGGAAGCACGAGCGGCGCTGCTGCCCGATTTGGAAGGCGCCTTCCTGTACGAAAACCGCACCGCCAACCTCGCCGCGCAAGGCATCACGCTGGTCCACGTCCCATTTCCGGGCGTAGGCTTTCCGGTGTTTGTGGGCCCGTTCGCGACCATGGATGCGCGCTTCAGCGGGACACAGTCCGTATTCAACCTGAGTTCGATCCGGCAATACCAAGCGTCGAAGGCGGGGGTTTCGGCGGCGCGGGCCGATTCGGAGAATGCGAGCGAGCAGGTCGCGGCGGTGGTGGCGCGGGCCTATCTCGCTGCTGTAAAAGCCGACACTGACGTAGACACGGCCCAGGCGGACGTGACGCTGTCGCAGGCCGTGCTGACGCAAGCGGAAAATCAGAAGGCGGCCGGCACTGGTACCGGAATCGAGATCACGCGCGCGCGGGTGCAATTGGCCAACGATCAGCAGAAGCTGCTGGTGGCCCAGAACCAGCGCCGGGCGGCGCATTTGCGCCTGCTGCGAGCGATGGGCCTGCGGCTGGATACTGAAGTCGAACTGACTGACCGGCTCCAATATCTCCCGGTTGACGCCGTCACCCTGGACCAAGCCAAGGCGCAGGCCCTCAAGGAGCGGCCCGATTACAAAGCCCAGCAGGAGCGCGAGTCGACCGCCCGCCTGTCGGCAAGCGCCACCGCGATGGAACGGCTGCCGAGCCTGGCGGCGCTTGGGGATTACGGATCGAGCGGAGCCGGATTCTCGACAGTTCTGCCTACCCGGACGTACGGAATCTCGTTGCGGGTGCCGGTTTTCGACGGCGCGCGGCGCGACGCGCGGCGGGCCGAAGCTGCCTCGCAGTACCGGGCGGAGCGAGTGCGGACCAACGATCTCAAAGAACAGGTGGAGCTGGATGTCCGGCTGGCTTTGGATGAACTCAGCTCGGCGCAGGACCAGGTCAATGTCGCGAAGGACGGACTGGAACTGGCGCAGAACGAGCTGGAGCAGGCCCGGAGGCGTTACCAGGCAGGGGTCAGCGACAGCCTGGAAGTGACCGACGCGCAGACGCGGCTGGAGCGCGCGCGGGAGAATCAAACGGCCGCGCTGTACAACTACAACGTGGCGCGCCTCGACCTGGCGCAGGCGATGGGAGCGGTCCGGAAGGCGATCCCGTAGCGGAGACATCATGAAAAAGCGAATCATCATAATTCTGCTCATCGTAGTAGCGGCCGGCGCGGCGGTGCTCTACAACATGCGGGGATCTTCGCGTCAGCCCGGCGACCGCGTGGTGGTTTCAGGCAACATTGAACTAACCGAGGTCAACATCGCGTTCAAGACGGCCGGCCGGCTGATCGAAAGAAACGTGGATGAAGGCGATTTGGTGAAGAAGGGGCAAATTGTCGCCCGTCTGGATCGCGATCAGCTCCTGGCGCAGAGAGAGCGGGAAACAGCCGGGCTGGCGTCGGCAGAGGCGCAACTGGCGCAGGCGGAAACCTCGCTCGAGTGGCAGAAGCAGACGCTGGCCGCCGACGTGGAGCAGAAGAAGGCGGATCTGGCGTCCGCGGAGGCCAAGTTGAGCGAGCTGGAGAACGGTTCGCGGCCGCAAGAGAAGCTCGATGCGAAGGCGGCGGTAGACGCGGCGCGGTCGGAAGTCGAACGCTCGAAGCGCGACTGGGACCGGGCGCAGACGCTGTACAAGAACGACGATATTTCGACCGCGCAGTATGACCAATACCGGAACCGATGGGAGAGCGCCGAAGCGGCATTCAAGCAGGCCAGCGAGCGCGAAGCGCTAGTGCTGGCGGGGCCGCGGGTGGAACAGATCAAGGCGCAGGCGGCGCTGGTGGAGCGGGCGCGCGGGGCTTTGAAGATGTCGGAGGCGAACCGGCTGGAGATGAAGCGGCGCGAACAGGAGATCACGACGCGCCGCGCGGAGATTGCCCGCTCGAAAGCCAATATCGCGCTGATCGAGTCGCAACTGGCGGATACCATCGCGGCTTCCCCGGTGGACGGCGTGGTGCTGGTGAAGTCCGCGGATGTGGGCGAAGTGCTGGCGGCCGGCACGACGGTGGTGACGATCGGAGACATTGAGCACCCGTGGCTGCGCGGATACATCAACGAAACGGATCTCGGGCGCGTGAAGATCGGCTCCAAGGCGCGGGTTACCACCGATTCTTTCAAAGGGAAGGTTTACAACGGGCGGGTCAGCTTCATTTCTTCCGAAGCCGAATTCACCCCCAAGCAGATTCAAACGCAGGAAGAGCGGGTGAAGCTGGTCTACCGCATCAAAATCGAAATCGATAACCCGCAGCACGAGCTGAAATCCAACATGCCGGCGGATGCGGAGATCGTACTGGAATAACCGATGCCGGTGATCATCGAGACGCGCGACCTGACGAGGCGATTCAACGGCCTGACGGCCGTGGATCATCTGAATCTGTCGGTGTCGGAGGGCGAGATCTTCGGCCTGGTCGGCCCGGACGGCGCGGGGAAGACCACCACGCTGCGGATGCTCTGCGGGCTGATGGACCCGAGTGAAGGCAGCGCGACGGTGGCCGGGCACGATGTGGCGCGCGAGCCGCAAGCGGTAAAAGATCAGATCGGCTACATGGCGCAGCGGTTTGGGCTGTATGGCGATCTGACCGTGCAAGAGAACATGGATTTCTACGCGGATCTGTTCGGCATCACCGGCAGTTTTCGCGCGGAATTAGCCGGGCAGTTGTTGCGGATGACCCGCATGGAACCGTTCCGGGGCCGGCAGGCGAGCCGGCTTTCGGGAGGGATGAAGCAGAAACTGGCGTTGATGTGCACGCTGCTGCACCGGCCGCGCATCCTGTTTTTGGACGAGCCGACCAACGGAGTCGACCCGGTCTCGCGGCGCGATTTCTGGGCCATCCTGTACCAGCTTTTGAAAGACGGCATTACGGTGTTCATGACGACCTCGTATCTCGACGAAGCGGAGCGATGCAACCGCGTGGGGTTGATCCATCGGGGCAAACTGATTCGCTGCGCCGCCCCGGAGGCGATGAAACAGGAAACCAAGGCGCCGAATCTGGAGGGCGCGTTTCTCAAAACGATCTGGGCGGTGGAGGGGGCCTCGCGGCCATGAACGGGACGAACGACGGTTTCGCGGTCGAAATTCACGATCTGGTGAAGGCGTTCGGGAGCTTTGTCGCGGTGGATCATGTGTCGATGCAAGTCAAGAAGGGGGAGATCTTCGGGTTCCTGGGGCCGAACGGGGCGGGGAAGTCGACCACGATCCGGATGCTTTGCGGGTTGCTCACGCCCACGTCAGGGCGCGCGTCGGTGATCGGGTTCGACGTGAAAACGCAGCCGGAAGAGATCCGCCGCAATATCGGGTACATGTCACAAAAGTTCTCGCTGTATGACGATCTGACGGTGGAACAGAACATCGATTTCTTCACGGGCATGTACGGGGTTCCGCGCGCGCGCCGCCAGGAGCGCAAAGACTACGTGCTGGAAATGGCGAATCTCAAAGAGCGGCGCGACGCCCTGACGCGGACGCTATCAGGCGGGTGGAAACAGCGGCTGGCGTTGGGATGCGCGATTCTGCACGACCCTCCGGTGTTGTTTCTCGACGAGCCGACGTCGGGCGTCGACCCGATCGCCCGGGGCGCTTTCTGGAACCTGATCCACGACCTGGCGGAAACCGGACATACGGTGTTTGTCAGCACGCATTACATGGACGAAGCGGAATATTGCCACCGCCTGGCCCTGATGTACCGAGGTAAGGTGATCGCGCTCGGCACGCCGGAGGAGCTGAAGCGCGACCTGGACGGGCACGAGCTGCTGCGGCTGGACACGGGCGCGACCCTGGACACGATGCGGACGCTCGAAAGCGTGCCCGGGGTGATCGAATCCGCCGTGTTCGGCGGGGGACTCCATGTGGTGGTGGACGACGGGCAAGCGGTGATGGAGCGGATCCGGCAGAAGCTGGCAGCGGAGAAGATCGAGATCCTCCGGTTGGAGCCGATCACGCCCTCCCTGGAGGACGTGTTCGTGGCGCTGATCGAGGCTGAGGAAAGGAAGGCGGCATGAGCTACCGGCGAACGCAGGCGATCTTCATCAAAGAGCTGCATCACATTACCCGCGATGGGCGCAGCCTGGCGCTGGCGCTGGCGATGCCGGTTATGATGCTGCTGCTGTACGGTTATGCGCTGAGCCTGGATGTCGACCACATCCAGACGATGATTTACGACCAGGATGGGAGCGAGGCCAGCCGCGACCTGATGCGGCAGTTTCAAGGCTCGCGCTATTTCGACATAGCCGGATTCACGAACGACTACCGGGAAATCGAGCGCGGCATCGACGAGAACCGGATCCTGGTGGGACTGGTGATTCCGCGCGACTTCAGCAGAGACCTGCGTTCCGGGCGCGGCGCGAACGTGCAGGTGATTATCGACGGCAGCGATTCGAATACGGCGGCCATTGCGATGGGGTACGCGGAAAACGTGGTGCGGGCGTATTCGGCGGCCGCCACGATCGATGCGCAAAACCGCCGCGGCCGGCACATTCCGCCGCCGGTCGATGCGCGGCTGCGGGTCTGGTACAACAGCTCGCTCGAGTCGAAAAACTATGTCGTGCCGGGACTGATCGCCGTGATCCTCATGATCATCGCCGGACAACTCACGTCCCTGACGGTGGCGCGCGAGTGGGAAATGGGCACGATGGAACAGATTCTGTCGACGCCGCTGCGGCCGGCCGAAATGGTGATGGGAAAGATGCTCGCCTACTTCGTCGTGGGCTTGACGGATTCCGCGATTGCACTGATTGTCGGGGTGGCCATATTCGGGGTGCCCTTTCGCGGGAGCATTCTGGTGCTGGCGATATCCACCTGCGTGTTTCTCTGCGGGGCGTTATTCTGGGGAATTTTTCTTTCGGCTGGATGCCGCACGCAGGTGGCTGCTTACCAACTCGGCATCCTCAGCTCGTTTCTGCCGGGATTTCTGCTTTCCGGGTTTGTTTTCGCGATCGACACCATGCCCAAGGCGATCCAGGTGATCAGCGTGATTGTGCCGGCCCGCTATTTCGTGACGATTCTCAAAGCGGTGTTTCTGAAAGGCGTCGGTCTGGGCATGTTATGGAACCAGCTGGTGTATCTGGTGATCTTCGCCGCGATCGTGTACTTCCGCGCGGTCCGGAAGATGAATCAGAAGGTGGCCTGATATGTGGGAACGAGTCGGAGTCATCCTGCGCAAAGAATTCATCCAGACGCTGCGTAATCCGCGCATGCGGTTTCTGCTGTTCCTGCCGCCGGTCCTGCAGTTGATCATTTTCGGCTATGCCGTCACGCTGGACGTGGATACCGCCCGCATTGCGTGGATGGATATGGACAACACGCCGCAGAGCCGGGCTTTGCTGGCGCGCTTCCAGGGATCGGGCCATTTTGACGTGGTAAAGCAGGCGTGGAACGAGCAGGACGTTCAAAATATCCTGGACCACGGGGAAGCGCACGCGGTGGTGCGGGTGCTGCCGAACTTCGCGCGCGACCTGACGCGCGGCCGCAGCACCGAGGTGCAGGTGCTCGTGGATGGAACGAACTCGAACACGGCGTCGCTCGTTTCGGCCTACGCGAGCCAGGTGATTGCGGCGTTTTCGCAGGATGAAGCGCCCCACCCGCAAGGAGTGGGAGCGACCGCCGTGGTTCTAGGGTCGGCGCCAGCCCCAGCCGCCGGGCTGGTGAATGCGCGCGCGCGCGTGTGGTTCAATCCGGATCTGCGCAGCCGGAACTATTTCGTGCCGGGCGTGGCGGCGAACATCCTGATGATGATTACGCTGATGCTGACGGGCCAGGCGATCATTCGGGAGAAGGAAATCGGGACCATGGAGCAGTTGATGGTGACGCCCATGCGGCCGATCGAGCTGATGCTCGGCAAGACGCTGCCGTTCGCGCTCGTGGGCATTATCGACATGATCATCATCACGGTGGCGGCGCTGGTGATCTTCCAGGTGCCGTTCCGCGGCAACTTCCTGCTGCTGCTGTTCTGCGCGATCCTGTTCCTGATGACCAGCCTGGGAGCGGGGCTGTTCCTCTCCACGATTTCGAATACGCAGCAGCAGGCCAACATGATGTCGTTCTTTTTTACTACTCCGGCGTTTATGCTGAGCGGCTTCACGTTTCCGATCCGCAATATGCCGGTAGCCGTCCAATACCTTACTTATCTCAACCCTTTGCGATATTTCATGGAGATCGTGCGGGGCGTGTTTTTGAAGGGCGTGGGGATGGACGTCCTCTGGCCCAAAATGCTGGCGCTGGCTATATACGGAACGGTGGTCCTCGGCCTCAGCGCGCTGCGGTTCCGGAAGACGCTGGACTAGCAGGGCCCGGCGGCGTGCGTGGTATCGTTCTCAGTAGAGGCGTGTCGTCTGTAATCCATCGGATCGCCGCGTTGATCGCGCTTGCCGGCGCAGCGATCGCCGAACCGGGTCTGGCGCGGAGCCCGCATTTCGAAGTCTACGCGCAGGCCGGAGCTGCCGAGGCACAGACGATTCTTCTCGAATTCGAACGCATTCGCGCGTACCTGAGCGAGCAGACCGGACTGGCGCTGGAAGGCCGTCCCGCAGCGCGCATCATCGTTTTCCCTTCGCGCCAGGAATACGCCGGTTATGAACTGCGGCCGGCGGCGGACGCGTATTATGTCGGGACGGAAAACCGCGACCTGATCGTGATGCCGGCGGGTGGCGGCTCCGAAATTGAGACGGCGGCTCACGAATATGTTCATTTGGCCTTGCATGCGACGGAATTGCGGCTACCGCCCTGGCTGAACGAGGGATTGCCGGAAGTTTTCTCGAAAGTTCGGGTCACTCGACCCGACGGTCGTTCGGGTGGCCCGGTTCCGGCGCGTTCGCGGATCTTGCAGACGCATGCCTGGATGCCGCTTTCCGAACTGCTCCGGCTGCCGGCGGATTCGCCTCTTCGCGAACAACGGGAAAGTGTCGATGTCTTCTATGCGGAAAGCTGGGCGCTCACCGATATGCTGTTGGGCTCGCCCGCGTATCGTCCGCGCTTTGCGGAGTTCGTTGCGGCGGTGGCCGCGGGAGGTCCGAGCGACGAGGCGTTGACGAAGGTGTACGGCCGGTCTTTGGAAGAGATCACCGCGGACCTGAGAGCCTGGGTGCGAACGCGGCGGATCACGCCGCAGCTGCTTCCCCCTCCGGCTGGGCCCGAAGCCCCCATCGAGGTCTCTGGAGTCTCGCTTCTCACCTGGCGGTCCGTGCTTGCGGATCTGCTGATGGCCACGGGCAAGCTGGAGCGAGCGGAGGAGGCGTATCGGCAATTGGAGGAGGAGTCTCCCGAGAACCCGGATTTTCCGGCGGCCTTGGCCACGATCGCCCTACAGCGGCGCGATTGGGCCATCGCGCGGCAGCACTGGCGGACGGCGATGCAACTGGGGCTCCGCGACGCGGCGCTGTGTTATCGCTTTGCCGTGATCGCGAGCGACGCCGGCTTCCCGGGCGACGAGGTGCGGCTCTCCTTGCAGCGGGCCGTCGCCCTGCAACCCGAGTTTGACGATGCGCATTACATGCTGGGACTTCTGGAATCCAACGCCGGCCGCTATCAGGAGGCGGTCGCGCAGTTCGGGGCCATGCGGGTGGTAGCGCCGGCGCGCCAGTTTGCGTATTGGGTGGCGCTGGCCGATGCGTACAACCAACTCGGGCGGCGTGAGGAGGCCAAAGCGGCGGCCCGGAATGCCCGAGATCACGCGGCTAATCGCGCCGACCGGACGCATGCCTCGGAACTGTTCGAGATGGCGGAAACCGACTTGGGCGTGCAGTTCGCGACGGATGCCAATGGCCGCTCGCGTCTGGTGACGACTCGGATTCCGCATGATCAGCAGCAATGGAACCCGTTCATCGAGCCGGGCGATCACATCCGCCGGGTGGAAGGCAGGCTGCTACGCGTGGAATGCGGCCGGCCGACGCGAGTGGTCGTGGAAACCGATGCGATGCTGCTGATAATCCGGATTGCAGACCCGTCGCGCGTGCAGATGGTGAACGCTCCCGAAGAATTCACCTGCGGGCCGCAATCCGGGAATACGGTCACCGTCGTGTACGCGGCTTCGGCAGATTCCGAAGGCATTCTCAGGGGCATGGAATTTCATTGAATTCCGTTTCGGGATGGACCCCGATAGATTATGTGATCTTTTGCACTGAATTTCAAAGTCAGTTCAAATTTGACTCCAGTACGGTCAGAACCAAACCCCATTACCAGAGCCGTTTGAAAGTATTGCGTGGATTCGGGAAGCCGGTTTACGATGAACATCCGCGGTCCGGGAATTGATGGCGGACCGCCTCGTAAGCGGGAGCACCGTGGCAACGATACTGATCCTCGACAACGATCTCGGGTTTTCTTTTTGGCTCGGTCACACCCTGACCGCCCCTCATTGCGAGGCACTTCCGGCCAGAAGCGTGGAAGAAGCCGCCCGATTGATCGGGCATTTCAACTTGAAGGTCGATTTCCTGATCGTCAATCCATCGCTGCCCGGAGTATCGGATTTCACCCGTGCCCTGCGGCGCGAACAGCGGCATCTGCGAGTCGCGACTCTCGATTTGCCGGATGCCAGCGGCTCGGTGTCGGGTAACGGCCTGCGGGCAGTTAGCCAGCCGCAGTAGCGGGAACGGGCGCGAAACCGCGCGCGGGATCAGTTCGTGCGGTTCAGAGCATCCCCAGCTTCTTCATTTTGTATCGGAGCGAGAAACGGCCGATTCCCAGAAGCATGGCAGCCTGGCTCTGGTTTCCGCCGGTCTCGGCAAGCGCGGCGGCAATCAATTCGCGCTCGCCGCTGAGCAGGGAGAACCGCGCGTTCGGAGCGGAGGCAGCGGGCGCTGGGTTGCGCGCGCCGGCGCCAGGGCCGTTCGGAACAGCGAGGCTCGTGGTCGTGATCCAGGGAGAGGGCTCGACCAGCACGGCGCGCTCGATCACATTCCGGAGCTCCCGGACGTTACCGGGCCAGGTGTGGCGCTCCAGCAGCGCCTTTGCGCTCGGGTGAATGCCTCGGATCCGGCGGTCATGCACGCGATTGAAATGGTCGAGAAAATAGGACACCAGTTCCGGCAGATCCTCCAGCCGTTCGCGTAAGGCGGGAACGCGGATCTGGACCCCGTTCAGACGGTAATACAAGTCGGCGCGAAAGCGGCGTTCCTGGATCGCCTTTTCGAGATCGGAGTTGGTGGCGCCGATGACGCGCACATTCACCGAAATATTACGCGACCCGCCGACGCGGCGAAAGGTGTGATCTTCCAGGACGCGCAGCAGCTTCGCCTGAAGGGGCAGAGGCATCTCGCCGATTTCATCAAGGAAGACCGTGCCGCCGTCCGCCAACTCAAGGAGCCCCTCTTTGGCGTCGCGAGCGCCGGTGAACGCGCCGCGCTCGTAGCCGAACAGCTCGCTTTCGAGGAGGTTTTCCGGCAATGCGGCGCAATTGATGGGAACGAGCTCCGCGCCGGCGCGGCGGCTGAGCGCGTGCAGGCGCTTGGCGATCAGCTCCTTTCCCGTGCCGCTTTCGCCGACCAGCAGGATGGAGGTCGCGTGGCTGCCGGCGATGCGCGAGACAAATTCCAGCAATTCCTGGGCGGGGGCCGAACTTCCGATGAAGTCGGGAGGGCGTTCGAGGGCAGCGATAGGATGGAGCGAGAGAGCCCAGCCTTCCGCTCCGGTAATCGGGTCGCGCACCGCGGAACCGGAGACTTCAACGGTACAGCGCTCGGCCGCCGGCGGTTGAAATTCGGCCTTCCACTCCAGGCGGGCGATGTGAGGCTGGATCGAGGCCAGCGCCAGCGGCGCCGGCGGCACCAAGACTTCGTGAGCCTTGCGATGGATGAGTTCGGCCGGGGGAATTTGCAGGAGCCGGGCCGCGGCCCGGTTCGCCGCGAGCACGACCAGCGACGCGTCGCAGAGCAGCATGGGGTCCTCCAGGCTGTCGAACCAGGCCGTGGCCAATATCGATTCAGAACCGCGCAGCGTGCCGCTGGAAAGCTCACCCATATCGTTTTCGACATCCGATCGCCGGCGGAGCTCGCCGGACTTCTGCAACAGCTACTTCGATAGGGAATTCCCGGAGCTCCGGGAACACGCCGGACAGCAATCGGCGCAGTACAAACCATGCTCCTGGCGCGGCATGTGGACCGGCGAAGCCGGCCGGCCGCAGTGATCGCAGGGAGCCACCATTCGGGACGTGACAATGCACGGTGACGTGGCGGTCACCACGCCGGCCGTCCCCGTTCGTTGTTCCCCGTAACGCCCCATTTCCCCCTGACCCTCCCCTGGGACTTCTGAATGGTTCGGTGCTCCCCTTCGTTTCCGCTAATTGCTTTTTGCAGCACCGCCCAACTTCGCCAATCCGTCTTTCGCCTTGCGTGCGCTGTCGCCGGCCGGATCCGCAGCTACCGCCTGCAGCCAGTACGACCGCGCGCGATTCGCGTTTCCCAGATTCGCGTAGATCGCGCCCATGTTATAGAGCGCGTCCACTTGCTTTGGGTTTAGTTCGAGCACTTTTTCCGTTTCCGCGATCGCTCCCGCCACGTCGTTTCGTTCATAAAGAACGCGGCCGAGTTCCAAGTGAGCATCCTGGTTCGACGGTTCCGCTCGGATGGCTTCCCGAAGGTGTCCCGCCGCATCATCCAGCTTGCCTTTCTCCCGCTCCAGTTGGGCCATCCGCAACAGCACCGGCGTGTGGCCCGGCTTCTTTTGCAACTGGACCGCCAATTCCTTCAATTCGTGTTCCGGGTTGTCGGCGGCAACGGGGGCGGGCCTGGAAGCGGCCGGTGATTCGTGGTGCGTGGTGACTCTCAACAAGAACGCCGATACGCCGCCGATCACCAGCAGGCTGGCGCCCATGACGATCCATTTTTTACGCGAGGCTGGCATGTACTTCTTCGGCTCCCAGTACTTTTTCCACGATTTCGATGCCGGTCTTCTGCAGAAATGCCTCGGGCGATTCGCCGCCGATCAGCACGAAGACGTAATGATTGGGCAGCTCGAAGGCCTTCTCGCCGGCGACGATCTGCACGCAGTGCGGAAGAATGCGGGTGACGCGCGATTCGCGGATGATCCGGATGCGGCCTTGCCGTTCGGCATCTTCCAGCATCTTGCGATTGCGGTCCCGGGCCCGGGTGAATGCAGCGCCGCGATAAGAAAGCGTCACGCGGTTGCGCGACGCCTTGCTGAGGGCGAGCGCCGCCTCGGTGGCGGAATCGCCGCCGCCGACCACCAGGATGTCTTTATCCTGGTAGGAATCGGCCTCGATCAGCCGGTAAGCGACCTTGCTCAGATCCTCGCCCGGAACGCCGAGGCGGCGCGGCGCACCGCGCTTGCCGAGCGCGAGCACGACATTCCTGGTTTCGTAGACGCTCTTGCTGGTATAGACATCGAGTAGCGCGCCGTTCCGCCGGATGGCTTCGACTTCCTCGTTCGTTTGCACGCGTACTCCGGTGTTGGCCAGAATGGTCTCCCACACGGTCAGCAGCGATTCCTTGGTGCCGTCGCCGACGTAGAGGCTGCCGTAGAGCGGCATGTCCACGGGTTCGGCCATGAGAAATTTGTGGCGCGGATAATTGCGGATGGTCGCGGCCACTTCGCCGCGCTCAAGGGTCAGGTAACGCAAACCGTTTTGCATCGCCGCGAGGGAGGCGCTCAGGCCGGCAGGGCCGGCGCCGACAATGATCACGTCGTACGGCCGGTCGGCGGTCTGAGCTGGAACCACCTGGAAGTTTCCATTCACGGCGGCCGGACGCCATTCTCCGCGCGACTGCAGCTTGCGCTGGATGCTGTCGATCGCCATCCGGCCTTCATTGATCGCGGTTTTGATCAAACCCATGCCGGACAACTCGCCGGCAATGTAAATGCCCGGGACATTCGTCTCAAAGGTCTCTTTCACGAGTGGCGTGCGGAGCGTCTGCAGCGCGTTGCCGAACGCCAGGCTTAAGGCGGAGGTCGGGCAGACCTCGATGCATTTTGCGTTACCCACACAGCGCTCCGGATGGGCCAGAATCGCCTTGCCATTGACCAGCGCGAGCGTGCCGGTTTCCGGGCAGGCGTCCACGCAACCGCCGCATCCGATGCAGAGGGTTGCATTGATGACCGGGCGGGGCTTGCCCCGTCCGGCGCCGTCCGCACCGGGTTGCTGGATGGTGGCGCGGTGCAGATTCCACAGCGACATCGGGGCTCCACAGTTTGAACAAAATGTGGAGTCGCGCGAGATGGATTTCCCGCAGCGGGGACATTCGATGTTAGCGGGCTTTGTCTGAGGCGTCGCTGCGCCGGCCGTTGCCGGCGGCGTCCCTGGAACAGCGCGCTTGGGATTCGCCAATGTCTTCAAATAATGCCGCAGCAAGAAGAACGTCACCACCGAAGCAATCAGAAATGTCGCCAGCGTATCCATGAAATCAGTTTGTCAAAAGTACCCCATCAAGAGGGCTACCGTGACATGGACACAAACCAGAATGGCAAACGAATAACTGAAAGGCCGGTGCACTACGTGCCACAAATGGAAAACCTGATGGGTCTTGGCCAGGAAGGAAATCTTCGTGGCAATCCAGGACCGCCGCCGCGCCAGATCGATGACCTTTTCGAGTCCCGGTTCCGGGGACGTGCGCAAGCCCCACAGAGTTCTCATGCGATCGCCGCCGGAAAGCGCGCGCCTGCGGACGCGCGCGACCAGGAACGGACGTTTCAGGTCGCAGGCCATCATGAGGAGCAAGGCGAATACCACAGGCATGGACTCGACCTGCTCTTTGGCAGGAACGGCCAGCAGGGGTTTCAATTCTTCCGCTGACACGAGGCTCTGCTTCTGCAGTTGCTCGGTCAATTCGTCGGTCATCGTCTGCATTTCCTTGAGCGATAACTCGGCGGCGTTGATTCGCCGTGGAATCTGGGCATACAGGTACCGCCCGACGATCCCGCTCAGCATGACAGCAATCATGATCCAGTACGAGACGCCGGCCAGGTTCCGCATCTTGAACCCGGCATGGAAAGTGATGAGAATAGGCGCGGAAATGCCGAGGACCACATGGATATCCAGCCAGTTCTTGGTCTTGCCGATGCGGCTCAGAGGCTTCCAGCGCTTGCGGACTGCGTACAAAAAGATCCCCAGGAAGGAGGCGACGCCGAGCAAACCGAGCCCGATCCCCACGCGGCCGCTCGGGCGCAATTCCCGGTACAGGGGATGGTACGGCCGCTCCTCCAGCGGGAGGCGGTAGTAGCTGATGCCGTGTACCACGGTCCAGCCGATCACGGCCGCATAGAACGCCGCCAGCAGCCATACCGCGACCTTGTGCCGGCTGGCCGGAGTCGAAAGAAAACTGGTGAAATGAGCGTTAGCTGTAGCCTGCATGGTTACTGAGGAGTGGCGGGCTTGACTTGGGTCTCGACTTCAAACCGCCGGTAATTGCTGAACAGGTGCGTGTTGCGCCAGTGTTGACGGCGGGTCTCGGCCTCGATCACCGCCCTGGACGGCAGCCAGAACCGCGCCGTTTCATTAAAACGGACGTCGGAGTAAGTCACATCCGCATCGAGCCGGAGCAACCCGGTTTCCGCCATCGAATTGCCGAGGCCTGCCTGAATGCGCACGACCGCGAAGGTCTCCGGGTCGATCCAGGCCGTTCCGCGCCACATCAACGGATACTCCCGGTCGCGCAGGAGCAACACCGAAAGGGCATGCTCCTCGCTCATCTGCTGAAATCCCACGCGCAGCAGATGCCGGCCCGCCGAATTATCATCCGGCAGGCGGTGAAACTGGAACCGAGATTGATAGAGGGGGTGGAACATCAGAGTAAAGATCGAGAAGCCGTTGGTCTCCAGCAGCGAAGCCTTCCCCTTGGAGGCTTTATGAGTTTTTTCGACACGAGACTCGTCCACCGCGAGGTCGGTTCCCGAAGCCTGCAAAATGATCAGGTAGTCAAAACTCTCCCGCTGCTCGAACAGCACCTTTCCCTTCTCTCCGATTTTCGATTGGCTCAGCTCCTCGGTACAAGTTACCGAAGAGAAGTAATTCCAGAATTTCTGGACCTGACCGCCGACGCGTTCGAGCAGGTCCGGGAGCGACAACTCGATATTCGGGGTTGCGGAGATAATAGTTTCGGCCGCCCGCAGGCCTGGCGCGCACGCCAGCAGGCACACTAAGCAGAGCGCGGGCCTAAAACCGATAACCGAAGTTAACGAACGTCTGGTCATAGTTCTGGGTGCCCCCGTGGTAGAGCGTCCAGCCGGCTCCGAGGACATAGTGGTTTCCAATCAGGTAATCCAGCATGTTGTTGACGAATTTGGTGCGTGTTTGAGAAGTGAAGGGCGAGACCAGCGTCTGTTCGCCGGCCTGCACATCGAGCCGGATCTTATCCGTGAATTGCCGGCTCAAGGTGACCGATGCATAAGAGCCGGCTCCGAAGGAACTGGAGAATTTGGAATAGCGCAGGTCGGTCCGGACGGCCAGGCCCGGCAGCCCGGGGAAACCCGGAATGCGCGGCAGGGCAGGGAAGAACGGCACGAATTTCCGGATCCGCGGAAGGCCGGGCAGGCGCGGGATCCCCGGAAGGCGCGGCAGGACCAATCCGCCCATGTAGTTGAACGACGGCCGGGTATCGCCTTCGCGCCGGCTGCGGCCCAGGCTTCCGTACAGATCGATTCCGCGGAAGATATCGAGGCGGAAGCCGCCGCTGAAGCCCTGGAACAGGAATTGGTCCAGCAGCCCGGTGCCGAGGAGCCGCAAGTCGAAAGTGGGAGTATCGCGGAAATAATTGTGGCTGACGTCCAGCGAAAGCCGCTTCAGCGGCTGAACCCGCACGGTCGCAAAGCTTCGGGCCAGGCGCGGCTGGCTGATGCCCGTCGAGGTGAGCGCCGGGGCTAGTTTGTCCACTTCGGTGTCGTCGTAGATCGAAAGCTTGGTGCCGACCATCATGGTGTTCTCGAAGAACAGAAACTCGCGCTCGGGATGCCAGTGGCTGCGGGTCACCGCAGCCCCGGCCGTGCTCGAGTAACGGACGGTCTCGTAGGAGCCCGTTTCGTACGCTACGAAGGCGCCGGCCATCTGCCGGTTGGGATCGTAGTTCCAGGCGGCCGGATTGGGGGTGGAGCCCGCGAATATGCCCGTGGTGAAACTCCTTCCCAGCCGCCGCCCGGCGTACCCGCCGTCGATGGTGCTCAGGCTGGGCGCCCAGGGCAGCAGGAACCGGCCGATGCCGGCGACGTAGCGCGAATTGGGATTGTTGTAGTATAGGCCGATCTGATAGGTGCGGTTCAACAGGTCATTGAGCGTCTGCTGCTGCGGGATCCCGCTTTGGCTGCTGAGCCGGCCGCGCCAGTATCCGGTGAAATTCCAGTAGCTGCCGCCGATGCGCGTCATGTCCATCCGGACGACCATGCCTTCCTGCAGGGTCTGCATTCCCGAGGTGTGATCGAAAATAGCAGTCTGCTCGAAGCTGATCCGTCCGCGAACTTTGTTCACTTCGGGGGAAGGCTTGTGCGGAACGTATTCGCGCAGTTCTTCATCCAGCGGATCGCCCTCCGTGAACGACACCGTCTGTGCCACGTGCCGGATCGATTTCGACGAGCGGACGAGCTGGATGGATTGCGTATCTTCATAGGAAAGCTCGGCCGCATCGCCCAATTCAATGGGCTGGCTGCCCTCCTTGACTTCGCAGACTGCCGAGATGCTCGCGACTGCGACGATGGTGATCTCGCCGACGTCCTTCCGGGTCATTTGCGCTTCGCCCGGCGCCACCCGCGAGACCTTGAGGTGCATGCCTTCCTTCAGGCCGTCTTCGGTCCCGCCGTCCAGGTACACGGCGCCGGCGGCAATCTGCTTGACGTGGTAGGTGGTTCGGACCGAGGGAGTCTGCGCCCAGACGATCGATGCCAGCGTCATCAGGCCGGCCGCAATTCCCGCCCGCCTCATGAGGTACCCTTCGGATGGCAGGTGTAGCAGCTCGTGGCGTTATAGACAAAGCCTTTGACTCCCGAATGTTGTTGCGTGACCTGTGTCTGGCTACTGTGCTGGTGGCAGGCGATGCAGGTAAAGACGGCATAATTGGAGCTGTTGGTATGGCAGTCGCTGCACTGGCTCCACTTGCCGTTATGCGTTCCGCTGTAGATCGGGAAGTACGCGGAGTCGTGCGCCGTATACTTGGCGCCGGTCCAGTCCACGAAGGTGTGGCACGAGTTGCAAGTCTGCGCGAAGCCCGCGGCCGCGTGGTTCGGATTGGTCGTGTTGTTGTAATCGGTCTGATGGCAGCTCCAGCAGGCCGTGGGGGTGGACGTATAGTTGTTGCCGACGTGGCACTGGCCGCACTGGTTGTTGGCCAGCATCGTCGCGTGGTAGCCGGTCAACTGCAGGGGCGACGTCGGATGGCTGAAGGTCGCGCCTGACCAGTTGGTGGTCGAGTGGCACATCGAGCAATCCTGCGGGAATCCGGCGGCGGTGTGGCTGGGATTATTCGTGCCGTTATAGTCGGTCTGATGGCAGTTCCAGCAGGCGGCGCTGGTGAGGTTGTAGTTGTTGTTGACGTGGCACTGAGCACACTGAATGGTGGCGTGCATGCCGGTTAAGGCGAAGCCGGTGGTGGCGTGATTGAAGGTGGCGCCCAGCCAGTTGGTTGTCGTGTGGCAGCCTGAGCAGTCCTGCGGGAAGCCCTGCGCCTTGTGCGGCGGATTGGTGGTGCCGTTGTAGTCGGCCTGGTGGCAGTTCCAGCAGGCGGCGCTGGTCAGGCTGTAGTTGTTGTTGACGTGGCACTGCGCGCATTGCAGACTGGTGTGCGCGCCGGTCAAGGTAAAACCGGTGCTCGCGTGGTCGAAGGTGGCGCTCGTCCAATTGGTGATCGATGTCCCATGGCAGAGCGTGCAATCCTGCGGGAAGCCGGCGGACGCATGCGGCGGATTGTTGGCGCCGTTGTAATCCGCCTGATGGCAGGTGATGCAGGCGGTGCTGTTCAGCGAGTAGTTGTTGTTGACGTGACAGGCCGTGCATTGCTGAGTGGCATGAACGCCCGCGAGGGCGAAACCGGTGGTCGCATGGTTGAAGGTGGCGCCCGACCAGTTCACGGTGGTATGACATCCCGAGCAATCCTGCGGGAAATTCGCCGATTTGTGCGGCGGATTGGTGGTGCCGTTGTAATCGGCCTGATGACAGTTCCAGCACGCTCCGCTGGTCAAGTTGTAGTTGTTGTTGACGTGGCACTGCGCGCACTGCAGGTTGGTATGCGTCCCCGTCAGGGCGAAGCCTGTGGTGGAGTGGTTGAACGTGGCGCTGGTCCAGTTCGTAATGGAAGTGCCATGGCAGATGGTGCAATCCTGCGGGAATCCGGTCGAAGCATGCGGCGGATTGTTCGCGCCGTTGAAATCGGCCAGGTGGCACGTAATGCAAGCCGTGCTGTTCAGTGAATAGTTGTTGTTGACATGGCAGGCGGCGCACTGCTGGGTCGAATGAACTCCGACGAGGGCGAAACCGGTGCTCGCATGATTGAAGGTCGCTCCCAGCCAGTTCAGCGTGGTGTGGCATCCTGAGCAGTCCTGCGGGAAGTTGGTAGCTTTGTGCGACGGGTTGGTGGTGCCGTTGTAGTCGGCCTGATGGCAGTTCCAGCAGTTGCCGTTCGGAATGCTGTAATTTCCGTTGACGTGACACTGCGCGCATTGCAGGGATGTGTGGCTCCCGGTGAGCGCAAAGCCGGTGCTCGAGTGATTAAACGTCGCGCTCGTCCAGTTTGCCGCCGACGTGCCGTGGCACACGGTACAATCCTGCGGGAAACCAGCCGACTTGTGGGGCGGATTGTTTGCCGTATTGTAATCGGTTTGGTGGCAGTTCCAGCAATTCCCGTTGGGAATGTTGTAATTCCCGCTGACATGGCACTGCGCGCACTGCAGGCTCGTATGCGCGCCGACCAGCGGAAAACCGGTGCTCGAGTGGTTGAATGTGGCGCTGGTCCAGTTGGTGATGGAGGTTCCATGGCACACGGTGCAGTCTTGCGGGAACCCGGAAGCCGCGTGCGGCGGATTGTTGGCGCCGGCGTAATCCGTCTGATGGCAATTCCAGCAGGCGCCATTGGTCAGTGAATAGTTGTTGTTGAGATGGCAGGCCGTGCACTGCTGGCTGGCGTGCAGCCCCACCAGCGGGAAACCGGTAGTCGCGTGATTGAACGTGGCGCCCAGCCAGTTCACGGTCGTGTGACACCCGGAGCAGTCCTGCGGGAAGTTCGCCACTTTATGTGGCGGGTTATTGGTGCCGTTGTAATCAGTCAGATGGCAGTTGATGCAGGCGCCGGTGGTCAGGCCGAAGTTGTTGTTGACGTGACACTGCGCGCATTGCAGGCTGGTGTGGGCGCCGGTGAGCGCGAAACCGGTAGTCGAGTGATCGAACTTGGCGCCCATCCATTGAACCGTCGTATGACACAAGGTGCAATCCTGCGGGAATCCGGCCTGCACATGGTTGGGAGATTTGGCCGCGTTGTAGTCGGTCAGGTGACAGTTGGCGCAGGCTGCGTTGGTGAAGCTGTAGTTGTTATTGACGTGGCACTGTGCGCACTGCACGCTGTTGTGGGCGCCGGTAAGCGCGAATCCAGTGGAGGCGTGGTTAAACTGTGCCCCCATCCACTGCACGGTGTTGTGGCAGCCTGTGCAATCCTGCGGGAAGTTGGCGGCCTTATGGTTCGGATTGTTCGCCGAGTTGTAGTCGGTCAGGTGGCAGCCGATACACGCTGTGTTCGAAAGGCTGAAATTATTGTTCGTGTGACACTGCGCGCATTGCAGGTTGATATGGGAGCCGGTGAGCGTGAATCCGGTGGTCGAGTGATCGAATTTCGCTCCCATCCACTGCACTGTGTTGTGGCACAGGCTGCAGTCTTGCGGGAATCCGGCCGCTTTGTGGTTCGGGCTGTTAGCCGTATTGAAATCGGCCAGGTGGCAGCCGATGCACGCGGTGTTCGAAAGGCTGAAATTGTTGTTGGTGTGGCACTGCGCGCACTGCACGGTCTGGTGGGCGCCGGTTAGGGTGAATCCGGTGGTCGAGTGATCGAATTTCGCGCCGGTCCATTGCGCTGTCGTATGGCAGGTCGCGCAATCCTGCGGGAATCCGGCCGCTACGTGGTTCGGCGCGGTGGTCTTCTGGAAATCGGGCAGATGGCAGCCCACGCACGCGGTTGGCGTGCTGTTGAAATTGCCGTTCACATGGCACTGCGCGCACGCCACCGTCTGGTGCGCGCCCGTTAAGGCAAAGCCGCTCAGGTTGTGATCGAAGGTGGCGTTCTGCCAGCCCGAAGTATTGTGGCAGTTCTCGCACGTGGTGGGCAGGTTCCCGGTCCGATGATTCGGATTCGTGGTGTTGGCGTAATCCTGGAGATGGCAGCCGGAGCAGGCTGTCGCCGTGCCGGCGAACTTGCCGCCCACATGGCATTGAACGCAGGTGACGGTTGTATGCAGGCCGGTCAGCGGAAATGCGGTCAGCTTGTTGTGATCGAAGGCCGCGCCCGACCATGTCAGAGTTGTGTGACAGAGGGAGCAATCCTGCGGAAACGCCGCGGCGACGTGGTTGGGATTCTGCGTCGTAATGAAATCGTTCGAATGGCAGCCGTAGCAGGTGGTCGGCGTGCCGGCGAACCGGTTGCCCACATGGCACTGGGCGCAGGCGACGGTGGCGTGCGCGCCAGTGAGCGCGAAGTGCGCAAACTGCTGATGATCAAAGCGCGCGCTTTGCCAGACGTTCATGCCGTGGCAGTTCTCGCAGGTGGTCGGCAGCCCGGCCGCAACATGGTTCAGAGGAGAGGCCGTCTGGTAATCCCGCAAGTGGCAGGAAACGCATTGGGTGCTCAACCCGACGTAGACGCCCGCGGCGGCCCCGCGATGGCAATCATCACAGGTCGCTGCCGCGTGCGCGCCGATGAGGGGAAACCGGTTGTTGTGATCGCGAATGGCGGAGATCTCGACGTTCCAGCCGCGCACCGTGTGGCACTCCTGGCAGTTCGGCCCGAATTGGCGCCGGTGCAGATCCGCGTGGCAATCCGAGCAGCGGGTCGGCGCCTTCGAAAACACCAGGTTCACATGGCATCCTGTGCACGCCACGTTTTGATGCAGCCCGAGCAACGCGAATTTTGTCTGGGTGTTGTGATTAAACTCGGGTTGTTTCCGGATAGGCTTCCACGCGGTCGTCGTATGGCAGTTTTCGCAAGCGATGGCCAGCGAGCCGTGAGGATTTGCAACCCGTCCGCGGACGCTGTCTTGTGCGAAGACCGAAGACGCGGACGCCATGTATACCAAGAGCAGTAGATGATGCGCCCAGACTGATCCTCGTCCCGTCACAAGTGTTGCTCTCAGAGGCAATTTTTCAACCATCGCGGGGCATCAGCGCCGTGCGCCCGCACAGCCGTTGCGCGCTGTGCCATTTGGCACAGCGGTGTAAATCCGTCCTGGAAAAAATGACGGAGGTATTATCTAAGGCCTTACCAATGAGAGGTTTACCGATGGCAGCCAGCACACTCGCGGGGCGTGCCGCGATACGTTACGACACTTCTGCCGTTGATCTCGCGATGCTGGTTGTGGCAGAGCCGGCAAGGAACATTTTCGTGCGCTCCGGCCAGCGAAAACGTGCTGGCGGTGTCGTGATTAAATAGCGCCGCGGCCCAATGCACCGTGTCGTGACACGTTGCGCAATTCACCGCTTCCGATCCTTTTTGGAATTGTCCCGCGTGGATGTCCTCGTGGCACCCGACGCATTTCTCGGGCGCCGCTTGAAACCCGATCTGGCGGATCTTTACAGCCGCGACGGCCGGCGCGGGCCGGTGGCAATCGATGCAATTCAAAACGCGGTGCCGGCCCAGCAGGGCGAACGTCGTGGTCCCGTGATCAAAGGTCTTCAATTCGCGCCATGATCGCACGTCGTGGCATGATTCACAGACGCTTTCTCCGTGCGCAAGGTGAGCGGCGAGGGCGGGCGGAAACTCGCCGTGGTGCGGGTCCTCATGACAGCCTTCGCAGGCGCGATTGGCGAAGTGATACTTGCGATCAGCGCCGGCCGGCGCCTCCTCTTTGCGGTGGCAATCCTGGCACGCGACCGCGGCGTGCGCTCCTTTCAGCGCGAATTGAGAGTTCTGATGCTGCTTCAGCGTGAAGGTCGACGGATGAAAACCCTCCACCTTGTGGCAGTCTTCGCAACGGTTGAAATGGGGCGCGCCGGCGAATTGGGCCGCGTGTGCGTCCTTATGGCAATCCGAGCACGCCTGCGAGGCCGGGTGGTAATTCGTATCGATTCCCGCGGGAATGTGGCACTTCGCGCAAGCCAGCCCGGAGTGCTTTCCGGCCAGCGGATACTTGGTCTGCTGATGCATCGCCTCGGTAAACGTAGTGGGCTTCCATCCCGCCACGACGTGACACGAGCCGCATTCGCCGTGATCGGCGCGGCTGAGGAACTGTCCTTTGTGCTGATCCTGGTGACAGTCGGCGCATTTCTCGTGAGCGATCGGAGTTTTGAAATTGGCGCCCTTGTGGCACTTTTCGCAGGCAATGCCGGCGTGCTTCCCTTCCAGAGGAAACTTCGTTTTGCTGTGATCGAACGCGCTGCTCTGCAACTGCACGCGCTTCCAGCTGTCGGTGTTGTGGCACGTTTCGCAGCGCGCCGCAAAGGCGCCGTGGTGCGGATCCTGGTGACATCCGCTGCACGATTGAAAATCGATTCCCTTGTACTGGATCACCTTCGCGTCCGCCTGCGTCGGCTTATGACATTTCGCGCATTCCAGGTCCTGGTGCTTTCCGGTAAGCGGAAAATGCGTTGTCGAATGATCGAAGGTCTTGACGGGTTTCCATCGATTGTAGTCGTGGCAGGTCTGGCACTCGTTGCTGAGTTGTCCGGCGTGATGGTCTTCGTGGCACGTCAGGCACGCCGGATGAAGCCCTTCGAAGGTCCGCGTCAGATCGCGAACCATGATGATCTTCCGGTCGGCGGCAGAAATATGCTTCGGGTTGTGGCACTCTTCGCATTTCAGTTGCGCGTGTTTGCCCAGCAGCGGATACCCCGTCTGTTTATGGTCGAATTCCTCTTTGGAAGTGTCCCATTTAAAAATCCGGAAATTCTCGCCGTAATGTTCGCTATGGCAACGGGCGCAGTCATTATCGCCTTTGGCGTGGTTGACGACCCGCCCGTGCATGCTCTCATGCGCCTTAACCAGGTTATAGATTTCGCGGTGACAGTTGAGGCACTTGAGCTTCGCTTCGCCCGCGCCGAAGCTGTGGCAGCTTGCGCACTTTAGTGGACTATCCAAAGAATGATGCGCTTTGGAAAGAGGGCCGGGCGAAACTTGAGCGTCCGCGACAAACACCAAGGCCGCGAAGGCGAGCAGTAACTGAGGAAGCCGGTTCAAGCCGCAACTCGGGTGCAACCCGGATGCCAAACTCGGCCGATTTCTGACGAGCCGCCTCGCAGGCGGCAGGATCGTCGTTCGATCGAGGGTGTCACCGCGGCCGCGTAACCTGCGGCGTTATCCGATCGTATCTATAAAAGAGTCTACATCTTATATTCTCAGCATCTTAGAGGAGGAAATCATGATTGCGCGTCTGTTTCTGGCCGCGCTTCTGGTGGCCGGGCTCGCCAGCGCCAAAACCTACGAAATTTCGCTGCCGACGGCTTCTCAGGCCGGTTCGGCCACATTAAAGGCCGGCCAATATAAGCTGACAGTCGACGGGTCCAAAGTGGTTCTCAAAGACGCTGACGGAAAGAGCGTGCCCGCCAACACGAGGATCGAAACGGCCGACAAGCCGTTCCGGGCCACCGAGGTCTCCACGACCCAGTCCAACGGCACCAGCAAGATCGAGTGGATCGGACTGGCCGGCAGTAAGTCTAAAATAGTATTCGAATAACGCATCCACGAAAACCTGGCGGGCGTCGCACCTCGCTGGCGCCCGTAAGGGTTCCGAAGGGCATTCGCGCAAAGGAGGACCGAATACCGATGACTCTGTGGCGGAGTCTCGAGATCGCAGGTCTGTTGGTTGGTTTGGCCGGGATTGCCTCGGCCGCTGAAGTGAAAGGCGTCTTGATGGACAAGGCGTGCTCCGGGAAGGCCGAAGTACGCGTGTTGTCCACCGGAATTGAAGGCGGCATGATCGTAGCCGAGGCGCACACGCGGGAATGCGCCCTCATGCCGGCCTGCCAGAAGAGCGGCTACGGAATCTTCACATACGACAACAAATTCCTGGCATTCGACCAGGCGGGAAGCCGCAAGGCCCTGGAGGCCATCAAGGCTTCCAAGAAACTCGACGACCTGGAAGTGGTAGTCACCGGTGAAATCAAGGGCGACACCATCCAGGTCGAAACTCTGAAACTGCTTTAGCCCACCGTTTGCGGCGACGTCGCGCGCCCCTGGCCCGTAGTGCGTCTCTGCTCTCCTTGACATTCTACATATGCTGCCGTATATATGTAGAACAACTAGGAGAGCTGCATGGCCGCCGAAAAATCCGACCTTTTGCAAGGGACGCTGGATATGCTCATCCTCAAGATCGTGGCGCTCGGCCCGGTCCACGGTTATGGAATTTCGCTGCGCATCCGGCAGATTTCCAAAGAGGTGCTGCAGGTCCAGCAAGGGTCGCTTTACCCGGCGCTACACCGCCTGGAGAAGCGCGGGTGGCTGAAGTCGGAGTGGGGTGAATCGGAGAACGGCCGGGAAGCGAAGTTCTACCACCTGTCCCCCAAGGGACGCAAACAGCTGGAGGAAGAGGAATCGAACTGGCAGAGGCTGGCCGGGGCGGTAAGCGAAATCCTGCGCGCCCGCGCGACGGAGGCGGAATCATGAGCCGCCGGCCGCGGGATGCGCAATTCGACCGCGAGCTGCAATACCACATCGACCGGTTGACCGAAGAGAAGGTCGCCGCAGGCGTGCCACCAGCCGAGGCGCGGCGGCAGGCAGCGCTGGAATTCGGCGGCAAGGAGCAGATCCAGGAGGAAGTCCGGGACGTTTACCGAATTGCGTTCGTCGAAAGCGCCACGACGAATCTGCGATCGGCACTGCGGTTCATCCGAAACTCGCCGGCGTTTGCGGCGACGGTCATCGCCACGCTGGCGCTGGGGATCGGCGCGAACACGGCGGTGTTTTCGGCCCTCGACGCGATCCTGCTGCGTCCGTTGCCGTTTCCGAACGGCGATCAGCTCATGCAGTTATCCCAGTACATTCCGAAGGCGAAGAGCTCGGAACCCCATGTGGCACCGGTGCGTTTGGAAGATTGGAATCGGATGAATTCCACGTTCCAGGAGATCACCGGCTATTACACTCAGGATGTCTCCGAAACCAGCGGCGACATCCCAGAAAAACTGACGCAAGGGGTGGTGGCGCCGCGATTTTTTTCCGTTTGGGGAATCCAACCGGCGCTCGGCCGCGGCTTTGCTCGCAGAGAAGACTACCTGGCCGGCCACATTGTAGCGGTGATCAGCGACCAGCTGTGGCGGCGCCGCTTTGCGTCGGACCCGAACGCAATCGGCAAAACATTGCGGGTGGAGGGGTTCACGTTTTCGATCGTGGGCGTGATGCCGGCTTCGTTCCGATTTCCCGATCGGACGGTGGATTTCTGGAGTCCGGCGATCATCAATGTGCCCATCAGCCAGGCTCGCGAGGCTACCTGGTTTACGGTGATTGGGCGGCTCAAGCCCGGGGTGACACTGGCTCAGGCGCGTGCCGACCTGGCCACGGTGCAAGCGCGATTAGGAAAGGCTTATCCCAAAACCGATGCTGCTCTGGCGGTGCGGATTGAACCACTGAAACAGGTTACGGTGGGCGGGGTTCGCCCATCCTTATGGATCCTCTTTGGGGCCGTCAGCGTGCTGCTGTTGATCGCCTGCGCCAATATCGCGGCGTTGCTGCTGGCGCGCACGGCGGATCGGCAGCGCGAGATCGCCATCCGGTATTCGCTCGGCGCCTCGCGGCTCTCCATCGTGGCTCAGTTGTTGACGGAAGTGCTGGTGCTGGCCCTGGCGGGATCGGCGGTCGCGTTGGCGCTTGCCATAGCCGCGTCAGCAGCGTTTCGAGCCTTGGCAAAGGATCTGCCGCGGATCGACGAGATCGCCTTGGACGCGCGGTTAGTGGCCTACACGATAAGTTGCGCCGTGATCACCACGGTATTGTGCGGCCTCTATCCAGCGGTACGAGCCACACGCCGGACCCTGGCCGGTTCGCTGGCCTTGTCCAGCCGGACCCAGGTCTCCGGAGGCAGCCCCCTGCAATGGCTGCTGGTAGGGATGCAGGTGGCTTTAGCCGTGACGCTGCTGGTCGGAGCGGGGCTGCTGCTCCGGACTTTTCAAGAGCTCGGGCGCGTGTCGCCCGGATTTGATCCCGATCACGTACTCACGTTTCGGATCAGCGCAAACTGGGGAGAAACGGCCAATCTGAACCGGATGCAGCAGCGCGTCGATCGCGAACTCGACACGCTGCGACACACGCCTGGCGTCGAGGGCGCGGCCACGACGTTGGCCCTCCCCGGAATCCAGTGGGGTGTTCCCGGGGAATTCCGGATGGTGGAGGGGACCGTGGATCCCAATCGCAAGATCATTGCGTTGCCCCGCGTCGTGTCTGCAGGCTACTTCGAGGCTATGCACATTCCCCTGCTTGCAGGGAAGGCTTGCAGTGCCGACCGCCCGGGAGGCGTGGTGGTCAACCGCCGCTTCGCCGAGACCTACTTCGCCGGGCGGACGTTCCTCGGCAATCATCTTGCAGCCGTGCCTGCCAATCCGTATGTGCCACCCGCGGAGATCCGTGGCATGGTAGCCGACGCGCGCGAACAAGGTCTGCAGCGGGAACCCGAGCCGACTGTTTATACGTGCTACAGCGCGCCCGTACCCAGTCCCGCGATCGTAGTCCGGACTCTCGGAGAACCGATGGCCATGGCGGAAGTCATCCGCCGCAAGATTCACGAGTTGGAGCCCAACCGCTCCCTGTACGAAGTGGCGCCGCTCGAAGAGCATCTGCACGATAGTCTGGCCGAGCACCGGTTGCGTGCCGTCCTGCTCACGTTTTTTGGGTTGACGGCGGTCTCCTTGGCCTGCATGGGTCTTTACGGAACGCTGGGTTACATCGTCAGCTTGCGCCGGCGCGAGATTGGACTGCGGCTCGCAATCGGCGCGGTTCGCAAACAGATCATCGGGCATGTTCTGAGGGAAGGTTTGCGCGCTTCGGCGCTGGGCTGCGTGGCGGGCCTGATCCTGGCCGCGTTTTCCACGCGTCTGCTGGCCGGGATGCTGTATGGCGTCGGCGCGCTGGACGCGGCGACCTTTGCTGGAGTGGCCGCGCTCATCCTGCTGACGGGCACGATGTCGGCGCTGCTGCCGGCGCTGCGGGCGGCGCGGGTGGATCCGATGCAGGCGCTGCGGGAAGAATAGAGGCCACTCCTCCCCGCCTGCTGCCATCCATCACAATTCTGTCCGGGCTGCGCGGCCCGGGCCGCACACTCGGAACATGAAACCTCTCATTCTGGCAGTTCTGTTCACCGGTGGGTTGTTCGCGCAAGATGCGTTCCGCGTGCAGGTCACCGGGCATGGCCGGCCGATGATTCTGATCCCCGGCCTGTCGTCGGGCGGTGACACGTGGGATGGCACCGTCGCCCGCTACAAAGACCGGTTCGAGTGCCACGTCCTCACACTGGCCGGGTTTGCGGGAGTGCCTCGGGTGGAGCCGGGGCCGAAGGGCATGCTGGCTACGGTCCGCGACCAACTCGCCGATTACATTCGTGAGAAAAAGCTGGTGAAGCCGGTTTTGGTTGGGCACAGTCTCGGCGGTTATATCGCGATGGATTTCGCCAGCCGCTATCCGGACGTGCCCGGAAAGCTGGTCATCGTGGATACTTACCCGTTCACGCTGGGCCTCAATCCGAACGTCACTCCGGACCAGGTGAAGGCGGTCCCGGGGCAGATTCGGGCGGGAATGGGGGCGATGACTCAGGAGGCTTATCTGCACTACGTGGCATCGGGGATCAGTACCAACAACCTGGCGACCGACCCCGCGAATCAGAAGCGGCTCATCGAGTGGGGGAGCACGTCGGACCTCCGGTCGGTCACGGATGCGCTGGCGGAGATGATGGGCGGCGATCTGCGCGACGATCTTGCGAAGATCAAAGCGCCGACGATGGTGTTGGCCGCCTGGAAGGGTAGTGAGAGCCAGGGCGCCACGCACGAGTTGGTCGACCGGAACATGCGCGCTCAGTACGCTAAGCTGAAGGGCGTCGAAATCTACGTGACGGACAATTCCCGGCACTTTATCATGTGGGATGACCCGGACTGGATGTTCGCCCATTTTGACGCGTTTCTCGGAGTGATATGACCGTCAGGACGAAGTACTGGCTGTGTCAATGCGCGGGCTGGGGCGCTTACTGCGTCATCGGCGTCGCCACGACCCTGCAATATACCGGGCCGACGGTTTCGATGTTTGTGGGCTATGGCCTGTTTTTCATCTACAGCATTGGGATGACGGACTGGTTCCGGCAGCAGATCCGGAACCGGCGGTGGATGGAACTGCCGGCCCGCCGCCGCATTCCGCGGCTGGTGAGCGGCGCGTTGCTGATCGGCGCGGTGCAGGCCGCGCTGGTGCTGGCGGTGGATTACGGGTTTCGCCGACAGATGACGTGGCCGGCCAGCGACCGGCTCTGGCTGTGGTTCAGCACCACCAACGCGTCGCTGGTCTGGACGTTTTTGTATGTGCAGTTGACGGCCGGACGCCGGCGGCAGGAACGCGAAGTGCGGCTCGATCTGGCGCTGCGCGATGCGGAATTGCGGGCGCTCGAGGCGCAGATCAACCCGCATTTCCTCTTCAACTGCCTGAACTCGATTCGCGCGCTGGTGGCGGTGGATCCGCCGCGCGCGCAAGATATGCTGACCAGCCTGGCGAACGTACTGCGGCACAGCTTGCGCCCGGACCGCGAACAGACGGTTCCACTTGCCATCGAGGTCGAATCCGTCGAGGATTACCTGGCGCTGGAGGCAGTGCGGTTCGAACAACGGTTGAATGTGCGGGTGGCGATCGATCCCGAGGCAGCGCGGTGCCCGGTTCCTCCGATGCTGCTGCAGACCCTGGTGGAGAATGCAATCAAACACGGGATCGCCCAGGTCACCGAGCGGGGAGACCTCGTGATCCGCGCCGCCTGTGAGAATGGCATGGTTCGAATTGAAGTGGAAAACACCGGGCGGCTTCGCGATTCTGAAGACTCGGGCGGCAAGGTCGGGCTGGCAAACGCGCGCGAGCGGTTGCGGCTGCTGTACGGAGACCGGGCCAGCCTGAATTTGCGGAACGAGCGGGATCGCGTGAGGGCCACCGTGCTGATTCCGGCGATGCCGTCCTGAAAATGCGGGCCTTGATCATCGACGACGAGCGCCTGGCGCGCCTGGAGTTGCGGCGCCTCCTGCAGGCGCATCCGGAAATCGAGGTAATCGGCGAGGCGCAGCACGTCGATGAGGCGCGGGTACAGGTGGCGGCGCTGTCGCCGGATTTGCTTTTTCTCGATATTCAGATGCCTGGCGCAACGGGCTTCGATTTGCTGGAACAACTGGACGAGGTCCCGACCCGTAATTTTCACGACGGCGTACGACCAGTGGGCGATCAAGGCCTTCGAGGTGAATGCGCTCGACTACCTGCTCAAGCCGATCGCGCCGGAACGGCTGGCGGCGGCGCTCCGGCGGGTCGCGCCGAAGCCGGTTCCCAAGCGGCTCTCGCAGGTGTTCGTCCGGGACGGCGAGCGGTGCTGGATCGTGCGGGTAGCCGATATCTTCCTCCTGGAGTCGGAAGGAAACTACACACGGCTGCTTTTCGGCGCAAATCGGCCGCTGATTCGCAAATCGCTGAACGCGCTCGAAGCGCAACTGGACCCGGCCGTGTTTTTTCGCGCGAACCGCCGGCAGATTCTAAATCTGGGTTGGATCGAGAAAGCCGACCTGGGGGTCGGCGATCAGCTTAGCGTGACGCTGCGCGGCGGGGCGTGCGTGGAAATGTCGCGCCGGCAATCGGAGAGGCTGCGGGAGATCCTGAGCCTATAATTCCGCCGCCGATAGCCTGCCATGCGTTCGCCGGTGTTGGCGGAGACACGGCGAAGCAGGTCAGCCCGCTCCCCTCTCCGCGGGTTCGAAGAGGCCTAGAATGAATTCCCGCGCGTCGGCCAGTTCTTCGGGGCTGACGATGTGCGGCCGGCCTTTGTAGATGCGCAAGCGCAGGTCCGCGCCGAGTTCCCTGAGGACACGGGCTGTTTCCTGCGTGCTTGCTTCGGAGATCCAGTCGTCGACATCGCTGCCGGTGAGGAAGACGCGGAGGCCGTTCAGACAGTAAGGAGGAAACGTCCGCTCGCCGGGCTTGCCGAAGATGCCGCCCGTAAGCACCACGATGGCGCCGCAGCGGCCTGGATGGCGCAGAGCGTATTCCAGGGCCAGGCAGGCGCCTTGGGAGAAGCCGACCAGGAAGACCTGTCGCGGTGTGAGGCGGCCGCCTTCGTAAGCGTCTTCGACGGCAGCGTCGAGTTGTGCAATGGCTTCGGTAAGGTACGGTTCGTTGGTTTCGAGGGGATCGAAGAAGCGGCCGGGATACCAGCTGCCGGTGTCGGCGGCGGGCGCGAGCCAGCGGATGCCTTGGAGGTTGAAACTGGAAGCGAGCACGACCTTTTCTTCGCGGGTGCGGTCGCGCCCGTGAATTAAAATGCCGGCCAGCCGCGCAGTGCCGCGCGGCAAGCCGGCTTCCAGAAAATCGGTCTGCGGGGGTTCCAAACCCTACTTATCGCCGCCGATGAAGGTGGCGTCGCGGCGCGACATGGTGACGCCGGAAGCCTTGCCCGGAGTGGCAGCGGGCGCACTCGGGCCGACGCCCGGCGCAGCCGCGCCCACCGTAACCGGTCCATTGTACTCGGGCACGCGAATCGGCTCGAGCATGGCGACGATTTCGGCGCGCTTCTCTTCAAACCACGGCGGCAGCAGCAGCGAAGTTCCCAGCCGGTCAGCCGGTTCGTCGCGCGCAAATCCGCCTTCGGCGGTCGCCGCGCATTCGACCAGGATGCCGCCGGGGCACCGGCAGTAGATCGAATGGAAGTAGTTGCGGTCTTTGACTTCGGAGCAATCGGTGTAGCCGAGCTCGTCGTAGATGCCCTTCTGGGTCAGCAGATCCTGATCGGTCGGCACGTTCAATGCGACGTGGTGCGGCGTGCCTTCGCCGAAGATCCAGCTCCCCTGTGGTTTTTCGGGCTCATGATGCAACACAATGGTTCGGGCCGCGCCGCCGGCTCCGATTTCCAGACGCGTATACGGCCCTTCCTGTCCGGTCTTCTTGAACCCGAGCGCATCCACAAAGAACCGCTCGGTTTCCGCGGTTTCCCGCACCGAAAGGACCGTGCCAAAGAAGCCGCGGACGGAAGTGTCCATCTTGATCTCCGGCGTCTCCCAGCCGACACGCTTATCGGACGGGTCTTCCATGACTTCAAACTCGAGCCCGGCCGGGTGCATGAAGCGGATGAATTTGTGGCCGAAGCGCTCCTGGATCCCGCGGTTTTCGATATTGTGCCGCTTGAAGTGATCCAGCCAGAACGACATGGTCCCGCCGGGCACCGTGTACGTAGTGGCTTGAATCTGGCCGGAACCTTTCCGGCCTTTGACGCGCTTATACGGGAACGTCGTCATGACGGTCCCGGGTTCTGCATTGGCGTTTGAGTAATAAAGATGATAGTGGGCGTAGCGGCCGTCAAATAGGATCGTCTGCTTGATCATGCGCTGGCCGACTACTTGCGTGAAGAAATCGATATCCGGTTGCGCCGCGCCCGCGCAAGCGGTGACGTGGTGAAGACCGGTGACAGGATAATCCATCCCCTTCCTCCTGGTGCGGGATTATATCAAAACCGCACACAACTTCTGCTGAAGTAAAATCCAACGAACTCGCTGGACGCCGCTCGCGGGGCGATCGCCAGGGGGGCGGTCAGCGCGGGGAGAGGCGTGCTCCCATGATACTGGAGCGGCTCCTCCCCTGCAATAAAACCCTGGCAGTACAATGGCTAAAGGCGAAGGAGGGGCAGCAGTGGCGAAATTTGTGATCGCGCCGCACATGCGGCTACAGGAGTGGGTGGCTGAAGAAAAGGGCTATTTTGCCGCAGAAGGGCTGGATTACGAATTTCGCGACGAAATTCTTTCCAAGGATGGAAAGAAGCACGACCTGGGTGACAAGGTCGGTGCGTACCAGACGTTTGAGCAAGGCCGCTCGACGGATGTGAGTTGCGCCTGCCATTGGACCGTCAACGTCGCGGCATCCAACGGCCACGGCAAGCTCTATCGCGATGCCTACTCGGTTTCGCCGGCCGGAATATTCGTGCCACCGGAATCGCCGATCCGGCATCCCTCGGAACTGGCGGATGTGCCGATTTCGGTCGGGTATCAATCGGGCAGCCATTACTCATCGATTCAGGCGCTCGAACAGTATTTGAAACCGGAGCAGATCAAGCTGTCGTTTTCCGACGGGCTGCTGTTCAAGCGCATGGAACTGCTGATCGACCGGAAGGTCCCAGCGGCATCGCTGTTCAGCGGCCCGTATTACTTCATGGAGCAGTTGGGATTCCGAAAAGTCATCGACACCACGTTCATGATGGCCTCCATGATCACGGGTAATCCCGATCCGGAAGACGTGACGAAATATTTCCGCGCGTTGCGGCGCGCGCAGCGGGATATCGACCTCCGGCCGGAACTGTACACGCACTATTACAAGAAGGAATTTCCGGAACGGTTCCTCGACCAAATGGATACGCGGCGGTGGGGACCGGGCGAGCGGATTGTCTTCGAGCCGTACACCAAAGAAGTGTTCGAAGAATCGTTTGAATGGATCGCGCGGCGCGGCATCTTTCCCGAAGGGCAGATGGGTTCGGGCAAGTACGAAGAAGCCACCGTGTCGCTCCCGGTAAAGTAACCGGGGTTCCGGAAGGATCTGATTACCTCGCATATCGAGCACCGCCAAGACCGGGTGGGGCAGATTCTCGCGCGCGGCTAGAATCGTAGCGGAGGCGTCGTATGGCGGAGTTTGCGGGGGCGGCACTGCCGCTTTCCGAGAACGGCTTCGCGCTCGTGCTGGACAGCCTGAGAGTCGGCGCGGCCGAAGTGTGGACGGTGCTATCCGTCGAGACCAAAGGGTTCGGCTACCTGGCCGATCGCCGGCCCATAATCCTGTTCGAGCGGCACATATTCAGCAAACAAACCGGAGCTGTATTCGACGCGGCCCATCGATCCATCAGTTCGCCGAAACCAGGCGGATACGCCGGCGGGGCCAAGGAATACGGCCGCCTTGCGGCGGCCCTGGCATTGAACCGGCATGCGGCATTGAACAGCACGTCGTGGGGAATCGGGCAGGTGCTCGGGTTTAACGCGGGGGTGGCCGGCTACGCCGCGGTGGAAGCCATGGTGGACGCGATGAGCGGCTCCGAAGATGCACAACTGGCTGCGATGGCGAATTTTGTGCGGGCCCGGGGATTCGACGGCGCCCTGAGGAAACGCGACTGGGCGGAATTTGCTCACGCGTACAACGGCCCCGACTATCGGAAGAACCAGTATGACGCGCGTCTGGCGGCCGCGTTTCAGAAATTCTCGGCGGGCCCGCTTCCGGACCTTGCGGTCCGCCAGGCGCAGGCCCTGCTGACATTTTTGGGCGTCGATCCGGGAGCCGTCGACGGCATCTTGGGAAAGCGCACACGCAGCGCGGTGTCGCAGTTCCGCGAAGAGAACGGAATGGGCGATTCGGAGGAAATCGATAGCGGGCTGATCGCCGCTTTGCGCGCCCGCGTGGAAGCCGCGGCTGCCGCTGTTACTTAGCGCTGCACGGCTCCGGATCCCAGCCGGAGGCGTCGCGCTGGCGCTTGAAATGCGTGCTGCGCTGGAACGGCTGGTTCAAGTACTCGGGATCATCAACCAGGGTCGTCACGATCATCCATTGATCGCCGTTCGGTTCGGGAGCGAGAACGTCGAAGTGCTCAGTGATGACCGCGTCCGCGCTGTAGGGCACGCCGTTCTTTTGCAGGTACCCTGGGCGCAGGTGCGTGGTGACCACCTTCAAATCGCCGCCTTGTGCAGGACCGCCGCGTCCGCGCCCGCCCGCGAATTCCCATTGCGCGGCCGAGAAGCCCTGCCAGTCCGGCGGCGCCGAAGGCGGCTTCAGGCGGCCGAAATGAAATACACGGGTCTGCATCCCGGTGTCGGTTTCGATTTTCAGGGTGTTGTCATCCTGCCAGGTAATGTGCAGGCGCCCGGGCATGCGCATGATGTTGCCGGCGCCGTAAGCTTTGCATGCCTGGCCAGCGGCGTCATCTTTCGTTGGATCCCACGCATCGGCAATCTTGCGGGCTTCGGCGTTGAGCGGGATGCTCGGGTAGTCGCCTTTGGCCGGGGTCATCATGCGGAAGCGCCAGTCCTCCGTGACTACAGACACCCAGTAGCCGGTCAGGTCGATGGGAGCGGCCGCTTTGGCCGACTGCGGAGCGCGCTCTTGCGCTCCCAGCGCAGCCGCTGCTAGCACCAGCATGGCGGCTGCTCTCATTTCTTCCTCTGGCTCAGACTCTTGTATACGGCTTCGATAAACATATCCGTAGTCCAGGGCCCCTTTGTCGCGCCGTAAATGCCGTCGTAATCGAGTGTCGGCCTGGCAGCTTTCACCTGCTCGAGTGTCATGTCTTTCTTCATCAGGGCTTGAATCCGGTCGCGAATGATGGTGACCATGTCACGGTAATAGGCGACATCGGCGGCATCGCAGAGGTGGCCGTGTCCGGGGATGACCATGGTTCCGCCTTCCAACCGGAATTCCGGGATGGTCATATCGAGCAGGCGGTTGAGCGCGTCGATTTCGCCCTGGATACTGCCGCCTTTCTGCAGGTCGATCATGGGGTAACGGTCGGGGGTGAAGACGTCTCCGGCGCTGATGACGTCGGAGCCGCGGAACCAGACGACGGTATCGCCGTCGCTATGCGCCGCGGGCATGTGGAGCATCTGCACGCCTTCGCCATTCATGTAGTGGCTGAGATTCATGAAATCGATGTGGTACGTATCGGTAGGCAACGCGCCAAACGGGACCTTCGCCTCCGTCATCCGGTTGAGAACCGTCTCGTGCGCAAATACGGCGGCGCCTTGCGCCGCATCCGTGAGGTTGCCGGCCACATTTCCGCCGGTAAACGTCTTGCCCGTCTTCCCGATGCTCTCATTGCCGCCGATGTGATCGGCGTCGCCATTCGTGTCGATAACATATCGAATGGGCTTGGGGGGCTCCTTGGTATCGACGATGGCCCGCATGGCCGAACGGCCTTCGGCCCCATATTTCAGGACCTCGACGCCATTGGTGGCCATATCCGCCTGGAGCCGGCGGATGACGGCGAGAACCTGGTTCGACATGCCGGCGGCGCCGCTATCGACCATCAGGACGCCATCCTGCCCGACCGATACCGTAATATTCGCCCCCGCGCCCACCAGCATATAAATCGGGCCGCGGACCGGAAGCACGTGGATCTCGGAGCCGGACTGGGCTGCTGCGATTCCTAGCGAAGCGGCGATAACGAGTCCAAGAGGTCTCATGCTCTACCGTCCCGCGGGCACCAGTTTCGCGGCGGCGCCCTTCACCTTCTTGCGGTATTCCGGATACATGGTTTCGGCGCCGCCGCGCGCCGCTTCTCGCGGCACACCGTACCGGTCGGCGAATTCATTCAGGGAAGGATTGGCTCCGGGGAGCACATGCGGCACCACTCCCTTCGCGCGTTCGACCTCGGTGACCGAGTCGCACGGATAGGGTGGAATGTGCTGGTGCACGTCTAATTGATAGTCGGTGCTGCGGATGAACGGTTCGGTCAAATACACCGGATCGTTCACAATCGTTACGACCGTCAGCCAATCGCCATGGCGAATCCAATGCTCCGTGACGGTGGCTTTTTCGCTGCGCGCCATCCCATTCCGGCGAATGTAGCTTTCCTTGAGATGAGTGACGTAGGTGGTCAGGACGTCGCCCTCATATTTCCCCGTGGAGAAGCCGGCCCAGGTATGAGGAGCATAGTCGGGCGGATGGGGCCGGCCGTCCATGTAAACGGGCCGGTCGACAGAGCGCAGCCATTCGGCATGCCACGCGATGATTTCGCGGGAAGCCGGGTCTACTTCCTTCCAGATGCGGAGGTTGGAAGGCCCACGCCAAATGTAATCCGCGCCGTGGGGGCGGCATTGCCATTCGGGCAGGGTCAGCAGCGAGGCGCTCCAAGTGTCCGCGCGCATCCGCGCCGCGTCGTTGACCGGCAGGCCCAGGTAATCGCCCAATTCGGGCCCGGGCACGCGCTCGGGCTGGTCTTCGAAGAACCGTGGCGCCCAGTCACCGGAGAAGTCCGTCTCGGCTGAAGCGGGCAGGATCCCGAGTACGCCTCCGGTTACAAGTGCGAATAGCCAAAGCCTCGCATGCATGAGCACCCCCAGGAGTAATCAGACAATATATCAGAGCAGTCACGGAGGCGAGGAAATCCGAACATCCAATCGATTTTGGACAGTTCGCGCGGCCGGCTTCCACTTGACACGAGCGGCCGCGCGGGAACATAATCGCGCCTAACGGCAGCTCTCGGCTTTAGGGTTAAACATTTCTCCGGCGCACTGGGAGGTGGACATGATTCGCTTGTTCGCATGCGTCTGCTTATTCATAAGCTGCAGCATCTGGATCTGGGGTCAAGCTGCTTCGACTTCGCAGATACAAGGCGTTGTACAAGACGCCTCCGGTCTGCCGGTGCAAGGGGCTGTGGTCAAGGTGACTCAGACCGACACCGGAGTGGTGCGGAGCGCGACCAGTTCGGCCGATGGAACGTACATTCTGCCAAATCTGCCGGTCGGCCCGTATCGGCTGGAAGTCAGCAAAGAAGGCTTTAGTACATACGTGCAAAGCGGGATCGTCCTGCAGGTGGCGACGAATCCGACCGTCAATGTGCAACTGAAGGTGGGCGCGGTGACCGAGCAGGTGTCGGTGCAGGCTGACGCCGCCATGGTGGAAACGCAGTCCACCGGCGTGGGCAACGTGATGGAGAACCAGCGCATCCTCGATCTGCCGCTGAACGGGCGCAATCCGGCGGACCTGATCCAGTTGCAGGGAGCAGCCGTCGCGCCGGGCGGATTCTTCAACGCCTCCAGCCGCAGCATGCAGGGCGAGGCGGGAGGAGAAGGCTATGCGGTCGCGGGCGGCCAGACCACGGGGGTCGCTTATCTGCTGGACGGCGCGCTTCATAACAACCCGTTTGACAATTTGAATCTGCCGCTCCCGTTTCCGGACGCCCTGCAGGAATTCAAAATGGAGACCAGCGCTCTGACGGCGCAGAACGGGATCCACGGCGGCGCCACCGTGAACGCGGTTACGAAATCAGGCACCAACGAATATCACGGAGATCTGTTCGAGTTCCTTCGCAACAACATTTTGAATGCGACCAATCCCTTTTCCGCGAGGTCGGCGAACGGCACGCGGCTGACCGATGGCCTGAAGCGCAATCAGTTCGGCGGGACCATCGGCGGCCCGATCATTCGGAACAAGCTGTTCTTCTTCGGGGGATGGCAGGAAACGCTCACCCGGCAGCAGCCGGCATCGAGCCTGGCTGTAATTCCCACCGCACAGATGTTGAGCGGCGATTGGACCACCTTCATGACGCCCGGATGCCAGGGCGGCCGACAACTGGCCCCGCTCGGCGCGCCGTTCGTGAATAACCAGCTTTCGCCCGCGCTATACGATCCGGCGGCCATGAAAATCGTCGCGACGCTTCCACAGACCACCGATCCCTGCGGCCGGTATAGCTTCGTCCAACCGCTCAGCCAGAACGAGTATCAGTTGGTGGGCAAAGTCGATTTTCAGAAAAGCTCGAAAAACTCCCTCTTTGGCCGGTATATCCGGACTACGCTCACCCAAGTGCCTGCCTACGATCTGGTCAAACAGCCGCTCGCCACCACCGTGGGAGGGCGCGATAACCTGGCTCAGACATTCACCCTGGGCGACACTTATCTGATTGGCCCCAGCATCGTGAACTCGTTTCACGCAACCGTTGACCGGACCGGCATTCATCGCGAGAATGCGCCCTATTACGGGGCCAGCGATATCGGTGTCAACGTCTACAGCTCCGTGCCGAAATTTCTCATTCTGAGCATCACGGGCGGGTTCAACATGGGCAGTGGCATTGAGATCGAATCGCGATATGCCACCACGACGTATTCGATCGGCGATGATCTGAGCTGGGTAAGAGGAAACCACCAGCTGTCCTTCGGCGGCTACGGCATGTTCTTTGTCTCCAATTCCTACGCGAATGTGCGTTCATCGCCGAACTTCTCGTTCACCGGGATCGCGACTGGCGTGGGCTTGGGCGATTTTATGACCGGCAGGCTGACGCTGCTCGACCAGGCCACGCCGAACACCATCTTTGTCCGGCAGTGGCTCATGGGCCTCTATGCGCAGGACACCTGGAAGGTTTCGCCCCGATTGACGGTCAATTACGGGCTGCGCTGGGAACCGTGGTTCCCGATCGCGTTCGCAAACGGCGCTATCTACAATTTCAGCTTTGACCGTTACAACCAGGGAATCCGAAGCACGGTGTACCCGAACGGGCCCCCGGGAATGTACTTCGCCGGCGATCCCGGCTTCCCTGGTCTTTCCGGCCAGAATAAAAAATTCAAGGACTTCGAACCACGCGTGGGACTCGCCTGGGATCCGACGGGAAGCGGCAAAACCTCGGTCCGCGCCTCGTATGGCTTGTTCTATGATTTCGCGCCGAGCCAGCTCTGGTTTAACACCACTGTCGCTCCGCCTTTTGGAGATGAAATCAAGCTGAACAGTCCCGCCGGCGGTTTTGACAACCCTTGGTTGGGCTTCCCCGGGGGGAATCCCTATCCGATTACGTCCCACACGCTGTTTACTCCGTACGCTCCCTACTTCACGGTTTCCGGTTATGACATGCCGACAACCGAACTGCACTCCTGGAACCTCAGCGTGCAAAGGCAGCTTTCGGCAAACTGGCTGGTGTCGGCCAGCTATGTGGGGAACGAAACCGAGCACGTGTGGACCTCCACGCAAGCCAACCAGCCTCAATACATTCCCGGCAACTGCGTCGCGGGACAATACGGCCTGACCCGTCCCGGACCCTGTTCGCAGGCATCGAACTATGACCAGCGCCGCACGCTCAGCCTTCTCGACCCGGTCAAATCGCAACTCATCGGATTTCTAGACGTGCTGGATCCGGGCGGGACGCAGAGCTACAACGGTCTGATCTTGTCGGTCCAGCACCGTTTCGCCAGCGGTCTGACACTCAATGCCAACTACACCTGGTCGCATTGTATTGGCGACTTCTACGTCGCGACGCAGCCGCAGAATCCTGGCACGGGCTACCAGGTTCCGAATAACCGCCGGTTTGATCGAGGTGACTGCTTCGTTGATCACCGCGGCAACCTGAACATCTCCGGAGCTTACGAAATCCCGCGGTTCACGAATCATGCAGCCCGGCTGCTGGCGAGCGGCTGGCGCATCTCGCCGATCTTCCGTTATCTGACCGGGTCGCCGTTAACGATCACCACCGGCATCGACGTGGCGTTGGACGACAATACGACCACGCAACGCCCCAACCAGGTTCTGCCCGATGTTTACACCGGCGGTTTTCTCAACTACCTAAACGCGAAGGCTTTTGCCCAGCCCGCGCCCGGAACGCTGGGCAACATGGGAACGTACAGTGTGCGCGGCCCCGGGTTGTTTGAGGTCGACACGTCGCTCTCTAGGACATTTCGAATTCAGGAGCGGAAATCGATCGAGCTTCGCGGCGAAGCGTACAACCTGCCGAACTTCTTCTTGCGGGGGAATCCAGGGACCTTGCTGAGCACGCCGACGTTCGGCCAGATCACCCAAGTCTACAATCCCAATTACGCGCTTTCGGGAGGCGGCGGTCCCAGAGTCGTCCAACTCGCGGCGAAGTTCACATTCTAGAGCAAGGGTCGGATGAGCGCGCCGGGTCAGGCACGGCCCGGCGCCAGGATCAAGCTCTCCATGGACCGGAGAATACCGTCAGGTTCGGCAATCCCCATTTCCACAATCGCGTCGGCACGCTCCTGGGTGTCTGAAACAGCATAGATCCGGAGTTCGTCGGCGTTGCCGGACGGGCGCACATGTGCGACGTCCCCATTGGCGAAGATGATCCGAACACCGTCAATATAGTTCAGCCTGGCGATTTCGGAAAAGCCGGGCCTGCGTCCGAACAACTCCTGCAAATCACTGCGAATCTGGTTGACACGCGCATGCAGCGCTTCCGGCGCTTCAAACGGTCGGCCCTGTGCATCCTGGAAGAGGCGGCCAGGAACAAACGCGACTTCCTGAACGCGGGGATCGCCGGGGGAAAACCGCTCGATGATCTGCCGGCTCACGGATTGAGGGAATCGCTTCAAAAGAGCGGCCCGGCTGTACCGCGCCGGCAGACGGGCGAATAAATCGGTGATCGTGCAGTCCTCCTGGGCCGCCGCAAACAGCACGCATAATATCGGCAACACGGCATCCCGTGTAGCGAGCCTCGTCAAAACCCGGCCGTTGCGCTCGATATCGGAGCCCGTCAAAAAGCCCCCGTTCGCCTCCCAGCCGCAGACGGCGCGGCGGCCTTTCCGCTGAGCATTCTCGAGCCCTTCGATCACATACGGAGATCCGATTTTGGTCTTCGGCTCCAAGACGCGCTGCAGACTGCCGCGATCAATCCCATCGTTGCAGCTGATGGGGACCACCACCGCGTCGGCCTGCAGGAAACGGGCAACAATCATTCCCAGCAAATCGCCGCCGAAGAACCGGACGGTTCCTCGCGCGTCGGCTCCCAGCACGAGCGGCCGGTCGCTGTCGCCATCCGTGGAGACGACGGCCCATACCGGCCCATGTGCGCGAACGGCTTCGCTGGTGAGGTGCTGGATCGTGGATAGCTGCGCGGCCTCGAGGTTCTCGGTGTCGATCGGCACGAACGTTTCACTCCGCCCGATCGGGACCACTTCGGCGCCGAGCCTTTGCAGAATCTCGGCCAGCAGATCCCTGCCGACCGCGGAATGCTGGTAAACGGCGATTCGCCTGCCCCCGAGCGACGATCCGCCGAAGAACTCCGTGTAGCGGCGGATGTACGCTGCGCGCGCCTCCCCGCATTCCGCAGGCAAGTCGCCGTGTCCGCTTTTGAACATTCCGCGGTCATCGAATAAGGATTGCGCGAACGCTTCCTCGTACAACCGCTCACGCTGCCGGCGCACGAAGTCGCCGATCGGCTTTTCCTGCTGCTTCCGCAACTCGCCCCGGGACGTGTTGAGCTTGTATCCATTCCGGTCGAACGGGATATGGCTGCCCGTCACCATGACGCTGGCAGCCTCTCGCGATAACGCATAGTAGGCCAGAGCCGGTGTGGGAATCGGGCCTAGATTGACCGGCCGCATGCCGAAGTCGTGCGCGGCCCGGATCACGGCTTGGCAAATCTCGCCCCGTCCCTGTTCGGCGGCCACAAACGACGTGGAACTCGGGCGCAGGTCATGGGCGACATAGAATTCGTCTCCCGGTCTGATGCCGCCTTCGCTTCGCGGGATGGACTGGAGGTAGGCAATTTCCGCGGCCACATTCAGGTAAACCTCCAGTTGCGTCAGGTGCACCACTTCTCCCCGGCGGCCGCTGGTTCCAAATCCCAGTTCCCGCGGCTCGTAGGCGAGGTGAGATCGAAGAGAGTGAGATCCTCCGCTGATCATCCGTCTATCACTTCATCATAGTCGTCCCGCTACCGAACTGCCCCGCCCGATGGGTCAGTGTCTGAACATTGCGACGAAAGCGAGAATGCAGCCGGCCCAGAGCACGATACCCAGGCAAATTCCCCGAATTAGCGCCTGCGGGCCGCCTTGGCGGTTCACGATGCAGTCGTCCTGCTCGGCAAGCCGGCGCATTTCCTCGATCGTGAACTCTGGACTCGGGCCTCTCGCCGGTTCCGGGGCACTCGGCTGCGGCAGGACTTGGACGGTGCTCATAGTGAAAAAGTACGGCCCCGGTAGACGAACGTCGATATGTCGTTGGTTAATCCGGTTCTGCTGAGGAGTACTGTTGGTTTGCGCGCGAGGGCACTGCCGGGAGAATCCCGGAGCCGCTAGCTGGCGATCGCTTGCCGGATGGTATCGGCGATTTCGGCTTCCGTCTCCGGGCCCCCGAACCGAATCTCACGATAGAAGCCGCGAGGGCCCGTAATGCGGACGCTGTACGCAGGGGGCCTTCGCGCCGGCACCACCCAAGCCTCGTGGTCCTCTGAAAGAATCGAGCCGGCAGCCGTGATGGCTGCTTCGACACAATCTCGCCGATGAGAGGGGACACCTTTTACGTCAACAACCGTGATCCGAGACATCGCCAATCCTCTAATGAGCTCCAAGGGCGATCGCCCAATCCAACCCGGAACTTCGCCCATCACGATTGTGGATCGTTTCTGCAAAAACGTCGAGTCACAAACGTACTGATCCCGATCACGATCCTCGACAACGCGGCCACGCCAGTGTTGCCCACTTAACGGCCCGTTCTGGTTCCTCTCCTCTTTCGAATGCTGTCGGCCACCTCGGCCAGCTGCGGACCATTTAGCCTCGAAGGATCACAATTAGCGAATCCTCGCAGACAGGATTGGAAGTTGCGTTCTCTGAAAGCTGCTTCGACCGCCGTCCGGTCCTTGGGTGTGAGGCGGGAGGGATCGCAAGAGGAAAAGCCGCTCATACAATCGTTCAAGTTGTGCCGCTGGGCGGCTTCCGCGACTGTTCTGGCTTGCTGTGCATCGAGCAGACTCGGGTCGCACATGACAGAGCGATTCAAACAGTGCTCCAGATTACGCCGCCTGCTGGCCGCCACGACGGCTGCCGCTTGCTTTGGATCGAGCATGGTCGGATCGCACGCGGCTGCGCCATTCAAACAGCGGTCCAGATTTCGTTGCCGGGAGGCCGTCGAAACGGCGGCTGCTTGCTTGCTGTCCAGGATTGTGGGGTCGCAAGACGCCGCGCCCCGCAGGCAATCGTCAAAATTGCGCTGCCGCCGCGCTGCCGCCACCGCGGCCGCGTCTTTTTCGTCTAAATTCGTCGGATCGCAGTCCGGCGCGCCTAGCCGGCACTTTTCAAAGTTGCGCTGTTTAATTCCCGCCACAACAGCGCCGAGGTCTGTTGTGTCCAGTGCGGTCGGATCGCAGCCGGCGCGTCCGCTCGTGCAGTTCTCCAGGTTACGCTTCCGGACGGCCGCTCCGATCTGACCAATCTCGGCAGGTGTCAATCGCGTGAAGTCGCATTGTGGCGAGCTACTCAAACACCAGTTCAGGTTATTCCGGTCCGGAGCCGCGCCTGGTTGGGGAAAACTGTTTACCGCCACAAAAAGAGCTCCCGCCAGGATAACCCGTCTACGCATCGATTCCTCTGTTGTTCAGAGTACACTAGCTCTTCGCTCACGCATCCCTAACGAGTGGGTGTTATCCGTGGACCAGTCACGGCCGCCACTTCCGCGCGGGCTCCACCTTATTGAAAATAGATGCCTTTCATCTCCGCGTCCGGAGTGCCGTAGGCCTTCTGGTACGCTCCCGCTGGTACGCTCCATAGCTGCCCTCTGAGCCTTACAGTACTTTTTGCGCGTTTCGCTTACCGCTACGCTGAGTTTGGTACTCGATGCGGTTTCAAGGAGCCCTGGAGATGAAAGCGAAGACGATCAATTCGGCGTTCGGAGCAGTTGCCTTGCTGGCGGGCCTTGTCCTGGCTCCTTCCCCCGCGGTTGCCGGCGCTGAAGTTGAGCAGGCTCATCCGAGCCGCCCGGCGATGGCGGGCAGTTCCTATGTCAAAGGGTTCCCGCGCCTGCTGTCCGGCAACGGCTGGGAAACGACCATTGTGTTGATGGATCTCGGCACGTCCTCCGTCTCATTTCAAGAATCGTTCCTGGGGACCAATGGGCGAGCGGCATCCTTCCTGGTGACCGCGGACGGCAGCGCGACAAATCTCACCACCTCGAGTCTTCAAGGCACCATCGGCCCCAACCAGAGCATGAGCTTCACGTTGCGATCCAACAACAGCTCTTCGTTGCAGGAGGGCTGGTCATTGCTGACCTTCACCGGCTCGCAAGATCAACTGGGGGGATATGCGGTCCTCCGCCACGCCAGCGGAGCTTCCAGTTTCGAGGTGACGGTCCCGTTGAGCAACATGCAGGATTACTCCGTTCGCGCCCGCTTCGACAATACCGGCGGTTTTCAAACGCAGCTAACGCTGCTCAATCCGGCATCCAATATGTCTGCTCAGGTTCAACTCGCTTATTTGAATTCGCAAGGGCAGGCGATCCTGGTCGACTCTTTGAGTTTGAAGCCCGGCGAGCAGACCACGCTATCTCTGCCGAATACCTATCCTGATCTCGCCAACCAGATCGGAACCGTAGCCGTGTTCGGCAATCTCAACTGCCTTTCGGTGGCGGCGCTCCGCTTCAATCCGTCTTCCGGCGCGATTGCACCGGTGCCGGTAATGAACTTCATCCCGGGTATCCTGGTTCAGTAACGATTGCCGGGGCGCGGGCCTGCTTTTCTCGTCGCGGGCGGCCCGCGGTATGGAGGACACTAGGGAGAGGTGCCGGATGCGCATCGTCTCTCTGCTGGCAAGCGCCACCGAAATCGTTTGCGCCTTGGGCGCTGGCGACACCTTGGTGGGACGTTCGCACGAGTGCGACAATCCACCATGGGTTCAGTCTCTTCCACGGTGCAGCGAGCCCGCGTTCGACATCTCCCGGCCGAGCCGCGAGATTGACGCCGAAGTGAAACGCCGGCTCCGGTCGGGCGAACCGCTGTACCGGATCGACAACCGTCTCATCCGGCAACTGGCGCCCGACCTGATCATCGCGCAATCGCATTGTGAAGTCTGCGCGGTGACTCCGGCCGACGTCGTGCGAAGCGGGTGCGAAGGGGCGCCGGCTCCCGTCCTCGGACTGAGCGCCGGCTCGATCGAGGAAATCTACAAAAGCATCCGCGAAATCGCGCGCGTGATCGGCCGGGAGCCTGAGGGCCGTGCCGTCATCGAACGGGAGCGGCGTCGCCTGGACGCGGTGCGCCGGAAAGCGGCGGATCGCATCCGGCGTTCCGTGGTTGTCCTGGAGTGGACCGACCCGATCTTCGCGACGGGGAACTGGGTGCCCGAACTGGTAGAGGCCGCGAACGGCGAATTGTTGATCGGACGCAAGAACGAGTATTCGCGGGCGATTACGGGTGAGCAGATTGCGTCCGCTGATCCGGAGTTCCTGATTGTGGCGCCATGCGGCTTTAACCTCCAGCGGGCGTGCGCAGAACGGCCGGTGCTCGAATCCCACACGTGGTGGCACGGCCTCAGCGCCGTGCGCCACGGCAGGATTGCTTTCGCGGACGGGAATCTCTTTTTCAATCGATCGGGGATGACGATTGCCCGAACGGCTGAGATTCTGGCAGAGATTCTGCACGGATTGGTATTCGGCGCCGCGACGCAGGGAGTCCATTGGCGCTGGACGGAGCAGGCCGCAAGCCCCTGCCATTCAACGCCGGGATAACCACGTGGATAAGTAGGATTCGTGGCTTAAAGCTTCGAGCTCACGATCGGCTTCGCGGGTGTATTCCGCGACGGCCCGCTCGCGCAGTTTCTCGATCACCTCAAGCCGGCGGCGCGCGGACAACAACTTCTCCCTTTGCGCGTCCAAGGCGGCCAGCCGATTTCGCCGCTCCTGCTCCAAGATCCGCGCATCGGCGACACTTCTTTTTCGGAATGCCGCGAGGGCGCTCAATTCGCCCGGCGCCAGTGCCGGCCGCGCTGAGAACTCCTGCTCGATCGCGGCGCACTGGGCTCCTAACTGGGCCAGCTTCCGCTCCGTTTGAGCCAACTCCGATTGCCGCATCCGGAACTGGTCTTCTTCAATCCGGCACAGTTTCTGTTGCCACTGCAACACACGCTGAAGGCGAAATTCGAAGCGGCGCACGCGGGTCAGAGCCTCGCGGCGATCGCGGCCAGTTTCATGCGCGTCTCCTCGAAAGAGGACTTTTCGGAAGTCTGCTGCCGCAGGAACGCGGTGATCTCGGGTTGAAGCTGGATGGCGGCGTCGAGCTTGGGGTTTTTGCCGGGAACGTAGGCGCCGAGATCGATGAGGTCGCGCGAGTCTTCGAGCACTGCCAGAGCTTCGCGGATTTTGATCGCGGCTTCCAGCATTTCCGCTGAAGCCAACTGGGAGGCCAGGCGGCTCAGCGAGTGCGACACGTCGATTGCCGGGTAATGTCCCGCGGCTCCCAGACGGCGTGAGAGCACGATGTGGCCGTCGAGAATGGAACGCACGGCATCCGCGATCGGCTCGTTGAAATCGTCGCCCTCGACGAGCACTGTGAAAAATCCGGTAATCGAGCCCTTTTGGAAATTTCCGGCGCGCTCGAGGATCTTGGGAAGCAGGTTGAATACCGACGGCGTGTAGCCCTTCTGGCTTGGTGGTTCGCCGGCGGCCAAGCCGATCTCGCGCTGGGCCATGGCCAGCCGGGTCACCGAATCCATGATCAGCAGCACGTCCGCGCCCTGATCGCGGAAGTACTCGGCGATGGCCAGCGCTACGAAGCAGGCCCGAACGCGGAGCGGAGCCGGCTGATCGGAGGTGGCGCAGACCACGATGGATCGAGCGGCCCCGTCCGGTCCCATTTCGTGTTCGAGAAACGCCCGCACCTCGCGGTTCCGTTCCCCGATCAGCGCGATGACCGTCACATCGGCCGAGTTATGGCGCGCCATGCATCCCAGCAACGTGCTCTTGCCGACACCGCTGCCGCCGAAAATTCCCATGCGCTGGCCCTTGCCGCATAGCGTCATCGAGTCAATGGCGCGAATGCCGGTGACAATGGGCTCGGTAATGTGCTCGCGGTCCAGCGGGCTGGCCGCCGCTGGATAGAGCCGGTACTGTGCTTGGGGCTGGATTCTCGGTTTGCGATCGATCGGGCGGGCGAATCCGTCGACCACGCGGCCGACCAGGCCGGGGCCGACCGGCACCAGAGCGTCCTGCTGCCGGGCGTACACACGGTCCTTCAGCTGAATGCCATCAATCTCTTCCAGCGGCATCGAGAGCACCAGGCCATCCCGGAACCCGATCACCTGCGTGCGGATTCGTCTTCCGCAAGAGGAGAGGACTTCGCAGAAATCGCCGACCGCCGCCGCCGGTCCGCGCGACGCGATCAACATCCCGACCAGTTCGACCACCTCGCCGGAATACGGCAACAGCTCTGTCTGGCGGACCTGGTCTATGAACGGCTGAAGATTCAGGGTGGCCGGCGAGGTCATGCGCGCTCCTGGAGCCGGTCCGCCAGCCCCCGCTCGATTTCGCGAAGCTGCGTATCGACCGACGCATCCAGGCAACCGCTGTCGGTCTCGAAAATCGCGGATCCGCGAGGCTGCGCGGGATCGCTGATGACTTCGACCTCGGAACCGCGGCCCAGTTGGGCCAGGGTCGCGCGCACCACCGGTTCCTGGTCCGGATGAAGGCGGACGCGGCAGACGCGCTGCGAAGCCAGCTTTTCCAGCGCCGCCCGGGCCAGCGCCCCCAGAGCGGTAGGATCTACCGACAGTTCGCGGTGAAGAATGCGGCGGGAAATCTCGATGGCCAGCTGCACCACGTCGGCCTCCGCCCGCCGGATCGCCTCGGCTCGCGATGCCGCCACTTCGGCCACGGCGAACCCCAACTGCTCAACCGATTGCCGCACTTCCGCTTCGAGTCTCTGCCGGGCCGCCGCCTCGCCTTCCCGAACCCCGGATTCGAACGCCGCCTGTATTTGCTGGTGGATTTGCGCTTCGAAGTCCACGGTGGCCGGCGGACCAGGTGGCGGCGCGGAGGACGTCGGCGGGGTCCGAACCGCGCGCACCGGCGCTGCCGTCGCATCCGCCCGCTTGCTGCGCCAGGTAACCGGCTGGATCGCGGCTTCCGATTCGGAAAGAACTCTGCTCAGCATGGCAGTCGGCAGTTCATCAGGCTCTTAATCAGGATTTCGTGTCCTGCAGCCAGATCCTCACGACGTTTGCGGCCGTGCTCACGTCGCGTTTCGCCAGTTGGCGGACACGCTCGGTAATTTCAAGTTCGTTGTCGCTGCGTCCCATCCCGGACGGCGCCAGTTGGCCGGCGGAGGCAGTGCCTTCCAATTCAGCAGGCCGTTGTCCCGCCTCCAACTCTGGTGCAGCCTCGGTCTCTACGCGCCGCTTGGGCGCCATGAGGCGGAATATCACAAACACCAGGAACGCCAAAGCCGCGATACCGGCGGCCACCGGGCCGATCAGATCTTTGTATTGATTCAGCACCTGCAGCCACTTGGGGCCGGTGGGCGCGGGAGCGCTCTTTTGGTCGCCGGCCGGCGCCGTCTCCGGATTGAGCGTGGTTTCGAAAGGCAGGCTTTCAATGATCAACTGATCGCCGCGATCCGGATTCAGACCAGTCGCCGCCGTAAGGAGACCTTTGATGCTTTGTACCGTTTCCGGCTTGGGGGGTTCGAGAACGCGATGCCGCGCCGCGCCCTGACCTTCCCAATGGGCGGTTTGATCCAGCAAGACGGCCAGCGACATCCGCTTGACAATGCCTTGCGGAATGCGCGTGTGACGCACGATGCGGCTGCTCTGGTACGTGACATTCTCGCTGCGGCGCGAGCTGCCGGTCGCGCCGAACGACGGCGAAGAATTGCCGCGCGGCAAATTGGACGCGGTGCCTGGAATGCCTGCGGATAAGCCGCGGTCGACGACGTCTTCGGTTTTCTGCGAACTGACCATCACCGATTTCGTCGGGTCGAAGGTCTCTTCCTGCTGGTCGCCGCTCGTGAGGTCGATATCCACCGAAGCGCCGGCGCGGAACCGCTCCGGTCCGAGGACGGGCTCCAGCGTGGCGCGAATCTTACTGACGAGATCCTTTTCGAACTGCTGCCGGAGTTCGAGAACTTCGGCGGTGTTTTCCGAACCATCGGGGCCGCTTTGCCGGCGCGGCCGGCTCAACAGATTCCCATTCATGTCCACCACCGAAACCGATTCGGGGGCCAATCCCTCGACCGCGCTGGCCACCAGGTTAGTTATGGCGACAACGTTCTGCGGCGAAATCTGCGTGTGAGGCCGAAGCTTGACCATCACGCTGGCCTTGGCCGGCTGCTGCTGCTCCAGGAAGACCGAGTCCTTGGCCATGGTGATGTGAATGCGGGCCTGCTCCACCTCGGCCAGCGACATGACCGATCGCTCCAGTTCCCCTTCCAGAGCCCGCTGATAGTTGATGTGTTCGACGAACTCGGTGGCGCCGAAATTGTTTTTGTCGAAGAGCTCAAAACCGATGCGGCCGGTCTTCGGCAATCCGGCGGCTGCCAACGTCAGCCGCGACTCGGCGAGTTTTCCGGAGGGCACCAGGACCGTCGAGCCGTTGTCGCCCAGCCGGTACTCCACTCCGCTCTCGCGCAGCTTTTGCACGACGCCCGCGGCATCCTCGGGCGCCATCGACGTGTAGAGCGGGCGGAAATCGCTTTCATGACGCCAGCGGCTGAACGCGAAGAGTCCTGCGACCGTCAGCAGGGCGACCGCGGCGATCGAGATCCGTTGGGAGTTGGACAGACTGGCCCAGAGTTTTTTCACGTGACAACCGTTCCCCGGGGATTACATCTGCATCTGCATGATCTGCTGGTAGGCGTCCACCACCTTGTTCCGGACCTGCATGCCGAGGTCGAACGTGATATTCGCCTTCTGCACGGCCAAAGCGGCGGTGTGGAGTTCCTCGTTTTCTCCGGTGAGGAACTTCTGTACGGCGATGGTGGCGTCGCTGTTCGCCGATTCGATCGTCTGGATCGCCGAGTTGAGGACGTTCTGAAAGGCGCCGGGCGCGGAGCCGTGGCTTGCCGGCTGGATCGCCGGAAGGTTCGAGATCGAGGAAATCGAGGAAATAGGAGCGGACATGGTTTTTCCTGAGTTAACGCAAGATATCAATCGAGCGCTGGATCATGTCTTTTACCGCTGAGATCGCCGACACGTTCGCCTGATACCCGCGGCTCGCGCCCATCAGGTCGACCATATCTTCCGCCGGGTTGACGCGCGGCATGGCCACGTAGCCGTCTTTATCGGCGTCAGGATGTCCGGGCATGTAACGCCGCTCGGGTTCGCGCGTATCCACCGAGACTCCCGCGACGGTCACGCCCATCAGCGAACTGCCTAACTGCTCGTCCAGCAGGGACGAGAATGCCGACGGCACCGGCGTGCTCGTGAACACCGCGTCCTTCCGGCGATACGGGCCGCCTTCGGCGGTGCGGGTGGTTTCCGAGTTGGCGATATTCTCAACCAGCAGCTCCGAGCGCATGCGTTGCGCCGCCATTCCCGAAGCGCTGACGGACAGTGCGGATAGCAGGCTCATGAGGCACTCTTCCCTTCGTTAATCGCACTTTTGATCTTCTGAAGATTCTCGCGGACCAGGACGGAAGCCAGCGTGAACCGCAGGTTATTCTCCGCCAGCAGCCGGGCCTCGCGATCGAGGCTGACATTGTTCCCGTCGTTTTTCACCGGGAGATCCGGAACTTCCGTCGGAGTCGGATTGACCGTTGATGCCGCGGACTGAAACTCCGCCTGAAAATCCAGGTCCTTCGTTTTGTAGCCCGGCGTATCGACATTCGCAATGTTGGAAGCAACCACCTTCTGGCGGGCGCTCAGAAGGTCCATGTAGCGTTCCAGGCTGGTGGTCAGTGCGTCGATCACTGAGGACCGGAAGAGCACGCCGGGTTCCACCTGAAAAGGCTGCTATGTCGATGAAAACAGGGCGAGGGCAGGGAAGGCTCACCGTCAGCCGCAGTGACGCGTCACGGCTTTGACGGACGAAGCTCAGGCGTCCAGGCGCATCGTGGCCTGGGGAGATGCGGCGGCGGGGATGTACCGCTGCACCTGCGGAATCTGACGAAGCTGAAGGACGATGCACTCCCGGCCCGCCTGCACCATGGTCCGGGTCCACTCGAGAACTTCCTTGGTGAGCGCCGCGATCTCTCCGATCCTGGAGTCGCCGGCCGGCAGCGCCCGGGCGTGCGCCTCCGCGGCTTCGCAGAAGGACAGCACCAATCGCTGAATCTCGGCGTACTGCTGCGTTTCGACGGCTTGGCGCAGCTCCTTTTCAATGTGGGACAGGGACGCCTTCATGGGATTAGCCGTTCTTGCCGGACCCGCCGCCGCTGACGCCGCCGTTCACATTCGGATACATCGTCGCGAACAAATTGCCCATATACGTGAGCTGCTGCTGGAGCACCGAAATGGCCGCATCGGCGTTGGCGAGCTGCTGCTGCAGATTCTTCTGAAACTGCGTAATCTGGTCCTGCTGAGCCGCGATCTGATCGTTCTCGTTCGTGATGGAATTCTGAATCGTGTCGAGACTGGATTGAATAATTCCGCTCGTCGAATCGGTTAACGCCGACAGTGTGTTATTGGCTGCCTGCAGAAATCCGCCGGAACTGACGCTGCCCAGGAAACTCTGGACGGTGTCTTTACTCGCCGCGCCCAGGGTGCTCGCGTCAAAGCTCAGATGCCCGGTCGTTGAATCCAGCGTGATCCCGAGATCCGCCAGAGAGGTCAAACCGGAGGTGCCGCCCGTGTATTCGGTGATCGAGTGCAGCGCCTGGCCTAAAGCCAGAACCGTGCCGCTGCCGACCAGGGAACCGGCGTTCTGGCCGTGCTGCGCGCCGATGGCGTCCACGGCGGCATTGTACGCCGTTACGAAACTTGCGAGGCTGTTGCTCAGGCCCGTGGCGTTCGGCGAGACCGTGATGGTCACCGGTGGGGCCGTCTGCTGCAGCAAGCTGACGGTCAGGCCGGGAGCCACCGTGACTTGCCGCGACGTCGAATCGATGGTGGTCGCGAGGCCGTTTACCTGATATTGAGCCGTTTGCCCCAGAGAAAGCTGCGTCAGGAGATTGCTCGTGCCGTCGTTCAACTGGATCGTGTCGGCGCTCAGGCTGTTGCTGGTGACGGACAAGCGGTAATCGGGGCTGGAGTTGGTGCCCACGTTGACGATGGTCGCCTGGACGCCGGCGCCCGCGCTGTTGATCGCGCTGGCCAGATCATTCAAAGAGCTGCCCGAAGGCGTGATGGTGTAACCCGTTCCATTGACCGTCAGGGTGAAGCTGGACGCCGAACTGATATTGCCGGTGTTCGGATCGGTCACGGCCGGCGAACCCGCGCCGCTAATCGTGGTGGTGGAAGAACCCACTCGAACCACCTGGACCGAATAGGTTCCGGGAAGCGTGCTCGAGGAAGCGGCCGCTGAAACCGATGTTGGATCAGACGAACTAGCCACCACCGAACCCGCCGATGAGCTGATGTTCTGAATCGCCGTCTGGAGGGATTTGAACGTCGTCTGCAGGCCGGTCAAGTCCGACTGCTGCTGCTGAAGGGTCGCCAATTGGCCTTGCAGAAGCTGCAAGGGTATGGACTGAATCGCCACCGCGCGGCTCAACACCTGCTGAAAATCGTTGGAGAATTTGCTCGATCCGTTAAACGTGACCGGCGCGAACAGCGCGGACAGCGAAGAATTGAGCGACGAAGTGGAGCTCATAATCCGGTCTCAAAGCAAGATGTGGGCCAAACCCGGTGAGGCTGGCCCACATCCGTTTTACCTTCGGTTCAACTTACTTCAGAAGCGCGAGCACAGCCTGGGGCGCCGAATTGGCCTGCGCCATCGCGGCGATCGAGGACTGCTCGAGGATCTGAGCCTTGGTCAGGTTCGCGGCTTCCGCGGCCATGTCTGCGTCGCGGATGCGCGATTGCGCGGCCGAGTAGCTGGAGATCTGGGAGTTGGCCAGGTTCATCGCGTACTGCAGCGAGTTTTCGCCGGCGCCGACGCGTCCTTGGACGAGACCGAGCTGCTTGATGGCCGCGTCGATGGCGGAAATCGCGAGCTGGGCGTTGCCCGTCGCGCTGGCATTGTTATTCGCCGCGGTAACGGTCTGCGCGCCGCTGGTGCCGAATGCGGAGCCGTTGTTGCCGTAGAAGAAGCCGCCGGTGCCCAGCGTGGTTCCGCCCGGACCCTGCGTGAATGCCGTCTCGGCAATCGTGAACGCGCTGGAGCTTTGCAGCGTGATGCTCGTGCCGTTTGCCACGGCATAGACGCCGCTGCCCTGCAGCTGGCTGTTGATCGACGAGATCGCGTGCGCCTGGGTGTCGGCGAGCTGGTTGCCGCCGGCCGCGTTGGAAGTCAGGTTGATCGTGTAGTTCCTTCCGCCAACCGTCACTTGAAACGCTTCGGTCGTATCGCCGGCGCCGGCGCCCGAGCCGGCAACGAAGTTGGCGAACTGGCCGGTCGCATTGTAATTGGCGGCGTTGATCAGCGGTGAGGTGGCGCCGGCGGAGACGGCCGTTGAGGAAACCGTGCCGTTAATCGCGTGCGCTACCGACAACAGGTTGCCGCCGGTGAACTGCAGGGTGCCGTCGCTGCCAATCTGGGCGGAAACGCCCGTCACTCCCGCGTTCTGCAATTGGGTGTTCAACGAGCTCACCAGGGCGGTGCCGGAGATGCCGCCGGCGGTCGACGTGATGGTCAGCGGCGACGAGGTGGTCACCTGGCCCTGGGCATTGATGTACGTGACGGTGAATGTCTCGTTGTTCGCTCCGCCCGCGCCGACATCGAACAGCGCGTTCGGATTGTTGAGATTGTTGACCGTGTTGTTTGTGAACCCGGTGCCGCCGCCGAGAACGGAGGTGGTTCCCAGTCCCAGCGAAGCGGAATCCACCGCATTGGCCGAGCCGCTCAAATTGACCGACACCTGAGCGTTGGTCAGGTTGGTGGTGCCGCCGATGAAGACTTCCAGCACCGTGTTGTACTGGCCGCCGGCGTTCAGGCCGATGTTCGAAGCCTGGCGCGTGATTTCGTTCAGCAGCCCCTGGTATTCGTTGTTCAGCGTGGTGCGGTCGCCGGTGAAGGTGCCGGAACCCGACTGGGTAGCCAGCGTCTTCAAACGGTCGAGAATGGTGGAGATGTTGTTCAATCCACCGTCCACGATCTGCAGTGCGCTGACGCCGTCGTTGCCGTTGCGCACGCCCTGCGTCAGCTCCGTGATGTTGCTGCGATACTGGTTCGCAATGGAGAGACCGGCGGCGTCATCGGCCGACGAATTGATGCGATAGCCCGAGGTCAATCGCGTAATCGTCTGCGTCATGAAGTCGCTGTTCACGCTCAGATTCTGCTGAGCGATCATTGAGGCAATATTCGTTTGAACGGTAAGTGACATTGGCGAAACGTCCTGTTTTCCGATACGTCCCGCGCATCTTGCGCAGGTCCGGGTTCTCCTTCTTGCCGGATGCCCGAAGTATCTTCACCTTCCATATCGGGGGTGGCTTCAACCGCTTCTAATGTTTTTCGGGAGCATGGTCCCAGCGGTTCTGTTGACTCCCGTCAGTTGACTCGTGTCAGCCGCTTGACGGTTGTCCTTGGATAACCGCCGGCCGAGGCCGCGGCTCAGCCAGGCGATCACGTCGGGCGCCGTGCTGCGGGCCGCCGTCATGTTTTCCGAGCGGGTCAGAACGACCTCCTTTCGGGTGATCGCCAGATTTGCCGGAGCCACTATGCCGAGCTTGACGCGGGTGGGGCCGACTTCGAGAATCTCGATCTCGATTTCTCCCCCGATGAGCAGGCTCTCGCCCGCGCGCCGGCGCATTACGAGCATGGCGCGGGCTCTTTCTCGAGCAGCAGCGGGTGGCGCAGTGGATATTCCGATGACGCGGGAATCGATTGGATGCCTTTGCGCGTGCGCAGGTTGACCACGATCGGAGACATGAGGTTGACGGTCGGCGGACCGTCTTCCGCCACCGTCAGCAACACGAAGCAGCCCAGATCGGCGCCGATTTTCGGAGTACTGCCGGAATCGAAGCCAAGCGCGGCCAGATCTTCGGCGGACAGGCTCAGGCGGTATTCGGGATCGACCGTCAACACCGGCACTGCCAAAAAGCAAAGCCCGGGGTTCAGCAGGCTCTGCATAAATACCAGTGGACGGGTCTGCGGCTGCTCGACAAAGAGGAAAGCGATTTGATCTTCGAAGCCGGGCAGCCCCCCGGGAAAATCGAAAATTGCCTCGTTCGAGTATTCCAGTTCCTGAAAGTAAACAGTCGACAGTTTCGGCATACGGGCCCGTGAGCCTCCGAGCAATTCGAGGCCCGTTATTTCTTTGCCGCCGCCGCTGGCGGCGCATTCGTGTCCGGGACCGCTGAGTGGCCGGGCTCGGCAATCAGCGCCTGTTGATTCAGAATGACGATATCCACCCGGCGGTTGTGCGCCCGGCCCTCCGGCGTATCGTTGGTATCGACTGGCGCGGTATCGGCATAGCCGCCGATGGCGAAACGGCTCTTGGGCAGTTTGAAATCCCCGGTGAGCAGTTCCATCATGGCGATGGCGCGGGCGGCTGACAATTCCCAGTTGCTGCGGAATCGCGCAGTGTGGATCGGAATCGCATCGGTGTGTCCTTCCAGGCGGACCGCGTTCGGCAGGGCCTGGATGACGCCGGCAATCTTCTCCACCGTCGGATAAGTTTCAGGGGCGATGCTGTCCTCGCCGGACGGGAAGAATGCCGCCTGGCGGAGGCTGATTACCAAACCCCGCGGCTCCAGATGCAGCTCCACTTTGCCGGCCTGGATGGCTGTGGCCAGCTCGCGTTGCAGGTACTGCATCGAGGGCACCAGTTCGGCGACGACCACCTTTGCCGGCTTTACCAATGGGTCGCTTTCGTTATGGTCCTTTGAAGGCTTCTGCATCCTCTGGATGCCGCCCGGGCCGCGCAGTTGCGCATTGCCCTTTCCGCGCTCGTCGACGGTTCCTCCCAGGACCTCCTTTACGGTAGCCTTGATTCCGCCCTCTTCAATGGCTTCTTTGACCGAGTCGGATACCTGTTTGGCTTTCGCTTTATCGGTCTGCGATGACGCGAACATCACCACAAAAAATGCAAACAGCAGGGTGATGAAATCGGCGTAGGAAACCAGCCAGCGTTCGTGGTTTTCGTGCTCGGCGTGAGCTTGTTTTTTGCGGGCCATTTCAGCCCTCGGCCGGCGCCGGCTTCCCGGCAGGTTCGGGTTTGGCTTTGGCTTTCTTCTTCGCGTCCGGCACCGGTGGAGCGTACGCCTCCAGCTTGGTTCGAATCAGCTTCGGGTTCATGCCTTCCACCACCGACAGAATGCCTTCCAACGCCAGCTCGCGAATCCGCACTTCTTCCCGAACCCGCGCCTTCAGCTTGTTTCCCGCGGGAAGCAGAAAGATATTGGCCAGAGCCACGCCGTACACAGTGGCTACAAACGCGGTGGCGATGCCCCGGCCGACTTCCTCGATGTTGGCCAGGTTCTTCATCACCTGCATCAGCCCCAGCACGGCGCCGATAATCCCGATCGTCGGCGAATAGCCGCCTGCCGATTCGAATACTTTCGCTTCGGCCTCGCCCCGGTGCTCCATCAGCGTGATCTCCAGCTCCATGATGCTGCGGAGCTGGTTCATCTCCACGCCGTCAATGGCGAGATTCAGCGCCTTGCGCATGAAGGGGTCCTGGATGGCGTCGGCCTGCTGCTCCAGCGAAACGATGCCCTGTTTCCTCGCTTGCGTGGCATAGCCGACGATTTCGTCGATCACCCCGGAGGGTGTGTAGCTCTTTTCGAAAAAGATCGCTCCAATCCGTTTCGCCGCGCCGATCAGAACGTGCATCGGCGTGGTGATCATTACCGCGCCCAGCGTTCCGCCTATGACGATCAACGCCGCGGAGAATTGTCGGACGTCCTTGAAGCTGCCGCCATCGAGGATCAAGCCCGTGAGAATCCCGCCCAGCGCGACCACCAGGCCGCCGATACTGAACAGATCCGGCCGCTGGCCTCCCCCTTTGGCCTTCGGTTTCTGAGTTGGTTTCGCGTCTTTAGCGTCTGCCATGAAGATCGTACCCCGGTCGAGCCGGTTGATTCTCTCCCGGATTTCCCGGGAGGTCGCGAGTTTCCGGAGTCAGGATGGAACGCCGGTATCGGACGACCCGCTCGATGATCTCGTCCGCCGATTCCAGAACCATCATTTTTTGCCCGGATGTCAAACTGATGACAGTATCCGGCGTGGTTTCAATATGCTCGATCAGATCGCAATTGAGGACCACGGGCGTGTGATTGAGGCGGGTGACGTAAATCATCGGACGTTCCCCTTATTCACATCGATTGCATCCCGTAAACTTCTAGGAAATTCTGCCAAAGCCGCCGATAAGTAGTCTCGATGCCAGTTGCCGACGCCCCTGCCGTGAACCCGGTCCGCCAAGCCGGACGAATCCTGGAAGCCTTCGCCTCAGGCAACCAAGGCTTGCTGTACCAGGAATTACAGCGAACCCAACTGCCTGCGCCGCCCGCCATCGGTGGCTTGGAGGAGGAACGGCTTGAGCTCCTTCAGGCGGTATCCGAAGGTATGCTGCGGGCCGGAGATCCCCTTTCGCAAGCCCGGCGCGATCCTGCCCTGCGGCGCTGCCTGGACCTGCTGACCCACTTGGCGCAAGCCCGCCCGGTCAACTACGATTCCAATTGAACCTTTGCTCCCGAGGCTCCGCTGCCGAGACCAACGGGCCTGACATCAGCGAGTCCTGCTCGTCCATAAGATGAAGGAACGCTTGCGCTTCCTTGTAGCCGGGGCGCAGCCGCAGCGCCGTCAGGAAATCGGCTCGTGCGCGCAGCCGGTCCACCTTGTAGAGCAGGTGATAAACACCCGCGTGCAGATGGGCCTGGGGGTCGAGAGGCCGGACGGTGGCGATCCGTTCCGCTATTCCGGCCGCCTCCTCGAACATTCCGAGCTGATGATATTCGGCTGCCAGAAAATCCAGCCGTGAATCATCTCCGGGATTGGCGGCGATCTCCTGGTTCAGAATTTCGATATACCAGAGGTTTCTCCGGCGCCGCGCCTCGGCATCGGAAGCGAAATCGTGGTGAATCTTCACCCCGGCACGGACCAGCCGCCCGCCTCCGGCGAGAATTGACTCGTCGATCGTCTCATGGACACGGCCGCGGTAGCGGTAATTCGGACGGTTTGGGAAGAGCCGGACCACGTAATCGGTGGTTGCCGCGGCATTCGGCTGCCGGTTGAGCCGCTCAAAGTAGTAGCCGGCGTTCTCGCCCCGCGAGATCAACTCCTGAATCCGGGGCGCGCTCGCCGGATCGAGAATCTCGTCGGCGTCGAGCACCAGGATCCACGGGCGGGTCGCTTGCGCCAGAGCGTAATTGCGGGCGCCGGCGAAATCAACCTCCTCGAAGTCAAAGTGCCTGACGATCGCGCCGTGGGCCGCGGCAATCTCGCGACTGGCGTCCGTAGAGCCCGTATCCACAACGATGATCTCGCCGGCCACCCCGCGGACCGCGTCCAGACAACGTGAAAGAACACGTTCCTCGTTCTTCACGATCATGCATAAGCTCAGAGCTTCGGTGGCCAAGGGCATTACGCCAGGAAATCGAAAAGATTAGTGCCGCTGATCTTGGCCCGCGCCGAAAGCGCCGCTTGCTGTTGCACCGTCAGTGCGTTCAATTCGACTGCGGCTGTCGCCATATCCGCGTCCCGCAAACTGGCCTGGTCGGTCTGCACGCTGATCAGAGCGCTGGAAATGCTGCTCAGGGTATCGTTCACGCGTGATTCGCCGATGCCGTAATAGCCCAGTTCCTGGTTTAAGTGATCGTCGGCCGCTTTGAGGTTCGCGATGCTGGCGATCGCGGCGTTCGGGTCGTTATTCTGCAGCGCCGTCAGCAGCGTATTCACGGCCGCGAAGACATTGTTTGAGGCCGGCGTTCCGTCCGGATTGCGCGCGTCGAAGATCTCCGATGCCGTCTTGCCGAGCCAGACCTGCAGCCCGTTGGCGTCGGTGATGCTGCGCGTGGAATTGGTGGTGGCTAATTGGCGAACTCCGGTCGGCTGGGTCGCGTCCACCGTGTACAGAGCCTGCTGGTCCAGATCGCCGCTAAAGATGTACCGGCCTCCGGCATTGGTTGCGCTCAAATTCACGAGATTCGTGAGGATGCCCTGAACCTGCGACGTCAGGGCCGAGCGCGCCGTGGGGGTCATCGAGATCGACGAGCTCTGGCTGGCAATTGAGATCGCGCTCTCCACGTTTTGCATCGCCTGCTGCAGAGCCGCGTCACCCGCCTGTAATTCCGGCTTCAGATTGTTGAGGTTCGTTTGCGTCTGCTGGAGCTGCGTGATGCGGCTCTGATTCATCAGGATGCTTTCGACCGCGGAGGGATCGTCGGATACGCTGGTCACCCGCAAGCCGGAGCTCAATTGCCGGGTCACGTCCTTCATCTCGGAGTTGATGCGCTCAAGATCGGACAGGTACTGCTGGGTCGGGCCGGGTAGATAAGGCAGCATGATCCCTCCTTACGCCTGTGGCACCATGTTGATGGTGGTTTCCGTGAGGCTGGACAGCACATTAATCATCTTGGCGACCGCCTCGTAGCTCTTCTGAAATTGCTGGAGCTGGAGCGCCTGAGCATCCAGCGACACGGCTGAGATTTGATCCCGCAGGTTTTCGGTTTGCGTTACTATCTGTTGCTGCGTCTGCCGGTTGCTCGTGGCGGTGGCGCTCGCGTTCCCCACCGATTGCGCGATCCCCGCAAAGAACTGGCTGAAGGTCTGGCCGTTGATCCCGCCGCTCGTGGTCGATGTTGCCAGCGAAGCCAGCTTCAAAGCGTTTCCGTTGGAATTGCCGGAACTGTCGACCGGAGCCAGCGTCGCGGTCGTGATATTCGGATTCAGCTTGATCGTCGTCGCCGCGAGAGTTGCATCGGAGTTGTCGTAGCTGAACAGCGCCGCGCCGTTGGCCGAGCCCGCCGCGACCGATTCCGTTCCCGAGGTCAGGATGTTGTTCACCGTGTCGGCAAACGTTTTGGCGAAGAGATTGAGCGAACCGGCCTGCTGTCCATCACCGAGAATCGAGGCCAGGACTGTGTTGTGCGTGTTCAACAGGCCGGCCAGCTTGCCGCCCGAAATCTGAGCGGTGATGTTGTTCCCGTTCGAATCGAGGATCTCGCTGGTGGGCGGAGCCTTCGTGTTGACAGATCCCGCCGGCACCACCGCCGTCGCGGAGAGCGCGTACTGTTTGTTCCCGATCACCAGCGGCGTGCCGTTGCTCAGCACCACCGTCACGCTTCCATCCGGCTGCTTGATCTGGCTGAAGTCCACCAGCTCCGACAGTTGCTGCAGGGCATTGTGCATCTGCGCGTCCAGCCCGGGGTCGGGCTGCTGCGTCTGCTGCTGCGCGATATTGAGCTGCTGGATCTGCGCGGTGAGGGTGTTGATCTGCTGAACCGCGCCGGCGATCTGAGTCTGGATGTTCTGATCGGTCTGCGACAGCGAGGCGGCCAGACTCTGGATCCCCGAAGCCAGGTTGCCGGCGTTCGCCAGCACCTGCTGCTGCGCGGATGGATCGTTCGGGGTCAGGCTCCAGGCCGAGAAGCTCTGAAACAGATGGTTCAGAGCGGCGGGAACACCGCTATTGCCGCTCGGGTCGAAATTGCTGGCGACCGAACTGGCCCCCTGTGCCTGCCCCTCATACAACCCGAGAGTCGAGAGCTGCCGGCGCACTTCTTCTTCGGCGTACTCGTCCCGCGCGCTATGCAATCCCTGGGACGCAACACCGCCCGCGAGGCCGCCCACCAGGTCGAACTGCTGGGCGCTGAAATTCACAGACTGGCTTGCGAACCCGGGCGTGTTGGCGTTCGTGATGTTGTTTTGAACCGTGTTCAGCGCTTGCTGAAACACGTTGAGAGCCTGTCCGGCGGTCTGCAGTGAGGCGAACAGGTCGGCCATGGGATCACCCTTTCAGGTCGGATACGATCATTGTTTCCTCAGAGGCTCGCAACGCCAGGCCTCTGCTAAACGCGGTGGCTGCGCCGACCAGCCGCGATAAGCTTTCCACCTCGCTGCGCAGCTGGTTGAGCCGCGCCTTCGTGTCAGGCGGCACCGGACCCGCGGCCGTGGCTTCGCAGGCGAACTGCATCTGTCCGATCGCCTGATCCAGATGTTCGGAGCACTCCAGGCATCCCGGCAAACTGGACGGATCCCAGGCCTCCCGCGCCTTGCGGACGGCTACTTCGGCCGAAGCGATGTGGCCCAAGATTCCGGATTCAGGCATCACTTTTGCCCGCTTTCGCCGTTGGAAATGCTGTTCGATACCAGCTTGTGACTCAAGGCGGCGGCGTTCACCTGGTAGTGTCCTTTGGAGTAGAGCGCCGCCAGGTGCGCGATGCGGTTCTCGCGTTGTTGGCTGTCCAGGGCGTTGGATTCAGCCAGATGCTGGGAGATCCCCGAAATCTGAACGGAATCGCCCTCGGGACCGGAGATCTTGTGGGCTGGCAGCCCATTCGTGCCGCCGGTTGGTTGGGTCCCCTGAGTCCGCCCGGTTTCTAGCGGGTTGGTCCCATGGAGACCGTCATTGTGGATCTTCATAATGCTACACCGCGCGCTTGCACACGATTTGCCATATAAGCATCCCACGAGCGGAAGGCGGCCACAATACCGAAATTCGGTAAGCATCGGGCGGATAACAAAAGTTATGGCCGTACTCTAGCGGACAGGTAGGAAACAGATACTTCCTAAATTCGGCCTAGAATACTGTGCGCCCGCCGAGTAGAGAATGGAGTGCACTGGTTAGCGGCGCGTTACTAGAGACAGAACCATCAATCCCATATGCCCCTCCGACGAGTTTTATGGCTGGTCGACAACGATGAACACTGCTTCAATGCCGGCTGTGAGCCATTGCCGCCCGGCCTGGGAATCAGCCAGGTCACCGATCTGTCGGAGGCTGCCAACGCCATCCGTTCCGGGGAAGCCGATTGTGTGCTGATTTCCGCCCAGCCGGAAGAACGCGACCGAAGCACCATTTTGGATACCCTTCTCGGCATCGATTCGCAGGTTCCGATCATCTTCTGGGATCGCGATCTTTCCGCGCGCGAAGCCATCGCACTGGTCCGCGAGGGCGCATTCACCTGCCACGGTGACCGGGACGGGTGGCGCCTGGTGCTGGAATCCATCGAGCAGGCGTGCGAGGAAAAAGAACGCAGGCAACAGGCCCGCGGGGGCCAGGAGACCGTTGAGCCGTGGCGCCGCAAGCTGGTGGGCAATAGCCCGGCGATGGAAGATGTCGCCAACACCATTCGATTGGTGGGACCGTTCCGCTGCACGGTATTGATTACCGGAGAGACCGGAACCGGCAAGGAAATGGCTGCCCGGGCTCTCCACAATGCGAGCCCGCGCGCCAATTTGCCGATGGTCGCCGTCAATTGCAGCGCTGTTCCGGAGACGCTCCTTGAGGCGGAATTGTTCGGCCACGTCAAAGGAGCATTCACGGGCGCCACGGCGCAGCGCGTCGGACGATTCGAGCAGGCCCATAAGAGTACGATCTTCCTCGACGAAATCAGCGACATGCCCCTGGAGCTGCAGGCCAAGCTGCTTCGCGTCTTGCAGGAGCGGGAGTTCCAGCGGCTCGGCAGCTCCGAAACCATCCAGGTCGACGTCCGGGTGATCGCGGCCACCAATGTGAATCTCCTCGATCAGGTGCGGAAGGGAAAGTTCCGCGAAGATCTCTATTACCGGTTGAATGTCGTGCCGCTGGAGATGCCTCCCTTGCGGAAACGCCCCGGTGACATTCCCTTGCTGGTGGAGCACTTCATTTCCAAGGTCTGTCAGGCCGAAGGCATCCCGCTCAAGAAAGTCACACCCAAGACGCTCGAACGAGTTTGTTCCATGCCGTGGCCCGGCAACGTTCGGCAATTGGAAAACGCAGTCGAAAAAGCCATCGCGTTGAGCGGCTATCGCGACACGCTGTATCCTGCCGATTTCGGGTTGACCGAGTCTTCACGCGTCATTCCGATGCAGCCGGCCGCCGATCCGGACTTTGTCTTCGATCACGTGGATTTCGCGACCGCCGTCAGCCAGTTCGAACGCTCAATCCTACAGAGCGCGCTGGCGAAGACCGGCGGAAACAAGACCGCCGCGGCGGAGTTGCTTGGTCTCAAGCGCACCACCCTCATCATGAAACTGCGGGGCTTGGGCGACTCCTCGATGATCCATTCCCGCCAGGCGGCTTCCTAACAAACGCTTCCCCACGGATACTGGCGCGAGATACGGCCGGCACGCTAACTCAGCCGCAACTGGAATTCACGTCTGGGGCAGGAGCCCGGCCGCTCTAGAGCGCCGGCTCGGCCGGCGCCTTCAATTGCCGCCGGTATTCGACCATTTCGTAGACTTTCAGCAGCAGCTCGATTTCGTTGCGGGGCGTGGACAAAGCGGCGGCGATGCTCTCGACGGATTCGCCGCGGCGGCGCATGCGCAGCGCTTGCGTGCGGCGCGTCAGATTCAAGGAGGGGCGGAGAGTGGGTGTCCGGACCGGCGTTTCCACCGGCGCTTCCTGGCGCTGCCGCTCCATGTGGGATACGGCCGCCTCCATCTGTTCGATCTTCTGGCGGAGGGCCTGCTCGGAAGCGCTCGCCGACTGGCGGAGCCGCCAGACTTCCGTCTTCGTCGAAACAAACACGGCTACACAGGCGGCCAGCGCCAGTGCGATCGCCGCATAGCAGGTAATCGGGCTTAGAATCCAATCCAGGTTCATCAGTTCTCTCGAATCGTACGCGCGGTTGGGTTCGCCTTGGGCGCCACATCATCGCGATGGCTGGCGATTTCGATAATCCGCACGCCGTAATTTCCCTGTACCACCACCACATTCGCTCGCGCCACCACGCGGCCGTTCACCAGCAGGTCCACCGGTTCATCGGGACCGCGGCGGAATTCGACCACCGACCCGGGCCCCAGAGCCAGCAGGTCCGACACCAGCATTCGGGTGCTGCCGAAACGCACCAGCAGCGGCATCTCCATATCCATCAGGAGCCCAATGGTGTCGTTGTGGTTCAATGCCGCTTCGGGGTTCCCCGCCGCGGCTGTCGGGGCGGTGCTCAATCTTTCCTCCGCGAATCCAGCGACCAGACGCGCTGCAGATGGCTGCGCAGCCGCAGAACTGCTTGCACGCGCAATTGCGCCACGCGTGAAAGGTGCAGGTTCACTACTTTGGCAATCTCCGCCAGGCTCAGCTCCTCGAAGTAATACAGGTTCAACACCGTGCGTTCCAGCTTCGGCATCCGCTCGATCGCCAGGGTAAGGATCCGCTCCAATTCCGACCGCTCCATCAGCCGCGACGGCCAATTTTCGTCCGTATCGGGAACCAGCCGCAGCACGTCGAGCCGCCGGCCGTCGTTAGTGGCGTATTCCATCGGCTGCAGATCGATGGCTTGAATGTCGGTCAGCCAGCGCTGGTATTCGGCGGGAGTAATGCCCAGCTCGGCGGCGATTTCCTCTTCCGAAGGCTCCCGTCCCAGCCGTTGTTTGCTTTTGTGAATCGCCGCTTCGATGGTCTTTGAGCGCTTCCGCGTCTCTCGCGGAGCCCAATCCAAGTCCCGCAGACTGTCCATGATTGCGCCCCGGATGCGGCGCTCCGCGTACGTCTTCAGCTGGACATTGAGGGTTTCGTCAAAGTTGTCGATGGCCGCCAGCAGCCCGAGGACTCCCGCGGAGATCAGGTCGTCCAGGCTGATATACGAAGGCAGACGTTCGTGAATGCGCCGCGCAATCAGACGCACCTGCGGAAGGTGCTGCAGGACGAGCGTCTCGCGCCGGAGCGCGCTTTCATCGTCGAGAGTGCCGAGATACTCAGCCGGACTAAGGGCCATGCGGATGTCAGGCGACCGCCTCGCATGCCTGTGGCAATTCCAATACCAATGATTGAGTGACGCGCGATTTCGTGGCCGATTCCAGGTCCTCGGGAACCAGTTGGCCGGTCGAGAAGAACGACAGGGGTTTTCCGGTGCGCGCAGCCTCGGAAAATATGGCTGCCGTGGAGTCTGTCTCATCCAGATGAGAAAACAGGAGCTTCGCGGGCCGGAATGCCTCGAACAGATCCACCACGCGGCGCAGGTCCAATAGCCGGGTGGTAGCTGTCAAAACCAGGTGAGTGTCAATGTCTTGACGGCTGCTCAGGAAAGCCGCCAGGTCCGCGCCCGATTCCTCGAGCGACACCGCCGTGAAACCGGGGGTGTCGATCAGAACCAGCGCTTCCGGAGGCGCGGCCTCAATGGCATGCGCCAGCGCGACCGACGTCTCGGCAAGCGTAAACGGCGCTCCTAGGATGTCCGCGTATGTCTCCAACTGCGCAGCCGCCGCGATGCGGTAATGATCGGTCGAGATCAGGCGGATTGGCCGTTGCGCGGCCAGCCCCTGGGTTACCGCGAGCTTGATCAGAGCCGTGGTTTTTCCCGAACCCGGAGGCCCCACCAGGGCCGCCACGCGGCCGAGCTCGGGCGCCACTTCGAAACGGGTCTGGATTTCGGCGGTGGTTTCGTTCAGGACCGTCGCCGGATCCCAGTCGGAGATCGGCTTGATCCGCCCGGCCTGCAGGGCGCTCCGGTTCCGCAGCCTCTGCTGAACCGCAATATCGATTTCTGCCGCCAGGCGCGGCGCAATCCCGGCATTCAACAATGCGTCTGCCACCGAGGTTGTGCGCGGCGGGGAGCCCGGCGATCCAATCCGCGACACCATCTCGCGAATCTGTTCCATCTGCTTGCGAAGATCGGCAACCGGGTCCGCCGCTGCCGCCGGCGCCGCGCCGCCGTTGCTGGCGGCCGGCGGGCAGCCGAAGACGACTTCATACTCACCCGCGTGTCCGCTCTCCGGCGGAGCCGGCCGCGTGTTCAACAGCAGGGCGTCCGGTCCCAGTTCCACACCCGCCATCTCGATCGCCTCGGCGATCGAAGACGTAAAGTACGATTTCACGAACAGTTTGGATTTCTCGGTTGCAGGCATGTTATTGGATGACTCCTAACGACACAATCTTGGTTTCGGCCGGAATCTCGCTGTGCGAGATGAAGAACAGATTGCGCATCGTCGATTCCGCAATCTGCCGGAAGAAATAGCGGGAACCCGCGCTGGCCACTACTGCGATCGGCGTCTCGGGGTTCCCCACCTTGCTTTGAAGCCGGCGCAGCACGTCGCGGAGAGCCGTCGGATTCAGCGTCAAATGGCTGTTCTGTTCTCCGTGTTCCACCGCCGATTCCACCATTTGTTCCAGCGGAGCATCCAGCAGATACACCGCCAGTTCGCCGTTCGCGTTCAGAAACGCTTTGACGATCGTCCGTCGCAACGACTGGCGCACGTACTCGGTCAGCAGCACCGGATTGCGCGTCGTGGCGGCCGCCTCGCTGAGCGCTTCCAGAATGGTGACCGAGTCGCGAATCGATACCCGTTCGCGAAGCAGGTTCTGGAAGACGCGTTGCACGGCCGAGAGCGGAAGCAGTTTTGGTACCAAATCCTCCACCACCTTCGGATGTTCCACCGCCACCCGGTCGAGGATCTTCTTGGTGTCCTGCCGCGACAGCAACTCCGGCGAATGCTGCCGGATGATCTCCGTCAGATGCGTGCCGATCACGCTGACCGGATCGACCACCGTGAAACCATTCCGCCGGGCCTTCTCCACCGCGTCGGCGGGAATCCACCAGCCGGCCATCCCGAACGCCGGTTCCTTGGTCGGCTTGCCTTCCGGCGGCGCTTCCACCTTTCCGACCGGAATCGCCAGTTCGCAGCCGGCCGCCAGTTCGTAACGCCCGACTTCGGCGCCTTTGAGCAGAATCACGTATTCGTGAGCCTTCAGCGAAATGTTGTCGACGATCCGCACCGGCCCCAGCAGGAAGCCCAATTCCGAGGCGAGCTGCTTGCGAATCGCCGAAACCCGCTTGATCAACGGCGATTCCTGTCCGCCCGCCACGTACTTCACTACGCCCAACCCCATTTCGATCGAAAGCGGCTCGACGCGCAGCAGACCTTCCAGGTTCTCCTTCGCGGCCGCCGCCGGCTTGACCGCGGTGGTAGCCTTGGTGGCTTCCACTTCCTTCTTCCGCAATCCCCATGCGGCCGCTCCCAGGCCGCCTCCCATCGCCAGAAACGGGATCGTCGGCAGGCCCGGAAAGAGCGCCAATATGAGCAGAACGCCGCTGGCCAGAAACAGCGGCTGCGGTTTCCCGAATACCTGCGTGCCGAAGTCGGTTCCGAGCCGCTCGTCCGAGCTCGCCCGCGTCACGATCAAGCCGCCCGATATCGAAATCATCAGCGCCGGAATTACGGTGACAAGCCCATCCCCGATCGTCAGGACCGTGTACGTTTCCGCGGCGCGCGCCAGATCCATTCCGTGCTGCAAGACTCCGATCAGGAACCCCGCGACGATGTTGATTCCGGTGATGATGATGCTGGCTACCGCGTCCCTCTGCGTAAACCGGGAGGCGCCGTCCATCGCGCCGTAAAATTCCGCCTCTGCCGCCAGCCCTTTCCGCCGCTTCCGCGCCTCGTGTTCGTCGATCAGGCCCGAGCTCAAATCCGAGTCGATCGACATCTGCTTTCCCGGCAGCGCGTCGAGTGTAAACCGGGCCGTCACTTCCGATATCCGGACCGCGCCGTGATTGATCACGACGTATTGAATCGCGATCATCACCAGGAAGATCACCGCGCCGATGATGTAATTGCCGCCTACCACGAAATTCCCGAATGCCTGGATCACATCGCCGGCCGCTGAAGTCCCGGTGTTGCCGTTCATTAAGATCAGGCGCGTGGACGAGATGTTCAACGAAAGCCGGAACAGCGTCAGCAGTAACAGGGTGGTCGGAAAGACGCTGAACTCGACCGGCTTGCGGATGTACATAGCCACCATCATCACTACCACCGACAACATGATATCGGTGACGATGAGGATGTCGAGCAGGAAGCTGGGAACTGGGGCGATGAGCGCGATCACTACGCCGAGAACCGCCAGCGGCACGCCGATGTCCCGCCAGTTCGTCAGAGCCAGGCCGGGTAGTTGCTTTAAAGCGACTGCCGCGCCTCCGGGTTTTACGTTTGCAACCGCTTTCTGTTCCATGCCAATTCCTTTAGCCCGGCATCCTCCCGTTCATCAGCCGGTACACGTACGCCAGGATCTCGGCCACCGCTCGGTAGAACTGGGCCGGGATCTCCTGCCCGATCTCCACCGATTTGTAAAGAGCCTGCGCGAGCGGCGGGTTCTCGATCAGCGGAACCCCCGCATCAATTGCCTTCTGGCGGATCCTCAGCGCCAGATAATTCTTCCCCTTCGCCACGACGGTGGGCGCGCCTTGCGAATTCATGGTGTATTGCAGGGCAATCGCATAGTGCGTCGGGTTCACGATTACGGCCGTCGCCTTCGGCACCTGCTGCATCATGCGGCGCCGCGCCATATCGCGCCGGATGCGGCGCACCCGCGCCTTCATCAGCGGATTGCCTTCCGTTTCCTTGAGCTCGTCGCGGATTTCCTGCTTGCTCATCTTCAGATCCTGCTGGTATCGCCGTTTCTGACGGAACAGGTCCACCAGCCCGAAGATGAGGAACAGACCCGACGCCTTCCACAAAAGCGATTCGATCGTACGGCCCACCTGGGCGGCGCCCGATGCCGTCGTGGTCAGCGGCAGCGTCAGCAGCGCATCGAAGTTGTCGCGCACCAGAAAGTAGACCACCGCTCCAAACACCGGAAGCATCACAATCGCCTGCAACACAGCCGGGATGTTCTGCTTCGGCAGTTCTTTGACGCGCGTGATCGGGTTCAACCGGTTGAAATCGGGTGCGAGCTTCTTGAGGCTGAGCCCCAGCCGCGTGACGAAGAACTGCGCGGCCAGCGTGACCAGCATCAAAACGCCGCCCAGAATGACCAGAGGCATCAGCGTCTCGCGCGTCAGGTCGAGGCTGATGAACACGATGAATTTCGGGTCCATCCGCGCGGTGGAGGCGTGATTCAGCAGCAGCGCCAGATTGCGGTGAATCGCCGTCACCCACACTGGGCCCCAGGAATGCATCATCGCCACGAAGGCAAGAAACTGGAGCGCATTCACGAAGACGCGCGCCGACGGAAAATTGCCTTCTTCGCGCGCCTTTTTGACGCGCCGCTGCGTCGGCTGTTCTGTCTTTTGATCGTGACCGGCCATGCTACCGCGCCACCAGCCCGCGAGCGGCCCCGAATGCCGCTGTCGCTCCGTTTTGCAGCACGACTGGCATCAGCAGCAGCAGCCAGCCGATCACCACGAGCGCCACCAGCATTTTGACCGGGAACGCAATCGTCAGCAGCTGCAGTTGCGCATTGACGCGCCCCAGCAGCGCCAGTGAAATGTCGATCAGGAGCAGGACCGCCACCACCGGCAGCGCCAGCCGCATTCCAATGGAGAAAATCATTCCGCCGGCCATCAACAGCTGGGCGCCTGCGCCGCGCGCGAGCGCGAACGAGCCCGCGGGCGCGATTTGCATGCTGCGGATAAAAATCCGGATCACTTCTCGGTCCAGTCCGAGGGCGAAGAACAGGAGGCCGGCTGCCATTTCCGCAAAGACTACCAGCACGCTCGAATCGGCCGCGCTGTTCGGGTCGATCGTGGAAGCGTAGGCGTACCCCGCCTGCAATCCCATGATCTGCGCGGCCATGTAAAAGCCTTCCAGGACGAACGAGACGCACAGGCCGATGCCAATCCCCAGCGCCGCTTCCGAAATCAACCAGCCCGCCAGAGCGCCGCCGGAAATCTCCGCGGCCGGCTTCGGCCAATACGGAAATAACGCCATCGCAATGCTCAGCGACAACACAATCCGGGCCGGGTTCGACCGTGAACTCACGCCCGGAATCGGCACAAATACGAAAATGCCGGCCACCCGCGCCAGCGTCATCAAAAATCCCAGAATCGTGGAGGTGGAAAGGACCAGCTCACCGCGCATAGCGGCTCAGGTCCCCCAGAATCGAAACCGTGTACGTCGTCATCTTCGAGAGCATCCACGGCAGGGCCAGCAGAAACGCCCCCAGAAATGCCACCAGCCGCGGAATGGTGCTGAAGCCCGTGTCCTGGATCGAGGTGACGATCTGCACCAGGCTCACGATGATCCCCGCGATAAACCCCACGATCAGCAGCGGCGCCCCCAGCCAAAAGGCCGTCATCAGGCACTCGCGCAGAATCTGAATCACGAATTCGGGCGTCACGCGTAGAATCCTTTCATTAAGGAGCCGAGCACCAGGTTCCACCCGTCCGCCAGCACGAAGAGCAGGATTTTGAACGGCGCTGAAATCATGACCGGCGGCAGTTGCACCATTCCGATCGAGAGCGTGACCGACGCCACCACCAGGTCGATGATCATGAACGGCAGAAACAGCACCGCGCCAATCTGAAAGCCGGCTTTCAATTCCGAAGTGATATATGCCGGAATCAGCACGCTCAGGCTCAGATCGTCGGCGTTGCGAGGCTTCGGCGCGCGCGACATTTCCAGGAACAGCTTCACATCCTTCTCGCGCGCGAATTTCAGCAGAAAGACCTTGAGCGGTTTGGTCCCCGCGTCAAACGCCTGCTCCGACGTGATCTGGTTTTTTTGAAGCGGCTCCCAGCCCTGGTGATACATATCCATTGCCACCGGCTGAATTACCAAAATGGTCAGGAACAGCGCGATTCCGATCAATACCTGGTTCGACGGCGTCGATTGCGTCCCCAGCGCTTGCCGGAGAAAGTGCAGGACAATCGCAATCCGCAGGAACGGAGTGATCGTCATGACGATCGCCGGCAGCAGCGTCATCAGCGTCAGCAGAATGACGATCTGCATCGGCACGCTGAGCGAATCACCGCCTTTGCTCAGGTTGATTCCAAACAGAGCCGCCGGTTCGCTCGAAGCCGCCCGCAGCGGAGCCGCGGCCAGCAGGATCAGCAGCCCGCGCCAGCCGCTTCTCATTGGATCTCCACCCTTTCCCGCGCCGGCTCGGCAAAGCCCTCCAGGATGGAGCAGCCGGCCGGAGAGGCCGCGATCAGCATCGTCCGGTCCGCCACCCGCACCAGATGCAGCGAATGCTGGGGGGTGAGCGCCATCCGCTCGATCACCTGGATCGCTTTCCGCTTGCCCGCCCCCGGCGTTTTGAATGCGAACTGCGCCATCCCCCTGCTGCGCAGCCACCACAATGCTCCGCCCAGCAGCACCAGCACCAGCACCAGCAGCACGCTGAGCGCCTGTTGCATCGATTCCATGTCAGCCTGTGGTTCCTCCGCGGAGCGCGTTACTGCTTCACCGCGATCAGCGTCTGCAGCATCTGGTCCGAGGTGGTGATCACCTTCGAGGCCGCTTCGTAGCTGCGCTGGAAGGCCATCAGGTTCGTGAATTGCTCCGCGATATCCACGGTCGAACTCTCCAGAGCGCCGCCGACAATCTTCCCTCTGCCGCCGCTATTGGCCGCCCCAATCGCCGGCGCGGCCGTATCGATGGTCGTCCGGAAATTGTTGTTGCCCACCGACACCATCGTCGACGGGTTCCGGATGGAGGCCAGCGCCACCTGCGCGATGGTGCTCTGCTGCCCGTTGGAATAGCTGGCGATGATCGCTCCGTTGTCGCCCATCGCAATCTTCGTGATCTGGCCGGCCTGCAATCCGTCCTGGCTGTCCGCCGAAACTCCCGACGTCTGCGCGAACTGCGTCAGCAGGCCTTGCGTGCCGCTGTACAAATTCCAGTTGATATTCATATCGGCGGCGCCGTCCGCCAGTCCGGTCACCTTCAGGGCCACCGGCGTCCCGCTGGCCGGGCTGGTCAGATTCCCGTTCGCGTCAAACGTCAGATTGCCGGTTGCGATTTGCGTGCTGCCGCCCGACTTCAGGTCCGCCGCCGGGATGCTCACCGTATAGCTCCACGCATTCGCCGCCGTCTTCGTAAATGAAAACGTCAGAACATGCGTCGATCCCTGCGAATCCACCACCTGCACCGGCGCCGAGAAGGTTGCGTTCGATCCGCCCACCGTCGCCGCCGCGTTCAAATTGGCGGTCAGCGAAATATTCCCCGTGGGTACCGCCGGAACCACTCCCGTCACCGGAAGCATTACGTTCCCGATTGGCCCCGTCAGATTAAGCGTGGCGCCGTTCGCGTTCCAGCCCTGGACGTGATCGCCGCTCGCCGTGAGCAGGCTGCCATCCTTGGCCACCGTGAAGTTGCCCGCGCGCGTGAACAACTGCTGTCCCGAGGAGTCTTGCACCACAAAGAAGCCGTCACCGCTGATCGCCGCGTCCAGAGGGCCGTTGGTTTGCGAAATGGAACCCTGGGTGAACTGCTTGACATTTTGCGCCGGGCCGACCCCCAGGCCGATCGCGAAATTCGAGCTTGTGCCGCCCAGTTGCTGGCTGATCAGATCCGAAAACTGCACGTCATCGCTTTTGTAGCCGACCGTGTTCAAGTTCGCCATGTTGTTGCCGACGATGTTGATCGCCGTCGTGTCCGCGCTGAGCGCCGAAAGTGCCGTGGAAAATGCATCAAACATAAGATTTGTCCTTTGCCTTTAGTTCTGCTTTGGTGTCGACGTGCCCGATGAACTCGTTCCTGCCGGATTGCCGCCTGATGGCGTGCTCGTCTGCGAAGTCCCCTGCGCGGCGGCGTTCGCGTTTGCCGCCGCCGTGCCGGAATTGTTGTTGGCCGCGCTCTCGATGTCGCCCCGTATCGCAATCAGCTGCTCCAGTTCGCTGAATTGCGACAGTTGCGATACGAACTGCGTTCCGTCCACGGGGTTTAACGGATCTTGATTCTTCAGCTGCGAAACCAGCAGCTGCAAAAACATCTGCTCGTTTGACGAAGCCGACAGGACCGATGAAGACGCCGAACTGTTGTTGGTGGCCGGCGCAGCGGCCGCCGTGCTGCCGTTGGATCCGAATAGAGCGCTAAGAGGCGATGCCATTGAGTTCTCCCGCGAATTGACCGCCGCGCAGGTTGCCTTCCAGTTCCTGCACCCACTGCGGCCGGTAAGATTGGTTCTGCCGATTCTGCTGGCGGCCTTGCTGCTGCCCGCCCGATTGCCACTGCGGAGTATCCGGTTGGGATTGCATGGGGCGCTGCCGTGTTTCGCCGGCGGTCTGTACTGCGCCGGCCGGTGTGCCCGGACGCCAGGTTTCGGCATGAAAGCCGTTCTGTTCCAGGCGGTCCACCAGGTCGGGAAGTCCCTGCCGCAGCCCCTGCGCCAATTCCGGATTGGCCGCCCGGACCCCCACCTGCAGTTCGCCCGAGCGCTCGACCACCCGAAGCTCCACCCGGTCCTGTTGCGTCTGGCCGACTTGGATCGATAGTTCTTTTAGAGGAGCGGCCGGTTTGGCGGCCGATTCCAGGCTCGCCGTTTGAACCGACGGTGTTTCGAGTGCCTTGGCGGTCTCGATGTGCGGCTGCCCGGCCGCCGGTTCTGCTTCGGCGGCCGCACCCTTTTCGGGCGGCTGGAACGCCGCCACCCGCGCGACGATTTCATTGCGCGGCGCTGGTTGGGGCGCGTCTTCCTCCAAATCGCTGCGCCGCGTGTCCTTTACCGGTGGCGTAGCCGTCGCGCTCTGCGGAGCAGCTGGCTGGATCGGCCCGGCTGTCCGGATCGGCTGCGCTTCGGTGCGGTCCTGTTGCGGATCGGCTGTGTCGGGGTTCGCCTGCGGATCCAGCTTCACGGCGAACGTCAGATCCGCTAACCCGGACTGCGAGTTCGGCGTCGTTGGCGTCACATCCGGTGTCGCGTCCTGCTCCGTGCGGTCGTCGGGAGAAACACCGGCGGTGGTGTCTGGCGTGGCCCCATTGGCATCGCCCGGCAGGACGGCGCTCAAAGCGCCGAAATCCAGCGAAAACAGCATTGGAGGAGCAGGGCTGGCGGCGGCCGGCGTGGGAACGGCGCACTGGGCATCTCCGTCCCCCCGCGTCTTTTTCTCGGGCCCGCGCGCGGCGGCGCGTCTGGGTCCCGGGGCGCTGGCAGGAGCAGAGGTATCGGTATGAGAGCTCAACGAGTCGCGTGCATCCTGCAACTGCTGTCCGAACCCATTCGCATCCCCTGAATCTCCGGAGCCAGGAGCAGAAGCCGCCGGGGTCTCCACGGGAGTTGTCGGACAGACGCCAATCGCACCAGCCGAAGTCACGGCGGCGCAGAATGCAGGTCACCCGCCAAAAACGACCGTGCATCAATTCAACGGGATGAGCGGCCGCGTGGGGTGTTGGAGTTTTGACGAGTCAAGCGCAGTCGTCAAGATGTTGACTGACATTGCCCCGCTTCTCCCCCCATATCGCGGAATTTGAGTGATTCTCGAGTCTTTGTTTGAAAAATCTTTGGACCGACACTTGCTTTGAGCCCTCACCGGAGTTTCCCATGGACCCGTTGACCATCTCGGCCGCCAGCGGTTTGCGTTCTCGCATGGAGACGCTCGATCTGCTGGCCAACAATCTTGCCAATGCGGAAACCAGCGGCTTTAAGACAGACCACGAGTTCTACGGCCTCTACACCTCCGCGGAAGCCTACGATCCGCTGGGCAGCGGCTTTGTCTCCACCTTGCCGGTTGTCGAGAAGCAATGGACCGATTTCTCCCAAGGCACCCTGACCTCCACCGGCAATCCTCTTGATATCGCTCTCTCCGGACGCGGCTTTCTCGCCGTCAACGGCCCCACCGGGCCGCTTTATACGCGGAACGGCAATCTCAAAATCGCGCCATCGGGAGAGTTGGTGACGCGGGACGGATTTGCCGTGCGCTCCGCCGGCACCAATGGCAGCCCGATTCGGATTACCTCCAATAAGCCGATTGACATCAGCCCCGATGGCACCGTGCAGCAGGATGGGCAGACGCTCGGCCAATTGGAGATCGTCGACTTCAAGTCCACCGATTCGCTGAAGAAACTCTCCGGCGCTGCGTTTCAGAATACTGACCCGGCCAACGTTCCCTTTCCGGCCGCGAACACAAAAATCGAGCAAGGCAAGGTCGAAGCCGCCAATGTGGCGGTTCCCGAGGCCGCCATGCGCCTGGTCGGCGTCATGCGCCAGTTTGAAATGCTGCAGAAGGCCGTAACCCTCGATTCCGAGATGGACCGGTCCGGAATTCAGGAAGTCGCCCGCGTGACATCGTAAAAGATCTTGAACGGAGACATCGAATGAGCCTGAAGACATCGAAGCCGGAGTTGTTACGGCCGCTGCCGTGTAAGCCCGCCGGGCCCGGAGGAACCCCGTCCGCGGCGCCTGCCGGGCTGGTGCGTCCCCTGTTGCCGCGTGCCGGCTCGCGTCTCCCGGCTCCCCGGCCGCCCTCGATCGCCCGCTTTCCCGGGCTTCTCGCCCCACAATATCCCATCGGAGTCGGAGGAACCGCGTTATGATTCGTGCCCTTTACAGCGCCGCCAGCGGCATGACGGCGCAGCAAACCAACGTCGATAACATTGCCAATAACCTCGCCAACGCCAATACCACCGGCTACAAGATGCGGCGCGCGCAATTCCAGGACCTGCTCTATCAGACCATGGCGCAACCGGGTGCCGCCGCCGCCCAACAAACCGTCGTACCGGTCGGCCTGCAGCTCGGCTTGGGAACGAAGGCCGCCGCCAACGAGATCATTTTTACGCAGGGCAACTTCTCGCAAACCGGCAATCCCCTGGACGTGGTCATTCAAGGCAATGGATTTTTCCAAATCCAGCTGCCGAACGGCCAGCTCGCCTACACACGCGCCGGCTCTTTCCAGTTCGATAAATCCGGCATCATCGTCGATGCCAACGGGAATCCCCTGCAGCCTGCCATCACCATTCCTTCGACCGCGCAATCCATCACGATCGCGCAGGACGGAACGGTCAGCTACACCCAGCCCGGACAAACCGCGGCCCAGCAGGCCGGCCAGATTCAGCTGGCGCTGTTCCAGAATCCGGCGGGCCTGAATAGCATCGGTAATAATCTGTATCTCCCCACCGATGCTTCGGGCGTTCCGGTCGTCGCCAATCCCGGCGGCCAGGAAGGACTCGGCACCCTGCAGCAAGGTTTCACCGAGCAGTCCAACGTCAGCATCGTCCAGGAATTCGTAAACCTCATCATCGCCCAGCGCGCCTATGAAGCCAATTCCAAAGTGGTCAAGGCCGCCGACGAAATGTATCAGCAGGTGAATAATCTGACGCAATGACCCGCTTTCTCCCCCTGGTGCTACTGCTCGCTCGGCCGGCGGTGCTCCCCGCGTGCGCGCCGGTGGAACACGATCCGATCACGGCGCGCGATCTGGCGGAATTTCTTCCCGCGTTTGGACGCGTCCCTCCGGATGCGCCGATCGCCGCTGCTCCCGGGCCCGGCGTGCGCCGTGTGTTTCACCCCATAGAGTTGATCTCGATTGCGCGCAACTACTCGCTGGAACTCGCCGCCACCGAGGACCTTTGCTTTGAATGGCCGATGGAAGTGCCGGACCGCGACCGCGTGCTCGGCGCTCTGCGCGCGGCCTTGCCCGACCCCGGAACCCAGATCGAGCTGCTGGAAATCAGCCGCTACCCGGCTCCGCGAGGCCGGCTCGAATTCCGCCGAGAAGATCTCGGCGCGCCGGCCCTGCCGAGCGCGCCGGCGCCGGTAGTCTGGCGCGGCAACGTGGTCTATGGCGCCAACCAGCGCTTTGCCATCTGGGCCCGCGTGCGCGTCACCGCCAAGGTCAGCCACGTGGTTGCCGCCGCATTGATCCGCGAAGGCGCTCCCATTTCGCCCGGCCAGCTCCGCGTCGAAAGCGGCAACGCGTTCCCTCTCGCCGGGGATGTGGCCTCCCGCATCGACCAGGTCGCCGGCCGCATCGCGCTCCGCAACATTGCGGCCGGCTCCGAGATCCATCTCAACCTGTTGGCGGACCCGCCCGACATCAAGCGCGGCGACGCCGTCTCCGTCGAGGTCCTCAGCGGTTCGGCTCGGCTCGCGTTTCTCGGCAAAGCGGAATCGGACGGACACAAAGGCGATACCATCTCCGTCCGGAATCCCCGAAGCAACCGGCTCTTCCAGGCGAGAGTCGATGGAAAGGACCGGGCTCTTGTCGATCTCCGCGGCCCGGACCAAAGGAACTGACATGATTGCCCGCACTCGATTCCTACTCTTGCTGGCCCTGCTCACGGCCGCCGCCGTATTGCCCGCCTCCGCGAAGAAGGCCAAGAAACCGCCGCAGCCCAGCCCGCTCGATCAGTACATTCAGGACGCGACCAGCCGGGGCGGCACTCTGCCTCCGAATTCGCCCGGCTCGATCTGGTCGCCCTCTTCTCATTTCATGAATTTGGCCGGCGACGTGCGCGCCAGCCAGGTCGACGACCTCATCACCATCGTCGTTTCCGAACAGGCTTCCGCCGTCGCGCAGGGCACGACCAAAACGCAGCGCCAGTCCACTTTGAACAGCAGCATCAGTGCCGCCGGAGGCCCCACCAAGGCCGCCGGAGCGCTGGCGAATCTCGCCGGCCTCAACACGCAATCGGCTCTCAATGGCCAGGGCGCCACCACCCGTTCCACCCAGCTCACCACCACCGTGAGCGCGCGGGTCGCGGGGGTGCTGCCCAACGGCTACCTGGTCGTCGAAGGCACCAAGGCTGTGAATGTGAACTCCGAGCAGCAGATCGTGAAAGTGCGCGGTGTCGTGCGCCCGACCGACCTCACCGTCGCCAACACCATCAGCTCCACCCAGATCGCCGAGATGGAACTCACCATCAACGGCAAGGGAGTGGTCACCGATTCCGTGCGGCGGCCCTTTATTCTTTGGCGCGCCTTGATGGGCATTCTTCCGTTCTGATTGTTATGAAACGAATCCTGGTTTTCCTGCTTCTCGCGCTGGTGGCGGTGCAATCCGCGCGGGCCGCCGCCCGTTTGAAAGAGCTGGCGTCTTTGGAAGGCGTTCGTGATAACCAGCTGATGGGCTATGGCCTGGTCGTCGGCCTGCATGGCACCGGAGACCGCCAGCAAACTCTGTTCTCCGCGCAGAGCGTCGCCAACCTGCTGGAGCGGATGGGCCTGACGGTCAACCCGCAGCTCATTCAAGTCAAGAACACCGCGGCCGTGATGGTCACCGCCACGCTTCCCCCGTATGCACAACCCGGTTCCAAGATCGACGTGACGGTGGCGGCGATGGGCGATGCCCCCAGCCTGCAGGGGGGAATCCTGTTAATGACGGGCCTCCGCGGCGCCGACGGCCAGGTCTATGCCGTTGCCCAAGGTGCTGCGGTCCTGGGAGGCTACGCCGTCGCGGCGGGCGCCGGAGGCGCCAGCGCCAGTCAGGTCGTCAACCACCCGACCGTCGGCCGCATCCCCGAGGGCGCCATCGTCGAGCGCGCACCGCCCACCGCCAAGATCGGAAACACCGTCCGGCTCTTACTTCATGAAGCCGATTTCACGACCGCCGCCCGCGTTGCCGAAACCGTGAATCAGAAGTTCGGCGCCGTCGCCAATGCCGAGAGCGCCGGCATCATCGCCATCAATCTTCCTCCGCAGTATCAGAAATCTCCCACCGAGTTTGTCGCGCAACTCGAATCCCTCGCCGTCGAAACCGATCGCCGTTCCCGCATCGTCGTCAACGAACGTACCGGCACCATCGTTATGGGGAGCGACGTGCGCATTGCGCCGGTTGCCATCATGCAGGGCGATTTGACCGTCGAAGTGCAGACCACGCTCAACGTCTCACAACCCGGACCTTTGTCCAACGGTACTTCGGAAGTGACGCCGCAAGTCTCCGTGGAAGCGCGGGAACAGCGCGCTCGCGACCTGATCCTCAAGCAGGGAACCACGGTCGAGGAATTGGTCCGCGCCCTCACCGCAATCGGCTCCACGCCGCGGGATATCATCGCCATCCTGCAAAACCTGAAAGCCGCCGGCGCGCTCGATGCCGATCTGGAAGTGATCTAGGAGGAAATTCGATGGTATTACCCGTCATATCCGCATCGCCGGCCGCGCCCGGCGCTCCCGCGCCCAAAGACGATCCCGCGAAAGTTCAGGACGCCGCGCACCAGTTCGAGGCTTTGCTGATCGGCCAGATGATGAAATCGATGCAGAATGCCGAAGGCGGCTGGCTCGGCACCGATGAGGATGATGCCTCCGCCTCCGCCATGGAGTACGCCCAGGAAATGTTCGCCCAGTCTCTCGCGGCGGGCGGCGGGCTCGGCATTGCCAAGCTCGTCGCTAAAGGATTAATCCCGCCGCAAAAAGATTAGGCGCTCCACCCATGCGCCACCGGCTCGACAACGGGATCCTGCCAAACCGGCGCCGGCGGAACCGGTGCTGCCTCCTTGGTCCCGGCTGCTTGCCGCGTCCGGGCCTCCTGCCAGGCTTGACCCAGTGTCGCCAGCAGCGATTCCACTTCCGCCAGCGGCGCGTCCTGCTGCCGGATGTTGGCTTCGGTCAGACGGAACATCATGTACGAGTACAGCCGCTCCAGGTTCGCGCTGATCTCCCCGCCCGCTTCGGGATTGAGCGAAGCGTTCAGCTCTCCGATCAGACCAATCGCTTTCGAGATCGCCTGTCCGCGCGCCGCAATGTCTCCGCTCTTGAGATGCCGCCGCGCGTCCTGCACGGCTGCTTCGGCATGCTGATAAAGCAGACACACCAACTCTACCGGATCCGCGGAAACCACATTCGAGAGGTACGCTTCTTTCCAGATCACTTCGACCCTTTCTCCAGTTGCTTTAATGCTTCCGCCGCGCGCAACACTTCCTCCGGCGGAATCTGCTCGACCACTTCGCCGGTCTGCTGCTGGACCACTTTGATGACCATCGTTTTCGTGCCCGGGTCCCGCGCGAACTGGAGTTCGCGGTCCTGCCCATACATCCCGGACTGGTTGAGCGCCCGAACGGCCGTAGCGACCTGTTTCTGGAGCATGACGTCCTGGTTCGCTGCCGGCGTCGGATCGACGGGCGGTGCCGGCATCAGGGAGTTCACTGAACCGATTTGCATAGAAGCCTCACAAGGTTGCATCCTGCAACCCGAACCTCATATCGGCGGGCTCCTCCGCGATTTCTAACGTATTCGCATGCAACCACCGAAAATCAGTCATTTAGCGATTCTAGGGTGCCTCCTCTGGATGCCGGCGCACGCCGCCGATCCCGTCGCCCAGGCCATGGAATCCAGCCTTTCGCGGCAGCGCCAGGCGGTTTCGTCGATGGCCGCCTCACTCGATCTCCAGCGCCGGTCCCTGCAGGCGCAGACCCGGCTGCCATCGTCTGCTCCGTCCTTCTTCACGCTGCCCCCGCTGCCCCCGGTAAAGCCCGTATCCGGGTCGCTAATCCCCTCCGCTAACCCTCTCGCTGCCTGCCCCGCTTTGCCCGCTGCCGAACTCGATCTGCTAGTGAACCAGGCCGCTCAACGAGAAGATCTCCAGCCGGATTTGCTCCGCCGCATCATTCAACAGGAATCGGCCGCGCGTCCGTGCGCCGTTTCGCGTAAAGGCGCGCTCGGCCTGATGCAACTCATGCCGTCGACCGCCTGGGAGTTGGGCGTGGCGGATGCCTTCGATCCGAAGCAAAATGTGGATGCCGGCGCGCGTTTCCTGAAACAGTTGCTGCGCGCTTATGGGGGCGACCTCTCGCTCGCCCTGGCCGCCTTCAACGCCGGCCCCGGCACGGTGAACCAGGCCGGGGGCTTGCCCGATTTTCCGGAAACCCTGGATTACGTCCGGAAAGTGCTGTCGCTGGTTCCCTCCACGCAGTAAGCGAAAAACTCATCGGAAAGCTGCCCGGCGCTGGCCGAAGAGAGGGGTGTGGACAGCTTCCTTCGCGACGCCGAGCGTATCCTCGAAACGGCCGCATCGGCCGCAGCCGATAGCCCCGAATATGTGATCTGCGTGGCCCGAACCGGATCGATCCGCATCCTCGCCGACGTCACCGGGTGGGCTTTGCCGGCCCTCGCGCTCGAACTCGGCGCGGCCGCCCTCTACCGCGTCAAACGCCAGGGCGCCGCCGTGCAGGTCGAAGGCTGGTCCTACGGGCGTAAGTGCACGCTCAGCCGTGACACGGTCCAGGCGTGGTGGTCTCCATCGCGCCCCGGAAACGTTCACGCTTCGATGCTGTTGCTCGATGTGGCCGGCGGCTCCCAGAACGACTTCGGCCCGCACGTGCGGAACTCGTAATTTCGGATCACCAGCACGATGCCCCGGTCCGTTGCCCGCGTAATTCGCCCGTGCGCCACCAGTTCCAGCGCGCAGACGTTCTGCAGCAGCGTCGGCCACGGAATTCGCGTGACAATCTCGCTCCCCACTTCGGGCGCTTCCTCGGAACGGAACCGGATTCCCCGCCGGCTCACGTCTTCGGTAATCCCATGCCCGATCCGCAGCGTGCCATCGCGTCCCACCTGCTCGAAACGCAATTCCACCTGATGCTCATACCGGGGTGAAACCCGGCGGTCGTCCGCGAGAATGGCCGCTGACTTTAGCAAGCTTACTTAAGATAATCGGGCTAGCCGCGGCTCGGGACAAGTTTGGGACGTACTACTGTGGTTCGGTTTGGAAGTACTGTCGTCTCAACTCCGTACCTGCCGCTGCCGGGCCGCGGCGGTCACGATATGAACCCCCGTTAACTAAGGTGAAGACCTGCAATTTGTTAGAACTGGACCTACAATCGAACCGATATGATCATCGAGGGCGATCGTTTGCTCCGGCGCGCGCCCGTACTACCGCGAGGTGCCGAGTTGCATAGCCGATTGCTTCAAGAGTCCCCGCCGGCTCCCCCGTTTGCGGGAGAACCGAGTATTTTCAGCCGCCTCTCGCGCCTGCCCGCGCTCCGGCCGTCCACCCTCCGGCTGCTCTCCATTTCCGTGGACAGCGACACCGCCATGACGGAGTTCGAGGCCGTGTTTAAGTCCGATCCGGTGCTCGCGGCGGACTTGCTGATTCTGGCGAACTCGCCCGCCTTCGGCGTCCGCGCCACCGTGCACAATATCCGGCATGCGATTGCCCTCCTCGGCATCGAAAGAATCCGCTCCCTGGCATTCGCGGTGGCCGTCAAGGGTTATTTGCGAACCGGCCGCTGGAGCGATGCCATGCAGATCTCCTGGCGTCATAGCATCGCTACCGCCGTGATTGCTGAAAGTCTGGGCGCCGCCGAGCAGTCCTCGGTTCCTCTTCTGTATACCGCCGGTCTGATGCACGACGTCGGCCGGCTGGCGTTGTTCCAGGTTTCCGCTGAAAAATACGGCCAGGTGCTATCGGCCGATTTCGCCAGCGCTCAGGAGTATCTCAATCTCGAAAAACTCCTGTTTGGCTGCGCGCACGATGATGCCGGCGCCTTCCTCGCCGCCGCCTGGGGATTTCCGACCACTCTTTGCGATTGCATCCGCTTTCATCATTGGGATGTGGCGGTGCACGCCGGCCAGTTCTTCGAACTTGTGGGCGTCGCCTGCCGGATTGCCGACAGCCTGGGGTATCCCGAGGTGAACCGCGCCGATCTCATCCAAGGACCGGAAGCCGTCTCCGCCATTCTTCCCGCGCGTCTGCGCCATGCCGAGGGACTGCTTCCCGAGGTGCTACAGTCCAAAATCGAGCGGCAGCTGGAAACTTTTCAGGATGGTAGCGCCGCCCGCGGCCGCTTGGATTGACGCCGGGATATGAGACGGAACGCCGCCGTCTTGCTGTTGCTGATCGCGCTGCCGGTTGCCGCCTTCCTGATCACCGCCGCTCGTGATGTCCCGATGGCGCCGCTCGAAGGGATCGAAGCCCGGTGTATGGTGTGCGATCGCAAAGCGACCCGCACCTTGAAACGGATTGCCGAAGGGCTCCGTACCCGCGGCGTGTACGTGTACGAGCGAACAGAGTATCCCGCCGGAATGCCGGTCTGGTGCGACCGGCACGGTCCGGATCGGCTTCGTGAGAACTCGAAAAACGCCTACTTCGCGGCGGTCGCCGCATTTGCGGTGGCGGGGACGGTGTGCCAGAAGATGCGCCGCGGCGACTGAGCGCCGCTATCGCGGAGGCCAGCTCAACGATGACGTATGCCGCACCGGCTGCGGTTTGTAGTAGTTCGGGTCGGCGAACTTCTCGTTGAATATCTTTTCCCAGCGGGCGTTTTCCAGGCACGTCGAGCATGCCCCGCAATGGCAGCGCCGCCGGGCGCTCCGGGTGGACACCCGGGTGCGCGGCGTCGCCTGCGGGCGTTGCGCCTGCTTCTGCGCGGCCAGGAGCGCTGCAATCTCGTTAGAATCGGACAATTCCACTCGCAATCCGTCGGTTCTATACATCATTTCGAGCCGCCTGTCCCGGAGCCTGGCTACCGGATAATGTTATCGTTGGCGACTGTACAGGAAATTCCTAATACCTGCAAGATTGGCTATGGTCGTATTCGGTTGGATAACCATCCCTGATAACGAACGTTAACACCAGACAAAAGGCAGCTACTGGAACGGCTCGGCAGTCGGCAACAGGCTGCGGCGGCCCAGGCGCAACCCGCAGGTGTCCCAGCTCTTTGCGGTGCACCGGGGCTGCCGGCAATCATATTCGCAGAATTCCACTGCTTTGGGAACGTCCTCGACCCATGGCTCGGTCAGCCATTTGAGCCGGGCCCAAATGCGCGCCCGGGATGGTGGGGCCGCGGCGTCAGGTGCTTGCGCAAGGTTCTTCCTCATTCGTTCGGTGAGCCTCCTGAAAATCGGCCTCCACCCGTTCGGCGGACATGCTTCATGGATCGAAACTATCCGATTTGAGCTGTTCATTCAAATGGTCTTATGGGGGGCGGTGGCACTCCCCCTAGTTGTAGGTGGTGCGGCATGGGAATCGGGGGTACGGTTGCGATGTGCGGTACCGGGCTGTTCAACTAAAGAGCATGCCGGTCTTGTCGAGCAACATCGATGTGCGGTCCGAGGATTTCCGCGCCAACGCCGCCGCGATGCAGTCTCTGGTGACTGACTTGCGAGCGAAAGCGGAAGCCGTTCTTCCGGGCGGCAGCGAAAGCGCGCGGCAAAAGCATCTCTCCCGCGGAAAGCTGCTGCCGCGAGACCGCGTCAACCGCTTACTCGACGCCGGCTCCCCTTTTCTCGAAATCGGACAGCTCGCCGCTTACGGCATGTACGGCGAGAACATTCCCGCCGCCGGAATCATCACCGGCATCGGCCGCGTGGCGGGCCGCGAATGCGTCATCGTCGCCAACGATGCCACGGTCAAGGGCGGCACGTATTATCCGATTACGGTAAAGAAACACCTGCGCGCCCAGGAGGTCGCGATGGAAAACCGGCTGCCGTGCCTCTATCTGGTCGACAGTGGCGGCGCCAATCTCCCCCACCAGGACGAGATCTTCCCCGACCGCGACCACTTCGGCCGCATCTTCTACAACGAAGCACGCATGTCCGCCGCCGGGATTCCACAGATTGCCGTGGTAATGGGGATGTGCACGGCCGGCGGCGCTTATATTCCGGCCATGGCCGATCAGGCCGTCATCGTTCGCAACCAGGGGACGATCTATCTGGGCGGACCGCAACTCGTCAAAGCCGCCACCGGCGAGGTGTCGACGGCCGAGGAGATCGGCGGCGCCGATGTGCACAGCCGCGTTTCCGGAGTCACCGATTACTACGCCCAGAACGATTCCCATGCGCTGGCGCTGGCGCGCCGGATCGTCGCGGACCTGCCTTCCCGGAAACATCCCGGCATCGAAGTGCGCGAACCGCGCGAGCCTCTATTCAATCCGGCCGAATTGCACGGCGTCGTTCCCCAGGACATCCGCAAACCTTACGATGTGCGCGAGGTCATCGCGCGGCTGGTCGACGCCTCCGAGTTTGACGAATTTAAAGCGCTCTACGGGCCGACGCTCGTCACCGGGTTCGCGCATATATGGGGCTACCCGGTGGGCATCCTCGCCAACAACGGAATCCTCTTCTCCGAGAGCGCGCTGAAAGCCGCGCACTTCATTGAGCTGTGCGCGCAGCGCGGCATCCCGCTCGTGTTCCTGCAGAACATCACGGGCTTCATGGTAGGGCGCAAATACGAGGCGGGCGGGATCAGCAAGGATGGCGCCAAAATGGTGACGGCCGTTGCCACCGCGGCCGTCCCGAAGTTCACCGTCATCATCGGCAACAGCTTCGGCGCCGGCAACTACGGAATGTGCGGGCGGGGCTACAGCCCGCGATTCCTGTGGATGTGGCCGAACGCTCGCATCTCGGTCATGGGCGGCGAACAGGCCGCCAGCGTGCTGGCCACCGTGCGGCGCGACAACCTCGAAGCGCAGGGCAAAACCTGGAGCGCCGGGGAAGAAGAAGCCTTCAAAACGCCCATTCGCGCGCAATACGAGCAGCAGGGCCACCCTTACTATTCCAGCGCGCGCCTGTGGGATGATGGCGTGATTGATCCGGCGGACACGCGGCTCGTCTTAGGCCTGGGGATTTCGGCGGCACTCAACGCGCCCATCGAGGCGACCCGCTTCGGCGTCTTCCGGATGTGAGCTCATGTTTGACAAAATCCTGATCGCCAATCGCGGCGAGATTGCCTGCCGCGTGATCCGCACCGCGCGCCGCCTGGGCATTCGCACGGTCGCCGTCTACTCGGAAGCGGATGCGCGCGCCCTTCATGTCGAAATGGCGGACGAGGCATACCCCATCGGGCCGCCGCCGGCGCGCGAAAGCTACCTCGATATCGGCCGCATTCTGGAGGCGGCGAAGCAGTCGCGCGCGGAAGCCATTCATCCCGGCTATGGTTTTCTCAGCGAGAATCCCGCGTTCGCGGAGGCCTGCGAAACTGCGGGTATCTCTTTTATCGGCCCTCCGGCGGCGGCAATCCGGGCGATGGGTTCCAAGTCGATGGCTAAGACGATCATGGAAAAATCCGGTGTGCCGCTGGTGCCCGGATACCACGGAGAGGCCCAGGATCTCGGGGCCCTGAGCGAAGCGGCCGAACGCATCGGCTATCCGGTCCTGCTCAAGGCTTCGGCCGGCGGCGGCGGTAAGGGCATGCGGATCGTGGAACACGCGGCCGCCCTGAAGGCCGCGGTTGCTTCCGCGCAGCGCGAAGCCGAATCGAGCTTCGGCGACAGCCGGCTGCTGATCGAAAAATACCTGCCGCATCCGCGTCACGTGGAAATTCAGGTGTTCGCCGACCGCCACGGCCATGTCCTTTACCTGTTCGAGCGAGACTGCTCGCTGCAGCGGCGGTATCAGAAAGTGGTCGAGGAAGCCCCCGCGCCCGGCTTCGATGCCCGGCTGCGCGCGGCCATGGGGGAGGCCGCCTGTGCCGCCGCGCGCGCCATCGGCTACGTCAATGCCGGCACGGTGGAATTCCTGCTCGATCGCAACCAGTTCTACTTTATGGAGATGAATACCCGCCTGCAGGTTGAGCATCCCGTCACCGAATTCATCACTGGCCAAGACCTCGTCGAATGGCAGTTGCGGGTGGCCGCCGGAGACCCGCTTCCGAAAACCCAGGAGCAGCTTTCGATCCGCGGCCACGCCATCGAGGCGCGTATTTATGCCGAGGATCCGGCCCACGATTTCCGCCCGTCCATCGGCGCGCTGGCGCACCTGAAGCCCCCGCGCGAGAACGAGCATGTGCGTGTCGATTCCGGCGTACGCGCGGGCGACTCGATTTCGATCCACTATGATCCGATGATCGCCAAGTTGATCGTCTGGGATCGCGACCGGGCCGCCGCTGTCCGGCGGCTCGCGCGCGCGCTCGAGGACTACGAAGTGGCGGGCGTCGCGACCAATATCGCTTTCCTCCTTCGAGTTGCCGCGCATCCGGACTACGCCGCCGGCAACCTCGATACCGCCTTCATTTCCCTCCATGCCGGCGATCTGCTGCAAGTCCCGGGCCCGGCGCCCCGCGAAGTGCTGGCGGCCGCCGTTTTGCGCGTCCTCGAAGACCAGCGGCGTGAATTGGAATTGCGAGCCGCCCGCTCGGGCGATCCCTGGTCGCCCTGGAACCAGATGAGTAGCTGGCGGATGAACACCGCGGGCTACCACGATCTGACGTTCCGGGATGGCGAGGCAACGGTCAGCGTGCGCATCCATCCCCGCCCGGATGGCGGTTGCCGGGCGGAGTTTTCCGATGGGATATGCCACCTGCGCGGCTCCGGCGAGGAAATCTGGATCGATGGCGTGAAGCGCCGTCTCGCCACGGTTCGACGGGGGAACCGGCTCTGGGTCATTCAGGCCGGCGTTACTTACGACTTGCAGGTCCTCGACGGGTCCTCGACCGGAGAGCTCCCGGAGTCCGGCGCCGGTGCCCTCACCGCGCCGATGCCCGGCCGCATCACCCAGTTGCTGGTCACACCCGGAACCGACGTGAAACGCGGCGCGGGCCTGATTGTTCTGGAAGCGATGAAGATGGAGTACACCATTACCGCCCCGGCCGATGGGCGCGTCGAAGCGATTCGTTATGCGCCGGGCGATTTGGTCTCCGAGGGCGCCGAGCTACTCCTGTTCACCGCCGCCGACGATGACTCGGGCGTGAATCGAAAGCGATAGCCAGCCTGTTACTTTAATTACATCGATTCGGGCAACCTGATTTACGCCGAAATGAAGGTTCCTCTTTGTTGCGCAAGCCCTTTTTTTCTCGCCACTTGCAATCGATTGGGCGGCCCGCGTTCCGGCGGATACACTAGTACAAAGCGTGGGAATTTAGTACCAAAAACCGGGATTCGATCACACTAACTTTGGTCTATACTCGGGCTTCAAGAGGTACCAAATTGAAACTTCTGTCTCAGTACCAAGGGAGGCGAATCTTGCATCTGCTTCGCGCCACCGCTCTCGTTGTCGCCGCCTTTATGGCCGCCGCACTTCCCGGCCGGGCCGATCTGTTGACCGGTACTCAACTCACCGGGTCGCTGCAGTTCGGGACCTCCGGAAATTTGTTCAACCCCTCAACCCTGACCTTGAACAGCGGGGATAACCTGTTCAACTTCTCGATCCCGACGGTCAACAACATCAGCGCCGATCTGAACATCAGTGCGGCCGGCGACACGCTGACCCTGACTGATAACGTTCTGACCGGGCAATGGGGCTACGGCTGGACCCAGACCTTTACCGATGCGGCGTTTGCGAACTTCAACCCGATCCTGGTTTCGAGTTCGTTCTCCGGATTGAACCTCGCCCAGAACGGCACCACTTGGACCCTGACGTGGACGGGCACTTCGGGTCCGGTCTCGCAATCCACCGCGTTCAAGGCGGTTTACAACCTGGTGGATCCCCCGGCCGCTCCCGAGCCGTCGGCTTTCACCTGCGTGCTGGCTGGGTTCGTCTCGCTCGCATTCCTGGCCCGCCGGCGCAGGCAAGCACAAAGTTCTGCCCGGTAAACGCAAGTCCACGACCGAGCCGAGGGACGGCTAGTGCCGTCCCGCCGGCGACGGTTCCATCGCGACCGGCTCTTCAATGGCAGTTGTCACCAGTCCGTGCGTCACGCCGGAAGCCGTATCGAACACTTCCAACGTCAGTAGCAGGGAACAGGGCGCGGCCGACCCGGCAGTCAGCGTCACCTGAACGCGGCCCTGGATTTCGCTCCGGCCATGCAGCGGGACCGGGGACTGGATGGCGTAATCGCCGACCGCGATCTGTCCCGTCCCGACGTTGGTGAACGGTGTCGTGCCGAGCGACGTGCCCGTGGCATCCTGAAACCCGATATTGCCCGAGCAGGATGCTTTCGTGCCGTTGTGCGACGTGGCAGCGATATTCACCACGCTGATGCGCACCGTCTCGGAGCCGGGAGCGAATCCCGTCGCCGGAAATACGTAGGTTCGGACGAACGTCGCAGGCGTGCCGGGGGCGCTGGTGGAGCCGGCCGCGAATACCGGAATCGCTGTTGCGCCAACTGCCAGGGCCGCTATCCAAAGAGTATTCCGCAACGACATGTGTCTTTTCTCCTGTCTCGTTAGCATCTGGTGATCGGAGCGTTGCAGCTCGCGTCTCAGCATTTGTACCCTGGAACCCCGGTCAAGCCTAGTCCCTAGTGGTAGCAGTTCCAGGACCTCCATTTGGTTATGAGTATCGGCCAACGAGAGTGATTTCCTTGCGCCAGACGCTGCGCCGGAAATGGGATGATGGGCTAGAGGAGCACTCGACGGAAAAATGCAGCTTGGAATGATCGGCCTTGGCCGCATGGGCGCCAACATTGTGCGCCGGCTGATGCGGAATGGACACCAGTGCGTCGTCTTCGACAATAATCAGGTGGCGGTTCGCGATCTTGCGCAGCAGGGCGCGAGCGGGGCGGCTTCGCTGGAGGAGTTCGTGCGCGCCCTGGCCGCTCCTCGGGCGATCTGGCTGATGGTGCCGGCGGCGGTTGTCGACGGTCTGTTGCAGCAACTGGCGCCGCTGCTGCAGCCCGGTGACGTGCTCATCGACGGCGGCAATTCCTACTACATCGATGACATCCGGCGCGCCCAGGAACTGAGCGCTCGCGGGGTCCAGTATCTGGACGTGGGCACCAGCGGCGGCGTATGGGGGCTCGAACGCGGCTACTGCCTGATGATTGGCGGCCCGCGGGATGTGGTGGAGCGGCTCGATCCGATCTTCAAGACGCTGGCGCCCGGACGCGCCGCGGTTTCGCGCACGCCCGGCCGCGAAAAGGCCGGCGGCACCGCCGAGGAAGGCTATCTGCACTGCGGGCCGGCCGGGGCCGGGCACTTCGTCAAAATGGTGCACAACGGAATCGAATACGGCGTGATGGCGGCCTATGCGGAAGGCCTGAACATTCTCAAGCACGCCAACATCGGCAAGCGCGATCACAAAGTGGACGCGGAAACCACGCCCCTGCGCGCGCCCGAGCACTACCAATACGATTTCCACCTGCCGGATGTTGCGGAGGTCTGGCGGCGCGGCAGCGTGATCGCTTCCTGGCTGCTCGATCTCACGGCCGCGGCGCTCTTGGACGATCCCGACCTCGAACGCTTCTCGAGCAGCGTTTCAGATTCGGGCGAAGGCCGCTGGACGATTCAGGCGGCGATCGACGAAGCCGCGCCTGCTCCCGTTTTGACGGCCGCGCTCTACGAGCGGTTCGCCTCGCGCGGCGAAGCCCAGTTTGCCGGCCGCCTGCTGTCCGCCATGCGTTTCCAGTTCGGCGGTCACGTTAGCCACGGCGCGGGGCATTAAGCAGGGTACCGTTGCGATCCGGGCCTGCTGCCACCACGACTGGCATTGGTCGAACACAGCGGACTCCTGGAGGCATTCCCACGTGGAACAGAGGGTGACGAACGTGATGCCGTGGTTTACGGCCGCCGCTCTGGCTGTGCTGATGGTGACGCTCGGATCGCCGCAGCCCCGCGCCGGGGCGGTAACGCCTCGGTAAAAGGGGACAGACGCATTTTCCGTGATGGGCCGACGGGGGATGCGCTCGATCAAAAAGAAGTCTAGCTGCTATTGCGGGCCCTTTGCTTTACGCCCTCCCAGGCCGCTCTGGAAACAGGATTCTTCTGAAGATTAGCCTTTCGCCGAGCTAACTCCTGTTTTTGCCATCCGTGGACCGGGACGGCTTCGGGCGCGGCGGCGAGATGATCCCTGGTAAAAGGGGTAAAAGGGTAAAAGGGGACAGACGCATTTTCCGTGATGGGCCGACGGGGGACGCGCTTGATCAAAAACAAGTCTAGCTGCTATTGCGGGCCCTTTGCTTTACGCCCTCCCAGGCCGCTCTGGAAGCAGGATTCTTCCGAAGATTAGCCTTTCGCCGAGCTAACTCCTGCTTTTGCCATCCGTGGAACGGGACGGCTTCGGGCGCGGCAGCAAAATCATCCCAGAGATCCTCTATGAGTTGGAGCTCCTCGGCAGGGCTTAGGTCGAATATCGAAAATGGGGTGTCACTCATTCGATGCTCCGAATCAATTCATACGGGCCCCGCTTCGTTCGCGACATTCGGAACTACGCGCCAACGCGGCGGCGCGCTTCATCTCCTCCAGGGTGAATCGCCCGTGCTGCTTTTCCCACAAGGCGATTGCGGCCAAACCAGCCCGTCGCTGCTGTGCTTCGTGCGTCGCCGCCGCCAGCATCTTCTGATGAAGAGGTGACAGCCAGCTTCGGTGAGGGGTTGCCGCGCGGCATACACAGGATCCCACGAATCCCTGAGTATCATAAGACGATGCGACTTCCCCAGATCCTCCTCCGGACCGCTGCTGCGCTTGCCCTCTGCGCCTCCGAGCTGCCGGCCCAGGCGCCGCGGAGCGCCGGGAGCGAGTTGTTTGCGCGCGAGTGCGCGATGTGTCACCAGGGCGGAAACAACGACAAGGCGCCCACCCTGCAGGCTCTTCGGCAACTTGCGCCCGACGCCATTCTGACCGCGATCACCACGGGTCGCATGGCGGAGCAGGCACAGCGCCTCTCTGCCGCCGACCGTGTGGCCGTCGCCGAGTTCGTCGCCGGAAAGCCCGTCACCGCGGCAACCGCCAGTACCGGCGCATGCAAAACACCCCCCGCCGCAGCCGGCTTCGAGGCTTCTTTCAAGCAAGCCGGCTGGAACGGATGGGGCGGCGCGCCGGGGAGCGCCCGCTATGCCAAGGATGGAGGCATCCCGGCAGACCGAGTCCCGCATCTCAAGCTCGCCTGGTCCTTCGGTTTTCCGCGCGCTCTTTCGGCCCGGACCCAGCCGACCGTCATCGGCGACTGGCTGTTTACCGCCAGCGATACCGGCGACGTTTTCGCCTTGGATGCCAAGACCGGATGCACCCGCTGGACCTACACGGCCAAAGCGGGCGTGCGCGGCGCGCTGAGCGTGGCTTCGCTCGGTTCCGGCAAGTACGGCGTCTTCTTCGGCGACGGCAAAGCGAACGCCTATGGCCTCGACGCCGTGACCGGCCGCCCGCTCTGGTCGCTCAACGTGGATTCGCATCCGAACGCCACCATCACCGGCGCCCCCACCGTCTATAACGGACGCCTCTATGTTCCGACCTCGGGAGTCGGCGAGGAATCGCGCGGGCAGGATCCCAACTACCCCTGCTGCTCTTTCCGCGGCAGCGTCTCGGCCATCGACATCCGCAACGGCGAGCTTCTCTGGAAGAGCTACACGATTCAGGAAGAACCGCGCCCGCGCGGTACGAGCAGCACGGGCGTCGAGTTGCTCGGTCCGGCTGGAGCGGCCATCTGGAGTTCGCCCACCGTCGACGCGGCGCGCGGGCTTTTGTACGTCAGCACCGGCAACGGCTATGCGGGCCCCGAACAGAAGACGATGAACGCGATCCTCGCCATGGACCTCAAAACCGGCGCGCACAAGTGGGTGCGGCAGACCATCCCCAATGACATTTGGCTCATGCAATGCGAGAGCCAGGCAGGCGGCAAGGCGAAACGCGTGAACCCGAATTGTCCCGATGAGGAAGGGCCCGATTTCGATTTCTCCGCCTCGCCGGTGCTCACCAGGACGGCATCCGGCCGGGAGTTGCTGGTGGTTCCGCAAAAGTCCGGCGTGCTGTGGGCTCTGGATCCCGATAAACAGGGAGCGGTGGTCTGGCAGTTTCGGTACGGGCGCGGCAGCGGCTTAGGCGGCCAGTGGGGCGCGGCGGCCGACGGCGTGAACGCGTATATCGGCACGGGCGATGCGCTGTCTCCCCAGCCCGGCGGTATGCACGCGGTGAACCTGGAGACGGGAGAGCAGGCCTGGTCCGTGCCCCCGCAACAAAAGCTGTGCGATGCCAAGGACCGGCGCTGTTCGGCGTCGCAGAGCGGCGCGATCACCGCGATTCCGGGCGTCGTTTTCTCGGCTGGCGGCGACGGCGGCCTGCGGGCCTATGCAGCCAAAGACGGCGCTATCGTTTGGACCTTCGATACGAACCGGCCGTTTCAAACCGTGAACGGCGTGCCTGCGAACGGCGGAACCATGGATGCCTCGGGCGTAGTCGTTGCGGGAGGGATGCTCTACGTCAATTCCGGCTACAACAGCTTCGTGGGGCGGCCGGGAAACGTGCTGCTTGCCTTTCGAGCCGAGTAATCGCGGAACGATGTATTTCGGGGTTTCCGTCGTCCCCGAAACCCTTGGAATGACGACGCTCCGGCCGGGAATCGCCTACACGCCCGCGATCGTGCCCGTGCTGTCGCCGAACCGGTCGCGCTCGACTCCGACCTTCTGCAGGATCGTCAGGTGGAGATTGGCAATCGGCGTTCGCTCGGGCAGCACAATGTGCTGCCCGCCGAGCTTCATTTTCCCGTTGCCGCCGCCGACCAGGATGTTCGGTTCGGGATAGTTGTTGTGCAGGTCGCTGTTGCTCATGTTCGAACCGTACAGGAAGATCGAATGGTCGAGCAGCGTGCCCGGGCCGTCCTGGGTCTCCGCCAGCTTCTTTACGAACGCCGCGAACTGATCCAGGTGCCAGGTCTGGATTTTGACCAGCTTGTTGATGCGCTCCAGGTCGTTGGCGTGGTGCGACACGGGGTGGAAGGAATCGGGGATCCCGATGTGATTGTACGTCCGGTTGGTGCCTTCCGCGGCCATGATGTAGGAGGCCACCCGCGTCAAATCGGCCTGGTAGGCCAGCGCAATCAAATCGAACATCAGCTTCACCTGCTCGGGGAAGGAGTCCAGCTCGCCCACCGGAGCTTCGGGGATCTGCAGCTTCGAAAGATCCTGCGCCGCGGCCCGCTCGGTGCGGCGTTCGATCTCGCGAACGCTATCGAGGTAGCCGTTGAGAGCCGCCTTGTCGCGCGGCCCGAGCTCGCGCTGCATGCTCCTGGCGCCGTCCAGGATCAGATCGAGCAGGCTGCCGGTCTGCCGGCTGATGGCCGCGCGCTCCTCCGGGGTGTCGCCCTCGCCGAACAATTGCAGAAAGACCTTGCGCGGGTTCTGCTCCATGGGCAGGGGCGATTCGGCATCGCGAAAAGAGAGCGTGGTGTACGATCCGCCGCCGCCCGCCGCCGATTGCACGATGGTCTCCGAAGCGACTTCGAGCGAAGGCAGGCGCGTCTCCTGGCCGATGATCCTGGCGATTACCTGGTCGAGCGTCGTGGCCATGTGGGCGTGCGGGGCGCCGACGTCCGGGCGGGTCGCGCTCAGCCAGGTGGCCGGCGTGAACGCATGCACGGAACCGGCGGTCGCCTTGTTTTCCAGATTTCCGAAAGACGACACGTACTTCTTGTACGGCTCCAGCGATTTCAGGATCGGGCTGAGCTGGAAGTCGGCGCCGGCGCCGGACGGCGTCCACTTGTCCATGGCCGGACCGTATTTGGTATTGCCCATGATGGCGCCGTGCGGAAGATAGAAGAAGCCGACGCGCAATTTGGGAAGGGCCGCGGTTTGGGCAAACGCGGTGCCGGCAGGCACCATCGCGTCCAGAAAGGGCAGCCCGAGCGTAGCTCCGGCGGCCTTCAGAACCGTTCTGCGGGGAATGTGTTTCTTGGTGAGGAACATGCTTAGCTCCTACTGTGGGGCAGGCTGCCAGCCGGCGGCGGGCAGATCTGGCCGCGCTACACCCTGTTTCCGGAACGCGTCGCTGTTGACGATTCCCAAGACGATGGATGACAGCTTGTAATGGTCTTTCGCCGCGCGGCGGACAATCGCGCGCACCTGCGGCATGTCGAAGTATTCGAGCTGGCGGTTCACGGCATACATCATGAGTTTCTCCGTGAAGGTGCGGGCGAAGATTTCGGGGCGCGCCGCCAGTTGCGCGCGAAGCTCATCGACACCGTCGATGGCAATGCCGGTCGGCAGCACCGTGCGGGCGTCGATCGGGGCGTTTGCCTGCGGATCGGTTGTCCGCCACTGCCCGGTCACATCGAAATTTTCCAGGGCCAATCCCGTGGGATCGATCACGCCGTGGCACATGTTGCAGGATGCTTTCGAGCGATGCTGCTCCAGCCGCGCGCGCACGGTTTTCGGCGGTTCGCCGGCCTTTTGAGAGAGGTCGGTGGCGGTATCCGGCGGCGGAGGCGTCGGCGGAGTGCCGAGCAGCTTATCCAGCACCCACGCGCCGCGCAGCACCGGAGAGGTGCGGTCCCCGTACGAAGTCCGCAGCAGAATCGCGGCCTTGCCGAGCAGGCCGCGGCGCTCCTCGGGAATGCTCGCGACCTTCCGGAACTCCGCGCCGGCCACGCGAGGAATGCCGTAGTGCCGCGCCAGACGGTCATTCACGAACGTGTAGTCCGCGGTCAGCAAATCCACAACACTGCGGTCTTCGGAAAACACGCTGGCAACGAAATTTTGGACTTCCAGCAGGAAATCGCGCCGCAGCGAATCGTCGAAGGCGGGAAACAGCTTCGGGTCGGGGACCACTTGTTCGAGGTCGGTGAGGTTCAGCCACTTCATCGCGAAGCTGGTGACCAGGCTGGAGGACCTGGCATCGGCCAGCATGCGCTTCACCTGCGTTTCCAGCGCTCCCGGCTTGGTCAATCCGTTCGACGCCGCCAGATTCAAAAGTTCGTCGTCCGGCCCGGTGTTCCACAGGAAAAAGGAAAGCCGGCTGGCCAGTTCCAGATCGGTGAGCGCGAACTCGGTATTGGGCGCGGTGCCTTTCGGCCCCCGAATGCCGCGGTAGAGGAACTGAGGGCTGGCCAGCACCGCGGCCACCACTTGCTCGATCGCCTGGTCGAAGCTGCCACCGGCGCGCCGTCCCGCTTCATAAAACGGCATCAGGCGGTTCATATCTTCGGGAGTGACCGGCCGCCGGAAGGCGCGCCGCGCCAGGTTTTCCGTGATCTGCCGCGCGCAGGCGGGCTCGCCCGCGGTCTTCGGATCGCACACGAAGAGGAGGGCGCGGCTGCGTGTCATCGAAACCCCCGTCGGGTGGAACGGCCCGGCGATCTCCACCCCGTCGCGCAGTTCGGCCATGCGGCTCAGGGGGGCCTGGCTGCCGGTCAAGCCGCCGTAGGGTTCGAGCTTTGCGTACAGTTCACCGGTCTCCACATCCGGGTGGTCGATGAAGGCCACCACCACGTCGCGCACCCCCGCTTTGACCGGAATCGGAATCTTGGAAAAGCGGTCCATGATCTGCTTGCGGCCGGTCCCCGCCTGGCGGTCGGCCAAGGCCAGATCCGCCGCGCCGCCAATGGACTTGCGGAATACCGTCTGGCCATCGATCAGGATGACCACCGTGCTTTCATTCTCGAGGGCGTTGCTGTAGGGGCCCACTCCCAGGTCGGTGAGGGTGAAGCGATATTCGCCGTCGGCCGGGAAGTTGTGATGAAACCGGATGCCGCCGCGTGTGCCGGGAGGCGGCGGATCCTCCGGATCCTGGCTGGCCGCGACGGAGTATTTCACGCTGGAGACGCGAGGATTCGCATTCCCCATCGCGAGCCGGGCCACATGGCGCGCCGCAGTCACGTACTGATCGAGAAACGTGGGAGACACCGTCAGTGCGTCCGCGATGTTGTCGAAGCCCTCGACCTGGATGTCCTGGGGCAGCACCTCCTTCGCGTTGACCTCGACGCCGACCAGAGCTTTCACGGAAGCGGCGTACTCGGAGCGGTTCAGCCGCTGGATGGGCACATAGCCCGCCGTGGGACCTTTGGCATGGGTATCGAGCTCGTTCTCCAGCCAGGCAGCGAACGAATCCGCGTCCTTCAGCGCGGGTTGCGGGCTGCCCGGCGGCGGCATCTGATGCCCGCGCAATTTCCGCAGCGCTTTTTCCCAAATCTTCGCGTCGTTGGCGGGAGCTTCGATATCGACGCGATCCAGGGCCAGGCCGCCGGTCTTCAAGCGCGTGTTGTGGCAGGTGACGCAATAGGTGCGGACGAGCGCGCGGCGCGAATCCGCCGGCGCCGGAGATGCGTTTGGGGTCTGTGCCCAGGCTGCGTTTGGCAGTGCGATCGGAACCGTGATCGCCAATACGACGGCCATCGTCTGAAGGAATCGCTTCATGGACCCGACCGATGCTCGATCCAGGTTATCAGAATCGCCGCCAGGACGAAGGCCGCCCGCTTACCGGGCCGTTACACGGAGCGGTTTATCCAGCTTGAACGTCAGGACGGATTCGACCGGCACTTTGATGGTGCCCCTGGTCAGGACCTGAGTGACGGCTCCGGCGGCCGCGCCCGATCCCGCCCCGATGGCCGCGCCTTTGCCGCCGCCGGCGATCGCGCCGATGATGGCGCCAATCGCCGCGCCGCCTCCAGAAAATTCACCGGTGCGGCGGTTCAGCCCGACGCCGTTGCGGCCCTTCTCGGTGAGATCGGCGGTGCTGAGGTCGTATTGCTGGCCATCGACCGCCACCGTGGCCAAATCCAAAACCAGATCCGACGATCCGCGAATCTTGCCGCCTTTGGAAGCCGAGCGGATGACGATCTGCGCATTCGCCCCCGCTGGGATGACCACGTTGCCTTCGCCATCCAGGACATCCTTGGTGACTTCGGCGGGGAACGTCTGGCCTTCGGCGGCCTTGCTGGAATCGATGGTTTCTTCGTTACGCACCGAAATTTCCGTGCCCACCGGAAGCTCGTGCGTTTTGGTCGTAACGGCGCTCTGCGGCGGATGGTAGTGTTCGCGATGCGACAATTGTCGCGGCCTTGCGGGGGCGCCGCCGGCCGCGGGCGCCGCCGCCGGGGCCTTGGATGCCTCCGGTGTTCCGGGCGCGGCCTGGGTGGTGTCGTCGTATTCAATCGCACGCACCTGGCTCATCGGAATGGTCCGGGTCAGCTTGTCGTCTCCCGCGATCTGAACTTCGCTGGCCGAGCTGGAGAGAATCGTCCCGGCCACGCTGGTGCCGTCGCGCAATTCGATAGTCGCGTGCTGGCCGCCGCCGGAACTCTTGTTACAGGAACTGAGCAGCAGTGCCGCAAACACCAAGGGCAGCAAGAGTTTCATCATAGCCTCCTCGCTCTTTAATTATGGAACGTTCTTCGGTTCAGGCTTGCTTCAGCTTTCGCGCGATGATGTAGCACTCGTCCCAGAACCACAGGCCGCCGTGCTGGCGGAGCACTTCGCGGGTAGCCTCGATGTAGGCGTTGCCGCTCATCGCTTCGGCCAGGCGCTGGTCTTCGATCTGAGCCACATAGGTGGCGGCATTCCAGGCGGCCAGCAGGGTGGACGTGCCGATCGAGGACGCCGACGAGCCGATCTCGGTCGGCAGCGTGTGCATCTCGTAGCGCAGCAACGACCGCTCGTCATCATAGGCAAGGAACTGGAAGTCGCGCGCGTCGCCGCCCAGGGCGGCTTCGGAGGCCTTCAGCAGCGAGTAGCGATCCGATTGAAACGGATTTTCGTTGGGCCACACCCGCTGGATGATTTCGAGGCCGGGATCGTTGCCGCAGGAGTGAATCCCGATGAGGCGGCCGCCGGGGTTTAACCCGCGGGCGAGCGGGGCGATCACGCGCTTCGCCTTGAATTCCACCGAGGCGCGAGCCCGGTAGGGCTGCGAAGCAAGGATCAGGTCGAAGTCGGCGCGCGGTGTGCCGCGTTTGGGCCGGACGCTGTCGAGCAGGAACTTGCAGTCCTGCCGGTACAACACCAGCACGGTCGGGGTCTCATAGACCGGGTTGCCGCTTTTGGGGCTGATGCGCGCCCGCCAGTGCTCCGTGAGAAAAGGCTGCAGGGCCGTGATCTGCTCGTCGAACTGCCCGGCGGTGTTGCCTTTGAGTTCCACCTCGTGCCACACCAGCTTTTCGGCCGCGCCCGGCTCGTTCGGCGTCAGCAGCGGTGCCTCGTCGTACTTCAGATTCGTCATCACGAGGACGGTGGCGGGGTGCTCCATGAACCGGTCGGGCATCTTTTCCAAAGCCAGCCGCACGTCCTCGAGACTGATCTCCTTACCGACGATGTAGAACGGCATCCACTCGAACTTGCGGTGCATGGTGCGCATCATGCGCGCCAGGACGGTGCCATCGCCGACGCCTGCGTCGAACACCCGAATGGCCGGCGGCGTGGGATGGATCTCATCTAATTCCGCGCTCACGCGGCTCGCGATCACCCACTTCTCGCTGCAGGTGTTCACGAACATGAGGTACTTCTGGCGGTTGTCGTAAAACCGGAAGTTCTGTTCCGGGTCGGTCACCGGAGCGACACCGGACTGCAGCGCCGCGGTGTCGATGCCCGCCGCCGGTCTGGTCTTGGTTCCTGACATGATTTGATGAGGCCTCCTGGACAGCTTTTGAAAAAAACCGGCGAGAGAAGCCGGCCGCCGCCGAGGGTCCCCTCCCCGTTGGAATTACAGTGTTTAGCCGTTCAAGTTTATGATATCAGCGGCAATGCATGCAACTCGGGCGCTCGCGGCGCTACTCCAGCAACGACCGGATCAAGACGGCCGGATGAATGCCGCGTCCGCCCGCGAGTTCCGAGACCTGATGACGGCAGGAGGTGCCGGGCGCCACCAGAACCTCGCCGTCGCGCATCGCCTTCACCGCGGGAAGCAGTTTTCTGTTCGCGATGGCAACCGAAACGTCGTAGTGCTGGCGGGAGTATCCGAAAGAGCCGGCCATCCCGCAGCAGCCTGCATCCAGATCGGCCACGCTGGCGCCGGGAATCCGGCCCAGCAGAGACGTCGTGGCCGAAAGCAGTCCCATCGATTTCTGATGACAATGGCCATGAAGCAGGATCTTCTTCGGGCCGGCGCGCAGGGGCAAGTCCAGCTGCGCCGCGAATTCGTCGAAGAGCTGGCAGGCCCCCGCCACCACCCGCGCCTTCTCTTGCAGTTTGTCGCGCAGTAAGGACGGGGCGTCTTCTTTCATTGCGGAGAGGCAGCTGGGCTCGCAAAACAGGATCTTTTCTCCGCGGCTGGCGATTGGAAACAGTCCTTCGACCACTTGCGCCGCCTGCGCGCGCGCTTCGGCGAGCAGTCCCTTGGAGATCAAGGGACGCCCGCAACAACCCGGCCGCGCGACATTCACCTGACAGCCGCCGCGTTCGAGAACCTGCAGCGCCGCGACCCCGATCTCCGGATCGTAGTGGTTGGTGAACGTGTCGTTGAACAAGGTCACCGGCCGCGCCGCCGAGCCGCTGGGCCGGTGGTGCGAAGTCACCCACTGCGCGAACGTCTCGCTCTTCCAGACAGGCAGGCGGCGCCGCCGGTCCACGTCGAACAGTTTTTCGTTGACCCAGCGCGCGATCCGAAGACCGCCCGCCCAGTTCGCCAGCGGCGCCAACCGGCTTCCCCAGACGGACAGCCGGTGAATGTTTCCGAGCGCGCGGGCGTGCAGCGGCGTGCCATGGCGGCTCCAGTAATCGGCCAGGAATTCGCTCTTGAAGCGCGCCATATCGACGCCGACCGGACACTCGGCCTTGCAGGCGCGGCATTCCAGGCAAAGATCGAGCACGCGATACACGCCGTCGTCGCCCAAGCCCGATTCACCCAGCCGGCCGGTCATGGCCAGCCGCAACACGTTGGCGCGGCCGCGCGTGGCATCGCGCTCGTCGCGCGTCGCCATGTAAGACGGGCACATGGTGCCCGACAGTTTTTTGCGGCAGGCGCCCACGCCGCTGCACATCTCGACGGCTCCGCCCAACCCGCCATATTCCGAATAATCGAACCAGGATTTCGGTTTCGGAGTTTGATAGCCGGCGCCGAAGCGCAGGTTGGCCGTCATCGGCGGCGCGTCCACGATTTTGCCGGGGTTCAGGATTCCCAGCGGATCGAAGGTGCGCTTGATCTCCCGGAACGCTTCATACAGCACCGGGCCGAACATCTGGCGCATGAAGGGCGCCCGCACCAGCCCGTCGCCGTGCTCGCCCGAGAGCGCTCCCCCGTATTCCAGCACGAGATCCGCCACCGCCTGCGCGATCGATTCGAATTTGCGCACGCCTTCCTCGGTCTTCATATTGACCACCGGCCGCACGTGCAGGCAGCCGACCGAGGCGTGCGCGTAAATGCCCGCGGTGGTCTCATGCCCTTCGATGATCTTCAGGAAGCGTCCGATGAATTCGCTCAGCCGCTCGGGCGCGACGGCCGTGTCCTCGACGAAGGAAATGGATTTGGCATCTTCCTTCATGGCCATCGAAAGTCCCAGCGCGGCTTCGCGAAGGCTCCAGATGCGCTGTTGCTTGGCGGGATCGGTCTCGGAATGGTAGGCGTAGCCGAAGCGCTGCGCCCGCAAGTCCTCTTCGAGGGCTCGCAGACGGGGCGGCAGATCCTCGGCGCGATCGCCGTAGAATTCAATGCACAAGGTGGCCCCCGGGTCGCCCACGATGAACGAATTGCGAATGCGGTCGAGCGCGGCGTTCTGGCGGGTGTTGTCGAGAATGGCTTTGTCCATCACCTCCACCGCGGAAGGTTTGTGCCGCAGAATCGCCGGGGTGGCGGCCAGGGCTTCGAGCAAGTCCGCGAACATGGCCACCATCACCGCTTTGGCCTTCGGCAGCGGAACCAGGCGCACCTTCGCTTCCAGCACGATCCCCAGCGTGCCTTCGGAGCCCACCAGCATTTTTGCCAGATTGATGGGGCGCGCCGGATCGGTGAACTCATCGAGGTTATATCCGCCCACGCGGCGGAGAACCTTGGGGTAGCGCCGCTCGATTTCGGCCGCGTGTTCGGCTGCCAGCTGCAGCACCTTCCGGTAGCAGGCTGCTTCGAGCGTGTCGCCGGCCGGCGCCTCGGCGCGCGGCATCTCGCGAAAATGCGCGACGCTCCCGTCGGAAAGCGCGACTTCCAGCTCCAGCACGTGATCGATGGTCTTGCCGTAAAGCACGCTGCGCGCGCCCGCTGAGTTGTTCGCGATCATGCCGCCGATGGCGGCGCGGCTCGCGGTCGAGATATCCGGCGCAAAGCGCATGCCGAGCGGCGCCAGTTGCGCATTGAGCTCGTCCAGCACGATCCCTGGTTCCACCCGCGCCCATCGTTCTTCCGCGTTCACTTCCAGCAGACGGTTGTAATACTTGGACGTATCGATTTGAATCCCGTCGCCGATGGCCTGCCCGGCCTGCGACGTGCCGCCCCCGCGCATGGTAATGGGGCAGCGAAAGCGGCGGCAGATCTCGAGCGTTCGCAGGATGTCCTGGCGCTGCCGCGGAATCACCACCCCGAGCGGCTGAATCTGGTAGACGCTGGCATCGGTGGAGTAAAGCGCGCGGGAGATCGTGTCGAAGCGGACTTCACCTTCGACCGCGGTCTCCAATTCGCGCCGCAACGCATCGGCGTTGACCGCGGCCGCGCTGGCCTGGGGAACCGGCGTCCCCGCTTCTAGCTGTACGAGATCCACTCCGTCATTATCGCTGGACCGGGTGTGGGAAATCCCGCCTTAGGGGCGCCGCCGCGGCGCCCGGTGGATCGATTGCGGCGTGGCGTGCGGATGGATCTGGAAGACCTGTTCGGCCTGTGCTTCCGGCAAGGTGAGCGAAAGGTTCACCAGATTGCCGCTGGCGGTGACCGAAAGCGAGGTGAGGATGGAGGCGAATTGCGGATTCTTCTGCTGGGCCTGCAACTGCGCCATGCTCGCCAGAAATTGCACGACGCTCGCCACCGAGGCGGCGTTCTGCGGCGTGTCGGCCTGCGCCTGCCCGGTGTACACGATCTGGGTCCCGAACTTCACGCCGCCGGCGGCTTGCTGGATATTCTGAAATGCGTTCTGCACGGCCGCATTGGCGGGGTTGGATGGAGTAGCGGGAGGTTTCAGCGCGGAAAACGGCAGGTTGGCGATTCCCCAGGCGTCCTCGCTGCCGCTCCATTGGTTGATCTGAACCAGCAACGCAGCGGGAGGCGGAGCCGGCGCGGTTTGCCGGTCGAGCGCGGCTTCGACACTGGCGATGTCGCCCGCAATTGCCAGTGTGGCGTCCGGAAAAGCGACCGCATGGACTTGCTTCGGATCCAGCAGGAGGGTGGTCCCTTTGTAATTGATGGTGGAGCCGCCGCCCGCGACAGCCGCGGATTGAATGCGGTTCGCGTCGAAGTTGCCGCGCGCCAGGATCAGTCCTGTCTTTTGGCCCGGCACTCCGTTGGAGGCGATCAGCAATTCGTGCACATCGCGCGTCGGGTCGAATCCGGTGAGTGACGCGACCTGCTGCAGGTGCTGCGCGCCTTGAGCCTGCATCTGGCGCAATATGTACAATCCGAATGGACTCGTCTTGGCCTGATCGACATTCACGCCCGCCACAATCCTGGCATCCGGCATGACCAGGTTCAGCAGTTGGGGATCGGCGGCGGGCAGCAGTCCCGCGCCCAGAACGGCCAGCGCCGCGGCACTGAAGGTCGGCAGCTTCATACTCATGAGGACGTTCCCTCTCTGAACTTATTAACGGAGCGGCGGCCGCCGCCGTTCCGTCTATTCCGGGATCGGGATCTGGTCCACCACTTCAATGCCAAATCCTTCCAAGGCAACGATCTTCCGCGGATGGTTGGTGAGCAGCCGGATGGTGTGCAGGCCCAGGTCGGAGAGGATCTGGGCGCCGATTCCATGTTCGTGCTGTAGTTGCCGCTGCCCATCGGCGCCGGTGTAGTGCATGAATTCGCGGCCGTGCGAGGTCAGCCGGTTCTGTCCGGCGGCATCGCGCTCGACGCGAAAGCCGGGGCCGCTCTCGTGCAAATAGACCAGAACGCCGCAGCCTTCTTGGGCGATCCGGCGCAGGGATTCGCGCACCAGGCGTCCGCAGGCGCACAAGGCGGAGCCGAATACGTCGCCGTAGATGCAGCGCGAGTGCATGCGCACCAGCACGTTTTCCCGCCCGGCCACCTCGCCGCACACCAGCGCCAGATGGTGCTCGGGGTTCAGATCGCTGGCGTAAGCCACCGTGCGGAACTCGCCGGCCTCCGTCTGAATGCAGCCTTCGCCAAGCCGCCGGATGAATCGTTCGTGCTTCAGGCGGTAGCGGATCAGGTCCGCCACGGAAATCATTTTCAGCCGGTGCCGGGCGCAGAACTCCTCCAGTTGCGGTACCCGCGCCATGGTGCCGTCTTCGTTCATGATTTCGCAGATCACGCCGGCCGGCGTGAGCCCGGCCAGGCGGGCCAGATCCACGGCGGCTTCGGTCTGCCCGGCCCGCACCAGCACTCCGCCGTCGCGGGCTCGCAGGGGGAACACGTGGCCCGGCCGCGCCAGGTCGCCCGGCCGGCAGGACGGATCGACCGCGGTGAGGATGGTCCGGGTCCGGTCCCAGGCGGAAATGCCGGTGCTCACGCCCTCGCGCGCGTCAATCGATTCGCAGAACGCGGTCCCGAAATTCGAGGTGTTCTGGATGGTCATCAAGGGCAGACGGAGCGCATCGCAGCGCTCCGCGGTCAGAGCCAGGCAGATCAACCCGCGCCCGTGAGTGGCCATGAAATTGATGATTTCCGGCGTGACCTTTTCGGCCGCGATCGTGAGATCGCCCTCGTTCTCCCGGTCCTCGTCATCGACCACCACCAGAATTCGGCCGGCGCGTATCTCCTCAATCGCTTCCGGCACCGTTACAAACGACATAATTCATTGTATCCATTAGTTATTACGAGCTATGCGGAGGACCGGCAAGCACTCCCTAAGATAAGATAGATTTGGAACGCTGATGTCGGATTTTGCCCGGTTTCTACCCCACACGCCGGACCTGAGCGTGCGGGGCGCGATTGACATCCTGGTCGTAGCGTTCCTGGTGTATCAGGCCTTAATGGTGGTGCGCGGCACTCGCGCCGGCCACATTCTGATCGGCATCAGCTTTATGGTGCTGCTCTACGCGGTGGCGGTCTGGACCGGGCTGGAGGCCTTGCGCTCGCTGCTGTCGTTTATCGTCCCGTATCTCGGCCTGGCCATCATCGTATTGTTTCAGTCGGAGATCCGCCGCACGCTGGCGAGCCTGGGCCGGAAGGGCTGGCTGAGCGCGGGATTCCGCTCGTCGGAGTCGATTCACGAAATCGTGCTGGCGGCGGAGCAGCTTTCCGAGCAGAAGACCGGCGCGCTGATCGTCCTCGAACGCGACATCGGGCTGCGGACGTTTGTGGAAAGCGGCGTGCCGCTGGAGGCGCGCATTTCCCGCGACCTGCTGCTCTCGATCTTTCAGCCCGGCCTCCCGCTTCACGATGGCGCCGTCATTATCCAGAAGGACCGCATCGCGGCGGCGGCCTGCTTCCTGCCGCTCACCACCAGTCCGGCGCTGTCGCGTAATTTCGGAACCCGGCACCGCGCGGCCATCGGCATCACCGAAGAGACCGACTGCCTCTCCATAGTGGTTTCCGAAGAGACCGGCCGCATTTCGGTGGCGGTCGCCGGCGAACTCGCGACAGGGCTCTCCGCCGGCAGCCTGCAGGAGCGGATTAAGCAGCACTTCGGTGTCAAGCGCGCTCCCGGCGAGGCGCCATTGATTGTGCACGTCCCCCCGGCCATTGCCGGCCGTCCCGAAAACCGGACCACCGAGCGGGTCAATCAGCCATGAGACTGGCTTCGCGCGCTTGGGCGCTGCTGACTCACAACTTCTGGTGGCGCGTGCTGGCGTTGCTCATTGCGGTGGCGATCTGGGCCGTTGTGGCCAGCGAACCCGAGTTGGCCAGTTTCGTGACGGTTCCGGTGGAGTATCGGAATTTGCCTGATGATCTGGAGATGAGTTCGCTCCCGGTCGAAACCGTCACCCTGGAATTGCGGGGTCCGGCCGGCGAACTCAGCGGCATCAATGACGGCCGGTCGCCTTCGGTGGTGTTGGATCTGTCGGACATCACTCCGGGTGTTCATCGCGTGAGTATCGGGACGGCCGATGTGCGCCTGGCTCACGGCGTGCGGCTGATTCGAGCCATTCCTTCGGAGGTGCGGTTCGAGTTCGACCACCGTCTGACCCGGACTGTTCCCGTGAAGGCGCGCTTCACCGGCGAGGGGCTGCACGGGTACGTGGTCGGCAGCTATCACGTGCAGCCGGCGCAGGTTCAGATCGTCGGGCCGGCGCGGCATGTCGAGCAGGTGGCCTCGGCGCTGACCGACCCGGTGGACGTTTCCTCGACCGTCGGAACGTCGCAATTTCACGTACACGCGTTCGTCGAAGACCCGTACGTCCGGATTCAGACCTCGCCGGAAGTGACCGTGACCGTCGCGATGAAGAAGACCTAGACGCCTATCAAGCGGAGGAATCGTGGGCAAACAGCTGTTCGGAACAGACGGGATTCGCGGCGTGGCGGGCGAGTATCCGCTCGATCCAGAGACGGTGTATGCATTCGGCGTGGCATTGGGCGATGATGCCACGGCCGCCCAGGCCAGCCCGGAAATCCTGATCGGAGCCGATACGCGGGAATCCGGCCGGTGGATCGCCGAACTGGTAGCGGGCGGCCTCGAAAGCCGCGGCGCGCGCGTCCGCTACGCCGGCGTGATCACCACGCCCGGCGTCGCCTACCTGACCCGCACCGGCCCGTTTTTGGCCGGCGTCATGATCTCGGCCTCGCACAACCCGTATCAGGATAATGGCCTCAAGGTTTTCGGCCACAGCGGCTTTAAGCTCCCGGATGCCGAAGAGCACGCCATTGAACAGGAGATTTTCCGGCTTCGTGACCGCGGCATCGCGCCGGCGCCGGCGCCGCTGGCCGTCGACGAAGGGCTGGACCGCACTTACCTCGATTACCTGGCATCGACGGCGGCGGTGCGGTTCGACGGGCTCCGGCTGGTGATCGATTGCGGCAACGGCGCTGCGTACCGGCTTGCTCCGGAACTGTTTCGCCGCCTCGGCGCCTCCGTTACGGTGATTTGCGCCGAACCCAACGGGCGGAACATCAACCTGAATTGCGGCGCGCTTCACCTGGAGGCGCTGCGCGAAGCCGTGACGGCGCCGGGCGTGGACGCGGGTGTGGCATTCGACGGAGATGCCGACCGGGCGATTTTCGTCTCCCGCAGCGGCAAAATCGTCGATGGCGATGCCGTGCTGCTGGCCTCGGCGCGCGCGCTGAAGGCCGCCGGCCGGCTCACGGGCGACCTGGTGGTTGCCACCGTCATGTCGAACCTGGGTCTGCAGAAGGCGCTCGAGCGCGAAGGCATCCGCCTGACCCGCACGCCGGTCGGCGATAAGTATGTCCTGGAGGAAATGGTGCGGCTCGATGCCGCCATCGGCGGAGAACAGTCCGGCCACATCATTTTCCGCCAGTACGCCACTACCGGAGACGGCCTGCTCACCGCGCTGCGGCTGTTTGAAACCGCCCGTCAGGCGGGGGCGGGGCTGGACGAACTGACGGCGGACCTCCGCGTCTATCCGCAGAAGCTGGTGAACGTGCGCGTCCGCAGCAAGAAGCCCTTGGACGAAGTCCCGGAGGTGGCGCGGGAAATCCGGCAGGTCGAAGAGGCGCTCGGGGGCGCCGGCCGCGTTCTGGTGCGGTTCTCCGGAACCGAGCCGCTGGCCCGTGTCATGGTGGAAGGCCCTGACATGGGATGCGTGGACGCGTATACGGCGCGCATTGCCGATGCCATCCGCCGCGAAATGGGCGCGTAGCGTATTCCGCCGCGCGCCTGCGCCTCCGCGGTAGTGCGCGCAAGCTTCAGAAGGGAGTTTCCAGGGCGGGCGGGGATCACGCCGGCGGCCGAGACCGCCGGCGCGACGAGGCCTGAGACGGAGTGTTTAGCTGGCGGCGAAGAAGTACCGGCGCTGTCCGCTGGCGGCCAGAACCGCTTCTCCCGTGAAGCTCAGGACCGCTTTGGCAACTCGCTCCTGCTGGCTGGCCGTGAGCTGCGGGAACATGGGCAGCGATAACAGCTCGGGGGCGACCGCTTCCGCCACCGGGAACGACCCTTTCTCGTATCCCAGGTGTTTGTACGCATTCTGCAGATGCAGCGGAACCGGATAGTGAATGCCCGTGCCGATCTGTTCTTCGGCCAGGAACTTCTGGAGCTCTTCGCGATTCTGAACCCGGATTACAAAGAGGTGGTAGACCGATTTCGCGTTGGACGCCTCCGCAGGCAGGATGACGTTCGAATCGGCGGCGCCCAGCAATTCCTGGTAGCGGCTTGCGGCTTCCCGGCGCGAGCGATTCCACGTGTCCAGCCGGTTTAGTTTGACCCGCAGAATTCCGGCCTGGATGGCATCGAGCCGTCCGTTGTATCCGGCCAGTTCGTGATAGTATTTTTGCGCCTGGCCGTGATCGCGCAGCATCCGGATCTTGCGCGCTACGGCGTCGTCGTTGGTGGTCACCGCGCCGCCTTCGCCGCAGGCGCCGAGGTTCTTGCCGGGATAGAAGCTGAACGCCGCCGCGACGCCCATCGATCCGGCGCGCTTCCACTGATTGCTGCGGGCCGAGAAGTAGGATGCGCCGTGAGCCTGGCAGGCGTCCTCGATCACCAGCAGTCCATACTTTTCCGCGAGCTCCAGGATCGGATCCATATCGGCGGTCTGGCCGTAGAGATGGACCGGAATTACCGCCGTCACCGGCTTGCCGGATTTGCGGTGGATCAGCTTGCCGGAGGCCGGGTCGAACTGGCACTGACCTTCGCAAAACTCGCGAAGTTTCTGCGGGTCCATGTTGTAGGTGCGTTCGTCCACGTCCACGAAGTCCGGCTGCGCGCCGGCCAGCGTAATGGCTTCCGCGGTGGCGATAAAAGTATTCGGCACCGTGACCACCAGATCGCCTTCTTTGACGCCCGCCGCGATCAGTGCGAACAGCAGGGCATCCGTGCCGCTGCCGACTCCGATGCAATGACGCGCTTCACAATACTTCGCGAACTCTTTTTCGAAGGCTTCCACCTGAGGCCCGCCCACAAAACCGCCGGTTTCGAGGGCCGTCTGAAACACCGCGCACAGCTCGTCCTTGAGCTCTTCGTGCGGAGCCACCAAATCCAGGAAAGGAATCGCCTTGCTCTTTTCCGCGCTCTTCATTTTGATCTCCCATGTGCTCCGGACTCGATAGTCCGCAAAACCCTGGCTGGATTTCCCGCCACGATCGTGTTGGCCGGGACGCTCTTCGTGACCACGCTTCCCGCGCCCACGATCGCGTTTTCTCCAATCGTCACGTTGGCCAGAATGGTGGCTCCGGATCCCACCGAAGCGCCTTTCTTGACCACCGTGGTTTCCACTTTCCAATCCTGCTCCGTCTGCATCGATCCGTCCGGATTCGTTGCTCGCGGGTAAGAATCATTGATAAAGACTACGCCGTGCCCCACGAAGACGTTGTCTTCGACGGTCACGCCTTCACAGATGAACGTATGGCTTGAAATCTTGCAGTTCTTGCCGACTCTGGCGTTCTTTTGAATTTCGACAAAAGCCCCGATTTTCGTGGAATCGCCTACCTCGCAGCCATAGAGATTCACGAAATTCGCCAGCTTCACTCCCTCGCCGAGTTTGACGTCGGGCGCCACGCTCAAATAGCGGTTCATATCCGAACCGGCTCTCCGCGCCGTTTAAGCGAAATGTCGGCGGCTTCCAGAATTTCCACCACGCGCAGGCCGGCGACGCCGTCGTTGAACGGCCGCTCGCCTTTCGTGACGCATTGGACGAAATACCTGGCCTCGGCCGACAGGGCTTCGGTCTGCTCCACCTTCGGCGCCCACATATCGCCGGAGCGGTAGCTGACCAGCAGATCGTAAACCGTATTCTGGCTGTTGCCGTTGGTCACCGAAACGCCCTTATCGTAAACCCGCACTTTTTCGTCCGGTTCCAGGTCGTTCCAGACCAGCATTTTCTTTTCGCCCCCGATCAGGGTGGTGCGGACCTTCACCGGAGACAGCCAATTCACGTTGATGTGCGCGATGATTTTGTCGCTGAAATAGACCGTGAGATAGGCAAGGTCTTCCAGGCAGTTCAAATGCGACTGCCCGCACGCCGCGACGAACTCCGGCTTTTTGCCGATCACGTGGTCCATGATGGACAGGTCGTGCGGGGCGAGGTCCCAGATCACGTTGACATCGTGCTGGAACAGCCCCAGATTGACGCGCGTGGAGTCGTAATAGTAGAGGCCGCCCAGGGCGCCCTCATCCACCAGCTGCTTGATCTTTTTTACCGCCCCGGTGAACAGGAACGTGTGGTCGACCATGATTTGCAGATTTTTCCGGTCGGCCAGCTCGATCAATTCGCGGGCCTGCGCGGCAGTGGAAGTGAACGGCTTTTCCACGAAGACGTGTTTGCCGTTCTCCAGAGCGGCCTTGGCCAATTCGAAGTGGGTCCAAACCGGCGTAATCACCGCGACCGCGTCGATATCCGGGGACGCCAGCACGTCGCACAGGTCGGTGGTTACGCAGATGTGTGGGTAGTCTTTCTTGGCCCGCTTAAGGGAAGCGGCGCTCTTATCGCAGACTACGGCGACTTCGGCACCTTCGATACCATGAAAATTTCTGACTATCCGAGGTCCCCAGTAGCCGTATCCGATTACGCCAATTCTTATCATAGGTTATGTTCTACTCAGCGGCTGTTCAGGAAAACTGCAAATAATGAAACCAAAAGAATCAATATGCCCCTTGGCCGGTAATCACCGCGCGAGGTGTCTGGAGAAGAATGACCAGATCGAGCCAAAGCGACCAGGACGCTGCATAACGAAGATCGAGCCGGACCATTTCATCAAAGGTGACGCGGCTTCGCCCCGCCACCTGCCACAGCCCCGTGATCCCGGGCTTGACGACCATGAGCCGGCTCTTATGCCAGGTCGCGTACGCGGCGAGTTCGTACGGAATGGGAGGACGAGGCCCGACCAGCGACATGTCTCCCTTTAAGACATTGAATAACTGAGGCAGTTCATCCAGGCTCGTCCGGCGCAGGAATCTCCCGATTCTGGTGACGCGCGGATCCCGCGTCAACTTGTAAACGGGTGCCGTCTTGGCATCCGGGTTTCCCGAGTCCGCCCGCGACGAAATGAGCTTGGTCACGTACTCGCGGTGAATCGAGTGGTCATTGTTCTGATACATCGAGCGGAACTTCAGAAACGTAAACGGCTTGCCATAGTGGCCGATTCTTTGTTGACGGAAAAGAATGGGCCCCTTGGATGTCAACTTGATCAGAACGGCGATCGCAATCAGCAGCGGCGCGCAGAGCGCGATGGCCAGAAGGCTGCCTGCGATATCGATCATGCGCTTGACCCGGAGCGCCGCCTTTTTCGCCGCGGCATTGTATGTGAGATCCGGATAAAGCGCGGTATTCACCGAAGAATTCGGGTCTTCGGTTTGAGGAATTTCGGGGTAGACGTGAAAACTCAGCGTGGATGCTTTGAATTGATCGTCCCCCATCGCTTCTTTGAGCGCCGCGCTGATCTTGGCCGAAAGAGTCGCCAACACCACTTCGCTCGGCTGGGTTCCGATTTCGGTGAAAATCACCCCGACCGTCGAGCCCGGTTCGCACCATCCGATGACATCGGTTTTACGGGTGGCCCGGGATAACGCCAGCATGCTCCGGTCGAAGGTTTCGGTGGAGTGTTTTCGGTTCGAAAAGGTGGCGGATTTGAGCAGCATTAAAACAAAACCGCGATGGGAACGCTCCGTCCTTTTCCGCTCCAGCGCCAATGCCGTCAGGAACTGGCTTTGCGAAAGGACTTGCCACTCCCGCGGATCGAGTACCGTATCCACCTGCGAGCTACTCTTTGCGAGCGAACTCCAGACAGATCGCATGCTAGCTGTTGCTTTCTGCAAACTCCCGGCCTTTCAGTCCCATAGAGCTCTCTTTGCGCTGCGCCGTCGTGCGGGATCTGCGAGCCTGTCGAACCAAAACTGTGGCACCCGGCTTGGGACGCAAACCAAGTCTACTGTGCTTTCTGAAGTGGGGTCAACGTCTTGACGGTTCAGTACTTATAGCAATTAAATGCGTGTTTCAGAGGCTTGCTGGCGGCGCGCGGAGACGCGCCGCCTGAGGTGAAGTTGTTGATAAAACGCGTAGTGCCCGGACGCGAGTCTGCCGTGCCGCGGCTCAAGTGCGTGCGCGATCCTGGAATGCCGGTAGTACCAAAAGGCACCCCGCGGTTGGACGGCGGAGCGCGGCCGTTGGCCCGCGCGCGCCCGGTACCATGGAGCAAAAGTCTCGCTCGCGCGAGCGATCGGGAGAATCCCGGTCGGACGATTCCGGCTTTTGAAATTCTTCGTTCGAATGGGTTGCCGGGCAGCAGCGCTCACGCGGGCGGGAAACCGTCGCGGCCGGCTCAGCGGCGGTTCCGATGAGCGGCGATGCCGGGCTAATCCTCGGGCGATGGCGCGCTCAGATCCGCCACCCAGACTCGCACCGCCGGCCGCCGGTCGCAGGCCAATTGCAGATACCCGTTTCTCGTCTGCTGGGCGATCCAGCCGGCCAGGAGCTCGCCCGCGTCGGGCTGGCGGTCGAGGAGGTCTTTCACGATCCAGATGGCGGCCGCGCCCGGCCCCCCCATCCATTTGAATTCGCGTTCGAGCACCGTCAGGGCCTGCGCCAGCACGATGGTCTCAGGAACCGAGAAACGCTCCCGGACGGCTTCCCAATATGTACGGGTGAATACAATTGCCGGAGATCGGAACTGTTCCAGGCAAGGCCGGCAAGGGCGGTCAAAGTTGAAATTCTGGAAGACGTCCACCAGCCTTTTCAATTGCTCGGGCGTGGCGTTCGAACTGATGCGATCCCTGATCACCATGGCTTTGCCCCTCGAACAAACACGGCTGGGAGCGGGGCGCCGGTGCGAGCGTTCCAAACGGCCGCACTTTCGACAATGCAAGACGGCGTTTGGAAATGCAACTCGAAAAGTGGGGAGGTGGTACCAGGTACCTGATCGATTTGAGACGTTCCGCGCTCAGCTCCAGTAATTGCGGTCGAGGCTGCGGTATTGAACCGCTTCGGCGACATGCTTGGCGGCCACGGCGTCGGAGCCGGCGAGGTCGGCGATGGTGCGGGCTACCTTGAGGATCCGGTCGTGCGCCCGGGCCGAAAGGCCCATGCGGCGGACGGCCATTTCGAGCGTGCGCTCGCCGGAATCGTCGAGCGCGCAGAGCTTGCGGATCATGCGGGTCGGCATGCGGGCATTGTCATAGCCGCGCGCCCGCTGCACCGAGCGGGCGCGTTCGACTCGGGCGCGGATCTCGGCCGAACTTTCACTCTTGGGATTGCCGCGCAATTCCTGATACGGAACCGCGGGGACCTCGACATGGATATCAATGCGGTCGAGCAGCGGGCCGCTGATCTTCCCCAGATACCGCTGGATCAGGGCCGGGGTGCAGCGGCATTCGCGGGTGGCATCGCCGTAGAACCCGCAGGCGCACGGATTCATCGCGGCCACCAGCATAAAAGTCGATGGAAAGCACAGGGTCATCTGCGCGCGCGCGATGGTGACGGCGCCGTCTTCCAGCGGCTGCCGCAGCAGTTCGAGCACGTCGCGCGGGAACTCCGGGAATTCGTCGAGGAAGAGCACGCCGTTGTGAGCCAGGCTGACTTCGCCCGGGCGCGGCATCCCCGCGCCGCCGCCGATCAGGCCCGCATCCGAGACCGTGTGGTGAGGCGCGCGGAACGGCCGCTCGTTCAGCAGGCCCGCGCCGCTATGCAGCAGTCCGGCGATGCTGTGAACCTTGGTGGTCTCGATGGCCTCTTCAAAACCGAGGGGCGGCAGAATCCCCGCCAGCCGGCGCGCCAGCATGGTCTTGCCGGAGCCGGGCGGCCCGATCATCAACACGTTGTGCGAGCCGGCCGCGGCGACTTCCAGCGCCCGCTTGGCCATGGTCTGGCCGCGTACGTCGCCGAAATCCGGGGCGGTGGCCGGGTCCGCGACCGGGCGCACCGCGCGAGCAACCGCGGGCTGAAACGCGTCGGGGTGCGCGAGCAAATTCACGACTTCGGCCAGATGGCGCATTCCGTACACGTTGACGCCATCGACCACGGCGGCTTCGGCGCTGTTGTCGGACGGCACGATCAGGTTGGGGATTCCCTGGTCGCGCGCGCATACGGCAATCGACAGCACTCCGCGGACCGGGCGGATGCAGCCATCGAGCGACAATTCGCCGATCAGGATGTGCCGGTCGAGCGCGCCGACCGCGCCCATCGCGCCGAGGATCCCCAATGCCATGGGCAGGTCGAACCCGGCTCCTTCCTTGCGTACATTCGCCGGCGCCAGATTGATGGTGACCGCCTTATTGGGATAGTAGAAGCCGGAATGAATCAGCGCCGACTTGATGCGCTCCCGGCTTTCGCGAACCGCGAGGTCGGGCATGCCGACCATGACGAAGTCCCGCGCCGAGCCCGACGAATACAAGTCGACCTCGACATCGATCAAGTGGGCATCGATGCCATACACCGCGGCGCTGCGTGTCTTGAACAGCGCCATAAGAAATTCAGGCCTTCAAATCAAGTATAATCCGGGCCGCATCCGCCGGCTGCCGGCTCCGCCTGCCAGAAAGGAATGTGAATTTCTCCGCTGCTCAAAGCAGGCTCGATTGCGCCTTCCTCCGCTGCCCAATGGTCGCGCGTTAACCGAAGCCAATATCCCGAAGTAAAGCGGGCGGCCCGCTGATTTCATTGACATAGGCCGGTTTGATACCGTTTGTTATCCGCGTACCTGCTGTCGCCGGTACGTTGACAGTATCGCGTCGGGTTGTCGTGCGGGGGATCGAGGCTGCATAGTCGTTCATATGTGCCACGGGTGTTGCAGGCAGCTTCGATCAATCGGTGAAAACCGTCGGCTTCTCAGGGCGGCGGCGTTCGGGATTCTCTTCGGAGCGGCGCTGAACGCGGCGGATATTCGAGGCGCCGTGATCGTCGAGCGCCGCCTCACGAAGGCGAAGGTGACGGCGGCGGCCAATACGTATGCGCGCGGGATCGCGGTCGAGCTTCATTCCGATGCTTCTCCCGACGTCCTCGCCTTCGAACGCTCCCACGTGGTGATCTACCTGGAGGGCGCGCTTCCCTCCAAGCCGGCCGCCGGGGTGATGGAACAGAAAGACCGGCGATTTACTCCCGACCTTCTGGTGCTGCCGGTGGGGTCCACCGTTTCCTTTCCCAATCTCGACCCGATTTTTCACAATGTCTTTTCGCTCTCCAAGCCCAAGGAATTTGACCTCGGCAATTATCCGAAAGGCCATACCCGGACGGTCACATTTTCCAAGCCGGGCGTTGTTTTTGTGAACTGCCATCTGCACGCCAATATGGCGGCGGTGATTGTCATTACGCCGAATCAATGGAACACCAGAGCCGACGAGACGGGGAACTTCCGATTGGCTGATGTTCCTCCGGGCGCGTACACGATTGTGGCCTGGCACAAGGCCGCCGGTTTCTTCCGTCAACAAGTTACGGTTTCCGAAAACGGCAGCACTCCGGTCAGCTTCTTCATCCCGCTGGCATCGGATACGAGCCTGGCCGCGAGGTAATCATGCGATTCGCCACGCGCACGTTCTTGTGGTCCTTCGGCCCGATCGCGCTCCTGATGTTCGGCAGCTTCTGGAACGTGGAGAAGCTGGTTCAACTGACCGTCCGCGACGGTATCCGGACATCGCTGCGCCATACCCAGGAATCGATCGCCTATGTGCGCGCCAGAAGTGAAGTGCAGAACAGCCGGTTCCTGCGCATGGCCGGCGAGAACGCGTCGCTCAAGGCCGGGATGCAGCTGCTGCGCGCGGAGCCGCGGAATCCCGAAGCGCGTCTCACGGTTGAAGACCAGCTGCGCGAAATATCGGAGACGCTGGGGGTCGATTTTCTGCTGGTGTCCAGTCCCGACGGAAAACCCCAGGCCGGAGTCATGCGGATCGGCGAGCAATTCGTGAAGATGGACATGGCCCGGATTCAGCCGCCGCGCGGCGGATTCTTTACGTCGGAATCCGATGTCTACCAGATCGCTTCCACTCCCATCAATCAGGCCGAAGAGAATCTGGGCACGCTCACCGTGGGCGAACGCTTTGCGCTGTCCGGCTTGAATACGCCCGCCGTCCTGCTTCACGGCGGGAAGGTGCTGAAGTCGAGCGTCCCCGGTTATCCCGAGCCTGCCATCGAAGCCGCTTTGAGTGGCTGTCCGGCAAATGGGGAATGCGAACTCAAACTGGGCGGGGAGAATTACTTGTTGCTCCCGATGCAGAACGCCCCGCTGGGAAACGGATATGAGCTGCGCAGTCTGCAGAGCCTCGATTCCGCCGCCCGTCCGCTGCAGCGTGTTCTGCAGAACGTCTTCCTGATTACGGGTTTGGGAACGCTGCTGGCCGCCATCATCCTGGCCGTGCTCTGTTCCCGCTCCATCGTAAGGCCGATCGCGGGCGTGGTGGCACGGCTTCGGGAGACGGAAAAAACCGGTTTGCTGCCCGAGTTTCAGTCGGATTCCAACACGATTGCGGTTCACGAAATCCGCCAGCTCACCGAGAGTTTCAATGCCGCCGGGCGCGCCATCCGGGACGCCCGCGACAACCTGCACGGCGCGTATGTCGAATTCATCGGCTCGCTGGCCCACGCGCTGGATGCGCGCGACCGGTACACCGCCGGCCACAGCCGCCGCGTCAGCGACTATTCGTGCGCTATTGCCCGGGCGCTGGGGCTCGCGGACGATACGGTCGAGGAGGTCCGCATCGGAGCGCTCCTGCACGACATCGGCAAAATCGGCATCGCCGATTCCGTGCTTCAAAAATCCGGCAAGCTGACCGGCGAAGAATGGGCGCTCATTCAACAGCATCCCACCATCGGACGCCGGATTCTGGAAAGCGTCAGCGGTTTCCATGTTTATTTGCCCACCGTCGAGTTGCATCACGAAAACTGGAATGGAACCGGATATCCGTTCGGCTTGCAAGGCGAGGCGGTTCCCCTGGCCGCGCGCATTGTCCACGTCGCCGATGCCTATGACGCCATGACCTCCAGCCGGCCCTACCGCAGCGCCATGAACCGCGAGGATGCTCTGCGCATTTTGCAGCAGAATGCCGGCACGCAATTCGACCCGGCAATCGTGCCGGTGTTCGCCGGCCTGCTCGCTCCCGAGCTGAAAAGCCCCGCCGCGGTGGAAGACACGGATGCCGCTCTGCGCTCGATCCGCAACTTGAATTCGGCCATCATTGGGGAACCCCGCCGGCCGGAAGGAGCCTTGGCATGAGGTCCGCCGTCTTACTTGCCGCGCTACCACTCGCTCTCGCCGCCCAGGAGGCAAGCTCCGGTTTCGATCTCCGCGCCACCGTTACCGAGCAGGCGTCCTACGCCCCCCAACTCGAGGATTCGCCGCGCGCCGGCGCGCCGGTGACCGGCGGCTTCCGCGCCGTCTTTTATCCCACCTGGAAGCTGAGCGAGCACTGGACCATCTCCGGCGCCGTGCAGGCCTACAGCCGGCCCTACTTTTACCAGGAATTCGAAACGCAGGGATACGGCATCAAAACCGATGTCCTGCAGGGATATCTGAGCTATTCCCGGTTCTGGCAGCGCGGCTCCGTCGTCATCCGGGCCGGCCAGCTTTCGACGGCGTTCGGGTCCTTCCTTCTGCGTTACGACGACGCCGACAACCCGCTCATCGATATCCCGCTCTCCTACGGCTATTACGAGGCCGGTGTGACGGCCCGGGGGCTGGCGGGTATCCAGGCGGATGCCACCCTCGGCAAAGCCGATTTTCGCGCGCAATTCGTGAACTCGTCGCCGGCTAATCCGCGCAGCATCGGGAGCCGCGACCAGTACGGAAATTGGGCCGGCGGCGCAGGGTACACCATCCGGCAGGGGCTGCGCGTCGGCGCCTCCGCGTATCGCGGGCCGTATCTCGATCGGCACTCTCGATTTTATTTTCCCGGAGAAGCGCCGCCGCGCGATTTGCCGGGAACCGCCCTGGGAATGGATGCGCAGTGGGGCTGGCGTCATCTGAACGTGTCGGGCGAATGGCAGCACTTCGAGTTCACGTACCACAAAATTCCAACGTATTCCCGGCACACCGGTTATGTCGAAAGCCGCCTGGTGCTGCACCCGCGCTGGTACGTGGCGAGCCGCATCGGCTATGTGCGGGCCAGCGCCGGGCCGGGGCGCCAGGTCTATGAAATGGCCGCCGGTTTTCGCCCGAATCGCCGCCAGCTCGTGAAGGTCGGGTACGAAATTCAGCAGGGCCCGGCCATCCACGGCATGCACGACAACATCGTTTCCGCGCAGTTGGTCACGACCTTTCACGCCATTTCCATTGCCCGGGATTAGCGGCGCGCCCGGTCTGGCAGCCCGCCTGCACTGGCGAAACCGGCTCGCCTTTGCGAGCCGCGCGGCGGACCCATGTCGATTCCCGTCCAGCTTTTCCTGCTCTTCGTTTTACCCATGCCGGTCGCCTCCATCGCCTGGACGGTGACGCACGAAGAGATCTTCCGCGAGTTGCGCGACTGGTGCAAGGCGAAAAACGCCGCCTGCCGGCGCGCCTACCAGCGGAAGTTTTTCTACGTATTCAGCTGCGAATACTGCTTCAGCCACTATGTCTCCGCCCTGATGCTCGCCATCACCAGATTTCACCTGGTCTATGCGGATTGGCGCGGCTACCTGGTCGCCGGCTTTGCGCTGGTGTGGATCGCCAATTTCTACATGACCCTCTACGGCCGGATCCGCCTGGATATCCGGCGCGAACGGGTCGAGATCGCCGAAAAAGAGAAGACCCCGGCCGGGCCGGTCCTTCGGTGAGAGGCGGCCGGAGATGCGAACTGGCGCAGTCTGTCCGAAGCCTCACAGTCCGGCACGCGCGCCGGATCAGCGGCCTCGGGCAACGCGCGATCGCTGCGGCGTGATTCCAAGGCCCGGTTTCAATCGCCGGCCTGCGGCACCCGGATCTCCTGATCCTTGTATTGAAGTTGGTACAGCTTCCAGTAAATGCCGCGCAACGCGAGTAACTCCTGATGCGTGCCTGATTCGCGCAGCCGCCCTTTATGCATCACCAGGATGCGGTCGGCCCGCTGGATGGTCGAAAGCCGGTGCGCGATGACGATCGACGTCCGTCCTTCCACCATCCGGCCGAGCGCGTCCCGTACGCGGAACTCGGTCTCGGTATCGACGCTGGAAGTCGCTTCGTCCAGAATCAGGTAGCGCGGGTTGTGCGCCAGGGCGCGGGCAAAGCTGATGAGCTGTTTTTGTCCGGTCGACAACCCGATGCCGCGCTCGCGAATCGGGTGCTCGAAGCCTTCCGGCAACCGGTGGATGAATTCGAGCAGGTTCACCTGCTCGGCCGCGGTTTCCACTTCCTCTCGCGCGATCGCTTCCGTCCCCAGCCGGATGTTCTCTTCCAGGGTGCCGGTGAACAGGAAAGGATCCTGCAGGACCACCCCGAACTGACGCCGCAAGGCGGGTGGATCGAATTCGCGCACATCGATGCCGCCGATCCGGATGGCCCCGCGCTGGACATCGTAGAACCGCAGCAGAATGCTGATGAGGGTCGTCTTGCCGGCGCCGGTATGGCCGACGACCGCGACCGTCTCGCCCGGCGCGATCGTGAAACTGACGTCCTGCAGCACCCAATCCTCGCCGTGGTAGGCGAACCAGACGTGGTCGAATTCGATGGCGGCGATCTGCTCCGGCGCGGGACGCGGCGCCGCGGGCGGCAGAACCGTCGCAGGCGTATCCAGCAGTCTAAAAATGCGCTCGGCCGACGCCATGGCCGCTTGCAGGATGTTGTACTTTTCGCTCAAGTCCTGGATCGGGCGGAAAAACCGCTGTCCGTACTGTAGAAACGCCACCACGACCCCGAGGGTCAGCCGTCCCGCGCTCACCCGGAACCCGCCATATGTCAGAATGCCCGCCAGGGCCGTCATGGAAAGAAACTCCACCGACGGATAGAACCATCCGTACGCGGTGATCGCGTTCTTGTACGCCAGCATGTGCTGGCGGTTGATCTCCTCGAATTCCTGGTTGCTGCGCCGCTCCCGGTTGAACAATTGCAGCACCACGATCCCGGTGATGTGCTCCTGCAGATACGCGTTGATGCGGGCGATTGCGATCCGGATGCGGCGGTAGCTTTGCGTGACCGTGCGGCGGAAAAGCAGCGTCACCGCGATGACGAACGGCATGGCCGCCAGCATGATTCCGGTGAGCAGCGGGCTCATTCCGAACATCACCGCCACGATCAGCGAAAGCACCAGGACATCGCCTAAGATCGTCACCAGCCCCGACGAGAACAGGTCGCTGAGCACATCCACGTCGGTGGTGACGCGCGTCACCAGCCGTCCCACGGGGTTCCGGTCGTAGAAGGCCAGGTCGAGCCGCTGCAGATGCTCCATCAACCCGCGGCGGAGATCGAACATCGCCAGCTGCCCGGTGTACTGCATCAGGTACATCTGCGCGAACTCGGAAAGGAACGTGCCGAAGATGACGCCCAGGTACAAAAGTCCGACGGTGGAGAGGCCCGACCACGGATTCGCGGGCAGCAGCGGGTCGAGAAAGCTCCGTTCCGGCATGGCGCTGGGGCTGACGTACCGATCGATGGCCACCTTGGTGAGCAGCGGGCCTAACACCTGCAGTCCTGATTGCGCCATCAGGAACACCAGCGACACGGCCACCATTTTCCAGTACGGCCGCATGTACGCCAGCAGCCGCCGCATCAATCGGGAGTCGTATGCCTTGCCGAGGACCTCTTCTTCCACTCTCTCCAGTGTAATCGTCGGGCGTCGAATCACCGCGGGGGAACGCGCGGCGGAGCCCCGCAGTAAGTTCGGTTGCACCCTGCTTGCGCCAAGTGTTCGATAACACACAAAAAAATCGAAAATTGCGGTTGACGGCTGTCACAAATCGATTACCCTAGGGTGTTGCCTCCCCGGAAAACACCTATGGCGATCCCTCTGCGGGTGCTCTTCATTGGTGAAAGCGGAGCCGAAGCCGTGGCCGCGGAGTTACAGCGGGGAGGCTACGATCCCGTTTTTCACAGGATATCCACAGCGCGGGAGCTGGCCGAGGCGCTCGCAAGCAATTGGGAAGTCGCGATTTCCGACTTTGCGGTTGGAGACTTTGGCGCCATCGCCGCGCTCGGCATCATTCAGGCGCAGGGAGTGGATCTGCCGCTGATTGCGGTGACCGGGAAAATTCGCGACAGCGATGTGCTCTCCGTTTTGAAGGCCGGCGCCGCGGACCACCTGACCCGCAGCAATCTCATGCGGCTCAATGCCGCCGTCGAGCGCGAACTTCGGGCGGCCCGCCTGCGCCGCGAACGCAACCGCTTGGAAGAGCAGTTTCGCCAGGCCCAAAAGATGGAGGCGGTGGGCCGGCTCGCCGGCGGAGTGGCGCACGATTTCAATAATCTGCTCACCGTCATTACCGGCTACAGCGATCTGCTGCTGGGCGGCCGCGACCTCAAGGAATCGCAGCGTACGGCATTGCAGGAAATTCGCCGCTCGGCCGAACGCGGCGGCGCGCTCACCAACCAGCTGCTGGCCTTCAGCCGCCGCCAGCCGCTGCAGATCCGCACCGTCCATATCAACGACCTGGTGCTCCAGATCGAACGGCTGCTCCGGCGGCTGATCGGCGAGGACATCGAACTCATCACCATTCCGGCCGCGACCCATGATGTCGTCTCCGCCGATCCGGGCCGCCTCGAGCAGGTCATGATGAACCTGGCCGTGAATGCCCGCGATGCCATGCCGAACGGCGGCAAACTCACCATCGAAACCGGAACCGCGCATCTGAACGAAACGGTGCTGGCCAAGCAGCTCGGCGTTGAGCCGGGCCGCTTTGTGACGATTTCGATCATGGATACCGGCACCGGGATGGATGCCGAAACGCAGAGCCACCTGTTCGAACCGTTTTTCACCACGAAGAGCGCCGCGCGCGGCACGGGTCTCGGCCTGGCCACCGCGTATGGCATCATCCGGCAGAGCGGAGGCGCCATCGGTTTCTCCAGCCAGCTCGGAGTCGGCACCACGGCGTTTATCTATCTGCCGCTCGCCGAAGAGCAGGAGGAGGCGGTCCCCGAGAAGGCCGCGCCCGAGGGCCGCGCCACCGGGGCCGAAACGATTTTGCTGGTCGAGGATGAAACGCGCGTCCGCAAGCTGATCGTCGACGTGCTGGCCGACCGCGGCTACCGCGTCTTGGAAGCCACTCGCGGCGCCGACGCGATCCGGCTGTGCGAGCTGCACCGCTCGGAAATCGACCTCGCGGTGGTGGACGTCGTCATGCCGGAGATGAGCGGCCCGGAACTGGTCCGCCAGATCGCGGCGATGGAGCCCAGGATGCGGGTTCTGTACATCTCCGGTTACACCGAGGAGGCCATGGTGCATCACGGAATCGAGCAATCCGGGGCCGCGTTCCTGCAAAAGCCGTTCCTGCCGGATGCGCTGGCGCGCAAAGTGCGCGAAGTGCTCGATGCCCGCAGCAGTTCCGCCCCGAAGCAGTAGGCGCCGGGGTCTGAGCCGCGACAAAAATGAGCCAGGACGCGCGAACCCGGCGATCGTATGCCGTCGACACGAATCAGTGGCTGGCCGCCGCGGGAGGCGCCGCCGGCGGGTCGGGCTCCGGCTTCGGCATGTACTGGACGATGAGAGAAATGCGCCGGTTCGACGGGTCTTCCGGGTCCTTCGGCTTGCGCAGAAGCTGGTCGGCGTAGCCGCGCACCTGGCTCACCTGCTGCGGCCCGAGCCCGTTCTGTTGCAGGAAACGCCGGGTCGAATTGGCGCGGTCGGCCGAGAGCTCCCAATTGTCGTAATCGCGGGCCCCCGCGAACGGCTTGGAATCGGTGTGGCCTTCAATCGTGATCCGGTTCGGCAGCTTGCCGAGTTCCTGCGCCAGCCGCCGCAGAATCTCCTGCCCGTTGTCACTCGGTTTGGCCACGCCGCTTTCGAAGAACGTGCCGTCCTTGCCTTCCAGCAGTTCGATCCGCAATCCTTCGGCAGTCACGGTCATTTCGATCTGGTCTTTGAGTTTGTCGAAGTTCGCGGATTGGCGGATGGTCTTCTGCAGCTGCTCTTTGATCTGGTTCATGTTGTCTTTGGTGACGGCGAAATTTTCGCCGGAGCCCATCAGGTTGCTGCCGACCTTCCGCGAGGTGCCGGTCGGGTCCTTGAAATACCCGCCGATCGCCTGCTGAATCTGCTTGCTGGTATTGAGCAGCCAGAGCACGATGAACAGCGCCATCATGGCGGTCACGAAATCGGCATACGCCACTTTCCAGGCGCCGCCGTGGTGCGCGCCGTGCGCGGCCACCTTCTTTTTAATAATGATGGGCGCCTGAGCCATGGGTTCAGGCGGCGGCGCCCGCGCTGGCCGCGGAGGCGCCGCGATTGCGGCAGGTCTTTTCCATTTCCTGGAACGTCGGGCGCACGTGGCTCGGCACCGCCCGCCGCCCCATATCCGCGGCCACCATCGGAGGGATCCCCTTATTGAACGAGATCATGGCCACCCGCAGCACGTGATAATAGGCGTGTTCGGCGTCGGCCTCCTTGGCCAGGTTCGCGGCCACGGGGCCGATCAGGCCATAGCACAGCAGAATTCCCAAAAACGTGCCGACCAGCGCCGCCGCCACTTTGTGGCCGATCTGCTCCGGAGGCCCGCCCAACGCGCCCATCGTGATGACCACCCCCAGCACCGCCGCCACGATGCCCAGGCCGGGCAGGGAGTCGGCCATGCTGCTCAGCGCCTGGACCGGCTGCGTGGCCGCCTGGTGATGCACCTCCATATCGGTTTCGAGCGTCTGGTCGAGATCGAACGGCTCGACGCCGCCGATCATCATGGTGCGGAACGTGTCGCAGACGAATTCGAGGATGTGGTGGTCTTTGATGATGGCCGGATAAGCGGTCAGGATTTTGCTTTTCGCGGGCTCGTCGATTTCCGCTTCCATGGTGGCCAGGCCCTGCCGCCGCGCCTGATCGAACAGATCGAACAGCATTTTGAGCGAGCTGAGGTACCACGCCTTGGTGTAGCGCGTGCCCTTGAACGCGCCGCCCAGGCCCTTGGCGATGTTGCCGAGGATATGGGGCGGGTTGGCGATCAGGACGGTGCCGACCGCGGCGCCGCCGATGATCACCAGTTCGGCCGGCTGCAGCAGCACCAGCAGGTTGCCTTTCTCCATCAGATAGCCGCCGGCGACCGCGCCGAACACCACCAGAATGCCGATGATCGCGAACATAACTTACTGCTTACCTTCCGCTCCTGCCGGGATGCCGGTCACAAAACATCTCCGCCGTTGCCGCCCTTGGCCGCGCACGCGGCCAGCGCGCCTTCGGCCCGCGCCAGCAGGGAAGCCGCCGTGTCCCCCGGGCGAACCGCCGCTCCCCCGATCGACACCGTGACCGACAGTTGATCGCCCCACCACGGCACCTCGGCCACGCTGATCACGCGCTTCAGCATGAACACCAGCTGCGCCAGCGTGGCCGGCGGGCAATTGACCACCAGCGCGAGAAAGCGGCCGTCGGTCCAATCGCCGACGATGTCGCCTTCGCGCAGGCTCTTGGCCAGCGTGGTCGCGACCGTGTGCATCACTTTCGCAACCGCTTGCGGTCCGAAGGACTGCCGGAAGGTTTCGAGCGAGTCGATCGCGGTCAGCAGAATTCCGAACGGGATGTGATCTTCCTCGTAATCCTGCAGGCAGGCCTCCAGGTAACGGCGCGTGGACGCCTCGTCCGAGACTCCGGTCTGCTCATCCACATGGTTCTGAACGGCCTGCGCGTTGGGATGCCGCTGCAGTTCGGGCAGGTCGTGGCGTTCGTCGAAAATTTCAGCTGCTCCGACGATGCCGCCTTCCGCGTCGCGCACCGGGACCGCCCGGACCCGCACCGGAACGCGGTGGCCTTCCTTATGCCGAAGGTAGAGGTTCGCGTCGCGCGGCCGGCCGTCGAACATGGTCTCCTTCAGCGGACAACCGTCGCCGCACAATCCGTTGTAATTCTCGTCGCAGTGCATGAGCAGATTGTCCTGGCAATGGCGCCCGACCACGTCCTGGCCGCGATAGCCCGTGATCTGTTCCGCGCCCTTGTTCCAGAACAGGATCTTGCGTTCGCGGTCTACGACGTAGACCCCGTTTGGCAGCCCTTCGAGGACGGCTTGACACTGCTCCGCATTGAGGAGACCCGACATACGGCTCTACAGACGTATCGACGGCGGATGCCCCGATTTCTAGTGACTGCGCAGGCCGGGGCGAACTTTTGTTGTAAGAAAGCAGTTAAGCGGGGTCACCCGCCAAAACGAAACAGCCCGGAGTTCGCGCCGGCTTGGGCGAGCAGGACCATCCCAATCAGAATCAGTCCCGCGTGGACGAGGAACTGGAACCGGCGCGGGTCCAGGCGATGGTTGATCGACCGGCCCAGAAACGTGGCGCTCACGACTACCGGTAACGACCAGAGATAGAACGTGTTCACCCGCGCGGTCCAAAGGCCGGTCATTCCATAGCCGCACATGCCAAGCAGACTCGCGGGAAGGAAATAGCCTTGCAAGGTGGCGCGAAAATGCTTCGGCGGCCAGCCGCGAAGCGTGCCGTACATCGCCAGCGGCGGCCCGTTCATCCCGTAGGCGCCGCCCAGGACCCCGGCGAGAAAACCGAAGAGCCACGAATAGCCGTCATCGCGGAGGGCCTGGCGCTTCGGTCCGAGCAGGGAATAGGACGAGAAGCCGATGATCACGGAGGCCAGCAGCGCTTTGACCGCGGGCTCGGGAACCGTTTTCAGCAGAAGCAAGCCGATGGGGATGCCTAACAAGGTGGAGAGCACCAGCCAGCCGGCGCTGCGGAATTGAATGTGGCGCCAGTCCTGCAAGACCGCGATGGCCGCGATCGTGATGGAAACCAGCACGGCGAGCGGAGCGGCGACCTCGACCGGCAGCACCAGGGCCATGAGCGGCACCGCCACCAGCGCCTCTCCAAAACCCAGCGACGACCGGATCGCCGATGCCACGAAAAGCACGGCCGCAATTGCGACCGTCGGCCCACCCGGGGTGCTCATCTTATCAGCTTACCGTTGAGTTCCCGCGCGCGCCGCTACGCGACGCGTCCCAGTTCCAGCTCGAGTTGTTCGAAGCTGCGATGCGCCGCGCCGAGGACGGAAGCCAGCCGGGCGCGCTGCGCCGTCGAGCACGCCTCCGGCACCAGCCCGCGCAAAGCGCCGGTGAGTCCGGCGGCCTGCCGCTCCAGACGCCGCAGCCGCCGCTCGAACGAGGGTTGCGGCACCAGCGGCTCGCCGGCCGACGCCCGCAGCCGCGCCACCGCCGCCGCAAGTTTCTCCGCGTTTTCCGGAAGCAGCGCAATCGCCTGCCCGTCGCAGTGGACCGCCTGGTCTTTCACCGCCGGCGCAATCGCGCGATACTCGGCCGGCGAGATGCCGGTGAATTGCGCCAACTCAAAATACTCGGGCCCGAACTCATTCAGATAGCCGATGAGCCGGTTAGCGTGCCGCGCGCTGAGCCCCAGATGCTGCGAGCAGAACTCGCCGAATGTCGCGTTTAGCCCGCGATACGCGCGCGTATCGCGGATTTCCCGCAGCGCGGCGGCGTCGGCCGCGGTGCAGCGCGCCGCCATCGTGCTGAACGCCTGCCGGCGTCCGAGCAGGGTTCCGAGGAGATATAGATCTCCGCCGCCCGTTTCCGTGGTCGTTTCGTCTGTCATGGATCGTTTGGGACACGATGTCCCCACTGGAAAGAACCGAGCAAGAAGAGAAAGGACTTCCGGAACGCTTCAGGACATCGTGTCCCATCCCCTGCTTTCAGCATGGCAGAGCGGCTCCGAAAACCCGCCCGCGCCGCCGCCCCGCACCGGGCGTAACGGGCACATGCGGCGCGAGTTGAAAATATTTTCGCGATGCGTGATTCGAAAAACGCGGCCGGGCCGGATGCGCGCGACCCCTGCCCGCCCGCGCCGCGCGCGAGGCTCGCCGCTCTCTTATATAAGTGCAGCTGGGCCGCTCGCCGGAACAGGCGCCGCCAGCTCCCGCAGGTCGTCCACCCAGTAGTCCGGCTCGAAACGGGCCAGTTCTTCGGGATTCCCGTAGCCATAGCGGACCGCGCAGATTTTGACCCCCGCGCGCCGGCCGGCGTCCATGTCGGCGGGGCTGTCGCCGACGAAGAGGCAGTCTTGCGGCTTGGCGTCGAGCGCGGCTAACGCGGCGTGGATCACGTCCGGGGCGGGCTTGCTCGGGAATCCGTCAGTGCCTTGCACGTGTTCGAAATGGGGAAGCAAGCCGAACTGTTCGAGGACCGCGCGGGTGCCGCGGGTGCTTTTCGTGGTGGCGGTGGATTTGCGCCCGCCCAGCGCGGCTAAGCCTTCCCTCACTCCGGGAAACACGCGCGTCCCCTGGTGGCAGCGGTTGTAATAGAGAACGCGGTATTGTTCCACCAACTCGTGAAATTGTTCGGGCGCGCAGTGCGGAAGGGCGTCGCGGAAGCAGTCGTTCAGATGCAGGCCGATGAAGCTTTTGAGGTATGCGAAATCGCGGGGCGGGGAACCGTTGGCGACCAGCACCTGCTGGATGGCGCCGCAGATGTCTTCGGCGGAATCCAGCAGAGTGCCGTCAATGTCGAACAGATAGACGGGAAATGCCGGGACGCTCACGCCGGTTGCGGGCGCTCTCCTTCGTTGAACCCGGGGGCGCGGCGGCCGGTTTCGGGGCGCAGGACCTTCTGGGTGTGGTCCTCGGAATCCTTTGAACCCGAAGCGGGCAGCGGCGGCAGCTCCTGGCCGTTGATGATCTGCATCACTTCGTTGCCGTCCAGGATTTCGCGCTCCAGCAGCGCTTCGGCGATTTTCACCAGGGCGTCGGACCGCTCATCCAGGATTCGGGCGGCGGTGTCGTAGCCGCCCTGGACCAGTTTCTTCACCTGCTCATCGATGCGGATGGCGGTTTCTTCGCTGTAATCGCGGTGCTGCGCGATCTCGCGGCCGAGGAAGATCTGCTCTTCTTTCTTGCCGAAGCTCAGCGGCCCAAGCTCGCTCATGCCCCATTCGCAGACCATCTTGCGGGCCAGGTCGGTGGCGCGTTCGATGTCGTTGCCGGCGCCGGTGGTCATGTGATGCATGAACCGCTCTTCGGCGATGCGGCCGCCCATCAGGATGGCGAGCTGCGCCAAGAGATATTCGCGGTTATACGAATGTTTGTCGTCGATGGGCAGCTGCATGGTGACGCCCAGCGCCATGCCGCGCGGGATGATCGTCACTTTGTGCAGCGGGTCGGCATTGGGGAGCACGGCGGCGACCAGCGCGTGGCCGGCCTCGTGATACGCGGTGTTTTTCTTCTCGGCTTCGCTGAGGATGAGCGATTTGCGTTCGGCGCCCATCAGGATCTTGTCCTTGGCCGTCTCAAAGTCGGTCATCATGACGACTTTGCGGTTCTGGCGGGCGGCATTCAGCGCCGCTTCGTTCACGAGATTCGCGAGGTCCGCGCCGGCCAGGCCCGGTGTGCCGCGGGCCAGCACGGAAAGATCGACGTTGTCGCCCAGCGGAATTTTCTTGGTGTGGACGCGCAGAATGGCTTCGCGGCCTTGCACGTCGGGACGGCCGACGACCACGCGGCGGTCAAAGCGGCCGGGCCGCAGCAGCGCCGGATCGAGCACGTCGGGGCGGTTGGTGGCCGCCACCAGGATGACGCCTTCATTCGATTCAAAACCGTCCATCTCGACCAGCAGCTGGTTGAGCGTCTGTTCGCGCTCATCGTGCCCGCCGCCCAAGCCGGCGCCGCGATGGCGGCCGACGGCGTCGATTTCATCGATGAAGATGATGCAGGGGGCGTTCTTTTTGCCCTGTTCGAACAGGTCGCGGACGCGGCTGGCGCCCACGCCGACGAACATCTCGACGAAGTCCGAACCCGAGATCGAGAAAAACGGCACGCTGGCTTCGCCGGCGATGGCGCGGGCCAGCAGGGTTTTGCCGGTTCCGGGAGGTCCGATCAGCAGCACGCCTTTGGGAATGCGCCCGCCGAGCTTCTGGAATTTTTGCGGCTCGCGGAGGAATTCGATGATCTCCTGCAGCTCTTCCTTAGCTTCTTCGACCCCGGCCACGTCTTTGAACGTCACCTTCTTCTGCTGGGTGGAATGCAGGCGCGCGCGGCTCTTGCCGAAGCTTAAGGCCTTGTTGCCGCCGCTCTGCATCTGCCGCATCATGAAGATCCAGAACGCGATCAGGACGATAAACGGCGAGGCGTTGAGCAGAATCGAAATCCAGTTTCCGGAACTGGTGTCTTTGATATCGACATCGACGCCTTTCTCCTGCAGCGTCTTGTACACGTCGGGGTAATTGGTGGGGATGAGCGTGTGGAAACCCTGGTTGGGATTCTGGTAGGAGCCGTGGACCTCGTTGCCGCTGATGGTGACGTCCTTGACCTGCCCCTGCTGCACCTTATCCATGAATTGGGTGAAGGTGAGCTGCTGTTCCTTGCGGCCCTGGCCCGTCCGCACGACGGCAAATAGAAGCACCGCCACGCAAATCAAGACGATCCAGAAAACCGCGGTTTTAATATTCGAATTCACTAGTCCTCCCTACCGGCCTTTACCTATGAAAACCATCACTGATATAGACGCCAGGCTCCCCGCAGGCGATTCTGGATTCTTGGATTTGCAGAATAGTGGAACTGTCCTGATCCGCGGCGAATTGCGCGGCGACGCCGAAACGATGCGCCCAGACAATGGAGGAGCCTTCCGTCAGCACAGGCCAATGCCGCCGTTCCCATAATGGCACGCGGTGGTCTTGGAAGAGCGTTTTGATCTTTTCTACACCCCCGGCGCCCCGCGGCTGGTACTGATCACCGGGCCGCCAGTTCCGAAGCTCGACGAGACCGGACACCCGATGCCAGTCCACAGCATCCATCGTCTCATTATATACGGAATTGCTGCCCGCGGAACTGCTCGGTTTTTCAATTATTTCCAGGCGGATTTCTAGTTCTGTACCCGGGATACGGAAAACACCGGGGATCGGGGCCGGCAGGCGGTAGTTCCGGCCCGCCAGGCCGTTTTCGACCGGCCGGGCGAGCCGCAGCCATTCGAAGGACCGCATGACGTCGAGCCCCGGCGCCTGGAGCCGGCCGTGACCTTCGGTCGCCTCGGCCATCTCTAAGATTCCATTGACATGAGAGAACTCAATGCCGCGCAGATCCCCCTTGACCCGCTCGATGGCGCGCCGCAGCAGGCGGCGGGCGGCCGCCAGGGGGAGCTGCCGCAGGGTTTCGGTGCCGATCACGAGGGAGTCCGGCCGGGCAGTGAGGTGGGCGGCGGCCAGACGGTCGATTTCGGCATCCCAGTAGCTCTCCTCGGCCAGCGCCCAATCGGCGGTCTGAGCCAGGTTGCGGGCCAGTGCGGGATTCCATTCCTGGGTCAATCGCGGCAGCAGATCGTGCCGGATGCGGTTGCGCGCGAAGGCCGGGCTGGCGTTGCTGGAATCTTCGCGCCACGGAATGCCGCGCTGCTGAAGAAATTGCACCACTTCGGAACGGTCGATTTCGAGCAGAGGCCGCACGATCCCGGGAGGCGCCACCGGGCGGATGCCGGCCAGCCCGGCGGTCCCGGCGCCGCGCAAAAACCGGAACAATACCGTCTCGGCCTGATCGGAACGCGTGTGGCCGGTGGCGACGCGCGCCGCCGCGCCCGAGCGGATCGCGTCCCGGAAGACCGAAAGGCGCGCCTCGCGAGCGGCTTGTTCGAGGTTGTCGGATACCTGGGTCATATCCGCCTCGTGAACCCGGAACGGCAACCCGAATTCGGCGGCGAGCCGGCGGACGAACCCGGCATCGTCGTCGGATTCGGCGCCACGCAGCCGGTGGTTCACATGAATGACTTGCAAGTGCAGGTCCCAAGACGGCGCCAGTTCGCGAAGAACGTGAAGCAAGCAGACCGAATCGGCGCCTCCGGACACCGCCACCGCGACCGACTGGCCGTTTTCGAACATGCGGTAGCGCGCGATGGTCCGGCGGATGCGATCGAGCACGGCGACTCCGCTTCCATTGTAAGTGGGGCGGGCTGCCGGCCCGCGACGGATGGCATAATCCCGATCGCGCGGCCGGTTTCAAGAAAAAGATCTGAATATTAGGTTTACTGCCGGGGCTTACTTCTTTTCCGGCGCTGGGGGCGGGGGCAGCGGCGCCGGGTCGAGGTAGCCGCGCGTTCCGTCCGGCCGGATGGGTCCGGGGCCGAACCCCAGGTGGGAGCGATCGATGTTGTTTTCGCTGCAGGCGTATTCTTCCAATCGGTCCGTCGGCGCTCCAGCAACCCAAGTCCGGCTGTACGTAAACGGATGCGTGTAGAACTTGGGGTCGTCGATCAGGGTTTCGACGTGAATGTGATCCGCGTCGGGACGCGTCCAGCGCTCCACCACGTGCAGCGCGTCGCTATGCGGGCTGCCGTTTTCGTCGGCCCATACTTGCGTGTCCTTGAACGCGATGGAATCGATCACCAGCGTGTCGCCATCCCAGCTTCCGATCTCTTCGCCGAAGAATGAAGGGTCGGGATCTTCGGTATGCTTGCGTCCATCGACCGGGATCAGCCGGTAATACGTGTAGAAATACAGGAACGCCACGTAGCGGGGCGTCTGCAAAATCATGAACGGGAGGCCGCTGGCGTTGTGCCGGGGAATGCCTCCGAGAATGCACAGGCTCTCGGGATCGATGGTGGCGGTGACGTTGTGCTTCCAAGCGGCTTCTCCGGCGGGAGTGAGCGGCAGCTTCAAGCCGGGCAGGTCTTTGGCAATGTTGCCGACGGGAACGGTGTCCCGCATGCCTTTCCAGTAGCCGTTGAAATCGGGATGGCCGTCGGCGGTGCGCGGCGCCGGCCGGGCGGTCTGGGCGGCCGCGGATCCGAACAGACACACGAACGCCGCGGCCAGGGCCAGCCGTGGCCCGCATCTATGACCTGTTGTCACGCGCACCTCCCGGATGAGTGGTCGATTGCTTGATCCATTCTAGACCGGCATAGTATGATGAGCAAAATTCCAACCAGGAGGCGTTCCCGTGAAACTCAGACTTGCTGTGCTGGCCGCAGTCGCGGGGTTCGCCGCGGTGGCGCCGGTGGCGGCCCATCACTCCTTTGCCGCCGAGTTCGACGGATCCCGGGCCGTTCGTTTACGGGGCACGCTGACCAAGATCGAGTGGACCAACCCGCATTCGTACTTCTACATCGATGTCAAGGATGAGAAGGGGAACGTGGTGAACTGGGGATGCGAGGCGGCCTCGCCGGGCGCGCTGTCGCGGCGCGGGCTCAAGCGGGGCGACGTGAAACTGGGCGACACGGTCATCGTCGACGGCTACCTGGCCAAGGACGGGTCGCACCTGATCGACGCGCGACGGGTGACGCTGCCCGACGGCCGTATCGTCTCGGGCGGCTCGGCCGGAGATGGCGGGCCGGGCTCGAACACCCAGTAACCTCTCTGTAAAGTGTGAGTAAGCTCACATCAGTTCTTGAGTTTCCGGGCATCAATTGTTTTGACGGCGCCCGTGTAACCTGGGCGATTTTCCAAACATCTTTTTAGACGGCACCCGCGGAAGCGGTGCTCGTCTGTGCGTTCTGCTCCGGAGTTTGTCGCTGCCAAATCGGCGTGACAGGCTGGCTTAACGCCCGGCCCCCTTTTCTGAACCAACCCGGCCTCGCAGAACGCCACGGCCCTCACCGCTGCGGCGCGCGCGCCGCCGTTCCGTGCGATTCGGCAACGGCTCGATCTCAGAGGAGGGTTGGAATGCGTACGCTCAAAGTTCCGGGATGTCTCGCAATAGTGGCGGGGTTGACGTGTGGCGCCTGGGGGCAGAAGCTGGCCCTGACAACGGTAAAGAGCGCTCCGGCGCTCACCGCGCCCGCCGTGCAGGGCGGGGCGGCCGCCAGCCATCCGCCGGATATGATCGCTCCGGGGCAAGCCGTGGCGCCGAAACCGGAGATCCATTTCGACGCGGCCTCCGGCATCGTGACGGTGAAGCTGATGGTCGAGGATCCGAGCGGGCGGTTCATCCCCAACATCCGCCGCGAGAACTTCGCGGTGTATGAAGACGGCGTGCGGCAGCCGAATCCCGAGATTGAGGTCGAACACGCGCCGGTGTCGCTGGCGGTGGTGATGGAGTGGGGCGGGAGATACCAGAGCCTGAATCAGGAGATGTACGACGAACTCCCGCGAGCGGCCCACCAGCTGCTTTCCGAAATTACCAAGCAGGACAAAATCGCGGTTTGGAAGTATGGCGACCGGCCGGAGCAGATTGCGGATTTTTCGAAGGGGCACGACGCGCTGGATGCGATTTTTCTGAATCTGAACCCGCCGGAGTTTTCCGAAGCGAATTTGTACGACGCGCTGGTATCCACGTTACAGACCATGCGAAGCGTCCCGGGCCGGAAGGCGCTGGTTCTGCTTTCGACCGGCATCGATACATTCAGCAAAGCCAGCTATTCGGATGTACTGCAGGCCGCGCGCGAGAGCGGCACCCCGATCTATGTCATCAATGTCGGGCCGGCCTTGCGCGCCACGGTCGATCAGTTTTCCCAGAGCGGCCCGTCGGCGCGGCTGGATTGGAGCCGCGCGCAGCGGGAGCTTCAGGAAATCGCCCGCGTCTCCGGAGGCCGGCTGTACTCTCCCAATTCCACATTCGACCTTTCCGGAGTGTATGACGACATGATGGAGAACCTGCGGGTTCGCTACGTGGTGAAGTACAAATCGCCCGCGGCGGGCTCCACGGCCGCGCGGACGGTGCGGGTGGATCTGGTGAATCCGCAGACCGGCGGGCCCTTGGAAATTTTGGACGCGAAAGGCAAGCCGGTAGAGGAGAAGTTGTCAATGGAAGAAACCTACGTTCCGCATGCCGCGCCCGTGGCGCAAGCGGCGGGTTCGGCGGCAGGAACCGGGCAGGAGTAAGACTCAACATTCGAACATTCAACAATGGAGGCCAAATGCGAACGTTTCTGGTAATGGCAGCGGCATCTTTGCTGATGCCCGTGTTTGCCGCGGGGCAGCAATCGAATTCGACTCCGCAGGCGCAGGCACAAACTACGAAAGAGATTCCGTCCGGGTTCGAATGCGTCGATCAGCTGCAGACCCCGGATTTCCCGAAGGCCGCGCTGCAGAAGCACGTGGACGGTTCGGTCTGGACCTGGACGAAAGTCAGCCCGCAGGGGACGGCGGAGAAGATCGACACCCAAGTGGTATCCGCTTACGGCGAAGGTCCGAACCTGCTGACCCCGCCGGCGGAAAAGGCTCTCAAGGAATCGAAGTTCAAGACCAGCTGCGCGGGCAAGACGGTCTCGGTGGTTTTCCGGTATGAACTGCACGGCCAGGAGACCGCGAATCCGAAAGTCACTTCACGCCGCGAGAACCCCGACATTCTGTATATCGAGAGCCAGCCGGAAGCCACGGCGAGCGCGAGCAATCACGGCCCGAAGCACTAGATTCCGGCCTCATGACGGGAGGAGGGCGCCCCCCGCCGGCGGCGCCACTCCCGGCTTCAAGAGGGCGTCACGCGGCGGGGCGGCTGATCTCGCGAAGCATTTCCGAGGTCTGTGCGTCATCGTGCGTGCGCAAAGCAACGTCGGCCTGTGAGACCAGACCCAGCAGGCGGCCGGCGTAGTCGACAACCGGCACGCGGCGGATTTGTAACCGCTCCATGGTGCGAAGGACTTTCTGGTAGGCGTCGTCGGGAGAACAGACGATCGGGGGATGCGACATCACCGATTCGACCGTCGTCGTGGCGGCGTCCCGGTCCATCGCGACTACGGTGACCGCGAGGTCGCGGTCGGTAATCACGCCCACTAAGTCCTTGTCCTGTTTGCTCCGCACGACCGGGAGGATGCCGGTGTTGTGTTTGAGCATCAACTGCGCTGCTTTGGCGGCACTGTCGGTGGGCAGGCAGCAGGCCGGGTCTTTGGTCATGATGTCGCGGCAGCGTTCGGGTCTTCTCCCCGCGCCTCCGCCGGGATTTCCGGTCTCTCCTCCGGGGGTTCCGATCGGGAGGCTTGTCTGATTTCTATCCTTCATATGTGCCTTCCTGCACGAAGTTGCTGCACATTGGGTGCCCTTTCAGGGGCGGGCGGGTAAGGGATGCCACAGTGGGAGAAATCAAAAAGTCAAAAGTCAAAAGTCAAAGGGCAAAAGTCAAAAGTGATTCGGTGGGCGGCTGCGCCGCCTTTGCGTGGCGCGGAGCCGCGCTTACCGGGGCAGGTGGGAGGCGTCCTTTTCGTCTTCGTTGCAGATGAACTCGAGAATGTCGGTATCGAGTTGCAGGTGCATGATCTGAGGCGCGGTAGTCCACGGTTTCGTGTAGGTTTTCGGATCGTCGATGGTGGCGCGGACTTCAAGAGTTCCGAAGTTGGTGCGCCGGAAGCGCTCGACGATGCGCAGCGCTTCGCTGGCCGGGTGACCCTTTTCGGTGTCCAGCCAGGTTTTGTCGTTGAACCCGGAAGTTTCGACCACCAGGGTATCGCCGTCCCATTTTCCGGTTGAGTACCCGAGCCAGGTCGGATTGGGGTCCTTCACCAGGGTGCGGCCGTCCAGAAAGACCTGGCGGAAGAGGTTCAACTGTTCGTAAAGAATCACGACCACTTGCGGGGTCTGGATGATCTTGAACGGGAACAGACCGTTGGTGTTGATGCGAGGGACGCCGTGGGGGAGGCAGCGGGCCAGAGGATCGTCGGCATGCGCGCGCGCGACGCGCTGCTGCTGGACGGCCTGCGCCCAGGGCTGCATGGAAACGTCTTCCGGTTTCAGACCGGCGGCCAGATCGAAGAAATAGGTTTGCCCATCGGCCTGCCACACTCCGGAGAGGTCAGGCTTGCCGTCGGCCGCCTTGGGAGGCGGCGCGGACAAATCCGGCTTGCCATCGCGCCCGCGCGGGATTGCGGTGGTGGGGTAATTGAGCCACTGCGAGGGCGCGGCGGTCGGCAGCGCCAGAGTGGTCCCGATCAGGGCAATCCAAACCTTCAGAGAAATCGGCCGCATAGTTCAGCCTTCCAGCTTAATGCGAACGAGTCCGAAGCGCACGGTGGGGGGATCGGCCAGGGTCCGAAAACGGCGAGCGGCGGCGGAGTCTACTTCTTCTTTTCCAATTTCAGATTCAGGACGGCTTGTTTGCGGGAATCGAAGGAGCTCAGGGTTTTGGTCGGGCTGGAGACGCCGTTGGATTCGGCCTTGAGCTCGTAATCCACGTCGGTGCTGAGCCCGTTGAAGTAGTAGGAACCGTTCTGCTGGGTGATGAAGGAACGAATTTGCAGGGTCTTGGTGTTCTTGAGCTGGACGACGGCGCCGATGACGGGCATGTCCTCGGCGGTGGTCACCACGCCTTGCACCGTCCGGGTGTCGGCGGACTCGTCGGCCTTTTTTTTGCCTTGGGCCAGGAGGCCGGCGGCGGAAACCAGGACCACCAGGGAGAATGCGAGAAAGCGTCTGGCCGTCATGGGAGTCTCCACCAGATACGACGGGGGGGCGGCCCGAAGCGTTTCCTCACTTCCAGTCCTCCTCATCTTCTTCTTCCTCTTCGTCCTCGTCGAGGAAGGCATCTTCTTCTTCCTCTTCTTCTTCCAGATTCTCCGCCGATTCGACCTCCAGCGGGTCGGTGCCTACGACCCGGAGATCCGCCCCACACTCGTCACAACTGATGGTGTCGCCCTCGTCTACATCCTCTTCATCGACATCGATTGCGCCCTCGCACACGGGACACGTAACCATCGGTTTCCTCCCAGATACCTACTGTAATACGACCCTGGCGGCCATTCGAGTACCAAATCCCCGCGCCGGACCGCTTCGGCTGTGTTTCGCCACAATCGCCGCCGGCGGACCGGCGGGAGAGGGCCGACATGAGATCCATTCTACCCGGATCGCTATAATGGGACGAGACATGCACCAAAAACTCAACGAGAGGGTGGTCGACCTCGATCCCCAGGAAACCGCGGAGTGGGTGGAGGCATTGGAGCAGATTCTGGAGGACTCCGGCCCGGATCGCGCCGCATACCTGCTGCAACAACTGAATGACCGCGCGCGGCAAGCGGGCGCGGACCTGCCGAACCTTCTGAATACGCCGTACATCAACACAATCCAACCCGAGGAAGAGGTGCCGTACCCGGGAGACCGGGCCATGGAGCGGCGCATCAAAAGCCTGATCCGCTGGAATGCCATGGCCATGGTGGTCCGGCAGAACAAGTACGACGCGGGCATCGGGGGGCACATCTCGACGTACGCTTCGCTGGCGACGCTGCTGGAAGTCGGATTCAACCACTTCTTCCATGCCAAGTATGGAGATCAGCCGGGCGACCTCGTTTACTTTCAAGGCCACGCTTCTCCGGGCGTCTACGCGCGCGCCTATCTGGAAGGGCGGCTGAACGAAGAACATTTGAAGAACTTCCGGCATGAGCTGCGCGAGCATCCCGGCCTGTCGTCGTATCCGCACCCGTGGCTGATGCCGGACTTCTGGAGTTTTCCGACGGTATCGATGGGGATTGCGCCGATCAATGCGATTTACCAGGCGCGCTTCATGCGGTATCTGGAAAACCGCGGCTTGCTGGCGCCGACGCCGCGGCACATCTGGGCGTTTCTGGGCGACGGCGAAATGGACGAGCCGGAATCGATGGGCTCGATCACGCTGGCCGCGCGCGAGAAGCTGGACAACCTGATCTTCGTCGTCAACTGCAACCTGCAGAGGCTCGACGGCCCGGTGCGCGGCAACGGGAAGGTGATCCAGGAACTCGGCGCCGCGTTTCGAGGCGCGGGCTGGAACGTGATCAAAGTGATCTGGGGCGGAGATTGGGATCCGCTGCTGGCGCGGGACACCACCGGCTTGCTGCAAAAGCGGATGGGCGAAGTGGTCGACGGCGAGTACCAGACCTACATCACGAAGGACGGAGCGTTCATCCGGAAAAATTTCTTCGGGAAATATCCGGAACTGCTCGACCTGGTGGCGCATTTGAGCGACGACGAGCTGATGCGGCTGCGCCGCGGCGGACACGACCCCAAAAAAGTCTACAACGCCTATAAGGCGGCGGTGGAAACCGTCGGCCGGCCTACCGTCATCCTGGCCCACACGATCAAAGGATACGGGCTCGGCGAAGCCGGCGAAGGCCGCAACATCACGCACCAACAAAAGAAGCTGAACGAGCAGGAGATCGAGCATTTCCGGTCGCGTTTCGAAATTCCGATTCCGGACGAAGCGGCGCGCAATGCGTCGTTCTACCGGCCTCCGTCGGACAGCCCCGAGATTGCGTACCTGCATGAACGCCGCCGGGTTTTGGGCGGATACATGCCCGCCCGGACGGTGCCGCCTCCCGCGTTCGATCCGCCTCCGATCGAGCATTTGAAGGAATCGCTGGAGGGCTCCAACGGCCGCGAAGTTTCGAGCACGATGGCGTTCGTGCGCATTCTGACCTTGCTGATGAAGCATCCGGAAGTCGGAAAGCGGGTAGTCCCGATCATTCCGGACGAAGCGCGGACGTTCGGAATGGAGTCTCTGTTCCGGCAGTTCGGCATCTACGCCAGCCAGGGGCAGCTTTACCAGCCGCACGACGCGGAGATGTTCCTCTATTACAAGGAATCGAAGGACGGGCAGATCCTCGAGGAGGGCATCACGGAAGCGGGCTCGATGGCTTCTTTCACGGCCGCGGGCACGGCTTACACGAACTACGGGGTGGAGATGATTCCGTTTTTCATCTACTACTCGATGTTCGGATTCCAGCGGGTGGGCGACCTGATCTGGGCGTTCGCGGACGCGCGCGGCAAAGGATTCCTGTGCGGCGGGACGGCGGGGCGGACGACGCTGTCGGGCGAAGGGCTGCAGCATCAGGACGGCCACAGCCTGGTGCTGGCGAGCACGGTGCCGACCTGCGCGGCCTACGATCCGGCCTATGCGTACGAGATCGCGGTGATCGTGCAAGACGGCATCCGGCGCATGTACAAGGAACGGGAAGACCGCTTCTACTATCTGACGCTTTACAACGAGAATTACGCGATGCCGGCGATGCCGAAGGGCCTGAATCCCGAAGGCATTCTGAAAGGGATCTACCGGTTCCAGGCGGCGGAAAACGGGAAGGCCCGGGTGCAGTTGTTCGGCAGCGGGTCGATTCTCAACGAGGCGCTGCGCGCGCAAAAGATCCTGGCCGACAACTACAAAGTGGCGGCCGATGTCTGGAGCGTGACGAGTTACAACGAACTGCGCCGGGAGGCGTTGGAGGTGCAGCGGTGGAACCGGCTGCACCCGGATCAGCCGGAAAAACAGCCGTACATCCTGCAGGCGCTGCAGGGGGCCGAGGGTCCGGTGATCGCGGCGACCGATTATATGAAAATCGTTCCCGGCCAGCTGGCGCCGTGGCTGGAAGGCCGGCTGGAGACGCTGGGGACCGATGGCTTCGGGCGCAGCGACAACCGGGAATACCTGCGCAAGCACTTCGAGGTCAATGCGGAAGCGATTGCCGCGGCGGCCTTGTCGCGTCTGGCGCGCGACGGCAAGTTCGACGGCAAGAAAGCCAAAGCCGCGATCGCGGAGCTGGGCTTGAATCCGGAGAAGGGCGACCCGGCCCGGGCGTAGAGCCGGGCCGCACTCTCTAGTTCAACGCGGCGCTAAACGCCACGCCGTCCACGAATGAGTTCGCGATTGCCACGTTGAGGCCGGGCGCCGAGAGCGTTCCCAAAAACGCGGGGCCTTGGTCGCCGGGTTGGAAGGAAAAGGTGGCGGCGTTGCTGGCGGGCAGCGCCAGCAGCACATACGGCGGGATGGTGAGGGTTCCCGCGTTCGCCGGCGCGGTGCACCACGCCTGGGCTACCGTGTTCTGGTCGACCGAAGCCGAGATCACCACTTCCACATGCCCGGCAGAGCCGTTGGAATTCCAGGCAACGGTCATGCCGTTGGCGCGGGTGATGGCCACGCTGCTGCCGCCGGCCGGGTTTGTCAGGGTAGGGGCCGCCGGGATGGTAATGCGCGCGGTGAAGGGACCGATATCCTTGCCGCCGTTTCCGGTAACCGTGTAATCGCCGGGCACCAGAAACGCGCCCGAGGGGCTGAGGGTCGTCTTACCGCCGCCGATCGACATGGTCGCGCTGCCCTGGGGCCCGTTGATCGTGGCGCTGGAGCCGCCGTCGAGCAGCGTGACGTACCCGTTATTGATCAAATTATTGAAGAATACGTTGCTGGGGGTATCCGCGCCAATGACGGTACAAGTGCCTACGGGAGGGGTATCCAGCTCAGAGCCGAGGAACGCCCCTGATGCGGCGGGGAGGCCTCCCACCTTCGCGAAAAATCCCAGCGCCCGATCGAAGAAGCCGCCGCCGGTCTTCATGAAGTGATCCAATTCGATGGTGCCCAGTGTGACTGAACTGGCCGTGGAGAGCTGGGAAATATCCACGCCCGGCATGCTTCGAGACGCGCAGGTCCGGCTGCCATTGGCCACTGGAATCACCGTGCTGTTACTGATCTGATTGTTGATCTGGATCACCAGGGGAACCGCGCATCCGGTGGAGACCGAATTGGGGACCACGAAGGCAACCTGATCCAGGCCGGCGCAGCAGCCGGAGCGGCCCTGGTATGTCACTGTCGCCTGCACGCCACCGAGCCACACCTTCAGGGGGAGGTCGGGCATGTTGACTCCCAGGCCCGCGCCCGAGACGTCATCTCCATTGACGGGGCCTAATCCAGTGCCCCACAAGGTGAGAGTGTCGCCCGGATTCGCCGCGCCGCAGGTGGTATTCGGACCTCCGCAGTTGGCGGCTTTGGCGGGAGAGACCAGGCTGTAATCGGGGTAGGTGACGAGGGCCTGCCCGGTGCCGCTGGAATCGATCGTCAGGATGCCAAGATTGCTGGTGACGACGTTGACCGGCGCGGCGGCGCTGGTCTGGCCGTTATAGGTGACCGTGACGGTGCCGGCGCCGGTGGGTGTTTTGGAAGGCAGCAGCGCGGCCACCTGGCTCGCCGATGTGTAGTACATGGGCGCATTGACGGTGGCGCCGCCCACCGAGATGGTGACCGAAGTGTTGCTCAACGAAGTGGATTGAAAGGCCGCGGTTGCCACGACGATGTTGGCGGGCCCCAGGCCGCTGCCGTAGACCACAAAAATCGCCCCTTGCGCAATTCCCCCGTTGGGCATGCGGGGATCGGTGTTGCTCGCCGCGTTCACCACTTTGGTAATGGCGGGAGCGGCGGAAAGCCGCGGAACCACCGCGAAGACGAGAAAAGCGAAATCCAAGAACCGAACCGGACCGAGACGCACGTTCATCCTCCTTGGTGGGAGAGAATACAGCGAGGATTTCGCGCGGCGCATCCTCCAAATGGAGTAGGCGCGGGGTCAGCTTGCATCGACGCGCGGCCGCGCGGTTTGATCAGTGATGCTCCATCTCATCGGCGGCTTGTCCGACGGACTTTGCTTCCGAAAGGCAAGCGGCGGGAAGCCGGAGAAAGTTATTTCTAAGGCCGTAAGGCAATCGTGTCGAGAATCGCGGCCAGTTCGTCCGGCACCGAAAAGAACGCGGCATGATCGGTATCGAGCGAGTACACGCCGGCCCAGGGCAAAGGAGCGCACATTTCGCGTTGCATGGAAAGGGGCATGATCCGATCTCGCAACGACTCGATATAGTAGCTGGGAATGCGCGCGAAGCTGGGGCTATCCATCGAGAACGCAGTGTCATAGGGCGCGGCCGGCTCGGGAGTGAGCAGGGGATACGCCGCTTCCGCAACGCCGGCAGGGCAACAACTATAAAAGAAGTCCCGGAGACCGGTTGCGCTCAGCCGGGCGGTGCGGCGGTCCGGCGCCCACTCGAGCTGTTCCAGATAGCCCGGATCGAAGCCTCCCACCAGTTGCATCATCGAAGCTCCATTTGGAGGCAACAGCCCCGAGAGATAGATGCGAGCGCGGATCTGAGCGGGCGGAAGCTCCACCTGGCTGATAATTCCCATGCTATGTCCCACGAGGATGGGGGGCCGGCTGGAGGCCTCGACAGCCTCGACGATGCGGGCAACATAATCGGAGAGGGCGATTGTTTGCAGGGTGGAGCGGTCCGCCCCATGTCCAGGCAGATCAATGGCGACAGCGTGATGTCCGCGGGCCTGGAGCCGGGGTACGACCTCGCGCCAGCACCAGGCGCCGTGGAATGCACCGTGAACCAGAATAAATTCCGCCATTCAGGCCGCCACGCCGCCGGGCAACCTGGCAATGAGCAGGAGCAGCTCGGATTGCCGCGAGGTCCCGGTTTTATCGAAGATACGCCGCAAATGCGTACGCGCGGTCTGGTAAGTGATATCCATTTCTTCAGCGGCCTGCTCGACGGATTTGCCGTTCGACAGTTTTTCGGTGATTTGCGCTTCTTTGGGAGTCAGGCCGAAGATCTGGACCAGGATCTCAGTCTTCGCGGGCCCTGGCCGCTCCGGGTCCGTCACGAAGGCAACGGCGCGGGGAGCGGAGACGCCGGCAAACTGTCTGAAACGCGAACAGATCGGGGCGAGTACGACCTGATAGGCGCGCCGGCCGGAGGGGCGGGGGATCGCCACGCCCTCGCGGACGGGGGACCGGGGCGGCGCCAGCGCATCATTGAGGGCTTGGCGCAATTGCGCCGCGGCTGTCCGGTCATTGGCCGTGATCAAGCCGTCGCGGATCGCCAAGCCATCATCGGACCGAAATATCTCTTCGGCGCGCCGGTTCGAATAGACCGCCGCGCCACCCGCCTCGAAGAAAACGATTCCCAGCGGCAGCGTGTCGAGAACTGATTCGCCGGCCGCGAGCAATTCCAGCTTTTCGTGCACCGCCCAGGCGCGGGCGAGATGCGGCAGGAGAAATTGAGCGACCTTCCGCTCGGCCTCGCCGAACTCGCCTTTGCGGCGGCCTCGCAGACCGGTGAGCGTCGGTGCGCGACTTCCGTGCCGGGCAATCACCGCGCCAATGCTGTAGGCAGCGTCCATCCGGCGCAGATAGTCGTTGTAGAACTCTGAGCGTTCAAAAACCAGCCGCGGGCATTGTTCCTGGTCCAGGTTGACGGCGCCTGGCACGTAAAGCCCGCGGCCTCCGTCGCGCCAGACGTTCAGCTTGGAATAATGCTCGTTGTAGGACTGAGTAAATGGCGAACTGATTCCGAAGCCAGCCACAATCGTCGAGGTTCTGATTCGCAGGTCGTGGACTTGCAGCAGAGTGATATCGGCGTAAATGGCCTCGTTGCAGCGCTCCAGAAAGCGAGGCCAAAGCGAGGGTTCGGCGGCCGCTTCGTAGGCGAGCAGCGCCAGCCGCAAGAGTTCATTTTCGGTCGGCACGATGGAACCCCAGAAGGTTCACTTTCGTACAGGATACACGAAACGGGGTGGGCTGGAACTTTCGTTGGCCGCGCGCCTAGTGGGACGGCTTCACAATCATCTTGCCCACGCCATCCGAATAATTCTCCGCAATGGCAAACGCGTCTGCGATCTGGTCCAGCGGGCGCGTGTGCGTCACGATCGGCGCGAACCAGGCGAGTTTCTCTGATAACAACCGCAACGCATCGGCCGGCTCGTCGTTGGAACGGCGCACATTCAAGACGACCAGTTCCTTGCGCCGCATCGGCGAGGTCTCAAGCGGAGTGAGGGGCTGCGAGTGGATCCCGGTCAACACCACCCGGCCGCCATTGCGCGCGGCGCGAATGGCCTGGTTGGTAGTGTTGCCGCGCGCGGCGCAATCGATGGCGCAATCCACACCCCGGTTGGCCGTGTCCCCGGCGATCACCTCTTCGGCATGCTCCGGGCCGAGCGCCGCATCGGCGCGCAGGTTTGCCGCCATCTCGCGGCGGCGTGACAACGGATCGAAGGCCCAGATTCGCGCGGCGCCTGCGATTCTGAGGCACGCGATGGTGAGCAAGCCGATCGGGCCGGCGCCGAAGACGGCCACGGTTTCTCCGGGGCGCACCGAGGCCAGCCGGACCGAATGGAGCGCCACGGCGAGCGGTTCGACCAGCGATCCGAGATCCAACGAAACCGAGGGCGGCAGGGCGAGCAGACCGGCCGACGGTAAATTGAGCCGCTCCCGGAAAAAGCCCGGATCTCCGGGATTGCTGAGAAACCGAATCCGGGCGCAGATGTTGTAGCGTCCGGCGCGGCAGAATTCGCAGTGATAACAGTACAGAGCCGGTTCGAGCGCGGCGCGGTCGCCGGGGGCCCAACCGGTAACGCCGGGGCCGGTGGCGATCACGGTGCCGGCCGGCTCGTGGCCGAGCACCATCGGGTAGCGGCACGGAGTATCGCCGATGGCGCCTTCCCCGTAGGCGTGCAGATCGGAGCCGCAGATCCCCACGGCGGCCACCCGCACCTGGATCTCGCCGGGACCGGGGTCCGGCAGTTCCCGGGATACCAGCCGGAAGCTGCGGGGCGCAATCAATTCCGCGACGAGCATGCTTCAAGGATATCCGGACGGCCGGTCGATCGCGGACACCGACGCCGCGGCGCGGCACGCGCGGGGCGCATGGTTTAAGATACCTAGGAGATGCTCAATTTTCGCCAGTTTGAGGCCGGTCCCGATCCGTTCGGCCGCAAATTTCAAGTCTTATTCAAGTGGCTGCAGACGGCCATTTCCATCCGCCACGCCGACACGGTGGACGTCAAATTCATCCTGGTGGATGAAAACGGCGGCCGGACGCAGAAAACCATCGCGTTGCCGCATGCCGAACTGTTGCGCGTCAGCCGCGAGACGGGGCGTCCCATGGACGACCCGTGGTGCGCCCGCATGGCCGCGCTCCATTTGCAGCACCTGATTACGACGGGCGAGGACATGGAAAAAGACCTGGTGACCGTGCTGCCGGCCGACCTGAAGCGCTACGCATCCGAAATCGCGCGCATGGAACAGGCCGAAATGGCCGCGCGATAGCCGACCCCAGGCTGCCGATAAACCCGCTAACGACGAGCCGCTGATGTGACAGTTTCGTTACGGAGCGCGGCGTCCTTCCCATACCCAACGATATTTCACCAGAACGTTATTGGTTTGTAACTCTGGCCCGCTAAGGTGAGAGCCAAACCATGAAAACTCAATTTTTGCGCTTCACCCTCGCGGGAGTGTTGGCGCTCCCGTTGCTGTTTGCCCAATCCGACAAAACGCGGATCGTGGGAACAGTCAGCGATTCAACAGGCGCCGCGATTGCCAATGCGGCGATCACGGCGACGGACGCGAAGACCGGCGTCGAACGGAAAGTGGTCGCCGACGATCACGGATTTTATGTCATCGCCAACCTGGCGCCTTCCACGTATACGGTCAAAGCGGAAGGGAACGGCCTCGGGCCGGCGGAGTTCAGCGAGGTTCCCCTGAGCGTTGGCCAGGAACGCGTGCTGAACATCGTCCTGCAGCCGGCGACGGTGTCCACCAGCGTAACGGTTTCCGGCGGAGAGTTGACGGTGGTCGACACGAGTTCGGCTTCCATCGGGGCCAATGTGAATGCCCGGGAAGTCGGCACGCTGCCGCTCAATGGCCGCCAGCTCTCGCAGTTGTACCTGCTGGCGCCCGGCGCTCAAACCGCCGGCGGAGGGAGTTTCGACAATATTCGATTCAGCGGCCGCGCCAACCAGGAAAACGCGGTGCGGTTCGACGGCGTCGAGGCGAGTTCGATCATCGACGCCTCTCCGGGAAATCTGAACGGCGAAGTATCCACCGGGTTCCGGCTGCAGAACAGCCTCGAGAACGTGGCGGAGTTTCGCGTCGATTCCAGCAACTATCCGGCGGAATACGGCACCGGCACGGCCGGGCAGATCAGCGTGGTGACCAAGTCCGGCGGCAACGAATTGCATGGCGGCCTTTTCGAGTACTTCCGCAACAACGCGATGGACGCGCGCAATTTCTTCGACGGCGCGAACAAGACGCCGCTGCGGCTGAACCAGTACGGCGGCTCCATCGGCGGGCCGATCCAGAAAGACAAGGTGTTCTTCTTTCTGTCGCAGGAATCGCTGCGGCAGCGGGCGGGCGTGAACCTGATCGCCACGGTGCCGAGCGCCTCGGCGCGTCTGCGCGCCGTGCCTTCGATCCAGCCGCTGCTGGCCGGCTATCCTTCGGGGAGTCCCACCAGCAATCCGGATCTCGACCTGGCGCAGCGCGTGGCTTCCTCTTCCATCGACGAATACTTCGGAAGCTTTCGAGTGGACCACGTGATCAACAGCAGATTTTCCCAGTATCTTCGTTACAACCGCGATCAGGGGTATCTGATCTCGCCGCTGGATGTGACGGGATCGAATCAGGTGGTGACCGGCGTCCCGCAGAACGTCGTATACACGCTGCAACAGATCTACACGCCGTCCGTGATCAACGAGACCAAGCTGGGGTTCAACGGCAACAAGACGCGCATCAACGGAGTGGCGCCGCCGATTCCGGGCGTGGATACCAGCGCGTTCACGGTGAGCTTCACGGGGACGGTGGCGATTCCGGGTATCGGCGGCCAGGGCGCCTCGGCCGGCGCCGCCACCCTGGGGAATCTGGTGCGCGGGAACAGCTCGCAGAACGGCCGCGGCCAGCCGTACACGAATTACACGTACTCGTTCATCGATAACCTGAGCATCATTCGCAAAGAGCACACGTTCAAGTTTGGCGGCGAGTTCCGTCCGGTGCGGCTGTACACGGACCGCCAGGGCGGAACCACCTACACTTTCCCGAGCCTGGCGGCATTGCTGGCGAACACGCCGAGCCAGATTCAGGTTCTAGGCGACACCAGCGCGCCCGATCCGTTCAACAACGGCGCCACCGGGGTTCGTTTTCTCAAGCAGTACTACCTGATCTTCTACGCACAGGATGAGTGGAAGATCCGGCCGAACCTCACGATGAGCTACGGATTGCGATACGAGTACTACCATCCGCTCTCGGAGGACCGCAACCTGTTCGTTCTGTTTAACGCGGACACCGGGAAGCTGGCGTGCGGGACCACGCCGGGCTGCGATCTGCCGAACACCACCCCGTGGTACCACTCGTCGACCAAGAACTTCGGACCCCGGCTGGCCTTCTCCTGGGCGCCCGAAAAACTGCATAACCGCACCGTTTTGCGCATCGGAGCGGGATACTACTACGGCCCGGGCCAGACCGAAGACCAGGTGCAGCCGATCGATTCGGACCGCGCCAGCCGCACGCTCACCAGCAACATTGCCTGGCCGATCAATCCGGCGCAGGTGCTGGCGGGCTATGACATCAACAGCCCGACGCTCGGCTTCCAGCCGCGAGCCTACGGCAACGGCTACACGATTCCGGAGAAGGTCCTCTCCTACACGTTCTCGGTCCAGCAGTCTCTGCCGGGAAATTCGGTGTTGACCGTGGCCTACGTCGGCAGCCAGGGCCGCAACCTGTTTTTGCGCTCCTGGACGAACGGCATCGTGGGCGTCACCACGAATCAGACCACCGGAGCCGGCAGCGCCATTCTGCAATTCGGGCCGCGGTTCGCCCAGATCGATTACAAGACCAGCGGCGGCACCGATCATTACGATTCGCTCCAGACCACGTGGAACCGGCGGTTCAGCCACGGGCTGACGGCGGGTCTGCAGTGGACTTATGGGCACAGCATCGGCGATACCGGCGGATCCAACGAGGCGCAGACCACGCAAAACCCGTTCAACTTCGAGCAAGACCGTGGAAACAACGCCTTCGACGTCCGCCACAGCGTGAATGTCTCGGCTCTGTATCAGATTCCGTTCAAGCCGCGGCAAAAGGCCGGCAATTTTCTGCTGGGCGGGTGGGAAGTCGGCGGCATTATGAATGCACGGACCGGCTTGCCGATGGATATTACGCTGACGCGGCCGGACCTTGTGTACCAGGTGAACGGCAGCAATACCTACGTCTCGTCGCCAATCGTAACGGGCGGAGTGGTCCAAACCACCGCGGTCATCAACAACCCGTACGGCGGGGCCTTCCGCAGCAACCGCCGCCCGAGCGTCGTGGCCGGCGTGAATCCGTTCCTGAGCACGGGCGACAAACGGTATTTCCTCAACCCCGCGGCGTTCACGATTCCGGCGCCGGGCACCTTTGGGAACCTGGGGCGGTATCCGCTGCATGGACCTCCGCTCAGCCAGCTCGATTTCACGCTGCACAAGCGATTCAACATCGACGAGAAGCGGAACATCGAATATCGGGCGGAGTTCTACAACATCCTCAACCACGCGAATTTCGCCAATCCGCCGGCGGTGGCCGCCAACGCGCTGGGGACCGGGAACAACCAGCTTCAGCCGGGGCAGGCGTTCTCGTCGGCTTCGGCGGGCGCGGCATTCGGCGTGATCAATTCCACGGTGAGCAAGGACGTGGGGTTGGGAGCGCAACGGCAGATCCAGATGTCACTGCGCTTCAATTTCTAGGCAAAGCGGGGAGCGGGGCCGGCGTGCACCGGCCCCCTTTTCTGCTCAGCGCAAGTGGAGATCCTGCATGGCCTTTTTCAGGGCGTCGGCTTCCTTCTTCGGCCAGAGCTTCCCGCCCGAAGCGTCATATTCCCGCTGAAAATCTTTCAAGGCCGTAGCCAGACGATTCAGGCGTTCCTCGAAGCGGCGGCGTTCTTCCGCGCTGCGCTCCGCATCGGCCCGGTCGAATTCCGCCGATTGGGCCATCAGAACGGCCTCGGTGACTTCCATGCGCCGCGCCGAATCGGCGTGCGATTGAAACAGCGCCATTGCCATCCAACACGTTGCTAACACGGCTCCCTCCCAGCCTGGCGAACCGCCCTGCTTCTTCTGAGACTAGGGTGTTGTAACCGAATTGTAAAGTTGTTTGTGGTGAGTATGGCAGGGCTGCTGCAGGGATGTTCACAACGGGAGCGGCCCCGACGGCCTGAGCGGCTCATTGGGGCCCCCCGTGCTACCATTGGGCAACCGCGACGATGGCTTCGATTCCCCGCAGAGCGGCCGCGGTTGCGGCGGCGACCGTCCTTCCCCTGGCAGCGGCGGTGGAACTGTGGGCGCCGCCGGGATTTCCGCGGGTCGCGGCGCCCGTCTGGGGAGCGCTGGCCATTTCTATTCCGTGGATCTGGGCCCGATCCCTCTGCCGGCGGACCAGCGTCTTGACCGCGTTTGTTAACCAGATGGCGGATCCGGCCGCGGCACGGCCGCGCCTGGAATTCCAGGAAGACGAACTGGGCGACCTGGCGCGGGCGCTGGCGCGGACAGCTCCGAAAGTGGAGGAGATGGTGCAGGGGCTGACGACCGAACTCAGCCGCCGGGAAGCGATTCTGGCCAGTATGTCGGAGGCCGTGCTGGCGGTGGATTCGAAGCTGAACGTTTCGTTCTGCAACGAGTCGTTTGTCCGCGCCGTCGGCCACCCGATCCAGGAAGGCGTTCCGCTGATCAAGGCTTTTCGCGATCCGGGTCTGTTTCAGACTCTGCAGCGCGTCGTCGAGACGGGAGAGGCGCTGCGGAGGCGGCTGAATATCGCGGTGCAGGAAGACCGCTGGTTCGAAGTGTACGCGACCCCGCTGGTCAGCAACCGGCCTCGCGGCGCGCTGGCCATTCTGCACGACGTGACCACGGCCGAGCGCATCGAACGAGCGCAGCGCGATTTCGTGGCGAACGTGTCGCACGAGTTTCGGACCCCGCTTGCCACCATCACGGGCTGCGCGGAGACGCTGCTGGGGGCCGCCTGGGAAGACGGGGAAAATCGCCGCAAGTTCCTGGAGATCATTCACTCCAACAGCATCCGGCTGACGAACATCGCGGCGGACCTGATCACGCTTTCGCAGATCGACAGCGGGCACCCGCGATCGGAAGCCTCCCCGATCGTGGTCGAAGAGGTGATCTCCAGCGCCCTGCACGCCATCGAGCCCGTGGCGGTCACGCGAGGCGTCCGCCTGCGCGTGGACGAGGTTTGCGAGGCGCAGGTTTTGGGGCACCGCATTGCCTTCGAGCAGGCGATGGTGAACCTGCTGGACAATGCGATCAAATTCAACCGGCCGGGCGGCGAGGTCGCGGTGCAAGCGGTCAGCACGGCGGAGGGGCAGGTGAAGATCTCGGTCTCCGACACGGGAATCGGGATACCGCCGGAAGATCTTTCGAGAGTGTTCGAGCGGTTCTATCGGGTCGACAAGGCGCGTTCCCGCCAGGTGGGAGGCACCGGCCTGGGGCTATCGATCGTGAAACAGGCGGTGGAGCAGATGCACGGGACCGTTCACGTCGAAAGCGAAGTGGGGAAGGGGACCAGGTTTACCATTACTCTGCCCCGCCACGCCGGGGCGACCAGTTCTTAACGCCGCAGTCATACAACTGTAACAGACGTTAGCTACCCTCAGGCCGTAACTCCATCGGTGAAATTTGGATTGCGTAACCGGGCCGGCAGAGCCGGGTCACAATTCGTGTATGCCCATGGAGTGAATGGGAAGCAAATCCTGCAATCACAATCTCGTGAGGAGACGACCCTCGTTAGAACAGCTATGCACAGATTACGACGCTATCGTATCGCGCTTGCATGCGCGGCATGCGCCGCGTTTTCGACGGGATTTGCCGCCGACCATGCGGCGGCCGACGCCGGCGCGGCCGTCCAGGCGGCGGACATCGAGCAATTGAAGGTTCAACTGGAGCAGCAGAAGAAGCAGATCGAACAACTGCAGAAGATATTGGAAGCGCAGCAGAAGGCGCTCGAGAAGGTCACTGCCGGGGCGGCGCAGGCGGCGGCGAAAGCGCCCGAGGCGGAAGTGGATCACAGGGCCGCGAACCTCGGCGAAGTAGCCTCGACGCGGCCGATCATACCGCGGGCGGTCGCGCCGGCGGCGGCCGCCACCACCCCGGGCTTGCCGCTTCCCCAGGCGCAGCCGAACGCCATCGCCAACATTCCGGAATCGCCGCTGCAAATCCGGATCGGCCTGGCCACGATTACGCCCGTCGGCTTCATGGATCTGACGAATACCTACCGGAGCACGGCGTCGGGGGCAGGCTACGCCACGAATTTCGGCAGCTATCCGTACAACAACACCGCCGCCGGCCGGCTGACGGAAGACCGTTTCAGCGCCGGCAACTCGCGGATCGGGTTCCGGGTGGACGCTTTGTACCACGACATTCATGTGCTTGGCTACTACGAAGGGGACTTCGTGGGCGGCGTGGGCAACGGCGCGCTGAATACGCAGGTGACCAGCAACAGCCTGCTGTACCGGATCCGCCTTTACTGGGTGGACCTCCGCAAAAACAAGCTGGAGTTCCTCGCCGGCCAGTCCTGGAGCATGATGACGCCGAACCGGAACGGCATCTCGGCGTTGCCGGGAGACCTGTTCTACGGTCAGGAGTTCGATGTGAACTACCTGAACGGCCTGACGTGGGGCCGCATCCCGGGGCTTCGCTTCCTGTATCACCCCAGCAAGCAGGTCACGATCGGCATTTCGGCGGAGAACTCGACGCAATACTTCGGCGGCTCGGGCGGCGGCGGCGTTCCGACGCTGCCGGCGGCGCTGGGCGCGAACGGGGCGAATCTTGCGAATTCCGAACTGGATGCCGGAGTGAACAACGGGCTTGCGATTCCGAACGTCCGGCCGGACATCATCGCCAAGATCGCCTTTGAGCCCAGCGCGCGCCTTCATGTCGAAATCGCCGGAGTGACGGACCAGATGAAGATCTGGAATCCGCTGACCAACGTGTACTTTTCGAAGGTGGGGGGCGGCGGATCGATCAATGCGAATTTCGCAGTGGTCAAAAACCTCCGGTTGATGACCAACAATTTCTGGAGCGACGGCGCCGGCCGGTACCTGTTCGGCGCGGCGCCCAATTTCATCCTGCGGGCCGACGGCGATATTTCGCTGGTGCATTCGGGTTCGACTCTGGACGGCTTTGAAGCGCGGTTGGGAAAGACAGCCCTCTATGGCTATTACGGCGGTATCTATGTGGGCCGGAACGTCGCGGTGGACGCCAACGGGACGAGCCTGATTGGCTACGGCTACCGCGGTTCGGCCAACAGCCAGAACCGGACGATGCAGGAAGCCACGATCGGCATCACGCAGACGTTCTTCAATAATCCACGCTACGGGGCGGTGTCGATGTTCCTCGATTACGCATACTTCTGGCGGAATCCGTGGTACGTGGCGCCCGGAGCGCCGAAAAATGCGAAACAGAACGCGGTCTGGTTCAATCTGCGTTATACGCTGCCGGGCAGCGCGCCAACGATCGGCTACTGAGCGCGACGAACTGTAGCGAAATCGTAACAGAACTGTAACATAGCGGTGTCAGAATTTAAGGAGACAACGAGCATGAGAGGATTGATCTTCGCCCTCGCGGCCTGCGCGACGGCGGGAGTTTCCGCGGCGGCGGCGCAGCAGATTACCGCCGCGGGAGCGACTTTTCCGGCCCCGATCTACCAGAAGTGGTTCGGCGAATATCATAAGCTGCACCCGGATGTTCAGATCAATTACCAATCGATCGGTTCGGGCGCGGGAATTCAGCAATTGACGTCGGGCACGGTGGACTTTGGCGCGTCCGATATGCCCATGACGGAAGAGCAGATGGGCCGGCTGAAGGTCCATGTGCTGCATTTTCCGACCGTGCTGGGCGCCGTCGTGCCTACCTACAATATCCCCGGAGTCACGGGGGACCTGAAGTTCAGCGGCGAGGCGCTGGCGAACATTTATCTGGGCAAAATCAAGAAGTGGAACGATCCTGCGCTGGTGAAAGACAACCCGGGAGTCCGGCTGCCGGGCGAAGACATCGTGGTCGTTCACCGTTCCGACGGAAGCGGCACATCCTTCATCTGGACCGATTTTCTTTCCAAGGCCAGCCCGGAGTGGAAAAGCAGGGTCGGGGCCAATACCTCGGTGAGCTGGCCGGTGGGGCTGGGCGGCAAGGGCAATGAGGGCGTGGCCGGGACCGTCAAGCAGACGCCGAATTCGATCGGGTATGTCGAGCTGATCTATGCCATCCAGAACAAAATGCCGTACGGTTCGGTCAAGAACCAGGCGGGGACGTATGTGAAGGCCAGCCTGGAAGCGGTGAGCGCCGCGGCCGCGGGAGCCGCCAAGGAGATGCCGGCGGACTTTCGCGTTTCGATCACCAACGCTCCGGGCAAAAGCGCGTATCCGATTTCGAGCTTCACCTGGATGCTGATTCCGAGCCAGATTCCGGATGCGAACAAGGGGAAGGCCATCAAGGCGTTTCTGCAATGGATGCTGGCCGACGGCCAAAAGATGACCGAAGCGTTGGCGTACGCGCCACTACCGAAGGAAGTGGTGGCCAAGGAGACCAAGCAAATCGCGCAAATCAAGTGACCGCGATTCGCGGCCGTAGCGGTCAGCATGGGAACAAAAGCAGCGATTCTTCCTCCAACAGCGGTGAAGCGGACCACCCCGACGGGCGATCTTGTCGCGCGTGGGGTGGTTCTGTTTTTCGCGGCGCTCGTTCTGCTGATCACGGTTGTGCTGGTCTACCAGTTGTGGATCGGTTCCGCCGCGGCCCGGCAGCGGCTGGGATGGGGTTTTCTGTTCTCCAGCCAGTGGGACCCGGTTTCGTTGAAATTCGGGGCGCTGCCGTTCATCTACGGCACGGTCGTCACGTCGGTTCTCGCGCTGCTGATCTCGGTGCCGCTGGGCTTGGGCGCGGCGATTTTTTTATCCGAACTGGCGCCCGCCGGTATATCGAGCGCGCTGACGTTTCTGGTGGAGCTGCTCGCGGCCATCCCGAGCGTAATTTTCGGACTTCTGGCAATCTTCACTCTGGTTCCGCTGATGCGGTCCTACGGAGAGCCGTTTTTAAAGAGCACGCTGGGATTTCTTCCGTTGTTCCAGGGACCGGCGTTCGGGGTCGGCTATCTCACGGCGGGCATCATTCTCGCAGTCATGACCTTCCCGTTCATCATCTCGGTATCGCGCGAGGCGCTGCTCGCCGTGCCGCGCGACCAGAGGGAAGCCGCGCTGGCGTTAGGCGCCACCCGGTGGGAAATGACGTGGCAGGTGGTGGTGCCCTATGCGCGATTGGGGATACTAGGCTCCATTTTTCTGGCGCTGGCGCGCGCGCTGGGTGAGACGATGGCGGTCACGATGGTGATCGGCAACGATCCCAGCGTCCATGCCTCGTTGTTCGCGCCGGGCTATTCAATCGCGGCCGTAATCGCCAACGAGTTTACCGAAGCGACCGGCGATGTTTATCCGGCCGCGCTGGTGGAACTGGGGCTGGTCCTGTTCTGTCTGACCATCATCATCAACGCGGTGGCGCGGCTGATGATCCTGGCCACCACCAGCAAGGGGTCCAAGAGGCCGTAAACATGCGTCTGCAATGGCGAAAAGCCGTCAACTACACGATGCTGGGCCTGACGGCGGTCTGCACGCTCATTACGGTTTCCGCGCTCTTCGTGATCCTGGGTTACCTGTTGTATTACGGCGGCAAGTCTCTGGACTGGAACTTCTTCACCAAACTGCCGCTGCCTTCCGGCGAGCGGGGCGGCGGCATGGCGAACGCCATCGTGGGCAGCCTCGAGATCCTGGCGATGGCCGGACTGATCGGAATTCCCGTGGGATTCTTCGCCGGCGTTTATCTCTCGGAGTTCGAGGACAAGAGTTTCGCCCCGCTGGTGCGGTATACGGCGGACCTGCTGAACGGCGTGCCTTCCATTATTGTGGGGATTCTGGCGTGGACGCTGGTCGTGGTGCCGATGAAAACCTTCTCGGCGCTGGCGGGCGCCATCGCGTTGAGCGTGATGCTGATCCCGATTGTGACGCGGCAGACCGAGCAGTTTCTCAGAGAAGTGCCGATGGCGCTTCGGGAGGGCGCGCTCGCGCTGGGAGCGAGCAAATGGAGGATGATTGCGACGGTGGTGGTGCCGGCCGGAAGCAAAGGCGTGCTGACCGGGATGATCCTCGGGATGGCGCGCATTGCCGGTGAAACCGCGCCTTTGCTGTTTACGGCTCTCAATAATCAATTCTGGGCAACCCGCGTTACGCAACCGACATCCACCCTGCCCTACATGATCTTCTATTACGCGACATCGCCGTTCGAAGACTGGCATCGCGAGGCTTGGGCGGCGGGACTGGTGCTGATCGCGGTGGTGCTGGCCGCCAACATTTTGGCCCGATTCGTACTGGCGCGCGGGATTTCGGTTCCGCGCACATAAGCAGGGTACTCATATGGCTTTTCAACCTACGTCGACGCCAGCCGGTATCAGCCGGCCGGATCTGGCGCCCAGATCCGTGGAACCGGGACCGACTGTGAAACCCAAGCTGAAGGCAAGCAACCTGAATTTCTTCTACGGTTCGTTTCAGGCTCTGCACGATATTTCGCTGGAGATGTACGCGAACCAGATCACGGCATTGATCGGTCCTTCGGGCTGCGGGAAATCTACGTTTTTGCGCACGTTGAACCGGATCAACGAGACGATCCGGCACTCGCGGATGGAAGGCAACATTCTGCTGGACGACGACGATGTGCGCAGCGTGGATGTGACGAGCCTGCGGCGGCGCGTGGGCATGGTCTTCCAGCGGCCGAACCCGTTTCCGAAGTCGATCGCGGAGAATATCGCGTACGGGTTGAAGATCAACGGCCTGGTGCCGCGGGGCGAACTCAAGGACAAGGTGGAGGAAAGCCTCCGCCGCGCGGCGCTGTGGGACGAGGTGAAGGACAAGCTGAACCAATCGGCCTACGCGCTCTCGGGCGGGCAGCAGCAGCGGCTCTGCATCGCGCGGGCGCTGGCGGTGGATCCGGAAGTTCTGCTGCTGGACGAGCCTTGTTCGGCGCTCGACCCGATCGCCACCGCCAAGATCGAAGAGCTGATGTTCGGGCTCAAGGACCAGTGCACCATGGTGATCGTGACGCACAACATGCAGCAAGCCGCCCGCGTCGCCGATTACACCGGATTCTTCCTGATGGGCAAGTTGATCGAATTCGATAAGACCGACATCATCTTCAAGAACCCTTCCCGGAAAGAAACGGAAGACTACATTACCGGCCGGTTTGGCTAGAACCGGAGAACGACGACCGCGCAGAAGCGCGTCAGGAGGTCCGCCAGGTGCGTCATTTCGCCATCGAACTCGAAGAATTAAATCAAAAGCTGCTGCAGATGGGCGGGCTCGTCGAGTCGGCCATTCATCGCAGCGTGCGGGCTCTGCTGGACCAGGACCGGGAACTGGCCGAAGAAGTGATTCGGGACGAACCCAAGATCAACAGGATGGAAATGGAGATCGACGGCCTCGTAACGAGACTCCTGGCGCTGCGCCAGCCCGTCGCGCGGGACCTGCGTCTCCTCACCGCGGCGCTCAAGATCAACAACGACCTGGAACGCATCGGCGATCTGGCCAACCATATCGCGGAGCGTTCCATCTCGCTGATGCACCATCCGCTGGTCAAGCCGATGACGGACATTCCGAAGATGGCGACGCTGGTGCAGTCGATGTTATTGAAGTGCCTGGACGCGTACGTGAACGGCGATGCCGACCTGGCCCACACGGTGCTGCTCTCCGACGCCGAGGTGGACCGCCTGCGCGACGCGGTCTACAGCGAACTTCTGGAGACCATGCAGCGCGATCCGAGCGTCGTGACGACGGCGATCGACCTGATTTTCATCGCGCGCAACCTGGAGAGGATCGGCGATCATGCGACCAACATCGCCGAAGACGTCGTCTTCCTCGTCAAGGGGATCGATGTGAGACATCATGCGCAGCAGGCCGAAAGCGTTTGATGTCTCACAGAAGTATAAACGATTACAGTAGACAGAAATCGGGTTATGATGGCGTTATGCCGATAGAAGCAGCAGAAGAGAATACCGTGGTGCTGGTGACGGACCGCGGTGACCGCGATCTAAAACTGATCACCTCTCTTCTGGAGAAGTCCGGATTTCATGTCGTTCAGTCCGCGAATCAGACCGAAGTTTTGAATCTCTGCCGAAAGCGAGACGAGGCGGTACAACTCGTCATCGTCAATACGGCGACTCCGGGTATTCACATGTCGGAACTGCTGGACGAAGTGCAGGCCGTCGACCCCAGAGTCCGGGTGCTCCTCCTTTCCGACGAAGACGAATCGGAACCCATCCGGCATTGGTCAGTGACGGGCAATGTGCGGGGGCACATCAGCCGTCCGTTCCGCCGCGCCCAATTTCTGGGTTCGGTTCTCGAGGCCGCCAAGCCGCCGCTGGTTCGCACGGCCTGATCCAAACAGGCCGGACTCCGCTCTATCCCTTTACTCCCTCTGCTAGTGCTGCGCCGACGGAAGCGGGCGCACGAGTGTCGTCAGAATCAAGCCGGCAGCGAGCAGGGCGGCGAGAACCTGCAGGGGGGTGTCATAGATATGCACGCGGCTGGCGCCGGGCGCGAGCGACGCTTTGGCGCGGTTGGAGAGTTCGGTGATGATCACCGGGCCCGCCACCGCGGCCGCGCTCCACGCCGTCAGAATGGCGCCGTGAATGGCGCCGACGTTATCAGCTCCGAAGATGTCGGCGAGGAATGCCGGAATCGTGGAGAAGCCGCCGCCATACATCGTCAGGACGATGAACAGCGCGGATTCGAACAGAAGCCAGTCGCGGCCGGCGGCAAAGCCGGGGATCAACAGGAATAGGATCACCTGCACGGCGAAGAAGACGATATAGGTGTTGCGGCGGCCGATGTAGTCCGAGCACGAGGCCCAGAAGAAGCGGCCGCCGGCGTTAAACAGGCTCAGCAGCGACACGAACGCGGCCGCCGCGAGCGGCGTCTTCTGAAACAGATCCTGGGTGATGGGCGAGGCCTGGGCGAGGATTCCGATTCCGGCGGTCACATTGACGAACAGGATGGCCCACAACAGGTAGAACTGCACGGTGCCGAGCGCGTCGTTGCGAGTGAGGCTGTGGCCGGTGCGGATCATCTTGCTGGTGTGCGCTGACGGGATCCATCCTTCCGGCTGCCACCCCTCGGGCGGCCTGCGGAGAATCACGGCGCCGATCATCATGACAACGAAATAGACCGCTCCCAGCGCCATTACGGTCTTTGCGACGCCAAACAGGTTCATGAAATAAACGTTCAGGTAACCGGCGAGAAAGGCCCCGCCGCCGAAGCCCATGATGGCCATGCCGGTGGCCATGCCGCGGCGGTCCGGGAACCACTTCACCAAGGTACTGACCGGAGCAATATAGCCGAAGCCGCAGCCCATCCCGCCAATCACTCCCATGCCGAGGAACACCAGGACGGACTGCCGCCATGCCAGACCGAGGCCTCCGACGATCAAACCGATACCGAACAAGAGCGCGGCGGCGGTGGCGGCGGCACGCGGTCCGCGGCGCTCAACCCAGGGGCCGCCGAATGCCGCGCTCAATCCGAGCAGCACCAAGGCTGTGGTGAAGGTGGTATACGGCGGGCTGAACCACCAGGGGCTGCCCGGCAGCAGCGCCTGAATCGGCCGGTTAAAGGTGCTCCACGCGTAGACGGATCCGATACAGATATGGACCGCGACGGCGCCCGCCGGGATGAGCCAGCGGTTGAACCCGGTGGCGGCGCGGGACTGAGTCGCGACACTTGGTTGGGTGGACATAACAGCGGTCTCTTCGGAGTGCGTTGATTCTATCGTAAACAGCGCCGGGAGCGCCAGTTTTTGAGGCGACCGGTATGCACCCCGGCGGAACAAATTGTTACAGTTTGGTGTCAGCCAACGAGAGTTTAGACGTGCGCAATCCATGACTCGCAGAGCGGATTTCTACTTCGAAGAGCCGGCACTGGCGTCACGGGTGCGGCCGGTGCTGGCGCGGCTGCCGCTGCTTGCGGGAGATGGAATTTATATCGAACGGTGCCCTGGGCTGCGCGACCGGCACGGCGCCGTCCATGCCGGCGCGTTCGTGCGCGAACGGCGGATCGCCTTGGATTGCACCGCGAAAGAGTTCCCGCGCGTGTTTGTGCACGAGCTGTTTCATTTTGTGTGGCTGCGGGCCGGGAACACCAGAAGGAGATCGTATGAGCAGTTGCTGGCGGCGGAACTCTCGGCCCGCGCGCGGGGGGAATTGGGCTGGTCGGCGGAATGGCGGAAGCAGGAGTTGCGCCGCGAGGATGTGGCACGACGCACGCGCCGCTGGCGCGAATACTGCTGTGAAAGCTTCTGCGACTCGGCGGCGTGGCTGTATTCCGGTGTCCAGTCTCACGATGAGTTCACGCTGGCGGAGCGCTTCCGCGGCCGCCGCCGGCGGTGGTTTGGCGGGCTGATGGCAGCGCGGGAATTGTCGATATAATTGGAGATAAGGAAGTCTTCGTGAAACCGATGCGTCTGTCTCTCCTGTTCACTACTGCCCTCTTGATAGGCGCCTTGCTGGCGGGTTGCGCGAAAAAGCAGCAGCCGGTCAGCTCCCGGAAAGCGGCTCCCGATTTCGTCCTGAAAGACGCCGCCGGCAAGGAAGTGCGGCTTTCGGACTATCGCGGCAAGGTGGTGCTGCTCGATTTCTGGGCCACCTGGTGCGGTCCGTGCCGCATCGAGATTCCCTGGTTCACCCAGATGGAGCAGCAGAAGAAGGATAAAGGCTTCGCGGTGCTGGGCGTTTCCATGGACGACGACGGCTGGAAGGCCGTCAATCCGTTCGTGAAGGAAATGAAGATCAACTACCGCGTGCTGCTCGGCAACGATGAAGTCGCGAAGAATTACGGCGGGCTGGATGCGCTGCCGACGACATTCCTCATCGACCGTGACGGGAAGATTGCGTCCGTTCACGTCGGGCTCGCCAGCCGGAAAGACTTCGAAGAAGGCATCGATGAGCTGCTGCGCGCTCCCGCGGGCGCTTCCGGTAAGATTTCGCTCCCCGCGCTGGTGCTCAACGGGCGGTAGCCGGCCGCGGTCCTCCTAAAATAGAAGCATGAGGACGGTGCGTGCCATCGTCCAGGCACTCGGAGCTTATCTCAAGGCGCAAGTCGAAAACTCCGCGATTCTGGTCGGCCTCTATATAGCCGGATTCGCTGTCGCCGGCGTGCCGTGGTGGGGGTTGACCGGTTTGGTCTGCGGTCTGCTGCAGATGATTCCGCATCTCGGCTCGGTGATGGCTTTGGGACTCGCCCTGCTTCTCAAAGGGCTGGCGGGCGGCGGTTGGCTGCAAATCCTCGCCGTGTTCGGCGTGTGGCTCGCGATTCAGGTGGTGGACGGATTCATTCTGGGGCCGCGGGCGGCCGGGCGGGCCGGCGTTCATCCGGTGGCCGCGATCCTGATCACGCTGGCCGCCGGGCTCTGGCTGGGACCGCTCGGCGTGATTTTCGCCGTGCCGGTGGTCGCGGTGATCCTGATCGTCGCGCGAGCGCTGCGACACGGCCCCGCGTCGGAGCGCTTATAATTGGGAGCAGGAAACGAGATGCGTCTGTTGATCGTTTGGATCGCAGCCCTGGCTGCGCCGCTGTTGCCGGCGCAACCGGGCGACCGGCTCACGGTGGGGAAGCCGGAAGCCGTGGTGGGGAAACGGAATGCATCGGTTCAGGTAAAGATTCCCCTTTCGGTGCAGAAGGGATTTCACGTCAACAGCAATAAGCCGAAGGAAGAGTACCTGATTCCGCTCAAACTCACCTGGACCTCGACGGGAGCCCTGCAGCCCGGCCCCATCGACTATCCGCCGCCCGAAGTTCAGAAGTTCGAGTTTGCCGAGCAACCGCTCTCGATATACTCCGGCAATTTCGATCTGGTGGCGCATTTTAAGGTGGCCTCCAACGCTCCGGCGGGCCCCGGGGCGGCCACCGGGAAGCTGCGCTACCAGGCGTGCAATGACCGGGCCTGTTTTGCTCCGAAGACCGTGGACGTGACGATCGTCTATCAGGTCGAATAGCGAGCCGGTTTCGGCCGCCATTTGCGGTCGCTCCAAGGCCCCCAAGCTTCGTTCAAGACGTCGCACATGCGGCGAACGACCAGGGCGGACTCGCGCAGCGCGCGCTCGCCGGCTTTCTCCAGACGATAACAACGCTTGGACCGGCCGCCGCGCTCGGGGGTGGGATCGGTCAGGGTCGAGGAGACAAATCCCTTGGCCTCCATGCGGTCGAGCGTCACGTAAACGGCGCCGAGAGTCACCGGCTTGGGACTGGAGAGTTCCTCGACTTTGCGGTGAATGGTGATGCCGTAGGCGTTATCGCCCAAGGCGAGAATGGCGGTAAGGACAATCTGTTCGAACTGGCCGCACGAATCCTTCCCGCTCATTTCTAATACAGTGTATGGTAAATTCCGGGCCAGGGTCAAGGCGCACACCACGCCTCCAGCCGGCGGGAGCGGCCGCCGGGCCGTTCCGAGCGGCGCGCGGGACTACGGAATCTGGCCGCCGGTGAACGCGACGTAGCCGCGGTAGGCCCAGACGCAACCGCAAAGCAACAGCAGCGCCAGAGAAAGATAGCCGAAGCGTTTGGCCCAGGCGGTGACGCGCTCGACGCGGGCGACGACGATCTGTTGCTCGGCGGCTTGCCGGTTTTCGGCGGGATCGAGGATGACGACGTTATCCTCGCGCATTCCGACCAGCGATTTCCAGATCATCAGAATGACGAACACAGTCGTGACCACTCCCCAGGCGATCCAACTGGCGGCGAGAAGGGACCCGGACATACAGCACCTCCTTCCGGTTTTTCTGGGCGAATATATGCTCAAAAACCGGAGCCGAAGTCAACCCTCGGCGCGGAGCAGCGGAGAACCCGTTATTCGGGAGTGAAGCGGAACGGCAGGCGCATAGCCGGTCAGGGGATCCCCTGAACTAAAATGGAGGATCGCCACGTTTCCATGCTGCCCGAGCCACAAGCTGCCGCCCATCTGGCGGCCATTGTCGAATCCTCCGAAGACGCCATTATCAGTAAGGATCTGAACGGGATTGTCCAAACCTGGAACGCGGGCGCCGAGCGCATCTACGGCTATACGGCCGAAGAAATGATCGGCAAACCGATCTCGGTGTTGTTGCCGGCCGACCGGCAGAACGAGGAACGGGACATCCTGGACCGGATCCGCCAAGGAGACCGCGTCAAGCATTTTGAAACCACCCGGATCCGCAAGGATGGGAGGCCGATCTATGTTTCGCTCATGATCTCTCCCCTTCGCGGACAGGACGGTTCCATTCTCGGCGCCTCTCATGTGGCCCGCGACATCACGGAGCGAAAACAGTTCGAAGAGCAGCTACGGCAGGCGCAGCGGCTGGAGAGCCTTGGGGTGCTGGCAGGCGGGATCGCGCACGATTTCAACAATCTGCTTACCGGGATCCTCGGCAACGCCAGCATTGCGGCGGAGGTTCTGCCGCGCGGCACGGTCGCGCAAGCCATGCTGCGGGATGTGATGGCGGCGGCGCAGCGGCTGAGCGATTTGACCCGCCAGCTGCTGGCCTATTCCGGGAAAGGCAGCTTTGAGTTCGGCCCCGTCGACGTTTCAAGCGTGGTACGGGAGATCCGCGCGCTGATTCAGGCTTCGATTCCCAAAGAGGTTCAGATCCGGTTGCACCTCGGCGAGAATCTGCCGTCCGTCCATGGGGATGCCAGTCAGATTCAACAGGTGATCATGAACCTGATAATCAACGGAGCCGAAGCGATACCGAGTGGCGAGGTCGGTTCCGTGACGGTCACGACCGCCTTCCAGATGGTGGACGAACAGTATGTCAGCGTTTTCGCTCCGGGTGGGCTCCGTCCGGGACGCTACGTTTCACTCGAAGTCCATGACACCGGCAAGGGCATGAACGAGGAGACTTTGGCCCGGATTTTCGACCCGTTCTTCACCACCAAGCTGAAAGGACGCGGGCTCGGTCTGGCGGCGGTGCTCGGCATCATCCGCAGCCACCACGGAGGAATCAAAGTCTACAGCAAACCGGGGCAGGGCAGTACCTTCAAAGTGCTCCTTCCGGCAATGCCGGACTCGGAAGGGGAGCGCCCGGTGCTCCTGAACGAGCAGTGGCGCGGGAAAGGAACGCTGCTGGTCATCGATGACGAGGAGATGGTTCGCCGGGTCGCGAAGACCGCATTGGAACTATACGGATACCACGTGCTTCTGGCCGAGAACGGCGAGCAGGGGCTGGCCATCTACCGGCAACGCGCGGATGAAATCCGGGCGGTCATTCTCGACTTTCAGATGCCGCATATGGGCGGCGAAGAGACGTTTCGGCACCTGCGAATGATCCGGCCGGACGTGCGGGTCATCTTGTCTTCCGGATACAGCGATTCGGAAGCGCTGGCGCGTTTTTCCGGCAAAGACCTGGCCGGCTTCATCAAGAAACCGTACACGGCGGCGCAACTGGCCCAAATCGTCCAAAAGTGCTTATCGGCTTCCCCGCAGGGCACTTAGCTGTCGCAGCGAGAAAGCGATTCTGCCTTTGAAAACTGTCAACCATTTTGCCCGCGCGGGATGGCGCCCTGCAGCGCCGCGCCGCCTTGTTGTAGCGTAAGGGTGTGATTCAGAACGCCAGGACAACGCGGCCTCCGGAAACCGACGCCGCCCGGATGCGTACGCGCCGGGTATTGCCATGGTTGCTGGTGTTGCTGGCCGGCAGCGGCTGCGCGGCGCTCATTTACGAGATTGTCTGGTTCCAGTTGCTGCAACTGGTGATTGGGTCTTCGGCAATCTCGCTCGGGCTGCTGCTGGCCGCCTACATGGGCGGATTGTGTTTCGGCAGCGCCGCGCTTCCGCGGTTGGTCCCGGCGCGGCATCATCCGCTGCGCGTGTACGCGGTGCTGGAAGTAGGAATCGCCGTGTTCGGCTTGCTTGCCCTGGTTGGAGTGCCGGTGGTCGGGCGCCTCTATATTGCCGGGGCCGCGGAGGGCATGGCCGGTCTCGTTTTGCGGGGCGTGGTGGCTTGTGTCTGCCTGCTGCCGCCGACGTTGCTGATGGGCGGATCGCTGCCGGCGATTGCGCGATGGACCGAGAGCTCCCCGGAAGGAGTCTCGTGGCTGGGATACCTCTATAGCGCCAATATTTTGGGCGCGGTGTTGGGATGCCTGCTTGCGGGATTCTACCTGCTCCGTGTATCGGATATGGTCGCGGCCACGTATGTGGCGGCGGGTGTCAACGTCGCGATGGCGCTATTGGGATTGGGATTGGCCGCGCGATTCGCCTATTCGCAGCCGGAAGCTGCTTCAAAGACGGCGCGCCGCGCGCCGGGAGCCGCGCTTGTCTACGCGGTGATCGGCCTCTCGGGATTGGGCGCCTTGGGGGCGGAGGTGGTGTGGACGCGGCTGCTCTCCCTGCTGCTGGGCGCCACCGTGTACACCTTTTCGATCATCCTCGCGGTCTTCCTGGTGGGCCTGTGGGCGGGAAGCAGCGCGGGATCCTGGCTGGCGCGGCGCACCGCGTTTCCCCGCACGGCTTTGGCGGTCTGCCAGGTGTTATTGGGGGTGGCGATCACGTGGACGGCGTACACGCTGGCGCACTCGCTGCCGTATTGGCCGGTGGATCCGTGGCTTTCGCGCGACCCCTGGTTCAATTTCGAGCTCGATCTGGCGCGCTGCGTGTGGGCGATCTTCCCGGCGACCCTGCTGTGGGGCGCCAGCTTTCCCCTGGCGCTGGCGGCCGCGGCCGCTCCCGGGGAGGATCCGGGCCGGCTCTCGGGCGAAGTGTACGCCATCAACACGGCCGGATCGATTGTGGGCGCGCTTGCCTTCACCCTGGTGTTCATCCCGGGGCTGGGCACCGCCGTTTCGGAGCAGCTGCTGATTCTGATTCCGGCGGCCGCGGCCCTGGTTGCGGCAGCGGCGCTGCGCGGCGAAGCGGGCGCGCGAGGGTGGCGGGTAGCGGGCGCCGCGGTGGCAATGGCGATGCTGGTCTTTTCCGTTTCGGACGTGCCGTGGGAAGTGGTTGCCTACGGCCGGCGCGTGGCGCCGATTGTCCGCGCGGAGGATCTGTTCGACAAAGCCAACCCGACCACTGTGTTGTTCCGGGGCGACGGGGCGAACTCGTCGGTGGTGATCGCGGAGCGCGCCGGCCAGCGCCACTTCTATGTGAGTGGCAAGGCCGAGGCTTCGACAGCGCCGCTGGATATGCGGCTGGAGCGCATGCTGGGGCACCTGCCCGCGCTGGTGCATCCGCAGCCGCGCTCGGTGCTGATCGTGGGGTTCGGCGCCGGCGTCACGGCCGGCTCGTTTGTGCCTTATCCGGACGTGCAGCACATCACGATCTGCGAACTGGAGCCGCTGATTCCGCCCAATTCGACGCAATACTTCGGCAAGCAGAACAACTGGGTCGCCAACGACAAGCGGACGCGCATCGTTTACGATGACGCGCGCCATTATGTGTTCACGACGAAAGACAAATTCGACGTCATCACGACGGATCCGATTCACCCGTGGGTGAAAGGCACGTACACTCTCTACTCGAAGCAGTATTACGAGCTGGTGAAGAGGCACCTGAATCCGGGCGGAGTGGTCGCGCAGTGGCTTCCCATTTACGACAGCGATCTGGAAACCGTGAAGACCGAGCTGGCCACCTTTTTCCAGGTATTTCCGAACGGCACCGTCTGGAGCAATAACGTGAAGGGAGAGGGCTTCGATCTGGTGCTCCTGGGCGCGGCGGACGAAACTTCGGTCAACGTGGATGGCTTGCAACAGCGGCTCGACCGGCCGGAGTACGCAGCGGTCCAGCAGTCGCTGGCTGAAGTGGGTTTTCATTCGGCGGTGGATGTGCTGGCGACGTACGCCGGCCGTGCTTCCGATCTGCGCCCGCTGCTGGTGGATGCGCCCATCAACGAAGATCTGAACATGCGGCTGCAATACCTGGCCGGGCTGGGTCTGAACGCGATGGCCGATCAGACGATCTATCGCACCATTCTGCAATACCGGCGATTTCCCGACGGCCTGTTGACGGGCTCGGGTCCCCGCATGGATGCGCTTCGGGTGATGCTCAAGGCCCGCTGAAACCGCGCGCCGAGCCGCCGTGGTATAGTCACGTCGAAATGAAGCGAAACGTGATTTGGTTCTCGCTCGGCCTCCTGATGGGGGTGGCGCATGCCGCAGCGCCGGGAAAAGTCGAAATCGACAATCCGTGGGTGCGAGTGGTGCGCATCCAAGCCGGGCCGCACGAAAAGATCCCCATGCATGAGCACCCGGCTTCCGTTCTGGTGTGCCTGACCGATATTCATGAACGCACCACCGGGCCGGACGGGAAATCGCAGGAGGTCACGCGGAAGGCCGGCGACGTCGTCTACCGGGAGCCGATGCAGCACGAAGAGGAGAACCTCTCGGACCAGCCGCTGGAAGCGGTGGTGGTGGAGTTGAAGCCGGACGCGCCGAAAGCGCCGCCGGCTCCGATGACCGCGCCGGACCCGATGGAGGCCGACCCGTTGCATCATTCGGTGCCGGTCGAAAACGACCGGGTTCGCGTGCTGCGGACGGTTCTGGTTCCGCACCTCAAAGGCCCGATGCACCGGCATCGCTCGTATGTCGTTGTGTATCTGACGGAACTGCACACCACGATGAAACTGGCGGACGGACGCACCATCGACAATCCGCGCAAGCCGGGCGAAGTGGCGTTCCGCAACGCCTATCAGCATCAAACGGAAAACATCGGCGATCACACCGCGGTCGAGATCCAGATTGAGCTGAAGTAACGCTCCGGCGCGCATCACCGCAGCAGCGCAGCAGCGGGCCGAGTAATCGACGCTGCTCCTTGGTGCGGTCAAGGCCAGCAACCGGGAACGCGGATCATTCTGAACCTCCGTTTCAAACGAACAAATCAAATGCAGGAAAGTCGCCGTTGAGCAACGTGCGGGTATCGCGATATCCCAGCCAGCCCGCGATCATGGTGGCGTAGACGCGCCGGAAGTCGGTGGTGTAGATCAGGTTGTCGCCGGCATCGAGTTTGGTCAGGCTGGGAATCTGGCCGTAGTGGCCGCCCTTCACCTTCTTGCCGGCGACGAACATCAGATTGGCGGTGCCGTGATCGGTCCCGAGATTGACGTTTTCCGGCACGCGCCGGCCGAACTCCGAGAAGACCATGACGGCCACGTCGTCGGCACGTCCGATCCGTTCCAGATCGCGAAGAAATGCAGCCACGGCGTCGGACGCATAGGTGAGCAGCCGCTGGTGCGTGTCCTTCTGAAAGACGTGCGTGTCGAACGCATTGTTGCGGTACGAGGTGTAATACAAGCGCGTGGGCATGCCGGCCGCGATGAGCGCGGCCACCTTGGGCAGATCCAGGCCCACGATGCCGTAATCGATCGGAGAATGATAGTGCTCCCAGGCCTCGCGCACCAGCGCCGAAGCATTCTGCGCGCTCCGCGCGGTATCGAGCAAAAAGCGGCGGGCGGGATTATCGACGTTCCCGCTGTCGGGCAGGGAAGCGAGCACTTCCCGCTCCTCGTAAAACTTTTCCTGGGTGAATTTGTTCGGATCGTCGAACACCACGGGAACATGCCTGCGGCTGCGAACCGCAAGGGATTGACGCGTGCCGATGTTGACGATGTAGTTGGGCGGCGCGCCGGGCGCCATGGCGTCGGCGAGCCGGCCGACCCAGCCGTACTCTTCGCCGCTGTTAGGCGCGGCGGTATGCCAGTAGGCCATCGAGGTGAAGTGCGAAAACGAAGGATTCTCGTAGCCGCAGCCGTGGATAACGGCGAGCCTGCCGTCTTTGAACAGCCGCTCGAATCCGGTCATGCCGCCGCTGAATCCGAAGTGATCGTCGATGACGCGGAGCCGGTTCTTGCGGATGCCGAGATTCGGGCGGTGCTTGTAATAGGCATCATCGGCGTACGGCACGAGCGTGTTGAGGCCGTCATTGCCTCCGGAAAGCTCGAGAACCACCAAGATCCTGCCGTCCGCCCGGCCTTGCGATGCCAGCGCCGCGGCGGCTTGTCCGAACACGCGCGCGGGGATGGAAGCGCCGGCGGTTACGCAGACGCCGCACATGCCGGCGCGCAGCAGGTCGCGCCGGCTGGATCGGGAGAAGGAGAAACGCTTCGTCATGGCTGCCTCACCCCAGTTGATACTCCGGCTGGCTCATGATCAAATGCAGCACCAGCCGCAGCGAGTGTTCCATATAGGTTCGGGCCGCGGCAATGTCCGTGGTGCCCAGGTCTTCGTTGAGAAATGCAATCAGCTTCCGGCGCGCCTCGGCGCCGGGCGGAACGCGCATGAACCGGCGGATGAAATAATCGACCACCTGCGTCGTATTCCGTAAATCCGCGTTCAGCACCATGCGCGACAGATTGATTTGCGCGGTGTCGCGCGGAATGGCCTTTACGCGCTCGATGGCCAGTTGCGAGCCGCGGAAGCTTCCGTAGCGGGTATTGAAATCCTCGTCCCGGTCGGCGTTTTTGTTGGATTCGGCGATGTCGCCGGTCTTCTCGTCATCCTTGGTGGCGGTCGTGATATCCATGCCTTCGCGGATGCGCTCGGCCACTCGGCGAACTTCGCCGCCGCCGGTATAGCGGTCGGGCGGGAGGAAGCTGATGCTGGGGAAGAGGACGTCCCGGGCGAAATTCGCGCGTTCGAGCAGCAGGCCGGGCGTGATCCAGCTTCGGCCTTGCGCCCAGCCGGCCACGGTTGGCGGCGCGAAGAGCTGCTGGCCCAATGCGCCGGTCACCAGGTTGAAATCGGGAACGCCGGGAATGCTTTTGAGCCCGAGCTTCTTATAGGTGGACACGGCGAGTTCCACCGGGCTCTGGATCCGAGTGCCGACCGAGGCGGGGCTGTAGAAATCGCGCGAGAGGAAGATTTTCTCCATCAGCGGCGCGATCTCATATTTGTTGTCGCGCAGCACGGCGCCTAATTGCTTCTGCAGTTCCGGAGAAAGCTCCTGGCGGACGAAGTAGCGGTAGATCTTGCCGGCGATGAAATCGGCCGTCGCGGGCCGCTGCATGATGATGTCGATCACGTCGACGCCATCGAACCGGCCGGTATGGCCGAGGAAGGTCTTCTCGCCGTCGTCGTGCTGATCCTGGTTCACTACGAATTTCAGGTCCACGTAGTTCCAGCCGGTGAAGGCGCGGGCGGCCTCGCGAATGTCCTTTTCCGTGTAGTGCCCCACCCCCATGGTGAACAGCTCCATGATTTCGCGGGCGAAGTTTTCGTTCGACGCGCCTTTGACGTTGACGCCGGCGTCGAGGAACGAGAGCATCGCGGGACCTTCGGCCACCGCCACCGTGAGGTCGCGAAAATTACCGAGTCCCTGTTTCTGGAACAGCTCCAACTGGCCGAGCAGCTTGCGGTAATCGCGGACCTTGGCTTCGTTCGAGGCGAAGTGGCCGTGCCAGAACAACGCCATCTTTTCCTGCAGCGGCCGCGGGCTGTTGAGCATGCGGTTGGCCCACCAATAGGCAACGCGATTGGTTTCGAGCGCGCTGGCGCGCAGCCAGTAGAAGAACTCGTCGACGATCGGCTGCATCCGGCGGTTCCCGCTGGGTTTGACCTTAATGCCGAGCGCTTCGCCGTTTTTCTTCGCGAGGTCGGTGACCGCGGGGCGGCTCGGGGGAAACGGTTCGAGGCCGGGATCGTGGATGCCGGATTCGTCGAAGGGGGGCAGGTTGCCGTCGCCGGCTCCGCTAAAGCGGACCAGGCGCGCCGCGGCTTGCTGGGGCGTCATTTTGGCGAGCGCCTGAATTTCTTCCGGCGTTCCGCCGAAGCCGGCGCGTTCGAGCAGATGCGCGGCGAAATCGTAGTTCCAATCCGCGGCGGAAATCGGCGTCAGGTCGTTTTCCCAGGCCGCGGGGCCGGCCTTTTGCGCGACGGCCGGGAGGGCCGACGCCGTTAGCAGAAGGGCCGCCAAGAGCCCGAATCTTCGACGCATGTACCAGCTCCTCTGACGTGCTGAGGAGGATTCTCTCACAACCCGGGGCGCGATGCCTGCCGTTCACTGTTCGAACAGGACCACGTCCACGTCGGCGAACGGCCCCAGCCGCCGCTGGCGCCAGCCGTTAAACTCGGGGCGCCGCGCAAACCAATCGCGCCAGAAGTGCACCTGCGGCTCCCATCCGTAAATCAGGAACCGGTGTGAAGGAAGCAGCACCGTGGCGGACAACGCGGATGCGTACGATTCGGCTTTCGGAGAGGTCTCGAACGGAAACAGATAGGGTTTGGAAGCGATCGGGTAGACGTCCAGATGGGCGTAAAGAAATCCGGGCAGCGAGTAGTTCGGCTGCCAGGCCGGAGGCCGCGCTTCGATGAAGGGACTGGGACAGATCACGGGGACTGCGCTGGTCGCCTCGATTTGATTCACCGCGCGGGCGGCGGCGCGCCAGTCGGAATTGTGGTGTCTCGGCCAGAGCGTTCGCCACGCGCCCCCAAACAGAAGCGCGGCGAAGGCCATGACCAAAGCGGCTCGGCTCCATTGCGTGGAGGAAAGGAACTGAGCGGCCGCCGCGGTTGCGGCAAGGGCCGCGCCGGGAAGCGCGAGTTGCAGATAACGGGGCACAAAAACGGCATCGCCGGTCAGCCGCGAGAATGCATAAAGACCGGCGGGCTGGCACAGCCACCAGGCGCCGATCAGAACCAATGCCGGTGCTTCGAGCCCGATCGGTTCCCGGCGCCGGCGCCACAGCCGCGCTAGCACCCATGCGCCGGCCGCGCACGCAACCAGCAGTGCGGGTTCGAGCGAGCGAACGAACTCCTTCCACGACGGGAGTGGCGCGATGACATGCGCGCGGGCGTCGCGCAGCAGCTCGACCGTTTCGGCCACGACTGGGAACGCCAGCATGGCGGCCGCGGCGAACACCAGCGTGGCGCGGCCCCGGCCAACCGGCGTTTTCCCATATGCCAAACGCGCGGCGGTATAAAGCGCAAAGACCAGGCAGCACGGCCAAAACAGGAGATGAATGTACAGAACCGCGGCGGCCGCAACGGCGAAGCCCGCGCCGGGAAGCCAGTTCCCGGAATCGAGCCACCGGACGAGCAGCCACACGGCGGCGGCGAACACGAGCATGCCGACCGCATAGGGCCTCGCGTTGGCCGCCTGATAATTGAAGCCCGGCAGAGCCAGGCAGGCGAACACCGCGAACCAGGCGGCTTGCGGGTGAACCAGCCGCGCGGCCACGCGCGCAAACAGTCCAAGGAACACAAGCATTGCCAGCACCGAAACCAGCCGGGTGGCGATTTCGGAATATCCGAACAGGGCTCCGTTCCAGCGGATCAGCGCGTAATACCAGGAATGCCAGGCTTGGGGCGCGGCAACCGCGAGCGATGGATGTTGCGAACCGTGCCGCGCCACGAACACGGTGGCGGTTTCATCGAGCCAGAAGCTCGAAGGCAGGGGCAGAAGCCAGAACCGGGTGATGCACAGCGCCAGCAGCAGCGGGAGCAGCCACCGCCGGTCCCCGGAACCCGCCATCTATTTCGCTTTGACTTCGGTGCCGGTGGTGGCGCTCACCAGAACGCTATAGCCGGAAGTCTTCGTGCCCCAGAGGATGTACCACACCGGGGTCGGGAACCGCGACGCATTGGCGAGCGTGAACGCCGCCTTCTTATCGGGATGCTCCTTGACCCAGGCTCCCGCCTTGGCGATCGCCACCTGGTACGCGGCATCCGAGTCCGTCGCAAAATCCATGGTCTGGAAAGGCCGGCTGGCCGGCGTCGGGCCGCTCCACGTCTGGGCCGGCGAGATGTCCACGCCTTTGTGGATGTCGGTCCCCGAGGACACCACCGCGTAGGTGAACGTGCGCGCCTCATTGCGGCTCGGCGATACGAACACCGCCCGCCACATCCCGAACTTCCCGCCGTCGCTGGTGATCCCCGGGACCTCGCTGCTGTCCATGCTCAGCAGCATGAAGTCGGGCGCCCAGGCACGCGCCGGTTTGTACATTTCAAAGAACGCCGTTTTGGCCGTGACCGGCCCGGCGGGAGCTTCTTTTCTCGGAGCGGTCTCCGTCTTGGTTCCCGCGCTCGTGGGAGCCTCCGAACAAGACGCCAGGACCAGGACCGCAAGAACGGCGGTCGTCGCTGCGAACCATTTCCTCATACGCACTACCCACTCCATGGTAGCGAGTGGCGCGGGAAGTGCAACCGGGGGACGGGGGGACGGAAAAAGTCAAAAGTCAAAGGTCAAAAGGCAAAAGTCAAAAGTAAGCAGGTGGGCGGCTTCGCCGCCGCTCTTAAACTGCTGAGCCGCAGGCGAAGCGTACCGAATCACTTTGGAGAAAAGGGGGAGACGAAAAGGGGACGGACGCATTTTCCTGGACGAAAAGGGGACGGACGCATTTTCCTGAGAGACTGACTACCCGTTAGCCATTTTCCTCATACGCCCGCCGTCCACGAGCCGTGGATTGGCCCACGCGATCCGCTCCGATATGCGCCTTCTCGGTTATGGCCTCATGACCAACCACGTCCACCTGATCGCCCCGCCCCAACACGAGCATTCGCTGTCGCGCGCTTTGCGCCACGCTCACGCGGACTATGCCCAGACATTCAACCGCGCCGGCTTACGCAGCGGCCACGCGCCGGGTTGGTGGCCGTGCCGTGGGACTGGCGGTGGTCGAGTGCGCGGGTGCCCGGCGTGGAAGGTGCAGCAGACCCGGTGCTCGACGCGGCTTGGATTCAAGCCGTCGGCAATTGGGGCTTCGCTGGATCGCGCGGGACCTTGGGCAGAGTTTACCAGAGCGGGAATGTGGGGCACTCCGGCGCGCTACCTATGCCGGAGAACCGTGGGGTCGAAAGACTTTCTGGCGTTGCTGGAGGGTCGGGCGCGGCGGCGGTTGCGGGTGTTCGCTCGTGGGCGCCCGCCGAAGCAGCACACGGCCGGCGAAGCACCGGGCGTAAAGGTATGCTATTCATCGATGGAGCCGGTGAAATCGGATAAATGCGTCTGTCCCCTTTTCCTCCCTTTTCCTCCTTTTCCTTTTTCCTTTTCCTTTTCCTAAATGCGTCTGTCCCCGGTAGCCCCGGTAGCGACCCACTCCACGAGTGGCGCGGGAAGTGCAACCGGGGGACGGGGGGACGGAAAAAGTCAAAAGTCAAAAGGCAAAGGTCAAAGGTAGGCAGGTGGGCGGCTTCGCCGCCGCTCTTAAACTGCTGAGCCGCAGGCGAAGCGTACCGAATCACTTTTGACTTTTGCCTTTTGACCTTTGACTTTTGCCTTTTTGTTTTCACTTCCCGAGCAGTTCCGCGCGCATCCGCTTCGCGTCTGCGCCCGTGATGTACCGTTCCTTCTCCATCCGCTCGATCGACTGCGCCACCTTGGCGGCGTACTTCTTATAGTTTCCGTACATGCCTTCGAGCCGGGCCCAATCGAACTTCACGTCATATCCCAGTTCGCGGCAGGTGCCGGGGCCGGGCGCCGTGGTGAAGTAGGTCGCGGTGGGCACATCCACGTAGGGACTGCGGACGCCGCCGAGCCCGTTGCCGTTTTCATCGAGCGCTACTTTGCCGTCCTTGAGAGTGATGCGCTCGGCGTGAGGCGGCGGCGTGCCTTTGCGGACCCAGGCGTCGAGATTGGCGAACGCGCCGTTCAGGACGTAGCTCTGCAGCGGCAGTTGCTGGAGCGGGATTTCCGGCTCGCACCGCGCGTTGAAAGGCCACTGCGGCGTACCCTGGGCCTGGCCGGCGGCGTTTTGATCCGCCACCGTGGGGAGCGCGATATAGGGCGCGGCATCGATGTGGGCGGCCCCGGCGATCTCATAAATCCGGAACCGGTCGGCCGGATCGTCGCTATCCTCGCGCAGGAACGGCTGCGAGGCCACCACTTCGCCTTGCGTGAGTACGCCAATCACCGGGACACCGACGTTGTGCAGCGGCTTCTGCGGCGGCTGCGCCGCGCAGCGGCTGATCCGTGTCGCCGGGCCGGGACTCTTAATCACGAAGCCGTCGTAGACTTTGGCCCGCGGCTGTATGTCCCCGGCATACGTGATGGCGTCGGCTCCCTGGGTCGTCAGATACACGCGTTCGGCTTTGAGACCCGGTAGGTTGCCGCTCTTCAGAAGCGCGCCGACTTGCGTGATGGCATCCCACCGCAAACCGTCTTCGATGTCCGAGGGCCCGTTGCCGCCGCGCCCGCCCGTGGGACAAGCTTCGCTGGGATTCGGATTCGCGAACGAGACCGCGGAGTATCGCGCCGGATTGAACTTCTTCAGCCCCTGAATCGCGCCCGGCATGGTGATGCCGACCCAGGCCGCCCCGCTGTCGGTTACGTAGTTGTGGACGTAGCCCCACAGCATCGTCCAGTCAAAACGGCGCGCCGTGTTCGGCAACTCGACCACCGCCGTTCCATTGAACCGCGACGCATCGGCCGGCCTCCGCACCAGGATGCGGGTGGTGTAGGGCGCGTCCGGCGTTTTGATTTTGAGAGAACCATCCGCCGCCAGATCGTACACGTTCGCGGTCCCGCTGACGAGGAATTCCTCTTCCACGTAGCCGACCTTGGATAGATCGAGCGGCTGCAGGTTCTGGTTGGCAGCCAGGAAGGGATGCGAATCCGCGGTGACTGGAATGGGACCAGTCACCTTCGGAGTTTGCGCGAAGATCGCGGCGGAAATCGCCAAAGCACAAAAAAGGCTTTTCATGTTCTCTCCGTGGCGGGCATCGTGAGGAACGCGCGCATAGTGTGCCAGAACAGTTTGCGATTCAGTCCGAGCACCACCGAGTGCGCCATCCCCGGCAGAATGACAAATTGCCGGTCGCCGTTCGGCAATTGTCTGAAGAATTCGGTCAGATCGTCCACGGTCGCGATGCCGTCATATTCTCCGCGGATCAACAGCACCGGCGCCAGCACTTTCGCCGGATCGACCACGGGCAGGTGCGCGGTCATGTCGAGGTATGTGCCGGTCGGGACCTGGTCGCCGAACTTCAATTCCTGATCGGCCAGGTACTCGCCGAGCGCGGGGTCGCTGGTGCCCGCTTTGTCGCGAGTGAAGATGCTGCGGATCATGGCGCGGTCGCGCAGCCGCCGGTTGTGCGTGCGGTAATAATCGAGCTGCTTGGCGCGTTCTTTCAAGGTCGGCGAATTGTCGCCCTTGTAAGTGAACGCCCCGAAGACCAGCCGGTCTACCCGTTCCGGCCGCGCCATGGCATAGGCGCCGGCGCGCAGGGCTCCCGAGGATTCGCCGAAAATGTGCACCTTTTGCTGCCCGGTTTCGCGAACCACCAGTTCGATGCCGGCCTTGAGATCCTCCACGCCGCTGGCGATATCGGAATTGCCGCCGGTCTGGCTGGAGCGGCCATAATTCTCGTGGTCCATCGTCCACACGTCGAACCCGTACCCGGCGAACGTGTTCATCACGGAATACTCGCCGTGCCCGGGGACCGTCAGATCGAAACTCGGCCGCGAGGAAATCGAGGAGCCATGCACCAGGAACAAGACTGGCAGCGGCGCGGCGCCGGCTTTCGGGGCGCCCATCCGCTTGCGGTACAGAGCCAGCGACACCGGTCCCTTCTTGGCTGTATATTCGGCGCTCCAGACGGCGGCGGTGGTACTGCGCTGCGCCCACGCGGCCGCGGCGGACATGCCCGCGCCAGCCACCAGTTTCCGCCGCGAAAATCCTTCGTTTCGGGACATCGGGCCCCCTTTACGGCAGCAGGTAGTACAGCCGTTCATCGAACGGGCTGCCCAGCCCAGGCTGAATCTTCTCTCGAAAGCTTTTCGTGTGGGCCAACCCGATATGGGCATCGTAGGCCTGGCGATTCTGCCAGACCTCGACGATGCTGAAGTGGTTGGTGCGCTCGACGTCGCGCATCACCTCAAACCGCACGCAGCCGGGGTCTTTCCGGCTGTCTTCGGCGAACTGCTGCAGCTGCCTGGCCGTCTCCGCCGCAAAATTCGGAAAGACGTCCACGTACGTGACCACGTACAGTTGCTTGCCCGCGCTCGGCTGGGCGGCGAGGCGGTAAGCCGGCGCAAGCAGCACGAGGGAAATCAGAAGCAGAATTGAACCGTAGGGCGGGCTGGCAGCCCGCCCTACACTGAACCGAGAAGCCGGCATGGTCTAGTGCCGGTGGAACCGGCCCTCGTACACGGCTTTCCCGAGGATGTGTCCGTCGATCGCATTCATGACCTGCTCGCGCGTCGCATCCGGACCCAGGTCCAGCTTCGTATCCAGCGCGAACAACTCAAACGTGTAGTGATGTTCCGGAGCCGTGGCCGGAGCCCCCGGTCCCATATAACCCGCCGCTCCGCGGGTGTTTTTGCCCTGGATCATGCCGTCCGACGAAGTAGCTTCCGGCTTGACGCCTTCCGGCAGCTTGGTCGTACTGGCGGGAATGTTCCAGGCGATCCAGTGCGTCACATCGGTCGTTTTCTTCTGCAAGGCCACATCGGGATCGTGGAACAGCAGCACGAAGCTTTGCGTCCCGGGCGGCACATCGGTCCACGAGAGCTCAGGCGAAACCGCGTCCGGGCCGGCCTGCTGGGTGTACTTGTCCGGGATCACACTGCCGTCGGCGAACGACGTGCTGGTCAGCCGCATGGCCGGCGGCGGAGGCCCTTTCTTCTGGCCGCCGGGCTGCGCCAGCGCCAACCCCGACAGCATCATCAAACCTGTGAGCAAGCCGATTGTCTTGATACGCATTTCTCTTCTCCTGTGAAGTGAAGCCCGGCTGTAACACGGGCTTGAGTCATGAAAACCCTGGAACGGTGCAAGTATATCATCGGAAACGCCTCGCGGTCGGTTTTCGGCCGCCTGTTCTACAATTAGATAGAGTGCCCTCCGAATCCGCCGTTCCGTCGGAATTGCCTGCGGTTCCGCCTCCCCCGGACCCGGTCGAATTGTTGTATCGCGACCTGGAAGCCAAGATCCGCGACTACCGTCCGAAGGACGACCTGGCGCCCCTCGAAAAGGCGTTCCGGTTCGCCAGCAAGTGGCATCAGGGGCAGTTGCGCGATTCCGGCGAGCCTTATATGGTCCACCCCGTCAAGGTGGCCCACATCCTGGCCGACATGCGGATGGACATTGTGGCCATGGAGACCGGGCTGCTGCACGACGTGGTCGAGGACACCAGCGTCAAGCTCGAGACCATCCGCAAGGAATTCGGCGATGAAGTGGCGCGGTGCGTCGATGGCGTCACGAAGTTAAGCAAGCTTGATTTTTACTCCGCCGAGGACCGCCAGGCCGAGAGCTTCCGCAAGATGCTCCTGGCGATGGTCGAGGACATCCGGGTGATGATGGTCAAACTCGCCGACCGCATGCACAACATGCGGACCCTGGGTTACCTCAGCCCGGAGCGGCGCGAGCGCATCGCGCGCGAGACCATCGAGATTTATGCGCCCATCGCGCACCGCTTGGGAATGGGCAAGGTGCGCGGCGAACTCGAAGACCTCGCGTTTCAGTACCTGGAGCCGGACGCGTTTAAAGAGATCGTCAGCCACATCGAATCGCGCCGCCACTCCAATGAGGAGTTTCTGCACGAGATCCGTCAGACGGTCGAAGCCGAACTGCGCCGGGAACAGATTCCGGCGCGCCTCGAAGCGCGGGTCAAGCGGCCGTATTCGGTCTTTCAGAAGCTGCGGCGGCAGAAGATTACGATCGAGCAGGTCTATGACCTGGTGGCGCTTCGTATCATCACCGATTCGGTGAAAAACTGCTACGCGGCGCTCGGCGTGATCCACAATAAGTGGCGGCCGATCCCCGGACGCATCAAGGATTTCATCGCGATCCCGCGGCCGAACCTCTACCAGTCGCTGCATACCTCGGTGGTCGGCCCGCATGGCCAGACCTTCGAGGTGCAGATCCGCACCGACGAGATGCACCGCATCGCCGAAGAGGGCATCGCCGCGCACTGGAAATACAAAGAGGGCAAGAAAGGCCCGGCCGACGACGACCAGCGCATCGCCTGGCTGCGGCACCTGGTGGAGTGGCAGCGCGACATGCAGGACCCGGGTGAATTCATGTCCACCCTCAAGGTGGACCTGTACCCCGAAGAGGTTTACACCTTCACGCCGCGCGGCAAAGTGATCGTGCTCCCCCGCGAAGCGACTCCCATCGATTTCGCCTACGCCATCCACTCCGACGTCGGCAACACCTGCGTCGGCGCCAAGGTGAATGGCCGGATCGTGCCGCTGCGCTCCAGTCTCCGCAACGGCGACGTGGTCGAGATCATGACCCAACCCGGCCACCAGCCCAGTAAGGATTGGCTGGCCTTTGTCAAAACCGCCCGCGCGCGCAACAAAATTAAGCACCTGATCAACGCGAGCGAGCGCGCCAAGGCCATCGAGATCGGGGGCAAGTACCTCGAAAAAGAATCGCGCCGGCTTGGAGTGCAGCTCGGAAAGGTTACCAAGGCGGATCTGGACCGTGTCGCCGGCGAGTACGGCTACAGCAAGATGGAAGACTTGTATGCCGCGCTGGGTTATGGAAAATATTCGGCGCGGCAGGTGCTGTCGAAGCTCGCGCCCGAGGTGGTGACCGAAGAAGAAGAGGAAACCCCCGCGATCCAGGCCGAGCCGCCCGTCAGTGCTCCAGCCGGTCCGCGGCAGACGGAAGCCGACGGCGCCATCAAGGTGCGCGGCCTCGACGACCTGCTGGTCTACCGCGCCAAATGCTGTAACCCGATCCGCGGGGAAGCCATCGTCGGCTACGTCACGCGCGGAAAAGGTGTCGCGGTTCATTCGAAGATGTGCCACAACGTGCAGAACCTGATGTACGATGTGGAGCGCAAAATCGAGGTCGAATGGGCCCGGGCCGCCGAGGATGCCTTCCCGGTGAAGATCGTGGTCCACACCGACGACCGCCCCGGAATGTTGAACCAGCTCACCTCCGTTCTCTCCGACGAAAACACGAACATCCGCAGCCTGGAAGCCAAAACGGAGCTCGACCACGATGGCGGCATCGTCGAAATGACGGTCGACGTGCGCGACAAGCGGCAGCTCGAAAAGCTGGTCGCCGCGATGCGGCGGATCTCGGGTGTTCGCGACGTTGAACGGCTCTTCAATTGAGAATGACTGTTTCCACCGACCCCGAACACATCGCCATCTCGAAATCGAAAGGCATCAAGATCGATTGGAAAGACGGCCACCACAGCGAGTATGAGCTGGTGTATCTGCGCGACAAGTGCCCCTGCGCGACGTGCACCGGCGCGCATGGCACGCCGCCGCGCCAGCCCCAGGCCAACAATCCGTTCCAAATGTACCAGCCGAAACTGAAAATGCTCGGGGTGGAGCCCGTCGGCAACTACGCGATCCGCATCAACTGGAGCGACGGCCACAACACCGGCATCTACTCGTACGAGCATCTGCGGAATATCTGCCAATGCGCGCAGTGCCAGGGGCAAATGGGGACAGCCTGATCCGCGCATGTTTTTGCGAGGTTCACGGCAGAGCGCCTCTGCGCCCCAGCGAGTACAATGAACGCGATGACCTGTGCGAACCTCTGTCGTCTCGTCGCGGCCCTCGGTCTGCTGCTGCCTGCCGTGGCGCAAGACTTCTCGCAAAAATGCCCCTCGCTGTCGAAGACCGACTCCAAAACTCTGCCGAATTCCAGCACGATCGTCAGCACGGCACGCTACAACCCCGCCAGCGCCGCGCGGGGCAGAGAGCCCGCCCTGCCGGAGCACTGTGAAGTGATCGGCAGAATGAACGACCGCGACGGCGTCAACGGACAGCACTACGCCATCAAGTTCCACCTGCGGCTGCCGACCGCGTGGAACGGCCGCTTCTTCTTCGAAGGCGGCGGCGGGTCCAACGGCAATCTCGGGAATGCCTACGGCAATCTGCAGGGACAGCAGCGGACCAACGCGCTATCGCTCGGATACGCGGTCGTCTCGCAGGACGCCGGTCACGATAACGCCGTCAACAACGATCCGAACCGCGGCGGCACCACCACCTTCGGCTTCGATCCCCAGGCGCGGCTGGATTTCGGCTACAACTCCTACGATCAGGTCACGCAGGTGGCCAAAGCCCTGATCGCCGCGTATTACGGGCGGCCGCCCGAGCGCTCGTATTACGTCGGCTGCTCCGAAGGCGGCCGCGAAGGTCTGATGGTGACGCAGCGCTTTCCCCGGTACTTCGATGGAGTGCTCGCCTGCTCGCCAGGCTTTCGTCTTCCCAAAGCCGCCGTGTTCGGCGAGACGTTTGACACACAGGTGTTCGGCGCGCTGGCCAAATCCGTGGGGGTCTACGACCGCTTCGGCCAGCCGCTGCTGAATAAAACGTTCACGGATGAAGATCTCGACCTCGCCGCGCAGGCGATCCTGACCGCTTGCGACCGTCTCGACGGCCTCGAAGACGGCATCATCGACAACTTCCCGGCCTGCACCGCGGACGTCGTGCATCCAAAACTGGCGGCGATCACGTGCAAAGGCGCCAAGCGCGATTCCTGCCTGTCGTCCGGACAAGTGGCGGCGCTCGAAAAAATGTTCGCGGGTGCGCGCAATGCGAAGGGCGAACTGCTCTATGCCGACTGGGCGTACGATCGCGGTATCGGAGGCAAGCTCGGCGACCAATATAATCAGGGCTGGCGCATCTGGAAAATCGGCGCCTATGATGCGGCGCTGAATACCGCAATCAATACGACATTGGGCGCTGGAGCGGTCGCCAGCGTGTTCACCACGCCTCCCACCGCGGTTCCGGTCGGAAACGGCGCGCCGCTGGCCTTTCTCATGGGCTTCGATTTCGAGCGCGAAGGCGCCAAAATCTTTGCCGAATCGGGGACCTACACCAAATCAGCGTGGGATTTCATGATGGCCAGTTCCACCGACCTCTCGGCCTTTCGCGATCGCGGAGGCAAGCTGGTCATCGTTCAGGGCGTAAGCGATCCGATCTTCTCCATCAAGGACACCCTCAATTGGTGGAACGATCTGAATCAGGCGAACGCCGGCAAGGCCGCTGATTTCGTGCGCGTGTTTGCCGTCCCGGGGATGAATCACTGCGCCGGAGGTCCGGCTACGGATCAGTTCGATGCGTTTGCCGCTCTGGTCGACTGGGTCGAACACAAGGCGGCGCCGCAACAAATCGTCGCCACAGCCGGCCCTGCCACTCCGTGGCCCGGCCGTACGCGGCCTCTGTGCCCGTACCCTCTGCAGGCGCGTTACCGGGGAACGGGCAGCATTGAGGATGCCGCCAGCTTTGCCTGTCGATGAAAAGGAAAAGGCGGCCCGACAAGCGGGCCGCCTCGAAAATCGAGAAGGAATTGGCTACAGCAACCGGAAATTGACTTCAATGGTCGCGGCTACCGTGACGGGCTTGCCGTCTTTGTAGCCGGGCTTGAACTTCCATTTGCGGACGGCCTCGATGGCTTTTTCGTCCAGCCCCAGACCCAGGCTGCGAATCACACGCGGATTGACAGCCTTGCCGCTGGGATCGACTTCCACGTACAGAACCACGACGCCCTGATACTTGGCTTTGCGGGCTTCTTCGGAATACTCAGGCTCGACCTTATACAAAAGAGCCGGAGCCGTGACCCCGCCGCCGACGCGATAGACGCCCCCGCCCACGCCGCCGCCTTCACCGGGTCCGAAACCGCCACCCTTGCCGGAACCCACGCCGCCGCCGGAACCCGAGCCGATGCCGGCGCCCGAGCCCGGGCCATTCGAGGGCGGGCCCAGTTTCGCCAGCGGATCGCCGTACTGATTCATGTTGACCTGCGGCAGCGGCACATCCGGCGGAGCGATGATCGAGGGGTCCATCGTCAGCTTCGCCTGCGGAGGCGGCGTCACTGACGGAGGCGTAAACTGCTTCAGCGAAACTTTTGGCAACCGGCCCTTGGAAGCCGGAAGCGGAGAACGGTCGCCTCCACCTCCACCGCCCCCCATGACTTCCTTCTTGGGCTGCATTTTGGGCTGGTAAGGAGCGATATCGGGTGCGAACAGGATGACCGCTTCTTTCACTTTCTGCTGGACAGCCTTCGCGGAGAAAACAGTGAACAAGAGAACAACTACTAACGACTGGCCGACGAGTGACATCGCCCAGGACTTTTTCTGCCGGCCATACAGCCCCCAGATGTCCTTGACCGGAACTGGCTTTGACGTGACTTGCAGCGGCGGCAGTTTCGGCGGGTTAAAGAGTTCCTTCAGGTCTTGATATAGACTTTGGAACCAGGACGGTTGTTCCGGGACCAGCATGTTGGCGAGGTGGTCCGCGGGATCAGGAGCAAACGGATTCGTTGGTTGAGACAGATCGGCCATTTACTTATCGGCCCTCAAACTGGAGGGCTGCTGTCCACACCTGCTTGGACGCAAACTCGAATTGCGCCGTTACAGGATTTGGAACTTCCACCCTCGCATTCCTCAGGTTCAGTTTAGCATAGGGAGCGCTAATCTCTCTCGTCAGAACGTTCCGCAGCCTCGAAATTAACGATTCGCCGTATCCCGCGCGGATTCCAAAAATGGAATTGGGGCGAATCCATCCGCACACTGTCCCTTTGCGCGACAATCGAGACTGATGCAAATCGCCATAGAACGCCAGCCGCTGGACCAAGTGAATACCGAGGCTCTGATTGTACCCGTGTTTGAAGGAGGCAAGGAGCTGCGCTTTGGTGCGTCCAGCCTCAGTGACAGCAACGAGATCGAAGGCAAATCGCTGGAGCTCACCTTGCTCCACCACCCATCCGGAGTGAAAGCAGCGCGGATCCTCCTCGCCGGAGCCGGAAAGGCTGAGAAATTTAACACCGCGGCCCTGAGAAATCTGATGGCCGCTGCCGCACGTTTTCTGAAGTCCCGGTCTATCAAGAAGATAGCTCTGCTCCTCGAGGGCGGCCTGGCGGCACCGGATTGGGGCATTGCGGCCGTCGAAGGAACCATTCTGGGGAATTTCGAGCCGGACCGCTACAAAACGGAGAACGACAAGAAATCCCTCAATTCGCTCACGCTGGTGGTGCCAGAAGCCGGACCGGAGTGGAGCCGGGTTGCCGAGGAAGGCCGCATCATCGCGGAGGCCCAGAACTTCACGCGCGACCTGGTCAACGAGCCGGCTAACCGGCTGACGCCCGCCAAGGTCGCCGAGGCCGCCCGCGAGATGTCGGCTCAGTTTGGGCTTCAGTGCGAAGTGCTGGAACGAAGCCAGATGGAGAAACTCGGCATGGGCGCCTTGTTGGGAGTGGCGCAAGGCAGCGCCGAACCGCCGGCGCTGGTGGTGGTTCGCTACCGTCCGGCCCAGCCCCGGGATGGCATACACCTGGGCCTGGTGGGAAAAGGCGTCACGTTCGACACCGGCGGCATTTCCATCAAGCCGGCGGAGGGGATGGAAAAGATGAAGTACGACATGGCGGGCGGCGCCTCGATGCTGGGCGCCATGCGGGCCCTGGCTCAGTTGAAGCCGGCGATTCCGGTGACCGCGTTTATCCCCTGTGTCGAAAACATGCCCGGCAGCCGGGCGCAGCGGCCGGGCGACATTGTGACTGCCATGTCCGGAAAAACCATCGAGGTGATCAACACCGATGCGGAAGGCCGCCTCATCCTGGCCGACGCTCTGACCTACGCGCGCCAGCAGGGCTGCACCCACCTGGTGGACGCGGCGACGCTCACGGGGGCAATTGTTGTGGCGCTCGGGCATCTGAACGTGGGACTGTTTGCCAACAATGACGAGTTGCGCGACCGGGTGCTGGCCGCGGCCAAGAAGGAAGGCGAGCGGATGTGGCCGATGCCACTCGATGACGACTATAAAGAAGTCTACTTGAAGAGTGCATTCGCGGATCTGCCGAATGTCGGCGGGCGCTGGGGAGGAGCCATTACCGCCGCAATGTTCCTGAAAGAATTCGCCGCCGAGACGCCTTGGGTTCACCTGGATATCGCCGGCACGGCCTGGATCGATGAGGCCAAGCCGTTCACCGCGAAGGGCCCATCCGGCGTGCCGGTCCGCACGCTGGTGCGGCTCGCCATGGACTGGAATGACTGATTCTAGGCGCGGACGGCGGCGAGGTGGCGGAAGTAGTCGATGGTCAGCTTGAGGCCTTCCGTGAGGGCCACTCGTGGTTCCCACCCCAGGCACCGCCGCGCTTTCGTGATGTCCGGCTGGCGCTGTTTCGGATCGTCTTCGGGAAGCGGCTGGAACACCAATTCCGATTTGCTGCCGGTCAGGGCGCGAATCTGCTGCGCGAATTCCAGAATGGTCATCTCGATCGGATTGCCGAGATTGACCGGGTAACGCTCTTCGGACTGCATCAACCGGTACAAACCGTCCACCAGATCGCTGACGAAGCAAAAGCTGCGCGTCTGGGAGCCGTCGCCGAAGATCGTCAGAGGAGCGCCGCGCAATGCCTGATCCACCAAAGCCGGCACCACGCGTCCATCGTCCAGCTTCATGCGCGGCCCATAGGTATTGAAGATCCGGGCGATGTTGGTGCGCAGGCCGTATTTGCGATGATACGCCATGGTCAGCGCCTCGGCGAAGCGTTTGCTTTCGTCATAGCAGGAGCGCGGTCCCACAGGGTTGACGTGTCCCCAGTAGGTCTCGCGCTGCGGATGCTCCAGCGGATCTCCATAGCATTCGGAGGTGGAGGTCATCAGGAAGCGCGCGCCCTTGGCCAGCGCCAGTTCGAGCATGTGCTGGGTCCCGACAGAGCCGACCTGGAGCGTTTCAATCGGGTGTTCGAGATAGTCCTTCGGGCTCGCCGGAGACGCCATGTTCACCACGCAATCGACCGGACCGTCAATTGCGAACGGTTTGACAATGTCCCATTCGACGAAGTCGAACATCGGCGCATCGCTCAGGTGCTTCAGATTCTGCAGGGTCCCGGTGATGAAGTTATCCAGCCCGACGACGGTGTGGCCTTCCTTCAACAGCCGGTCGCAAAAGTGGGATCCGATGAATCCCGCGGCCCCGGATACGATGACGCGCAAAACGCCTCCTTACAGGCTTTATTCTAGCGAAGGCGGGTCCGGAAGCCCATGCTAAATTCAAGGGGGTTAACTATGAGCGACGCGTCTGGGGCGGAGCGCGCGATTATCGCGGTTCTGCTGTTGGCTTCGGTGATCCTGTTCTGGCTGCGCCTGCGCCGGGTGCTCGGCAACATCCGGCGTTCGCGCCCCACCCCCGATTTCGCGCTGAAGCCGCTGGGATGGCGCGTGGGGCGCCTGCTGGCCGAAGTCGGGTTGCAGGCCAAGGTGATCGCGCAACGGCCGCTGCCGGGGCTGGCGCATGCCTTCGTATTTTGGGGCTTCTGCGTATTTGCCTTGATCACGGCGAATCATCTGGCAACGCCGTTTGGCGGGGCTTTTCTGGCGCGCTCCGGCGCACTCGGCCGGTTTTATTTCGGTTTCGTGGCGGTGTGGGCGGTAGCGGTCGCGGTGGCGATCGCCGGTTTGTTTGTACGCCGCTTTGTCGCTCGGCCGGTGTGGCTGGGGCCGCTGTCGGCGGAATCGGGCGTGATCGCGGGCCTGATCTTCCTGCTGATGGCGACCTACCTGAGCGGGCTGTGGTTTGAAGAAGGGACAGCGGGAGAGCGCTGGAGCTGGTGGCTGCATACCCTGACGCTGCTGGCGTTTCTTCCGTTAATTCCGCACACCAAACATCTGCACCTGGCGTTGAGCCCCTTCACGGTCTTACTGCGGCGCGCCGGATTCAGCCGCATTCCGCCGCTCGAAGGCGATGAAGATTTCGGTTTGGCCACCGGGAAAGACGTCACCCGGATCGATGCGCTGCAGGCCTACACCTGCGTCGAATGCGGCCGCTGCTCCGAGCACTGCCCGGCGCACAACACGGGCAAAATTCTCAACCCGAAAGAAATCATTCTCGGTTTGCGCGCCTACTTGAATGAAGCGGGACCGGGGAGCGCGGCGCCGCTGCTGGGGAAGCACATCTCGACCGAAGCGGCGTTCCAGTGCACTACCTGCGGCGCGTGCGAATTCCAATGCCCGGTGGGCATTCAGCACCTTCCGGTGATTGTTGGGCTGCGGCGCGGCGTGGTGAATACCGGCCAGTGGGAGGACGAATACGGCACCAAGTTCTTCCTCAACCTGGAACGGCACGGCAATTCGCTCGGCTTCCCCGCGAGCGAGCGGCAGAAATTCCTCGAAAGCGCCGGTCTGCCGATCTACGACGGGAGCCAGGAATACTGTCTCTGGCTGGGATGCATGGGCGCCTACGATCCACACGGCCGGGAGATCGTGCTGGCGTTGACGCGAGTTTTACGGCATGCGGGCGTCAGCTTTGGCGTGCTGCGCAAAGAGAAGTGCACCGGCGATCCGGCGCGGCGGCTGGGCAACGATCTGGTGGTCTCGCAGCTCGCCGAAGCGAACCTGGAAACGCTGCGCGCGGCCAAGCCGGCGAAGCTGGTTTCGATCTGCCCGCATTGCGTGCGCACCATCAGCCAGGACTGGCGGGAATTCGGCGGCACCTTCGAGATCGAGCATCACAGCGAATTGCTGGCGCGTCTGGGTTCCCGCCTGCCCGCGAACTCCGCGCCGCGCGAAACGGTGGTTTACCACGACCCGTGCTATCTCGGGCGGTACCGCGGCGTCTACGATGCCCCGCGGGAGATCATTCAGCGGCAGGCGGAGACAGTCGAGCCGCAGCGCGCGCGCGAGCGGTCGTTCTGCTGCGGCGCCGGCGGGGGCCAGATGTTCCTGGGCGAGGAAAAAGGCAAGCGCGTCAACGTGGAACGCGCCGAGCAACTCAAGGCGACCGGGGCGCCGGTGATCGGCACCGCCTGTCCGTTTTGCCAAACCATGTTCCGCGACGCGTTGGGCACGCTGCCCGGTCCGCCGCCGAAGCTGTTGGACGTCGCGCAGATTGCCGCCGCCGGGCTGCCGCCGACTGACAGTTGAGAAGATGGCGAAAAGCTGCGAGAATCCGGTTGCATAGGCTATAATCGGTTTTGGCGCGGTTGGGCCAGCGCCAATATCCGCACAACCGAACCCGGGCGCGTAGCTCAATTGGCAGAGCAAGTGACTCTTAATCACTAGGTTGTAGGTTCGATTCCTACCGCGCTCACCACTGAAATCAGCAGGTTGCAGACAACTGAATCGTGGTGTTGCCACCACTACAGGGACTTCTACAGGTACTGGGTCGGAATTTTCGGTGGCATCCACATCTGGACGTAGCTTGATGGCGGTTACGGCGTCCCGTTTCGCAGCCATGCGAATGTGGGAATACCGCTCCAGCATGGCCCTGCTCATGTGTCCCATCAACGCCAGCACGGTGGATTCCGCGAAACCCATCAGTTCGGACATTGGTGAAGCTGGCAAATGCTTTCCGCGTGCCGCTTTCCAATCTGCTAGAGGAAGAACCGAAGCGCCGCAAGTCGAACCTGTGATTCGCCTTCCACCAACCGCCGAATCGATCCCTTTAAGTACCGGTTCACCGCCTTCGTTCTAGACATATCGGCTTACAGCAACCGGAAATCTCGCCTCCTCTGGGTCTTGTATTTGGTTCTGACGTGACCTACCGTTGACGCTGGGACAATTCAAATGCTTCGTCTAATTCTTTTGCTGGCCACACTTCCAGTCTTCATTCAGGGGCAACAAACTCCCGCAATCTCGGTCCAACAGGTCATGTCGGCGCAAGAGATGGTCACAACCGGCGTTGCCGGACTATCTCCCGCGCAACGAGCCGCCCTAGACCGGTGGCTGACCGAATACACCTTGAGGGTGTTCCAAGTCGCCCAATCGTCACAGAGCACGAATTCCGTATCGCCCAGAGCCGGAACAGCGGCTCGATACCTCGGCACTGGCAAGCACTGGATCAAATCCAAAGCAGATAATGGCGCATTCATTACGCTCGAAGACGGGTCGGTCTGGGAGATTAATTCCATTGATCGGATTGACACCGCCTTATGGCTTCCGATCACCGACATCGTGGTTCTCGAAGCCAAATCGCCAATTGGGGAATTCAACTATATGCTGGTCAACACCGAGGACGGCGAGAAGGCGCTTGCCAAGTATATGGGCAAGGAGTAGGTCCAACAAAGGTGGCAGGGGGTCCCGGTTAGCCCGGGTGCCAGTGCCAGGCAGGTCGAATGGCGGTTGACGACCCAGATCTTGGAAGTGTTTTCGATATAGCTCATATAGGCATTGATGGGCGAAAGCCGCGAAAGCCGTTGTGGCGATCAATCATAAGATGTCTGGCGCCTTATCGTCGACCGAAGCAATCCTGGCGATCGACGTTCGGGCTTCTGTGGTCCGGCTGATGCCGTCTGCTCAGCGCCCCTCGCTTGCCCGCGGAACTGTTTCAAAACACCTGCTCGGTGAAACCTACACCGCCAGGACTCGATAAACTGTTGTCCTGTTCACGTTCAGTAGGGCGGCGACGTCTTGGCAGCGTTCTCCATCTGCCATCAGTTTTCGGGCGTGATTGATCTGCTGCGGCGTCAACTTCGGCTTGCGCCCGAATTTCACCCCGCGGAGCCGTGCGGCCTTCGCTCCGGCGCGGGTGCGTTCACTTATCAGGCTTCGTTCCAGTTCCGCCATTAATCCGATCATCATCCACATGGCGCGGCCTGTGGGCGTTTCGGTGTCGATGGCCTCTGTTATGGAACGAAACTTCACGCCTCGCCGCTTCAAGTCGGCGAGGATCGTTATCAGGTCGCGCAAGCTGCGGCCTAACGGTCCAGTTTCCAGACGATGAACGTGTCACCGTAGTCGGTTTTTTCAAACAACGAATGGGCGCGGGGCGCTTCGTCGACCTTCTTCGCGATACAGCCGATAGACCCGCTTGGCGTTGACCGCCCACCCTTCACGCCGGAGTAGCACCGTTAGTCGCCGGCAGCCGTAACGAACTCGGCTGCCGGCCAAATCCCGTAGGCTCATCCGCAGTTCGGATTGCGGATCGCGCCGGCTCTGGTAGCGGTTCGTCCATCGGGTGATGCCGATCAGCCCGCAAGCACGCTTTTCGCTCAGCTCGTGCCGTTGCCGCATCTCGCTGACGAGCTGGCGGCGTGCCTCGGGCCTCAGGCCTTTTTTGAGCACCTCCTGCAATATGTGCTTGTCGAGCGTTAGGTCGGCGACCAGTGTCTTCAGCTTGCGATTCTCCTCGCGCAACTGCCGAAGCTCGCGTAGCTCGTTCAGCGCCAGCCCAGCGTACTTGCGCTTTCAGCTGTAAAACGCCTGCTGGGATACGCCCATCTCCCGACAGACATCGCCGACTTTCTTTCCAGCTTCGACCTGCCGCAGAGCCAGGATGCATCTGTTCTTCTGGATGCCCTCTTCTCGGCATTCGTCCTCCTTCGGCTTTCATCCAGAGGACCACATCCCGGCGCCGCTCTCAACTTTCCGGCTGTTTCATTTTTTGGGTTTTGGTCAATGCGCTAGTCCGCCCACTCCTCCATACGCTTAACGATCTCGTGAAACGGAGTGCCGAGCGCGTTGGCAATCGTCCAAATTCGAATTGCAGCGGGATTCAGGATGCCGCGTTCCACTCTGCTGAGATAGGTCCGCTCGAACCACATTCCGCGCTCAAACGCTCCTGTGAAAACCCAGCCTTTCGGCGGAACTCCGCCACCGCAAAGCCAATAGCTTTCCGCTTCGCGTCCGTGGGCTGGATATGGCGTCCCCGCCGTTGCATCTGGAAACTTCGTGGTGGTACGGTGAGGCGCATAGGCCAATGGCTTATACGCCTCATTTCAAGACTCGGTTGATCTTGGTGGGAGGCTGTTCAGACGCGAGAATCGCCGTGCTTGTCAAATTGCTTTTGATCGCGGTTCCGCTAGCGATTGTATCTTCTCCGGCGTCCGCGCAAGCGTCGGAGGAACGGATTGAAATCGCTGGCGTTCAGGTGCGCCCTGGCATCACTGTGGATGATGCCCTGCTTCTCTTCCAGGGAAAGCAATTGGCCCGTCACGATGCAGAGCTATATATCGAGGTAACCGAGACATTCCCAGGCGGCAGAACATTGAATGGGGTAATAGTCGGAACGCTTTACATTGCGAAAGGAATCGTCACTGGTGCTTGCAGACCATGGAACTATTCCCAGAGTTCTGATCCGCCCGATTCTGAGTTGGCTCGCGTCTTATTCGCCCTCGTTAATGCGTCTGCATCAAAGGAGGCCATTTTGGAAACCTCTGTGCAGCGCACCGTTCAGAACACGATCGAAACGTTATTGATTCGCGTTGGGCACCGCACAATTCGCATAAGCCGCTACCAAACCCATGTTGCCCCAAATCCGGGTCTAGTCGCGCTTCCCCCCTCCGTCGAGGTTGAAGAATGCCTTTTCACGCCCGGCTGGACTCTCAAGGAAAAGCAATGAGAAACACTCCGCATCCGGCAAAAACAACTTTGAGCGCTGATTTTTTCACACCCCCGCGTGACCGGCGTCGCGCCCGACGAGGGGCCGCAAACACCCCTTCAACAATGCGGCGGCCGACAGGGACAGCTACAGGGACTTTCACAGGGACTTGGATTCAAAACGGTGAGGACTGCGGATCAAGGCTGAGCAAGCGGACCATAGGGCAAACTCCTCAGGGGACAGGACTTCTGGCAATGTGGGGTGCACGGGGGCAACGATGAGCGCGGCGGTTTCAGCGACTCTTAATCACTAGGTTGTAGGTTCGATTCCTACCGCGCTCACCACTCGCATCAATGAGGTAACGACCAGGCCGATCTCCAGGCGCACCGTCCTGTTCCGGGGATCGCTGCTGCGTCTGCCGTCGCGGCCGCGGGATTCGTCGCGTCCGCGTCAGTCCTTCGATCAAAAAAATAAGACACCAGCCGCCGTGTGGAAAGGCCGGTGTCTTGAATGAAATCCCGAGTTTGCGAGAGCCGAATTTGCGTTACCTCGATGCAAAGCGGCGGCGCAACCCCAATCCGAGGAATCCAGCCATGCCGGCGAGGGAGAACAGCGAGCTGGGTTCCGGCACTGAATTGTTATTGAACTGCACGTCGTCGATTGCGATGAAGCTGCTGGCAATCTCGATCGACGAGATGTTGGCGCCGGTGTTGTCGGTCAGCACCCAGTAATCGTTGATTGCGGAGCTGAACGTGTTCGTGTACAACAGGTTGTGCGAAGCGTCGAAGGCGCTCAGGGTCGTGGTGTTCGGTCCGGCATTGCCAAACCCTACAACGCTTTGAAGAGCTCCGAAGGTAATGGTGATGTCCGCCGCCCAACCGTCATTTGGGCCCGTCCCCACGTAGTTCGGCTGACTCTGAGTGCCCGAAAACGTGTAGAGTGGCGCCCCATTGTTGGTAATGGACGCGATTCCTTGGGCTGCGAACAAACCAGATGTGATCAAGGTTCCCGTGGCGATATTGTCGAAGTTGACGTCGTTGGCCAGCACCGGCGATAACGATGGAGCGGGCGTTCCCTCCGTCAACACGATTGAGTCAGCCCACGCCGCGCTGCAGCCGAGTGCCGCTGACGCGAGGGCCAACACGCCGAGGCGTAGTCTGAATGGCCTCTTCATTGTTGTTCTTAATCCTCCTATCCGGGGCCTCCCCTAGTAAGTTCTTGATCTGGAAAGGCAACCGTAGCTGCGAAGATAACGTTGATCCGGACCGCCTTCAATAGGAGAAGTTCTAGTACTTCCAGAAAAAAGTACTTTGGTTGTCCCGCCCCGGCGGCTCCGGGGCGGCCCCCTGGTCCGGCGTCGCCCAGCCCGCCGCCACAGGGAGCGGTGGTCTGATCCCGACTGGTCTCCCCACGCCAGGACCGTGGGGATCAGCTCTTCTGGCTGGAGTAGTACCGCGCCATGCAATCGTCGCAAAGGCCATCGCTCACGTCTTTGGGCCGGTTTTGGATGAATTCCTCAACCCGGTCCCAGCGGGCGCCGGCCTTGGACTGAGTGCGGCGGCAGTACATACACATGACGATGATGCCCGAACGATTCCGGTAGTTCTCTTCGGCGTTCGTCATTTGAACACGACAATGTCAAGATAACACGACGCCCGCCGCGCGCCGAAGAGGAACGCCGAGAGTTTACGAATTGTGGGAGAGCCGGTTGACCGTGCGCCGGCGGCTGCAACTCGCCACCGGGGGAAAGCCGGATGGGAAACCGAATGACGTTTGGCGGGCCGGGCCGGGCGGCGGATTGTCCCGGAGCCCTTCCGAAGGGATCGTGCCGTTTTCAGTAGACTGGTTTCCATGCCCCGAACACGAAACCTCACGCGCCGGCAGCTTTTGGCGGCCACCGCGGCCGCTCCGCTGGCGCTTTCCGCCCAGTCCGCCGCCGCGCCGCCGAACATCGTGTTCATCCTCGCCGATGACCTCGGCTACGCCGATCTCTCCTGCTACGGACGGCGCGAGTACAAGACGACGAATATCGATCGCCTCGCCGCCGGCGGTTTGCGCTTTACCCAGGCGTACGCCAATTCGGCGGTGTGCTCGGCCACCCGCACCGCGTTGATCACGGGGCGCTATCAATACCGGCTTCCCGTTGGTCTGGAAGAGCCGCTGACCGCCAGCAGCCAGCGTCGTCACATCGGTCTGCCGCCGGAGCACCCGACCCTGCCCTCTTTATTGAAGAAAGCGGGGTACTCGACGACGCTGCTCGGCAAATGGCACCTGGGCTGGCTGCCGGAGTACAGCCCGCTGAAGAGCGGCTACGATCACTTCTGGGGTTTTCGCGGCGGAGCCCTCGACTACTTCACCCACAAATCCGGGCCGGCCAATACCGACACCGCCGATTTGTGGGAGGACGATGTCAAGGTCGAGCAGACCGGCTATCTGACCGATTTGTTGGGCGACCGCGCCGTTACGGTGATCCGCGATTCCGCCGCCGCGCGCCGCCCATTCCTGCTCAGCCTTCATTTCAACGCGCCGCACTGGCCGTGGGAAGGTCCGGGGGACGAGGCCGAATCGCGCCGCATCCGGGATCTCGCCGATCACGACGGCGGCAGCATGCAAACGTATGCACGCATGGTCACGCGGCTGGATTACCAGGTGGGCCGTGTGCTCGATACGCTCGATGCGGCGGGGATCGCGAGCAACACGATCGTGATCTTCACCAGCGACAATGGCGGCGAGCGGTTCGCCGACACCTGGCCATTCACCGGAAAAAAGACTGAACTGCTGGAAGGGGGGCTGCGCATCCCGGCGATTCTCCGCTGGCCGGGCCACATCGCCGCCGGCGCGATCAGCACTCAGGTGGCGATCACGATGGATTGGCTGCCCACGCTGCTTGCCGCGGCCGGCGCCGCGGCCGACCCGGCGTATCCGCCCGATGGCATCAATCTTTTGCCGCTGCTGGCGCCGGGAGCCGCGCCGGTTTCGCGAAAGCTCTTCTGGCGCTACAAATACAACGCGCAGCGCGCCCTGCGCGACGGCGATATGAAGTGGCTCCAGATCGACGAGAACACTTTCCTGTTTAACGTAGTGGACGATCCGCTCGAGCGCGCCAATCTCAAAGATCGGGAGCCGGAGGTGTACCGCCGGCTGGTCCGCGAATATGAGGAGTGGAACGCCACGATGCTGCCGCTGAATGAAGAATCGAGCACGAGCCCGCTCGGCACCGCCAGCCAGCTCGCCGACCATTACGGTGTCCGGCCGCAGAGGCCCGCTACTCCGCGGCGTTGAACGCTCCCGGATTCGCGCGCGCTCAGCGCTGCGGAGTGGCGATGGCGTGGCGCGAATCCCGCTCGTTGTCGCACACGTCCTCGATGATCTCGGTATCCGCCAGGAACTGGAACTGCAAGGGGAATGACCAGGGGCGGGTGTAGGCCTGCGGGTCGTCGATTGTGATCTCGACCTCCAGGTGTCCGAAGTCGCGGCGGCGGAAGCGTTCGATGGTGTGCAGCGCTTCGGTGTGCGGCCGGCCGCTATCGTCCAGCCAGCTCTTGTCGTTGAAGCCGCGCGTGTCCACCACGAACCACTCGCCTTCCCAGCGGCCGGTGGAATAGCCCAGCCAGGCGGGCTGCGTGACCGGCGGGTGCGGCCGGCCGTCGGTGAAGATCTGGCGGAAGCGCGCGAACTCTTCATAAAGGATGAGGGTGAGCCCGGGGTCCTGCACGATCTTCATCGGCACCCCGATCAGCATCTGGTCGGGGATGCCGTGCGGCAGGCACCGCGAGGACGGCCGGTCGGCCATGTAATTGGCCTGCCGCTGTTGGTAGAGAGCCGCGGCCGCCGGCCGCAGCGGCGGGATGGTTTCGCCCGGCCGCATGAAATCTTCCAGGTTCGGCCCCATCTCCAGACCGGGCCGCCGCGGGGCGTTGGTCCGCAGGCGTTGCCAGAGGCCGGAAAGATCCGGTTTGCCGTCGGGTTTGCGGGGAAGCGGCGCCGACAGCTTGGGCTTGCCGCCGGCGGTCCGTGGAATTCCGGGCGTGGGATAGTCGATCCACTGGGCCCATCCGGAGAGGGCGCACGCAATCAGGGCGAAAGCCGCTCGACGCATCCCAAACATAATAGTCCCCGGGGCGCCGTGTCACAACGCGGCGGGCGCCGGCTTCCCGCGGCGGGACTTCGGAGAGGCTCTCAGTAAAGCCGGCGCCCGGTTCCGTCGATTTTCCGCACATGCGGACCCTCTTCACGGCGGCGGCGCGCCGGCATATCGCGCGTTTGCGCCGGGCGCTGGCGGGAGAGGCCGCGTGGCTGGAGCGCCGCTTCCGCAGCGAGCTACGCCGGCGCGGCTGGAGCGCCGCGCAGACGGCGAGCCTGCTCGAACTGACCCCGGCCGCCTGCGCGCGCGCCCCCTCGCTCGCGCGGTTCGTCCAGCAAGCCGAACGGCAGGCCCGCCGGCTGGCCCAGCTCCAGGTCACGCCGGAACAGACCATCGCTGCCCTCCAGGAATTTGGGGAGTTGGTGAATGGAGCGCTAAACGGCCGGTTTGCGCCCGCGCGCGAGCAGCTGCAGCTGGCCACCCGGCTCGTGCTCGACCAGGCGTTCTATCGTGTCCGCGATGGGGAATCGCGAGCACTGTTTGCCTTATCGCGGGCCGAAGTCGAAGCCTCCGGGCTCGACGATCTGTTGCGGCGGTTTGTCCAGGTGCTGGTGCGCACGTTCGGCGCTTCGGCTGGATGGCTGATGCTGCTCGAGCCTGGGGTACAGAGGAGGCCCGCGCGGCCGCGGTACTTCCAGTCGGTGTGGTCGTATCCCTTCGGCGCTACCGCGGTCCTGCAACTGGCGTTCGCCAGCCCGCGTGCGTGCTTGCCCGGCGAGCGAGCGCTGCTCGCCGCGGCCGCGGTGCATTGCCGGGAGGCGCTGGAGCGTGCCCGGCTGGAGAGCGAGGTGCGGCGTCTGGAGGCCGAGTCGCGGCGCGCCGAAGCGGAAGAACGCCGGCGCATCGGGCGTGAACTGCACGACGAAGCCGGCCAGGCGTTGATGGCGTTGCGTTTGGATCTGGAAATGATGGAGCGCTCCGCGCCCGCGGAATGGCGGGCACGCCTGGCGGAGGCGCGCGAACTCGCCGGCCGGACGGCCATCGAACTGCGCCGGATCGTGGCGGCGCTCAGCCCCTCGGTTCTGGAGCGGCTCGGGTTAGAGGCGGCGGTGCGGCAGCTGGCGTCGCGATTCGCCCGCCGGCACCCGGCCCGCATCCGGATCCGGACGCGGATGAATGGGGCGCGGCCATCCGCTGCGGTCCAGGAAGTGATTTATCGCGTCGCGCAGGAGTCTCTGCACAACGTGGCCCGGCACTCCGGCGCGTCGATTGTAAACCTTGCGGTACACGCCGCCGATAAGAAGATCAAGCTGAGCGTCCGCGACAACGGCGCTGGCTTTCGTGCGGATCAGGCCGGCGGCAAACCGGGCTCTTTCGGATTGGCGGGTATGCGGGAACGGGCCGCGCTGCTGGGCGGCCGGCTCTCGGTGTGCAGCCGGCCGGGCAAGGGCACGCGCATCACCCTGGAGTTGCCGCTTGCGCCCGCACCGGTGGTAACTCATGGCAAAGATTCGCGTTTTACTCACTGACGATCACACGTTGTTCCGGCAGGGAGTCCGGACGTTGTTGTCCGGGGAATCGGATTTGGAAGTAGTCGGGGAAGCGGTGTCGGCCGAGGACTCCGTGGCGCTGGCCCGGCAGTTGCGGCCGGATGTGGTCTTGATGGATATCGGAATGCCCGGCATGAGCAGCTTCGAGGCCACGCGCCGGATTCGCAAGGAACGTTCCGAGACCAAAGTCATCTTCTTATCCATGTACGATGACGAGGATTACCTGGCCGAATCCATGGAGATCGGCGCCAGCGGCTACATCCTCAAAGAAAGCCCGGCCGATCAACTGGTAACGGCCATCCGGGAAGTGCACCGCGGCGGGAATTACCTGAGCCCCCGGCTGCTCACGCGCCTGGTGGATGATTTTCGCGAACAAGGCCGCGCGCCCACTCGCCAGACGCGGCTCGGCACGCTGACGAAACGCGAGCGCGAAGTCACCAAGCTGCTGGCGGAGGGCAAGTCCGTAAAAGAGGTGGCGGCCAGCTTTGATCTGAGCGTCAAGACCATCGAAGCGCACAAGTTCAACCTGATGCGCAAACTCAACATTCACAATAAGGCGCAACTGGTGCAGTACGCCATCCAGAAGAAGATCATCCGGCTGCCGGAGACCTTCACGGGGGCGAGCTGACACGCGTGTCCCGGCTGACACAACCGGATTGGTCCCAAGCTCCTGAATTATGAGGCACTTACGCTCTGGCCGGCCCTTTGCAATCCTGCTCCTCGAACGGAGGATGCGGAGATGCTCAGGACGGAAGAACAGATCAAGAAGCTGGCGGCTGTTACGAGCGTGGTGCTGCTGGCGACTGCCGAGGCGCTGGCTCAGGAAGGCGGCGGGCGGCCGGATCGGCGGATCGTGGTCAGCATACCCGACCGGAAGTTGGCGGTCGTCGAATCGGGGAAGGTCGTGAAGATTTTCTCTACAGCCGTGGGCGCCCCGCGGACCCCGAGTCCGACCGGCACATTCCAGATCGTCCAGCGGATTCCGAATCCGACCTGGTACTCGAAAGGGAAGGTGGTCGGACCAGGGAAGGGGAATCCGGTGGGGACGCGTTGGATCGGTCTGAGCAAGAAAGGCTACGGGATCCACGGCACCAACAACCCGGCTTCGATCGGGCATAGCGCGTCTCACGGCTGCATCCGGATGCGCAACCGGGACGTGGAGGAGTTGTTCACGATGGTGGCGGTGGGGGACACGGTCGAACTGCACGGCGAGCGCACGCCGGAGCTGGATCAGATTTTTGGCGTAACGATGGCGCAAGCCGGCGGCGCGGCGGCCGGCCAGTAGGGGCGTGAGATGGAAAACGTAATTGGCTGTGTAGCGATGGCGGCGATCACCTTCCCGGTGTCCTTCTTTGTGGCGCGAGGTTGTTTGCGAGGCGTAATCCGGCTGATCGCGGGGAGCGAGCGGCGCCATATGATATCCTCGCATTCGTGAAGGCATGGCACGCGGCGACAGCCGCGCTCCTGTTCCTGGTCCCCCCAGCCTCCACGGCCGCCGATGACCTGCCGGGCGCGGCGCGCGAGTTGGCCCAAAAGACCTCGGCTCTGGTACGGGGTCCGATCAACGCGAGCTACCGCAACCTCTCCTCCCTGCCGGATTCCGAGATCGCGGAACTAAAACGGCAATTCCAAGCTGCCTTAGTGCCTCCGGCCGAAAGCGGCCCGCCGGCGGAGGCGCGGCTGACGCTTTCGGAAAACGCGGCTCAGTACCTCGTAATTGAAGAGATCCGGAAGGGAGAGGACGCTCAAGTATGGATCTCCGCGTGGAAGCGATCGGAAGCGGCTTCGGTTTCGGCCGCTGGCTTGAATCTGGAGAGGACGCTGATCTGGGAACAGGACGAACCAATCCTGGATGTCGCGATCGGGGGCGATGGGATCGTCGTGCTTTCGCCATCGCGGATCGTGTTTGTGGCGAAACAGGGAGGGCCACGCGGCACGCAGTCGGCGCCGCTGACGCCGGCGCGGCCTTGGCCGCGCGATTTGCGCGGACGATTGCGGATCAACGGCGCGCAGATCAATGCGTATCTGCCGGGCACCTTTTGCCAGGGCACAACCGAGCCGTCGCTCTCGGTACAGTGCCGGGCCAGCGAGGATCCGTGGGTTCTGGAGTCCGGCAGCCGCGGCATTCTGTTGGGAAATTTCGCCGCGGACCGGAATTACTTCGATGGACGCGTGGTGACGCAGAATGGCACGCCGAAGACGGTTGCGCCTTTCTTTTCGGCGGCGGCGGTCGAGGAGCAAGGCGCGCTGTTCTGGTTATTGTCGCTGGTGGATGGCCGCGCTCAGGTCTTCGATAGCGGGTTGCAGCAGCCGGTTGCCGCGATTTCCGGATGGGGCAGCGATCTGGTGGGAATCAGCGCGCGGTGCCTCGGCGGGTCGCAGGTGCTGGCAACACGGGCGGCGGACGCAGCCGAACCCGATGCCATCCAAGCCTTCGGCCTGGCGAATCACGCCGCGGTCGCATTGACCGCGCCGATCGCATTCGCGGGCCCGGTTACGGCTCTGTGGCCTTCCGGATCGAGCGCCGCCTTGGCGGTGGCGCGGGACCTCGGAACGGGAAAGTATGCAGCGTACCTACTCACACTGGTCTGCGGCCGTTAGCACGCTGGCGCTCGCGCTGCCGCTGATGGCGGCGACGCGTCCGCATTATGGCGGCACGCTGCGGGTGCAGGTGCGGGAGTCGGTAGAAACGGCAGACCCGCCACAATCCGGACGCGGCATGGCCGATCTGGGGGATGCGTTCACGATTTCGAGGTGGGAAGCGGGACGGATCGCGGTGTACTCGGCCAACGAGGCCGCGGCGGGCGGGCGGCCGTATCTGGATTCGATCGAGGTGCAGATGGGGCGGTCGCTGCGCGAGCAATCCATCGATTTCGAGCTTGGCAAAGCGGACGTCGTGGAAGCGGGGCCGAATGACTCGAGGCGGGCGGCAAATGGAAGAAAGATCTGGTCGTCGGCGCCGGTGCGGCTGATCGCGTTGGTGGTCGGCCCGCGTGTCGCGGACGAACGCGTTCGCGAAGCGCTGGCGCTGGCGGTGGATCGTTCCGCCATCCATGCGGTTCTCCTGCAGCGGCAGGGAGAGATCACGGGCGCGCTGCTGCCGCAGTGGATCTCCGGGTACGCGTTCTTGTTTCCATCCGCTCCCGATCTCAGCCGGGCTCGGTCGCTGGTTTCCGCCGCGGGCCCCGCCGCGCGCACACTTTCGCTGGGGTATGAAGACCCCGCGCTCCGGCCGATTGCGGAGCGAATCGCGTTGAACGCGCGCGATGCCGGCCTGGCGATGACCGCGACCGCGAGCGGCAGCCCGGACGTGATGCTGGTCGACAGACGCATCGAATTCGAGGAACCGCCGCGGGCGCTGGCGGCGGTGGCGGCGGCATTGGGGCTGCCGGAACCGGCACGCGCGGAGACCGCCGAAGGGCTGCTGGCGGCGGAACGTGGATTGCTGGCCGGGTTTCGCGTCATCCCGCTCTTTCACCTCCCGGATGTCTATGCCGCCGGAGCCAGGGTGAAGGGCGGCCCTGGCATCACGCCGCTCGGCGCGTGGCGGTTTGGCGGCCTGTGGCTCGAAGGAAACCGGCCGTGACGCTGCGGACGCGCCTGCTGCTGATGTTCGCGGTAGTGGTGGCGGCGACGGTGGCTTCGGTCGAGGTGCTGGTAGCGCGGACCACCCGCAATGCGTTCGAACGCCTGGAGAACCAGCGGGTGGAAGCGCTGGTGGCGCAATTCCGCCAGGAGTTCGCGCGGCGCGGCGGCGCAATCGCGCGCAGTGTGAACAGCATTGCGGCATCCGATGCGGCGACGAACATCGCGCTGGCGCCCGATCCCGCGGCCAATTACGGGCAGGCAGCGGCGCTGGCGTCGGCGCAGGGAATGGACCTGCTGGAACTGGTGGCCGGCGACGGCACCATCATTTCCTCGGCGGAGTGGCCGGCGCGGTTCGGCTATAAAGAAGACTGGCTGGCCGGAACGACGGGGTGGAAGTCGCGCGGCGCATTTCTCCGGCGGGAGGAACTGCCGGACGGCGTCGTATTGGCCCTGGCGGCAGTCGGCGAGACGCGCGCCGGGGACCGCTCGCTTTATGTGGCGGGAGGCCAGCGGCTCGACAGCGCGTTCCTCGCGAGCCTGGTTCTGCCGGCCGGCATGCGGGTGCTGCTGTACCGTAACCTCGAGCCGCGAGTTTCGGCCGGCGGATTGATCGGAGCGCAAGGCGCGGTTCCGGATGCCTCCGACTTCCTGCCGCTCATCGAGGCGGTGAGAGCCAACCCGCGCGAGACGACGGCCACGATCGGCAGTGGAACCGCGGCCGAAGTGTTTCACGCGATTCCGCTTTCCGGCAGCGCCGACAACGTCTTGGGAATTCTGCTGGTCGGCAGTTCGCGCCGCGAACTGGTGGAATTGGAAGCGTTCCTGCGTTATATGAGCGTGGTGCTGGCCGGCGGCGGCATTCTGCTGGGGATTGTGCTGGCGTGGTGGGCCACCGCGCGGGTAACCCGGCCCGTGCAAGCCCTGGCCGTCAGCGCGGGCAAAGTCGCGGCCGGGAACTGGGACACCACGGTTGAGGTGGCGTCGAAAGACGAAATCGGACAACTGGCGGCGGCCTTCAACCGGATGACGCGGGAATTAGCGGCGCAGCGGGAGCGGCTGGTGCAAGCCGAGCGGGTCGCGGCCTGGCGGGAACTGGCGCGGCGGCTGGCGCACGAGCTGAAGAACCCGCTGTTCCCCTTGCAGATCACGGTGGAAAACATGCAGCGGGCCCGGGAGCAGTACCCGCAGCAGTTCGATGAAGTGTTTCGCGAGGGCACCGCCACGCTGATTGCGGAACTCGGCAATCTGAAGCAGATCATCGCCCGGTTCAGCGACTTCGCCAAAATGCCGGCGCCGGAGATGCAGCCGGTCGATCTCAACCAACTTGTTGACGAAACCGTAAAGCTGTTCGAGCCGCAGTTCGCACAGGCGGGCATCAACGGACGTACCGACCTGGATCCGGCGCTGCCTCGAGTTTCGGCCGATCCGGAACAGATGGCGCGGGTACTCAGGAACCTCGTGCTCAATGCGATTGACGCCATGCCGGGCGGCGGCCAACTCACCATCCGCACGCGCGCGGAAGACGGCCGCGTGCGGTTGGAGGTGTCCGACACCGGGCAAGGTCTGACGACCGAGGAGTGCGAGCGGCTGTTCACGCCGTACTATACGACGAAGACGCACGGCTCGGGCCTGGGCCTGGCGATCGTACAATCGGTCATCAGCGATCATCGCGGCCGGATTTCGGTGGAGAGCCAGCCGGGCAAGGGCGCGACGTTCCGGATCGAGTTGGCGGGCGAGGTTTCAAGGTAACCTCAAAGTTGGCTCACCTGCTGATTGTCGACGACGACGCCAGCACGCTGGCCTCGGTGGCGCGGGCGTTCCGGATGGCCGGGCACGAAGCCACGGTCTGCGACAACGCGGCCCGCGCGCTGGAACTCGCGAAATCACAAAGCTTCGACATGATGCTGTCGGACGTGGTGATGCCCGGCAAGGACGGGCTTTCGCTGCTGGAAGACTTGCGCCGCCTGGAGATCGGGCTGCCGGTGGTGATGATTTCGGGGCAGGCCAACATCGAAATGGCGGTGCGGGCGACACGCCTGGGCGCGGCGGATTTCCTGGAGAAGCCGCTTTCCACCGATAAACTGCTGCTCACCGTCGACAACGTCCTCAAACTGAAGCGCCTCGAAGAAGAGAATCGCGAACTGCGCCAGCGCGTTGGGAAGCACGAAATTGTTCACACCGGCGAGGCAATGAAGCGGGTCATGGCGCAGGTGCAGCGTGTGGCGGCGAGCGAAGCGCGCGTCTGCATTCTGGGCGAGACGGGGACGGGAAAGGAGTTGATCGCCCGGGCGCTGCACGACCGCAGCGCGCGGCGCGGCGGACCGTTCGTAACCCTGAATTGCGCGGCGGTGCCGGGGGAGCTGATCGAATCGGAACTGTTCGGGCACGAGAAAGGGTCGTTCACGGGGGCGGCTTCGCGGCACATCGGGAAATTCGAGCAGGCGCACCGCGGCACGCTGTTTCTCGATGAGATCGGCGACATGCCGATGGTGATGCAGGCGAAACTGCTGCGGGTTCTGGAAGAAAGCCAGGTCGAACGGGTGGGCGGGGACCGGCCGATCGCCGTCGATGTGCGGGTGATCGTCGCCACGCACCGGAACCTGGAAGAGCTGGTCAAGAAAGGCAGTTTCCGGCAGGATCTCTATCACCGCGTCTATGTGTATCCGCTGCTGCTTCCGCCTTTGCGGGAACGCGCCGACGATATTCCGGCGCTGGTCGAATACTTCGCGGGGCAGGTGGCCGCACAAAACGGATGGAAGCCGAGGGGCTTTTCGCCGGAGGCGATTCACGATTTGCAGCGGTATGGCTGGCCGGGCAATGTGCGGGAGTTGCGGAATGTTGTCGAGCGGCTGCTGCTGCTGGCCGACGGCACGGTGGACGCGGCAACCGTCCGCGTGGCGCTTCCGGCGTCGGCGGCCAACAACACGGGCGCCGGAACGCCGCGGTTTCAAGGCACGCTGGCCGAACGCGTGGAGGCTTTCGAGCGCGAGACGATTCTCGCCGAACTGCGCCGGCACGAGCGCATGACCGACACCGCCAAGGCGCTGGGGCTCGAGCGCAGCCATTTGTACAAGAAGTGCCAGGCGCTCGGGATCGATCTCCGCGCTTTGAAGAAGGGCGAAGATGCCTGAGACGCTGGAGTTCGTCCACGCCCTCTATTGCGATTTTTTCGAGCGCGGCGTCCGGTACTTCTTCCCGGAGACGAATTTGACGATTCGCGGCCCAGCGCCGGAAGTGAAACACACGCTGGTCTTCGACAACCGGGTGGACGGCTCGATCGATCTGGAATGGATGGGCACGCGCTATCACCTGGAGCGCGCCGGCCACTCTTTTACCGAGGACCAGGTTCGCCTGCTCGGCGCGATCGGGGCAGTCCTGTCGGCGCGGTTCCGGAGTATTTTCTTCGCCGGCGCGGCGGCGAGCCCGCAACTGTTCGAGGGATTGGCGGAGGACCGGTTTGTCTCGGCGTTTCTGGATCCGACGCCGTACACGGGTGAGGGTGAACCTCCCGCCAGGCGCGATCGAGTGGCGGATGCCATCGAGGTGCTGCGCCAGAGTTCGCTGATTACGTATGAGAACCGGCGCATTGCCACCGGCGTGATTCTGGTGAGCCACAACGCCGCCGGGCACGAATCGAAGCCCGACCTGCCGGCCGGGGTCGTGCCGTACACCAGCGAGCTGGTCTCGATCAAAAGCTTTCACCGGCTCTGCGACGGGCTGCACACGGTCTTCCTGGTCAATGCCGAAGGCATGCTGGTGGATCTGGTGGATGTGGAGCGATATGCGCGCGCGTACGGAGACGTGGCGCTCCCTGCTCCCAGCCCGGAGCGCTATCGCGCGCACTGCCTGGCCACGGCTTCCGGCGGAAACATCTGCCTGGTGCTGACACCCAACGGGGAGATCAAGGTCTTCGCGGGCGGCGTGCCGGTGTTTCATTTTCTGGAAGGACGCTGGCGGATTACGGACCTGCAGGAGAAATACCGCGAGTTCTACCAGGCCATCGGAGACACACTGCTGGCGCAGCGGCTGTTCACGGTGGCGTTGAACCTGGCGGAGCAACGGCGCGGCGGCCTCTTCGTCGTTTTGAACCAGGAAGAATCGGCGCACGATCTGGTGGCGCCGGAAGACCTTTTGGAGAACCAGACGCCGGACTTCTCGAAAAGGGTCCACTACCTGCTTCGCGGCAAAACCGTGGCCGATCTGGAACTCACGGTGCTGCAGAGCATTGCGCGCGTGGATGGCGGCATCGTGATGGACCGCCTGGGCCGGCTGCTGGCATTCGGCGCGATCTTACGGACCACCGGTGAGCCTCTGGCCGCGCAAGAAGGCGGCCGCACCACCGCCGCCGTCTACGCCTCGCGTTTCGGAGTGGCACTGAAAATCAGCGAAGATGGCGCGGTCTCGTTTTACCGCGGCGGCGCGCGAGTCTGGGAGATTTAGACGGCCATCCACTGCCGGCCGTGAGGTGTTGCATCAGGCCCAGCCGATCGATGGGAGATCGCAATCGACGATCCAAAGGACTACACGCGGCCGTGGACTACCAGTCGGCTCTACGGCAGACTGAAGACGGCGAGGCCGCGGTCGGTTGTAGGCCCGCCGGAGGCCGCGACAATTGCCACGTATTGTTTCCCGTTCTTCGCACGATAGGTCATCGGGATGGCGGTGGCGGTGTGAGCCAGCTTGGTTACCCAAAGCTCCTTGCCGGTTTTGGAATCGAAGGCGCGGAAGCGGCTGTCGGACGTCGCGCCGATGAAGAATAAGCCGCCGGCAGTGGCGATGCCGCCCGCGCTGTTGTTGGCGCCGGTGTGTTGCTTCTCGGGGGGCAACGCTTCGCTGATGCCGAGCGGCACATCCCAGGCGAAGTCGCCGGTTTTGGCATTGACGGCGATGAGCCGGCCCCACGGCGGACGGAAGCAGGGCAGCGTGCCGAGCGTGCGGCCGCTGGAGTCCTTGACCGGCGCGCTGAAGCCGCCAATGCCGCGCGGGCCGGTGCGAATATACGGCTCGATCCCTTCGGTGTTGTCGGGCGTGTACTTGGGGTTCTTCTCCATCCATCCGATGGCCGGCGCGTCGTGCGTGTTCACGAAGATGTAGCCGAGTTTGGGATCGACCGCGGTGCCGCCCCAGTTGGCGCCGCCGGTGAAGCCGGGGAACACAATCGAAGCCTGGCCGGCCTTGCCTTCCTCGTGGTAGAGGAATGGTGTGAACGGCCCGCCGTTATAGAAGCCGCCGGCGCGGTCGTACAGCTCCCGGCACGCCTGGGCATGCTCCGGCGTGGTATCTTCGGGCCGGACGAGGTCGTCTTTCGTGAAGCTCACGCGCGCGATCGGAGGCGGCTTCAAAGGGAACGGCTGCGTGGGCGAATACCACTCGCCCGGAACATCGCCTTTCGGGACCGGCCGGTCCTCCACGCCGAAGATCGGCTTGCCGGTGACCCGATCGAGAATGAACATGTAGCCGGACTTGCCGACCTGCGCGAGCGCCGGAATCTTCTTGCCATCTTTGGTGATGTCGATCAGGCTCGGCGCGGGCGGCAGGTTGTAATCCCAAAGCTCGTGGCGGACGGTCTGGAAATACCACTTCAGCTTGCCGGTCTGCGCGTCCACCGCGACCAGGGTATTGCCGAACAGATTCACGCCCGGGCGGTCGCCGCCGTAAAAATTGGCGCCGGGACCGCTCACCGGGAGATAGAGGATTCCCCGCTCTTCATCGACGGTCAGCGAGAAGGCCCAGACATTGTTGCCGGTGCGGTTCTTCCAGCTGTCAGGCTTCAGCCACGTGTCGTTGCCGGTTTCGCCGGCGCGCGGAATGGTGTGGAATTCCCAGAGCTGTTTGCCGGTCCGGATATCGTAGCCGTGCACGTCGCCGAGCTGGCCTCCGCCCTGGTCGAGCGCCGGATTGATGTGGCGTTCGCCCGGCCCGTAGAAATTGGTCCCGATCAGCAGCATGTTCTTATAAACGATGGGCGCTCCGTCGTAAGCCACTTCGAGCGGCACTTCGCCTTCGCGGCCGAAGCCGGGGTCGACTTTGCCGGTGCGCGCATTCAACGCCATCATTTTGTGAGCGGTGGTGAAAATAATGCGCGGCGGATTATTGCGATCGCCCTGCCAATACCCGACCCCGCGGAAGGACGCGAGCGTGTCGCCGAGTTCATACGTCCAGAGCTCTTTTCCGTTTTCCGGGTCGAGCGCCACGATGCGGTCGCCGGCCGGCAGATACATGATGCCGTCGACCACGATGGGAGTGATTTCCTGGTACAGCTCGGTGGGGCTCAGCCCGTGGATGGTTTTGCCGGGCCGGTCGAAACGATAAAACCAGGCCTGCGTCAATTGGGAGACGTTGTTCGTGTTGATCTGGTCGAGCGGCGAGTAGCGGGTGCCGGCCAGGTCGTGCAGGAACATCGGCCAGTCACCGTCCGTACGCGCTGTGGTGCGCTGCGCGACCAGCAAGCTCGGCAGGGTAGCCAGTATGCAGGTAAGAGTCCGGAGATTCACCTTTCGAATTTACCAAGAGCGCGAACGGGCCGGGGCTCGGGGCTTCCCGCAGATGGGCCGCCCCCGCTATTCAGACTGATTTGGTCTATAATAGAAATAGGTCTGAATGCCGGAATCTCGATTCCGGCTGGCTGGGTATGACAAAGATTCCGATCCACCCCAAGCACCCCGAACGCATCTGCTGGGGTTGCGACAAATTCTGTCCCGCCGACGATATGTGCTGCGGTAACGGCACCATTCGCGCCCCGCATCCGGTGGAATTGTTCGGCGAGGACTGGTGGGAGTGGGAACAACAGCACGCCAGGGGCAACGACGAACTGGTTTCAATCGCCGAGAAGTAGGCGCGCTACTGCCGGCCGTGGACGCGGTCCTTCTCGTTTTCGTTGCAGTAGAATTCCAGCAGATCAGAATTCGCCCATAACTCCAGGGTCACCCGGATGCTGAACGGCTTGGTGTACATTTGCGGATCGTCGAAAGTCATCTCGACATCCATGTGTCCAAAATCGCGGCGGCGATAGCGTTCCGTGACGCGCAGAGCGTCGCTGTGCGGGTGGCCCATCGCATCGAGCCAGGTCTTGTCGTTGAATCCGGCTGTTTCGATTACCAGCGTATCGCCCTCCCATTTGCCGACCGAGTAACCGAGCCAGGCCGGGAACGGATCTTGCGGAAGCGGACGGCCGTCGGTATAGATCTGGCGGTGGGCATCGGCGGATTCAAACAGCATCACGAGCAAGCCCGGGGACTGAACAAACTTCACCGGTTCCGATACCAGCGAAGCGAACGGAATTCCGAGTGGCAGGCAATTATCGGCGGGATTGGTGCCGGGAGCGCGCTCGCGCATCACTTTTTCGGCTTCCGGCCGCAGCGGCGACTCCTCCGGCTTGAAGTCGACGAGCAAATTGATGGCGTACTTGGATACCGTGTCTGCCTCCATGCCGGGTACCTGCTGGTTGTCCACGGCATCCCCGAAAAGCCGCTTCATTTCGGCCATCGGGGTAGGTCGAACGTGCCAAGTGCCGGACAAGTCCGGCCGCCCATTGGCGGCGCGCGGAGCACGCGCGGCGAGGTTGGGTTTGCCTTCGCGGGTCCGCGGCGTTCCGGGGGCGATGTAGTCCAGCCACTGGGCAGGCGCGCTGGCGCAGAAGAGTGCGGCGAGGAGAAAAAGGCGCTGGTCTCTGAACATTTTGGGTGGTCCGGATATTTCTGCCAGTGTAGCGCGGATGCGGGGGCACGAATAGAATGTGAGGATGAGAATTTCGGCCGCTTTCTGCGCTCTGGCAGCCGGTTTCACGCTCCACCTGTCCGCCCAGCCTTCCACTGTCTCCGGCGCTTTCGCTGTCGAGCCGCCCACGCTTGTTTCGCTCGGTTTTGAGTGGCGCATCTCCGGCGACGACAATCGCAACGCCAAGGTCGAGGCCGCGTATCGCAAGAAAGGCGAGGCGCAGTGGCATGACGCGCTGCCGCTGCTCCGGCTGCAAAATGAGGAAATCGGCGCGGCGCCGCGCCCGGCGGGCGACACGCGTTATCCTCTTTTCCAATACACGGCTGCCAACATGTTTGCCGGCAGCATCCTGAATCTCGAGCCCGATACCGAATACGAGTGCCGCTTCACGCTGACCGATCCCGACGGGGTTACCGGCGCGGCCACCAAGACGGTCACGGTCCGTACGCGCAAGGAGCCGCAGCCGGCGCAGGGCGGCCATGTGTATCACGTCTATCCGGTCGATTGGAAAGGGCCGAAACAGCAGCCGGCGTTCACGGGCTTGATGGCGGCGTACTACATGGGGCTCGCCCACTACGATTATGAAAACGCCTATCCCCCGCGCGTGCAGCCGGGCGACACCATCCTGGTTCACGCTGGTCTCTATGTCAGCGACCGCTTTCACTATATGACCGCGGCGCCGCGGCCCGATTATCTGGCGCTCGGCACGGTCTTCGACGGAACTTATTACCTGACCCAAAGCGGCACGCCCGACAAGCCCATCGTCATTAAAGGAGCCGGTGATGGGGAAGTGATCTTTGACGGCGCTGGAGCGCAAAACTTATTCAATCTGATGGGCGGCAATTACAATTACTTCGAAGGCATCACGATTCGCAACACCAATGTCGCGTTCCTGCTCGGCATCAAGAACATCGCCGGGTCCAGCGGGTTCACTCTGAAGCGCTCGCGGCTCTACGATGTCGGCCGCGCGATCCAGGACGATTGGTCCGGTTCGAAGGATTTCTACATTGCCGACAACACCTTCATTGGGCGGCACGATCCAAACAAGATGATGGGATGGACGGGGGCGTTGTGGTCGAAATTTCCTGGCTATCCGGAGCTGCTCGTTTCCGAGTACGCCATCAAGGTGTATGGCCAGGGGCACGTGGTGGCGCACAACTATATCGCGAACTGGCACGATGGCATTGACATCGCCACTTATGGGACTCCCGACGGCGCACCGAACGACATTCCCGACCGCGTGCCGCTCGCGATTGATTTCTATGGCAACGACATTCTCAATATGGGGGACAACTGCATCGAGACCGATGGCGGCGCCCGCAATATTCGCGTTTTCCGCAACCGGTGCTTCGATTCCGCGCACGGCGCGCTGAGCGTGCAGCCGATGTTCGGTGGTCCGGTGTACTTCTATCAAAATGTCGTGTACAACACGCCGACCGGAAGCCTGAAATACATTGAAGGCTCGTCGGGTATTCTGACCTACAACAATACGATCATCGGCGAAGGGCTCGCCGGGCCGGCTTCGAACGACCACTTCCGGAACAATCTGATCCTGGCGCAGGGCGCGATGGACCCGGTATTCGGCGTCACCACGTTCACGAATTACTCCGATTCCGACTACAACGGATTCCGCCCCAACCCCGGCAAAGAGGATTCCTTCGAGTGGAACTCGCCGCCCTTCGAGGTGCGTGCCGATTTCCACGCCAATCCCCTCACGCGCCACTACAAGACGCTGCGCGAGTATAGCGAGGCCACCGGCCAGGAACGCCACAGTGTGCTGATCGATTACGATGTCTTCCAGCACGTGCCGATGCCGGACATGACCGACCCGCAGCGCGTCTATCATCCGGACGGCTACGACTTCCGTCTGAAGCCCGGTTCGGCGGCGGTGGATGCGGGCGTCGTGCTACCCACAATCACCGACGGATTTACCGGCAAGGCGCCCGATCTGGGAGCGTACGAACTGGACCGGCCGGTGTTTCCGGTCGGTCCGAGGTAAGATGCGCGGCCTGATCTCGCCGGTTAATGCGTCAGATCGTAGATGAAATAATTCACCGCGATCTGATAGGCCAGGCGCGCGAATTTTTCCGGATAGCGCGGATCGTCGGACCATTCCCAGGCGTCGCCGAGGTCCATGTTGTGACAGATCGCCACCATCACGCGGCCTTTGTCGTCATAAATGCCGCGCCAGTGCGCGACTCTGCCGGTTTCGCCGGCCTCATAGGTGCGGCCGCTGAAGTTGTACTGCCAGCCGGGAACCTGGAAGCGGTCGTCGAGATCGTAGACCGTGTGAAAGATCGGATCGTCGTTCTGGATGTCGACGATGGGCCGGTCGGGAAAGACTTTCTGCATGCTGTGCAGAAACACCTGCCACTCGCTCGGCACGTTGTGATAAGGCTGATCGCCGTGGAAATCATCGACCATGAGGAAGCCGCCGCGCAGCAGAAACTCGCGGAGGCGCGCGACCTGATCGTCCGGCAGCAGCCAGTGGCCGACCTCCACCGCGTAGACCATCGGCCAGTTGTAGATGTCGGTATCGGGCTCGAGATCCACCACCTGCTCCACCGAGCGGGTATCGATGCGGGTCAGGCGGCGGATTCCTTGCAGCAGATGGCGGTCGGAACGCGGATAGTCGATGGTCCAGTTCAGGTCCTCGCCGCGATAACGGCCGTAGACGCTCGGATAGCGCAGTCGCGCGCGCGTCCACTCGGTTTTCTGGTTGTAGTCCGGAGGCAGCGGGAAGTCTTCGTATTCGGCCGCGTTGTATTGCTGGAACGGGTGCTGCGCCAGCAACACGCTCGCTACGCCGAGCGCGGCGACAGACAGCAGCACTCCCGAACGGTATCGCATACCGAATCGAAACCTTCCCCAGGGTATCATGCTGGTCGGCCGACGCTGCCGCCTCAGTGTCCCCCGCGTGAGCGAAGCCACGCTACGAGATCGGTATGCGCCACTGCGCTCGGCCGCGGCAAGCGGTGTGAGGTGGTCATGTCCGATCCAGGTAGCGACCCCGTTCGGAAAATGCCCCGGCCAATCGGTTGCGACGTGCAACAGCGTGCGGGCCGGCGGCCCGCCGTCGCCGATCTTGCCCTTGCCGGCGATCCGGCGGTTCGCCAAGTCGGGATAGTCGTTTAACAACTGCTTCAGCGTTTCCACATCGCCGCTGTGAATGGCCGTGACGGCGGCCGATTCCTCCGGACGCACCAGATGCATCGAACCGGTATTCGCGCGACTTTCCGGAACTTCTTTCGTCTATACTCCGTAATGCCGATTATGAAAACGCGCAGTCCGCTGGTGCTCGGTGTGCTCACTTCGGCCGTTCTCTTCGGCCAGGCTGCATCTTCCAAGCTGGAATTCGAGGTGGCCTCGGTGCGCCCGGCGCAACCTAACGGGCCTGAACGGGTGGCGGTCGGGGTTCACCTCGACGGGTCGCAGGTGCGGATTGCCTCCTTCAGCATGCGTGACTTCGTGGCACTTGCCTACCGGGTGAAGTTAAACCAGGTGACGGGGCCGGAGTGGACCGCGTCCGACCGCTACAACGTCAATGCGACGCTGCCGGCGGGATCTACGTCGAGCCAGATCCCGGAGATGGTGCAGTCGTTCCTGGCCGAGCGCTTCCAGTTGAAAGTACACCGCGAGAAGAAGGACATGCCGGTGTACGCGTTGGTGCTCGGGAAACCGCCGCTTAAATTACAGGAGGCCGCGCCGTCTGCCGACGACCCGGACCCCAAAGGCGTAGTGAACGTGAGTGGAGGCGGCAGCGCGGCGGGCGTCTCCGTCGATCTCGGCCACGGCGCCTCCTACACGTTCGCGAACAACAAGTTCGAAGCCAGGAGAGTCCGGATGGACACACTGGCCACGATTTTGGAGCGGTTTATGGACCGCCCCGTGGTGAATCTGACGGACCTGAAGGGAACGTACGATCTCACGCTTCCGGTAACGGAAGAGGACTATCGCATCCTGCTGGTCCGGGCCGCGGTGAACTCCGGAGTGAACCTGCCGCCGCAAGCGCTTCGATTGCTGGATGCCGGCTCTCCGGTGTCGCTCTTCGATGCCGTGCAGCAACTCGGGCTCAAATTGGACGCACGAAAAGCGCCGCTGGATCTGGTGGTAATTGACGACGCTCTGAAAACGCCGACGGAGAATTAACGGGGGCCGCCGCCCAGGCCGCCTACTTCGCGGTCGGCTGCGCTTTTTTGGCGGCGCGAGCGGCCTTGTACTTCTTTTCGAACCGGTCTACGCGTCCGGCCGTGTCCACCAGTTTCTGGCGGCCGGTGAAGAACGGATGGCACGATGAGCAAATTTCCACGCGGATGTCACCCTTGTGGGTGGAGCGCGTCTTGAACGTGTGCCCGCACGCGCAGATGACATTGACCTCGTTGTATGCAGGGTGAATACCGGCCTTCATTGTTACGGGGAATCCTTTCGAATCCTTCAGTATAGCAAATGAAAACCCCCGTGGCCTTCCACGAAGACCACGGGGGCTGTTGGTAGCCTTAAGAACACCTGAGGCCTAACTGACGCGTGAGGCAGCCGGTCCACAGGAACGCGACCCCGGTACTGGACGGGGTCTCAGCATAAGAGGCTCGACTTTAACAGTCGGCCACCTCGCGCGGTTTTATACTACTATCCATTTTTACTGGACCACCTCCTTTCCCAGTGATACTTTCATGCTCGCATGGGTCGGCAGCCCTGTCAAACAGTTTGTCTCTAAAGGGCTAACGCGTGAATTTCGGTCACAAGTACCGGGCTGCGAAGCGACACATGCCGAGGCCGTCCATCCAGTTAAACGGGAACCGGCCGGTGGTGTAGTGCGCGCACGGCAATTTGAGAACCCGGTGCGGCAACTCGAGTTTGCGGAACGTTTCCAGCACCTGTCGGGAGTACACCGGCAGGAAACTGGTGTCGTACGGCGCCCAAACCAACAGGCTGTGCAGTTCGCGGCCGCGGAAGCGCTCCAGGTACGGCGCCGGACTGATGACCGACCAAAAACGACGCAAATCGTCCTGATTGACGGTTTCCCCGAAGCCGCGCCGCACGTGCTGGGTGGACAGCCCGGTCCAGACTACATCCGAGAAGTACATGGAGACGTGGTTGAAAATACCAACACGCACGCGGGCATCATGAGCGGCTGTGATACAGGCCACACAAGACCCCAGACTGGTGCCGAGAATCCCCACACGCGAGTACCCTTGCTGCTGTAGCCAATCGAGGCAGGCTCGGGTGTCTAGAATCGATTGGCGGGAGGCGTGAATGGTCCGCCCGATATTGCTCGACACGTGGTAATCAGCCCGCTGCAACTCCGGCGGCATCCGCTCGGCGTGATAGGCCATGGTCATCCGCAAGGCGCTGATTCCGAACTGATTGAGCAGCTTCGCCAACCCGATGTGCCCGTCCACCCCGGAATTCCATTGCGGCAGCACCACCAACGCCCGGCCGCGATCGCCCTTGGCTGGAAACCAGCGGGCATGAACCACATTGTTTTCGGGATACGGCGAGGCACCCGGACTGGTGAAGGTCAGCAGCCCGTCTTGCAGGCGATAGTCGCGAACCGGTTCATAACTGTAAAACCGATCGGAGTGGCGGATCGCCTCCACGGCGAATCGCTCCACGCAAGAGGCGGAATTGCCGTTGGCTTCGGCCGGGCACGCAGGAAAGCCGATGCGCGCCAGCCAGTCGGTTCCCCATTCAAAAGGCCGAACGACGCGATTGGTATCGCGGCTGGCCAGTTGCCGCTCCCAGCGGTCGATCCAGCGGGCGTAGAAGCCAGTCATCGATAGTGAAGCACTAGTCTAGCAGAGGCAAAAGAAAAGCCCCACGCCGGAGAAGGAGGCCGGCGCGGGGCTTGGCCTACAAAGGAGGCAACGCACCAAAGCGAAGAAACCTCTGACGAACCCCACCTGTTAAATGCAAACCGCGGGCCATCCCTAAGTTGTTGATTGCGAGCGCGACCGAGCGCCTGTTTCCCGAAATCGGAAGCCCCCGGCTACGGTTTCCCGGAGAACGGAACAAAGCCGCCGAGCGGGACGTATGCTGTGGGTGTAGGAGACGCTATGTTCTGCCATTCTTGCGGCGCACGACTGGAGGGCTCGGCGGCGTACTGCCCGGCCTGCGGCAAACCTCTGGGCGGGGTCCCACTAATGCCCGCGCAAGGCCGGATCGCCGGGCACGTCCGATTATTGGGCATCCTCTGGATCGCGATGTCCGCGTTTCATCTAATTCCAGCTCTGTTCATGTTCTCCGTTTTCGGCGGGCACGGGTCTTCCCAACTGTGGTTCCCCGGGATGCCGCCATTTGTCTTCGGGTTCATTCGCATGATCGGAACGTTGTTTCTGGCCGGCGGCATTCTCGGCGTGATTGCGGGCTGGGGGCTGTTGGATCGCCAGCCGTGGGCGCGCATGCTGGCGATTGTTCTGGGATTCCTGAACCTGATCCATATCCCGTTTGGCACGGCGCTCGGCATCTACACGCTTTGGGTACTGCTGCCCGCCCAGTCCGAGCAGGAGTACCGGCGGGTCGCGCGCGCCGCGTAGAGCACGCGACTTAACGTAAAGCCTTCTCGATAGCCGCCTCGGCAACGGGCGCTAACAATTCGTACCCTTTGGCGTTTGGATGCAGCCCGTCTTCCGAGAAGCCTTCTTTCAGCATCCCGCGATCGTCCACGAGGGCGGAATAATAATTGGCGAAGCCCACGCGGCCTTTTTCGGCATACTCGCGCAGCCAGGAGTTCAGCCGCAGAATGTCGGGAGGCGGACGCTGCACGGTCTGTTTCCGGCGCGTGTAGTCGCTGACCGGCGTCAGCGAACACAAGATGACCTTGATGCCGTGCGCTTGTGCGAGCTCGGTGATCGCCTGAATATTCTCGGCAATCATCTGTAGCGTCTCCGGTCCGGTGTTGCGGGCGATATCGTTGGTGCCCGCCAGGAGCACCATGACGGCGGGCTTGAGATCGAGCACGTCCGGGTACAGCCGGACCAGCATCTGCGAAGTGGTTTGACCGCTGATGCCTCGATTGATGTACGGCTTGCCGGGGAACGACTGTGCCAGATTCCACAGATCGGTGATCGAATCACCGAGAAACACGACCCGGCGGGTATCCGGCGGCTGAGCTGCGAGCGCCGCATTGTCGGCGTGGTAGCGGCCGAGTTGGTTCCAGTCCTGCAGTTGATCGGCGAGCGCCTGTGCGGCCGTCGGGAGGCAGCAGCGGCCGGCCGGCGGATTGTAGGTTTCCACCAGCTGCGCGGACGCCGCAGCCGCCATTATGCCGCCCAGCAGCGTCACTCGAAAGATGCGGATCATAGTGTGCTCCGCGGCCATTATCGCATCGCGGCCGTAGCCCGCCCGGCGTCAGAGTACGGTTTTGCTCTTGAATCGGACTTCGGCGCGCTACAACGAGCCAGGCTACTCGGCGCCCAGTTTCCGTCGCCGGCGGATCCCGCGTTCGAACGCCACCGGGCCGGCGGTTTCCGGTCGCATCGTGAGCCACAGCAGAACGATGCTGCAGTGGGCCACGTTTGAACGGAAGCCGTGCGATCCTATGGGCTTATGCCCACTGCGCCGCATGTCGAAACGCATTTCGAAGCCTCGGAAACGGTAAGGGACGTGGTAATCGGGATGTCGGACGGGCTGACCGTCCCGTTCGCCCTGGCCGCGGGTCTGGCGGGCACAGTGGCCTCGACCGGCATCATCGTGGTGGCGGGGCTGGCGGAAATCGCGGCCGGTTCCATCGCCATGGGGCTCGGCGGCTACCTGGCGGCGCGCACCGATCGGGATCATTATTTGTCGGAACGCGCGCGCGAAATGCGGGAGACTGTCGAGATCCCGGAAAAAGAAACCGAGGAAGTCGCCGACGTTTTCCGAAGCTACGGCATGTCGGAACGCGACCTGGCGCCGGTCGTTGCCGCCATCTGTTCCGATCAGAAGCGCTGGGTGGATTTCATGATGCGCTTCGAACTCGGGTTCGAAGAACCGGAGCCCAAGCGCGCGCGGAACAGCGCCGTGACCATCGCGGTCTCGTACATTCTGGGCGGCCTGGTGCCGCTGGCGCCCTACATGCTTTTGAGCCAAATCGATCGCGCATTGAATATTTCCGTGGCGGTCACGCTGGCCGCGCTGTTCGCTTTTGGTTTTGTGAAAGGACGATTGACCGGGATTTCGCCGTTCCGCGGAGGCCTGCAGACGGTGGCGATCGGCGGCCTGGCCTCCGCGGCGGCGTATGGTTTGGCGCGCCTGATTCGATAAAGTGATACCGATGGCCTACTTCCTTGCCAAGACCGATCCGGACACCTACTCCATCGACGATCTGGCGCGCGACAAAAGGACCGTCTGGGATGGCGTGACGAATCCGCAGGCTGTCCGCGCGATTCGGGAGATGCGGCCGGGCGATCGCGTCCTGATCTATCACAGTGGCGGCGTGTCGGGCATTGTCGGACTGGCCACGGTGGAATCCGAGCCGCGCCCGGATCCGAAAAATGCCAAATCCGCGGTGGTCGATCTCGCCTTCCGCGGCCGCCTGGAGCCGCCGACCACGCTCGCGGAAATCAAGCAGAGCGGGAAGTTCAACGACTGGGCATTGGTCCGCCAAGGCCGCCTGTCCACGATGGCGGCGCCCGACAAATTCGTGGAATGGCTGAGAAACCGCTATCCCGACGCCAAAATCTAGTTTTCGATACGCGTTTGTAACTGAATTCGGTTATTCTGTTCGTATCTGATTCGCTTTGATGCCGGCAGTCTATTTGCCCCCGGTCTTTGGGGCGAGAAGGAAAGTCTTGCGTTGAGCAAGCGATGTGTCTCAACAGTGGAGGAGTGTGTGCGGCTGAGAAATCGTTTTTTTGTTCAATTGCCCATCGCAGTTTTTCTCATTTGCGGAGCTGTGTGGGGCCAAATCACCGGATCCGGTTTGATTTCGGGAACCCTCACTGACCCCAACGGGGGCGTTGTGCCCGGCGCCACCGTGGTGGTGAAGAATATGGACACCGGGACGGAACTGCCGCTGGCCACCAACGATGTCGGTGTCTACACGGCGCCCTTTCTGAAGCCGGGGCGATACGAGATCACCGCGACCAAAACCGGATTCGCCAAGGTGGTGCGCAGCGGCCTCACCCTGCAGGTCGGCCAGACCATGACGGTGGATCTCGCGATGCCCATCGAATCGGCGCAGGCGCTGGTTACGGTCACGGGCGATGCCGACATCGTAGATACCTCAAAAACCGAAATGTCCCAGGTGGTGACCCAGACCTCCAAGGACAACCTCCCCATGGCCGGCCGCAACTGGGCGCAATTCCAGTTCCTGACCCCCAATGTGACCAATGACGGCACCAGCGGGCTCGCCTCTTATCGCGGGATTTCCGGGCTCTACAACAGCAGCAACGTCGACGGCACCAGCAACAATCAGGCCTTCTTTTCGGAGCAGAAAGGGCGCACCGCGCTGCCTTACGTCTACAGCCTGGATTCCATCCAGGAATATCAGGTCGCTTCCAGCAACTACTCGGCCGAACTCGGCCAGGCGGCCGGCGGCGTCATCAACGCAGTAACTAAATCGGGCACCAATGAGCTGCACGGCGACCTGTTTTACTACTTGCGCTATCCTACGCTGAACGCTCTGGATCCGCTGCAGAAATCGAAAGGAATTTACACGCAGCCGATCCACCAGCAGCAGCAGTTTGGCGGCAGCGTGGGCGGCCCGATCGTCAAGGACAAGCTGTTCTATTTCCTGACATACGATGGATCGCGCAAGGTCAATCCGATTTCGTACACCAGCAGCGGCACGTATCCGCAGGCCTGCTCGCCGGCGATTCCGGCAGCCACCTGCGCGGCCGCCAACGCCTTCGTGCTGAGTAATCTCGGCGCGTTCCCGCGATTCCAAAGCCAGGACATCGGCTTTGGCAAACTGGATTACGCGTTCAATGAGAAGAACCGCCTCAGCGGGTCGTTCAACTTTGACAATTTCCGCGCTCCGAATTCGTATATCACTTCGACCACTGCCAATAACTCCTCGAATTCCGCGAACGGGAAAGCCGTGACGCACGAGCGGAATCTGGTGGCCAACTGGAGTTCGACGATCAATCCAACGACCATCAACAACGTGCGTTTTCAGTGGTCTCGCGATCTGGAGACGACTGCCGCCAACGCTACCGCTCCGAGCGTGACGGTGACGAATTTTATCAACTACGGCATGCCCAACGCGCTGCCGCGGCCGGCGTTTCCCGACGAACACCGGTTGCAGTTCACCGACGTCCTCAGCAAGACGTATGGCACCCACACCATGAAGTTCGGGGGCGATCTGAATTTCGTCCACGAATTGCTCATCAACCTGTTCCAGGGCGGCGGCGTTTACACGTACTCCGGAGCCAACAATTTCAGTAACTGGGTAGCGGATGTGGCGGGAATCAATCTCGGCGACGGCCTCACCGGGCGGCATTTCAGCACGTTTGTCCAGGTCAATGACCCAGTTACCGGAGTTGGCCGGGACGATTTCTATAACAACGACTACGCTCTGTTTGCCGAGGACAGTTGGAAGGCGCGCTCGAACCTCACCGTTACCTACGGGCTGCGCTGGGACATGTCGACCGTTCCGCAGCCGCCCAAGCCCAACACGGCCACCCCGCTGACGACGCTATACACCTCGACGATCAATATTCCCAAGCATCAATTGGCGCCCCGCATTGGCATCGCCTGGGCGCTTTCCAAAGGCAGTGTCCTGCGGGTCGGCTACGGCCTGTTCTATGCCAAGACTTCCAACAGCATGTTCTATGCGACGCGCGTCGAGAATGGCGTCATCCAGCAGACATTCAACTGCAACCCCAACACGTGTCCGGCGCTGACCTTTCCGAATGTGATTTTCACGCCTCCGGGCGGCGCGCCCGTTGCTCCCTTCACGGGCGCTCTGACTCCGACGGTCACCGCGTTTACTCCTCCGGCTTTGACGCAGACCTCGCGGGGCCAAGTCCCTGACTTCGCTAATCCCCGCGCCCATGAAGGCGATGTCTCGTTCGAGCGCCAGTTGCCCGGAAATATGAGCATTTCCGCCAGCTATGTGGTGAGCCGCGGCATGCGTCTGCCCGCGTTCATCGACCAGAATCTGGCGCCGTCCACGACTACGCGCACGTACGACATTACCGGTCCGACGGGCAGCACCATCCGGTCTTTGACGGTGCCGTTCTACACCTCGCGGATCGACCCGACCGGGCCGGTGCTGGTCGGCTTCAGCGATGTGAACTCTTGGTACAACAGCATGGTTCTGACGCTCCGGAAACGCTATTCACACGGCCTGGAGTTCATTGCGAACTACACACTGGGCTCGGCGCATGACGGCGGCCAGATTCAAGGCCAGTTCGGAACCTTCAACGGCGGCGGCCAGAATTTCCCGGTCGATCCGAAGAACCGCTCGCTCGAATACGCGCGCTCCGATCTGGACCAGCGCAACCGGTTCTCCGGGACCGTGGTCTGGACGCCGGACTGGGGTAAGAACATCTCCAACAAGGCTGCGAAGTTCGCGGCCAGCGGCTGGACCTTCTCGACGATTGTGTTTGCCGCGTCCGGTCAACCGTACAGCGGACAAATCAATGGCGCGAATCCGCCGGCCGGCGGCGTGCTCGGCGGCTTGACCGGCGGCACGAACAACAACTCCGGCACCGCGCTGAGTGGGGCTCGCGTCTATGATGAACCGCGCAACTCGTTCACCCTGCCCGGCACCAAGGATGTCGATTTCCGAATCGGCCGCACGTTCAGTTTCAATGAGCGGTGGAAATTCTCGATCTTGGGCGAGGCGTTCAACCTGTTCAACTTCACCAACATCTATAGCGTGAACTACACGGAGTACAACTACGCGGCTGCCGGCTCCGGTGTATGCGCCGGCCACACCAATGCGTGCGTCGTGCAGAACACGTCGCCTACGGGCTTTAGAGCGCCGACATCGACCAACACCAACCTTTCCGGCGCGCGGCAGTTGCAAATCGCCGCACGGCTGACATTCTGAGCAGGAGCGAGGCCGGCGGCAACCGCCGCCGGCTGTACTACGCTTCTACCATGGCCGTCCGACGCCGCTCGAAACGAACCTATCGCCTGTTCCGGCTGGACACGTGGGACCAGTTTTTAAGACTGGTGACCCATCCCCCCTACTCCAACTGGGCGTTTCGCGGGGAGCGTGACGAACGGTGGCCGCTTTATAGCTCGCTATCGCGTTACTTTCGAGCGTTTCAGGTCGATCCGCGCGCCTGGGCCGAGCAGGAAGCGCGCATTCTCCGGATCTTCAAGCGCAAAGCGCACCAGTTTCTGGAGAAGCCTCCCGATCCGGAGGACGATTTTCAGTGGCTCGCCCTGATGCAGCATCACGGCGCGCCGACTCGTTTGATCGATTTCACCTGGTCGCCCTACGTCGCGGCCTTCTTCGCGCTGGAGCGGACGCGCGGCGACGGCGTCGTCTGGGCCATGAACAAGGCCCGCATCGATACTGGACGCGCCCGGATGGATCCCAGGATCAGCGGCAATTTTCATCGTTATTTTCTGAAAGGCGATCGCCGCTTCATCTGGATGGGCGAGCCCCACACGATGAACAGCCGCCTGATCGCGCAGTCGGGAACGTTTGCGGTGCCCGGTGTTCTCGATCTCCCGGTCGAAGACATTCTCAGCGATCAGGACCAGTCGAACATCATGGCCAAAATCGTTCTGGCTAACGCGGTTCGGGAAGTCGGGATGCGCGAGTTGTACCGGATGAACATCACGCACGCCACGCTATTTCCCGACCTGGACGGCCTCGCGCGCTCGCTCGGCTACGAGTTGGAGTTCCACTGGGCGTACAATCCGCGGACCATGCGCAAGTACGCGACGGAGCAAACACAGCGCAGGCGTCTCTAGCTGGGAAGCCGGTGTTCCGTGTATTCGGAGGAGCGGATGTCGACGGCGGCCGCGTCTCAGGGCAGCGGATCGCTGCTCTGAATACTCAAGCGCCTTCGTTGCAACTGGCGGCGCAGATCATCGACTTGTTGCTGCAGCGTTTGCGCGCGCGCGGTTTGCGCGCTCAGATCCGCCTTCAGCTTCGCGGCTTGCTTCGCCAGGTCGTCGCGTTGCTGCCGCAGTTCGGTCTGCTGCTTGCCCAGATCGGCCTGGGCCTTGTTCCGCTGGGCTTGCTGCTTCGCCAGGTCCGCCTGCTGTTCGTTCAGATGGGCGTTCTCGGTGCGAAGGTTATTGTTTTGCGCCGTGAGATCCGAAATCTGCTTCCGCAAATCGTCATTTTGCTTTCGCAATGACGCATCCTCGGGATTGGGCTGCGCCGGCACCGCTGTTTCGTGGTGGGTTGCGGGAGAGGCCGCAACCGGAGTTTGCGGAGCGGGTTGGGGGTGCGAGCGCGCGCGGTCGGCTGCCACGCCGAGCACCAGCCCTATCGCCAGGGCAGCGGCGATTCCAAGCCAGGGGCGCTGGGGCCGCGGCTGTTGATCCTCAATATCGTGGAATAACGGGACAGCGCCGGCCGGTTCCTCAGCAGGTTGCGGTGCCGGCTCTTCGGTGTGAGCCGCCGCGGGCGCACTCTCCTGCCGCTCGGGCTCGGCCTGTTCCGGCGGTGGCGCCAGCAGCAGTGGCGCACGCACGGGTTCCTGCTCCTCGGATGCCGCTGGCGGTAGCTCGGGGACCGCTTCGAACCTCGCTTCTGTTCCCGGCGCTTCGGGTTGCGCCTCGGTTTCCACACACCGGGCGGGCTCCGGTTCGCTGAGGTGGATCACCACCGCTTCCGGTTCGGTTTCGCGCACCGGCCCGCGCGCGGCTTCCGCCTCCGCGGCCGGAACCTGCTGCAGCGGCAGCGGCTCCACCACGAACTCCTGATAACTGGCCTCCGCGTGAATCGTGCCGTCCGGCTCCCGGAAGAAGAAACCGGCCCGCGTCGGCTGCAGCGTCGACGGCCGAAGCAGCAGCGCCACCTGCCAGCGTTCCGGAAAATACCGATTGTGGATGTCCACATCCGCTTCGCACAGTGAGATCTCACTGCGTGTATGCGAATGGTACCAGCCTACCGGGCGCAGACCTCCCGGATAACTTTGGCGCAGCATGTCGCCGAGCCGCGTCTGGTCCGCTGGAGACAGCGTGAACGCCGGCCCGAACGCGTGTTCACACTCGAGCGGAGCATAATCCAGTATCTGGACGCGATTGTCTTCCAGCCGGCCGAGCAGAAGGCCGCCGATTTCGGCGCCGCCGCGCGGCAGCGAGAAGAATGCATCCACTACGGCCAGCCGGATGTCGTCAAGCGCCTTGCGCGAGTATTCAATCGTGAAGGGACACTCGGGCGCGCTCCAGGTGGCCAGCGCGCTGTGATCTGCAAATGTTTCAGTCATGGAGGCGTCCTTCCGATTGTTGGACAAACCAGATCCGGAGACTACCTGGAATTTGGGCAGCAGACGGTCGTTCTCCATCGTTAATGTGCCGCTGCGTCATATCCCCCAGCCTGCGGGCCCCGACGCGGCCCGGCCGCGCCTGATGCGGAGTTTCACCCATGTTTTCAATCGCGTGGACGTGGCCCGCGGAATGCAAATCAGTTTCATCTGGAGTGACTCGCCATGAACTTCGACCGCGCCCCGATGCTGGTGATCTGGGAAGTGACCCAGGCCTGCGACTTGGCCTGCGTGCATTGCCGCGCTTCGGCTCAGCCGGAGCGGAACCCGCGCGAGCTTTCCACCGATCAGGGGTTCCGCCTGCTCGACGAGATCCGCTCGTTCGGAGAGCCGCTGATGGTCTTCACCGGCGGCGATCCGCTGAAACGGCCGGACCTGTATGACTTGATCCGGTACAGCGTGAGCATCGGGTTGCGCACCAATGTAACCCCGAGCGCCACTCCGCTGCTGACCGCGGAGGCCATCGACAACTTCAAAAACGCGGGCGTCTCGCGCATGGCGATCAGCCTCGACGGCCCCGATGTAGAGACGCATGACGGATTCCGCGGTATCCCAGGCACCTTCGACCGCGCGTTGTTTGCGTTGCGCTATGCCCGCGATATCGGGCTCGATACGCAGCTGCAGACCACGGTTACGCGCCGCAACATGACGCGCTTATCCGAAATTGCCGAAATCGCGAAAGAGGTGCGCACGCGGATGTGGAGCCTGTTCTTCCTCATCGTCACCGGCCGCGCGCAGCAGGCCGACGACCTCGACGCCGCCGAATACGAGAAGGTGTTCGAGTTCATGTACGAACTTTCCAAAACCGCGCCCTTCGGGGTGAAGACCACCGAGGCGATGCACTACCGCCGCTACGTGGCCCAGCGGATCAAGGCCGAGCACGGCATCACCGAGAACGAGAACGCCCGGGGTGTCGCCTGGCGCACCGCCGGGGTGAGCGACGGCAAAGGTTTCGTGTTCGTGTCCCATACCGGTGAAATCTTCCCGAGCGGCTTCCTCCCGCTCACCGGAGGGAACGTCGTGCGCGAGTCGCTCGTAAGCGTGTACCGGGACTCCGTGCTGTTCCGTACATTGCGCGATACCACCCAGCGCGGCGGCAAGTGCGGGGCCTGTGAGTACCAGAAAATCTGCGGCGGGTCCCGCTCCCGCGCTTACGCTCTGACCGGGAATTACCTCGCCGAAGACCCTCGCTGCATCTATCAGCCCCACGCGGCCGACGCCTTGGCCGGCTGATCCGTCACTCGCGTTTCGCCGGCCGCCTCTCCGGCCAAGTTGCCAAAAATTAATGAGACCGTTTAGTGCGAAAGTATTGACTCCGGGCGTTGACACGTGGTTCAATCAGCCCAGCTTGAACGAGTTTCAGACGGCGATATCGCCGGGCGCGGGTCGTTATCCATTGAAGGCAAAGAATTTTTCTTGACATGGACGAAACGATCGGGTAGAAAAGAGTTTACCGCGTCCGGTTTTTCGTCTGCAATTTTGTGTTTGTGCCCTGGTGCGCACAGAAGAAGACAAAAAACAGAAACACCATGTGCCACAGGTAGGACTTCAGCAGGTCCCGGTGGAATGGTTTTGCGACCGCCGGTAAATGGCTCTCCGCCCGACACGGAGAAGTTCCCAAGGTAGACTGAACGGGTTTCAATTTTGAGGCTCAGGTTTGGAAGAGAACTTCGACCAATTCAATTTTTGCAATTCACAAGGAGAAGGAAATGGCAGCTTTTCGTAGATGTATTCTTGCGCTAGCCGTGCTCGCGATTTTCGCCGGCCTGGCCAGCGCACAGGCCCCCACGCCGATGACGTGCAATCTCAGCAGCTTGAACACGACGGCTCGGGCGGAGGGCAAAAACGAGTTGGCCAGTGATCTTCTGTTGACGTGCACCGGCGGGACTGTGCTGACTCCCGGCGCGGTGGCGCCGACAGTCAATTTCACGCTGACTCTGCCGAGCACGATCACCAGCCGCACGGCGACCGGCGGCGCTTCCGAAGCGCTCCTGCTGATCGACGATCCGGGTGTGCTGGGCGGCCCGGTCCCGAATTTCGGAACCAATGCGAACCCGACCGCCTGCCCAACCGCCAACATCAACACCGGATGCACGACGTACGATTTCAACGTCGTTGTCAGCGGCGTTGGCTACGCGGTGATGTCGAATTCGGCGACCAGCGCGACGACCACCGCGCCGAACGTCTACCAGGGCGTGGTGAGCGGGAATTCCGTCTCATTCTTCGGCGTGCCGGTCGTGCCTCCGGGCTCAACCTCGACCCGCACGTTCCGTATCACCAACGTCCGCTTTAACGCCAATCAGGGCAGCACGGGCGCCGTCATCGGTTCTCTGACGGTCCAGGGCGGCAACGGCGCGGGCGGCAGCGGCGCGACGCTGATCAGCTTGAACCAGACGCAGGCCACGCTGGCCACTGTTCAGGCCGGTTTGAATACGACCGGTACGAAGTGGGGCGCGGGGACTACTCTGAACAACTGTCAGGCCAATAGTTTCGCCTACGCGGGCACGGTCAGCTTCGCGGAGAACTTCGCATCCGCGTTTCGGACTCGCCAGCAGCCGGCGACCGGCGGGAGCGCGGCCCAGAATTCGGCCCAGAACGGAAGCACTCCGACCCAGACCGTACCGGGCAGCTATTTCTCGGAGTCGGGTTATGAGTTCTCCGGAGTCACAGTCAACGGCGTCACCGCCGGTCTGGCTGATTTCGGCACCCGTCTGAAGGCCGTCTTCAACAACATTCCGACCGGCACCCAAGTCTGGGTTTCGTTCGGCAATGTCAACGGCGCAAATTCATCTAACGCCGGCGCCATCTCGCCGGTTTACAACACGACCAACGCTGGCAGCAACGTCACCACGTCGTTCGCCGCGCTGATCAACGGCGCCGAGAACGTGGTCGACACCACGTCTGCGCCGCTGGCGACGGTTCCGGCCGCGCCCCTCGGCGCGCCCGCTGGGATTCCGATCGTCCAGTTGACGGTTAGCAGCGGGACAGCCACGGCGGTCTGGGAAGTCTTGAACGACAACCCGTCGGCGTCGGAGACGTTCACCTTCGCTGTGTACCTCGTTACCCCGGCTCAGGCAACCACGGGCCAGGCGACAGTGAACCTCGGGTTTGCGCCGACCGCAACCTCGACCACCATACCCAGCTTCGCGGATACCAGCACGGCGGCCAATGCCTTCAACATTACGCAGTGCAAGACCGTGCTGCTGTATCCGTACATCACGAGTGCCAACGGGTTTGACACTGGTATCGCAGTCGCGAACACCACGTCAGACATCTACGGCACGGCGGCTCAGGCTGGAGCCTGCACTTTCACGTTCTACGGGACGACGCCGGTGCCGGCTGCCTATACTACTGCCTCCATCCCCGCGGGGACGGTCGGCCAGTTCACCATGAGCTCTGTGCCGGGTGGCACCGGGTTCACCGGTTATGCGATTGCATCCTGCGCCTTCCAGTACGCTCACGGCTTCGCGTTCGTGGCCGACTGGACGAGCACGATCCAATCCTCCGCCATGGGCTATCTCGCTCCGATTCTGTCGAGCTCGACGACCCGCGACCCCAGCCCCGAAACGGTTAAATTCTAGGCTGGCAATCGCTGTCTCAATATAGAGAGGGGGAGCTTAGGCTCCCCCTCTTTTTTTTGTCCAGACAGTTTTTTGCTTCCCGCGAGTTTGAAATGATACACTACTGTTCTCGTTATTGATTTGAGATCTTGTTCTCGGAATTCGGAGGCCACCCCGTGACCGGTCTTAGAACTTCCCTGCTGGCCGCTGCGCTCGCATGGGCCTTACTCGGCAGTCGAGCGTCGGCCCAACAGCCCGCCAATCTCACCGTCGTTTCCGGCAACGGTCAGCTCGTATGCGGCATTTGCTCCGGGACCTCGTGGAGCGTGTTCGAGCCGATGGTGGTCCGGGTCACCGACTCGAATGGGAACCCTGTGCCGAACACGCCGGTCAACTGGTCGATCCTCGCCGGCGGGAATCCAAATACCACGACGCTCAACTCGGCGCAGACCACTACCGGGTCTGACGGCACGACCTCGAACCGGTTGAACACGATTTTCGCGAACAGCCGGGCAGTTTACACGGTTGCAGCCTCATTGCCGAACTTGTCCGTCAGCCTGACGTTTACGCTCACGGCCAGCGCCCGCGGAGATTCGGTGCAATATGTTCAGCCGCAGGTCACCAGCGGGCGGGGCACCATCACCGGGCAGGCGGGGGGCACGGGTTCGCCGTCGATTCAAGTACAAGTTAAGGACCTGACCGGCGCAGGCGTCGCGAACGTTTCGGTTCGGCTGATCCCGGCGGATAACTATGTCCCCGGGGCTTCGGTTTCCTGCGCCACCGGAAGCGGCGCCGATCCCGGCTCCGTCCTTACCGACCAAAATGGCTCGGCGACCTGCACCCCGATCCTCGGGCCGGTGCCGGGCACTGGTTCGTATAACATTCTGGTCGGCGGAGTCACCAACGCGCAGATTAACGGAACCGGCGCGCTCGGCTATGCTCTCTTCCTCGGGGAAACCATCCAGGTGTCTGCCGGCGTGCCGGGCTCAATGAAACTGATCAGCGGCACCCCGCAAAGCGCGAGTGCCGGGCAAGCGCTCGCTTCGCCGCTTGTCGCCGAAGTCGATAGCGCGGCAGGCAATCCGGTTTCGGGCTCTGCGGTGAACTGGACGGTGTCGCCGGCCGGCGCCGCCACGCTCGCCAATTCCACTTCGACTTCTGATTCCAATGGAAGGGTGAGCAATACCGTCACCCTGGCGAGCACTGCGGGTGGAACCGTGCAGATCACGGCCAGTGCCGGCACCTTGTCCGTCACATTCACTATTACCGTCAACGTCCCGGTTACCGGCCTGACCATCGTTTCCGGCGACCAGCAGACTACCTCGGTCGGAGCCGTATTCCCGCAGCCGCTGGTTGTTCAACTCAGCGCGTCCGGCGGCCAAGTGGCGGCCAATGTTCCAGTTCAGTTCGCGATTACGACAGGTTCCGCGACACTCAGTGCTGCAACGGTGAATACCGATAGCAGCGGGCGAGCGTCTGTAATGGTCACGGCGGGAAATACCGCGGGATCCGTTTCGGTAACTGCGAGTGCCCAGGGCTTTTCGCGCTCGTTCGCCCTGACGGTAGTGGCGGGCCCTTCGATTACTCCGAGCAGCTTTGTAAACGGAGCGGGGTTCTACACCACGGATTCGCTCCACTCCGCGCTGACGCCTTGCGGCGTCGGCACCATCATTGCGCCGGGGATCGCGCCTGCCGTGCAGGGCGTCGTGGCCGCGCCGATGTTCGGTCCCCTGCCGTACCAACTCGCGCAGGTCGGCATTTCGTTCAATAACAGCCAGGCGCCTTTGTATAATGTCGCCAACACCAACGGCCAGCAGCAGGCTACGTTTCAGGTCCCTTGCGACGTGACGCCTTCCGACACCGTGCCCGTCACCGTGACGGTGGGAGGCCAGTCCAGCACCGTCAACGTCGTGGTTCGCTCCGCCGGGCCGGGCATCTTCCAATACACCGACACGGCGGGTTTGCAGCAGGCCGTGCTGGTTCGGCCCGATGGAACTTACGTCAACAGCACGACAAACCGCGCACACGCTGGAGAGACTCTCCGGCTCTACGTGACCGGTATTGGACGCGTCCAGCCGCCCGTGCCCACCAACGCGGTGCCCGTCCCCGGAACAGATTCGGTCGGCATGAACACCGTGGTGGTCGCGCTGAACGGCGCGACGGCCATCACCCCGGCCACCGTGCGCCGTGCTCCGGGTCTGATCGGAGTCGATGAAATTACTTTTCAGCTCCCGGCGAACGCTCCCTCGGGTTACGGAGTTCTCTACGTGGCGGTCTACCCGGCAGACGCGCCCGGAACCCTCGACGTCAGCAACACCGCCTGGATACCGATCCAATAACGGCGATTCGCCGCCCTCCGCAAGGATGTTAGAGTAGCGGAGAAGTGGCAGTCCGGAAATCAGAGCGTTTCTCGAAAGTCGAGACGGCGCGCAGACCCTTTTCTCCTCAGCTCCTCTCCTGGATCGAGGCGCGCGCCCTCTGGCTCGCGGTGGCCTTGGTGGTTCTGGGGTCCATCCGGATCGTCCTGACGTACACGGTTTTCAATCACACTTCGGATGAGCCGGCGCACGTGGCGTGCGGGATGGAGTGGCTCGACAAGGGTATCTACCAATGGGAGCCGCAACATCCGCCCTTGGCTCGCGTGGCGGCCGCGCTTCCCCTCTATCTTGCGGGGTTGCGCTCTCAGAACACCCGTCGCGATTTGCGGTTCGCCATGTCGCTGGAAGGCGCGGCGATCTTGTACTCGAACCACCAATACGAGCGAAACCTCGCCCTGGCGCGGCTGGGCATCCTGCCGTTCTTCTGGCTGGCCTGCGCGGTGGTCTATGCGTGGGGCGCGCGTTATTTTCGTCCGGCCGTTGCTCTGACCGCGGTTTTTCTGTTCAGCATGGTGCCTACGGTTCTGGCGCACGCCGGGTTGGCCACCACCGACATGGCGCTCACCGCGACGTTGGGCGCGGCGTTTCTCGCCGGCTTGATCTGGATCGAGAGTCCGACGAGTCGAAACGCTGTCTGGTTCGGAGCCGCTACCGGGCTGATGACCGTTTCGAAGTTTTCGGCTCTGGCCTTCTTTCCGGCAAGCGCCGCGGTGGCGTTGGGCTGGTGCGTCTACCGCGAACGTCCGGGCTGGCAGGCATTGGCGCGCTGGACGCGCGATCGCGTGCCTTCGTTTGCAGTCGCCGTCGCGGCCGGGGCGTTGCTCATCTGGGCCGTGTACCGTTTTTCTTTCGGCGATGCAGGGTTCTTCCACCTGCGCCTGCCCGCGCCGGAACTGTACGCCGGAATCCGCCAGGTAATGGATCACAATGCCGGAGGGCAGGAAAGCTATCTGCTAGGCGAGCGCAGCCAGACAGGATTCTGGCTGTTCTTCCCGGTCGCCCTGGCCGTAAAATCCCCGCTCGCTTTCCTGGTCCTGGCAGCCGTCGGCGCGGTGCTGGTCTTCCGGAAAGACGGCGGCAATCGGAACCTCCGGATTGTGCTCGCCTTTTGCGTGTCGATCCTCGCAGTGGGCATGTCCAGCCGGATCAATATCGGGCTTCGGCACATTCTCCCGATCTACCTGGGGTTGAGCCTGTTGGGCGCCGTAGCGGTGGTGACGCTACTCGAGTGGAGCGACCCGCGGCCGTGGCTGCGGGGCGCGCTGGCTTTGCTCATCCTGTGGCTCGCCGGTTCGTCGTTGAGAAGCCATCCGGACTACCTCGCCTATTTCAACGAAACGGCGGGAAGCGAACCGGAGAAGATTCTGGTGGATTCCGACCTGGATTGGGGCCAGGATTTGAAACGCCTCGCCTCGCGGCTGCGGGAAGTCGGGGCCACGGGCGTCGCCTTTGATCGCTACATCCTGGGCAACCCGGAAAAAGAACTCGGATTTCCGCCGGTTTATCCTTTGGATCCGAATGCTCCGCGGGTCGGTTGGAATGCCATCGGCGTCAGTGTCTGGAAGGAGACTGGGCTGCGGAAGTGGCCAGACTTCATCAAGCCGCGCGAGCGCGTCGGAAAATCCATCCTGCTCTGGTATTTTCCACCCGCGGCTTCCAACGCCGGACCGGCCCAACGTTGATTACTGGAAAAGTTGCGCCGGGCAGCCGAGTTCGTGGACAGCGCTGTGTGCGGTAGCGGCCGCTCGGCTTCGTTGGCCGGCTTGCCCATATGCGGCCGCCACGTTCTTCGACGCACTGCACAACTGCCCATGGACCAGCGGGCATTCCAGGTTTATCCCGGAAGCCCGGACGGCGCAGCTATCCGGCGCGGTCTGCCGGTAGAGTGCCACGAGATCGGCGGGGAGCCTCGTGGAGTTGGGATTGAGAATAAGGCCTTCCATCAGCGCGACCGCGGCTTGATTCGCGTCCCCCATCTTCAGGCGGGTTTGCGACATCTCTTCGGAGAATTCGTCGCCCGGCCTCTGCAAGCGGCCATAGGCCAGGGCTTCCAGTGCTGGTTGCGGGTCGTTCAGCCGGCGATAGACGCGGCCGAGCTCCAGATATAACGGGACCCATCCAGCGGAGCTTGCCACCTTGCCGGATTCCAGGTTGACCTTCCGAACCTTCTCGATATCGGCGTGATCGGCCTCCTTGCCCCGCAACAAAGCCGCGAGCGCCTTTCGATACCAGAACGCACTCGCGCTATCCGGGCCCGATAGCTTGCCGGGCTGCGCGAGACTGTCGCCCTTCCTGCGAAATGCTTGTCCGGCAAGTTCGAACGGACGGGCCACCAGCCGCTCGGCGGGCAGACCGTCGAGGATTCCCAGCATGCGGTCGAGTTCCGTGATCGCGCCGTCGAGTTCCGGCGGGTTGCCATCGAGTCGCGCCGACGCGAGCAGCATGTGGGCCTTGAAGCTTTGCGGCGCGGCCGCCACTTCACTCGCGCCGAGAGTGCGCTCGTCATACCAGTCCAGATTGCGGGCAAATGTTCGCATTGCCAGGACGGCACACACGGCTATCACGGCTCCGCACGCGATCCGACGCGCGCCGGCCCAGCGGTTCTCGATGCGCCGAACAACCAACGCTCCCGCCGCCAGCAGATATCCGGCGAGCCCCACGGCGGGCAAATAAACGAAGCGCTCGGCCATGATCGTCCCAATGAGAAGGAAGATATTCGCCACCGGCGCGATCGTGATAAAGAAGAACAGGATCAAGAAGAAGCCGGTTTTCCAGCGGCGATACGCACGAAGCGCGAGCAGCGCGGCTGCCAGGCAGCCCAGCAAAGACACAATCGCTGCCAGATCCTCCCACCGGTTGAGATGCCAACCGAACAGCGGCACCGCGTTGTAGGAATAGTCCGAAGACAGACGGCTAGGCCATAAAAACAGCCAGAAATACCTGCCGATTACTTTGAAGGCCGTGAGCCGCGCCGTCCAGAAGTCGGCGTCAATCAGGGGATTGTCGAGAAACGGGACCACGTTGACGAAGTGCCGCGCCAGCAGATCGGCGCGGAGCTTGAAGAAGACGGCAAACGGTAGAGCGACTGCCGCGTAGCTCTGCCAGCGCGTTCTCCACTCCGAAGACGTCTTCCAGGTCAGATCATAGAGCAGCAGAATTGCTGGAAGGACCGCCGCGCTCTCTTTGGAGAAAATGCCGATCGCAGCGGCCAGCCCCAATCCCGCGAGCCACGCGGCGCGGCGCCGGCTGTTACCGCGGCCGGCCTGCACGTGGCAGAGGAGGCCGCCGAGCACTCCGAAGGCGGCCAGCAGATCGGCCCGGCCGACAATGTTCGTCACCGATTCGATGAGCAGCGGGTGCAGGCCCCAGATCGCCGCCAGCGCCCACGCCAGTAGGGCCTCCTCGAACACTAGCAGCCCGAGCAGGTAGACCAGGAGGATGTTGAGCGCATGAATTCCGAAGTTGACCCAGTGATAGCCGGCCGGATGCGTGCCGTTTCCGAAAATCGCGTAATTGATCAGATAGGAGAACGTGGTCAGCGGACGATACAGGTTCGTGCTCGAGTTGTTGTACCAGAGTTCTTCGGACAGGATCAGGTGCAGGTTCTCGGACGTGAATGCGCGAATGCGCGTGTCCTGCCCGATCATCACGGCATTGTCGATCACCAGGCCGGCGCGGAAGGAACTGGAGTACGCCGCCAGCGCCACCAGCCAGATCGCCGCGACACGCCACCAGTGAGGCTGCCAGGAAAAACCCACTTCGATGGTTTCCGCTTGTTTTTCCTCAGCCGGCTTGGGTCCGGCGGGAGCGACAGCGGCTTTCCGGGTCCTCTTTTTCATTTTTACGAACCAGGATAGCGCAGCGGGGTCTGGCGACTTTCGCCTCTTATTCGCCTATGAATCTACATATAGTATGTCTCCCGATCAGCGTAGATCCCGTTGGGGTTAGTTAACTAACGGCAGATCAGAGAGTTCCTGAAAAAAGCCCTTGCCAAACGCACGAACTGCATGCCACTATTGGTTGTGGCCAATTTGTGGCCTGATGTGGTCAAAAAGTGGCAGACTGGAGTCAGCTGGAGATGGTGGAGCCGCCCCGGGGCATGTACCCCGCCCGGCTCGACGACAAGGGCCGCGTCAAGCTGCCGGCGGCGTTCCAGCAGTTCTTTGGCGCCCTCCGGGAAAAGAAACTATTTGTTACCAGTCTCGACCGCCGCATTGCCCAAATATATCCGATTGCAGTGTGGCGCGAAAACGAAAAGTTCTTTGATACATACCGGGACGATCCGCGCCTCGCGCGCAACGTGGCGTTCAATGCCGCGGATCTCGGCGCCGAATCGGAAATGGACGCGCAGGGGCGGATCTTGTTTTCGCCCGAGCTGCGCCGGGAGCTCGGAATTGAAAATCAGCCGGTGCGGTTGTTCGCGTACAAAGGCCGGATTGAAGTTTTGAGCGAGAAGATTTACGAGGAGCGCAAGCGCGAAGCCGCGCAGACGGCGGCTGACGATCTCGCGAAGCTGGAAGCCGCTGGTTTGAATTGAGGCGCTGAACTGATGATGTATGCATTTCTCCGTGATGGCGGGCGAGGCAATGGAATATCTCGCGGTGCGTCCGGATGGAGTGTATCTGGATGCCACCGCCGGTCTCGGCGGGCACACTGCTCTGATCGCCCAGCGCTTGACCACTGGAACCGTGATTGCGAACGACCGCGATGCGCAATCGCTGGCGATGGCGCGGCAAAATGTGGCGGCATGGGCGGATCGCGTCTGTTTTCATCAGGGGACATTTGCCTCTCTGCCGGACGCGGTGCGCGAAGCGGGTTTCGAGAGAGTGGACGGCTTGCTGGCCGACCTGGGCGTGAGCCGCTATCAGCTGACCGACCCGCAGCGAGGATTTTCGTTTTTATCAGATGGGCCGCTGGATATGCGGATGGATCAATCCGCGGGGACAACCGCGGCCGATCTGGTCAATCAACTTGCCGAGAAGGCACTCGCCGATCTGATCTTTCAGTTGGGCGAAGAAAGGAGGGCGCGGAAGGTAGCCAGAGCTCTTGTTCGCGCACGGCCCATACGGAGCACACTGCATCTGGCCGATGTAGTGGGGCGGGCCGTGCCGCGGACGGGAAAATTGCATCCAGCCACCAAGACGTTCATGGCATTGCGGATGGCCGTCAACGACGAGCCCGGAGAGTTGGACCGCTTGCTGGCGGTCGGGCCGGACTTGCTGGCGGCGGGCGGCCGCATGGTAGTGATCAGCTTCATGTCGTTCGACGACAGGAAGGTTAAGGAAAAATTCCGGCAACTCGGCCGAGAAGCGCGCGCGAAGGTCTTGACCAAGCACCCGCTGCAGCCGAGTGAAGAAGAGATTGCGCAGAATGCGGCTTCGCGGAGCGCGAAGCTGCGAGCGTTGGAAAAGATTTGACGGGGGACAGGTAAGGGAGACAGCATGGCAACGCTGCCTGCATTTTTACGGAGAATGGAGCCGCCGGCGCGATCGGAAGCCGCGTCGCGGCCCGCGACTTTGCGCGCGGAGAGGGATCCGTTCCAATTGCGGCCGCTTCCGCTCGAGGACGTATTCCTGTATTGCAAGAAGATCGACAACTCGCGGCTGGTGCGCGAAGCCGACCCGCAGGCTCGCGGCGCATGCTGGTCCGCCGTCGGCGCCGCCTGTGTGGCCGTGCTCCTGCTGGGCCTCCTGCTGGCCCCGAGTGTCGCGGGAACCCTCGCCGGCTATAAATTGGAAGCGTTGCGCGCTCAGGAGCGCCGGCTTCTTACCGAGCAGCGCGTGCTGGAACTCCAGGAGGCGGGGCTTTTGCGGCCGGACCGGCTGGAGAAGCTCGCCAAGAAGCAGAACCTGGTGACGCCGGCTTCGGGCCAGGTGATTCATCTGGATGGCAAAGGCGACACGGCGGTTGCCATGGTTCAGCGGTAGCGGAGGACGGAAAAGTCAAAAGTCAAAGGTCAAAAGTCAGAAGTCAAAAGCAGTTCCGTACGCTTCGCCTGCGGTTCCGCGCTGTTAAGAAGCGCGCGAAGCGCATCCTAATCACTTTTGACTTTTGCCCTTTGACTTTTGACTTTTGACTTTTTTCTTCTTATGGCCGAGCGGCGGTTGACAATCCTGGCGGGCGTCATTCTCCTCTGGGGCGCCGCTATTTTCAGCAAGCTGCTTTCGTTGCAAGTGCTGCACCATGCGGAGTACTCGCGGCTCGCGCGGTCGCGTCAGGAATTATCGATTGAGATTCCGGGTCCCCGCGGGACCATTTTCGATCGCAACGGCCAGCCGCTGGCGATGAGCGTGCCGGCCGAATCGGTTCACGTCAACCCCTTGAAGGTGCCGGACCTCGGTCTTGCTTCCGAGATTCTGGGACTCGTGCTGCACCTGGACCGCCGGGATCTGTACGAAAAAATGAGGACGTCCTATTTGAACCATCGCGGGTTCATGTGGGTCAAGCGGCAGATCACGCCGGAGGAGGCGCAGAACCTGCGCAACCTGGACCTGGACTGGGTGGAATTCGAGAATGAAAGCCAGCGGCACTATCCAAAGGGCACGCTGGCCGCGCACGTCCTGGGTTCGGTCGATTTCGAAGAGAAAGGCAATGCGGGGATCGAAAAGGCTCTCGATGCCGACTTGCGCGGCCAGCCGGGGCACCTCCGGATTCTGACCGATGTGAAACGGCGCGGCATCGAGTCTCAACTCGATTCCGAAGCTCGGGCCGGCACGCCGGTCACACTCACGCTCGATGAGCACCTGCAGTTTGTCGCCGAGCAGGAGATTGCGGCCCAAGTGGAAAAGCTGCATGCGCGAAGCGGCAGCGTGGTGGTGATGGACCCCTATAAGGGAGATGTTCTGGCGCTGGCCAGCTATCCAGTCTATGACCCCAACCAGCCGCCGGCGTCGGCGCAAAATATTGCGGCCCGCCAGAATCACGCCGTTTCGGTTCCCTTCGAGCCCGGATCGGTCTTCAAAGTCATTACGTTGACGGCGGCGCTCGAGACCACCAATCTGCGGCCGGACAGCCCGATCGATTGTCACGGCGGCATCCTCAAACTGCCTGGCCGCGTCATCCACGACTCGCACGGCGGTTTGCATGTGATTCCGATGGCCATGGTGCTCGCCAAATCCAGCAACATCGGGGCCGTCGAAATCGGCAGCCGGGTCGGCCAGGACAACTTGTACGAATACGCGCGCCGGTTCGGTTTCGGCCAGAAGACCGGGATCGAGCTGCCGGCCGAATCGAAAGGCAAGCTGCGCAAGCTGCAGCGCTGGGGCACGACGTCCTGGGCATCGGTTTCAATCGGGCAGGAGGTCAGCGTAACCACCGTGCAGCTCGCGCGAGCTGCCTCGGTCATCGCCAATGGCGGTCTGCTGGTCCGCCCCCGCCTGGTATTGAAGAAGGGAAATCAGGTGCAGCAGCCCGCTCCGCCGGTGCGGATCATCCGGCCCGAAACCGCCATCACCATGCGCCAGATGATGGAAGGCGTCGTCATGCCCGGCGGGACGGCGCCGAAGGCGCAGCTCGCCGGTTATTCAACCGGCGGAAAGACTGGTTCGGCCCAGATCTTCGACATGGCGACGCACCGGTACTCGCATAATAACTACAACGGGTCTTTTATTGGCTTTGCTCCGCTAACAAATCCAGCTATTGTAGTAGTAGTCACGCTGAACGGAACCCACGGTACGGCCGGATTCGGAGGGCAGGCGGCCGCGCCGGTTTTTCATGCGGTCGCCACGGAAGCTCTTCGGGTTCTGGACGTTCCCAAGGATCTGCCGGAGCAGCCGGCGCCGCCGCTGCTCGCCAAGCGGGTGGAAGATCTCAGCGTGGGCGATAGCGGTTCCGAGGAACCGAACGTCCTGGAGGACGTGGATGATGAGGATCAACGGCCGATCGTCGCCGGCAACGGCCCGCGCGTGCCCAACTTCCGGGGAAAGACGATGCGCGCCGTGCTGGCGGAGGCGGCGGCCAAGGGGTTGAGTGTCGTGCCGGACGGCAGCGGGGTGGCGCGCGTACAGGTTCCGCCGCCCGGCGCGGTGTTGCATCCAGGAGAAAGCATTCGGGTCCAGTTCGTGCGATGAAACTCGGCGCGATACTCTCGGGCGTAGGGCTGAAGCAACCCTTGGCGCCGAGTATTGCCGAAGTGGAGGTCCGCGGGCTTGAATATGATTCGCGTCGCGTGGCAAACGGATTCCTCTTCTTCGCATTTCCAGGCAGCCGCACCGACGGACGGCGTTTCGCCGACGATGCGCGGTCGCGCGGCGCCGTTGCGGTAGTCAGCGAATCCGAACCGCCGTCCGATTACGACGGTGTCTGGCTGCAGGTGGAGCACGGACGGCGTGCCCTGGCCCTGGCGGCGCGTAATTTCTACAACAAACCGGACGAACGCCTGGGCTTGACGGGCATTACCGGCACCAACGGAAAGACCACTACGTCCTACCTGCTGGATTCGGTGCTGCGGGCGGCCGGCCACACCACCGCCCTGATCGGAACCATCGAGTATCACCTGGCCGGCCGCGTCATTCCCGCCGTCAACACCACGCCCGAGTCTCTCGAACTCATTCGGCTCTTCGCCGAACTGGAGCGGGAGGGCGGCCGCTACGTGACGATGGAGGTTTCTTCGCACGCCCTGGCGTTGGGCCGGGTTTACGGGCTGCATTTCCATACCGCGATCTTCACCAATCTCACCCGCGATCATCTCGATTTCCACGGCACCATGGAAGACTACTTCGCCGCGAAGCGCAGGCTGTTTGAGGGCGCCGGAGCGCCCCCGCCGCGTGTGGCCGTGCTCAACCGCGATGACTCCAGCATTCAGGGAATGAAGGTCCCGGCGCAAACGGAAGTTTATTGGTACGGTCTGGGAAGCGATTCGACTTTGCGTGCGCGCCAGGTGGTGTCCGGCTTCGACGGCTTGAAATTTGAAGTGCAGTTCGGCAAAATCCGCTTCCCGGTGGAGTCGCCGCTGATCGGCAAGATCAACGTCTACAACATTCTGGCAGCGTGCGGCGCGGGCCTTTCCTACGGCCTCGCGCCGGAAGTCATTGCGCGGGGCATCGCCAGCCTGCAGGCCGTGCCGGGCCGCTTCGAGCGGATCGATGAAGGGCAGCCGTTCGTGGTGGCGGTGGACTATGCGCACACGGACGACGCGCTGCGGAACGTAATCGCGGTCGCGCGCTCCCTGAACCCCAAGCGCGTCATTACTGTATTCGGCTGCGGCGGCGATCGGGACCGTACCAAGCGGCCGCTGATGGGCCAGGCCGCGGCCGAGGCGAGCGATTTCGTGGTGCTCACAAGCGACAACCCCCGATCCGAGGATCCGCTGGCCATTATGAACGATGCTCTGGTGGGGATCCGACGCGTGGATGTACCGCACATCGTCGAGCCCGACCGCGCCACCGCCATCGCCCGAGCGCTCAAAGAGGCGCGCGAAGGCGACATTGTCATTCTGGCCGGCAAGGGGCACGAGACCTACCAGATTCTGAAGGACCGGACCCTTCCGTTCGACGATCGCGCGGTGGCCCGAGAAGTGCTCCAGAGCTACGGGTATCGCAAGAGCGTCGCATCATGATTCTGGATCTTCAGGAAGCGGCCCATATCATGAACGCGAGCGGCGCGGCAAGAAGCGGCCAAGCCGGCGGCTGGAGCGTGGACACCCGGACACAGAACCCGGGGGACGTGTTCTTTGCGCTACGCGGGCCGAATTTCGATGGGCACAATTTCGTCTCCGCGGCCTTGGCGAACGGCGCGGCCGCGGCTGTGGTCGAGCGGAGCACCGGGGCGGCCGGTGAACTGGTGGTTTCCGATTCGCTCGCCGCTTTGCAGCGGCTCGCGGCATGGGCCCGCCACCGCTGGGGCGGGAAGGTCATCGGGGTGACGGGCAGCGCCGGCAAAACCACGACCAAGGACGCCATCGCCCACCTGCTCTCGGTCGAACTGCCCGTCGGGAAAACAATCGGCAACTTCAATAACCATGTGGGCGTGCCTCTCTCCATCCTGCGGCTGCCGGATGAAAGCCGCGTTGCCGTCCTGGAGATGGGGATGAACCATGCGGGGGAGATCCGCGCGCTGGCGCAGATTGCCAGGCCCGATGTCGGGGTGGTCACCAACGTCGGCTATGCGCACGCGGAAAACTTTGACTCGGCGGACGGCGTCGCGGCGGCGAAACGGGAACTGATCGAAGGCCTGCCGCCGGACGGCATCGCGGTCCTGAATGCCGACGATGAGCGCGTTCGGCGATTTCCCGAAGCTCATCCCGGCCGGTCGGTGACCTTCGGGTTCTCCGAGTGCGCCGACGTGCGCGGCGAACAGATCGCTTCGGACGATGGCGTGACGCGGTTTCGCGCGTGCGGCGTCGAGTTTGAAACGACTCTCTCCGGGCGACACGCGATTCTGAACCTCCTGGCGGCGATCGCGGTGGCCGGGATTCTCGGAATTCCGCCGGGAAAACTCACCGCCGCCGTCCAGTCCTTCACGGCGGGCAAGATGCGCGGCGAGCGGCTGGAATGGAACGGAGCCGTGATTTGGAACGACTGCTACAACTCCAACCCCGAGGCCGCGCGCGCCATGCTCGACGTACTCCGCCAGACTCCGGCGCGGCGCCGGATCGCGGTGTTGGGCGAGATGCTGGAACTGGGCCGCTTTTCGGCGCAGCTGCACGAGCAGCTGGGGCGGTACGCGGCCGAGCAGAAAATCGATTTCTTGATCGGAGTGCGGGGGGATGCCCGCGCCATGATCGACGCGGCGGTCGGCGCCGGACTTCCGGAGAGCGCCGCGATTTTTTTCGAAGACCCCGGCGACGCGGGCGCATTCCTGCGCCGGATGGTGCGGCCGGGCGACGCCGTTTTATTCAAAGGCTCGCGCGGCGTGAGGGTGGAACGCGCACTGGAAAGGCTGTTAGCGTAAGGGTTCCATGCTTTACTTCCTTCTTTACGAACAGCTGTACCGGTACGTCAGCCCCTTCCGCGTTTTCCGGTATACGACCTTCCGGACGGCCTTTGCCAGCCTCACCGCGCTGTTTCTGTGTATTGCGCTGGGTCCCTGGCTGATCAACCGGCTGCGGCAGTTTCAGATCGGCCAATACATCCGGGAGGAGGGGCCGAAGTCGCACCAGAAGAAAGCCGGCACTCCCACCATGGGCGGCGTCCTGATCATTATTTCGATCGTGATTCCGACGCTCTTGTGGGCCGATCTGCGTTATCCGTACGTCTGGATCGCGGTGGCCGCTCTGGTCGGCTACGGCTGGATCGGCTTTCTCGACGACTACGCCAAAGTCACCAAGCAGCGCAACCTGGGGCTGAGCGGCAGACGCAAGCTGGTTTACCAATTCCTGCTGGCGTTCGGGATTGGCGCCGCCCTGCTCTACCTCCGCAGCTACGGCGCCTACTCGACAGCGGTGAACATTCCGTTCGCCAAACAATTTCAACCGTCGCTGCTGATCGATTCTCTGATGCACAGCCCCTGGACTTACGCGATCGGCGTGGCGCCATTCTGTATCCTGCTGGCGTTGATCGTCGTATTCATGTCCAACGCCGTCAACCTCACCGATGGGCTGGACGGCCTGGCAATCGGGCTGACCGTGATCGCGGCGGGAGCGCTCACCATCCTGACCTATGTCGGCAGCCACGCGGAGCTGGCCGAGTACCTGCAACTGGCCCGCAATCCACGTTCTTCCGAGCTGACGGTCTTTTGCGGCGCCATGACGGGCGCCAGCCTGGGCTTTCTCTGGTACAACGCGCATCCGGCGGAAATTTTCATGGGCGATGTGGGTTCGCTGGGGCTCGGCGGCGCCATGGCCGTAGTCGCCGTCCTGATTAAACAGGAAGTGCTGCTGCTGTTCATCGGCGGCATCTTTATCCTCGAAGCGATCTCGGTGGTATTGCAGGTGGGGAGCTTCAAGCTGCGCGGCAAGCGGATTTTCAAGATGGCGCCGATTCACCATCACTTCGAACAGATCGGCTGGCAGGAGTCGAAGGTCATCGCCCGCTTCTGGATCGCCGGCCTGGTGCTGGCGTTATTTGCCCTGACTACGTTGAAGCTGAGATAACGATGAAATTGAATGGGACCAGGGCGCTGGTAGTTGGGCTGAAGAAGTCGGGCATCGCCTCGGCCGAGTTGCTGGTAAAACATGGCGCCCGGGTCCGCGCCACCGATCTGAAGCCGCTCGATCAGCTTGGAGAAGCCGGGCCTCTGCTGGAACGCCTTGGCGTGCCCTTCGCGCAGCAGACTCCCGCGGTTTTCGAAGGCTGCGAGTTGATCGTGCTTTCCCCCGACGTACCGTTCGACCTGGCGCCCCTGGTGGAGGCGCGGCGTCGCGGCGTCCTCGTGATCGGCGAAATCGAGCTGGCCGCGCCGTTCCTGAAAGGCCGCACCATCGGGATCACCGGGTCGAACGGAAAGACCACCACCACCAGCTTGACCGGTCACATCCTCCGCGAGTCCGGCTTGCCGGTGCAGGTCGGCGGCAACATCGGTACTCCGCTGACCGCCATGATCGACTCCTCGCGCGACGATGGCTGGAACGTCCTGGAGCTTTCCAGTTTCCAGCTGGAAACCATCCGCGAGTTTCGCGCTCACATCGGCCTCGCGCTGAATGTGACCCAGAACCACCTGGATCGGCACCACACCTTCGAGAATTATGCCGCCGCCAAAGGCCGGCTCTTCGAAACCATGCGGCCGGAGGATTTCGCGGTGCTCAACGCGGACGACCCGGTGTGCGTCGCTTACGCCGGTAAGACCTCGGCGGCGGTTCAGTGGTTCAGCAGCCGCCGTCCGGTGACGCCGGGCGCCAGCGTTTGCGGCGAAACGCTCCTGCTCGACGGCGAGCCGCTGATGAAGGCGGGCGAGATCCCGATCCGCGGCCGCCACAATGTCGAGAACGTGCTGGCGGCCTCGATTGCCGCCGCCCGGGCCGGAGTGAGCCGAAAAGCCATTGCCGCGGCCGTGCGCACATTCCGCGCCGTCGAGCACCGTCTGGAATTCGTCCGCAACCTGGAAGGGATCGACTTTTACAACGATTCGAAGGCCACCAGCGTGGATGCGACTCTGAAGGCGCTGGATGCGTTTGCAGGGGGTGTCTGGATCATTCTGGGCGGCAAGGACAAGGGCCTGGATTACTCGCAGCTTCGGGCGCCGCTGGCCGCCAAAGCGCGCGCCGCGCTGCTAATCGGCGCGGCCGCGGCCAAAATCGGCGAGCAGATCCGAGGCGCGGCGCCTCTGGTCGACGCGAAAACCATGGAACAAGCCGTGGCCCATGCCTTCTCGCACGCCCAGCCGGGCGATACCGTGCTGCTGGCGCCGGCGTGCGCGAGCTTCGATCAGTTCCGCAGTTACGAGCACCGCGGCGAAGTGTTTAAAGAGATCGTCAACCGTCTGCAACCGAAAAACTGAAAATGGCGCAAAGGCTCAAAACCGATTGGATTCTGTTCTCGACCGTGCTGGCGATGATCACGTTCGGCATGGTCATTCTCTATAGCGCGTCGTCCATCATGGCTCAGTTGCGATATGGCTCGGCGTGGCACTTCGTGGTGCGGCAGGCCGCCTGGGCGGTGGTCGCGGTGATTGTGATGATGACTTTCAAGCGGACGCCATACCGAAAGTTCCAGAATCCGGCGGTCGCCTTTTGCGCCATCGGCGTGGCGCTGCTGCTGCTCGGAATGGTTTATCTCACCGACAGCGCGCATCATCGCTGGCTGCGCATCGGCCCGATGAGCCTGCAGCCCTCGGAACTGGCGAAACCCGCCCTCGTCATCTTCCTGGCGTTCTTCGTGACCTGGCGCGCGCGGGCCATCAACAACCCGCGCTACACGCTCGTCCCGGCTGCGCTCGCGGTCGGTCTCGTGATCCTGACGGTCGTGGTGGCCGACCTCGGAACCGCTGTGGTACTGGGCGGTACTGCCGCGGTTGTTTTCTTCGTCGCCGGCTTGGAGCCGCGGTATTGCGCGATTGCCGGCGCGGTGGCCGCGATCGGGGTGGTGCTGTTCGTTGTCGCCGAGCCGTACCGTCTGGCTCGCGTGGTGAAATTCTTCGATCCGGACTTCAAGATCGTGACCCGCTTCGACGCGCAAGGCCGTATCAAATCGCGGCTCGAAAAATCGCTCACCACGCGCGATACCAATTACCAGCTGGAGCAATCGAAGATCGCGGTCGGCGCCGGCGGGCCGGCCGGCCTCGGACTCATGAACGGAAAACAGAAGCTGCTCTATCTGCCTGAGGCGCACACCGACTTCATTTACGCAGTCGCGGGGGAGGAGCTGGGATTGGTCGGCTCCGTTGGTCTCTTGCTTGGATTCCTGGTGATCTTCTGGCGCGGCCTGCGCACGACCGTGCTGGTGCGCGATGACTTCGGCCGGTACCTGGCGCTCGGTGTGACGGTGCTGGTGGTGGTCCAAGGTTTGATCAATATGTGCGTCGTGCTCGGCATGATGCCCACCAAGGGGATTCCGCTGCCCATGATCAGCGCCGGCGGCAGCTCGCTGCTGAGCACGCTCGCCTCGCTCGGAATTCTCATGAATGTCTCGGAGCATGCGGGGTGAAGGCCTTCCTCATGGCCGGAGGCGGAACAGGGGGGCACGTCATTCCGGCTCTGGCGGTCGCCCGGGAGTTGCGGCGGCGGGGGCATGCGCCTTTCTTTGTAGGAACGGAACGGGGGCTGGAAGCGAAGTTGGTTCCCGCCGAACGTTTTGAGCTGAAGCGAATCGAAGTTGGAGCGCTGAACCGCGTCAGCCTCGGGCGGAAGGCGAAAACTCTTCTCCAGCTTCCCTTTACGACGATGGGCTGCGGGCGATTCGTGGGTGCTGCGTCGGCTGTTTTCAGCATGGGCGGCTACGTCGCGGGCCCTCCCGTTATGGCGGCGCTGTTGCGCCGGGTTCCCGTGGTCGTGATGGAGCCCAACGCGGTGCCCGGATTTACCAACCGCATCATCGGGCGCTGGGTGGCGCGCGCTCTCATTTCCTTCCCGGAGACCGCCAATCATTTTCCCCGCGGCCGCTCGGAACTCACCGGCCTTCCGGTGCGCGACGAATTTTTTGCAATTCCGCCGAAGCCTCGGGGGCCGGTTTTGCACATTCTCGTCACCGGCGGCAGTCAAGGCTCGCGGACTCTCAATGCCGCCGGCCGGCAGAGTTGGCCGCTGTTTCAGAACGCCGGCTTGCCGGTCCGGATCGTCCATCAGTCCGGCGCGGTAGCCGCCTACGAAGAGCTTCGGCAGGCATTCGCGCAATCGGGATTGCCCGGAGAGGTGGTGCCGTTCATCCAGGACATGCCGGCGGCGTTCCGTGACGCCGACCTTATTGTGTGCCGCTCCGGCGCCGGCGCTGTTTCGGAGCTGGCGGCGGCTGGCAAGCCGTCGATCCTGGTCCCATTCCCGTTCGCCGCCGACGATCACCAGACGCGGAACGCCGAAGCCTTCGAGCGCGCCGGAGCGGCCCGGCTGGTGCGGGACGCCGAGCTCACGGGCGAAAGGCTGGTTGCGTTAGTGACAACGCTGGCGCGGGAGCCGGGGGCTCTGGAAAGAATGGCCGCCTCGGCGAAACAGCTCGCTCGTCCGGGCGCGGCGGCGCGCGCCGCCGACATTCTGGAAGAAGTGGCGCGCGATTTCAATTGACACGAGCGCCAATAGCCGAAACAATACGATAAGGAAATGTTTTTCCGTCCCCAGCATTTTCACTTCACCGGCATCGGCGGCATCGGCATGAGCGGCATCGCCGAAGTCCTCCTCAACCTGGGGTACGAAGTGAGCGGTTCCGACCTGCGGCTTTCGCCGATTACCGAGCGGCTCGCCGGCCTGGGCGCCAAAATTCATGAAGGGCACGCCGCCGGCAACGTCACGGGGGCGCGCGCGCTGGTGGTCAGCTCGGCGGTCGACGAGCAGAACCCCGAAGTCCAGGAAGCCCGCCGCCTCCAGATCCCGGTCATCCCGCGCGGCGAACTGCTGGCCGAGTTGATGCGGCTGAAATACGGCATTGCGGTCGCGGGCAGTCACGGTAAGACGACCACCACCAGCATGACCGCCACCATTCTCAACTTCGCCGGCCTCGACCCCACGGTGGTCGTGGGTGGGCGAGTGGGCACGATGGGCGGCTCCAACGCCCGCGTCGGCCGCAGCGATTTCTTGGTCGTCGAATCGGACGAAAGCGACGGCTCATTTCTCAAGCTGGCGCCGATCATCGCGGTGGTGACAAACATCGATCGCGAGCATCTCGACCACTACCCTTCGCTCGACGCGATCCGCGACGCTTTCATCGAATTCGTCAATAAAGTGCCGTTTTACGGGGCGGTGATTGTGTGTCTGGACGATCCCAACGTGCAAGGCATTCTGCCCGAGATCAAGCGCCGTACCATCACTTATGGAACGGCGGCCCAGGCGGAAATGGAAGCTACCCACATCGCCTGCGGCTCCTTTGCCAGCGATTTTCAGGTTCGCTATCGCGCCACCGATCTCGGCCGGTTTCATATCGGCGTGCCCGGGCGCCACAACGTCTTAAACGCCATGGCGGCGATTGCGGTGGCGCTCGAATTGGAAGTCAAACCGGACACCATCCGGGAAGGACTCGCGACTTTCAGCGGCGTCGACCGCCGATTCCAGGTGCGGGGCAAAGAGCGCGGCATCACCGTTATCGATGATTACGGCCACCACCCCACCGAAATTCGCGCCACCCTCGATGCCGCCCGGCTATGCGGGTACAACCGGATCCATGTTTTGTTCCAGCCGCACCGTTTCACCCGCACGTTTCACCTGATGGACGAATTCGCCCGCGCATTCCACCAGGCCGACAGCCTGTTCGTCATGGACGTCTACGCCGCATCCGAGCAGCCCATCCCCGGAGCCACCGCCGAAGCGATGGTCGAGCGCATCCGCCAGTTTGGCCACCGCAACGTGCAATACGTCGGCACCTTGGATCGGGGCATCGACGCGCTCCTGGCGGCTGTGGAGGACGGCGACGTGGCGTTGACGCTCGGGGCAGGGAACGTCTGGCAGGCCGGCGAGAAGCTGCTCGCGCGCCTGCGGGATGGCCAGGCGGGTAAGAAGTAAGATGGCCAAAGAATCCAGGACGAAACGGATCAACTGGCGGATTGTGCTGGGCGTCGCCGGGCTCGCGGTCGTCACCTCCTCGGCGGCCATGGCCGCTTATAAAGTGCGCCGCTTCGTCACCACCGATCCCCAGTTCACCCTGTCGCGCGATCGCAAAGACGCGTTTCGGATCGAAGGCCTGAAGTACACCGCGCGCGCCAAGGTCCTGCGTATTTTCGCCACTGATTTCGGCCGCAGCATTTTCTCGATTCCGCTGGAAGACCGCCGCCGCGCGCTGTGCGAAATCGATTGGGTTGAGGACGCGTCCGTATCCCGCATCTGGCCCGATCGTGTCGTCGTAAGGCTTCACGAGCGAAAGCCCGTAGCGTTTGTCCTGTTCCATCCGGGCGTGTTGCTCATCGACCCCCAGGGTGTGCTGCTAGAGCCGCCGCCTCAATCCCAATTCGCGTTTCCGGTGCTGAGCGGCATCCGCCGCGATGACAGCCTGGAAGCGCGCCGCGAGCGCGTCGCGGTATTCCTGCGAGTGCAGGAGGAGATGGGCTATCTCATGAAAGACCTCTCCGAAATCGATGCCGGCGACACCAGCAACGTCCGCGTCGTTGCGCAGGTCGACAACCGCGCCGTCGAGCTGCTCTTGGGCGATTCCGATTTCGGGAAACGCTACCAGAATTTTCTCAATCACTATCCGGAGATCCGCAAGCGCTCGCCCGAAGTGAAGCGCTTCGATCTCCGGCTGGACGACCGCATTACCGCAAGAGAATAGGGCCCCATGGCAGGAAAACCGATCTACGGAGTAGGACTCGACGCGGGAAGCCGCACCACCCGCGTGGTCATCACGATCCTCGAGCACGGACGCGTCCGTTTGCTGGGTACCGGCGCGGCCGAATCGCAAGGCTGGCAAAAAGGAAGGATCGCCGACCAGCGCGCGATCACGGACTGCATTCAGGCGGCGTTGCGCCAGGCCGAAGCCGACGCCGGCGTTTCCGTGGAAGGCGCCGTGGTCGGGATGGGCGGCAAGGCCGTCCGCGGCGCCAACACCCGCGGCATCGTGGACCTGGGCTATATCCGCGAGATCGATCAGCGCGATGTGAACCGGGCGGTGAATCGAGCCACGCGCGTCCAGTTGCTCGAAGACCGCATGATCCTGCAACTGTTCCCGCAGGATTTCGTGGTGGACGATCATCCCGGCCACCGCGACCCCCGCAAAATGATGGCGCAGCGTCTCGAAGCGAACGTCCACCTGGTGACCGCCTCGGCTCAGGAGCACTATGCGCTCGTCGGCGCCGTTAATCAGGCGCACTTGCTCGTGGAAGAGACGGTTTTTGAAGGCTTGGCCGCCGCCTACGCCAGCGTCGTCCCGGAGGATCGCCGCCAGGGCGTCGCGGTTGTCGATATCGGAGCCGAATCCACCCACCTGGCGATCTATCACGGCGAGGCCGTGCAACTGGTCTCCGGCATTCCGGTTTGCGGCGATCATTTTACGCGCGATCTGGCCCAGGTCCTTTGCCTCAGCTTCGAAGATGCCGAAACCGTCAAGCTCGAATACGGCGGCGCCACGGCCGAAGGATGCCCGGACAACGTGTCGGTGGAAGTGCCGGTTCCGGAGGATCGCGAACACAGGCACGTCCCTCGCAAACTGCTCAACGAGATTCTCGAAGCCCGGTCGACCGAGCTGTTCCGCGTCGTGCGCGGCGAACTGGCGCGCATCGGCATGGACCGCGCCTTGCTCGGCGGCGTCTTTCTGACCGGAGGCGCGGCGCGCCTGCCCGACTTGTGTGATGTTGCCGAGCGCGTGCTGCAATGCCACGCGCGCTTCGGCCTGCCGGTAGGGATTCGCGATTGGCCGGATTCCATGCGGGATCCGGAGTGGGCCACGGCCGCCGGCCTGGCTATGTATTCGGCGAAGTTGAAGGTGCAAGCCGCGCACGAACGCGAGTCGGCCGGCTGGCTGGGACGGGTGTTGCGCTAGACAGGAGGTGCGTAATGGCGTTGATGAATTCGGACATGGACGATTTGAAGTACGAGCTCGAAGAGGAGGCGCATTGCGGCGCCCGCATCAAAGTAATCGGCGTGGGCGGCGGCGGCTGCAATGCCGTGGCCCGCATGGTGCAGTCGGGCCTCAGCGGCGTGGAGTTCTACGCCATGAATACGGACCTTCAGGCGCTCAACACGTGCGAAGTTCCCAACAAGCTGCAGCTCGGCGCCAAAATGACCAATGGCCTCGGCGCCGGCTCGAATCCCGAAATCGGCCGCCAGGCCGCCCTCGAGAACACTGACCGCATCGTCGAAGTCCTGCAGGGCGCGGACATGGTCTTCGTGACCGCGGGCCTGGGCGGCGGCACGGGCACCGGAGCGGCGCCAGTCATCGCCTCCCTCGCCAAGGAACTGGATGCCCTCACGGTCGCGGTGGTCACCAAGCCTTTTGGCTTCGAAGGTCCCCGCCGCCTGCGCTTGGCCGACCAGGGTCTGGCGCAGTTGACCTCGGCTGTCGACACTGTCATCGCCATTCCCAACGACCGCCTGCTATCCCTGGTCCCGCGCGGCGCCAGCTTCGTCGAAGGCTTCAAGATCGCCGACGACGTGCTCCGCCAGGCCGTGCAGGGCATCAGCGACATCATGGTGACTCCCGGCCTGATCAACCGCGACTTCTCCGACATCAAGGCGACCATGATCGGGATGGGGTACGCAATGCTCGGCACCGCCGTCGCGCGCGGCGAGAACGCCGCCATCGAAGCGGCCCGCCACGCCATCAACTGCCCCCTTTTGGAAGACTCGCGCATCGCCGGTTCCAGCAGCATCCTGATCAACATCACCGGATCCAGCCGCCTGGGCCTGCATGACGTCAACGAGGCCTGCTCGATTGTTCGGGAGGCCGCCGAGTGCGAAGACGTCCAGATCAGCTTCGGCGTGATCCTGGACGAAACCATGGACGACTCCGTGAAAGTGACGGTCATCGCCACCGGTTTCCGTCCGCGCAGCGCGCCGGCTTTGGAACGCGCCGCCGCCCCCGAGATCAAAGTGGAACCGCGCGCCCCCGAACCGGAGCCCGAACCCGACCCTGTCCTGGAAGTCCAGCAGGAGCTGGAACCCGAGCCCGAGCCGGAGAGCGTCCTGATGGCTGAAGCCGATCCAATCCCCGATATGGATGACCTCGACACGCCCGCGTATTTGCGCCAGGGACGGCTCCTCAACTAAGGCGGTGACATCGCTGAATCGGTTCGCCGTCCCAGCGCAGGTCGGAAATGCTTCCCAAACCGCCCGAGGCCGGCCGTTTACCCCCCCGCTCCCGCGGTCCGTCTGATCCCTGCCCCAAGACTGCCTCCGCTGGCCGAACAGTGCGCCGATTGCACGGGCCGCCTCGTTTTGAATTCATAGCGGAGAACCCGGACGCTGATTTCGTCCAAGACTGAACCCTCTACCTCTCCCTGAATCCATAGACTCAGTTGTGTCCCGTTCGGCAGCGCGGCCGGCCAGGCGATGCTCAGTTGAACCTTGGTCTCGGCAGCGAGCGGCCGCTCGCATTCTATGCGCAGCCTTGTGCTGCTGATCGCCCGAGTACGCCCACGAACGGATATGCGCTTGGGCCCAAGTATCTCGAAATTGACCGGAAGCTCGATTGGGTACAACACAGCGGATGCTCCTGCGGGTGCCGTCATCTTTGATGCGCCGGACCCCGCCGTTCTATTCGTCGCAAAGATTTTGGACTGGGACGATTCGGGCTGATGTCATCCAACATAGCGCAGCGGGTGTTGCAGGGGAGTGAAACCTGATGACGTATCCGTGAAGTTTGGCACAGCCGTGTAACTGAGAATTCACCGTCCGGCTCCCGGCGTGAAGAGCCTGGGGAATGGAGTATAGTAGCGAGTGCACGAGCGCTCGCGCTGTGGTGTTCCGTGCTCGTTGCAGGAGGGGATGTGGCAGCCTATCGCTTCCAGTTGAACGGCCGCGCGGTCACCGCCGAATCGTGGGATCCGGCTCAACCGCTTCTGTATATTTTGCGCAACGACCTCGGATTACATGGACCGAAGTTCGGCTGCGGTCTGGCCCAGTGCGGCGCCTGCACGGTGCTTCTCGACGGCAGGGCCGTGCGTTCCTGTGTCACCCCCGTCCGCCAGGTTGTGAATCGCAACGTCACCACCCTTGAAGGGCTCGGCGCGCCGGAAAGACCGGATGCGCTCCAGGCGGCATTCATCGCGGAGCAGGCGGCGCAGTGCGGCTATTGCACGAATGGAATGATCATGGCCGCCAAATCGCTTCTCAATCAGACGCTGCGGCCGACCTCGGAGCAAATCCAGGAAGCGCTCGCCGGCAATCTGTGCCGCTGCGGCACGCACACCCGGATCCTCAGCGCGGTCTTGCGGGCCGCCAAGGCATAGGAGGGGACCGATGGCCACTTCGCCTACTGCTTCTTCTTCGCGGCGGGAATGGTTGCGGCAGGGCAGCGCTTTGATTGTCGGCTTTGCCCTCGGCCCGGCCTCCGCCCGGCGGGCACACTCGCAACCGGCCGGTGCGGCGAAACCGCTCGACCCCAAGCAGGTCGATAGCTTCCTGGCATTTCATCCGGATGGCTCCGTGACGCTATACACCAGCAAAGTGGATGTCGGCACGGGGCTACGCATTGCGCTGCGGCAGATGGCCGCCGAGGAACTGGGGATTCCGGCGGAACGCATCGCCTATGTCGAAGGCGACACGGCGCTGGTGCCCGATCAAGGCGGCACCGGCGGCAGCACGGGAATTCCGCGCGGAGGAACCGAGATCCGCCAGGCAGCCGCGACGGCCCGGGAGGCCCTGCTCAAACTCGGTGCCGAGCGGTTGCAGCGGCCCGCCGGCGAACTCACGCTCGTCGATGGCGCAGTGCGTCCCCGGTCCGGCGGCGCCGGGATCGGCATCGGCGACCTGATCGGTGGCCGGCGCTTGATGCTGCCATCCGATCCGCAGGCGCCATTGAAGAACGCTTCCGGCTACACCGTGGTCGGCAAGCCGCTGCTTCGTCCCGATGTTCCCGGCAAGTGCACGGGACGTCATGTTTATCTGCAGGATTTCTCGGTTCCCGGCATGCTTCATGCCCGCGTCATCCGTCCGCCGGCGGTTGGCGCCACGCTCCAGTCAGTCGATGAATCGTCGATCGGGCGGATCCCTGGAGCCCGTGTCGTGCGCGCCGCGAGTTTCCTGGCGGTGGTTGCGGAAAACGAGTGGGCGGCGGTGCGTGCCGCCCGCGAATTGAAAGCGAATTGGAGTGACTGGGAAGGCTTGCCCGGCAGCGGCGGCCTGCCGCAGTTTCTGCGTTCGAGCCCGGTCGCTCGCGACGAAACACTGGTGCAGCGCGGCGATCCGGCCGGCGCACTTCCCGCCGCCGCCAAACAGCTCGCCGCGACCTACTATTGGCCGTTCCAGAGCCACGGCTCGCTCGGCCCCTCGTGCGCGGTGGCCGACGTGCGGCCGGATGGCGTCACCGTGTGGTCGGCTTCGCAAGGCGCTCACGGGCTGGGCAACACGCTGGCCCGCACCTTCGGCATTCCGCAAGACAAGCTGCGCGTCATCTACATGGACGGCGCCGGCTCCTATGGGACCAACGGCACCGACGATGTAGCCGCCGACGCGCTGCTGCTCTCGAAAACCCTCGGCCGGCCGGTCCGCGTCCAATGGATGCGCGCCGACGAGCACGGCTGGGATCCCAAAGGCCCGCCCCAATTACTCGATTTGCGCGGCGGCATCGATGCCAACGGGAATATCGTCGCTTGGGAAACCGAGATGTGGCTGCCGGCGGCGGTGCCCGGGACGCGCCCGCTGCTGGCCGCGGACGGCGCCGGCATCTCTCAGCCGCGCGGGCAGAATGCCGGACAGATCTCGCAGAATGCCGATCCGCCGTACGCCGTGCCGAATGTCCGGGTAGTGACGCATTGGCTGAAAGACTCCCCGTTGCGCTTGTCGAACCTGCGGGCGCCCGGCAAAATCGCCAATGTCTTCGCGGTCGAAGGTTTCACCGATGAATTGGCCGCCGCGGCTGGAATCGACCCGCTCGAATTTCGTCTCCGCGGCCTGAGCGATCCCCGCGCGATTGCGGTGCTGAAGCGCGCCTCCGGGATGTTCGGCTGGCAATCTCGCCCCGCGCCGAATCCGAACCCGCCGCGCGGCAATCTGCTGACGGGCCGAGGCCTGGCCTACGTCCGCTACAAGCAGGCCGAGAACTACGTCGCGATGGCGATGGAAGTGGCGGTCGACAGAAGCACCGGCGAGGTGCGCGTGCGCCGTGTCACCTGCGCCCACGATTGCGGTCTGATCATCAATCCCGACGGGCTGCGCAACCAGATTGAAGGCAGCATCCTGCAAACGCTCAGCCGCGCGCTCCACGAAGAAGTGAAATTCGACCGCTCGCGCGTCACCAGCACCGACTGGACGACTTATCCGATCTTGCGTTTTCCCGAGGCACCCGCCGTCGAGGTCTCGCTGATCGACCGTCCCGATCTCCCGCCGCTCGGCGCCGGGGAAGCGTCGACCGCTCCCGTGGCGGCCGCGCTCGCCAACGCCATCTTCGATGCCACCGGCGTCCGGCTCCGCTCGGTGCCGTTCCTCGCCGAGAGAGTGAAAGCGGCCCTGACCCGGGCCTAGGAATACAGGTCCAGTTCGCTGACCGCCCCGGCCGTCCTAGGCTCGCCGCTCAGCCCGGCCCTGTGGCGAGCCGAGAACATGGACCCTCGTGCGGCGGAAACCGGCGCGAATCGCATCATCCCGATCGGCGATTTCATATCGACGTACACCGCTTCGAACCCTCCCCGGCGTAGATACGTTTCGTGCCAGAATCCCGTGCCTCTGCTGTCCCGCAGGAATTTCTCCCACCACTCCCGGTGGGGCTCAGACCGCGACCATGCCTCCAGCGATTCAAAATCGCGCCAATACTGCCGCATGCCGAAGTGCCACGGCGAATAGAAGATGTTCTCATGCAGCAGCAGCCCGTCCGGATGGGCCTCGACCGCGCCGGCTATCTTTGGCCCGAAGCCCAGCAACGTTTTGATCCCGGTGACGGCGTTGACCCGCATCCCCAGATAGATCACCACCAGATCGGGATACCCGGAAAGATCGACCGTTTCGCGCTTGGGGCGTTCCGCCATGGTGTCCGCCTCTTTGTGCCTCATCATATCCGCCGTTAGCGGCCCGGCACAAGTTCTTTCGAGGTGCGTCTACTTCGCCGAGCAGGGCTGCGGATCCCAACCTTTCGCGTCCGGCAGTTTTTTGAAGTGCGTGGTGGTGACGAACGGCATGGTCAGATACTGCGGGTCGCGCACCTCCGTCATGACCACGAGCCAGTCGTCTCCATTCTCGGCCTGGATGCGGTCGAAGTATTCGGTCATGGCTGCATTCGCGCTGTACGGAACACCGTTCTTCCGCAGATAGCCGGCGAGCATGTGGGTTGTCTCCACTTTCAGGTCGCCGCTGCGCGGCTGCCCGCGGCCGGTGGTCGCCGGCTCCCATTCCGCGACGGAATAGCCCTGCCAAGTCGAATCGCCGGCAGGCGGAGCCCCAGTCCCGAAATGCAGAAGACGCGTCTGCATTCCCGCGTCGGTTTCGATTTTCATCGTGGCGTCGTCTTCCCACGTAATGTGCAGCCGGCCGGGAACCCGCATGATCGCCGCGGCTCCATACGATTTGCACTGCTGGCCGGCGGCCTGATCCTTGTCCGGATCCCAGGCTTCGGCCGCCCGGCGGCCTTCGGGATTCAGCGGCACTCCGCCAAATTTGCCTTTGGGGGGAGTGACCATGCGATAGCGCCAATCTTCCGTGACCACCGAAACCCAGTAGCCGGTCAGATCGATCGGCGCCGCGGCCTTCGGCGTCTGGGGCGGACCACCGCGCCCGCCGCGGCGCGCGCCGGGAGGCGGCTGGGCCTGCGCCAGCAAGGCCGCCACGATCACCAGAAAGAAACTACTCGGTCGTCTCACCGGGATTGGTGCCCCATCCGAATCCGTCCGATTTGCGATGCAGCGTTTTCAGCGCGCCGCGGTGGTCGCCGGGAGTCCGCGACGGGTTCATCGTGATCGTGACTTCGTCGCCCACCTTCAGCGTGTCGCGCTTGATGCCTTGCTGCCCAAGCTGGCCGGAACTGCGCCATTCGAGCGACCACCGCTGCATCACGCCGTTTTCATCGGGAGCTTCGATCTGCAGGAAGGAGTGCGGATTCCGGAGCAACAGGTCAAGGATCTTGCCTTCGAGCTTCACTTCTTTATCCAGGTACGTCGCGGCCAGAGAATGATGCGCGGACGCCATGCCGGCCAGCAGCAACGCACCGGCCATCCCTAAAACCAGCCGTCTGAACTTCATGCTTCGCTCCTATTTCTTGAGGCTCCGGTACACCGCTTCCACGAACATATCGGTAGTCCAAGGCCCGGTTGTCGACCCGTAGAGTCCATCATAGTCCATCGTCGGTTTGGCCGCCCTGACCTGCTCCAGAGTCATGCCGCGCTGGATCATGTCCTGGACGCGGTCGCGAATGATCGCCACCATGTTGCGATAATTCGCGACGTCGCCGATGTCGCACAGCCGCCCGTGCCCCGGAATCACCCACGTCCCGCCTTGCGAGCGGAACTCGGGAATCATGAGGTCGAGGATATGATTGAGTGCATCGAGCACCCCGTTAATCGTGCCGCCCTTGTCCACTTCGATGACCGGATAGCTGTCGGTGCGCAGGATATCGCCTGCCGCGATCACGTCCGAATAGCGGAAGAAGACGATGCTGTCGCCGTCGGTGTGCGCGGCCGGCTCGTGATAGAGCTTGATGCCTTCGCCATTAAAGAACTCGCTCAGCTTATACGAATTCACGTGATAGGTTTCGGTGGGCAGCGCATCCGACGGCGCCTTGGCTTGCGTCATGCGGTCGAGAACCGTTTCGTGCGCAATCACGGTCGCCGAAGGCGCCACCCCGACCGGCGGAAACGTCACGCCGACGATCTTCTCGGTAGGCGGGAGCTGCGACAGCTTCAGGTTGCCGCCGGTATGATCGGCATCCACGCTGGTATTGATGATGTACCGGATCGGCTTGGGCGGCGGCGGCGAGGCGATGATCGCGTTCATACCCGGGCTCGTCCACCCGAACGGGTTCGAAGGGCAATGCAGCCCCACGCACTTGTTCGGGCCGGGCGCCGCGGTCACTTGCGTTTCCAGCTGCAGCACCAGGGCGTGCAGCTTGTCGCTCATCTCGGCGCGGCCGGAATCCACCAGCAAAACGCCATCGGGGCCGATCGACACCGCGACGTTGGCGCCATCGCCCACCAGCATATAGATGTTGCCTTGCACCGGCAGGATGTGAATGTCACCGTCAGGTTTCGCCGGCGGCGGTTCGTGGATCGGGCTGGAAGGCACGTTCACCTTGGCCGCGAGCCCCTTCAGTACGTTTCGATATTCGGGATAGATCTTCTCGGAGCCGCCGCGCGCCGCCGCGGCGGGAATGTCATCCGCGGTGAGATTCGGATTTTTGCCGGGCAGAAAGTGCGGAACCGCCTTTGAAATATTCTCCTCGCTCACGGTGCACGGGTAATACGAAAGCGTGGTGTGCGGGTCAAGCTCGTAATGCGTAGTCTGGATGAACGGTTCTTCGAGCCACACCGGATCCGTGAGGATCATGGTCACTTCGAGATAATTACCGTGGCGCGTGATGTATTCCTGCATGGTCGATTTGTCGCTGAAGCTGGCCCCGTTGCGCCGCAGGTACGCGCCTTTGATGTGCGTGGTGGTGACCACCAGCATGTTGCCTTGCCACTTTCCGGTGGAAAACCCCGACCAGCTGTGCGGCGCCCATTCGGGTGGATGCGGCCGCCCGTCCATGTAGATCCACCGGTCCATCGAGCGCAGATACTCGAGATGATAGGCGCGCAGGTCGCGCGAGACCGGGTCGATATCCTCGGAAATCCGCACCGCCCCCAGCGCCCGCCACTGGTAGGGAGCCGGATGCGGCCGGCACTGGAACTCCGGCAGGCTCCACTCGGAATGGTCGTGGCTGTCGGCCTTCATGCGGCCCGCATCGTTGAGGGGGATTCCTTGATAATCGCCGAGCGGCGGGCCGCCCGAGCGCTCGTAGGAATCTTCGGTGATGCGGTCGGCCCACACGCCGGCCAGGCCGATCTGGCCGTAAACCGGAGCTGCCGCGAACAGCGCGGCAAGTAGGGCAATGGACAGGCGATCCGGCATTTCCTCAGTATGGCGTGCCGGAGGCCCGAATGGTTTCAGGGGCTGTGAACCAAATCGGTGGAGGCGAACGTGGAGACGTCCGGAGTACCGCGGAATCTGGGATAAGATGAGGAAACATCATGAGTGATCGATCCATCGGGTTTGTGGGAGTGGGACGCATGGGCGGGCGGATGTGCCGCCGGTTGATTGAGGCTGGGTACGCGCTCACGATTTTCGATACCAGCGAAGAAGCCGTCTGCGAGCTCGAAAAGCTCGGCGCGAAGCGCGCGGCGTCTCCGGCGGCGGTGGCCTCCGCGGCGGAGATCGTCCTCGCCAGTTTGCCGTTCCCGCCGGTCGTTCAGGCCGTCGCGCTCGGCCCGAACGGGATCGTGGAAGGCTCGCGGGTCAAAATATTCGTCGACGTCTCGACAACCGGTTCGACGTATGCCAAGCGCGTTGCCGAAGGTCTCGCGGCGAAAGGCATCACGGCGGTCGATGCCCCGGTGAGCGGCGGCATCGCGGGCGCCGAGCGCGGCACGGTCGCGGTGATGGTCTCGTGCGACGACACAACATTCGCGACGGTCAAGCCGGTGCTCGATGTGATCGGCAAAGTCTTTCACGTCGGCAAGCGCCCCGGCCTGGGCCAGACCATGAAGCTGATGAACAACCTGCTCTCGGCCACCGCGATGGCGATCACGTCGGAAGCGGTCGTGATGGGGGTGAAGGCGGGGCTCGACGCCAAGCAGATTATCGACGTGATCAACGCCGGCAGCGGCCGCAACAGCGCCAGCCAGGACAAATTCCCCCGCTGCGTGCTGCCGCGCACCTTCGATTTCGGTTTCGCGATCGGGCTGCTGAACAAAGACGTGCGGCTGTGCATGGAGGAAGCCGAGGCGTTGGGCGTCCCGATGGTGGTCGGCAGCGCAGTGCGCCAGATGCTCTCGATTGCGACCGCCAGTGAAGGCGCCGAAGCCGATATGACCGACCTCGTCAAGACCGTCGAAAAATGGGCGGGAGTGCAGGTCCGCGGCTAATATGGCGCCCGGCATGTCGCTATCGCGCCGGATGGTCGGGCCGGCGCGGCAACTGAGGATTGAGCATCTCGCGCCCGAAGTGCGCGAGAAAGTCAAAATCGCCCTGCTCGATTTCCTCTCGTGCGCCTACGAAGCGCGCGATCTGCCTTGGGGGTGTCAGGCGATCCAGCGGGTCAGCCGCGATTGCGCCGGCCCGGCTACCGTAATCGGAACCCCTTTCCGCGTGCCTCCCGGGGAAGCCGCTTTCGCGAATGCCACCCTGGGACACGGCCTGGTCCGCGAGGACATGCACACCGGCGCGGTCAGCCACCTGGGCGTCGTCGTCTTTCCCTCGCTGCTGGCGCTGGCGCAGCGGCATCGCGCGAGCGGGGCCGATTTCATCGTGGCCGCCGTCTGTGGCTACGAAATCGGAGCCGCGGTCGGACGGGCTCTGATGGACCGGGAAATCGTCAGCCGCTTTCGGCCGACCGGGATCACCGGACCTCTCGCCGGCGCCGCCGCGGGCAGCCGCCTGTTGGGCTTCAGCGAAGAGGCGACGGTCAGCGCGCTGGGATTCGCGGCGAATACCACCGGCGGCCTCAACGAATGGCCGTTTTGCGGCGGCGATGAGATGTTCTTTCATCCCGGGTTTGCCGCGCGCAGCGCGGTCACCGCGGTGGAGTTGGCCGAGTTGGGAGCCCGCGCGTCCGTCACCGCGCTCGATGGCCGGGCCGGGCTCTTCGCCGGTTTGGATCGCGCGGCGAAACTCCCGGACGTTACGCCATTTTCCGGAAGACCGTTCGAAATTCTCTCGGTCTATCACAAGCCGGCGCCCGCGTGTAACTACGCACAGACCGCGTGCCAGGCGGCACTCGCCCTTTCGGCCCACGTGGAGAGCGTCCAGATCGCCGCCATCACGGTAAAGGCTTCGGCCGCCGCGGTCGGATATCCGGGGTGCGATTTCGCCGGCCCCTTCGACCGCATCCTCCAGGCTAAGATGAGTATCCAGTACTGCGTCGCGGCGACGCTGGCGCGGCGCGCGATCGAAGAGGCGAACTATCGGGTGCTCTCGGACGCGGAAATCGGCCGTCTGGCCGCCGTGACGAAACTTGAAACCGACGCCGCGTTCACGGCGGCGTATCCGCACAGGCAAGGCGCGGAAGTGATTCTCACGCTGCGCGACGGCCGCACGCTCCGGCACCGCATGGACGATCTGAAGCCTGCCTCGCCGCAAGAGATCCGCGCGCGCTTCCGCGCGGCCGCGGGAGCGGCCGGCGGAGCCATCGAAGCAGCAGTGGATCGGCTGGAACACGAGGAAGACGCCGGGGCGCTGTGCGCCCTGCTAGGGACATGAAAAAATATCAAATGCTGATCGGCGGCGCCTGGGTAGATCCCGCGGGCGGCGCCTGGTTCGAATCCGTCAATCCATTCACAGCCCAACCCTGGGCGCTGATTCCACGGGCCGGCAAGGATGATGTGGATCGCGCGGTTTGCGCCGCGCGGCAGGCCTTTTACGAAGGAGACTGGCGCAAGCTGACGGCGACAGCGCGCGGCGCGTGCCTGCGCCGCCTGGCGGATCTCATCGCCGCCGACGCGGAGCGTCTCGCCACCATCGAAAGCACCGACAACGGCAAGCTGCTGGCCGAGATGCGGGCGCAGTTGAATTACATCCCGCAGTGGTTTCATTACTTCGGCGGCCTCGCCGATAAGATCGAAGGCCGCGTCATTCCGATCGACAAGCCCGGGGTCTTCAACTTCACGCGTGAGGAGCCGCTGGGCGTGATCGCGGCGATCACGCCATGGAATTCGCCGTTGTTGCTGGCCGCGTGGAAACTCGCGCCCGCGCTGGCTGCGGGCAACACCGTCGTCTGGAAGCCTTCGGAGTTTTCTTCCGTCTCCGCGCTGGAATTCGGCGCGTTATTTGAAAAAGCCGGCATTCCGCCGGGAGTCGTCAACATCATTACCGGTTTCGGCAATGAAGTTGGCGAACCCCTGGTCACGCACGGCGATGTCGCCAAAGTCGCGTTCACGGGAGGCGACCGCACCGGCGAGCAGGTTTACCAGATGGCGGCGCGCGGCATCAAGCACGTCACCCTGGAACTCGGCGGAAAATCCGCGAACATCGTGTTCGATGACGCCGACATGGATTCGGCGGTGAAAGGCGTGGTGTCGGGCATCTTCGCGGCCACCGGCCAGACCTGCATCGCCGGCTCGCGAGCGCTGATCCAGCGCTCGATCCATGATGAGTTCGTCGAGCGCCTGCTGGCCCTGGCGCGAACCGCCCGCATGGGAAATCCGCTCGAGCCCACTACCCAAGTCGGCCCGGTCACCACGCGGCCGCAGTACGAAAAAGTGCTCGATTACATCCGCATCGCCAAGGAAGAGGGAGCGGTCTGCCGGCTCGGCGGAGCTGCGGCCATGCGTCCCGAATGCGGCTCCGGCTGGTTCGTCGAGCCCACTATCTTCACCGGCGTCGAACCAGGAATGCGAATCGCCAACGAGGAAGTCTTCGGACCCGTGCTCTCCATCATTCCTTTCGATGACGAAGACGAAGCGGTGCGCATCGCCAATAACACGGTCTATGGGCTGGCTGCCGGTGTGTGGACCACCAGCATCCGCCGCGCGCTCCTCATGTCGGAACGGCTCGAGGCGGGAACCGTCTGGGTCAACACCTACCGTGCGGTGAGCTATCTGTCGCCGTTCGGCGGCTATAAGCGGTCGGGAATCGGGCGGGAGAGCGGCGCCGAAGCGATCCGCGAATACCTGCAGACCAAGAGCGTGTGGATCGACATTTCGGGCAATAGCCCGAACCCGTTCGTGATCCGATGAAGCCGCTTGCAACAGAGCTCGACGAAGCCACCGTCGCGTACGTACTCGAAACGCGAAAAGCGTTTGAGGATCTCCGGCAGGTGGCCGCGCAACTCGCGGGTCTGCTGGTGCTTGAGGCCGCCGGCGCCCGCAGCGGTATTCCCGGACATCCCATGCTGAAATCGGCCGTGCATCTGCACGCCGAAGCCGCCGACGCCGTACAAAGTGCCCGCGCGACTCCGCGCGCCCGGCGTCATCACGAATCGCTGCTCCGTGCTTGCTCCGAAATTCGCGCCGCGCTTGCCGCGGCCCGCGACACGCTCGCAATCGATCCGATTTTGATTCCGGTCCGCGCGGCCTACGCGCACCTGCAGGCTGCCGGCGCGGAACTTCCCGGATTCGAAATGGTCTCCTTCGAGCACGGCTGCTGTGCCGTTCCCATGAGGTCCACCCGATGAACAATTACTCGCTCTGGGTCATGGAGTTTGCGCACGTACCGAATTACCCGTACAGCGGTCTCGTTTACGGCGCGCACAATCAGGGGACGCGCCGTCTGCCGTACTGCTACATCCTCATCAAGGGGCAAGGCAAAATCGCCATGGTGGATGTCGGCTACAACCACAAAGCCTACGGCGAAGTGCTCGCCACCATGTTCGGCGGGCGCGACTGGCATCCCCCCGATGAAGTCCTGGCGGAGTGCGGAGTGGCGCCGAAAGACGTGACGGACGTCTTTCTGACGCATTCGCACTTCGATCACATGGGGAACATCGAAGATTTTCCGAACGCCACGTTCTACATTCAGGAGCGCGAGCTTTCGAAATGGGTATGGACGCTGTCGCTCGAGCGGCGTTTTCGCTGGCTGATGTTGGGCATCGATCCGGCCGACATTCTGCGCACCGTCGACCTGGCCCGCCAGGGCCGCCTCGTTTGCGTCAACGGCGATCGCGAAGACGTGTTGCCGGGCATCGACCTGCATGCGGCCCCAGACACCCACACCTACGGCTCGATGTACGTGCGCGTGCGCAACGATCGGACCCCGAATTCCAAAGATACCTGGATTTTCGCCGGAGACCTCGTCTACACCTTCGAAAACCTGCGCGGCAATGACCCGAATGATCCCGAGTACATCCCCGTCGGCTTCGCCAGCGGGAGCCAGTTCAATCTGGTGATGACCACCGAGGAAATGGTGAAGCGCGTGGACGGCGACATCCGCCGGATTATCCCCGTCCACGAGGATCGCCTCAAGGACCTGTTCCCGTCGCGCGTCACCAAGGCCGGTTTGCGAATCGTCGAACTGGCGTTGGCGGCCGGCGAGCCGAGCCGGGTCCGGTAGACCGATTACGAAACGGCCCTGGCGGCGAGAGGCGTGCTCTCGGCCCAGATTGCCGGGTACCCGGTAGGATCGCCGCTGACGATGGATTCGATCTCCACCGGCGATCCGGTTTCAGACTGCCATTGACTTCCAATCAGGCTCAACTCGAGGGTGTCGTCCTGATCTTTGACGATCACTTTCATTCGCTCGCGAGTCGCCTGGAGCAGAACCGCTTCCACCCGGCCCGTTGCGAAGCGAAGAATCATATACATCAAATACCCTCCTTATCCTGCTGAAGCAATTCTCTGATCTCTTCACGCCAACCAACAAGCTAGCCTTGGTTATGGGACTCGGGTACCGAACGTGAAGCGGCGTACGAGTGCGGCCGGCATTCCGCGCGCATGTTGCACCGGCTACAGTGTTTAACCGACGAAGAGAAAACTCCCGGCGAAAGTCTGGACTATCTTAATCGTGACAGCGGCATTTCCGCAGCAGGCGCCGTTCACGCCGGCTCCGCGCATTCTACGCGTCCTCGTGACGCCCCTGGAAGCGCCGCGCTATCTCCCGTCCACCGAAAAAGCCAGCAGGACATTGCCGGCCTGACCGCCGGCAAACCCGTAGCCGCTCACCGTGACCACTAGGCCGTGCGCAATGGCGGGGCCGCCGCCATCGAAGGAACCGCCTTTGGCCGGCACTTGGTTGACGGTCTGAAACTCGTGGACCGCATCGTAGTCCCAGAGGATCTCGCCCGTCTTTTCCGAGTACGCGCGAAGGTGTCCGCCGAACGAGCTCGAAAAAATCGCGCCGGGGATCGCCGAGACAGCCGCGGCCTGCGCGCGGTTGCCGGCGCCTTGGGGGGCCGGCGTCCCCCAGATTTTCTCTCCGGTATCGACCCGCACTGCGTACAAGCCGGGCGTGCCGTCGGGCTTGTTGTAGTCCGCGATGGCGGCATACGCGTTGTTCCCGTCGAATGCCGTGCCCCAGCCGATGCCGCCGAGCAGACCGTTTCCGACCCCCAGCCGCGTTTTCCACAGGATCTTGCCACGCTGGTCAGGGTCGAGACCGTAAATCACGCCCGACTTTTGCGACGCGACTAAGACGTCCTTTCCTCCCGGCAGCGCTCGCAACACGGGTGAATTGCCAAAGTCCAGATCATCGCCCGGTTTCTCCGGACAGTTGACCGACTTGGGACACCCTGGGATCCAATTGTCCCCCGGGGTCACCTGGCTGGACCACAGCAGGCTGCCGCTCTCCAGATCGAAGGCGAGAATCGCGTCGCTGGTGGGCACATCGATCGCGGTATACGAGTTGCCCGTGCCCACGTAAATGCGTTTGCGCTTTTCATCGATCGTGGGCGCCGACCAGATGCCCGCGCCGGCCGGGCCGCGCAGTTGCGTGCCTTCGGCGTTCTTCTTGTAAGGTTTGGGGGGATCGGGAATGGTGCGGGTTTTCCAGAGCATCTTCCCGGTCTCTGCATCGAGCGCCACGAGGCTGCCTTGAAACGTGCAACATTCGTACTTCGGCTGCGATTGCAGGGTCTCTTCGCCCGAGGCCACCGGCACGTACAAACGGCCTTGATAGTAAGTCGGCGAGCCCGTTACGCGCGCGGCCGGATGATCGTCCACCCGCACTTTCCAGATTGGCGCGCCGGTCGCGGCGTCGACCGCCTGCGCATAGCCGCCGGCATCGCCCACATAGGCGACCCAGCGCGAACCGGAGCGCATGATGCTGGCCGCGTTCTTAATCGGCCCGCCGGCGATGTACGTCCAGTAGATACAACCGGAGTTCGCATCGAGCGAATACAAAGTCCCGCCCGTCGTGCCCACAAATACCCGGCCGCCGACAATCACCGGCTGCGCCTGGTTCCGACTTTCTCCGGCAAGTCCAAACGCCCACTTCAGTTTCAGGCGCGGCACGTCCGCGGCGGAAATGCCAGGCTGCGGTTGGAAACGCGAATTGGTGGATTCGACGCCCCATCCGTTCCAATCGCCGGGCCCCGGCTGGAATGGGGCAGGAATGCCCGTACATTTCCCGGTGGCGGAGTCCGCCGCCATGGCGAGTGCCGGGACGGCCAGGAACGTGATCAGAAGCGAGCGCATGAAACCTCCGGCGGCAGTGTAACACAGCCGCGCCAGTAGGGCTGAACTTAAACGAAATCTGCGGGCCATGATATACTGCGACCGCTGATCGTGGAGGCTTGCATGTTGCGAAACGCGATAGGAGCGTTTCTGTTGATGGGAACTGCAATGGCGGCCGGAGACTCTTCCGCCGTGACGTTCAATAAAGATATCCTGCCGATCCTGCAAAAGAACTGTCAGAGCTGTCACCGGCCTGGTGAGATTGGGCCCTCGTCGTTTCTGACGTACGAGAGCACGCGCCCGTGGGCCAAGGCGATCAAAGCGGCGGTATTGAACCGCAAGATGCCTCCGTGGTTCGCGGACCCGCGGTACGGCAGTTTTGCCAACGACCGGCGGCTCCCGGAGAGCGACATCAGGAAACTTACGGCCTGGGTGGATGCGGGAGCGCCGGAAGGCGACCCCAAGGACAAGCCGGCGCCCATCGTATGGCGGGACGGATGGAACATCAAGCCTGATATTGTGTTCGAAATGCCCAAGCCGTATGACGTGCCGGCTCGGGGAACGATCGCCTACACCTACTTCGTCGTCCCGACGCACTTTACGAAGGACACCTGGATCGTCGACGCCGAAGTGCGGCCGGGGAATCGCGCGGTAGTGCACCATGCCAGCGTGCACGTGCGTCCTCCCGGATCGCAGTGGATGAAAGATGCCAGGCCGGGCGAGCCGTACGTGCCCCCCAAGCGGGCCGATGGCAGCGACGCCCTGCCCGCGCCGGTGGATCCGAACGTCAACGTCAGTAATGAATGGCTGCTGGGTTACGTGCCCGGCATCCAGCCCCAGAATTATTTCGATCTCGATCACAAATCCGCGAAATTGATTCCGGCCGGCTCGGACCTGGTTTTCGAAATGCATTACACCGCCAACGGCAAGCCGGCCCAGGATCAGACGAAAGTCGGCTTCGTTCTGGCCAAGGAGCCTCCGAAATACCGGCTCCTCACGCTGCCCGTGGCCGACGCGAGCTTTGTGATACCACCGGGCGATGCCAACTACCCCGGGCATGCCGCCGCCACGTTCGATCAGCCGGTCGAGCTGATCTATTCGCAGCCGCACATGCACCTGCGCGGCAAGGACATGGACATCCGGCTGACCTACCCGACCGGAGAATCCGAGATGCTGGTCAGCGTGCCGCACTACGACTTCAACTGGCAGACCATCTATTTCGAAAGCAAGCCGCGGCACGTGCCGAAGGGCACACGCATCGATTTATTCGCGCACTGGGACAATTCCGTGAACAACCGCATGAATCCCGACCCGAACGCCACGGTTCGCTGGGGCGACCAGAGCTGGGATGAGATGATCTTCGCCTGGGTGGGAGTCGTTGTGCCGCGGGATACGGATCCCGAGAAGGTCATGGCGAAACCCGCGGTGAGCGCCAGCCGGTAAGTGAATCCGCCCGGCCGGCGCGGAAACCCCGCGCGGCGCTACAGTAGTCACTAGAAGTATGCGGAGAGTGCTGTTGGCGCTGCTGGCCCTGGTTCTGTCTTGCTGGGCCGCGAACCTCAAGCTGTATCTGAAGGATGGCAGCTTTCACATCGTGCGCGAATACCAGGTGGAAACCGACCGCGTCCGCTTTTACAGTGTCGAACGCAGCCAGTGGGAGGAAATCCCGCTCGATCTGGTCGACCTGAAACGGACTCAGTCGGAAGCCGCCGCGCGTCAGGAAGCCATCGAAAAAGAAGCGAAGATCGTCTCTGAAGAGGAGAAAATCGAGCGGCAGATCCAGCAGGAGGTTTCGCGCATTCCTCAGGACCCCGGCGTGTACTGGCTGGAAGGTAAGGAGGCCAAGGTCTTGAAGCAGGCGGAGTCGACCGTACACACGAATAAGGGCCGTTCAGTTCTCCGCGCGCTCGCGCCGGTCCCGATCGTTTCCGGCAAGGCAACCCTGGAATTGGCGGGCGCCCATTCCGCCACCGTCTTCAGCAATCCCGAGCAGGAATTCTACATCCAGCTCTCGGACGTGGACCGGTTCGGCATCGTGAAGCTCTCGCCGGGCAAAGGCGGCGTGCGGATCGTGGAAACCATGACCATCATGCCGGTCACCAAAGAGGTGGAAGAACAGCCGGAACTGGTTGACACGTTCCAGAAACAGCTGTCGCCGGACGGGCTCTACAAGATCTGGCCCAAACAGCCGCTCGCTCCGGGCGAGTACGCGGTTGTCGAGTACCTGCCTGGAAAGTTGAACATGCAGGTCTGGGACTTCGCGATCAAGCCTGCCAAATAATCAGCTGGTGCGCCCCAGCGCCTGTTTGATTTTCGAAGCCAGGTCCGCCGACGGTTTGTTTGCCATGGCGGCTTCGAGTTCTTTCCGCGCCTGCTCTTTGCTGCCGGATTGAATGAGCGCCAGCGCGTGATGAAACCGGAATGTCGCGTTCGTCGGATACTGCTGCGCAAGGTCGCCAAACACCTGAAGCGCGCTGCTGACCTTGTTCTGCTTCAGGTAGACATAGCCGAGGGTATCGGCGAGATTCGGCTGCTTCGGCACTTTCTGGGAAGCTGTGGTGATCAGGCGCAATGCCTCGTCCAGATTGCCGCCGCTATCAGCTGTCAGGTATGCCAGATTGTTCAGCGCCACCAGATTGCCGGGATCGATCTTGAGAACATCCTGATAGGCTTGGCGAGCCGCGTCGGATTTGCCGAGGCGTTCTTCGGCCTCCGCCAGATTCAGGATGGGAGCGGGGCTTTGCGGCGCCAATTCACGCGCCTTTTGAAAATTGGCCACGGCGGCATCGAGATTGCCCTTGCCGCTTTGCAACTGCCCGAGCCGGATCAGGATCTGTGCGTCGTCCGGATGAGCCGACACAGCGTTCTCGAGTGTCCGGATCGCCGCATCGGGCTGCGCGCTGATGGCCTGCGTATTGGCCAGCATCATCTCCACATCGGATCTACCCGGCGCCTTGGCTAAATCAGCCTGCAATAAGCGAATCGCCTCCTCATTGCGCTTCTGGGCGAGCAGGGATTCCGCCAGACCGGTGAGCGGCCGCAGGCCGGCTTGGCCGGGAGTGTAATGGCTGCGAAAAATCTTCTCCGCGTCGGCTGCCTTCCTTTCATTCAACAGCAGGAACGCGTATTCCAGATCGACGGCCTGGTTACCGGGAAACTGCTCACGCAAACGGGTCAACAGAGCTTTTGCTTCCTGCTGCTGGCCGGCGCCTGCCAGCGCGTCCGCGCGCAGGATCTGCGCGGCCACATTGTTGGGGTTGCTATTAAGGATTTCGCCGGCGATTCTCTGGACGTCGTCGAACTTCCGGCTCTGGAGCGCATTGGTCGCCAGCGCAATCTTCGGTTCGAGGTAGGACGGTTGCAGCTTGACCGCCTCTTGCCATCGATCCACGGCTTCTTTGGGTTTGCCCTTCAGCAGCAGAGCCCGCCCGAGCTGGTATTTCACTCCGGCATTGTTTTTCTGCTCCTGATCGAGTTGCTGTAGATCCGCAAGGGCCGCATCGATCTTGCTCTGGTCGAGCAGCAACACGGCGCGCGTCATGCGCAATTCCGAGTCTTTCGGGTTCTCGGCGAGCGCCGCTCCGATGGCCGACAAAGCCGGCTCCGTCCGCCCCATCGCGATCAGGGTGGCGACGGAACGTTTCTGATAAATCGGCTTTTCCTCTTTTTTGGCCGCTTGCGCGCCCTCCTCGTACAACTTCAACGCCTGCTCCCGGTCTCCGGCCCGGTTGTAGAAGTCTCCCGCCATCAGCTTGGCGTTCGGAAACGTCTGCGGGTCGTTGAGCAGTCCCGCGAGCGCTGCTTTCATCTCCGCCGTTTTCCCGGAGCGCCGGTAGAATTCGGCCAGTTCCAACACGTACGGGCCTTGCTTGGGGTTGGCGGCGACCTTGGCCTTCAGAATGTTCTCCGCTTCCGGAGCCCGCTTGTTCGCCAGGTAATACCGGGTCAGGGCGTCGTAGGCGGGTCCGGCGTCTTTCCGCTGGTGGATCAGGTCGACAAGCATCTTCTCGGCCTCAGCCTCAGTGGCATGATCCTGAAACAGCAATTGGGCCAGGGCGACCGTCACTTCCGGATCGGCGGGCTTCGATTGAAGGGCCTGCCGGAAATACCCGATCGCTTCCGAAAGCTGATTGTCATTCAGGGTGATGTAGCCTTTCAAACGAAGGCCGTCATACGATTTGGCATCGCGCGCGAGGAATTGGGCCGCCAGCTTGTTCAGCTGATCGTAGAGATTCTTGGGCCGCCGGCGATCCGACAAATACCCGGCCAAAGCCAAATTGGCCAGCCTTTGCTTGTAGTCGAAATTCTGGGGCGCCAGTTCGGCGGCGCGGCTCAACGCGGCGTATGCCTGCGGGGCCTTGCCTTCGCGCAAAAAGATTTGCGCCAGCCCATAGTACGCGTCCGCGAAGTTCTCATCTTTTTGAATGGCCTTCCGATAGTCGATGGATGCCTCAGAATCCTTATGCGCCTGGAACGCGCGGTTTCCCGCATCCACGTACTGGCGGGGACTCTTGCTGCAGCCGGCTGCAAACACGAGGAGAACGAGCACACTGAGAGCGCGCATGCCAGAATCTTACCCCAGTGCTCAGCGGGACCACAGTTCTATTCCCTCCAGTACTAGCTGCCGGGAGGGACGGGATCTGTTTGGCTGCTCTAGCACTTAGCGGCTGGTACCGGACATCCGCGCCAGAACCTCGAAGAGGATCGCGAAGTCGTAATCCTTCAGCCCCATGGCCCGCGCCGCAGTCAGCAACTCGTTCGTGGCGGAAGTGGTCGGGAGGGGAACGTTGACCTGGCGGCCTAATTCGAGTGCCAGCAGCATGTCCTTCTGCATCATGTTGACGTTGAACCAAGCCTCGTCGGGCATTTGGAGAACGAACGGGCCGCGATACTGCACCATGGGGGAACCGATGACGCTATGGGTCAGGACATCGACCGCGGTTTCGCGCGGGATGCCGCTTTTCTCGGCGAGCAGGACGCCCTCGGAGAAGGCCAGCATCTGCACCGCGAGGCTCAGGTTGGTGGCGATCTTCATGACCAGCGCCAAGCCGTTGTCTCCGACGTGCGTCACTTTGGGGCCGAGGTCGAGCAGCAGCGGCTGAACCCTGTCGAACGTCTCTTTGCGGCCGCCGGCCATGATCGATAGTTTTCCCTGTTCCAGCGTGATGACGCTGCCCGAGACCGGTGCGTCCATCATGTCACCGCCCTTGCTCCGGATCTGGCCGGCGAGCGCGCGGCTGGTCGCCGGGGCAACCGTGCTCATGTCGACATAAATCTTCCCTGCGCTCATCCCCGCGACAATGCCGTTCGGGCCGGCGGCGACTTCTTCGAGCGCCGCGGAGTTGGTGAGCATGGAAAGGGTGACATCGGCGGCCTCGCAGACGGCGCGCGGCGAATCGGCCCAGCGCATGCCTTTCTCGATGAGCCACTGCGCCTTCGAGCGCGTGCGATTGTATCCGGTGACCGTGTGCCCTTTATCGAGCAGCCGGCTCACCATGCGGCTGCCCATCACGCCGAGTCCGATGTATCCGAGATTGGCCATTGGTCTTCTAGTCTATTTAGAATTTCGATTCCACCGCGGAGGCGCTTCGACCCAGAAAATAAAGAATGTTTCCGCACTGGTGCGCTGGCCGGCAGCCGCCGGCGCCGCGACCTTCGTCCGCCGACGCGGCCGAGGGAACTTGCGGCTTTCGACGATCTTTGCACGTTGTGCGCTATCTTTTCGTTTGCAGTTGATGATACCCGAACTCGCGGCGGGCTTCGGCCAGCGTCTTTCCTGCCTGGACTGCGCGGCGGATCTGGTCTTCCACCGCGTCAATTTCTTCGGCGATGCGCAGCACCTCGTCTTCGTGCGCGCGGGGGATCACCACGACGCCGTCGGCATCGCCGCGCAGGATGTCGCCGGGATGCACGCGCGCATCGCCGATATTGACCGGACCGTTGGTCGCTTCCACCTGGACGCGATCTTTGCCGGTGCGCATGGAATAGCTGCGGCTATAGATGGGATAGCCGAGTTCTAAAGACAGCGCGGTATCCCGGCAGGCGCCGTCGATCACCGTGCCGGCAACCCCCCGGGTGTGCGCGACCCAAGTGAGAATGTCGCCCCAGACCGTGGCGTTTTCGCGCCCGCCATTATCCAGCACGACGACGGACCCGGGCGGCACCTCATCGATATAATCGCCGACCGTCCCCGGCGGTTTGCCCGCGGGGCCGTACAGAATCGTGAACGCGCGGCCGGCCAGGCGGAAGCGGTGGTCGAGCGGCTTGATGCCGAGGCACTGGCCGGCAATGCCGAGGCGGTCCATGGCATCGCTGAGAGCCGTGGTGTCGAGCCGGGACGCGCGTTGGACGTTGTGGTCTTCTGTCATGAATTTATTTCTTCAGCATGCGCTCATAGTTGGCGCCCATCACCTGGCTGATCGGCGTGCCGTTGCGGATGGCGTTGGCCATCGCCTCCTCGCGCTGCACAATCGTTTCGGCGGTCTCGAGAACGCGCTCGATTTCGGCTTTCGGAATAAACGCCACGCCGCTGCCGTCGGCCACGACATAATCTCCGGGGACCACCGTCACTTCCCCGATCGTCACCGGTTCATTGGTGGCCACTTCGACGATGCGGCCGCGCGCCGTGCGGGCCGTGTGGGTGCGGGCGAAGACGGGAAAATCCAGCCGCCGGCTGTCGTCGATGTCGCGGACCGGACCGTCCACAACGACGCCAGCGACTCCGTGGACCTGGGCGCCGATCGACAGATTGCCGCCCCAGGAAGCCGCGTCGACTCCGGTACGCTGCTCGACGACGATAATGTCGCCGGGCTCCGCCCCTTCGACGGCCGCGGTACAGAGATGGCGCGACGAAGCCGGCCGGCCGCCGGCGAGGGCGAGCGTGACCGTCTGAACGCGGCCCGCAATGCGGCGCTCGGTCGAAAATCTGTGGATGCCGCTGACCGAAGCGGGGAGTTCGAGCTTGTCGAGCGCGTCGGAGATGGCGCACGAATCCAGGCGGCCGAGCCGCGCGACGAAGTCGTTCATGTTCGGTTCACCGCTCCGGCCGCCAGCGCGAAAAATGGCGTTCCAGGCGCTCGGTGAGCCAGGTGAGCAGAATGCCGGCAAACGCGATCACCATCACGCCCACGAATAACTGAGCGGTGTCAAACGTCTGCGAACCGTAGGCCACCATGAAGCCGATGCCTTCGCTGCCGCCGAACATTTCGCCGACCACCACGCCGATCAGCCCCAGCGCCACGCCCTGGCGGATCCCCGTGAGGATGAAGGGCACGGCGCCGGGGACCGCGAGCGTTTTGAAAATCTGCCAGTCGGAGGCGCAGAACGCGCGGGCCGCTCGCAACAGGTCCGGGTCGGTGGCGCGGATGCCCCCGATGGTGTTGATCAGGATCGGAAAAAACGCGGTCATGAACACGATGAAGACCTTCGACCAGATGCCGATCCCGAACCAGATGATGATCAGCGGAATCATCGCGACGCGCGGAATCGCGTACAGCGAGCTGACAAACGGATTCAGCAGCATCTCGACCTTGCGGTACCAGCCGATAATGACGCCCAGCACCACGCCGAGCACCAGCGCCATCGCAAACCCGAGGACGAAGTTCAGGCCGCTGTAGCGCATGTCGCTGCGCAACCTGCCGTGCAGCAGCTCATCCCAGAACCGCTGCACAATGGCGGACGGACCCGAAAAAAATAACGGCGAGATCTTGCCGGCCGACCAGAAGGCCTGCCACACCGCCAGGGTCACGAGCACGGCGCCGCCTCCGAGGATCAGCTCCTCGTGGCGCTTGTAAAAGCTCCGCTGCGGCGGAGCCGGCTGTGCGCTTGCCGCAGCGATGGCTTCGGTATCGACGATCGGAGCGTGCGCCATGTCAGTTCGTCATCGTCATCCCGATGCGCTCGGGCTTCTCTTCGACCAGCTGCCAGATCTTGTCTTCAATTTCGAGGAACCGCGGATCGCGCTTGAGGCTGAGGGTGCGGGGACGATCGAACGGGACGGGAAAGATGTCTTTGACGCGGCCCGGCCGCGCGCTCATCACCACGACGCGGTCGGCCAGGTAGATCGCCTCGTTGATCTGGTGCGTGATGAACAGGACCGTTTTGCGCGCCTGCGTCCAGATCTTGAGCAGTTCGGCCTGCATGAACTCGCGAGTCTGGGCATCCAGCGCCGCGAACGGCTCGTCCATCAGCAGGACCACGGGGTCCGCCGCCAGGGCGCGCGCGAGATTCACGCGCTGCTGCATGCCGCCGGACAGTTCGTTGGGATAATGTTTTTCGAACCCGCTGAGGCCGACGAGTTTGATGAAGTGCTCGGCGCGCTCGCGCATCTTCCGCTCATCGAAGCGGCGCTGCATCTCCATCCCATAGCGGACGTTGCCGGCAATGCTCCGCCACGGCAACAGGCTGGCGTGTTGGAACACGACGGCGCGATCGGTCCCCGGGCCGGAGACTTTCTTGCCGTCGATGGCGACCGTGCCCTCCTCGTACGGAAGCAGGCCGGCCACGATGTTGAGCAGCGAAGTTTTCCCACAGCCGCTCGGACCAACGATCGCCAGAAACTCGCCCTCGTTTACGGAGAGCGAGACATCGGACAACGCCAGCACGTCGCGGCTTTCCCGCCAATACCGTTTCGAAAGATGGGAGATTTCGAGTTTCACCATCGCGGTCCGGACCGGCCAAGGGCCCGCTGCAGCCACAATTTGGCTGCCCCATTCTTACCCGGCGACTCCCTTGCTGGCGCCGACGTCGAGCTTGAAGACCTTCTTCACATTGTCTTCGAAGATCATTTTCTTTTCGGCCGCGCTCAGCCAGTCGAACGCTTCGATCAGGTGCCTCGTCTCGTCGAGCCATTTGCCGGTTTTCGGGTCCTTCACGGTGCCGACGCCCGGACGCTCGGTGCCGAACAGGCACCGGTCGGCGCCAACCGTTTTGATGAGCAACGCCAGCGAATCGCTCGAGTAGAGAACCGTGTCGTAATACAGCTTGCGCATGCGGTCCGAAAACCGCTCCGAACCCGGACGGCGGAGCGAACTCGCTTCGAAACGGGCCCATTGGTAAGGAATCGCGCCGCCGCCGTGCGACACCACGATCTTCAAAGTGGGAAAATCGTTGAACACGTTCGAAGTCAGCAGCGAAACCACCCCGATGTTTTCTTCGTTGATGAAATGCAGGGAGTAGGTCAGGCGTTCCGACTTGCACCCGGTCGAATGGATGTGGCCGGGGATATCGAGCTCCACCATCTTTTCGTAGAGCGGATACCAGTAGCGGTCGCCGAGAGGCGGAGTTTCCACGCCGCTGCACTCCCCCGGATCGGGGTTGAGCAGGCACCCGACGAATCCATCCTGCTTCACGCATTTTTCCAGGTACGGCACCACGCTCTGCACGGGGATACCGGGCGTGAGAGGCAGACCACAAACCGGCCGGAAGACATGGGGGTACATCTTGGCTTCACGGGCGATCACCGCATTGGTCTCCTCGGTGAACCACTGCACCAGCTTCGGGTTCTCGCTGGTCATCATCTGGTAGGGGCGCGGCGAAATGAGCTGCATGTCGATGCCCGCCTCCTTGAGTTGCTCCAGATGGGAAGATCCGCCGAAAACCGGAGCGTTTAACGCCTTCGTGATGTCTTCGTCGGTGATTCCGGCGCTGCCTCGGCCATGACCTCCGCGGTGGGCGAGAATGCCCGCTTTGTAGACGTACAATTTGTCGGGCGCCGTGACGTGCGCGTGCGCATCGATGACCATGGTTCCCCCTGTCGGCAAACGGCTCGGCCTGTGGCTGTTCCTGTTAATTATATGCCGAACCCGCAAGCCCGGCGATCCGCGCGCGGAACTGCCCGGGATGCGGGCTGCATAGTCCCAGCGGTCCGCTTTTGTGTTTGACCGGCGCTCCGGCCGTATGAAACACTGGCCGCATGAATCGCACCCGATTCGAACATGCCGAGCCGATTCTGAGCGTGGCTGATTTGAAACGAAGCCTGCGCTACTACCTGGACGTCTTAGGGTTCTCGAATGCCGCGTGGGGTGGCGATGGCTTTACTCATGTTTTTCGGGATACGGCGGGAATTTACCTGAGCGAGGGTGACCAGGGCAAATCGGGAACGTGGGTGTGGATCGGGGTGGAGGATGTGGCCGCGCTCCATCGGGAGTACCAGGCCAGCGGGGCCAAGATCTTGCAGGAACCAAGGAACTACGTCTGGGCGTATGAAATGAGGATCGCGGACCCGGACGGCCATGTTTTACGGTTCGGATCGGCGCCCCGCCGGGATATTCGGCTTCAGAAGTAACCTTGCTGCCGTTAAGCGGCGGACTGCCCAGCAGGGCGACGCTGATCGAGTGCCTACTTGCGGCGGTCGAGGTGAAGCAGCGCGTCGGTGATCTGGTTTACCGCGTACTCTTCATCGCGGCGGCTGGCTTCGGAGCGCGGCAGCGAGGAAAGCTCGAGGTGAATGAGCTCGTGAACCACCGTGAATTCCATGTCGTCCAGCATGTCGCGGCAGCCCATCTGGTAGTCGGATGCGTCCAGCACGCGAATGACGGCCGATTTCTTATCCGCGTCCCAATGGATGTTTCCCAGGGTCTTGGGCTTCAGATCGCTCGGGTGCGACATGATCACCGAGATCTTCCAATCCTCGAGCTTGAGGCGCTGCTGCCAGACGGCGAGCCGCTCGACGACGTACGGTTGCGCCATCTGCGCGCAGTCGCGAGCGCTCATGTCCGTCGCGGGCTTCTGTACGGATGCGCCAAAGCAAAAACCAGGGAGGAGAACCAGGGGAAGAAGGGAACCCAAAACACCAGGGGAAAACCGGCCCAACATGTTTTACATAATACCGCGAAACCGTGCTATTCAGTACTAACTTTGGCTAGGGTACAAGCGAAAATTTTCTATTTCAAGGCCGCGCGGGATCAGGCGGAGGCGGTCAGGCTCTGGAGAAGGTCGCGCACGCGCAAAAACTTGCGGCGGCTGGCGCGCATCATCTGGCGATGCCTCACGTCCGGCCAGCTCCAGTACGTGCGGCTGCCCGATATCTGCTGAGGCCGGGGCTGCAACTCGCCGCGAACGTACGGCTTGATTAAGGCGGCCAAAGCGGCTCCGCTTTCGGAACAAACTCGCTCATACAAGCTGAAGGCCGTGTCTTTGGCGCGGACTGCAATCTCACGCTGCTCGAGAATCGGCCCGGAGTCGATCCCCGCGTCCATCCGGTAAATGGTCGACCAGACGCTTCGATCGCCGCGCGCGAAGGCCCACAGGACCGGTGAGATGCCCGCGTCGTCGGGGAGCTTGGAGGCGTGCACGTTGAGGACGCCGCGCGCGCATAGCGCCAGCAGCCGCTCATCGAGCTTTTGATCACAATTGAACGCCAGTCCGACGTCGAATGGGCCGGCCGCGGCGATCTCCGGCAGGCTGCTCCTAAAATCCGGCGAGGCGAGCACAGGAAGGCCGTGCCGGCGCGCCGCGGCCGCCACGCTCTTCCCCCGGATTTTGCCAAGAGCCGCCGAGACGCACTGCACGGTGGATCGGTAGGCGAAATACTGAATGCTGGTTCGGGCGTAAATCGACCGCAGCCGGGAAGCCGAACCGGTGTTACGGGTGGACAATACCACCAGACCGATCTCGCGATGGAATCGGCGCAGAACCGGCTCTGCCAGCAGATATGCAAAATAGCTGTCGTTGACGAAGAGAATCAACCGCATCGACTGTCTAGAGCGCTTCCGGTGGCGGCGGGTTTCGCCTACCGGTCCCGGACTTCGTACGCAAACTCACGATTGCCGAAGCGCGTCAGCGGGATGCACGGCGGCGGCGCGGCGGGCCGGCAGCCAGGAAGCCATGGCGGCCAGCAGCAGGAAAAAGAGCGCGACCGCGGAAAGAGTCGCCGGATCGGTGGGTTTCACTCCCACGAGCATCGAATTGAGTATGGGGGTGAGCGCAGCGGCGATTGCCATTCCGAGCGCGATTCCCATTCCCGCCAGCAGCAGCCCCTTGCCGACCACCAGCTTGAAAATTCCCGGAGGCGCCGCGCCGAGAGCGATCCGGATTCCGATTTCGGCGCTGCGCTGCTGCACCACGGTCGACAACACGCCATACAGACCCACACCCGCGAGCAAGACCGCGACCACGCCGAACCCGGTCAGCAGGAACAGCGAAAATCTCGTCCCCGATTGCGCCCGCTCCACAAAGCGCTCCATCGGCTGCATGTCGCTCACCAGCAGGTTGCGGCTCAGCTTGGCGACTTCGGAACGGATCGGGTCCGAATACGCGACCGGATCGCCGTCGATCTGCACGGCCCATTGTTCCAGCAATTGATTGCCGAGAAAACCGCTAGTCAGGTAGATCTGCTCGCGCCCGCTCTTGGCCAGCGAGGTGTCGCGCTGGTGCGCCACGACTCCGATGATCCGGACCCACTCCGGGTTCGGGGCGCGCACGGAAACCAGGATCCGCTTGCCTACCGCAGATTCGTGCGGAAATGCTTTCGCGGCGAACTGGTCGTCAATGATGGCAACGTTCTTTCCGGGAGCGTTGTCTTCCTCGGTGAAGGTGCGGCCCGCAATCACGCGCGTGCGGAGCGTCTCGAAGTAGCCCGGCAACACAACTTGGAAATCGGCAGACTTTTTCGGATCGGCAAGCGCCGCTTCGCCGCCCCAGCGAAGCGCGTAAAACACGCCATTGAGCGGGAGCGACCGGGCGGCGGTCACCGCATGAATTCCGGGGAGGGCGGAGAGCCGTTCCCGCACTTTGCGAACGAATTCCGCCCGTTGTTCGGGCCGGCCGCGAAAGCCGGTGAGGCGGAAGGTCAGAATGCCCCGCGTGTCGTAGCCGGGATCCACGTGCTGTAACGCGATGTAACTCCGAAACAACAGGCCGGACGCGACCAGCATGACCACGGACAGCGCGATCTCGGCGGTCACCATCACATTGCGAAAGCGGACGCCGTTGGCCGAGTCCGGCCACGAAACACCCGCGCGAAGGATATGGCCCAAGTCCCGCCGCAGAATGCGTAACGCCGGCACCAGGCCGAAGATGAAGGTTGCGAAAAGCCCCGCCGCCGCCGCGAAGGCGACTGCGCGCGCGTTCAGCGCCACCTGGTTGAGCCGCGGCAGCGTTGCCAGTCCGGGATTCGCCGGAGCCACGACAGCCAGTGCGTGAATGCCGGCGAATGCCAGCCCAATGCCGAGCAGCGTGCCGGCGGCCGAGAGCGCTACGCCTTCCGTGAGCATCTGGCGCAGGATGCGCAGCCAACTGCCGCCCAGCGACGCGCGGACGGCAAATTCACGCTGGCGGAGCGAGGTCCGCACCAGTAACAGATTTGCCCCATTCGCGCAGGCAATCAATAACAGAAACAGCGCGGCGCCGAGAAGCATCAGAATTGCGGGCCGCACTTCCGCCACCAGGTATTGTTGCAGCGGCTCGAGCCGGATCGCCACGCCGGAGCCCTTCTTCACCGGAAATCGGCGTTCGAACCCGGCGGCAACCACGTCGGCACTGCGCTGTGCCTGTTGCAGCGTGATTCCCGGGCGCAGCCTGGCGATCGCCCGCAAGTGGCCGACGGTTCGCGGAGCACTCTCCATGTTGAGCGGTGCCGCCATCCACACGTCGGGCGTGCGGGCCAGATCGTAACTGGGCGGCAGCAGCAGTTCGAATCCCGGGGCAAGCACTCCCGTGATGACGGCGCCGTGGTCGCGTATCTGCCGGCCGATCACGGAGGGATCGCCATGGTAATGCCGCTGCCAGAATTCATAGCTGAGGATGGCGGGCGCCGGGGCGTTCTGCGCGGCGGCTGCTCCGTCGAAATCGTGGCCGATCCACATCTTGGCGCCGAGCAGACGGAGGAAGTTGGGGGTCACCGTTTCGATGCGCACTTGCGCGGGAGTCCCATCCGGCCGGGACATTACGGCATCTTGCGTGGAGGCTTCGGCCGCCGCCGAATCTTCGAAGACGCCGGCCAGTTCGTTGTGCACGTCCACGTAATCGGCGCTCGACATCGGATAATCCCGGATGTTCCGGCGCGGCATGTCGCGCGCCGCCACCACCAGCCGGCTGGCGGCAGGGTAAGGAAGGGGCCGCAGCAGGACGGCGTCGGCGACGCTGAACATCGCGGTGCTCGCGCCCACGCCGAGCGCCACCGTAACGATCATCGCGCCCGCGAACACCGGAGATTTGCGGAGCGTGCGGGCCGCGTGTTTCAAATCCTGCAGCGCGTCTTCGACCCAGCGCGTGCCGCGCGCGTCGCGGCACTCTTCCCGAATCTGTTCGGCGCCGCCGAAATCGAGACGGACGCGCCGCGCCGCTTCGGCGGCCGACAGGCCCGCACGCCGGTACTTATCGATTTGGTGTTCGAGATGAAACTGAAGCTCTTCGTCCAGCTCGGCTTCGACGGTATCGCGCAGGAAGATGGCTCGAAACCGATAACGCAGGTCGGTGAGCACGCAGGCCTCTTACGCCATGTCCAGCACGTACCCTACCGCGGTGGTCAATCTCCGCCATGCCAGTGTTTCCGCCGCCAGTTGCTGGTGGCCCGCGCGGGTCAGCTCGTAATATTTCGCACGCCGGTTATTGTCGGTGGTGGCCCAGCGCGCCTTGATCCAATCGCGCCGTTCCAGCCGGTGTAAGGCCGGGTACAACGAGCCCTGCTGCACCTGTAGCGCTTCGCGCGAAATCTGCTGCAGCCGCTCCGAGATGGCCCAGCCGTGCAGTGGGCCGAGCGCCAGAGTTTTCAGGATCAGCAGGTCGAGTGTCCCCTGCGGCAGTTCCAATCGTTCGTCGGGCATCAACTCCTCGTTTCCGGCGGCTCACTGGCAGCCGTTTACGCCTTTCGTCAGGCAGATGGAAGATGTTGGAGGCGGCGGGATCGGCAGCCCCTGGGCCTTCATCAGTTTAACAAGCAGATCGGCGGCTTCCGGATGCGGAATCGCGGATTGCACGCCGACGCGAACCAGCCCGCGGGCCCAATCCAGCGGAATCCAGGTATGGCCGAGCAAGGCGCCGTTGATGCTGTCGCGGCTGCCTTTATCATGCAAGTCCAGTTTCGCGCCATGATCGGCCAGCATCTGAATCACTTCGGGCCTCCCCTTGTGGGCGGCGCCGTGCAGCGCGGTGCGGCCTTCGTCGTCCTGGACGTTCGGATCGATTCCGAGATCCAGGCACATTTTCACGGCTTCGAGATTTTCCTTCTCGCCCCATTCGAACGTCACACCCTCGACCCAGCCGATGCCGGCCGCGACCGCCAGCGGCGTCACGTTGTGCGCCGTGAAAATCTTCGGGTTCGCGCCGTGATCGAGCAGGAGTTTCATGAGCTCGACATCGCCCGATTGCGCGGCGCGCAGGAACGGCGTCGCGCCGTCCTCGAACAGCCACTGCATGGTGAAGTTGGTGCGGGTCTCGGTGCTGTCGCCGACGCATTGCGTGGGCGTGGATTTCACGCCGCAAATGCGCGCGTTCACGTTGGCGCCGTGCGCCAGCAGCAGCTTGATGAAATCCAGGTGATCCATGTCCGGCGCCCGGACCGGATAGTCGCCCGATTCGATATTGCGGTTGTCCGTGGCGAGGTACAGGGCGGTCCAGCCGCCATTGTTGGCGATGTTCGGGTCCGCGCCATGATCCAGCAGATAGGCGCCGAGACGGTAATGGCGATTCTGAGTGGCGGTGAGAAGCGCGGTCCAGCCGTACTTCGTTCTCTGGTTGACGTCCGCCCCGGATTCCACCAGAACCTTCACGCACTCGAGGCAGTCCTGGCGGGCCGCGTAAATCAGCGGTGTGAGTCCGCCGCCGTCGACCGGGGCCGGACGGTTGAAATAGTCGAAGAAGGCTTCGGTGTTCGTCGCACCCCCGCCGGCTCCTGCCCCCCCTGCTCCGGGACGCGGGCCGCGGCGCGCCAGCGCTCGATCCTGGTTCAGACGCTCGGCCACCGAAGGCGCCAGATTGTTCCGCGAATTGCGCGTATCGGGCCGGGAGGCCGCGGCTACATTCGCCCCGTGCTGGATGAGCAGCCGGATCGCCTCCGCGTGCCCCTGCTCGGCGGCCCACATCAGCGCCGTGGTTCCGCGCAGTTCTTCGGTCGCGTCGACGTGGGCTCCATGATCGAGCAGCACCCGGATCGCGTCCAGGTTGCCGTTGCGCGCCGCGAGCATGAGCGGGGTTTCGCCCTGAGGCCCCCGCTCATTCGCGTCGACCCCTGCTTTCAGCAATCTCTCGATCATGGGGGCACTGCCATTTAGAGAAGCCAGATACAGCGCGGTGGCGCCTTCCCGGCTGCGCGCTTTCACGTCGGCGCCCGCCGCGATCAACATGTCGGCGATCTCGAGGTCGTTTCGATAGGCCGCCCACTGAATGGCCGTCGATCCGTCCGCCTGCGGCGCGTTGACATCCGCCTTCTGCTGGATCAAGGCGGCCACGGCGGGCCGGTCGCCGTTCATCGCGGCATCGGCCACCGGACTGGTGGAAGCGAACGCGCCCGCCGATAGCGCCAGCATCGCCATGAGGTATCGAACGCGCATGGTTCCTCCGTTTACACGAGACCCGAAAGCCGGCCGGTGCTGTCTCCGATGCTGTCCTGGTGAATGCCATAGAGATCCAGGACGCTCAACAGCAGGTTGCCGGTCGTGATCGTCCGGCTCGGATAATGCAGATGACGGTTGCCCTTCAGTTGCCCCGACGCCCCGCCCACCAGGATGTGCGGCACATCATAGTGCAGGTGCTGATTGGAATCGCCCATATTGGTGCCGTACAGGATCAGCGAGTGATCGAGGATGCTGCTGCCATCAGCCTCCTTGCATTTCGCCAGCCGGTCGACGAAGTACGCCAGGCATTGGACGTGATAGCGGTTGATCTTGGCGTAGTCCGCGATGCGTTTGGGGTCTTCGGCATGGTGCGATTCGCCGTGGAACGGCTTGTTGTTCCCGCTCTGCGGATACGTGCGGGCGGTCAGGTCGCGCGCGTAAAGCACGGCCGCCACGCGCGTGATATCGGCCTGGAACGCCAGCGCCATCAGGTCCGAATGCAACTTTACGTGCGTATCGAAATCTTCCGGCACGCCGGCCGGAGCGACGAATCCGTTGGTATCGGCCTGTCCGGAGGACTTCTTAGCCAGTTCGAGGCGGCGTTCGATCTCCCGGATGTCGGTCTCGTATTCGTCCAGCCGCGCCCGGTCGCTCGTTCCAAGGTCCTTCTTGAAACTCGCCAGGCTCTGCGTGATCGAGTCGAGAATGCTGCGGCGCTCTTCGCGGCGGGCGGCCCGTTCCTGCGGCGTGCCGCCCGAACCGAAGAGGCGTTCGAAGACCACCTGCGGATCCAACTCCATGGGCAGCGGCTGCGTCGGCGAAGCCCAGGAAATGGTGTTGGAATAGGTGCAGCTATAGCCTTCGCCGCAGTTGCTCGAGTTGGCGCCCGGATCTTCCAGCGCCAGCTGAAGCGACGGAAGCAGCGTTTCCTGCCCGATTTTCTTGGCAATGATCTGGTCGATCGTCGTGCCGTCCTGCACATCGGCGCCGCTGGTTTTCTTGGGCTTCGTTGCGCACAGGAACGCCGAGGCGACCCAGTGATCCGCGCCGGTCTGTCCGGGGGGCGGTTCCGCGGATTTCGACCAGAGCCCGCTCACAATCACGGTGCGGTCGCGGTACGGCTCCAGCGGCTTCATGATCATCGGATATTCGAAGTTCTTGCTGCCCAAGGCCGCTTTCGGCTCCCCGGGGCCGCCCGCTTCGGGGATCCACCACCCCGGCGCCATTCCGTGCGGGCAGAAGATGCCGACGAAGCGTTGCTTGGGGGCAGCCCCGGTCTTCGCTACCGGGGTCTGGGCCGGAAGCATCGCGTCCAACAACGGCAAGGCCAGTGTGACACCCGCGCCGCGAAGAAACGTGCGGCGGGGTATGTGTTTTTTGGTGATAAACATGATTCCCCTCTCTCTGGCGCCGGAGATTTCTGCTCCACTACCGCGAGGCACGAACCACCTCCGCGGGCTTCTGATTCATCTGAAACGGATCGCTCTCGACAATGCCGAGGATCAATGAGGAAAAACGGTAATTGTCTTTCTCGGCCTGGTGTACGATCGAGCGAACCAGCGGCATGTCGTAATATTCGGTGCCACGGCCCAGCGCATAGATCATCAGCTTTTCCGTGAGCATCCGGACGAATTGCGGCGAATACTTCAAGAACGCCTGGCGGAGACCGGTCACGCCATCGATCGGCGTGCCGTCGACCAGCTGGCCGGAAGCGTCAATCGCGCTTCCGTCGTCGACCGTCCGCCAGCGGCCGATCGCATCGAAGTTTTCCAGCGAAAGGCCGATCGGGTCCATGATCTTGTGGCACGAGGCGCAGGGCTCGTTCTTGCGGTGCATCTCGATCTGCTCGCGAATCGTCGGCTTCGCCGCGTGAACGGCCCCCTCGGTGGGCTCTTTGAGCGGCGGCACGTTCGGCGGAGGAGGGGGCGGCTCCACGCCCAGGAAGATCTGCATCATGGTTTTGCCGCGTACCGTCGGAGACGTCCGGTTCGGGTACGCCGACACCGCTTCGATCGCACCCTTGCCGAGCAAACCGCGGCGCATGTCGAATTCCGGTGTCAGCACGACGCGGCGGAAGTTGCTGCCGTATACATTCGGAATCCCGTAGTGCTGCGCCAGACGCTCGTTCAAGAACGTGTAGTTCGCGTCCAGCAGGTCGAGCACGCTGCGGTCTTCGTGAACGATGCTGCCGACGAACAGTTCGGTTTCCTTGCGCAAAGCGAACCGCAGGTTATCGTCCCAATCGGGATAAATTCCCGGGATGGGGAAGAACGTCTGTAGCCCGCGCAGATTCAGCCATTGGCCGGCGAAGTTGACGACGAACTGGTCCGAACGGGGATCGGCCAGCATGCGCCGCACTTGCGCCTGCAGCACGGCCGGCTCGTGCAGCTGATTCTTCGACGCGACGTCGATCAGCTCCTCATCGGGAATGCTGCTCCACAGAAAAAAGGAGAGACGCGAGGCCAGCTCGAGATCGCTGATCCGATACACCTGGCCGGGCGCTACGCTGGCCGGCTCCGCTTCCTTGCGAAAAACGAACTGCGGGTCGGCGAGAATCCGCGCGATCGCCCGCTCCACGCCGGAGTAGAAGTTGCCCTCGCGGCGGCCCTCGTCGTAGAACCGCATGAACGTGGCGACTTCCTCGTCCGTCACCGGACGGCGGAACGCATGGCGCGCGAGCGTCGAGACCACCTGGCGGGCGCAGCCGGGCTCTTCCGCGGCGGAAGACGGCCGGCACACGAGGATCTTTCGCAGAGTGGGAGAGTCGGTCGGCGCCACCGGCTTGTACGGCCCCAGGATTTCCAGTTTGCCGACGTGCGGGAAGAACTTGAACCCGGGCAGCCCGCCCGTTTCAATGGTGCTTCGGATGAAATGCTCGTCGAGGTCGTTACCCGGCGCGAGCTGGCGTGCCAGGAAGGTCGCCACCACGCGATGCATTCCCGCCTTCACCGGGAAATGGACTTCGGGAGTGCCGCCGTGCACCGCCGCCCCTCGGGCGAGCTCTTTATCCCAGTCGTACAGCTTGACGAGCTGACCGTCCACCAGCAGTTCGAGCTTCTCGCCCTTGATTTCGCCAAAAGCGCGATTGTTGTCCATCAACCCCTGGTTGATCGGGTATAGCTTGAACGCGTAATCTCCGTCGGTGGGAAATTCGTAGTCGCACAGAATGCCGCCGCGGGTCGCAAACGGCATGCCGTCGATATGGTAATCCTGCGAATTGTCGCCCGGCACCCGGCAGACTTTGGAAGTGGCCTGATGGGTATCGCCGAGCGCCAGCCGGCTGATCTTCTCGGCGGCTTCCGCATATCCTTCCACCAGCGCGGGAGAGATGGACAGCGCACCCGCGATGTTGTCGAAGCCTCGCGTCGAATCGTCGGACGGCAGATATTTTGCCGGATCGATGTCGAGCGCCAGCAGATCGCGAATCGCGTTGGCGTACTCGGTGCGGTTGAGCCGGTGGATGCCCGGCGGCGGAATGCGCTGCACGACGTGGCGGTCCAGCTCGTTTTCGAGATACGTGATCATCGACTCATAGGTATCGGCGGCCGGCCGCGGATTACCCGCCGGAGGCATCATGTGGGCGCGCAGCTTGCGAACCACGAGCTCCCATTTCTCGGGATTCTTTTCGACGTGCTCGACGTCGAGTTGGTCGAGCTTCAATCCCATCGGCGCCTCGACCCCCGTGTGACACGTGACGCAGTAATAATCGATCATCGCGCGTTCTTGGGCGGCGTCCGTGACGTTCGTGATGGCGGGTGCGAGGCGCTTGACGCGCGTGACCTGCGGGCCGCTCACGTCGGCGGGATTGACTTGGGCCTTGGCGCCTTCATCGATCCATTTGATGATGGTCGCGATCTCTTTTTCAGGGAGCGGCGCGGTCGGCGGCATGCGAGTGCTGTCTTTGGCCGTGATCCGCTGAGCGAGGACGCTGTCGTGGGAATTGCCGGGAACGATGACCTTGCCGGAGTCGCCGCCCTTCAGTACGCCCGCAGCGGTATCCAGCCGCAGCCCCGACGGGGCCGACGCACCTTTGTGGCAAAGCGTACAGTTCTGCGTGAAGATCGGCTGAACGTCTTTGTTGTAGTCGACAGAATTAGCAGCCGGTTGCTGCGCGAAGGAGGAAACCGCCGCGCATACAGATCCTATCCCGAGAAACGTCCACAGTCGCATACCCAGCAGCCCCTCGCTCTCTGAGTGTCTCCCCTTCTACTTCTACAATAGCTTTTGTCGAAGCGCAAGGGGAAAGCCGGTGCGCGCGTGGAAGAGGTTACGAACGGTGAAAAAAAGTCAGGAGCTGGACTTTCCGTCCGCCAGCCGGGCGAGTTTGCCGTCGATCGCATCCAGCCGCTGGACGATGTCGGAGTGGAGCACTTCGGAGCGGGCCGGCTCCTTGCGCCGGATCGCGAAGACGCCGCCCGGCTCCAGAACGCACTCGTCGATTTCATTGAGCCCGTAAAAGCCCTGGCGGTGCAGCACGGTCATGAGCTCACCGCGGGTCAGCAATTCGCGCGCCAGGTTCTGTTTGATGATGCGGCCGTCTCGGATGAGCACCGTCGGCCGCCCTTCCAGAATCTGGTCGAGCCGGCGGTGCCGGAACAGGAACCGCACCACCAGATAATTCAGCGCCAGCAGCGTGAACGCGCCGACCAGACCGCCGGTGAGCGAGTTGTCGTTGCCGATGATCGCGTTCTGCACGGTATTGGATAAAGATAAGAGGACGACGAGGTCGAACGGATTGAGCTGCGCCAGTTCCCGTTTGCCGAACACGCGCAAAAGAACCACTAAGAAGAGATACACCACCGCCGGCCGCAGTATCTTTTCCGCAAGCGGCAGTGTGAGCTCAAAGGTGTCCTTCCACATCGCGGACGTGACAAACCATTCCGGCATCGTTCGGTTTCCTCCCAGAGCCGATTATCCCGCGATCGCCGGATTTGGTAAAACAAATACAGGAAAGAATGTTTTTCCGCCTGTGGAAACTCTGTGCATCGCTGTTGAAGCCGGCGCACATCTCACGATTCCGGAGCGGGATAGAGATGCACAGAAATTTTTGCCGTCCGGCGTTTATTCGCTTTTACCGGCGCGCCGGCTGAGGCATTCTACTGTGGGCCCCCTATAACGATGTCACCGGTATCCGCGGAGAAAGGTCTCCCTACCAATGTTGACGCCGAGCGTTTCGTGCTCGGCTCCATCCTGCTCGACGACAGCTTCTATGTCCAGGCCGCCGGCACTCTCGAGCCCGACGACTTCAGCCTCGAGAAGCATCGCCGCATCTTCAAGCGGATGGGCGACCTCAACGAGCGCGGCGAAAAGATCGACCGCGTCACTGTCGCCAACGAGCTCATGAAATTCGGCGAGCTCGAAGCCTGCGATGGCCTCAGCTACCTGGTTTCGTTGGACGACGGGCTTCCCCAGATCCCCAACCTCGACAGCTACATCCGGATCGTCAAAGACAAGGCCGTGCTGCGCCGCATTATCTTCACCTCGCAGCACATGATGAACCGGGCCATGCAGGGCGAAGAGGCGCCGGAGGAGATTCTGGCGGGCGCCGAAGAAACCCTACTGAAACTCGGCGAGGCGCGGGTCAAGTCCGGGCTGCTCAATCCGGAACAGATCCTGCAGAGTTACGAAGGCGGCATCAACGCCTTCCTCGATCCCAGCAAGCGGATCAAAGGCATCAGTTCCGGATTCACCAAGTTCGATGAGATGACCGGGGGCATGCATGGCGGCGACCTGATCATCCTGGCCGCCCGCCCCTCCATGGGCAAAACCGCCCTGGCCCTCAATATCGCGCAGCACGTGGCGCTCAAACTGAAGCAGACCGTCGCCATTTTCAGCCTGGAAATGTCGAAGGAATCGCTGCTGACCCGCATGCTGTGCGCTGCCGCCCGCGTCGACAGCCAGAAATTCCGCGCCGGCTACCTCAGCCAGGAAGAGCGGCGCAAGCTGAATCACGCGCTTCACGAACTGGTCGAAGCGCCGCTGTTCATCGACGACACTCCGGGCGTGCACCTGATGGACATGCACGCCAAGCTGCGCCGCCTTCAGGCGGAAAACCAGAAGAGCGGCGGCGTCAAACTCGTGATCGTCGATTATCTGCAACTGATGACCGGCCGCGGCCGTTTCGAAAACCGCAACCAGGAAGTCAGCGCGCTGTCGCGCGGCATGAAGCTGCTGGCTAAGGAGCTGAACGTCCCGATGCTGGTGCTTTCGCAGCTCAGCCGCGCGGTGGAAACGCGGCAAGGCGATCACCGGCCGCAGCTCAGCGACCTGCGCGAATCCGGATCCATCGAGCAGGACGCCGACCTGGTCGGTTTCATCTTCCGCGAGGAGGTCTACAATAAAAATCGCGAAGACCTGCGCGGCCTGGCCGAATTGATCATCGCTAAACAGCGCAATGGCCCCGTAGGCACAGTGAACCTGGTGTTCTTGCACTCGCAGACGAAATTCGAGAACCGCGCCGAGGACACCGGCGAACTGCCCGAAGAATGACCGACTGGCCTTACGACGATTCGCTGGATGCGCTTGCCGCCGATGGCAAGCATCACAAGCTGGTGATGGAGAACGAGCATGTCCGGGTGCTCGAAACCGTGATCCCCGCCGGCGCCCACACCGCCGTGCATACGCACCGCTGGCCGAGCGTCCTCTATATGCTCAGCGTCAGCGACTTCCTTCGATACGATGATCAGGGCAACATCATTACCGATAGCCGCACGTTGCCTGAGCGGCCCCCCGGCGCCGCGGTCTATGTCCCGCCCATGCCGCCGCACTCGGTCCGCAACATCGGTTCCTCCGAAATCCGCATGATCAACGTCGAGTGGAAAAACGGAAAGATCAGAGACTGAGAGTTTTGAGGTTTTTCGATCGGGTTCTCCGCCCGCCCTGCGTGGAAAGACTGATATATATTCGTAGGGCAGGGTGGCCGGGGTTGGCGACCTTAAAGTGGCGCTGAGCCGCAGGTGAAGCGTACCTCATCACTTTTGACCTTTGACTTTGACTTTTTCCGGCGGGGCGTCCCGCCCTACAGGAGCACCTATGCGATCGACGACTGTGTTTATACTGGCGGCGTGCGCGGCCTTGCTGGCCGCCCAGCCGGCGAGGAAGGGCGGCGGGGGCCAGCCGGTGCAGCCGATCAAGCCGGTCAAACCCGGACTCTACCTGATCGAGGGAGCCGGCGCGAATTCCGAAGTCCGCGTGACCAACGCCGGACTGATCGTCGTCGACGGCAAACTGCCCGGCGAGAAGAATTACGACGACGAAATGGCGCAAATTAAATCGGTGAGCAACGAGCCGGTCAAGTACCTGATCGTGACGCACCACCACGCCGACCACACCGGCAACAACGATCGCTTCGAGGCGGCCGGCGTTACCGTGATCGGGCACGAAAACCTGAAAAAGAACGCCGAGACGTACAACCAGAATCCCAAGCCCGCGCCGCCGAATGAAACCTACTCCGGCGCCGAACACATCCTACGCCTCGGCGGAGTTGCCGTCGAACTGCACCATTTCGGTCGCGCCCACACCAGCGGCGACACCGTGGTCTACTTCCCCGATCTGAAAACCGTGGTGGTCAGCGATGTCGTCACCACCGGCGCGACCGGCCCGCTGGCCGATTACAACGGCGGCGGCAGTTTCCTGGAATGGCCAAAAGTGCTCGACGGCATTCTGAAACTCGATTTCGATACCTGCATCCCCGGAAACGGCGGGCCGCTGACCAAAGCCGACGTCGAGGCGTTTAAGATGAAGATGGACACGTTTGTCAGCCGGGCCAGGGAAGCCGCGGCCAAGGGCGTCCCGAAAGACCAGCTGATGTCTCAGATCAAGACCGACGATCTGGGCTGGACTCCCCGGGTTCCGAACCTCGATGTGTTCTACGCGGAGCTGACAGGAAAATAAGCGCGTTTCGGGCAGCAACGGCGATTTGACAATCTGCGCGCCGCCCGGTAGTCTAAAAGGATTGTAAAGGTCTAAGCGGAGACGTGTGTCAATGAGTACGGAGTTCCCTTCCAAGAACGAAATCAGCCGCAGCTGGCATGTCATCGATGCCCAGGACGTGGTATTGGGCAAACTCGCCAGCAAGGCGGCTATGCTGCTGATGGGCAAGAATAAGCCATCTTACACGCCGTTCCTGGACACGGGCGATCATGTGATCGTCATCAATGCCGGCAAAGTTCGCGTGAGCGGCCGGAAAGAGACCGACAAGGTTTACCGCCACTTCACAGGATATCCGGGCGGGCTGGTGGAAAAAAGTTTCCGCCGGGTCCGCGAGGAGCGGCCGGTTCGGATTGTCGAAGAAGCCATCCGGGGCATGCTTCCCAAAACCAAGCTCGGCAAGCAGATGTTCCGGAAATTAAAGGTATATGCGACGGATCGCCATCCGCACGCCGCGCAGAAGCCGGCGGTTTTGGCGATGAAATAGCAGGAAGGTAACGGTTCGTGGCAGCGACGATGGTTCAGTATTTGGGTACGGGCCGCCGCAAGAGTTCGGTGGCTCGCGTGTTCTTACGGCCCGGCAAGGGCGAGATCAAGGTGAACGACCGCGCATTCGAGAATTATTTTCCGACCGAAAGTCTGCGCGCCGTGGTTCGGCAGCCGCTGCTGGCGACCGAGACCATGGACAAGTTCGACATCGTGGTCCTCGCCGATGGCGGCGGAGTCGCCGGCCAGGCGGGCGCCGTGCGGCTCGGCATTTCCCGGGCCTTGGTGGAGTTCAACGCGGAATTGCGGCCCCGACTGAAGAAACTCGGGTTTCTGACGCGGGACCCGCGCGCTCATGAGCGAAAGAAATATGGCCAGAAGGGCGCGCGCAAGCGGTTCCAATTCTCCAAACGCTAACTTTTTCATGCGGTCTGGAAGGAGTAGCAGTGCGGTTTTCCTTTCAGCCTGTTTTTCATGTATGGTTGTCCGCGGGCGCAAATTTCGCTTTGGACGCGTCCCGGACTGGTATTTGAGAGGGAGGTAGTTTGCCGGCAATATCCATGAAGGAATTGCTCGAAGCGGGCGTTCACTTCGGGCACCAGACCAAGCGCTGGAATCCGAAGATGAAGGAATACATCTTCGGCGAACGCAACGGAATTTACATTATCGATCTGCAGAAGACCTTGAAGATGTTCAAGGATGCCGCGCGGTTCGTCGGGGAAATGGCCGCGCAGGGCAAGACCGTGTTGTTCGTAGGCACAAAGCGGCAGGCGCAGGAAGCCATCGCCGAAGAGGCTACCCGCTGCTCGATGTTCTATGTGAACCAGCGCTGGCTGGGCGGGCTGCTCACCAACATGGCCACCGTGCAGAAATCGATCAAACGGCTTAAGGACCTCGAAGCGATGGCGGCCAACGAAGGCGGCTACGCGGGGCGTCCCAAGAAAGAAATCATCCGGCTCGAGCGCGAGCGCAAGCACCTGGACCAGAACCTGGCCGGCATCAAGGATATGCCGGGGCTGCCCGATGTTTTGTTCGTGATCGATTCCAACAAGGAAGCGATCGCGGTCAAGGAGGCCCGGCGGCTTGGCATCCCGGTGGTGGCCATCGTCGATACCAACTGCGACCCCGACGAAGTCGATTGGGTCATCCCGGGCAATGACGATGCGCTGCGCGCCATTCGCCTGTTCGCCAGCAAAATTGCGGACGCGGTGGTGGAAGGCCGCGCGCTGGCGAGCGAAACGGAGTTCACGGCGGATAAGATCATCACCGATGAAACCCCGGTCGGCGAAGGGATGGAAGAGTACACCGAATACGTCGACCCCAAGTACGTCGACAAGATCATGGGGGAGAGCCTGAGCCTTGAAGAAGAACCGGCCACGGCTTCGCAGCGTAAGGGCCCGGCCTCGGAGACCGCGGAACCGGTATCGGAGCCGGCGATCACCGAAAGCGGCGGCCACTAGGACCCCTGGAATCAGACCCGTTTCCCTGAGGCGATCTGAGAAGCCGCAAGGGCGGAACGCCTCAGGATCAGTAAGGACCAGAAAAAAGGAATATGGCGGAAGTTACCGCGGCATTAGTGAAAGACCTGCGCGAGCGGACCGGCGCGGGCATGATGGAATGCAAGAAGGCTTTGGTCGAAGCCAAGGGCGATATCGGCGAGGCCGAAGTTCTGCTGCGCAAGTGGGGCATCGCGTCGGCCGGCAAGAAGTCCTCGCGTGTCACCAAGCAGGGGCTCATCGGCAGCTACATTCACCACGGCGGCCAGCTCGGCGTTCTGGTGGAAGTGAATTGCGAGTCGGATTTTGTGGCCCGCACCGACGATTTCAAAGAGCTGGTGCACGATCTCGCGATGCACATTGCGGCGGCCGATCCGCGGTTCATCCGCAAAGAGGATGTGACCGCGGACGTGCTCGAGAAGGAAAAGGAAATCGCCCGCGCCCGCGCTCTCAACGAGGGCAAGCCCGAGAAGGTCGTGGACAAGATCGTCGAAGGCCGGCTGCAGAAGTTTTACGAAGAGGTCTGCCTGCTCGAACAGCCGTTCGTCAAGGAAGCCACTCTGACGGTCGGGCAGCTGGTGAAAACCAAGATCGCCAAGCTGGGCGAAAACATCGGCGTGGCGCGCTTCGTGCGCTTTAAAGTCGGCGATGTGGCCGCGGTCGAAGCCGGCAGCGACGGCGCCGGTTCGCAAGCCGCCGCCCAATCCTGAAAAAATGCCCGGCTATAAGCGCGTCCTGCTGAAGTTGAGCGGCGAAGCTTTGGCCGGAGGCGCCAGCTTCGGCATTCACGCCGACCGCGTGAAGGAACTCGCCCGTGAAGTGGCAGACGTGGCCTCCACCGGCATTCAGATTGGCGTGGTGGTCGGGGGCGGCAATATTTTCCGCGGCGTGGCCGCGGCGGCCCAGAAGATGGACCGCGTCACGGCCGATCACATGGGCATGCTCGCCACCGTCATCAACTCGCTGGCGCTCTCCGACGCGCTCGAACAGATGGGCATGCCGACGCGCGTGATGAGCGCGATCGAAATGCACCAGGTGGCCGAGCCGTACATCCGCCGCCGCGCCATCCGCCACCTCGAAAAGGGGCGCATCGTGATCTTCGCGGCCGGCACCTCGAATCCCTACTTTTCGACCGATACCGCCGCCACGCTCCGCGCGCTCGAAATCAAGGCCGAGGTCATCGCCAAGGCGACCCGCGTCGACGGCGTTTATGACAAGGACCCGCTAAAGCACGCCGACGCCGTCAAATTCGAAAAGATCACCTACCTCGAAGTGCTGTCCCGCGGCCTCGGAGTCATGGATGCCACCTCGATTGCGATGTGCCGCGACAATCGTCTGCCGATCGTCGTCTTCAACCTGAATCATCACGGCAATATCATGCGCATGACCACAGGCGAAGCGGTCGGCACGCTGATTCACTAACGTTCAGTCGTCACTCCCGCGCGGGCTGCTTCTCCGGATCCTCCGCCGGCCCCGGATCGCGCGGGAATTCCGGATCTTCGATCGGCTCCGGCTCGGGTTCCGGCTCCTCGATGGGAGCCTCTCGATCGTTGATTTTCACTCGAATCACGCCGCCTTATCCATCGCGGGCTTCAGCACCACCTTCGTGAAGTCGCGCCCCGCTCCCACGCCGCGCCACACGAAGTGCGAGTACGCTTCCGGCGCTTTGCTCAGCGGCAGCCGGTGGCTCACGATAAAGCTCGGCTTCGCCTTCCCGTTGATGATCATGTCGCGCAGATACGTGTTGTACTTCTTGACCGGCGCTTGTCCCATCCCGATCGTGATTCCCTTGTCCCAGAACTCGCCGAGCGGAAAAATATAGCGGCCTTTCTTCGCGGCTTCGTTATCGGCTCCGGGGTCGTCCGCGAAATACACGCCGATCAGCCCCACATGACCGGTGGGATTCACGACTTTCGCGAGTTGCCTCACGATCTGGGTCGCGTCCTCGCGGTCGGGATTTTCGTCGCTGTGCGCCTGATAACCGACCGCATCGATGCCGCACATGACTCCCGGCATCTTGTGTTCGCTCGGCCGCAGAGCGCTCATCTGCCGCGTGTTTCTTCTCCGATGCTCCTCGATCTGCTCGGAAGGATCTCCCTTGGTGAAATCGATCGGAACCGCTCCAACGCTTTCCGCCTTCCTGAGCCGTTCGGGCGCGCGATCGACGACATACACTTCCGAAGCGCCGCGCAGCAGAGAACTGTATGCCGAAAGGAGGCCGACCGGCCCGGCGCCGAACACCGCGACCGTGTCGCCCGCCTGCACGTGAGCGAGTTCGGCGGCGTGCCACGCCGTGGGAAAGATGTCCGCCAGCAGGACGAAATCGTCCTCGAGTTCGTCTTCCTCGTTGCCGGGCAGCTTCAGACAGTTGAAATCGGCGAACGGCACGCGCAGGTATTCGGCCTGCCCGCCGCGATACGGGCCCATGCCGGCGTAGCCGTATCCGGCCGTCGTGCCTTGCGGATTGGCGGTCAGGCACGCGTTGGTGTAGCCGCGTTGGCAGTTGAAGCAGAAGCCGCACGCCACATTGAAGGGCAGCACGACCCGGTCGCCCTTCTGGATCGATCGCACGGCCGGCCCGACTTCCTCCACAATCCCGAGGTTTTCGTGCCCGAAAACAATTCCCGGCTCCGCCGAGCTCCGCTCCTCGTACATATGCAGGTCGCTGCCGCAGATCGCGGCGGTGGTGATCCGGACCACGGCATCATCCGGCGCTTCGAGCTTCGGATTGGGAACTTCTTCAACGGCGACTTTCTCCTTGCCTTTGTAAACGACAGCCTTCATGAATGCTCCCCTTACGCGGCCAGAATAGCTCCCGCCGCGCGGAACGGCTGTACGGCGCCGCGCAGAACGGAGCAGCGTTGTTAGGGGCCAAACACTCGGTTGATTCAGAATCTCTGCCGCGCAAGGAAGGCCAGCAGCAGACGATTAAACTCCTCCGGCTTCTCCAGCATGAGAAAGTGGCCCGTGTCCGGAATTTCGGCGAATTCCAGGTTGTGAAAATGCGGGTGGAGGTACTCCGGGCTGGCCAGCCTTGAGTGGCCGGAATAGATCGCGAGGATCGGCAAATCCAGGGAGAACGGCTGGTCCTGGCGCGTCGCCTCCAGCGTTGCGTCCATGGCGCCGGCCGCCGTCGCTTCCGGCGCCGCCATCATCATTTCGAAAATCCTCTTCTGGAGCGCGGGCGTGGTGCTGGCGGAGAAAAAACCGCGGATCATCTCCTCGCGATTTTTCCGGCCATCCGGTCCCGCCATCATGGCTCCCGTGCGCCTTTGCCGTCCGGGATTGCCTGCCGTGACGCCGTCGACAAACACCAACGCCGAGCTACGGCGCGGATAGAGCTGCGCATACCGGATCACGACGGGCGTTCCCATGCTGTGGCCGACCAGCAGAATGCGGTCCGCGTGGACTTCCGCGCGCACGGCCTCGATCGCGCGAGCGAACAAATCCATCGAAAATTTTCCGTCCTTCGGCGCCTCGGTTGGCCATGGCCGGGCAGATCGAGCGTCACCACCCGGTAATTTTTCGCGAGCACCGGCACCTGCTCGGTCCACGTGGTTTCATCGCAAGTCCACCCGTGCACCAGAAATACGGTCTGCGTCCCGCTGCCCGCCACGGACGAATGGATCTGGATTCCGTCGACTGTGGCCGCCGAGAGCGACAGCGCCAGCAGGAGTCCGGAAAGATATCATCTGGTTTAGTCTATCGTTCGCCCAGCCGCGCTGGCAACGGACTGGCTGTGCTACCGTAGTCCTGAATGCGGTTTTTCTGCGCTATTGTTTTATCCGCCGTCGCGCTGTTTGCCGCCGATATGAACCGGCCCATGCAGCGGTTTTTGCTCCCGGATGTTCAGGGGCATGACCACGACTCGATCGAGTGGAAGGGCAAGGCCATGGTGATCGAGTTCATGTCCACCACTTGCCCGCATTGCGCGGTTTTCAGCTCGGTTCTGAAGCAGGTGCAACAGAAGTACGGCGGCCGCGTGGTCGTGATCGCGATGGTGAACCCTCCGGACACGCCGGCCCAGGTGGCCCGGTTCATCGAGGATCACAAAATCACCTATCCCATCCTGCTGGACGCCGGCCGCGTCGCGTACGCGTATATCCGCAAGCCGGCGTTCGATATTCCCTACATCTTCCTGATCGATTCCGGCGGGACCATCCGGGAATCGTTCGAGTACAGCGCCGCCACCCAGGATCTGTTCTACGGCAACGCTCTGTTTCCGCACATTGATAAGTTGTTGGGAGCCACTTTCGCGTCGCTGTTGCCGCACAGAAATTAGCGGCTACTGGCCCCAGGTCACGTACTTGATGAAGACGACCTCGTTGCCGCGTTCGTTGTAGATCAGCTCGTCCACCAGATTGCGCGCCATCAGGATGCCGAAGCCGCCCGGCCGCTGGCCGTTTTCCGCCCGGATCTCGACGTGGCGCGTCGGCGAATCCTCCGGGTTGCTGAGGGCCGAGTGGGGGAGCGCTTCGAGCGAGAAGCCCTTGCCGGGGTCATGCACGTGGACAATCAGCTCGCGCGAAGTCCGCAGCAGACGCACGTGGACCCGTTTGCGCGCGTCCGATTTTCCGCCGTGCTCGATGGCGTTCAACAACAGTTCGCGAAACGCCGTCGCCACGTCGTCCCAGGTTTCGCGCGGCATCTCCGGCTCGAGTTCCCCAACCAGATGCACCGCGCGCTCGGCAGCCTGGATCTTGCAGCGCACTTCCAGGCTGACCCACTCGCGCCGGGCGGAAACCACCTTCACGTCGTTCTGCCACGAAGAAGAGGATTGCAGCGCCTGATGCACCATGTCGGCGAACGGCACCGGCGCCAGCGGCTTGCGGAAGTAACTGTAGGCGCGCGCCCGCATCGCGTCCAGAGCGTGCTCCGGGCTGGGTTCGCCCGTGACGATGATTTTGGCGTCCGGTTGGATCGACCGGATCCGGCGCAGCAGCTTGAGGCCGCCGAGCCCGTTCCGGCCCTGCCCGGCCACGACCAGATCGCACGGGTGCGCGCGCAGATAGGCCAGCGCGTCGCGACCGTCATAAACGTTCTGGATCTTTCGATCGTCCCGGTTTAAGGCTTGGCTGATCACCTGGTGGACCGCTGGGTCCGAGTCAAGCACCAGCAGAGAGCGTTCGCTCACACTTACAATGTAGCTGAGGAGGGGCGTCGAATGGATGCCCGCCAGAGTCTACCAAAGGGATTAATGAATTGTAACCGGGAGGCGGCGGGCGGCATCCCTCACCGCAGCATGAAATTGGCGGTTGTCTGCCTGGCCGCGGCCGGCATCGCGGCGGCCCAGATCGGCTATCCCGGCGGGTACCCTCCGGTGGGTCATCCGGGCGGTTACCCCCCCGGTTACCCGGGCGGCACGCCTTATCCCGGCGGAACCCCTTACCCGGGCGGTGGAACGGGCACCGGAACGCCGGCGCCTCGCGGCAAGAAGCCCAAAGAATCGAAGAACAAAGACCAGCAGGCGCTGCCGAATTTCCGCGGCAAGCTCAAGGAAATGGATGCGAAAGCCATCCGGCTCGAACTCGACGACTTTCGCATCATGGAATTCCGGGTGACTGGTAAAACCAAGTTCACCAAGGATGGCAAGGACCTGAAGTCCCCCAAATTCAATGCCGATTTCAACCCCGGCGATCAGATTTCCGTCGAGGCCGCAGAAGAGCCGGATGCGTCCATGACGGCCGTGAATGTCTACTGGGAGAAGGCCGCCTCGGCTTCCGCCGAGAAGAAGGACGACAACAAAGACGGCGTCCTGGACGCCTGGAAAGACGTTCCTCGGGAGCGCGCCGGCGACAGCGTGCCCGCGGGCCCGCGCGATCCGGACGACCCCGGCCCGCCCGAGTTGAAGCGCGGCAAGCCCGTCGAGCAGGAGCGGGCGAAGGACCGGACTCCCGAACCGGCTGCATCGGCAAAGTCCCAGCCGTCTCCGCGCGAGACCGCTTCCAACGTGCCGCTGCCATCGGTCAACCTCCCTCCGGCCGAACTGCCTCGATCGGAGCGTTCGGAGGACCAGGTCGCCCGGCAGGCTCCGCAGCAGGATGCGCTCATCCAGCGGGCTTCCGAAGCGGCGCTTGAGTTCACCGAAACGCTGCCGAATTATGTCTGCCAGGAAATGATGTCGCGCAGCCAGAGCGAGACGCAACCCGCCAACTGGCGCCCGCTGGACGTGGTCACGATGGAAGTGGTCTACGATCAGGGCAAAGAGAACTACCGGAACATCGCGGTCAATGGCAAGGCCACGACGAAACCGCTCAGCGAAATCGGCGGCGCCTATTCCACCGGCGAATTCGGAACGATTCTCGTCGACCTGTTCTCACCGGCTACGGCGGCCGAATTTCACCCGCGCGGAGAATCGCGCATCGCGGGCGTCACGGCCAAAACTTACGACTTCAGCGTAAAACGCGAGAACTCGCATTGGGACCTGCACTTCGGCTCGCAGACATACTCCCCGGCTTATTCGGGCACCGTGTGGATCGATCCCGCGACCGCGCGGGTGCTGCGGATCGAGATGCAGGCGCAAGCGCTGCCCAAGGATTTCCCGAGCGATCACGTCGAAAGTGCCACCGATTATCAGTACGTGCGGCTCGGCGGCACGCAGCAGTTCCTGCTGCCGGTGCATGCTGAAACGCTGAGCTGCCAGCGCGGGACGACTTACTGCAGCCGCAACGCCATCGATTTCCGGAACTACCACAAATACAGCGGCGAATCGACGGTCGAGTTCGGGACGCCGAAATAACCGCTACCCGGTCAGGGCGGGCAGCAGAAGCGCGCCGGGGCATTGTTCCCATTGGCGGGAGGCCAGCCGCGCTCCAGCACCAGATCCTCCCACGTGAAGCGGGGCTGCGAGCTGAACTGCCGGAGGCGTTTCCGCCCCTACTTTCCCTCCCCAATCTCCAAGTCCACCTTCTCATCCCCCGAGAACATCTTCGCCGAGTCGTAAAACCCCGCGGTGTTCAGGTGCATCATTACTTCTTTGTTCGTCTTGTTTTCCCAGAACCAGCCATGGATGCCCGTCTTCGGCGCGGTGAATGAGCCGTACGATTGATCCTTGCCCACCTTGTCATCGAGTTCGTAGCTCTCGTAATAATCTTTGTTCGGTTTCTGGTCCGGCTCGCCGTGGAATTCGAACCGCAGCTTGCCGTCCGCCTTCCAGCCGTAAACCATCACGGCGCCCGCTTGCATGTGGTATTTGATTTCGACGCCTTCGCCGGGGCGCAGCGATAGATCTTCGCTGTCGGTTTTGTAATTCTTCGGCTGCGCGGTGTACGCGCCGGTCACCTTCGGCGCGGGCACTTCCGGAGCGGCGGCCGCCACCGTGGCCGGCTTCGATTTCATCTCGCTGGCCTGCGCCAGTTGGGTTAGCCCCAGCGCCTTGCCGGTCTTCAGCGGATCGATTCCATATTCCGCGGGTAGCACCGCGGTAAACAGGATCACCAGCGCCACGGCTAGCGCGATCCCCGTTGCCTTCACGATTGCCCCCTTCGAGGGCGGCTCCGGCATCTGTTTCGATTCCATATCTTTCCTTTACCGCATCACACCGAGAAAAAATACCCCGCTGCCTGGTAGCCCACCAGGATGAATCCCACCGACATCAGCGCCGCGTTCGTCGCGAAGGCGTGCCGCAGGTAGCCGCTTTGGGTCCGCCAATAGCTCAGGGCGATCAGCACCGCGGTTAATGCCAGCACCTGCCCGATCTCCACCCCCACGTTGAAGCTGAGGATGTTCGCCACCAGGCCGTTCTGCGCCAGGGTCAGTTCCTGCAGTTTCGTCGCGAGCCCGAACCCGTGGAACAGACCGAACACCAGCACAGCCAGCTTCGTATTGGGCTGAAATCCGAAGAAGCGCCGGAAGCCGTCCATGTTGTCGAGCGCCTTGTACACGACGGAAAACCCGATGATCCCGTCGATCGCGTACGGGTTCGCGTGAATCCCGCCGAGCACCCCCGCCAGCAGGGTGATGCTGTGCCCCAGCGTGAACAGGCTGACGTACTGCACGATGTCTTTCAGGCGGTACAGAAAGAAGATGACGCCCACGAGGAACGCCAGGTGGTCGTACCCCGTCACCATGTGTTTGGCGCCCAGGTAGAGAAACGCGGCGATCGCCGCCCCGTGATTGGCTTGGACGAAAGAGGCGTCCCGTTTCGAGTTTAGGCCGTGATCCGGTGATGAGTTAGCGCTGAGGTCTGATAACTCTTTTGTACGCGTCGCCGACTACTGTCCCTGATCGCGTAGATTGGGGGTCATGGTCAGTAGATCTCGCACGGGCGTTTTATCGGAGCCATCGAAGTAGCCTTGAGCCTTTGACCACACCTCCGTCGCGACTGTCCGTCCTAAATCCCGGCCAACCAGGTCCGCCGCTTTGAAATGGATCCCACCATAACGGCGGGACATGCCGGCCTCGTCGGCGGCTTCGGTGAACGTCTCCCACTGGAGGACAATTGGCTGCGCGGGGGTGACATGCGGTTCGATTTTGGAGCTGCCGGCGGGCAACGTGACGGATTCGCCGAAGCGGTCGCTCCCGGTGAACAGCTTTAGGATATGGGCCGCGGCTGCGCTGAATGTGCTGTGGCCGGACACGTACTCCGGGAACGGCGGCGTGGGATCGCTCGCCGGTTGATACGGCCGCCATCTCGCGCCGTCCATCTCGACCGTGCCTTTCCCGGGCCCTCCCCAGGAGCGGATCGTTTTGCCCTGGAACAACATCGGAATGGCGCTGATGGGGCGAACGGAGTCGTACGCTCTTTTCATATCCCATGCGGCAATGCCGGCGTCGAGCAGCGCGTTGCTCAACGCGAAGAACATCTTCACATCATCGTCGAGGCCGTGGTGGTCCCGGCGGGAAACCGCTTGCGCGAAGAGCGCCCAGTGACCGGGCGGCTGTTCGGAGTTTGGCCCGTCCTTCCAATACTCAGCAATCATTTTCTGCCGGTCGGTCAAGCCCGCGCTCAGGGCGACGAGTTCCTCAGCCTGCTGCCGATACTCAGACGAGCCGTAAGTGGCGGGGCCGCGGAAGTGGCCGCGAAATTGGTTGCCCTTGGACAGAGCAAAAGGAATCACCTTGCACCAATGCGGTACGAGGAAGCGCTGCAATATGAGATCGCCATCGGCGTTGACGTGCGTCAACGGTTGCCAACGATCGGGATTCGTGATGGAAAGCTTCCCGCTGAGGTTGTTCGGTGCGTTGACGGGGGCGTAGCTGGTCCAGTCAGTGTAGGGGCCTTGCGCCAGATCCCCTAGTTGATTGGACCCGTCGTGGTGACGAAATTCCAAGACGGCCGCGCACACGACGTTGCCGATACCGGCGGGCGTCTCGATATCGATTGACTGATTATCGGGATCATATCCGAGCTGCTTCATCAGCGGCGCGAAGACCGCCGCCGCTTCCGCAGGCATCAGGTCGGTGAGAGCGCGATAGGCGGCGTAGCTGACGGCTTCTTCTTTGTTGGCTGCTGTTCGCTCGGGACGGGGGCGCCGGAGAGCGCCGTGCAGTTCCGTGCCGACCGCCCGCTCGTCATACGCCGCCCAGGCATCATAGATGCACGTGTGAACGATGGCGAGGGCTCGTGCGGACATGGGTGCACCGAGGTGTAAATCACGGATACCCTGGAGGGCAGCCGAGTCCCAACGGATCACCGGATCTTGTGAGGCTGTGGGAAAGGCGTGTAAGCTGCTAGCGCAGAGTGCAATCCACACTCCCCAAAAATGAGGAACAGATAATTTCAGATTAGTCGGCATGCTCACCCGCCGTCGCGAACGCATTCAAACACCCTAGGGCAGAGTTATTCGTCCTTCAACTTCCATCCCGAGTCCTCCAAATGACCAAGCTCCACTTCAAAGCTCGTAACAACTTTCGTCAACTTGCCGTTGAGGATGGTGGGGCGAAACTGCCATCGAGTGATTGCCCCTAAAACGTCTCCACGCACGCTGTCTGGCAGCGCGTCGCTCAGTTCACCGCGTTCAACGGCTCCGTTGGTTCCGATGGTCAGTTTGATCCCAACGACCTCTTGTTCGTATGGTTGTAATCTGTCGGACCGCATCAGTGGTGTAAACGCGATTAGCTGTTTCTTCTGGACACGCCATGGGATCGGAAGGTAGTTGTCATTCAATTTCTGGACTGGCGACACGTTCAGTGTAGCCGGGTCAACATTGTAATCTCGAGAAGAGGATTCGATAGAAGCATTCCGCAACTCCAACGAGAGGACAAGGCCGCCCGCGGCATCGCGGTGAAAGTTCTTGGGCCAAATGGAAGTGATGGAATCATCGCCGAGCGCGCGAGAATCTAGACACTTGCGAGCCACTCTCGGAGATGAGGACGTGATCTGATCCACTCTGACCAGGCAGAGCTCCTGTGGCTCGACATTGCCAGGAACAACGCGCTCAAGCCGATCGATGAAAAAGAGCGTGGAATCGCCAGTGGCCCAAAGAAAATTCTGGACACGATGTCTTATCCCTGTCGGAACCGACATTTGAGGGTAAACTGTCCGGCCGGCATTTTCAGGTGGAACATGAAAATCCGCCGAAGGAGAAAGAGACGGCAGACCTTGGGAAAGGTCGATGATTTGTACGCGGTCCGATAGGTCGGCCGTACCAAAGTGAGGATAAAAATGTCGAAAGGCGATCTTCAGGCCGCTCTCCGAAGGCTGTGCGTCATAGCAGAGGAACTCCATCAGTTCCCGTTTTGAATTCGCGTCGATTCCCGTGACAATTTCACCGATATCGCTATCCATCTGGCCCAGAACCACGATGATCGAGTCGGCCTGATACGCACTCCATATCGTAGCCGTGCGGTTTACCGGACTCAATCGATATCGGTAGGAAGGCCGATTCGGGTCGAAGACTTCCAACTGGCCTTGGCGCTTCGAGGGATCCCATTTCAGCCACTTGAATCCGCTTGCCCTCTGGGCGTAGGCAACCTGGGCGAGAAGCGGCAAGATTGCCGGGATCAGACGAAATGTTATAAAGTGTCTCGTCATTGCAATACCAAGGTCACAAAATATCCCAAGTCAGGAACCGTCTTGGAACAGTTGGCTCCGGGAGTTGTGGTGAAGTTGTCGAAATGCGGCGGATCGTTACCGCACGCGGGGCATTCATCCTGCACGCTTTTCTGTGTATTGCTGTTGGCGGTCGGATAACCTTGAATCTGAATCTGTTGCCCACAGGCGTGATTGAAGGCTGCCACGTTCGAGTTACCGAGGCTTGAGTTACACGCTCCCGTAACAGATGAGACCTCAACGAACGTGTTCTGATTGGTGGCATCTGGCGGCTTTCCGGAAGTCGCATTCCTGCAACTCGAAGCGGCCACAGCTTTCAGGTAGCCCCAACTCCGGCTTAGTCCGGTACCATTCAGGGCCGTCTGCGAGGCGAAATCACTCGCGAGCGTAGACGATTGCAGTCCACTCGAATAGCAGGCGCCGAGATTCGTGATGATGTAAACCGGAGTTTGTGAACCGGAGCAGGTGCTCTCCTGAATCACTGTGTATTGGGAATGATGGGTCGAACCTAAGTTCTGAAACCGGTACGGGCGCTGGGCCGCCACCTGGAACCCGCCGATTGTCCAGGTGGCAAAGACGTTGGCGAAGGTAGTCGCTGGCATCGATGCATTTACATTGAAGCTATCGTTGTAAGTGCCACCAGATCGAGTAGTTGAAGTTTGAAGATAGTAAGTCGTCGATCCGCTGTCCGCCAGCCAAAGCGAAAACGGACCGGATTGGCCGTTAGGACCTAAAGTGGTGGAGATTGTGTCCGTGGTCACATCAGCCGAGTTGATACTCACCTGATACACCCCGGCGCTAGTGGTAGCCCCCATGCCCTGCGGGCAATAGGTACCGGCGCAGGAATCATACACCGGATAATTCGGATCGTTGGCTGTGATCGTAACCGAGCCTGGGTTGACACCGGTCATGGAGCCGCCGCTGACCGTTGCAATACTGGTATCAGAGGAAGTCCAGGACGCCCCCCCAGTGTCGTCGAAGTCGTTGTAGGAGTAGCCGTCGTACCACTCGACGGTCAATGTGAGCGGGGTGCTGGCTCCCCTGTCCACGGAAGCCGGATCGGGATCGATCCATGCGGCGACCCCACCATTACAGGTCACACAGCTAACGCCGCAGGTTGCCTTCTGGACGTTGTAGGTCCCTTCCTCCATAGAGACCAGAATGTGTTCGGCCCTGCTCTTCGCGCCGGTCAAGGCCGCGCTTCCTTCGTGCACCGACAGAGGCACGACATTGCCTTCGCCGTCGGGAATCTGGCTTCGAATCACCTCCGAGATGTTGAACATGCGCGTGGCTCTTGGGTCCAGATGGACGGGATACGCGTAATGGCCCCCCGAGTACATCAACGTAAACAGGAAGTCTTGCGCTTCATCGGCCGGGTTCCACAAGGTGACCATGGTGTCGTCGCCATTCCCGGTGCTCCAATACGAGATCGACCGGCCTGCACTTTCGGACGCGGCGAAGGGCGCCACCTGGAAGACGTAGGTGTTCTTCTGATCGACACTGCCTGCGGCCAAGAGTAGCGCGGAGGGCGGTGCGGCTGCGTCCAAAACGAGATTGACGCTCCCGCTGAAATTCCGCAGGCCGGCGTTGGACAGAAAAGACGGGACATCGAGGTTCAGGGCCAGCTTGGAAGGCACCGTTACGGCCGGGAGTGAGGCGGAGCGGGGAGCCGCGCCCTCCATCCACCAGAGCGTGGGCTTGACCGTTACAGCTTTGTCGGAGATGTTGCGCACGACCGAGTACGGCGTAAACACCGTTCCGGACGGGAACGACAGCATGGAACTCGCGGCGCCAGTCATCAGGCCCAGTTCCGCGATGTTGGGAAAGGGTTGTTGCACGAGGGTGGAGCGCGCCGGGAAACTGACGGGAATGTTGGCGGAATAGCCCGTGGCCTCGTCTTCCAACCAGCCGTTCACCACCCAGTCCCCTTGCAGACCGTCGAGGGTGACCCGAACGCCGCCTGCGCTCGATGCCGACGAGCGCACTTCCACCATATCCACCAGTTTAGTTCCATGCGGTTCTACGGTCACGGTGTGCTGGCCGATCGAGGTGTTCACCCGGTCGCTGACTTGGACGGTCGCCTTCTGCGGCTTGGAGGACAGATTGGTCAAGGCGAGGAATCCGCCGACGTTGGGTTCCTGTTTCCACCAGAGACCTTCGACCGGCACGGCCGGACTCTGGCCGCCAGGTTGCACGGACGGCCGAAGGTTAAAGTTGAAAATCTCGCTGTGCCGCGGATCCACGTTGTGCACCGTGACGCACAGCGGGTCCCATCCCCACGCGTACTTCACTTCAACATACCCGCCGAGCGTCGCCCAGGGAGCGATCCCCTGCTGCTGAAGGGCGGCATTGATGTCGACAGTCGCGATCCCCGACGGCTCCAGGGTCACATTAGGCAGGGTATAGGGCACGCCGTTGCTCAAGTAGAGAATCGGGTGACGGTAAGTGGCGTCATCGCCAGGGAATTCTTTAGATAAAGCACTGATTTGTAGTTCGCGTCTATCCGCCAGTATCCTCCCACCATCGAGCGTGGGGCTGCCGGGATATTGTGGTTTGAGGATGATGGCTGCGGAATGGGCCGGTGCGGGGCAGGAACGAAAGCCTGCTGAGCGATGATCGGCACTGCACCGATTGTCATAAGAATGAAACAAAGCCGTGCGAACTGCCCTGCGTTGGATTGAATTCGAATCATCATGCCCTCCTGGACGTGGTGCGAGTATAGGGTGGGCACTCCGGAGTTGTTTGCACGGATTTCGCGAATTGCTCAAAGTCTTGGTAAGGCTAAGTATTCAGGGGAAGAATAAAATCGTCGGACTATTGAAGGCTCAGCCTTCTGTTCGGACTAGCCTTTGAATTTGCTCGGCTCGAAATCGCCACTGTTTTCCGACCCGGATCGCGGGTAATTCCGACAGCTCCGCCAAAAGACAAACCGTCCGACGAGACACCCGAAGCAGCTGTGCCACTTCAGCCGTTGTCAACAGCCATGGACCCGCCGGACGCCGGTTAAGGATTGTCGGATGGCGGCGGATCGGTTTGAAGTCGGCCCCAAGTGCGGAATCTCGCGACCCGCCCGATTCGCCAGGCCCAGAACTGAAGAGAACGGCAATTCCCATTTGCGTAAAGGGATTTTCTCATCCAGGCTGGTATTTGAAATAGGGAGAAGTCCTGTAGAGGCGAGAAATTTGTTCCTTTCCATACAATTTGAATTCGATCCGTTTCACCACAGTGACGATCTTTCCTGACAAAGAGCGAAGGCCTCTTGGGCCCCTATTTCCCCTCCCCAATCTCCAAGTCCACCTTCTCATCCCCCGAGAACATCTTCGCCGAGTCGTAAAACCCCGCGGTGTTCAGGTGCATGGTGACTTCTTTGTTCGTCTTGTTTTCCCAGAACCAGCCATGGATGCCCGTCTTCGGCGCGGTGAATGAGCCGTACGATTGATCCTTGCCCACCTTGTCATCGAGTTCGTAGCTCTCGTAGTAATCTTTGTTCGGCTTCTGGTCCGGCTCGCCGTGGAATTCGAACCGCAGCTTGCCGTCCGCCTTCCAGCCGTACACCATCACGGCGCCCGCTTGCATGTGGTATTTGATTTCGACGCCTTCGCCGGGGCGCAGCGATAGATCTTCGCTGTCGGTTTTGTAATTCTTCGGCTGCGCGGTGTACGCGCCGGTCACCTTCGGCGCGGGCACTTCCGGAGCGGCGGCCGCCACCGTGGCCGGCTTCGATTTCATCTCGCTGGCCTGCGCCAGTTGGGTTAGCCCCAGCGCCTTGCCGGTCTTCAGCGGATCGATTCCATATTCCGCGGGTAGCACCGCGGTAAACAGGATCACCAGCGCCACGGCTAGCGCGATCCCCGTTGCCTTCACGATTGCCCCCTTCGAGGGCGGCTCCGGCATCTGTTTCGATTCCATATCTTTCCTTTACCGCATCACACCGAGAAAAAATACCCCGCTGCCTGGTAGCCCACCAGGATGAATCCCACCGACATCAGCGCCGCGTTCGTCGCGAAGGCGTGCCGCAGGTAGCCGCTTTGGGTCCGCCAATAGCTCAGGGCGATCAGCACCGCGGTTAATGCCAGCACCTGCCCGATCTCCACCCCCACGTTGAAGCTGAGGATGTTCGCCACCAGGCCGTTCTGCGCCAGGGTCAGTTCCTGCAGTTTCGTCGCGAGCCCGAACCCGTGGAACAGACCGAACACCAGCACAGCCAGCTTCGTATTGGGCTGAAATCCGAAGAAGCGCCGGAAGCCGTCCATGTTGTCGAGCGCCTTGTACACGACGGAAAACCCGATGATCCCGTCGATCGCGTACGGGTTCGCGTGAATCCCGCCGAGCACCCCCGCCAGCAGGGTGATGCTGTGCCCCAGCGTGAACAGGCTGACGTACTGCACGATGTCTTTCAGGCGGTACAGAAAGAAGATGACGCCCACGAGGAACGCCAGGTGGTCGTACCCCGTCACCATGTGTTTGGCGCCCAGGTAGAGAAACGCGGCGATCGCCGCCCCGTGATTGGCTTGGACGAAAGAGGCGTCCCGTTTCGAGACGTTGTGCGCGCTGGCTCCGAACGGGAACAGCAGCAGCAAAATCAAAAGCAGACAGAGAACCAATGGCGCGGTGCGGATAGGCCTACCCTCTGATGCCGGTTGCTGATCCGAAGTGTATCACGCCGAACCGCGGGCGGCGGCTGGCCGAACGGTCACATTGCGCCGCCTCGCGGTCACTGACACGCGCGATACCGCGCCTTTTTTACATACGGGACGGTGCTATTTCGTCGCGCACTTTGCCAGCGAATGGTCGTTGGCTGCGTAACACTTGCCGGTGTCGTTCAGGCTTTTCGCCATTTCGGCTTTGTCGCTGGTCATCTTGGTATGGCAGGTGGTGCACGCCTTTTTTTCTTTTTTGGCGTACTCGGGGGTGCCATACACGGAAGACGTACAGATCAGAAATCCGCCCAGCAGGATCGCGGCCGGAGCCGCCAGCTTCAGGTGTCGCATTGAGATCTCCTCGTTTAGAAATTCAGCAAATTCAGGACCTTCTGAACCTTTGTTCATCTTCACACATCCGGCGGCGCCAGGCGGTTCTCGGATAGAATCTTCGATATGCACGCAAAGCGCTGATTCAATTGTATTTCTGCTGCTTCCTCGAGGTTCGACGGGGCGGCCGCTTGTTCGGCTTCGCCGCTTGAATTCCAGAGGTTCTGCGTCATCTCACGCAACGGCTCGGCGTGCCGTCCAACAGCCGGCCGTTAAACTGCGCTACCCTGCAACTAATCATGAAGCGATTCCTCACGGCCGGCATCCTCGGTGTGGCGTCGCTGGCAGGGATGGCCGCAGCCACACGGATTTCCGACGGCCCGCAATACACGACCGACGGCCGGCTCCGATTCCCGCGCCAATACCGCGAGTGGGTATTTCTGAGTTCCGGATTGGGGATGACGTACGGCCCGCTGGCTTCCGCCGGGGATCCGCGGTTCGACAACGTCTTTGTGAATCCGTCTGCCTATCGGGCGTTTCTTGATACGGGGCGTTGGCCGGACGGGACCATCCTGGTGCTCGAAGTGCGCGCGGCGCAGTCGAAAGGGTCCATCAACCAGGCGGGCCATTTCCAAGGCGATGTGGTTGGCATCGAGACGCACGTCAAGGACGAGAAGCGGTTTGCCCGCAAGTGGGCGTTCTTCGGTTTCATGGGGCAAGCGGAACTGTCGGAACCGGCCGCGGCTGCGGACTCGTCGTGCTACCGGTGTCACGAGCCGAATGGCGCGGTGGATACGACCTTCGTGCAGTTCTATCCCACGCTGATTCCCACTGCTCGCGCGAAGGGCACGATGAAACAAGTGCCTTAGCCGGCCCCGGCTATTTGCGGAAGTGATCCCATCCGCCGGGCTCGAGCGGCGCGCCGTCAAGCCGCACGGTCCCAGGCGGCCCTTCGGTCATGACGCCAATCCGTGTCAGCGGAATCCCTTCAAACTGCCGCGGCACTCGCGTTTGCGGGGGTACGGTAAACAGGAGTTCGTAATCCTCTCCGCCGTGGAGCGCTTGGGCGAGGCTCGCGCCGGGGAAGCGAGGCGGGGCAGCGATCGCCGCACTGCGTTTGGAGGCCAGGCACAAGCGGTGCAGGTCAATCGAGAGTCCGTCACTGAGGTCCATGGCGGCGGTGGCATGGAGGCGCTCGCGCAGAAAGCGTCCCAGGGCGAGGCGCGGCTCGGGCCGGCGGTGCCGCCGCCAGGCCGATCCGCGGCCGGTTGCCAAGCCCAAGGCCGAGCCACCGAGCCGCCCGGAGACATAAATCCAATCGCCCCGGCGGGCGCGATCGCGGCGCAGGGCCTCACCGCGCGGCACGGCTCCGCACACCACGACGTCGCAGGCCAGCTGATCGGCTCGCGCCAGATCACCGCCGATCAAGGGCACACCTTCGCGGCGGCTCAAACGCAGGGCTCCTTGGTAGAAGCCGTCGATCCAACGGTTCTCCAGATGGCGCGCGACCGCAAGGGAGAGAAGGAAAAAACGCGGCACTCCTCCCATGGCGGCGATGTCGCTGAGCCCGCGCGCCAGCGCCTTCCAGCCGACGTCTTCGGGACGGTGGGTCCGGTGGCGGAAGTGAACGTCCTCGATCAGCAGGTCCGTGGTGAACAGGAGGTCTTCGGAACCGCCGCGCGGCCGGAACACGGCGCAATCGTCGCCGATACCGAGTACCACGCCGGGGCCGCGTCCGGGCGCGGCGAACCGGCGGATCTTTTCGATCCAATCTCGTTCAGTGCTCACCAAAGTTATAGGACTAATACTTTATCCTCGCGTACTTGACCGCACAAATGCCATCTGAGAGAATACGGTCGCAGTTGGATTAAGTTGTTTGGCCGCGCCTCGAACGTTTCTGAGCAAGCCTCGAAAGTCCGCTTTCCTTGTCAGCCAACCGAAGAGCACGACGAACAATGAAACAGGAGAAGGTGTAGTGAAGGAAAAAGGTACAGTGAAGTGGTTTAATGCCGCCAAAGGCTATGGGTTCATCCAGCGCTCGAGCGGCGACGATGTGTTCGTTCACTTTTCTGCGATCCAGGCGAACGGCTACCGAACGCTGGATGAAGGAGCGGAGGTGGAGTTTGAGGTGAAGCAGGGCCCCAAGGGCCTGCAGGCCGAGAACGTGATCAGAGTCTGACTTAATCCCACCGCATTTCAGTAACGATCGAGAGGGCCCGCCGGGCCCTCTTTTTATTTCGGTATACTGATCCTCAGATGGCGCGACGGGCCCACATTCCGGGCAGAGTATTACTCGTCGTATTCATGATCTGTGCATTTACGTTTGCACAGTTCTCGGCCATCGCCCTCGAAAACGGCCATCATCATTCGGCGGATCATTGCTGCGCGTTGTGCCATGCCGGCCTCCCGTTTTTGCAGCCTGCCGTCAGCAATAGCGCGCCGCCGGTTCTCTCGGTTGTCTGGCTGCCGGCTTTTGTAGACCAGGATCAGCCGCACCAGGTATTGCTGGCGCAAGCCTCCTCCCGCGCTCCTCCGGCTTAATTCGCTACTTCGGGAATCGGGGTCGGGACCTTTGCGGGTTCCGGCCGGGCATTTCTTTTTGGAGACGAATCAGGAGGAATCTTGAGGCTGTTCGTGTTGCCTGTTCTTACAGGGCTGATCTCTGTGGCATACCCGTGCGCGGCCGGCGCCCAGACGCCGGACACGACGGAGTTGCTCAATCGGATGAAAGCGATGGAAGAGCGGATCCAGGCGCTGGAGGCCGAGGTGCAGAGCCTGAAATCTCAGCAAACCGCGACGGCTGCCGCGCCGCAGCCGGCCGCCACGGCGCCGCCGCAGACGGCTCCAACCGCCCCTGCCCCGCAAACCGCTGTTGCCGCGGGCGGCGGACAACTGCCCGTCTATGGGGGAGCGAACGCCGCCGCTTCCAAGGTCTTCAACCCCGATATCAGCGTCATCGGCGATTTTCTGGGCGCGGCCGGCAATCCCGGCAACCGCTACACGCCGTCGCTGGAGATGCACGAATCCGAAGTCGGTCTGCAGGCGATCATCGACCCCTATGCCCGCGGCGATTTCTTCCTTACGTTTGGCGAACACGGGGTAGACCTCGAAGAAGGCTACATCACGTTTACGTCGCTTCCCGGGGCGCTCCAGTTGAAAGCGGGAAAGATGCGAGCGGCCTTCGGTGTGGTGAATACGATGCACAATCACGTTCTGCCGTGGGCCGACCGGCCGCTGGTAACCCAGGATCTGGTAGCCGGAGAGGATGGGATCGACGATGCCGGTCTTTCGCTCAGCCGCATCCTTCCCGCGCCCGGCCAGATCTTCCTCGAAGGTACCGCGCAGCTGTTCCGCGGCGATACCGAAGGCCTCTTTCGCGCGGCGCGGCGCAGCGATCTTTCTACCGTGGAACACCTACGCGCCTATCGCGACATTTCCGAATCCACCAATATCGCGCTCGGCGGTTCGTTTGCGCGTGGACACAGCCCGTTCACGGACGCCAACAATCAACTGTACGGATTGGACGCCACGCTTCGCTGGAAGCCGCTGCGGCGGGCCATTTACCGTTCGTTTGTGGGGCGCAGCGAGCTGATCTGGTCGCGGATGGCCCAGCCGGGCTCCACCCTTACTCCCTTTGGCTATTACGTTTCCGGCGATTATCAGTTCGGACGCCGCTGGTTTCTGGGCGGCCGGTTTGACCGCTCCCAGCGCGGGCTTTGCAAGCTGACATTTCCGGATACCCAGACGAATGCCGCCTGCCCGGCCGGCTCGCTGGGGCCGCTCATTCAGGACACCGGCGGGTCGGTTCTGCTTACGTATTGGCCGAGCGAATTCAGCCAGATTCGCGGCCAACTCCGCCGTACGGCCTACGGAGAAGGGCCGGTTGCCAACGAGTTCCTGTTCCAGTTCATCTTTTCGCTGGGGGCTCATGGAGCTCACCCGTTCTGACATGACCCAGGCTTACGAAACCCGCTCCGCGGATCGCGGCGTCATCAATGTAAGGAACATCTATGTCTAAATCTGTCCAGGCGCTTGCCGTGATCGCCTTGCTCATGGCCGGCGGCAGCGCCCGCGCGGCATCCAAATTGAACGTGGTGACCGCCACCGAAGACCTGGCCGCGCTTTCGCGCGAAGTGGGCGGCGACCGCATCAACGTGGAGGCCATCGCCAAGGGTTACCAGGATCCGCACTTTGTCGAGCCCAAGCCGAGCTTCCTGCTGAAGCTGCAGAAGGCCGACTTACTGATCGTGGTCGGCCTGCAGCTCGAAATCGGCTGGCTGCCTCCGCTGCAAACGCAGAGCCGGAACGCAAAAATTCAGGTGGGCGCCAGCGGATATCTGGACGCCTCGCAGTTCGCCAAGATTCTGGAGATCCCCACCGGCCAGATCACGCGCGCGATGGGCGACGTGCATCCCCTCGGCAATCCTCACTACTGGCTCGATCCCGACAACGGCCGCCGGATCGCCAAAGGCATCGCCGACAAGTTCGCGGAAATGCGGCCCGCCGACGCGTCGTACTTTCAGCAGCGCTACGCGGATTTCGATAAGCGGCTGGCCGTCGCAGAAAAAGGCTGGGACGCGAAAATGGCGCCGTATCGCGGCCGGAAGATCGTCACGTACCATCGCTCCTGGCCGAATTTCTGCGACCATTACGGGCTGAATGTCGTCGATTATATCGAGCCGCGGCCCGGCATCCCGCCCACGCCCAGCCATACGCTGGAGGTCATCAACACGATGAAACGGGAAAATGTCAAGCTCATCCTGGTGGAGCCCTACTTCGACCTGCGGACGCCGAACTCGGTCGCCAGCGCCGTAGGCGGCACCGTGGTCCAGATCATGCCTTCGGTCGGCGGCGCCAAAGAGATCACCGATTACTTCCAGCTCTTCGATTACGACATTAACCTGCTGGTGAACGCGTTCAATAAAGTCAAATAGGAGATGCCATGGATGTCCTCGGTTTTCTGCTCGCGCCGTTTATCGCCAGCCTGATCCTGACCGGTATCCATGCATATCTGGGTGTGCACGTGGTGGAGCGCGGCGTGATTTTCGTCGATTTATCGCTCGCGCAAATCGCCGCGCTGGGCACGACTATTGCCGTGTTGTACGGAATCGAGCCGCACGGCGAAGCCGCCTATGTGGTGAGCCTGGCGTTCACCTTTGTGGGGGCGGGCATCTTTTCCATGATCCGCGGGCACCGCGCCCGCATCCCGCAGGAAGCGGTGATTGGCATTTGCTATGCGGTGGCGTCGGCCGCCGCGATTCTGGCGATGAGCAAATCGGTTCAGGAAACCGAGCACCTGAAAGAGATGCTGGTCGGAAATATTCTGACGGTCTCCTGGTTCGAAGTCGGGAAGACGGCGGCATTGTACGGCGCCATCGGGCTGTTTCACTACATCTTCCGGCACAAGTTCCTGCTCATCTCGCTCGATCCCGCCGCCGCGGAAGCCAAAGGCATCTCGGTCCGCTTCTGGGATTTCCTGTTCTACGCCTCGTTCGGGTTCGTGGTGACGTCGTCGGTGGCGATTGCCGGCGTGCTGCTGGTCTTTTGTTACCTGATCGTGCCGTCGGTGGGCGCGATGCTCTACGCCGAGCGGGTGGGCCCGCGTCTGGCGATCGGCTGGACAATGGGAACCCTGGTCTCGGCGCTGGGCGTGTATCTCTCGCTGAAGATCGATCTGCCGACGGGGGCGACGATCGTCTGCACCTTCGCGCTGGTGTTGATCGCGATGGCGCTTCTGCGGCCCGTGCTGCGGCGCGGAATCTCCGGCGTTCCGGCGCCATCCGCGCGCGATTATTCGGCGGCCCCTCGGCACTAGGGGTGCTACGGCTCTACGACGATCTGCACGCGATTGCTCTCCTGCCCCCCGGCGCTGACGTACAACTCCGAGGTGCCGAGATTGGCAATCGCGGGAAGCTGCGCTTCGATGAGATAGAAGCCGATGTAGCCCGGCGCCAGGGTGGAGCGCGTCACCTGCAGCGGCGTGCCATCCAGGTATACTTTGACGTCGGCGGCGACGACGGGCGGATTTTCGAGCGGCGCCGCGAGGCCGGCCGGCCAATCCGGGCGCACTTTTCCGAGTCCGGTCGCGAGAATCTGAATGCGCCCGTTGGAGCGCGCGGTGTTGCGGGCGTCCAGGGGAAGGCCGCTGTCGGCGTCGAGCAGCAACGGCACGCCGTCGCGCCCGACGATGATCGCGGGCGAGACCGGCTGGACCGGAAGCCCGAGCGTCACCAGGCCGAGGTTGGTGCGCAGCGATAACGCCAGGTTCGGCCCCGCCGCATCGAACGGCACCTGCAATTGCGATTCACCATCGGAGGCAGCCAATACCGGGAAGTTCAAACCGCCGGCTTGCGCCGAATCGACGCGCCCGCCGATTACGCTCACCAGCGAACCCGGCGCCGCCGGCCGCGCGGTGAGATCGGCTGCGCTGACGATCCGGAAACTCCGCTGCCGGTGCGGAGCGGCGGCGGCGTACACTCCGTAGCCATCCAGAGCGACATAGAGCTGAACGCCGGCGGGGTCAAGCCGCACATCGGTGGCGCGCGCCTCGGGAAGGCCCGCCGCCAGACTCACCCAGTTGGCCAAAGGGACGCTCGCGCCTTCCAGGTCCGCATGGGTCCAGAACACGCCCTTGTCGGTAGCCGCATAGACGGCTCCGGCCGCGCGCTCGGCGGTGATGGCGTGGACCGCGCCTTCCGGCAGGCCGCCGCTTAAATCGTCCCACAGATTGCCGCTGTTGGTGGTGCGCAGCACGCGGGGCCCGGGCCCGCTCAAGGCGGCCAGCGCCAGCCGTGGCGCCGTCTGGTCTACATAAATCCGCTCCACGGCGCTCGATGTCTCGAAGCGGGAAGGCCGGAACGTCGCGCCATTATCCAGCGAGACCCAGATGCGGCCGTCATTGGCGCCGGCATAAACAGTATCTCCGGAACTGCCGACTGCCGTGATGGCGGCGCCCAGAAGCGCTGAGTATTTCTGCCGCAGGGCCGCTTCGGCGTCGAGCCCGCCGCCGTCCGCCGCGAACCATACCGAACCTCCGGGCGGCAGTTCGAGCACGCCAAGCCCATCGGCCGCTACGCGCACCCCGGCCGTGCCGCTGGGGGTCGACAGGATCCGGCGAACCGGCAGATTCGGCAAGTATTGATTCAGGCCCGACCACGAAAGCCCGCCATCCAACGAGCGCCAGACGCCGTAATTGTTGGCCAGCACGAGTTGGTCGGGATCGTTCGGCGACACCGCGAGGCTATGCTGTTCTCCGCCGACTACCGATGCCGATTGGAACTGCGTCAGGTTGGTCCACGACCGCCCGCCGTCTTCGGACCGCGAGAGTTGACGGCCGAGCGCATAGAGGCGGGAAAAGTCCGATGTGCTGGCCACGATGTGCGCTGTCGGATCGGGCAGCCGGGCGGCAGCGGCTGCGGGGGGAGCCGGTGGCGGCGCGGCGGCATCGGCGGGCGTCCAGGTTTCGAAATCAATGGTGCTGAAGGTTCTGCCCGATGCGGTCCGCGCAAACAGCTGAGAACCATCGGGTGAGAACCAGACCCGGTCAACCGGTCCGGTGGCGGGGCCCGCGAGCATCAACTCGACCGCCGAAGTGCCGACTTTGCGCCAGTCCGGCCGGGTCTGCGCGGACGCGCAAAGCGCCGCCAGCAGTGTAAAACCCAACACCCGCAACGCCGGACGGTATGTATCCTTACGACACACGCGCGAGTCCCATTTTACCGTACTTGCGTCTCCGAATCCGATTAACGTGCTGAATCAAAGCAATTTGTGACGAAGGTTAATAGCGGGTCCCCACTTGCATAGCAACTTTGGTGCTAGACTAAGCAGTCGGGTCTGGTCTGCGTACTTCGGACAAGTGAGTCCGATTTTTGTATATGAGCCGGGGAATGGCACTTCGAGGCGCAGTGCGTGCGCTGCTGATGGCAGCGGCGGCGCTGGTGTCCGCGATCCCGGGTTTAGCGCAAGCGGTTACGGCAGCGCGGGTTTTGCAGATGGAAGGGCGGGTCTCCATCATGCAGGACAATGCCGAGATTCCGCTCTACGCCGGCAGCGTGGTCCAACCCAAACAATTGGTCCGGACCGGGCCGGACGGCTACGCCAAATTCGAGCTTTCGGACGGCAGCAGCTTTGAAGTGTTTCAGAATTCGCAAGTGGTGTTCCGCACCAATCCCTTCAGCCTGAGCGATCTGCTCGATGTGGTGATCGGGCGCGTCAAGGTGTTCATCCAGCACCGCAACGGACCGAACCCCAACCGCGTCACGACGCAGACCGCGGTAATTTCGGTGCGAGGAACCGTATTCGACGTCGTAGTCGAGGATGAAGACGCCACGACGCTGGTGAGCGTGGATGAGGGCATTGTCGGAGTGCGGCATCTGCTGCTGCCGGGCAACGAAGTCCAGTTGACCAGCGGCGAATCGGTGCGAGTCTTTAAGAACCAGCCGCTGGCAAAGGCGATCGACAAGGGCGGCGCCGCGCAGAAGGCCCTGCGGGTGGCGGCGCAAGCAGTCTACGACATCATGGTTATGCGGCCGCCCGCCACAGGCGGCGGGCCGGTCGGTATTCCCGGCGGAGGTTCCGGCGGGGGCGGGGGAGCACAGGGTGACACGGGCAAGCCCAAGCCGGGCGGCGCGCCGCCACCGCCCGCTTCAGGAGGTTCCAAGCCTCCGGACACGAGCGGGCCGCCGCCACCGCCTCCCGGCCACTAAGCTGGCGGCTGCGATCGTGCCCGCATGCTAGATTGAAGAGAGCATGCGCTGGGTGGCTGGCAGTTTCCTCTGTATTTCGTTCCTCACGGCGGTGCAGGCCCAAGCGCCGGCCGGACTGGTGCCGGATTGGGACATCCGCGTGATCCTTCAGGAAATTGGGGCGCACGCCGCGCGCCTGGAGCCGGCGCTGGCGGAGGTCGATCCGAAAGCCTGGGTGGCGAAGGGCGCTTCGGAAACATACCTGAGCCAGCTGCAATCGAGCAAGGATCAGGCGCGAGCTATTGCCGACGGGGCGAAGGCGCTGGCGCAGAATCCCGAAAAACTGTCGGCGTCGCTGGAGTTGTATTTCCGGATTACGGGGCTGGAAGACATGCTGGCGTCGCTGGAGGACGGGATCCGGCGCTATCAGGACCCGGCGCTGGCGCAGAAACTCGCCGCCCTTTCCGCGGAGAACGGGGCCAACCGCAATCGCTTTCAAAGTTACATCGTGAATCTCGCGACGCAGCGCGAGCAGGAATGCGCGGTGATGGATCAGGAAGCGCAACGCTGCCGCGCCGTGATGGCGACGCAGCCCCCGGCCAATAGCGGCCGCCGCGGAGAATCCAAGAAATAGGAATCTATGCCATTCGTTTGCAGCATTTGCGGAGAGGCAGCGACGCAGATCTGCGTCCGTTGCACCAAGGACGCGTGCGCCAATCACATTTGCGAAAAGTGTCTCCGATGCAGCGACTGTTGCGAGTGCGAGCTGGCGCTGCAGCCGCCCGCTCCGGTGCCGGTTGTGCGCAGCATGTCGGCGCCGCATCATGCCGCTGCGCCTTCCCCGGAGGTCCGTCCCGAACCGGCCGCGCCTGCGGAGGAGCGCTCGGCGGAGGAGCCGGGCTTGGGCTAAAAACCTTCCCAGACGCACGCCGAGAACCGCCGCACGGTCTGGAAGCCGACCCGCTCGTAGAGCCCCACCGCATCCCGGTTGGCGGCCGTGACCGTCAGGCTGGCCGAGCGGCAGTCCGCCGCGTGCAAGCTTTGCAAGGACTGCCGCAGCAACTCATAGCCGACTCCCGTGCCCCGCACTTCCGGCGATACGCAGATCTGGGTGACGTGGCCGCAATGGGCCGCTACCATGCTGGCGAGCGAGATGCCGCACAAGCTTCCCGTCGCCGGGCCGTCGCCCGCGGCGAACGCCGCGTAGGAACCGGCCCGGTGGAAGACGCCGCAGCCGGGGTATTGCACGATGTTATAGAGAAAGCGCCGCGCGCCGGCGGCGCTGCGGTATTGATCGTTGATTTCGCCGTCGATGTGCCCCTTGTACGACGCCGCGATCAGTTGCGCCGCGGCTTCCTGGTACAAATCGGACCACCTTTCGAGGGAGACCGGCCGCCGCGGCTTCCGCTCTTCCAGCCGCGCCTGCCTCAGATCGATGCGCATGAAATTGCGTTCGAAGGTACGGAGATAGTTCGGCCGCGGCAGGAGCCGCGGGCCGGCCGTCTGCATCATCATGAGCTGGCATTCGACTCGGGAAATCTGGGGACTGGACATCACGGCGGAGAGCACCGATTCCAGCAGTTGGTTCTCGCGCCCCGCCGAACAAACGGCGCGCCGGACGTAGAGATCGCCAATCAGCGCCTTGTTGTCTTCGAGCACGTAATACGTATAACCGGTGACTTCGCCGCCCTCCATGAGGGCGCTGCCGTTGAGGGCGCGCAGATCCATGAACCGGCGGACCAGATCCGCCGATTTTTCGAAATCCCATTCCAGCTCGGTGCGCCAGGTCCGAATTTCCTCGGCGAGCAGAGCGTCCAGATGGCGGGCGGAGAGATGGCGCAAATCGACAATTTCTTCCGCCTGGGAAGGGGCCGGATGAAGCCGCGCAGCCATGAACGCTGCTATTTTATCGCGTACTCCGGAGCCGCGGTTTTCCGTCTACGGTTCGGGCGGATTTGAGGGATTCGCATGGTCGTGTTTCTTCCCCCCGCGGGGATGCTGCTGGTTTTTTAGATTAGCCAGCCAGGCTGGCGGACGGCCGCGCCGGCCTGCTCTCTGTTGGATTCGCTCCAGGCTTAAAATGGCGGCGTCCAGATTCCGCAACTCGGTGCGCAGCTGCGCCAACACCTTTTCGAGATCCATGGACGGCCTTTAGAATAGGCGCTTCCGTAATTAGGATCAAATCAGATCATGCCTAGAACGCTGTCGGATGATGGCTGAAATGCGGGGAGGGAAACCGGCGTTACACGGCCGGGCGCTGCAACAGCGCGTCGGCGGCCTCGGTTTCTTCCGAGTACGATTGCAGCGAATCGAGCGATTCCAAAACGCGCTCGAGCAGGCTGTCGGTCTGGGAAACCGTGGTCTTCAGAACTTCGATCGAGTGAGCCTGGGTGGTGAGCCGCTCATCGAGCGAGGACATGGTCTTGGACAGCAACTGCTCCATCGCGCTCACGATTTGCGCGGTGGACGGGATGTTGGCGAGTTTGGCGGCGTGCTCGTCGAGCCGCGTTTCGATCTGCCCGAAGCGGGCCGCCTGTGCCGATTCCTGCGCGGCCAGCCGCGCTTCGAGATCGGCGACAGACCGTTTTAGGTCCCGCACGGCCCCCGAATCGGCGCCGGCCCCTTCCTGCCTGGGTCTGGCCAGGACGCCAGCCGCCACCCCGGCTAAGAAAATCGCCGCACGGGGCACGTAACTCAGGGCTCTTGACATCAGTGATTCCCTTATAATACACGGGCGGATCTTTCTGCAAGTACTACATTTAGTAACCAACGTACTGGGTACGGAAGTAGATTGAAGGTTTGGGGCTGAACTGCCATCATTTCTAAGCAAGATCCTTCATCCTAGGAGCGTATGGTTGAGCCCCGCCGGGCCATCGAGGGCGAGTCGCGGCCGCAGGTTATCGTATCCATTGCTGATGGCGTGCGATCGCAACGGGAGTGTGCTCTGGATGAGTGACGGCGCGCGCGAAGCGCTCGGCCCCTCGGCGAACCTCCTGGCGACGATCCCGCGCTGGCGCGCGTCCGAAGGCAACTCCGAGGGGCCGACGGAACTGGTGTACTCGCGGCTGCTGGAGGTGGGGGGGATGGTGCTGGTCGGCGCGCGGCCGGTCACGCCCGGCGAAGCGCGCACCGACCGCGTCGAAATCGGTTTGCTGCGCCTGCAAGCCAGGCTACTGTTGCACTATTTCCGTCTGCTGCATGCGGAACGCCGCCTGGCTCGGAAGGCCGGCCGGAGCTCTGGGAGGGAGATCCGCGCCCTCCGCCAGATCGAACTGGAGCGGGAGCGGCTCGGCCGGGAACTCCACACCAGCGTCGGCCAGCAACTTTCGGCGATCCGGCTGCAAGCCGAGGTCATCGCTTCCCAGATTCCGGCGGGCAGCAGTCTGGCCCAGCAGGCGCTGGATCGCATCTCGGCTCTCACGGCCGATGCCCTCGAACAGGTGCGATCCATTTCCAAGCGGCTCCATCCGCCGGAATGGCAGCGGCTCAGCCTGACGGCGGCACTGGAACAGCTTTGGGAACTGAGCGGGATCCCGCAGCGGTTCGAAGCTTCGTTGCGCATCGCGCCGCTGTCGCGCGAACCCGATCTGGACAGTAAAGTCCTGCTGTATCGAGCGGCCCAGGAAGCGGTTTCGAATCTCATCCGGCATTCGCGAGCGACGCGGGTGGAGGTGGAGGTCCGGGAACAGGACGGACGCCTGGTGTTAACGTGTCGCGACAACGGCGTGGGGTTTGACGCCACGCGGGTGTTCACGGCGCCCCCCAGCGTCATCGGCGGAATCGGGTTACGATCGATCCGCGATCAGGCCGCCGGCCTGGGAGGAAAATTATCCATCGAAAGCGGGCCGTCCGGCACTACACTGGAAATTACGGTGCCGTTTTCTCCGGAGGTTCCCTGAGCGGAGCGGTTATGTCTGAGTCGCAAGAAACGACGGTTGTGCTGGCCGACGATCACAATATCGTCCGGGAAGGAATCGCCGCGCTGTGCGCGCGCGAGGGAATGCGCGTGCTCGGCCAGTGCTCCGATGGAGCGTCCGCCGTCGAGATGATTACGGCGCTGCAGCCCGATTTCGGTCTGCTCGACATGAACATGCCGGTGCTGAGCGGCACCGAGGTCGTCCGGAAGCTGCGCGCGGCGGGCTGCACGACCAAGCTGATGATTCTGTCGATCAGCCGTCAGGATGCGACGGTGAACGAAGCGATTCGCGCCGGCGCCGACGGCTACCTGCTGAAGGACGGGCCTTCCCGGCACCTGCTCGACGCGGTCAATTATGTCCGCGACGGCGGTATTTACGTCTCCCCGCTCCTGCGGGGCGCCGGCCTCTTCACTCACGGTGAAACACGCCGCGATGCCGACCCGCTGGCCACCCTCAGCCCGCGCGAGATGGAAGTTTTCTCGCTGCTGGTGAACGGGCGGCGCGCCAAGGACATCGCCGACTTGCTCGAAATCAGCCCTAAAACCGTGGACACCTACCGCGCCAGCCTCATGCGCAAGCTCAATGTCCGGGATCTGGTCGGGCTGGTCAAATTTGCAATCGAGCGGAACTTGACGAGCACTTCCGCCGAGCATTGATAGCAATGCAGGCGGAACGGTTTTCATCCTGGCTGCGCTGGTAATCCTCCAACGAGCGGATCAGGTTCTCCACCGTTTCGCGGCGCTCATAGAGACGAGCCAGCGCCTGTCGGCGCAAGATATCCACGGGTAAAAGCCGGCTTCTTTCGGCAGACGCGGGGGAGGGCAGCGTGAGCGGCATCATCTACCAGAATTCTCCTAGTCGGGTTAGGATTTTTACGAACGTTCTCTAATGTATACAAGGTAACGTTCCGAATCAAGACAAATCTGGTCAAAACTCAGAAAAATCTGTAACGAGATTTCGTTCGTGTGGGATAGGCGATCGTATCGTGCTACGATATAAGCGATGGGGCCCGACTCGGAAGGACTGACGAACGACGACTATCTCGCCTTAGGGGAGTTCCGTTACCGCATCCGCCGCTTCCTCCATTTCAGTGAGTTTGCCGCCCGGCAGGAAGGACTCGAACCGCAGCAGCATCAGCTGCTGCTGGCCGTCCGGTGTCTGCAAGTGGATAACGGCCCGACCATCGGGGCGTTGGCCGATCATCTTTTGATCCGGCATCACAGCGCGGTCGGACTGATCGATCGGATGGAAGAACGCGGACTAATCGAGAGAGTCCGCGGCGGCGGCGATCGACGCCAGGTGAAAGTGAAGCTGACCGCGCGCGGCGCCGAGAAGCTCAGGCGGCTGTCGGAGGTGCATCGAGCGGAAATTCGCGATTCGGGACCCGCGCTGGTGGAGGCGCTCGGCGGATTGCTGCGCCGTCTCCATGCCGACACGAGCGAATCCAATTACAAGGAGCAGGATGTTCCCACCCCTCGCGAAAATTATCGTTAGACTCCGGCAAGCCAAGGAGACCGCCCGTGTAGAGGAATTGGGCGATTTCACGACTACTTCCCGCGTGATCGGCATTTCCACGCTGGCAATCGGGATCGGGATTGTCAGCGCATACGTGGCGCTGGTATTGTTGCGGCTGATCGGGATTTTCACCAACCTGTTCTTCTTCCAGCGGTGGGGCACGGCGATGGTTTCGCCGGCCGCGAACCATCTCGGATATTGGGAAATCCTGGTGCCGATTGTGGGCGCGTTCATCATCGGGATGATGGCCCGCTATGGTTCCGAGAAGATCCGCGGGCACGGGATTCCGGAGGCGATTGAAGCGATCCTGATCAACGGCAGCAAAGTGGAGCCGAAGGTCGCGGTCCTGAAGCCGGTGTCGAGCGCCATCTCGATCGGCTCGGGCGGGCCGTTCGGAGCGGAAGGGCCGATCATTATGACGGGCGGCGCATTCGGCTCAATGATCGCGCAGTTATTCCGGCTGTCCAGTTCGGAGCGTAAGACGCTGCTGGTGGCGGGGGCGGCGGCCGGAATGTCAGCCACGTTTGCGGCGCCGGTGGCGGCCGTGCTGCTCGCGGTGGAGCTGCTGCTGTTTGAATGGAAGCCGCGAAGCCTGATCCCTGTGGCGCTGGCGAGCGTCACGGCGGGCGCGGCGCGCCGCTATATCCTGGGTCTCGGTCCTTTATTTCCGGTGCCGTCCCATCCGGTGTTCATCGGCCCGGAGGGTTTGCTGGCCTGCGTGCTCGTGGGTCTGCTGGCGGGGGCCTGTTCGGCGCTGCTGACCGGCGCCGTGTATGCCTCCGAGGACGCGTTCAAGCATCTGCCGATCCACTGGATGTGGTGGCCGATGATCGGGGGCTTGGTCATCGGCTTGGGCGGCCTCATTTTCCCGCAGGCGCTCGGGGTGGGGTATGACACCATTGGCACGCTGTTGCAGGGCTCGGTCCCGCGCGGGGTGATCCTGGGAATCCTGTTGGTGAAATCAGTCATCTGGGCGGTGTCGCTCGGCTCGGGAACCTCGGGCGGCGTGCTGGCTCCGCTGCTGATGGTAGGAGGCGCGCTCGGCGGCCTCGAAGCCATGTTCCTGCCGAATGAGGGGCTGGGCTTCTGGCCGCTGGTCAGTATGGGGGCGGTGCTGGGCGGGACGATGCGGGCGCCCCTGACGGGCGTGATCTTCGCGCTGGAACTGACGCACGACATCACGATGCTGGTTCCGCTGTTGCTGGCGGTCACGATCTCCTATGCTTTTACGGTTCTGCTGCTGCGGCGCTCGATTCTGACCGAAAAGGTGGCGCGCCGCGGCTACCACCTGAGCTGCGAGTACGCGGTCGATCCGCTGGAAATCCTGTTCGCGCGCGACGTGATGCGGCAGAATATCCTGGCATTTCCGGCGGCGGCGCCCTGCGGCACGGTGGCCAACACGCTGCATCCCGACCACGAGCGCAAGGGGCAGTCGCTCTATCCGGTGGTCGACGAGGAGAAGCGGCTGGTCGGGGTGATCACGCGCAGCAACCTGCTGCGGATTCTGCAGGACCGGCCTTCGGCCGGGCGTCCTTTTTCCGATTTCGCGACGCGAGAGCCCGTCGTGGCGTATGCGGATGACCCGCTGCGGGTCATCGTATACCGGATGGCGGAGACCGGATTCACGCGTTTCCCGGTAGTGGCCCGCGATCCCGAAGAAAAACCCGGCAGCAAGAAAGCTCCGAAACTGGTCGGCATGATCTCGCTCTACGATCTGCTGCATGCCCGCGCGCGTTCGCTCGAGGAGGAACGGAGGCGGGAACGCGTGTTGCGCATCCATCTGCCGCTGCGATCCAGGACGGTCGCGGTGCACAAGACCTGAGTGGTGCTGACCATCGGCCACTCCAACCGGCCGATCGATGAATTTCTCCGCCTGCTGAGGGCGCACGGAGTCGAGCTGGTGATGGATGTCCGAACGGTCCCGCGGTCGCGCCATAATCCGCAGTTCAACCGGGACACGCTTCCGAATGTCCTGGAAACCGAAGGCATCCGGTACGAGCATATGCCGGGATTGGGAGGGCTGCGCCATGCGCGCAAAGATTCCCCCAACACGGGGTGGAAGAACCTCAGCTTTCGCGGGTATGCCGATTACATGCAGACGGAGGAGTTCGTCCAGAGTCTGGACCTGCTCGCCAGCCGGGCGCGCGAGTATCGAACGGCCATTATGTGCGCGGAGGCGGTGCCCTGGCGGTGCCACCGTTCGCTGATCGCTGACGCTCTGACGGTGCGAGGCATCCCGGTGAACCACATCCTGAGCGAGACGAAGAGCAACGCCCATCAGCTGACGAAGTTCGCGCGGATCGAAGGACTCCGGATTACGTATCCGGGCGAGAACCTTCATCTATTTTGAACGGTGGCGGTCTGGGGGCGGTATTTCACCCAGTAAGCGATTGGTTTTTCACCAAAAAAGCACCATTCAGGGGAATCCCTGATGACCTGTCGGAATTTCCAGCATTAAGATAATAAAGACTTTTAGGTCTGTTTTTCACCGGTTCTTCCCTTTGGCGCTGCGGGTGCACTAGGGCACTGGCTGGACTTCAGTGTGGGGTCCATCCAAAACGCGCGGGTCGTTTCCCGCGTGGTTCGGATGAGTTGAGCAGTTGAGGTCTTTTTATTGGAGATGAGTATGCGGATTCGTTCTTCGGTCCGGGCGGCAAGCCGCTATGGGTTGGCATTCGCGGTACTCGCGGGGGCGTTGGTTCTGACCGGCGCGCCCAAGAGGAGCCAATTCGGCGTGCACGACCGGGAGTACTACCTGGATCCGATGACTTTGCAGTTCATCCGTCCGGGGCTGGCGATCAATATCGTTTCAGCGAACATTGCAGCGGATGGCACGATCAGCGTGGATTACAAGCTGACGGATCCCAAGGGGCTGGCCTTGGATCAATCCGGGATCACGACGCCGGGGCCGATCACGTTGAGCTTCATCGCGGCGTACATCCCGAAAGGGCAAGAGCAATATTACTCCTACACGACGCGGTCGCAGACGAGCCCGATTACGCACAACACGGCGATCCAGGCGGGGGCCGATTCCGGCGGGACGACGCAAACGGTGGCGTTGGGCGAGTACCTTTATACGTTCAAGACCAAAGCGGCGGCGCAAGGAGGCGGCGCTTTCGATGCGACCGCGACACATCGCATCGGCATTTACGGTTCGCGCAATCTCACCGAGTTCGACCTGGGCACGAATTATGACGACGCCGTGTTCGATTTCGTGCCGGCAGGCGGGACCCCGGCGCCGCGCGATATTATCCGGACCCAGACCTGCAACAAGTGCCACGACTCTCTGGCGGCGCATGGCGGATCGCGCAAGAGCCTCGAGCTGTGCATCATGTGCCACACGCCCCAGACGATTGATCCCGATACCGGAAACACGGTGGACATGAAGGTATTCGCGCACAAGCTGCATATGGGCGCTGAACTGCCGAGCGTGCAGGCGGGGACACCCTATCAGATCATCGGATTTAACCAGTCGGTAGCGGATTACTCGACGGTCTCGCTACCTTCCGATCCGCGGCGGTGCCAGTTCTGCCACGAATCGACCACGGGCGCCAAGCAGGCCAATGCGTGGCTGACGACGCCGACGCGCGACACCTGCGGCTCCTGTCACGACAACGTGAATTTCGCGACCGGGAAGAACCATTCGGCTGATAACATGCCGGAATCGAGCGACGCCCAGTGCGCGCAATGCCACACCCCGCAAGGGGATCGCGAATTCGACCCCTCGATTAAAGGAGCGCACACCTATCCGCAGGAATCGGCGGCGAACCCGGGCTTGGTGATGCGCATTACAGGAGTGCAGAACGGCGGTCCCGGACAAAAGCCGACCGTCACTTTCACGGTGAAAGATGCCGCGGGCAACGGGCTGACCATGGCGCAGCTGACCGGCGGCCTGAACCGGCTGGCGCTGGTGATGGCGGGGCCGACTTCGGACTACGGCTACACCAGCTTCGGAGCGGATGTCACGACACCGGGCTACGTTTCCGAGGACCCGCGGTCGAAAGCGTCATGCAGTCCGGATGGAACCTGCACGTACACCTTTACACACGCGATCCCGGCGAATGCGACCGGAACCTACTCTATCGGGATCGAAGGCCGGCGGCAGTTCACGATCAATCCCAATACGATGCAGGCGCAGACCGTGGATGCGGGCGGAGACAACATGGTGTACAACTTTTCAGTCGATGGTTCGCCGGTGAAGCCGCGGCGGACAGTGGTGGCGATCAACCAGTGCAACCAATGCCACGCGCGTTTGTCGGTGCACGGAGAAAACCGTAACCAGATTGAAATGTGCGTGCTTTGCCACAACCCGAGCGAGAACGACGCGTCGCGACGGGTAGCCGCGCTGAACCCGGCCGACAAGACATGGCCAAACCAGTCGGTCAATTTCGCGCTGATGGTGCACAAGATCCATACGGGCGAAAAATTGGGCGAGGCGGGGCTGACATACGCGGTGATTGGGTTCGGCGGGACGCACAATGAATTTAACGACGTGCGGTACCCGGCGATGGGCCCGACGGGGGCGACCGGCGATACGGCGAAGTGCTACATGTGCCACGTGCAGAAGCCGGCGCCGACCGAAGGCATCCTGCCGATCGGCAAGTACAACGTGCTGGACTCGCAGGGACTGCTGGCGCCGAACTCCACGCCGGCAACGACTTCGGCTTGCACCGCCTGTCATTTCACCCGGTCGGCCATGGCGCACGCCGTTTTGAATACCTCGCCGCAATTCGGCGAGAGCTGCGACGTCTGTCACGCGACGGGTGCTCAGTTCGACGTCGATCAGGTACACGCTGGCAAATAGGAGAGACGCCTTTGACCCGACTGCTCCCGACCAGCGGCTGCCGCTTCTTCCTCCTCGCGGCAGCCGTTCTGGCCGGCTTCACTTCCGGGAGCGCTCAGCAAGCTCAGAGCGCTCCCGCTTCTTCGCCGGACAACAAGCCGGCCACATACATGGGTTCGGAGACCTGCCAGGCGTGCCACGAAGATATTTTCAAGGCATTCCAGCAGAATCCGCATCATGAGGTGGACACCGACAAGAAGCGCGGATTTGAGAATAACGCCTGCGAATCGTGCCACGGGCCGGCCAGCAAGCACGAAGAATCGCTGTCGGCCGCGGACATCCGGCAGCCCGCCAAGCTTCCGCCGTCGGACTCCGACCGGATCTGCCTCACCTGCCATCAGAATCAGCCGACGCATGTGGGGCGGATCAACAGCAGCCACGCCAAAAACCAAGTGAGCTGCGTCGCCTGCCACTCGATTCACAAGAACGGCCCGCACGGGCTGGTGCCGCGGACGGTGGCGGCGATCAACGAACAGTGCACGGGCTGCCACGCGACCGTCTGGGCCAGCTTCCAACAGCCGTACCGCCACCGGCTGCCGGAAGGGGCGATGTCGTGCGTGGACTGCCACAACCCGCACGGCAGCTTCCTTCCGCAAATGAGGCAGACGTCGCGCAGCAACGAGCCGGGCTGCTTCAATTGCCATGGCGAGAAAGCCGGCCCGTTCATCTTTCCGCACGCTGCCGTGAATCTGGAAGGCTGCGGGGCGTGCCACCAGCCGCACGGATCGGCCAACCCGCGGATGCTGACGCGCCCGCAGGTCCGATTCGTGTGCCTGGAGTGCCATGCCAACCTGCCGACACCGGCACCGGCGGCGACGCTGGGGAATGTGCCGCCGGCGTTTCACGATTTGCGGAGCCCGCGCTTCCAGAACTGCACGATTTGCCACCAGAAGATCCATGGCTCGTACATCAACCGGGACTTCCTAAAATGAGAATCTTACTGGCACTTTTCGCGGCGCTGGCAGTGGCGGCGCAGGAGCCCGCGGCCGCTCCGGCGCCCGCGGCGACGGCGGCTCCGGCACAAACGCCGGCAGCGCAGGGCGGGGCGGCAGCGCCGGCCGCGGCGAACCCCGTGCCCTCGACCGAACCTTGGTTCACGGGCAGCCTCGACATGGGTTTCCGCTGGATCACGGGGGTGGCCGGCAGCAAAGCCGCCTATCGCAGCGTAATCGATCTGGATCAAGGCCCTCGCCTATTTGGCATCGAATTCACGATCAAAGACCCGAAGCGGCGGCTGTTCGACCGGATTGACGCCCGCGGGTATGCGTGGGGCGATCCGTATAATACGGCGCACGTGGAGGCGCAGAAATCGGGCCTGTACGACTTGAACCTCGACTACCGGAACATCTGGTACTTCAATGCGCTGCCGTCGTACGCCAATCCGCTGGCGCCGAACGGGATTAACGAGCAATCATTCGATGTCCGCCGCCATATGTTGGATGTCTCGCTGGACCTCCGTCCCGGAAAACACATCATTCCGTATCTGGATTTCAACCACAATTCGGAGTTCGGGCACGGCATTGCCACCTGGCTTCAGGATGCGGCCAACGAGTACGCGGTCCCCATTCTTCCCCGCGAGAGCACGGAAAACTACCGGGGCGGGGTGCGGTTTGAATACAACAAATGGCACGTGACTCTGGAGCAGGGCGGCACGACCTTCAAGGACGACGAGCAGGCGTCGGATAATTTTCTCAATCCGGGAGACCGCGGGACACCCTTTCTGGGACAGAATCTGGCGCTGGCGAATTTGCGGCAGATTTACGGAATCCGCGGGGACAGCATCTATAGCAGGGGCCTTTTCACGGCGACCCCGACTTCGTGGCTGAGCCTTTCCGGGCAGCTCCTCTTCAGCCAGCCGAGGATCGACGTGAACTACTCGGACGCCGCTACGGGAAACCTCGCGGTAGCCAGCTCGCTGCTCTTCTATTCGAGCGAAACGGGGCTGACGACGGGCGCGGCCAAGCAGCCGCATGTGAGCGGGAACGCGGGGTTCGAGCTGAGGCCGTTCGAACGTCTGAGGATCGTAGAGTCCTGGATGACGGACCGGTATCACGACGCCGCGTTTGGCTTGTTCACCCAGGTGATTCAGCCGGTAGCGCCGTCGTCTCCGGTGACCCGGACGGCTTCGCTACCGAATGAACAGGTGGTGAACTTCAATCAGCAGCAGCTCGATGTGATGTACGATCTGACTGCGAAGCTCACGCTGCGGGGCGGGTGGCGGTATGTATGGGGCGACGCGACGGTGCTGGCCGGACCACTGAGCCAGACTGGTAATTTCGCTTCGGGGCAACTCCAACGGCAGGTGGGGCTGGCGGGCCTGACGTTCCGCCCCTGGCAGAGGCTTTCGGTGAACCTGGATTACGAAGGATCCTCCAGCGACGATATCTACTTCCGGACGAGCCTGAACGATTACAACAAAGCGCGGGCACGGGCACGCTATCAGGCGACGCAATCGCTCTCGTTTCAGGCGAACTTCACGGTGCTGAACAACCAGAACCCGTCGCCGTCCGTGCACTACGATTTCCAGAGCCGCGACAACGCGCTGGCGGTTACGTGGACGCCGAACGGGGGAAAACGGTTCACGTTCACGGGCGAATACGACCGGTACACGTTGCGGTCGGATATCGGATATCGGGACCTGCCGTTTTTGACTTCGGCGGTGTCGTCGTATCACGAGAATGCGCACATCGCGACCTCGTCGGTGGACGTGGCGCTGCCCGGCTATGGCGGCATGACCCCGAAGCTGACGTTCGGCGGGTCATTGTTCATCTCGTCCTTGAGCCGGCCGACGCAGTTTTATGAACCGCTGGCGCGGATCTCGCTGCCGGTGCAAAAGAATATATCCTTGTATGCAGACTGGCAGTGGTACGGGATGAGCGAAGCGCTGTATTTATACGAAGGCTTCCGGACCCACGCCTTCATCACCGGGGTGCGCCTGACGCGATAGGGGGCCAGCTATGGGAAAGCTTCGAATCACGGCAGCCGTGTTGATCGCGGCCGGAATGGCGCTGGCAGCCGATGAAGGGGCCGGCGATGCCCGCCGCGGCGAGCAATTGTTCCAGACCGAGCGCTGCATTCAATGCCACACCGTAAACGGCAAAGGCGGAGGGCTGGCGCCTGATCTTGGCACCCATGTGGGCCGTGATTTTACACCGACCATCATGGCGAGCCTGATGTGGAACCACGCACCGGAAATGTGGGCGGCGATGCGGGCACAGGGCGTGGCGCCGCCGACTCTGACGCCGGACCAGGCGGCCGACCTGTTCGCGTATTTCGTTTCGGCGCGATACTTCGAAAAACCGGGAGACGCGGGGCGCGGCAAACAGGCCATGCTGGCGCTGCACTGCTTCGAATGCCATGGGATCACGCAGACCAACGCCGCGGGAGCCCCCCCGGTGGTGAAATGGGAATCGTTGGCCGACCCCGTCGTGCTCGTGCAGCAGATGTGGAACCACGGCGCGGGCATGCGGCAGGCGTATGCGGAGCGCAAGCTGCGTTGGCAGCCGATCACGTCGCAGCAGTTGACCGATGTCGTTGTGTATCTGCAGAATCTTCCGGAGACGCGGCATCTGGCGACGGAGTTCCAGTTCCCGCCGTCCAATACGGGGGCCGAGTTGTTCCGATCGAAAGGCTGCGAGGGTTGCCACAAAGGCCCGATGGCGCTCGAGCAACGGCTGCGGAACCTGAGCCTGACCGGCATTGCGGCGGCGATGTGGAACCACCAGCCGAACATGCGGCAGCCGCCAGTCACGCTTTCGCAGGAGGAGATGCGGCAGCTTCTCGGCTATCTGTGGGCGCAGCAGCGTTTCGGCGCGCAAGGCGACGCCAGGCACGGCCAAAAGGTGTTCTCCGACAAAGGGTGCGCCGGTTGTCACAACGATTCCACGAGCGGCGCGCCAAAGCTCGGCAAAACGCCGGAAGGCTACTCGGACATCACCATGGTTTCAGTGCTGTGGCAGCACGGGCCGGCCATGCTCGACCGCATGAAGCAGCGAAACCTGCCCTGGCCCCGTTTTACGGCGACGCAAATGGCGGACCTGATCGCGTATTTGCGGACCCTGTAAGGAAGCCGAGAAGCGGCTGCGCTTGCCGGCCAGCCGCGTCCCTTGTCTCATATTGCCGGATGTTCTCAGGCATTCGACGGGTGATGGAAAATACGCGAATGCTATGGGCAGCGGCACCGTTCGTGCAGAGAACAGGATTAAGGGGGAACGCGATGAAAAATCGGATTCTCGCAGCTGTTCTGTCGATCGGATTGATCGGCGGCCTGTCGCCGGCGAGCCCGGCTGCGGTCCGTCAGCGCCATTCGCGGTACTCAAATGTCCAATCCCGGCGGCTGCAGCAAAGACGAGCGGAAGCCCGGCGGTTGCGGCATCAGCGCCATGTCCGGACGGCCAAACGGGTTGGAGTGGGCGCGGCCGGGGGAGCCGCCATTGGCGCCCTAGCCGGCGGCGGGAAAGGTGCGGCCATCGGGGCGGGGGCCGGGGCGGGCGCCGGCGCGCTTTACGACAGACATAAGCGTAAACAGGGGAAGTAGGACAATGCCGGAATCGCCGCGGAGGGCGGCGGGGCGCCATTGGTGACGAGCGGCGTCATTGAACGACGCCGCGGCGCACGGCGCTCAGCACCAGTTCGGCGGTGCTGTGCAGGTCCAGCTTCTCCATAATGCGCCAGCGGTGTGTCTCAATGGTGTGCAGGCTCAGGTTGAGGCGGTTGGCAATATCCTTGTTGCTGTTGCCTTCCGCCAGGAGTTGGTAGATCTGGCGTTCGCGGTCGGTGAGCAGGTCGAAGCGGTCCTGGGCATCGCGGAGATCCTTGAGCCGCGCCAGGCTGCCATGGAAGATCTCAGCGATGGCGGGGCTGAAAAAGGCCTGACCTTTCTCCACCTCGTGAATGGCCTGGATCAATTCTTCACCCGCGGAATTCTTGAGCAGGTAGCCGCGGGCGCCTGCTTTGACGGCGCGAAGAACATAGCGCTCGTCGCTATACATGCTGAGGATCAAGACGGCGGTAGCGGGCGAGTGCTTGAGGATTTGGGCGGTGGCCTCGATGCCGTTCATTTCCTTCATGGCGACGTCGACGATGGCGACGTCGGGTTTGTGCTGGCGGGCGGCTTCGACGGCTTCAATGCCGGAACTGGCTTCGGCCACGATGTCGAAATCGGCGCGATTTTCCAGAATATGGCGGAGCCCCTGACGCATGAGCGTGTGGTCGTCCGCAAGCAAAATTCGAGTGGGCATTATGCAGTTACCTGATCGGATGCGGCCGGGCTGGCCGCGGGAGCCAATTCGCCGACCGGTATGCGGAGGGCGATGCGGGTGCCGCGGCCGGGGGCCGAATCGATTTCCAGCGAGCCGCCGACGATGGCGGCCCGTTCGCGAATCCCGAGCAAGCCAAGCCCGCTGGTCCTGACCGGCATGCCTTTTTCGTTCAACTCAAAACCGTGGCCATCGTCCTGGACTTCCACCTGGAGGAAGCCGGCTGATTGCTGGACGGCGACTCGGACTTTGGAGGCGCCGGAGTGCTTTTCGCAGTTGTGGAGCGCCTCCTGGATGACCCGGTAGACGCAGGTCTTGACCGGGTCCGGCAGTTGGTCGGACACATTTTCCTCGATGTATTCGCAGGTAATGCCGCTGCGCTTGAGGAAGTGTTCGACCTGGAATTGCAAGGCGGGGGCGAGGCCCAGATCGTCGAGGATAGTGGGCCGCAGTAAGACGGACATGTCCCGGACGGTCTGGACGGTGCGAGCCGCGAGCGCGCGGGCGTTGCCGAGGCGCTCCTGGAGGTTGGAGTCCTTGCCCGAGGAGGCCGCTGCCTGGGCGCGGGAGATTTCGATCTGGAGCAGGGCAAGGGCCTGGCCGATTTCGTCGTGCAGCTCGCGGGCCAGATGGCGGCGGCCTTCTTCTTCCACCTCCAGCAGACGGGCCGAGAGGCGCTGCAGTTCCCCTTTCGCCTGCTCGACCTCGGAAAAATGCTTTTCGGCCTTGTCCGCGAGGTTGTCGGAGTGACGGATGCTGATGACAGCGACAAGGACCGACAGTAGAACGCCCAGCGCGAGCATCAGAAGAAGCCGCTGCCCGCCTTCGTGGCGCGAATCAGTGAAGCGGTTCTCGTCATCCTGGAGCCGCTGCTGATCGGCATTGCTGAGGGCGATCAAGGCCGCGTACAGTTCGCCCCGCCGGGGGACGATCTCCCGCTGCACGAACTGGAACTGCTCCTCGTCGGGAACGTGCAGCATGGTGCCGGGAACGGATTGCAGCAGCGACAGGAAATCACTGAGGCTCCGGCGTACCTTCGGAAACTCCGAGCGCTGAGGAGAAACGCGCGCGAGATGCTCGAAGACCTTTTGATTCTCCCGCTGAATGTCATCCAATTGGGAGGCAAGGACGCGAGCCTGTTCCGGGGTCGCGCGAATGAAGAAATCGCGCACGTAGATGCCGGCCAGCCAAAGATTCCGGCGCAGCGTGGTGAGCGCGCGTTCTTCATCTACGTAATGCCGGAAAATTTCGACCTGCTGCTGGGCGACCGTGACTTGAATGCGGTAGGCCTCGAACGCGGAAAGAATCAGAACCAGGATGACTGCGGCGTAGCCGACGCGCAAGACCGAACGTCGCCCGAGTTTTCGTACCATCGCAGCCAACCGGTAATGTCGAAACCGATCGATCACCCTGCAACCATCTTACTCCGCGGGGGATTGACGATCGGGAGGCACCTATATTGTCGAAGGGATACGCTGCTTATAAAATACGGGATTTGTTGTATTTCCAGTGTCATGAGGAAGGGCTAAAGTAAAGTCAATACGGTCCTGGCTGCGTCGAATGGCGCCGGGGCAGCATGGACCGGTTTTAGCGAAGGCCGTTGCCTCCCGGGCGACGGTTTAAGGGCAGGCGCAAGCCTGCCCTTTTTCTATTGGTTTCCACAAATCCGCGGCGCGAAAGTCCTTACACTGGAAGTGCGGTCTGGCGATGGACACACTGGGATTTTCCGGAGTGGTGTATGGAGTCGCGGTGCTGGCCGGGTTTCTGGGCGCGCTAACCGGACTCGGGGGCGGGGTAGTGGTGACGCCCGTGCTGACCCTGCTGCTCGGGGTGGACTTTCATTACGCAATCGGCGCAACGCTGGTCTCGGTGATTGCCACGTCTTCGGGCGCAGCCGCGGCGTTTGTCAAGGAAGGCTTCTCGAACATCCGGGCGGGCATGTTTCTCGAGATTGCCACGACGCTAGGAGCCCTGGCGGGAGCTCATCTGACATCGGTGATTCCCACTTCGGCGCTGGCGGTGGTGTTTGGAGCGGTCCTGCTCTATTCCGCGTGGCATTCGCTGCGAGGGCCGTCCGCCGCGGAGTCCGCGAAGACCGATCCGCTGGCTGTCCGGCTGAAGCTGGATAGCACTTACCCGGGACGCGAGGGTCCGGTGGCGTATCACGTCAGCCGGGTCAAACGCGGTTTCAGCCTGATGTTCGGGGCGGGCATGCTGTCCGGGCTGCTGGGCATCGGTTCGGGGGCGATGAAGGTGCTGGCGATGGACCAGGTAATGCGCATCCCGTTCAAGGTATCGACCACCACCAGCAACTTCATGATCGGGGTGACGGCGGCGGCGAGCGCCGGTGTGTACCTGGCGAAGGGGTACATCGATCCGGGGCTGGCAATGCCGGTGATGCTCGGAGTTTTGACCGGTTCGCTGTTGGGCGCCCCGCGGCTGATCGCGGCGCGGATACGGGTGCTGCGGATGGTGTTCGCGCTGGTGATCGGGGTTCTGGCGGTGGAGATGATTTACAACGGGCTGGCGGGAGGCGTGCGGTGACGGACGAACGGCTGGAGCAGATGGTCGGGTGGCTGCTGCGCGCCGGAGTGCTTCTGTCGGCGGTGATTGTGTTCGGCGGCGGGGTGTGGTGGCTGTTTCAAAACGGGAGCGCGAGACCCTCGTACGGCCAATTTCGAGGGGAGCCTCCGGAGCTGCGGGATATGGGAGCGCTGGTGGCCGGCCTAGGGCATCCGCGGCCGGAAATGGTCATCGAACTGGGGCTGCTGCTGCTGATCGCCACGCCTGTGGCGCGCGTGGCTCTGGCGCTGCTGGCGTTTGTACTGGAGCACGACCACGCCTACGTCGTGATTACGGCGGTGGTTCTGGCTGTCCTGATTTACAGTCTGATCACACCGTTCGGGTCGAACCCGCCGCCTCACGCGACGGGGTTGCGAAGGACGCCGATGTTTTCGATGTCGACCTCGACCACGTCGCCGGGCGACAGCTTGCGGGTGGCGCCAGGAGTCCCGGTGAAGAGGAGGTCGCCGGGCATGAGCGTCACCCAGCGGCTGACCCAGCTCACCATGGTGGTGCAATCGAAAATGAAGTCGGCTGTACGCTCCTTTTGAACCACCTCGCCGTTGAGACGGGTCTGAAGCAGCAGGTTGTCGTAGTCCAGGCCGGTGACCACGACGGGGCCGACGGGGGCAAAGGTGTCCGATCCCTTCGCCCGCCACCACTGGACATCACGGCGTTCGCCGTACTGCCAGTTCCTTTCGGTGACATCGTTCCCGCAGGTTGCGCCGAAGATAGCGTCGAGGGCTTCCTTGCCGGAGACATCCTTCACATGTTTGCCGATGATGAGGACGAGCTCGCCTTCGTAGTGGACGTCCGTAGCTTCCGGCGGGATGACAATGGGGCCTTCCGGGTGTTGCAGGGAGCTCAGCGGCTTATAGAAGATCTCGGGGTGCTGGGGGAAGGCGCGGGTGCCGAGGTGGCTTCGGTAGTTGCGGCCGACCGCGACGATCTTGCCGGGCTCGCAGGGGCAGAGGAGAGAGAGGTCGGCCAGGCGGTGCGTGACGCCGGTCTCTTCATGATTGCCAAGCAGGCCGCCGCGAATCTGGCGGACGGTAGCGCCGTCGAGGATGCCCCAGGCGGCGCCGGAACCGGCACGGTAACGGACGAAGCGGCTCACTGGCGGGCCGCCGCGCCGCGAGTGGCGCCGAGGACGGCATCGACGATCTGTTTGAACTCGTCCTGGGTCAGCAGCCCGCGTTTGGCGATCCCCTTTTCCTTGACGCGCTTCAACATTTCGGCGACCGCGTCGTCATCCACGCCGGTGATCCCCAGCTCTTCGAGGTTGTAGGTGATCGAAGCCTTGCCGCTCTTCTTGCCGAGAACCACCTCGCCGCGGCGGCCGGTCAGGGCCGGATGCGTGCCGAACATGGCGAGCGGCTCTTTGACTACGAGGTCGACCCCGATGCCGGATTCGCGGGTGAAGTTTCGGTCGCCGAGGATCGGCTTGTTGACCGCGGTGGGGAAGTTGCTGATGCGGCTGACGAGGGTGCCGAGCTCAGGCAGCCGGCTCAGGTTGTAGTGGGTCTGGTATCCGTAAAGGACATGCAGGGCCACGATGAGCTCCTCGAGCGCGGCGTTGCCTGTGCGTTCGCCAAGACCGTTGGCGCAACTGTGGACGCACTCGGCGCCGGCCTCGACGCCGGCCAGCTCGGTGGCGACGGCCATGCCGAAATCGTTATGAGTGTGAACTTCGACGGGCAGCTTGGTAATCGACTTCACCAGACGCACCATGTATTTGATGGCCTGCGGCAGAGCGCATCCCATGGTGTCGACCACGCCGACGGCGTCGGGGGGCGCCTCCTGCATAATGCCGGACAGGAGATTGCGGAGGTCCTCTTCGCGGGCGCGGGTGGTGTCGTAGGGGAAGTAGACGACGTGCAAACCGCGGGACTTGGCATGGTTAATCACACCTACGCTCTTTTTGAGGACATCTTCCCAGGTCCACTTGAACTGGTATTTCAGCTTGGGGTAGCCGATGGGGACCTCGATGATCACGCCGTGGCAGCCGCACTCGACGGCTTTGTCGATATCGGCGTTGATGGCTCGGGCAAACGTGTAGATCTTCGATTTCAGGCCCAGGCGGGAGATCTGCTTGATGGCTTCAAAGTCCTGTTCGGAAACAGCCGGCATACCGGCTTCGATCCGGTCGACGCCGATCTCGGCGAGCTTTTCGGCGATCGCGATCTTGTCGGCGATGCTGTAGACCACGCCCGGGGTCTGCTCTCCATCGCGCAGGGTCGCATCATGGATGCTGACGCGCTCCGGAAGCTGGAATTGATCCCGCACCTCGGGGACAAAGTTATAAGGGCTGACCCACCACTCGTTCTCGCGAAAATATTTCTCGTTCATGACAGTCCGTCTCCAGTCTGGGCCATTATAACGCGGTGAATTTGGCGGGCCGCCTGGCGCCGCAGCCGGCGCAGAGCACGCGCGCGGCGGGCCGCGGGGATGCAGCTTCAAGTGTGGTCAATGTTGTATTCGGCACAGCGCGGAGGCCATGGAGGAGAGACTCCGTCATGCGCGCGAGTCGCCGAGGATCGCGCGTTGTTCGCGCGCGTGACGGTTGCGCGCGGCCTCTGACCGAGACCGGCTCATCGAGCGGCGGACGATGCAACCCGAAAGAGATCGGAAGAGGGAGCGAATGCATTTTTTTCTTGACTTTCGTCGTGAACAACCTTATATATGAATCACATTGCGATTTTTGTAGTCGCAAAATTTGATGTTAGGGAGAATCAATCGATGAAGAGCGCAACCAAAAAGACTGCAGCGAAGAAGAAGGCTGCTCCGAAGAAAAAGAAGTAGTTTTCCAGGCCCTGGACAAGGGCCGGTACAACGGTTTTGACTTCCAGAGCCCCGGTTTCCCGGGGCTTTTTTATTGTTTCAGGCTTTCCCCTCCGGTTTTCCTCTGTGCTTTCTCCACCGCGCAGTGAACGCCCGAAATGCCCGGCGAGCGAGTGAGTGGGACCTCGCGAGCAGAGAATAGACCGCCGCGCCAGCAGACCGCCAGGTCCGCCGCTAGCCATGGTTAACCCCGGCGGCCGGCCGGCGGCGCCGGAAGTGCTGGTGCGTCGCGAGACCGGCGCACCGCATGCTAGCTTGAGAACTGAGGATGGCATGGCCGCCCACAATCCGGGTGAAGCTCAGTTCCGAAGCGGCGGGTGCGATCTCGGTCACCCCAGTCGTGGTGCAGGAACTGACGCCGCGCGAGTTGATTGAACAGATGCTCGCGACGACGGGCAAAGACGCGGCGCGGATCCGAGAGATTCTGCGGCGGGGGGCCCTGGTGAGCGGCGCGTCGCGGTTCCGCTGGGCGGGCTGGGACGCCGATCTGGAGGGACTCCGTGAAGTATTGTCCGGGTTCCCCGATTCCAATCCCTCGCTGGCGTTCTCGCGCGAGCGGTGCCGGCGCGCGGTCTTGTATGGCGGAGCGTTTCCCCTGGAGCTGCCGCGGGAAACGCTGTCGCGCCGGCGGTGGCTCCAGCGGCGGAGTTTCTGGGATAGCTTGATGGAGACGGCGGGAGCTGGCGAAGTGCGTTACCAGGGCTACTCCTACCGGGATCGCGCCGACCGCTACCTTCGGCGGTTCACCGGGGAGGAAGCCGAGCGGCTCCGCCAGGCCAGTGTACAGATCGCGCAACGAGTGATTCGCGGCCGGGTTCGCCGCGGAGCGTTTTCGGAAGCCGAGTTCTACGTGCAGCGAGAGTCTTGAGGCCGGGAGACTCGATCAGGAGAGGACCATGACGCAAGGCAAGGCAGTACGTGAATCGCTATCCGAATATTCCGAACTGGCGCTGCCGACGGACGCTAACGGTCTCGGCAATGTGCTGGGGGGCAAGGTTATGCATCTGGTCGATCTGGCGGGCGCCATGGCTGCGATCCGACACGCGCGGCGGCCGGTGGTCACCCTTTCGGTTGACCGGCTGCAGTTCCTCCATCCGGTTCACATCGGCGAGTTGATCGTGCTGCGGTCTTCGGTGAATCGCGTGTTCCAGACGTCCATGGAAGTGGGAGTGAAGGTCACGACCGAGAACCTGTTGACCGGCGAGCGGACCCACACCTGCTCGGCATACCTGACGTTTGTCGCGCTGGATGACAATCGCAAGCCCACGCCGATCATTCCCGTGATTCCGGAGACAGAGGAAGAGAAACGGCGGTATCGGGAAGCGGGGGACCGAAGGGAATACCGGCTCGGGATGCGCAAAACGCGCGTTTGAGGCGGAGCGCCGCGGCCGGCGGCGTCTCAGCCTTCCTTATACATGTACTTGATGGCCGGTTTGTAGAGCAGGATGTTGGGCTCGCCGTTTCGATTGACCTTGAGGCAGCACTTGTCGTACCACTCGATGGTTCCGTGGAGAGTTTCGCCGTCGCGCAAAACAAAGACCATCGGGGTTTTGGCCTGCATCTGCTTCACATAATAGAAATTTTCGGCGTTGGTTTGATCCGGGGGGACGGGTTTCTTCTGCTGCTGCTGCTGACGGCGGGGAGGCGTAATCTGCTCCTTGATTTCGTTCAGAGACGGACGAATGAGTTTACGGTTTACAGCTTCCACGGAATGCCATCCTTCTTTGAGAACCCTAGACTGGCCGACCCTACTGAGGTGAGACGGCTCGTTTATGGACCAATTTGTCTTACTTTTCCCAATAGATAACACAACCCGACGCCAGCCGCAACGAGCGCCTCCGAGACATGTCGTTAGCATGTGAGTTGTCCGGTCCAATTAACACGTGAGTTGTCCGGTCAGTCCGGAAGGTGGAAGCTGGCGGGGTGGAAGAGAGCCAGGTGATACCGGTCCGGGAAACGGAGCGGATGATGAAACTGCAGGACGTGATTTTGAAAGCGATGGCGAAGAAGCTGACGTGGATCGAGG